>SCPO01000081.1_pt1 | contig 1475672 bp, 1403 predicted proteins | sample 6106821 | NCBI WGS metagenome assembly SCPO01 (sample SAMN10720448, study PRJNA508395) | human gut metagenome | isolation source: Participant 2 stool, 0 month | host: Homo sapiens | collected 2017
GCTATAACCATTTGTTAACCGTTGCTTTCACCGTGGCGAGCATCGCCAGTTTCAACAGGAAGGAAAATATCACCATGAGCGTTACTGACCAGGGGCGCTGCTGTACATAGTTCACTACAATCAGATCAGAAAACACGCTGGCGATGATGAATCCCGGATACAGCATGTAGCACCCGACCATCTGTCTGGCCCATGTAGAAGGAACTGCGGGTGTCGCTGTTGTACAGGCAGGCTATCGCCAGGGGCGATATGACCTCGAGCAGTATCAGGATAAGGTAGCGCGTGCACAGGAACACCAGCATGAGGTAGTCGTATGCGACTCCCCCGAAACTGCCCACCGCTCCCGCCAGCGGGAGTCGAAGGCCGTGTCCAGCCCGTTGACCGCTATGTCGATGATGTCACTGTTCATCAGGTCGTCGAAGAGCTGCTCGATCGGCTTCTTCCAGATATTGTCCGGATTGTAGACCCCTCCGGCGGCGAGCGACTCCATCAGCCTGTCCGCGGCGTATGCAAGTACGGTCTCAAGCGTGTCCAGCAACACGGGCATGATGCAGATGAGGGCTATGCAGAGGATGTACTCCCTGCCCAGCTCATAAAACTGTTTTGCATTGAATCCCTTGCCTTCGTGAACCATCTCCTTGATGATACCCGCAAGCTTGAATACAAAGGTGGTAATCACAAATCCGGCAACAAGGGCATAGAATCCCTCCACCACTATCATCCCCTTGATCTGCAGGTATGCGTTGTTCAGATTGCTGTATGCCTCTTCCATATTATCTCAGGGCTCTTTTCAGTCTTTCATACTGGGATATGATCCGGGATACCTTCGAGACCTTCCTTTCCTGCTCGATGGTCTGTCTCTCTATCTCCTGCAGGACGGCCAGCCGCTCGGAGTCGTTCATCTTCACGCTTGTGGAAAGTATGGTCCTTGACAGGCTGATGAGCCGTGTGTTGTTGAGCATGACCAGGTCAAGGCTGGATGTGAGCGTCTGCAGGGTTGACGTGCCCAGTTTTTTGTTCGTCACCAGGTCTATGCACTTCTCTGACAGTCTTCCCTGTCTCTCTATGATTGATTTGGCGGTCTCACAGCTGGAGATGACGGAGTTGACCTTGCGCATCATGTCCAGTGTCTCGTCCAGCCGGTCTTTCTGCTCCTTCAGGTAGCCCACCTGTTTCTGCAGTTCCGAGAAGTTCTTGACGTTCTGTGCAAGGTTGGGCGCGTCCGCCACCGCCCATTATTGCGGATGCGGTTGCCGCTGTCATCAGCACGAGCATGGATAAAAGTAGTTTCTTCATTTGTTCTTGTTTTTGTTGTTTCTTATTTCTTATTGATGTTCCCTTATATATTCCTCTATGGCGTCCTCCATGGACATCCTCCGGTTCTTCTCCTCAAGGTCCGACCATATCTCCCCCTCCGTCTGGAACGCAAGGAATTTCTCCCGAGAACTCCAGGCGGGTGACGGTGGCGTAATGTTCCCCCAGCCGCATGAAACACTCCGAATAGGGCCGTTGTCCCGAAAAATTGTTCCTCATGGACTTCATCAGGGCTATCTGTCCGGGATGGGTCAGCCTGAACCTGTCTATGACGGACTGGTAGATGACCTCCTTGGTGGGGAGCACGAACAGCATGTCCGTATTGGCTATGATGTTCTTTGTGTGCTCGTTCTCCGGCAGCTGGTCGGGATTCTGGATGATGGTGTACACCGCCCCGTTCTCCTTCCTGATCTTCTGATAGCAGAAGGCCACGGAGCTGTGTATCCCGGTTCCGTGGCCGTATCGACCATCTGCGCGGTCTCGCCGTACTCGTCAAAGATCAGGACGCCCCGTTTCCTCCGGTCACTGAGCAGCTTCTTCTGTATGACGGTGAATATCATGCCCATCACGAGGTTGCTCAGAAACCTGTCCTGCTTGATCTGCGTCAGTTCGAACACGATGAACCTCTTTCCCGAAGTCCGTTCCCGTATCCTTGCATACGTTCTCGTAGCGTCTGCCGGGCAGGAACTCGCCGCAGTTCAGGCTGAAGGACTCCAGGGAGAAATAATCTTTGGGGATGTGCTTCCTTGCCAGAATCTCGGGGTAATGTTCCGTCACGTGGTTGTAGAAACTCTCGAAATTGTGCCCTTCACGGACATTCTCGTAATAGTCCTGGATGAAACGGGTGAGGGCCACCTCCTTCTCCGACTCGTCCTTTGTGAACATGTGCCTCCAGTATTTCTGCACGACCCCCGAGAGCATCTCGATGCTTCCGTTGTCCAGTTCCTCCCCCTGCAGGTCGAAGGGGTTGATGCCCAGCGCCGTCCTGCCGTCGTAGTCCACGTGCAGGGAGATGTCCGGATAGAGCCTGCAGAGCTGGCTGAAGCTCTTTCCGAACTCGACCACCACGACCGTATAGTCCTGCTCGATGAGCTGCTGGGTAAGGTTCAGGGTAAAGGCGGACTTGCCGCCGCCGGTTCCGGCTATGACCATCCCGTTACGGGCGTTGACCCTCTTCTTGCCCGCATCCCAGATGTCCTTTCTCAGAGGGACCTGGTACATCCTGTCATGCACATAGATGCCCTCGCTGTCATTCCTGAAACTGCCGCACTGGAGAAAGAAGCACAATGCTATGGGCAGGGTGGTCAGGAACAGGTATTTCCGCGGCATCAGGTGGATCTGGCCGGGGACGCAGGCGAAATGCACCGCAGCCAGGTTCTCATATCCGGGAATATAATACCCGAGACGGGCCAGGTTGAGCGTCTCCCTGATCTTTTTGTCGGCCTTCTCCAGTTCGGCCTCCGACTCGTCGAACACACAGACCGAGAAGAAGCTGCGTACCAGTGTCTCGTTCTCCTCAAGGATTTCCTGCTGGAGCTCGTCCAGTTTCTGGTACTGTACCTTGATGGACCTGCTCATGCCGGAATTGCTTCCATAAATGTCGATATTGCGGGCGATCCGCTCGCGCAGCCGTCCGTTCCCCTCAAAGAAAACCACCTGGTTCACGATGTGGTTGTACGGCAGGTACATCCCAAGCCGCTCCAGCATCGGATGGTACAGCAGGGAGCCGGCGGGAGGAAGGGAGTCGTCCCGTACACAGGAATCCAGGCTGCCGTCAGGGAGAAAGATCTCATCGCAGACGGCGAAACAGCGTGCCCGTTTCTTTCCTGTGCGGAGTTCCGTGTCGGCATGTATGTCCACAACCGCCCCCGGGGCGTCGAACAGGGTGGTGTATCCGGCCGTGAAGTCCCGCATTTCCTGCCCTGACATCGGGGCTATCTCCGTATCACGCATGCTCCGGATGATGCCGACGGCGTTGTCAACTCCCTCGAGGAATTCATCGAGCCTGGCGAGGTCCTCCTTATGGAGGTTCTCCTTATAGGACAGGGGCGAGGATATGTAGGCCTTCTCAAGACTTTTGAGTCCGGAAAGTACAAAGTGCATGACGCAGGTATGGCTGACATACAGTCGTCCCCGGAAATGCCGCGCATCGGCCCGGTCAAGGAAAGAACCGCCGGCAATGTCCGGACAGTACCTTTCGAGGAACACATCCTGTTTGTGCACATATGTGCCGTCCGGGAGAAACTTGAAGGCTTCCCGGAACATGCCGTCCCTCCTGTCGATATCCTCCGGAGTCAGGGAATAGCATTCCGGTTCCCGGAGTTCGAAAGAAACGCATATGCTGCCGCTGCGGGTCAGGACGACGCCCTGTCCCTCCGATTCACTGACAATGTCAAGTATGCTGTATGCCTCTTCTGATTTCATTATGCTCCTTTTTTGTTAATACCCTGTTTATGTCCAGATTACTGATGTTTATCTCTTTTCCCGTCTCCTTGAACTTTTGGGGCCGTGCCTTTCTTTTCAGCTTGTATAGAAGCAGCGGCAGGGTGGGCAGCGAGATGACGAGCACCAGGACCGGCAGGTTCCAGTTGCCTGCGGATATCCCCGCACGGATGCCGAGGAAGAACAGGACGAAAGCGGCGGAACAACAGCCGACGATATCCAGTAGTCCCCGGAAAGAAGCCCCGTATCATGCAGGGGCTCTCCAGTCCTTTTCTGATCCTGTATCTCATATCGACAGGCTGATACCGGAAATGGCACTCTTTACGGCGGACACCACGACTGCGGCCAGCAATGCAAAGCCGACATACCAGCCCAGTGCGACGAATCCTTCCTTTCGCGTGCCCCTGTTCTCCTTGTCGATGATATTGTCCCATTGCTGGATAAGGCCCAGAATGATACCTCAAGCATAAAACCGCCGAACACGGGCAGTGTAAAACTGTCCAGGACATCATTGATCGCTCCCCGGGCATCCTGGGCGAATCCCGAGTGTATATGATGCAGACATGACAGTCAGAAACAATTTTTTTTCTGTAAAATTTCTCATTTTGTTATTATTTGTTAGGTTTGATAGTTCCGTTATAGTCTTCTCCTTCCTGCCAGGGACGGACACTTACACCGGAGAGAATGAGTCCCCCTTCTTTGCCCAGGGACAATGCATATCCGTATCTTTTTCCGGCCTCCAGGGTGACGGCCGGCAGCAGCCAGCCGTATGTGTTCTCCTGAAAACGGATCACGACCCTGTTGTTTCCCGCCTTGCCCGGCAGCAGAAGGACGGTGTTCCCATCCGAGGGGACCGTTCCTTTTTCCCCTGCCGAGAGTTTGCCGCCGGCAAGGTCATAAGTGCCGCCTGTAGGAACCCCCTCCACACTCAGAGTGCACGCGCTGCTGCCCTCTATGGTGAATTCCAGCAGGCAGAGCAGGTGTTCCATCCCTATGTCCGCTGACCGGTTCTGCCAGTCCAGGCGTATCTCCCCGGATGCCAGGTAGTCGGTCTGGGGGACCAGGCTCAGGGGCAGCTCCTTTCCGGGATGGCGGCGAAAGGGGAGAATGCGAACAGCCTGCAGGGGGTCTCCGTGAGTGTGACCTCCGGAAAGATCCAGCCTTCCCCGTATGTTACATGCAGCGGGTTTACGGCTCCGGCATAACCGCCGCCCGTATCGTCAAGCAGCACCATTCCGAAATCTTTCACAAGGGTGGGACTTCCGTCAGTTCCGCCACGGCTGGAGCAGCTCTCTATCCTCAGTCCGGCCTTCCCGCCCTGCGGGAAGGGCTCCCGTTCACCCGAGCAGCCCGCAAGGACTGCCGGTAGCAGGAACAGGACAACCGGTTTGTATATGTCTATTTTCATAACCGCATTCAATTGATTTTTTGTTATTGTTCGATGTCAATGGAAGTCTTTCCCGGCTGTACAATTTTCAATGACAGCGTTTTGCCGCTTTCATCCTGTTTGAGGGTCACAAGACCGGTCCTCCTTTCCTTTGCCGGATTCTCGTCATAGCTTACCGATGAGCCGTTCACATGAATCCAGCTGTCACCGGATGCGTTCCAGGAAAGGGCTTTTGTAGAGTTGCCCGTCTTCTTGTAACTTGTTATGTCCAAAATGAATGAGCCGGCCGATGAGTCGTCCGGATATTCGGTATGGCTGGTTCCGCCATCCGCATAGCTGAAATAATAGCTTACCGGAGATCCCTCCTGGGTGATTGTGGCCGTGGCCGAGCTTCCTCCGTGACTTGCCGTAAACACACAGCTCCGGATGAGCCTGACAGGTTTTCCGACACTGTCACCGTATTCCCTGAAAGGAGGAATCCTTCTGCTCCTCCGCTGAGGGAGGGGACAGCCGTCTGTGTGTTTTCTGCCACTCCGTTGACGAACACTCCGCGTGAGGCTCCGCCACAAGGGAAGATCTGCCGCCCTGCCAGCCGATGACGGAGGGATTTGCCGTCAGGGTGACCGACCAGCCGCCATAATTACGGTACCTGGGCTCGAGTGTACGGTCCGACAGTACCTCGAAACTGTACCGTGTGTCATTCGACACGATCCTGCCGTCCTCGTACCATCCTGCGAACTCATAACCGCCGTTCACGGACGCGGTGACCGTGCAGGTGCTTCCCATGTCGTACAGGCCCGCACCTGTGGTGCTTCCACCCTGCGGATAGTCAAGGACGGTTATCCGTATCTTGTAATCTATCCGGTAGTTGTGGATTCTGCCGGGTTCGGTGGTCATGTCGGAAGTGCCGCGCAGCTTCATGTCCGGGTTCCTGTGAGGGTTATGTAATTGGAGGTTGTCGTAAGGGTCTGGGCGGGTATGGTCATCCGGAATACCGTGGTGAGGTTCCCGGAACTGTACCTGTACATAGCATAGCTTCCCCTGGTCTCGTCCGTAACGGTTTTTCCGGTAAGCAGGTTGAACCGGCTGCCGTATTTCACATTTTCCATACGGGCGCCGTCCACGCGGTCGCTTCCTTCCACCGGACCTCCACGGTCGACAGCCGGTGCTCGAAATGCAGCGGTATCGTATAGTCCTGTATTACGTCCGTATAGGACGCTGTCAGAAATCGGCTGAAAGCCATCCGGACTTTCCTGCTGGTCTCCTATGGAATGGGATATGGCGGTGATGTCTGTCTGCCCCTCCTTGAAAGGATAATATACATAGAAGTCAAGATCGGTCCCCACCGTCACAATGATGTTGTCCTCTTCCGTTGCGGGTTTGAATGCCCGGCCGTCATAGGTGTATTTGTTATTTGTGGCCCAGTACACGCCGGTCTTGGGCTCGATGGCAAATACGCCTATGGAGTTCCTTTTCGAACGTGCCTTCCTGGGTGGCACGCGTTTGGGCGACGGTAAAGGTGACACGGCCGTTTTCCGGGCATGGCTCCTCCTGTTCCTTCCGGCAGGAGGATACGGACAGCAGGACAAAGAAGCCGCAGATTATCGTTGTTATTGATTTTACCATGATTGTTTTAGGACGGGGACCGGAGTCCCCTGTTGTTCTGTAATTTATTTGACCGGTACAAGCGTTACGTCGGATTCGCTTGAACCCCATGGCTCGATGGTTACGGACTGTCCGTTCTCGCCTCCGATTTCCGCGTCATTGGAGCGCATCGTTATCGAATAGATATATCTCTTTCCGGCTTCCCAGCTTATCTGGGGAATGGAATAGGTATAGGTTGCCCCGTCGATGACGACCTCCATGCTGACTTCTCCGGATGCCAGGCTCATGGGATAGATTGCGGCGGCGAAGTCTACCGACGGGTTCCCCTGTGCCGGAATGGTCGTGTTGGGAGTCCATGAGAGTTCCGTGGATGTCGGGGAGAAGATGATCCTTCCGTTGTCGTTCAGGTTCATTGTCCCCGAGGTTCCGAACTTGGCCGCCTTGGATTTCAGTTTCGCGGATGTCAGGTTGCCGTCATTATGATATTCCGGAGAAACTTTCAGACGGATGACGAGCTGGGACAATGCATGTTTCATGGGAATGACGGCATCCGTTTCAATGACCGACACCTGGTTTGTGCTCTTTCCCCACATGTAGTCGACAGAGGTTCCCGCATTGATGGGAACGGGGACTTTGGTACCGTCAGCGACGGCCTGGTTGTATGGGTAATACGCCCATATCGTCGCCTTGTCCGAAAGAAGATAGACGGGTTTTGCCTGGCTCCATCCGGCCGCTGTTTTTGTGGACTTGTTGTTCTGCGCGTCATAACGCGGATAGGCGTCCCCCCATCCGGTGGCCTTGTACATGAACAGCCCCATGGCGTCATTTACCGCCCATTCGGTTTTCGGCACGAAGCCGGCCCTCGTGTCCGTGCCGACTGTCGGCACAATATTCAGTACGGAGGCTGAAACCCCGTCTGTTTCCGGTTGTTCGTCCACTATTTCCTTGTTGCTGCATGAAGCCAGCATCCCGGCGGCAATTACCGCTGCCGAAATCATAATTCTTGTTTTCATTTTTCTTGTTGATTTGGTTTTGTTATAATTATAGTCTTATGGAAATTCCGTTTCGGGGGTGTCCTCCCAGTCCGGGATGATGACCGGCCCGCCAATCTCCAGTTCCCTGCCGATGTGCAGGTCCAGCTCCAGCGAGATCTCGTCACCGTCGAATCCCCGCAGATACGGGGTCAGGTCAACTGACTGCCGTTCATTGAATACGGAGTCCTCCTCCTTCATCAGAACCTCTACGGCAAGAATGTTCTCTGCCGCCGGACTGAATCCGAACACATAAAGGCCCGCCGTCCATACATTGTCGGCCTTCTTTGCGAAGGAGGCGGTCGCACTTGCGGTTCCGGTCCTTTCACGGGAGGCCAGATACCTGGCCGTAGAGATTCCCGAAAGGGTACAGTTCAAGCCGGACAACGGTACGGTGTTGCCGGACACGTTAATCTTTATGTTCAGTTTCTGGACAAAAGCCGCAGGCTGTATCCTTACCCGTTTGGGATTCCGGTATTCAAGCCTTTCACTGAAGGCCGAGGAACAGCAGAATTTCTGTACCTCTGAAATGTGCGCCTCCCCGTCAATGGTGTCAGTCCGGACGGACAGACGCGTCTCATGATAGTCATTCCTGTCCAGCAGTTCATAGTTCCCCGTATAGAACAGGAACCTGTATGCCCCCTGGGGCAGGCTCCAGCGGAGTGTATCCTGTGTGAACGTTGTTCCTTCGGAATACGGCACATCCGTTCCGAAAGGGATGACGTGTCTTTCCTGGGGGACAGGCGGCTTTTCCTTTATTCCGCTGAAATCGCACCAGGCTACAAGTTCTCCTTCCCGGATGCAGAAGTCCTCATTGAAATTGCAGCCGCCGAGCATTATTGCGGGGAATGACGCAAGTACCAGTACTTTTCTGTCAATATTCATCTTTGTATAAATTATAAGTTTCAATAAGCGTGTTTATTTCGGGGTCCAGCCGTCCGCGCCATATCTTGCCGGCATCCTGGTCGCATGACCTGACATATGACTTGACGGCATCCTCCTTGCGCCCCAGGCGGCTGTACAGGATGGCGAGCAGGTAGTTCCGGTCTGATGTGTCCCGCTGTTCCCGCATGATCTCAAGCGCACGGGCGTCATAGCCGAGCGACATGAGGCAGACAGCGGTATTATAGTCTGCCGGGTAGTGCTCGTCCAGCAGGGCAAGAGCCTGTTTGTACCTCCTGTCCTCTATCATCCGCACGGCAGCCATATAGGTGCTGTCGATGACCGGCATCACAACCGTGTCCTGAATCATGTCCCGCCGGTGGAGATGGAACAGGAATTCCACTCCGCGCAGGAGAGGATAATGCTTTTCCCGGATTCTCCTGTAATCCTCCGGATATTTTCTCAGGGCGTGCTCACGGATGTCCGGATTCCTTGTTTCCTCCATGATCCGGAGCAGTTCCGGCCGGTGTCTCAGGGTGTCGTCTTTTGCGACAAGTCCGCGCAGCCTTTCCCAGTCTTCCCCCCGCCATGCAGGGCGGAAGATGGTGTCAACGCCTTCCGCATCCTCCGTACGTCTTGCAAGGTACTTCTTCAGTTCCGTCGCACGTCCCCTGGACAGGAACAGATTCATCCCCGCATCACCCTCCGGAGATGAGGTCGCGGTCATCAGCACGCTGTCTATGAGGAACTCTCCTGTATAGTTTATGCTCCGTATCGCCTTGAACACCTTGTCGATTTCCGACCTGTTGTTTCCGGTTTCCTCCCGGAACTCGGTACTGCCTGTCTTATAGGCCACGTATGCGCGCAGGCTTACCTCGTCCTTGCGGGTGACAATCTTCTTTTTATAGCGGGGAGTCCGGTCAAGGAACTGCACCATGCTCGATATGAAATAGGTGATCGTGTCCGACGGCGGAAGCGGGGTACGTGTCTCGTCCTTGGAAAGGATCAGTCCGTCAAGCGTCAGATCTATCCTTTTCGTGTTTTCCGTGGCCGGGAGCTCCTGCTTGTAGTAATAGACGAACTTGTTCCCTTCCCGGATGACCGTATCCAGACGGGCCGGCTCATACGGAAAACGCACATATTTGTCATACATGGCACCGGCCTGTTCCTTTCTCTTCTGGTTCTCCGCCATCTTGCCGTAATCGGTGAAACGCCTCGTGATGACGGCGGAATCTTCAGGGGAGATGCTCCGGGTACGGATCTTATATCCGCCTTCGGCAAACATCCTCCATCTGGAAGGGATATATTTCCCTTCAAGCTCCCTGGTCATCCAGTAGGCGGGAAGATGCTCCAGGATTGAATTGTAGCCGGCGATGGCTCTCCGGTTCTGCTCGACACGCCAGTTGAACAGGGCAAACCGGGCATTGGCCTTGTCCGACCAGTCAATCCAGCGTTCTTTCTGCAGCACCTCGTGCTTCCAGGCCTGGAAGTATTCCTCTTCCAGTTCGGCCAGCGCCTTCCTGTAGCCTTTCCCATCGAACAGTTTCTGCAGGTACAGGCTGTCGGGTATAATGGAGTTGATGAACGCCTGGTAGCGCATATAGCCTCTTTTCTGCATCTTGGCAAAGTCAGCCCCTGAAAGGAAGATCCTGTCCAGGTATAACGTATCCGAAGGCTTGTAGGCCACCGGGGCCAGCTGGAGTTGCCACTTGTTGCTGACCAATTCTCCCGGAACCGTTACGACAAAATCCAGGTTTATCTTCCCGTTTCTTTCAGCCACCTGCTTGCTTCTGGCCATAACGGTAATTTCGGACAGTTCCACGGAAGTGATCTCCTCACCGGTCACGCTGTCTTTCTCGGCCCGCGTGACGATATGCCGCTCACCCTTGTCGTCTGTCCATGCTATCTGTTCCGGCACCTTGCAGGCCGTATCCGTTGTCGCCTCCCTCACCCCGGGCTGCGAAATGCGCACGCGTACCAGACGGTGCTCCGATCCGCAGGAAAGGAGCAGGCCGAAGCAGTGCAAACGGTATGATACGTTTTGTAGTCCTCATCCTTCCCGCTTAAAAAAGATACACGACATTGAGAGCTGCACGGGTCGGAAGAAAATGCCAGCCGTACTCCTGTCCGACAAGGTCCCCGCAGCGTTTGCACAGATATTTGTCATAAGCCAGCCATACGGCACCCGCACCGGCTTCCCATTCAAGGTTCCAGCGCCTGCCTATCTGGTAGGCCTTCCCGATACTTAAACCTACTCCGTAGCCTTCCCCCTCGTAGCGGTACTTGTTGCCGAATAGGTTCCCCACGCTGTAGGTGCCGGCCGTACCGTACATGCCGATGAATCCGCCCATGTAGCTTTCCAGCAGCCAGTAGCGTACTCCGGGGGCCGCATAGAAATTGCGGAACTGCCGGTTGCGGCCGAACTTGAACGGGTTGTACTGCACGGGCAGGTGCAGTGACCATTTACGGTTCAGCGTCATGGAAGCCTCCAGATTCAGGTTGGTCGTTGCCAGACCGATCACATTGGTACGCAATGAGTAGGACTGTGCCGATACCGACAGGAAGAATGCCAGCAGTCCCGCACACAGAAACAGCTTTTTTCCCGTATTCATTCTCATGCCTCCTTTGCTTTGATGACGGTCACCTCCCAGGCCGTCAGGGTATTGAACCACCGGTTCTCCCACTGGCGGGCGGAACAGTCAAATTTCACATGCACAGTCTGGCCGGCTTCAACCGCATACCGGTCGATGTTGGCGTTCATCAGCTGCAGGCACAGGCTCTGCGGTCTGCTTTCCTCCGTCTCGAGGACAAACTCCCGGCTCTTCCACTCGTTGCCGGAAGTTTTGCCGACCCCATCCTTTATGGGAAGTACGGCGATAACTTTTCCTTGTATTTCCATTTTTAATCGGTTTTATTTAGCAGAATGTCACAATAGGCATCTGCATCTATTTTTTGAGATTGTATTTTATTGATTTTGAATCCGGCTTCTAAAAAATCAGAAAGTTCGATGCCTGATAAGAAAAAAGTCCTTATCTCAATATATTCTCCGGGCATTGTTAAACCTGACATCTCCTTTTGTTGCCAATATCTAACCCATGTATGAGCGTTCTTATTGAGAAGGTTGAATATAATTTGTTCTATACTCATTCTTAATTTAATATTAATCATCTTCAACGAAAGTGTTAGTCGTGTTTATCACACCAGCAGAATCAACGCTCTTACCATCCCGGATAAACACTTTTTCTCGCATTAACTCTTCATAGTCATATCGTGACATTCCGATTACACACACACGACCATCAACATACAATTTACATTTCATTAATTCAGTTTCTTCTATCGGACCGATAACATCTATTTGAATTGTTCTTTTATTCATAATTCATTCCTTTCTATATCGTTTATAGTCATATCCAGCTATTTCCGTTGAAAATCAAAAATGGCTTTCTGTAGCTCTTCACTATCTTTGGGTATATGTGTTTCATCAATATGACAATAGCAATATTTGCTGCCGTAACTGCACACGTTGAATGTATTGTTCAGAATCTCGCCATATTCCCACCGTGCATTCGGATTCGGTATCCTACCTTCCTGGAGCCACTGCCATTCTGTTTTCATGTTCTCTCGATAAGCCATGTTTTTTTTTCGCTTCTCGTCCCTTTTATCTGATGCTTTTTTGTGCTCTTTTCGTTTAGCTCTAAGCATGTCCTTTGCAGTTTCAGAGTCTTTGTGAACTTCGTTGTCTTTGTAGTATGTTGCTTTCTGCCCGTGAAAACAATTAGTCCAACGTTCTTCACCTACCGCATCAGCGTTAGGTACATAACCCTCTTTTGCTCATTGTAATGCCGTTAATGCTTCCATAGGTCTTATTGTATTAAATCCAATTTAATAGCTTCAACTTTCTTAATACATCTACCATCAGGGGGAGTTATTGTGAATCCTCCATATCCTTTGACTGATTCCTGCCGGTATGCCTCCGCAGAAGATGGAGGCAGCGCTTGACAAGACGCAGCCGCCGGGTCTCCACGCAGGGAAGCACCTCCAGGGTCACCACCACCGGCGCGTCCTGCCAGGTGATCCGCGGAAACATCTCTCCGACCTGTCCTTTGGGGATGTAAAGGGCTTCCTCGCCGGTCCACATCCCCGTGTCCCTTTCGGGAGGACAGGTGAAAAGATGTCCCGTACCGTTATAGTCCACGGCAAACCAGTATGTGTTCCTCATCCTTTCTCTCCGTCCTTGTCTTTCCCGGGAAAGGAAACTGTGCCTTTTCCCAGCAGGTTCCTCACTTTTGCAATGGAGATGATGCATACAAGATTGTCCGGCTTTCCTTTCACATGGATGTACCACCTTCCGGAATCGTTTCCCGCATCGAAATGCAGGGGTTGGGTACGCGGATACCTGGCATCCAGTTCTTCTATCCGGCAATGAATCTCCTCTTTCAGATCATCCAGTGCGTTCCGGTCCTTGAGCAGGCAGTCCTTAAACTTCAGGATATGGCTCTGGAGCTCGCTGCCTTTCCTATTGACCGACGCATAAGTCTGTATATAATGTATAAAGTACATACTATTATGATTTTAACGGTTTATTCTATTTCCTCGCCCCATAAATCCAGATCACTGGGGGCGGTCCTGATCTGATACGCAAGCCACAGCATGCCCAGTGCATACAGGGCCGCAAATGATATCCACAATACTGTCATATACCACCTCCTTTTATCTGCCGGTTCAGACTGATGTTCCTGCCGTCACCCATGCCTGAGTAATACGCGGAGCGGTCGGTTCCGGTCTTTCTCGGATGTGCCTTTGAAGTGCCGGCTCCTATTTTTTCCAGGTACTTGTCAATAAGCGCGTCATGGCAGCATGTTAGGGCGGTTTCCCGTGCCTCACCTTCGGAAGTGGTGGACTCCTTCAGACGCATCAGCTTGCGGATACGTTCCATGGTTTTATCCGGTATGTCATTGTTCTGTTTCATGCTTGATCGTTTAATCCTCATCAAAATCATCCTTCTGTAAATCGTAGCCGGTCAGTACGGCTTCTTTCAACAACGTTTTCAGGTCATCTGACAGGCCGGATGACAGCAGTCTTCCGGCAATCTCTTCCGCACGTTCCTCAAGGCTTTTCTTTTCCTCCGTGCAGAAAGTGACCGTACCGAACCGGGTGGCGTATTTCCTGCCTTCTATAGTTATGTCCTGGGAGAAGTTCACGCGGGCGGCATTGCACCTGACAGATTCCCTGGCCAGACGCTTTCCGAACCATCCGGCAAAGGCCATGAGGTCCGTATGGGAACCGGCGGCCCTGTCCATGCAACGCTCAAGGTTCTGGCTCATGCCCTCCTCGAACATGACCCTCGCAAACGTTTTCCCGGCATTGCAGCCGTTCCGGACTGCCGCATCCCGGTATATTTCCTCAAATGTTTTCATCGTTCTGTTTTTTTGCTCTTCATATTTCATGTCCCGCTGCCGGACACCCGGTCTTCTGCAGGAATTCGTTAAAATCATTGCACCTGGGGTACAGGCGTTCCGACTCGTTCACCAGTATCACGTCTTCAGGAAGGAAGCTCCGTATCTTTCCCAGTGCCCCGCGTCCCGGGGCGTCGTTGTCGAGAAAGGCGTGCACCTTCTCATACTTTGAAAGGAAATCCTTTGAACGGTCCACAATGGCCGTGGAGTTCAATACGCACACGTCCAGCTTTCCAAGTGCGGGCATCTCCGGATGCTCCCTTGCGTACTGCTTGAAACTGAGAAGGTCAAAAAAGCCCTCGAAAACGGCGCAGGACCTGTTGCCTTCACTGATGCAGGTAATATCCTTGGCGTAGGCGCACCCCTTGAACATGCTGTTCCGCAATTCGAAGTGGTCGTTGGCGAATCCTATTTCTCACGCGGACAGTAGTCTCTACGGACAATCTCCCCGTCAATGCCACGTGAGGCGGCGTAGTCAAGCAGATGCCTGTTCTGAACGGGAATGACCTTCAGGACGGTCATCGGGGCGGCTGCCGGAAGCCTTCCTGACACCGTTTCCGGTTTCCGTATCGAAGGCATGGAAAGCTGCGGGGAGGTCCTCATCCTTCCGAGTTCCTTCATGGCCTGCGGAAAGGAGCAGTTTTCCACACGCATGACCAGATCCACCGCCCTGCCATACGTACCGTCCCCAAAATCATACCAGCGGTTCTCCTCCCTGAAAACCTTGAAGCTCGGGGAAGTATCGGAACGGAAGGGGGAACGGTACATGTCATAGCCGCCATACCGTCTGGACGGCTCGTAACCGTAATGGGAGAGGATGTCTCCCAACGGGATTGAATTGGCTTCCTGTGATGTCATGGTTATGTCGCTTTAATGGTATTTTCCGTTTGATTCCTGCCGGTCCTCACGGATGGGCAGGATGAGTTCTTTAAATTTATAAATTTATTCCCGCCATCCTCGCGGACAGCTTTTCAGGGTAATTCCATCATATTGTCAACACGGCGTTTCCGGCTTCTATGCGGAAACTGCCTGCCTCATACGGCTCAGGATAAACCTGGTGGGGCTCTTGATCCTCTTGTTCCCCCAGGTTTCCTTCAGGGCGGTGTCCAGCACCATGGGCGCCACGGAGGCGAGCTGCAGGATCTCCTGCTGGTCCCTCACCGCGACCCCCAGAAGCTCGAGCGTCTTGCGGCGGTTGCGCATGGTTTCCTCCTGCCTCCTCTGCCGGTCGGCCTCTCCGTACTCGGCGTTGTATTTGGCGATATAGTTTTCAACGAGAGGATACAGGTAGTTCCCCTTGGTCAGGTGGAAATCACTCTGCAGGATATCCTCGATCGCCTTTCCGACCGGGAATTCGGGATAACAGGCCGAAAGCCGGTATATCCAGCCGGTATAATACTCGTCCACTCCCAGATACTTGAGCTTTCCCGGAAGAGAATCCCTGTCCTCATCCTTCTCCCCTTCACCGGAGGCTTGTGCCGGAGGGGTTGGGGAGGATATTTTATTTTCTTTTATTTTATACGGTTTATTTTCGCGAGTTTTGTCCGCTTCTTCGCGAAGTTCCTTTTCAGCTGCGAACAATGTGCGTATGCGAGTCACAGCCTGCCGGATTTCCTTCCCATCCTCCGGAAGGGAAGTCGGAGATCCGCATTCATGTGCCGGGGTGTCCTGCTGTTCACAAGTGGCATGCGGTATGGTGGCGGACTCCGGTGACGGTTCCGTTTCCAGCAGAAGGATGCTTTCCGGAATGCCGGGCTTGCGGTGGATGGCCTTGCAGATGCCTACATACAGTTCCTGTATCTCCTCACTGGTCAGAATCTGTTTGTCCTGCCACAGTTCTTTGTTGAAAAGGCCCAGTTCGGCGCAGTAGTCGATGATGTCCGAAACCTTTTTCTCATCCATACGGGAATAGTCCGAGATGTCGAACAGACCGTCGGCATCCATAACCATATAGCATCCCTCGACACGGTAGATCTCGTTTACAATGAAATGGAACACACCCCAGCCTTCCATTCCAAATTTATTTTTTAGTCTCTTTACTTTCGGATCATAGAAATGATCGGTTTCGAACCTGAAATAGGTGAAACCCTTTTTAGCTGTTTTTGGCATAAGCTTTATATTTAAAGTGGATAATACATCAGCTGGCCGAAAGCTCGAACTCCTTGGGAATGTCGGGATATCGGGAGAGCAGACCGCAGGATCTGACATGATCCATATAGTTCCGCTGTATGTCAGCGGAAGTCAGGATGCGGTGTTTTTCGTATAGCTCACCGTTGAAAAGTCCGACTTGTATGCAGCCGTTGACAATTCTTGTGACATCTTCCAAAGAGGCATTCCAGTAAGAGGCCACCGCCTGCGCCGTTTCCTCGCACCACAGCAGGAGGTAGCTCCGTTGTGGAGTGTCTCGTTTACGAGATACCGGTAAATGCTGTAACCGGAAAAACCGTATTGGCGGGTGAGTCTTCTGACTTTCATGTCAGAAAATTGGGAAGTGCTGAGCTCATAGCAAGGATGTGTTCCGCATTCCTGGCGCCGTACAGCCCGTGACAGGCGGCGGCTTGTTCCGTTTGTAAAGCTTTGGGTATTCATATATGATAATGTATAATGTTTACTGTTAAGAATTATGTATATGACGGACCGGGCTCCCTCCTTGGGAGAATGGGACCGGTGATTATCTGGCCGGAGGAATATGGTGCTTCTTCCGGACGAACTGGACATAATTGTGGACGGTCTTCTCGCAGACGTGCGGAAAGTCCGGATAATGTTCCCGCAAGTAGTCGCCAATGCGGCTGCTGGAAATGGAGGGAAAACTGGTAAGGAGGGATGCGACGGCCTGCTCGTAGGCATGGAGTTTGTAATGCCGTTCTTTGTGCTGGAGGACTTCCTCCAAGCTTAGGGATTGAAGATGTCGTACCGTATTACGGGACACACCAAGACGACGGGCTGTCCGCGCAATGTTGATTCCCCGTGAACGAAGATCAAGGATATTGCTCCATAATATGTATTTTTCTGTTAAATTTGCCGCATCCATAATCTATTAGACAGATTTCGTAACTGGGACATTCCAGATTACGAATCTTTGATGCAGCTAAATTACCGCCCTCATCGTAGGAGTTAATGTGATGGAAAAGGGGACTACTAATGGTACTATTACTGATATGGATGGTAAGTTTTTACTTAAAGCTCCTGCGAATGCAACTCTTATTATTAGTTTTATCGGTTATAAGACTCTTGCTGTTAATTTGGAAGGGGAAAAGAATGTGAATATAACTCTGAAAGAGGATTTGGAACAATTAGATGAAGTGGTGGTGGTTGGTTATGGAACTCAAAAAAAATCTAGTTTGACAGCATCCGTGGCGACAGTGCCTGCAAAAGAACTGAGTAAACAGATGGGGCATTCTGTTGCAGCTGCTTTGCAGGGGAGGGCTCCAGGAGTAGAAATATTGCAAAAGGGGGGAGAAGCTGGGGCAGATATCAAGATACTTGTTCGGGGAGCAGGTACATTTGGTGCTACTGAACCTTTATATGTTATTGATGGTGCATTTTCTAATAATGGGCTAAATTCGTTGAATCCTTCAGATATTGAATCAATAGAAATCCTGAAGGATGGTTCGGCGGCTGCCATTTATGGCTCTCGCGCTGCAAATGGGGTTGTGCTGATAACTACCAAGCATGGTCAAAAAGGTAAAGCAAAAGTTGAAATTTCTGCAAACTATTCTTTGCAGACTCCTTCTAAATATCTTGATTTTCTAGATGCAAATGAGCATCGCGAATATACTAAGCAAATTGTTGAAAATTCAACAAACCAGACTCAAGCTCCAGAAAATATTCATCCTACTAATCCTGATATTAATACTGACTGGCAAGATGCATATCTAAGAAATGCTCCTATGTATAATTTGAATGCTTCAATTTCTGGTGGTGGTGAATATTCAACTTTTAATACAAGTTTGGGGTATTTTGATCAGCAAGGTATTATGGAATTTTCTGGTTTTAAGAAATATAATGCACGTGTCAATGGAACGTTTAAGAAAGGACGTTTGACTGTTAGTGAAACTCTTTCTGCTGCTTTTACAAATAAGGAGCCTCAAGTAAGGATGGTGATGGGGATTCCTACTGTTCCAATGACTGATGTAGAGGGAAGGTATGTATCTGCAGGTAAAGATTATTATGTAAATGAAGGAAAAGTTACTAATCCGTTTGCATCTTATTCCAATACTGTTCGAAGAAATAAAACAGTTAATGTTACTGGTAGTTTGAATATAGGACTGAATTTATATAAAGGATTGGATTATAAGCTACTACTTGGAGGTGACTATATATCAACAAATAATATATCTCGGTCCATTGCTTTTGACTCCAATTGGGATGAGAATGGTAATGCAGATCCTGATTATAGCAGAACGATTAATTCACTATCTGAAAGTCGTGGACAGCGATTTAGTTATACAATTGATAACATTTTGACTTATAAGAATATGTTTGCTGGTCATACTATTGACGCAATGGTAGGTACAAGTTGGATGAGAGAATACTATAGAACTATGGGGATTGGTTCTGGTTCTACAGATTTGGGTGGTCCTAATATTACTATTTTTAATGGGAAAGGAGATATAACAAGTGAAGAATACAATTCAGCTTTACTCTCCTTTTTTGCTCGCTTGAACTATGACTATAAGGAGCGTTATCTTGTTTCTGCAAGTATTCGTAGTGATAAATCTTCCAAATTTGCTAAAGGAAATAGGGTCGGTTACTTTCCTTCGGTTTCAGTGGGTTGGAATATACATGAAGAGAATTTTTTTAATATAGAATGGATAAGTAAAATGAAGATTAGAGCTAGTTATGGTGAATTAGGAGCTAATTTTATAGATTCATATTCTTTCCTTTCTACGGCTTATGGTCCAATACCTTCTGTATTCGGTGAAAATCAGATTGGTCAAAGTAGTGTGATGAATGGTTATGTAACCAAATTTGCTCAGGAAAATTTGACTTGGGAAAAATCAATATCTAAAAACGTAGCATTGGAAATGGCTTTTCTGAATAATAAAATTTCTTTTACAGCTGAATATTTTTGGAAAGATAATAATGACTTACTTGCTCCATTACTTCCATTAGCATCGTCAGGGCAAACCATTATGACTAATGGGGGGGATTTGCCAGTCTTTAATTCTGCATCTGTTGAAAATAAAGGTTTTGAATTTACGGTAGGTTATCGTAATAATTGGAAGGATTGGAGTTTGGATGTTACTGCCAATATTTCGGCATTAAGAAATAAAGTAAAGAGTTTGGGTGAGGGAGTACAACCCATTAAGGCAGAGGTGATGATGAGTGGTTCTTTTAATGACCGTCCTACTATTACTAAACCGGGCTTGCCTATTGGTACCTTTTGGGGATATGTGGTGGAAGGTTTTGATAATGATGGTAATTTTATTTTTCAGGATAATAATGGTAGTGTGAATGGTGTATTGACAGGAAAACCGGATGGGAAGATTGATGAGAATGATAAAACGGATATTGGTAATCCTCATCCGGATTTTACTTATGGTTTAAATATAAATGTAGGTTATAAGAATTGGGATTTGACTGCTTTTTTCCAAGGAACGCAAGGTAACGATATTTTTGCTTTAATGAAATATGATTGGTATTTTGGAGGAGCTAATAGTGCTACCCTAAAGGATGCTTTCTATAAATCATGGACTCCGCAAAATCCTAATGCAGAAGCTCCTAAACTGAATAGTAAAAACAGTTCTGGCATAAACTCGCTTCCAAGTACATTCTATGTGGAGGATGGTTCTTATTTCAGATGCAAGAATCTACAAATCGGTTATTCCTTTAATAAGAAATTATTGCAAAAATTCCATATAGAATCATTTAGAATATATGCGGGGGTACAAAATTTATTCACTATCACAAAATATCCCTTGTATGATCCCGAAGTTAGTTCAAACGTGTTGTTTGACAGAGGTGTGGATGGTTTCTGGCAAGCACAGGAAAGTCCTCATGAAGCAACAATGAATTCTAGAGTATATAATCTTGGTGTCAATTTAACTTTCTAAAAACAGAATAAGTATGAAAATAATGTTGCGTAAAATTATAGTTATCATTATCAGTTTTGTAACTATTGGAATGATGGGCTCATGTGAAGATATTTTTAATGATTTGGCGGTGAATCCTAATCAATCAGACGTTAATTCATTTTATACTACACTAGAAAATTGTAATAAGGGAATTCTTGGTATCTATGGGTATATTTCGACTCCTCGTAATTTGGGAGCTTGTGGATTTGGTTTGATGTTGACTCGTAGTGATGAGGGGTGTTCGGTAGCTGATTATGGAGTACCAGGTGCTTATAATGAAGAGTTTACTCCTTCTTATTATTCATTGGTTCAACCTTTTCAGTTAATGTATACAGCTGCTTCCCAAGCTAACCAAATGATTGAAAGTCTTACTGAAATAGAATTCAGCAATAAAGAATTACAGGATGCATATTTGGGGGAGGCTTATTTTCTTCGTGCATTTACACATTTCTTTTTATTCATCAATTATAGGAATATTCCTTTGATTAAAGAATTGCCTAAGGCTCCTAATGAATATAAGCCTCAGGCAACACCTGAAGAGGCTTGGGATTTTATTATAGATGATCTGATCAAAGCTAAAGATTTACTTCCTGACAAGAATTTTTGGGATGCTAAAAATAAAGGACGTGTGACGAAAGCTTCTGCTTATGCACTTTTGGGTAAGTCATATCTTTATAGATCCGGTATTGAACCCAAATATGGAACTTCACAAACAACTTATTATAATGAGGCTGCTGCGGCTTTTGCAGAAATCATTAATGGTAATTGTGGAAACTACAGATTGGTAGATGACTATTCATGGAACTTTGATGTGGCACATGAAAATAATGATGAATCTATTTTTGAAGTACAATTTGTCGGAGTGTTGAATACAGGATTTAACCCAGGATTTGTGGACAGTGGGTTGTTCAATGATGTCCGGTGTAAAATGTGTATAATGAATAGAAGTAGAAATTCGAATAGTTCTGCACAGGTTATGCACAATTGGTTATATGATAAATTTGTAGCGTCAAAAACAGTGACAGGAGAAACTGATCCACGTATGTTTGGTTCGTTTGTTTTTAATGATAATGTATCGGAGATTATACGTCCGAAAGGTATGAAGGTTACTTTTCTTGAAGGGAAGGATTGGGAAGCAGAAATGGGTTCAAAGGAAGGAACATTTGGTGAACAATATGAGTTGGCAATGGGATATAAAATGTGTAGTAGGAAATGGTTGGATTGGACCTTACCTCCGACAGATGATGCTGGTGGGCATTTTTTTAATGGACGTGCACAAGGAGTAAACTGGAGAATGATTCGTTATTCGGATGTTTTGCTGATGTATGCTGAAGCTGTAGTAATGGGAGGGAAAGCCACTGCAAACATAACCCCGTTAGAAGCAATAAACAAAGTACGCGATAGGGTAGGAGTACCTCATGTAACAGAAGCTAATATGAGAACTATTGAAGATGAACGTATTCTAGAACTTACCTATGAAGGCTTCCGATTCTTTGACTTGCTTCGTTGGGGTAAAGTAGTAGAGCGTTTTCGCGAATTGGAAAATACTGATCCTTTGTTTAAAAGGTTTAGCAGGGCTCAATATATGGGGTTTAAGGAAAATAAGAATGAATGGGTTCCATTGCCAATTGATGAAGTAGAGGGTAATCCATATATCACTAAAAATAATCCAGGATGGTAATTAAAAATAGAATAATTATGAAAGTATTTTATTATATTATATGTGCAGCTTGCTTTGCCGGCTGTGTGTCATCTTCCAATGATAAAACGGTGAAAGAGAATGGTAGAACATTGCATAATGGCATTGTGCTGCCCGAGCAATGGCCTCCTAGTATGATTGATGATGGAGTACGTTGCGAAATGTCTTTACCTTATATTTCAAACAAACCGACTGTTATTTCTGTAAATCTAGGACGCCAATTATTCGTTGATGATTTTTTAATTGCAGAAACAGATATGGAGCGTGTTTCCCATAAGGCTATGTTCTATGAGAATAATCCGGTACTTGCTCCGGATAAGGAGTGGGAATACACTTTTGAACGTGCTCCTTATGCTGCTCCTTTCAGTGATGGAATATGGTATGATGAAAGCGAACAAAAATTTAAAATGTGGTATTTGGCTGGTGCCGGATCTATGCACAAACATCGTCAAAGCTTTTATACTTGTTATGCGGAGTCAAAAGATGGGAAGCATTGGGAAAAAGTGAATATGGATATAGTGCCGGGTACGAATATTGTAGATACTTGTGATCGGGATGCGGCTACAGTTTGGCTCGATAAAATGTGTCCAGAACCAGAAAAACGTTTCAAATTCTTCAATGTGGAAAAACATAGTGGAGGATGGAAAATAATTTTAAAATATTCAAAAGATGGTATTCATTGGTCGGAAGGAGTTGCGCAATCAGGACCGGTGGGGGATCGTACCACTGCTTTCTATAATCCGTTTACTCAAAAATGGGCTATTAGTCTACGGCAGGGGAGTAAAGCAGACGGACGCTCTAGAGGCTATTTGGAAAATGAAGATCCAGAGATGGCAGTTAGCGTGGCGCATTCATTGGCTAAAGGAATAAAGGATAAAAATATAGTTTTGTGGTTTACTCCTTCCGATAAGGAACTGCCACATCCTGAATTTCCTGATGTGCGTCCAGCCATTTATAATTTTGATGCTATGCCTTATGAAAGTGTTATGCTAGGGTTCTATGCTATGTGGAAAGGACCAGAGAATGATCTCTGTGGTAAGTTAGGTATTCAGAAAAGAAATGAAATAGGGATGGGATATAGTCGGGATGGTTTTCATTTTTATCGTCCCAGTTATGAACCTGTTATGGGAGTAAATGAAACGGAAGGGGCATGGAACTGGGGAAATATGCAGTCTATTATTGGCGTACCTCTCATTGTTGGTGATTCTTTGTATTTGTATTCTAGTGGAAGAATGAAGAATAAAGTGATGTGGGATGGATTTACTTCTACTGGGTTGGCAACTTTACGTCGTGATGGGTTCGTTTCCATGCATACAGACACAGAAGGGGTACTTGTTACCGAGAAAATAAAGTTTGATGGTAATCATTTTTTTGTGAATGCACAAGCAAAGGATTTGCAGGTGGAGATAATGGATGAAAATGGTAATGTGATTACGGGATTTTCCAGAGAGGATTGTAAGGAAATGAATGATTTGAACAGTACTAAACAATTGGTAACTTGGAAATCAGGTAAAAAACTTGCTGCTCTTTCAGGCAAGATAGTTAAAGTGAAGTTTTATGTTACTTGTGGAGATTTATATGCTTTTTGGATTTCTCCATGGGACACAGGAGAAAGTAGGGGATATACAGGTGGTGGTGGTCCGGGACTCAATCCTTGTGGAATCGATATTAAATAACTGATATGTATAAAACATAGTTGTGTTACATCGTGTATTTTGTTGGTGGCTGCTTCATGAGAATGAAGCAGTCATTTTTTGTATTACAGATAAATTTTGCTTGGTTGAGCTAAGTCAATATTTAAGTATGAGGAAAATGTAGACATAAAAAAAGGAGCAACGCCTTGCTCCAACCTTTGTTAACCTTAAATCTAATACTATGAAAAACACGTTGCAAAGGTACGTGTTTTAGTGAATTTTGCAAATAAAACAACTAAAAAAATATGTTTTCTAACATGTTTTAATACTTTTGTCCTATTTGTTAAGGATGAGGACTTTTTTTATTTACTTGTATTTTGTCTTTTTTACATATAAAACCGTATATTTGTTGCCACTTTTGCAAAAGGATAAAAACGAATGGTTTCAGTAGATAATTTGAAAGTAGAGTTTGGAGTAACGCCTCTGTTTGAGGATGTGTCATACGTTATCAATAAGAGAGATCGTATTGCGCTGGTCGGGAAGAATGGGGCCGGTAAGTCTACTATGCTTAAGATATTGGCAGGAATACAGGCGCCTACTTCAGGTAGTGTTTCTGTTCCGCGTGATGTGACGATAGGCTATCTGCCTCAAGTCATGATTCTGAGTGATAAACATACTGTGATGGAAGAGGCGGAGATGGCTTTTGAACATATCTTTGAGTTGCAGGCTAGTATTGAGAGAATGAATCAGGAGTTGGCGGATAGAACAGATTATGATTCAGAAAACTATCGTAAACTGATTGAGAAATTCACCCATGACAATGAACGCTTTTTGATGATGGGAGGTACCAATTATACAGCTGAGATAGAACGTACATTGATGGGGTTGGGATTTAGCCGGGAGGATTTTAACCGTCCTACATCTGAGTTCAGTGGTGGATGGCGTATGCGTATAGAGTTGGCCAAGTTGCTGTTGCGACGGCCCGATGTGTTGCTGTTGGACGAGCCTACCAATCATCTGGATATAGAAAGCATTCAATGGTTGGAAAACTTTTTGAAGACAAGTGCGGGAGCCGTTGTATTGGTGAGCCACGACCGTGCATTTATTAATAATGTGACCAATCGTACGATTGAAATATCTTGCGGGCATATCTATGATTATAAAGTGGCTTACGATGAGTTTGTGGTATTGCGCAAAGAACGTCGTGAGCAGCAATTGCGTGCATACGAGAACCAGCAGAAGCAAATTCAGGATACGGAAGATTTCATAGAGCGTTTCCGTTATAAGGCTACCAAGGCTGTACAGGTGCAGAGCCGCATCAAGCAATTGGAAAAAATAGTTCCTATTGAAATTGATGATGAAGATAATTCAGCCTTGCGGTTGAAGTTTCCGCCTGCCATGCGTTCCGGCAATTATCCGGTCATTTGTGACGGGGTGAAGAAAGCATATGGCAGTCATATCGTTTTTCACGATGTGACTTTGACTATTAATCGAGGTGAGAAGGTGGCTTTTGTCGGAAAGAATGGGGAAGGTAAGTCCACTTTGGTGAAATGTATAATGGACGAAATCCCATACGAAGGTAAACTGACCATCGGGCACAACGTACAGATTGGTTATTTTGCTCAGAATCAGGCTCAGATGTTGGATGAAAATCTGAGTGTCTTTGATACGATTGATTATGTGGCAAAAGGGGATATTCGTTTGAAGATTCGTGATATTCTGGGAGCATTCATGTTTGGAGGTGAGGCTTCTGATAAAAAAGTAAAGGTACTGTCGGGTGGGGAGCGGAGTCGTCTTGCCATGATAAAACTTTTGTTAGAACCGGTGAATTTCCTTATTTTGGACGAACCTACCAACCATCTGGATATGCGCTCAAAGGATGTATTGAAAGAAGCTATCAAGGAATTTGATGGAACGGTGATTGTTGTTTCTCATGACCGTGAGTTCTTGGATGGACTGGTGACCAAAGTTTATGAATTCGGAGGTGGAGTAGTAAAAGAACACATTGGCGGCATTTATGATTTTTTACAGAAAAAGAAAATAGAGAGTCTGAATGAGTTGCAACTTTCGGCTTCTCCTACTGTGTCTGCCACTAAAAAGGAAGAACCCGAAACAGTTAGTGAGAACAAATTATCTTATGAGGCGCAAAAGGAATTGAATAAGAAAATTCGCAAATTGGAGAAACGAATTGCGGATTGTGAACAGAAAATAGAAAAGCTGGAAACTGAGATTGGCGAGGTGGAAGCTGATATGGCTACTCCCGAAGGTGCATCGGATATGGCTTTGTATGAAAAGCATCAGAAACTGAAAAAGGACTTGGATCAGACGGTAGAAGAATGGGAAACCGTTTCTATGGAATTAGAAGAGATGCAGGGAAGTTAAAGTATGTATCATATATATAGAACAAATGAAAGCAAAACATTATTTACCAATGGCTGTATTGGCTCTGGCAGTAGCTGCCGGATGTGACAGTAAAAAGGAAGCCGTCATGACTTCGGGTATAGACTTGACAAATTTGGACACTACGGCTGTTCAAGGAGCTGATTTTTATCAGTATGCTTGTGGCGGATGGATGAAGAAACACCCTCTGACCAATGAATATTCCCGTTTTGGCTCATTCGATATGCTTGCTGAAAATAATCGGGAACAACTGAAAGGATTGATTGTGGAAATTGCTGCCGGGCAGAATGCGCAAGGTACAATAGGTCAGAAAATAGGGGATATCTATAAATTGGCTATGGATAGTGTGAAACTGAATGCGGATGGAGTAACTCCTATTCAAGCTGATTTGGAAAAGATTGCTTCAGTGAAGGATAAATCGGAAATAGTTCCTTTGATGGCGGAACTGGCTCATAGCGGTGTATTCCCTTATTTCAGTTTCTATGTGGGTGCCGATATCATGGACAGCAAGAGCAATTTGTTTCAATTGTATCAAGGGGGTATCAGTCTGGGTGAAAAAGAATATTATCTGGACAATGATGATGTGACTGTCAATATCCGTAATAAGTATAAGGAACATATTGTAAAGATGTTCCAATTGGCTGGTTTTGATGAGGCTGCCGCTAAAAAGAAAATGGAGGCTGTAATGGATATCGAAACCCGTATTGCAAAAGCTTCTTTTAGTGCGGTGGAACAGCGTAACCCTGCGGCCAATTATCATAAAATGTCTTTGGATGAATTAAAGAAAGAGATTCCGGGCATTGACTGGGATGCTTTCTTGAATGGTATAGGCGTGAAAGGGGTGACTGAACTGAGTGTTTCTCAAGTGGAGCCGATTAAAGAGGTTGAGAAAATTATCAATAGCTTGCCGGTTGAAAATCAGATCGCTTATATGCAATGGAGTCTGATAGACAGGGCTGCCGGTTACTTGAGTGATGATTTGGTGGCACAAAATTTTGATTTTTATGGAAAAACACTATCCGGCAAACAGGCTAACCAACCTCGTTGGAAGCGTGCTGTAAGTACTGTAAATGGAGTACTGGGTGAAGCGGTAGGTCAGATGTATGTGGAGAAATATTTTCCGGCAGCCGCAAAAGAACGTATGGTGCAGTTGGTAAAGAATCTGCAGACCGCATTGGGAGAACGTATTCGGAATTTGGAATGGATGGGTGACAGCACAAAGATTAAAGCTATTGAGAAGTTGAATTCTTTTTATGTAAAGGTAGGCTATCCTGATAAGTGGAGGGATTATACCGGTTTGAATATTGAAAAAGATTCTTATTGGGCCAATGTGAAGCGTGCTACAGAATTCGAACTGGATTATATGTTATCCAAGGCAGGAAAGCCGGTTGACAGAGATGAATGGGGAATGACTCCGCAGACTGTCAATGCATATTATAATCCGACCACGAATGAGATTTGTTTTCCGGCGGGTATTCTTCAATATCCGTTTTTTGATATGAATGCTGATGATGCATTTAATTATGGAGCTATTGGCGTGGTTATCGGTCATGAAATGACTCATGGATTCGATGATCAGGGACGTCAGTTTGATAAGGATGGTAATTTGAAAGATTGGTGGACAGCCGAAGATGCCAAACGTTTTGAAGAACGTGCTCAGGTAATGGTGAATTTCTTTGATAGCATCCAGGTTTTGCCGGGACTCAATGCCAACGGTTCTTTGACTTTAGGTGAGAATATAGCCGATCATGGTGGTTTGCAGGTTTCTTTCCAGGCGTTCAAGAATGCGACAAAAGATGCTCCCCTGCCGGTAAAAGACGGATTTACTCCGGAACAGCGCTTCTTCTTGTCATACGCCGGAGTGTGGGCTGGCAATATCCGCGACGAGCAGATTCGTTTGCAAACCAAGTCTGATCCACATTCATTGGGCAGATGGCGTGTGAACGGAGCACTCCCTCAAATAGGTGCATGGTATGATGCTTTTGGCATTAAAGAGGGGGATCCTATGTATTTGGCTCCTGAAAAACGTGTTTCTATTTGGTAAGCTTTGTATGTAAAAGATAATAAGAAAGCATGGTAATTGCTGAGAATTCGGCATTTACCATGCTTTCTTTTTGGAATTTACATGATAAACACCTATTTTTGTGCCCGATGAAACGGAGACGATACATAGCATGGGTATTGATGTTGGTCAGCATTATCATGTTGACAGCATCTGTTCTGCCTCATCATCATCACCGGGAAATTCTTTGTTTGCAGCATGATATGACTTTGTGCGGCTGTCAATGTTCCGTGCAGCATCAGCAGCATAATAATAGTTCTGATGAGAATCATACATGTAATGCCGGATGTGTGACCAAGTTTAAAAGTGTAACTCCGGATCGGGCCCAAGACAGTGTTTCTCCTGATTATTCGTTTTGTTTGCTGTTATATACGGTGACGGATGTATTGGCGCTTTCATTGCGGTTGACAGAACACAACACATTACCTTATAATTACTATTTAGAAAAACTGCATTCTACGTGTCTTCCCCACGTAAAGGGGTTGCGTGCTCCTCCTTGCGATGTTCTTGCTTAACAGATAGAAAGTTTATCTTTTTATCCGCAACTTTGTTGCATTTTCTTTACACTAATTTTGCATTTAATAAAAAGTAAGAACAAATAATATCATCATGAAGAAACTTATCTTTATGGGAGTCTTGGGCTTGTTCCTCTTAGGCTCTTGCAACAGTAAATCGGGTCATGATCACGAAGGACACGATCATGGAACGGAGGAAGCACATAATCACGACCACGAAGGGCATGACCATAATCACGAAGGGCATGACCATGAAAAAGAAAACCACGACCATGAGAATGAAGGTCACGAAGGGCATAATCATGAAGCGGAAGCTTCTGCAGCCGGACATTCCGATGAGATAATTCTGGCTCCAGAAAAAGCGAAAGCAGCCGGGGTAGAATCGGAAATAATCCGGCCTGAATCATTCCGTCAGGTGATAACGACCAGCGGTCAGGTGCAGGCAGCACAAGGCGATGAAAGCGTAGTAGTCGCCAATGTAGCCGGTGTGGTTTCTTTCCGCCATCCGGTAACGGACGGTATGAGTGTGAGCAAGGGGGCTCCCATTCTGAATATCTCTGCTGAGAATATGCCGGACGGAGACCCTGTAAAACGTACCCGTATCGCATATGAAACCGCCAAAAAAGAATATGAACGTGCCGCCAAGTTGGTAAAAAGTCAGATAATATCGCAGAAAGATTTCAATGCCATTAAGGAGAGTTATGAAAATGCATTATTGGCATACGAGGCTATTTCAAAGAACCAGACCAAGACAGGTGTGTCCGTCACAGCTCCTTTAGGTGGTTATATCAAGAATTGTCTGGTGCAGGAAGGTGACTATGTGTCGGTAGGCCAGCCTTTGGTGAGTATCACTCAGAACCGTCGTCTGTTCCTTCGTGCAGATGTTTCCGAGAAATATTATGGTTATCTGCATAGCATCCAGTCGGCAAACTTCAAGACTCCATACGATAATAAGGTATATGAGCTGGGTGAGTTGAAAGGGCGTCTGCTTTCTTATGGTAAAGCATCCGGTGGTACTTCTTTTTATGTGCCTGTAACTTTCGAATTTGATAATCGGGGAGATGTGATTCCCGGTTCGTATGTGGAGGTGTATCTGCTCTCGTCGGAAATGCCCGATGTGCTGGCCTTGCCTGTTACGGCACTGACCGAAGAACAAGGTTTGTACTTTGTTTATCTGCAACTGGATGAGGAAGGATATAAGAAACAGGAGGTAACTTTGGGAGCGAGCAACGGAAAGAAAGTGCAGATTCTGACCGGTTTGAAAGCCGGTGACCGTGTGGTAACAAAGGGAGCTTATCAGGTGAAATTAGCGTCGGCCAGCAATGCGATTCCGGCTCATAGTCATGAACATTAATCAGCCGTCCTATGCTAAATAAGATTATACATTTTTCCCTTCAGAACCGTATATTGGTTCTGGTGGCGTCGGTTTTGCTGCTTATCGGCGGTACTTACACGGCTTTTCATACGGAAGTCGATGTGTTCCCCGATTTGAATGCGCCGACTGTAGTGATTATGACCGAAGCGAATGGTATGGCAGCCGAAGAGGTGGAACAATTGGTAACCTTTCCTGTAGAAACTGCCGTGAACGGTGCGACCCATGTGCGCCGGGTGCGTTCATCTTCCACCAATGGCTTTTCCGTTGTGTGGGTGGAATTTGAATGGGATACCGATATCTATCTGGCCCGTCAGATTGTCAGTGAGAAATTGTCCTTGGTCAGCGAGGAGCTGCCCGAGAATGTAGGTAAACCTACCATGGGACCTCAGTCTTCTATTTTAGGTGAGTTGCTGATTATCGGTCTGACTTCGGATACTACTTCCATGCTCGATCTCCGTACACTGGCAGACTGGACTATCCGTCCGCGCCTGCTCTCTACGGGAGGTGTGGCACAGGTTGCCGTGCTGGGAGGTGATATCAAGGAATATCAGGTGTTGCTTGACCCTGCCCGCATGAAACATTACAATGTTACGTTGGCAGAGGTGATGAACGTTACCCGTAACATGAATCAGAATGCCAATGGCGGAGTGATTTATGAATATGGAAACGAATATATTGTTCGCGGGGTGCTTTCCAGCCATGATGTGGCTCAGTTGTCACGTTCCGTCATCAAGACGGTGGAAGGGGTGCCCGTTACATTGGAGGATATTGCCGATGTGAAGATTGGTTCGCAGGAACCCAAACTGGGTACTGCTTCGGAGAGAGGAAAACCTGCCGTACTGCTGACCGTTACCAAACAACCCAAGACCGGGACTATTGAACTGACAGAGCAGTTGGAAGCCGCATTGAAGGATTTGCAGAAGAATCTTCCGGCTGATGTACACGTTTCTACAGATATTTTCCGTCAGAGCCGTTTTATTGAAAGCTCTATCGGCAATGTGAAGGATTCGTTGTATGAAGGTGCTGTTTTTGTGGTGATTGTTCTCTTCCTGTTCCTTGCCAATGTACGTACCACGGTTATTTCATTGGTAACCCTTCCGTTGTCATTGATTGTTTCTATATTGACTCTTCACTATATGGGACTCACCATCAATACCATGAGTTTGGGTGGTATGGCCATTGCCATTGGTTCGTTGGTGGATGATGCCATTGTGGATGTGGAAAATGTATGGAAGCACTTGCGTGAGAATCGCTTGTTGCCCGAAGGGGAACGTAAGAGCGTGATTGAAGTCGTGTTCAATGCTTCGAAGGAAGTGCGTATGCCTATCTTGAACTCTACCTTGATTATTGTAGTCAGCTTTGTTCCTTTGTTTTTCCTGACAGGAATGGAAGGGCGTATGCTGGTTCCGTTGGGCATTGCCTTTATTGTGGCGTTGTTTGCTTCTACGGTAGTGGCTTTGACACTGACTCCGGTACTGTGCAGCTATCTGTTAGGTAATAATAAAGGCAAAGGATTGCCCAAAGAGGCATTTGTGGCCGTATGGATGAAAAAGCATTACCGCAATGCCTTGTTATGGTCCTTGAATCATAAATCCGCAGTATTGGGTTTTACGGGTGGACTGTTTGCGGTGGCATTGGTTATGTTTTTTACATTAGGACGCAGTTTCCTGCCATCTTTCAATGAAGGTTCGTTCACCATTAATATCAGTTCATTGCCGGGAATTTCTTTGGCAGAATCGGATAAAATGGGACACCGTGCAGAAGAGTTGCTGATGTCTATTCCCGAAATACAGACTGTAGCCCGTAAAACGGGACGTGCCGAACTGGATGAGCATGCATTAGGGGTTAACGTGAGTGAAATTGAGGCCCCGTTTGAATTGAAAGACCGTTCCCGCCAGGAACTGGTAGCCGATGTGCGTGCCAAGTTATCTACCATTACCGGTGCGAATATCGAAATAGGCCAACCTATCAGCCACCGTATCGATGCCATGCTTTCGGGTACCAAGGCCAACATTGCCATCAAACTGTTTGGTAATGATTTGAACAAGATGTTTGCCATCGGTAATCAGATAAAGGATGCCATCAGCAGTGTGGAGGGTATTGCCGACTTGAATGTGGAACAACAAATCGAACGTCCGCAGCTCAAGATTGTTCCCAAACGCGAGATGCTTGCCAAATTCGGTATTTCTTTACCGGAGTTTGCCGAGTTTGTATCAGTGAACATGGCGGGTGAAGTCGTTTCACAGGTATATGAAGAAGGCAAAGCGTTTAATCTTATTGTCCGTACCAAGGATGAGGTGCGTGATGAGATGGAGAAGGTGCGCAACCTGATGATTGATACCGGTGACGGTCAGAAAATCCCTGTCAACTATGTAGCCGATGTGGTTTCTGCCATGGGACCGAATACCATCAGCCGTGAGAACGTGAAGCGTAAGATTGTGATTTCGGCCAATACCAGCGGTCGTGATTTGCGCAGCGTGGTGAATGATATACAGGAACGGATTGATGCGCAAATCAAGCTTCCCGAAGGATATCATGTGGAATATGGCGGTCAGTTTGAAAGCGAGCAGGCGGCCAGCCGTACGCTGATGCTCACTTCGTTTATGAGTATCGTGGTTATCTTCCTGTTGCTTTATACCCAGTTTAAGAATGCAGCCCAAAGTGGAGTCATTTTGTTGAATTTGCCTTTGGCGTTGATTGGTGGGGTATTTGCATTGATGATAACAACGGGTGAGATAAGCATTCCGGCTATTATCGGCTTTATCTCGTTGTTTGGCATTGCTACCCGTAATGGTATGTTGTTGATAAGTCATTACAATATGTTGCGCGAAGAAGGTATGGAGTTGAAAGAAAGCATTCTCCACGGTTCGTTAGACCGTTTGAACCCTATCCTGATGACTGCGTTGTCTTCCGCGCTGGCTTTGATACCTTTGGCATTCCGTGGCGATTTGCCGGGTAATGAAATACAAAGCCCGATGGCGAAAGTTATTCTTGGAGGTCTTTTGACATCGACTTTCCTGAACGCTTTCATTATTCCGATTGTTTATGAACTGATGAACCGAAAGAAGAAATAATAGAAATAATATGAAACGAATCTTAGTTATAATAGCCCTCTGCTCTCCCTTGCTGATGCAGGCCCAGAGTATTGAGCACATTTTGAAAAGCATCGAGCAGAACAATAAAGAGCTCAAGGCACAGAAACATGCCGCCGATGCGACCAAGATGGAAAACCGGACAAACAACAACTTGCCTGATCCTACGGTGAGCTACAGCTCTTTTTACAGTAATGGTGCCGAAGGTGGTCACGGTACGGAATTCGTTGCTTCGCAAGGTTTTGATTTTCCTACTCAGTATATTGCCCGCAACCGGCAGGCTACTTTGCAGAACGAAGCGGTGGACAAGCAACAACAGGCTGCCCGCCGGGATATTCTGCTGAATGCGAAGAATCTCTGTCTGGACCTTATTCTGTTGAATCAGGAAAAGACATTGATGGATATCCGTATGAAAAATGCGGATGAATTACAGGCACTTTACGAGAAACGTCTGACTGCCGGTGATGCGAATATACTGGAAGTCAACAAAATCAAGATGGAGCGTATGAACGTGCAGACGGAAGTTGCCCAAAACAGCGCAGCCCACCGCACTGCCTTGCAATCTCTGCTTGCCATGAACGGCAACATGCCTTTAGAATTTGCTGAAACCACATACCCTGCCATACAGGAAATCAATGATTACAATGTCATGCGGGATGAAGTGATGGCATCAGACCTTGACTTGCAGGCCGCCGTCGCCACTGCCCGTGCCGCCGAGAAGCAGGTTTCGGTAGACCGTCAAGGATGGTTGCCGAAACTGGAAGCCGGTTTTCGCCGTAACACGGATGATGCGGTTTCGATGAATGGTTTTGTGGTAGGGGGCTCCTTGCCTTTGTTTCAGAATCGTAAAAAGGTAAAGATAGCCAAGGCACAGGCTATCAGCGCACAATTGATGCAAGAAAATGCTAAAGATCAGGTTGAAGCTTCTCTGATGTCTCTCTTCAATGAGATGCAGCAGTTGAAGGATGCCATGAATGCGTATGATGTCCCTTTGATGTACCGTTCGCTGGATTTATTGAAGCAGGCATTGACCGAAGGACAAATTTCATTGATTGAATATTTTGTGGAAACGGAAAGTATTTATAAGAATCTTCAGGCGTATATGCAGATTGAGAATCAATACCAGAAGGTGATGGCGAATATCTATAAGAACAACCTGTAGGATGTTAATATCCGCTGAGATATAGTAGTGTAGGGGGGATGTTATAGTTGACATCGCCCCTAAAACTTATCTTGTCGGTTCAGTAAGTAAAATATAAAAAATGAATAGGAAATGAATTTAGAAGAGGTATTGAACTTCCGCCGGTCTGTGCGGAGGTATGATAAAAATAAACCGATAGACCCGGAAAAGGTGAAACATTGTCTTGAACTGGCTACGCTGGCTCCCAATAGTTCCAATATGCAATTGTGGGAATTTTATCAAATAACGAATCCCGGACTGATGGCGAAAGTTTCAGAAGCTTGTTTAGGGCAGTCGGCTGCTTCTACGGCTTCGGAAATTGTTGTTTTTGTTACTCGTCAGGATTTGTATAAAAAGCGTGCTAAATTTGTGCTTGACTTTGAAGAAGGAAATATCAGGCGTAATAGTCCGAAAGAGCGTCAGGAAAAACGTATTAGGGACAGGAAGCTGTATTATGGTAAACTGATGCCTTTCATTTATGCAAGGTTTTTCGGGCTTCTAGGGCTTTTCAGGGTGATATTGGCGAGAACCATCAGCCTGTTCCGCCCTATGATGCTGGAAGTTTCGGAATGCGATATGCGTGTGACGGTAAATAAATCCTGTGCCCTTGCTGCCCAAACCTTTATGATTGCCATGGCAAACGAAGGCTATGACACTTGTCCGCTGGAAGGTTTTGACAGCAGGCGGATGAAGAAACTATTGAAGCTGCCCCATGGGGCAGGCATCAATATGGTTATACCTTGCGGCATACGGGATGGGAACAAAGGCATTTGGGGAGAACGGGGCAGGGTTCCTTTCGATGAAATCTATCATAGGATATAAGAGAACAGGGTATTCCTAGCGGGTGATGAAGGTGTATTCCCTTAGATATTCCATCAGCATGCCGAATCGCTCTTCCTGAGTGTGCTTGGAAGAAGACGTCTTGAAACCGTATGTGGGGTCTGCGTGTTCCAGTTCCTTTTCACCCTTTCTGTATACTTCTTTGACAAAATGGCGTGTCGGATTGAATTTGACACTGTCGAAGTGCTTTGGCCGGAAATTATAAGAATGCCGGTTACATCCTTTTTTTGATTCTCGATAAAATCCGGAAACGGTTGTTGTTCGGACGGCATAAAAAATGTGCCTGAAGAATTGGGCTGCCTTTTATGACAGAGTGACTTCCGGCACATTTTTTCTTGTTTATTCCTGTTTATTTCTTTTTCTTCTTAGCTTCTTTCGCCCATTCTTTAGCTCCCTGCTCTTTCAGTTTCGCGGTGAAAGCCTTTGCTTTTTCCATGCTTGCGTTTTCGTCTTCGGGTGAAGCGTATGCATGTTTGTAACCTTTGGTCACGTTCCATTCACCTCGTGTGAAGTCCGGGAAGGCTACTGCCGCACAGCCGTTATCCATAGAGATAGCTCCCAGTTCGGCCAAACAGCACCATTCGGCCAGGTCATATACATCCATGTCCAAAGGCAGTCCGTTTTGCAGGCAATATACCAGACGGCTGTCCATGATGAAGTCCATACCGCCATGGCCGCCGACTTCTTTTGCCATTTCACCATATTTCTTTAAAATAGGATGCTGGTATTTCTCAACAAGTGCTTCCATTTCTGCCTGAGGTAAGAATCCGTGAGAGTTCAAATCGTCTACTTTGGGTTGCACACCCGATGCGGTCAGTTGTGCTGCATCCAAAGCATATCCTTCAACGGGATATTTATTGGCAAACCCTTTGCTTCCTGTCAGTTGGTACAGGCGGTTGTAAGGTTGGGGAGTCATTACATTATGTTGGATTTCAATAACTTTTCCATTTGCTGTGCGAAGCAGGGTGGTGGTATGGTCTCCGTTACGGAATTCTTTACATTCTTCGCCGGTTCTCTTCTCCACTAAATCTTTACCAACAACAGATTTGGTGTCCATAGCTACTAAAGTGGTTATACGGTCACCACGATGGATATCCAATGCTTGTGCTACAGGACCTAGGCCGTGAGTGGCATATACATCACCCCGGTGTTTCATGTTATAATCCAAACGCCATCCCAGTTTGTCTTCTTTGCCGTTTTTCCAATAATGATCCCAGAACGGGCTTAAATTGTGAATGTAGGCTCCTTGGGCACGGATTACTTCGCCAAATACACCTTGTTGTGCCATATTCAGTGTATTCATTTCAAACCAGTCATAGCAACAGTTCTCAAGAATCATGCAATGCTTGCGGGTTTTTTCACTCAGGTTGATTAAGTCCCAGCATTCTTGCAGGTTAATGGCCGAGGGAACTTCAATAGCTACATTTTTACCGTTTTCCAATGCGCATTTTGCTACCGGGAAATGATGCAACCAGTCTGCGGCGATATAAACTAAATCTATGTCTGTACGTTTACATAATTCTTCATATCCCTTTTCTCCGGAATAAATGGCAGCTTTCGGCATAGATGCTTTCTTTAGGATATCCTGACATTTTTCTGCACGGGATGCTTCATAATCACAAAGGGCTACAATTTGTGTACCGGGAATATAAGTGAAGCGCTCTACGGCTCCGGGGCCTCGCATTCCCAATCCGACAAATCCTACGCGGACTACCTCCATTTTAGGGGTGGTTAAGCCTAATACGCTTTTCTGGCCGGTCGGACGTTCAGGAGTATCAATCACAATGGTTCCTTTGTCCCATGTCCAGGAATCTCCTGAACTTACGGTTTGTGCTGTCGTGGTTTGTGGTAAGCACATGCATAGGGTTGTACCCATACATAAGCTTATCATCAATGATTTAAAGGTTCTCATACTTTTTGAATTTAAAGATTAAAATTTAAAAATATAGGTTGTTTCTTGAGTCAACCACTTGAAACTTAATTATATTTCATGTTAATAATAAGAATATTTTTTATTTTTGCGCTCAAAGATAATTAATCTTTTTTGATTATGGATATAAGTTCGTCCTCTTTTTTCTAAGAAAAAGGTGAGTTAATAAATAATATGAAAGAAGGGAAAAAGTGGAATCAAGACAGAAGTTGTGAAGGTATGAGTGAAAATCTAAAAATAATCAAGGTTTGTTGATCGAAAACGATCAGGGAAAGGAAATAATTTAGTTCAAAAGATCGTTTAATAAGGAGAATTGGCGGGATTTTTTTAATTTTGCACTTACAACTAATTAACAGATAAGAAAATGCCGTTAAATTTACCCGATAAACTACCTGCTATTGAATTGCTGAAGGAGGAAAATATCTTCGTCATAGACAATTCACGTGCCAGTGCACAGGATATTCGTCCGTTAAAAATCGTGATATTGAATTTGATGCCGTTGAAGATAACGACAGAAACGGATTTGGTACGTTTGCTTTCCAACACTCCCTTGCAGTTGGAAATATCATTTATGAAGTTGAAAAGCCATACATCGAAAAATACGCCGGTAGAACATATGAAAGCATTCTATCATGACTTTGATTTGATGCGCGACGAGAAATATGACGGGATGATTATTACGGGAGCTCCGGTAGAGCAGATGCCGTATGAGGATGTGAATTATTGGGATGAGATTACTACTATTTTTGATTGGGCGCGTACTCATGTTACCTCAACTCTTTATATTTGTTGGGCGGCCCAAGCCGGGCTTTATCATTTCTATGGAGTTCCCAAATAAAAAAAAAAAACAAAAAATGTTTGGTATTTTCCGTCATCATATCAATGTACAGGGATTGCCCATATTCCGTGGTTTTGATGATGAGTTTTTTGTACCACATAGCCGTCATACCGAAATACACCGTGAGGATATTCTGAAAGTAAAAGAGTTGGCTTTAATAGCTGAGTCTGATGAGTCTGGGGTTTATATGGCTATGGCTCGTAATGGGCGTGAATTCTTTATTACCGGGCATTCGGAGTATTCTCCTTATACGCTTGATACGGAATATAAGCGTGATTTGGCGAAAGGGTTGCCTATTGAAATGCCTGTAAATTATTATAAGGACGATAATCCGGACAATGCCCCGGTGGTGCGTTGGCGCGGACATGCCAATTTGTTGTTTTCTAATTGGTTGAACTATTATGTATATCAGGAAACCCCGTTTGATATAAATCAGATACGATGATCAGACAACGAAAAATAGAATTATTAGCTCCTGCTAAAAATCTGGAGTGCGGTATTGCAGCTGTTGATCACGGTGCTGATGCCATTTATATTGGTGCTCCCCGTTTCGGAGCACGTGCGGCTGCGGGGAATTCATTGGAGGATATCGCTGAGTTGGTGCGGTACGCTCATGTGTATAATGTTCGTATCTATGTGACGGTGAATACGATTCTGAAGGATGAGGAACTGAAGGATACGGAAAAAATGATTTGGGATTTATACCGTGCCGGAGTGGATGCTTTGATCGTGCAGGATATGGGATTGTTGGAATTGAATCTGCCACCTATACCGTTACATGCCAGCACACAGATGGATAATCGTACTCCTCAAAAAGTAAGATTCCTGGCTGAGGCAGGTTTCCGTCAGGTGGTATTGGCTCGTGAACTTTCTCTTGTTGAAATAGGAAATATCCATCATGCTTGTCCTGATGTGCCTTTGGAGGTATTTGTACATGGTGCTTTGTGTGTAAGCTATAGTGGACAATGTTATGTTAGTCAGGCTTGTTTCGGACGTAGTGCTAATCGGGGAGAATGTGCCCAGTTCTGTCGCCTTGCTTTTGATATGGTAGATGCGGACGGTAAATCTATAGTAAGGAATAAGCATTTATTGTCTCTGAAAGATTTGAATCAGAGCGAAGAGTTGGAGCAATTGCTGGATGCCGGAGCTTCTTCCCTGAAAATAGAGGGACTTTTGAAGGATGTATCTTACGTTAAAATGTAACAGCTTATTATCGCCAGAAGCTGGATACTGTTTTCAAACGTCGTAAAGAGTATATCCGTGCTTCATCGGGAAAAGTGAAATTAGAGTTCAAACCTCAATTGGATAAGAGTTTCAGTCGTGGTTTTACTAATTATTTTCTTTTTGACAGGAATAAGGATATTTTTTCTTTTGATACTCCCAAGTCTTTAGGGGAGGAGATGGGGACAGTGAAGGAAATTCGTGGTAATTATCTTACCGTAGCCGGAATCAAGTCTTTTAATAATGGAGATGGCGTCTGTTTTGGATGAGACTGGTAAGTTGCAGGGATTTCGCATAAACCGGGTGGAGAATAATAAGTTATTTCCTCAAGAGATGCCTCGGATAAAGCCCCGTACGATACTTTATCGTAATTTTGATCAGGAATTTGAGAGGTTGATGTCGCGTAAATCAGCTGAAAGGAAAATTGCTGTCATTTTAAAATTGGCTGAAAATAATCGGGGCTTTACTCTGTCTCTGACCGATGAAGATGATCACAGTGTCAGTGTGGTGCTGGAAAGGGAGAAGGAACGTGCCCGTACTCCGCAGGAAGATAACTTGCGTACACAACTTGGAAAGTTAGGAAATACTCCATTTGAAGCGTCAGATATAGTGATTGACTGGTCGGACAATTGGTTTATTCCGGCTTCTATGCTTGCCGAACTTCGCCGTAAGGGAATAGAGAAACTGCTGGAAGTGCGCCGTATTAACTATCGGCAGGAAATTTACAAGTTGCCTCGAACGCATCATGCTTTTCCTGTGAATGAATTGACTTATTTGGGAAATGTGATGAATGCTGATGCTATTTCCTTCTATAGGAATCATGGCGTGCAGCGTATTGCTCCGGCTTATGAAAAGGCTCCGGCAGAAGAAGCGGTATTGATGTTTTGCAAGCATTGTTTGCGTTATAGTATGGGATGGTGTCCCTCTTGGCATAAAGTGCGTTCTCCTTATAGGGAACCTTATTATTTGGTTAGCTCGGATAACAGACGTTTCCGCTTAGAGTTTGATTGTAAGAATTGTCAGATGAAAGTCTATGCTGAAAAGTAAGTACATCGGATTACTGTTTTTGGTGTTGGCTATTTTAATGGCTTGCCAATATCCTTCACCTGTTACTCCGAGTGGGGATATGCCGCAAAAGAAAAGGGATTCTGTCAATTATTTGATAGAACGGCATTATACATTAAACAGTAATTTTGAGGTTACTTCAGATTCGCTTATGTTACAGCAACTGCCATTGGTTGATGTGCTTCCTGTTTTTAAAGGAGAACGGCTGGTGGTAGCGGAGTTTATGATACAAGCTGCTGATAGTGTGGATTCTGTATGGGTAAAGGTAGCACGGGACCAGGAAACAATGGGATGGATACATGAAAAGGAATTGTTGGAGAAAGTAGTTCCTGTGGATTCAGTGTCACAGTTTATTCATTTTTTCAGTAATTCTCATACCATCGCTTTCTTTGTCATATTAGGCTTTTTCGGTATTTGGTATATTCATAGGGCTATTCGTCGCCAGAAGCTGCAATTAATCTGGTTGAATGATATTGATAGCGTTTTTCCTACAGTTCTTTCTTGGTTGGTAGCTACAGCAGCTACGCTTTATGCCAGTATTCAGCATTTTGTTCCGGGAACTTGGGAGCAGTTTTATTATAATCCTTCTTTGAATCCTTTTAGCTTACCTTTTATTCTTTCTCTTTTCATGTTTAATATTGGGGGGATTATTCTTGTGGGGTTGGCTACTTTGGATGATTTGTTTCATCAGACACATATTGAAGCTGCATGTTTTTATTTGTTGGGATTGATGTCCTGCTGTATCTTTTTATATTTGTTTTTTACATTTACTACGTATTACTATTTGGGTTATCCATGTTTATTGGTATATGCTGTATGGTCATTTAATCGTATAAAGCATGCTTCCCGGTATAAATTCAGTTGTGGAAATTGTGGGGCGAAGATAAAGAATAAAGGAGTGTGTCCTCATTGCGGCGCTGTCAATGAATAATTTTATTGTTTGTTTCTTTTGACAAAGGCTCAAGCAGTTTTCTATTGTAAACAGCATTTTCTCTATGTACATACACTAAAACAAATAGGTTTGTTCTAGAAGCTATGGGTATCATTTACAGCAATAATAAAGTTCTTGCTTTTCTTGGTGTGACAGAATAAAAAATAAACTTGATTTGGTAAATGTGGAAACAGAAAGGGAGTTCGTGATGAACCCCCCTTTCTGTTTTTGCAAGAATGGTTAGAAGTGATAACGTATATCCACTCCCAGTTGTAAAGGCCTGCTTTTTTGTTCGAATCCTCTATGCATGGTTTCAAAATAGAAGGTTGTATAATCCTTGTTGGTTAAATTACGTCCCCATACATCTATCTGTAAAGCTTTTGTCTGCAAAGAAATGCGCCCGTTCAGTGTTCCGTAAAAACTTTGTGAGACATTGTTTTTTTCAGTCCAATAAATTTTTCCTGCTCCGGTATAGCTCATGCCTAAAGTCAGGCTTTGCATCCAATTGCTTTTATCGAAAAGAAACTATAATTTGCGCCTGCATTCATGGTATGGCGGGGAACAAATGGTACATAATTGCCGCTATAATCAATTTGCTCTTCTGATGATGTAGTACCTCCGTCATATTTTTTGAATGTGGAATGAGTATATCCATAACTTACATTCATATTCAGGTTTTTGTTGATGGATGCCAGAAAGCTGGCCTCTATTCCATAACTTTCGCTACTACCGGCATTGACCATCATTCGACCCAAGCCACTATTGACAAATTTGGCGATTTGTTGGTCGTGGGTATCCATGTAGAATGCGGCAAGGTCGGTCTTCAGTTTGCCGTTGAACAAACTGAGATGTGATCCCACTTCGTAATTCCAGCTGTACTCGGGCTTGTAGACAGTTGTTTCTTGTACGTTCAATTCTTTTCCGTAGTTGGGCATGTGTTGCTTGATCATTCCTTCTATCATACCTGCCATAGATTCTGGTGCCTTGTCTAGTATGGCTTCAATCATTTTTTGTTGCATGTCATTTTGTATCAGTTCTGAAAACATCTGTACGTTATAACCTCCGGAACGATATCCTCTGGTTATGCTTACATACATATTGTTTGCAGGGCTGAAATCGTATTATTAGCTAGCTTGGGAAGTAGCTGTACATAGTCGTTTTTTTCTTTTCCTTCCAATAGCGGTGCGGCATTAAAATTCCTGAATGGAATATTAAGGGGAGGCATTGCCATTTTAAGAAAGAAATCGAAATCAATATTACTATCCGAGAAATAATTCATAGACATTTTTTCATATTCCAAGCGCAAACCTGCTGTTACTGAAAGGCCTTTCACAAACAGGTCGTTGAATGTAGATTGGTGGTACAGTGCGGTGCTGAATACCGGTGTGTCAAAACTTCCACTTACGCGGATACGGTTGTTCAAAACGTCCAGACTCATTTCAGGGGTACGGCGGGGATCGTCTAAATGAATTTTCTTGAAAGTATTGTTGATGTTTCCTTCGATCATATCGGTCACTCCGTCCTCCATGAAGTTTACCGGACCGGTGGTATGTAGCCATTGATAAAAACCACTAACCCCTGTAACCCATTGCCAGCGCTTGTTGTTTTTGCTTTTAAAAGTAATTTCTTCACTGATGGTATTCAGACGCTGCTTCTGCTCAATGGTATAAATGCTGACAGGCAGGAAATCCTGGTCCATAAACATACGGTCGTTTAAATTCTGGAATCCTGTAACAGCGCTTAAGATAAACTTTTGCGCCTGGTATTCAATATTCAAACCGGTATTGAACAGTCCACGGCGATAAGTACAATCCTGATCGTATGAAATCTTCCCTATGTAGTTTTTATATTTTTCATTCTCTTTGTCGTATCCGTCTATAGCTCCTGTATAGTAATAAGGGTATCCCCCTTCGTCATTATAATCATAGCCTATGGTGAAGTCTAGTTTTAAGTTTTCTGAAGGCAGCCAGATAGCATGTATTCGTCCGCCTCCCGCTTCCATATTATCTACTTTTTTCCCATTGAGCGAATTGCGGAAGAATCCGTCTGATCCCTCATAATAACCACCGGCGGAGAAAGCGAAACAGTCACTCCAACGGTGGTAGTGGGTTAATGAAGCACTGCGGTAGTTACTTTTTGTTCCATAACTCAGTTTTACGTCTGTTCCCTGATAGGAGAATGGAGAGCGGGTATGTACCTTGATTAGTCCCCATGGTATTGCGTCCGTACAAGGTTCCTTGTGGAACGCGAAGAATATCAATACGTTCTATATCATAAAATTGAAATCAAATGCAGATTTGTCAATGTAAGGGATATTGTCCACATACAAACCTACCGCAGGAGTATTGATACGCGATCCGATTCCCCGGATGTAAATGGCTGAGGTGAGTCTTGAACCATAGTCGGGCATAAAGAAATTGGGTACCAGTGAACTCACGTTCTTTAAAGTGGTGATTTGGTTTGCTTGCATATCTTTTGGGAGAGTAAAGATACGGCTGTAGGAAGTTCCCTTAATTTTCCGGTTTCTTTAGGTGAAGCGATAACTACCACCTCTTCTATATCAATGACTTTTGTAGTGTCCTTAGGCAGCGTGTTGATATCTTCAGCAAAGTTGTTGCAGCCAGCAGGCAGGATGTAATGAATAAAATGTTTTTCTCATATTTATTGTTTGGTTTTATTTGATACATCACGGATAACCAGAGTTGCTACAAGTTTCTACCAGGCGGAAAATTTATATATTCCACTCTGTATAATCCATGATGGAGAATGATTCCGGCTGCAAAGTAACGGTAAACCTGATATGTGTGCAATCCTAATAAATGAGGATTTTATATTCTGTCTGCTTCAATGTAGCCATTCATCACAGCATAAACGGTAAGACCGGAAACAGACTTGATGCCCAGTTTTTCAGTAATGTTCTTGCGGTGGGAGATAACGGTGGTCAGGCTGATATTAAGTTTGTCGGCTATCTCTTTGTTGATAAGTCCTTTGGTGATAAGTATCAATACTTCTATTTCCCGGACAGACAATTCATGTTCCGTTTTTCTATGTGCATTGCTTTATCTGCTGCTTGTTTTCTTGCCTGATGTCCATATTGGCGCAATTGATGGATGTCTTTTATCAAAGAACCTTCATCTTGGTAGATATTCAGTTTGGGAACACCGGATAATTGAGGCTGGTTGTCACCTCCTGCTAATACAATTGTTTTGGTTTACGAAGTAAAAGAAGGAAGTATGTTCAAAATAGATTTGGGCAGAGATAAAATAATGGGCATACATGTCCGGTGTGTCATCCGTCAGCTCACCAAAGGAATGGAATACACGGATAGTAGCCATTGGAATGATATCTTCCAAAATGTTTTTAACCCCAGGCAAGTGAGGGTATTTGGGTCTACTATGGCTATTTCAGGATGATGCATGATGTTTTCTTTGGTGCAAAGATACATATCTTTTATAAAAAACAGATTCATAAAGACAAAGAAATCTTCTTTTAGGCAACATCACCAATCATTTATTTGTAGGGGCGCATTTGAATGCGCCCGCATATGTGCTGTAAATCATTTTCGGATAGGTTCAATCTGTCATTACTCCTAAATAAGTGGCTGCTGCTTCAGCACATTTTTCTCCATCGATACCTGCTGAAACAATTCCTCCGGCGTAACCTGCTCCTTCTCCACAAGGAAATAACCCATTGACAGTGACATGTTGCAGTGTCTCATTATCTCGCAGGATCCGTACCGGAGCCGACGTGCGTGTTTCTACACCAATCATCACTGCTTCATTGGTCAGGAAGCCATGGCTGCTCTTTCCGAATTGTTGGAAACCTTTGCTCAAACGGTCGGTAATGAATGCAGGCATCCAAAAATGCAGGGGAGAGGAAACTAATCCCGGACTATACGAACTGTCGGGTAAATCATAGCTTAGTTTTTTGCGGGTGAAGTCCACCATTCGTTGTGAAGGTGCGGTTTGGCGCATATTGCCTTGCTGCCAGCAGGAGGCCTCCAATGCTTCTTGGAAATACATCATGGTTAATGGACAATGGTCGGTAGTCCATTGACCATGATTTTTATTAGTGGCTTTTAATTCTTCACTTTTCGTTTTTAATTCTTCTGTAAAAAGATTATTTTCCGCCAGATCTTCCGGCCTGATTTCTACCACCATGCCGGAGTTGCTCCATTTGGAGCCGCGGTTGCTGGGACTCATGCCGTTTACTACAATCTGATGCGGACCGCTTGCGGCAGGAACAACAAATCCTCCCGGACACATACAAAAACTATAGACACCACGTCCTTCTACTTGTGTCACAAAGCTATATTCAGCGGCAGGCAGATACTTTCCACGTCCGTTTTTATTATGATATTGTATTTGGTCAATCAGCATGGACGGGTGTTCCAAACGTACTCCTACTGCAATTCCTTTGGTTTCCATCTCTATACCATTGTCATACAACCACCGATACACATCCCGTGCGGAATGTCCGGTAGCCAGAATAACAGGTCCTTTGAAAGTCTTTCCGGTATTTGTTTCTATACCTGTGATTTTGTTTTTTTCTATAATAAGGGAATCCATTCGTGTTTCGAAATGCACTTCACCACCACATTCTATGATGGTATTCCGCATATTTTCAATCACACGCGGCAACTTGTCTGTACCGATGTGGGGATGGGCATCTGCCAGGATGGAGGTACTGGCGCCATGTTGGCAGAATACATTCAGAATTTTGTTCACATTCCCTCGCTTTTTGCTTCGGGTATAGAGTTTGCCGTCTGAGTAGGCTCCTGCTCCTCCTTCTCCGAAACTGTAGTTGCTTTCAGGGGCAACTTTGTGCTCACGGCTGATACGGGCGATATCTATTTTTCTATCGCGTACATTCTTACCTCGTTCCACTACGACAGGCCGGAGTCCTAACTCTATTAATCGCAAAGCAGCAAAAAGTCCGCCCGGTCCTGCTCCCACGACAATGACTTGTGGTTTCCCATCTACCTTATTATATATAGTACGGGTGAACTCCTCATCTTGTGGCATTTCATTAATATATAGGCGTACTTTCAAATTTACATAGATGGTGCGTTGACGTGCGTCTATGCTCCTTTTTAAGATGCGAAGGGCATGGATGGTACGTATATCCAATCCCTTGTCATGTCCGATGAACTGTTTCAGTGACTGTTCGTTGGCTGCTTGTTCAGGCAAGACTCTTATTTGAAATTCCTGTATCATGGTTCTTATTTGGATTGTTCGCCTTCCGGCATTAATTTTTTACGGTAATAAGAATTGGCGGTATATAGTGCGGCGGCAGGGTTGTGTCCTGTCACACGGTCTTTGGTCACTAAAGTTGTAGTATAGGCATTAGAGTACTTGTAGAATAAACTATCATGTCCCACACATAGTCCGATAACCACGTTCAACTCTGTATGTGCTTGGTTGAGAAGGCGTGCTTGTAGGATAGGGTTACACATTGCCGCACCGATTTTTTCACATTCTTTGGGGATTCCGATAGAGGATTTGGCTATTCCGGCTACTTTGCAGATTACTGAATATACCTCAAAGCCGTTAGCACGGAGGATGCGGGCAAAAATACGGGCTTCATTCACCAGTCCGATACAATAGGCAATTCCTAGTTTTTTATATCCCATCTTGCGTGCGAAAGTCATGATTTCTTCCACACGGGTTAATCGGCAGTAACCTTCATATTCCACTTCGGCACTGGCTGCCATTATCTTGTTGTTGTCGTTATATTGTTTCAACGCCCATTCCAAATCTTCTTGTTCCAAATGGGTAGTCAGACAAAATTCAGGGTAAGTGCGCTCTTTGAACTTGCAGTTCTGTGTGCCGCAGTCTATGCAGGTCGGGGGGTATGATTGTTCTTTTGTCATTTTATATCATTATTCAAATTAAGTTTTCTCTTATTTATCTCATCCAAACAAAGCCCGGAACGCTTCTTCTACCTTCCTTACCGGAATGATTTCTATCTTTAATTTTGATGTATCCATTCCTTGCAAATTATGTTTCGGTATAAGAATTTGTTTGAAACCTAATTTCTCTGCTTCTCCGATGCGTTGCTCAATACGGTTTACAGGTCGGATCTCACCACTCAGTCCTACTTCACCCGCCATGCAGGTGTCACGTTCTATTTCCGTATCCATATTGCTGGATAGAATGGCACTGATGACAGACAGGTCGATGGCCGGATCATTCACTTTCAATCCACCTGCGATATTCAAAAAGACATCTTTTTGTGCCAGTTTGAATCCTACCCGTTTTTCAAGTACTGCCAGAAGCATGTTCATACGTCGTAAATCAAATCCGGTGGCAGAACGTTGCGGATTCCCATATACTGCCGAACTGACTAAAGCCTGTGTTTCAATCAAGAAAGGGCGGACTCCTTCTATGGCAGAGGCGATAGCAACCCCGCTCATCCCGTCATGGTCTTGGCTAAGCAACAGTTCGGACGGGTTGCTCACTTGGCGCAAACCGTTTTGGCGCATTTCATAAATGCCCAGTTCGGCGGTGCTTCCGAAACGGTTCTTGATGCTGCGGAGAATGCGGTACATATAATGTTGGTCACCTTCAAATTGCAATACGGTGTCTACAATATGTTCCAGTACCTTGGGGCCGGCAATGCTTCCTTCTTTATTGATATGGCCGATCAGAATGACCGGCGTATTTGTTTCTTTGGCAAATTTTAAAATAGAAGCGGAACATTCACGTACCTGTACCAAACTGCCGGGAGAAGAGTCTATCGTTTCGGTTGAGATGGTTTGAATAGAGTCGATGATCACTAAATCGGGTCGTGTATTCTTGATATGGACGTAAATCTGCTCCAACGAAGTTTCACAGACTATCAGGCAGTCGGAAGAATTATGCGGGATACGGTCTGCACGCAGTTTTAATTGCCGGGCACTCTCTTCTCCCGATATATACAATACTTTTTTGTCAGGCAGATGAAGTACGGTTTGCAGCACCAAAGTGGATTTGCCTATCCCCGGTTCACCGCCCAGTAGAACGAGTGATCCCGGTACTAAACCGCCTCCCAATACCCGGTTCAGTTCTTCGTCGTGCATATCAATTCGAGGTTCGTCCCCTCCGGTAATGTCATTCAGTGTGACAGGCTTGCTTTTTACGGATTCCAGGCCGGATACCGGTCTTTTGTTTGCAGGTTCCTTGCGTATAATTTCTTCTACGTATGTGTTCCATGCACCGCAAGACGGACATTTCCCTACCCATTTGGGTGAATCCTGCCCACAGTTGGTGCATACATATACAGTCTTTTCCTTTGCCATATTCTTACGGGATAATTAAAACAGCGCAACTTGAGGCTGAATTTGTACAAAGGTAAGGAAATAGTTCTGCATATCAACATGGGCAGGATAAAAAAGTTTTGTCTTATTTCTGCTGTAATAAAAAGCATTCTTATATTTTATCGCAAAAAAATGGGAAATTGTGATAGATTGTAGGAAATTGTTTTTATATTTGCATCGTTCAAATAAAAAACAGAAGAAGAACAATAATAAAATGACGATATACTATCTCCATACAACCACCACATTAGGGATGGGGCACATGACAACTACAATGTCCACATCCACAACAATGACCCCTCGGGGTTAAGGATAGTATATGTGTTTCTACGTGATACACGCTTACGGACGTAAGCAAAACAAGCTTTTAATTTTATTTTTTTAGTGTAAACAGATACAGTTTCTTTTCGTTGTCATGCTGGGTGAAACGAAAGTAGATTCTTTACCGGACTTGAAATGGCTCGGAGGACAGAATGGCAAAAGAAGCTGGAATAAAAATAGATAATTGCATGAAAGTTATGAAATTCGGCGGGACATCCGTAGGTTCCGTGAACAGCATTTTAAGCGTCAAACAGATAGTAGAGGCAGTTGAAGAGCCCGTAATTGTAGTTGTGTCGGCATTGGGCGGTATAACTGACAAGTTAATCAATACTTCGCAGATGGCTGCCAATGGGGATTCCGCATACGAGAAAGAATACCGTGAAATTGTGAATCGTCACATTGAAATGGTATATACCGTAATTCCGGCAGGTAATGAGCGTACTGTTTTATTGGATAAGGTCAATGAATTGTTGAGTGAACTGAAGGATATTTTTCAGGGAATTTATCTGATAAAGGACTTGTCGTCTAAAACGTCGGCTACTATTGTAAGTTATGGTGAGCGCTTGTCGTCTATTATTGTAGCTTCGTTGATAAAGGGGGCTGTATGGTATGACTCCCGCAACTTCATTAAAACTGAAAAAAAACATGCCAAACATATTCTGGATTCCGAACTGACCACTCGCTTGGTTAAAGAAACTTTCCAGAAATTACCGGAAGTGGCATTGGTTCCCGGATTTATCTCTACTGATAAGAACAGTGGTGAAGTGACCAATTTGGGACGTGGCGGTTCAGATTATACCGCTTCTGTCATAGCTGCGGCACTGAATGCGGATAGCTTGGAAATATGGACGGATGTGGATGGTTTCATGACGGCAGACCCGCGTGTAATCAGTACGGCCTATACCATTAATGAGTTGAGCTATGTGGAAGCGATGGAGCTTTGTAACTTTGGAGCGAAGGTGGTTTATCCGCCGACTATTTATCCGGTATGTCATAAGAATATTCCTATTCTGATTAAGAATACATTCAATCCTCAAGGCGAGGGAACTATCATAAAGCAGGAAGTGAATTCCGGTTCTAAAGCCATTAAAGGTATCTCATCCATCAATGATACGAGTTTGATTACGGTTACCGGTCTGGGAATGGTGGGAGTGATCGGAGTGAATTTCCGGATTTTTAAAGCATTGGCACAAAACGGCATCAGCGTGTTTATGGTATCGCAGGCATCTTCCGAGAACAGTACTTCTATCGGTGTGCGTAATCAAGATGCGGCACTGGCTTGTGAAGTGCTGAATGAGGAATTCTCCAAAGAAATAGAAATGGGGGAAATCAGTCCGGTTGTTGCCGAAATGAATTTGGCTACCATTGCCATTGTCGGTGAGAACATGAAACATACACCGGGCATCGCCGGTAAGCTGTTCGGGACTTTAGGCCGTAACGGCATTAGTGTGATTGCTTGTGCTCAAGGTGCTTCGGAAACCAATATCTCTTTCGTGGTAGAATCCAAGTCACTGCGCAAATCATTGAATGTGATTCATGATTCGTTCTTCCTGTCCGAATATCAGGTGCTGAACCTTTTTATCTGCGGTACAGGTACGGTAGGAGGCAGTTTGATAGAGCAAATCCGTTGTCAGCAACAAAAGTTGATGCAGGAACGCGGTTTGAAGCTGAAAGTGGTAGGTATAGCCGATGGACATCATGCGTTGTTTACCCGTGCAGGCGTAGACCTGTCACATTATAAGGAAGAGTTGGCAGAGAAAGGAATGCCTTCGTCCACCCAGGTGTTGCATGACGAGATTATAGGTATGAATATATTCAACTCTGTGTTTGTGGATTGTACAGCCAGTGCCGAAGTGGCGTCCTTATATAAAGATTTCCTGATGAATAATATTTCGGTGGTAGCTGCCAACAAGATTGCCGCTTCTTCCGAATACTCCGTTTACAGTGAACTGAAACAAATAGCCCGCCGCCGGGGTGTGAAATTCCTGTTTGAAACCAATGTCGGTGCGGGACTTCCTATTATCAACACGATCAACGACTTGATAAACAGCGGAGACAAGATCTTGAAAATAGAGGCGGTATTGAGCGGTACGCTGAATTACATCTTTAACAAAATCAGCGCGGACATTCCTTTCAGCAAGACCATCAAAATGGCACAGGAAGAGCGCTACTCGGAACCCGATCCGCGTATTGACCTGAGTGGCAAGGATGTGATTCGTAAACTGGTTATTCTGGCTCGTGAAGCCGGATATAAATTGGAACAGGAAGATGTGGAAAAACATCTTTTTGTACCGAATGATTTCTTTGAAGGCCCGTTGGAGGAGTTCTGGAAGAAAGTACCTTCCCTGGATACGGATTTTGAATCACGCCGTCAAAAGCTGGAGGATGAAAACAAACGCTGGCGTTTTGTAGCCAAACTGGAAGATGGGAAGGGCAGTGTGTCTTTGCAGGAAGTGGACAGCAAACATCCGTTCTATGGTCTGGAAGGCAGCAACAACATTATTCTGCTTACAACCGAGCGATATAAAGAGTATCCGATGATGATACAAGGATATGGGGCCGGTGCCAGTGTGACTGCCGCCGGAGTATTTGCCGATATCATGAGCATCGCTAATATTTAGGCTTATGAAACATATTATTATTTTAGGCGACGGTATGGCCGACTGGCCTGCCGAATCACTGGGAAACAAAACATTGCTGCAATACTCCAGTACACCTTATATGGATAAGTTGGCCGCTATGGGACGTACCGGGAGGTTGGTTACAGTTGCTCCCGGATTTCATCCGGGTAGTGAAGTGGCGAATATGTCTGTTATGGGCTATAATTTACCGAAGGTGTACGAAGGCCGTGGGCCGTTGGAAGCAGCAAGCATCGGGGTGGAGTTGCAACCGGGCGATATGGCTATGCGTTGTAACATTATCTGCATCGAAGATGAGAAGATAAAAAATCACTCCGCCGGACATATCACTACCGAAGAAGCTGATGTGCTGGTTAGATATTTGGAAGAAAAATTGGGTTCTGACCGGATTCATTTCTATACCGGTGTACAATATCGCCATTTGTTGGTGATAAAAGGGGGAAATAAACAATTGGACTGCACCCCGCCCCATGATGTGCCTTTGCAGCCTTTCCGTCCGCTCATGGTGAAGGCGGAAGTACCGGAGGCGCAGGAAACAGCCGGATTGATAAATAATCTTATCCTGGCTTCCCAGGAATTGTTGGCAGATCATCCGGTTAATCAAAAACGTATAGCCGAAGGCAAAGATCCTGCTAATAGTATCTGGCCTTGGAGTCCGGGGTATCGCCCGCAGATGGAACCTCTCTCCGGGAAGTATCCGGCCATAAAGAAAGGGGCTGTTATTTCAGCGGTGGACTTAATCAATGGCATAGGACATTATGCAGGATTACGCCGTATTGCTGTAGAGGGGGCTACCGGTTTATATAATACGAATTATGAGAATAAGGTGGCTGCGGCATTGGAAGCATTGAAGACGGACGACTTTGTGTATCTGCATATTGAGGCCAGTGATGAGGCCGGTCACGAAGGAGATTTTAAGTTGAAGCAGTTTACTATTGAAAATCTGGACAAACGTGTTGTAGGACCTGTTTATGAAGCAGTGAAGGATTGGGATGAGCCTGTGGCTATCGCCGTGCTTCCGGATCATCCTACGCCTTGCGAACTCCGTACCCATACGGCCGAACCTGTGCCTTTCCTTATCTATTATCCCGGTATAGAACCGGACTGTGTGCAGACCTTTGATGAAGTGGCATGTGTGGAAGGCAGTTATGGAATATTGAAAGAAGATGAGTTTATGAATGAATTTATGAAAAAATAATGTGGCAGTTTGCTAATTTGCCCCAATGGCAACCCTCCATGCAAAGCCCTTGGCACATTAGCACATTGACGCATTGAAAAATTGTTTACTATGAAATATTACAGTACGAATCACCAGGCTTCCGATGCTTCTCTGGAAGAAGCTGTAGTGAAGGGGCTGGCTTCTGACAAAGGATTATATATGCCCGATACCATCAAGCCATTGCCGCAAGAGTTTTATGATCAGATTGAGAATCTGTCGTTTCAGGAAATTGCTTATCGCGTGGCCGATGCTTTCTTCGGTGAGGATGTTCCTGCTGAAACACTGAAGCAGATCGTTTATGATACATTGAGTTTTGATGTTCCTGCCGTAAAGGTAAAGGATAATATTTACTCTTTGGAACTGTTTCATGGTCCCACATTGGCATTTAAAGATGTAGGTGGACGTTTCATGGCCCGTTTGTTGGGCTACTTCATTAAAAAAGAAGGGCAAAAGCAGGTGAATGTACTGGTTGCGACTTCGGGGGATACCGGTAGTGCTGTAGCCAATGGCTTCCTCGGAGTGGAAGGTATTCATGTGTATGTGCTTTATCCGAAAGGAAAAGTCAGTGAAATTCAGGAAAAGCAGTTCACTACTCTGGGGCGGAATATCACAGCGTTAGAAGTGGACGGTACTTTTGATGACTGTCAGGCATTGGTTAAGAATGCGTTTATGGATGCTGATTTGAATGCGCACATGAAGTTGACTTCTGCCAACTCCATCAATGTGGCTCGTTTCCTGCCACAGGCATTTTATTACTTCTATGCCTACGCACAGTTAAAGAAAGAAGGAAAAGCGGATCATCTGGTAGTGTGCGTACCTAGCGGAAACTTTGGTAATATCACCGCCGGACTATTTGGTAAACGCATGGGCTTGCCTGTCAAGCGTTTTATTGCAGCCAATAACCGGAATGATATTTTCTACCAATACTTACAGACCGGAAAATACAATCCTCGCCCTTCCATAGCTACTATTGCCAATGCAATGGATGTGGGAGATCCAAGTAATTTTGCCCGTGTACTGGCATTGTACGGTAACAGTCATGCTGCCATAACAGCGGATATCTCTGGTGCGACTTATGCGGATGAACAGATTCGTGAAACGGTGGGTGAGGTATATCGGGAAACCGGTTACTTGCTCGATCCGCATGGAGCCTGCGGTTATCGTGCTTTATCCGAAGGATTGTCCCCCAGCGAAACGGGTATTTTCCTGGAAACGGCACATCCGGCTAAATTCCTGGAAACTGTGGAAGGCATCATTGGAGACAAAGTGGAGATTCCCGCCAAACTGCAAGCGTTTATGAAAGGAACCAAACAAAGTGTTCCGATGGAAAAAGCCTTTGAAAGTTTCAAAGGCTATTTGATGAAAGAATAGCTTTTAGAAATAGATATCTGATAAGAAAGAGAGGGAAAAGTCCAAAGTAACTATCCAATGGTTCACCGTAGGGGCGGATTGAATAGTTACTTTGGGCTTGTTTACATAAAGAACAAAAAAGTTCCGTCACAGCAACGTGCTCATTACTAGTTACTTTCTGTGTAAAAGAATCTCAAACCTCCTTCAATCGGTATGCTTCCGGCTATCGAATCTTGTTACGTATGTAACAAAGTTTGTTCCTACCGTATCTTTCACTCCGTTTCATTTGATATTTCACTTGGGTGAAGCAACTGTTTCACTTAGGCGAAAACGGCTGTTCATCTAAGTGAAATCGCCTCTTCACTTGGGTGAAGAAACAAATGCAGATGGGCAAAAATAAGCCTTATGACGCTCTCCTGCAAGGAAGTAACCGCAACTATGGCACAGGAATTAGAACAACCGATATACGTCAAGCCGAATTTGATAGCGGAGAATGGAAAACCGTTTCAGGGGAATTTAGAATGTTTTTTCACATTATATTGTTGATTTACAGAGAGATACTGCGCGTAATCCGGAATGGTTGATGCGTGTCTTTATTTTATTTCTTCCAGCAACTTCCCGAACGAAGTGAATGTCCGTTGTTTCCCGCCCCAGGTGAGGTACAAGGCATCGGGAGCGATGACTTGTAGATGGGGCAGACCGGCAGGAGCGTTTTGGGTTTGCAGACAAGTATATCCGTGACGGTTCAGTGCGTTGATAGTCCAGTGCAATAAGGTTTCGTCTGTCGCTTCCACCGTTATTTCCTGCTTTCCATTCACGGTTGGATAGTAGATGCCATGATCATAATCGAACCGGATATTACTGTGTGAGAACAGCGTGTCCATCCGATGGTTCAGAATCATATCTTCCGTCACTCCGCATTGCAGTCCTGTTTCTTTGGACAGCAGCCAAAGTTTGTCCGACAGTACCAGGGCTTGTTCTATGTCATGGGTGGATAGCAGGATGGCCTTGTTTTGCTCCACCGCCAACTGATGCAGCAAAGTCATGATTTCTATGCGGCTCACCACGTCCAGAAAAGCGGTCGGCTCATCCAAGATGATAAGCGGACATTCCTGAACCAATGCTTTGGCTATCATTACCTTTTGCCGTTCTCCGTCCGAAAGTTCGGCGGTGTAGCTTTCGGCTTTGTGGGCAATGCCTACGGCATCAATGCCTCTTTGATAATGAGATGGTCTTTGGGATGGAGCCGTCCGAAGAAGCCTGTATGCGGCTGGCGTCCCAAAGCTACCAGTTCATACACGGTCAGCCCTCCGGCTTGTGTCTTGTCTGTCAGGACTACACCGATGGTGCGCGAACGTTCCTTTTCCGAATACTGCTGCAAAGGCTTGCCCAGTAATTGCAAATCTCCTGCCAGTGAAGGTTGCGAAGCGGACAGGGTGCGGAGCAAAGTCGACTTTCCGGCCCCGTTTGCTCCAAGCAGACTGGTCAGTTCTCCCGGATAGAGTCCGAAAGAAAGGTGTTCGTGCACTTTCTTTTCTCCTTTGTGGGTACGATAACCTATGCACAGGTCTGTGGCGGTGATGACAGCTTGCTTTTCCATCAGTTGAAGTACTGGATTTTACGTTGGTTCACAATGACATAAATAATAATGGGCGCACCAATGACCGGAGTGACGGCATTCAGCGGAATGATACCTGCTTCGCCCGGCAGAATGCAGATGAAGTTGCAGAGCAGGGCAATGGCTCCTCCCGTCAGCATGGTGACAGGTAGCAGAGAATTATGGTTGGAGGTTCCCAGCATGAGGCGGGCAATGTGCGGCACGGCCAGTCCGATAAAGGAAATCGGGCCGCAGAAAGCGGTGGTCGTCGCTGTCAGTAATCCGGTGGCGACAAGCAGCAGGTTACGTGTACGGCGGATGTTGATTCCCAGGTTTTCGGCATAGCGTGTTCCCAGCAGCAGGGCATTCAGAGGCTTTATCAGCAGTATGGTAATCAGCAGTCCCGCCGCTGTGACCAAGGAGAAAAAGGGAAGCTGCTGCAAAGATACTCCTCCGAAGTTTCCCATTCCCCAAATCATGTAGGAATGCACCCCTTCTGCCGTGGAGAAAAAGTTGAGCAGGGAGATGGCAGATGAAGTGATATACCCTATCATGATACCTATAATGAGCAGCATGATGCTGTTTTTTATCAAATTGGAGAAGAACAGGATGATTCCCATCACCAGCATGGAGCCTATGAATGCTCCGATAATGACGGACAGGAATCCGGATAAAGTGAATACTCCGGCAGTAATCGTACCTGCGCCTGCCAGCATGACCAAGGCGACTCCCAAACTGGCTCCCGAACTGATTCCCAGTATGGAAGGGTCGGCCAAAGGGTTATTGAATGTGGTTTGCAACATCAGTCCCGATGCTGCGAGTGCCATTCCGCAAAGGAGGGCGGTAATGGCTTGCGGCAGGCGGGATTCCCAGACTATGAAACTCCAACTCGCCTTTTCTACTTCATTGCCTGTAAGGATATGCCACACCGCCTCGGCAGGGATGTTTACCGAGCCGAACAACAGGTTGGCTCCTGTCAATGCAAGGATGAGGAGGAGCAGTATGATACCGTATTTTGTTCCTTTGTTATTCATTGATACTGTTTGGGGTTACGCCCACTGTAGGGAGTGTGTCAAAACTAACCCGGCCTATCCCATCGTCAGCTGTAGGGGCAGCATTATCCACGTTTTGACATAACCCTACGGTGATTTACTCCGCTAATTTAGTGAAATATTTTAATTCATACCCTTCTAAAAGCGTAGGATGGAATATTTTTATCAAATCTTTCAGTAATCGGTCGGGATGGAAAGGGGAATCTTCGTAAAAGTCTACCTTCCCTGTGTTGCATCCATAAATGTTGCGTTCCTTGAATGCACGGAAACCGGTGTATGGAGCATAGTCCTGCTCCAATTCCTTATAAGTCTTGTCAATGGCCTGATTATATTTGATGAGCCAGAAATCTGCATTCTGACCTTTGTCAAACACGGTTTCGAAGGCTAGGGGAACAGAACCGCTATGCTCGTCATCGGCAAACACATAATTGGCCCCGGCATCCGCATAAATCCGCGCGGAGGTGCTTTTCCCTCCCGGAACATACCAAGCCGAACCGTTCTTCAGTTCGCTGATAACGCTCGGTGCAGATGAAAGGGGAGCAACCAATGCTTTCAGCTCATTATAGTTTTTTTCCACCTCGGCAAACAAGCTGTCCGCTTTTTGTGCTTGACCAAATAGGAGACCATAAAAACGCATCCATTCGGCACGTCCCAAGGCAGAAGTTTCCATGTAGTCCGCACATTCGATAATGGGGATGTTGAGTTTCTCCACCCGTCCGTATCCGCCACTGTTCTCAAAGGGGGAGAGCATAATGGCATCGGGGTGCAGGTCGATTATCTTTTCTATATCCGGGTTCATTCCATTCCCTACATCGGCGATGCTTCCTGTGCGGCAGCCATCCTGCACTTCTTGCAGTTTGATATACTTCAAATCGCAGACTCCTCCAATACTTTTCAAAGCACCAATCTGGTTGAGCAATCCGCAATGTACGGATGAGTAAACAACGGCCTTGCTCAATGGCGTGCGGACAAGTGTCCCTTCGGGCAAGTCGGCAGGCAGGGACTTTTCTTTGTCAACCAAGACGTAGGTATGCAGTATCCGGGTCGTATCCCAAGGATTGCGCAGGCGGGCAATGGTATAGTCTTCGGTTGCAGACAGGCTGAGGTTCTCTGCATAACGCAAAGGGATTGCTTTTTCTGCTTCTATTACAGAAGCAGTCTTGCTTCTTCCGCCGCAGGAGGAAAGAAGGGCAAGCAAGAAGGTGAATAGGATTACTTGTTTCATGTTATTTTTTATAATATCCGCCGGTTTTATGGGAACCTTTGTATTCTATTAATTCTTTATCTTTCAGTGATCGTAAATAACGCTCTGTCGTAGCAGCTCCTTTTTGGATATATTCTGCAATTTCATATCCTTTTGCACCGGGTCTCTTTTCCAAGAAGGTGAGGATAAGGCTCTCAAGTTCGTTTATTCCCTCATTTATTCCCTCATCTTCGTTTACTCCCTCATCAGCGATTCTGTCTATTATTGAAATGAACTGCATTCCTGCCGGCTCATTAATGAATTTTATATTCGGCTCTTCTTGAAGTGCACGTATAATCCCCGAGCCCAGCCCGCGATAAGGCATCGTTTTAGCACAGAAATTGGCAATGAAAGGATTGCGTACTACGGCGCTTCCCAGTTTGATGCTTTCCACCGTCAGCCCATCGGGAAGGCATCCCGGGCTGATAATCTCTACACGGTTATCAAAAATGAGGAAAGTTTTATGAGATTATTTAATTTATGAAGGAAATAATTGTAGTTTTGCTTCCTTCATCAAAAGTGAAGAGAAGCAAAACCATATTTTATTATTTCAGTAAGAAGGTTAATCCGCATGGACCTACCCCTACATCGTATTTGTTTGTAAATTTGCCGTTTGCCGAATATTCGTTTACATAGCCATCAGTGGTATAACTTGGCCATCCTCCAACCATATTGTAAGAACTGATATAAATATTTCCGGTAAATGGATTGACTGCGATGCCACAAGGGCTATCAACAGGTTGATTTATTAAATTTTTTGTTTCATTTCCTGTTTTTGTATCTATACTGAAATAAGTATTTTCCGTTGCGCCATAAGGAGCATTGATAAGGTAAAGGGTATTATCTTTTACAGTCATTAATGTTGCTTCCGTTACATCTGTAACAATATTCATATTGTCAATTTTTTGTACTTTAGCTGATATGTCATTATAATTACCCATTGCTAAGACATATACGTTTCCTTCCGTAGTAGAACAAATTTTAGTGGGATTTAGTCCTACGGGTATTCTTTTTGCTTCTGTAAATGTCTTTAGGCCTATTTTAGAAACACTTTTTCCATTTGCATAATCTGCACCATAATTCATTCCGTCTGAGTTAGCAACATACAGGTAGCCGTTGGCCACTGTCATCTCTTCTGGATTTGGACCAACTTTTAATGTAGCATCAATAGTTAGGCTAAGAGTGTCGATACGAGAAACATATCCATCATACATAGAAACATATACTTTTCCATTAGCAGCTATAATATCACGTGGACCTTCCCCTTGAGTGGATGTCGGAACAATCTGTTTGATGGATTTAGCTGTATTTTTGTCTACTATTTCTATAATATTTGAACCATATATGGCAATATACATTTTCGAACCATATACTATTGCATCTTGAGGGGTACCTCCCAAACTTCTTTTGTTTATGTCAAAAAATACATTGTTGCTTGCTGTTCCTTTTTCAAAGTTAATAAAAGAAAGTGTTCCATTAACATTGTTGCTAAGATTACCTGCATTAATAACGTACAAGCCTGTTGCCTCGGTTGGCGAAGTTGCTTCAGGAGTCGTGTCGGGTTGTGAAGAAGGGTCTTCTTCCGGATCTCTAGGAACTTCGATCTCATTGTCATCATCGTTACAAGCACAGAACAGCGGGGCTATACTAAATAAGGCTGCTGCAAAAAATAAATGTTTGAATTTCATACTTATATAATTTTTAAAAATGAATACTGCAAGTTAGTTTATAGCTTCTACCCGGCATCGGGTAGCTTTTCACTATGTCATATTGTTTATTTCCCAAATTAATAATATCTCCCCGAAGATTGTATGTAAACTTCTTTATCTTGAAGCTGCGGTATAATGAAAGGCCGTATTCTATATATCCATCCATTTCATTACTTGGACGATTTTCGGATGCAATATACCGTTTGCTCACACCCGTAGCATGAAGAGAAGCATTTATGAAAGGATTTTCCAAGGCTAAAGAAGCACCTGCGCTATGACGTGGGGTATATGCAATCTGATGTTTGTAATATACGACTTCCGGGTCTGTTTTATCTACTGCATATTGATAGGTATAGTTTCCGGTCAATAGTAAGGAATAATGTTTTGCCAGTTGGAAAGTGGTGTTTATATTGGCATCTACTCCCCAAATTTCTACTTTGCCTAAATTTACCATATTCCAGATAAACATATTATAGGGCATTGCCACAATTTTATCTTTTACCTTATTATAATACCCATCCAATGTCAGACTGATTGCTGGTAGCCAGCTTGTAAAGTTGTTCTGGTAAGTGATACCTATATTATATTGTTGAGCCTTTTCGGGACGAAGGTCACGGCTACCCATCCGGTCAAAGTAGTTTTCAGAAAAAGTAGCCACTCTGAATATGTCTTTATAGGAAGCCCGAAGGTATAGCTGTCCGTCTGTACAAGGTTTCCATGAAAAAGAGAAGGAAGGGGATAATTTTCGCCGGTTCTCAGCTCCGTTTCCTTCTTTTGCACCATTAAGATATATCGATCCGAGTAGTATGGCAACAGCTGTTATGTTATCAGTTTGATATCGGAGAGTTGCTGTTTGTAATATAGAATGCCGGTAAGGGCTTGTATTGTTAGGAGTATTGGCATTTAGGTTATTATATATGTAATCTGCCGCATAAACCATGCTCCAGTGACTAGTCGGAGTATATAGTAATGCTCCTGATGTATAGTATTCTCGTTGGAAATAACGGTCGTTTAATTCTCCTCCGGGGTATTTTCCTCCTTCATCGTGGTAATGAGATTGGCTCCAGTTAAATTTCCCATTGATTAACAAAGAAAGATTATTTTCCCAATAAGTACGGTAATGTACTTGTGAAAAGAAATTTCGTTCGCGTAACTTCTCACGGCTTTTCGCGTTGTAAAGAATGACTGCACCGGGTAATTGCTGATTTGTATCGTAATAATAAATCTTTCCGTTCAGTGTGCTTCTGTTATTAGGGCTGATGTAAAGATTCAGTTCTCCTCTGTAGGTTTGAATGTTGTTGTTATAGCGTTTTTCTTTGGAAACATAATCTCCGTTGACTAAAGTGAAAGGATATAGGTTATCTGCCCTCATAAATTCACCAGTGGTAGATGCTGAAATCTTTTCGTTAAACTTTTGTTCGTAGCGGATAAGGGGATTAATCATCCCGAAAGAACCTGTCTTTATCTGTCCCGTCAAGTGATTTTTTTTGTTTGAAAAATCCGGGGATATGCTTTGTAATTTTAAGGCGGCAGCAGAAGCAACTGTACGTGCCGGTACAAAAATATCTTCATTGTCCCCAATGGTCAGTGAAATTTGTTGAATATTGTCAATAGAGAAACGAGACAAGTCTATTTGTCCGCTTTGACAATCACTGAGTGTAACCCCGTCATAAACTACGGCTGTATGTTTGGCTCCTAAACTCCGGACGGAGATAGTTTTCATTCCTCCTGCACCCCCATAATCCTTTATGTTGACTCCTGAAAAGCGACGTAAAGCATCAGCAATATCCGTAATGCCTTGTTGTTGCAATTGCTTCTTGTTGAGTTGTTGGAAGGGACTGCTACTTTTAACCTGTTGCTTGGTACGTTCAGCTGTAACCGTAACTTCATCTATTTTATGCACTTTTCCGGTGATGGAATCTCCTTTCTCCTGTGCCTGTATTTCAAGCGGCAATAGGAGAAAGCTGCAAAGCAGACAAAGCCATAGCTTATAAGCCTGGTTATTTCCTTTCATTTAAAAAAAACATATTAATGAATAAATACCGCATTCTTACCGCTGCTCTTTCCTCGAAAGCGACGGTCGATGACTTTACGTTTTGCAGGTCTTCTGACTTACTCCTGTTTACTTGCCTTCCCACCTTATTATATATACAGGCAGTGGCGTGAGTGGATAAGTAAACCTATCCCCTTATAGGGGTAGATGGAGTTCACAGCAGCGGGACTGTTCAGGACTTGCACCTGATTCCCTTTTCATCCGCTTCCTCGCATCAGTCGGAGGTACGCGGAACAAAACATGGCAAAGATAGTTTGTTTGGATGAATAAGAAAAGGGAAATGATAAAAAATCCTTTTTTTAATTAGTTACAGATTTATTTTCTCCCAGCAAAAGTAGGCGTGTATAACGGTTCTTTTTTTAGTGACAAAACGACTTGATTCTATCTATGTTGAAGATAAAATAGAATAGTATTGAATAAAATAAAACTGATGCTTAACAACATTCAAATATTGATTCGCTTTATTCAATACAATCACTATATTTGTTAAATGGATAATCTTAAAATACGTAATAGATGAAACACTTGAATTTTATTTTAGTCGGTTTATTTTTCCTGTGCGGTCTTTGTTGTCGGGCACAAGTGCTTCCTTTGGAAGAAAATGTGGTGCTGAACACCAAGGAAGGACAAATCAAAGGAAAACTGCTTTTGCCCGGTGGGGTGAAAACCTGTCCGGTGGTGCTTATTATAGCCGGCTCCGGACCTACGGATATGGATGGTAATTCAGCCATTGGCAATTTGAGGAATAATTCGTTGAAGTTTCTGGCGGAAGGCTTGGCGGCAAACGGCATCGCTTCCTTGCGCTTTGACAAGCGGGGGATAGGAACCAGTGCGTCGGCAGGTAAGGAGGAAGCGAAACTTCGTTTTGAAGATTATGTGAATGATGTGACGGGCTGGATTGATTACCTGGCGAAAGAGAAACGTTTTACGACAATCACGGTGGCAGGACATAGCGAAGGGGCGCTGATTGGAATGCTGGCCTGTCAGAACCGGCCGAAGGTGAAAGGCTATATCTCGGTTGCCGGTGCGGGGCGTCCTGCCTACGAGATTATAGAGGCGCAAGTGGCTGCTCAACAGAATCCGGAAGCGGTGCGGAAGGAGGTGGCATCCATTAACGGGTCCTTGAAAAACGGCAAGGAAGTGAGTGACGTGCCGGCTTATCTGCAATCATTGTATCGGGCTTCTGTCCAACCTTATTTGATTTCCTGGTTCAAGTATAATCCCCGGACGGTGATTGCTTCCGTCAAAGTGCCGGTCCTCATTGTTCAGGGTAAAAATGATATTCAGGTTTCGGTGGAGGATGCCGAACTTCTGAAAAAGGGTTGCCCGGCTGCCGAACTGCTTTTGATTGATAAGATGAACCATGTGCTGAAAGATTGTGAATCAAAGGACGTACAGCAGCAGATGCTTACTTACGGGAATCCTTCTCTGCCGGTGAACAGTACTTTGATAGCTTCTGTCAGTACATTTGTGAAAAAACTGAAATGATATGGGAGAAATAAAGAAACGTTTGCCGTTGAAATGCCCTGCGTGTGATGCACCGTTGAGGGAGATTCATTTCGGTCCGGCACCCAATCCTGTCTGGTTGGTGTTATGCGGCAGAGCATCTGATGGTGTGGCTGTTGTGTCGTATGTTGATAAGCCATCTTTATGGATAAAATAAAAAAGAGGATGCCAAAAGTCTTGTTGAAGCTTTGACATCCTCTTCTATGTTATACTGATGCGTTATTTAATCTTTTCTCGAATCTTGCTAAGATAGGCACGCATCCCCGCAGCATCTTTCTTGTTGATGATATCCAACAGCTCATTTAATTCTGTACGGATACCTTCTACCTGTGCAGGGGTGCGGGGATTGAATAAAATTTCCTGCAACAGGTAGTCGTCTTCGTTCAATACTCCTTTGGCTATCTTCATGTGGCGTTTGAAAGTAGTACCGGGAGCGTCCTGATGCTTCATCACTGCCGCAAAAACGAAAGTGGAAACAAAAGGGATGGATAGCGAATAGGCCACTGTCTCATCGTGCTCTTCAAAGGTATATTCAAAAATGTTCAGACCAAGGTTTTGGTATAAGTCCTTGAAGAAGATTTTACCCAGATGGTCGCCTTCGCTGATGATGATGGCATTTTCGGTGCTCAGTTTGTCAAGGTTGGCAAATGTGGGACCGAACATGGGGTGGGTAGATACATAACGGAATCCGCATTGGTCATAAAACTCTTTCAGTCCGGTCTTTACCGAGGCAATATCGCTGATGATGCAATCCTTGGGGAGAGCGGGCAATACTTGGTGAAAAGCATCCAGCGTATATTTCACGGTTGCCGCATTGATAACCAGTTCGGGCTTGAATTCTTCAATCTCTTCGAGTGTGGTATATCGGTAGGTGTTGTAAACGAAACGAAGGCGTTTCGGGTCTACATCAAATACAGCGGTTTCGTGCTGGAAGCTCAATACATCGGTAAAGAAGGAGCCCATTTTACCGGCCCCTAAAATTAGAATTCTCATAATCTTTCTATGTTTATTTATTAATGTCCTAAATTTATAGTGTTACAAAAAAATCCCGCATCCATTTTAGGAGCGGGATCCAACGTATCTTTTTCAATTTCAGTATTTATTATCTGTTATTTCATACATACAAATTCCCACTCTACTTTCTTGCCGAAGTAAAAGTAATAATAAGAATAATATGTATAAGTAAACAAATTCATAAGCCTGATTTCTTTTTGTTCTAAATTTGAGGGCAAAAGTAATACTTTTATTTAAGGTGCAAATCAAAAAAAAGATTTTTTTGTATTTTCTTGATGAGAAATCCTCCATGTCTTATGATTTAGAAGAATCCTCATAGACTTTTCATTTGTTAAAATGTAATAATATTGCTCTCCTTTGCTTAAACATGGTTAAAGGTGAATGAACTGGTAACTGTCTTTCTTGTACTTAAAGCTTAAAATATATTTATTTGTCAGACAAATAAGATAAATTGAATTCGCTAACTTTAAATATCAGTCAGATGTATAATTTGAAACTTCATAATCAGGCTGTAACTTTAGTTGACCAGGTTGAGGACAGCTTGCTGAATTATTTTCGTGAGCATGATTTGCGTATAGGAGATTCTATTCCCAATGAGTTGGATTTGGCGGCTGCTCTAGGGGTGGCACGTAGTGTGTTACGTGAAGCTTTGAGCCGTTTAAAAATGATGGGGATGATAGAAACACGTACCCGGAAAGGGATGATTCTGACAGAACCTTCTATTTTAGGTGGAATGAAGCGGGTGGTTGACCCTCGTATTTTGAGCGAGGATTCATTATTTGATATACTTGGCTTTAGGATAGCTTTGGAAATAGGTATATGTAGTGATCTGTTTCGGAATATTACACCTGAAGATATTGTGGAATTAGAAGAAATAGTGCGTTTGGGTATTGTGTTTGAAAATAATGAGTATGCGCCTATAAGTGAATTTACTTTTCATGCTAAACTTTATGAGATTACCGGAAATAAGACTATCCGGGAATTTCAGGAGATCATTCATCCGGTGATGGTATTTGTAAAGGATAAATTCAAAAGGTTTCTTGAGCCTATCAATGTCGAAATGAAGAAAAACGGCGATTTGGTCACTCATGCCGACCTTTTGGAATATATAAAGAAGAATGATGAAGCGGGGTATCGTGACGCATTGGAACGTCATTTTGCGGTTTATAAGATTTTTATGTCGGAACGGGAAAAGTTGAAGGAATCCCATGATATGGATTCAGTCTAATTGATATGAAGGAGAGAAGAACAGCACTTTATGATAGAAGTTCTTTTAATCGGGATATAATGGAAATATATAAAGTCATGAAGTATCGTATTTATTTTTTTTTGATTGTATTTGTTTTTATGATTGGTGGTCTGTGGGCATCGCCTGTGAAAGTTATTGTAAGACAGCCTGTTTTACCTGTATTAACACTGAAAGAAGCGAATCCTGTACTGAGATTGGAGTTTGTCAAACAGGCTTCGGGTGATTGTGCTGTCCGGGAAATTGTTTGCTCTTTGAAAGGGAGTACAGACTTAACGGATATTGAACATATCAGGCTTTATGCTTCGGCTGCGGATGGAACATTGTCTGTTGAACATCCGTTAACGCTTCCCATGCAAGTTTCTGAAAAAGTTTCTTTCAAGGAACCTTTGGTCTTGAAAGACGATACGACCCTTGTCTGGGTGACGTTGAAATTGAAGGACCGGGTCAATCTTTCTCACCGTGTCCGATTGGCTTGCTCTTCGGTAAAAACAGTGAAGGGAAAAGGAGAAGTTTTGCTGGATGGCTCTTTGGTGGATTTGCGTCTTGGTGTGGCTGTACGTCAGTTTGGACAAGATGGAGTGAATACTTCCCGTATTCCGGGCATCGCTACTTCAAAGAACGGAACATTACTGGCTGTTTACGATGCACGTTATGATACTTCGCGCGACTTGCAAGGTAATATTGATATTGCTTTGAATCGTAGTTTTGACGGTGGTGAAACTTGGCAGCCTATGCAGGTTGTCCTGGACATGAAGACTTGGGGTGGCTTGCCTGAAAAATATAATGGAGTAAGTGATGCTTGCATTTTGGTGGATGAAAAGACTGGAGATATCTATGTGGCAGGACTGTGGATGCATGGTGTTTTAGATGGAAAAACGGGGAAATGGGTAGAAGGTATGACCCAGGATAGTACGCGTTGGATTCATCAATGGCATGCGAAAGGTTCTCAACCGGGACTGGAGGTGAAAGAAACATCTCAATTCTTAATTACTAAAAGTACCGATGAAGGACGGACATGGAGTGAACCGATAAATATAACCCGGAATACAAAGCGTCCGGAATGGTGGCTTTATGCACCGGCACCGGGGCATGGAATTACATTGAAAGACGGAACTTTGGTCTTTCCTACCCAAGGACGGGATAAGGATGGAATGCCTTTTTCGAATATAACCTGGAGTAGGGATGGAGGGAAAACGTGGACAGCCGGTAAGCCTGCCTATCATAATACGACAGAATGTATGGCTGTGCAGCTGCAAGATGGAAATATCATGCTTAATATGCGTGATAATCGGAATTATGGTAATAAGGAGATAAATGGACGTAGAATTTGTGTAACTGCTGATTTGGGTGAAACATGGGTAGAACATTCCACTTCCCGTAATGCATTGGTTGAACCTACTTGTATGGCAAGTATCCATAAACATCTTTATAGAAGAAACGGTATGGAGAAGTCTATTCTTTTATTTTGTAATCCTGAATCATATAATAGTCGGGATCACATGACATTGAAGGTCAGTCTGGATGACGGAAAAACATGGCCGGAGGAAAGAAAAATTCTGCTTGATGAATATGGCGGTTTCGGATATTCTTGTATTACTTCTGTTGACGGGGAAACTATTGGGATATTGTATGAAAGCAGCCAAGCACAGATGGTTTTTCAGCAAGTAAAAATAAAAGAGTTAATCGGAGATTAAAGAATAAATAAACTTCTGTTTCTTATCTCCGGAAAAGGTGATATGGAATACTGCAAAAGTAAATTTGCTTATCATTTTATCATTCTGAACAATAGTGAAGAATCTGTTAGCAGCATACTTTATGTATGTATATTCTTCGCAAAGTTCAGAATGATAAAAATGAAATGATAGCATTTCAGAGTCTTGATATACTCTTTTGTATTTATTTATTTATTAATGATTTCCATTTGTTGCCTTACGCTTTCTTCGTGGATGGCTTCGAATACTTTTTTAATGAATTCTGAATCCATGCCGCACAATGAACCTTGTGCACCGCGCTTGTCCAGAATCTCATTGTAACGACCTGTCTGTAGAATGGTCATATCATGTTCTTTCTTGAATGTACCGATTTCACGGCAGACACGCATACGTTTTGCCAATACTTCGATAATCTCATTGTCGCAATCATCGATTTGGTTACGCAGTTCACCCAGGTTTTCAGTTGTTTGGGTTTCTTTGCGGATGACCAGCAGATTTAGGATGTAGTCCAGCACATCGGGAGTGACTTGTTGGGCGGCATCGCTCCATGCACAGTCGGGATTGCAGTGTGATTCTACGATTAAGCCGTCAAAACCTAAGTCCATCGCCTGCTGGCAGAGGGGAGCTACCAACTCGCGCTTGCCACCGATATGGCTGGGGTCACAGAAAATAGGCAGTTCGGGAATGCGGCGGCGCAATTCGATAGGGATATGCCATTGGGGTAGGTTACGGTAAATCTTTTTATCATAAGAAGAGAATCCGCGATGGATAGCACCCAGTTGCTTCAAACCTGCATTGTTGATGCGCTCGAAAGCTCCAATCCACAATTCAAGGTCAGGGTTGACAGGGTTTTTAATCAATATAGGAATATCCACACCTTTCAGTGCATCGGCAATTTCCTGCACGGCAAACGGATTGGCAGTGGTGCGTGCGCCAATCCAAAGCACATCAATACCTGCCTTTAAACATTCGTAAACGTGTTTGGCAGTAGCTACTTCGGTGGCAACATACATACCGGTTTCCTGTTTCACACGTTTCAGCCATGCCAGGCCATCTACACCGATGCCTTCGAAACCTCCCGGTTTGGTACGCGGTTTCCAGATGCCGGCACGGAAAATCTTAATGCCTTTATTGGCCAGCATAGTGGCGGTATCCATTACTTGTTCTTCGGTTTCGGCACTACATGGGCCGGCGATAATCATCGGGCGTTTCTTTTCAATTCCCGGAAGTTCGATGGGTTTTAAATCTAATTCCATAATCTGATATTTTGTTTTGTTACATTATCTTTTTAATTCTTTCCAGTGCTTCTGCCAGCTTTTCTTCTTTGGCACAGAGGGAAATACGGATATAGCGTTTGCCGTTGCTGCCGAAGATAAAGCCCGGAGTAATGAACACACGTGCTTCGTGCAAAACTTTTTCGGTCAGTTCTTCTACATCATTGTAAGATTCGGGAATGCGTCCCCAAAGGAACATACCTACCTGATTGGGATCAAAGCTACAACCGAGTACTTTCATAATCTCTTCTGCCAGTTGGCGGCGACGGCTATATACATTGACGTTCGCTTCTTCGTGCCATTCCACACTGTTGTTGTAAGCTTGTGCGGCGGCCAGTTGCATGGGGCGGAAAGTTCCTGAGTCAATATTACTCTTTATTTTCAATATCCATTGTATAAACTGCGCATTGGTGGCGAGCATTCCCACACGCCAGCCGGGCATGTTGTGGCTCTTGCTCATAGAGTTGAACTCGATGCAGCATTCTTTGGCTCCGGGCACATTAAGAATACTCAGTGGTTTCTTGTTCAGGATAAAGCTGTATGGGTTGTCGTTTACAATCACAATATTATGGCGGCGTGCAAAGTTTACCAGCTTTTCATACAGTTCCATCGTGGCGTTCGCTCCGGTCGGCATATTGGGATAGTTGGTCCACATAATCTTGACGCGGCTCAAGTCCATCTTCTCCAGTTCATCAAAATCGGGTTGCCAATGATTGTCTTCGCGCAGGTTGTAGTTCACAATCTCACTGCCCAATATTTTATTTAAAGAGGTGTAGGTAGGATACCCCGGATTGGGAACCAATACCTGATCACCCGGATTGACCAATGCCAGCGTCACATGCAGGATACCTTCTTTGGAACCGATGAGCGGCTGGATTTCGGTTGCCGGATCAAGCTCTACATGATACCAACGCTTGTACCAGTCGGCCATGGCTTTGCGTAATTCAGGAATGCCGACAGTAGGTTGGTATCCGTGCGCATCAGGACGCTTTGCCTGTTCGCACAACACATTGACGGTTTCTTCCGAAGGAGGCATGTCAGGGCTTCCGATACCCAAACTGATTACATTTTTACCTTCGGCATTCATTTGTGCCACTTCTTTCAGTTTACGGCTGAAGTAGTATTCGCTAACATTCGCCAGACGGTCTGCCGGCTGAATATTATATGGTTGATGTTCCTTCTGCATATTCTCCTAATATTTTAAGTTCTTTTGTCAATGGTGAAACGGCGTCGATAGACTGCTTGTATCTTAAATAATCATTGAAAATTACGTCTACATAGAACAGATATTCCCATTCGCGGCCTATAATCGGTAATGATTGAATCTTGGTCAGATTTATTTTATAGAAAGAAAAGATAGAGAGCACTTGCGACAGGCTTCCTTCGTTGTGGGGGAGGGAGAAGACGATGTTGGCCTTGTTTACTTTCGAACGTTCACGTAAGTCATCGGCTTTCCATGGGTCGGCCACTACAAGGAAACGCGTGAAGTTGTGTTTGTTTGTTTCGATGCCTTCTTCCAATACTTTCATTCCGTACAAATCGGCGGCGTATCTGGAGCAGATAGCGGCGTGTCCTTTCAGATTTTCCCGTTTGATGGCTTCCGCACTTCCTGCCGTATCTTCCGTTTCTACTATTTTCAGTTTGGGATGTTGTATCAGGAATTCACGGCATTGTGCCAAGGCAACGGGGTGGGAGTTGACTTCTGTCAGTGTTTCCCAATTGTCGTCCGGCAAGCACATGAAGCTGTGTTTGATGCGTAGTTTGTGTTCGCCGACAATGGTCATGCCGCTTTCGCGCAGTAACTCATAGTTGTGCAGCAAACTGCCTGCAATGGTGTTCTCGATAGCGAGCATACCAATTACATTGCTATCCTGCTTTATGTTCGCAAAGACTTCTTCGAACGTGGAACAGCAGATTAGTTCGATCTCTTCTCCGGGGAAGAACTTGTGGGCGGCAATGTCGTGATACGAGCCCGGTACACCTTGTATTGCTATCTTTTTCATTCGTATATATATTATAAAAAAATCCCGCTTCTGCCGGAAGCGGGATTTCGTTGTTATTATCGCATTGTTTTAATCATTGTTTAACGTACACATACAAACTCCCGCTTCACTTTGTTGCTAAAGTAAAAGTAATAAAAGAAGAAAAAGTATGTATTGTATAATGCTTTCATTTTGTTCTTATTGTTATTGAATACGCTGCAAAAGTAATATATTTCTAGTAAAAACAAATAAATAAGAAGCTTTTTTTCAATTTTTTTTTAGGCAGTGCCTGTTTGGCTCCTGCTTTCCATAATTCCCGGCATCTGTTGTAAAGCCCAATCTACTAATCCTTCTATATGTGGTATTAAGCTTTTCCCTCTTTCTGTCAGTTCATATTCTACTCGCGGCGGAACTTCGGCATACACCTTCCGGCTCACTAGTCCGTCAGTTTCCAGTGTGCGCAGAGTTACAGTCAGCATACGTTGTGAGATATCGGCTATTGTTTTATGAATGTCGCAGAATCGCATGGTTCCGTTAGCATTTAATGTGATAAGAACCAGCATAGACCATTTATCACCAAGCCTGCACAATACATTCCGTACAGGGCAATTATTATCCGGATGAAAATTTTTCATTTTTTAATATTCTCTATTTGCTTGCCGTTCAACAATGGTTACCTCTATGTAAGTTCCTTATCTACAGGTGCCTTCTTGTTTTTGGGAAGAAGGATACTTACATTTGCATTACAAAAGTAATAAACTTACTAAAGAGAACTATTGTTCTACTAGATAAATTTATTGTTTCACTTATAATAAGTTAAGATTATGGCAAAGAAAGTAGCTGTTTTAGCGGTAAATCCGGTGAACGGATTCGGTTTGTTCCAGTATTTGGAAGCGTTTTTTGAAAATGGTATATCCTATAAGGTGTATGCAGTGGCGGAAACAAAGGAAATTAAAACAAACTCGGGCATTGAATTGGTGGCCGATGATGTGATTGCAAATCTTATAGGGCATGAAGATGATTTTGATGCTTTGGTTTTTGCCTGTGGGGATGCGGTTCCCGTATTTGCTCAAAATGCGGATAAGTCTTATAATGTGGACTTGATGTCGGTCTTGAAGGCATTTGCCGGGAAGGGAAAGATCCTGATAGGTCATTGTGCTGCAGGTCTGTTGTTTGATTTTGCTGGAATTACAGAGGGAAAGAGATTAGCTGTGCATCCTTTGGCAAAACCGGCTGTAAGTAAAGGGATGGCTACTGATGAGAGATCGGTTGTTGATGGTAATTTTTATACAGCACAAAGTGAAAATTTTGTTTGGACAATGATGCCTCAGGTAATTGAAGCCTTGAAAAAATAAGGGAATATTAATGTCGCCCAATGTAGAAATTTCCTATATTTGGGCGACAATTCCTAAAAATAGAAACAATGAAATACAATTTTGATAAAGTGATAGATCGCAGCGGTACGTCTGCTGAGAAAGTAGAAGGGCTGAAACATATTTGGGGACGTACGGATTTGATTCCTTTATGGGTGGCTGATATGGATTTTGCCACAGCTCCTTTGTAACAGATGCTATTCGTAAACGTTGCGAAAATGAAGTTTTAGGGTATACCGGCAAACCAGATAGCTATTATAATGCGATTATAAACTGGGTAAAACAGCGTTATGATTTGATCGTGACCAAGGAAGTGATAAATTTTGTTCCCGGCATTGTACCGGGCATCGGTATGGCTATGAATTGTTTTACTCAGAAAGGGGATAAGGTAATGATTCAACCTCCTGTTTATCATCCTTTTGCATGGGTTACGACTCGTAATGAGCGTACTTTGGTCATAAATCCGTTGAAATGGGAGAACGGGATGTACCGTATGGATTTGGATGCTTTTCGTGAACAAATTAAAGGTTGTAAGCTCTTTATTTTATGTAATCCTCATAATCCGGGTGGCGTTGTGTGGACTGAAGCAGAGTTACGAGCGATAGCTGATATCTGTTATGATGAGAAAGTATTGGTCTTCTCGGATGAAATTCATGCGGATTTGACTTTACCTCCTCATACGCATCGTCCTTTTGCTACTGTCAGTGAAAAGGCTCGAATGAACTCCGTTACTTTTATGTCTCCTAGCAAGGCTTTTAATATGCCGGGACTATCTGCCTCACATGCTCTTATTTTTAATGAAGATTTGCGTAAACGCTTCCGTATCTATATGGATGCCGGTGAGTTGGATATGGGACATGTCTTTGCTTTTCTTTCTGTTGAGGCTGCTTATAGTCATGGTACGGAATGGCTTGACCAATGTTTGGCGTATATACAAGGAAATATAGATTTTGTCGACGAATTTTTGAAAAAACATGCACCTAAAATCAAGGCCATTCGTCCGGAGGCTTCTTATTTAGTTTGGTTGGATTGCCGTGAACTGGAGTTGAGCCAGAAAGATTTGAATGAATTCTTTGTAGATAAAGCGCATTTGGCATTGAATGACGGGGAAATGTTTGGTAAGGAAGGCATTGGCTTTATGCGTTTAAACGTGGCAAGTCCGCGTTGTATCATTGAAAAGGCGATGAAACAACTGGCGGATGCTTATCAACTATATATAAAGTGATTATTTTAAGTATTGCGTCTTAAAGATATTCACGCATAAAATGAAGATGGATAACAATAACGGTCCGAATATGACACCCATGAATCCGAATAAGGAAAGTCCGATGACCACTCCAAAAATGGTGATGAGTGGATGGGTGTCTGCCATCTTCTTTTGCAGAATAAAACGAATTAGATTGTCAATGTTTGTTACAATTAATCCACAATAAAGAAGTAGTCCGACGGCATGTGTCCAATCTCCTGAAAGAGCAAGATAGGCGGCTAGCGGGAACCATACCAATGCCGTTCCTACAATAGGAATGACGGTGGCAAAGCAGGTCAGGAAGCCAAACAATAGCGCGCTGGGTACATCAAACAAATAGTAGCCTAATGTAGCTATTCCTCCTTGAATGACTGCCAGTAAGGGAATACCTATTGCATTACTCCTGACAATCATATTAATTTCTTTCAGTACATTTTTTTTGTTTGTATCGCTGAAGGGAAGTAACTCATAGATGTATTTTTCCATTTGAATTCCGCCAATCAGCATGAAGTAGAGAATAAAGACCAATACGAAAGCATTAACGGCAAAGCTACTGATACTTCCCATCAGAAACTGTCCGATGGCAGGAAGAATGGAGGCTATGGATGAAATGTTTTCTGCGCTTAGTAAGTCATATCCCGTCTTGGTATGAAGCCAATCGGCAAGATTGGTTACCGTATGGATAAAACCTGTTGTATCTACGTTTACCGTCTGTAATTTATTGATCAGTAACCATACAGCCAATGATAAAGGTACAAGAAAGCACATGATGGCTTCTATCAAGAGTAAAATGGCTGTAATACTTTTTTTGAAATGTTTTTCTTGGGTAAGATAAAACATTTGTTTTCTTACCATGATGTAAATGGTGCATGCTCCTAAAATACCTCCCATGAAAGGAGACATTTTTATAAATAAAATAAGTCCTAATCCCAGTATAATGGTGATAAGGGAATATTTCCAATACTGTTCTTTTACGCTCATGTGTTTTTTGCTTATTTTGTATATAAATAAACAATAAAACGAATTGAAATGTTCCGCTTTTAAAACGGAACATTCTTAGTCATGTTTTCATAATTATTGTATTGACCGCTAATATTCATTTCATTTTCAGGAGCCAGTTCTATTGCTTTCTTCATATCTTCCACAGATCCGTCTTTGTCTCCTTTAAGTAATTTGATACGTCCTCGTTCATGATATGCTTTGGCAAAGTTGGGATTGATTTCAATGGCTTCATCATATACAGCCAATGCTTTGTCAAAATCTTTGTTTACCAGATATAGTTCTCCTGACAGGATATAGGCCTTTTCATTGAACGGATTGAGTGACAATACTTGATTAAAACATTCTTGTGCTTGTTCCGGTTCATTGGTGGCGGCTAGAATTTCTCCTTTCAAAAGCAAGGCTTGTTCGTCGTCGGGATTGAGGCTGAGCAACTTTTGTATATCTTCGGCAGCATCTTTTGCTTGTTTCATTTTCCAAAGTACTTCAGCGCGTAGCTGGTATGCTTCGGTATAATCTTCTTTCAATACGATAGCTTTAGTCAGCATAGCGATGGCGGTGATATCATCTTTCATGCCGATAGCTGCTTTTGCTGTCAAATAGAAAGATAGGGGGTTCTTATTATCTAAAACCAAAGCTTTTTGGCAGGCATCCTTCATATTTTCGTAATCTTCCTGCATATAGCAGATGCCAGCTAGTGAAAGGAAGGTGTTTACTTGTTCAGGATCTTTTGTAGCCATGCGGTCTAGTGTGATACGGGCATCATCTAGTCGGTTTGCCTGTGTATAAGCAGTGGCTAGCAGGCTGAGTGTTTCCAATTCATCGTTGATGGCAACTGCTTCTTCAAAACATTTAATGGCATAAGGTAGTTTACCCATACGTTGGGCGCGGATGCCGTCGTATTTTAAAATCTCGAAGTTCTTTTTATCATTTTTCTCTTTTTCGGTTTCGGGGGTGTTGTTTCCGCCGAATAAGGATTTAAATAAGCCCATAATTTATAGTTGTTTTATTTGTCTATTGTTATAATAAATCGTCTGAGGTAAATTTCTTGTTCCTGATGCTGCATGTTGGTAAAACGTACTGCCTTTATTGGTTTCTGTTGTAAACTGGCAGTCAGTCGGTTGTTTTTTTGTGTAAAGTTTACTTTACTCCAGTCTTTTCCATTTGCAGATATCTCAAGACTTCCCCAAGTTGCGATTTCCGGTTTCCCGAAATCTATCTCTATATTTTCTCCGGGATAAACTTGATCCAGTTCGATAGTCAATGAACCATTACCGGGCCATCTGATAACTTCCAGCGCCGGAGAAATCTGAATGCGGTTTATCTTTACCTGTAAAGGTAAGTTCTTTATCTGACTGATATCGCTTATTAGTTTATGCGGCATATAGTCGGTTTCAGCATTCAGCAGTGTGCTATATTTTTGGTTATAGCATTGCGTGACGGTGGCGAAAGTTTGATCAATCAATGGCTTGATTACTCTTCCTGCTGTCTTTATACCCGGTTGGTAAGGGTTTTGGTTGTATGTCTGGTCAATTTGAAACATTTGTTGTTGCAAGGCTTTCACGTGCTTGTATTTACGCATAAATAAAGATTGGTCATTTTTGTCGTATGCTTTGACCATTGCCAGTACTTCATTTCCGGTTTCACCCAATAGTTTGAACTGATAAAGCCAAGGCATGATTTCTACTATAATCGGATTTTTATCAGCATGGGCGACTAAAATATCACTTGATTCAACCATCTGGCTGAAGGTTTCTTGTAGAATAGAGAAGTCTTTTTCAGTGTAAGTTTTATTTTTTATGTAACTTTCAGTAAAGCTCTGCGCTGTGGGTTGGAGATTTACAGATTCCTCTCGGCGATATTTATGTCCGTTGGGGCCCAAGTCCGAATTATGGGCGGCAAAGAATTCCAGTTCAGTGGCAGCATCGGGCAAAATGTTCATAATAGCGTCTTTCCAAGTTTTTTCACTGTTATATTTTGTTGGATTCCAAGCGTATGAGGCTACACTATAAATGGCTATTTTAGAAGCCTCGGCATGTTCCATCGGATTAGTTACAAAGCCAGACATCTGATTGGCTATTTGAGTATCGTTTCCATATACTGGTCCCATGAGCAGATGATCTCTAACGTAATCGGAAACAGGAAAGTTCCACCATATATATGCCGGACGTTTAATCCGTTCGTTTATCCATTGAATACCATCTTGGGTAATATCGGAAATAACCCGGTCTCCTGTCCACATAATTTGTATGGATGGATTCAGTTTGTCTCCTAAAGTAGTAAGATATCCTTTAGCAGGGTCGGACCAACTTTTATTGTATTCTGTGGGGCACATGATAAGGGGAGTTACATCCGGTTTTACTTTTACAAAATGTTCATCTATGTAATTCAGCAGTTCTGCTTGTTTCACAGGGTTGGTACCTTCTCCTGAAATATCATCAAAGAAGACGGCAAAAGAACGGACACCGAGATGATACATCTTTTCAAATTTTGCCAATAATAATTCACGGTCTTCCTTATTCCATTTGATGTCTTGTCCCGGATGGATAGCCCAAACAAAATCGACTTCGTTTTCTTGAGCTACTTTTACTAATTCCTGTAATTGTTTTGCTTCTTTTTCGGGGTAAGGCAGACGCCAGTTGGGAGAACTATGGTAAGGGTCATCTTTAGGGCCGTATATATAGGTGTTCATTTTGTTTTCACCATAAAATTGAAGTTGGCGAAGACGGGCATTATGGCTCCAGGGGGTCCCGTAAAATCCTTCTACGACACCACGGTAGCGTATGGCCGGATAGTCTTGTATCTCTATTACCGGTAATTGGTTATCTTTGAGCAATTGTTTTAAGGTTTGCAAGGCATAGTAGGTTCCACGTTCATCGTTTCCTGCCAGAATTATTTCCTTATTATTGATGGATAGATAATAACCTTCCTTTTGGTTGGGGATCTGACGAGTAAACTTGCGGATGGACTTGTCTCCTTTTTCTCCTATATAAATGCGCAAACCGGTATTGGCCGGGTGTTTTCCACCTAATAAATCTTTTAATTCTTGTACGGCATATGGATTGGCTTCAGTTTCTCCCAAGAGTTGGTAAGTTTCAGGTAAATTGATTTGTCCGTCTTGTTTGGAAACTTGTTGAGGGATGGGCTGTACTTCTATGTTTTGGGCAAAGATAGTACAACCGGTAAAAAGACAAATGATTGCCAAATGCATTTTTTTCATGTTCTGTTGGGGTAAAAGGTTAATAAATCAATGGCAAAGATACGATTTATACAGAAAGAATTCCATCTTTTAATTGTATTATTTCTTCGGAAAGTAGGTAGGAGAGTACCTTTTCCGCTTTTTCACGATTGCTATTCAATTGGTTCAGTAGTTCTGAAGCAGGCATGGCGCCTGCCTGCAATAGCTGTTTGATTTGTTGTTCCAATTCTTGAAATTCTCCCTGTTTTATTCCTGAATGATGTTTGTTAAGACATACATCACATTGTCCGCAGTTGTGTTCGTTCTTTTCTCCGAAATATCTGAGTAGCATTCGGCTACGACATTTATCATCGGCTGTGGCATATTCTATCATAGCCTTGATTCGGGTGGTATAGCTTTTTTTCCGGTCTTCGTATATTTCCCGGGTTAGGGCAAGGCGATTCTTTTCTTGCCGTTCACGGGTATATATAATATAAGGTGTCTTTTTCCGTGGAATGTAATGTATGATATGTCTACGAGTCAGCGCCAGTAGAATTTCATAGATTCGTTGGCGGGTTAATCCGGAGCGGATTACTAAGGAATCTTCGTTAATATAGGCATAATCAGTAAATAGTCCTGTATAAGAACGCAAGATGATGTTTATCAGTTTCTCTGTATCTGTATCATTCTCGTGTAGTTTATAGAGTTCGTCGCGTTTCATCGTGAAAAGAATACGTGAAGCATTATCTTGCTCGTCTGTATATTCTAAATATCCGGCACGGGTCAGAATCTTTAAAGCGCTGTCGGCTTGTACGGGGAAATGTTTGAAGTTACGACAGAATTCATCCAAGTTAAAAGCAAAGGTGCAACCCATACCGTCTCCCATGGCCATTTGAAAATAGTAGTTGATATCTTCGTACACTTTTCGGATATAATCCTTGTCGGGAAATGTATCACTGATACGTTTGTTGAGGGTGGTTTTATCACTTTGGGCGTATAGCAGGACAGCATATGCTTTCTGCCCGTCGCGCCCTGCTCGTCCGGCTTCTTGAAAATAGGCTTCAGGAGAATCAGGCATATCTATGTGGATAACGATACGTACATCTGGTTTGTCGATACCCATTCCGAAGGCGTTGGTTGCTACCATAGTACGGCTTTCTCCGGTGAGCCAGCTTTTTTGACGTTGATCTTTTACATCATTATTCAAACCGGCATGATAGAAAGTGGCAGTTATGCCGTTATTGACCAGTAGTTCGGCAATTTCACGTGTACGTTTCCGGTTGCGGGTATAGACAATGGCGCAGCCGGGCACACTATTTAAAATATGTAATAGCTCTTCCTGTTTATTTTCTGTAGGACGTACAATGTAAGCCAAGTTTTTTCTTTCGAAACTCATTCGGAAAACCTGACTGTCTTTTTTAAAGTTTAGCTTTGTTTGAATGTCTGTTACTACTTCCGGAGTGGCAGTTGCTGTCAGTGCCAATACAGGTATGTCGGGAAGGAGTTCGCGAATTTCTGCAATTTTCAGATAAGCAGGGCGGAAATCATATCCCCATTGAGAGATACAGTGTGACTCATCTACCGTGATCATGCTTACCTTCATGTTCCGTAGTTTGCTACGGAATATTTCAGTATCCAGCCTTTCCGGAGAAATATAAAGGAATTTATAGTCGCCGAAGATACAGTTTTCCAATGCAACAATGATCTCTTCGCGTGTCATGCCTGAATAAACTGCCAAAGCTTTGATACCTCGGTCGCGTAAATTGCGTACTTGGTCCTTCATCAGGGCAATAAGAGGTGTAATAACCAAACATAATCCGGGTTGTGCTAAAGCTGGTACTTGGAAGGTAATGGATTTGCCGCCACCGGTAGGCATCAATCCTAGCGTGTCGTGACCGTTGCCTATACTTTCAATGATTTCTTTCTGTATGCCCCGAAAGTCATCATATCCCCAATATTGTTTTAGAATTTCTTTATAGGTCATTGGACGGGAAATAAGAAAATTATGTCAAAACTCCAATGACTTATCATCTTATTATTCTGATAAGTGTCTGATAACGTCATTAAAGTTTTGACATATTTCAAAGATAAATCTTTATCATTATTCCTCACTGGGTTTTATATCTTCTATTTGCAATTGTACTTCACCACGTTTGTGCGTATTCTCTTCAATGGTATAACAAATATCAAAAGAACGTTTGGTCTTGATATAGCGTGCTTGTGAACTTTGTCCGAAAGCGATGCCATTCATCACATTGTTTGATTTATTGTCTACCAATTCCAACTTGATGTGTTCCTGATCACGCCCTACTACTTTGCTGGTTCCATAATCATATACATTATGTGTACAAAAGATTGGTTTGTGGTTGTCCGGTCCGAAGGGATTGAACTTTTTCAGGTCTGCATGGAACTTCGGAGTGATATCCCGGAAGTCAATTTCTGCATCAATATCAATTACAGCACTGGTCTGTTCCGGCAAAATATGTTCTGTGACATAGGTTTCAAAACGACGGGTGAATTCTTCCACATTTTCCACTTTCATGGATAGTCCTGCAGCATAAGTGTGTCCTCCAAAGTTTTCCAACAAGTCACGACAATGTTCGATAGCTTTGTAGACATCGAAACCTGATACGGAACGGGCGGAACCAGTTGCCAGATTATCTGTACGGGTTAATACAACTGCCGGGCGGTAATAAATCTCTGTAAGGCGTGAGGCTACGATACCGATAACACCTTTATGCCACGCTTCATTATAGATGACAATGGAACGCCGGTCTGCTAGTCCTTCCAAGTGGTCTACAATTTGGTTGGCCTCTTCGGTCATGGTCTTATCCAGATCTTTACGGGTTTCATTGTATTGGTTGATTTGGTTGGCTTTCTCCAATGCTGCCGAGAAGTCCTTTTCTATGAGCAGTTCCACCGCCTCTTTTCCGTTCTGTATACGTCCGGATGCGTTGATGCGCGGACCTATCTTGAATACGATATCACCTACGGTAATTTCTTTTTCTGATAATCCGCATACATCGATAATAGCTTTCAGACCTACACTGGGATTGGAATTCAACTGCTTTAAGCCGTGGTGTGTCAGCACTCGGTTCTCTCCCATGATAGGTACGATGTCTGATGCTACGCTGACAGCAACCAAATCTAATAAAGGAGTTAGTTGATGAAATTCAATGCCATTATTCAAAGCGAAAGCCTGCATGAACTTGAAGCCTACACCACATCCCGAAAGATGATCGTAAGGATATGTATTGTCAGCCCGTTTGGCATTCAGAATAGCTACGGCTGGTGGCAATATATCATCAGGCACATGGTGGTCACAGATGATGAAATCGATACCTTTTTCTTTTGCATAAGCAATTTCCTCTACGGCTTTAATACCGCAATCTAACACAATAATGAGTTTTACACCTGTTTCACAGGCATAATCCACTCCTTTTACTGATACTCCGTAGCCCTCATTATATCGGTCGGGAATATAGTAGTCAATGTTCGAATAGAACTGCTGGAGAAATTTGTATACCAATGCTACAGCTGTTGTACCGTCTACATCATAATCTCCATAAACCATGATACGTTCTTTCCTGCCCATAGCTTGATTAAGCCGTTCTACAGCAATGCTCATATCCTTCATCAGGAATGGGTCGTGTAGCTCGTTAAGCTGGGGGCGGAAAAATCTTTTAGCCTCTGCTGCTGAGGTTATACCTCTTTCCAGCAACAACTTACAAAGAATCGGGCTGATCCCTGTTTCTTTGGCTAATGCTTTAGCTGCTTCTGTCTGTTCTTGGCTTGGAGGTTGATAATTCCATTTGTGATTCATTTTATATATTGTTTTTTCTTTTTTCTGCTCTCGGAAACGGGATAATACCATTTTCTGGTTATACTTACCCAATCAATCCGTAAAGTTAGGAAAAAACAAATAAAAAAACCGCTAATTCCATATATATTTTATGGAATTAGCGGTAAAGTATTGTATAGTAGCGGATTATTTGATACCTAATTTTTTAGCAATTTCTTTAGGCAGTGCATTTTTATTGACTACGATATTCATGGTTTTGTAACGGACGAATGCTTTAGAGGCATACCATAAGCCATCGTATTTTCCGGCTTTTCCCCAAGAATTCTTTACCATATAATAGTCGTTTCCTTCTTGATCCTTAGCTATACCGTAAATCAACATACCATGATCATCGGTTGTTTCCCAATTGTCATAAGCTTCCTGGCGTTCTTCTTGTGTACACCATTTCTGAGGTTGTGGTTTGGTGTTCAGTTTCTTTTCTTCCGGTTTCATTTTCAACCAATGAGCCATGTCTGATCCACTTAGTTCTTGTACTTTTTCCGTATCGGGCATAACAGCTACGCCGTCACGTGTAAAGCCTTGTTCACTGACATCAGATCCCCATGCGATTGGATAGCCGTTATTAATGGCATTATCAAAAACCTGCATGAATTCATCAATGGGAAGGTTGTATGATTGCCCCCAACGCCAGTTGTCTTGAATTTCAAGAACAAATGGTTCGTAGAACGGATGGTGGGTGTACGAGGTCAATGAAATGTAATCATTTGGATTCAATCCTGTTGATTCGAAGAATGAATGGGGAGTGTATTCTTTTCCTTTATAAGTGAATTTTTCAGGGCATTTACCTAAATAGATATCATGAATAGCGGCAATGGCCTTTTTCCATAATGGATTATGGTTATTATCTGTCTGGAGTTTGCGTAATTTTCCTTTGGCTATTGCTGCTACTACAGCATCCGATACGGCTGTAAGTTCTGTATGGTTACTTAATGTATCACCATACATGACTCCCGGACGCATAACTTCTTCGGGTACCAGACCAAATTTTTTCATTCCATAGATAACGTCATAGAATGATCCTCCTTGGGAAAAAGATACATCTCCGTGAGTACGTACGGCGGCATCGGCTCGATCCAAATAAGTTTGGTGTACGATGTACATTTCAGAAAAGTCGTATTCTCCTTTTCCCATACGAAGTAATTCTGATTCTAGAAAAGCCATACTGGAATAGCACCAGCAAGTACCGGCACGGCTTTGGTTCTTGACAGAAGTAATAGGCAGTTCTTTTACTGTAGTGAATACAAACCCTTCTTCCTTTGGCTCTTCTTTTTGTGCATCTTGTGCAAAGAGGCTTATACTGCATAAACCTAATGCTGCTAATAATGTAAATCTTTTCATTTTAGAAATAATAGTTTTGTTTGTTATGTTACTCATTCATGATAGTTTCTACTTCTTCGATAGTGATAGGGATGCGTTTCTCGCCAGTGAAACGGGAGCCTTCCGAAGTAATCAGAATATCGTCTTCCAGGCGGATGCCTCCAAAATCTTTGAATTTTTCAATGGCATCAAAGTTCAGGAAGTCTGTATGCATTTTCTCAGCTTTCCATTTGTCAATCAATGCTGGAATAAAATAGCAGCCCGGTTCATCGGTAATCACAAAGCCTTCCTGTAAGCGACGTCCCATGCGCAGGGAGGCTAGCCCGAACTGGGAAGAAGGACGGATTTCATCGTCATATCCTACGTAAATTTGTCCCAGGTCTTCCATGTCATGTACATCCAATCCCATCATATGACCTAATCCATGGGGCAGGAATAAAGCGTGTGCACCAGCGGCAACAGCTTCTTCCACATTGCCCTTCATGAGCCCCAGGTCTTTTAATCCTTGAACCAGCACTTTGCAGACTTCTAAGTGTACAGACATATAGGTTATACCTGGACGAGTAATTTCCAATGCTTTATCATGGCAAGCCAATACAATATTATACACATCTTTTTGCCGTCCTTCAAATTTGCCTCCCACAGGTACGGTACGGGTATGGTCAGAACAATAATTTGTCACTCTTTCAGCTCCGGCATCTGTCAGCATCATGCGTCCTGGTTCTAATATATGGCTATGGTCATGATTATGTAATGTTTCCCCATGTTGGGTCAGGATAGTGGCAAATGAAGTCATGCTTCCATAAGAAGCGGCGATGCCATCCAGTACTCCGGCGATATATTGTTCCTTTATTCCAGGTTTACATAGACGCATAGCGGCTGTGTGCATTTCATAACCGATATTACATGCCAAATCGATTTCTGCTATTTCGCAAGCTTCTTTTACAGAACGTAAATCAACTACAGCTTTTATCAATTCTACAGAAGCGTATTTCTTTACTATAGCGGCACGGATACCGGTTAAGTCTTCCAAGAGCATCATATTATCGAATCGGTAGGGAGGAAGGAAATGTACTTTTCTACCTTGCGCGATAGCTTTTCCTACCACCTCTTTTAGCTGGGGGAAGGGAAAACTTTTCTGAATACCTACTTGTGCAGCCAACTCTTTCACACTGGGTTGGGGCCCCATCCAGATAATGTCGTCCATATCTACATCATTTCCGAAGAAATAATCCTCTCCTGCTTCTATATCTATTACACCTGCATATCCGGGGTGAGAATGACCGAAGAAGTAGAGGAATGAACTGTCCTGACGGAATTTATATGTGTTATCCGGATAGTTTGCCGGAGCTTCATTATTACCTAGTATAAGGATAATACCGTTTTGCACTTTGTTTCTAAGTGCCTGACGGCGTCTTTGATAAGTTGCGGAATCAAACATGGCTAACTTTATTTTAATTGAAAATTTATTGAACTGTGTTGCAAATGTAATAATTATAATCTTAAAAGTACTATTTGCTTATTTGATTTTTTAATCGATTTCGGCTTTATTTTTATCATTTGTCAATCTTGCTTTTCTAATTTCACAGGTTTCTCTTATTTTTCCTTGATAAGTTGCCATTCAGTAATTTATACTGCTAGGAGAATTTGATTGATATTTATGATGGAATGCAATTATTTAATAAATATAAAAGATACGGCTAAATACTTTGAAAAGGTTAACTTTGCAGTGAACTCTTTCAAGGATAGATTTGTTCCTCAACATTGATTATGAAAATAGATGATAAAACAGGGCTGGTACTGGAAGGCGGAGGTATGCGCGGAGTTTTTACCTGCGGGGTATTAGACTATATGATGGATAAGAAGGTTTGGTTTCCGTATGGGGTAGGAGTTTCTGCCGGAGCGTGCAATGGTCTTTCATATATGTCTCGCCAGCGTGGTAGAGCTAAGTTTAGTAATATTGATTTATTGGAGAAATATCATTATATCGGCATAAAGCATTTATGGCGTAAGCACAGTATTCTTGATCAGGAATTGCTTTATGAACATTTTCCTAAGGAAATTCTTCCTTATGATTATAAAACATATGCTGAAAATCCTGCTCGTTTTGAAATGGTGACTACTAATTGCATTACAGGTAGGGCGTGTTATTTGGAAGAGAAACATGATCCTCGACGTATTATTGCCATAGCTAAGGCGTCCAGCAGTCTTCCTTATGTTTGTCCTATAGCTTATGTAGATGGTGAGCCGATGCTGGATGGGGGAATTGTGGATTCTATTCCTGTGTTGCGTGCTATTGAACAAGGATTTGATAAAAATGTAGTGGTACTTACCCGTAATCGGGGATATCGCAAAAAAGGAAAGGATATGAAAATTCCTCATTTTATCTATAAAAAATACCCTCGTTTGCGCGTGGTTTTAAGTAAACGTTGTCGTATTTACAACGAACAGCTTGATTTGGTAGAGCAATTGGAAGACAGGGGCAGGATTGTGGTAATTCGTCCTGAAAAGCCGATGGAAGTGGACCGTATTGAAACAGATATAAAGAAACTGACCGATTTATATGAGGAAGGGTATGCCTGTGCAAAAAAAATGTTCGAAGAAAAACGAATACTTCAAAAATAAACTTTTGGCCAAAAGAATGTTTTTTATACATGGGGATATTGGAGGAATGGGGGATCATTCTTGTTATATGGGGTAGATGAGGTTCTACCGCATATAACAAGAATGAATGCTCTTTCCTTTTGGAAAGAAAGATAATATATTAATAATATAAATGTGACGGTACAGTTAATACTTGCTCGGTATAAACTTGCTCGACGGTCGGATAATCTATAGTGAATGTCTTTTTTAAATCCTCAAAAAAAGCCATGAGGACTATGGGGGAAGTCCTGGAAGAAGGTATATATTCAGAGATTATAAATGTTCTTTTGGGTTGTTCTGGAAGAGTTAGATCAAATGAGATGATATGTCTTGTACCCCATTGTTCATTTTCTATTTCATTGGATTTTCTTTCAAAACTACCTTCTATAGCCTTGTTTCCAAACTTTTCTTGATAAACCAGTACTTTGCCTCTTGCAATTTCTGCATCCGTGTAGATAAATTTGTATCCTCCTCCTGTCTTTACTGGTATTGTAGCTAATGCTTTTTCTTTAATTGTTTGTTTTTCAGAATCTTTTAAGTCTCCTGTAAGAAGTATATCCTGTTTGCTTACAATGTAATTATCGGTGTAATAGTCTACTATTACATGAATGTCAAGTGTGTTTCCTGATTGATCTCTTACAGTAATAATCGCTTCACCTAATGCTAATGCTTTTATGGATATGTCGCAAGAAGAAATCATTTTGGTTTCTATAATTTCCGGTTTATCGCAGCTTATTTCATAATTCCCGTCTCCCCCTTGCAAAGGAAAAGAGTATGTCTGATTATTAGGATAGTTTAATTTTATATTTGCTGTTTCTCTATTTTTTAAGGAGATGGGAGCAAGTTCATCATTGCTGCACGATGAAATTACTAAAGAGCAAAGGAAAATAAGCACTGTGGCTAGCATACTGTTAAGTCTCATAGTTTGATCTTGTTTTATGTTCTACATAATTTAAATGAAGGATTAGATGATTTACTGCTTGGCAATTAGAAATTTATTTTTTCTTGAGTTTGTCCAGGCTGTGGATAAAATGTGGGAATACAAAATGAAAAATCCCTCTTTCTTCTAAAGAAAAAGAGGGATTATAGTTGAGTTTCTTGTTTCTGATTTTTATTTGGCGAAACTTACCGCACGTGTTTCGCGGATGACTGTAATCTTCACTTGTCCCGGATAAGTCATTTCGTCTTGAATCTTTTTCGCAATTTCACCGGATAAACTTTCAGTCTGTTTGTCGTCAATCTTGTCGGCACCTACAATCACACGTAATTCGCGGCCAGCTTGGATAGCATAGGTTTTTGTTACCCCTGGATAAGACATGGCTAATTGTTCTAGATCGTTCAAACGCTTGATATAAGCTTCTACGATTTCACGGCGAGCGCCTGGACGTGCGCCTGAAATGGCATCACATACCTGTACGATGGGAGCCAGCAGGCTAGTCATTTCAGTTTCGTCATGGTGAGCACCGATAGCATTACATATGTCTGGTTTCTCTTTATATTTTTCGGCTATCTTCATGCCTAACAATGCGTGCGGCAATTCCGGTTCTTCATCAGGTACTTTACCTATATCATGCAGTAATCCGGCACGTTTTGCTTTTTTAGGATTCAAACCTAGTTCAGAAGCCATCACAGCGCAAAGATTGGCTGTTTCACGAGCATGTTGTAGAAGGTTCTGACCGTATGAGGACCGATATTTCATCTTACCGATAATACGGATCAATTCAGGGTGCAGGCCATGAATACCTAAATCAATAGTGGTACGTTTACCGGTTTCAATAATTTCTTCTTCTACCTGTTTGCGTACTTTAGCTACCACTTCTTCAATGCGTGCCGGGTGGATACGTCCATCTGTAACCAGTTGGTGTAATGCTAAGCGGGCAATTTCGCGGCGTACAGGGTCAAACGCTGAAAGTACAATAGCCTCGGGTGTGTCATCTACAACGATTTCGACACCGGTTGCTGCTTCTAAAGCCCGGATATTACGCCCTTCACGGCCGATGATGCGTCCCTTTATTTCGTCCGATTCAATATGGAATACGGTTACAGAGTTTTCGATAGCAGTTTCTGTGGCTACTCGTTGGATAGACTGGATAACGATACGTTTAGCTTCTTTATTAGCTGTTAATTTGGCGTCGTCCATAATGTCGTTAATATAGGAAGCAGCCTGTGTTTTCGCTTCTTCTTTCAAAGATTCAATCAGGCGTTCTTTGGCCTCCTCAGCAGAAAGACCGGAAAGAGCTTCCAGTTTTTCACGTTCTTGCATTTGTAATTTATCCAGTTCATCCTTTTTCTTGTCTATGATGACAATTTGAGCTTCTAGATTTTCTTTGATAGCTTCCGCTTCTGTACGTTTGCGTTGAACCTCTTCCTGTTTTTGGTTCAACATCAGTTCGCGTTGTTTTAATTTATTTTCGGCTTGCTGAATCTTTTGATTACGTAGGGCGACTTCCTTTCTCCAAATCAGCTTTTCTTGTTCAGGAATTTTTCTTTTACTTCCAAAAGCTTGTTCTTTTTAATTACTTCAGCTTCCGTCTGTGCCTCTTTGATGATGATGTCATACTTAGATTTCAGGCCATATCTGAAAAGCATGTATGATAGGCCACCACCTACAGCGAAACACACAATTGCTATTATTACCGTTGTTATCATTGTTATTAATTTATATATAAATAAAAAACGCACAATCTATCTGTTAAGAACCCTTCTCTTAACAGTATAGCTGTGCGTGAATATCTTCAATTCTAAACGATTACTCTCTGTTACTGATTTGTTTTTCTATCTCTTTGGTCAGCTCCTTCAATTTTTCCTGATAAGGTGCAGTATTATTCCTGTCTTTCATAGAAATATTTTCAAAAGCTAACTCCAGCGCAGCCATTGCCCAATGCCTTGCGGGGCTGAAATCAGGGTAATAACTACGGTATTTGTTTAGTTTATTGTCAATCTGTTTGGCAGCGTCCCTGTATAACTGTTCATCTTCACGACGGATGGTCATCGGGTATCGTTCGTTGTCAATCAGTAGATGTATCTTCATCATATCGTCCATAATACTATCGTTTTATTGTCCAACTTTTTTTATTCGTTTAATAAAGCGATGCATTTGTCGACCTCACGCACAAGCCTTGACAACCGTTGTTTTGTATCATTGATGTCTTTATCATGAATACTGATTGTCCTCGCCATTTTCAAATTGGTATACCTTACTTCTAATTCTTTCCGGCTATTTTCCAATCGTCTTACCTCCTCGTTTTTTTCAGTGAGAAGTTGCTTTAACTGTGCATTTTCATGTTTCAATTCATCATGCAAATACATAAAATGCCTCAGTCTTGCCTCGAAAGTATTTAATAGCTTTTTGTCTTCTTCAGTCATTTTATACCAAAATTGTACACAAATATAAAGGATTGGAAGCAAACACGAAAATATTTCGTCCTAAATTTATCGTTTGTCGTTTAAAAAACTTTTTTAACGTCTTTATTAGCTGTTTTTCCCGTGCTGTTCGAATATGATCTTTTTACTATTACATATGTCTGTTGAGGATTGTCTATCGTTTTAATGTTTTATAGGACAAGATGTGCCAGGTAGTACCGATTGCAATAATCAGAAACAGGATTCTTGCCCAAATGTAGGGTAGTGTCCAGATGGCGCAATAGCTTAGGGTAATCCATATTAATGATACGGAAATGATTTTGGCATGTAAAGGTATTGCTTTATGCTCTCGGAAATTGCGGATGTAGCTTCCTAAATATTTTTGTTGGATGAGCCAATGATACCAGCGTGGTGAACTGCGGAAATACATGGCGGCTGTCAGTAATAAAAAGGGGGTGGTAGGCAGTAAAGGAAGAAATATGCCGATAATGCCTAGTATGAGTGAGGTTGTTCCTACAATGGTATATAGTATTTTCATAGGTGCAAATATAGACCAAAAAAAAAAATACAGTGTCCTTTTTATATTATTCTTTTTTATGGTGTATCTTTGCGTCCTGTAGCACCGAGGTGACATTAGGTGTGAGTTCTTTCTTATTATAATTAAATGCTATGTATACAGTAATTAAACGAATGGAAATTTCAGCTTCCCATAGCTTGAAGCTGTCGTATAGAAGTAAATGTGAGAATTTGCACGGTCACAATTGGATTATTACCGTTTATTGTCGTTCCGAGGTTTTGAACGAGGATGGTATGGTGGTGGATTTCACGCATATCAAGGAAACGGTGATGGGGCGTTTGGATCACCGGAATTTGAATGAGGTTGTTTCTTTTAATCCTACAGCTGAAAATATTGCACGCTGGGTATGTGAGCAAATTCCCACTTGTTTCAAGGTTGAAGTTCGCGAGTCAGAAGGAAATACCGTTATCTATGAGAAGGATTAATGAAATATTTTACAGCTTACAGGGGGAAGGGTATCATACTGGAATACCTGCCGTTTTTGTACGTTTTTCCGGGTGCAATTTGAGATGTCCTTTTTGCGATACTCAGCATGAAGAAGGTACATTGATGAGTGATGAGGATATTGTGATGGAAGTGGCAAAATATTCGACCCAGGTAGTAATACTGACTGGTGGTGAGCCAGGATTGTGGATTGATGAAAAGTTAGTTGATGCATTGCATCATGAAGGGAAGTATGTTTGTATTGAGACAAACGGCACTTGTCTGCTGCCTGAAAATATAGATTGGGTTACTTGTTCCCCTAAAGAAGGGGCGAAAATAAATCTAGATCGTATAGATGAGGTGAAAGTGGTTTATGTGGGACAAGATGTTTCTGCTTATTTGGATTTGTCTGCCAGTCATTATTTTTTGCAGCCTTGTTCTTGTGCTAATACAGAAGAAGTGATTGCTTACATTTTGCAACATCCAGAGTGGCGGTTGAGCCTACAAACTCATAAACTTTTGCAAATTCCTTAAGAAAGTAGAAAATATAAAAAAAGATTATCCAATGGCGTGGCATTGAATAATCTTTTTTGCACGGGAGGAGAGGCTCGAACTCCCGACACCCGGTTTTGGAGACCGGTGCTCTACCAACTGAGCTACTCCCGTGTTTGCGGCTGCAAAGGTAGTGTAATATTTGGAATATACAAACCTATTTATGAAAAAATATTGTTCATTATTCGTTTAATAGGCCTAACTCATTGAACATGACCCGGTATATTGCTGATTTTTTTTCAATGGGCAACGGGTAGGCACGGCTGGACGAAGGCATTCTGTATAATCGCATTGTCCGGTCTTCGAATTCGAAAGGTTCACTGGTTCCTACAACGGGTTCTTTTACCTTTATTTGTTCACGAATAATATCCGTTGCTTTTTGTCCTGTGGTTACAATGGCCTTGCACATTGGAATCTGCTTCAGTAGCAAACTGATATCTGTCTGTTCTACAACTTCCAGAAATTTGTCTGAGGCATTGTCCTGTAAACGGCGAACAGCTGAAGCGGTATCATAAAGTGCGATGCCTTTTTTGTTCAAAAGATCAATAATACGTTCCTTGTCAAATACCTTTTTGTCAGGATTCAGAAAGTGGTCTTTGTTTTGGAAAAATATTATTCCAAAAATACGCCACATATCATTTTGCAGATTGGGATAAAAGAATTCCATGCTCCATCGTTTCTTTTGTGGGGGAAAACTGCCTAACATCAGTAGTTTGGCGTTAACCGGTAAAAAAGGCTCTAATGGATGTTCTTCTATATTTAATAAGGATTTCATAAAATCTTTAATGATTATTCTTTTGGCTTTGGTTCTTTTTTAGCCAGTAATACAATGTTATACACATATTCCGTCATCCAGTTTTCAGAATATCCTAAGGCTTGTTTGTATTTACGGATGGCAACACAGGTCTTGTGTACGCTTTCGTCTTTCCAGTCGGTCTTGGTCATGATATCATGAATTGTTTTCTCGGTCATGTTACGTAACATTTTTTTCATTACGCTGGGCATACGGAATTTCCATTGCATCAAATTACCTATCAGCATCATCAAGTCATTGCTGAATCCTTGGAACATAAAAAGATAAGTCTTGACATCATTTACATTCTTGCAATTCTTTTTTATAGAACCGTCAATTTCTTTAAAGAAATCATCACTTAGACCATAAAGTTCTACTAACATCTTTTTGCAGCGTGACTTCTCAGCAATTCCCAACTTGTTGTTTTGGGTCGGTATTTTAAGGGTGCGTTTGAAAACTGCCATGTCTGGCAAAAAATTAATATTTGTGATACCTATGTTGCAGGCCATTACAGACTGATAATATACACGGATTAGTGTCATGAAGTCTTCCATACCACCTATGCGGCTTGTTTCTTCTCCTTCTGTCTGTTTTTTACCAAATAATTTTGAAAATATGCTCATTGTGTTCTTAAATTATATTGTTTTCCTGTCTGCAAAGATAGCGATAAAAACTGAAACATTTTTGATTAAAATCCTTTTGTTTTACTATTTATCATTTTTATTGAATGGTTGATGCCGGGGGTATTGCTTTGTGTTACCAGCATTCCAAATCATTTTCAATATCTTTCATTCTGTCTTTGGTGAAAACTGGATTTTTGACCCCGTTACGTTTCTGAATTCGATAGTCTTCCAATAGACGGAATGCATATTTCCCTAGTAAAGTAATGGCTATCAAGTTACAGATAGTCATAAATCCCATTGCCATATCGGCCAGGCCCCATGCCAGTTCCAGACTGGCCAATGCCCCAAACATAACCATTCCTCCCACTGCTATACGATAAATGGGGATAGCCCATTTCCGATGAGTTATGTAACGTACATTGGCTTCACCGTAATAATAATTTCCCAAAATGCTGCTATAGGCGAAAAACAGAATTGCCACCGCCACATAAATAGTCCCGATGTTGCCTATTTCATTATTCAGTGCCATTTGAGTAAGTTTTATTCCATTGGCTTCTTTTGTGGAGGCCACTCCGCTGAAAAGAATGATGAAAGCAGTGCAGGTACATATGACAAGTGTATCGGTAAAAACTCCCAATGTCTGAATTAATCCTTGTTTTACAGGATGGGTAACATCGGCACTTGCCGCTACATTGGGTGCGGAACCCATACCGGCCTCATTGCTGAATAATCCACGTTTGATTCCTTGCATTAATGCCATGCCTATACCTCCGCTTAATGCCTGTTCCCAGCCAAAGGCATTCGCTATAATCAATTCAATAACTTCTGGCAAATGCTTTGCATTTACAATTACGATGAAAAGGGATAAAAAGATGTATCCCAATGCCATGACAGGAACAATAATGCTACTTACTTTAGCAATACGCTGAATGCCTCCGAAGATGATAATTAATGTGAGCGAGGTCAGTATCACTCCCATTAGGCTGGGAGGAATATTGAATGCTTCTTCGAAAGCGGCACAAATGGTATTGCTTTGTACTGAATTAAAAGCAAATCAAAAGTAAAGATAAGCAAAAGGCAAACAAAACTCCCATCCACGGCTGTTTTAATCCTTTTTTCATGTAATAAGCTGGCCCGCCAACGAAAGAATTATGTCCGTGTACTTTATATAATTGGGCCAATGTGGACTCAATAAAAGCGCTGCTGGCCCCCAAAAGAGCAATTACCCACATCCAGAAAACTGCACCCGGACCACCCAAAGTAATGGCGGTGGCGACTCCTGCCAAATTGCCTGTTCCTACGCGGCTAGCTATGGAAACGGCAAAAGCTTGAAAAGAGGAAATATGGTGTTCGCGACCTTCTGTCTTGCCTGTAGAATCACCTAATAGACGTATCATTTCTCTTATCATGCGGAATTGTACGAAATTTGTTTTAAAAGTAAACCAAAATGCACATCCTAACAGCATGATGATCAAAATATAAGTCCAAAGCACATCATTCACTCTGCTGATTAATAGGGTCAGTATATCCATTTTACTTATTCCTTGTTTAATTTAAAATAGAACTTATGTCCATGGAAAACAAGTTCCACTAGACCAAAACGGATAAAGTCTGCTAATAGTTCACAAGTTGTCTTGTGGTTTAACCTGCAAAGTTTGCAACATTGATTTAATGAAAGTTTTTCTTTTTCTTTCAAGACATCCAGTAACCGTTGCTCTCTTTCGGTAAATGTTACAAGTGCTCCTTCAGGTTTTCTTGCTGTGTTGCCACATCTTTAGATGGACGGAGTGGCCAGTATGTTTTCGTCTTTGATGCGGATATAGGCCCATGGCTTATTCGTTTCATCTAGGGCATATACAGGTTTAGAAACCGTTTCGTTAATACGTATTTCCAATACAGTTTTTCCTTCTACCTTGTAAGTCTGCGTTTCCAGTTCTACTTTGGGCTTGCAATACATGGTTGCTGCTGCTTCTATCATATATATTTCTTCGTCAGAGCGGACTCCTGCTATTTTGCCATTGTCCTTTACTCCTATTAACAGCCTGCCGCCCTCGGTATTGGCGAATGCGGAAAGGCTACGGGCTATTTTGCGTGCGTCCGAAATCTCGAATTTGAAATCCTGATGACAGTGTTCTCCCTCCGAGACAAGCTGTCGTATGTATTGTGTATCCGTTAATGCTTTCATTTCAATTGCAAAAATAGGAAAAATGAAACATATTGTGGGTATCGAATGATAAAAAAGCCGATATTAGTTTGTCTGTTATCAAGCTTTTTGCTTCATTTGCAGTGGAATAAAAATAATTAGCCTTTAAAATCTATGGGAATAAGAAAAAAATGTTTGATCATTACATTATTATGCTTTTCTAGTCTGATGCATGCAAGTGAATTCATGTTTAAACTTTTGAGGTGAAAGATGGTCTGTCAAACAATCAAGTCCTTGATATATTTAAAGATTCCGAAGGTTTTATGTGGTTTGCCACAGCTTCCGGTTTAAATCGGTATGACGGGTGCCAGATGACTTTGTTTCGTAGTAATAATGCTGATCCGGCTTCTTTACCTGATAATTATATCAAAAGCATACAAGAAGATTATAAAGGAAATTTATGGATTCTTACCGGTGTGGGTTATGTCATTTACAACTCGGAATCAGAAACATTTGATAGGGAGGTGCATGCATGGCTATGTGAAGTCGGTATTGACGGAACTCCAGCATTAGTATATATAGACCATAATAAAAATATGTGGTTTTATATAAAAGGAAAAGGCTGTTATTTGTACATTCCGGAATCTCAATTACTGTATCCGCTTTTGTTTGATACTCATCAGTTGCCAGAAGGTGATATTACGGACCTTGTAGAATGTAGTAAGGGAATCTTGTTGGTATATAATACCGGAAGACTTGTTTGTTTGGATACTCGGACAAATGAGATTAAATGGCAGCAGGATGATTTGGTTGGGGAATTGGGAACTGACAAGCAGGGAATTTTCACTCTGTTTGTAGATCGTGATAATGATATATGGATGTACAGTCCGCTTGGAATATGGGTTTATAATCCGGAACAGGAAAAGTGGCTGTCTTGGCTGACAAATATTATCAAGCGTCGGTCTCATAACATGGTCCGTGCTGTATCACAGGATAAGCAGGGGCGTATATGGATAGGAACAGATCAGGATGGCATTGATATATTGGATAAGAAGACAGGGGAAGTGAGGCAGTTGCGGAACAAGGCAGGTGATGAACGTAGTTTGCAAAATAATACAGTAATGGTTCTATACGAGGATTCCAGTGAAACTATGTGGGTGGGGACTTATAAAAAAGGAATTTCCTATTTTAATGAGTGTGCTTTTAAATTTGGTGCAGAGTATATAGGAGATATTAGTTGCATTGAAGAAGACAAAGAGGGGTATGTGTGGCTGGGTACCAACGATGTCGGTATCATATATTGGAATTCCGTGACTGGCAACCGGGCTGCTTTTCCACAGAAAGGTAAGGATAAACTCACTACTGATGCCATTGTTTGCATTTTGAAAGCCAGTGATGGGAAACTTTGGATTGGTACTTTTGGGGGAGGCTTGATTTGTTATGATAACGGTCGTATTATTCATTATAAAAAAAACATACCGGAACGGCAAAATTCTTTGGCTCATAATAATGTATTGGCTTTGGCTGAAGATAAGCAGGGGATTATATGGATAGGTACATTGGGTGGGGGAGTGCAGAGTTTGAATCCCAAGACGGGTTTGTTCACCACTTATAATACAACTTCGGCCGGTTTGATATCCGATTATGTTTCCTCTTTGTGTATGGGAAAAGAGGGCTCTTTGTTGATTGGTACCGCTCAGGGACTTTCGGAATTGGATATTGAAACTAAAAAAGTGGTTAATCTGGAAGGTACTAAATCTGGTAAGGAATATTTTTCTGATCAGAATATAAGTCAGGTGTATGAGGATAGCCGTGGATTGATATGGATTGGTACATGTGAGGGGCTGAATGTTTATAATCCCAAAACGGATGAACTGATTATATTAGGAGTGGAGCAAGGAGTTTCCAGCCCTATCATTTCTGGAATAGTAGAAGATGGTAATGAAAATATATGGGTGACTACAGCACGTGGAATAACTAATGTCATACCGGCAGTAGATTTAAAAACAGGGCGCTATATTTTTCATAGTTGTGTTTATGATGACAAAGATGGTTTGCAAAATAGTGGGTTCAACCTGCGTTCCATTAAAAAATTGTCTTCTGGAGAAATTCTTATGGGAGGGCTGTATGGTATTAACCGCTTCCGTCCGGATGATATAAAATACAATAAAAAACGTCCCAGCGTGATGTTTACCCGTTTGTTCTTGTTCAATGAAGAAGTAGGGGTGGGTGAGGAATATGAAGGTAGGGTGATTTTGGATAAGGCGTTGAACAAGGTAGATCAGATAAAATTGAGTTATGAACAGAATATGTTCAGTGTACAATTTGCTTCTGATAACTATATTTTGCCGGAAAAAACGGAGTATGCTTATAAACTGGAAGGTTTCAATGAGGGTTGGATGACTACTGCCTTTGGCAAAGTGACTTATACTAATCTAGCTCCCGGAACTTATATGCTGAAGGTGAAAGCAGTCAACAGTGACGGATATGGTGGAGATGAAGAAGCTTCATTGAAAATTGTTATCTATCCTCCTTTTTGGCGTTCCGTTTGGGCATATGTTGTTTATAGCCTTTTGTTGGTTGCTGTATTGATATTGGGACGCTATTGGATTCTGCGTGGAGAACGGGATAAATTTAAAAAACAGCAAATAAAGCAAGAAATAGAGAGGAATCAGGAGAAGGCAGATATGAAATTGAAGTTCTTCACTCATGTCGGCCACGAATTACGTACTCCGCTCACTCTTATTATCTCACCGTTGGAAACGCTGATGAAGGAATATCAATCGGATGCTGCTCTGATGGATAAATTGAATATAGTGCAACGCAATGCATTAAGGTTGTTGAATCTTGTAAATCAGTTGTTGGATTTTAGGAAAATTGATGTGAATGGATATTATTTAAGTCTGTCTGATGATGATATCATCTCTTGTATTCATACGATTTGTGATTCTTTTATCTCTTTGTCTGAAAAGAAAGATATTTCTCTCATTTTTCATTCAGCAGTTCCTTCGTTGAATATGTTGTTTGATGGGGATAAAATGAGGGAAGTGATGATGAATCTGCTTTCCAATGCTTTAAAATTTACTTGCAATGGTGGACGAGTTGATGTGTCTGTCGGTTTAGTGGAAGGACAGGATTCTCGGGAAATGCTGGAAATCAGAGTGGCTGATACAGGTGTCGGCATTAAAGAAGAAAACAGAGAACGCATTTTCGAACGTTTTTATCAAGTGGATAATCCGGATATGAATATCTCAGATGGCGGAGGTGGTCTGAGTATTGTACGTGATTTTGTCACACTTCACGATGGCACGGTGAACGTAATGGATAATACTCCTGTCGGTTGTGTTTTTGTTATCCATATCCCGGTAAAGCGTTCCGAGAGTAAACCGACGAAGATAGAACAGGTGCAAGTTACAGATAAGCCGGTAGAAGACATTTCCACACTTCAGATTCCGGAGTTTTATATGGCGTCTAATGCCGGGGAGGAATCGGAAGAAGAACCAAACCATATAATAACAATAGAAGGACTGGAGGAGGATATCCGAAGATTAGAATCTGGTAATACGGAAGAAATTGCAGAAGAAAAAAACATAGAAACAATCTCAGCCGTTGCTCCACAAAGAGCAACGGTGATTCAATTGGTTGAGGGTGAGGATAATGAGATGATAACTCATATTATTCCACCGGAGGAGTTGCCGGAAATGGTGACTGCTGTTCCTGAAGAAAAAAGTGAACAGAAGTTGAAAACGGTTTGGAATCATGCTTATATTGATTTCAAACCTAGTGGGACTGCCATAACTTCGATGGATGAAAAACTGATAAATCATGCTGTGAAATATGTAGAAGACAATATTGCACGCAGTGATTTGTCTGTAGAAGAGTTAAGCAAGGAATTAGGGATGAGCCGCGTTCATTTATATAAAAAGTTATTGGCTATTACCGGTAAGACTCCTATCGAGTTTATTCGTATAATTCGTTTACAGCGGGCTGCCCAATTACTCCGTGGAAGTCAACAGAATATTTCAGAAATAGCCTATCAGGTGGGCTTTAATAATCCGAAATATTTCAGTCGGTATTTTAAGGAAGAATTTGGTATACTACCTTCGGCTTTTCAATATAGACAAGGCAGATAGTTCTCAATATTTTATAGTGTCATTTAAAGTGTGTATCGGAGTTTCGTCAACAGACATACGTTCTGTAACAGATTTCATCTATGAGTAAAACAATTCCATTTTATTATTGTTTTTATTAGTAATAGTTATACATTAAAACCAATATAGAATGGAACATACAGTTATACATGACGAGAAAGTAGACCGTTTCGAAGTATTTGAATCGGGACAAATCGCCTATTTGCAATATGATGAAAAGAACGGAGTTTTGGATATCCTTCATACCATAGTTCCCCACAGTTGGAAGGGCAGGAATAGCTCAGGCTTTGACCGAGGCCGCTGTGAGATATGCTTCGGTTGTAGGGCTTAAAATACGTCCTACTTAAAAATGTTTTTTACCCGGCATACCCAATATAAAGACATGTTGGTGGAGTGAGAAATAAAATCAGACACGGATTGTATAAAATGCCGTGTCTGATTCGTTTTTAACTCTCTTATCTTTATATATATTTAATCACATTGTTTGTGGGTCATAATATCCAATACTAGTTTATCGGTTTCATTCATGCCTTGTGAACCAATTCTGGTCAGGTTGCGGATGCTGCGGTCCACATCATTGTCAATGATACCTTCTACAGAAGATACACATTTATGTTCCATCGCTAATATAGCTGAAAATACAGCAGTAGAAACACCGCTGCTTAATTTCAGAGCACAACTGGGCTTGGCTCCGTCACAAATCATACCTGTCAGGTTAGCGATCATATTTTGTACGGCAAAAGTGATTTGCTCGTAAGTGCCTCCCATCAAATAAGTGATACCACAGCTGGAACCTGTTGCAGCCACTACACAGCCGCATAGTGCAGACAGACGTCCCAAGCTTTGTTTGATGTAAATCGCTGTCAGGTGGCTAAGTGTCAGTGCGCGGATCAATTCTTCTTCTGATTTATGGTTATCTTCGGCATAGACTACTACCGGTAAAGTAGCTGTAATTCCTTGGTTCCCACTTCCTGAATTGCTCATGACAGGAATCATAGCTCCCGCCATACGTGCATCGCAAGCTGCCGAGGTATAAGAAAGGATGTGGGTAAATGTATTACTTCCCAATATTTGTTCTTCGCTTTTGCTGCTTTTCAGAATCTTGCCTAATTCGTGACCGTAGTTTCCTTTGAAAGAACGTTCTGCCGCTGCTTTGTTCAAACGTTTGGTCTCAAGAATAAAACGAATTTCATCCAATGGTGTGGTGGTGGCAAAATCGTACACTTTCCGCAAGTTCAACTCCGGCTCTTTTGCATCCTCATTGCAGGTGGAGGTAGTTTGTTTGTTTAGTAAAACTTGGTTGTTTAGGGCCACATATATAAAATTGGTATGCCCGCAAGCAATAATGGCCGTCGCTGTATCACCATCAGCTTCACAGATAATTTCGATATATAACTTTTCTTCTATATTCTCTTTCAGCCCGATAGAGATAGCTTGTGAGTCAATTAGTTTTTACCCTCTGCTACGGCGTCAGGAGTGCTGTCTTTAAGACTTCCAATTGATATTCGGATTTTCTGCTTAATGCCCCTAAGGCGATAGCGATAGGTAGCCCAATCATTCCTGTTCCCGGATGCCTACTCCCATGGCGTTCTTAAGAATATTGGCGCTGAGTAAAGCTTTAATCCTTTCAGGTCTTTTACCTAGTGTTTCTGTTGCTTTTGCTACACAAAGGGCTACGGCTATGGGTTCTGTGCACCCGATAGCCGGAACGACCTCGCGATTTATAAGGGCAATGATTTGCTCTCTTTCTGGTTTGGCGATCATAGTAGATAATTATTAAGGGGTCTTGCAAAAATCTTTTTGAAAGTGTGTCAAAACTCGAATAAAACTATCGTTTCGTTTGTCTTTTCCTTTTTGTTGATTTTCAGAATATTTTTCATTAAAGAATATTCTGAATGAATAAAATGATAGGTTTATTTAGTTTTGACACTCCTTCGACTTTTGACACACTTTGGTTATTTTTTATAGTTTTGTAATCCGGTCTGGAGGAAATCAACATATTTGTCTATATCCTCATCATATGAATATGATTTATTCAACGGTTTTCCCTCATTGTCAATCAATACATAGAAAGGTTGTGCATTGGCACCGAATTTAGAGCGTTGCAGGTAACTCCATTTATCACCGATCGTGCGTAGTGTACGTTCCTTACCGTTCTCCATCACTTTGATGTGTTCGGGCAATGGAGTTTTGTTATCAACGAACAATGTAATCAGTACATAGTCCTCAGTCATCAACTTGTTTACTTTCGGATCAGTCCATACAGCAGCTTCCATTTTACGGCAATTTACACATCCGTAACCTGTAAAGTCAAGCATTACCGGTTTTCCGGTACGTTTTGCATATTCCATACCGGCATCGTAGTCATCAAACTGCGCATGTACTTCATTGGTGTATAAGTTGAAGTCTTGTGTATTCATGGGAGGAGCAAATGCGCTGACAGCTTTCAAAGGAGCACCCCATAAGCCCGGTACCATATATACAGCAAATGCAAGTGAGATAAGAGCCATAAAAAAACGGGCAACACCTACTTTATCATCATCATCATCGTGAGGGAATTTGATCTTACCCAGCAAATAGAAGCCTAGCAAAGCGAAAATCACAATCCACAAAGCAAGGAATGTTTCACGGTCTAGAATTCCCCATCCATAAGCCAAGTCAGCAACCGACAGGAATTTCAAAGCAAATGCGAGCTCAAGGAAACCTAATACTACTTTAATTACATTCATCCAACCACCGGATTTAGGCATGGATTTCAGCCAAGACGGGAACATGGCAAACAGTGTGAATGGCAACGCTAATGCAAGAGCAAAACCTAACATGCCGATAGCAGGGGCAACTACACTACCTGTAGTGGAAACTTCTACCAACAAAAAGCCGATGATAGGACCTGTGCATGAGAATGAAACCAAAGATAGGGTGAATGCCATTAGGAAGATACTTAACAAACCACTGGTCTGTTCCGCTTTACTGTCTACTGCATTGCTCCATTTTGAAGGAAGAGTAAGTTCGAATGCTCCAAAGAAAGAGGCTGCAAACACAATTAGCATCAAGCAGAAGAATATGTTAAAAATAGCATTTGTGGAAAGTGCATTCAAGGCACTGGCACCGAATATCAAGGTTATGGCAAGACCTAATAATACATAGATCACTACGATAGAAGCACCATATGTCCATGCATCACGGATTCCTTTCTTTTTGTCTTTGCTACGTTTTAAAAAGAAACTTACCGTCATTGGGATGATAGGCCATACACAGGGCGTAAATAAGGCAAGTAATCCACCGATAAACCCGGCAAAGAAGATGTAAATCCATGAACGGTCTTGTTGTGATGTCGTTTCGCCAAATGTGTTCAGCTCTTGGATAACCGGAGTCCAATAATCTTGGACAGCAGTGTCATTGCCGATCAGGGCGGCAGTTGTAGCACTATCTGTTGCGGTAGTTGCAGTAGCTGTTTCCGCTACAGGAACTTCCGTTATGGCTGTTTCTGTTTTTGCGGGTTCAGCAGTCTTGCTTGTAGTGGCAGCGGCAACTCCTTTTCCGGAGAAAGAGAAAGAAACTTCAGTAGGAGGCAGACAGTTTTCATCGTTGCAGGCACCGAATTCCATATAACCTTCTATCATATAGGTAGCGCCCGTTATTTTTAGTTTCTGAATGAAAATGGCAGTGTTCTCAAAGTAACGTAATTTCATTTCAAACACCTTGTCGAAGTTTTCAATTTCTTTACCTTGTGGAGTGAGCTTTCCTACTAATTCTACTCCTTCTATCTTGTCTACGTTGAAAGTAGCGGAGATAGGACCTCCCGAAGGAAGATCAGTGGAATAAACGTGCCATCCGGCATCAATCTTACCAGTGAATACTATTTGTGCTTCCGTATCGGAAATCGTCTTTAACTCGGTTTTGAATTGTACCGGATCTTGAATCTGGGCAACTGCCGGAAGCAATGCCATAACGATTAAGAGGCAACTTAAAAAAAACTTCTTTTTCATTACGTATTATTTAAATTTGGATTAATGTTCATACCGCAAAGTAAGGGATAATATCTTAGATATGCCTCTTTATATATTAATATCGGCAATTGCTGTTTTCAGAATAAAAAGCAAAAAATAACCTATTGCCTTTGAAGTTCCATAACTTCCCTATTTGGGATATTCCAAGGAATAGGGTGGAAATGGAATTAAATGGAGTAGAAATGGCTTTCAGGAGTGTTATTGGGGTCGGATAATAGAAGGATAGCTTCCAATACGGCAAACGGTTTACATAATGGAAGGATAGTTTGGATTGTTCATTGATGATACGTGATAGATAAGTACGGTTAGTTCCTAATATTTCTGCTACTTTGTCTTTTGTTATAAAATTGTCTTTGTAAATTTTTTCTTCTCTCATAATACGCTCTAATGTACGGAAAAGTTCTAAACTTTTCTCGTCGGTGAGTGAGGAGGAAGCATATTTTTCGGAAGTAGAAACCAGGAGGGGAGGTTTGGCGTATTATCCGATTATCTTAGATTGCTTGCTTTTTCAGTTTTGCTTGAAGTATACTTAAATAAAGTTTGTTTTTACGGTGGTAGAGGTAATAAAGCAATCCTAGAACAATCACAATGATAATAAGAATAAATGTCTGTTGTTGTATACGCTGTTCTTTCTGCATTACATCCAGCTTGCTTTGTTTTATCAAATTTTCCTGCCGCTCAGAGTCGTATTTGAATCGCATTTCACTTAAATCTCTTTCTTTGTCCTTGTTGAAAAGACTGTCGTTTTCCAAACGGAATATTTTATAATATTTCAGTGCGTCATGATATTGGTGCAATTGCTCATAGCAGGTGGACAGATTTTCGTATAGTTCATTGCGATGGATGGCGTTGACGCGTGCATAAGAAATAGCTATTCCTTGTTTTAGCAATAAAATAGCTTCTGGTTGTTTGTTTTGCTGCATTAGTATACGTGCATATCCCAAATGGGCATAGACAATAGAGGAAGTTTGTGCCGCCTGTTTGTCCTTCATGGCTTTTTTGTAATATTCCAAGGCCTGGGCATATTCACCCATATCATATAATATATTACCAAAGAGATTGTAGGTATGGGCCTGGTCGTAGAAATCATTTTCCAGCATCAATGTTTCGGCTTCATGTATATATTTCATTGCTTCCTCATTCTGTTTCATTAAAAAATACATATAGGCAGAATTTACTGCACCGGAATAAATGATGTATGGATTACGCATACTGTGTCCTAATTCATAACATTCTAATGCGTATTGGATACCGGCTGTATCTTTTGAGGTAATAGATGTTTGCTAAATTGCCTAAAAGCAAAGCGTATTGTTGTTGGAAATTATTTTGTTGTGCCAACTGGATACCTTTATAAAGCCATCGTATGGCACGGTAATAATCGGTTTCAATATTTGCAGAGTAGAGTCCGAGACTACCATAGACGGAACAAAGGGTGGAGTCATTATTCAGTTTGGTTGCTAGTTCAAGAGAAAGGTTCAAGTTTTTTTTGGCTATTTTTTCCCGTCCGCTCATCATTTGTGCTTGTGCTTGGTAGATATATGAATAGAGTTGGAGTAGAGGATTTTTAGTCTTGTCCGCAACGTTTTTCCTAATCTCGGCGTAAGTGATGGTTTTGGAATAATCTCCTTTATTTAAATAGTATTGGCATAGAAACTTTAATGCATCCCCGTTATCAGGTTCTTTCCTAATGATCTCCAACTGTTTCTCAAGGATGACGGGGCGCTTTTGTGCATGTACACAAAAGGATATTCCCAAAAGTAACAGTAAGAAAAGACATTTTAGTTTCATATGCTTTTTTTCGGTTGAGAGTGCAAATATAATAAAACCTTTAATTTTTCTTGTTCAAAAGTCTTGCATATTTAAAATAAAGTCGTACCTTTGCAACGCTTTCAACAAAAAGCACTTCTGAAAGGAAGTTTTGGAGAGGTGGCAGAGTGGTCGATTGCGGCGGTCTTGAAAACCGTTGTACCGCGAGGTACCCGGGGTTCGAATCCCTGTCTCTCCGCTGGAAAGAATTGCAAAACAAAGAAAATCCCTGTAAATTAATACTTTACGGGGATTTTTTGTTTTTGGTGCATGGCAAAAATAAGCATATCAAAGCATTGGGTCAACGTAACAATCTGAGGGATTTTATATTTAAGCATATAATTTAGCAAGTCTATATAAGAAAAAAGCTCTATCTCTTACTCTTCTGAACTGTGCTCTAAATGCTTTGATTTTAGCATTGAATGACTCAGCTTCGGCATTGGTTGCCCTCCTTTCAAAGAAATTGATTATATCCAGATAATGTGTTTGTATAGAACGTGCGACCCTTCCAAAGGTGAGGAACCCTGATTTATCTACTTCATCATACCACCTTGCCAGCCTTGTCAAAGCAATATCCTTAAACTTACACTGATGATAGATTAAGCCTAACCGCATAGACAGATAATATCCTTTCTTTATATCGGGATATTCCTTGAAAAGAATTTCAGCCCGTATTCTTTGAGACTGAGTCCATAAGGATTCCTTCTTGTAAAGCAGATAAATACTTCTCGCTAACAACTGCTTTCTTGTATCTCCATTAGCGAAAACAGGTGCATGATACATCTTTCCACAGGCCTTTGCATAAGCAATCTGAGTGGACTCTTCATCCAAAGCCTCCCAGCGAGCTTTTACCCGCATCTCCTGCACCGCTTCATAAGCTACCTTCTGTACGTGAAAGCGATCGGTAACACGTTTGGCCGCAGGAAAGCAGATGCGTGCAATCTGCTCCATGTTAGGAGCCATATCCAAAGTAATCTCGCGCACTTGGTAACGGCGGCGACGGGATAGCTTAAGCAGGACAGAAGTGACCGTATGAACGTCCGTACCTTTAATGATGGCAATCATACTACCTTTACCACCGTGAGCTTCTTTATTGGTCAGGACAGTATAGAGTTCCCCACGCGAGAGGGCTACCTCATCAATACAGATACAAGCACCGATATTCTTTTCGAATAGTAGCCAACTCTCTGCATGAACAAGTTGGTCCCAATGGAGATAACCACTTAGATGGTTACGGTATTGACGCTCCAATAAATCCCCGTCAACTCCAGATAAAACACCTAAGAGCTTGCAACTGATCGGATAGCTATCAATATAGTTCTTTTAAAAAAGACGCAAAATCCTGCGTCATACGAGTACCTTCAGCCACCATACGCCAGTTACGAGAGATATACTCATTATGCTTCTTTAAGAGCCAGCGACGACGACGAATATTAAGGAAGACCTTCTTGCCACGAAGAGGAAAATCCTGAACAATAACAGGATCATAAAAGCCTTTACTCTCAGTATCCTGATCTGTATACTTCTCAGGAACGATATTTTTCTCCTCAAGATAGATCACAACTTCATTTACGCTTTCCTTCACATCAACAAGATCAAAGTAATCTAAAGTGCCTTCAGGAAGAAGAAGGCGATAACCGTTTAACTCCATAAGCTATGAATTTGGAAACAAAGATAACAATTTATAAATTTACCCCTCAGCTTTTTACATTGACCCAAAGCATTCTTTCGGTGTACTATTCGGTGTACCTAGTCTTATGCTTACATATGTGATATCCTCATGCTCTCAAAAAAGATCAAGAACTTTTCAAAAAAGACGACGACGTTTTTAAAAAAGAACAGGAACTTTTTTAAAAACGTCGTCGTCTTTTTTATTGTTACCAATGCATCGTAAACCGTCGTTCTGTGGAGGTACAGACCTTTCATGCGTACTTTTTGCGGGGAAAAAGCCTAAAACACCCTACTTTATATCAAGTCGAAACGATCTATAAGAAAATGGTATGTGGCTGAAAACAAGTAATTTATGTGGAAATATACTTCAAAACATTGTGAGAGTATGAGAGCATGAATGAGAGCAATTTTTTTTTATCTTTACTACATAAACCGTTAATAATAAACCTGTTATATATGCAGTGAGGGCATGAGGGTATACATGGCTCGAACTTTTCTTTGAATATGCAAAACGGCTATATTCCACGATATAGGAATATATGCCGTTTTGATAGAGGGGAAATTTTTTATGGTATATAATTCCAATAATCCATATTTGTAATGATTTGAACTATAATTTTACGATCTCCTTCTCGTATTTCGTTGGGAGCATTCTGAGATGCATACGATATTTTTGCGCCCACTCTTTTGCTTTTAACATTTTATTGGGAACTCCTTTCTTTATAAGTGCATTGACTACAGCGTCTGCACGTTTTTGGGATAGATCCATATTGTATTGTGATGATCCTTTTGCATCAGTACATCCTGTGATGAGATATTTTTTGCTTGTGTCTGTCAGCATAATTTGAGCTATTTCATCAATGATAGTAGCTGCTTTAGGAGTTATTTCTGTTTTATCAAACTCAAAATAGATATTGTTGAATAAATCACATAAAACATTGGGCTGGCTTGGAGTTTCTACAATTTGTTTCATGATTATAGGTTTTTCTATAACTTTTTCTATGATTTTTTCCACATATTGAATTTCCGGTTTGACTTTTAGGATTTACCACCAATGCGCCACATCAATCGAATGCTTCCTTGCCATGAATTGGCTATATGTTTGTATGGCATGATGAGGTAGTCTCCTTGGAGTCCTATGCCAATGTTGTCATTAAGCCACGTATTCACGCCTATTCCCAATGAAATAGGGATAAGATTTTGTTTATCTTTCCCTTCTTTAGTATAATCATTTGACAGATTCCATTCCATCTCCTCACTGTTGAATTCTTCCATCCCCTTATAGTTGATCTTAAAATTCTTGTACATATAGTTGGCTCCCATCCGTAGGAAAGGATCAATATAATTTGAATGGAGATATTCACCTAGACGCCACTGTAAACCGATTCCTGCCATACCTAGCCATCTTGATTCTTTACCGTTACGGACAGGATCGGAACTGTAGTCTAATGTTCCTTGTAAATCTAGATAAAATGAGAGTTAAGTTCACGAGCAAAATATAGATTTCCTCCAAAAATAAAATCTTTTTTATTAGTACCTACAGTGTAACCGCCTTTATTATTAGTATGGAAATTAATGACATTAAAACGTGTCATTTGAAGTCCGGTTGCGCCTATACCTATTTCCCATGCTTTTTTATTATTATCGGCTGCTCCATTCTTTGCATTTTGTTGTGCATTTATAGGTAAACCGAAACATAATACTGAGGTAAAGCATAGTATGAGATGGATTTTATGTATATATATTTTCTTCATATTTTTATTCTTCATAGATAACTTGTACTTCGGGCAACTCATAAGAGCTGCTATAGTTTTCAATAATAAATGTTTTTTCATCCTTTCCTTTTCGGAGATAACCTTGATAATATCTATAGAAATATGAACTGTTGCCACTGTCAATGTATATGGATGAATTTAAAAATGGTGCGAATACTTTGAACGTTGGAACTTCTGCAGAAGATCTGTTATTAGAACTTGATGCTTCTTGTGAGCCAGCTGTTGAGGTATATCTGAATGTGATATATGCCATTTTAAGTTTGCTGGCTTCTTCTTCAGTATACGCTATCGGTTCTACATAGTCCATTCCATTTTCTTTAACGACACGTGTGGTCGATGATTTGTAAATTCTTGTAAAGTCTATTTTGAAAAATCCAATTCACCTTCAGCAGATGAGAAACTGGGTGCTTCTCCATTGGATATTATTTTTAATTTTAATGTTTTTAGCGTAGGTCCCATTTGATAAGGAGCTAATAAACAAACACCATTCCATTGGAAAGTTTCTCCATAATAAGGTTCTCTAGCTTTTACAGTGTAATAAACGTCACTTCCATCCCAATATTCAGATTGATTGTTTTTGAATTTTCCGGGATTTTCTTGAATGAACCGATAGGTATAAATATAGTAATAATATCCTCCATTATTTGAACTAGAGCCTTGGCTTGAATATAGTTTTTTATCTGACAAAATACTGTTGGGATTATTTTTGTCAGAGACTCTATATGCGTCTAAATTCCTTGAACCACTATTAGGTAAATAAGAAGGGATATTTTGCCATTGGTCTTCCGGATTAACTTTTCGTTGTATATAGAAATATAGATACTGATAATCGTATAATGAATTTGAATTATCGCGGAGGATCATTCTCATGCGTACTCTATTAGGAACATATGTGTTTTTAGCGGATTCTTGCGGCAACTTTCCGGCTAGGGTTACTTCTTTTACCGTTCCCCAGCGTAAGTTTATGTCTTGTATTTCGGGTAAATCTTCTTTAGGTACAATAAACTCTCCGTTTTCATTGGTAATGTAAGTTTTTTCCGCATTGATACCCGGCATGCCTTTTACTTGAGCTTTTGGTGCGATTTGTCCAGTTTCATCATATACTTTATAGAGTACACCTCCATCAGTTGTGCGTACATATTCACCATATTCTGATTGAGAATATTGTGCAATAACATTAGGTATACCCTTAATGATGGTAACTTCTGTTCCCGGTTTTCCTGGTTCTCCGGGTTTGCCGTCTTTGCCATCTTCTCCGTCTTTGCCATCTTTCCCGTGTAGATAGTCATAAAAATCCTTTAACGTATTTTTTTCACAGTCCCATACTCCACCATTTTTGTGGTCAATAAGTGCATCTGTTGTACCGCAAAATTTAGCTAAGTCATTTTTCCACAGTTCATGTGCTGATAAACCATTGCTTCCGTTTATTCCGTCTTTACCAGCTAAATAATTGAAAAAATCATATTCTGAAACTTTGTCAGAAGGCCATTTTTGTCCTGGATTTTTAGGATCATTCATATTGCCTGTTCCTACAGTTTCTTTCCATAGTTCATAAGCGGATTTTCCATTGTTACCATTTGTTCCACTGAGGTAAGTGTAAAAATCTGCCATTGTAATTTTATCTTTGGACCATGCTGAATTATTTTTGTCTTTGATTTTATCATTTTTGACGTCATTTACCCATAATTCGTATGCAGATGCTCCGTTAACTCCTTTTTCTCCTTGAGCTTTTATTCTTGTATCAGTAGTACCTATCCACCAATTTCCGTTATTACCTATATGGGGAGATACGCCATCATCTCCTTTCTCTCCTTGAGCTTTTATTCCTGTATCGGTGGTGCCTATCCACCAGTTCCCATTTTTTATCACCGGGGTAAGTCCGTCCGCTCCTTTATCACCTTGTTCTCCTTTGGGACCTTGCACTGCAATCCCTGTATTGGATGTGCCTATCCACCAGTATCCGTCTTTAATTAAAGGGGTTAATCCATCGCTTCCTTTTTCTCCTTGAGCTTTTATTTTTGTATCGGATGTATTGATCCACCAGTTTCCATTAGGACCAATATAAGGGATGTTCCGTCTTTACCATTTTCTCCTTTTGACCTTGAGCCGGAAAATTTGTATCACGATTGCCAATATACCAATTACCATTTTCACCAACATGTGGAGTAATACCATTTTCACCATCTTTCCCTTTTAAATATAAAAAGAAATGTTCCATTGTTGTTTGGTCTTTGGGCCAATTTATATTGCCGCCAGCAACAGATTGTTTCCATAATTCATAGGCGGAAAATCCGTCTTTGCCATTAATTCCATCCTTTCCATCTTTGCCGATAGCTTTGATTTTTGTATCTTTATTGCCGATATACCAATTCCCATTTTCGCCAATATGAGGTGATTCTCCGTCTCTTCCGCTAAGAAAATCCCAAAAATCGGCTTCTGTATTTTTTGGAGAAGGCCAAATGAGCGAAGGGTCATGAGGGTTGGTGACATTACCTTGGGTGATCAGGATTTTCCATTGATCGTATGCAGACATTCCATCTTTTCCTTTGTCTCCTTTTTCTCCTTTAATATAAACTAAAAAGTCTGCTAAATCAACTTGGGTGGAAGGCCAGTTTATATGACCGGTTTCAACTTCTTCTTTCCATATCTCATAAGCGGATTTGCCATTGGTTCCCTGAGGACCTTGGGGTAATTCAAAATCAATACTGCTGCACGAGAAAAAAAATGTGCAAAGTAGCACTGATAATACATAAATTTTGCATTTCTTCTTTGTATACATGACTGTAAATTATTAAAAATGAATTGTTCTTTGTTGTTACATATTGGATAAACTCCGTTCTGCTTTATTGAATATTGTATCGTTGGGGGGCATGCAATTTTATATTTTAGGTTATTCTGCTGTGTGCGATTTACATTATAATAATATTCACATTTTATTTGGGTGCAAAGTTCTATATTTGGTACTAAAAAGAAGTTGCGTATTTAAAAGATTTGTTTGCATATAATCAGTTCTTTCTTTTATATCTGCATAAAAAGGTTTCCTATTTTTCTAAATGTTCGTTTTGGGATAGTTTTAAATGGTAGATGCTTTATATGATTTTACAGAGGGGTATATGTGATAAGTTTTCCATATATTGATGGTGGATTATGATTAGGTTTTGTGATATTTGTTATTATAGATGTATAGAAACTCTTAAAATAGATCCATATACCGAGATCAGGAAACAAACTTATTATTAGCTTTAGTGTGTATGATGGAGATAACTATATTCATAATCTTTAGGATGCGGGATGTTTGTTTAATCGTTTGCAGAAACTGAATATGTTTCAAGAGAAGGTGTATCTCTTGATTCTTCTCCTTTTTTACGTATTTCGTTAGGAGTAGCTCCGATATTTCTTTTACAGTAGGTTGTAAAATGGGAGAAAGTCTTGAAATGATAGTCCAGCATTATTTGTTTGATGGGTAAAGTACTTTTTTTTAATTTGAATTCAATTTCATAAGATGTTTGTTTTTGTAACCATTGATATGGTGTATCTCCATGGAAGTTTTTTTTGAATAACTGTGTGAAAACAGTATCATTATATCCACATAAAACAGCTAGTTCTTTGGCTGTTCTGCAAGCTTTGTAATGTGTCATGACGGATACGAAGAATTGAAGGTCGTTAGATAGCGCATCACGGAAAATGGAGGCAATTTCATTCTTCTTATAGCAAATTTTAAATAATGAGAACAATTCATATTCTTTGGCTCGATGTAAGTCGGGAATTTCTGTTCCATTTTTCATGTAATCGACCAGCAAATCTAAGTAGGAACGCATTAACGGATAAATGGGAAGGACTTCTACCGGTTTTACTTCTTCGATGGATATATCTTGCAGATACTCTATTGTTCTGCTATGTAGATAAGGAGCCACAATATTACATGCATGAATGACAAGTTGTACTTCATCCATTGCCTTGATTTTACATTGATGCAGGCTGCTGATGAAGAAAAATTCATTCTGCATTGCCATCAGAGGCATGGATTCTATATGATCTCTGAATAGGCATAATGACCCTTTTAGAACAAAACAAACTTGAAACTCATGGGTTTCGTTCAAGTTTTGGATAATCTCTCCTTTACTTATATGAAGACACCTGAATTGGCTGAATCTGGATAGCGCAAGAGGATCACGGTATAAATTCTTTAGTAAAAATAGCATTTCCATACATTATAAACATTTTAAGATAAAAAAAGTTTTGATACATCTATCCCGGACAAATATAACTTGATATTTAAAATGTTTTAAAGCTATAGGAGGAATATGCAACTAAATCATTGCTAATATGAAATTGAATCTTCTGTTTAAGAAAGAGTTTATCAACATATGAAATTATAAGGTATTTAAGGCCGGATGCTTTGGATGGTAGCTTATAAAGTGGAAGATGCTTACTGATTTTTTTATGAGTGAATGTAAATAAGTGATTTGGAATAGAGATAAATCTAAGGATCTTTTTCTTATTGCTATGAACAATAAGGAAATTACAAATAAAAATCCGAATATAAGGCCGCTCATGTGATACTGATTACTAAGTATCGATTATATAAGTATTCCCCATCTTCGGGAGTATGGTTCAAAGTACAAAGCAACCATTGGCATAATGGATTATTTGTGTCGTGGGAACAATAGAAGTAAATAAGGAATGACGGACTACCTATAAGTAGGGTAAGTACTGTCAGAATCTCTATTGTTCTATGATGAAGTGTCTTGTTCACAGGCATTTCATGATGTGTCAATTTAATCATGCTTGCTTTTTTTACAAAATTGGTTATAGAAATACATACTGATAATACCTATTAATGGTGATAATTTTCGGCTTTATACCTAAAAATAAGTACTCGTGTATTTTATGATGTATATGATTATCAGTAATAAAACCCCAATTTTTAGGTATTGTGTACTCTTGGTGGCAAGGGTAACTTTGCAACAAATTTGAAAACATAAAATAATAACTATTAATCAATAAAACTAAAGTATTATGAAATTGAAAAACTTTTTAGCGATGATGGCTATTGCATTGTGTGCAGTAGCATGTAGTGACAATGATGATAAAAAGGAAGATACCGTGATTCCGGCTCAGGAGGTTGCTGGTATTTACAATGGAACATTATCACTCTCAGTATCAGGAAATGATCAAGGAACGTCAGACAGTCAGGTGAAAATTACTGCGGAAGAAGGGGGAACTGTTCAAGTTCTTCTAGTTGGCGGTGCTGGTGAAGGAATGATGTCATTGCCGGATATTGCTATACCTGGAATTAAAGTGCATACCTCCGATAATGTCACTTATATTTTGCCGGAAAGTGCTGTTGATGTAACTGTTGGTTCTGTAAAATATACAGGAAGTTTACAAGGAACGATTAAGGATGAAAAGGCTGATCTGATCTTTACACTAAAGCCGGGAGCCATGCCTATGGCTATTACTGCGACTTTTGTAGGCACTAAATAGCATGAAAAGATATCTCTCTATTATAACCATACTGGGAATGATGCTTTTGCCATTCTCGGCATGTGATGGTATTTTGGAAGGAATATATGATAGTCCTGCTGCTTCGGATAGTAATGAATTGGGTTTTATAAGAACAGACCCTTCTACCCATTCGGGTACTATTTATATTGATGCTACTGATTATAGACGTTGGACTTTTATCGATTTCCATACACAAAAAGTAGATTCTGTAAATGTGACGGATTCTGAACAGAAAGAACCGGAGGAATGGGATATTGCTGTCCATCGTTATGATGTTAAAACCAATGCTGGAGCAGTATTGGAAACCGGTTTCACAGGTTTTTCCGCTTTACGGAATGCGGATGCGATGCCCGAAGGAGCCTATGTGGAGGATGTTTGGACTACCGCTAAGATAGCCATTGATATGTCAGGTATGATGGATGGTAATATTGTTTATATGGCATCCTATTATAATGAAGAACTATCCAAATGGTTGAATGTTGATAAAAGTAATATGCCACCTACCTATACTCTTTCAAAAAAGGTTTATAGGGTAAAGCTGAAAGATGGAACTTATGCGGCTGTTCGTCTCACAAATTATATGAATGCTAGTGGTGTAAAAGGCTTCATGACTATTGATTATATTTATCCGTTTGAATTGTAAACCGACATACGATATGCATAGACTACTCAGAAACGTGTGCTTGATACTGTGTTGGCTGATGGCGGTATCAGTATCAGCACAACGAATTATTTCGGGAACTGTATTTGATGAAAATAAAGAACCTCTGACGGGAGCAACAGTTTCCGTAAAAGAAAAAGTAACTTTGGGAACCACTACGGATACACAGGGAAAATACATGTTGAAATTACCCGATAATAGAGAATATACTCTACAGGTTTCATACATGGGGTATATCTCGCAGACTCATAAAGTGTCTGTCAGTAAAACAGGTAAAGTTGATTTTATACTGAAAGAAGATGCTGTAAATATGGAAACTGTAGTTGTAACGGGAACCCGTACTCCGAAACTCCTGAAAGATGTTCCCATTGTAACTCGTGTCATTACTGCCGATGAAATAAAAAAAGTAGATGCTACCCATATTGGAGATTTACTTCAGGCAGAACTGCCGGGAATTGAATTCTCTTATTCCATGGACCAGCAAGTTTCTCTCAATATGCAAGGATTTGGTGGAAATGCTGTACTTTTTCTGGTTGATGGTGAGCGTCTGGCAGGTGAGACTTTGGATAATATAGACTACAACCGATTGAATATGAGCAATGTGGAGCGTATTGAAATTGTAAAAGGTGCGGCTTCTTCACTCTATGGTTCGAATGCGGTAGGAGGAGTGGTAAACATCATAAGTAAAGTGCCTGCGGAGCCTTGGACTGTGAATCTCAATGGACGTTACGGGGCTTATAATGAGCAGCGTTATGGAGGAACAATAGGTTTCAATGTTGGAAAATTCAATAGTGTGACTAATGTACAGCATACCCAAGTAGATGAAAAAGATTTGGCAGATGGAAAAACAAATGAGGAAACGGAGGATTGGGCATTTAAAAAGGTGTATGGTGATAAAACTTGGAATTTCAAAGAACGTTTGGTCTATACTGCTAATGACCATCTGAAACTGACGGCACGTGCCGGATATTTTTTTCGTGAACGTGAGAAGTCACAGACTAGTAAAGACCGTTATCGCGACTTCAGTGGTGGGGTGAAAGGAAATTATGTATTGGATAAAGATAAGGATCTGGAAATAGCTTATTCTTTCGACCAGTATGATAAGAGCGACTACTTGCCGCAAGATGCTAATGATGTACGTGATTATAGTAATGTACAACATTCGGTTCATACTTTTTATAATCATACTTTTGTCGGTAAGCATATTCTCACCGTGGGTGGTGATTATATGCGTGATTATTTAATGTCCTATCAGTTTGCCAATAATGGAAGTAAACATCAGTATACAGTGGACGGCTTTGCACAGTTTGACTGGAACCCGACGAAATATTTCAATGTCATCACAGGATTACGTTTTGATTATTATTCAGATTCCGATATTAATCATTTCTCTCCCAAATTAGGACTGATGTATAAAATAGGAAACTGTTCATTGAGAGGTTCCTATGCCGGTGGTTTCCGAGCTCCTACTTTGAAAGAAATGTATATGAATTTTGATATGGCAAGTATTTTTATGATTTATGGTAATCCTGACTTGAAGCCTGAAACCAGCCATAATTTTTCTCTTTCGGCAGAATATATGAAAGGTCGTTATAATTTGACGGTGACAGGTTTCTATAATGTAGTTGATAATCGTATCACTACGGCGTGGAGTGAGGCGTTGAAAGGGCAGGTATATACCAATATATCAAATATCAGGATATCCGGTGCCGAGGCAAATGCTTCCGTCAAATATCCTTGTGGACTGTCGGCACGTTTATCTTACGCCTATACACACGAGAATATAAAGAAAGGGCAACCTGTCATTTCAAGTACTCGCCCGCATACGGCTACTGTCCGTCTTGAGTATGACAAGCATTGGAAGAACTATGCGTTTAATGTTGCTTTGAACGGACGCTTTCTGTCCAAGGTGAATACAGAGGAATATACTTCGAACACTTCTTATGAAGAAACTGAGAAGGTGACCTATCCGGCGTATACAATGTGGAAGCTTACGTTGTCTCAGAAAGTATGGAAAGGTGTTGATATGACTTTGGCGGTAGACAACCTGTTTAATTATGTCCCTTTCCGTTATTATAATAATTCGCCTGCTACTAAAGGAACAACTTTTTCAGCCGGTTTGTCATTGGATATAGAACAATTGTTCAAATGAAATTTGGCTGCTAATACTAAATAAACTATGTGATTTAAATAAAGATATGAAGAAGAAACAATTATTGATTGGCGGAGGGATAGCAGTCATCTTGCTGCTTTTGTTTGGTGTATGGAATCTTTGGTTCAGTGCAACTAGAGTGGCTTTCATCAACTATCAGGTAATCAGTTTAGGGCAGATATCTAAAGCTAATGACAACTCATTTATTAAAATCAGTGAACTGAGCACAGATGATCTGAACCGATTGACCGGTTATGATATGGTATTTATCAATGCCATGGGATTAAGGATTACTGAAGAGCAACGGGCGCAAATACAAAAAGCAGCCGATGGTGGTCTGCCGGTATTGACTACTGCCGCTACCAATCCTGCAAACAAGATTATTTCATTGGATTCCATCCAAGCGGATACATTGAAACATTATCTGTCTAATGGAGGACGTCGTAACTATCGCAGTATGCTGAATTATGTGCGTGTGCATATTGATAAAAAACTATTCTCTGTGTCTGAACCGGAAGCCGTAATGAAACGTGCCGATGATGTGCTTTATCACATGGATCCAAAGAAACCCGAAGACGAAGAGTTGGGTTTCAATACGGTAGCCGGATACAATACTTTTCTGCAACATAACGGCTTGTGGAAAGAGAATGCTCCGCGTATTATTGTGACCGGTCCGATGGGTGAACCTTCCGGGCTTATTGCTAAATTGGAGGAAACTGGCAATATGGTTTATCCTATACGTTCCATGCGTTCTTTTATTCAGAACCATGGAATTGATTCTGTCCGTCCGTCTGCTATTATCAATATGGCGCATGGACGTATGGGTGAACCTATTGTAGATTATCTGGCGAAACAGAATATACCGCTTTTCTCTCCATTGAATGTAAATCGCTTGGTAGAGGAGTGGGAGAGGGACAAGATGGGGATGAATGGCGGCTTTATGTCACAAAGTATTGTTACTCCCGAGATAGATGGAGCTATTCGTCCGTTCGCTCTTTTTGGACATTATAAGGATGAGGAGGGTTTGCAACACGCTTATGCTATTCCAGAACGCTTGGAAACTTTTAGAAACAGTTAATAACTATATTGCTCTGCAGCGTAAACCCAATAGTGAGAAACGCGTTGCTATTTATTATTATAAAGGTCCTGGTCAGAATGCACTGACTGCGGGTGGTATGGAAGTGGTTCCTTCACTTTATAACTTGTTGCAGCGTATGAAACGCGAGGGCTACAAGGTGGACGGTTTGCCTACCTCTTCGAAAGAATTGGAACAGATGATACAATCTCAAGGAGCCGTATTTGGTTCGTATGCCGAAGGAGCTTTTGATCGGTTTATGGAAACCGGCAAGCCCGAACTCATAACAAAAGAACAATATGAGAGTTGGATAAAGAAATCCATTCGTCCTGAAATGTATGCCGAAGTAATAGCTGCCAATGGTGAATTTCCCGGAGCATATATGACTACTTCCGACGGCCGTTTAGGAGTAGCTCGTTTGCAATTTGGAAATGTGGTGCTCTTGCCACAGAATGCGGCCGGTAGTGGGGATAATGCATTTAAAGTAGTACATGGAACCAATGCAGCTCCTCCACATACTTATATTGCTTCTTATCTGTGGACACAATTCGGATTTAAAGCTGATGCGTTGATTCATTTCGGTACTCATGGCAGTTTAGAGTTCACTCCGCGCAAACAAGTTGCTTTGTGCAGCAATGACTGGTCCGACCGTCTGGTAGGTGCATTACCTCATTTTTATATTTATTCCATCGGCAATGTAGGTGAAGGGATGATTGCTAAGCGTCGTTCATATGCGGGATTGCAATCTTATCTTACTCCACCTTTTATGGAAAGTAGTGTCCGCACCATTTATCGTGAACTGACTGAGGCTGTCAAAACATACAATAATTTACTTCCGGCCGATGGGCAGGCTGTACTGTCTACCGGAAATAAAGACGCTTTGAACCGTGCTTCATTGGCGGTAAAGAAACTCACGGTGAAACTGGGCATCCATCGTGAATTGGAATTGGATAGTCTTCTTACTGTTCCTTATGCCGAGGAAGATATTCAGCGTATAGAAAATTTTGCAGAGGAACTGGCAAATGAGAAGATTACAGGTCAGCTGTATACGATGGGGATTCCTTATGAACCCATTCGTATTACTTCCAGTGTGTATGCTATGGCTACCGAGCCGATAGCCTATAGTCTGTTGGCATTAGATAAACTACGTAATCGTGCGGACGGACAGGTAGAGAAACATCGCACTCTTTTTACTCAGCGTTATTTAGAACCTGCACGTGATTTGGTCACTCGTCTGTTGGCTGATCCATCGTTGGCTTCTGATGAATTGATTTGCCGTATTACTGGCATTACTTCCGATGAACTTGCTAAAGCACATGAAATCAATAAATCCCGTAATACTTCTCAAGGCATGATGACCATGATGATGGCATTAGCTGAAGAGGCTCCGGCTGAGGCTAAAACACATGCTGATATGAGCAGTGGAATAATGCAGGCTGACCAAAGCGGATGTTCGAAAAGGAATAGCATATCCGGGTCTATGAAAGAGAAAATGAAGGAAATAGCGAAAGGTATGAATCCTGAGAAAGCTATGGAACTTGCAAAAATGGGTGCAAGCCCTGAAGCTTTAAAGAAAATGGAAACAGGAATGTACAAGAGCCGTGCTGTAGGTATGAATACACTGGCCAAAGATACGGTTACAATGAAAACAACTTCTCGAGGAAAACGTGAAAAAGCGGATAGTGATAAATTCGGAGGCATGGAAGCGATGATGAAAGCTATGATGTCCAAGAAAAAAGAATATTCTAAAGAGGAGATGAATTTTGCTTTGGCTGTCGTGGAAGTAGAACGTACCTTGAAGAATGTGGGCAATTATAAGAGTGCTCTTTTGGAAAGTCCGGAAAGAGAATTGACCTCTATGGTGAATGCGTTGAACGGAGGATATACGCAGCCTTCACCGGGTGGTGATCCCATCGCCAATCCTAATACATTACCTACAGGACGAAATCTTTTCGCTATCAATGCTGAAGAAACTCCGTCGGAATCTGCATGGGAAAAAGGAAAACAATTGGCTGACAACACTATCGAAATGTATCGCCGTCGTCATAATGACTCTGTTCCTCGTAAAGTAAGTTATACATTATGGAGTGGAGAATTTATAGAAACCGGCGGTGCTACTATTGCACAGGTGCTTTATATGCTGGGTGTAGAGCCTGTTCGTGATACGTTTGGGCGTGTGACGGATCTTCGTCTGATTCCTTCTGCTGAATTAGGCCGTCCTCGTATTGATGTGGTAGTGCAGACTAGCGGGCAGCTGCGAGATATTGCCGCTTCACGTCTGTTTCTTATTAATCGTGCCGTAGAGATGGCAGCCAATGCTAGAGAAGATCAATTTGAAAATCAAGTAGCAGCAGGTGTTGTGGAAGCTGAACGTGTATTAATAGAAAAAGGTCTGACTCCAAAAGAGGCCCGTGAAATGTCTACTTTCCGTGTGTTCGGAGGAGTGAATGGTAATTATGGTACGGGTATACAAAGTATGGTGCAATCTGGTGACCGTTGGGAAAGTGAAAAGGAAATCGCCGATGTTTATTTGAATAATATGGGTGCTTTTTATGGTAGTGAAAAGAATTGGGAAACTGTTCGCCAATTTGCTTTGGAAGCTGCTTTGACACGTACGGATGCGGTTATTCAGCCACGTCAAAGCAATACATGGGGTGCATTAAGTCTGGATCATGTGTATGAGTTTATGGGAGGTATGAATCTTGCTGTCCGTAATGTGACCGGTAAAGATCCTGATGCGTATCTGAGCGACTATCGTAACCGTAACAATGCCCGTATGCAAGAGGTGAAAGAAGCTATTGGTATAGAGAGCCGTACCACAATATTCAATCCTACTTATATTAAGGAAAAAATGAAAGGGGAGGCTGGCGCAGCTAATACTTTTGCTGAGATTGTGCAAAATACGTATGGTTGGAATGTCATGAAACCTCAGGCTGTTGATAAGGAAATGTGGAATGAGATATATGATGTGTATGTAAAGGATAAATTTAACTTGGGAGTGCAGGATTATTTTGAAAAGCAGAACCCTGCCGCTTTGGAAGAAATGACTGCGGTAATGATGGAAACTATCCGTAAAGGAATGTGGCAGGCTAGCGGGCAACAGATAGCGGATATTGCCAAACTACATACCGATTTGGTGAATAAATATAAACCGTCTTGTTCTGGTTTTGTTTGTGATAATGCCAAATTACGTCAGTTCATAGCTTCTAAAACGGATGCACAGACTGCATCCCGGTATAAGGAAAACATCAGTCAGATACGTGAAGTTGCTGCTTCAAAAGAGCAAAAGGGTATGGTGATGAAAAAAGAAGAGATGAATACAGTCGGTACGGAACAACAGACGAATACGGTAAGCAATACTGTTGTTTGTGTTGTAGTGGTGGCTGCTGTTCTTGTTTTAATTGTATTGGTGCGTTGTCGCCGTAAAAAAATGCAGGAATAACAGGCTATGGAAACAGTTGTAGTTGTTCTTATGATATTGGTCTGTTTCAATTTTATGATGAAACAGACATTTCGTAAACGAGGATCGGTTGCAGCAATAGCTGTTGTAGCCACCCTCTTTGTGGGACTGATGTGGCCATATGCTATTCAGCAGTCTAAGACACAGATTGCTGATTGGTTGGCAAATGTCCAATTGATGCTTGACACTTCGGTGGTGCTTACAGTGGAAGTTGCCTTACAGATGGCTTTTTGTATGTTGGCTGTTCATGTGCTTACTACAGGGCCTGTTAAGAAACGTACTCTTTTGGCTTACCGTGCTTTACGTTGGTTTCCGGGGATTTTGATATTTCCTGTCTTGTTTAGCGGATTAGTATATCTTATCTTCTCTTTTTCGGGTGTTTCCTTTTCTCTTGTCGCATGGAGTATGGCGGCAGGTGTATTGATATTGATTTCTGCAGGCACATTGTTTCTTCGTTATCTTTTGCCGGAAAAGGAATTACGGTTGGAGCTATTGTTCCTCACTAATGCATTGACCGCCATATTGGGAATTATTGCTACTGTAAATGGTCGTACCGCCGTAACAGGTGTAAGCGAGGTGGATTGGGGGGCATTGACCGGCTTGATAATTATGCTGGCAGGTGGAGGGCTCATTGGATTGGTTATATATAAATATAGACGAATAAAAACAAACATTTAAAACTTATTGACATTATGAATCTTATATCAGACATTCTGTTTTGGATTTCGAACGGACTTTTAGTCCCTGTTGTTGTATTGCTTATTATTCTTTTCATCCGTTCGCTATTATTGATAGGCAGTTTTTTCGGGCAGTATCTGGCTATTCGGCGTACGGATGCGTTGTTGCGTCAACAGCTTGATACACTGACTATAGATACTTTGCCCGAATTGGAAGGCAAACTTCCTGTGAAGTCGAACTCGTTGGTCATTGCGTATATCCGTCGGGTGTTGGAGACAAAAGACCGTCCGGCACATGTGCAGCGCCTGTTGGCTGATTTTGAAATTACTGCTGATAAGGATTTGGCTATTTCAAAAACATTGACCAAGATGGGACCGATGCTTGGATTGATGGGTACATTGATTCCAATGGGACCTGCTTTGGTGGGACTTTCTACTGGTGATATCGCTTCTATGGCGTATAATATGCAGGTCGCTTTTGCTACGACTGTAGTTGGTCTGTTTTCTAGTGCTATCGGTTTCATAACCCAGCAGGTGAAGCAACGCTGGTATTTACAGGATATGACTAATCTGGAATTCCTTTCTGAATTGCTCACTGAAAAACGTACAGCTTGAGATGAAACGTAATTTATTAAGAAAAGAGGAGGATAGTGACCCGATGAGCGTGGTCAGCAATCTGTTTGATGTGGCGATGGTGTTTGCTGTAGCGTTAATGGTGGCCTTGGTTACCCGTTATAATATGACTGAAATGTTTAGTCAGGAAGATTTTACGATGGTGAAGAATCCGGGTAAGGAAAACATGGAAATCATAACCAAGGAAGGGCAGAAGATTAACCGTTATACCCCTTCTGAGGATCAGGATGTCAAAAGCGGCAAGAAAGGAAAAAAGGTGGGTATTGCCTATGAATTGGATAATGGAGAAATCATTTATGTACCCGAAGAATAAACTTGTATAAAGGAAAGGGAGGATAAAGTTAAAACTAGAACTTGCCATTTTATATAGCCGAACAGAATTTATTTGAGAAATATAGGGCAAATAAAGTAACTTGACTTCGTGAGCCAAGTAAGTTAAGTGAAAGTGTCAAGTAAGTTAAGTTACTTGCCCAATGCACTTAAGTTACTTTTGAAGCTATCGGGGATTCATCCATCCTATTTCCCACAAGTTAATTCTGTTCGGCTTTTAGTTTGAAGTACCTTTATTACATACATATGTGTGGTCCGATATATATATGTATGTAATAAAGGTATTTTCCCTTTTTCTAGTATCGGTTGATAACTTTTTTTGCTTTGTTTACGGCAGTGGTAGGAGAAATCTTATCCATGCTTGATTCATCAAACATTTTCAAGGTTTTGTCTATATTCTTAATAGCTCCTTTATTGCCTTTTTCTTCAAATTCTTCTTTCAGAATGCGTACTTTCTCAAAAAATTGTATTCCTTCTGTCAGGCGTTCCAACCGGATGGATGAACGGGCGCCCGGATAAATCATATACGTGTCTCCGGCAGCCCAAGCTGTGAAACGGCTGTCTTGTAGGGGATTTTTCACCCAGCTGTTTAAAGCCCAACGAAGATATCCGTCCAGATTTTCTTTCGCACTATGCCATGCCAGCCATTCAGCTTCGGCAGGTTCGCTGAAAGTGAAAGTGTTGGGGCGGGGCTCTGTGCAGCAGGTATAATAAGTAGTTACTTTGCCTGCCTTCCGGCGCGCTTCAATCTCTTCGGGAGTAAATTTCTCGGCAATGGTGATACAATAATCATTCAGATCATCCAATAGTTCTTTGTGATAAGTTCCTGCCAAAGAAACTTTAAAGTCTTTATCAGCCTTACGGATCACTTTCAGTGTTTCCTGCATGTCCTTCATCGGGCGTTCGTCCATCGCAATGTGAGTGATATCAAACCAGCCTTTTGCTTTCAGATGCTTTGAGAAATCTTGCAGCATATTCATCCAAAATTCTTCATAAGCAACTTCACCCGGTTTGGCGTCCAGAAATTTAAAAGAGTTGCTGGCCTGATCAAAATATTGGAAAGAAAGGCGCCAGGGAACCATAGAATAGCAACTGATTTGTTTTTTGACACCAAGATCCATCATAAATTCCACCCACTTGTCGAATACGGTATAGTCAAAATACCAGGTTCCATCCGCTTTTTTCAACCAAGTGACCATGCTTTCAAAAGCGTCATAGGTCTGTCCGTTCCAAGGCTTGTGCATAATGGAGGCTGTGATTACCTTACCACCTGCATCGGCATACAGTTTCATCAATGGGCGCATCAAATCGAAATGTTTTTTGCTGATCGGTTCCACATTGTAGTAACGGGATACTGCATAAGGGTTCTGCCATAAATCCAGATGGAAAGCCCATTCGGAAGGAGGAGGCAGAGTACGGTTTTTCACTTGGAGGTTCAGTTTTAATTCAGACAAGGTGGTACCGTCTGCTTTCACTGTGACGGTTCCTGTGTATTTCCCGGCTTTAGTGCCCTGAGGGATGTTTACGCTGATCCATCCCCCTTGGGTGGAGTTGGCGGGAAGGGTTAGAGTAGGAGTGATATGGTCTATTACATCTGCTACTAAAGTTGAGTCAAAATCAGCACTGTTTCGATAGCCACATGCGCCCAAACCGTCTTTGTTCAGTTCATCGGTTATAACGTAACGGACAAAGCCTGTTCGGATATTCTCTTTACTGATGGTTGCACTGCCTGAGGTTAAATCGCTGACCATGAAAGTCAAGTCATTTAGCGCTTTGGGAGTCCATACTACCAGTTGGGCTGAAATTTTCTCACCTTTCCATGCAGTAAGATTCATACTTTTCTGCGCACTATGGATGGGAGCCGGTTCCTCTTTCTTATAGCGGATGTCTGTGCTTCCCCAGCTGATTTGTGGAGCTGTAACTTTCGCCCATAAAGCGGGGTTGGTGGCAATAGGATTGGCTGCTTCCTGATAATATTCGGAAGTTTGGGCGTTCATACATACTGTTGACAACAGGAGAGCGCCTAGAAATAGGAGTTTTTTCATAGGTTATATAATAGTTAGTTGAAGTTACAAAGGTAACTCAGGGAGAGTTAATTTCCAAATAGGAACGGTGGAGTTTGCATAATTGCATAGGAATATTTATTTTTGACGAGTTATAATAATAAGGAAGATAGAGATGAAAAGAATGGTAAATGTGCTTTTTGCTGGTGTACTGGCTATGACTGTACTGTCCTGTGGCGAAGAGAAAAAAGGATATACTCTGAATGGAGAAATATCGGATGTTAAAGATGGAATGGTGTATCTGAAAAAATATCAGGATAAATCGTTCATAGCTGTGGATTCGGCTGTGATTACTGACGGTACTTTCAAATTTGAAGGTGTTTGTACTGAGCCATTGGCTTATGGGCTGACTACGTTTAGGGATAGCAAACGTCCGTTGGTATTCTTTTTAGATAACGAAAAGATGCAGTTGAAGATGAATGAATCAGAAAAGATACTGACTGTGACAGGTTCTGCCATTAATGATCTGTATGCACAAAATGCTCCTTTGACTCGTCAGGATGGATATAGCATAGATAGTCTGGTTGCTGTTCACCCGGCATCTGCTGTTACCCCTTATTTCATAGTGAAGGATTTCGCTTATAAGTTGAATCTGGAAGAAATGAAGGCATTGCGTGCCAAACTGGATGCTTCATTGGATGAAACCATGTATGTCAGTCAAATAGATGGCTTTATCAAGCGGATGGAAGATATTCAGGTCGGTGCTGTGGCTCCGGATTTTACATTGCCCGATGTAGACGGTAATCCTGTCACATTATCCGGTTTGAGAGGAAAATATGTACTGATTGATTTTGGGCTTCCTGGTGTCCTGATTGTCGCAAGGAAAATCCGAATATTGTTGCTGCCTGGAATAAATACAAGGATAAGAATTTTACTATTTTAGGAGTTTCTTTGGATCGTAAGAAAGAACCTTGGTTGGCCGCTATTGAGAAAGATCAATTGGCATGGACTCATGTTTCAGACTTGAAGGACTGGAAATCGGATGCAGCCGTGCAGTATGCTATTCGTTGGATTCCTATGAATTTCTTGTTGGACCCCAATGGGGTGATCTTGGCTGTAGGATTGGAAGGGGAGGCTTTGCAACAAAAGCTGGATGAGGTTTTGAAATAACAAGTTTGCTGTAAGATTATGAAAATAAATGTACCAAAAGCCAGGGGTTACTGTTGGTTCTCCATTGGCTTTTGATACATTTTGTTGTCTTTGTTCACATCATTGTTCTTTCTCTTTAGTCATTATCACGTCCGAAGGAACAGAAAATCCTATCAGTTCTGTATATTCATCCGGTTCTTCAAGGGCTAATCCTAATTTTTCATCCAGATGCCAACGAATTTTATCGGAAGAAAGCAGAAGTATTTTTCCGCCTAATATCCCTTTTCCGCCGAAGTGCTTCTTCCGTTGGTCGTAAAATAAAACTCCGACTCGATTAGGATCAATGTAGTCCAAACTGGTAGCATTGTTTGAAGCCCAGATAGAAAAATCTTGAGTTCCCTTTTTTTTGTCCAAGTGCCAAATAGTATCTCTGATACTAAAATAGTTTTCTACAATTATTCCCTTCACTGATAGAAAATATCCTCCCATAAGACCATTTATAATCATGTGTTGATCCTCTGCATATCCTTTTTTAAGAACTATTTTAAAAATCGTATCATTTGACTGATACATCCAAGTCCCGATATAAGCATCCAAGTTTTTTGTTGGAGCAATTTCCTTTTGGGCAAAACTAACTGTGCTGATAAAAAACAAACACAAAACAAATTCTATTCTTTTCATGACTTTTCTTTTTATTGGTTACATTCCATATTTACAGATTTCCCATTAGAAGCTAGTTCCTGAGCATTCCAAGTCGGATTGCTTTCATCAATATTCGAACTAAACATCACTGACAGACCGGAGTTATTGCGATCTAAAAATTTAAGCAACTGACCTATACATTCATCAACTCCCCCTCCGCTTGCACCAACTATATAAGCGTTCCAACTTTCGGAAAGTTCACCATTTCGAACTTTGGTAGCGAAAGTATTAAAATCTGTGGGAGAAGTTATCATAATACTCATACATCCGAACTCTGAAACTACTCCATAAGTAAAATTCTCTGATTTCACATATCCCTGTTGGTATCGTATAGCTAAAGCCTTTAAATCTGCCCATGAAGTAATCATAGAGCCTGTAGGGTGGGAATGGTACCATTCCATGATTTCTTTTCCTGCTATTTGATCATTTGTGAATTTGGCACTTCCTGATTCTTGTACGTTCGGGAAAATAGTTTGCCCGTCTGAAGTCTGTATAAAGCCTTGCTCCACAGTATTGCCTGCGGAAAATGTTTTTCTATACACATCTTTTATACGCGATTTAAATGCTGCGTCCTGCGACAATGTTTTAGCACGTTTACAAGGAGTAGGAGGTGTTTCAGGAGGATTTGAAGGAGGATTATATCCACCACCTCCGCCATCCATTTCGTCATCATCCAATGAAACGCAAACTTCATGATACTCAGGATGTAAATACTTGTCGCAAATTACATCGATGCCGGGCAGCCCCAGTTCATGATCCCAAACGATACCATTATGACAATTCCGCTTTTCCATCCAGTCTATTTCCGTATTACATACGGATTGTCCTCTTCCTCTTTGCAAACTCATACGGTATCCTTCCTCTGTTCCCGGAGAAATGGAGGCTGTTATTTTCCCTGATTCATATTTCCAACCATTTACCAATCCATAATTGAAATTGTAGAATAAAACTTTTCCATCAAAATCAGCTTCACGATGTAAATAAGAATTGTTTTCAAAAGAGGTGGTATGCATCAAATAATCATAAGTACCTATGAATACCATGATGAAGTTGTAAATCTCACCTGTTTCTAGATTCTTCAATATTACCATGCGTGCTACATTATATATTTTATCCAAATCATCTTGTAGTTCATATTTTTCTTTTGTCTCGTTATCCATAAAAAATGTACTACCGCTTGTCATTAGAGTTGTTTCGACTACCTCTAAATCTCCTTTTCTACTTTCTTTAGCCTTGTTCCAATTAGGCTTTGCTGGAATTCGCCCGTCAGCACTTAAGGATCTAACTGTAGTAGCTGAGGGATTGGTGGCATTATACCATTGTTCTGCTTTAGCAATGGTCAATTCTTTATTGCTGTCAAAAATAACTTCATCAGTTACATTGGAGGACCATTCATCTTGCCAACATGAATAAACTATCATACTGACAAAAACTAAAATGCCAACAATAGAAATTTTTCTTTTAAGTGTTTTTCGTTTCATAGTATCTATTTTTGATTTGTGGTTAGTATGGGTTGAGAATATTTGCAATAATATCAAAAAAAGTAACTTTACAAAACCCTTAAGTAAAAAGATAGTTATTAGAGAGCCTTTATTTAAAAGCCTTCGGCTTCGAAGCTATCTTTTTTTCGAAAGTATCTGTAATAAGCGTTAGTGCCCCATCTCCGGTAATATTACAAGCTGTTCCGAAACTGTCCTGTAATGCAAAAATCGTAAGTAGTAATGCCGTTCCGGCTTCATTAAAGTGAAGAACAGAGATGATTAGCCCTAAAGAGGCAAGTACTGTTCCCCCCGGTACTCCCGGTGCACCGATGGCGAATAATCCTAATAACAGGATAAATAAAGTAATTTGTAATATACTGGGCATACTTCCATAAAGCATTTGGGATACAGTGAGTACAAATACGGTTTCTGTCAGGATAGAGCCGCATAGGTGTATATTGGCGAATAAAGGTATCGTCACATCACTGATTTCTTTTCGAAGGATAGGGCTTTTGCGGGCACATTCCAACGCCACTCCCAGCGTAGCTGCTGAAGACATTGTACCTAATGCTGTGAGGTAAGCAGGACCATAGTATTTCAATACCTGCCAACTATTTTTTCTTGAGTAAACAGCTGCAATGAAATAAAGCAATGACAGCCAGATGAAATGACAAACAATAACAACTATCAATACGGAGAGGAATACCGGTAACTGCTTCGTAACAGCTCCCTGATAGCTAAGAATGCAGAAGTTAGCGGCAATAAATACGGGAAGTACGGGAAGCAGTACTCTTTTCACCAATTCAAGTACCATCTTTTGAAAAGTATCCAGTAGTTTTGATATTTCATCCGATTTAACCCAAGCAGTAGCAAGTCCTATCAAAGCTGCCAGTACAAGGGCCGTCATAACATTCATGACCGGTGGAATATCTATTTTTAGTAAATTTTCCGGCAATGCTTTCAGTGTATTGGCATCATCGGCTATATGCAGAAAAGGAATCACATTGTAACCTACGGCTGCTCCGAAAAAAGAGGCTCCGATAGATGATAGGTAGGCTATGCCGAAAGCGAATAAAAGCATCTTTGATGCATTGCTGCGCAAATGGGCAATAGAGGGGGCTATGAATCCCAGAATAATAAGGGGAACCAGGAAAAATATAATCTGTCCCGTGATGTGCTTTATACAGATAACGACTTCCAGCACTGCGTCATTAACAACAAAGCCTGCCAACAGTCCGATAATTACGGCAATAAGCAGTTGTACGATAGTATTACTTAGAAACTTTTTCATATATTTTTTTCAGTTAAACGATGAATATCCGGAAAAAGTTTGCTGTATAGGTATGTTATTTCATAGCTTGAACAAAGATAGAAAAATAAAATAGAATGCCGTATGAAAAACAGAAAAAGACGGGAAACATCACGCTCCCCGTCTTATGAAATCTTTTTGCCTTATGCTAATACCTTGATTAAGTGAAACATTTAAAAATCTCTCTTATAAATAATAGTTGTTACTGAAATATGAATTAAAAGTTGTTTTTACCTGTGTCCCACCATAGCCGTGTACCGCCATTGTCTGCACCACCAAGAGCCGTACACAGATTTTTATACTGCTCAGGATCTTTTTTGGCATCATCTTGTGAGAAGGGGAGGCGGCGAATCATGATGTCTGTATCAATTGTACCATTGCTGTTGTTGGTTTGTACTTTGAATAATTTCGGATATCCGGTACGGCGCTGTTCTGCCCATGCTTCCATGCCTTCTGGCCAGCAAGCAATCCATTTTTGAGTGATAATTTTTTCAAGTTGTTCTTCTTGATTAACTGCATCGTCAAAATTGGGAGTGGTGGTTATTAATGCTTTCATGTCTTTTCCGGGGCCTGCTGCATAATTAATGTAATCTGTCGGTTTACCTTTACTTGTCAGATATAGGCTTGCATCTCCGGCGCCCCATTGGTTGAATGAAGTTTGGACACCGGTTTCATAACATTGCTTTGCGCTTTCGTTTTTCGGATTGATACCTCGTAAAGATGCTTCAGCACGTAAGAACCAAGTTTCTGCTGCTGTCAGAAGAACGGCGGGTGTGGATGCTGTGATTGTTTGGGTGTTGATAAAGGAATAGCTTTGGTAATAATTGGGGTCACCGTCCTTGGCATATACTCCTTGAGGTACTCCTAGATATTCCTCTGTATGCTCTGCCAATGTCGCCGGATTATAATATATACTGATGCGTGGATCTTCATAACCGTTTAGGACAGAAGCTATTGTTGCTCCCATATAGGTTTCTCCCCAACCGGCAACACCTGCTAACGGGTTTTGATACCCCTTACCGGAGATTTGTATGTTTTCATCAGAAGATTCTATGACACCATAAGAGTTTTCTAATGCTTTTCGGGCTTCACTGGTAGCAAGTGTCTTATTTACATTAGATACGCGCATAGCTAGACGAAGACGTAATGAATTGGCAAATTTTATCCATCTGCTGGCTGTAGGACAATTGCACATATTAATGCTTTTCACGCCATCTTCTTTGCCGCCTTCTTTCAAATAAGTATCCAATGCGTCTACAGCTTTATCCAGATCATCAAAGAATGCTTTATAAGCTTCTTCCTGGGTATCAACAGAGTTTGTTTCGTTTTTTCCGAATTTAGAATAGACAATAGGGCCATAAGTATCAGTTATACGGTGCATGGCTTCTACTTTTAAAACAAGGGTTGCACCATAAAAATGTTTGTATTTGGCTTCATCTTGTGTAATTAATGTTGATTTATGGGCTACTGGAAATATATAATTATAAGTATAATTCCACGCACTGGCTGTCCATCCGGCCTCTAATGCATATACTGTATTTTTATCGCTGAATTTGGAGGCAAAATCATGAAAATATCCTGAGAACATATCATGATTCAAGTTTTGGAATGTCTGCCAAGGCCAAGTGGTGCCTTCTCCCCAGTCGTAGTTAAAATAAATACCTTTTTGAATTGTCTCAAAGTTAGTAGTGTATTTTTGGAAATCATATTCTTTTACAGTATCATCAAAACTACCGTTGATTTTATTGTCAGATTCGAATCCGTCTGTGCATGAGGCTAAACTCAGAAGGCTTCCCACGCATAAAATTGAAATATATTTTGAACTTTTCATAATGTCTTTGTTTTAAAATTAGAATGTAAATTTAACGTTGAAACCAATATTACGTGTAGTCGGCATGCCGAAAACATCAACGCCCTGCAGAGTATTACCTACTGATAAAGTTGCATCCGGGTCAAATGGAGCATCTTTGTACAAAAAGAATAAGTTACGTGCAACCAATGTGAGATCTAATCCTTTGATGAATTTGGTTTTGGCAAGGAGGGTTTCCGGGAATGAATAGCCTAGTGTCAATTCTCGTAAGCGTACATTCGTTGCATCATACATATAGTATTCTGAGATGCCGTTACGTCCTCCGACTGTACCATAGAAGTTAGGAACATCTTTGAATTGGATGCCTTCATATTCCACATAACCGCGATCACGGGATTCTCCGGATTCTTTGCTGACTCCCATTGCGTCAAGATGTGCTTGTGTCAATGACATGACATCTCCTCCGATACGTGCATCAATCAAGAAATACAAAGTAAATCCTTTGTAAGTAAAGGTATTGCTCCATCCTAATAAAGCATCAGGATTAGCATTGCCTAGTAAAGTATTGTTACCTGTTACTTTGATTGGATTTCCTGTCTCGTTTAATTTAATCTTACCATTTTCATCTCTTTCGAATCCGTTTCCATAAATATCTCCCAGTTTTCCACCTTCTTTTACCCACATGTCATAAGCCATGGAGAATCCTTCAGAACCGTAGCGGAATGATTTATAATCCTTGTGTAAGGAAACAACTTTGTTTCTGTTCATGGACATGTTTACAGCGGTTTTCCAACGGAAATTTTCATTCATCAAAGGAGTACCCTCTAGTGTCAATTCGATACCAGTGTTACGAATTTTACCTGCATTGATATAACGGAACGCATAAAGTGAACCAGCCGGATTGGCTACTCTTAACAGTTGGTTTTTTGTATCTGTACGATACCATGTAAAGTCAATTCCGAAGCGATTATTGAAAAACTTCCATTCTGTACCGAATTCAATGGAAGTACTGATTTCCGGTTTCAAATCACCACGTTGTTCTATATCGTTTGTTTGGATACTTCCACCACATTGAATGATGTCAGCTAAATTGGTGATGCCGATGGGAAGGTCATTGCCGACCTGTGCAAATGAACCACGGAATTTTGAAAAATTGATCCATTCCGGTAGTTTGATGCTGTTGCTCATAATCCAAGTCAAACCTACTGACGGATAGAAAAATCCATTTTTCATACTTTCTGTGTTTGCCAGGGTGGAAGACCAGTCATTACGTGCTGTAATATCTAAATAAATAGCATCTTTCCAACCCACTTGTGCTGTACCAAATAAAGATTGTATAGTACGTTTCGCATCAATTGTTTGGTTGATATATCCCTTTGAAGAGAATATGATATTGGAAACGGTAAATACATTAGGACGATATAAAGATGCTGTTTTGGAGTCGATCATTAAAGAATTGGCTTTGCTGACGTTAATGCTGGTTCCTAATGCGGCATTGATGGAAAAATCACCAAAGGTTTTGTTGAACATGGCCATGAAATCACCATATACTTGGAAGTTTTGTTCATCCGACCATACATAGCGTCCGTTAGGTAACCCTGTTTCATCATTTTTTCCGGCAATGTTTGCTGCTGTTGATGCATACATCTTGTTGTCAAACTTATCACTTACATAGTCTACATTCCCGCGTGCCTGGATACTTAACCAGTCAGTTGCTTTTATATTTGCACTGATAGAAGCTAATGCACGGTAACGTTTACTCTTGTTGGTCACACGATTTTTTATCCAGTACGGATTCTGATCCCATTCGCTGAATGAGCCGTCTTCATTTTTTGTATACCAATTCTGTAAGTTCATATTGCGGTCAGTATCGAAAACTTCAAAGTTTTCAGCGTAGGGAGCCAGATCGGCACCACGGGGAAAAGAATACAAGCCAACCAGCGGATTCAGATAATAACCACCTCCGGCAGGAGTATTACGGATAGTTTGTGTCATCAAACTGGCATTTCCGTCCAATTTTAAACGATCATTAAAGAAACTGGCTGTTTCACGGAAAGTAATATTGTGCTTTTGAAGCTTATTTGAGTCCACGATACCTGTCCCCCGGGTATTGGCATAAGAAAAGTAAGTTTGCATTTTGTCATTACCTGTTTGGAAGGTTAAAGAGTTGATGGCTGTAATACCATTGCCAAACCAATTACCTACGTTATCATAGTCTGTCAGATTTCCTTTGTCGCCCCAACTGCTGGTACCATCGGCAGTTTGTCCATAATTGTTTTGAAATTCCGGCAGGCTGACAGCATGGTCTACTGTCAGGTTAGAGGAGAATGTAACTCTTGACATACCGGCTTTCCCTGATTTTGTAGTAATTAAAATAACACCGTTGGCAGCTTGGGAGCCATAGAGAGCAGCGGCAGACGCACCTTTTAATATACTCATACTTTCAATATCATCAGGGTTCAAGTTGGAAACACCGTCACCAGAGTCATGGTTGACCCCGTCATTTTCACCTCCCATAACGGTGGCTGTTGATTCTGTTGTGATATTCAGCATAGGAACGCCATCTATGACATATAACGGTTGGTTGTTACCACTGGCGAATGCTGAACGTGCACCACGGATAGATACTTTTGCCGAACCTCCCAGACCGGATGAACTCTTTGTTATTTGCACACCGGCAGATTTACCGGCTAATGAATTGATCATATTAGCGTCCTTTACTTTATTCAGTTCGTCACCATTCAGTTGCTGAGTGGAATAAGTTAAAGAGGCTTCTTTCTTTTTAATACCCATAGCGGTTACTACAACAGTTTCCAGTTTCAATGCATCATCTTCCATTTTAATGGTAAAATTAGTCTTTCCGTTTACTGGAATTATGACTTTTTTATAACCGATATAAGATATAACCAGTTGTGCATCAGCCGGAACTTCTAACGTAAAGTTACCGTCAATATCGGTAATTGTACCGTTAGTAGTACCTTGTTGAATAATGTTTGCACCGATAATTGCTTCACCTTGCATATCAGTTATAGCACCTTTAACAGTAATTGTATTTTGCTGTTTTACTTCCTCACGGGCTATATTGCTTTCTTTTGTCAAAACAATGTTTTTACCTTCCATAACATAAGTGATACCAGTTCCGGAAAAAACTTCATCTAGAATTTCGGATACGGCTTTATTTTTTGCGTTGATTTTTACCTTGCGGCTTAGATCTACATTTTTCTTACTATAGACAAACAGGTAATTAGTTTGTGATTCGATGGCAGAAATCAATTGGGCTACCTTCATGATGTTGGTATCCAGACTGACTTTGGCGTTCTGAGAGTGTACATCCATACTGAATGCGCTGAATGCTGTGGTTAACAGAAGAATTAAGGTGATCTTCATAGTTCGTAATATTTGTTTAAAAGCTAAACTTTTTGGGCATAAGTACCCTTCCAAAGAAATTTTTCTCATATCTTTGTAATGTGTTAAGTTAATAAATTTGATTAAGGTCAATTGTTAGCTGTCGAATCGGGGAGTATGGGGGTACTTTCCGATTCTTTTTTCAAAGGTTTTTATGTAATCATAACAGTTCATTTTTTAAGGTTAAACTTCTATTGTGATTTTATTCTATGGTTATCTTGTTATGTTCGTTATCAATATTGTATTTAAACGGATGGTCTTTTTGTATAACTTTTAGTATATGCTCTATGCCGTCCAAATCTTTGAATTTACCAGTGCAGCGGTAGTTCTCTAAGATTTTAGGATTCTTCACTGTTATCTTATAATTATAATATAGAGCAATCTTGTCCAGTAACTCTTTAAACGGAACATCATCGAAATAATAAATGCCTTGCATCCATGCCAAAGCATTGTTACTGCTCATTTCGCCCGTTTTGTATTTGCCGTTTTCCATTGAGAAATACTTTCCTTTTGTCAGGCTGGTAATTGGCTTTTCTTCTTTTGCATTGTTGGTAAGCAAGTTGATGGAACCTTCTATCAGTCTGGCTATAAAGCTGTTTGAACCTTTATAGGAGCATACATCGAATTTTGTTCCGGTGACTTGCACCTTTATGTTTTCTGTCTGCACATAAAAAGGAATCTCCTTATTGTGTGCCACCTCGAAATAGGCTTCTCCGTCTAACGTGACTTTACGGTCTTTTTTACCGAAGTTTTCATCATAAGTTAGTGTGGTTTGGGAATTCAACCATACTATAGAACCGTCAGGAAGATCCATCTGTGCACGTTGACCTGCTGGAATACGGATGGTTTGTGACAATTGTTGTTTAGGTTTATGCATATGTGGCAAATCCATTACAAAAACAATAGCCAGCATGGCGGCAATGGCAATCAGTGGGTACAGGTACAGATGCCCTTTCGGTTTCCGTTGTATGTTCGAACCGTCAGAAAAAAGGGTTACATCAAACAGCATTCGCTCTTTTAGAAAGTGTTCCTTGTTTTCTACACTGCTTTCTACCCATTCCACAATCTGGTTTTCCTCTTTTTCGGTGGTTTCTCCTCTGAAATATTTATGTAGCAATTCGGTTTTCATTCTTTCTGCATTTTGTATATAGAACAGGATAGCTGGAAACAACCCTAGTGGAAAAATGATTTTTTTTTCGATTTTCTCAAAAAAAGTGCTTTTTATCCTCTTTTTTCATTTCAAGTAAAATTATTACCCCCCTGACACACTGCTAATAAAAAATATTAGTAACTTTGCAACACCCAAAATAAGCGAGATTGTATTTATACACTATAAACAAAAATAAGAGATTATGATGACAATTGACAAATTCAACTTTGCCGGTAAAAAGGCAATTGTCCGTGTGGACTTCAATGTACCTTTGGACGAAAATGGTAAAATTACTGATGATACTCGTATCCGTGGTGCTCTTCCTACACTGAAAAAAGTGTTGGCTGATGGTGGCAGCTTGATTATCATGTCACACATGGGTAAACCCAAAGGTAAGGTAAATGCTAAATATTCATTGAGCCAGATTGTCGATGCTGTTTCTGAAAAATTAGGTGTACCTGTTCAATTTGCTCCTGATTGTGCGAAAGCCGGTGATGCTGCAGCTGCTTTGAAACCGGGTGAAGTCCTGTTGTTGGAAAATTTGCGTTTCTATCCTGAAGAAGAAGGAAAGCCTGTTGGCATTGACAAAGAAGATCCTGCATACGAAGATGCCAAGAAAGCGATGAAGGCTTCTCAGAAAGAATTTGCCAAGACTTTGGCTTCTTATGCTGATTGCTATATCAATGACGCATTCGGCACTGCTCACCGTAAACATGCTTCTACAGCCGTTATCGCTGACTATTTCGATGCGGACAACAAGATGTTGGGGTATTTGATGGAAAAAGAAGTTCAAGCTGTTGATAATATCCTGAAAGATATCAAGCGCCCGTTCACTGCTATTATGGGTGGTTCCAAGGTGTCTACTAAGATTGGTATCATTGAAAACCTGATGGATAAAGTGGATAACTTGATTCTTTGCGGTGGTATGACTTATACTTTTGCAAAAGCTCAAGGTGGAAAAATTGGTAATTCTATCGTAGAAGATGACAAATTGGATTTGGCTCTTGATATCATTGCTAAGGCTAAAGCTAAAGGTGTGAATTTGGTATTGGGCTCTGATTGTGTGGCTGCTGATGCATTCTCTAACGATGCTCATACTCAGGTTGTTCCTGCAAATAATATTCCTGACGGATGGGAAGGTTTGGATGCAGGTCCTGAAACTCAGAAAGCATTTGCTGCTGCTATTGAAGATGCCAAGACTATTCTGTGGAACGGTCCTGCCGGTGTTTTTGAATTCGATAACTTTACTGCCGGTTCACGTGCTATCGCTGAAGCTATCGCAAAAGCAACTAAGAACGGTGCATTCTCATTGATCGGTGGTGGTGACTCTGTAGCTTGTATCAACAAGTTCGGCATGGCTGACCAGGTTTCTTATATCTCTACCGGTGGCGGTGCTTTGTTGGAAGCAATTGAAGGAAAAATTCTTCCGGGTGTTGCAGCTATCAAAGGTGAATAATTAATTTTCTGCTATATATAAAAAAGGCAGCCTTTTCGAAAGCTGCCTTTTTTATATTCTTTATTTTGTACTTTTCAGAACATGAACAAAACTGTTGCTACCAGTCTGTTGTTTGAAACAGAATGAGTATCAATAATTTTTCCGTTAGAACTTTTCATGGAACCATACCATGCGGAAGTAAGATTGTATTCAACTCCCAATTTCCAGTGAGGCACATTATAGGTTAGTTCTGCGCTGGTGCTTACCAATTGGTCTACATTGGTTCCTGTACCATACATTTTACTTATTTCGTCACTCGTTCCTAAATTTTTCATATAACCTAAAAAAACAGCCGGTTTCCATTTCTTACCGTATGCAATGTTCAGCCATGAACTAGAATTCCGGTTGGGGGAATACTCTTGTTCTCCCGTACGGGCATCAGTGGATTTTACACCGTATCCGCCCAGCATGGATACTTGTGTAAGATTGGAACCCAAAATACTTTTTGCTGCCACATACCATAGGGGAGAAGTATATTTCATGTGAACTTCGTAAGACAGGGCAGTGACACGTTCATCCACTTTGTAAACTTCATCTTCTACTACCGATTGAGTACGAGGTTTTAATGAAATCATTTCAATGCCTGCTCCCACTAGCCAGTTGCTTCTTTTGTAATCTGCACCAATATAGATTTCGGGTATACAACTTTCTTTTATGTATTTCTGGCTTTTCCCATCAGGACCTTGAGACAGGTATTGGGATTGCCAAATAGCTGCGCCTGTCAGTTGTATATCACCAGCTTTGTAGCGGAATCGTATTTGTGGGGCACGGCTGAACGGTTGGAAAGGAGCTCCCATATTCAGATTCAGAATTTGTGGAGCAACGTCACCATATAACGGATGCCAGGTTTGTCCCAACAGTAAAGACGGTTTTCCCCAATCAAGGTTTAAATAGGCATGGCGCAGACGTATAGTGGAGAAGGTTGTTCCTGATCCGCGGAAGTCCATTTCTACTTTTGCGGAGGTTTTTGCTCTTCCCAACTTGGGACCTTGCACATCTATTCCCAAACGGGTATATAAAGTATAAAAGCTTCCATTAGCTGTCGCATTCAGGTCTTTACCTGTTGCATCGTACACTTTATCTTTAGGATACATATAGAAGAGCCCGTCAACAGTTTCTTCATTGGCACGACTATTGTAATAGAAGTCGGTGCGGATTTGTCCGTAGAACTTGTAATTGAAATCTTTGTCTTGAGCAAAACTTTTTGCCGATAGCAGTAAAAATGTGAATAAAAATAAATATTTTCTCATATTTTAAAGGGTTATTATAAACAGTCGGCAAAATTACATAATTTATTTGAAAATCGCACGTGTGTCTTGGTAAAAGAATTGTGCGCCTCTACATATAAAGTCTGCACCGATACAAATTATTTTTGTTGCCTCATTCAAGGCAACATTTGAATCTTGTCGTATTCTTCATCAGTTACGGGTTCTAACCATTCATTGGATGTGTTTTCTCCGGAAAGTTCGAATGCAAGGTGGGCGAACCAACTGTTGGCGGCTGCACCGTGCCAATGTTTTACGTTGGCAGGGATATGGATCACTGTGCCGGGAAGAATCTCAACAGCTGCTTTACCTTCCTCTTGATACCAGCCACGACCGGCTATGCCGATAAGCATTTGTCCGCCACCTTGAGTTGCATGGTGGATGTGCCAGTTGTTACGGCAGCGTGGTTCAAAGGTGACATTGGAAATGCTTACCTGTTCACGAGAGATAGGGGCGAGGTAACTGTTACCAGTGAAATATTGTGCATAAGCGGTGTTTGGTTCTCCGATAGGAAAAATCATTTCGCGTTGGAACGTTGTTTTTTCATCTTTATCTTTACAAGAGATATCTTCATTCCATACTTCTTTGGCAAGACGGAATGCCGCCCATGCTTTCGGCCATCCTGCATAGAAGCCGATATGAGTGATGATCTCTGCAATTTCCGTACGCGTAATACCGTTGTTTTTGGCTGATTGGAGATGGAATGTAAGCGAACTGTCCGTTATTCCTTGACTGATGAGTGAGGTGATTGTGACTAAACTGCGGTCACGAAGACTGAGTTGCTCGGTGCGGCTCCACACTTCTCCAAAAAGAATGTCGTCATTAAGTTCCGCGAATTTAGGAGCGAATGTTCCTAATTGGTCGCGTCCTGCTGTCTGTTTGATCTTTTTTTGTGCCATACTGGTTGTTGTTAAAATACTGAATATTAAAAGTAAAATGACTTTGTTCATAGCGTTCATATTTTAAGTCTTTCAATATAAATTCTATGTACAAAAGTATGGAGTTGAAAAAAATAAGATTGTACCCAGATTACAGATTTTTATACCATTTTTCCTGTTTCGTTTGTTGTGCTTTTTAAAATGAAATTCCATTGTCATCCGGCTAAGTTTTCAATCAGGAAATAGAAAACAAGGTTTTGAGCCGGATTACAATGGAATTTAATTCTCCTTATATAAATAGGTAATTAATAGATTTCTATTTCGTCCAAAGCTATTGTGCTGGGTACCTCGCTTTTATCATGCGGGCTATAGCAATCAATTCCATTGCGTATTTTACCTCCGCTTGTAAATTCTATTTTTACCTTCACCGCTTCTTGTGCCGGAAATTCTATTTCTTCATCGAAGCCTCTGAACGTATTTTCTTTGATATCGTAAGTGAATTCTTTTTCGGCTACTTTCTCGAATTTGTTGTCTAAAGAGGAAACATAGACTACAGCTTTGCTCACCGGCAATATTCCACCTGCTGCATTATACAATGTACCGAATCTGATTTTACGGATAGTGGCTTTCTCAAAGTCTACTATAAAAGTAACTTTGTCATTATTGTCTGGGCTGATACCTACCCACGGGGTGGAGGAGGCATTATTTCCACGTTTTCCATTGGTCAGTCCTAAAGTCACAGTGTCTGCGCCCAATATATCATTTTCTCCTAAAATATCACCTTTCATACCTTTGGGTTCGGGCATGATTTCATATTTTTTCCCACTGATTAAATTCTTGTAAAGCTGTTTATGAGTAACCTTACCGATTTGTTTGCCATTAACGAAAGCAGCGGCTTTCAAGTCGTATGTGCCGTCCAATGGGAATGGACGATTGTATAAGTTGGCATGTATGGATGGTTGCTCACCATGAGTCGTATAATAGATTTGTGCTCCCGGATAGAATGTTTCCAGCTCTACATTCAGTACACCTTCTTGGGTGGCACGGGTGTTGATATTTACATCAAAGAAGTTGAGGCAAGGTTTTACGCCCATTGCTTCCAGACGTTGGAAGTCTTCAACCATGCGGTTGCAGAATGAAGTAAAATTCTTTTTCTTCATCGGAGTCCAGCCGGTTTCGGATATAGCGATCAGGCGTGGGAAGATTTGATAATCACGGTTATCCTCAGTTGGCATATATTCTGCCCAGCAATTGGCCTGTACACCAATGATGTGCTGTTTTACCAAACTGTCTGCATCAGCCGGTACTGGATTATAGCTGTATGTCTTTTTCAGTGTGTTGTATCCACCGATAGTAACAGGGGCTATTTCCGGTTCTTCCTGGTAATGGTCAAGGTAAGCGTAAGGATTAGGAGTCATAATAGCATCATGTCCGGCTTTGGCTGCGGTCATTCCGCCTTCCACACCACGCCATGACATCACTGTGGCGTTGGGGGCAAGCCCTCCTTCCAGTATTTCATCCCAACCGATGATATTACGTCCTTTGCTGTTCAGGTATTTTTCCACACGGCTTACGATATAACTTTGTAATTTCTCTTCTTTCGTATGCTTTCTTCCGTCTACGGGATTGGGAGTGATGTCATTTTCCAATCCCAGTTCACGTATCAGTTTTTGACAATGTTCACATTGTTCCCAGGCTGTTTTAGGACATTCATCACCACCTATATGTATATAAGAGCTTGGGAATAATTCCACCACTTCGTCCATGACTCCTTCCATAAACTGGAAGAAGGTGTCGGTAGGGCAGAATACTTGGTCAAACACACCCCATAATTTGCAAACTTCGTAGGTGCTGTCCGGAGTGCAGGACAATTCAGGGTAGGAAGCGATAGCGGCCAAGGCATGTCCAGGTAACTCTATCTCCGGAATGACAGTGATATATTTGCTTTGAGCGTATGCAACGACTTCTTTTATTTCGTCTTGTGTGTAAAAACCTCCGTGGGGCTTGCCGTCATATTTGAATGGGTAATGGGTATAGAAATAATCCACCATGGTTTCTGAACGTTGAGAGCCGATCTCAGTCAGTTTGGGGTATTTTTTGATTTCAATTCTCCAGCCTTGGTCGTCTGTAAGGTGCCAGTGGAAGGTGTTCATTTTATGTGCAGCCAATACATCTATGAATTTTTTGATATAATCTATAGATGCGAAATGGCGGCATACATCCAGCATGGCTCCGCGATAGCGGAATGTTGGGGCGTCTTCTATTTCAACGCAAGGTACACTCCATTCGGCATTACGTGCTCTTTCTTTACAATAGACATCCACCGGCAACAGTTGATACAGGGTTTGTAATCCATAGTAAAAGCCGTTAGGCGCCGATGCGGTAATTTTTATCAGTTGAGGGGTGACCGATAACTTGTAGGCTTCTTTTTCCATCCCCGGAATGCTGTCAAAAACAATGGAGGGTACATTTTCATGTAACTCGTCAGTCGGTTTCAGCTTGAGACCGGCTATATCCAGGAGAGTGGTTGACAGGCCGGAAGCAATGTGTTTCACTTCTTGTGAGGCGTTAACGACGATAGGAACATCACTGTTCAGGTAAAAACGTCCCTGCTGCTCGCTCATGGTAACAGGCAATGGAACTACATTGTACTCATTGATTACTTCTTTCATTTGGCATCCACACATTAATAACCCAACGAAAATACTGGCAGACTCTTTTTCTTCATAATAAATCTGTGTTAAGTTTTTAAATAAAGGGGTATAGAAATTCTTTTGGACAAAAATAGCAATAAAAACGGAATAAACATGTTTTTCAGAGAGATTAATATGTTTACAATATAAAAATATTTTTCACAGATTTGTTTCTTTATTGCTAATAGAATGCTATCTTTGTCCGAGTTAACCAATTTATTAATCTAACGCGCATGACAGCAAATACCCCAAACGGTTGCTTGCTCTTGACATCTTGAGAGGCATCACTATTGCAGGCATGATTCTTGTAAATAACCCCGGTTCATGGGGCATGTGTATACTCCGTTGGAGCATGCCGCCTTTAACGGGTTAACCCCTACCGATCTCGTTTTTCCTTTTTATGTTCATTATGGGAATATCCACTTATATTTCTTTGCGGAAATATAATTTTACTTATTCTCATGCTACATTACGGAAGATTGTGAAACGTACAGTCGTTATTTTTGTATCGGTCTGTTTTGAATCTTCTGGCCAAATCGGTTTTACACATCATCTGAATTTTGAAGAGTTGCGTTATTTAGGAGTCATGCAACGGCTTGCTATAGGATACGGTGTGACTAGTCTGGTTGCTATAACGGTGAAGCATAAATATTTTCCCGCTATCATTTTGGTGACTTTGGCCGTCTATTTTCTTTTATTGGCTATGGGAGACGGCTTTAACTTGTCGGCCACTAATATAGTGGCCCGTTTTGATGTATGGGCATTGGGTACATCCCACATGTACCATGATGGTGGAATGGCGTTTGATCCGGAAGGACTATTGAGTACGCTTCCTGCGGTGTGCCATGTAATGGTAGGGTTTTATTGTGGAAAGTTATTGTTTTCTGCTAAAGATAATGACGAGAAGATACAACGATTGTTTTGGTGGGTACTATTCTCACATTTGCCGGCTTTTGTTAAGTTACGGCTGCCCTATCAATAAGAAAGTGTGGTCGCCTACTTTTGTCATTACAACCTGCGGATTGGCATCCAGCTTTTGGCTCTGCTTATCTGGATCATTGATATAAAAGGCTATCAAGGTTGGTGCGTTTTTTCCGGTCGTTCGGAGTGAACCCTTTGTTTATCTATGTGTTTGCGGAAATAATGGGGATTCTATTGGGTGCTACGGGGCAAGTGTCTTTATTTATGAAAAGGTACTGGTTCCGGTGTTGGGAAATTATCCCGGTTCATTAGCCTATGCTTTGTTGTATGTATTATTTTGTTGGAGTATTGTTCATATTTTATACAAGAAAGGTATTTATGTCAAGATCTAAAACGGAAACAGAAAATTAGTTAAATGAAAGAGACGAAGAATGTTTTATGTCAGAACTGACGGAGGTGTTTAGCAAACGTCAGCAACAGTTTGTTCAGTTTGCTTACTCGTATGTCAGGAACAGGGAAGAGGCTGAGGATATTGTAATGGGGGCTTTTACTAATGTATGGGAGCACCGGAATGAGTTACAGGAGGATACCAATATTTCTGCGTTGCTGTTGACTGCCATAAAAATCGTTCATTGAATCATTTGCAACACTTGGAGGTACGTATGCGTGCCGAGCAGCATATAGGAGATATGCGGCAGAAAGAACTGGCTTTGCGTATCTCGACTTTGGAGGCTTGTGATCCCGATAAATTGTTTTGTGATGAGATTCAAGCTTTGGTGCAGGAAGCCATTAGTGAATTGCCTCCTACAAGCAGGGAGGTGTTTATTTTGAGCCGGATGAAAAATTTACCGAACAAGGAAATTGCTTTGCGGCTGGATATTTCTGTAAAGACTGTAGAATTTCATATCACCCGGTCGCTGAAACAGTTACGGGTGCAGCTGAAGGATTATCAGTTTCTTTGGAGTTTTATAAAACAAGACCATGCCTCAGTTATTTGGACATGGTCTTGTTCTTATTTCATATACAGGAATCAGAAACTATAATCTGCACTTAAACCGAACACTTTGTTGGTACGGCTATATACATTTGTTCCGGGTAGTCCGGTTCCGTTATAGTTGGTTGATTTTTTGTATAATCCTCATAATTAGTCCACATATAACCAATATTTAAATTGAGGTGTTTGTTCATCTTTATTTTGGCTCCGACTCCCAAAGAGTAAGAATCACAAGAAAAACTGGTATCTGATTGATAGTTATCTGATAGTCCGTAGTCAGTGATTTGTCCACCACAGCTGAGGGTTAGTTGCTTGGTTACATCAAACTCAATACCTGCCAAGTATTCATTGGTTCCTTTAGTCAGATATTTTTGTTTGCCGTTTGCCATACCTGCATTTTGTCATCATAAAAATGATATTCTACAGAAGCGCGAAGTACCGGAAGGAATTCGTAGGCGGCTGCGATAGAGAGCATGGCTGGGATGTCATTGGGAGTATTCACACCGTGTTCGTAGGGGCTACCATATCTTTGGCACTGGGTGGATACTGTAAGTTCTTTGTATTGTTTTCGATATTCAAGTTGGTCTTGAATTCATATTTGGCACCAATGTTCAGTTTACCCAGTTTAGCATTTACACCGATAACAGGAGTAAGTCCCCAGCCGGTTTGGTCACAGTCTAGAGCAAGAGGCAACAGGTTTGTGTCTGTTCCTTTTACAATAGCGTTCAGAAAGCCTTTGTAGCCACCGGTAAAGTAGTTCATTCTACCTCCACCGAATACGGAAAGCCATTCGGTAGCTTTATAGGATAATCCCAGCTGCAAAGAATAAATATATTGTTTACCGTCCATGGCACTTGTTATATCATACATATCAGGAGTTATAACCGTAGGTTTTCTGCTTTTAAACCTTCTTGAAAAATACCTGCCATAGCTGAGGCGTCGAACATAGGCAGTCCGTCATCAAAGACGCCTTTCCACCTCCGGCAGTGATGGCGAAGAATCCTGAAATTGTCCACTCACCTTTTTATATGCGGCGAAGAGGCTGGGGATAACCGGTGCGGCGGCTGTTCCTTCGTAATATTTTTCAAAAGGCTTGTCTGCAACAGTAGGACCTGTGGCGCTAACGCCATTGTATGTCATAAAACTGGCATCAATATTTCTAGTCTGATAAGCGCTCTGAATGCTCAATCCTACATGGAATCCGTCTTTGGGCAAGAAAGCCAGGCCGGCAGGATTAGATAAAGCACCGTCTATTTCTGTTGTAGCACCACGGGATAGCATACGGAGAAAAGCTGCATGTTGATTTGTATTGGTTAAAATACCTCCTGCGAAAGTTGAATTTGAAACGATTAGTGTCGCTGCACTAATTAATAATAGTTTCTTCATTTATTACTTGATTTTTGTTTGCGGGCGCAAAGGTAGGATAAAATAACACACGGGCAAACCTTTTGTGCAATTATTTGTGTCGTCTATTGAAAAATCAACTGTTTCAATAGAAACTATTTACTTGGATGATGAATATCCTTTTTTATTTGTGTGATTGATTGGTAGGAACTGTGGAATGAGGGAGCGTGCTGATACTTTTGTGATATATTTGTTCCGGCACGCCTGTCCGCTAAGTAAATTCCTGGTCTGTTTACGGTTTCTTCACTCCATTCAGAACACCGGATTGAAAAGAATGTAGTATCTTTGCAACTCTTTTACTCAATGCAAAAAATATATGTATACCAACAAAGAAATATGGAACGTAAGTTATCCGATTTTTCTCGGATTATTGGCGCAAAACATTATCAATGTGACAGATACTGCTTTCCTGGGCAGGGTAGGAGAAGTCGAGTTGGGAGCTTCCGCCATGGGTGGATTGTTTTATATCTGTGTCTTCACTATTGCTTTCGGTTTTAGTGTCGGTTCACAAATCTTGATTGCTCGTCGTAATGGAGAAGGACGTTACAAAGATGTGGGTCCCGTAATGATACAGGGAGGGACATTCTTGCTGGGATTGGCGGTGCTCATGTTTGGGCTGACACATCTTTTGGCCCCATCCATTGTCCGCTTGCTCATTTCATCTGATTCCATTTTGATGCTACCATGGAATTTCTCAACTGGCGTATTTGGGGCTTTTCTTCGCCTTTGTCAACGTGATGTTCCGTGCGCTGTATATTGGCATTACACGTACTAAGGTGCTGACAATGAATGCTGTGGTCATGGCATTGGTGAATGTGCTGTTGGACTATATTTTGATTTTCGGTAAGTTTGGAATGCCGGAGATGGGGATTAAAGGAGCAGCTGTCGCTTCGGTGATGGCTGAAGCCGCTTCATTGGCTTTTTCTTGATTTATACCTACGCAAAGGTGGATTTTAAGAAATTCGGCTTGAATCACTGGCAGAAGATTGACTTTTCTTTATTGGGAAAAATTCTGAGTATTTCGTGTTTTACCATGATACAATATTTTTGGCCATGGCTACTTGGTTTGTCTTTTCATCGCGATAGAACGGTTGGGTCAACGCGAGCTGGCGATTGCCAATATCGTGCGTAGTATCTATATTGTGATGCTCATTCCGGTTCAGGCATTGTCTACTACTACCAATTCATTGGTCAGCAATCTGATTGGTGCGGGGATAACCCATGTCATGCGTTTGATTTGGCGTATAGCCCGGATGTCGTTTCTCATTATGGTGGTCTGTGTGGCGGTGGTGGTGCTTTTCCTCATGCCATGCTTTCGGTTTACACCAACGAACCGGCGTTGCTGGTAGAGTCTGTGCCTTCGTTGTATGTCATTGCCGGAGCGATGATTATCGCATCAGTGGCGAATATCTATTTCAATGCCATTTCGGGAACTGGAAATACGCAGGCTGCTCTGATACTTGAAATGGGGACTTTGGTATTCTACGCCCTTTACATTCTATGGATAGGCATAGTGGTGAAAGCACCGGTTTCTGTTTGTTTTTCTATAGAGGTGGTGTACTATAGTTTGTTACTGCTTAGCAGCATTATTTATTTGAAAAAGCAAAATGGCAGAATAAAAGATATAAGGTTCATAAGTTTTTGTATTTTTGCACCCTGTTGTTATTCTGAAGGTTAGTAAAGAAGGACAGGCAATCATAATTCGTAATTTATAATTAAAGATATATGTTCGATAATTTAAGTGAGAGACTGGAACGGTCTTTTAAGATTCTGAAAGGTGAGGGAAAAATCACCGAGATTAATGTAGCGGAAACATTGAAGGATGTGCGTAAAGCTTTGTTGGATGCTGACGTGAACTATAAGGTCGCCAAAGGCTTTACTGATACTGTAAAAGAAAAAGCCTTGGGGCAGAATGTGCTTACGGCTGTGAAGCCCAGCCAGTTGATGGTAAAGATTGTACATGATGAACTGACTGCATTGATGGGCGGTGAGACTGCCGAATTGGTGTTGGAAGGTCGTCCGGCGGTTATCCTGATGTCAGGTCTGCAAGGTTCCGGTAAGACTACTTTCTCCGGTAAACTGGCCCGTATGCTGAAAACCAAGAAGAACCGTAAGCCGCTGTTGGTGGCTTGTGACGTTTATCGTCCCGCTGCTATCGAACAGTTAAGAGTATTGGGAGAACAAATCGAGGTTCCTGTATATAGTGAATTGGACAGCAAGAATCCGGTGCAAATTGCATTGAACGCTATTCATGAAGCAAAAGCGAAAGGTTATGATTTGGTTATTGTCGATACAGCCGGTCGTCTGGCTATCGACGAACAGATGATGAATGAGATTGAGGCGATTAAGAAAGCGGTCAATCCGGATGAAACATTGTTCGTTGTCGATTCAATGACCGGTCAGGATGCGGTGAACACAGCCCGTGAATTTAATGAACGTTTGGACTTTAACGGTGTTGTGCTGACCAAGTTGGATGGTGATACCCGTGGCGGTGCCGCTCTTTCTATTCGTACCGTTGTGAATAAGCCTATCAAGTTTGTGGGTACCGGCGAAAAGTTGGATGCTATCGATCAGTTCCATCCTGCACGTATGGCAGACCGTATTCTCGGCATGGGTGATATCGTGTCTTTGGTAGAACGTGCGCAGGAGCAATATGACGAGGAAGAGGCAAAGCGCCTTCAGAAAAAGATTGCCAAAAACCAGTTCGACTTCAATGACTTTTTGAGCCAGATTCATCAGATAAAGAAGATGGGTAACCTGAAAGAGTTGGCTTCCATGATTCCGGGTGTGGGTAAAGCGATTAAAGACATTGATATCGATGATAATGCATTCAAGAGCATTGAGGCGATTATTTATTCCATGACTCCGCAGGAACGTACAAATCCCGAAATCCTGAACGGAACACGTCGTACGCGTATAGCCAAAGGCAGTGGAACCAGCATTCAGGAGGTAAACCGTTTGCTGAAGCAGTTTGACCAGACCCGCAAGATGATGAAGATGGTGACCGGTAGCAAGATGGGTAAGATGATGCCGAAACTTAAAAAGTAAGGTTTAAATAAACAGGTAGGGAGAAAGTGCGGAACTTTCTCCTTTTTTTATTATGCAACGTGGCTGATTTATGCTACATTTGTTGCTCAATGGATTATTTATAAATAAATAGTATGCAACTAATTGATGGAAAAGCTATTTCGGAACTGGTGAAGCAGGAGATTGCTGCGGAAGTTGCCGGAATCGTGGCTAAAGGTGGCAAGCGTCCCCATTTAGCTGCAATCCTCGTTGGACACGACGGGGGAAGTGAGACATACGTGGCGGCTAAAGTAAAGGCCTGTGAAGTATGTGGTTTCAAATCCAGTCTGATCCGTTATGAAGCAGATGTGACGGAAGAAGAATTACTGGCAAAGGTCAGAGAACTGAATGAGGATGCTGACGTGGATGGTTTTATCGTACAACTTCCCTTACCGAAGCATATTTCCGAGCAGAAAGTGATTGAAACCATTGACTATCGTAAAGATGTGGATGGTTTCCATCCTATCAATGTAGGACGTATGTCCATTGGCCTTCCTTGCTATGTATCCGCTACGCCTAATGGTATTCTGGAATTGCTGAAACGTTACCATATTGAAACACAGGGAAAGAAGTGTGTAGTATTGGGCCGTAGCAATATTGTGGGTAAGCCTATGGCGAGCCTGATGATGCAGAAAGCTTATCCGGGTGATGCCACTGTAACTGTTTGTCACAGCCGCAGCAAGGATTTGGTAAAAGAATGTCAGGAAGCTGACATTATCATTGCTGCACTGGGTCAGCCGAATTTTGTGAAGGCTGAGATGGTGAAAGAAGGTGCGGTGGTTATTGACGTGGGTACTACCCGTGTGCCGGATGCCACAAAGAAATCCGGATTCAAACTGACCGGAGATGTGAAATTTGATGAAGTGGCTCCCAAATGTTCTTATATCACTCCCGTTCCGGGTGGTGTGGGACCTATGACTATTGTATCTTTAATGAAGAATACGTTGCTGGCTGGAAAAAAGGCCATTTACAAATAAGTGCCACATGCTTTGCGAAGCTTGATGGATAAAAAAGAATGTGTCAAAAGTTTGGTAATGCTTACAGGATAAGCTGACCTGCTTTTGACACACTTGTTTTCATGAACAAAAGTTAGATAGTGTAAAATAAACTGTGTCACGCATTATTTCCTATTAGAAAACTTATCGGTCGGGGAACGGCCAGCGCCAAGGGGCGGGACCACCCGTCCCGACGAGTGTAAAATTACAATAATTTAAATTGTTCTCCAAACTTTATGGCCAGTTGCAGTGAGATTGTAGCCCAATTGGCAAGTGGCATAGTCCACTTCTTCCGTATATTACGGTATGCAAGATAAACCAGTTTCTCAAGGGCTGTATCCGACGGGAACACGCCCTTGTTTTTTGTTACCTTACGAATCTGACGGTGATACCCTTCAACAGTATTTGTTGTATATATAAGCTTACGGATAGCCGGAGTGTACTGGAAATATTCGGACAGCTTATCCCAATTCTCCTGCCAGGACCTGATTACAACAGGATACTGTTCGCCCCATTTCTCTTCCAGCTTAAGAAGTTCATTTTCTGCCGATTCTTTATTTACAGCCTGATAAACGCATTTCAAATCCTTCAGGAATTCCTTTTGATTTTTGGAGCCTACATATTTGATGGAATTACGAATCTGATGTACAACACAAAGCTGTATGGCTGTATTGGGATAAACACTTTGGATTGCTTCAGGAAAACCTTTCAAGCCGTCTATACAGGCAATAAGAATATCTTCGACTCCACGGTTCTGGAGATCTGTCAGAACACTGAGCCAGAAGTTTGCTCCCTCATTTCTTGATATATACATTCCGAGTAGCTCCTTATGTCCTTCCCGGTCAATACCCAACACATTATAGATTGCACGTGTAACAGCACAACCACGTTCATCCGTTACCTTATAATGGATGGCATCCATCCAGACTATAGGATAGACAGAATCAAGCATACGTGATTTCCATGCCTTTATTTCCGGAAGTACACGATCTGTAATGGCGCTGATTGTATCTGCCGATATACGATTACCAAGGTTCTCTTCCATCCAATCACTAATCTCACGTGTGCTGTTACCAAGAGCATACAGGCCGATTATACGGTCAGCAACACCTTCTGCCAGAATGGTCTCACGCTTCTTAATAAATTGTGGATCAAAACTTGAATTACGGTCACGAGGAGTGGATACGGTTACCTCACCTAATGGTGTCTGGACCTGCTTTTGCATTTTCCCGTTACGGCGGTTACCCATTTGACGTTCTTCTTCTGTAAGATGTGCATCCATCTCACCCTCTAGAGCTGCATTCAGGATACTTTCCAATAAAGGGGCGAAAGCACCGTCTTTACCTAACAAGGGCTTACCTGCTCTTAGCTGCTCAATTGCCTTGTTCTTGATACTCTCAAAATCAAATTCTTCTTTCATACAAAAAAAACGTGTTAGCAAAGTTAATATTTTACTCTTTGCTGACACAGTTTTATTTACATCCTCTATAAGTTCAGCCGTTTTTTGACGCTCGCCTTCTGTCTGGCAATTCGCCAATATCTCATTACGCTTTTCGGTAGATATGATAAACGCATCGTTATACCCAGTAAGGACTCCACGATAAATGTTTATATCCCAATCTTTGAGTGGTGTACCAATAGATTCATCTTATGCCTGATACATTGTTCAATTGGCGACAATATTACCCAGCTGTTACTATCGGAGAAATCGCAAATGGTATGCTCTTGCTGCACGAAATCGCTCCTTATACTTCTACCATAAAAGTCTTAATAAATCGAGCGAGCGTATTTCTATCCACTTTACAAATTTTAGCGATTTTGCGTTGTGAAACTTCAGCTTTCAATAGTTCTTGTATGAGAATTCTCTTATCGTGGAGTTTGTACTTTTCTGGAGCAGTCTTTTTCCCTTTAGGACGTCCTAATATTACTCCTTCTATTTTCTTTCGTGCTAAGGCTTCTTTTGTTCGTTGGCTAATAAGGTTACGTTCAATCTCTGCTGACAGTCCAAAAGCAAAAGCCAACACTTTACTTTGAATGTCCTCTCCTAACTTATAGTTGTCTTTGATAGTCCAAACCCTACATTCCTTGCTCATGCAAATATTCAGAATTTCCATTATCATAAAGAGATTACGACCCAATCTGGACAATTCAGCGCAGATAATTAAATCATCTTTCTGTACCTTATTGAGCAATTTTCCGAGTTCACGTTTGTTGTAGGCTTTTGTTCCACTAATGGTTTCCTCTATCCAACCATCAATTTTTATGTTTTGATTGTCGCAGAAATTCTTGATTTCAAAACGTTGGTTTTCTACTGTCTGCTTATCACTGCTTACTCTAATGTATCCGTATATCATATGTCTAATTATAAATGTTTATAGATATATAATATGGATAGTTTTTCTATAGAAACCTAAGAGAGCGTTGATTTTACATTTAATTCTTTGCCATTTCGTTTTTAATGAACTTTCAATTTCCATTTTTATATAGTACAATTTAATTTTTATTCTTCTATTTGTGCATAGAATAACTGACTTGATAGCAACTTATAGTTGAGCACAGCAATAAATACGGTTGTCAGCTCTTTACCTTAAAATCGGGCACTTCTTCCGAAGCTTTTACAATAAGTCGATAAGAAATTTATTTCAGAATTAATTAAAATTCCCGAATCTGGCCTATAACAAACTCGGATGGGAAAAGTGATGGTACCATCAGATATGCATATAGCCATATGACCGGACATGTAGATACGACGATAACAATACGCTCTTCTATCGGAAAGGATATAACGGGATGCACGGATAACCATATATGATTATCGGAATAGTGGTATGGCTGGTTGTGGGTATATGACAGCATCCGTATATCCGATTCTGTATTTTTATTATCGGTATTTCATTTGTTCCAAAAGCCTCTTTAACAGATTACCATCCGGGATGATCGCCTGAATTCGCATGTACCGGACTTTCTATTTGCTTGATTATCAAATAACCGTATTGCATCCGGTTATTTGTCGGAATCTGTCATTCAGTAATTGTTCCTGTCATTCGTTTTTTCTCTGCGGTTGTTGCCTTTTTTCTCGTAGTATTATGGTCATGTTACCGGATGGGAAAAGCCATCTCCATCACAACCATGAATTATAGTGTAGCCATATTTGTATATAGCCGTATGATACGCTATCCGGATAATGCTATCACAGAATTGCGATATAGCCGGATATCAAAATAGGGATAGCCGGGAGCGAAGGGAGCACGCATCCTTCCGGATATAGATATCTCAAAATCTCCATTTGCAGAAGTGTATAAATATCAATCCATTAATGGAGATTATAAAGAAAAAACATAAGTCACACACGACTACCTGTCATTCTCCATTTGCGGATGTGTAGAAGTATCAATCCATTAATGGAGACGATGAAAAAACAATAAGGCGTATACGGTTACCTGTTATTCTCCATTTGCAGAAGTGTAGAAGTAGCAATCCATTAATGGACAATAGGGCATGTAAAGGGCAGATTTTCCGTATATTCGCCTCCTTATCCCCGAATTATGGGCGTAAGTCACATGGTCATGGAGATATATCTATCCTTTAATGGGGAGAACAGCCGGCAAATATCTGATGGAAAAGCCCCACAAACCACAGGAAAATAGCCACACAATGGTCTGATACACAATAATTATTGGAGAAACATGGTCCGCCCCTGCGGACAGCAAGTTGTGTTTTCGTTTAACGAAAATAAAACGGTTTAACGGCGTATTCGCCGCCAAATCGTACCCGCCTAATACTCCGGAGATCGCTGCGGAATAGCGGTTTCGACGTCCTGCCTTGAGGAAAACGCAAGGATAAGGATAAACGGAAATGGATCACGCCATTGCACGTGTGAAGCATGTGAAGCGGCAAGGATGATTGACAAAAATGAAGATGGAACGGAAAAGATAACAGCCTATGAGTAAGAAATATGATTTTTTTAGAACCAAATGAGGCTCTTCCGGTTGCCAAAAAAATATAAGAAAAAGACTGTATGGTTGACATATCGGAAACAATTATAAAGCCGTCCGTATCTTCAATGTCAACTTGGAAAATTCAAAAACATACTTTCGGAAGCCTTGTCTGAAATGGACGAAGCTCTCTTCTATGCGAGGCAAGTACGGTCAATGTCAGTAAGAACTCCGGAAAGGTACTTGAACGGGAAAGTAAGAAGATCTGCCAAAAGATAGCACGGAGAACGAAGCGGTGAGATTGTTCGACCGATCGCCCGTCAATGAAAGACCGCATACTAATCTCTGTCATTATCTTCTGGTGGTTATTGGTGGTTACGCCAATTTTACCTTTAAAATAGATTAAAATTTATTAAATATCAGTGATTTCTAAAATTCTGTTCCTCGTCAAAAATTTCACGCAGGACAAAAACGGAACAAAACCACAGGAAAATAAATACAAGAACGCTCTTGACTGAAAATGCCTTTGCGGTGCATTCGCACCGTCTTTGCAAAAGTACGAATTTGTCCCGTCAAAAACTAATATTTTGTCGTATTTCTCTCATCTACAAACGATTTTCTTTGAGGCTTTTTCCTCTGCGGATAATGCAGGTAGGTTTCACTCTTCTCACACTTTATGCTGCCTTTTCTCTGGTTTGGCTGAATGCCGTTTATTAAAGATTGTTTTACATTGTCTGGTCAGTTATAGGCTACTCAGACCAGATACTTGTGTGGTCAAATGACCGCATATTTGTCTACATCTTTAGATGTCTAAGTTGGGTATTGAACAGGTCAATACAAAATTCCACTATCTGAACAAATGCCGGATAATCAGCCAAACCAGCATCTGATTAGATAACCAGACATAATTGATATTCAATGTTTTAATAAAGCGAAACGACCCATTGGAAATGAAAAATCTCCATATATCTTTGCGGTCACAATTGATAATGAAAACAAGAAAATAGTAGAAATATGAACGAATCAAAAATGAACCTTGAACACGAGCGTAAGATTGCATCACTCCAAGAAAGAGTGGCTCGTTTGGAAGACCTTTGCTTTTCAGCTAAGGAAGTGTTGAATCTGGAGGAAGCCTCGGCTTTTCTCGGCATTGCCAAGAGCATCTTGTATAAGATGACTCACACGAATCAGTTGCCGTTCTTCAAACCGGCAGGCAAGCTCATCTTCTTCGAGAAGAAAGCTCTGCTTGATTGGGTGAGAGGTGCAAAGTCCATGTCGGAGGAGGGGGTGAGAGCGGAAGCTGCCACCCGATAGGCAGAGATGAGTCAATGTTAAATATTAGAAGCATGAAGAGTAGAAGACCTCACCAAGATTATAGCCCACCGTGACCCGCTGTTGGCAAATGCGGTCAGCAAGATGGCTGTGTATGTTCAAGACCGTTTCCCTGCCGCCTTTCCAAGCAAGGAACAGACAGAAGCAGTGAACAGCTACCTTGACAGCATTTGCAAACCGAAGCATGAGCCGATGACAGAAATCGAATGTGAGCACAGACGTTTGGCATCACACAAAATCACAATTGCGGCTATCTGTGTACTTGACAGAAGCGAACAGGAAAGGTTGCAGGATGTGCTAGACCATATTTCTTACGACCGAGAGTATTACTTGCCAGAGAGAACGAACAGAAGGTACTTCTAATGTTTCTCTTTTTGGCTGCACCAGTTTTTAATCATCAAAAACACTTAGACGATGAAACAACAAGTAAACTATTGTATAGTGCTTTCCGCAGAACGACTCAAATTTCTGGCAGAAAGCAAGTATGGCATTGACCGAATGAAGATACTTCACCAACTGATTAGGTCTGTCTCGTTGAAAGAGACGGAGTATAACATCAAAGGATTTCATACCACGATCCATGTGGGGCAGGCGGCTATATCGGAAGTGGAATTGTCCAACCGATTGCGCTATGACAAGAAGACTATCTCACGATTGCTCGACCAGATGAATCAGCTTGGAATTGTCGCAACCGAACAGAGTAACCGAACCAGCGTACATACGTTGAAATGTATCTCGGCTTGGATGGTGGACGGACAACGCACCACCAATCCTTTCTATGTTCAGATTAAAGACAGACCGTCTTCTGAACAAATCCATGAGAGAAATGCCAGTCAAAACTTCAAGAAGATAGTCACAAGCGGAGAGGAACATTTGGCTACCGATTCCAAGAGAAATTTCCGTAGCCAATCGTCCGAAACTGTACCTACCGAGCCTTGCGGTTCACCTATTTCTTTCCCTATTTTAGATTTACAGCCACCAGTCTATTCTGATAATGGCGAATTACTGATACCATCAGGGGAAGAAAACGTAGTTGGTAATGATGCAGCATCGCAACCGACAGACACCAATGAATCGCCCACTAATAGAACCGACCATTCTATGCCCGACATTGAAGGAAGTTCTTCTGGGTGTTCTACGACCTCGTCAACAGACCTGTCTAATGATAGAACTGTTGAGAATGGCTCTACAGCCCCGAACAACACATCCCGGGCATTACCCTCTATTAATCAGCGAACGACCGACTACGTTTTCCCACAACCTTTGGCAGAGGAAGAATCGCAGCCCCTCGTATTAGCTGAGTGAACACTATCTGAGTGATGGCATAGTAAGAGTAACCGTAACTGTTTTAGGGAGTAGCAAGAAGTACCAATGTCGGACAAACCCGCTTTGCATGTCTATACCTATTGATTTTTTTCTCGAAAAGATTTGTGCATTTTCTTGAAAAAACATATCTTTACAATGTTTACTCCCGGTAGCCCTTGATTCGTCAAGCTATCGGGTTTGTTTTTGCAAATATATTGATTCTGAAAGGTAATTGAAACTGAATGCCTACTTAATATATTTAATGGTTTCAACTTCCATCCGCTTTATTGTTCTTTCTTAAAGGCTCTCACGATAAGGAATATTAAAGCTACAGCTACTACTATGTCAATGATATTCCAAAGGACCCTTCCGAGTACAACTTTGAAAAATGGCTGAAACAAAAGAGCTAATCCAGCAAATAAGAACCCAAGTCCATCTTTTTTGTTTTTAAAATAGTCATATGATAGATAAACAAATGCACCTGCCGCTGCAAATCTCACTAGTTCATAGAAGCCATATGGCATATCTGCTAAGCAAAGAATCAGCATAATGGCGATTATAAGTTTCAATATCGGCTTCATGTGGATTTATTTTATATATGGTTTAACAACATCTATGCTCCAAGCATAATTTAAATTAGCTTGAGAGCCATCAGCAAAAGAACCGGAAGTGATGCCAACAACTTCTCCATACTCATTGATTAGTGCACCGCCACTACTCCCGTGATCAATAAGTGCGCTTATTTGCATTAAATTATCCGCACGCCATTGTGAAACTTCTCCTGAAGAGAAAGTGTTTTCCAATCCTCGTGGACTACCGATAGCATATACCTTATCTCCAATTCTAGGTTTAGACTTTGCTATCGGAATGTAATTAGTATTTTGACAGTTTACCATAAATACGATAAAATCCTCTTTTTCACTTTTATGAAGGACTTTTGCTACAGAATACGATTTATTACTGCCAGCCAACTTTATTTGCTCCCTACCAATGGTAGTCCCTTTAAATACGTGATAGTTACTAACGGCAAGTCCATCGTTACTAACAAAGAAACCTGAACCTTGATACCCATTACTACCATCACTCGTAAAAATCATAAATACAGCATTACCGTATCTATCGAAAACTTGAGAACCTTCCAACTTTTGATTAGAACGTTTGCTATTCCTTTTTTTTTGACTTGATGACGCTCGCCTTTCTCTAACTTCTTTTATAGGAGAATTTTCTCTATTACTTTCTGTTACTATTTCGGTAGAACGATACCGTTCTCTTTGATTTCTTGCAGATTTACGACAGCCAATGAGGGTGGTGCAACAGCAAAAAAATAGTAATATGGATATTTTTTTCATACTAGTTAATAATACCTGGTTTGGGTAAAATATGTATTAGAAATCTTTGATTTTTAGTATTAGAAGCATTATCAGGATATGCCCTAAGAGCACCTTCTGTACCACTACCACAGACTAAAACTTCACAATTTTGTCGCTTTAAATCCAAATGGCGGTTAATTTGAAAATAGCGATACAAAGACAAAGCTCTTTGGTAGCTTAAATCAAAATTTCCAGTATATCCATCATTGGAGGCTTGACCTTCAATAATTAACAAATACTTTACAGACTCACCATACTCTTCTTCTGCATGCTTTAGGAATTGATCTATAGCCAGACCTGCGCTATATAGTTCTTCTCTTTTTTCTAGTGGAATATGAGTAATTTCAGATTGGCCTATTGGAAACGAGACATCAATCTTTAGCACATGTTTCTTATGCAATTCATTGTACTCAAACCATTTACTATCAATGTTTTGTATGCTATTTTCGATATTATGAATCTTATCGATTTCTGCTTGAGTCGCAATTTGTAAATCATTTGCTTTTTTGAGTGCTCGTCCCATTGCAATAATCGCTACAACAAAGAGCACAAGTAATGTAAAGAACAAGCTAGTCATCAAATCTGAATAGCTTGTCCAAAACAAAGATTTCTTATTTCCTTTTGCCATATATGTTAGATTTTAATATCAAACATTTGAACGAAAAGCATAGCAAGAAGCATAATAAACGAACCACAAACGCCAACAGCAATGGCTACATTCATCCAATTACGCTTAGCATTTCCTTTAGAATCCAATGGTGTACCAATGGAACTTGCTAGAGATTGAATCGCAACACCTTGCTCCTCAATCTTTTGTTGCTGAGTGAGTATTGTTTGATTCAGTTTCTCCATTACTTTAGCCAGCTCGTTCATTTGACTTGGCACATTTGCGAATTGTAACTTTAATGATTCGCGCTGAGTTGAGATCTCATTTTCGAGCAATTCCTTTTGCGCAGCTAACATTTCTTTGATTGCTGTGTTCTGAGTTTCAAAAGTACTTGATATGCTCTCAATGCCTTGACGAGATTGTTCTCCTACCTCTTTGAATGTATCCTTTAGTCCACCAAATGGGTCATTAATTTCTGCTATCTTATTATTAATAGCTACACGTTGATCTTCAAGTGCTTTTGAAAGGCTCTCTTGTTGTTCTTCAATCAATGCTTGAACTTGTTGATTCTGCTTTTGGAAGACATCAGTCAAATTAGAGATACTTCCTGCTAGACTTGTTCCTAAATTCTCTAAAGCTTCTTGGACAACAGAGTCCAAACCAGACATTTGTTGTCTCATCATTCCTTGTCTGTCTTGAACATATTCAATCTCGCTCTTGAAATAATTACCTAATTCTTCAGAAAGACGAGTCCTATCCTCAATATCACCCAAGCGTGAATTCAATTTAACGACCTGAGCTATATATTCTTCTGAATTTCCAAGATGTTCAAAAAGGCGTTCCAACTCTTCTGTACATCCTTGCAACTTATCGTATACTTCTACATTCGCTTTAGCAATCTTAGCAATCTTAATTTTATCAATAGCATCAAGTAATTTCACTTGATTGTCATAATTGTCTGTTACTTGAGATAAGGTTTCCTTTAATTCTTTGGTATTTTCAGCAAAAGTACTATTGAATTTATTTAAGTCATTTGCCATTTTTGTAAGTGCACCGGTAAGGTCATCTGACATATTAGGCATAACTTTTGTCTGAATCCAAGACAGAAATTTGTTCTTCATCTTAAGCATCTCACCTCGTGCCTCCTTGTACTTTGAGGTAGAAATAGCTGTAAACATGACACCAAGAAAGCTTGCAATCATAGCAATACCAATATCAGTCAGAAGAGTCTTAATTCCTTCGACCTGAATATTAGTACCTGTCAATAAAGTTCCAAGATCTGTCCAAGCAAAAGATACAACTCCAATTGCGGCACCTAAAATTGTAGCCATAAGACCAAGATAAAGGGGGGTCGACAACATTGTATCAACATCTTCCTCTATTTTTTGGGAATCTCTTTCAACTATCTCCTTGATTATCTGATAATCTGCAGACGTATTCTTATTTTCATTTAGATACCCATTAATATCATGCAAAGTTCCTTCAAATTCTGTATGATTAAGAGAGCATTCTATTGTGTTACTTTCTTTATGTAATGACAATGTATTTGTATTAGGGAACAATGCTCTAAGTTTACCAATAATTGACAGGTTCTTAAAGAATGCAATTACTTGAAGGACAACGATAAATGCTACGACAATCGCTACTATATAATATTGAACAGACATAGTTTATTGCTTAGTTAATGAAATAACCGCTTTCTTTTCTACTTGAAATGATCCCCCTATCAGTTTTGCTTCTCCAATAGAAAGAATCAGGATTGTATTGGCACCTTCTATTTGATTTTGGATGTCACAATACGGAATGAGATATCGATTAACATCTGATATGGCTTTAATTATAGGACCATCGTCAGTATTAATTGTAAATTTGTAAATACTGCCACTTTTGCTTGCCCAATATAGAGAATCAGACGAAATCATGCTCTCTTCTAGTGTACCATTTTCTGATACTTCAAAATAGATTTTCTCGGAAGGATCATCAGAGCCGAAACTAACAGAATAGCTTTCCAGCATCTTCTTAAGACGAGAAATTTCTTTGTCCTTGTCGGTTAGATTTTTGTTATATTCTTTTTTTAATGTTTCTAACTGTTTTTTGGACTCTTCTTCAATTTTTACTTTCTCATCAAGAGCTTTTACCCTACCACTTTCAAGTTCGTTGTTTTTTTTGTTTTCTTCATCGAATTTTTTAGTTTGCTCTTCTAATGATTGCTGAAGTTTTTCAATCTCGGCATCCTTATCTGAAAGCAGTTTTTGGTTCTTTTCGTTCTCTTTTTGATGCATTTGAATTTCTTTTTCAAGCTTCTTAATTTGATCGATGAGTTCTTGGTTGTTTCTACTATTACCAGCCAAATTTCCTGTAAGATAGGACGATTTATTATAATATGTCTCTTTGAACCTACTCATACAAGGATGATTGAGAATGAATTCTAATGCATGCTGCATGTCAGAAGAATTCTGCGGATCTACTTTTATATTGACTTCAAACATAACTTAACAATATTGGATTATAACTTTTGTGAGAACTTGAAAGTCACTAGACAAGCTCCCTGGCTTCTTCACATTTACACTCTTTGCTTGATCTGGATCAATTCCGTTTGTTTGAACTTCACAGAAAGGATCAATAACGCTAGTTCGGTTATTAATAGCTTTACCTGTCTTTGCACAACAAAATTCAAAAGCATAAATGTCATTACTTTTCCACGCTCTATACATGGCAACATCAGCAGATTGAGCTATTGACAACTTTCCTCCATCAACAGCTTTAAGCCAAATATATTCACGAGTTTCTGCTTGCCTATTGGCAACTTTGTCATTATTATCTTTTGGCTTCACTGTGTTGGGTAGCATAGAATTAGTACCCTGTTCACGAAAAGCATTCTTTTTAACACCTCCTGTTGTAGAGTTTGATTGTACTTTTCGTGAATTACTCAATTGACTTTCAAGGGCGTGTATACGATTCTTTAACTGTACAATTTCATCTTTTATTTTCGTGTAATCTTTTTTCTGTTTGTTGAATAAAAAACTATTGTCGCAATCCATATCAGAATGACTATATGCATAATTAGTGTGTGCTTTATAGATTGCATATAGACTAAATAAAATGGCGATGCCACAAAGTATCAAAATCAAATATATGTCTGGAAAGCCACTAATTAGATTATGATGTATGGATTCATTCAAGCTATTACTTAGATCTCTTATTGATGTTTCTAGACAGTTCACCTTTGAAGTCGATTCCTCAAAGATAGAATCTTGCTTAACTTTGATACTATCTTGGGCAAAAAGAGTATTGTTAAAGCTGTATGCAAGCAGATGAAACAAAAACAAGCCGCTTCTCCTCTTTGAATTATTCATTTTCACAAATTCTATTACTTAAATCATTAATTACACCAATTATCGGATAGAAGAATAGAGTCTCTTCTAACTTATCATCAAGACTGACATCACTAGTATCCAATTTCAAACGAACACCTTTCTCTACATATGTAGACAGGTTCTCGTTGAAACACTTTGCAGCTAAATCAAGATGTTGCTTATCAATACCAAACTCGTTACTTAACGAAAAGCCCTGAATACGTGCTAGTTTCAAAGCAATAAAGTTAAAATAGGCTCTTACGTCTTTAACAACATCATCATACATTGTCTGTGCATCAGCATATGTTTCTGATTCACACAGTAAGTTCCTTGAAACTCCTAAAAGAATACTCTTCGCGGATTCTATATTAGTTGGTTCGTGGCTCAAGAACAAACCACCCTTACAAGTAGCTTCCTTCGGGTTCTCAGAATTTAGTATCAGCTTAATATCCTTATCAATATCAGAATCATACACCAACTTAAAAATGTGCCTTGTTAGTTTCTCAAGAGAAGATTTATTAGGACTTAGTACAGATACTACTTTCGAGCCATTACCGCTAAACGCTATATTCGCGGGAACTTCTAATCTCTTTGCTTTCATGAGATGAGCCAAGTGATAAATAATAGAAGTATAGAAGATGAAGAATACTATCTTTTGGCTTCCATTACGCATTAAATACGCATTAAAATCAACTGCATCACTCATAGACTTTGCTTTGATCTTTTCGTTATCAGCAAGAGAAAACAAGAAAGATGCAACCTCTGAAGAATTACCATAGTTATTAGCAGTCTTTTGGATGAGCATTTTCTGTAATTCCTCTTCACCTTCAAGTTTTGAAATAAAATCATCTTTACATTGTCTGATAATACCGTTTAGTTCTCCATTTTGAACGCTAACTAAGCTATTACCAAAGATTGCATCAGCAGCAAATCTCATGGATGATATACACTTTACACCATTTGTATCCGCAACAACAATGTCAGTTGTACCGCCGCCTATATCAATTGTAACGATATTAGTTACGTCAGATCTAGTTTTTTGGAAAAATGAATATGGAGCAACAGATTCTGTTATAGAAGTAGGAACTCCTGTTGGATTAAAGTACTTCTTATATGCAGCAGTCCACAAACGCTCAAATAATCCTTTCTTAAAAGCAGACATACTTATTGGATAAAACCATTTGATTTGTGTTTGCTGTATACTAGCTCCTTCTTGAACTACTTTTGTACGTATCATCATAAACAAAGATTCAATATAACATTTTATTCTTTGCTCATTAGTAGGACTAGCTTGACTCCACTTTAAGTTAGGAACGTACTCATTGTACTTTGTGCCTACTATTTTTTGATTATACATAAATGCAGGAGATGCATTGCCAAATGGCTCATATGCTCCAATTCCAGTGCCATTACGTCCGGAATTTACTTTATCAATGCAAAGGACAGTGCGCATGGGAAAATGACAATTAGCGTTCACGCCTATAGATTCAGGAATAAACTCACCTCTGATATGATCCATAACCACCGCACTATCTGTTGAGAAAAGCAGACTGAACTGTGGCTGGTCGCTATTAAATTCAAATGGCTTAGGTAGTTGGTCATCACCTGAAGAGTACTCTATATGAGTGTTTGATGTCCCTAAGTCAATGGCAAATGTCAACGAGGCAGCACCGGCACGTTGTTTAAACTTGGGTATTAATAATCCACTGCCCACTCTTTCTTTTCCAGATTCTGAAACTAAAGAAACTCTTGCAAAGTCAAAAGATTTACCATCTAACAAGTATACTTTAGAGCTTAACTCTTCCTGGATATCCACATTCCTAGTAACATAATCTGGTACAAACTTACCAGCAACATTAGTATAACAAGCACATGTGCAGTCTTTATTAACAGAATGATCGGAAAGAATAACGATTCTATAATGCGCATCAGCCTCCAGAGCAAATTTTACAGGCGGGAATACACCTACTGCTAAATCCTCATCAGGAACAACAATTGCACCCTTATTGTTCTGTTCATCAGCTTTAACATCAAGAGTATATATTCGCTTATATTCTACTTCTCCAGCCTTAATAGGTACACGGAGTGATACTTCAACACCGGAAGCTACTTGCTTAATTTCAAAAGCCTTTTTGCCTGATGGGGCCAAGCCAATTAAATAATCAGATGTAAAGTAATCAAAGAAAGTATCCTTTATTGGCAATAAATAACCTTCAACATTGCCATTTGAACTCTGATAGTTGCCATCAAAATAGTCTGCTTTATTAATAGCAGAAGGAAGTTTTACAATTTTATCTTCAAAAAAGTCGCTGATAGTTAAATAGGGATGCTGGATATTAATGCCAGGCAGACGCCGTTGCGCAAGAGGCAAAGCATCATAATATGGTACATCAAAACTTCTACCAAACTTAGAACCATAGTACTCCATGTTTTCATAAGCGTTTCCTCTGACAACAGGAAGAACTAACGGTAATGTTTCTGTTGATTTCAGAGCTTGTAATTCAAAATCAGAGTGTCCTGTGACAACATCTCTTTTGCAATGGAATGAAACTCCATTGATTTCGACATCAAAAGATGTTGTAGTATTAATATTTACACTAAGAGCTTCATAAGTCTTATCTACGAAGTTTTTTGTACCTGGAATTATTGAAATACACTGATTTTGAATGCTATTAATTTCGTTTTTGAGGCTATTATCAAGAACGAAGTAAACAGCATCCATATATTTGGCAACCTCAGGATAATCATTATTAAAGTTCGCATTTGAGTATCTAAATGCAAACATATATTTCAAGAATTCCGGATCTCTTTGGTCAAGAGATGAATAGTTTGAATCAAATGCATAATCAGTACCGAAACATAGCTCCTTTGATATAGCAGACTCGTTATTAGCTGTAGAGAAAAATAAGGTTGCAGGTGAAGTAGCCCCAATGATGTGCATCTGTTTCTGTCCTAATCCCTTATATTTAAGAATATACATATTCTTCATTTTCCCAAAATTGTATGGGTCATTTCCTAAGGCATCTTGCTTGAGGAACATGTCTAATGATCTACCAGCAACTTGGTGATTTGGATTAGGTGACAACAATAACTTCTGCAATTCTTGATTCATATTCCAAACAACAATGTCAACCTTATCTTGCATGGTTGGATATGAAAAAAATATTTGTGCTACATCTAAGGTGTCAGATACCATTTTATGATAAATTGTATTGCCTGATAGGAGTGATTTTACATCGTCAACAGACATTTGATTTAATGTGCCTGGAATAATTTTACCAAAGGCTTCTTTCACCAATTCTATTCTCGCAAAAGGCGAAGGGATTGATGTTATTTCGTTTTGCGTAGTTGTTGCATCAGAGATTCCATCAACATACCCATGATTATATGTTGTTGCAGTTGAATTACTCCAACCAACAATAGTAGTCTTTGTAGCAACAGCACCAGCTCTTTTTAATCTGAAAATGTGTCCCATAATTACAATTTAAGTTTGTTTTCACATATTTCCTTGAGCGTAATATAGAATAGCTCAAGAAAAGATTGTAGTGGATTGAGATTAGCGGAAATTTTACCAATGTTATCACTTAGCTTCTTGTCGATATAGTCACAGCCTTTCTTTGATAAAAAGCCATAGTGAGGAGTAATACCTACAATAATATCTAAAGCATCAACTGAAGATTTATCCAATCTAAATGGTTCAAAAGAAATATGATTTTCCTTCATCTCACTGAGCCATTCTTCAAAGCATTGCTTATATTTGTTGTATGCACTGAAATTGGAAGATCTCCAAAAAGAATCCCCCAAGATAGAGCTCTTATCTTTTGCCCATTTCTGTGAAGAACGATGTGAGGCATCACGATTGTTCAGATATGAATTCAAAATCGCCATCATAGATAATGGCTTACATATTATGTTATTTGTTTCAATGCCAAAGTCAGCAAACATAACACTTTGTGAATCACTTTCAAGACCAAACTCATGAAAATTAGTATTTTTCACTGCATTCTGTTGAGATTGTTTTCCAGCGAAATCAATAATAGAAAGAGCCGCAAGCATTTCTACCAAATGAGCATTATTTTGTTGGTTACCACCTCCGTCACAATTATCGTAACCTGCAGCTGAGAAATCATCACCTAAATAATACATATCATCTAAAGTGTTGTTGCCGGTAACATTTTTCTCATAATAGTTTAAAGCCGCTTTAGCTTTTGTAATGAAAGAGTCTGCTTGTATTGAACTCTTTTTGTCTGTTTTAAGATTAAAATATGGAAGAAGAGAAACAGCTCCAATTGGTGCGTTTGCTAATGCGGTATTGGAATTTGTTCTCATATTCTTCAGCAAAAGAGGGAAGCCACTTGCACCTGTCCCTCCAAATATCGAACTGATAATAAACACCTTGTCGCCATTAACAAAATTAGTAGCGAAAGTATTGTAGTCTTTTGAGTCGGTAAACTGGTTAAGTACAATACTACCAATATTAGGATTGCCCTTAAAACCGACATTCATATCTGAAGCCAAGTTTGCATTAGAAAACAACATTCTCATAATAGCCTGATTTTCTAAAGACATAGTGCCAAGACTCAGATAATTCTCAAATGATATTCCTGAAGTTCCAACTAGTGGAAGTAAATAATTGCCATCATCATTGAGAGCACTTATTGGATTTTTGAAGAATTCATTTTTCTCATTATTGTTAAAGCTAAGAGCATTATGAATATTCTCATAAGAACGCATAACATCAACAGTGCGAACCAAATCACCATTTGATTGATCTGGGTCGACAATCATTGGGACAATTTCGTAATTGGTATGTACGCCTGAAGAAAGAAGCATTGTAAGTGATCTTAAAACACGCGACCCCGACCCACCAATTGCAAATACATAGAGCTTACTCATACATTAAAATGTTAAAATTTTTGAAAGGGTACATATTTTGCTATGCTACCCCATTTTATGATCAGTGATGCAACAACAAAGAAGATAAATGACCAAATCACATTAGTGAAACTAAGCATGGTACAATCTAAATATAACCATTCTTCCGATGGTGCAACTTCATTGTTGATTAATGGTGTCATCGTGTACCATAATGCAAATACAAAATTGATAATAGCATTTATACCAGAATATACAAACCACCACATAGTTTGCTTGCGAACTGGAGCTAAAACATAGTAGAATATAGCACACACTACAAAAGAGCAAATAAGCATAAAAGCACCTATGTGCAAATAACCTGGTATGGTTTCATAGAGATACGAATCAAGCTCTACACTATAGAAACCATTTGTGTAGTAGTAAATCGAGTTAAATAAATCTTCCATACTATTTTAAATTCAAATTAATTATAAAAATGTTATTGTATTTATTTCGATAGGCATTGTTTACTCCTTCAATTAATGATTTTATGCCATAAGTTGTACTATCTTTAGGTAGTGAGTTGTTCTCAAAATTTGATGTAATAACCCAATCTGGTAACTTTGTTGTATAACCAATAACTAAATCACAAGCAAAAGGTCGTTGGTTTGTTGCAATCGTATAAATATATTGTCCCTTACTTTCCGATTTTATATTTTCAATATAGTATTCATTGGGGGCTATTGTATATTTTGTTATATCTTTTATTTCCGAATCAGAAATTATAACCTTTGATAAATCTACCTTTATATCCACCTTGTATAGATTATTTTCATATCGATCTTCTTTCCAGTGTTTAACGATTATATCTTTTCCCTTGTCTGTCATTCGGGCATTGTTAGTAATAACCATTGTTGTACACACTTCCATTGGTTGCAAAAACATTTTCGCTTCATTCTCTAATGTTATTGGCAAGTTCGTCACATCTTTAACTTTTCTACTGGGACCAAAAATCCATAAATAAAGTGGACGTTTACCATTGAATTTTATTTTGCCGGGAAAATAATATCCCTCAAATGATGCTTCATACTTATATATAGCAATAGATAAATCGTTATATTTGTTTATTCCTTTGGTGAAGATCTTGGTTATTTCTGATTTTGCTTTATCCAAATTTCCAAACCTACTTTCAAAACAATAGTCGGAAAGTAGAATATTTATGGTATTATCATTAGTGGTCAATAAGATTTGCTCAAGAACTTTATCAATATCAGAATAACTTGAATTACAGTTCTCATAAATTTGGTTGAGCCATTTATTTATGGTGATTTTTTGTGAACTAATTCCATTATTAATGTAGTTTAGCGAGATAGTATCGCCATCTCCTTTATTTTCTTCTATTCTATCGTAAAACTCTTTAAGGATATTACCAGCATCATTTGTATTTCCTTTAAAATAACCCTTTACACTACCTGAGTTCTCAACATAGAAATTATATGTTATAGGCTCTTTTTTTACTATTTCTATCTCTTTAGTGTTATCTTCATTTTTTGACTCACCATTGCGCGGATTTCCACAACTAGAGCATATCATTAAGTATAAGCAACTTAGGCTAGCAATACAACTGCGCATCACAACTATTTTTTTCTTTTTCATATTAGTGATTTAAATCTTTTACTTTTTTACAATTTCAATAAACGCATTTGGAATGCATGCTGTAGCCATAGTTAGCAAACCATCAATAACAATTCCAACTCGCTGTTGCCCTTGATAACGAGCCACGATGCCTGTTACCCCCCCCTTGAATTTCCCTTCAATATACGAACTGCTTGACCCTTTTGGAATTTTTGCACCTCATCAATAGATACAATGATGTCATCCGCATCTGCTTTACAGATAATGCGAAGACTCTCTATCTGATTGTTGGAGACAATCAGTGGCTCTTTCTCGACTTTTTTGCTGATATGGAAGTACCGATAGTAAAAACGGAGATAAGGAAGGTTTACGTTGTCGTAAACAAAAGACTTGATTTCTTCTTCTGTGCCATAAGCAAAGAAAATATTGGGAAGACGTGACTCTTCTACTGTTTTACGTTTGCCATCTACAAGTCTGACGATAGAAAGCAGTTCCACCTTTACTTTAATATAGTCGTATGCTTTCTTTTCTCTTCCGTAAGTAGTACGTAGAGCGTACCAATGAGAATCCTCTGTTTTAGATGCAGAAGAGTGGTCGTTACCAGTTCCCGAAAGAGCGTTTTTGGTGGTCCCCCTGTGTTTGAGTTCTCTACCAAAACTGTTTTTTTGAACTTCGGGGAGAGCATCGGGGGTAAGCCCGGTGCTGGAAGGAACCAAACCGCCTCTTTGGGTGTTTGCACTTTTAATTGCAAGGTCATCAATATTCATATCGGTACTAACTTTATTCTAGACAAAACTCAGTTAATAGCACATAAAAAAGCGTGGAATTGTCTTGTTGTCCGTTCCACGTACCAAGGCTCTTGCATTGCCTAATCCAAATGAACAGACAACGTCAGAGCCCACGCCGATATGAATATAGTCTTACCGTTAAAAGACCTATATAAACAAAAATTATGCCCGAAAAGGTACAATTCGTGCTTATAAGGTCTCCACGGGGTTGATATAATCACACCTGGGACATCTACCGTTGCTAAGTTCAAGACTGGATTTTGAATTTGCAAGATTCGGTACGTCTTAAACAGAGCGTTAGTAAACGCCTTAAATATGTAACGGACTATTATTATCCCACCCATGACCCGCTTCATGCAATTTGCTCTTGGCTCGGCGTAGGCGTTTCATTTGTGGTCTTAGAAGAATACATCTTCAATGGCGACATCTGAAACTTTCATAGTCCTAATGCAAATATCGAAAGAATATTCCAAAATACATAAAGAAAGGGAAAGAAAATGGCGATAGTAGCCAAATTTCAAGCATTTTTTAAGATTTAAAACTTCTAAATTTCAAATAAAGGTTCAAAAAGGGATAAAAAAGGAAAAAGAAAAACGAGGGCACTGAAAAAGGTATCCTCTTAAGATTTAATCCCAATCTTTAAAAAGACGAAAGCAGATTGTATTAGCCTTTATATCGGTTTTGCAATCTGCTTTTATATATCTTGATAGGAGTTTATATTCGGCCTTGTATAGTCAGTAAGGCCATCATATTATACGTGGGTAATTTTTATAAGTGTTTTTAGCTTAGTTTCAATATTCTCTTGATATTTGCGGCAAAGATGGTCATAGCACCTTGCATCTGCATACCATCCAGCCCATACGACAGTGCCTTATCATAACCGTATACCTGCTTTAATTCTGCATTCTTTGCCTCAATCTTGTATCTTTGACGAGCTATATCTTTAAATTCTTGTGATTTCTGGAATCCAAGCTGCCTTTTCTGTTCTTCATTCCTGATAGGTATACTATAGGTCTTGCTTTTAGCCCCCTCCTTGTAGCATCCTTCTCTTCGTGAACAAGTCTTGCATTTCTCTATATCAAAGAAATAAGTCATGGATTGATTCCATTTCCCATCCTTTTTCCCCTGCCTTGCTTTTCTGATTGCCATATGACCGGCAGGACAAACAAACATGCCTGCATCCTTGTTATAATCAAACTTGTCTTCATCTTTCCTGAGTCCATGACTTATGGCCGGATGTAATTTTGATACCAAAGTAAATCCCTTCTCTTCATCTTCTGCCAGTCTAAGGTTTTCCGATCCGGAGTATGCGGTATCACCAATGACAGTGTTCACTTCCATTCCGTTTTTTCTGCTTTGCTCCACAAGCTCTTTCAACTGAGGCCCATCGCCCTTTTCGCCAGAAGTAACAGTAGCGGCTGTTATGATACGCTCATCACTCATTGCAATGTGAGTCTTATATCCGAAAAAAGAACTGTCTTCTGTTTTATGACCAATGCGGGCATCTGCATCCTTTGAGGTCGTATAGTGATCCTCTATATCTGAAAGCGTTTCCTTGAGCATGTTAAGTCGCTGCTTTACTGCAGGCACTTCTGAAAGACTGGCATCTGAAGTGATAAGTTTCAGAAGGTCTTTGGTATAATCCAACTCATGCGCAAGATCATCCTCTTTATTTTTAGACGGCAGGGTTTGCTTGATATTATCATCCATGGCATAAAGTACCTTACGGAGTTGCTTTGAACGGAGTCGCAGAATCTCTATCGGGGAGTACGGGTTAGACCTGGCTTCTGTATGAGTAGCATCTACAATAATAGTCCTTGATTTTATGATGCCTTTCTCTATCGCTATTTCTACGCTCTTCTGGATTAGCAGGTTCATAAGATCCATGTCTTCCAGCCGTAACTTGCGGAACTTACAAAGACTGCTGGCATTAATAACGTCTTCCTCTGGAGCCATGCCAAGGAAATACTTAAAGGACATATCATAACGGGAACGCTCTACGACATCTACGTCAGAAATATCGTATATGGTCTTCAGCAGAAGATACTTGAACATGCGAATAGGGGATTCTGCTGTTCGACCATTATCCTTGCAATACTTATTGGCAAGTTCCTGATAGACAAAAGTGAAATCTACAAGATCATTAATGCGGCGAAGAAGATTGTCTTGGGGGACAACTATATCGTAGAGTGAACTATATTCACTGAGCGGAAGTTCTTGTTGTGGTGATAGCATGGACCTTAAATATTATGGCATTAAGGTACAAAAAATCTGCACATAGCCAAATAATATACAGGCTATGTGCAGATTTAATTCTTTAAAAAGCTGCAAGGAAATTTTTTCAGTGCCCTCAGAAAAACTCTTCTCCCTTTATTGACATTGAAGTGATTTAAACTTATGTATATCAATTAAAATGTTGTCAAACAGCGTACAAATAGAATTATTCATTATATTATGGGTGACCAAACTCATTCATAATAAACAACCTATGTACGCATATTGAACAAAGATACGATAAAAAACGAAATACTTCCTCATCTTTCTGTGGCAAAACGCGGTTTTCAATCAAGAAGCAGTCTGATTGAAGTTATCAATGCCATTCTCTATAAATTAAAGACTGGATGTCAATGGGCATATCTTCCCGTGAAAGAGCTGTTCAACGGCAAGGTCCTGAAATACAGTGCTGTATTTCACCATTACAACAAGTGGAGCAAGAAATGCGAATGGAGGTCGCTTTAGCTGCAACTTTTGGACAAGCACCATTCGGAACTTGACATGTCAAGTGTGGACCTTGACGGAGGCCACACTCCGGCCATACGCGGCGGGGAAGAAGTCGGCTATCAGGGAAGAAAAAAAACGCAAGACGACCAATGCCCTTTATCTTACAGACAGGAAAGGGCTTCCTCTCGCCATGTCCGCTCCGAAAAGCGGGGAACATCATGACACGCACAATATTGTTGCTACAATGCAAGACATGATGGCAGACATGGCAAAAGCCAATATCAGGACGGACGGGCTTTTTCTGAATGCGGATGCCGGATTTGATTGTGTACCCCTCCGCTCAGTGCTCAAAACTTATGGAATTGTGGCAAACATCTGTATCAACAAAAGAAATGGAACGGGAAATGACAGTATAGTCCTTGATGAGTTGTTGTATAGGGAACGATACTACATAGAACGGACAAACGTATGGATCGACAGTTACAGAACTATTTTGAATCGATTTGATACAACTCTCAGAAACTGGGAATCATGGAACTATATCGCTTTTTCCGTTATGCTATTGAGAAAATGTGTAAGAAAAAGAAAAGTTTAAATCACTTCATTGTCTAAAAAATCCCATTAGTCAAGTTCATCGCTTCTATCTTCTTGTCCAATCCCACTTTGGCATAGACCTCAGTCGATCCCACACTTCCATGCCCTAATACTGTTTTCACCGATGATATATCCGCACCAGCTGTAATTGTCAGCTTGGCTGCCGTGTAACGGATGATATAAGAAAACCTCTGGGGAGTTGAAGGAAGACCATTCCTTTGCGTTAATTGAATATTGCAATAATCTTTATCAGGAAGCTGGATTACCGCTAAATCTTTTGCGATAATTTACATAATTGCACAACTGTATTGGAGAGTGCAAACAACTCCCTAATAATGATTTAACACTGAAAAAGCCTATAGCTATTTTGATTTACTCACCTGAAAACCTTATATTTGCATTGTAGAAACGTCCTTTGAATGTATGCAAGATGAAACAAGCCGCTGAATTTCGCTCGTTTCTAAATAGTTACCTGTCAAGTGAAAGCAATATGATAACTATTTAATTTTCAGTTAGATAACAAAACTATTGTGTTTTGCTGTGTGCGGGCTGACGCGGACACTGCAGCCGGTCTTCTCGCCGATACGTTTCAGACTGTCCTCCATACTCCCTATTTCCCCCACGGGGAACACCCTGTCCGGAGAAACCTTGAATTCGTTCACCCCCCTGTATTTCTCGATCAGCTCGACGGCTATCGGGAGCAGCTTGACAACATAGGGTGCCTTGGTCTTCACACGGTTTCCAACCAGCCAGGTGTTCCCGTCCGAATCCGTGTGGACATTCCGGTAAGAAAGTTCCTTCAGGTCGGCATGGGCCAGGCCGCTGAAGCACATGAAAACAAACATGTCCCGGATGGCCTGCTGCCGCCTGTAGCTCAGCTTGACGCTGATAACGCGTTGCAGGTCCTCCTCCGAGAGGAAAGGACGTTTCTTGTATTCCGGCTTGCACACGAACTTCTTGAACGGGTGCTTGTGGATCCATCCCTCGTCCATTGCCAGATACATCAGCCATTTCAGTGTGTTGACGCGCTCGAAGGCCGTTGACTTGGCCAGCCCGCGCACGGAAAGCATCCAGTTGTAATAGTTCTTGATGAAATCCATGTCCAGCGACATCAGGGGGATATCCTCCGTACCCAACTTGTCCTTCAGATAACAGGACAGACACTTGTACTCGTCCACCAACCCTCGGTAGGTGCTTTGGGCTTTCGTCTTGCCGATCTGCCGTTTGTAATCCCGGATCTGGATATTGAAGATCTCCATCAACGAATGGATCTCCTCGCCAAAGCCGTTATAGCGGTCATAGACCTTCTTGGCTGTCAGGTACGAATCGTGGTCCGAGAGATATTGATAGTGCTTGCCGATCTGTGCCTTGATGTTCTCCAGCTCCCGGTTCAGCCGTCTTGCCTCCTCGGATTTGTCTTTGGCACAGTTGCCTTTGGCATCCCAAAGGACAAGGGGAACATCACGCTTGCAGCTGAAACTCGCCGTCGTTCCGTTGACGGTAATACGCCCCATGACAGGGACACGGCCATTTTTTATGGCCTGGTTCTTGGTGTAGAACAGAACTCGAAAGGTACTCCTCATAACTCGATTATTTTTGTTACAAAATTACTATTTATCGAGTTGTTTTAAGCTATGAAGAATAATGCAAACAATTGAAAAATAACCGCTTATATTGTCTGTTTTATAGACTTGGACAAGGTAACGATTAGGTAACGTAACTCATGCTCAAATGTGCTTTTTGTAGCGTCGTTTTTCAAATGGAAGTGAAATACAATCCCATTAATTCGCTGAATTTAAGCGGTGTGTCGCCATTATGCAACTCTTTCTAAAAATCTCCGACTTTTTTTTAAAATGTCCTTGTCTTTTGGACGTGATTTCCACATACGTATGCATAAGCCTGTACGTACAAATGCATAGGGCTATGTATAGCTCCTGCTACGTATGTGAAAAAGTGTGCTCTCTGGTACGGATTGACAGGACGAAACGTTGAGTGTACTATACTCTTGATTTTTTATAGATTATATATAAGTTATTTATTATTAGCTGTTTAACTGTTTTGTTTGTACGATAGAGCTAATGTTTTGTACAATAGTGTCAGTATCTTGTATGGTATTTCTAATACTTTGGATAATACATTCCATGCCTTTTTAATGGATAGGGTACTTTTGTCGGTATCAAGTATAACCTATAAAATTAAGAATATGAAAAAGACTTTATTATGCCTGATGATGGCATGGGGAAGCTTGGCTTTCGCCGAAAACTACACAGTTGATTCTCCGGATTCTCGTATTACAGTGAATGTGGAAACAGGAACGAATACCACTTATTCCGTAACTTTTAATGGTAAAATGATGCTGAATCCTTCTCCCATTTCCATGACATTCGACAATGGAACCGTTATCGGAAGAAATATGGAAGTGAAGAATGTGGAACGTTCCACACAAAATCAAGTATTGAAACCGGTAGTGCGCCAGAAAAGCAAGCAAATCATTGATCATTATAATGAAATGGTACTGGATGCAGAGAATTACAAACTGTATTTTCGGGTATATAATGATGGATTGGCCTATCGTTTTCATACAGATTTTCCCGACTCATTGAAAGTACTGAATGAAGAAGTGATTTATTGTTTTCCGGAAGATTATAATACGTTGTTTCCCGAAGAGCGCAGTATGCTTTCTGCACAGCAGCCGTTATTCAAACCGATGAAACTCTCGGAAATAGGTACAGATCGTTTTTGCAGTACTCCTATATTAATAAAGGTAGATGAGAATGCCCGTATTTTTATCAGCGAATCTGATTTGGAAAGCTATCCGGGTATGTTTCTGCGCAAGCAAGGTAAAAACGAGCTGGCAGGCAAGTTTGCCGCTGTTTCACTGGAAGATTATAAGACAGACGACCGTCAGATATTTCCAACCAAGCGTGCTGATTACATTGCTCGTGTAAATGGCACACGCAATTATCCTTGGCGTGCAATGATTGTTGCCGAGAATGATGCCAATCTGATAACAAACCAATTGATCTATAAATTAGCTCCGGAAGCAGAAGGAGATTATTCATGGGTACGTCCCGGAAAGATTGCATGGGACTGGTACAACGCATTGATTCTGACGGGCGTTGACTTTAAATGCGGTATCAATAACGATACTTATAAATATTACATTGATTTTGCCTCTAAATATGGAATAGAATATGTGGTGATTGACGACGGATGGTCGGAAGCATGGGATGTGACTAAAACAATTCCTGAAATCAATATGGAAGAGTTGGTGGCATACGGCAAGAAGAAGAATGTGGATTTGATTTTATGGGTATCTTGGGCACCGTTTCGCGAAAAGATAGACGAGGCTTTTGATAAGTTCAGTCAATGGGGAATTAAAGGTATCAAGATGGACTTTATGAACCGTGACGATCAGGAAATGGTGGACTTTTATTATGAAGTGGCTAGGAAAGCTGCCGCACGCAAGATGCTGGTGGACTTTCATGGGGCTTACAAACCGACAGGATGGTTGCGTACGTTTCCCAACGTACTGACTTCGGAAGGTGTAGCCGGATTGGAAAACCATAAATGGGGGAGCTTCGTGACACCGAAGCATAATGTTACTTTGCCGTTTACCCGTATGGTGGCAGGTCCTATGGATTACACTCCGGGGGCTATGATTAATTTCCATGAAAAAGACCATAAGATTTGGTTCAACCTGCCTGCTTCTGTAGGTACTCGTTGTCACCAGTTGGGTATGTACGTGGTGTATGAAAGTCCGTTGCAGATGCTTGCCGACTCTCCTTCCAACTATTACCGCGAACCGGTTTGTATGGAATTCTTGTCTCAAGTGCCGGTGGTATGGGATGAAACACGCGTGCTGAAAGCCTCTGTAGGTGAGTATGTAGTAGTGGCTCGTCGTCACGGAGATACTTGGTATATTGGTGGTATGGTCGGTGAAAAAGGACAGAAGTTCGAAATAGACCTTGATTTTATAAAAGGAAACAAAACACTGACTTACTGGGAAGATGGTGTCAATGTGGATATGAATGCCAATGACTTTGCCCGTCGTGTACAAAAGGTAAAACAAGGGGATAAAATTACGATAACAATGTATGATGGCGGTGGTTATGCTGCAATCATTAAATAATAGTTTTGTTAAACTTAATGTTTCTAATCTAAAATGAACACTTTAAATTCTAATTTAAAAAGTAAGCATATCCTATTGGCGGGAATGCTTAGCTTGGGGGCTATGACAGTTTTTGCTGTTCCATCCTTGAGTGGTGAGATAACGGCTTCGTATTCTGTTTCTCAGCAGAGTCAGACAGTGAAAGGAGTGGTAGTTGACAAAAGTACCGGAGAACCGATTATTGGAGCCAATGTTGTTGTCAAAGGAACTACAAATGGAGTAATTACAGATTTTGACGGTAACTATACACTAGATGCTCCTGTTGGTTCTATCTTGGTTATTTCTTACATCGGTTATCAGTCCATTGAAGTGAAAGCGGTTGCCGGTGTTCAGCAAATCCGATTGGGTGAAGACACACAAGCATTGGAAGAAGTAGTCGTAGTAGGATACGGTGTACAGAAGAAAGCAACTGTTACCGGATCTGTATCTACTGTAAAAGGTAGCGATTTGAAGACTACCGGTACTGCCAACATCACCAATACCTTTGCTGGTAAGCTGCCGGGTGTGGTTGCTACCAACCGTTCGGGTGAGCCGGGTAATGACTACTCTGATATTCTGATTCGTGGTAAGGGCTCTTTGAATGACAACTCTCCTTTGATTGTTATTGATGGAGTGGCTAACCGCGGTGGTTTGGAACGACTCAACCCGAGTGATATAGAATCTGTTAATGTTTTGAAAGACGCTTCTGCCGCTATCTATGGTGCGCAGGCTGCAAACGGTGTAATCTTGGTGACTACTAAACGGGGTACATCAGACAAACCGACTATTACTTACAACGGTTCATTCACCTTGTCGGGTAACACACGTACACCTGATCTGATGAATGCATATCAGTGTATGACATGGACAGACGAAATTCGTAAAGGAAACGGTCAGTCTCCGCTGTATGAAAATATAAAAGGAGGATATTTGGATGGTACTATCAACCGTAATCAGTATGGCGATACCGACTGGATGGACGTGGTGTTTCGTAGCGTGGCTCCTCAGACCCGTCATTCACTAAGTGTCAGCGGAGGTTCGGAAAAAGTGAAATTCTACGTTTCAGGTGACTATTCTTATCAAGAACCTAACTATAGAAACACAAGTTTGGATTTTCAAACCGGACAGGTACGTTCTAACATCGATGCGCAAATTAGCGATAACTTGAAAATTGGTGTGGATTTGGCTGCCCGTCGGGAAAAACGCAATAATTCAGTTATTTCCACTGATGATATTTTTTGGGAAGCGTTTATGGCTTATCCTTGGTTGTATGACTACTATCCCAATGGACTGCCGGGCCCGGGTTTGGCAAATGGAAACAACTTAGCTATTTTGGTGGCAGGTAAAGAAACCGGTTACAACCGGGTCAACGATACGTTTGTGGATTCCAAGTTCTCTTTTGACTTGAAATTGCCTTGGATAACCGAAGGGCTTTCTTTGTCAGGTTATGCTGCATTCGACTATCACGCACGTGAGCAAAAGCAGTTGTGGGATGTATGGGACACTTACGATTATAACGCTGCTACTGGTGAGTACATAAAGAAGACCACCAATATGAACGGTAACAACATCAGTTTACGTCAGGATCATGATGACAATGTGACCAAGACTTTCCACTTGAAATTGGATTACCAACGTACCTTTGGTGACCACCGTGTAGGTGCTTTCGTGGCCTATGAACAGAGTAAGTACGAAGGCGAGAACTTCTACGGCTGGCGTGGATACTATTTGAGTAATCGTCCTGATTATTTGGACTTTGGTGCTGATAAGGAAAAGACAAACGGTGGCAGGGGTTATGTGACTGTTCGCCAGAATTATTTCGGACGTTTGAATTATGCTTACAAGGACCGCTATATGTTCGAATTTACCTTGCGTCATGATGGTTCTATGAATTTTGCTTCTAATAAGCGTTGGGGTACTTTCCCGGGATTGTCTGTAGGTTGGCGTATGAGTGAGGAAGATTTCATCAAGAATAATTTCTCATTTATCAATGATCTGAAATTGCGTGCTTCTTGGGGTAAGTTGGGAAATGACCGTGTGGATGCTTTTCAGTATATCAGTACATATAATATGCAGAACGGTGCTATCTTGGGTGAAATTCCCAATATAAATAAAGGGTTTGTACCAGGACGTGTTGGCAACCCCGATATTACTTGGGAAAAGGTGGATTCTAAGAATATTGCAGTGGATGGTAATTTCTGGAATGCTCTGTTGGGCTTCACAGTAGAGTATTTCTATCAGAACCGTACAGACATCTTGACTCCGAAGCAAGCTTCCATTCCTTACTATACCGGTTTGACATTGCCTGACCAGAATATTGGTGAAGTAAGTAATCAGGGTGTCGAATTGATGTTGAGCCACAAAAATCGTATTAATGATATCAATTACTTTGTTTCTGGTAACTTTACGTTTACTAAGAACAAAATTAAATTCTTTGACGAAGCAGCTAATACTCCCGAATGGCAGAGAAGAACCGGACATTCTATCGATTCATGGTTGATGTACAAAACAGACGGTATCTATCAGTCATGGGATGAGATCAATAGCACTCCGCACATGGCTAATGCTCAACCAGGTGATATCAAGTACCTGGATATTGATGATAACGGGGTGATTAATGACAATGACCGTATTCGTAGTAAATATGGCAATGTCCCACAGATTGTATACGGTTTGAATATGGGAATTGAATGGAAAGGACTGGAATTCAGTATGCTATGGACAGGTCAAGCTAGGGCTGAACAGATGATTGTCCCTTATTCTTATAATTTGGACAAAGAATTCTATAATAATCGTTGGATTTCAGCCGAGGAAACTCCTAACTCAAAATATCCGAGAGCGTTTGATAAGGATGATTATGAAAATACCAGATGGAGTGATTTCTGGTTGTATGATGCTTCATTTATCCGTTTGAAAAATGTGGAACTGGCTTATACATTTCCTAAATCTTTTGTAGAGAAATTGAAAATTCAGAACTTGCGTCTGGTATTGACTGGAACGAACCTGTTGACTTTTGATAAAGTGAAAGTGCAAGATCCGGAATCAGATGCGACTTCTACAGGACAGAAATATCCTCAAGCTCGTACTTATACATTTGGAGTTAATGTTAGTTTCTAAATTAGTAACCTTTAAGTTTAAGAATAAATATGAAAACAGCCATATTGAAAAGTACATGCATCGCCCTGTTGATGGGAAATATGTTTTCTTGTGATGTACTGGACGTAGAACCATTGGATTCATATACGGAAGACGGTATCTTTACAGATGCTAATCTTACTGAATCTTATGTGACCATGAATTATACAAAACCACGTAACGGATGGAGTCGTAGTTCATTGAGATTTGTATGTGATGAATCCATGGAGAACTTTAATTGGGCCAGTGCGTGGAGTATTAATACAGGAGGTCTGGCTCCCGATCAATTGGGAGGTCTGGATATTTGGTCGGATTATTATGCCAACATAAAGAATTGCAACATATTCTTTAGTAATATGGATAAGGTGGAAACGATAGATGAACCGAGAAGAAGTTGGTTGATAGGTGAGGCTACTTTTTTCAGAGCTTATTATTATATGGAATTGGTGAACAATTATGGAGGAGTACCCTTGATTACTCGCTTGTTTGAGTTGGATGATCCCGAAATGATGATTAAGCGTAACACTTATGAGGATTGTGTGGACTTTATTGTTTCCGAATTTCAGAAAGCATCCGAGCTTTTGCCGGAAAAATTTGCAGGTGAAAATTTTGGACGGGTAACGAAAGGAGCAGCTTTGGCTATGAAATCACGTATGTTGCTTTATGCTGCCAGTCCATTATGGAATCCGGCTAATGATAAAAGCAAATGGGAAGCTGCTGCTAAAGCAGCAGAAGAAGTGATGAAATTAGGATACTCTTTGGATACTGATTATAAAGGACTTTTCCTAAATCCGATGAGTTCTGAGATTATATTCCAACGTTTGTATAATACGGAATTCGGCCATTGGTATGATTGGTATAACAGTACGAACGGTTGGGGTGGATACTCTTGTACTGCTGTGTTGCAGGAAATGGTAGATAGTTATGAGATGGAAGACGGTACTATGCCTGATCCGGCTTTATATACTTCTGCTACAACAGATCCTTGGGCGGGGCGTGATCCTCGTTTATATGCTTCTGTAGTATGTGACGGACAGTTGTTTAGAGGAACAGAAGTGGAATTTTGGGTAAATAATGATGGAAAAACAGGTGGAATAGATAGTGAGTTTGGTAAGGATGCATGGAACTATTCTAAAACACATTATATTATCCGGAAATTTATGGATGAAAATCTGACAAAAAGCTGGTCGGACAAAGGAAAGCAACCGTGGGTTTATTGCCGTTTGGCAGAAATCTATCTGAATTATGCAGAAGCCATGTATCATTGTGGCAAGGAAGATGTAGCACGTGAATATGTAAATTATATCCGTAAAAGAGCACGTGGAGGCAGAGAGGATATTTTGCCTGATGTTACTGAAAGCGGAGAAGCTCTTTTAGCTAAAATCCAACACGAACGTAAGGTAGAACTGGCTTTCGAGGAACATCGTTTTTATGATGTACGCCGTTGGAAAATTGCGGAAAAGGTGGATAAGGGTGCTTTTCATGGTATAAATATAACTAAGCAGACAGATGGTACAAAGAAATATGAATTATTTAAAATTCAAGACCGCGATTTTGTGGCGCCTGCCAACTATCTGCTTCCTATTCCACGTTATGAAATTCAAAAAAATGATTTATTGGAACAAAATCCGGGTTATGATAAATAGGTAGAAGTATGATTATATGATGAATTCCGGGGACGTATGGTGATGTTCCCGGAATTTTACCTTATTTTGTGAGTCTCAGAAATAATATGAATTATGCATAAAATGAAAGTGATCTTTTTAGTGGGCTATATGCTGCTGACTGTATTTTCTTCTTTCGCTTTGGCCACTGGATCATCTCGTTGGCGAATGTTGGCGGATGGAAGCATTGAATGGGTGCCCGCCAAACAAATCCCACACAGTGACCATATTGAAATGAGTGGAAAACAAGTATCTGTTGTGCTGCGCTATGGGGTGAATGCGGATGGAGCGTTTGTTGTGAATAAAAGTATGGTATGGCCTTTGTTGCGTACCATTCCGAATAATACTCATGCCAGTTTGATGAGGAGATTCGATTGGAATCCATTGGATATGGTTACGGTCAATGGTAGAACTATTACCGATGAAAAAGTGGACAATATCCGCTTGAAGGGTATGTTGACTGTTGAAAGTTCTTATAACGGCGGATGGTATGGGCAGTGTAAAGTGATACGGGAATATTTGCCTTCAACGGACTTGCCTGCATTAATTGAAAATTATCTTTTGATTAATACAGACAAGAATCCCATGTTCGTAGAAATTCCGGTAATAAACAATAGATTGTACACCGATCCGCGGAAAGGAGTGGATGGTTCTTATCTTATTGAAATGAAAATAGATAGAAATGGGTATTTTTCTATACAACCGGGGGATACGCTCTCTTTTAGTGCTTATATTACCGGATATAAAAAAGGACAACCCGCATTGGTCATTAACGGACAGCAGGAGAAGCTGAAACGAATAGAGGCAGTGACTTCATGGATGGATAATCTGGTACTTGAAACCCCTGATCCGATTATTGACCGTATGTTCGCTTTTTCTAAAATCCGGGCTTGTGAAAGTATCTATGAAACTCAGGGAGGACCTATGCACGGACCTGGCGGAGAATCGTACTATGCAGCTATTTGGGCTAATGACCAGGCTGAATATATTAATCCTTATTTCCCATTTACTGGCTATGATTATGGAAATGCATCGGCATTGAACTCATTCAAGCATTTTGCCCGTTTTATGAATAATGAATGGAAACCTATTCCCAGTTCTATTGTGGCTGAAGGGCTGGATATCTGGAATGGAGTAGGTGACAGAGGGGATGCGGCTATGATCGCTTATGGAGCGTCCCGTTATCTGCTGGCCCGTGCAAGCCGTGAGGAAGCAGAACAATTGTGGCCGCTTGTCACTTGGTGTCTGGAATATTGTAATCATAAACTGAACAAAGAGGGAGTGGTGGCTTCGGATACAGACGAATTGGAAAATCGTTTTCCTTCGGGAGATGCTAATTTGTGCACTTCTTCTCTTTATTATGACGCTTTGATTTCTGCTTCCTGTCTGGCACGGGAACTGGGTAAAGGAAATGCGGGCGTTTATCGTAAGCAGGCTGCCATATTGCGTAAGAATATTGAAAAATATTTCGGTGCTTCTGTGGAAGGTTTTGATACATATGCTTATTATAAAGGGAATGACATTTTGCGTTCGTGGATTTGTATTCCATTGACGGTTGGTATAGATGAACGTGCCGAGGCTACTATAAATGCGCTGTTCTCACCACGTTTATGGACGGAAAATGGATTATTGACACAGGCAGGAAGTGATACTTTTTGGGATCGTTCCACACTATATGCCTTGAGAGGGGTATATGCGGTGGGAGAAACGGAAAAAGCGACAGAGTATTTACATCGTTATTCCACTACCCGGTTGTTGGGAGAGCATGTGCCTTATGCCATTGAAGCATGGCCTGAAGGTGGTCAGCGTCATCTTTCTGCGGAAAGTGGCTTATATGGACGTATAATCACAGAAGGCTTATTTGGTATTCGTCCTACCGGTTTTAACAGTTTTATCCTTACACCTCGTCTACCGGAGGTATGGAGTCACATGGCTTTGAGAAAAATAGGGGCATTTGGTTCTAAATTTGACATTGAGATCGATCGTTTGCCTAATAATAGACTTCAGGTGAAAATTATAAATGGAAATAAGATACAACAACATTTTATTAAAGTAGGGAATAAACTTACTATTAAATTAAAGTGAATATGGTATGAAAAAAGCAATATTATTGGGAGTTGCGGCTTTGTGTATGGCAAGTTGTGGCTCATCTTCAAAAGAAAATGCTATTCAGAGATTGCCGTCAGACCAGATATCGGTATTTACCTCTTCGGATAAGCAGTTGGAAAATGCGTACAATTGGGCGAAAAAGATGGCATTGTCATACGCACATGATAATAGTGATCCGGTAGGATATTGGTATGAAGCCGCATTACCGCAGCGCGAGGCTTTCTGTATGCGCGATGTGTCTCATCAGTCGGTGGGCGCTCAGATTTTGGGTCTTGCCAGACATAATAAGAATATGTTCACGCGTTTTGTGGAAAATATTAGTGAAGAAAAAGACTGGTGTACCTATTGGGAGATAAACCGTTATAATAAACCTGCGCCGGCTGACTATACCAATGACAAGGAATTCTGGTATAATCTGAATGCTAATTTTGATGTGATGCAGGCTTGTTTGAAAATGTATCAATGGACGGGAGATGCTGGTTATCTGACAGACCCTCTTTTTACAAATTTTTATGAAAAGTCTGTGAACGAATATGTGCATCGCTGGGCTTTGGAACCGGAAAAGATAATGGATCGCTCTCCTTATATGAATCAGCCTGAGGATTTTAATCCGAATAATAATTTTCATACTTGCAGGGGACTGCCTTCGTATGTGGAGAATTTCCTTGGACTGACGGTTGGGGTGGATTTATTGGCTACGATGTATGCAGGTTTTAATGCATACGCCGAAATGGCCGGATTGACGGGGGATGATGTGAAGATGACAAAAGGAAGAACCCAGGCGGAAGCATACCGGGAAATCTTGGAGAACAGGTGGTGGAACCCTGACAGTTCTTTTTATCAGACTTTTTGGACGGAGGATCAGAAGTTTTATCGGGGGGAAGGAGTTCCTTTTATTCTTTGGTTTGACGCGTCTGAAAATCCGGACCGCATTCGTGCCAGCGTGAAGGACATTTTGAGCCGAGAATGGAATGTGGAGAATATGTCAGCGTTTCCCACCCTTTTTTATCGTTTGGGGTATGATGACGAGGCTTATTATTTTTTGGTAAATCTGCCTCACATGAACAGGTCTGAGTATCCTGAAGTATCTTATGGTATCATTGAAGGTACGGTGTGTGGAGCTATGGGAGTCAAGCCTTTGGCTAGTGAAAGCAGTGTGGCGACTTGCTCGCGTCTGGCGGGCGATTCCCAAAAGGCGGAAATTAAAAATCTGCCTGTTTTTGATGGATATATCACTGTTAAGCATGGAGGCAGGATGAGGACTGATATAGAGAATAACACTTCTAAGAAGTTGACATGGAAGGTTGCTTTTATAGGGGATTATTCTGAAATAAAGGTGAACGGGAAGGTGTATGCTCCGGTCTTGTTGAAAGATATTCGTGGAAATGTGATTTCTGAAGTTTGCGTACCCTTGCCTGCCCACTCTAAGTTAAGTGCGGAAGTTTTAACTAATTTAAACTAACAGATAATGAAAAAGCTGACAATTTTATTTTTATGCAGTTGGATAGTATTGACTACACAGGCACGGAAAGTGTTCCAACTGAACTCGCCTGATGGACATTTGAATACAACTATAACCATAGGGGAACAGTTGACTTATGATATAAAATGTAACGGAAAGCAGGTGCTTGCCGCTTCTCCATTGTCAATGACTTTGGAAAACGGAACCGTGTGGGGGGATCATCCGCAACTGACAAGCAGTTCCCGGAAAGAGGTGGACCAGTTGATTGATTCACCTTTTTATCGCAGCAGCCAGCTACGGGATCATTATAAGAAACTAGTACTTTGTTTTAGGAAAGGATGGAGTGTGGAATTCCGGGCATATAATGATGGAATAGCCTATCGTTTCGTGAATCAAATGAAAAAGCCGTTCAAGATTCTTCAAGAAGAAGTGAACTATCAATTTACCACTGATAAAACGGCTATTGTGCCTTATGTGGTACCGCGTAGTGAGGATCAATTTTATAGTGCGTTTGAGAATACATATACTATTAGTAAAATTTCGGAATTGGATAAGCAGAAGCTGATGTTTCTTCCATTAGTCGTTGAAGTCGGTGACGGAGTTAAAGTGTGTATTACCGAATCGGATCTGGAGAATTATCCGGGGCTTTATTTGTCGGGGGCGACAGGTGGTAACAGTTTGACAGGTGTACATGCTCCTTATCCTGCAAGTAAGCGTCAGGGAGGACATAATAACTTGCAGATGATTGTGGAAAAACGTGAGAATTTTATAGCGAAGGTTGATGGACCACGTACTTTTCCCTGGCGCATGGCGATTGTTACGACTGATGATAAGGATTTGGCTGCAAGTAGTATGACTTATTTGCTTAGTTCACCTTCACGGATTGGTGATCTTTCATGGATAAAGCCGGGTAAAGTGGCTTGGGAATGGTGGAGCGACTGGAATCTGGATGGAGTGGATTTTGTAACGGGAGTGAACAATGATACTTATAAAGCGTATATTGATTTCGCAGCTGCCCATCAGTTGGAGTATGTGATATTGGATGAAGGATGGGCGGTTAATCTGCAGGCTGATTTGATGCAGGTGGTAAAAGATATCAATTTGAAAGAACTGGTGGATTATGCGGCTGCCAGGAATGTAGGTATTATTTTATGGGCCGGTTATTATGCATTCGACAGAGATATGGAAAATCTGTGTCGTTATTATGCCGAACTGGGAGTGAAGGGTTTCAAAGTTGATTTTATGGATCGGGATGATCAGGAAATGGTCGCTTTCAATTATCGGGCGGCGGAAACCTGTGCTAAATATAAATTACTCCTTGATTTGCATGGCATGTATAAGCCGTCTGGATTGAATCGTACTTATCCTAATGTATTGAATTTTGAGGGAGTTCATGGACTGGAGAACATGAAATGGAGTCCGGAGAGTGTGGACCAGGTAAAATATGATGTGACGATTCCTTTTATCCGCCAGGTGGCAGGACCGATGGATTATACACAAGGTGCAATGAGAAATGCTGTGAAGGGCAGTTATTTCCCTTGTAACTCTGAACCGATGAGCCAAGGTACCCGTTGCCGGCAATTGGCTTTGTATGTGATATTTGAATCTCCGCTGAATATGCTGTGTGACACACCGGGCAATTATGAACGAGAAGTTGAATGTACTGATTTTATAACAGGCATTCCTACAGTTTGGGATGAAACACATATTTTGGATGCCAAATTGGGAGAATACATTGTAACTGCACGTAGGAAAGGAGATAGCTGGTATATCGGTGGCATTACGGATGGAGTAGCAAGAAATCTTGAGATAGATTGTTCTTTCCTTGGAGATAAGGATTATGTGGGGGATTTATTTAAAGATGGTATGAATGCGCATCGTATTGGCAAGGATTTCAAACGCGAGTCCGTTCGTTTGAACAAGCGGGATAAGTTGAAAATACATTTGGCTCCGGGAGGTGGATTTGCAATCAGATTGCAATAAAGTTTTTCATTGTGTGGATAATGTGATGAGGTGGGGGCTGGTAGCATTCCTCATCTCATTGTATTTTAAGTCTAAAATTAAATAACTTTCTTTGTATACCTGCTAAATCATAAGAAAGCATTATTTTTGCAAGAAACCTTGGTTCATTTTATTGGACTTCCAATGATGGAGAAGAACAATGATCAATAGAAATATCTAACTATGAATAAACGGATTTCGCTATTTGCTTTTCTTTTTATACTATGCCTTGCGGTTAGATGCCAGACTAGAAATGTAAGGCACTATACTATTAATGAAGGTTTGGCAAACAATGCTGTATATAGTATATCTCAGGACATGAAGGGCCGGATGTGGTTTGGAACGATTGATGGGGTACATAGTTTTGATGGTAACGGAATTCGTGTATGGCGGGATGAGCGGGTTCCTTCATTAGGCTCTAGTATTTATACTATAAGAGAAGATGACAGGCAAAGGCTTTGGATAGGTAGTGATCAGGGATTGGCTTTATTTAATCTTCGGACTGAGAGTTTCTCTACTTTTGACGTACAGACAGTGTCGGGGGTAAAGATTAATACACCTGTCAGCCATATTATGCTGGATAGTAAAAAAACATTGTGGATAGGTACAGTGGGGCAAGGCCTTTTTCATTATGATTCTCATGCGGACAAGTTGTATCAATATACGGCCCTTGGAAAAATAAATTCCGATTACATTTCATATATATTAGAAGATAGTTCCGGTATTATTTGGGTAGCTACAATGAATGCTGGAGTAAGCCGATTTGTTCCATCGGAGGATCTTTTTCAACAGGTTGCAGCAGATGGGGTAAAGAATACAATCACTTTATTTGAAGATTCAAGGCGGAACCTGTGGGTGGGAAGTAGTGGAAACGGACTTTATTTACTGGAAAAGAAGGATAAACAACTTGTACAAAAATTAAAACCGTCAGATTCTAAAGGGGTGCTTCAGGTACGAAGTATTGTGGAGTGGATACCAGGAGAGCTTTTGATAGCTTCGGATGAAGGATTGACGAGCTATAATATTGTTACAGGAAAAGGTGAAACATTACGTTCGGATTACAGACAGACTAACGGGTTGAATGATAATTATCTGCAGACTTTGTTTGTGGATCATGAACAGGCGCTTTGGGTAGGCACTTATTTTGGCGGAGTGAATTATATTCCACCAACAGGAAATAGTTTTATACACTATTATAGAGGAAATACTCAGTTGGATGCTCGGATTATCAGCGTCTTTGCTCAAGCGGATCAAGATAATCTTTGGTTAGGGACTGATGATGCCGGTTTCTTTTATTGGGATCGTAAGAAAAATACATTTAAATCTTATAAACCTCAACATTCTGTTTCCGGTCCGACTTATCATAATATTCATGCTTTGTTACAGGATGGTGATAAATTGTATATCGGAATGTATATGGGCGGACTTGATATAATGGATCTAAAAACTGGAAAGTTTAAGAATTATAAGTTCGGTAGTTCTTCCAGATCTTTGTATGCATCAGGTATTTATGCGCTCTATAAAGATTCCGCCCAGTGCTTGTGGGTGGGAACTACTAATGGCTTGAATAAATATATTCCTGAAACAGATGATTTTGAACGGATTTATGAGGTACATCCGGCTGATGTGTCTTATATAATGGAAGATAAAAAAGGGTATCTATGGGTATGTTCGCTTAATCAAGGTATTTTTCGTTTGGATAGGAAAACACAAAAATGGGAACATTTTTCTTTACGAACGGGGGAAGAGGAGAATCAGTCCGTTATTCCTTCCAATAAGATTATTACTGCTTGTTTGGATGAAAAAGAAAATTTATGGTTTGGAACAGATGGATGCGGCCTTTTAAAATATAATTATGAGGAGGAAGTTTTTGAGAAAGTGGTTTTACCGGAGAACATACGTGTGGTACACAAGATTATAGCGGCAAATAATGAACTGTGGCTGACGACCAGCAATGGTATGTATTGTTACCAGCCGGAGAATGGGAGTATCAAGATATATAACAAGCTGGACGGATTACAGGAAAATCAGTTTTTGCCCAATTCGGGAATACAGTTGGCGGACGGTACTATTTTTGTAGGAGGTATTAATGGATTTAATGAATTCCATCCGGATAGACTTGCTTCTCCTAATCAAAAAACGACAGTGGTTCTAGCTGACTTTCAGCTGTTCAACAAACCGGTAAAAGTCGGGAGTGACAATTCTCCTTTATCTACTTCCATTACGTATGCAGATCATTTGGTACTGGAACATAAACACTCCATTTTCAGTTTGTCTGTCGCTACGCTTAATTATGCTAATCCTTCTAAAAATCAATATAAATATAAGTTGGAAGGATTTGAAAAAGATTGGACTGAAACAAATTCAGCTCCTCGTGTGACCTATACTAATCTTCCTTCTGGGAATTATACATTCCGTGTCAGTGCTTCTAATGGTGATGGAGTATGGAACGAAAATGCGATTGTTTTTCCTATTAGGGTTCTTCCACCTTGGTGGGCTTCTACCTGTTTTATCATTTTGTATGTTTGTATGGGAATAGGTATGTTGGCTTGTTTATATTATCGCATGAATAAAAAGCAACGTGAGAAATTAATGATGATGGCAGTAGAGAAAGACAAGGAAATCTATCAAAGTAAAATAGAGTTTTTTACGCATATGATACATGAGATAAGAACTCCTCTTACCTTGATATTGGCTCCTCTTGAAAATGTGATGAGATCTACGGGAAGTATCGGAGAGGCTATGCCCCAGCTTTTAGTTATTGAGCGTAATGGAAAGCGATTGCTTAGTTTGGTGAATCAGCTTATGGATTTCCGTAAAGTAGAGTCGGGGGGGATGAATGTTACTTTGGTGGATGTTGACATAAAAGCGATTCTGGCAGCTGTTTGTCAACGTTTCTCTCTTTCGGCGGAACTGAAGAATGTCAAAATTGTACTTACAATGCCGGATGCGGCTTGTTACGCTAAAGTAGATCCGGAGGCATTTACGAAAATAGTGAGCAATTTGCTTACAAATGCATTAAAATTCACGGTTTCCCATATTTGGATTGATTTGATTCCCACAGAGGAAAACAAATTGGAATTGAGGATCAAAGATAATGGTCAAGGAATAGCCGTAGAGGAGCAAGAGAAGATTTTTACTCCTTTTTATCAGATACGCGAGAACAGGCCCACTGATAATATAGGGACAGGTGTAGGATTACTGTTGGTGAAAAAACTGGTGAGTCTGATGCATGGTGAACTAAAACTGGAAAGTGAATTGGGCCTTGGAGCCACATTCATTATATGGTTCGATCGAAGTGAACAAGGTGAAACTTTACAAGATGAGGCTAGGCAGACTGTTATATTGCCTCAGGCACCTATTGATGTGACTGAACAGAAGCCCTATCACATTCTTGTCGTAGATGATAATCAGGATTTATTAAATTATTTACGAATGCTTTTGGCTCCTAGATATCAGATTACTTGTGCTTCGAATGGTAAGGAAGCGCTTGATCTATTAAGTGAACTGATGCCGGATTTGGTTATCAGTGATGTAATGATGCCTGTCATGGATGGTATGGAACTTTGCCGGAAAATAAAACAGAATTTCCGAACAAGTCATTTACCAGTTGTTTTGCTTACTGCAAAGGTGGAAACAGGAGATTATGTGGAAGGATTGGAGAATGGAGCAGACCTCTATGTAGCAAAACCATTTTCTTCAGATATTATAAAAGCGCAGATACATAGTCTGCTGTCTAATAGAGAGCGAATGAAGGGAAGTTTCAAGACCGAACCGATGCTTCCTTCCGCTTCTGTTGCTAGTTCGCGGATTGATAAAGAATTTTTGGAAAAAGTGACTGGTATTATCGAAAGTAGAATGATAGATTCAGATTTTTCTGTTGATGTGTTGGCGCAAGAAATAGGGATTTCCCGTACAGGATTGTTCACAAAACTGAAAGCAGTGTCGGGTATGACCCCGAACGATTTTATTCGTATTATCCGATTGAAGAAAGCAGCAGTGCTGCTTTCTCAAGATGGGGTGCAGGTTAGTGAAGCCTGTTTTCAGGTTGGTTTTTCATCTCCATCTTATTTTGCAAAATGTTTTCAGGCGCAGTTCGGGGTTGCTCCTACGGAATTCAAGCGTATGAAAACTGTAAATTAGTGTAGAACTTTGTTCTTTACGAATTTTTTCCTATCTTGTACCCTCTAATGTTAGAATAGATGAAACAGATCTTCATTCTTTTTTTGCTATGGTTTGGTTTGTCACTATCGGCGCAAGATCAGATCTCTTTGTTGTTTGTCGGTGATTTGATGCAACATCAGGCTCAAATTGATGCAGCTAGGCAAGGAGACGGGTATAATTATAATGATTGCTTCCGTCATGTGAAGAAAGAAATAAGTGAGGCGGATATGGCTATAGGGAACTTAGAGGTGACATTGGGAGGAAAGCCTTATAGAGGGTATCCGGCGTTCAGTGCTCCGGACGAATATCTTCATGCTATAAAGGAAGCCGGATTTGATGTATTGCTGACCGCTAACAATCATTGTCTGGATAAGGGGAAGTTGGGGTTGGAACGTACTATTCTGATGCTGGATTCTTTGAAAATACATCATGCTGGAACCTATAGGAACCCGGAAGAACGTCATAAGAGCTACCCGTTATTGATTGAGAAGAATGGTTTTAGAATTGTATTGTTGAACTATACTTATGGAACGAATGGCTTGAAGACTGATGCTCCGAATGTGGTGAATTATATTAATCGGGAACAAATAAAAAAAGATATTCTTGATGCACGCAGAAAACTTCCTGATGTTATTATAGCCTGTATGCATTGGGGAGTGGAATATTGTTCGTTCCCTGAACGATCGGAGTGTGAATTGGCTAACTGGTTGATTGAACAAGGAGTTGATCATGTAATAGGTTCGCATCCGCATGTACTCCAGCCTATGGAAATTGTAAAAGACCCCCGGACTCCTGCCCGGCATGTCATTGTTTATTCATTAGGTAATTTTATCTCAAATATGTCTAAAGAAAAAACGGATGGAGGAGCTATGGTAAGATTGAAGTTGCAACGGATTTTCGAATAACCCGTTTAGCGGATTGTGAATATGCATTGGTTTGGACTTCAAGACCTGTTTTAAGTAAAAAAAAGAACTTTGAATTATATCCTGTTACTTTTATTAATAAATCCATTAATAATGAGGAACTTAATGTGATGAAACGTTTCTTGAAAGGAACTGAAAATTTATTAGGAAAATCGAATGGAGGCATAAAAGAGTATTTTTTTGAATAATTTTTCCTCAAAAAGTTTGCAGATATAAAAAAAAGCAGTACCTTTGCATCGCTTTCGAAAGGAAAGCCTAACATGGTGACTATAGTTCAGTCGGTTAGAGCGTCAGATTGTGGTTCTGAATGTCGTGGGTTCGAATCCCACTAGTCACCCCTTCACCTATGAAAGGTTCTGTAAATCTAATGATTTATAGAACCTTTTTCAGTTTTTATGTCTATTAGTGTATTATCATGATGATAAATTTGAAAGATAATAGCGAAAAGGATAAGTATATCTTGGAGTTGTTCCAGACATCTCCTAAGGAGGCTTTTCGTTTATTATTTGATGCTTATCACATGAAATTATGTATATATGCGGTGCAGCTGACCGATTCTTTTGAGATGGCTGAAGATATTGTGCAGGATTTCTTTATCTATTTTGGGGAGAAGAAATATTATTTGAAAATAAATCAGAATCTTCGTTATTATCTTTATTTGTCTGTGCGGAATGCGGCCATCAATGCTTTGCAGAAAAACAACATGTTGTCTATGGAAGAACTCTCAGGCATTGATATGGGTATTCCTGAAGAGTCTATAGATGAAGAGGAGCAAGAGGAACGAAATAAGTTATTATTGGAAAAACTACAAAAATTACCTCATCAGGAATTACAAGTGGTGAGAGCTGTCATTATGGAAAATAAGAAATATAAAGAAGCTGCTGAGGAACTTCATATTTCTGTGAATACCCTAAAAACTCATCTGACAAGAGCATTGAAACAATTAAGAAAAGAATACAATCTGCACTCACTGTTTTACTAAAATTAAATTTTTCTTCTTTTTCTGTCACCCATTTATTAATTTGGACTCTCTTTTATTAAAAGAAAGTAATCAATGAACAAAGAGAATCCAAAAAAGAACAAAAAGTCTTTTGAATATTATATAGCGCAGCGAAAAGAAGAATTTCGTTGTCAATATGATCATGAACGTTCATGGGAAAACCTGCAATATAAGCTTCAAAAAAGAAAGAATCACCGTCTCAGTTTATATTGTGTTGCAGCTTCGGCAGCTTTTCTTTTTCTTATTTTAGGAGTCAGTCACATATTCTCTCTTCACAATAACACACAAAACAAGGAGGCCGTAGTGGCTGCTGTGGTTTCATTTCCGGAAACAGGCAGCCGCAAGGCTATCCTTACTTTAGAGAATGGAGAAAAAGTGGATCTGTCTGTTAAAAAGGGTACGATTTCTAATGCAAATTCTACTGTAATCAATAATAATGCTAATCAATTATTGACTTATAGAAAAGTGGAAGAGGTTTCTTCAACTCCTCAGATTAATACATTGGCTATTCCAAGAGGAGGGGAATATCAGTTGATTTTATCGGATGGAACAAGGATATGGATGAATGCTGAAAGTCTTTTGCGTTATCCAACTTCTTTCATTGGAGAAAAAAGAGAAGTTTTCCTAGAAGGGGAAGCTTTTTTTGAAGTGGCGAAAGATGCTAAGCACCCCTTTATAGTTCATACAAACAGACATTCGGTGGAGGTACTTGGTACAAGTTTTAATATATCTGCTTATCCTGATTATAAGGTATATACGACTCTTGCAGAAGGGCGTATCAAAGTAAGTACAGCTAAAGTTTCGGTTGTGTTAAATCCTGACCAACAAGCGGTTATTGAACCGGATAATGATGATATAGTGACACGTGATGTGCCTGCGTATCTATTTACTTCCTGGGCGAAAGGAAATTATGAGTTTCGTAATACGTCTTTGTCTGAAATTGTTGCCCAACTGTCACGGTGGTATAATGTAGATATCTATTTTAAAAATGAATCTTTGAAAGATAAAAGATTTGCAGGTATCATTTTCAGGGATGAAGAGTTGAATTTTGCTATTGAAGTGATTGAGAGAGTGTCTAATGTACATTTTACTCGCGAAGAAGAAACGATTTACATTGAAGATAAACATGAATGAGAAAGCAAAATGATAGGAGAGAATTGACTTTTTTAAATAATAAATCAACAAACAATTATGAGTACAAAACTTTTGAGCGAAACTATCTGTCGCAAAGGCCTCATGGTGAAATGCTTTGTTGCATTGATAGTGTTTTGTTGTTCGGTGGGCGAAGCGTTTGCCCAAACGAATACTAAGGTGACTATCAATGTAAACAATGTTTTAATCAGAACAGCCTTGGATCAACTGCAAAGGGAAGCAAAGATCCATTTTGTTTACGATGAAGAAAATATTGATTCAGGAAAACGGGTAAGTTTATCTTATACCGAAACTCCTTTGAATGCAGTTTTGGACGATTTTTGTAAACAAACTTCGTTACGATATGAAGTAAAAAGAAATTTAATTCTTATCTTACCTTCAAAGGCTGAGAAAACAACCGGAAAACATGAGCCTTTTTATATGACAGGTGTAGTTACGGATGAAACCGGAGAAAGTATTATTGGGGCTACCATTATGATTGGAGGTACAAGTCAGGGTACTGTAACCGATATAGACGGTCGGTATAGTTTGCAGGTTACTCCTGGTGATTTAGTGTCATTTACTTTTGTTGGAATGGCAGATAAAGTAGTCAAGGTACAAGCTGGTAAGAAAGTAGTGAATGTGAAAATGGAAACTAATGCCACTGCATTGGCTGATGTTGTAGTAACTGGCTATCAGACTTTGTCCAAAGAACGGGCAACAGGATCTTATTCTGTGATTTCAGAGAAAAGCACGAAGGGTAAACTGGAAACGGATGTGTTGTCACGTATTGAAGGACTGGTAGCGGGTATAAATAAAACTTCCAGTAACAGTAATGATGTTGTTATTCGTGGTATTACTACTTATATGGGAAATACAAAGCCATTGTATGTAGTTGATGGTATGCCTTATGAAGGTGATTTAGCATCAATAAATCCGACAGATGTACAAAATATAACGGTATTGAAAGATGCTGCTGCAAGTTCTATTTATGGTGCCCGTGCAGCTAATGGTGTAATTGTTATTACAACTAAACGCGGACAGGAAGGTAAAACTAAAGTAAGTTATAATGGTAGTATTAAGTTGTCTCCAAAACCGGATTTTGATTATTTGAATTTGATGAGTAGTTCCGAGCTGGTAGATATGCAGATTGAAGGGTTTGATTATTATCATACGGCTTATGAGAATTTGAATAAGCGTCAAGCTGTAAATCAGGTAGTTGACTTATTGTATCAGCATGAACGAGGTCAGCTGACAGATAGTCAATTGGCAGATGCTCTGTTACCTTATCGTACAAATGATAATCGTAAACAAATAGAAGATGAATTTGCGCGTGTAGGTATTGTTCATCAACATAATTTAGCTATTTCTGGTGGTTCTAATAAAAATAGATACATGGCTACTGTTAATTATATGGGTGATTATGGTAATCAAAAGTATCAAAGTAAAGATCGTATAGGATTTAGCCTAAAAGATGATGTGGATTTTTTTGATTGGTTATCGGCTGATTTTGGAGTTACAGGAAGCTTTTATCGTTCAAAGGGTGATAATGGAGCAGGTAGTTATAGCAGCTTGATGAGTAGTTATCCTAGTTATTATATGTTAAGGGATTTACAGGGTAATCCACTTAATTTTCAACGTACTAAATCAGATTATGAATTGCAACGTTTGCAAAGTATAGGTTTGATGGATGAAACATATAGTCCGATAAAGAATCGTGCAGAAGAAAGCTATCATAATAATTCCAATTATTATCGTTTGCATGCAGGATTGAAATTTAAACTTCTGGAAGGCCTTAATATTGATCTAAAATATCAGACAGAAGGTACTTATGATAAGAATCGTACTTTATATAGTAATATGTCATATACAGTGCGTAATATGATAAATGATGCAGCTCAATATGATGCGGCAACAGGAAGCCTTACACTGAATGTTCCTAAAGGTGGTCAATTGGATGAAAGCCGTTATGAATCTTATTCATATACAATGCGTGCTCAAGTGAACTTTAATCGTATATTTGGAAAACATGCTATATCTGCGTTGGGCGGTGCTGAACGTCGGTTGGTGCGTCGTACTGGTGCGCAGAATTATTATATGGGATATGATGATAATAGCTTGGGAGTAAAACCTATAAATCCGTTAGCAATGTCTCCTATTAATGGTACTGAAGCTTTGTTGGGGTCGTTTAATTGGGTCTATGGTGAATATAATGCATTGACTCATACAGAAGACCGATATGTTTCTTTTTATGCTAATGGTTCATATACCTTTGACGAACGTTATTCATTAACTGGAAGTATTCGTATCGATCAATCTAATTTATTTGGTACTGATCCTAAATATCAGTATCGTCCGTTGTGGTCCGTTGGTGGTAGTTGGCAGATAGCTAATGAGCCTTTTATGGAAGATTGTATGTGGTTGAATCGTTTGAATTTGCGTATGACTTATGGTGTGGGTGGTAATGTTCCTAAGGATGCAGGGCCGTATATGACTGTGGTTGATAGCGGATATAATGAATGGGTTGGAGATTTTGGTTCGTATATACAGAATCCACCCAACTCTCAACTTCGTTGGGAGAAAACGGCTTCTACCAATGTCGGGATTGATTTTTCAGCATTCAATTCTCGTTTAAGCGGTAGTATTGATTATTATTATAAGAAAACTACGGATTTATTAGGAAATCGTAATGCGGATCCGACGTTGGGTTGGGCAAGTCTATTGCAAAATTATGGCTCGATGTTTAATAGAGGTGTAGAATTGTCATTACAGAGTGTAAATATTCAAAATAAGAATTTTACTTGGGGAACAAATTTAATGTTTAGTTATAATAAAAATGAATTGACAAATTTAGAAGGTACAAAAGAAACGGTTTTTTATTATAGTGCATATAATGTAGCAGCTGTTGGTTATCCTATTAATAGTGTCTTTAGTTATCGTTATGCAGGACTTGATCCGACAAATGGGAATGTGTTGGTGTATAATAAAGAAGGAGAAAAAGTTTCAAAAGTAAGTTCTATTGATGATATGGTATATTCTGGAACTCGTACTCCAAAGTATACGGCATCATTGAAAAATTTCTTCTCTTATCGTGATTTTGATTTTTCATTTATGTTTGTATATTATGGCGGGCATGTGTTACGTGATGTTGTAGCTGGATATATGGGTGGTGCACCAAGTGCGAATCTTACTCGTAAGGCTTTAAACCATTGGAGGAAACCGGGGGATGAAAATATTCCGGGAGTAGCTCCGTCTTTTAATAGGAATATTTATTATACAGATGCGCAGGCATGGTATTCGGCAGACATCCATGTAAAAAAGGCAGATTATATTAAATTGAGAGATATCTCACTGAGTTACAATTTGCCAAAGAATTGGTTGAGGAAATATTTTATAGAATCGGCTGCTGTGACTTGTCAAATTAGTAATGTGTGGTGGTGGGCTGCTAACGGAGATATTGATCCGGAAGCGTATACTACATCGGGATATGGATGGGGAGCATTGACTCTTCCGAATCCTACTACTTATACAATTGGTTTGTCTCTTAATTTTTAAACGATTGAATAGATAAATATGAAATTATATAAATTTTTACTTTGTGTATGTTTGGCGTTACCTGTAATGTCATGTGATGATTATTTGGATATACAACCTAAAGGGATTGTAATTCCGGAAAAGAGTGAAGACTATGAACGTTTATTGAATTATGCTCAATTGCTAAAGGCTTCTGAATCATATCCTAACTTTATGACAGATGATGTTTTCATGCCTTATGAAGATGATATGACTGGAGGATTTGTTTCTCTGGAGTTGCCGAAGCAGCATTTATATGCGTTTAATAGTGAAATCTTTGGAGAAGGAGAGAGTGACGGTCTTTGGGAATACTCTTATAATCGTATTTATTATTATAACGTAGTTATTGATGATATAATGGGGGCTACTCAAGATACTGAAGAACATAAAAAGCAATTGAGGGCTGAAGCATTGGTTGGGCGTGCTTTTGAGTATTTGACTTTGGTTAATGCTTATGCTAACCATTACGATCCGTCGACTGCTGCTACAGATCCTGGCGTTCCATTGATGTTGGATAAAAATATCAATAAAACAAATTTGCAGCGCGCTACAGTGCAGGAAGTATATGATCAAATTAAGGCGGATCTGGATGAGGCTGCTCCTAATTTACCGGAAAAACCGGTGTTGAATGCCTATCGTGCATCTAAGCCGGTGGGGTATGGGATGTTGGCACGTATGTATCTTTATATGGGAGATTACAAAAAAGCTTTGGAGAATGCGGTGATCTCATTACAGAATAATTCAACTTTGATGAGTCTTTTCCCGTATAAAGTAGTGGATCGTGATAAATATATTGGTAGGATTGATGTTCCGGATGGAGATGAGAATCCGGAAAATATTTATATTCGTTTGGCCCCCTGGACTTTTGGATTTAGTGCTACTGCATATGCTTCTGAAGAATTGGCTTCTTTGTATGATCAGGAAAAGGATCAGCGTTATCTGTTGTATTTTACGAAATATTTAGGTGGGATAGATTTGGATTATCCTCTTTGGGCGCCTTATATTTATGCCAACATGGCTATGTCTACCCCGGAAATGTATCTGATAGCAGCAGAGTGTGAAGCTCGTATAGGTAGTAAAGACAAAGCTATGGAATATATTAACACCTTGCGTGATAATCGTATTATTGATAATGTCCCTTTGGTTGCAAGTGATAACAAGGATGCATTGGTAAAAGTCTTGGAGGAAAGAAGACGGGAAATGCCTATGCTTGGCTGTACCCGCTTGATTGACTTGAAACGTTTGAATCGTGAACCTGAATTCGCAAAGACTATTGTGCATGAGGTGAATGGTGTAGAGTACAGATTGGAGCCCAATAGTCCTAAATATATTTTGCCTATTCCACCCTCTGTACTTCGTTTTAATCCTGATATGATTCCTAACATAAGATAAAAGATATTTTAATGAAAAAACTAACGATTATGATGGCAACAGCAGCATTATGCTGTTGCCTGGGTTCCTGTAACAGTGGAACTAAGCAAGAATTGGCGAATACGGTTCATTTGAAAGGCCAGTTGCTTGATATGGGTAGCCAGAATGTGCGTATGAGATTTGACGGAGCAGCATCTATGCTAGGTGACAGCCGGGATATTTTGTTGAAAACGGATGCTGCCGGTTATTTTGATACTACTTTTGTACTTAAAGAGCCGACATATTATACTATCAGCCGCAACACATTGTATCTTACTCCAGGAGATGACATGACTATCAAAGTAACTCAGACAAATACAGAAGCGGAATTCTCGGGAATCGGAGCCGAAGCCAATAATTACATGAAGTTCCGTCTTTTTCCGAAAGGTGGTTCTTATCTGGAAGCCGGTGGTAACTTGCGTGGAGATTTTGTATCCACTAAAGCGTTGGTTGACAGCTTGGCCGCTATACGTATGCATACATTGGATACGTTAAGTAATGTGTCTGATGCATTTAAAAAGCTGGAAACAGCACGGATCAAAGCGGATATTATTAATAGTTATATCTGTTATGCAAGTTATTCAAGGATGTTTGCCGGAGTGAAGACGGAAGAAGAGATGCGGGCTAAATGGAATGAATTTAATGTTTCATTAACTCAGGATGTAACTCCGCTATATAAGGAGATTATGAATGAAGATATGCTGAATGTAGCTGTGGTGCGCGATGTTTTGTCTTATCAGGAAGATTCTACATTGGCTTCTCTTTGGTTTAAGGATATTTCCATTCCTGCGCGTACTACGGAATTATATGCTTGTGCTAAAATAGTCGATAATCTGAGAAATGAAGCTTCTGAACAGACTGTGAACGAGGCGAAGGCATTTTTGCAAACAGTGAAGAATGCTGATTTTGCAACAGAAATTGAAGGAAAGATTGTTCAAGCTTCCAAGTTGCTTCCCGGACAACCTGCCATTGATTTTGAGATGTTGGATGTGGAGGGTAATGTGAAGCATCTTGCAGATTTTAAGGGTAAGGTGATTTATATTGATTTATGGGCGACCTGGTGTGGGCCTTGCATTCAGGAATCTCCGGCATTTGAGGCTTTAGGTAAGAAATATGTGGGTAAGGATATCGTTTTCTTCCGGTTTCTACAGATACTACAACGAAACCTTGGTTAAGGTATTTGGATGGACATAAGAAAGAATTGACTCAATATCATTCCAATGATGTTGCTTTAAAAGAAAGTTGGGCTATCATGTATATTCCTCGTTTTATTTTGATTGACAAGGATTTCAATATTGTGAATGCATACGCTCCACGTCCGTCAAGTGAAGAGATTGGTACTTTGATTGATTCTGTTCTTAATAAATAGTAAATTTATGATTTATAAAAAATATCTATTATTAGGCGTTTCTTTATGCATGTTAAATGCTTGCAATGAGTCTAAGTCTGTGTCTTTAGAGGGTAGTCTTGATGGAATCCAGGCTGATTCTATCTATTTATATCAAGTAGACAATGAGCATTATGGTAGTGTGAAACTGATTAAATCTATTGCTGTTACCGATGGTAGGTTTGCTTATCCCACTGATTCTGTACAAGCCGGTCTTTATTGTTTCTCTTTGCAGAATATGGAGCGTGGAGAGTATTTACAGCAATACGCTAATTTGTTTTTGGAACCCAAATCCATGCAGCTTACCTTGGGTAAGGATAAGTATGATCAACTGAGTTTACATGCTACAGGGTCTGCATTGCAGGAGCAATACGAAGCCTTGCAAGAAGCGAAATATGTAGCAGGTAATCGTATGGTTCTCGATTCTTTGGATCATATGTTCTATGAAGCTCGTGAAAAAGGGGATCGTGAGGAAATGGAGCGTATCCGGGAGGTTTCAGTCCTTATTATGAGAGTGCCTCTGAACAGACCCGTAAACTGATAAATGGGGAAATTGCTAAAAATAAAGGCTCATACTTCGGTTTGTATCTTTATTATACTTATCGCTTCCAAAATCATACTTTTAATACAGTTGAGGAGATTGATGAGGCACGTAACTTCATAGGCAGTTTTGATGAGGCGTCCAGGCAAAGTGGTATATATGTAAAAATGCAAGAAGGTTTGGATAAATTTGCTAGGTGTGCTACCGGTAGCGTTGCTCCTGCTATAACAGGAATTGATTTGAAAGGGAATTCTGTCAGTTTGAACGATTTCAAGGGTAAATATGTTCTAGTCGATTTCTGGTTTGCCGGTTGTAGTTGGTGTCGTAAGGAAACTCCTTATCTGTTGAAGACGTACAATGCTTTCAAAGATAAAGGATTTACTATTTATGGTGTGTCTACAGACCGTCGTGAGGAAGATTGGAAAAAGGCTATTGAAGAAGACAAGAGCTATTGGAATCAGGTTCTGTTGCAGAAAGACGACGTGAAGGATGTGTTGGAATCATACTGTATTGTCGGTTTCCCACATATAATTTTAGTAGATCCGGAAGGTAAAATTGTAGCGAAGGAGTTGCGTGGAGATGATCTTTATAATACCGTCGAAAAGTTTGTAAACGGAGCAAAATAAAGAATTGTGTTTTTTAACTCATAAAGCAGTAGGCTGGGAATGTCCGGTCTACTGTTTTTTCTTTTATGGAATATGGTTTTTTTTGAAGGAATGATATGGTTTTATTATAGGTAGTGATGTTCTGTATTGTATTTATTTTTTAAATAAATCTAATGTGTGACCTGTATTTCTTTAATGTTTTCCTTTTGAAGAACATATTGTCTGTCGGATAAGTTAAAAGTTTACCTTTGCAATATAATCAGAGGATGAGATATTGATCTATAATAAATATTATAAATAAAACGCATAGGTATTGTAAGCGTACAATACTTTTTGGTGGTCTCGTTGGATGCTTGTGTTCAGATTTAAGGCGAGGTCACCTTATTCTCGTAGAGAATTTAGATTTTAATTTGAATGATACTTGCTCGCGATGAGTAGGTATCATTTGTTTTTTAGGGGGGGTATTATGGAAATGGAAAATAGGTAGGTCTTTCTCCAAAACGTTGTTGATTGAATAAAACAAGTAAAAGAAAGAATTTCTCTATGTTAAGATAACAGTTTACTTTAAATTCTTAACTTTGTTCCCCTTGAAAAATGATTGTTACAAGATAATTTAACAGCTAAAAATGCAACAATATAAAAGACCGGAAGCTATAAAACGTATGAATGAGCTGGCGGGTAGCCGGAAGCCTTTCCTTTTTATTATAGATTATAAACAGCAGTGTTCCTTGATAGAGGAAATAAGTCGGATTGATTCTACCCGTTGCCGTTATAACTTTAATGGAGTGAAAAATGTGGATACTGTAACAGAAAGTTACAGTGGGCGGATAGACTGGAACTTTGTTCCAATGTCTTTGACAGACTACCGGCAGGCTTTTGAAATCGTAAAACGGAATATTCTGGCAGGTAACAGCTATCTCGCTAATTTGACTTGCAAGGTTCCTGTCAGTACTAATCTTACTTTGGAGGATGTGTTCCGGTACTCCAAAGCGCTTTATAGACTTTGGTTGAAAGATAAACTGGTCTGTTTCTCACCCGAAATTTTTGTTCGTATAGAAGATGGCGAGATAAAATCTTTCCCCATGAAAGGAACGATTGACGCTACCTTACCTAATGCGGAAAAACTGTTGATGGATGATCCTAAGGAAACTGCCGAACATGCTACCATTGTAGATTTGATTCGTAATGATTTGAGTATGGTGGCGGAACAGGTCAGGGTTGTCCGCTATCGTTATTGTGACCGGCTTGAAACCAATAAGGGACCTATCTTTCAGACAAGCTCCGAAATATGTGGTGTCTTGCCCAATGATTACCCGTCGCATATAGGAGATATTATATTTCGTTTGTTACCAGCCGGTTCCATAACCGGAGCGCCCAAATCCAAGACGATGGATATTATTGAAGAAGCGGAAAATTATGAGCGTGGATTTTATACGGGCATAATGGGTTATTGTGACGGCAGGACTTTAGACAGTGCGGTGATGATCCGTTTTTTAGAACAGGAAGGAGAGAATCTTTATTATAAGGCGGGGGGAGGAATTACTTCAAAGAGTGATTTACAAAGTGAATATAATGAAATGATACAGAAGATTTATGTACCCATTTATTGAAACTATACGGATAGAACAAGGAAAAGCGTGTAATTTGTCTTATCATAATGAAAGACTGAACAATACCCTTCATCATTTCTGGCCGGACTGTGCCGGCATAGAATTAGGTGAATACCTGAAATTGACACCGGAGATGAACGGAATGAAATGTAGGGTGATTTATGATGGAGGTGGAATAAAAGAAATTAGTTATGAAGCCTATCAGATGCGTCCGGTACATTCTTTGCAGTTGGTTTATTCGGATGATATAGATTATACTTATAAAAGTACAGACAGGGAAGCTTTAAACCGGCTTTTTGCCTGCCGTGGAGAACGGGATGATATTTTAATTGTCAGACGCGGACTGCTGACCGATACTTCCATAGCTAATATTGCCTTGTTTGATGGTAAGGATTGGTTCACACCTAAATTACCTTTGTTGAGAGGGACTTGCCGTACAGCATTGATTGACAACGGAATTATAAAAGAAAAAGATATCCGGCCGGAAGAACTATCCTCTTATTCTTTTGTTAGGTTATTTAACGCTATGATTAAATGGGGAGCGTTGGAATTTTCTACCGGAACCATTTACGGATAATAAGAAAGAAGGTGGAATTTTGAAGATTTTTGTTTGTTTCCTTAAATAATTTGCTATATTTGCAAAAAAAATATAAATATAGGTAGGGTATGAGATTGCGGACAGTTGCCAAGTTGGGTATGGTGCTATCAGTGGTATTGTTTTGTACGGCTGTGGGCTTTTACGGCTTTGCTAAGTTAAGCCTGACGGATAAGAGTCGTGAGATCAATCTCTTCTCACTTGTACCGGCTGATTGCATCGGTGTGTTGGAGAGTGATAATATTAATTATTTTCTGAATGAATTTCCTCAATTGAACTATTCTGAAGAACTGGGTAATTTCCAGTTTCCCGGTTTGTTTAATTATGTGTTGGGAGGTTTGAACGAATATACCACTAACACTGCTCATGGTCTGAGCAGTAAGATGAGCCGGGTAGTGGTCAGTTTCCATTCTCCGGGTACTCCGCGTGACCAGGTGGTATATTTCCGTATGGGGGCTGATGATAAGGAAACATTGGGAGATATGTTGTTAGAGAGAACTCCGGGAAGTTTTTCACCTAAAAAAGAGAAATACAGAGGAAAAACTATAGCAGTCTATCCATTGGGCAATAATGATTTTCTAGCTGTCTATAGCGAGGCGGGATTCTATGTGGTGAGTTATCAGAAGAGTTTGATAGAGAAAGTGATTGATGCGCATGAGGATGAAGAGAAAGCATTGAGTAATGATCCCGTGTTTGCCAAAGCGATGCAGAAAAAGAAAACGCATAACTTCCTGACTTTATACGGACGTACGCCGTCTATGCCTTTCTTGCAGGATAACAGTGGCTGTTGGAGTGAGTTTGACTTTCACATGAACAGTGATGTGGTGTACCTCACCGGAGATACTTTTATGCCTGATTCATGCGGCTGTGTGAACCAGATGGCCGAAAAATTGAAGAATATTCCGGATATAAGGGAAGATAGTTTGATTATTTCTGCTGATAAAGATTCCATGGCAAATTATATGGAAGAGGCCTACGAAAGAAATAGCAGGACATTGTTCAATGAATGTGTAGCTAATCTTTCACGTGATGCAGCCTTTATGCTTGTGGCGGACATGAACAAGATTTCCCGCAACCCGGAACGTTTCGAGCCTTATTTGCCGGCATTTCTGTTGGAGAATGCTCCTTTATTCCATTCGTTTATTCTTTCAACCCAATTGTCGGTTGTGAACGACCGGCTTTCCCATATCATGGTACTGACATATAAGGATTAGCGCAACTTATGTCGGTGGAAGTGGGGAGCCACTTTGCTTCTAAAATAAAATAACGAAATAACAGTGAGTGCGGCTCCGAATAGATAGGCCATCTTGAAGGTGGCTATTTCTGCTATATATCCGCCCAATAACATGCCGGCGCCTATACCTACATCCCACGAAGTCAAGTAGGTACTGGTTGCCGTACCACGCTGGTTGTTGGGGGCCAAGTTCACAAACAGCGTGTTATAGGCAGGGAACATGGTTCCAAACCCAATACCTAGTAAAAGAGCTATGGTGAACAGAAAATAAGTGGTCCATTGCAGACTCCATGTTGTCAGCCATCCGCATGAACTCAAACCGAAGAAACAGAAGCAGACCAAATACAGGCCGGCTTCAATAACTTGAGTAACCATTCCCCGGTCTACCAGGCGTCCGGAGAAAAGACGGGAAACTGCCATTCCCAACGCCATGAAGGTGAAGAAGAAACCGGTGGATGCCTGGATACCTATTTGCTTGGCATACATTGCAACGTAATTGGTGGTCATGCCATAAGGGATGGATAGTAATAACAAACTGAAACCTGCCGGTATTCCTTTAAGCAAAATAAAGCGGTCCAATGATATCGGTTCTCGTTTTACAGGAGGTTTGTAGGTGGTCTTTACCAATGAGGCGCATAGAAATCCTATCAGGCAGGAACCTAATGAGCAACAGAAAATAAGCGTATAGTCTGCTCCTGCATCATGCAGGAAGAGTCCGGTCATCGGTCCGATGGACATGGCTATATTGTTTGCCAGCCCATAATATCCTAATCCTTCCCCACGGCGTGAAGAAGGCATGATATCAATGACAATGGTATTTCCGCTGACTGTCACCATGCCGAACGATACTCCGTGTATAATGCGGAATAAAATAAATAAGGTGAGTGTTCCTGCAATGAGATATCCTCCGAAGATGGCGGTAAAAGTGAAATAAGCCAACAGATAAAGTGGTTTGCGGGCAAATGTATCTAACAGATAGCCGGAAAAGGGGCGTATGCACAGGGCGGCAATGGTGTAACAGGAAAGTACGACCCCTATGGTTGTTTTGTTGGCGTCAAAAACTTCTGCCAGATAGAAAGGCAATACAGGCATCAGTAACCAGAATCCAAAGAATAATAGAAAATTGGCTGCCAGTATTTCTATATAATTTTTGGTAATCAGCTTGTCCTTCATAAGCAATAATGTGCTAATATGTCAATGTATCAATATGCTAATGTGGCAATATGTTAATATGCCAATTGACCGCGTTCTATTCCGCATGGCAATTGGCATATCAGCACATGGTCACATTGACACATTATTAATTGGCTGCTTCGAATTCTTTCAGGAAGCGGGTATCGTTTTCAGAGAATAATCGTAAGTCGTTTACACGATATTTCAAGTTGGTGATGCGTTCAATACCCATACCTAGCGCATAGCCTGAGTAAACTTTGCTGTCAATGCCGTTGGCTTCCAATACATTCGGATCCACCATACCACATCCCAGAATTTCCACCCAGCCTGTGCCTTTACAGAACGGACAACCTTTTCCGCCGCAAATATTACAACTGATATCCATTTCGGCACTTGGTTCGGTGAACGGGAAATAGGACGGACGCAGACGGATTTGAGTATCTTCGCCGAACATTTCTTTGGCAAACAACAGCAATACCTGCTTCAAATCAGTGAATGATACATTCTTGTCAATGTAGAGTGCTTCCACTTGATGGAAGAATGCATGGGCACGATAACTGATCGCTTCATTGCGGTATACACGTCCCGGACAGATGATGCGGATAGGAGGTTGCGAATGTTCCATAGCTCTTGCCTGTACGGAAGAGGTGTGAGTGCGAAGTACGATGTTCTTTTTCACATCTTCCTGATTGGCTTCGATGAAGAAAGTATCTTGCATATCACGTGCAGGATGGTCTTCGGCAAAATTCATGGCAGTGAATACGTGCAAGTCGTCTTCTATTTCGGGACCGTCGGCAATACTGAAGCCCAGCCGATGGAATATATCAATGATTTCATTCTTTACAATGCTCAGCGGGTGGCGTGTTCCCAGTTCGATGGGATAAGCCGTACGGGTAAGATCCATTTCGGCTGCGCTGTTATCTTGGGTCTCGAAAGCTTCTTTCAATGAGGCGATACGCTCCTGAGCCTTGTTCTTCAGCTCGTTCAGTTTCATACCCACCTCTTTTTTCTGCTCGGCAGGTACGTTGCGGAAGTCTGCCATCAACTCATTAATCGCTCCTTTTTTGCTAAGATATTTAATGCGCAAGGCTTCCAATTCTTCCGCATTGGCTGCTTGCAAGCCTTCAATTTCCTGAAGTAATTGTTCTATTTTAGCTAACATAGTTTCTTCTTTATTTTTTAATGACCGCAAAGTTAGCGAATTAAACCCATATATTTTGCTGAAAACTAAAAAAAACGATATTTTTGCATCGATTTTTTCTAAATATAGAAAATGAGAAAACTTATAATCGGAGTTTGTCTGCTTATGCTGATAAGCTCCTGTGGAGGTGGGAAAAAGAAAATGGACCCCTTCGAGACGCTTACTGAGGAGATTGATTCGCTGACTGCAACCCCGGACACAACAGAAGCGATGGCTGCGGTAGAGGAAGAACCAATGGTTCCCGCTACGGCCGACGAAAGTTTTGCCGACTTTTTCTACAATTTTGCCAGTGATGAAAAATTACAATTGTCACGCATCGTGTTCCCTTTGCCGTATTATACAATGGAAAAGAAAGAGCACATTGAAAAGGAGCAATGGAAACACGATCCTTTATTCAGCCGGCAGGATGCCTATACAGTTCTGTTCGATAAGGCGGAAGACATGGAAATGGAGAAAGATACGGGTCTAACCAGTGTCAAGATAGAATGGATTTACTTGAAGAAGGGAAAAATCAAGCGGTACTATTTTGAGCGGCTGAAGGGGCTGTGGAAACTGGAAGCCATAGATTTTGCGGATATGCCGAGAGAGGATACCGGTAAGGAGGACTTCTTTGAGTTTTATGAACGTTTTGCCAATGATTCTGTTTTCCAGTTGTCTCGTTTGCACGAACCGTTGAAGTTTGTGACCGCTGATCCCGAAGACGAGTTTCAGATACTGGAAACGACTTTGGAGGCCGGGCAATGGTTCGCATTCCAGCCTGTATTGCCTCGTGAGAATCTGACTAATGTAAACTATGGCCAGAACGAGAATGTGCATTCCAATACGAAGGTGATTGAAATGAAAGGTTTTGGCAATGGATTTAATAATACGCTCTATTTTGAACGGCGCCACGGTCTGTGGAAACTGATGCAGTTTGAGGATCTGAGCGATTGATTTGATTGTAAATGAAGGAAATAAAAGACTACTCTCTGTTGCCTCATAATACATTTGGTATGGATGTGAAGGCATCTTTGTTTGTGGAATATGAATCGGTGACAGAGCTGCAATCCATCTTGTCGGATAAAAAACTGATGGCCGGTAACTGGTTGCATATTGGCGGAGGAAGCAATCTGCTTTTTAAAGGTGATTATGCGGGAACTGTCCTGCATTCGGCTATCCGGGGGTATGAGGTGGTTGCTGAAAACGAACAGGAAATAGAGGTAAGGGCAGGAGCCGGTGAGGTGTGGGATGATTTTGTGGCATATACCGTGAAAAACAGTTGGTATGGTGCTGAAAATCTGTCATTGATTCCCGGTGAAGTGGGTGCTTCTGCCGTTCAGAATATCGGTGCGTATGGTGTTGAGGCAAAAGATTTGATTGTAAGTGTGGAAACCGTCGAGGTGGAAACCGGCAGGAAACGGATTTTTACCAAAGAGGAATGCCGTTACGCTTATCGTGAAAGCATTTTCAAGAAAGATTTGAAAGGTAAATATATAGTGACTTACGTCACCTATCGTTTAAGTAAACAGCCGGTTTTTAATCTGGAGTATGGAAATGTGCGTGGCGAATTGGAAAAGCGAGGAGGTGAGGTGGCATTGGAGAATGTAAGGAAGGTGATTATTGCCGTGCGTGAAGCCAAGTTGCCCGATCCCCGGGTGCAGGGAAATGCCGGAAGTTTCTTTATGAATCCGATTATTCCACGCAGGCAGTTTGAAATAGTACAGCAACAGTATCCTGATATGCCACATTATGAGGTGGATGGCAATAGGGTGAAGATTCCTGCTGCATGGATGATAGACCGTTGCGGCTGGAAAGGCAAACAAATAGGACGCGCGGGTGTTCATTCTAAACAGGCATTGGTCTTGGTGAACTGTGGAGGCGCTACGGGAGATGAAGTGATTGCTCTTGCCAGACGGATACAGGAGTCTGTGCTTCAAAAGTTCGGGGTGGCTATCTCTCCCGAAGTGAATTTTATATAAGGTATGATATGAAGATTACAATACTAGGCAGCGGAACGTCTACGGGAGTACCCGAAATAGGGTGCAAATGTCCGGTATGCACCAGCAGCGATCCCCGGGACAACCGTTTGCGTTGTTCGGGACTGGTAGAAACGGAAGGGCTCCGGATTCTGATAGATTGCGGTCCCGATTTCCGTGAACAGATGATACGGTTGGACGATTTCAAGCCGTTGGACGGTGTTTTGATTACTCATGAACACTATGACCATGTAGGAGGCTTGGATGATTTGCGTCCTTTCTGTCGTTTTCGCGATGTGCCGGTTTATGCCGAACAATATACGGCAGAGCGTTTACGCCAGCGTATTCCTTATTGTTTTGCCGAACATCTTTATCCGGGAGTTCCCCGTATTACATTAGAGGAAATTGTTCCCGATTCTCCTTTTATTATCGGCAATCCCGAAGGAAACAAAGTAGAGGTGACACCTCTTCGGGTAATGCACGGCAAACTGCCCATTTTGGGATACCGTATCGGCCGGATGGCATGGATTACCGATATGTTGACGATGCCTGGGGCTGAATATGATTTGCTGCAAGGACTGGATGTGTTGGTAATGAATGCATTGCGTCCTCAGCCTCACCATACCCACCAGAATTTGAAGGAGGCTTTGGACAATGCACAAAGAATAGGAGCCGGGGAAACCTATTTTATTCACATGAGTCATCATATAGGATTACATGCTGATGCTGAACGGTTATTGCCGCCGCATGTGCATTTTGCATACGATGGAATGAAAATTTGTTTATAAAGCCGGCTTCAACGAATACCGGCACAATCCGTTCAACCCGCATTCCGAACATTTCGGTGTCCGTGCCACACAAACATATCTTCCGTGTAAAATAAGCCAATGATGTGCGGTGGGCACAATCTCCTTCGGAATATACTTCATCAGATATTTCTCGGTAGCCAGCGGTGTGGTGCAGGTTTGAGGAACCAGCCCGATGCGGTGGCTCACGCGGAACACATGTGTATCTACCGCCATGGCCGCTTTATTGAATACTACACTTTGGATGACATTGGCTGTCTTGCGTCCCACTCCCGGCAGTTTGACCAGTTCTTCCAATGTTCCCGGTACTTCGCTATGAAAATCTTTCACCAGCATTTGCGCCATGCCCACCAGGTGTTTTGCCTTGTTGTTGGGATAACTTACACTCCGTATGTATTCATAAATCACTTCCGGCGTCGAAGCGGCCAATGCCTCAGGAGTCGGGAAATCCCGGTAAAGAGGAGGGGTGATCATATTTACCCGTTTGTCCGTGCATTGTGCACTCAGGATAACAGCTATCAATAACTCGAATGGGTTATTGTAATGAAGTTCGGTTTCGGCAACAGGCATCGCTTCTTGAAAATAAGCGATCACCTTGTTATAAAGTTCTTGTTTTTTCATCTTACCTTCTTTTTTCGGTTACAAATATAATTGATAAATCAATAGGGTAGAATTATTCGGGCAATTCATTTGTTTAGTTGAGTAAACTTCTTATATTTGCATAAATATATTAGATTTATGCAGCTTAACGTAAAGAATGAAACTTCTACATTGAAAGCTGTGGTGCTTGGACAACCCGGTTCCATAGGGAAGGTCCCCACGCTGGAAGAAACTTATGACGCCAAGTCATACGAGTCCGTATTGCATAACATATACCCCCATGAAGAAGATATTTTCAAAGAGATGAGATGCTTTGAAAGCGTATTGTTGAAATATGGGGTACAGGTCTATCGCCCGTGGACACTGGAGAATTGTAATCAGGTGTTTGCCCGTGATGTGGGGTTTGTGATTGACGACAAGATTATTGTTTCCAACATCATCCCCAACCGGGAGGATGAGAAGGAAGCCTACGAAGTGGTCTATAATCAGATAGCTTATAACAAGATTTTCAACCTTCCCGAAAAGGCGCACGTAGAGGGAGGTGATGTGGTGCTTTACAATAATATAGTGTTTGTAGGCCTTTATACCCAGCCCGATTACCCGCAGATGAAGACGGCACGTACCAACCGGTATGCTTTTTCCTTTCTGAAAGAAATCTGTCCGGGGAAGATATTCATCCCCTTGGAGCTGAAAAAACATAATACAGATCCACGTGCGGGGATTCTGCATCTGGATTGTACCTTTATGCCGGTAGGGAAAGGGCATGCGATTATTTATAAGGACGGATTTATGTATCCTCAGGATTATCATACTCTGCTCGATTTGTTCGGCAGGGAGAATGTATTTGAAATAACGCGGGAAGAGATGTACTATATGAATACGAATGTCTTTTCCATCTCTCCTGAGGTAGTGGTTTCTGAAAAGAACTTTATCCGCCTGAATACCTTTATGGAAGAGGTATGGGGAATGACGGTAGAGCGTGTACCTTATTATGAAATATCTAAGATGGGCGGACTGTTGCGCTGCTCCACCTTACCATTAATCCGAGAAAATGACTAAACAAACAACAAACCACATTTTGATGGTGGAACCCGTGGCCTTCGGGTTCAATGAAGAAACAGCGGCCAACAATTATTTCCAGCAGCGGACAGTTGCGGCAGGTGAAACAGTACAAGCTTGTGCCTTGAAGGAATTTCGGGGCATGGTGGATAAGTTGCGTGCAAACGGCATAGAGGTAATAGCGGTACAGGATACCCAGATACCTCATACTCCGGATTCCATATTTCCGAACAACTGGGTGTCCTTTCACGACGACGGAACGGTGGTGCTGTATCCTATGTTTGCGGAAAACCGCAGGGCGGAAAGACGGGCGGATATCTTGCAGCGGATAGAGTCGGAGGGGTTCTGCATCCGTCGGAAGGTAGATTATACAGGTTTTGAAGAAGAAAACCGGTTTCTGGAGGGGACCGGGGGAATCATTCTGGACCGGGTGAACCGTTATGCATACGCGGCTTTGTCGCAAAGGGTGGACGAAGCTTTATTTGGTCGGTTCTGCAAGGAGCAGAATTTTATTCCGGTGTCCTTTCATGCTTATCAGACTGTAAACGGACAACGTCTGCCCATTTATCATACCAATGTCATGATGTGTGTGGCGACAGATTATGCGGTCGTTTGTCTGGACAGCATCGACGACGTGGAAGAGCGTGAGCAGGTTTGTCACGTCTTGCGGCAGACAGGGAAAGAAATCATTGCCATCTCCGAGGAACAGATGCATCACTTTGCCGGAAATATGCTTCAGGTGGAGAACGGGAAAGGCGCATTGTTTCTAGTGATGTCTCAAAGTGCTTACGATTCGTTGGATGAAGGCCAGTTACAACGGCTGTCTAAGTATAACGCGTTGCTTCCCATGCCCATCCCTACCATTGAAACGCTGGGAGGAGGAAGTGCCCGTTGCATGATGGCGGAAATATTCTTGAAGAAAGAAAAACATTAAATGATAAAAAGCTTATGGATGCAAAATTATCGGCAGCTCAATTGATGGAGCTTGAGAACAAACATGGAGCACACAATTATCATCCTGTTCCTGTGGTATTGGATAAAGGAGAAGGTGTGTTTGTATGGGATGTGGAAGGAAAGAAATATTATGATTTCCTTTCCGCTTATTCGGCAGTGAACCAAGGACATTGTCATCCGCGTATTATCGATACGTTGGTAAAACAGGCGCGAAAGCTGACTTTGACTTCACGCGCTTTTTATAACAGCCAGTTGGGACGGTATGAAGAATTTGTCACCCGTTATTTCGGATATGACAAGGTTTTACCGATGAATACGGGAGCCGAGGCGGTAGAAACCGCATTGAAGCTTTGCCGCAAATGGGCGTATGAAGTAAAAAAGCTTCCCAAGGATACGGCGGAAATCGTTGTATGCCGGAATAATTTTCATGGGCGTACTACCACTATCGTTTCTTTCTCCATTGATCCGGACGCTTACAATAACTACGGACCTTTTACCCCCGGCTTTGTCGTGATTCCCTACAATGATGCCGAAACATTGGCGAAAGTGCTGGACGAACATCCTCATGTGGCCGGATTCCTGGTTGAGCCCATTCAGGGAGAGGCAGGTGCTTATGTACCCGATGAGGGATATTTGAAAAAATGTTACGACTTGTGCCGTGCCCACAATGTACTTTTTATAGCCGATGAAGTGCAGACCGGCATTGCCCGTACAGGTAAATTGCTGGCTTGTGACTATGAGAATGTTCATCCGGATATTCTGATTTTGGGAAAGGCTTTATCGGGTGGGGCCTGTCCTGTTTCTGCGGTATTATCATGCAATGAAGTGATGGATGTTATCCGTCCGGGGCAACATGGCTCCACTTTTGGCGGAAATCCTATTGCTGCGGCAGTGGCTGTTACGGCGCTTGAGGTAGTACGGGACGAACAGTTGGCGGACAGGGCATACAGGTTGGGACTGATATTCCGGGAAGAGATGAGAAAACTGTGCGAAACATCTCGTGTGGCTTCTTTTGTCCGGGGCAAGGGATTGCTGAATGCGTTGATAATCAATAATGATGAAACGAAGGATTTGGCGTGGGAGATTTGCTTGAAATTGGCCGAAAACGGTTTGCTGGCCAAACCGACACATACGAATATTATTCGTTTTGCTCCGCCATTGGTGATTACAGAGGAACAATTAAAGGAGTGTATCGAAATTATAAAGAAGACGATTGCTTTGTTTGAATAAAGGATTTTTTATCCTGTCTTTTAGGGGTGGATTCAATCTGCCCCTAAAATCGTTTTCACTGATACCCACCTGTTTGTGACGCTTCATCTTTCATTGTTCCATACTGTTTGGCTATAGAAAAGGTAATTATTTGATGAGGCTGTTTCTTCTTGATAAGAATATTTAATGCAGTTATATCCGGTTAACTCGGAAATAATTTCTATCTTTGCACCCCGAATTAAAAAATAGACGTATGATGCCGTGAATAGCGGTCGTGTATTCTAGAACACCACGTAAAAAACAGGAGAAATGAAGAATAATAATACTGTATCTGTATCGTTCATGTTGCTTGGCATACTGTTTTGTGTATGTCTTGTCGCAGCAAATTTATTGGAAACCAAAGTTGTCCAGATCTGGAAAATTACGGCAACAGCCGGACTGGTTGTATTTCCTATCTCTTACATTATCAATGATTGTATAGCCGAAGTATGGGGCTTCCGCAAGGCACGTCTTATCATTTGGATGGGTTTTGCCATGAATTTCATGGTGGTAGCTTTGGCGCAGCTTGCCATTCTGATGCCCGCAGCTCCGTTTTGGGAAGGAGAGGAGGGCTTCAACTTCGTTTTCGGCATGGCGCCCCGCATCGCTGTAGCCAGTCTGACCGCTTTCTTGGTCGGCTCTTTTCTCAATGCCTATGTCATGAGTAAAATGAAGCTGGCTTCGGGAGGAAAGAACTTTTCACTTCGTGCCATCACTTCCACTTTGGTGGGTGAGAGTGCCGATTCCATGATTTTCTTTCCTGTTGCCTTTGGAGGTTTGATGCCTGCCGGTGAACTGATAAAGATGATGGTTATTCAGGCAGTGCTCAAGACACTCTATGAAATTATTATCCTGCCCGTTACCATCCGTGTGGTAAATTACATCAAGAAGGTGGATGGCAGTGATGTCTTTGATGAGCATATCTCATACAATATATTGAAAATCAAAGAACTTTAATAAGATGCTGATGTGTCAGTGTGCCGGTTAGCCAATTACCATGCGGTATATGGCGCAGCATATCCACATAGCGCGGCAATTGGCACATTGGCGTATTAGTAAATTGAAAAATTGTCAACAATGAATAAAAGTGACGCATTGGTTGTGTTCAGCGGAGGGCAGGACTCAACCACTTGCCTGTTTTGGGCAAAAAAACATTTCCGCAAAGTGTATGCTTTAAGCTTTATCTATGGACAAAAGCATGTGAAGGAAGTGGAGCTGGCCCGTGTTATTGCCGGAAAGGCAGGGGTGGAGTTTAAAGCGATGGATGTTTCCTTTATAGGCAACCTGGGTAAAAATTCGCTGACAGATACTACGATAACGATGGATGAGGTGAAGCCTGCCGATAGTTTCCCTAATACGTTTGTGCCGGGGCGGAATTTGTTCTTTCTGAGCATTGCGGCTGTCTATGCACGCGAATTGGGAATCAATCATATCGTGACCGGTGTGTCGCAGACAGACTTCAGCGGTTATCCCGATTGCCGGGATGCTTTTATCAAGTCGCTGAATGTGACATTGAACCTTGCCATGGACGAGCAGTTCGTGCTTCACACTCCGCTGATGTGGATTAATAAAGCGGAAACATGGGCGTTGGCGGACGAATTGGGCGTGCTCGATTTGATCCGGCATGAAACGCTGACTTGCTATAATGGCGTACAGGGGGATGGCTGCGGTCATTGCCCGGCCTGTAAGCTCCGTCGTGAAGGATTGGAAAAGTATCTGGAGATAAAGGCGGAAAGAGAGAAACGATAGGATAAACGAAGGTGTTTTCTCTTTGTATGAAAGGTGTTCCTTTCTTGCCGGGTATATCGTTTCACTTTAGTGAGCAAATTTTATCACTGAAGTGAAGAAGTTTCATCACTCAAGTGGTACAGTTTCATCACTTCAGTGAAACGATGTACTTGGCAGGGAGAGAATTTCTATTCCAAGGTATGAAAGAGAAACATGAATATGAAAAAAACAGATTTTAATGGAAAGAAAAGATGAATTGACCCTTCTCGGGTCGAAGACCGAGTACAGGCAAGATTATGCTCCCGAAGTGTTGGAGTCCTTTGTGAACAAACATCCCGGAAACGACTATTGGGTACGTTTTAACTGTCCCGAATTTACCAGTTTGTGTCCTATTACAGGACAGCCCGATTTTGCGGAAATCCGTATCTCCTACCTGCCTGATGTGAAAATGGTGGAGAGCAAGAGCTTGAAGCTGTATTTGTTTAGTTTCCGTAATCATGGCGATTTTCATGAAGATTGCGTGAATATCATCATGAAAGATTTGATTAAGCTGATGGATCCTAAATATATTGAGGTGACGGGCATTTTTACTCCGCGCGGTGGTATTTCCATTTATCCGTATTGTAATTACGGCCGTCCGGGTACTAAGTATGAGGAATTGGCGGAGTATCGGATGCGTAATCACGATTTATAGATGTATCTCTTGGAATGATTAGATAGATTGTGGGCTCAAATATTTGCTGGTTTTGAAAATTTGTTCTATTTTTGCACTCCGAAAAAAGGAGAGGTGCTCGAGTGGTTGAAGAGGCACGCCTGGAAAGCGTGTATACCCCAAAAGGGTATCCGGGGTTCGAATCCCCGTCTCTCCGCGATAAAGGCTGAGAATCAGTAAATAGCAAAACAAATGCTCGGTTTTATACTCAATAATGTAAAGCTGGGTCTTTTTGTGTTATTTGAGAAACAAAATAGTGTTTGGATTTGTAGCCTCATTTTGAAAAAGATAATATTCTATATTAGAATGAAAAGATATATTAAAGGTTGCCTTTGTATATATGCGGATGCATTACATAGGCAACCTTTAGTTATTTAAGGGGTAATTACTAGGGAAATGTTTCTGCAATTTGTTTGGCAACGCGTTTTATAGCACTTCTGATGTCTGCGGATACGCTGAATCCTAAGGTGGTGTATGCACCGCGACATGAAGCTATCGGGCGGCCGGTGAGGTAATCTATGAAATTTACAGTTACAATGGATTTTTCTTCTAAAACATCTACCCCATATTTTACCATAAGCAGTTTTGACTGTTGTGTAGCAGTCAACTCGTTTATACGCATATCATTGATTAACTTAAGACGGGAGCCTTCTACGGCATCAAACAATTGTATCTCGTATTCCATCAATTGAGCCGGAATATGATAAGTGTCATTGTTGATAATTGAAGCATATTCATATTTTGACAAATCAACATTTTGCGATACGACACTTTTAGAGGTTGTACAAGATGATGCTGTTATTCCGACTAAAAACAGGAATGTGATAATTATTTTATTCATAGAATTGTTATTTAGGTTCTATATGCAAATAATATCTTTCTTGTACTAACTCGTCAGTGCCGTCAGAAAGTTGATGCAACATCAACATATGAGTGGTTGGATTTTCCCAATACAATTCAGCTTTCACACCTTTCTCAGGCAGGCATTTGAATAAGTTTTCTTTCTCTTTGGCATCTTGTCCCTTGCCAAAATTGTTTTCCATCAGTGTCTTGATGGCTTTTTCTGTTGTTGGCGGAAAATCTGCATCTGATAGCGATTTATGATTTACCGGGATAATTTGGGAATAAGGAGCGTCGTTCTTTGCAACAATGTCGTATACCTGATATTCAAAATCTCTATCCAATAGGCAATAGGCTGTTAGATTCTGAGGATTCTGTAAGACAATCGTACCCCATTCAAGTCCTAAGAAGTCGCGATTATAAAGCGTTGTATTGAGCGAAGTCTCATATTCCACTTTTCCATGACGGTAGCCTTTAAGACGGCTTTTTACAGTACCACTCTTGAAAAAGTGTGAACTCCATTGTTTAGAAAGAATCTTTTCTTCTCCTTCTGCTGTAACATTATGTTCATAGATTTTGAACGTGTGAGGAAAATGATCTGCACTCCACACAATAGAATCGTAATAGTTTGTAAACTTAGGAAAAACTGTAGGCATATAATGACCGTTTATGTCCGTTATTCGAAATGTTATCAAATCGAGGGGTGATGGCAACAGACTTTCAATATGCATCAAGGGAGTAAATTCTGCCATAATCATCTTGAACTTAGCTTCTTCCGGCAAAGCCTCCGGTTCTGGGTCTGGTTGTCCATTATCTTTAAAGATTCTGGATAAACAGATGGTTGTATAAGCTGTTCTTTCCCCGTCATTTGCCGAAATCCGAATCTCTTCGTATGCATCCGGAGAATCCGAAACAGACGGAGGGAAATGGATTTTCACTTGATTGGCTAATTTTGAATGTATCATTCTTTGTTTCAAATCTTCGTCTATGCTCTTCGAAATAGATTTTCCGTTGCATCTGATAGTTTTCCCCTGCATAAACTTCATGAATGAGGGAAAGCAGTTTCATGCTGAAATATTCGGGTAGTTTGGCTGTTGTTGCATCCGTTTCTGTTTCCGGTTGGCTGTCCGTATAGCTCTGCTGGTCGGTTTCTTCCGGCTGTTTTTCATTGGTATCTTTCATCTTCATGTTGAAGCATCTTTCAGCTGTTGGGGAGTTGGCATGGCTTTCTGTACCTCAATTTCCTTGGAAATATTCTGAATTTCAGTATCATATATCAGCAAATTCGTATTGGTTTCTGATGCGCTTTGCTTTAGCTTCTTGGTGGATCCGTTCTTTACCCGTTGCTTGTCTGCATCTCATTTGGCTCTGTCAATCCGGTAGCCCGTTGTAAACTGGGGCGTGGCTGGCAAAGATGACACACATACGGATATAGGTACGTTCTCTACGATTGGCACACGTTCTTTTTCCGATTCTCCAATGCCAAAATGATGTTACGCTTGATATTCATAATTGGCTGCGTTTGAAATTCTACACCTAAATATACACCCAATAATTGAGATAGTAAAAGACATTTAGAAAGATTTAGATTTACTCTCAAGTTCCTTTTCTTCGCAATGCGGAATGACAACTTCCTTTCGAATTGATGATAATATTAAAAAAGAACATCTACCCGGTTGCCTTGTATAAATAAAAAGACTGTTTTACGTAATTCTCTGTCCAGTGCACGTAATAAAAATACAATTGTATGTTTCTAACTTTGCACTATCAAAATAAACATCATAAAACAAGTATTTTTACTTAATAAAATAATCGGCGACAATATGAAAAAAACGTGCTTTTTTTTCTTTCTGCTGTTCAGCCTGCAGGCTTTCTCACAGAAGGTTGTGCTAAAAAACAACCTTGTCTATGACGCCCTGCTGACACCCAATCTTTCTGTGGAGCTCTCCCTAGGGAAGAAATGGACTTTGGATACCCAAGTGGGTATGAATTTCTTCTTTTATGAAAGTGATGCTACCGCAGGCGGTTACAAAACAAGGAAGTGGAGCCATTGGCTTGTACAGCCGGAGATAAGATATTGGACCTGTGAAACATTCAACGGCTGGTTTCTTGGTCTTCATGCCCACGGAGGACAAATGAATGTAGGAGGCATAAATATTCCTTTTATCATTCAAAACCACTCCAAAGAAATGAAAGATTACCGTTATGAAGGGTATTTTTACGGTGGGGGTATCAGTACGGGCTACCATTGGATACTGTCCAGCAGATTCAGTGTAGAGGCATCCTTAGGACTGGGCTATGCGCGTGTTAAATATGACAGGTTCAGATGCACTTCTTGTGGGAAGAAAGATAGTAAGGGGAAAGCTGATTATCTGGGACCTACAAAGCTTGCCGTTTCGATTATCTATATAATTAAATAAATGATGCTTTGCATATATAAACATTAAAAACAGAATCAATGAAACCAATACAATATTATATAGGAATACTCTCTGTGCTGGGGTATGTATACTGTTTGCCGGTGGTAGGACAGGTGGAGGATAAGGTTGTCAGAAAGGGGAATCCCCGTTTGGAATATACAGATGTGAAAACCGGACGTAGCCCGGAAGGGAAAATGTTTACCGTTTCTTTCAATATAGTAGAATCCATCAATCGGTTGAGGACACAGGAAATTGTTTATATCTATCCTTCTCTGGTATCTTCTGACGGCAATATCAGGACTGCTTTCTCGCCTTTGTGTATTTCCGGAAAGAAAAGATACAAGGTTGTTGCCCGTAAGGAAAGACTGGGTGGTAACCCGGGTACATTACTTCCTGTGAAGGATATTCGCAGTTCCAGAGATTTGAGGGAGTCTGGAATCTCCGTCAGGGAAACATTGCCTTTTGAACGTTGGATGGCTTCCGGCCATCTTTTTCTTCGTGAAGAGGTGTATGGATGTTCCGAGTGCGGTAAAGGTGTGAGCCAGTTGAATATACCGGTAACCGGGATAGACCTTTTTGGCCCGGAAGACTATAAATACATTTTTTATACTCCGGAAAAGGTGGAGATAAAATGTTATGAAGAAGAATTTGACTGTAAGGTCACTTTCAAATCCGCACAGTATGAACTTCTTCTTGGATTTGGTAAAAATCAGGAAGAATTAGCCCGTCTGGATGATTTTGTATCCAAAGGGCTTCGGATCAAAGGGGCTAGGCTTCGTGAGGTACATATCATGGGATACGCTTCTCCGGAAGGTGAGTTTAGTTATAATAAACATTTGGCGGAACGTCGTACTCATACGCTTTCTTATTATGTACTGAGTAAGTACCCGCAGCTCGAGAAAGCCTCCATATACGAAATAGAAGGGGTGGGTGAAGACTGGAAAGGCTTGGAAAATATTATAAATGTATCTTCTTTGGCATATAAGGATGAAATTTTATCCGCTATTAATAGGCATCATACGGATGTGGCCCGTGAAGCGGCTATACGCTCTTTAGATGGGGGAAAGGTTTATGCGGAGTTGCTTTCCACAGTTTATCCCACTTTGCGCCGTACCGTTTTTCGCATGGGATTTGATGTTCGTCCCTATACGGATGACGAATTGGAGGAAATGTTTATTACCGTTCCCGGATGCCTGAGCCAGTATGAGATGTACAGGCTGGCGCAACAGTATGCCGAACAGGGAAAAAATCCGGTAAACATATACAAGAAGGCTTATGAACAGTTTGCACTTGATCCGCTGGCGGCACTCAACTATGCCAATGCGCTTTTAAAGTATGAAAAGGATGCGGATAAGGCTCTGATGATATTAGACACAGTAAAGAGTGACAGCCGTTCTGTTTATCCTATGGCAATTGCCCATAGTATGAAAGGAAACTGGCGGAAGGCGGAGGAATTACTGAAAAAAGACATGGAGCCCCGGGAATGAAAACTCCTGGACTTTCCATGACAGGATTAACGGATAAATAGCAAGCATTTAATGTATTAATAATTAAATTATTTATTTACTAAACAGTTTAAGTTATGAAAGTAAACAATTTATTTTTAGTGGGAGTTGCAGCCTTAAGTCTGGGCATGACAGCTTGTAATAATGAGGATGTCCCTCAGGTAAACAATCCGGGCGAGGGAACAACATTTGCAGGAATGTATATTTCCGCTATGAAGGATGTTTCAACCAGAGCGGTGAATGACAATCAGGAAGATTATGGAGGAAGAACGGAAGAGAGTAAGCTTACGGAATTACAGCTTCTCTCAAATGTCCTGCCTCAAACATGGATGTTAGGAACGGTAGCTGATGAAACAGGCAAATTTTGGGAAACGCAAACAGCCGGTACATTCAAGGTTGCTCCATGGAAGACGAATCCCGGTCCTCAATCCATGGCACTGTTGTTTAACAAGGGTACCCTTTCCGCCGATATTGCAACAGCTGCGGATCAGACATATGGTAGTACAGCTACCGCAGTAAAAGATATTGCTGCTCTTGCCACAGACAACAAGTTTGTCATGACTTCGAGAGCCGAGCAGAAAACTATTGTTCCCAGCATTACCGAGGATGCTGCCAAAACGGGTACAAGTGAGGCTCAAAATGTATTCTCCTTTGATGTGGAGCGTATCGTGGCACAAGGACTGGTTGCGAAGGATGCCGCATTGAAAGAAACAACCGCGGATGGAAAAGGAAAGGTTGATCTTACCGACATCACGTATACTGCCATCAACGGTGCCGCAAAGACATATCTTTTCCGTAACCATGCGGGAAAGCGTACAATTGGAGATACCGACGGTCTTTACGAGGCCTTTGCATCAGCCATTGATGGATATACCGATTTTGAGGCGGCCAAAGAACCGGAAGGTTCAGCTAAGGATTATTTGATCCGTCTAGGGAATCTCTTGCCGGAAGAGACTTCAACAGCGAAAGATCTTGGCATGTATGCAGCTAAAAACGTTGCAGAAAATGTTAATATCGCTAAAAATGTAGCAGGTATTTATTTTTTTGAAAATTCTGTAAAAAAGGAAGCACTTACAGCTGAAAATAAAAATTACGGTTACTATCGTCTACCTTATGCCAAGGTTTATGCAACTTATATCCCTAATGAAGTATGGGAGCTTGATAATGATGGAAAAACATTGGTTAAAATGAATAACTATACAAAAGGAACAACATTCTATCGGGGAGAAGGTGATGGACTTATCTATGCCAGCAAGGAAGCCGCGCAGAAAAGTCAGTTGAGCCCAAATCAAAAAGCTTATACCTATACGAACGGAAAATGTGCATACCGTGCGTTGTGGAACCGTCAGACTGTTACAGCTGATGGAAAATCGATTGTGAACGCTGACACACGCCGTAACAACACCTATCTGTTGACAATCAAGGCTTTCCAAGGATTGGGTATGCCATGGGATCCTTCCGATCCCAAAGACCCATATCTGCCGAAACCGACAGATCCTACTGAACCGACAAATCCTGAAAATCCGGATATCGAGAAAGAAGAAACCTATATGCGTGTCGAGGCTAAAGTGCTCCAATGGAACCTCGTTTCACGTGATGTCGTTCTAGAGTAATTTTAGTATTAGATTGCTGATAAATTCAGCCTATAATTTCTTACATAGCTGTAGAGAGGGAAGAGGAATTTTTTCCTCTTCTTTCTCCAATCAACAAACAGTTTGGTTTCAAACTGTTAAATAACCCCAACATAAACTATATCAAATGAGAATCAGAAGTGTACATTACATCGCATTTATCATGTTGCTGGTTTACTGTCTTATAGGATGTAATTCTGCGGTATTTGATGACTTGGGTAGTTGTCCGCAAGGTGTTTATTTCCAGTTCTATAGACAGACCCCTTGCGAACAATTTCCTGGCTATCCGTCAGATATCAGAGAAGTCCGGGTATTTGTCTTTGATGATGAAGATCTGCTGGTGGGCGAATTTTCTGACAAGAAGGCAGTCCTTTCGGCAGATTATTCTTTGTCCGCCATATTGCGGTATACGGGGAAACTCACGTTTGTTGCATGGGGTGGCAGTGACCTGGAGGCCTATGATTTTTCAGATTTTCGGGAAGGCGTTACTACCAGACAGGAAATGCAAGTGTCACTGCGGTTGAAAAACGGACGGATTTCCTCAGCCCCCGGGCCTTTGTATGTCGGTCTCGCCTCCATATCACTGGAGAACCGGAAGAATATGGGAAGCGTGTATGAACGGGTGGCTTTCAATATGCAGGAATTGACATACCGGGTACACTTCACAATCAGTTCCATAGGTTCCCCTTTCCCCATAGACGAGGAATTCGTCATCAGGATAGAAGATGACAACGGTGTGTATGATTTCAATGGCCGGATCGCCCTTTGCGAACGTTTTGAATACGCGACCGAAGCCGTACGTGACGCTGAAGGGGCATTGAAAGCGGATTTCACGCTGATGAAACTGGAAGAGGGAAGAAATGCATTCGTATCTCTGATTGACAAGACAACCGGGGAGATTCTTTATACCGCTAATCTGGTTGATGACATCCTCATGTTCCGGGGAGATGCGGGCGAACCGCCGTATAGTCTGGAATGTGACCATGATTTTCCCATAACCTTGAAACTCAAGTACGAAAAGGAAACATGGATGCTGATACAAGCGACTGTTCTGGATTGGAATGTCGTTTCCCGCCCCATAGAATTGGAAAACTGATATCATGTCAGGCTAGTTTAAAATAAATGATTCGTGTAATATTAGAAAGGAATTGAGATTATTAACAAAAAACGATAGACAATGAAATACGGAACTGTGATAAGGTTGTTGACGGTGGCTTGCTTGGCGATTGTACAGTTGACCGGATGCTCGTCTGATGTGGAAGAGATGGAAGAGGCCGCTCCGGGTATTCCTATCCGGATCGTGGCGGAAATGAATAGAGGGGGAGGTACTTCCCGGATGGTAGGAGTTCCTGCACGTTTATCCGGAGAATGGAAAGAGAACTATATCGGTGCAGAGGAATATGAGAAAACTGTCAAACATGTTCTCCTCTTCGCTTACAGGAATACCGGGAACTCTCCGGAAAAAGTCCTTTTCTATTATCCCCAGGGAACGGTCAATCCGCTGGCAGGTATAACCGGCATTGACCATTTCGAGATGAAAGAGATAAGTGGAATAAATGTGGGGGACTCCAATATAGCCTTGGATCTGGAACTGATGGGTGGCAATTATAATTTTGTCTTACTGGTCAATTGTGAATCCGGACTGAAAAAGATCCGGGAGGAACATATGATTCCTGATCCGAAACTGCTGATGGAGAAAACCGAAATTTTCACATCTGACGATCTGAAAGGAGAAAACCGAAAGTATCTTCCCATGGTGGGCCAATGCAACTTCCGCGTTCCGGACAACATGGACGGCGATAATAGGATAACTCTTTCTCCCAGCATACTTTTGGAACGTACGCATGCCCGTGTTGAGTTTATCTTTACAACGGTTGATGACGGGGGAAACTATCTGTCTCCTTTGTTACCGCTTTCCAAAGTGACGAAACTCTCTCTGAATAATGAGGTCAGCGGTTATTCTGTCCTGCCTTCTGCCGGGGAATATACGGCAACTGGTGGGGGTAATCCGGATATCAGGGGAGTAGACTACGTGGGAGATCCCCTGTTATTGCCGGAAAGAGCCAGTTTCCATGAAGGTGCCAACGAGGGGGCCGGAGAATCCGCTTTTGTGACCAAATGCAAAGAAAGACTGCTTCCATATACGGGTATGACACCTAACTACATCTATGTAGCTCCGGGAGTCTACGGGGAAGGGAAAGAGGGGGCGATGGCCTTGGTCTTATCCGTCGATTATCGGATGGGAACCCCCGATAAGGTATATAGGATCGAGCTTTATAATCCGGATCTTGATCAAAGTGATAAAGATTATTACAATATTCGTCGTAATACTATTTACCGTGTCTTCGCCACACTGAAAGGACCCGGAAATATGGAATATGACATAGTTGTGGACGAATGGGAGGATACGGAGGTGGCTATCCCTTGGTAACTAAGGTATGGTCAGTCATGCCATCACGAAGAAAAACAGTTTAAAGAATAGATACATATGAGAATCAAACATTACACTTTGATAGTCGCTTTTCTGGCGATATCTATGGGAATCCCTCTTGTGCAAGGGTGCAGTGATCCCTTTGATGAGTATGGAAACGGTGGGACAGAAATGCCTGTCAGGGACGGCTGGACGTCTGTCAGCATGTCTGTCGAAGGACTTGGTCTTCGAAATCCCCTGACACGCTCCCTTACACCGGAGGGGGAGAATTCCACGGCAGCGGAGAGGATTAGGGTACTTGTGTTTGACAAAGACAACAAGTTTTCATATGAGGCCAAAGTGCTCTCCTATATTCCTTCCGGTGATCCGGCTGACAAGAAAGGTAAGGGTACCATGACCTTGTTGGTGAAAAATACTCCTTCAGGCGATACCAGTACATTCGTAATGCTGGCCAATGTCACCCGGTCTGCTAATACAGACGCAGACGGACTGGCTGGAAAGACACGGGAGGAAGTCATGCAACTTTTCACTTTCTCTATGCCGGACAAGGGGGTATGGAAAGATGGGGAGTTGCCGATGTGGGGTGTTTCGGACCCGGTCAGGGTGGAACACAGTGCCGGTGCCGTTCCCAAACTTGGAACTGTCTATCTGGTCCGTGCCGTAGCACGTGTGGACGTGGGGCTTAACTTGAGCAACACGTCGGAAGGGGCTTCTACATTCGACGAGAAAGCCGGGGGGATTGAAGGAATAACGCTGACTAAAGTATTTTTTTATAATACCAATACGACGGGACGGGTCTCTCCGTTCGAGAACGGGATTTACTGGGATGAGGCCAATAGAAAGGCGAAACAGCCTTCTATTCCTGATCCGGCTCCGGCTGTGACAGGAAAGATTGATAGAACATCTTCCATAGTGGATGAGAAAATCTTGTTACGTGAGGTATATGTTCCGGAGGCGGTCAATGTGCCGACGGCTGCCACGCAAGGAGGCAACGGAGAGACTCTTCCGGAGAATAATACGGAAAATTACTTGAAACGTCCTTATATCGTTGTCGGACTGACCGGTGCAGATAAAAGCCGTCCTGACAAGGAAACTTTCTTCCGGATAGACTACCTGAAACGTACTGGAGCCGAGGCTGATGCGACATACGAGTACCTTCCCTTGCTGCGTAACCACCGTTATCTGGTGAATATCAAGGCTGTAGGTGGTCCGGGATTCGATACGGAAGAGGATGCTAGGAAAGGACCGGCCGCCAACATCATGTACAATGTTGTAGTATGGAACGAGTCCACTATGTCTGATGTATTGTATGACGGGCAATATATGCTGGGGGTCAGTGCCGATCATTTCACTTTTTATAGGGAGGGAGGTAGCCTGACGGCAAAAGTGCAGACTTCCTGGCCGGAAGGATTTACGGTAGAGGGACTGCCTGCATGGATCAGTTATTCTATAATACCTTCGGATCCGGATAAGACCGCACCGACGGATGAGAAAACCGTGACCTTTACGGTCACAGAGCATGTGGATGCATCCCGAATGTGGCCGGAAAAGCCGGAAGATGCTCAGAATGCGTTGAAAGCCGCTTATGTGAAGGCGGGGCGTATGAAATGGTTCCTTGGTTTTGAGCAGTCTAAGGATATTAATGTCACTTTACAGATTTTTGCGGACGAGGCCTGCAGTCGGCCGCTGGAGTTTATTGAGGTCAATCAGTATGGCGAGAGCTATGGGCAGGCGGGCAAAGTGGTAACGAAAGACGGGCGGACGCTTACGGCGGAAGAGGCAGGTGCCAGGGTTACTTTCTATGTAAAGACAGAACCGCATGATTTGGAACCCGTATTCCATGCTGAAGCCGCCAATCCGTTTAAGATAGAGAAAGCGGGTCAACTTGCCGGGGGAATATGGAAGTATACGGTGACAGCTCCCGACATTACAGGAAATACGGAGTATTTCGATAATTTCAATACCACTTATACTTTCACCGTCACACATGTGGAAACCGGTAGAAGTGCGTCGGGGAAACTCAGCCTCTTGCAGAAAGAATATAATGCTATCCCTTTTTTTGACAAATTCCTGCATCAGTCATTGCTGGTATCCAATAACAGTATTTATCTGATGGATGGCAAACAGAAGCAATATTATGTCAAAGCCAACAGCGAATACAAAATTGAGTTGGTTTCGGCTTTGTCTGACAACAATGCTGGTAATGTGATAGAGGACTTTACGCTTTTCTATGAGAAGGATCCTTCCCTTTCGGGAAAACCTGTGCCTTTCATAGCTGTTGACGATATGGCGTCTCCCCATCTTTACTCCGGTAAGGCGAAATTCAAGATTTATTCCCCTGATGGTCTTTTTCCGGAAAGAGAATTTGAGTTGGAGCTGGTTTCCGGAATTGTGCAGCCTGAAGCGAATACATATATGCTTAAAGCGGGAGCAAAGCAAGGGATCTTTATTCCTGTTTCCCGGGTAAATACTGCCTATGAGTATTACAAAAAGCTTCTGGACCATGACGCTGTTTTGAGTGGTAAGCAGGGACTTCCCGGTAGCAAAGAGGATTTTATGTTGAATAAGTTGGATGCAGATGATGATTGGAGAGTCAATATCGTGTGGACGGACATTAAAGAGGCTGGCGGACATAATGATATAGAAAAAGCGGGACTCAGTGAATTGTCCGAACAGGGAGGTTCCGGTCTAGGATCATATATTTATGTCAAGCCAGGGCAGACTCCGGGAAATGTGTTGATAGAAATTAAATCTGGAAAGATCAAGGGGAATCCGACACTCTGGTCCTGGCATATCTGGATTGTTGACAACTATCCGACAGTCTTGGATGTTGCGAGTCAGGGAGGTGATGGTCCGAAAACGGTTCATTTGATGTCGCATCTGTTGGGAGCGTACGAAAGGGTCCAATCACAGTATAGTGCAGATGCATATAGGGAATTTGGTATGCAATATCAATGGGGCAGAAAAGACCCGTTTCCGGCACATGATGTTCGTGTCAATAAAAACTTTTATGACGGCAGCGGCAAGCTATTTGATTTCCTTTGGGAACAGAGAGGAAATGATGTGGATTATGGAAAAACAGATGCTCAGCAGGCGAGAGGGGCTGCTCTTACGATGAAACAGAGTATCGAACATCCAAATGCCATCGTCTCTCATCAAAGTTTCTGGCTGTATGAATGTTTCCCACATGGGCTGGTTAACAATTTCAAGGACCGCTGGGTATTCCTGTATCCATGGAATAAACCTTCTGCGGGGAATCCGGAGGATGTAGGCGGGAAAACCGTATTTGACCCTTCTCCTTACGGATTCCGGATTATGTCACAAAAAGAGGCTGTAACTTTAAGGTTTGCATATTATTATGCAAGTTATTCCGGTCTTAACACACCGCTGCCTGGAAGTATTTATGATGGTTCTTTTTTACATAATGCTACGGGAGGTAATGAAGCCATTTTTGCCGTGGCACAAGCCAGAAGCGATACTCACGCAGGGCGTTATCTGCTTAATTCTACTGGAGGTCCTGCCGGTTGGGCGCCTACTTCTAATACAAGCGCTGTTTACAGGCGTTGCATGACCTATTCCGTACGTCCGGTCATTGACCCGGATGTGCAGGAAGACTACAAAAAGTATTTGCCGGAATAAGTCATACTCCGTGTGAGCTTTTGCTTGCACGGAGTAAAAAATCTTGTTGTATTTTTCTGCAGCGTATCATATTCAGGTGTCTTTTTATAGTCATATATTCACGAAATAAATATTGTGAGAACTTTGTTTCATATCACTTTTACACGAGCATTTGGTAACTCAGAGATATATCTTATGAATGCTGTTTTAGGAGTCGGTATATTATCGGATGGTAGTCAGTCATAAAAATGCATGGTCTTATAACCTCCAAAACTCTTTATGTTCCAATGACCTATCAAAGACCGATTGATTGACCAGTATATGTTTTGTGTATTTAATTTGTCTGTTTTAGTTGAGAAATTGTCTGTTTTCACAAAAACAGCTGTGTCTTGATTTTTGTTGTAATAAAAAATAAGAAACATGAAATTACTATATCTGAATGAACATTTATCCTGTCTGAATTACCAGATGAATTCGGATGTAGGATTTACTTGTCAGCAACTGGAGAAGGATGAGGTATACCGGATTGATAATAGCAAGTCGTCGTGTACTCTTTTTATAATTGAAGGTGATGTGATTTTTGATCTGGGTAAATATAAAGGTTTACGAATTTTACAGAACCAGATGGTGTTCATTCCACAAAACATAGGAACTCGGATGAAGTCTATAACCGGTTCGAAATGTATGCTTTTATTTTGGGACAGGAACATGAGTGTATGTGACAAATTGTTTTTGGGCTCGTTGTCTGTCAGGGGGGAGGACCGAACGGCTGATAATTTTATTCTTCCCGTCAGGAAGCCTCTTGCTGAAGTGCTGGATTCTGTCGGAATGTATTTGGAGGCAAGGTTACTTTGTAAACATATGCATTTGTTGAAGCAGCAGGAACTGCTTTTGGTGTTGAAGGGCTTTTATACAAAGAAAGAACTGACAGCGTTCTTTTCCGCATCGACCGGCATCAGACAACGTTTTGAGAAATTTGTCATGGAAAACTATAAGAAAGTGAACTCTGTCAAGGAATTCGCTGATTTATACTATGTTTCCGAACGCTCCTTCAGCCGGAAGTTCCACTCCTGTTTCGGGGAAAGTCCTTATAAATGGATGCAGAAAAAAAGGGCGGAACAAATGTTGGAAATGATTTGTGATCCGGAACTATCCTTTCAGGAAATATCCGGCAGGTTAGGTTTCAGTTCACCTTCCCATTTTACGGCATATTGCCGCAGAATGTACGGGATGTCCCCCACTCAGTTGAGAGAAAAAAATAAGAAATAAACAGATTTTTATAATTGCATTTTAACGGAGAAACTATGAAATATTTAAATACCGGTCTGGTCTGTGAGCAGTCAGGGTTTTCCTGTGTGGAGTTGCCGAAGATCTGTATACCAGTCTACAGAGAGGTTATCAAGGAAATGGCAGAAGTGATAAAGGACTCTCAGATGCGGGATGTTTTTTACTCTCTTTCTACCGGGATAGATATACTGGCAGTTTCCAAGAAAACAGGTGTTACCCCTAGGAATCTGGCATATATGTATAAAAAAGCGAGCAGGCAGGTTCGTTTGGAATGGAAATCTTATTCTGAATGGAAACAAGAGTTGGACCGTGTATATATCAGATGCCGGAATTATGCGGCACTCCTGACACATTCCCAAGAGTGTGGCGGACAGAATTTCAAGAATGTAGTGATAGTCGTAAGGGAACAGGATATTCCGTCGGAATGTGTAGACTTGTTAGTTACACCTTTAGGAAATTTGGATATAAATTTCAGGGTGTTACGTGCGCTTAGAAAATACAATATCTATCAGCTTGAGGATCTTTTACGCTTTATAAAATATAACGGATTTGATGCGCTGTGCCGAATACCCGGTATGGGAATGAAATCTGTTGAGCAGTTGTATCATACTTTAAAAGAGAGGAATATTTTGGAAAATAAGGAAACTTGTATCCTGTTCCGCTACCTTTTTGTGTAAAATACATAAAGAATGCAGGAACTGCATTCAGACATTTGCAATGACTATGGATATGATTGATGTCTTGTCTTTATTTTTGAAACGAATAGATATACTGATAAAATGGGATAATTCCCCTATGTTTAATTAAAAACTGGAATTGATGAAAAAAAACATCTTGATTTTATGTATGCTTGGAGCATCTGCCCTGACTGCAAATGGACAGACCTTATTGAAAGGGACAAAGTTTACGGACAACTGGTCTTTCGGAATCAATGGTGGAGTGACCACTCCGATGACACACAGCGCTTTTTGGAAGAACTCCCGCCCTGCCGTGGGTATTGAATTATCAAAACGGATAACACCGGTTCTGAGTCTGGGGACTTCAGTCATGGGACATATCAATACAAGCAGTAGTAAAACGGCTTTTGATGCTTCGAATGTTGAACTTTTAAGCAAGTTCAATATGATGAATCTTTTCGCTGGTTATCCTGGAACCCCCCGGACATTTGAAATGGAAGCTGTAGTTGGAGTAGGCTGGCTTCATGGCTACGTCAATGGTACGGGGGATGATAATTCCTGGGGTACACGGTTGGGAGTGAACTTCAACTTTAATATAGGGAAGGAAAAAGCGTGGGCAATCAGTCTGAAACCATCATTGGTATATGATATGGAAGGTGACTTTAATCGGCACAAGAGTCGTTTCAATGCCAATAATGCACGTGTTGAACTGCTCGCAGGGATTGTTTATTATATAAAGGGAAGTTCCGGCAGGCACCATGCAACTCTCGTAAAGGAATATAATCAGACAGAGGTGGACAACCTGAATACAAGTGTAAACAGACTGCGCGACCAACTTTTGGACAGCCGGAAACAAACAGAGGAAGCAATTGGCCGTGCGGGCATGCTCCAGAAGCAGCTGGCTGAATGTCAGAGCAAGAAACCGGTCATTGAAACTGTTATTGAAAAAGCCAAGACACTAGAGTCTATTGTAACTTTCCGCCAGGGTAGTTCCAAGGTTGACGTTTCACAACTCCCCAATGTGGAACGGATTGCCTCCTATATGAACAGGCATCCTGAATCCAAGGTTGTGATCAAAGGATACTCTTCACCGGAAGGAAGTATTGAGGTGAACGAAAGAATAGCTTGTGCCCGTGCGGAGTCGGTTAAATCCATTCTTATGAAGAAATACCGGATAGCCGCCTCACGCATTACTGCGGAAGGACAAGGCATAGGGGATATGTTCTCTGAACCTGACTGGAACAGGGTCAGTATCTGTACCTTGCAGGAAAATAAATAGTATCCGGTACTATGAGTTCTCGTAATCCACATAGTATATCTGCAAGGTGCATGAGCATTAGAGATTGTATATAAATCATGGATTGCAATGCAGATTATAGTCGGTCTGAAATGTAAGGAGGTGTCTGAAAAAGGATGCCTTCTTTCTTTGTTGTGCCATTTGTTTATTATCTATTTTTTGTTTCTTAATCAACGGGATAGCCATGAAAATCGGACAATATTTGTGATGTAAATTATTAAGGGACAACCGATTCTATCATATTTTAAAGCGTTTTCGCAGCCGTACACTCCTTTAGGATAAGAGACAAAATCTGATAGGAAACCTCGTAATTGCCTGTATCGGGGTTGAATGTCGGCAGCTCAAAACTTCCACCTTTGAGACGCTTGTAGTAAAGAAGAAAGCCGTCACCGTTCCCACGCAGTATTTTTACACCCTATCGGTTCTTGCCAAAGAACAAAAAGACATCTCCTGATATGGGAAACAAATCTTTCATCTCTGAGCGTATGATTTTGAATAAACCGTCAATGCCAAGGTTCATACGAACAAAGCCCTGGTACAGATAGTAGCGATTGGCTGATGTTAGAGAATACATGGATCTCCCTCCTTTCTTTCGTAATCGCGTAACATTTTAATAATACCTCCGGGAGTGGCCCGTTTGACCGAAATGGTCGTTCCACTGTTAAAGGTGATTGTGATCCCGGAAAGACTAAACTCTTCTTCCGACAACATGACGGGGGCTATTTGAGTGAATGAAGGAGAGGAAGTTGTCGGTCGGGAGGGTCCAACGCCGCCATAATAATCACGGACCACATCTGCCTTGGCTTGTTTAACGCTATAACCCCGTCTGGACATCCAGGAACTCATACTTCCAAAAGTGGTATGCTGATCGCGGCAAACATCGGCTAAAGAACAATTGTAGTCTACTTTCAATACTTCAAGGAAATGTTTCCAAGTTTTTCCAAATCGATTTTCTGCTAAATCCATAATGATTCATTTTTATACATGGCAAAAATATAAGAATGAAAAAAGGGCGACAAGATAGAATCGCGGAAACGCTTACGCTCAATGAATCATTTATGAAGGATCCCTTTCAAAATCCTTCACGACAACACATTGAAAAACAATGTATTGTGTAAATATGAAGGATTTGAAGGATTTCCCGGTGTTTTTTTATTTTAATAGGTTTTATGATAACTCCAATCCCAGTGCTTCTTTTAATTTCAGCAGATTCGGGTTTTTCTTGCTCATCATCTGGAAACGTTCCACGTGGCTGTAAGCACGGATGTTCTCGGTAGGGGCACTGACACGTACCGTCATGGTGATTTTCCGGTTGTGCAGACGTTCGCGTAAGTGATTCTGAACCGATGGTATTAATTGTACCATATATTTTTCCACCATATCATTGTCTACTGTCACTTCAAAAGTCGTGTCATTCAACAAATGCGGATGCATGTTCATCATTCGTGCGGAGTTAGCCTTCTCTTCTTTGGGCAGGGCGGCTGCAAATTCACGCCAGTAATAGTCCAGATCTTTTTCATTGAAAATATAATCTTCGTATGTGGCATCGTTTTGGACAGCGGTGCTTGCCGCTTTTGCTTCTTGCTTCTCCGCGGCTTGCTGTTCGTGCAAAGGACGGCGCAGGGATATACCGAGTGAGCCCGCCTTGAACACCGGGATTTTTTTCTCTTCTCTGGTCTGAGGCAGCGGGCTTGGACGGCTTGCGTTCATACTGCCGGCTGTACTTGTACCCTGTGGCTGAGGAGCGGAGGTTGCTGCGGTCTGTGCAGCGGCAGTTTTAGCCTGAGGCTGTGGCTGCGTGGCGGCTGTGGAAGCCGCTTGCTGCGTAAATAGGGGTTTTAATATCTTCTTAGGGCCACGCCCACCACTTGCATCGTCGGCATCGGGCAGAGTGAGTTGGGCGCATTGAATCAGTGTCAGTTCTACCAGCAGACGTTTGTTTTTGCTTGCACGATAGTTCAGGTCACAATCATTGCATAGCTTCATGGCACGGTACAGGAATTTCTGGTCACATTTTTGTGCTTGTTCTTTATAGCGGTCGCGGATACCGGCGCCTACTTCCAGCAATTGCAGGGTGGAAGGGTCCTTGCTCACCAGCAAATCCCGGAAATGAGAGGATAGTCCGGTGATGAAATGACTGCCGTCAAATCCTTTTTTCAATACGTCGTTAAAAAGCAGCATGGATTCGGGAACTTTGTTTTCAAGCAACAAATCGGTCAGCTTGAAATAATATTCGTAATCCAAGACATTCAGGTTTTCAATCACACTTTTGTAAGTGATGTTCCCACCTGTGAAGCTGACTACCTGGTCGAAGATGGAAAGAGCGTCGCGCATACCACCGTCGGCTTTCTGTGCGATGACAGTCAGGGCTTCGGGTTCGGCGTTGATATGTTCCAGTTTGGCAACGTATTGCAGATGGTCGATAGTGTCTTTGATGCCGATGCGGTTGAAGTCATAAATCTGGCAACGGCTCAGAATAGTCGGCAGTATCTTATGCTTTTCCGTTGTGGCAAGGATGAAGATGGCATGATGAGGCGGTTCTTCCAATGTTTTCAGAAAAGCATTGAAGGCGGCTTGCGACAACATATGGACCTCATCAATGATATATACCTTGTACTTGCCGATTTGTGGCGGGATACGCACCTGCTCAATCAGCGAACGGATATCTTCTACCGAGTTGTTGCTGGCGGCATCCAGCTCATGTATGTTGTAAGAACGCTGTTCGTTGAATGCCAGACAAGACTCACACTGATTGCAGGCTTCTCCTTCGGCAGTGGGGGTCTGGCAGTTGATGGTCTTGGCAAAGATACGTGCACACGTTGTTTTTCCCACTCCACGCGGTCCGCAGAACAGGTAGGCATGTGCCAGCTTGCCGGTGGCAATAGCATTTTTTAAGGTGATGGTCAACGCGTGTTGCCCTACAACCGATTCGAATGTAGCGGGACGGTATTTTCGTGCCGATACGATATAATTTTCCATAAGCGGAGTTCTTTTTTCTAATATGAGTTCTGCAAAAGTACATAAATTATCCGTTTTTATGGGTAGGATTGCTTGAAATATTTCTATCTTTGCAAAAATCAAAAAAGGGATTCTTTGTATGAGCAAATTGCTGACTATTTGGAACTACATCCGGCGCCATAAGTATATGATTACGGTGCTGATCTTTATTGTAGTTATTGGTTTTCTGGATGAGAACAGCTTGATTCAGCGGGTAAAGCATCGCAGTGAGATCAGCGCGCTGAATAGTGAGATAGAGAAATATAGAAAGCAATATGAGGAAGATACGGAGAAACTGAAGGAACTGACCACGAATCCTGAGGCTTTGGAGAAAATAGCACGCGAGAAGTATTTGATGAAGAAGCCCGACGAGGATATTTTTGTGTTTGAAGAATGAGTAAATCTTATAATATAATTTCGATGGCAGGGGCAGTCCTGCTGCTGGCAGGTGCGGTGTTGCAAATCACCCGGTGGGAGCTTGCGCCTTATCTGTATACGCTGGGTGCTGTGATGTTCGGCTATGTGCAGGTCATGGGGAATCGTTATGATGGAAGGAATTTTATCATCAAGCGTTTGCGTAGACAGCAGATTTTCGGGGCTGTCGCACTGGTCTTTACAGGAGTATTGATGTTTACCATGAAACGTAACGAATGGATTGTTTGTCTTTCCATTGCCGCTGTCCTGGAACTTTATACGGCTTTCCGTATTCCGCAGGAGTTGGAGAAGGAAAACGTTAAGAAACCAGTGTCATTTCTTGTCCGCGTTTATAGAGGCTTGTCTTGTGAAAAATAGGAGAACGCGGACGACACTTGTTACGTGTGGTCCGCGTTCTAAAAAATAGTTGTCCGGTATTGTTATTCCACAATGGTCATTTCATCTACCAAGTGTTTCGCTCCTGCAAACTTATCAATAATAAATAAGGTATAGCGGATATCCACACAGGCTGCACGTTGTAACTGGGGATTGTAAGCAATGTCACCGGTCAGTCCTTCGTAGTTGCGGTCAAAGCCGGTACCGATCAATTCCCCTTTGTTATTGAAAACGGGGGAGCCGGAATTACCTCCTGTATTGTCTGTTCCTGTAACAAAACAGATGGGCATTTCACCATTTTTCATGGCATAGCGCCCGAAGTCTTTCTTGTTATACAAGTCCTTCAGTTTGGCCGGAACCACGAATTCATAGTTGTTCGGATCCTCTTTTTCCATCACTCCTTTCAACGTGGTGTAATAGTTGTATTCCATACCGTCTTTGGGGCTGTATGAACCTACTTTACCATAAGTGAGACGTAACGTGGAGTTGGCATCCGGATAAATAGGAGTGCCTTCATGCTGTTTCAGCTTCATCATACCCTCTACCCAGGTTTTATGGGCCAGATTATAAGCATCGGTTTCGGCTTTCATGGCTGCATCGGTATCTGTATAACCTTGGTCTACTGATTTGGCATATTGCACCATCAGGTCATTTTCCAATGTCTTGGCATCCGGCTTTGCCACAAAGTTGTCAAAGGCTTCACGGCTTCGGAAGATGGATGTATCAAAACAAGCATCGACAAAGGCGTCAATGTTTCCTTTGAATTCTTTGTCTATTACTTTAAAGATGCTGATGCGCTGTTCGGCCGGAATTAATTCTGCGTAAGTCTTCAGCAAAGCTTTGGAAACTTTACGGTCTATTTCGGGATTATAGTCTTTATTGAAAAAATTATCGGCTTGTTTGATCAGTGTGCTTAATGCATGATCCAGCGGATTGATTTCTTTAGTAGCATGAGGTACTTTATATCCTTTTTTCAATGCTTGCAGGACTTTGTCTGTGGAAGGAATCTTATAGAATTCCGTTCCCAGTTTGCAAACTTCGTAAATGGCTTGCTGATGATATACGGCATCCCGGCGTTTGCTCACGATTTCCCGGATAGCATCGAAGGCTTTCTGGTAGGCGTCAGTACCCGTCTCACGTCCGTAAGCCAGAAGCTTTTCCTGTTGTTTCTTTTTCGTATCAAGTACTTTCAGCTGAACCAGTCCTTCGTTCATACCGATAGCATTCTTCCAGTAATTGGCTGACGAGGCGTATTTGCTGGCATACTGGATGCGTACTTTATCACTTTTCAGCATCTCTTCCAGCAGATTATTCAATCGTACGGTGCGGACGGTCTTACGCATGAAGTTGGTAGTCTGCATACGTTCTTCCACTTCGTCCGAAATCATGTATCGCCAGTTGCGTCCGGGAAATCCCATTACGAAAGTGAAGTCTCCCTCTTTGACTCCTCCTAGGTTGATGGTCAGATGTTTTTTCACCTTCAAGGGTACATTGCTTTCGTTATAGTCAGCAGGTTTACCGTCGGGTGTTGCATAAATGCGGAACATGGAGAAATCGCCACAGTGACGGGGCCACATCCAGTTATCGGTGTCAGCTCCGAACTTTCCGATGGAGGAAGGAGGAGCGCCTACCATACGGACGTCTTTATAGATGGTCTTTATAAACAAGTAATAGCGGTTGGCTCCGTAGAAAGGCTTTAGTTCCAAAGCGGTGAACGGAGTGATCTCTATATTTTCTTGTTCGGCAAAACGTTTGGCTACTTTGCTCAGATAGGAGGGGGACAGGTAGTTCAATCCTTCCGGGTCCTCATCTTTGGCCAGTTGTTCCTTTACATAAGGAGTGACGTCCAGAATTCTGTCTATGAAGGTGACAGTCAGCCCCTTGCAGGGAAGTTCTTCTTTGCGGCTCATAGCCCAGAAGCCGTCAGTCAGATAGTCGTGTTCTACCGAACTGTGTTGCTGGATATAGCTGTAACCGCAATGATGATTGGTCAGCACAAGACCTTCGGCAGAAATGATTTCACCGGTACAACCACCTCCGAAATGCACTACAGCATCCTTCAGGCTGATGCTGTCCGGACAATATACTTTATCAATGCTGATATCCAGTCCCATATCATACATGGTGGCCGCATTCTGTTCTTTCAGATCAGTCAGCATCCACATCCCCTCGTCGGCATGGCCGGCAAGGGTTGTGAAAGTAAATAGCGAGAGTAATAGTATCTTTTTCATTATTCAACAATAGTCATTTCGTCAATCAGGTGTTTGCATCCGCCCAATTTGTCGATGATGAATAATACATAACGTATATCCACTGCGATACAACGCTGTAAGTTGTTGTCGAAATTAATGTCACCACTCAGTGATTCCCAGTTGCCGTCAAAAGCGGCACCGATGAGTTCGCCGTTACCGTTGATGACGGGAGAACCTGAATTACCGCCGGTAATATCATTGGTAGTCAGGAAACAAGCAGGCATATCACCGTTGGGCAATGCATAACGTCCGAAATCTTTTGCTTCATACAATTCTTTCAGTTTGGCGGGAACAACAAATTCCGGATTGGTAGGATCCTCTTTTTCCATGACACCTTTCAGCGTAGTGTAGTATTTATAGTGTACGCCGTCTTTGGGATTGTATGATTTCACATTGCCGTATGTCAGACGGATGGTGAAGTTGGCATCCGGAGCTTTGGGTTCCGGTGAATACATTTCACACAGGCCGCGTACATAAGTTTTGTGTAATAAATCCATGCCTTTCATCGATTCTGCCAGTTCGTTTCCCAGCTTGTCCATCAAGTCATATTTAGCCCGTACGTATGCAGTCATAGGATCTTTTTCTATGGCTTTCACGGTAGGTTTCTTGATGAATTTATTGAAATTCGCTTCGTTGGAGAAGATGGAATTGTCATAACAATGGTCTACGTATGCGTCATAATTCCCTTTAAAATCCTTCTGGATGGTAGTATAGAAGGCAGGTAAAGCATTGGCAGGAACCATTTCGGCATACAGGGGCAACAGAGCTTTGGCCACTTTGCGGTCTACTTCGTGATCGTAGTCTTTGTTATGTATATCGGCATATACTTTTTTCAGCGTTTCAATATTTTTATTAATCGCTTCTTTATCTTTATTTTTGATTGCTTCTTTCAGCTTGTCCAGAATCAGATAAGGAGTGCCGAATTCTATACCTCCTTGAAAGACTTCACGGAAACAGGTGTAGTTATAAAGAATAGGATTACTCTTTTCGATGGCGGCATCAATTTCGCTGACTACTTTTTCATAATCAGTGTTGCCTTTGGCTTTAGCAAATGCTGCGAACTTGGCTTCCTGTTCTGCTTTTGTTTCCAATACCTTATTGTCGATAATGGCTTTATTCATGCCGATAGAGTTTTTCCAATAGTTGCTGGAACCTGCATATTTGCTGGCGTATTGGATACGTACCTTGTCACTGGCAGCCATTTCTTTCTTCAGTACATCCTGACGCACACCACGTATGCGGATACGGGGTTCGTTGGTGGAATGCATCCGTTGTTTCACTTCACTTTGAGTCAGATAGCGGTTGGTGCTTCCGGGGAATCCCATAATCATGGCATAGTCACCCTCGTTAATACCTTTCAGTGAGATAGCCAGATGCTTTTTGGCTTTCAGAGGAACATTGTTTTCATTATATTCTGCCGGTTCGCCGTTGGCATCCGCATAAATGCGGAAGACGGAAAAGTCGCAAGTATGGCGGGGCCACATCCAGTTGTCTGTTTCACCACCGAATTTACCGATGGATGAAGGCGGAGCGGCAACCATGCGTACGTCGCTGTAGGTTTTCAGATAAATCAGATAGAATTTATTGCCTGCATAGAAAGGCAGAGCTTGTGCGCTGATACCCGCTTTTCCGTTCAGGTCACTGGCTTTCAGTTCCTCGTCGGCCAGTTTTTTCAGGAAGTCGTATTCAAAGGTTTCCTCTTCTTTTACTTCGCCTGATTTTACTTTATTGTTTACTTTATCTGTGACATCGACAATGCGTTCTACAAATTTGAACTTCAATCCCGGAGTCGGTAGCTCTTCTTTGCGGCTTTTTGCCCAAAAACCGTCAGTCAGGTAGTCATGTTCTACCGAGCTATGTTGCTGTATCGCTCCGTAGCCACAGTGGTGGTTGGTCAGGATCAGTCCGTCCGGTGAGATGATTTCACCGGTACATCCTCCTCCGAAAATGCCTACTGCATCTTTTAATGAAACGCGGTTCGGGTTATAAATGTCGTCTGCTTCCAGCAGTAAGCCTTGTGCTTTCATGCGGTCTGCCAAATGCTGCTCTTGCATCAGTTGCAACAGCCACATACCTTCGTCTGCCTTCGACGGCAAGAATGCTACACACATCAATGCGAGCAATAAAAGTTTGAATTTTTTCATGTTGTGTACTAATTGTTATTTCTTTATCCTTATATCGGTTACAAAAATAGAAAAAAAGAGGGAACTTTGCACTATAAATTGCCTTCTCGGTAATAATCTTCTATTTAGTTTTAAATTTTAATAAAATATTTTTGTCACTAAATTATAGATTGTACCTTTGTATGCGAAAAATAGTAATGGGGCGTAGATAAGCATGAATAAACTTTTTCTCTGTGGTATCTTTATTGGCTTTTACTTCATGTGCCAGTGAGTATAAGATAGAAGGTAGTTCTTCTGTTTCTCGTCTGGATGGGAAAATGCTATTTGTAAAAGTTCCTAGTGGAGACCGGATGCTGAGTATTGATTCGGCAGAGGTAATTCATGGAATGTTCAAGATGGAAGGTATAACCGATTCTACTTCAATGGCATCCTTGTATATGGATGATGAGAGCATCATGCCTTTTGTCATTGAAAAAGGGAAAATATCCATCAGTATTGATAATGCCCGTATTGTAGTTACCGGAACTCCGTTGAATGATCGTCTGTATGATTTTGTGGGAAAAAAGACTTCTTTGGATGACAGAGCATACGAGTTGGAGCGTCAGGAGAGCCGTATGATTATGGATGGAAAAGCACCGGATGAAATTCAACGTGAGATAACGAGAGAACGTGAGAAACTGGCTGCTGAAATGAATGCATTGGCTAAGGAGTTTATCCAGAAGAATTATGATAATGTATTGGGACCGGGTGTTTTCATTATGTTGTGCAGCAATTTTCCTTATCCTGTCATGACTCCCTTGATTGAGGAAATTATAGAGGAGGCTCCTGACCGATTTAAAAACAACTCCTTGGTAAAGGATTATGTGACAGTAGCCCGTTCGAATATGGAAAATTAAAAGCTCCCCATTAATGAGGAGCCTTTTTTATCTGTCTTGGTCTGGATTGTCTATTTTTCCTTGATATTTTTCAGGTAAGTCTTTCTCTATTTCCCTGTAAGCCTCTTCCATGGTTGCTTTGATGTTTTCCATTCCCTGGCTTTGCGGATAAATGGGCTTATGTACGACTAATTTCATAGGATGCCAAGATACAAAACCGCCGGTACGGGGAAGAATATTAAAGGAGCCGATAATAGTGAGTGGTACTACGGGAAGTTGCAAATCATCTGCCAGTTGGAAAGCACCTTTCTTAAAATATCCCATGTGCCCGGTAAAAGTACGTGCACCTTCGGGAAATACCACTAGAGAAGTTCCATCCTGTAGTACGTGACGGGCATGTTCTATGGTTTCTATTACCTTCTTGGGACCGGATTTATCAACGAATATATGTCCGGCAGCTTCACAGGCTTTGCCGACGAAAGGCATTTTGCGCAGACTTTTTTTCATCATCCATTTAAAGTTTCGTCCCAGAAAACCATAAATCAGGAAGATATCGAAAGACCCTTGATGATTGGCTACAAACACGTAGGATGTTTTTTTAAGTACTTCCGGATGTCCTACTACCTTGACAGGAATAAGTAATACATAGCAGAAAAGCTGTGACCATATTTTTCCCGGATAATATCCCCAAAAATGCGGATTGCCTATCCATGAACCAATAATGGTAACTATTGCTGTAAGTATGGTTAATACCAGCAAAATGGGAAGTGCTATGAATAGTTGGTATAAAATATATAGTACTTTCATTTGTCTGAATTTTAGTTGTACAAAGATAGAAAAACTATTTTATATTTTATGTAACGTGATTACTGTAATTTCCGGCCATGCTCCAAGGCGCATAGGGAACATCAGGTAGCCCAAACCAATATTGACAAACAAGGATTGTTTTCCTTCCTGGTATAAACCGTTGTGTTCGGGATATACGAATTTAGCAGGAGAGAAGCCAAACAGGCTGAACTGCATTTCATGGGTGTGGCCTGAAAGCATTAGCTGTACATCACTTTCCGGCAAGACTTCTCTGTGCCAATGAGTGGGGTCATGGCTCATTAATATTTTATACATTCCTTCCGTTCCTTTTAATGCTTTTCTGCAGATCTCCATAATTAGGAAATGGGGGATTTCCGCTGTTCTCTACACCTGCCAGGGCTATACTGTCTCCATGATGATGTAGAATGACATGATCGTTATTGAGTATTTTCCATCCCATGGCAGCCTGTTTGGATTTCAAGCTGTTCAGGTTGGCTTCTTGAGCTTCTTCTGTTTCCCATTTTATATAAGGGGAATAGTCATGGTTGCCTAAAACGGAATACACTCCGTCTTTTCCTTTTATCTGTTCTAGAATAGGGATAAATTCGTCCAATTCCGTTGCCACGTTATTGACCAGGTCACCTGTAAAAAGTACCAGGTCGGCATGTTGTGCATTAATAAGATTTACAGCCTTCTGTAAAGCAGCACCGTTGCCAGTCCAGCTGCCGGAATGGATATCAGATATTTGTACAATGCGGTAGCCGTCAAAGCCGCTGGGAAGTTCATCGGAACTGATGGTTACCTCCCTGATTTGAAAATGCTGTTTTCCTTCGGTTGCTCCATATATTACATATATTAACGAGGCTAAAGCCAATCCTCCTGCTACATATCCTCCATACAGTTTTTTGCCGGAGATGATATATAGGAGCTTCATAAACAGGATAACAATGACGAAAAGTGCCTTGGGTACGGAGAAACAAAGAAAAATCAATAAGAAATTGCTAAGTCGCTGCATGGAATCCGGACGTGGCTCATGTATAGAAAAGACTAATGTCATTCCCAATAAAAGAAACAGACTGGGAAGCCAATAAGCCCAATGTGTCCATTTTTGGTAAACACGGCGTATATATGCCTTGTATATATACATATCGGGCAATATCAGTAGCAGTAGAAAAAACAGAAATAACTTTATCAGCATCATAATTTATTCGTTTTTTATAGATTGGCGGCGAGAAACTTTTTAGTTTCTTCTATACTCATGCCCCGGCGGGCGGCGTAATCTGCCAATTGGTCTTCACCTATTTTTCCGATGGAGAAATAGCGGGAAGCCGGATGGGCAAACATGAGTCCGCATACAGAGGCATGGGGCTTCATCATACCATTCTCGGTCAATGAAATTCCTATTTGCTTCATATCCAGCAACTCGTCTAATAGGAAATTGACGGATTGGTCGGGCAAGGAAGGATAACCTACGGCAGGACGTATCCCTTGATATTTTTCATTATGCAGGTCTTTTACGCTTAGGTTTTCATCAGGTGCATATCCCCAAAGTTTTTTGCGTACATCTTCGTGCAGTTTTTCGGCAGTAGCTTCCGCCAGTCTGTCGGACAATGTTTGCACTAACATACGTTTGTAATCGTCTTCTGCATAGAGCCGCTCCATTTCTGCATCTACCGTAGTGGCGAATGCTCCTACTTTGTCTGTGATACCCGATGATAATGGACGCACAAAGTCACTCAGACATAAAAACGGGTCATCTTCTTTCAATTTTGCTGTTTGTTGACGCAAAAGCGGAAAACGCTTGCTGTTCAGCAGCAGATCATCTCCGTCGGCATTGGCATCCATGATATTGACCACTCCGTGGGTCTGATACGCTGTATCCAGTTCATTCAACATCCGATTTGCCTCTTTGAAAAGCTGCATGGCTTCACTGGCTTTCGGACGGTCTTCTTCCGCAAAACCGGTGAGCCACATGGCCCGGCATGAATCACATCCATGTATGTCCGCAATGGCGGCAAACTTGGGTTGAAAGCCCCATGCATGGAAAAAATAAATCCAGTTAATGTATTCGCTTACTTCGTGAATCTTGTAATTTACAATCATCTTTTAAACCTTAATTCTTGTCCGCGATGACTTTGGTCTACCTTGTTGTCACTGTAAACCAGATCACCATTGACGAATGTTTTTTCTACCCGTGTGTGGAATTTCTGTCCTTCCATCGGAGTCCATCCGCATTTGCTTAAAACGCAGTCGGCAGTTACAGTCCATTCATGATCCGGATTTACCAATACGAGGTCGGCTTGATAACCGGGGCGGATGTAGCCTCGTCTTTCAATATGATAAAGTTCGGCCGGTGCATGGCACATTTTCTGAACCAGTTGCTCTATGCTTAATATGCCTTCGCGTACTAATTCCATGATAGCTACTAATGAAAACTGTATCATCGGCATACCCGATACGGCTTTCAATGCTCCCCCTTCCTTTTCTTTCAGTAAGTGAGGGGCATGGTCGGTACCTATTACATCTATCAGATTGGTAGACAATGCTTTGCGTAAAGCATTCCGGTCTTCTGAAGTTTTGATGGACGGATTGCACTTGATACGTCCTTTCAATGTCTCATAATCTTTGTCATAGAAGTATAGATGTGACACGCAAGCTTCCGCCGTAATCTTTTTTTCACTCAGGGGTTTGTCTTCAAGCAAATCCAGTTCTTGTGCGGTGCTGATGTGCAGGATGTGCAGGCGGGCATTGTTTTCTTTTGCCAGCCGGATGGCCAGTGAGGAAGAATATGCACATGCTTCCGCACTACGTATCTGCGGATGGTATTTTATATCAGGATCTTCTCCATATTTTTCTTTGAAGGCTGTTGTATTGGCACTGATTATAGATTGTTCTTCACAATGTGCTGCAATCAGCATACCTGCATTGGCAAATACTTTTCTAAGTACTTCCATGCGGTCTACCAACATATTTCCCGTGCTGGCTCCCATAAATAATTTAACACCGCATACCCGGCTTTTATCTAGTGTGGGGAGTACATCCGCATTCGTATTGGTTGCTCCGAAATAGAATGAATAGTTTACGATGCTTTTGGTTGCCGCATCCGCAAACTTGGCATTCAAAGCTTCCAGGGTCGTAGTTTGCGGAGTGGTGTTGGGCATGTCCATAAAACTGGTGACGCCACCTGCCGCCGCCGCTGTGCTTTCAGTATGTATGTCGGCTTTATGAGTCAGTCCCGGGTCACGGAAGTGTACATGATCGTCTATTACTCCCGGCATCAGATAATAGCCTTTCGCATCTATTGTTTCTCCACAAGGCTGGGAGGGAACTGTTTCTTCTGCCAGCACTTCAGCTATTACTTCATTCTCAATCACTATCGAACCGTGAAAAATCTTGTCTTCATTCACAATCCGTGCATTCTTTATCCATGTACGTTTCATACTGTTTTCTTTTGCGGGTATTTGCGGAACCAGCTACCCAGTTTTAATTGAATGACTCCTAATACAGCTTCACCGAAGATACTTCCGTTCATTTTTGAAGTACCTAATTCGCGATTGACAAAAATCACAGGAACTTCGGCTATCTTGAATCCGCACTTGTAAGCAGTGAACTTCATCTCAATCTGGAATGCATATCCTTTAAAACGGATGCCATCCAGACCGATTGTTTCCAAGACTTCACGGCGATAGCATTTAAATCCGGCGGTAGTATCATGTATGGGTAACCCTGTGATAATCCGTACATATTTGGAGGCGAAGTAGGACATCAGCACACGCCCCATCGGCCAGTTCACTACATTCACACCACTGACATAGCGTGAACCGATAGCTACATCATAGCCTTCAACGGCACATTTGTTATACAGCCTTGGCAGGTCATTCGGATTATGACTGAAGTCAGCATCCATTTCAAATACAAAATCATATTGATGCTCTATCGCCCATTTGAATCCGGCAATGTAAGCAGTACCCAGTCCTAATTTACCTTTACGCTCAATCATGAAAAGACGGTCGGGGAATTCTGTTTGCAGTTTACGGACAATGGTTGCCGTGCCGTCTGGTGAGTTATCTTCAATAATCAATATGTGGAAGAACTTTTCCAGTCCGAATACAGCCCGGATAATGTTCTCTATATTTTCCTTTTCGTTATAGGTGGGTATAATAATAATACTATCGGATTTCTCCATACATTTTTTGTATTAGCTGAATAAATATCATACAAAAGTAACTATTATATTAACACTCCCGTCAGAATTTAATTTTATTAATTAAAAGAGGATTACCCCTGGCGCACGGATAATCCCCCTATTTAACAGAATAGTTTAGAAATCTTTAGAATGCCACACCAAGGCGGAAACCGAAATTGTTTAATTTATCCATATCATAGTTAAATACGGTTCCCTTGTTGGTAGAGTAGCTGTAGAATGCTGCCAGATGGAAGCCGATACTGTTTGTCCAGGGGTAGATATTCACACCGACTTCTGGTGATACATAGAAACCCCAAGTGTTGTCTTTCACTTCGTAAATGTAAAAGTCACTGGACATTTTGGTATAGTTGGCACCCAGCTTCAATCCGATATAAGGTTGGCATGCACCGTCACTGAAGCGATAGTGTGTTGCGAAACCGAAAGGCAACTGAAATACGGAATGTTGCTGGTCGGTTGTCAGGGCTGCCGAGTTGCTGATTGGTAGTGTCTGACGTGAAATATACTCATTATTGGTATGATAATTGATAAAGGCACCGATTGACAAATCCGGCAGTACATAATATCCACCTTCGAAGTTCATACCCCAACCGCTTGCTTTGTTTGCAAAGTTATTGCTGATAGGAGCGTTGAACTGCCAGTCTACATTGAAATAGGTAAACGGAGTTACCTGTGCTTTTGCCGGCAGGGCAAAGGCTATGGCGATAGCGGATACCGCCATCAGTCTGAGAGTTAAATATTTTATAGTTTTCATATTTCCTTTTTATTTTAAATGAATACTTGTTTCACTTACGTTTATTTTTTCAGATAAGGACTCTGAGTGAATGCCTGGTTGATGGCAGTAGTTGTACGGTTTACATTCAAACTGCCACTTCCGCCCAGCAACCCGCTGATGTATGCATTCCAGACAACAGTTAATTTTTCTTTTTGTCCTTCCGGAGCATTTTTTAAATTAATCATGTCGGCCAGCAATGAACCGGTGCTATAGCTGTAAGTGATAGGATAGGGATAGTACCATCCACCTCCCCAATTGCCGCCCCAGTAGCCGGGATACCAATAACCGGGATAATAGCCCCACCAGGGGCCGTCATTATAGTAACCGTGGAAATAATAAGTACTTGCTACGTAGCTTACCTGTAGGCCGAGGTCGGCTTCGTCTTTATTAGCTGCGGTGTAGCCGGCAGCGTTCATCTTAGTCTTGAATGCATTGATGATGATCTGTGCATTCTCGTCCTTCCAGTATTCAGGGTCTTTCTTGTCACCGATGATCAGGATGCTGTCGGGGATATAATAAGTACTGAAGTCATTGAACTTAGTACTAGTGTCATGACTGGTGAATACCAGATACTCATTGTCCAATTTGTCCATGTCCGGGTCTTTCTCGCAAGATACCAAGGCAAAGACCGCCAGTAGGATAGGAATTAATTTTTTCATGTCAAGTTTTTGTTTAAGTTAATACTAATTGTTTTTCGTCTAGTTTCTCTCATACAACGGCCGGCTTATGTTTTTGTTCACTAACAGTCTGTTCTTTAGTGAATTTTTTTGCAGCCAGGTTAATTAGAGTTTCTTTTTTAAAGTGTAATTTAGTTTAGAAACAGCTTTCTTGAAGTCCTTGCCAATCATTGTCAGTGCACTGTCACCCTCTGCCAGAAAGTTTGTCTTTTCGTGTCCCGGAGTAGCGGAAATTAATTGATAAACGATAGCGGTGCTGTCATTAGGAATTCCAATAATAGTTACAACTGTACCACTGTCGGTAAATGCCTGGTTACCATCTTTTGTTCCTAAATAAGTGGTCATCAGATTGTACGTGCCCAATGAGTCTTGGCCTGCCTCCTGAAGTGTCAGTTGATAGTTGATACCTTCGGCATCGGCAGCTGGCAGAATACCTTCATAGCTATATGTTTGTAATTCACTCAGTGTGCTGTCGTTCACAGCGAAAATAGAGTCACTTTCACTTTCGGCTATTATCTCAGCACTTTTGTTTCCTTTAGAGCCACAGGAAACAATCATGGCAGCCAAAGCTGTTGCAATAAATACTTTTTTCATTGTTAAGTCAGGTTTTTAATGGTTATTTGGGTACATAACATTTGTTATGCCCGTTTTGTTTTTAATAAGTTCTCTTTTCAGAAAAAAACAAGACCATGTTTAAAATGCATTAAACACGGTCTTTAATAAATAGGGCGTTGTATCTGGATAAATCGGACTACCGTAGCCGTATGCCGTTCATACTTCTTCGAATCAGTGAGTTATAGATAATTTTTCCTTTTGATACTTGTTCTTCTGTTTGTGGCAGGTCGGGCATATTTCCTGTCGTAATATAAGCTATAGTGTTCTTCAATAAATACTCTTTGGTATCTCCCAGTGGGTAGAGAGGGGAGATGAGGTTACGTTCGCTCAATGTGAAATCGGGGGTGATTCCATTTACATAGTTGGCTTGTCCTGCCGAGTTGAGAACGTATGCCACAACCGGCCATAAAATAAAGTTGTAACGCTCATCTTGGTATGGTTCCATGGCTACATTTTTGCCAACAGTCGTTTCACCTATTACCACTACATTTTCTGTACCTATATATGGACGGAGACAATTTATGACTGCTTCTGAGGCCGATGCAGTAAATTTGCTTGTCAGTACGTAGAGCTTGCTTAAGTTCAAGTTTTCGGAAGCAAGTCCTGTATTGAGAGGGAAATCAATTTTTTGCGGGTCACTGATGTCATTATACAAAGTTGTGCAAAATACTTTCCCTAGATCTGCCGCAGGTGCCAGATAACTTCCTAAATCTGTGGCACAACTCAAATAACCACCGGGATTGTAGCGTAAGTCCAGAATAAAAGCATCGGGTGACTGTCCCTTGAACCGGGCGAATATCTGTTTCATCTGTTCCCTGTATTCTGTATCTGTTGCCTGGTTATTGGGGCCTGTACTGAATTCATTGTAGACCATATAGGCTATTTTTTTTCCGGATACTTCATATACTGTATCTATATAGAACGGATTCAATTCTACGAGGCGTGATGCCGCTACTTTGACTGTATCTGTTGCAATCCAGCTGGAATTGCCTTCCTCATCAAAAACCAAGCTTTCTCTGGCGAAAGTTGTATTGCCGCCTTCCATCAGATATCCGTAATTATTGTTGGTCAGTTCTTCTTTGCCAATGGCTGATATCCAGTTCCCTCGTTCCAATCCGGCTTCTGAGGCCGGTGAATTGGGCAGTACGAATAAAATACGGGCAAATACGTGTGATGAGATTCCGGTGGGATCGGTCATTAATTCAAAATCAAATCCGTAAGTAGAAGTACGTTGCAGGTAGGAACGTGCCGCATCGGAAGCGTCCTTTATTTCTATATACGAATACGGGTCTCCTTTTCCGTTTTGTGCCTTGGTATAAACCAATTTTTGCAGGAAGTCTTCCGGTTCGGCAAAATAGTCCGTTTCCTTTATTGCCGGAATACTGTCATACCACAAATAATGCTCTTTCATTATTTGTTCTATCCATACATTCTCTCCAATTAATGCATAGTATTCCCCACTGCGGTCTTCGCCACATGAAGCCATTATAAATAAAGTGGTTAGAAGAAAAAAAGTGCTCCGTATATGCTTCATAATCTAATTCCTTTTTCAATCTGCAAAGCTAGGGATTTTATTTTAAAGTAGGGATAAGGTTTGGAATAAATAATCCAAAAAACCTTTATATAAAAAAGAAATCCGCCGGTTAGGTCAAGCAGACTTCACGGCGGACGTTCTTAATTTTTTATTTCTTTTCAGATTTCCATTTGTCAGCATATTCATTCAGAATTCTGCGGATACTGAGTCCGATTTTGATATAATCTTTCTCGTTCAGGTTGGCAAGTGATACACGTACACTCCATTCGGGTCCGTCGAATCCACCACCATTCAATACGACCAGGCCTGTTTCATTGGCAAGGCGGAATACTACGTCCAATGGATTATAAGTTGTCTGCAGATGTTGTACGAATTCATCTCCGTAAAATTTCTTGGCCCATACCAGCATGTCTATTTCTGAATAATAACCGGCCCTTAGTGGATCGTCGGGGAGAATGAATCCTGTGTTGTCCCATAATGCTTTCAGACGGGTATGGATTAAATTAAGCATGGCATGACGATATGTATTTTCTTTGTCCAGCAATGAAAAAGAAGCAAAGAGTGACATCTGCATTTGTTGTGGCAAGGACAGTCCTGCTGTATGGTTCAAGGCTACTTGACGGCTATCTGCTACCATACGGTCAATGAATTTTATGTTTTCTACTTGCATACTCAAGCTGCCATACCGTTTGGTTAGTTCGCTTTTTCGTTTGCGGGGCAGATTGGCAATCATTCTGTCGAATACATTTTTCTCATGTAAGGCAATTACAGCAAGGCGCCAACCGGTCGCTCCGAAATATTTGGAAAAAGAGTAGACACAAATTGTGTTCTGTGGCAAATCAGCCATCAGGCTGCGGAAGCCGGGAACAAAAGTACCATATACATCATCTGTTATAATCATCAGATTGGGATTCCAGCGTGTTACTACGTCTTTCAGGGCATCTACGCATTCTTTGTTCAACTGATAACTGGGTGGATTGCTTGGATTGACAATAAACAAGGCTTTGTATTTCGTGTCTCGCAGTTTATTGATATCTTCCACTTTGTATTGCCAGGTATGAAGTCCTTCTTCATTTAGAGTACTTGCAGGAATATTGAGCACATCATAATCGTAACGTGTCAATTCGGGTATCTCGATATAGGGTGTAAAGATAGGAACCATCAATGCTATACTATCTCCTTTGTGTAGCAGGAAATTTTCTTCCAGCGAGTCGAATACATAGCACATCCCTGCTGTTCCGCCTTCGGTGGCGAATAAATCGAATTTACCTTGCGGGGGTTGCCCGTTGCACATTTCCTGATTCAGGTAATCCTGTACTAGAATTTCTGTATATTTCAAGATGCGGTCAGGCATGGGGTATTGGTCGCCTACAATACTTTCGGTCCATTCGTGTACCAGTTCGTCCGGATCAGCTGCATGTTCCATCAGCATATAATTATAGGTACGTTTCAATAGATCTGTCCCCGCATTTCCTTCATGCTTTTTCAGGTACTCCTCAAAACGTTGGGCTATGCCTGTTTTTTGAGGAATACCGGCAATGCCTTCGGGCATGTCCATGACCCGGCGACACTCTTCAATGCCAAAACCGCCCAAGGCAAAGAATGCTTCACGAGCCTCCGTTGCAATCCAGTTGGGATTACCTCTGCCTGCATTCAGCATGACGTGCGCCATTTTCTTCACACTTTCATCTGCCATTTCAATCAAACGGTTTTTTAATTCGAAGGGACTGATCTTTTCCAAATTCTTGTCCATTCGGGCAACGCTGCTTTTATCACTTAAATATTCCATAATGTATGAGTTTAGTTTTTTAGTTGATTAATAATACAATGACCACTCCCCATATAATGAGTAGTGTATTTCCTACGGCGTAGGTCACGGTGTATCCTAAAGAAGGTGTTTCGCTGCCTACTGCTTCTTGTATGGCGCCCAATGCAGCAGTGGTAGTACGGGCTCCTGCCGTGCACCCCAAAGAGAGGGCGGGATGGAACTTGAATACATATCTGGCTAGAATCAGCCCTAATAATAGAGGCAAGGAGGTGGCCAACGCACCTATGATAAACAACATAGGACCTACTTCTTTTAGTCCTTGTACAAAACTGGGTCCTGCAGAAATGCCGACTACGGCGATGAACATATTCAAGCCTACATTATTCAGCACCCATAAAGAGGATTCCGGTATTTGTCCGAAGGTAGGGCGTTTGCTGCGCCACCAGCCAAATACTAATCCGGCTATCAGGGCCCCTCCACTAGTGCTCAGGCTAATAGGTACTCCGCCGATATGGATTGCAAGTGCTCCGATGATACCTCCCAGTAAAATGCCGAGTCCTACAAATATCATATCGGTGGCATTGGTGGGGCGGTCTATGTATCCTAGTTCTTTTGCAGCAGATTCCACCTCTTTTTTCAGGCCGACCAATTCCAAAGTATCTCCGCAGTCGATAGTGGTTTGTGCGAAAACAGGGATATCAATGCCTGCCCGTTTGATACGGCGTATACTGACGCCATGCATAAAGCTTTGACGGCGTATGAAGTCCAATTTTTGGTTGGAATATGGCTTTTTGTGTATCATGACAGGGAGTACTTCCACAGGGAAATCAAGCAGTTGGGGATCGACGATTTCTTCTCCAATCCAGTCTTCCTCACCAATGGCGAATTCTCTTCTTCCGCTCAGTACCACTTCGTCTCCTTTTTGTAATAATTGTCCGGGAATAATATCATTGACAATGGAAGATCCATGTCGCATTCTTTCAACAAACAATCTTTTCCCTTGTGAAATAAAATAGGATTCTAGCTGGTCAACGGTCTTGCCGTTGCCAAACCAATCGTTCTCTATGCGGTAAGCGCGAAAAACTACCGGACGGCGTGCCTGTTCAAATCCGGGTTCGTCTGCTTCACTGGTACCCATCCGGGTTTCCAACTCTTTGCAAGCGGCTTTCACTTTTTCTAATCCTCCCAACATTTTAGGACCTAAAGAAGAGAGGACCCAGGCAGAGCCTGCCGTACCGAAAATGTAAGTTACAGCATATGCCACGGGAATGATATTAATCATATCACTTTTTTGGGAAGAGGATATGTTGAGTCCGTTTATGGTATCTTCTGCTACTCCTATGACGGCAGAGATAGTTTGTGCTCCGGCCAGTAACCCGGCTGCTTCACCGGCATTATATCCCATTAAGATGGCTAATAACCAAGTGATAATCAAACAACCTATACACATGAGCGCGGCGAATCCTACTTGAGGTAAACCATCTTTTTTCAGTCCGCGAAAGAATTGTGGTCCCACTTTGTATCCGATAGCAAAAAGGAATAAAAGAAAAAACACGGATTTCACCGGTTCTTCTATTGTAATGTTAAGCTGTCCCACTAATACCCCTACTAGCAATACACTGGTGACGATTCCCAAACTGAATTGTTTTATTTTCATTTTTCCAATCCAGAAGCCTGCGGCGATTGTCAGAAAAATCGCCAGTTCTGAATGCTGTCTCAAAAGATGTATAATCCATTCCATATTTCTTTCTTATTATAATTGCTGTTTAAAACAGAGTGGGGGTAAAGAAGTTGAGTTAAAAAGCTCCAAATTGTACTTAGTTCTAATATTTTTTATTTTATTTGCATAGAGATGATACTTGACTTATGAAAATAAAGTTATTTGTAAAATATATTTCTTTGTTAGTTCTCTTGTTTGTTGCTGATGGTTGTAAAGAAAAAAAAGCTGACACATATGTGACTAAGGTCACCGATTTAACGGGAGAGGAAGAACAAGTTTTGAAATTGGAATATGATCGTGATGGTAAAATTATAAAGTATGGGGATACCCCGGTAAGGTATGAGGGCGACCAGATAACCATCGGACAGATGAATTGTTTGAATACCGGCAATAAGCTTTGCAATGTTACGTTTCAAATAGGAAAAGGCAAGGCGAGGGAGAGTAGGGCCCGTTGTATGTTGAAGGTAGGAGAGGAGGTTTATGAAGCTGATAAACAGACTGTCTATGATTATAAAGGAGATACTATTTTTATCAATTCTGATTATCGTGCTACTTCCGATTATCGTTTCTTGAAGAAAGTGCAAGGAAAATATGTTTTTGATCAGTTGGGACGGTTGAAGGAGGTGATGACTGTTTTTACTGAGGCAAATGATAGTGTGTCCAGTTGTCATACTTATTATAATTATGATAATAACATCAATTATCAGGCGAATCTGAATTTACAGGCTTATGTGATTGATTATGATGGGGTGGATAGTTTCTTCTATTTTTTATTGAATCTTGGGCAGTTGAGGAATAGAACAGCCTTACCTAATGATATTGGATATTGTATGAATCATGGTTTAAGCACTTATAATGTGCATGCCAATTATCGTCTGGATGATGAGAATCCGGTCAGGATAGAAGTTTTATATAATTATACCAAACTTCTATCCCGAATAGATTTATCTTATAATCCTTTAAATTAATTCGGGACATTCATTAAATATTACAAAATCAGCCAACTAATTCATACACAAAGTATTGCGAATTAGTTGGCTTTTTTGTATCTTTAGGTATTCCCCCGAAAATAAGATTTGACGGCCAAAACGGGGGAAATATCCAAACTAATAAGATATGGCAAAGATAGTGAATATTTCAGAAATTCACCCTACTTTGGGTTTTACAGAATTTGATATTCTGGAAAAATACCGCAAGAGTTTTAATGAGAGTGAGCTTGGCAAGCTTCATTCGGTCTTTCCGTTTGAATGTATGGCAAAAGCCGCCGGCCTGTCGGACCGGCGCCTGGGACGCAGGAACAGATTCAGTCCTTCCGCAAAGATCGCCCTTATGGTCCTGAAGGCATACACCGGATTCTCCGACAGGCAACTGGTGGAACATCTGAACGGGAACATACACTACCAGATTTCTGTGGAATTATGATTCCCCCGTCCCTTCCCATAACCAACTTCAAGATAGTCAGTGCCATCCGTAATGAGATAGCATCCCGCCTTGACATTGATTCTTTCCAGGAGCTCCTGGCTTCACACTGGAAACCTTATCTTGATAACCTTCACGTCTGCATGACCGATGCCACATGCTATGAAAGCCACATGCGTTTTCCTACGGACATGAAACTCCTTTGGGAAAGCCTCGAATGGCTCTACAGGCATATATGCCGGCATTGCAGGGAGCTGGGCATAAGGCGTCCTCGCAACAAATACAGGAATGTGGCGGAATCCTATCTGTCCTACTGCAAGAAAAGAAAGAGGAGAGCTTCAAGGACAAGAATGCTTAAGCGCCGTATGATCAAGCTTCTTGAAAAGCTCCTCAGTCAAAGGGATGGGATCCATAGCGAGTACGGTGCTTTACTCCGATATACCCAGGATTATCATAAGCGTCTTTCCATCATCAGAAAGGTGCTTGTACAAGAAAAGGAAATGTTTGAAGGGCGGAAAGTCAGTGACCGCATCGTCAGCATTGACCGTCATTATGTACGTCCCATCGTCAGAGGCAAGGAAACCAAGTCCGTCGAGTTCGGTGCAAAGGTCAATAATATACAGATAGACGGCATATCGTTCATCGAACACCTCTCGTTCAAGGCATTCAATGAGGGTATACGCTTGAAGGACTGTATCCGTATGCAGCAGAAGCTTATGAATGTAAGGGTAAGATGTGTGGCTGCCGATTCCATATATGCCAATAATGCCAACAGAAAGTTCTGTACAAAATATGGGATATCCACATCCTTTGTGCGCAAGGGAAGGGCGGCCAAAGATGAGCCTTTGAGGAAGGTGCTTAGAAGCGAACTCTCAAAAGAAAGGGCAACACGGCTTGAAGGAAGCTTCGGCACTCAAAAGCAACATTACTCGCTCTCAAGGATAAAGGCCAGAAACAGGAAGACGGAAATACTGTGGATTTTCTTTGGAATACATACGGCAAATGCCATACTGATGATAGAAAAAATCAGAAACAAAACAGCTAAAGCAGCATGATATGATTTTACTCACAGAATCAGAAGAGGTCATCAGACTTCTTCCGGAACGTCATGTCCTGTCGGATAGAAGTATGTGAGAAAGCACGGAAAAATGACAATAAGAATGGCATATGAAATGGTCATGCCCTATCATCTTCATATGCCATCTTATTTTTTAGAGACATTTACTGAATATCCCTAATTCATCGGGAAGTATAAACAAGTCTACTTCATTGGCGCCTTGCTTTATCAAGTCTTTCTTATCTATTTGGTAAAGGCGGACAAACTCATCATGACTGTCGCATAGTTCCTGGGCTTTGCGATAATATTCTATTGATTTTTCTGTTTCATTCAGGATATAATACACATGTCCTGCATTCATCCAGTCTTCCATAATGGGCTTGGGCTCGGATATCAGCAAGTCGTAATATTTCTTGGCTTGTTGATGGTTGCCGGTAATGAAGGAACACCATCCGATGGCGCGTCGGGCATTCTGTGGCTTTTTATCCAGATACTCCACTTTGAAGAAATAAGCCAGTGCTTCATCGTATCGTTCCAGTGCCATCAGGCATTGTCCTATTTGTAGTGCCAGATTCAGACTGTCGGGCTGTGCCTGTTCCACCTTGTTATAATATTCCAAAGCTTTTGGGTAGTTTCCCTCTTTTCTATAACATTGTGCCAAATGGCGGTTATTCCATGTATTATCGGGGATCAGCAGATCTGATTGCAGGTAATAATCTATCGCTTTTTTATAGGAACCGATTTTCTGATAAATGAAACCTGCTTTCTGCCATAATTCGGCATTTTTACGATTGTATAATTCAATTGATTTATCATAGAGAATTCCGGCTTCTGCCAAGTCGTCGTGTGTGAATAGGTAATCTGCCAGTTTGTTGATATACTCTTTGTGTAACAAGGCTTGAGACAATGCTTCTTTATTCCATAAGTCCAGAGTGTCCTCAAAAATGTCATGTATTTCATGTCTTCTTGACCATAATTTGAAGAAACGGTAGAGGTCATGAATGTATTGCCGGCTCACGAATTCAGCGCGAGCTTTTGATTGTGACATCTCTTTTAAACGTTCTTTCAGTTCTTCAGAAGCTTCATGTTGTCCGTTCAATTGTTGCTGCATGAGATTCCTTTGGCTTTCCGGCATTTGTAACATGGTAAAACAAAAAGAGTATTTGTCGGAATTGCAGAATACATCCGAATTCATCAAAATGTTGAGCAGAGAGATTTTTTGTTCGTCATTTCCGAGAGATAATTTGGCGATATCCTGATATTGGGGGTCAAAAGGATAGAACCAGTGAGAAATTTTGCGGAAAAACGGGAATTGTTTCAGCTGTGAAAAGGTACTCATATACACATCTGCCCCGGACATTTGCAGTTCACCTAATTCGCGCAATTTATCGGTAATGCCTGAACGGTCAATCCATTCTTCCCATTCCGGATTATGATCTTCGGCATCTTCATCCAGTCCTTCCAAATTAAGTTTGGGATTTTTCATCATTTCGGGAATGATTTCTTCACGCATCTTCTTGTCTATCTTTCGGGTTTCACGGGAAGATTGCAATAATTGAATCTGGATATGATGCAGGTTTTTGATGAACTCGGCATTTTCATTCAGTTCATTTATGCGCGACACGGCTTCAGGGTATTGAAGGATACGCTTTTCATAATAGTAGCATGTTAGTGCGATCCCTGCAATAGCCCGCTGATTCAGCATGGTATCCTGATGGGTATAGGCGTTCAATAGAAACATGAACTTGCGGATGTCGAATATTTGCAGCAGGCTCATGGTGACGGCGCTGACCATTATGGAAAGGTCGTTGACTTGGATCAATAGTGAGTTGAACAAAGTTTGCGCTTCAGCATATTCCGATTCACTCCACCGGGTGGATACCCATATTTTTTCAAATAATTCGTCTACGGCTGTTTCGTGACGTTTTCTCATGGCATCCATTTCTTCATTTCTTTTGGCCTCGGTGGTATATATCAATGGGGCTGTAGCCATATCTTCTGTATACGCCTCCAATTGCATTTGTAATTCGGCATAGCTGTGAGGAGGGCTTTGGACAAAAGTGCGCATTGTGTCATAATAGGCTCCGTAATTTTGTGTTGCCTGTACGGCTATATGGATACGGTCGGCCAGTTCGTATGCCGTGCGTAACATTTTATGGTATATTTCCACTTTATTGGGATCTTTCATCCCTTTTGAAGTATATTGCAGCATCAGGTCGTATGACGTTTGCAGGGCTTCTAGCTCATTCTTTAATTGCCAGTCGGAAGTATGGGTGGCATATCCTGTCATTTGGGATAATGCTTCTTTTAACCGATATTGGTCTAATAGTTTTATGATTTCTTCGCGCATATTTTAAAGTTCTATTTGTATGTCTTTTATAAACAAATGCGGGCAGACTTCGGTTCTTGGCTTATTTCAGCCAGGTTGCCCGTTTCCATATATATTCCATCGGACCGTGAGAGTGGTGATTCATCCACCAGCGGCAGAAAGAGAATTGCAAGATGAAGAAAACTATTCCTGCCAGGCAGCTGGCTGTGATACCAAACTGATTGTGCAATGCAAATCCCCAGTTGTAGTATAACATGGAACCTACTATACTTTGAGTAATATAATTGGTAAGGCTCATCTTTCCGTATGGCGTTATTTTCATTAATCCGTCGTGTAAGTTTGTCTTGTAAAAAGCGAAGACGACACCGGATACCAGAATCAGCATAAATGCAAAATTGGAAAGCGAGGTGATGATTAGTGAAAGAGGGGTCAGAATGGATTTATTTGTGATAAAGTCCGGTAGCATATTGCCCAACCCATATAAAGGGAAAAATGCGACGAGTGAGCTTGCAAGTACCTTGTTCCATACCTTCAAGTGCTCTTTCAAAAAAAGTCCCTTGCGCCCTATCAGCATACCGAGCAGGAAAAGGGCGGCTGTTTGGAATACCCGTCCGTGATCCCAGGCCCAGGCAAGGCTTGCCAACTGTCCTTCCCATAAATTGACACGGATGGTTTCCAGAAAATTACCATTGCTTTGCACTGCAAAAGTTGCATTCCAGAAGCTGCGGGTGGGGATGGCCGGAGTAACAAATTCCGGATCGAGACAGGCACGTATTACATAATAAAGTGGCAATGGCTGGATCAATAGCAGACATGCCAATGCAAATATCCATTTGTCTTTCAGCCGGCAAGTCAGTGGCAGGATGAAACCTACTAAAGAATAAAGGACTAGCACTTCCGCTGTGAAAAAACTGGCATTGATATTACCTATCAGGAAAAGAAGAATTAACCGCCAACAAAAACGTAGACGGAAATCATTGCCCCGTAGGCGTTGGTTGTCATCTTGAATAAAAAAGCTAAAACCGAAAAGTAAAGCGAATATGGCGTATGCTTTTCCGCCGAACATGAAGAATAACCCGTTCCAAATGGCTTTGTCCGAGAAGTTCAGCCACGCACTTTGTCCGGCTGTATCGGGAAATGAGTAGAAATTAAAATGTTCGATAGAGTGCAGGATGATGATTCCCATCACTGCCAGTCCGCGTAGCACATCAGCTACATCTACACGTGCGTGTCCTTTCAATTTTGTGTTTATTGCTTTTGTTTCCATGGGGTTATATATTAGCGTACAAAAATAGGAAAATCTTGAATAGTTGGCAAAAAAAGGAGGAAGTAATCAGATATTTCTTTAATTTTGTCCCCATCTTAAAAAAAGATATGGATATTTCGGAATTGCAACGTATTTATGCCGGTCATCCTAACACTAAGGGACTGGCTGCGTTATTGGAAGATTCCTCAGTGAGGACTATTTTCCTGGGAGGATTACATGCTTCTGCGGCAGCTTTATTTGTTTCCTCCTTTCTTAGAGAGAATAAACAGACATTTGTATTTGTACTGGGTGACTTGGAGGAAGCGGGTTACTTTTATCATGACCTGACACAGGTGAACGGTGATGAGCATATTTTGTTCTTTCCATCCTCGTATCGTCGGGCTGTTAAATATGGGCAGAAAGATGCAGCCAATGAGATCCTGCGTACGGAAGTGCTGAGCCGTTTACAGAAAGGCGATCCGCTATGTGTGGTGACTTATCCCGAAGCGTTGGCGGAGAAAGTGGTATCACAAGAAGTACTGATGGACAAGACGTTAAAACTTGGTGTGGGTGAGCATGTGGACACAGAGTTTATCACGGAAGTGCTGGCCGGTTACGGATTCGAGCATGTAGATTATGTTTATGAACCGGGGCAATATGCTGTACGCGGTAGTATTATTGACGTCTTCTCTTTTGCTTCCGAGTATCCTTACCGTATTGACTTTTTTGGTGACGAGGTAGACAGCATCCGTACTTTTGAAGTGGAAAACCAGCTTTCGAAAGAGAAGAAACAGAGCATTGCCATCGTGCCCGAGCTGACGAATGCCGCCGACAAGAGCGGGGTGTCTTTCTTTGAATTCATTCCTCGGGAAACAGTTCTGGCAATGAAAGACTTTCTTTGGGTACGTGAAAGAATACAGGTAGTACGGGAAGAGGCACTCTCTCCTCAGGCGCTTGCCGCATACGAGGGAGAGAAGACGGAACTGATGAATTTGGAACTGAAGCTGATAGACGGGGCGGAATTTACAGTACGGGCTTTGGATTTCAAACGGATTGAATTTGGTAACAAACCTACAGGAACTCCACAGGCAACGTTGGCTTTCGATACGACGGTCCAGCCTATTTTTCATAAGAATTTTGATTTGGTAAGCACTTCATTCACTGATTATCAGAAACGAGGTTACACCTTATATATATGTACCGATAGTGAGAAGCAGGCAAAGCGTCTGAAAGATATCTTTGAGGAGCGTGGTGATCATATCACGTTCATTCCGGTCAACAAGACTTTACATGAGGGCTTTACAGATAATGTATTGAAAAGCTGCTTTTTTACAGACCATCAGATTTTTGACCGTTTCCATAAATACAATCTTCGTAGTGACAAGGCGCGTAGCGGTAAGGTGGCATTGACCTTAAAAGAGTTGAGCCAGTTTGAGCCGGGTGACTTTGTGGTACATATAGATCATGGTGTAGGCCGTTTTGGCGGTTTGGTACGCATTCCGAATGGAAATACTACCCAGGAAGTGATTAAACTTATTTATCAGAATGAGGATGTGGTATTTGTTTCCATTCATTCCCTGCATAAAATATCCAAGTATAAAGGGAAGGAGGGAGAAACTCCCCGCCTGAACAAATTGGGGACCGGTGCGTGGGAAAAAATGAAAGAGCGTACCAAGAGCAAAATCAAAGATATAGCCCGTGACCTGATCAGACTGTATTCGCAACGTAAACAGGAAAAAGGATTCTCGTATAGTCCCGACAGTTTTATGCAACATGAATTGGAGGCGAGCTTTATTTATGAGGATACCCCCGACCAGTTGAAGGCGACTCAGGATGCCAAAGCCGATATGGAGAGCGACCGTCCTATGGACCGTCTGGTGTGTGGTGATGTGGGGTTCGGAAAGACTGAAGTGGCTATTCGTGCTGCTTTCAAGGCTGTGGCTGATAACAAACAGGTGGCTGTGCTGGTTCCCACTACGGTGCTGGCCTATCAGCACTTTCAGACTTTCAGCGAACGGTTGAAAGATTTTCCATGCAAAGTTGATTATTTGAGCCGTGCCCGCAGTGCAAAAGATGTTTCCAGAATAGTGAAGGAACTGGCGGATGGAAAAATAAATATTTTGGTCGGTACACATAAAATCATCGGTAAAAGCGTTAAGTTCAAAGATTTAGGATTGCTGATCATTGATGAGGAACAGAAGTTCGGAGTTAGTGTGAAAGAGAAGTTGCGTCAGATGAAAGTGAATGTGGATACACTTACTATGACCGCTACCCCCATCCCCCGTACTTTACAGTTCTCGTTAATGGGCGCCCGTGATCTTTCTGTCATTCAGACTCCGCCTCCCAACCGTTATCCCATTCAGACAGAGGTGCATACCTTTAATGAAGATATCATAACGGAAGCGATCAATTTTGAAATGAGCCGTAACGGACAGGTGTTCTTTGTCAATAACCGCATACAGAATCTGGTAGAATTGGAAGCCATGATCAAGCGGAATATACCCGATTGCCGTGTCTGCATAGGTCATGGACAGATGGAGCCCGAAAAGCTGGAGAAGATTATTTTCGACTTTGTGAACTATGATTATGATGTGCTGCTGGCAACCACCATTATCGAGAGTGGTATTGATATACCGAATGCCAATACGATTATCATCAACCAGGCGCAGAATTTTGGATTGAGTGATTTGCACCAGATGCGTGGACGTGTGGGAAGAAGCAATAAAAAAGCATTCTGTTATTTGTTGGCGCCTCCATTGACTTCACTGACTCCCGAGGCAAAGCGCCGTCTTCAAGCCATTGAGAATTTCAGTGATTTGGGCAGCGGTATCCATATAGCCATGCAGGATTTGGATATCCGTGGAGCAGGAAATATGCTGGGGGCGGAGCAGAGTGGCTTCATTGCCGATTTGGGTTATGAAACTTATCAGAAGATACTGGCCGAAGCGGTGAAAGAGTTGAAAGAGGATGAGTTTGCCGATCTTTACGCAGAGGAGTTGCAGGCAGCGGGAGAAGAGAAAATCAGTGGCGAGAACTTTGTGGATGAATGTCAGGTGGAAAGTGATTTGGAATTGCTTTTCCCCAATGAGTATATCCCCAGCAGCAGCGAACGTATGTTGCTTTATCGTGAACTGGACGGATTGGAATTGGATAAGGACCTGCTCGCTTTCAAGGCACGGTTGGAGGACCGTTTCGGAAAGGTTCCTCCCGAAGGGCTGGAACTTCTGCGTATCGTACCTTTGCGCAGATTGGCTAAACGGTTGGGGGTGGAAAAAGTATTCTTGAAAGCCGGACGAATGACTTTGTTCTTTATCAGTAATCAGGAAAGTCCTTATTATCAAAGTGCGGCTTTTGGCAAGGTGATTGATTACATGAGCAAGAATCCGCGTTACTGCAATTTGCGTGAGCAGAACGGCAAGCGTAGTATGGTAGTCAAGAATGTGGAAACGGTAGAGACTGCGGTAGGTATTCTGCAGGAGATGGTGAGTTTGTGATAAAAGATGTCTGTATTGGCAGAAACCGGCATTGCCGTAGAGTAAGCAGGATATGTTAACGTAAAATTGAATATTAACTAAATAAACAGCTGATTTTTAATTAATTGTTTAACGGAATTGAATTTGGGGTGTTTTATATTAAAAAATAATATAAGACACTCCTTTTTCTTTTAACTTATCTATATTTTTACTATCTTACTTCCAGTTTAAAAGCGGACACTGAGATTTTTACTCACATATTGTCTAATTTAAAAAACACTTGTTATGGAAGTGAAAAAAGCACGAAGAGCCGACCTTGAAAAGGGTAAGTCCCGTTGGCTGTTCATGGGTCTCATTGTGACGCTGTCGTTTATGTTTGTTTCGTTCGAATGGACTGAACGTAATGTAACTTACGCGATCAGTGATTTAGTCAGTGACCCGGATTTCTTTGAAGAATTAGTTCCTGTAACCTATAATCAGGATAAACCTCTGCCGCCACCGCCTCCACCGGCTGCCGTCAACCCGGAAGAGCTCAATATAGTGGATAATAACTCGACGGAAACAGAAACCGATATTGCAGCTTCAGACCCTACGGATGCTCCGGTAATTATACCGACCCCTATTGAAGTACCCGAAGAAGTAGTGGATGAAAATGTGGAATTTGTGGTGGTGGAAGAGATGCCGGTATTTCGTAACGGTAATGCTGATTTGATGAGGTATCTGAGTGAAAACATCAAATATCCTACCGTCAGTGCCGAGCAGGGAGTTCAAGGAAGGGTAGTGGTGCAGTTCGTTGTGGGTGTTCATGGAGAGATCCTGAATCCGGTAGTGGTGAAGAGTGTGGATCCGTATCTGGACAAGGAAGCAATCCGCGTGATCAGTTCCATGCCAAAATGGAAGCCCGGCAAGCAAAGAGGAAAAGCAGTGAGGGTGAAATACACTGTTCCTGTAGTCTTCAGGCTGCAAAGTTAAGATTTAATTAGTATGGATGGAGGAAGCGTAATCTCAGAAGAGGACGCTTCCTCTTTTTTTATCGAGGAATAAATAGGGGATATTTATGAAAACATGTAAGAAAAAAGGGAGTGAAAGGAAATAGTTAGTAATAAAATGCTTGCTATCTTATTATATTTGTTACCTTTGTGGGTCTTATAATATGAAAAACAATGAAAATAACAATTCTACAGAGAAATATAGAATGGGCCAATCCACAGGCCAATATAGCAAGGGCGGACGAAGCGATAAGCTGTCTGCTGGATGCTGATCTGTTTGTTTTACCCGAAATGTTTTCCACCGGTTTTTGTACGCAACCCGAAGGAATTGCGGAGAGCGCCGACAGTGAAACCCTGCACTGGATGAAGCGTAAGGCAGCCGAGCGGAATTGTGCTATTGCAGGCAGTGTAGCAGTATGTGAGAATGGAAACTATTATAATCGTTTTTACTTTGTCCATCCGGACGGAGCCGTGCAGCATTATGATAAGAAACATTTGTTCACCTTCGGGGGCGAACACAAGCGTTTCACTGCCGGCACAGAGCGTGTGGTGGTGAACTTCCGTGGGGTACGTATTCTTTTGGAAGTATGTTATGACCTCCGTTTCCCTGTTTGGTCACGCAACCTGGGGGATTACGACATGATACTTTATGTGGCAAGCTGGCCCACTCCCCGTGTGGATGCCTGGAGCGCGCTGCTTCGGGCGCGGGCTATTGAGAACCAGTGCTATGTGGCCGGAGTGAACCGCATGGGAACTGATCCTACCTGTGAATATTCGGGTGGCAGCGCCATCATCGATCCCTACGGAAAAACGATAGCCGAATGTCCGTGGAGCAGGGAAAGTGCGGTATCGGCTGATATAGATATGGAGGCATTGCAGGCTTTCAGGAAGAAATTCCCGGTATTGGATGATGCAGACCCCTTTACATTGATATGAAACAATTAACAAAATAATAGATAATGGCTGAAAAGAAATTATTGTTGGGCGATGAGGCAATTGCCCTCGGAGCGATACATGCCGGCATATCGGGTGTATATGCCTATCCGGGTACACCGTCCACTGAAATCACAGAGTTTATCCAGAATAATCCTTTGGCAAAGGAAAGAAAATTGCACAGCACTTGGTGTACCAATGAAAAAACGGCCATGGAGGCTGCATTGGGTATGTCATACGCAGGAAAACGTGCTTTGGTATGTATGAAACATGTAGGCATGAACGTGGCTGCCGATGCGTTTGTCAATTCTGCCATAACCGGCGTGAACGGTGGTCTGGTGGTGCTGGCTGCCGATGATCCTTCCATGCACTCGTCACAGAATGAGCAGGATTCACGTTTTTATGGAAAATTTGCTATGATTCCCATGCTGGAACCGTCTTCCCAACAAGAAGCATACGATATGATGGATTACGCATATACACTCTCGGAAAAACTGAAGTTGCCGGTGCTGATGCGTGTGGTTACCCGTCTGGCACATTCGCGTGCCGGTGTGGAAGTAGCCGATATCCGTGAGGAAAATCAGTTGAATCCTGATCATGAACGTGCCCACTGGGTATTGCTGCCGGGTAATGCGCGTAAACAATATCTGGATCTAGTGAAAAAGCAGGAGAAGCTGGAAGAAGCTTCCTCCAAATCTCCTTATAATTATCTGGAAGGGTTGAATCCCGAATATGATTATGAATTCGGAGTGATAGCCTGTGGTATCGGTTATAATTATGTGAAGGAGGCGGATACGGACAGTTGCCATATTCCGGTATTGAAAGTTTCGCAGTATCCGTTGCCGGCTGAAGAAATCAGGACGATGGCAGACCGCTGCGGATATGTTCTGGTAGTGGAAGATGGCCAGCCGTTTGTGGAAGAGCAGGTAAAAGCGATACTTTCCTCGGACTATGAGGTAAAGGGACGCCTGACGGAAACTTTGCCGCGTACCGGTGAATTGACTCCGGATAATGTGGGCGAGGCGATCGGATGGGGAATCAAACGTCCGTTTGGTAAGTCTCAGGTGGTGATGCCGCGTCCGCCTGCATTGTGTCAGGGATGTGGTCATCGGGATGTGTATGATGCATTGAACAAGGTGGCTGCGGAATATCCGGATGCACGCATTTTCGGTGATATCGGTTGCTATACGTTAGGTGCGTTGCCCCCGTTCCGTGCTATCGACAGTTGTGTGGATATGGGTGCTTCCATAACCATGGCCAAAGGTGCTTCCGATGCGGGGGTATTTCCGGCCATTGCTGTTATCGGTGACTCTACCTTCACTCATTCCGGTATGACCGGTCTGCTGGATGCGGTGAATGACCGTGCCAATATCACGGTGGTGATTTCGGATAACCTGACTACCGCCATGACCGGTGGACAGGATTCTGCCGGTACGAACAAATTCGAGGCGATCTGCCTGGGATTAGGGGTAGAACCCGAACATGTGCGTGTGGTGGTTCCATTACCGAAGAATATGGAAGAAATCACCCGTACCATTCGTGAGGAAATAGAATATAAAGGGGTGTCTGTCATTATTCCGCGCAGAGAGTGTATCCAGACATTGAATCGTAAACTAAGACAGAAAAAAGCAGATAAGGCATGAGAAAAGATATCATACTTTCGGGCGTAGGAGGACAGGGTATCCTGACTATCGCTACTATTATAGGAGAAGCTGCTACGGCAGAAGGCATCAATTTGAAGCAGGCCGAGGTACACGGTATGAGCCAGCGCGGAGGAGATGTGCAGTCCAATCTGCGTCTATCCGACGAAACGATTTATTCGGATCTGATTGCTCAGGGTGAGGCGGATCTGATTATTTCCATGGAACCGATGGAGGCGTTGCGTTATCTGCCTTACTTGCAGGAAGAAGGTTGGGTGATTACTTCCGCTAATCCTTTCAAGAACATTCCTGATTATCCTGAAGAAGTGGATCTGATGAGGGCTTTGGAGAGCCTTCCGCATGTGGTGAAGTTGGAAATAGAGGATATGGCAAAAGAAAACAGTATGCCTAAATGCGCGAATGTGATTCTGCTGGGCATGGCTGCGAAGTATATTGAAATCGTATCACCGGAACAGTTGCGCGAAAGCATAGGGCGTGTGTTTGCCGCAAAAGGTGAGAAGATTGTTGAAATGAATCAGAAGGCTTTTGATATAGGCTTGAATGCGGTAAAGAACTGGTAGTGCCATGAAGATATTTAGTGAAGAATTAGTGGAGAAGGCGGTGAAGGAACTGCACATCGCCAATCTTGCACAGGCTACTATCGGTGATGTGCTGTTGGTAGCCCAGTATCTGGAAAAGGAAACGGGGATTCCTTTTATCCGCATGGATCAGGGATCTCCCGGTCTTGCCGCTAATCAGATAGGGATTGAAGCGGAGAAAGCTGCTTTGGACAGAGGAGTCGGATCGCAATATCCGGCTGCCGCAGGAGTGCCCGAGTTGAAAAAGGAGGCTTCCCGTTTTGTAAAAGCTTTCTTGAATCTGGATATCTCTCCGCGCGCTTGTGTGCCTACCACCGGGTCGGTGGCGGGTTCATTCGGCTCGTTCATAGCCTGTACGCAGCGTATTCCGGGGAAAGACAAGGTATTGTTCATTGATCCCGGATTTCCTATTCAGAAATCCCAGCTTCGCATTATCGGCGTGGAGTGGGAAGAGTTTGATATCTATCATTATCGGGGACAGTTCTTGCGTGAGAAATTGGAAAGTTTCCTGAGTAAAGGCGATATAGCAGCGATTATCTATTCTAATCCGAATAATCCGGCATGGATTTGTCTGGAAGAGGAGGAACTGCAGATAATCGGTGAACTGGCAACCCGGTATGATGTGATTGTCATGGAAGATCTGGCTTATTTCTGCATGGACTTCCGTCGGGATATGGGGCATCCTTTCGAACCGCCTTATCCGCCCACTGTGGCAAGATATACGGATAATTATATCCTGATGCTTTCTTCTTCCAAGATATTCAGTTATGCCGGACAGCGTATGGCATTGGCATGTATCAGCGACAAACTGTTCGACCGCCAGTTCCCTGCCTTGGCAGAACGGTATAAAGATGCAGGGGTGTTCGGTCCTACGCTGATTGCTTCCATTCTTTATATGATTACTTCGGGATGTACGGCTTCCACTCAGTATGCATACGCTGAAATGCTTCGTCTGTCCACCGAAGGTAAAATCAATTTTGTGGAAGATACCCGCGAATATGCCCGTCGTGCGGAACGCATGAAGAAAATATTTACCGACAATGGTTTCCATATCGTATATGATTATGATGCTACCCAGGTGGTGGGAGATGGTTTCTTCTTTACCATAGGTTACGGAAATATGACAGGGGGTGAATTGCTCCGGGAGTTATTATATTATGGGGTAAGTAGCATCTCGCTTTCTACTACCGGTAGCGAGCAGGAAGGTGTCCGCGCCTGTACGTCACGGATGCGCGATGAACTTTATCCGGTGATGGAGGAACGTATGAGAGCCTTTCACGAAGACCATAAGTAGTGGTAAATGGTTAGTGATTAGTGGTTAATGCCTGGCGGAGGGTTCGCCACTAACCATTAATCACTCACTATTAACCACTAACCATTAATCATTAATCACTAATGCTATGATTTGGAATAAAAATAAAGAGTGCATGAGTCGGGACGAGATGAGTGCTCTGCAGGGAAAACGTCTGAACAAGTTGGTGAACCTGGTTTATCATAATGTTCCTTTTTATCGTAACAAGATGCAGGAGATGGATTTGTCTCCGGATGATATCCAGACTATCGAAGATATCGTAAAACTTCCTTTTACTACCAAGCAGGATTTACGTGATAATTATCCATACGGTCTTCAGGCTGCTCCTGCTTCGGAAATTGTACGTGTACACGCTTCTTCGGGGACAACTGGGAATCCTACCATTGTGGGATATACGCGTCGTGACTTGTCTGTATGGTCCGAAGTGATGTCACGTTGTCTTTCAGCATACGGGGTTACCCGTAATGATACCTTTTCTGTCAGTTATGGTTATGGCTTGTTTACAGGCGGGTTGGGCGCACATTATGGGGTGGAGAATCTGGGGGCGACTGTTATCCCGGCTTCTACAGGAAATACGGAAAAGCATGTCCGTCTGATTCGCGACTTGGGTATAACGGGGATTGCCTGTACTCCTTCATACGCTCTTTATCTGGCAGAAGTGGTGGAACGTATGGGATTGACCAAGAATGATATCAATCTCCGTATCGGAGCTTTCGGAGCCGAGCCATGGACGGAAAGTATGCGTAAGGAGATAGAAGAGCGGCTGGGATTGAAAGGGTATAATATTTATGGATTAAGTGAGATTATGGGACCTGGTGTTTCCTACGAATGTCAGGAGCAACATGGATCACATATCAATGAGGATCATTTTTATCCTGAAATCATTAATCCTGAAACGCTGGAACGTCTTCCGGATGGAGAAGTGGGAGAATTGGTGTTTACTACCTTGACAAAGGAGGGGATGCCGTTATTGCGTTATCGTACGAAGGACTTGACTTCCCTGATGGAGGGTGAATGTCCGTGTGGAAGAACCAATATCCGTATGTCGGGTATTGTAGGCCGTAGTGACGATATGCTTATTATCCGTGGCATCAATGTTTTCCCATCTCAGGTGGAAAGTGTTATTTTGGATATGCCTCAGTTTGAACCTCAGTATATGCTGGTGGTGGATAGGAAGAATAACCTCGACTCTTTGCAGGTACAAGTGGAAGTCCGCAAAGACTTCTTCTCGGATGATATGGGAAGTATGCTTGCCATGAAGAAAGCGTTGAGCGACAAACTGAAAAGTGTCCTTTCCATCAGTGCCGAAGTGAAGCTGATGGAACCTAATAGCATTGCCCGTAGTGAAGGTAAGAGTAAACGTGTGATAGACAATCGGATTTTAAAATAAAAAAGTATGCGATATGACAATCAAGCAATTATCTGTTTTTCTGGAAAACAAAACCGGAAGAATAAATGACGTAACCAAGACATTGGCAAAGTATGATATCAATATGCATGCGTTCAGCATGGCGGAATCTACTGATTTCGGTATACTTCGCCTGATTGTTTCGGATGTGGAAAAAGCGGTGGAAGTACTTCGTGCCGAGAATTTTGCCGTGATGCTGACCGATGTGGTATGTATCAGTTGCCCGAATGTGGCAGGTTCTTTGGCTAAAGTTTTGGACTATCTGGCAGCAGAGAATATCTTTATTGAATATATGTATGCTTTTGCTCAGGGAGATACGGCACATGTGGTTATCCGTCCGTCTAATGTGGAGAGATGTGTGGAGATATTGAACAAATTCAATTGTAATGTTTTGACTAAGAACAGTCTGTAATGAATTTGACTTTGTGGGTATGAATGCATCACAAGTCTTTTTACCACAGGTTACTTGGGTTCACACGGATGTTTAAGCTGAAAACTTTAAGATTGAACCTGTGCGAATCCGGGTAATCTGTGGCTGTTTTGATGGAACAGTCTATCAATAACAAAACCTGTTTGTTGGAGAATGCAGAATGTTATGAGCGTTCTTTGACAATGGGACACTCGAACCGATAAAAAATACCGAAGTATTGTACATGATTACATTGGATAATTTTGAGGACTTTGTTCCCTATAAAATATGGATGCGTGGGGAAGAGTATTATGAAACAGACGCTGTTTCCGAATTGGAAGAAATCTCACCCGGTGAATGGACTGCGACTGTAGAAGGAACAGACGATTATAATGTGGAGATATCTATGGATGGAAACGAGATAGAATCCTGGTACTGTGATTGTCCGTATGAGGGAGAAATCTGCAAACATGTCGTAGCGACATTGTTGGCAATTCGCGACAATAGAAAAAAGGCGGGTAATAGTATTTTCTCGAAGATGAAAATCAAAGCGGAGGAAGCCCCTGTTTTAGAGGAAATAAAAGAAGTGGGTAAGCAGCCTTGTCCGTCTTTGGTAGACATACAGCAACTGTTGTCTTTCATTGATCCGCAGGAACTCTCGAAATTTATCTGTGAGTATGCTTCAACGAATCTGGAATTTAAAACGGCACTTTCAAATCATTTCATAGCTAAGGAGCTATCTTTGTCATCAAAGGGAAAAGATTACAGAATTGAAATTCAAAAAGTTTTTAAAGGATCTGGTTACCATAAAAGGTCTCGTTATCACAATCGTTATGATAATTACGACCGTGACTGGAAAACTATTTTCAATCAGATGGACACTTTTTTGGAGAAAGCGGATTTCTTTTTGAATTTGGAAGCTATGGATAATTCTATTGCCATAGCTCTTCAAGTACTTCGTTCCATCGGTGAAAACTATGATGATGAACTTTTGTATGATGGTATTTCTTCTTCTGACTATTGTGAACAGGCAGGAGATTTGCTCCTGAAAGTGATTGAACATCCTAAAACCACTCAGGCACAAAAGATGGAGATACTTCAGGGCTTGCGTGAGATTGCTGAAATATCTATTTTTCGTGAATATGATCTTTATGATGTAGACGAATTGATGATGCAGATCAATCTTTCGGTTCAACCGGCAGAAAAAGCGTTGGAATTGATTGATGAACTTCTTGAAGTAAGAAAGGGAACCTGTGGTATCTATCAGTTAGTCCTTCGTAAGGTCAATCTGTTGTTAGAACAGAATGAAGAACAAAAGGCGGATGATACGATTCGTCAATATCTTTATCTGACTGAAATACGAAGAATGGAGGTTGATAAATTGATTGCCCGTTGCCAATATGATGAAGCCATTTGTTTGCTGAATGACGGAATAGAAATAGCGGAAAGAGAAATGCATTCTGGCACTGTGGGTGAATGGCTGAAAATGAAATTGGATATTTATGAAATAACCCATAGGGTTTCTGAGGTAATTGATACATGTCGTCTGTTGTTTGTGGTGGGTAGTGATAAATTGATATATTACAGCAAACTTAAAACTCTGGTACCGAAAGAACAATGGAAAAGTTTTCTGGATAGGATGATGAAAGAAGCCGAGTTAAGTGACTATTTTTCTTTTGGCGGAAATGATAAGGCTGAAATTTATGTGAAAGAAAAGGATAATGACAGCTTGTTCTCTTTGCTGTCGTCAGTCCGGTACAATCAGTTGGAAACATTGATGAAATATGCCCATTATTTGAAGGACACTCATTCTGAGAAATTGATTGCTATATATACTTCTTTATTGAATGATTATGCTGAACGGAATCTGGGACGGGAGCATTATGAATTTATAGCACGGGTATTATCCTGCATACGTAAACTAAACGGTGGACAGGCTGTTGTGAAAAGCTTGGTGGCAGAGTTCCGGATAAAATACAAACGTCGTCCGGCAATGATGGAAGTGTTGGGGACGTTTTAAAAATAGTTTATCAGAATCTTTTTTAAAATTAGAAAGCCGCCTCCTCCGAAGCGGCTTTCCGTTTTTCTATCAGAACAAACTCCAAGCAACTGTCAGTCCGGCCATTACAATGGCGACCATACTCATCAGTTTAATCAGAATGTTCAAACTGGGTCCGGATGTATCTTTAAACGGATCACCTACTGTGTCACCGGTAACCGTTGCTTTGTGTACTTCGCTTCCTTTACCTCCGAAATTACCTTCTTCTATAAATTTTTTCGCATTATCCCATGCGCCTCCCGCATTGGCCATAAAAATGGCAAGAACGAAGCCCGAGGACAAACCACCTATCAGCAGACCGATAACACCGGGAACACCAAAAATCAGTCCGGTAGCGATAGGGGCAATGATAGCCAGTAGAGAGGGGAATACCATTTCACGTTGTGCTCCTTTGGTGGATATTTGTACGCAACGGGCATAGTCGGGTTCTGCCTCTCCTGTCAGAATCCCTTTTATTTCACGGAACTGGCGACGCACCTCCTCTACCATGTGAGCGGCTGCTCGGCCTACGGCGTTCATGGTCAGACCGCAGAACAGGAATGCCATCATACTGCCCAAAAACATGCCGCTTAGCACTTTGGGGTTCATCAGGGTTACATCGTAATAAAGCATGTAGTCAGTGAAACTGGCGTTATGAACATCTACGGTAATGCCGTTTGGTAATTCCAGAATGGTTTGCCCCAACCGGGTTAATCCGATACGGATTTCTTCTACATAGGATGCCAGCAGGGCCAGTCCGGTCAGAGCTGCGGAGCCGATGGCAAAACCTTTGCCTGTAGCGGCAGTCGTGTTACCTAACGAGTCGAGGGCGTCAGTACGTTTGCGTACTTCTTTGCCCAGTCCGCTCATTTCAGCGTTGCCGCCGGCATTGTCTGCAATCGGTCCGTAAGCATCGGTAGCCAAGGTGATTCCTAATGTCGAAAGCATACCTACGGCAGCGATACCGATGCCATACAATCCCATGGAAATATTGGCAAAATCAAATCCTGAAGCGAGCCAGTAGGACAAGATGATACCGGTTACTACTGCCAGTACAGGGATGGTGGTGGAAACCATACCTAGTCCGATACCGGAAATGATAACGGTGGCCGGACCGGTCTTTCCACTTTCGGCCAACCGTTGTGTGGGTTTATACGATTGAGAAGTATAATATTCGGTGGAACGGCCGATAACGATACCTACTATTAATCCCACTACCACAGCAAAGGAAATGTTTACCCAATTTTCCAAACCTAATGCCCAAAGGATAAGGAAAGTGGCAACGACAATCAGTACCGAACTTAAATTGGTTCCTGTGGCCAATGATCCGAGTAATTCCTTCATTCCTGCATTTTCTTTAGTACGGACGGCAAAAATACCGATGATAGAGAGAACGATACCCACTGCCGCAATCAGCATAGGTGCGATAACCGCTTTAAACTGCATCACGGTATCATCCGAGCCAATAAAAGCGGCAGCACCTAAAGCGGCGGTAGCCAGAATAGAGCCGCAATAGGATTCGTACAGGTCGGCGCCCATTCCGGCTACGTCACCTACATTGTCTCCCACATTATCGGCAATGGTTGCGGGATTGCGGGGGTCATCTTCCGGAATACCGGCTTCCACTTTACCTACCAGGTCGGCACCTACATCGGCTGCCTTGGTATAGATTCCACCTCCTACACGGGCGAAAAGTGCTTGTGTGCTGGCTCCCATACCAAAGGTAAGCATGGTGGTTGTGATGACACATAATTTAGCAGAAGGGTTCAAGGCGTCTGTGGGAATGCAATAGTCCAATAATATGTACCAGAAAGAAATATCGAGTAGTCCCAAGCCGACAACGACCAACCCCATAACAGCTCCGCTACGGAAAGCTACACGCAGTCCTTTGTTCAGGGAGTGCTGGGCGGCATTGGCGGTACGTGCAGAAGCGTATGTAGCCGTTTTCATTCCTAAAAAGCCGGACAGTCCGGAGAAGAAACCGCCGGTAAGAAAAGCAATGGGCACCCACGGATTTTGTAAGTTGAAGCCGTATGCCATGATAGAAAACAGAATAACTAATCCCAGAAATACCAGCCCTACCACCTTGTATTGTTGTTTCAGATAGGACATGGCGCCCTGGCGCACATAAGAAGCGATTTTCTCCATCGTCGGAGTTCCTTCGCTTTCAAGCATCATTTGTTTGTAGAAATACCATGCAAGTACCAATGCCAAGAGGGAGGCAATGGGCACAATCCAGAATAGATACGTTTCCATACGCAGTATTGATTTAAAAGTTGGTTTTGCCCAAAGATAGCAAAAAATAAATGATATTCAATAGGATAGGTCGTATTTTTATCAATTAATATTTGCGGTGCTTTTCTAATTAAGTTTAGGGGGGGAATAAATATCTGTAACTTGGAACACATGTACCTGTTCCTGTGTTTCGTCAAAACACGATGAAAGGTAAACAAGACGTTAAAAAACAGTTTCACCACAGATCAAATCTGTATAATCTGTGGTGAATTTAAAACTCAGGCTTTGTATTTACCATACAGCTTATCTATCAGATCAGCGCGTCCTATTTTGCGCAATTCATTGATGATAGCACGTCGTTCTTCGGGTTTATACCAGAAAAAGAACATCCGTTGAGCCAGTTTTTCTTTTGGTGTTTTAGCGGAAAATACCGGTTGCAACGTATATGGATGATAACCTGTGTACCAGGTTTCAGTGGCTACAGTCATCGGAGTAGGAGTAAAGTCCTGTACTTGTTCCAGATGGAAATCCAATTTCTTGGTGATCACTGCCAGTTCTGCCATATCTTCTTCCGTACATCCGGGATGGCTGCTTATAAAATAAGGTATAATCTGCTGCCGCATATTCAACTCCTTATTTATTTTGTCGAAAGTCTTTTTGAAGTCATAAAATTGTGAAAACGAAGGTTTCCTCATGATTTGCAGCACTTGGTCGCTGGTATGTTCCGGAGCCACTTTCAAGCGCCCGCTGACATGATGGGCTATCAGTTCGCGGGTATATTCAGCCGTACTGCGGTTTACTGCCGGATCTTTGCTTTGATATTGTAACAGGTCATAGCGTACACCGCTTCCGATAAAGCTTTTCTTGATACCGGGAAGTGCGTCTACCGAATGATAAATATCCAATAAGGGGCGATGGTCCGTGTTCAAATTGGGACATACTTTAGGATGGATACATGACGGCCGTTTGCATCGCCGGCAAATTTTCTCATCTTTACCACGCATGGCATACATGTTGGCGCTAGGTCCTCCCAAGTCACTCAGATAGCCTTTGAAATCAGGCATTTCAGTTATGGCTCTCACTTCTCTTAAGATACTCTCTTTACTTCGGCTTACAATAAATTTCCCTTGATGGGCGGAAATGGTACAAAAGGCGCATCCGCCAAAACAACCACGGTGCAGATTGACCGAGAATTTAATCATGTCGAATGCGGGAATGCGTTTTCCTTTATATTTAGGATGAGGCATACGCGTATAGGGCAAATCAAAAGAATGATCCAGTTCGCCTTGGCTCATTGGAGGATAAGGCGGATTGACTACTACTGTTTCATTGCCTGTATCTTGCAAGATGCGGGAGGCTTCGTATTTGTTGCTTTCCTCTTCAATGAAGCGGAAGTTCTCGGCTTGTTTCTTTTTATCTTTCAGGCATGCTTCATGAGAGTGTAGGATGATATCTGGCTTTTCGTTCACACACTCAATTGCAGAGTGCTCGGACGGAACTGATCCTTTCTTACGGATAAGGTAAGCCGTTTGTGGTATATCGTGGGGAATATCCTTTTGTAAGGGTAGATGGGCTCCGTCCTGACTGTCTTTGCTTTCTTTCATTCTCTTGCAAAGTTCCGTAATCGGTTTCTCGCCCATTCCATAGATCAATAAATCGGCTCCGGAATCTATCAGAATTGATTTACGCAGGCAGTCCTGCCAGTAGTCATAATGGGTGACACGGCGCAAAGATGCCTCTATACCTCCCAGAATGACAGGTACGTCGGGATAGATTTTCTTTAAAATCTGTGTATAAACGATGCTGGGATATTCGGGACGCATGTCGTGGCGGCCGTCGGGAGTATAAGCATCCTCGCTGCGCAAACGCTTGTTGGCAGTGTATTTGTTTACCATGCTGTCCATACATCCGGCGGACACACCGAAAAAGAGGCGTGGACGTCCCAGCTTCTTAAAATCGCGCAGGTCATCACGCCAGTTGGGTTGAGGCACAATGGCCACTTTCAAACCTTGCGCCTCTAATAATCTTCCAATTACTGCCGGACCAAATGAAGGATGATCTACGTAGGCGTCACCGCTGAACAAGATTACGTCCAGTTCATTCCATCCGCGCATCTCTACTTCTTTCTTGGTTGTCGGCAACCAGTCTGTAAGTTTGTATTCTTTCAATGATAAATACTGTTTTTTTGTTTTGCTACAGAGAACACAGAGATTGTTTATTATATCTCTTCTTCATCTTTATTTTTCTCTTTCTCCCATTGGATATAAAGCAGAATGAGTTGATGAAGTCCGAAAGCTTTCATGTTATTATGATAAATTACATCAATACAAAGGTCGAGCAGCTCTTTATTGTTTCCTTCCTCGCTGGTTATCAGTGAGCGGATATTCAGCTTCAGTTTGTCCAGTACCGACTCGTCCACGATACCGTTGCTGTCTATCAGATGCTGGAATAAAGCATATTTCTCAATAGTTTGCAGGTTCTCTTCTGAGATTTCCATGCTGCGTGTGCCGGAGGCATTAGTCTGTATAGTGTACATAGTCGTTTTATTTTAATGGTTTATACGGACAAAGTTAGGCGTTTTTATGAAATAACCTCTTATTTGCCCTTTTATTTTCGTTTAAAAATATCACTTGCTGCCAAAGAAGCCCAGGATGGCACTCATTACCCGTGCTCTTTCCTTCACTCCCTGAATGCTTTCAAAGGGGAAACCCAGGACAAAAGTCCGATATTTGCCTTTATAGGCGATACCGGCACTGTAACTGCCCGGATTATATACAAAAGCGGAGTAAGCAGGGGCTATCGGGGTCAGACAGTCGGGAGCGGGTACGGCGTATGTTTGCTCGTTGATAGTGCGGGGAATACTGAAACGGGTGTTGGCTCCATATATTTCTCCCGAAGTGGAATTTATCATGCTGCCTCCGAAACTATATTTTAATATGTTTTCGGTGAAGTTCAGTGCTGTGGGACTGTTCATGTTGCTTCCTATATACGAGCCGCTGAGCATCAGGTTGCCGCCTCCTTGACAATAGGTTGTGAGCAACTGTTGCAATGTGTGGGAGAAAGGACGCCTGTCGGCTCCGAATATCAGGTCTGTAATGGGGTAATCTGCCAGCCGGACAAAACCATTTTCAACGGCTTCATCACTACACGATACAAAAGAGTATCCTCCGGCTGCCTGGATGGCTTTTCCATGAATGAACGGATAATCGAAAGTATTTCCGGCTATCAACATTCCTTCCAGTTCGCTGCCGCTATATCCCAGCCCGTCTTTAGTCTCCCGTCCTATGCGGCTGCGGTCGAAGCTTTGTTGCGTTCCGCAGAAGGCGGGTGTATTTATATAAGGTATTCCCGGATCCGTATTCAAGTCAAAGCCTTGCAAGAAAGGAGATCCTACGGTAGCAGGTCCGCTTAAACGGTCGAATTCGTTGACTATCAGGATTGTTCCTTTACTTTTCTTTGCCTGATAGGCTGACAGGATTTCGGAAGGAAAACTTTCTCCGCCCTTGTTGACTGCGGTTACTTTGAAACTATATACCAGTCCCGGTTCGGCTTCGAAGGTATATTCAGTACCGCGTACTAACGTTCCATTGTCAAATCCACCATGCCCCAGACGGGTATAGACAATGTATTGTTGAGCTTTGGCAGTCGGTTCCAACGGGTCGTCTACCGCTTGCCAAGTTAGTTGGAAGGTGTTTTTCCTACTTCCGGAGTGAATGGCAAAGTTATTTACCGGTAAAGGTTGGACTACGTAATCCGTCCCATGCATGGTACTCAGGTATTTTAGTATGGATTTGTAAACAGAACGTCCTACGGTAAACTTGAAACGCGGATCGTGCCCCAATTTCAAATCGGCGAAGTTCTGGTGGGAGAGGAGTTCCAGAATCATCGAGGGAACGGCAGGCAGACGGGTTTCGCTGTAATTGCGGTTCCACAGGCTGCGGCGTTGCCACCGGATACCGAATTGGGCGGAGATATCCTGTTGCAGACCGGTCAGTACCATGTCCGCCAAGTCGCGGGAAGCATAACGGGAGATACCGGCGTTCAGTTCACCATTATTATAATCGGTGGTATAGATACCCAGCGTGCCTATTAAATCATCTTCTTTGGAAAAACCTGCATCGCTGTGCACTCCCAAGGTCATTTCAAAAGGAACGCCCAATCCCTTCTCCTTTGGATTGTACACAGAATTTCCGCTGAGATAGTTTATTATCCGGCTGCGGGCGTTTATATCATCGGTATAGTCATTCTTACCTTCGCTGGGACTGTAAACCGAATAAGGAAAACCCGACCATTGTGCGGCATAGCGTGCCCCTTCCAGATAACGGGGCAGGCCGCTGGTTTTTCCACCGCGCGATATGTTTCCCATTCCTCCGCCAAAACGGACGGCATCGGCGCATACCACTCCTTTTTGTCTGCTCTCATTACTTAGTACCACCATACCGTAATCGTTGGTTCCTTTGTCGAATTCAAAAGTGCCCAGATAAACCCAGGTTCCTCCCCCTATTTGTTGGTTGACCAGAAATTCGGTGACACCCCCTTTATGGAAAACCAGATATTTAGCGTCACTCACACTTCCGGGTAAAGTCTGATAAGTCACATAGACGGCATATTTTCCTGTTTCGGGAATATGGGGAATCCATTGTGCAAAGGCTTTTTCCGGTTTTTTCTCGGTGGAGGCAAAGCGGGCTGTACCTTCTTCAAAAGGATTTTGTCCGTCCCGGTAAACCAATCGTTTTTGAGCGAATGCCGGGGTGGGGGCGGTTTTCCATTTACCTTTCCGGCTTTTTATCTCCTGATAGATGCAACCTTGGGGATGGGTATCATTATCCACAATCACCTCATTGCGTTGCCAGTCACGTTCACGAGGGGTATAAACTATGGCTCCCGCATTTTCCAGCATGGGTATAATATAAGGTATGACGAATGATTGGGTGAACAAGTCTTCTGTGGTACAGAACAGGCGGGGACGTTGCCATTCCCAACATCCCTTGTCCTTTTTATAATATTTTCCGTGGCTTTGCCAAAGGGCGATGTGTCTGCCTTCCAGTCCTTTGCCGGCAGTAAAGGGGCGGGAAATATTTTTTACCCATGGTTCACCTTTATAATCTGTCCGTTGCCATAAGCGGCTTTTGTCCTGTTTCTTCCTCAGATAGTTGGGAATCAGGTCTTCGATTGATTTGCCATCGGCATAGATGGTTATATCGTAATAATTTACAGGACCGGGTAGGCTTTGTCTAAGTAACCGGTAGATAGCTTCTGTCTTTTCGGGTGTAAACGGTTGGTAGCCGAAGCTGGGGCTGGCATATACATTCAGTCTTTTTTTGTCATGATTTACTTCATAACGGTCTAATTTACATTTACCTATGTTGGCATAAGATGTTTCGTACCGGGTGAAAAAATCTTTTAGACGTTGTTCCACATTACCATCTAACCCTTGTGCCAAAGTGTGTGATATTCCTGCCATTACCAGCAGGAAGGACAAAAATATCTTTTTCATGTTGTTTTCTTCTTTATTTATGGTTGCGAAGTTAGGAATTTTTGTTAGTTTTGTCATTCTAACTAATCTATAATGAACCTAAATGAAACGAATTATCTTTAATTTCTGCTTCGTATGGCTGGCTGTTTCCGCTTTTGCCGGAAGTAAGGTAGTCGAAATGCGAAATTATGGTCTGGTACCGGACACACACGAGAATCTTTCACCCAAATTGCAGAAGGCGTTACAAGACATCAAGTCTCAAGTTGCTTTGGGTGATAAGGTCACCCTGCTTTTTGAATCCGGACGTTACGATTTCCATCCTGAAGGGGCGGCTGTCCGTGAGTATTATATTTCCAATCATGATCAGGACAATCCGAAAACGGTAGGTTTCCCTTTGGAGGATTGGAAGGGGCTGACGGTGGACGGACAGGGCGCCGATTTTATTTTTCATGGACGTATGCTTCCACTTTCTCTGCTTCGTTCAGAGAATTGTACTTTGCGTAATTTCAGCATAGATTTTGAGACTCCTCATATTGCTCAGGTCAAGATATTGGAAAGCGGAGAGGAGGGAATTACTTTTGAACCTGCCGCATGGGTGAAATGCCGTATCAATGAGAAAGGTTTTTTCGAAGCATACGGTGAAGGCTGGTCCAGTGCTCCCCAGGGAGGAATTGCTTTTGAAGAAAAGACAAAGCGTCTGGTATACCGCACCAGTGACTTATGGTGTCCTATGGAAGGGGTGAAAGAAGTTTCTCCACGTGTCTACCATGCTCCTCAATGGAAAGACGCCCGGTTGAAACCGGGGACAGTGGTGGCTCTTCGTACTTATTATCGTCCTGCTCCGGGTATATTCTTGTCCAATGATAAAGACACCCGTTTGCAGAATGTGAAAGTGCATTATGCCGAAGGTATGGGACTGCTGGCCCAGTTATGTGAAAATATCACGTTGGATGAATTCAGCGTTTGTCTTCGTGGCGATAAGGATCCGCGTTACTTTACCACGCAGGCGGATGCTACCCATTTCTCCAGTTGCCGGGGGAAGATTGATTCTCGCAACGGGTTGTATGAAGGAATGATGGATGATGCGATTAATGTACATGGTACTTATTTGAAAATCAAGCAACGCCTTGATGACCATACGGTGATTGCCCGATACATGCATCCGCAAGCATACGGATTCGAATGGGGTGTGAATGGCGATGAAGTACAATTTGTACGTTCCGCCACCATGGAACTGACCGGTGGAAAGAACCGGGTGAAGGAAATCCTGCCCAATGACAAAGATACGGTGAAAGGTGCAAAAGAATATCGTATCACTTTTGCCGAGCCTTTGGATGCGGAGATTACGGATAAAGAAGGTTTCGGTATTGAAAACCTGTCCTGGTGTCCGGAAGTTTATTTTGCGGATAATGTCATTCGTAACAACCGTGCACGCGGTACGCTGTTCAGCACTCCCCTGAAAACGGTGGTAGAGCGTAACCTGTTTGATCATACATCAGGAACAGCCATATTGCTGTGCGGTGATTGTAACGGCTGGTTTGAAACGGGAGCTTGCCGGAATGTGCTGATTCGTAACAATCGTTTTATCAACGCATTGACTAATATGTTCCAGTTTACGGAAGCTGTTATCTCTATTTATCCGGAGATTCCCGATTTGGAGCATCAGAAAAAATATTTCCATGGTGGAAAAGGAGAAAAAGGAGTAGTGATTGAAGATAACTATTTTGAAACCTTTGACCGCCCTGTCCTTTTTGCAAAATCCATTGACGGATTGATCTTTAAAAACAATGTGATCCGCCAGAATACGGATTATCCGGCTTTTCATCATAACAAATCCCGTTTCCGCTTGCTTCACACCCGGAATGTGAAGATAGAGAAGAATAATTTTGAGGATGGGGATGAGAGTATAGCAAGAGAATAGATACAAATAACACTGATTATGCGGGTGAAAATACAATCCGCATAATCAGTGTTTTCATATCTGAAGAACTACAACGGAAGGGTTATTCTACTTTTCCGATGCTGAAGTTTTCAGGATATTTGCCTTTGAAATTCTTATAATACAATTTGATTTCACGCATATCCTTGTCCAAGTCACCGCTGGGATGTATTACCTTTTCGGCTGTGATGCATTTCTTCTCGTAGTCGATAGCTACCAGAATAATAGGCAGACCGGCCCCTTGCGCAATATAGTAAAACCCTTTCTTCCAATTGGGATTGGCTTTGCGTGTTCCTTCCGGAGTGATAGCCAGATGGAATTTTTGACTCGATTTGGCAATCTTAATCATCTGGTCCACCAATGAAGTCTTGCGGCTACGGTCTACGGGAATCCCTCCCATCCAGCGGAAAATAGGGCCTAGAGGCCAGAAGAACCAGTCTTTTTTCATCATAAAACCGGTTTCGCGACCTATAGCTCCCATAAACAGTTTGCCTATGAACAAATCCCAATTGGTGGTATGCGGTGCGGCACAGATAATATATTTGTCATAATCGGGAACGGATACTTTAGTCTTCCATCCCAATAGTTTGTAGTAGATAAAACCACAAATAGCTTTTTTCATTCCTTAAATCTTATGCTTTTGTAGCTTTAGCCAGTTCGTCTGCAACCACTTTTATTTCTTTGTTCAAATCCTCATTCAGTTTCTTGTAGAAACCTTTTACGTTACCCGGTTCAGTGTGACTGATGCGTATAATCAGTTTGATCACATTGTGTACAGAGTTGCAAACTACTTCACGGTTAACACCTTCCATCAAACTGACTAAAAACAAATCACTTGCTATATTGGTTATTTTTTTCTTTAAATTTCTTCTACTTGCCATAAATGTAATGTTTTAAGTTAATACATAATTCTAAATTCGCGGTAAAGGTAATATTTTTATTTGTATACGTTTTCATATTTGCGAAAAAAGAACGAAATTTGCACATGAATTATAAATGAAATTATACACCTTTAAATAGAATAATAGAATATGACTAAAAGTGCATTACAAATTGCCAGAGCTGCTTATCAGCCCAAACTTCCTAAAGCGTTGAAAGGCGCTGTAAAAGTAAAGGAAGGTGAACCTACACAGTCAGTTGCTGACCAGGAAGCTATCAAAGCCTTGTTCCCTAACACTTACGGCATGCCGTTGATTCAGTTCGTTGAAGGCGAAGCTGTCAATATGCCTGCCATCAACGTAGGTGTCATCTTGTCTGGTGGACAGGCTCCCGGCGGACACAATGTTATTTCCGGTTTGTTCGACGGTATCAAAGCATTGAACAAGGACAGCAAACTGTATGGTTTCATTCTGGGCCCCGGTGGTTTGGTAGACCATAATTATATGGAACTGACTTCCGATATTATCGACGAATACCGCAATACCGGTGGTTTCGATATCATCGGTTCGGGACGTACCAAACTGGAAAAGGTAGAACAGTTTGATAAAGGTCTGGAAATCATCAAGGAATTGGGCATCAAGGCATTGGTAATTATCGGTGGTGATGACTCAAACACAAACGCTTGTGTATTGGCAGAATACTATGCTGCGAAGAACTGCGGTGTTCAGGTTATCGGTTGTCCGAAGACTATCGACGGTGACTTGAAGAACGAGATGATTGAAACTTCTTTCGGTTTTGATACGGCTTGTAAGACTTACTCTGAAGTAATCGGTAACATTCAGCGTGACTGTAACTCTGCCCGCAAATACTGGCACTTTATCAAGCTGATGGGACGTTCGGCTTCTCATATCGCTTTGGAATGTGCTTTGCAGGTTCAACCTAACGTATGTATCGTTTCAGAAGAAGTGGAAGAGAAGAACATGTCATTGGATGATGTGGTTACTTACATTGCTCAGGTGGTGGCTAACCGTGCCGCACAAGGCAATAACTTCGGTACAGTGTTGATACCTGAAGGTTTGATCGAATTCATCCCCGCAATGAAGAGATTGATCGCTGAATTGAACGACTTCCTGGCTGCTAACGCATCAGAGTTCGCATTGATCAAGAAATCTCACCAACGTGAATATATCATCTCCAAGCTTTCTAAGGAAAACTCGGAAATCTATGCTTCTCTGCCCGAAGGCGTTGCACGTCAGCTTACTTTGGATCGTGACCCGCACGGAAACGTACAGGTATCACTGATTGAAACAGAAAAGCTGTTGTCTGATATGGTAGCCGTTAAATTGGCTCAGTGGAAAGAAGAAGGCAAGTATGTAGGTAAATTTGCCGCTCAGCATCACTTCTTCGGTTACGAAGGACGTTGCGCTGCTCCGTCAAACTTCGATGCTGACTATTGCTACTCGTTGGGTTACACCGCTTCTATGTTGATTGCCAACGGCAAGACCGGTTATATGTCTTCTGTACGTAACACTACTGCTCCTGCCGAAGAATGGATTGCAGGTGGTGTGCCTATCACAATGATGATGAACATGGAACGTCGTCACGGTGAAATGAAACCGGTTATCCAGAAAGCGTTGGTAAAATTGGACGGTGCTCCTTTCAAGGCGTTCGCCGCACAGCGTGAACGTTGGGCTATTGAAACAGACTATGTATATCCGGGTCCTATCCAGTACTTCGGTCCTACAGAAGTTTGTGACCAGGCAACCAAGACATTGCAGTTGGAACAAGGAAAATAATTTTTTCTTATTTCTATAAAGCATAAAGGAAACCCATCGGGGCTGATTGTAAAACCATTCTCCCGATGGGTTTTATTGCATAGTATGTGGGAATAGGTAAGGTAAAAACAGCTAAATAGGATAAAATGGTAAGAGCGAAAAGCACACGTCCTGCCCCTGTTAAAAAAAAGGCAGTCGCGAAACCTGTCCGCCGGACCACACAGCGGAAGGCGAAAAAGAAACCGCAAAGAGAGATGCCGTCATGGCTTCGGTATGTCATTGCGGGGATTATTGCTTTTTTATTCCTTGCCGCTTTCTTTTATTTCTTTATCCGTCCTTACTCTTACCGTTGGAAGCCTTGCTATGGTTTTAAAGCATACGGTGTATGTATGCCCTCAGGTTTTCATGTGCATGGCATTGATGTTTCCCATTATCAAGGAAACATAGACTGGAAAATGCTGACCCAGACCCGACAGGGAAAATTTCCTATTCATTTTGTCTTTATGAAAGCTTCGGAAGGAGGCGATTATGGGGACAAGGCTTTTAGCTCCAATTTTGATTCGGCGAAAACATATGGGTTTATCCGTGGGGCTTATCATTTTTACAATCCGAAGACAGATCCTGTCCGTCAGGCCGATTTTTTTATCAATTCCGTCAAGCTGGATTCAGGTGACCTTCCTCCTGTGCTCGATATTGAGAAGAGGGGAAAGGATGAGAATCAGCTCCGTCGTGACCTTAAACTGTGGCTTGACAAAATAGAACAGCACTACAAAGTGAAGCCTATTCTTTATACTTCTTATAAGTTTAAAACGCGTTATCTGAATGATTCGGTCTTCAATTCTTATCCTTACTGGATAGCTCATTATTATGTAGACTCGGTGGAATACAGGGGGGAGTGGAAATTCTGGCAGCATACGGATGTGGGTACGTTGCCGGGTATTCGTGAGAAGGTGGATTTGAATATTTTCAACGGTTCGTTGGAAGAATTGCAATTAATGACCATAAAGAAATAAGGGAACTGTGCCTGAGGTTCCGAAAACTTTGTTTATATTTGCTTTATGAACTTACTGCTCAATATTATTTGGCTGATTTGCGGCGGATTTCTGATCTGCGTGGAATATATTGTTTCCAGCCTGTTGCTGATGATTACTATCGTCGGCATTCCTTTCGGTTTCCAGACTTTGAAGTTGTCTATGCTGGCTCTTTGTCCTTTTGGGCGGGAAATACGCAGTTGTCCCGGTGATGGTGGATGTCTCAGTGTGTTGATGAATATCATCTGGATACTTGTAGGTGGAATCTGGATCAGCCTCTCTCATCTGGCATTCGGGGTGTTGCTTTGCATCACTGTCATCGGCATTCCATTCGGACTGCAACATTTCAAGCTGGCGGGCTTGGCACTTACTCCTTTTGGAAAGGAGATTGTATAATAAATATAATACCGTATGGTCGTTTGGTCACTTTGGATAAAATGCAGCGTCCTACGTGCGTTTGTCACCGCTTGATTCCGGTTCTAATTTTCAGGGAAGAAGAACAAAAGGACAAAAGAGAGAAAATCCGTTCTTTTGTCCTCGAATAAATCAATGCACATCCTGCGTGGTTGGTGGCAATTCCGTCTTTATCGCGTCTTTGCCATACTTGAAAATGGTATTATTTCATGATGAATTTCACAGCTGCCCAGTTGTTCTTTTCTCGATGATGTACGAACTCCATTCCCAGACTCTCCGCTTTTTCGCGGATAAAAGGAATATCCTGTATATAGAATCCACTCATAAATATTTCCGAACCCGGATGCATACAGGCGGCATAATGGGGAAGGTCTGCCAGAAGAATATTCCGGTTAATGTTGGCAATAATCACATCAAACGCTTTGCGCCCTTTCAGCAGATTGGCGTCACCCAGTTCCACTGTAATGTTATGGATATGGTTCAGTGCAATGTTGTCTTTTGAATTGTTGACGCACCAGTCGTCAATGTCGATGGCTGTCACAGGATTGGCTCCTCGCATGGAGGCAAGGATGGCAAGAATAGAAGTGCCGCATCCCATATCCAGGACTGATTTTCCTTTCAGGTCGGCTTCTAACAGCTCGCTGATTATAGAGCTGGTCGTTTCATGATGCCCTGTGCCGAAAGCCATTTGCGGGTTAATCAGAATTTCATACTCAGTTTTCGGAGTGTCTTTGTGGAACGTGCTGTGAATGCAGCAACGGTCACCTATGACGATGGGTTGAAAGAAGTTTTTCTCCCATTCTTCATTCCAGTTTTTGTCTTCGGCTTCCTTTATGGTGTATTCTATCCGGGTGTCAGGTAAAGGGAAGTTCACAACCATTTCTTTCAGTGCTTCCTCGTCAAAGAGAGTTTGCTGGATATAGGCCTGTATTCCCCCTTCACATTCTACAAAACTTTCAAATCCTATTTCTCCGGCCAATGCGGACACTACATCATTCACTGTTTCATTACAGGGATGTGTTGTAAAGGTTACTTCTAAATATTTCATATCTTTTCGTTTATTCTATCACTTTACGGAGCAATGCCTCCATCTCATTTTTGAAGATGCCCGCTTCATGCACTTTCACCCCGTCCACATAGAACGTGGGAACGTAATAATAGTCGTATTGGTCGGCTATATCAGGATGTTGGGTTTCTTCTATCATTTCTATTTCTATAGGTTGGAATTCAGGATATTCTGCTTTCAGTTCTTCAATATAGCGCAGTGCTTTTTTGCAGAACGGGCATCTTTCCTGATAAAATAATTTCACTGGTTTCATACGATTGTTGGTTTAAGGATGATGACAAAGATAATTTCTTTTCATTACTTTCACAAACAAACCTTCCGTCTTTTTGTTTCAGACTTGTGCTCTCATTGCAATGTTAGATGCAATTATGCCCTCATGCCCTCATTTGTGAGGTAATTTGTTTATAATGAACAGGTTATTTGTGATGGTAGCATAGAAGAGTATGAGGGCATTGCCCTCATACTCTTCTATGGTAAAATAAATTATTTCAACTTTGTTACATGATATAGGGTACCTCTGGTACTGGTCTTTTTAGGAATGTTCAGTTTGCGGAGAATACGTCCAAACCAATTTATTTTATTGATAGACAGTTTGTCGCGTGTGTTCTCTTGAAGATAATTAAAAATATCCATGGCAGTCATCCATTCTCCCTCCTTTTCGTTGGTTGCAGAAGAAAAGTTACAATGGAATAAATGCTCCAAAGGTGATATTTGCTCAAATTCGCTGTTGCTTTGTCGTAAAACGGCCTCATCTTCGTCATTCAGCCAATAACGTTCGTTCTTATAAAGTAAATGCATGGCTTGCGCATAGAGTTGGCGGTAGTCTATGGTGACATTGGTATCAATGGGATCGGTCACTTCGATACAGATAAAGCGACGGCTTCCCGTGGGGTCGGTGAGCAAATCCTTCTGATTGCTGGTGCCGATGAATGAGGCATAGCGGCGTAATTCGCGCACGCTGGTTCCGTAAGGCTTGCGCAGATTGGCTGTCGGTTTTTGTAACAGATGTTTCAGAAAGCCTTGTTGATTTACGGTAATCTGGTCGAATTCGTCCAGGTTGATAAGGAAAAATCGTCCCAAGGCACGCTCCGCTTCCTGTTTGCTGCTGAAGTCCAGGCTGTCGGCATAGCCGAAACGGAGTTCGGGTGGCAGCAAGATACGGCAATAAGTGGATTTCCGGAATCCTTGCGAACCTACAAGTAAAGGTGAAGTGCTGTTTCCATGCTGGCGGTCCATCCCCCTCCAATGCGCCACCATGCCTAGAAACCAACGGTAAAAGAGTTCTTCCCAATGCGGATTGCCGCAAGGAACGAGCCGGGCAAGTGCGCGGATGCGGTCAGTACCGTCCCATCGGGGAAGGTCACACAAGTATTCTTCTACAGGATTGTAAAGCGGAACGAAATCGGAGGTGAGAAAGCGGTCTATATCCCGGTCCCACACTTGCAGCCCTTCTTTTAAGGCGCAGAGGGAGATGCTGTTGCGGGTACGTTTATCTAAAGGCTTGAAATAGAAATGAACGGAGTCCCGTTGACGGTATTCCACCTCGTCCAGCACGGTGTTGAAGCGGAATTCATACCGTCTTTTCAAGAATTCCTCCAGCCGGAAGGTGGCTTCCTGCTCTTTACTGAAACCGCTTTTTTTACCGAAACCTTTCATTTCCCGGTATCCGTTGCCAAAAGCTGTACGGATGGTTTCTGTGTCCGTTGCGTGAAAATAGTGCATCAGCGTGCGCTGTACGGCTTCCTCTTCGGGGATGCCTGTTTTGAAGCATTGTTCTACCAGATGGGGCAGTAAAGGTTCCAGCCCGTCATCACGTTTCCAGTTTTCCATCTCGGCCAATGCTCTTTTCCGTGCCGACTGGTACATCTGGGCAAAAATCTGCATACTTTCGCAGCCGGGTGTCATTCGTTCCGGTGCGCTTTCGCTGTTTTGTTTCCGTTGCCGGAAAGTTTCCTCATCGGGCAGGGCAAGCGGTTGCTCTATGCAGAAAGGAACGGACGAAGGGTTATAGTAAGGTTGTTCATCCACGGTCATGCGACAGCTTTGCATCAGGTCCGGTTCCTTCAGTGTGATGCCGAAAGGAAGCATGGGCTGGTAGCATGTCACCGCCAGCCGATAGGCGTGGGCATGAAACAGGAGGACTTCTTGTGTGGCAGTGGGCAAGCTGCCGTCAGTGCGTGCGAAGCGTATCCATATCTTTACGCTCCGTCCGCTTGAACCGCAGAAAGCGGCAAAGGTTTGTGGCAGTTGCTCTACTTGGCGTTTCACATATTCCACCTCATACAGGTCGGCGAGCCGGTTCACTTCCAGCTGCACCAGTCCGTTGTAATGTTTCATACGTTTCTCACCCTTTTGTTTGCGGGTATATTCTACGGCAGGATAGACACGCGGCAGTTTGTCGATGTGGACGTAGCGGGCGGACGATCCTGCCAGCCGGGGTAGTATTTCACGCAGTTCCGATATATGCCCTGCTTTGTTCTCTGTCTTTACTTTCTCGAAGAATGCGTCCGTATCGCATAGTGACAAGGCTTCTGTCCCCTGTTCTTCATCTTTTCTGATGAGTGTAATTTTCATATTTGTCTTTCGTTTGAATGTTTTTTTGGTTTTATGTACCTCCCATGGAAAAGATGATGTTCTGTCGTGTGGAGAAGACTGCGTATTGCGAGTGTCTATGTGTGCATATTTTTAGTAAAGATAAGGTTTCTTTCCGGATTCTGCAAATGCTTTCCGGATTAAATGCCGTCTTTTTCTTTTTCCTTTCTTTTCTGTGTTTTTATTCTTAGTCTCAGTGCATATTCCCCTGTCTCTTATTTGTTTTCTACCTTTTCTTTTCTTATTTTTGTATGTTTGTAATTAGTTATCTACCCTTGTGATTAAGTCTGATCATAAAGGTGATTAAAATTAATCACAAAGGTAGTTAAGCTTAATCACATCCGTGATTAATAGATATTGAACTTTCATCAATAAAAAAAGAACAGTATGGCAATACTATTTGATTGGTACGAGAATCCCAAAACCTCTGAGCAACAAGGGGAAGAGAATATGTTGCATCCGCGTCTCCGGCTGAATGGGAAAGTAAGCACGGCCCAGCTCCGTGCCCGTATACAGAAATATTGTACATTGACGGAAACGGATGTAATAGCCGTGCTCGATGCGCTGTCACACGCCATGGGCGAGGAATTGGCGGAAGGCAGGCAGGTGCATCTGGACGGCATCGGCTTTTTCCGTCCCAATCTGGTGAGCACCGAGCCGGTAACCGAAAAGACGAAACGTAAAAATACAAAGGTAAGGCTTAAGGGGATTGTTTACCGCCCCGACCGATTATTGATGGATGAGGTGGGGAAGGTAAAGGTGCAGCGTACCCGGTTCTCGTTTCATTCAAGTAAACTGACCGATGAGGAAATTGACGCATTGCTGACGGAGTTCTTCACAACTCATGATTTTGTGCAGCGGAAAAGTTTCCAGCTTCTTTGCAGTATGACACAAAGTACGGCCAGCCGCCATTTACACCGCTTGTGCGAGGAAGGAAAGCTGAAAAATGTGGGACTTCCCAAACAACCGGTTTATAAGCCGATAAATGGGTATTATGTTGTGAATGAATGATTTAAGTGAGATGTGCAAGAAAATAGGAGTGAGGGCATGAGGGCAATGCTCTCACTTTTTAACATGCCCTCACTGTGTGTAGTGGTTTAATAATGAGTAGGTTATGACTTTTAGTGAGGGCATGAGGGCATAAGTGGGTGCAACTTAATATAAAAAGTTGTTTTACCACCAGATTTGTTTACCATCAACGTATGTGAACGGACGTTCTTCTGTTTTCCGTGTGTGTGCAGAAATAGATAAAATAGTTGAAGTCCGTTACTAAAATAGGGAAATCCCTACCAACTAATAGGGATTTTCTTTGTTATGAACTGAAACCTCTGGCTATCTTTGCACTAGAAAAAGTAGATAGAATAACAAATAAAACAGGTATGAGTATGAAAAAGATTGTATTAGCTTCGCTTATGATGGTGTGCTTGCCTTATTGGGCAATGTCACAAAGCGTTGATGACGACCTTTATTTCATCCCTAAGAAAAAAGCTGAAAAGAAAGAGGAGGTTAAGCAAGAGGTGAAAGTGGTGGTTCCGCAGAAGCAGAACACGACTACCGTTTACGCAGCCCCCGGTTCTACAGTGGTAGTGAAGGATGTGAAAGGAAAAGTGCGCGATGTGGATGAGTATAATCGTCGTTATACTTCACGAGATAATAACTTCTCGATGGAGAATGATACCTTGTATATTGAGGAGAAACCTTTGAATGAGAGAGGGGAATGGGTTAATGGTTTTGAGGGCTCTCAAGACGATTATGAATACGCGATGCGTATCGTCCGTTTCCGCAATCCCCGTTACGCCATTCCGGTAAGCAGTCCGCTCTATTGGGATGTGGTTTACGGTTTGCCTTCATGGGATTGGAATGTATATGATGACGGATTGTATGCATACGTCTTTCCCACTTACACGAACCGCTTGTGGTGGGATTGGCGTTGGAATTATCCATATGGCGCCAGCTGGGGATTCAGTTGGGGATGGAGTTCGCCGTGGTACTACAATAGCTGGTACTATCCCGGTTATTGGGGTGGCGGCTACTGGGGTGGCTATTGGGGCTACCATCATCACCACCACCATCATTATTATCCGCATTATTCCGGTCACGGTTGGGGCGGCGGCTACTGGGGAGGCGGTCATGGATGGTATGGCTCAAGCAGACGTAATCCGGGGATACATGCCGGAAGATACACCAACAGCTATGGCTCTTCACGCCCAAGCCGGAATAATTATGTGAATAGTTATGATAGGAATAGTCGTAATTCGTATGTAGGAAATTCCAGACAAAATGTCCGTAATAGTGCTAATAGCTATCGTACCGCAACACGTAACGGATCTTCATCAGGAAGAGTGGTTTCGGGATCTGACGGTGTAAATTCGGTTCGTCCTAATAGAAGCGCTATCAGAACCCGTACAGGAGCAACTCTTTCACCAAGTCAGGCTGCAGGAGTCCGTCCGGGTAATTCGTATTCACGTCCGACAGAAGGAAGGGGATCTTCCTATACCAGACCAAGCAGTACCCGGAGAAGTGTGGGAAATGCAGCAGGATCTGCTTATCAGAGAACAGGGGCTGCAAGCCGTGGCGCCTATCGTAACAATAGTGGCGTTTCGAACTCTCGCAGCAGTTCATATTCCCGTAGCAGCAGTCCTTCCCGTAATAGTTCGTCTAACTCTTACCGTAGTAGTGGAACTTCTTCTTCCCGTAGTAGTTTTTCTAGTGGCGGTGGGGCTTCCCGTAGTTCCGGAGGCGGTGTTTCCCGTTCAAGTGGCGGTGGCAGATCGCGTACCAGATAAGTAGCAGATTAAACCAGACTGTTGTATTTAATAGAATTGATGTATGAAAAATAAAGTAATAGTAACCGCTTGTACGTTGCTGGCAATGGCAACGGCAAGCGCACAAAATGCTTATGATGCGGAAAAGTTGCTGGGGAATGACTTGAATGGAACAGCACGATTTGTTGGTATGGGTGGTGCCATGGGAGCTTTGGGAGGTGATATATCTGTCATGAGTTCCAACCCTGCGGGTATCGGCATTTTTCGTAGTAATGACGTGTCCGTTTCTTTTGGTTTTAATAATACTTCGACAAAGAGTAACTTTAGTGGCGTGTCAATGAATGAAGACAAAACGCGCGCTTCATTTGACCAGATTGGATTTGTTTATAGCAATAAGATAGGCAACAATACTTCTTTGCGTTTTGTGAATTTCGGATTCAATTACCATAAAAGTAAAAACTTCAACCGCCTTTTCTCTATGGGAGGGGCGTTGGATAATATGTCACAAAGCTTTCAGCTGGCTCAGGAAATGGAACGATATGGATTGACGGAAAGCGAGTTTAATGACATACTGGATGCGAAGAATCCTTATACCAAATATTGGAACCAGTTACCTGTTTTAGGAGTAATGGGGGTGAGAACCGGTGTGGTTGACTGGTTTAATGATCCTGAAAAAAACATTCATGCTCCATGGGGGTGGAATGGTTTTAACAATAACTTCTTTAGTAAGGAAACTGGAGGTATCAGTCAATATGATTTTAATGTTTCATTCAATATTGAAGATAGGGTCTATTTAGGAGCTACCTTGGGGGTCTATGATGTGAATTATGACCGTTATACTTCTTATACGGAAAATTTGAATGATGATAAGGGTGCGGATAATGGGGGGTATACATTGGATAATTATTATAGACTGGAAGGAACTGGTATGGATTTGAAGTTGGGGGTTATTGTACGTCCTATAGAAAGTTCTCCTTTCCGTTTGGGATTTGCCGTTCACACGCCTACATGGTATGATTTAAGAGAAAGCTATAATGCCACTTTATCTTCTGATATTTTAGCTTATGAAAAACCCTATATCCAGACATTGAGTGATTTTCTGGTAACTCCGGAGTATGATTATTTGACCTATGATTATAATCTTACTACTCCGTGGAAATTTAATGTCAGTGCGGGTACTACTTTTGCGGGTGCGGTGGCAGTAGGTGCGGAATATGAATATCAGGATTATTCTTCCAGTAAGCTGAAGGATGTGGATGGTTATGAATTGGGAGATCAGCCTAGCGTTGAGAATTATCTGAAAGGTGTCCATACTTTCCGTATAGGAATGGAAACGCGGATCATACCTGAGTTTAGCATCCGTGCAGGGTATAATTATTCTTCGGCTGCATTTTCCAAAGATGCTTATAGTGCCTTGTCTTTATATAGCACGCGTACTGATTTTAATAATACGGAGTCTAAGAATACCTTTACGTTTGGTCTTGGATACCGTGGCAGTGTAATTTATGCGGATTTGGCATATAAATATGATATGTATAAATCAAACTTTTATGCTTTTGACGATAATATAGATCTTCCGGCAACTAAAGTGGACAATGAGCGGCATCAGCTCTTGCTGACAGTCGGCGCCCGCTTCTAAGAATTTATTGTGAGTCTAATATAATTAACCTGTGATATACCGGAAGAACTTTATAGGCTTCCGGTATATTTTTTATTTATCGCGGAATTCTTTCCTTTTCCAGAAGTTGAATCCTGCATATACACGAACGGTTCCGAATGTATTAGTGAGAGAGAAATTCCTTTTCCGATAATCGTATGTATGCATCACCAGTGAAGCACCTACAAAGTACTTGTTGGTATTATAGACCACGGCGGCACGTGTTATCAGGTCAAAATTGATATCCTTTATCCAATGATTGTCGGTGTTAGGCGTATCGTCTATTTTTGATTTTTTATAGGCAATGGCCGGTAAGAGTGAAAGATTGGAAACCCAGTTTTTTGCAAATACCCAGTTATAGCCATAACCCACGTTGATGCTGTAATCAGAATATTTCACTTTCTTGAAAAGCAGGGCATCATGCAGTTGGGCTCTCACTTCACCGGGAAGCTTTTCGTAATCAAAAGATATGTTGTGCTGGGAATAAGAAAAGCCCGCCATCAGGGAACCCGCGCTTTTACGCTGGTTGGTGGACTGGCTATAGGCTGCCGGATAAGAGAATTTTTTATAATTGAAAATCCAATAGGCGTTCAGTCCTTTGATTTTACTTTGCAATCCGTTGAAATTCAGGTTTTTAATGGGAGTGCTCAGATCAAATCCGCTGGAAGAACGTATCTTGAAATCGCTTCCTGTCTTTCTGTAATATAAATCCACACCAAATTTGGAACTATAAAGATTCAGTGCCATTTCGGTTTTCTTTGCCTTGTTCTTGTGTCCGCCGAAAATATCTTTTACATCGAAAGAATATCCTAGAAATATCCAGCGCCATCCGAAATAGACCCCCAGCTTGAAACTGGCATTGGGGGAGAATCTCAAACTTTGTTCGCCGTTGTTTCCTTTACTGCCTAACCGATAGTATTCGTACCAACTGCTGGATTCCAGCATGAAAGCCAGATTGTAGAGGTTAGGCGAGATATAGGTGGTATCGACCGCGTTGAATTCTTTTCCCACTTTCCTGATTTTTCTTCCGGTATGACGGACAGTTGTCGCTATTCCATCGGTCAATGTAATGAGAACACCCTTGTTGTCCTGTACTGTCGAGTCCTTCTGTTCCGCTTGTGCATATACACCGAGGGCGGAAAGGAAAGACAGACAAAACAGGCATAATTGACGGATGTCCATAGGCAGAAATCAGAGTTTGTCAAGTATACGGTCCATTACCCAGTTGGTGGGTGTCGCACTGATGCCGTCGCAGGTACAGACAGCTTTTCCCTGCAAGTGTTCTACTACGGCTTTTATGAGCGGAAGTTGTACATGAGGGGGATTTTCGGGAAGAAACTCCTCGCGGCCTCTTTCAGTATGCAGGGCGATGGGATCGTAAGTGAAAACAGAGAAACAGATCATTCCCTTGTCTCCGATGATTTCTATACGGTCTTCCTTGGCCGATTCATGGGCAACGAAACACCATGATCCTGATCCCGGCAGACCGGAATCAAATTTGAAGCAGGCACTTATCGTATCTTCTGCCGGATATAACCCGCCACGGTTGCTCTTGTATCCTTGGGCTTCGAGAATGCAGCCGAACATATCTTGTAGCAAATCCAGCTGGTGAGGAGCCAGATCATAGAAATAACCGCCGCCGGCAATATCAGGTTGTACACGCCAGGGAAGGTTGGTACTGTTGTAATCCAAAGCGCGGGGAGGCTGGGCGAAACGTATCTGTATGTTGATGACATTGCCTATTTCTCCGTCCTCTACCATCTGGCGTACTTTTTGGAAATAAGGAAGATAGCGTCTGTAATAAGCTACGAAACAAGGAATTCCTGTTTCCTGTGATATGCGGTTGATGCGTGCACAGTCTTCATAGCTGGCCGCCATAGGTTTCTCGATGTATACGGGCTTTCCTGCCTTCATGGACATAATGGCAAAAGTGGCATGAGAAGAGGGGGGAGTGGCTATATAAATAGCATTGACATCTTCATCTCCTATTAACTGCTGCGGATCGGAGTACCAGCGGGGAATGTTGTGTCTTTTGGCGTATGATTGAGCTTTTTCTTTGTCACGGCTCATTACGGCCACTACCTCTGAACCTTCGATCAGGGCAAAGGCTGGTCCGCTTTTCTTCTCGGTCACTTCTCCGCAACCGATGAAGCCCCATTTTACTTTGTCTAATTTAACCATGGTAATAACTTTTTTGTCATTCCGCTTAAAATAATAACAATTTATATTGCAAAGATAGGACTATTTTGCAATTTCAGCCGGATAAAAATCAGTTATTGTAATATTTCTTGCGCAACAGTTTGAATGCAGGAGTCTTGACGTAGTCATTTAACCAGGAATTCAGGCTGTCAAGCAATATTGGAGAATGTTTGCTTACTCCCCATGAATAGAATTGTGAGAAGCTGATGGCTGTTTCTATATCCAATTGTGGAAAATCATTGATGGAGGCTTGGGCAATGCTCTCGTCGCATACGGCATAGTCTATGTCACCATGTGCTACCATGGCCAGTAATTGTTCTTGTCCGTATTTCTCCACTTCTTTGATATAGATGGTATCGCCTATTTCGTTACTTAAATTATGTATGCGCAGGATGGCAGGTGAGTTTTTGACTAGATGAAGGGTCTTGCGGGCTAGTTCCAACTGGCTGTGAATGTACAGACTATCGTTTTCTTTTTCGGGTTTACGCTGTACCAGTACTTGTTTGTTCAGTATAATGGGGCGGGTAAACAACAGGGAGTCTTTGTATTCTGTGGTAACTACCGTGCTGTTGGCCAATATATCGTATGTTCCTTTTTGTACGCCTTCCAGTCTTTTGGAAAAGCTCATTTCAGGAGTGATTTCCGGTTTCAGTCCTTTGCTGTGTGCAAAAGCATGGAGCAGTTCGTAGTGGAAACCGGAAACGGTGTCGCCGTCGGCATAAAAACTGATAGAATTGTACTCGGTAACGGCACGCAGGATTCCCGATGCCGCTATTTCTGCATAATCGCGGGGCAGACTGGTTTCAGCCTCCGTTTTCTTTTTGAAGAAGATGGAGGATAGGGTTACTGCAAGGATACCCATCAGAATGTATTTCAGATATTTTCTCATATAGACCGTCAATCAAAGAAATTCCATGAAAGGCCGAACTTTATCATTCGCGGATTGATTGGGTAGTGAGGCGCCAGGAAGTAATTGGATTTTCCCGAACCGGCATTGACGTGATACATCATAATAAAAAAGCGGGTACGTTTTAAATGCAGGTTGGCATAGACGTTGACTATCGGAAAAGCTCCTATCTCGATTTTGTCATCAGGATTCTGGTTATAGAATTGTCCGATGACGGGGGAGTAGTCTGGCGCGTAATATTTACTGAAATAACGCACATCTGCTCCCATTTCTATCTGGAGTACTTTTTTGGCGAGACCGAATTTCATGTACAAGTTGCCGTAAGCCGACAATTCCGGTAAGGGCAGAATGTCTTGCTCACTTGATTTTTGATAGGCTACTTCACCGTCGAGATGAAATATTCCTACTTTCAATTTTTGTTGCAACATTGCTGTGAATATTTGTATATTGCCGGAGTACTGTCTTACGGCTGCATTGTTCTTGAAACCGGTGACATTTCCTTCACTGTCTTTTACCGGTATGCTGGCATTGGCCAGATAAGTGTAGTTCTTTATATTTTCCACTCCGGCACGCAGTTGGGTTCCCCATCTGTTCAGACTTAGTTTTCCTTCCAGTCGGGTTCTCATTATTTTGGATAAATCGTTGTTGTCCCACCAGTAATGTTTGGATTGGAAATGCCTGAAATAGAATACGGGGTTCTGGTTCTTGATGAATGCATTTACATCCAGTCTCACCGTATCTCCGAATAAACGGAGATTCAGATCCCCTCTGCCTTCTACGCTGAATTGTCCTGCATCTTCACCGGCTATGGCCAATTCTCCTAGAATATTGTAATGTAATAGTTTTCCTTGTTTTTTGGATAGTTCGCCGCCAATGGAGAGTGAACTTTCCTTATAGTTGTTGATAATGCGCTGTCCCGGTATGTTTGTCGTGTCGGTCAAGGCGAAGTTTCGGTATTCATAACTTAAAAAGGCGGTAAGTCCGGCTTTCGCCCATTTGTTGAATCCTTCTTGTAAAGCAATGCCAATGGTATTTTTGATGGATGTGCGCTTCGTCTTGTCTATTGAGTCGGTCCCCAGATAGTTATGTTCAAAATACTTCTGATTCTGTGTGTCATCGTATGAGATGTATTTGCGATTGTTCAAGTCCACTTGTAATGTATGTATGAAGCTTGTGACAGGAACAAATACCTGCGTTATTTTTACGGAGTCCGTATCCACACTGTCCTGTTTTTCTTTATAGAACCCTAAGTTGTAACGATGTGTCAGGAAGGCATGGTAGCTGGTGTTGTGATTCCATATCTGACTCAGTCGCGTTGGGATTTCGTTGGCGGAATATTCTTTTTTGCCTTCTGCCATATCCAGCGGGTTGGTGATATACCGGTCGTCCGTGATACCTCCGTTTTCTGCCATCTTCAAGTTATCGTTGTTGAATATGAAATGCATGTCATATTTGTCTCCCCGGTAGCTGGAGAACAGGCCACCGTTGAAGAAGGCTGTGGACTGATCTTGGTAAAGCCCCCGGCCATACAGGTAATCTATGTAGAATCCAAACCCCAGTCTTTTGTTTGCATTGATGGCAAAATAGGATTTGAAGCGTTCTTCTCCGTCACGGCTGCCTCCTCCTTTGTAATAGCTCAGGTTCGTGAATGGAGAAAATGTATTGGTGAATATGACATCTTCCGGACGTTGTACGCAAAAGTCGTATGGGTCGGTGAAAAAGTATTGGCTGGGATCCCGACGGTCAAAAAAGATGCGTGAGAGGCGGGGGGAACCCAAATTTCCCAAGTAATTGTATTGTCCGGTGTAGCCGCCCATGTCATTTGAGTTCTGGAAAGCGTGCTGCAAGGTATCTACGGGGATATAAGTGACATTGCCAAAACGACTGTCCACTTTCCATGAGTACAGTCCGATGGGGATAGTGTTGGCATCTACTACGGCTGTCGTGTCTATGGGGTTTCCGTTACGGTCATATTGGTTTCTGTCCAGTCCGTTTGCCGAGGAACCGAACTGATTGTTCAGGGTATTCATTGTCCGCTGTGCCATCAAGGAAGTATGGAAGCACAGGAATAATAAAAAAATAATAGAGAATATTCTTTTCATAACGGCGGCAAAGATACAATATAAAAATAAAAGGAAGAGCTTTTCCGCTATGGAAAGTTCTTCCTTTTATTATTCGTTTAGAGTTATTTTAACTTACTGAGGTTTAATAATCTCCATTCCGATTCGGATGGCTTCTTCATTCATCGGTATCAGATGATGGTGACGTTCGGGCAATGTTTTGCGTAAAGCTTTTATTACACTTTCAATGGATACTACGGGACGCAGTTTCAGCAAGCCTCCTAAGACAATCATATTGAAGGTCTTTGCCATTCCTTTTTCGTTGGCGGCATCCATTGCGTCAATACGATAGATTTGTATGTCCTTACGTGTCGGAGGCTCGATGATTCCGTATCCGTCATAAATGAGGATACCACCCGGTTTGATTTTGCCTTCAAACTTTTCCAATGAGGGTTGGTTCAGTATGATGGCTGTGTCATATTGGCTGAGAATGGGTGAAGAGATGCGTTCATCACTGACAATCACCGTTACGTTAGCGGTTCCTCCCCGTTGTTCGGGACCGTATGCCGGCATCCAGGTTACTTCCTTGTCTTCCATCAGTCCGGAATAGGCAAGTATCTTACCCATGGATAGCACACCCTGACCGCCGAATCCTGCTATAATGATTTCCTGTTTCATGGTTTCTGTCTTTTTATTCTTTATCTTTCAAATCACCCAGCGGATAGAAGGGGAACATGTGTTCCACCATCCAGTCATTGGATGCTTGCGGAGTCATTTTCCAACCGGAATTACAAGTCGATACAATTTCCACCAAATTGGATCCTTTGCCATTCATTGAGTTTTCGAATGCCTTGCGGATAGCCTTTTTGGCTTTGCGGATGGCAGGAACCGTATGTACGGCCTGGCGGGTAACGTAGGCGGTGCCTTCCAAAGTGGCGGCAATTTCTGTCATTTTCAGCGGATAGCCATGAATGGCTACATCACGACCATAGGGGCAGGTGGCTGTCTTCATGCCAACCAGCGTGGTAGGAGCCATTTGCCCACCGGTCATTCCATAAATGGCGTTGTTGATAAAGATGATAGTAATGTTTTCGCCACGATTTAAAGCATGGATGGTTTCGGCAGTGCCGATACATGCCAGATCACCATCTCCCTGGTAGGTAAATACCAGACGTCCGGGCCATAAACGCTTGATGGCGGTAGCTACGGCTGGTGCGCGTCCGTGGGCGGCTTCTTGCCAATCGATGTCTAGATAGTTGTATGCAAAAACGGCACATCCTACCGGTGACACACCGATTGTCTTATCTTCCATGCCCATTTCTTCAATAACTTCGGCTATTAACTTGTGAACCACACCGTGGCTGCATCCGGGGCAGTAATGCATCGGATTGTCATTCATCAGTGTCGGTTTCTTATAAACCAGGTTTTCGGGTTTTATGATTTCTTCTTTTGTCATAGTTTCTCCTCCTATTGCTTATAACATGAACCGCATAAAGAATTCCATCAGCTTGAGAAAAATAGCTGCTGCACAGACATAGATGAATACTTTGAAGTCACTTGCCATGAAGTAAGTGATGACAGCCGCTAGTGCCAGTGCCATGAAAAGTATGTTCAATATGTTTCTGATCAGATCGATATTCATACGGTCTTATTTTATTAGTTTCTCTTTCAGTGCAGTGATTACTTCATCCGGATCGGGAACAATACCACCCAGACGTCCGAAGTGTTCTACAGGCACTTTGCATTCTACGGCCAGACGGACATCTTCTACCATTTGTCCGGCGTTCAATTCTACAGTGAGGATACCTTTTACCTGTGCGGCGCGTGCTGCAATAGCTTTCGACGGGAACGGCCATAGGGTAATAGGACGGAGCAAACCAACTTTGATGCCTTCTTCCCGAGCCATTTCCATTGCTTTTTGGGCAATGCGGGCACAAGAACCGAAAGCTACGATCAAATATTCGGCATCTTCGCAGTGAAGTTCTTCGAAACGTACTTCGTTTTCTTCTATTTCTGCATATTTTTTCTGAAGATGGATATTACGTTTTTCCATCTCGGCAGGATCGAGTTCCAATGAGGTGATGATGTTGGGAGTACGGTGGTGGGTTCTGCCGGTAGTGGCCCACGGACAACGGGCTATGACTTCTTCATCTGTCAGGCGTGTGCGCTGTTCGGGCAATACTACTTTTTCCATCATCTGTCCGATAACGCCGTCTGCCAGAATAATGGCGGGATTGCGGTATTTGAAAGCCAGATCAAAAGCTATACCTACGAAATCTGCCATTTCCTGTACTGATGCAGGAGCCAGGGCTATGAGGCGATAGTCTCCGTGACCGCCGCCTTTCACTGTTTGGAAATAGTCGGCCTGACTAGGTTGGATGGTTCCTAATCCGGGACCTCCGCGCATGACATTGACAATCAGGCAGGGGAGTTCGGCACCGGCAATGTACGAGATGCCTTCCTGCTTTAAACTGACGCCGGGACTGGAGGATGAGGTCATTACCATTTTACCGCTCGCTGCACCGCCATATACCATGTTGATTGCTGCGACTTCACTTTCTGCCTGCAACACCACCATACCGGTAGTTTCCCAAGGTTTCTCTTCGGCCAGCGTTTCCAATATTTCCGATTGGGGAGTGATGGGATAGCCAAAGTAACCGTCTACTCCGATACGGATAGCGGCGTGGGCTATGGCTTCATTTCCCTTCATTAAAACGACTTCTTCTGCCATATTTGTTACATTTATTGTTGTTTTACTTTATACACAGTGATGCATCCGTCCGGACAGACTGTGGCACATGATGCGCAACCATTGCAGGTATCTTCTAATACCTGGTGGGCGAATGTGTATCCTTTTTTATTCACTTGTTTGGCATTGAGCGCGATTACATGCAGCGGACATGCCACTACACATAGATTGCAACCTTTGCAACGCTCTGTGTCTACTACAATAGCACCTTTAATCTTTGCCATGGGTTAGTTATTATTGATTATACATGTCTTTGTTATAGAAATTCAGAATATTCATAATCATGTCACGGGCGGAAACGGCCGGACTTTCCGGATTACGCTCGATGGCTTCCAGATAATTGTTCAAAGCTTGTTGCCAGTCTCCCATTTTGCGGTAGGCGTTACCCAGTAAGTAATAGGGTTCATCGTTGACGTGCGCATCGTTTCGGATGAAATTAGTTAGCGCATGAATGGCTCTTTCCGTATCACCCTGTTCGATAAGTGTCTTTATGTCCTGTAATTGTTCCGTCATAAGGCATGATTGTCTCATTGTTGTTTACAAAGATACTCTTTATTTGTTATGAAAGGGAAGATTGGAGCAGAAAAAACGGCTTTCTTGCTAAAAACATTTAAAAAAAGGAGAGAAAGATAGGGAAAAAATGGAAGAATGATTTCTTCTAATGGTTTGATTATTATAGAAATGGTTTCAAGTGAAACGGTTGATAGAGGAACGGTGTTATTTATTCTTAAAGGGGAGACATGTTTGAATGGTATTTGTCATGGTGCTTTTGGGGAAGTATATGGTAGATCGTTTGTATGTTTTTTAGGGGGAGTTGTCGGGTTATCTCCCCCTAAAAAAAGTTTTATGTATTATCAGAATAAACTGTCACGGTATAAATATATGGGAGAAAAGACTATTTTATTACTTCACCTACATACATATTATATGCCTTCTGACCGTCATTACTGGGGTTCATCTTTTTTGCTTCCTCACCGGTAACGGTCTGTTTCATCAGTTTCTTGCAGTTTACTATCAACCACGGCTCGCTATTACCTTGCTTATAGAACGAAATTTTATAATTATCGCTCTGATCCATCAGCATATTGCCCATTGATTTGGCTTGGTCGATTACGCAGAATGCTACTTCTTTGCCGAATAACTGGCCGAAACCTCCCCAGCATTCTTTACCGATTTCGAATTGTTCATCGTTTCCGGCAGTAATTGTCATACGTGAGGATGCCTTGATTTGGTCATCTATGCTTTGTTCTTTGCTGGGAGTTGCATTATTGGCTGCTTTTATTTCGGTATTACCCTCAGAACCACCGATGACAGCCGGTTGGGCAGGGGGAGTTACCGGAGTGGCGGTAACGATTGTTGTTGCATTTGATATCGGAGTAGCTGTCACGCCCGGAGCAGGAGCAACTGCAATTTGTGAGTTGTTCAAGACCTTGTTGCCCAATGTATCTTGGATGGATTTGAACAGTGTGTCTTTCAAGTCAATAGTCTCTCTTCTGAATTTGCCGCAGATGGGAGCCAGCTTGGTCTTCGATTTGTTTAAAGCCATATCGTCTACAATCCATTCCTCTGCACTGTATTTTTCTCCTCCGTCACGAGCTTCATCATACCAATAACGGATACGGGTCATTTCGATATCACATTTTCCGTTTTCGCAGGTGATAAACAACTGATAATAAATTCTGGTTCTGTCCAATGACAATGCAGAGGAGGAGAATACCAGATATTCTTCGCCACCTGCTGCAATGGTTCCTTCATCTTCATTGGTGTAAAGAACACGTGCATTGAACTTGCCTTCGGGCTTGAAACGTTCTGTGGCCCATTTCAGCATGGTGCCATATAGCTGGTCTTTCGTTAAAGACGGTGCCTGTATCTCTGTTTTGAAAGAAACTTTACCGTCATCCATAGTTATCGCTCCCGCCAGATATTTGGGATCTGTCTGTGCCATAGCGATGAATGGCAGACATAGGAGCATTAAAAAAAGAATCTTCTTCATAGTAATATTTTTTATTTTATATTTTAATCTAAGCAAAGATAGGAATAAAAAAAAAGAGAAGCTATAATGCCTCTCTTTTTTTACTTTTATTATTATTGCGTGAATTTTACTTTACAGGTATCTTTTCAATGCGCTTTTGGTGACGTCCGCCTTCGAAGCCGCTGTTAAAGAATTCATCCAATATTTTTTCGGCCATTTCATGGTCAATGAATCGTCCCGGCATTACCAGAACATTGGCGTCATTGTGCTGACGTGACAGATGGGCTATCTCGGGCATCCAGCATAGTGCCGCACGGATACCCTGATGTTTGTTCAATGTCATGCTGATGCCTTCACCGCTTCCGCAAATTGCCACTCCGGGTCCGCATTCTCCGGCTTCTATAGCCAGTGCAAGCGGATGGGCATAATCTGCATAGTCACAGCTTTCTGTACTGTATGTACCGAAATCTTTGCATGGGTAGCCTTTTTCAGTTAACCATGTCTTTACAAACTCTTTCAGTTCAAATCCTGCATGATCGGATGCCAGTCCTACTTTTTTCATGCCAGCATTTCTTTTACTTGGTTATACACGTTCTGTGCGGTAAAGCCCAGCTTTTCATCCAATACTTTGTAAGGAGCGGAGAATCCGAATGATTCCAGACCGAATACCTTACCGTTGGCACCTACCAAACCTTCAAGGTTTACAGGAAGACCGGCAGTCAGACCGAATACTTTAGCCCCTGTGGGAATGATACTGTTTTGGTATTCCTTGCTTTGGCTGCGGAACAATCCCTCAGAAGGAGCGGATACGATACGTATTTTTATGCCATCCTTGCGGAGAAGTTCTGCACCTGCTTCCAAAGTGGAAACTTCGGAACCTGAAGCGACTAGGATTACATCCGGATTTTCATCGGAGCCTGCAACAATATAAGCGCCTTTGGCAGCCTGTGAGTAGTCGTTTCCTGCAGGCAGATTCGCGATATTCTGGCGGGAGAAGATCAGTGCGGTGGGGGTGCTGGTATTTTCCATGGCCAATTTCCATGCCACAGTGGTTTCTTCCGCATCTGCCGGACGGAGTACCAACATAGAATTGTGTCCTTTGTGGTTTTTCAGTTTTTCCATCAGGCGGATTTGTGCTTCTTGTTCTACCGGTTCGTGAGTAGGACCGTCTTCACCTACACGGAATGCGTCGTGTGTCCAGATGAATTTGACGGGAAGTTCCATCAAGGCAGCCATACGTATGGCGGGTTTCATGTAGTCTGAGAATACGAAGAAGGTAGCGCATGCAGCAATCACACCTCCGTGAAGTGCCATACCCAGGCAGCAGCAAGCCATGGTTAATTCGGAAACACCTGCCTGCAGAAATGCACCGGTGAAGTCGTCTTTTGTGAATGCATGTGTTTTCTTCAAGAAACCGTCGGTCTTGTCTGAATTTGACAGGTCGGCAGAAGAAACGATCATGTTTTCTACTTCTGTAGCCAGTACACCGAGAACTTTGGCAGAAGCGCTGCGTGTAGCATCTCCGGCTTTTTGTTCGATAACATTCCAATTTACTTTCGGAGCTTTGCCAGAGAACCATAGTTCCAATTTAGCAGCCAGTTCGGGGTTAGCTTTAGTCCATTCAGCTTTAGCCGCATATTTTTCTGCAACAATTTTTTTCAGTTCCTCTGCACGTTTGGCATACAACTCTTTTACTTCAGGGAAGATTTGGAAAGGATTGGTTGGATCGCCGCCTAAGTTTTTGATTGTATTGATGTAAGCATCACCTCCCAAAGGAGCACCGTGGGTGGCACAGTTACGTTCATAACTGGAATCATCCGCTTTGCGTGCGCCTTTACCCATAATGGTCTTACCGATAATTAATGTGGGCTGACCGGTTACGGCTTTCGCTTCTGTCAGAGCCGTGCGGATTGCATCGGGATCATTACCGTCGATGGTAATTACTTTCCAGTGCCATGCTTCGTATTTCTTGGCAACATCTTCGCTGGTAACAGCATCGGTAGCGGTAGACAGCTGGATGTCGTTTGAATCATAAAACATGATCAAGTTGTCCAGCCCCAAATGACCTGCCAGACGGCCTGCACCCTGAGAAATCTCTTCTTGAATACCCCCATCGGATATATAGGCATAGATGGTCTGGTCCATGACATGACCCAGACGGGCTTTCAGAAATTTGGCAGCGATAGCAGCACCTACTGCAAAAGTGTGTCCTTGTCCTAACGGGCCGGAAGTATTTTCAATACCGCGCATGATGTCCACTTCAGGGTGTCCCGGAGTCGGACTGCCCCATTGGCGGAACTGTGCCAGTTCTTCCATGGTGAACTTGCCGGTCAGTGCCAAAGTGGAATACAGCATCGGTGACATGTGGCCTGGATCAAGGAAGAAACGGTCACGCCCTTCCCAACGCGGATTTTCAGGATCGTAAACTAAAAACTCAGAGAAAAGCACGTTTACAAAATCAGCGCCACCCATAGCTCCACCCGGGTGTCCTGAATTAGCTTTCTCTACCATCGAAGCAGCCAGAATACGGATGTTGTCCGCTGCACGGTTCATAAGTTTCTTTTCGTTCATATTAAAATAATATTATAATTTGAATGCTATTAGTGAGTCGGTTTATCTTTGCTATTTTATTTAATATCTGCAAAGATAACTCTTTATGTGTAAACCGCAACATGTAAAGAGGCTCTTTTTTAAGCCCGTTTGACTCACTTCTTAAATCGGGTCGCTGCTTCTTCAACAGGCAGTCCTGCCTTATAGTTTTCGATATATGTGTTGAATCCGGCTACATCTTCGGCTGTTGGCGATATTTCAATACCGGCATCACCGGCGAATACTTTGTCTTCCAGAAAATCTGCCAGGGATTGGTTCTTTTCATTGTTGACAAGGTAAGAACCTAGCAGGGCGATTCCCCATGCGCCACCTTCACCGGCAGTTTCCATTACGGAAATAGGGGAGTTTATAGCTGCTGCAAGTATTCTCTGGCCTACACCTTTCGTCTTGAATAATCCGCCGTGTCCTGTGATTCTGTCTACTTTGATTTTCTCTTCATTGAAAAGAATGTCATTACCTATCTTAAGAACTCCGACTGAAGCGTATAAATGGGTACGCATAAAGTTGGCGAGGTTGAATTTGTCGTTTGCAGAACGTACAAACAATGGCCTTCCGTCGGCAAGTCCTGTCACGGGTTCACCTGAAATATAATTATACGAAATAAGACCACCGCAATCTGCATCGCCTGCGAGCGCATGATTGTAAAGTTTTCCATATAATTCATTCATATCTACGGGTATACCCAGCAGTTCTTGGTATTCTTTGAACAGATTGATCCAGGCATTGAGGTCGGAGGTGCAGTTGTTGCAATGTACCATAGCTACAAGGCTTCCGTCGGGAGTGGTAACCATGTCAATCATTTCGTATGGCTTGGACAACTCTTTTTCCAATACAATCATGGAAAATGAGGAAGTGCCTGCTGATACATTCCCGGTGCGTTGCTTGACAGCGTTGGTTGCTACCATGCCGGTTCCGGCATCTCCTTCCGGAGGGCAGACAGGTACACCTGCTTTCAAGCGGCCCGACACGTCCAGCCTCTTGGCACCTTCCGGGGTAAGGAACCCTGCATTCTCGCCGGCGGGTAAGACTTTGGGCAGGATATCTGTCAGTTTCCAAGGGTATCCTTTAGGAGCTACCAACTTGTCGAACTTGGCTATCATTTCGGCAGAATAATTCTTGGTAGCCGGGTCTATGGGAAGCATTCCTGATGCATCACCTATGCCCAGAACTTTCTGACCTGTAATTTGCCAATGAATGAAACCTGCAAGGGTGGTCAGATAGTCAATGTTACTTACGTGTTCTTCATTGTCTAAAATAGCTTGGTATAAATGAGAAATGCTCCATCTCAGAGGAATGTTATATACGAATAATTCAGATAAGGCGGCGGCTGCCGGACCGGTATTGGTATTTCTCCATGTACGGAAAGGTACAAGGATTTCTTCTTCTTTATTGAATGCCATATAACCATGCATCATGGCACTGACACCGATTGCCGCCAAGGTTTCTATTTCTGTGTCATATAGTTTTTTTACGTTGGAACGGAGATCTGCATAGCAGTCTTGCAGGCCATGCCAGATAGCTTCCACACTGTAAGTCCACAGTCCGTCTACCAGTTGGTTTTCCCAGCTGTGGCTTCCCTGGGCAATGGGCTTGTTTTCCTGGTCAATCAAAACAGCTTTGATTCGTGTTGATCCGAATTCTATGCCTAGAATAGCTTTTCCTGCTTGGATGGTTGATTTTGCATCTGATTTCATATTAAAACCTATAATTTAAGGTACAACAATAATGATGATAAAATAAGGTGGGATGTGCCAAGAATCTTATTAGCCTTGACACATCCCCTCTTCATGGATGAATTAGCAAAGTGCTTTGTTCAGCATATAGTAGACTTCGTTCATGCGAAGCTCTTTCTTGAAGTTGCTGATGGTAGTATCTTTGTCGATACGGATCATTTCGATACCTGCAATCTCAGCATAGTCTTCCCAATATTCTGCTGTCAGATCATAAGAGAAGCAAGAATGATGTGTTCCACCTGCCAGGATCCATGCGCCTGCACCTACTTCGAAATTAGGCATCGGAATCCACAGGGCGGAAGCAACCGGTAATTTGGGCAACGGTTTCGGCTCGATGCATTCTACGTCGTTCACGATCAGACGGAAACGGTTACCCAAGTCTACTACAGTGGCGGTACAACCTGAGCCTACTTTTGAAGTGAATACAAGACGGGCTGTCTGGCTCTTGCGAATACCTATGCCTAGGAAGTGTACTTCCAGACGTGGTTTGGAAGCGGCGATAAGAGGACAAACTTCCAGCATATGTGATTGCAGGATAGCACTGTTTGCACCATCGAAGTTCAATGTGTAATCTTCCAGGAAAGAACAACCTTTGGAAAGTCCTTGGTTCATCACCCATACGGTACGGTAGAGAGCTGCTGATTTCCAGTCGCCTTCCGCACCGAATCCGTAGCCTTCAGCCATCAGACGCTGGGAAGCCAGTCCCGGAATCTGATCGAAGTAGCTGCCGTCTGTTTGGCCCAAATCATCAAAATTAGTAGTGAATCCTTTGGCGCCTTTGGCTTTAAGGATGGCACGAAGAGCTAATTCGGCTTTGCAGCGTTCCATACTTTCTGATAAGCTTCGGTTGATTTATCTTCTAATGAAGCATCGTGGTCGTATTCGTTGAAGTAAGTTGCTACAAGTGCCTCTACATCTGTATCCTTGATGTTTTATGGTATTCCATCAGTTCGCTTGCCGGACAGTAATCTACGTGATACCCCATACGTTGTTCTGCTTCCACTTTATCACCGTCAGTTACAGCTACATTATTCATCTGATCGCCGAAACGGATGATCAGCATATCCTGAGAGTCTGCCCAACCTGCACAAACGCGCATCCAAACGGCAATCTTGTGCTGGGTGTCTTCGTCTTTCCAGTAACCTACCACTACTTTGCGGCGGATGCGCATACGGGTACAGATATGTCCGAATTCGCGGTCACCATGGGCGGATTGATTCAGATTCATGAAGTCCATATCCATGGTATCCCAAGGAATTTCCTTATTGAATTGAGTGTGTAGATGTAACAGTGGTTTCTTTAACTGTTGCAGACCGTGAATCCACATTTTAGCTGGGGAGAAAGTGTGCATCCAAGTGATGACACCGATACATTTTTCATCGTTGTTGGCTGCTTTGAACACTGCTTCCACTTCTTTGGAAGAGTTGGCAGTTCCTTTATATACTACTTTTACAGGAAGTTTCCTGATTCGTTCAGTCCGTTTACCATTTCATTGGAGTGAGCGTCTACTGCTATAACTGCGTCACCTCCGTACAGAAGCTGTGCTCCTGTTACAAACCATACTTCATACTGATCAAATGCTTTTTCCATAATGTTATATTTTAAAAGGGTTATTAATATCTTTGTTTCTTATTTCTGTCCATAATAGGCATTGGGGCCGTGTTTGCGGCTGAAATGCTTTTCTATTAATAAAGAATTCATCGTTAAATGAGGGTTGGCGGCAAAAGCGATACTTGCCATTTTGGCTACCTGTTCCATGACTACTGCATTATGTACAGCATCATTGGCATCTTTTCCCCATGCAAAAGGACCATGATTTTTACTAGTACTCCCGGAGTATGTACAGGGTTCAGGTTCTTGAAACGTTTCACAATCACATTGCCTGTTTCCTGTTCGTAGGCACCTTTTACTTCCTCTTCAGTCATATCTGCGGTACAAGGAATGGCGTCATGGAAATAATCGGCATGAGTCGTTCCGATATTGGGGATATCCATTCCGGCTTGTGCCCAGGCGGTAGCATAGGTGGAGTGGGTATGTACCACTCCACCTATTTCGGGGAATGCTTTATATAGAACTACATGGGTGGGAGTATCTGAAGACGGACGAAGAGAACCTTCTACCACGTTGCCGTCCAGATCTACTACAACCATGTCTTCAGCTTTCATATCATCGTATGATACGCCACTGGGTTTGATTACTACCAGACCTGTTTCACGATCGATGGCAGAAACATTTCCCCATGTAAAATAACTAGTCCGTGTTTCACCAAATCCAGATTGGCACGGAATACTTTTCTTTTAATTTTTCTAACATAATGAATAATTGGGTAATGTGGCAATCTGCTAATTTGTCAATTGGCAAATTATTGCATCGGCACATTATTTTAAAGTTTAAATTTCGGATCTTTTCTGTAGGCCTTATCATTAAATTTATAAAGATAAGCACCTCGTCGGGAACCTGATTTGTCTATCAAATCTGTTTTTCAATGAAATCCATTTCGGCTACCCGCTTGCGGAAATTCCGCTTGTCCATCGGTTCGCCATAGATTGCCTCATATAGATTTTGCAACTGTGTCAGGGTAAACAGTTCGGGCAGCAGGTTAAAACCAATTGGATTGTATGATGCTTTGTGCTTCATCAGTTCACGTGCTTTGGAAATCATGATCGGATGGTCGAAAATGAGCTGTGGCAGTTCGTCTATTTTGTCCAATGGGCATTGTGCTGCTGCACTAGTTCCCTGTCATATTCATTTACATTGACTAAAGCATAATAGGCTACTGATATGACTCGTTCTCCCGGATCGCGCTCTAAGTCGCCAAATGTGCCTACTTGTTCCATATATACATTTTCCAATCCGGTCAGTTCTGCCAATACCCGTTTGGCGGCAGCGTCTACACTTTCGTCTTCTTGTACGAATCCTCCCATCAAAGACCATTTTCCCATAGCCGGTTCAAAATTTCGTTTTAGTAGAAGCAGTTTTAATTCTCCTTCGTCAAAACCGAAAATGATACAGTCTACAGATACATAGAATTTAGGGTTTATGTTATAATAGGTGGTCATGGTTTAGCGTCGGTTTAAAATTAACAGGCTGTATTCTTCAAGATAATTCAAAGCATACAGCCTTTAATTTATGGTTTACCAGAAATAAGCATAGAATAGTGCACAAAGCAGAACTACACCTAAAGAGGTAATAACATCCCATTTGTTCCAACTCTTTCTGATAAGTTCCTTGTAACTGCCGGTAAAGGTGATGGCTTCCACTTGTTTGGCGGTTGGAGCCGGAGTGAAGCATGATACAACAACCATTAACAACAAGAGGAATACAAGTAGCCATATTTCAAAAATAAGCCAGTTTGTCTGCCAAAACCAAGTTGTATTTTCCCAAAACCAGCCGGTCATCACATCTTTTCCGGTATTGGTGAGGATATTAGTCAGCAAACGGAGCATACCAATTAGGAAACCTACAATCATGGCTGTTTCACCGGCTTTCGGAGTGATTTTCTTGGAGAATATACCAAGTGCAAATACGGCTACCATTGCAGGTGCAAGGAGGGACTGTATGCCTTGCAGGTAGTCGTAAAGGCTGCCGAGGCTCATCATTACAGGAATCCATGCCATGCCGAGGATAACTACAACTATGGTGGCGATACGTCCTACCATAACATAAGTAGCTTCACTTTTGTTTTTAAACATGGGCTTGTAAAGTCTTCTGTAAAAGTGTGGCGCATGAATTAAAGAAAGCAGCCAGTGAAGCAACCAATGCGCAGATGAATCCGATAGTTACAATACCTTTTACACCGGCAGGCAGAACATCCTTTACCATTACAGCAAAGCCGCATCTGTATTTGACATATCAAATTCACCTTTTGCAGCCAAGGCGGCAGCTACCATCCCCGGAATAAGAAACATGAAGACAGGCAGGATTTTAAAATAACCGGCTGCAATAGTACCTCTGCGGGCACGCTTCATTACCACATCATTATCTTCGCCTTTACGCTGTCCAAGTACACGCTGTACGATATGCTGGTCGGTACACCAATACCAGAAACCGATGATGGAAGCTCCGATAAATACCCAGAATCCAGGATAATCTTGATACATCGGGTCTGCTTCGGTCCAGTGAAACATATGGTTGGCACCATAAGCGTGTCCGTCTGCTCCTACATTCATGGCGCTACGCGCATGATCCATCATTTCTGTCCATCCTGTAGCAATATTACCGTCTCCCAAGGCTGACAGTCCCAGGAAAAGAACCAAGAAAGAACCGATGATTAAAATAGGGGTTTGAATAGCTGAGAGGGTCATTACTCCTTTCATTCCACTCAGTACGGTGAAGATGCCGGTCAGGACAATAAGTCCGATTGCCCCATACCAAAAGGAAGTCCAAGTAAGAACTCCAAAAGATACCTCCGGTATAGGCGGTTACACTCACTTTAGTAAGAATATAGGCTATCAGTGTGATGATAGAAAGCCATGAACCGGTACGCGGGGTATAACGGTATTTAAGGAAATCGGGCATGGTAATGATTTTGCCCATTTTATTGTTTAATAGTTGGTAGAATGGAACAAAAGCCATCCTAGAAGAAGAATCATCCAACCTTGCATTTCCCAGTGTGCCATACCTACTCCGGATTTGGCACCGGTTCCTGCCAAACCTACCAGATGTTCCGAACCGATATTGGCTGCAAAGATAGCAGCACCAATGATGTACCATGGCTCACCTTTGCCAAATAGATAATCTTCACTGCTTGCTCCTTGTTGCGAGCGTTTGTCTTTTGTACAGAGCGCCATACCGCCCATATCACAGCTACAATGCCGACTGCCAGTATTGTCCAGTCCAGCCAGATGAATTCATGTGAATTCCAATTCATGATATTAAATATTTAAAGTTTAACAATTATTTTTCAACACCGAATTTAAAGATACATTGGCTGTGATAGGTCTGTCCCGGTTCCAGAATTACAGAAGGCCATTGTGATTTGTTGGGGCTGTCGGGATAGTGCTGTGTTTCCAGACAAACAGACGCGCGTTGCGGATAAGTAATTCCCTTTTTCCTTTTACGGTTCCATCCAAAAGTTGCCTGTATAAACTTGTATTCCCGGTTCATTAGTATATACTTCCAAAGTGATACCACTAGTGGGGCTGGTCAGTTTGGCAGCCAGCTGGTTGATATCGCCTTTCGTGTTAAGTACCCAATTATGGTCGAATCCGTTACCGAATTTTATTTGTTCGTTTTCAAAGTTAGTCACATCGGGGCAATGGTTTTAGGAGTATTGAAATCAAACGGAGTTTCTGTTACTGCCATCATTTCTCCAGTGGTCATGAATGTGCTGTCAACGGGAGTGATGCTGTCTGCATTTACATAAAGAATATGGTCGGTGGCCGGATTGGCAGGGTTTCCACTCAAGTTGAAATAAGAGTGGTTGGTCATATTGATAACAGTCTTTTGTCAGTTGTCGCTTCGTAATTTATGTCGATGGCATTGTCTCTTGTCAGTGCATAAGTAACAGTAGCGGTTACATTTCCCGGAAAATTGGCATCTCCATCCGGTGACTTCATAGTCAGTGTCATAGTACTGTCGTTTAATTGGTTTGCTTCATAAACTTGGTATTGCCATCCTTTAGGACCTCCATGCAGGCAGTGACCAAAATTATTTTGGGGTAATTGAATGGTTTCTCCATCCATTACGATGACTCCTTTATTAATGCGGTTGGCATAGCGTCCGATAGAAGCACCGAAGTCGCTTGGTATATTTTGGTAGTCAGCAATGCTGTCAAAACCCAGCACTACATCTTTTAGATTTCCGTTTTGTCGGGGACCATGATAGATACAATACGTCCGCCAAAATTAGTTACGCATACTTCCATTCCGGCTGCATTCTTTAGCGTATACAGTTTAACAGGTTTTACGCCATCCACTATTGTTTCATAATTAGTGGGGTTTAATCCGGACTTTGTAAGTGTTTCTTGAGATTGTTTGGGAGCGCAAGCACTTAACAAGGTCAGTGCGATACCGGTTCCCAGAAAGGTTTTTTCATGCTTTTCATGATATAAAAGTACTAATTAGTAATAGAGTATATGATTTTGGGTGTAAAAGTAACACTATTACTAATACATTGGATATGAAAAGAGTATGTTGTGCAACATAAAAGTGTATTTCCTACACTTTTATAGCATAAAGAAGAAAAACCGCTTTGAATCCAAAGCGGTTTTTCATATGTTAGCGAATTTGAGATCTTTTTATACCAGCTTGCGAGAACCGTCACTGATGACTACATCGTAAACTTTGGGACTTCTTCCGAACTTCTCTTTGAATCTTTCTTTGGCAGTGGTGATGAATGTTTCGTATAGTTCATTTTAACTAGGTTGATTGTACATCCACCGAAACCTCCACCCATGACACGTGAACCGGTGACACCGCAGTCGAAAGCAACATCATTCAAGAAGTCAAGTTCTTCACAGCTTACTTCATACAATTTACTCATGCCATAGTGGGTTTCATACATCTTCTGTCCTACGGTTTCGTAATCACCTCTTTCCAAAGCATCGCAAACATCAAGTACACGTTGGATTTCTTCAATGACGTATTCTGCACGCATATAGTCTTCTTCACTGATCTCGGCTTTTGCTTCCTGCAACATTTCCATTGTACAATCACGTAAAAATTCTACATGAGGATGTTTTTCTGGATGGCGGCTACAGCAGCTTCGCAGCTTTGGCGACGTTTATTATAAGCAGAAGAAGCCAATTCGTGTTTGACTACCGAGTCAACCAATACCAATCGGTAACCTTCCGGTTTGAACGGGAAGTATTGATATTCCAATGAACGACAGTCCAAACGGATCAAACTACCTTCTTTTCGAATACAGATGCAAATTGATCCATAATACCGCAATTTACACCACAATAATTATGTTCTGTTGCCTGACCTACCTTGGCTAATTCAAATTTATCTATTTTGTTGTCACCGAAAAGTTCGTTGATAGCAAAAGCATACGTACTTTCAATGCAGCAGATGAAGACATACCTGCACCCAAAGGTACGTCACCCGCAAAAGCAGTGTCAAAACCTTTCACATCTACACCACGTTTGATCATTTCGCGGCAAACGCCGAAAATATATCTTGCCCAACTGGCTTTAGGAGCATCTTCTTCGTTCAAGCCGAATTCTACATAGTCTTTTAGATCAATAGAATAAGCACGTACCTTATCAGTACCATTAGGTTTGATTTCAGCAATCATACCTTTATCTACTGCTCCGGAAAGACAAAACCACCGTTATAGTCGGTATGTTCTCCAATAAGGTTAATACGTCCGGGTGATGCATATACTGAACCTGTTGTGCCATCAAAATGTTTGATGAAGCGACTTCTTACGTATTCTATATCCATGATATTAATAGTTTAAAGTTAATACTATATGTTTTATAATTATTCTACAGGAATGTCTTTGTTTACGTTCTTGCATCCTACCAAACCATAGAACAACAGATAAGCAAGCAAAGCGATAATTAACCAATAGCTGGCCATATATCCCACAGCGTCAGAAATGAATTGCTGTAGTAATGGGAAAATACCGCCACCGACAACCATCATCATAAAATACCTGAAGCTTGTGCGGTATATTTGCCTAAACCTTCTACAGCGAGGTTGAAGATACCTCCCCACATAATGGACGTACATAAACCACAAAGTACCAAAAATAGGGCACTGACAGGTACAGAGGCCATTTCGAATCCATTTTCTACACTATATCCCGGCATAGAGACAGTGATTTCTTTTGGAGTGAAGATTGCGATTAATATAAAACAGATAGCTGTTGCGGAAACAACAATCAATTGTGTGCGTGTAGCTACTTTACCGCTGATGACACTACTTGCAGAACGTCCCACTAACATGAGCAACCAATAGATGGCAGCAATAGCACCACCGATAGCGGCACCGTTGGCAAGCAGGCCCGCACCTTTTCCGTTGGGTCGGCAAGATAGAAATTTAATGTGCCTGGAATACCGATTTCAATACCTACATACACAAAGATACCGATTACACCTAATACAGTATGGCGGAAATTCCAAGGGCTATGAGAGAATTTCTCTTTTCATGACCTGCTTTTCTTAGATGAGGCTCTGGAATGGCGATGAATGAAAGAGCGATAAACGCTGATACGAATACACCCATTGCGATGAAAAGCAGAGGAGCTACATCTGACATAGCTGTTTGAGGGGTAACAGAACCAATCAAGGCACCTACGAAAAGCGGAGTCAAAGTACCTGACAATGAGTTTAGAGCACCACCGGCTTGGATTAATTGGTTACCTTTGTTACCACCACCACCTAAAAGATTTAGCATCGGGTTAACTACAGTGTTCAGCATACATACACAAAACCACAGACGAAAGCACCAAGCAGGTAGATGATAAAATTCATTTTAATGGCATATTCTCCTAAATTGAATACGTCTATATCTGCACCGAACAAACTGGAAATATATTGGATAAACAAACCGATGAAACCTACTGCCATGGCAATGAGGGCTGTTTTTATATCCGATTTTACAAGCATATTACCTGAAGGAATCCCCATAAACAGATATGCGAGGAAATTCATCATATTTCCCATCATACCCAAGGTATTGGCACCTGCATATTGGTTTTCCATATTGTGCCGAAAGGCGCAGCAAGATTAGTAACGAAGGAAATCATCGCGAAAAGGAAGAACATTGTAATGATAGCGATGATATTACCGTTCTGTTTTGTTGATTCATGGTTTTGAAAAATTATAAGTTTATTAATTAGGTTATTTCATAAAATTATTTTTCTACACCGAATTTGTAGATGGTTACTTGATTGTAAGTTTCCCCGGATGTAGAACACAAGAAGGAAATGGCCTTTATTGGGCGTATCAGGAAAATGTTGTGCTTCAAAACAGATGGCACTTCTTGCTGGGAAAGTTGCTCCATGAGCACCTTCGAAACCATTGTGCCAGTTTGAAGTGTAAACTTGTACACCGGGCTCTGTAGTGTATACTTCCATGCTACGACCGCTTTCGGGCTCCACACATTTTGCTGCAAAACTCAGTGTGCCTGCTTCACGTTTGTTTAATACATAGCAGTGGTCATAGCCGGCACCGAATTCTAGCTGTTCGAATGGGTCATTGATTCTACTGTCTACTCTTTGAGGAGTACGAAAATCCATAGGAGTACCTTCTACTTTGGCAATTTCGCCTGTAGGGATGGATACATTATCTATCGGAGTATAAAAATCAGCATTAATGGTTACGATGTTGTTATCAACGGTTGCCGTAGGATTGGCAATGCCTGATAGGCTGAAAACCGTGGTGAGTAAGATTTACCAATGTTGTTTTGTCTGTTGTAGCGTGGTAAGTAATGATGAATTCATTTTGATTACTTAAAGTGTACGTTACGTGAATATCCAAATTTCCGGAAATCCTTCTTCGCCATCAGCAGATAAATAATGCAATTTCAAGCTTTGGGAGTTTCCTGTTCTGCATCCCAAATGCGGGTATGAAATCCGGTAGGACCGCCATGCAGCGAGTTGGGACCATTGTTGATAGTCAGTGAATATTCTTTCCCTTCTAAAATGAATTTGCCTCCTGCTATACGGTTTCCGTAACGACCGATAAGAGTACTGAGGAAAGGTTCGTGGCTATTGATAACATGGGTTATACTATCATGTCCTTGAATGACATTGGCATATTTACCGTTTTGTCCGGAACCATAATAGCTAATACTGCTCCACCATAGTTGGTGACAGCTATTTCAGCTCCGTTTTCATTTTTCAGAATGAAGAGGTCTGTTTGTTTCCCGTTCACTGTTGTCTGAAAATCGGCCCGTTTCAGGCCGCATAAATTCTCATCGGAAGTAGATGTGTTTATCATGTTATTGAAAATCTTTTTATTTTATGTATAAAACTAATGCAAATAAAAAGATTTTCTTCGGTATTCCCAAACTTTTCTATAAAAGTGAACGGACTAAACGTGAAATTTTAATAAATCCGCAACGATAAAGCTGCTTCCTCCAACAAAAATAAAGTCATTTTGTTAGCCTTTTCTTTAGCGGCTGTTACAGCTGTTTCTACATCAGGATAAGTATCTCCGTGCAGCCCGGATTGCATCGCTAAGCTTTGTAATTCTTTTCGGATAAAGCACGCTTTACGCTGGCTTTGGTAAAATAATAGGTGGCATTTTTAGGAAGCATGGACAATACTCCACTGATATCCTTGTCGTTTACCATACCTATTACAATGTGTAATCGTTCATATTTCTGATGTTTTAATTGTTCTATGATATACGAAATACCTCCTACATTATGTCCTGTATCGCATATTAAAGTCGGTTCACTTTCTAATTTTGCCATCTTCCCATCAGGCCGGTGAGTTCACATACTTGTGAGAATCCTTTGCGTATATTGCTTTCGGTAAGTTGATAACCTGCTTGTTTTAATAGGCGGATGGCAGATAAAAGTGTATTGGTGTTTTAAGTTGGCAAAACCCTTCCAGTTCGCCTTCCAGATTGAGGTAGTCGGTTGTTTGATATATTCGTTTACCTTTTTCATTTATGCTGGAGGAGTGTAATAACTGTTCTTCTTCTGCAAAGTAGATAGGAGCGTTTACTTCTTTAGCACGGGTTGTAAATATAGGTTTGGTTTCGGGTGTGGTTTCACCGATAACTACCGGGGTCTTTTCTTTGATGATTCCGGCCTTCTCTGTGGCTATTTTGGCTAATGTGTTACCTAAGAATTGTATATGGTCGAAACTGATATTGGTTATGACACATAGATCCGGACGGATGATGTTTGTACAATCTATTCGTCCTCCCAGGCCGACTTCTATAATGGCTACATCTACTTGGCTTTGGGCAAAATAGTGGAAAGCCATTGCGGTAGTCAGTTCAAAGAAAGAAGGATGCAGAGGTTCAAAAAAGGCACGGTGTTTTTCTACAAAGTCTATGACATATTCTTTGGATACAGGAATTCCGTTGACGCGGATTCGTTCACGGAAATCTATCAGATGTGGAGAAGTGTAAAGTCCTGTCTTGTATCCGGCTGATTGTAAAATGGCGGCTAAAGTATGTGAACAAGAGCCTTTTCCATTGGTCCCGGCTATATGAATGGTTCGGAATTGGCGATGGGGATGGTTGAAATACTTGTCTAAAAGATAAGTGTTTTCTAATCCTGCCTTGTATGCATCTTTTCCTATATGTTGGAATAATGGGGCACTATTATATAAATAATCCAATGTTTCTTCGTAATTCATGGCAAATGTTTTTATTTACCGCAAAGTGTCACAAAAGAATGCCAGGCAGATATAAAACCTGGTATTCTTTCTGTGACACTTTGTAGTATAAAAATTAATCGAAGAAGTTTTTGAACTTCTTGAATATTTTTTCTTTAATGCTTGTATTCGGTTTGAAGTTATCCGATTCTTGCATTTTCTCTAGTGCTTGTTTTTCATCTTTATTCAACGTTTCTGGAATATATACGCTTACATTGACTAATAAATCACCTGTACCGTTACTGTAACCATAACTATTGACATTGGGCAATCCTTTACCTCTTAGGCGTAAGACCTTACCTGGTTGGGTGCCTGGTTCAATTTTTACTTTTACTTTGCTATCAATAGTTGGTATTTCTACAGTGCCTCCTAAAGCAGCAGTCGGAACGCTTAGTAACAGATTGTAAATCAAATCATTTTCATCGCGTATTAGGTCTGGATGGGATTCTTCTTCTATGACAACAAGCAAATCACCGGGAACACCGTTATGTTTGCCCGCATTTCCTTTCCCATTGACAGAAAGTTGCATTCCTTCAGCCACACCGGCAGGAATTTTCACTTCCACGACTTCTTCTCCGTATACAATACCTTCTCCTGCACAAGCTTTACATTTGTTCTTAATTATTTTCCCTTCTCCGTTACATTGTGGACATACGCTTTGTGATTGCACCATTCCAAAAATGCTTTGTTGGGTGCGGGTGATACTTCCTGTTCCATGACAAGTGGGACACGTTTCCGTTCCTCCTTCTCCTTCGGCTCCTGAACCATGGCAATGGTCACATGTTACGTACTTTTTCAGTTTGAATTTCTTTTCTACTCCCGTAGAAATCTCTTTTAAGTTCAGTTTTACTTTTACACGGAGGTCTGAACCACGGAACTTGCGTTGTGCGGAACGTCCGCCACCACCGAAACCTCCAAAGCCTCCGAAACCTCCTCCATGTCCACCGAAGATGTCACCGAACATAGAGAAAATATCATCCATGGACATACCTTGTCCGAATCCTTCAAAACCGCCACCGGCAGCTCCACTCATTCCTGCATGTCCGAATTGGTCGTAACGGGCGCGTTTATCCGGGTTGCTCAACACATCATAAGCTTCGGCAGCTTCCTTGAATTTTTCTTCCGCTTCTTTATCTCCCGGATTCTTGTCCGGATGATATTGTATTGCTTTTTTGCGGTATGCTTTTTTTATAACATCAAGGGTGGCTGTTTTGTCCACCTCCAGAACTTCGTAATAGTCTCTTTTTGCCATGTCGTTTTATGATACTGTTTTATTGAGCCACAACTACTTTGGCGTGGCGTATTACTTTGTCATTCAGCTTATAACCGGTTTGTACACAGTCCAATATTTTTCCTTTCTTCTCTTCGGAAGGAGCTGGAACTAATGCAATTGCTTCGTGATAATCGGTATCAAAGTTCTCACCGTCAGTCTCTATTTTCTGAAGTCCTTCCTGGTTCAATACTTTCAGGAATTTGTTGTAGATCAACTCAATTCCTTCACGCATTGCTTTTACATCATCCGAAGTTTCTGAAGTCTTTACTGCACGCTCCAAGTCATCCAAAATAGGAAGAATGGCAGTAATGGCCTTTTCTCCACCATTCTTAATCAATTCGGCCTTCTCTTTCATGGTGCGTTTACGGTAATTGTCAAATTCGGCTGAAAGACGCAGGTATTTGTCATGCTGCTCTTCTATTGTTTTCTGAGCTTCCGCCAATTCCTTGTTCACCTTCTCTTCAGCGTTCAGTTCTTCTGTTGCTTCTTTCTGAGTTTCTTCATCAATGGCAGCTTCTGCCGCTTCCTGATTTTTCAAAACTTCCTCGTCTTGAGGTTGGTTCTTCTCTGTTGGGTTCATATTCTTATTAAACTTTTTGTTTTTCTTATTTTTACTCATAACAGTCAGGTCTTTTAGGTTAATTTACTGCTAACAAATTTCGTGCCTAGTTGTTTTCTTAGAGTAAGAATTTTGCAAAAGTACGGAATTTCTGCCACACTGGCATACTTTTCTGAATTAAAATGCCTACCTTTGCAATTCCAAAATAGAATAATTATATAAATAAGGTATATTAGGATGATTACAGTTTCGAACTTGGCCATTCAATTTGGTAAAAGAGTGTTGTATAATGACGTAAATATGAAGTTCACCAATGGTAATATTTACGGGGTTATCGGTGCGAACGGCGCCGGAAAATCTACTTTCTTGAAAGCAATTTCAGGTGAGCTGGAACCGACTAAGGGCTCAGTGGTATTAGGACCGGGCGAACGTCTGTCTGTATTGAGCCAGGATCACTTTAAGTGGGATGAATATACAGTCATGGATACGGTTATGATGGGACATACTGTGTTGTGGAACATTATGAAACAGCGTGAAGAACTGTATGCGAAAACTGATTTTACAGATGAAGATGGCTTGAAAGTTTCTGAATTGGAAGAGAAGTTTGCCGAACTGGATGGTTGGAATGCCGAGAGTGATGCTGCTTCTTTGTTGAGCGGATTGGGCATAAAGGAAGACAAGCACTATATGTTGATGGGGGAACTGAGTGGTAAGGAAAAGGTGCGTGTCATGTTGGCGCAGGCACTTTACGGTAATCCTGACAACTTGTTGTTGGATGAACCTACCAATGATTTGGATATGGATACGGTGACTTGGTTGGAGGAATATCTTTCTAATTTCGAACACACGGTGTTGGTGGTAAGTCATGACCGTCACTTTTTGGACTCTGTTTGTACTCATACTGTAGATATTGATTTCGGTAAAGTGAATATGTTTGCCGGTAACTATAGCTTCTGGTATGAATCAAGTCAGTTGGCACTTCGCCAGCAGCAGAACCAGAAGGCTAAAGCTGAAGAGAAGAAGAAAGAGTTGGAAGAATTTATCCGTCGTTTTAGTGCCAATGTGGCTAAGAGCAAGCAGACAACCAGCCGAAAGAAGATGTTGGAAAAACTGAATGTAGATGAAATTAAGCCGTCGTCCCGTAAATATCCCGGTATCATCTTTACTCCGGATCGTGAACCGGGCAATCAGATTTTGGAAGTATCCGGCTTGCGTGCGGAAACTGAAGACGGTATGGTATTGTTCAATGATGTGAATTTTAATGTAGAAAAAGGAGATAAGATTGTCTTTTTGAGCCGTGATCCGCGTGCCATGACTGCTTTTTTTGAAATAATCAATGGAAATCGTACTCCGCAGGCTGGTAAATTCGCGTGGGGCGTTACTATTACTACGGCTTATTTGCCTTTGGATAATACGGATTTCTTTGAAAGTGATTTGAATTTGGTAGATTGGCTGAGCCAGTTTGGCGAAGGTAACGAAGTCTATATGAAAGGTTTCTTGGGGCGTATGTTGTTTTCCGGAGAGGAAGTATTGAAGAAAGTGAATGTGCTTTCCGGAGGTGAGAAGATGCGTTGTATGATTGCCCGTATGCAGTTGCGTAATGCGAACTGTCTGATTTTGGATACTCCAACCAACCATTTGGACTTGGAATCAATTCAGGCTTTCAATAATAATCTGAAGACTTATAAGGGAAATGTGCTGTTCTCTTCCCACGACCACGAATTTATTGAAACGGTGGCGAACCGTATTATTGAATTGACCCCGAATGGTATCATTGACAAGATGATGGAATACGATGAATACATCACTTCTGATCATATTAAAGAAATGCGTGCGCGTATGTATGGAGATAATTAAATTATAAATATGAGCTGAAAAAGAAAGAGTCATTGGGAGCCATTGTTCCTGTGGCTCTTTTTTTATGGTTTAGCCGCAATTCTCATTCTGTATGAACCATAATGAGTTCAAAATCTATGATAATGGACGATAATCCATGTCGTTATATTAGAATTAGGATTATTTTTGTGTTCATTAAAAACATGAAATGATACTTATGAAAAACTTAATTTTGATTTTGATTTTTGCAGCTGTTGGCTTGAATACGATGGCTTCCAATCCTGTACATGTGATTATAACTGCCGGACAGTCTAATACCGATGGACGAACTCCTAATGAAGATTTGCCGGCATATATTAAAGCATTGGCTACGGACACACTGACGTATGCCGAAGGTGCCTACCGTTATTGTCAGATAGCTCAGAATGACGGAAAGGGAGAATTTATTCCTTTCTGGCCTCGTGCCAAACTTAGCGGAAAAATAATATGTGGGCTTTTGATGCAGTGACATATTATTGGTTGGAGCAGTTGTTGCAGGAGAAATTTTATGTGGTGAAATGGGCTGTTGGCGGAACTTCCATAGCACCTGATTATAATGCTTCCAAGGGACGTTTTTGGTCTGCGGCGCCTGAATGGCTGGCACAGGCTAAGCCAACTTCTGATGGAGGAAACTCCTTGTTGCTTTCTTTCATTCAAGAGATAGACATGTGTATAGACAAGACTCTTTCCCGCCTGAAGGATGGCTATCAGATAGATGCATTTCTTTGGCATCAGGGGGAAAGTGATTATGCTAAAAGTAAAGATTATTACCGTAACTTGAAGACAATGGTGGCTTATGTGCGTATGCATCTGACAGAAAAAACCGGAAAGGATTATTCTCGTTTGCCTTTTATTTTTGGTACTGTTGCCCGAAGTAATAAATATTTCAGCAGAGAAGTGGAGAATGCGATGAAGCAATTGGCTGCTGAAGATCCGAACATGCACCTGATAGATATGTCAGGCGCGGAATTGTTAAATGACAGACTTCATTTCACGGCTCATTCGGCAGAGTATTTGGGACAACAGGTATATAAGCAGTTGGAACAAATTATTAAAGGAGTTACCGTCAGGACTGATGAATTGAAAGGAAAACGTTTGGGAATTATTGGAGATAGTTATGTGAAGAATCATAAGGAACCTGTTAAGAATACCTGGCATTATAAATTTGCCGAGAAACATGGTATGGAATATTTAAATTATGGCAAGAACGGCAGCAGCATTGCTTATAGTAGCCCGCGTTGGGGGGAAGCGATGTATGTAAGATATAAGGAAATGCCGGATGATTTGGATTATGTTATTGTTGTGGGTGGGCACAATGATGGTTTTAAATTGGATTCAATTGGCGGTATTGATGTATTTAAAGAGAGGCTGGCAATGCTGTGTGAAGGGCTTATTGAAAAGTATCCCACAGCTAAGATTTTTTTCTTTACCCGATGGAACTGTAAAAATTTTGCAGGAAGTGATGCTGAGAAAGTGGTGGATGCTATGATTGAGGTTTGTGGAAATTATAGTATTCCTATTTTTGACAGCGCCCGAAAAGGAGGAATTTATGCAAGTAATGATCATTTTAGGAAAATATATTTTCAGAACAGCAAGAATAATACAGATACTGCACATTTGAATGAAAAAGGTCATGAACGTTTCTTGAAAGTGGCTGAGAGTTTTATATTGCAATACTGAATAATGTAAATGTAATGGATTATTTTTAAAATGTGATGACGCAGAAATAATCCATTTACAATTTTCTTACAGTTCGGAGAAAAAAGTAAGGTATTTTCTCTCCGCTAGGGAAAGTAATTCTTTTTTGATTTTTGTATTTTTCTTGAACCAGTTCATTTCTATATGTGTTGTTTGTTTTTGTATGACTTTATTCCAATTTCCAACTATTTGCCCGTTGTACAGAATAACCGGACGGAATATCCCGAAAGAATTGAATGCTTTGTGTTGGTATTCTTTGTTCAATACATCAGTACGGTCTTTGTAGCTGATTAGGTATTCATCGTATGGAGGAAGGATATGCAATATGTCGGTTGTTTTTTCTTCTTTATAAGACTGATGAACATATAATTTTTGTGCTAGGAAACGGTCAGAAAGCAATTCTTGTTCAATGGCGGCTATACCTTGTCTAGCTTCCGTTACCGAAAGTCCGGACCACCATACAAAGTCTTTCAGACTGGCAGGAGAGTGGCTTCTAAAATACTTGCGTGCCAAGATAGCTAGCGCCTCTTCTTTATGTAATTCTTGTATTGGAGGAACACGCTCATCCAAAAGTGCGAAGGTGATTTTATTATTTTTATCTGCTCCGCTGCAAATAAGTCCTTCAGCTTCAGCGTGAATCAGGAAACGGTTGGATAATCTTTCATTGGTTTCCAGCCCTCCTTCTTTAAATACGTTGTCAATTTCTTGCTTGGTCAGATGATTGTGTCCTGCTAGTGCCTTTTCCAATAATCGGTTTGCTTTGTTGTAAATGTCAACTGAAATGTCTTGTCCTCTGGACTTGGCAAAAGAGTCATTGGCAGTAATGATGCGTCGGGATGAAAGCTTCAGCATCCAGCGTATATCTTCTGCAGCTACATAATGCCAAGTAGGACGCATGACATGAATGCGCAATATATCTCCTTTTGCCAGTGCCTCATTGACTGTTTGCAGATTTCCTGCCTTTAACCGGATACCAATAGCCCATTTGGACATGGTGTAATCTTGCGCTTGAATGCCTCCCATCCATGATACAAGATCTTTCGGATTATTGAAAACCGGATTTATTAACTGTTGGCTGTGCAGACGGATGGTAGGTATCATTTCAGATAATTTCCATCAAACGATAAAGGTAAAAGTCCGCTTACGTTTTCTAATATATAAATATCAGTCTTACTATAAAGCAGTATCCGCATAGGTTTTCCATATCGTTTTTCAGTTTCTAATAATACTTGCCGACAGGCTCCGCAAGGAGGAATAGGTGTGTCAAGAAAACCATTTTCTGTGCGGGCAGCAATGGCGAGTGTTTTTACTGCTTGATCCGGATATTGAGAATTGGCATAAAACAAAGTGGTACGTTCTGCACAAAGACCAGATGGGTAGGCTGCATTTTCTTGATTGGTTCCGGTAATGACGATATCATTTTCCAACAGTGCGGCGGCTCCAACAGCAAAATGTGAGTAAGGAGCATAGCTTCTTTTCGTTGCTTCACACGCGGCGTCTATCAGTTTGCGGTCCTTCTCTGTTAGTTCGTCATAATGGCAAGCCTCTATGTTTATTTCCAGTTTGATTTGTTTCATGATACGTTCCTCTTTGTTTTCTTGCAAATGTAATGTTTTGTTTTAATCTCCCAATGTTTCTTTTCTAAAATCTGGTTTTAAATTTATTTGTTTTCTTATTGCTTGTCAGAGTTGAATGTGAGAAGAATAATATAGTTACCGATAAAAAAAGGAGAAAGTTGCAACTTTTTCTTTTATTTGTGCGTCTAATGAATATATAATTAAAAAAGAGAAAGATTATGTTAGCAACAACAACACCTACTATCGAAGGAAAACGTATAACCAAATATTATGGCATTGTAACAGGTGAAACTATTATCGGTGCTAATCTGTTTCGTGATTTTTTTGCTAGTATTCGTGACATTGTAGGCGGTCGTTCCGGTTCTTATGAAGAAGTACTTCGACAGGCTAAAGATACTGCGTTACGAGAAATGCAGGATCAGGCTGCTTTATTGGGAGCTAATGCTGTAGTTGGGGTGGATTTGGATTATGAAACTGTGGGGGACAGCGGTAGTATGCTGATGGTAACCGCAAGCGGCACAGCTGTCAGAATAGAAGATTGAGGTAAAGCAGATGTGCCTGTTGCAATATTTTTTAGGTTTATTGCAACAGGTACGTTTGCTTTTACTGTATCAGGGTATTCCTAATATCTCTTTGGCCTTGTTTTTACTTGAAATGAAATCTAGTGAGGTGACAATATTATCGTAATTTGTTGTGTCAGCTATATGGTCTTTCAGTACTTGTAACATTTTTAACTTGTCATTATCAAAAGTATAAAGTGACATAAGTTTAAGGCATTGTGCGCAACTTAATTTTTTATTTATAATGGCTTTTTCCAGAGTTGAATCTTTGAATACGGAATTTTTTGTTTCATTGTATATCTTTTCAAATTCGTTATCGTCTATTGAACCAACGGTATCGAGGGATATTTTGCTGGAATATAGGTCTCCTACTGAAGTCTCTTTAGCTATTTCATTGTAGGAATCCATGCTTGTTACCTTTCCGTTTCGAAATTCGATAATTAGAAATTTGCAAGACGTTGCAATTCCTCCGCTCTGATATTCCCATTGTTCCAAAGAACCATCGAAACGTCGGAAATCGGGTTTTCCAAGAAGTTGGCCTATTTCTTCTGTTGTCATTCCCTGCTGTACTTTCCATGCTTTCTGTTTGATACTTCCTGTGGTATGACAGCTGACAAGTGTTATACTGATAACAAGCAATAATAGTTGTTTGAATTTTCTCATATATTTATGTTTTGTGTGTTGTTTAGGTTGAATTACCATTGGTTAGTGATTCCCAATATTTTACGTGCATCATCTTGTTTAAATAAAGAATCCAGTGTCTTGATGATTTCTTTTCCATTTTCACGGTCTACAATGCGGTTGGAAATCATTCTTAATACTTTCATTTTTTCATCGTCCCATGTAAATATGGACATGAGTCGGGCAGTTTGTTTACAGGTGAAGTAGTTGTTTACAACTCCTACAGATAATAATTCCATTTGGTCGTCCTTAAATGCTTTGTTTTTTACTTTTTTATAGAGGTTTTCAAAATCATGTGGATTCATGGCTTTGTGTTTTGGTCTGTGCGGGCCAGAATGATCAGGGTGGTTGGGTGGAACTACCGTAATGATTTCATTTGGCGGACACACTGCAACTGGAGGCGGAGTAGTGTTGGACTCAAAAGAATCCATGTTTGTTACCATTCCGTCTACAAAATCGATAATAATTACCGTGTTTGCAGCTGTGGACATATTGGTCTTGGTATATTCCCATTGTTCCGAGCCGTTGTCGAATCTACGGAAATCGGGTTTCCCAAGTAAATGGCTGACTTCTTCTTGGGACATCCCTCTCTGTACTTTCATAATAGTGCTACTAGTAGTCAAACTGCAACTGATGACTAAAGTACAAATGGTTAACGCTAATAATGTTTGTTTCAATCTTCTCATTTTTTTGTTTTTTTGTTTGTAACAAAGATAAGTTGGGAAAAGGTATATTCTTCTATCTTTTCCCCTATTTATTTTAGGATTTCCTATTGTTTATATGGTAATTCTTCTAAGAACTGAAATTTATTGATAGGAAGATTGAGTTTGAATTCTTTAAATTCATATTCCGGAAGATTGGTTGTATTTTTCTCTTGTAGGAAATGTGATTGATTATTTTAACTTCATCTATAATTAATGTAAAAACTTCATTTTCACTTTTAACTTCTTGTTCTCGGGTGGTTCTAACCTATAAACTTTTGACGAATAGATGATAAACGAAGATAAAATTAGGGAAGTATGGGCTTCCAACCCGGAACGGGGATTTAAATTGTTGATAGATTTTTTTCAACAGCCCATATATTGGCATATCCGGAGATTGGTTGTATCACATGAGGATGCAGAAGATATTCTGCAGGAAGTCTTTATTCGCGTCTTTCGCCATCTTCCTCAGTTTAGGGAGGAAAGTTCATTGGGGACATGGATTTACCGGATAGCGACCAATGAGTGTCTCCGTTTTCTGAATATGCGTAAGGAACAAGCTGTTTCGGCGGAAGAAGTTCAGGAAGAGTTAATGAATAAGTTGATGGCGTCAGATTATGTGGATTATGAGAACGAAATGGCGGTGAAATTTCAGCAGGCTATTTTGATGCTTCCTGAAAAGCAGCGGGTAGTTTTCAATCTTCGTTATTATGATGAACTGGAATATGAGGAAATTAGCAGGATTACGGACACGAAAGTGGATACGTTGAAAGTGAATTATCATTATGCAAAGAGAGATAAAAGAGTACATGATAAATAATTAAAGACAGGATGGAAAAGGAGTTTGATTTTAAGAATATTGGGAAGCGGATGCCTTATCGTACCCCTGATGGCTTTTTCGGAAAAATGCAGAAACAAGTATTGGAGCGTACACAGGCTGAGAGGTTTAATAGGCAGCATAGAATAAAATTGATTATTGGGGCTGCTTTAGCTATTGCGGCTGTCATGTTGGGAGTTCTTTTCTTTCCGATATCCCAACCTGTGGCAGAGGAGTTGCCTTCTCCTTCACTTATTGTTTCTACGGATTTAGACTCTTCTTATTCAGATACTTTGGATCGTTATATAGAATCTATGTCTGATGAGGAATTAGCAGGATGGGTGGAATTATCTGAAAATGATATATTTATAAATTGATTAATCACTAAAAACAAAAAAATGATGAGAACAAAATTTTTTTTAATGATGTTGGCAGCCATTGTTATGGGAAGTCAGGTAACACTTTTTGCACAAGAAAAGAAAGGAGCTAAATCTGAAAGAAGGCAGTTTAATAAAGAGCAGATGCTGGAAATACAGTGCAATCAAATTATAAAAGGATTGGCATTGGATGACGCAACGACTGCTAAATTTATTCCGGTGTATAAACAATACATGGAAGAAATGCGGGCTACTCGTCATATGGGAGCCTGTCGAAATATTGCAAATAGAACGGCTGCAGATAAACAGACCCCCAAACCGCTTCCTACAGATGCTGAAGTGGAGCAGGCTATCAAGGCACGTTTCGCGCAGAGTAGAAAGATACTGGATGTTCGTGAGAAGTATTATAATGAGTTCCGGAAATTTCTTTCTCCTAAACAAATTCAGAAAATGTATAATATGGAGAAACACAATGGCGATAAATTCCGTAAAGAGATGAGAAAAAGACAAGGAATGAAAAAGCAGCATGATGGGAGAAGACATATGCCACAGGGCAATGTGAAGAAATAAATATGGATGAAAATGTAAAAATTGTGCTTTCATTGTCTTTATTGCTTTATTCTTTTAGTGGCTGCTGTTTATGGTAGCCACTATTTTGTTTTCTCAGTGGAAGTATATATTTTTGTGAAGCTAATAGTAGCTATTTAACTAATAAAAACAATACGATGAAAGTAAAGAAATTAAGTGGTAAAGTTCAAGATGCACGACAAATACCGACCTTGTTTGATAATGAGAACATTACGTATCATCCTATTAATATAGTGAACTGGAAAGAATATCCTTATCAACCTCAAGTCTCTTTTCGTATAGCCTATACAAATGATGCTATATTAGTCCATTATAAAGTAGTAGAAGACAGTGTTCGTGCCAAATACGGTGAAGATAACGGTAGTGTTTGGACAGATTCCTGCGTGGAATTTTTCTCTATTCCTGCGGGAGATGGCATTTATTATAATTTGGAATGTAACTGTATCGCTACGATTCTTTTAGCAGCAGGTTCGGAGCGTAATAATCGTGAAATGGCTCCTTCTGAAATAACGGATCAGGTGAAGCGTTGGGCTAGCTTGGGCAGAGAAACTTTTGAAGAAAAGATAGGAGAATGTACTTGGGAGGTGGCTTTGCTGATTCCGTATAAGGTATTTTTTAAGCATGCCATTACCGGGCTGGATGGAATGAGCATACGGGCTAATTTTTATAAATGTGGAGATGAATTGCAAAAGCCTCATTTCTTATCATGGAATCCTATTAAAATAGAGAAGCCGGATTTTCATCGTCCGGATTTCTTTGGACTTTTGGAATTCGAATGAAATTCGTAATTAATTTAAAAAGATTGCATACAGCCGGATAAAAATGGTAAGTTTGCAACTATATATAGCGGAAAAAGTATAGTCGCGATTTTGAAACAGTTTTATATGATGAAACATACGTTGAAATTTATATTAATCGGGTTGTTTTGTTGTCTATGTAATTTTACAGTGCAAGCGCAAACCCGTAACCGGCAGTATGAGGAATATATTCATAAGTATAAAGATCTCGCTATCGATGAGATGAAACGGTATCGTATTCCTGCCAGCATCACTCTGGCTCAAGGATTATTGGAATCAGGAGCGGGAAAAAGTACACTGGCTCGTAAATCCAATAATCATTTCGGTATAAAATGTGGTGGTGACTGGACTGGTCGTACTGTACGGCATGATGATGATGCCCGTAATGAATGTTTTCGTGCCTATAAGCACCCTCGTGATTCATATGAAGATCATTCTAAATTTTTAAAAGGACGTTCACGTTATGCATCTCTTTTTAAATTAAAAATCACCGATTATAAAGGATGGGCGCATGGGCTGAAGAAAGCGGGATATGCTACTGACCCTCGCTATGCATATCGTTTAATTGATATCATTGAATTATATGAATTACATAAGTATGATACCAAGGATGGTATAAAGTGGATGAAGGAATTCCCAAACCCGCATCAGCCTTATTTGGCTAATGATTTACTCTATATTGTGGTACGTCCGGGGGATACATTTAAAAAACTTTCTAAAGAATTTGATATCAGTCAACGCAAGTTGAGGAAATACAATGATCTTTATAAGGGATATGTATTGAAGCCAGGCGATATTATTTATTTGGATAAAAAGCATCGTCGTGCGGATAAGGAACACATAGTTCATGTTGTCCGTGGGGGAGAATCTATGTATTCCATTTCCCAAAAGTATGGTATTCGTCTGAAAAATTTATATAAGATGAATAAGATGAAACCGGAAGACCCTTCTCCTAAAGTAGGTGATATATTGCGTTTGCGTTAATCATTATTGTACGGTAACTGATGTTTAAAAGCGTACAGGGTGTCCGATATCGGACACCCTGTACGCTTTATTTGTTATTGATTATCAATAAGTTGTTTCCTTGGCACGGATGTTGTTTATTCTTTAGCACAAAAATGATAATAATAAAATTACAATAAGTTATGGACAGAGAAATTCCTAAAGAAGTGCGTGATAAGGAGCGCAAAAAGAAGTTCATTAAATATGGTGCAATAGGTGTGGCGGCAGTGGTATGTATAGCTGTATTGATTTCGTTTATGCGAAGCAGCGTCAATAGGAAAGATTTGGTGTTTTCAGAAGTAGACAATGGAACTATTGAAGTAAGTGTCAGTGCTTCCGGTAAGGTTGTTCCGGCTTTTGAAGAGATTATCAACTCACCTATTAATACTCGTATCGTGGAAGTTTACCGTAAGGGAGGAGACAGTGTGGATGTAGGTACGCCGATTTTGAAACTTGATTTGCAGAGTACGGAAACTGAATACAAGAAATTACTGGATGAAGAACAGATGAAACGTTATCAGTTAGAGCAGTTGAAAGTGAATAATAATACGTATCTGAGTGATTTATCGATGCAAGTGAAAATTTCCGCCATGAAATTGAACCGTATGGAGGTGGAACTTCGTAACGAACGTTATTTGGATAGTTTGGGCTCTGGAACAACGGACAAGGTTCGTCAGGCTGAACTGAACTTTAATACCGGAAAATTGGAATTGGAACAGCTCCGTCAGCAATACGCGAATGAATCGAAAGTAAAAGAGGCTGATTTGAAAGTGAAGGAGTTGGAATTCAATATTTTCTCAAAGAGTCTTGCTGAAATGAAACGTACATTGGATGACGCTCAAATTCGTTCACCGCGTAAAGCGATTCTTACCTATATAAATAATCAGGTAGGTGCGCAGGTAGCGGAAGGCAGCCAGGTAGCTATCATTTCTGATTTGAGCCATTTTAAAGTGGAAGGTGAAATAGCTGATACATACGGTGACCGTGTGGCAGCAGGTGGACGTGCCATAGTCAAGATTGGCAATGAGAAACTGGAAGGAACGGTAAGTAGTGTGACACCGTTGAGTAAGAATGGGGTGATTTCGTTTATTGTACAATTGAATGAAGATAATAACAAGCGATTGCGTTCCGGCTTGAAGACAGATGTATATGTAATGAATGCCGTGAAAGAAGGGGTTTTAAGATTGGCGAATGCTTCTTACTATGTCGGTCGCGGTGAGTATGAATTATTTGTTCAGGATAGTAAGGATGAAATAGTAAAGCGTAAGGTTCAATTGGGTGATAGTAATTTTGAATATGTGGAAGTCATATCGGGGTTGAAACCGGGTGACAAGGTGGTTGTCAGCGATATGAGCAGTTACAAAAACAAGAATAAGCTGAAGTTGAAATAAGAAGCAGCTATGACATAAACAACAAGATAAAACTCTCTCTTAATTAATACATTGATTGTTACGGGAAATGAAGTGTTTTTTCATCCTTTTCACTCATTTCCCGAACATAATTTAATTTGTTCTTAGGCTATGTCGTTTTTTTGATCGTTTACCTTTTTATATTATTCATAGTGCTTGTTGACATTTTTTTCCGGCATACAGCATCAGTCGTATTAGTCCGGTAAAAACGGTCACACCGTCTGTTATCGGACAGTATGTAGAATTAAAATTCGTTGAATATTAAATGATTATAGCTTTGGAATGTCTTTTGATTCATGAAAATAGAAAGTGTATAAGATTAACAATTTAAATAAGAAAAAAATATGGCAATGATTAAATTAACCGGTATCAATAAAATCTACCGTACGAATGAGATTGAAACATTAGCGCTGGAAAATGTAAATTTGGATGTGGCTAAAGGGGAGTTTGTCAGCATTATGGGTCCTTCCGGTTGCGGCAAGTCTACCTTGCTGAATATTATGGGGCTGCTGGACGCTCCCAGCAGTGGAAAGATTGAAATAAACGGCACGTCTGTAGAAAGCATGAAGGACAAGGAACTGGCTGCTTTCCGTAACAAGACCTTGGGCTTTGTATTCCAGTCGTTCCACCTGATTAATTCGCTGAATGTGATTGACAATGTGGAGTTGCCTTTGCTCTATAGAAAGATGGCTGCCAAGGAGCGTACCCGTCTGGCAAAAGAAGTGTTGGATCGTGTCGGTTTAAATCATCGTATGCGGCACATGCCCACACAGCTTTCCGGAGGACAGTGCCAGCGTGTAGCGATAGCCCGTGCTATTGTGGGTAATCCTGAAATTATTCTTGCGGATGAGCCTACCGGTAATCTGGACTCAAAGATGGGTGCAGAGGTCATGGAATTGTTGCATAAATTAAATAAAGAGGATGGACGGACCATTGTGATGGTAACCCATAATGAAGAACAAGCCAAACAGACTTCCAGAACCATTCGTTTCTTTGATGGGCGTCAGGTGCAATAACTACTGATTACTATGAAAAGGAATTTATTAAGAAATAACAGAGATGATTAAACAGTATTTTAAGCAAGCTTTGGCGCAACTTCGCCAGCATCCGCTTATCAGTGTCATCAGCATTGCAGGAACTGCTCTTAGCATTTTCCTTATTATGTTGGTAGTGATGCTACAACAAGTGAAGGTCGCTCCTTTTTCTCCCGAGTCAAACCGGGATCGTTTTCTGCATGTGCATTATATGAGTATTAGTCATAAGGATTGGGGGGACGGAACAAGTAACGGACCGATGAGTGTGCGGACAGCGCGTGAGATATATAAATCATTGAAAACCCTGAAGCTGTCACTATTTATTGCAGTATGCCGGTATCGACTCCTGTTTCATTACCCGCTATGCCGGCTATTGGAGCGGATGTGCGGGAAACGGATGATACTTTTTTTAAAGTGTTCGATTTTCGTTTTGTGAATGGAAAACCATACGATGAAGCTACTTTCAATGCAGGCACTCCTGTGGCTGTGATTACTGAGAGCATATCGCGGGCTTTGTTTGGTTCCACAGAATCTGCGGGCAAAGAGTTTTTGTTGAATCATGCTCCCTATCGTGTGGTAGGGGTAGTGAAAGATGTATCTACTCTTGCCGATGCTTCTTATGGCCAAGTATGGATTCCCTTTACTTCGACGGATTTGCCTAATGATACGTGGAGTGACCAGCACATGGGGATGATGAGTGTCACTATTTTGGCTCGAAGCCATGATGATTTTGGAGAAATCCGTGCTGAAGCCAAGCGGCGTATGAGTGAGTATAATTCTATTCTTGCCGATCAGGGGTATACGTTGATAGACCGTAACCGGCCATACGATCAGGAAACTCAGTCTATTTCATTTGCAGCTAACTTGGAGCCGGATTTGAAGTCGGCTCGTCGTGAACGTGCTATCATTTTTATCATTCTGTTGTTAGTACCTGCTATAAATCTGAGCAGTATGACGCAAAGCCGGTTGCGCCAACGTGTGGCGGAAATAGGAGTACGCCGTGCTTTTGGGAGCACCCGCATGGAAATGGTTGGACAAATAATCATGGAAAACCTGGTCGTGACTTTGTTGGCTGGTGCCGTAGGTTTGTTTATCAGTATTGTTATGGCTTATTTAGGTACCGATATCCTGTTTGCACAGCCTTATAGTGCGACATTGAATGCCCCTACAGTTGATTCCAGTATTTTATTGCACCCTTCCACTTTCCTTTATGCATTGCTGTTTTGCTTTGTTTTGAATTTGCTGAGTAGCGGCATTCCTGCTTGGAGGGCTTCAAGGACTAGCATTGTCAATGCACTGGGAGGAAGGATTCACTAAGGTGATAACGAATTAAAAGTAAAGAATCAAGATGAATAAGAAACTATTTACTCAGATAAAAAATGAATGGCGGTCTAATCTTTGGCTTGTCACCGAATTATTGTTGGTAAGTGTCGTTTTATGGTATATTGTGGACTATATGTATGTACAGACCTCAATTTATAATGAACCACGGGGATTTGATATTTCTCATTGCTATTTGGTGCAAATGGGACGTCTTACGGACAAAAGTCCAGACTTTATTCCCAATCAGACAGACGAGGAAAAGCGGCAGGATATCAAGGAACTTCTAAGTCGTCTTCAGCATAGACCGGACATAGAGGCAGCCGGATTAGGACAAAATTCTTACCCGTATAATGGCAGTAACAGCAGTGCGTCAGTGGTGTATGATACATTACGTTCGCCGGGATGGACTATACGCAGATTGGTGTCTCCCGATTTTGTCCGTGTGTTCCGTTATCGTGGCACCCGTGGGGAGACCCCTGAACAACTGGCTGAGATGCTGAAACATCCGAAGAATTTCTTAGCTTCAGATAATCTTTATAAACGGCGCTATGGATGTGATTTGACTTCATTGGTAGACAAACAATTTTATTTGTTCGGGGATACAACGAATACATATAATTTAGCGGCTTCTTTGCAGGTTGTCCGTTATGGGGATTATTTTGAGGCATGGAACAGTTACTGCATGGTGGCTCCTATGCCGGAAGAATGGTATGATTTGGGCACGGAGCTTTGTGTACGCGTAAAAGAGGATCAAGATCGCGATTTTATAGCCCGTTTGAAAGCGGATAGTGAGAAACTGTATCGCGTGGGCAATGTGTTTATCGCGGATGTGCGTTCTTTACCGATATCCGTCGTAACTTTCAGCAGTCACATACGAATGCCTGGAACAGTTACCTTTCGGAATGGGTTTCTTGTTGTTGAATATATTCTTGGGATTGCTAGGTACTTTCTGGTTCCGTACTCAGCAACGACGTGGTGAGATTGCATTGATGAAATCATTGGGTGGAACAGATCATAGTATCTTTGTCCGTCAGTTGGCAGAGGGATTGATATTATTGGCGGTGGCCACAATTCCTGCGATTTTATTGATTGGAATCTGGCAAATAGTGAATTGAATGCTTGGATGAATGGCACTACTATTGAAGGTGGACGTTTCATAATAACAGTTCTTATTTCCTTTATTTTGATTGCATTGATGATTGTAGTAGGCATTTGGATTCCCGCACGTAAGGCTATGAAAGTTCAGCCGGCGGAAGCATTGCATAATGAGTAATCTCTTTTTTGTTAAAAGGTTTTAGAGCATAGCACAAACATGATAAAACTATATATTAAACAGGCTTTTTACCAACTTCGTGAGAATAGGCTCATCAGCTTGGTTTCTATCATAGGAACGGCATTGGCTATTTGTATGATCATGGTCATTGTCCTGGTGTTGGAAGTACGCATTACGGATTGTGTGCCCGAGGTGAACCGTTCACGTTCTCTTTATATGAAAGCGATGTCTATTCATCAGAAAGGAGATACCAGTGATAATTCATCAAACGGCTGTATGTCACTCACAGTGGCTAAAGAGTGTTTTAAGGCACTTACTGTTCCTGAGGCGGTAACTATAGTGTCTACAGGAGGCAGGATGCGTATTTCTGTACCTGCTGGAAAAATGATGACAGTGGATAACCTTGAAACTGACGATACCTTTTGGAAAGTGTTCTCTTTTGATTTTATTGCCGGAAAGCCGTTTACGGCTGCCGATAGTGAAAGCGGACTTCCTAAGGTTGTACTTAGTGCTTCTGTGGCCCGGAATTTGTTTGGTACGGTAGAAGCGGTAGGACGTACGGTCCAACTCAACTTGGCCGATTATACGGTAGTGGGTGTTGTGAAAGACGTATCCAAACTGGCTGTTTCTTCTTATGCACAGATTTGGATACCTTTCAATTCAACAGAAATAGCCAGGAAGTGCTGGTATGACAATGCGATGGGAACTTTTCGTGTGGTCATTCTGGCACATTCGGAGAAAGATTTTCCTGCCATCAGAGAAGAGGCGGAACGCCTGCGTCAGAAATTCAATGACGGATTGCAGGATTCCGAAATTTTTTATCGTGGACAACCCGATGATCGTTTCTCTTTATCTTTCGTCACTGGGGAAGAGTTACAGGCGAAGGAAGCTTATTTGCACTACCTGCTGGTGATTGTTATTTTATTGCTGGTACCGGCTATAAATTTGAGTAGCATGACTTTGTCCCGTATGCGGAAGCGTATGTCGGAAATAGGAGTGAGGAAGGCATTTGGTGCTACTGCCAATGTCTTGTTGAGGCAAGTGTTTTATGAAAATTTATTATTGACGCTCATAGCCGGAGCAGTAGGAATGCTTTTCAGTTATGCATGTACTTTTTTATTGAATGATTTCTTATTTTCCAATAGCGAGAACCGTGCCCAAATAGGAGAAACCAGTCTTTCGGCAGATATGTTGTTCAGTCCCTGGATATTCTTGGCCGCATTCATTTTCTGCCTGCTCTTGAATTTGCTGTCAGCGTGCATCCCTGCCTGGAGGGCATCGCGCATGAATATTACGGACGCTTTAAACCAACGTTAGATCATGAACAGGAATTTATTGAAACAGATATGGAACGAGCGCCGCAGCAATGCGTTTCTGTGGATGGAACTTTTTGTGGTGTTTGTCATATTATGGTATATTGTGGATGTGGTATATGTCACGTTGAGCATCTATAATTTGCCGATGGGCTTTGATATAGAAAATACGTATGTTCTTCGTTTTGAGCGGATGACTTCGAAGGCGGCTGCTTATCAGCCTGGCCGTACTATGAAAGAAGATGTTGCCGATTTGCATGAAATTGTAAACAGGCTTGCGCATCGTCCGGATGTGGAAGCAGTCAGCCTCTCGCAAAACTGTATACCTTATAATGACGGTGCAAACAGTTTTTCATTTTATCTGGATACAGTCCCGGTACGTAGTTTGAAACGATGGATAACTCCGGAGTATTTTAATGTATTCCGTTACCGCAATATAGACGGTTCGGGTAGTGAAAGCCTTGCTGAGGCACTGACACCGTCCGGCATGGTCTTATCTGTGAATATTGCCGATGTTTATCAGGATGCACCTTGGCATGGTAAGGAACTTTTAGGGCGTAGGGTGCCTGTTTGGCGGAATGAGCCGGAGGCGGAGCATCTTTTTATAGCTGCTCTTACCGAGCCGGTCCGTTATGACCATTTTACAGCTCCGGATGATTACGGCTCCCGTTATGCTGCTGTGTACCTGACAGATGAGGCGTTGGAATCCTTAGGTGAGACGGTTTATATAGAAGTTTGCCTGCGTGTTCGTGAGGGACAGAATGATGGATTCATAGACCGTTTGATAGTGGATGCCGACCGTCAATATCAGGTGGGCAATCTATATCTTTTGGATATAACTCCTTTGAGTGATGTACGCACAGCTTATGAAACGGATTCGGTGAATGAGTTGAATACGCAATTTTGTATCATATTTTTCTTATTGCTGAATATCTTTCTAGGCATTATCGGAACTTTCTGGTTCCGGACACAGCATCGGCGTGCCGAAATAGCGTTGCGTATGGCTTTAGGATCTACCCGTTGGGGAATCTGCGGTCGTCTGATGGGGGAAGGAGTCTTGTTATTGCTGATATCTGCTATTCCTGCATTGGTTGTGGCGTGGAATTTGGGATATGCCGAACTGGTGGAAGTTACACGTATGCCTTTTACGGCAGGTCGTTTTGCGATTACGGTTCTGGGCACTTTTATTCTGATTGCTGGAATGATTGTCATTGGAATAGGATACCCTGCCCGTCGTGCCATGAGTATCGAACCGGCTGAGGCATTACATGAAGAATAAATAAAATGAAGAGATAAAACGAATGAAACAGCTATTATTACAAGCATTTAATCTGATACGGCAGAATCCTTTTTATGCTACAATCAGTATTATAGGAACAGCTGTCACTATCGCTTTTGTTATGGTAGTAGTGATGATTTATGACTTCCGTACAATGGATATGGCTCCGGAAAGTGATCGGAGCGATATGATGTATACAGGTTCGGGAATGACCTATCGTAAGCTGGATCATACCAACCAGAACAGCGGTATGGGACGCAAGGCTTTTGAAGCATTGTTTTCAGAGCTTCCTGGTGTAAAAGAGGTTACTTGGTATCGTGGCGTTTCCAAGACCCCTTGTAACTTGTCCGCTTCGAATGAGATATTCAACTATTATGTGCGGCCTGTGGCTGATAACTGGTTTAAGTTCTTTGATTATGAATTTATAGCGGGACGTCCTTTCACACAAGAGGAGTATGATGCCCGTCGGTGGGTCAGTGTGATAACCGAGCGTATGGCCTTGCAGCTTTTCGGCACGACGGATGTGGTAGGAAAAGAATATCAAAGTAATTTTTTTCCTACTAAAGTGGTAGGCGTGGTGAAAGATGTCAATGCTATTTCCCAGACAGCATACGCTGATGCTTTTGTTCCTTTCTCATTGGAAAATGAAGACTATTATGCTACTTGGACAGGGGGCTTGGGAGGAATCCGTCTGGGATTGCTCAAACTGCTGCCGGATACTCGTCCTGCAGAGGTACGGACTGAAGTACAGTATCGGCAGGATCGTTTGAATAGTTCAACGGCAGAATATGCTTTCGAGATGAACGAACTCTATACTCATACGGAATACACCTTTTTTCGTGGAAAAGATATTAGTGCACCGTTGGTTTACAGTATGTTATTGATGGTCTTGCTGATTGTTCCTGCTATTAATATCTCAGGTATGACCAATGCCCGAATGCAGGAGCGTGTGACAGAAATTGCAGTTCGCAAGGCGTATGGCGCATCACGTATTTCCATTATGGTGAGGTTGTTTTTAGAGAATCTGCTTACGGTCTTTTTGGGTGGAATTTTAGGATATCTGTTTTCGTGTGTTTTGGTTTGGCTGGGACGTGTATGGTTGTTTGGTAGCGGCGAGGTAGAATTATCAGGTATCAGTCTGGATGGAGGTTTGTTGTTGCATCCTGCTTTATTTGTGTTGGTTTTCGGCGTATGTGTTGTTTTTAATTTATTGTCGGTATTGATTCCGGTATGGATGGTCACACATCGTAATATTGCAACTACCATTAAAGGAGAATAGGAGGAAAGGAAAAATGATAAAGAGTTTATTCAGACAAATGTGGAACCAAAGGCACGCTAATGTATGGGTGTGGGTTGAATTGGTTGTTGTTCTTGTCTTGCTATGGTACAGCATCGATCTGGTTTATAATTATGAGGTTGCTGCCCGTCAGTCTAAAGGATATGACACGGAGAATGTTTTTGATATTCAACTGAATATTAAGCCGGCTTTGCAAAATGATTCTGTATTAATGAGTCATTCTGCTGAATATTTGGAGCAAATCTATCATTTGATCAAACAATATCAAGGGGTGGAGGAAGCTTGTTTTTATTATGGGACAATACCTTATACGGGAAATAATATGTATGAGGGATATGCTCCGCATTCGGATTCGACTCATGTGGTAGGCTGTTTCATCCGTTATGTCAGCCCTACTTATTTCAAGGTATTTCGCTTGCAGCCATTATCAGGTTCATTTGAGGCGGAGCGTTGGGACAAGAATGAATACCCCATGCCGGTGTTGATGAGTGAAACGTTAAGTGATTCCTTGTTTAGCGGACGCAATGGAGTAGGGGAAACTTGTTTCAATCCTTATTTCCTGAATAGTGTGCAGCCGGAAACTAATTATAAGGTAATGGCGGTACTTCCTGCTCATAAGACCGATGAGTACGAGCGTTACGAACCTTTTATTTATCTTCCCAGTTCGCCGCTGACTTATTGGCATCACATTGCGGTGCGTGTGGCTTCTAATTCCATACCGGGATTTACCGAACGTTTTATGCAGGATATGCAAGGGAAATTATCTATCGGCCCTTATTACTTATACGATATAAATTCGTATGGCGATATGAAGGAAGCTTTCGATATAGAGCAAGGAACGGTGAATTATCTGAATACTACCTATGCCGTTATCCTTTTCTTTGTTTTCAATATATTTTTAGGGATGCTGGGTACTTTCTGGTTTCGGACTCGTAAAAACCGAAGTGAGATAGCTTTGCGTATGGCACTAGGTTGCAGTAGGATGAATGTATTTGGTTATTATGTACTTGAGGGCATCCTTCTCTTGGTTTCGGCTGCCATTCCCGCTGTTTTTGTTTGTGCGAATATGCAGATGGCGGATCTTACTGTGCATACATTAATGGAACCTGCTTGGGGACGTTTTTTGCTTTGTTTTGTGTCGGCCATGCTGTTGTTGGGGATAATAATTTTGCTCGGCATTTATTTCCCCGCCCGGAAAGCGATGAGGATTGAGCCTGCAGACGCGTTGCATAATGAATAATGTTATTTCATTGTCACATGATCAGCAGTGTTCGTATGAATGGAGTGTCCGATTTCGGACACTCCATTTTTGTTGTAAGGTGTTATAAAACAGTGAAATAGTTTTTTGGCATACCATTTGCCTTACCTTTGATAAAAAGAATAATAACGCAATGAAAAAACAAGTAATATCTCTATTTTTAGCCTTTGGCATATCGTTGGTTGCCGGAGCGCAGCCACAAGAAAAGCGACGTGCCATCACTTTGGAGGAAGCCATTACTATTGCCCGTGTGCAAAGTGTAGATGCGGCCGTAGCTTTAAACGAGCTGAAAACCGCTTATTGGGAATATCGTACTTTCCGTGCGGATTTGCTTCCGGAAATGAATTTTGAAGCCACTATTCCCAGCTATAATAAGAAGTATAATTCTTATCAGCAGGATAACGGTGCTTATACATTTGTACGTAATAATTATATGGAAATGAATGGTGAAGTTTCTATCGATCAGAATATTTGGTTGACCGGTGGTAAACTCTCATTGAATACTTCTCTTGATTTCTTGAAACAACTGGATGGAGATAAATCAAAACGATATATGTCTGTTCCTGTGGCATTGACTTTGGAACAACCTATTTTCGGAGTGAATACGATTAAATGGAACCGCCGCATCGAACCGGTGAGATACGCTGAAGCTAAAGCCGCATTTCTTACTGCAACCGAAGAGGTAACCATGACTACTATCAATTATTTTTTCAATTTGTTGTTGGCCAAGGAAAATGTAGGCATTGCCCGACAGAATCTGAAGAATGCAGATAAACTGTATGAAGTGGCTAAGGCAAAGCGTAGCATGGGGCAGATCAGTGAAAATGATTTGTTGCAATTGGAACTGAATGTATTGAATGCCCGTTCTACGTTGACTGAAAATGAAAGCAACTTGAAAAGTAATATGTTCAAGCTCCGTTCATTTCTGGCATTAGGAGAGGATGAGGAACTGGAGCCGGTTGTTCCCGAAACGATTCCGACTGTTTTGCTGAACTATCCGGATGTTTTGGACAAAGCACTTGCCAATAATTCATTTGCACATAATATTCGTCGCCGCCAGTTGGAAGCAGATTTTGAAGTGGCTAAGGCGAAAGGTAATTTACGTGAAATCAAGCTCTATGCACAGGTAGGTTTTACAGGAACAGACAATGAATTTAATAGTGCATACCGCCGTTTGAAAGACAACCAGATTGTGGAAGTCGGTTTTAAGATTCCTATTCTTGACTGGGGAAAACGTCGTGGTCAGGTAAAGATTGCTCAAAGTAACCGCGATGTGACCGAAAGCAAGTTACGTCAGGAAACCATGAATTTCAATCAGAATCTGTTTATCCTTGTAGAACAGTTCAATAATCAGCAGGCCCAGTTGCAGATAGCAGACGATGCGGACAAGATTGCCCAGAAACGTTACAGTACCAATGTGGAAACCTTCATGGTTGGTAAAATCTCGACATTGGATTTGAATGATTCCCAGACAAAGAAAGATGAGGCTCGTCAGAAGCATATCAATGAGTTGTTCTATTATTGGTACTATTATTACCAGTTGCGCAGTTTGACATTGTGGGATTTCAATACCAATACTAATATTGATGCCGATTTCGAAAAGATTATCAAACAATAGGATTTTACTATTCAATTCTGTTTGAATATAAAATGGGGTTGTCTTTGTACTTATTAAAATAATAATTTCTACATTTGCAGCATTATGATATTAATTATAGACGATGACAGTGCCATTCGTTCTTCTCTGAGCTTTATGCTGAAAAGGGCGAAATATGATGTGCAGGCCGTACCGGGTCCCAAAGAGGCTATTGAAATAGTCCGTTCGGTTGCACCCCAGTTAATCTTGATGGATATGAATTTCACCCTGTCCACCAGTGGTGAAGAAGGATTGACTCTTTTGAAACAGGTCAAAGTGTTCCGGCCCGATGTTCCCGTTATATTGATGACGGCATGGGGAAGTATCCAGCTTGCCGTGCAAGGGATGCAGGCAGGTGCATTCGACTTTATTACCAAACCTTGGAACAACGTAGCGTTGATGCAAAGGATAGAAACTGCTTTGGAACTGACTTCACAAGATAAGAAAGCAGCGGTTCCGGTGGAAGATAATGACGGCTTCAACCGTAGCCATATCATTGGAAAGAGTAAGGCACTGATGGATGTGCTGGCCACGATCAAGCGGATAGCGCGTACCAACGCATCGGTCTTGATTACCGGTGAAAGTGGTACAGGTAAGGAGTTGATAGCCGAAGCGGTGCATTTGAACAGTCCCCGTAGCAAGAAACCTTTTGTGAAAGTGAATTTGGGAGGTATTTCTCATACTTTGTTCGAGAGTGAAATGTTCGGTCATAAGAAGGGTGCGTTTACGGATGCCACATCCGACAGGGTAGGACGTTTTGAACTGGCTGATAAGGGTACGATTTTCTTGGATGAGATTGGCGATTTGGATTTAAGCTGTCAGGTGAAACTGCTTCGCGTGTTACAAGAGCAGACTTTTGAAGTTTTGGGCGACAGCCGTCCCCGTAAAGTCGATATCCGTGTGGTCAGTGCGACGAATGCCGATTTACGGCAGATGGTGCAGGAACACACCTTCCGCGAGGATTTGTTCTATCGTATTAATTTAATTACGGTGCATCTTCCGGCATTACGCGAACGCCGTGAGGATATTCCGTTATTGGTCCGTCATTTCGCCGACAAACAATGTGAATCGAACGGTCTTCCCAAAGTGGAATTTACTTCTGAAGCGATGGATTATTTGAGCCGTTTGCCTTATCCGGGTAATATCCGTGAATTAAAGAATTTGGTGGAACGTACCTTGCTGGTCAGTGGAAAGGAAATATTGACTGCGGATGATTTTAAATCACAATACCAGCATCCTATAGAACAGAAGATGACAACGAATCTGCAAGGCATGACCTTGGAGGAGATAGAAAAGCAGACTATTCTGCAAACGCTTGAAAAGTATAACAATAATATGTCACAGGTTGCCATAGCCTTAGGAATCAGCCGGGCCGCTCTTTATCGCCGTTTGGAGAAATACAATATACAAGTGAATGATTAGCAAAAACGGAACCGGATAAAATATGAAACTGAAATTCTTGTTCTTCTTTTTAGCATTACTGTTGACAGCAGTATGGACTATCCTGCTCGTTCTTACATTGAAGGAACGCGGTGCGCTGTTTTATATAGGAGAGGGAGTCATTACATTCAGTCTTGTGTTTCTGGTTTATTTCTATCGCAAAGTCGTGAAACCGCTTGATATCATCGGCAACGGTATGGAACTTCTTCGTGAGCAGGATTTCAGCAGTAGGCTGACTCCTGTCGGACAAAAGGAAGCCGACCGCATTGTGTTGGTTTTCAACCGCATGATGGAGCAGTTGAAAGACGAGCGTCTCCGGTTGCGTGAGCAGAATCATTTTCTTGACCTGCTGGTCAGTGCTTCTCCCATGGGAGTTGTCATACTGACTCTGGACGGACATATTTCCATGCTGAATGCGGCAGCTCTTCGTTTTTTGGATTATTCTTCGTCAGAGGAAGTCAGAGGCCGATTGCTGTGCGAGTTGGCTTCCCCTTTGGCCGAAGAAATAGAACGTATTCCCAAAGATACTACGGAAACAATTCGTCTGAGCGACTCCATGATTTACCGCTGTTCCCGGCTTTCTTTTGTTGACAGAGGCTTTTCTCATCCGTTTATTCTGGTGGAAAGTCTGACTTCCGAGGTGGTGAAAGTAGAGAAAAAGGCATACGAAAAAGTGATCCGTATGATAGCACATGAGGTGAATAATACGACTGCGGGCATTACCTCTACTCTTGATACGGTGGATGGTGCCTTGGAATGTATGGAGGATACGGAAGACTTGCGCGAAGTGATGAAAGTCTGCATAGAGCGTTGCTACAGCATGAGCCGTTTTATCACGAATTTCGCCAATGTGGTGAAGATTCCCGAGCCTCAATTACAATCAGTGGACTTGAATGACCGCGTGGCCGCTTGCAAGACATTTATGGAAACGGTTTGCCGTAACCGCAAGATTACGCTGCATCTTAATTTATGTAAAGAGAATCCCGAAGTGATGATGGATACTTCCCTGTTTGAGCAAGTATTGGTCAACATTATCAAGAATGCGGCTGAAAGTATCGGGGAAACAGGAGATATCTTTATCCGTACTTCCGTATCACCTACGATGTTGGAAATTGCTGATACCGGTGCCGGTATCAGTAAAGAGGTGGAAACCAATCTGTTCAGTCCTTTTTTCTCCACCAAGCCTAACGGACAGGGTATCGGTCTTATTTTTATTCGTGAAGTTTTGATAAAACATGGGTGTACTTTCTCTCTTCGTACCTATCCGGATAAACTGACCCGTTTCCGTATCCGTTTCTGATGATTTTCTACCACTTTACCACGCCGCGATGCTTCCGTAAGGAAGTGCAAAGGGAGGGGGTATAGTAAACGTCTTTCGGATGTTTCTTTTTGTGCTGTTGGTTCTTTCGGAATCTCAGTTCAAAATGAAATACCCTTTTTATTATGCTAGGCTGTCCACGATAAAAAATGTTCAATCAGGATTGGATGAAACCGGTTCGTTTGGTTTATCTTCACAATATTATGTGCTAAATAATTAAAATATGAAATATCCTATCGGCATACAAATTTTTAGTCAAATCCGTGAAAACAGATCTGTTTATGTGGACAAGACCGATTTTATCTATCAGTTGGTGGGTAGAGGAAGTATCTATTTTTTCAGCCGTCCGCGCCGTTTCGGCAAAAGTAGTATGAAGGGCGGAAAGAGGTGAGGTAATATTCGGACAAGCCTGAAAATATCCTGTAGTTTGGAATAAGCAAGTAATGTTATAAAATAGCTTGATACATTATTTTATTCATCGTTATAAGCCCAAATCCAAAAAAGTTGGGAGCGTTTATGCCCTCATACTCTCACTGTATGTGTAACATGTTGACCATGAATGATTTGTGTAGTTGTGGTAAAAATAGTTGCTCTCACTTATGCTCTCACTAATCCCTCATGCCCTCACTACGTTTTGAAGTATCTTTCCATATAACATGCTTGTTGTCAGTTATATATTCTTTTTTATAGGATATTCCGGCTTGATGTAAAGTAGGATGTTTTTTGGCTTTTGAGAAGAAAAGTGTGCGTAAAGGGTTTGTACTTCTATGGAATGTGATCGTAAAGTTCCCGGCATTTCATGCAGGGTAAAAAGATCAAGACGTTTTTAAAAAAGCTCGTTATCTTTTAAAAAAAGCTCTTGTTCTTTTTTAAAAAGCCCGTTATCTTTTTTTGAAAGTTCTTGATCTTTTTGAAAAAATAGTGTAGCTCTTGTTAACTTTTTGAATATCAAAGGATAAACGAAGCATAGAAAATAGACAGGTAACGATTGGGTGATGAAAATCCATTGCTCGCTTGCGTTTTTCTGCATAACTTCAAATGATTCTTCAATTACAAAATTAGTAAACATTCTTGGCCTTAGCAAATTTTTGCGAAATAATTGCCCCGATAAAATTCGGACGCTCCACTGCTTTGCGGCAAGTCACACGAATATTCTCATTAACACCACGTGCATTGCCGGAAATGTAAGGCATGTCAATGGAAGGGATGCCGCTCTTATTATATCCCATAGATGTCATGGGAAAAACAAAATAGCGAGGGCTCTGCGCTTCTATAAAAGGAAAATTCTCTTCATACTCTGCCCTGCTCAGTTCCAGCATATATTCAAAATATTCGCGGCTCATCTCTATTTGTTTGTCAAAAGGTAAAGTTTTGTCCAGTTTCCAAATAGCAGTACAATCCATAGGATATAAAGGATTACCTTCCTGATCGAGAACCACAAGATACATATGTCCGGGTATCTCGACAAATTCAATACTTATTCCTGCACTCAGACAAAGGCTTGCCATTGCGCAAGTTAGCGTGGTACAATATCCCTGGCCATTATTAAACACTTCGGCAAAAGTAGACAGGAGCGTTCCCTCAAAAGAATATACTACTCCATATTTATTCATCAACCAATAAAATGCAACCAATTGCTCCTTGACATAATCATTTCCCCACTGATAACCAAAAAATCCATCTTTTATGTCTGCGATATCACTCATTGCTTCCTGTTTCAGTCTACTTACCATAGGATTATTGGGTGAAACATAACCAAAGAAAAAAGGCTCAAAAGACAAATAGCATATTTCACCATCTTCTCTAATAGGATATTCACCCCAATCCAACGTTTTCAAATATGCAACATAATCCTTAGCATCTGGAGTATCCAGCTCCCAATAAACAGAGTATGGATCTTCTTGAAAGGGAGATACATTAAATTGTTTGGAATATTGACAAATTATATTTTCTTTCATTCTGATTTCCCATTCCATCGTAATAGGCATTGCTGATTTTATGGAAGAAAATTTTTCATATTTCCATTTGATAGGAAAAAACATTTCGATACGCTCGTCTCCGGTTGTCAGCATGGATACCGTTCTCTCTTCATTGAGGGCTGAAGCTTTCATTGTCACATGGATTTCTTGCCCGGCAGCCGGATTATCAAAGGCAAGTACCATATCTTCAAACCGGTCTCCCATTTTATAATATTTACTGATACTTGGAGCCAGATAAGTAAAAAGTGGCGAGATATAATCAGTTCCCCTGGTTGCGAACCAACTCTGCGACAATGCTTCTACATGCAAATCCCTCATTGGAATTTCCTCGTTATCAGCCTCTTCCACAACCTCGGTATAATAATTCTTCTCACAGGCTGTCAAGCAGACTGCCAAACACATCCCGGTCAATATCCGGGAAAATAAATTTGTTAATTTCATATATCTTATATAATAATACAAAGCAAGAAACTGTTTTAAAATAATTGGATGATAATATTAATCAGTCGGTCAGTTATAATAATTTTAAATTCGCAATCCCCAAAATCATGAGCTATAATTATCCGTTTAACTAAAAACAATGGCAAGTTTATTAAAAATACTGTAGATCTACAAAAAATAATCAAAGAGATCTGTCAATGAAATTTTAACAAATTTGAAAAAATCATTAAGGGTACTCCCAGATAACCTTGTGCCGAGTTTATCCCTGTGTCACTATTTTGCTATTTGTGTTATTGCCTTGTCTACGGGATATAATGTTAGGGATCTTACTCTTAATTTCAGCAACTTTGCAAACAACAAAGACTCACTGTCAATGTTGGCTGTTTCTGATATCATATTCAACGCTACAATATCAAGATCTGAGAACTAGAGAATAGCTCTTCTTGGTATATTTTCGTTATTGATTAAATTACCGGCTACCGGTTTGCATATGTTCAGGAATTTTGCCAATTTTGCACATTGGTTATGTATATAATATTTGTTTGTTAAAAGTTTATTACTTTCAAAGTATTGAATTTCAGTAAAATACAAACTTGTTATTCATTGATCTTTTATAAATTTAATTCCGCCAACGCGTTATGTATTAATCAAATTTTAAATTTATCAATATGAACAGCAAATTTTTTATTTTAATTCTTTTATGTATGGTGTCGCTCTCTTTCAGCAGTTGTAACAAAGATAAAGATCGGAAGGTGAGCAACTCAGAACGTCTTATCGGTGAATGGATTTATCGTACAACACAGGAAAAGACAAACGGGGAGTGGAAAGATATGCCTACACAGGTAGGTGCTGAAGGCATGCAGACATTCTATAAAGATGGAAAAGCACTCATCACTATGACGTTTAAAGGTGAGTACATGGAGCAGAAATTTGAATGGAATTTGAAAGATAACAATGATTATATCATCAATGGCACTGTGAGAGGACAAATCTTGTTTGAAAGTAACGATTGCTTCTATCTCTACTCGGATGAAACCCTCGATCCGGAAACAGGCGAGAATATTAAAGGAGAGTTTCGCGATATTTACGACCGTAAGAAATAGTTTATGAAGCAGGTCGTTTACAGTGCACTTTACTTCTTGTTTGCTTTGTTTGCGGATGCGACAAGATACAGAAAGGAATCCGGGAAGCAGCGGTCTTTGTTCCGGCTGCTCCCGATTATAATGAATCGAAAATGTGGTATGTCGAACGTAATGACCAAGGCGATGGTGTCGATGTGTTTTACATTCCTTCTACTTGGGAGTTTGATTGGAAAACATCCGACAGCCTTGTTTCTCATTATGCAGACCCATCTTTGCCCGAACATCGTGTACACATGGAAACCGAAATGGCCAAGGTAGCTGAATACATGGCATTGGGAAATAACTTCTATTCTCCTCATTATAGACATATTACCCTTGATTCGTGGGCGACACTCAATGAAGATACCATTGCGTGCAGATATATGGATGTGTCTTTCAAAGATGTAAAAGCTGCTTTCCACCATTTTCTCATAAATTATAACCAAGGTCGTCCATTTATTCTGGCAGGATTCAGTCAGGGTGGAAAGTCGGTTGTGGAATTGATGAAGCACTTGTCTGAAGAGGAACGTAAGCGGATGATTGCCGCATACGTGTTGGGATACAAGGTTACTCCTGCTGATGTGGAGAAAGCACCGTGGATTAAACCGGCAACAGACTCTATTGACACAGGAGTCACCATTTGTTACAATTCCGTTTCGGATGTCAAATACATAAAGTCCGTAGTCAGTGCTCCCAATGTGATGTGCATCAATCCGGTCAATTGGTGTACAGATGCTACTCCGGCAATGCTTAACGATACCATTACGGTGACCGTTGATCCTTATTACAAGGTACTTGTGCTACAAGGGTTTGACGGTTCTTATTTGCCTAACATCCTCAATGTATTGAATACAGGCGATTATCACGGTATAGAGCCATGGGTATACAGCGACTGTCTGAAAAGAATATGCGTCAGCGCATTCGCAGTTTTCAACAGGAAAAATGGGCAGGTAACGATTAGGTGGCGAAAATCCATCGCCCACTCGCGTTTTCCTGCATGATTTTAAATAACTCTTTAGCTACAAAAGTGCTTAATTTACTTGACCTTAGCAAGTTCTTATGAAAGATTTTCAATGGAGATCAAGTCCTGTTTCGGGCTTAATCTCTTTTTATTTTCATTCGTAAGGGTTTTATTATCAAATTATTATATTGTTTTAGGATAAAAGTCCTTATTTGATGTTCCCGAATCTTATCTGCCGTGAGTTTAGGATGACAAAAGGCGGCAATGTATCGAAACAGTCGGATAACGCCATATCATGATATGGCGACTTGTGTAGGGCGTAATATCGGAATAGGGATAGACGGAGCTATGTTGATAGCGGTATAACAGATTTTATATGGCTATATGGTTATAGCAATATAACGAGAAAGCGTACGCTCTGTGGGGAAACGTTTGCTTTCAGAAGACTTGAAATGCGGAAAAGCCGGCAGAAACGCTGCCGGACCGTCCCCGTAAAAGCTCCGGAGTCACTTTTACATATCTAACTTATAATTCATCTGAAATCACAAAACAGATTGAACCGTATGTGGTTAGTTTGTCTGTTTATTAACTCTACATAAAATTTAAAACTGAATGTATATGACTAGTATAACAGTAAAATTTCGTCCATCTTCTATCATCCAAAAAAGGGACTCTACATTATCAAATAATCCATCATCGTAAGGTACGGAAACTTCGTACCGGTTATAGACTATTCGAGCGAGTGGAATACAGTTTTGAAACGGATAAATGTTTCAGCTGGAAAGAATGAAGAGCGAAGACTCTATCTGGCAGCATTGAAAAACACATCGATGTAGATTTGTTCAAAATAAAAGAATGCATCAGCCGTTTGAAACAGGAAAATAAACCTTATACAGCTGACCGTATCGTAGAACTTTACTCTACTTATGAAAGAAGTTGTACCTTTCTTTTGTATGGGAAAGATTGTTGGTTGAATTAAAAAAAATAGGAAAAGTACGTACAGCCGACACCTATCGAAATGCCTTGGGAAGTTTCGAACGCTTTTGAATGACCGAGCAGATATTCCGCTGGAAGACATGGACTCCAATCTGATGATATCCTACGAAAGCTGGCTCAAAGGAACCGGTATTTGCCCGAATACCAGTTCCTATTATATGCGTAATCTTAGGGCTATCTATAACCGTGCAGTGGAACAAGGTCTTGTCGCTCAACAAAATCCTTTCAAGCATGTATATACCGGTATTGATAAAACAAAGAAACGTGCCGTTTCCTTGGATGTGATTAGGGAAATACGAGATTTAAATTTGGCAAAAAATCACAGACCTTTGCTAGGGACATCTTTTTATTTAGCTTTTATACACGTGGAATGTCTTTTGTGGACATGGCATTCTAAAAAAGAAAGATTTGCAAAATGGAATTCTTACTTACCGGAGAAATAAGACCGGTCAGCTGTTGTTCGTCAAATGGGAAAACCCATGCAGGAACTCATCGATAAATATGATACCTTTGATACACCCTACTTGCTATCGGTTATTCGAAACAATGGTGTGGACGAGTGGCATCAATACCAGAATGCGGCTCATCGTATCAATAGAAATCTGAAGCAGATTGGCAAACAGATTGGTTTGGATATTCCACTTACTACCTATGTTGCACGTCATGCATGGGCCAGTATTGCTCAAAGTAAAAATGTCTCTTTATCTGTCATCAGTGAAGCATTGGGACATGATTCGGAACAAACCACCCAAATTTATCTTAGCTCTTTAGATACATCTGTTGTGGATAAGGCAAATAACCTCATTTTAATGTCTATATAAAAATATATATTTATATAATATTGACTGATAGATACGACATTAACTTTAAAACTACATCTCTTTATAAGAGAAGTATATATTTTTGCAAAAGTACAAAAAACTAAATATTAAGACATAAGCGAAATATTTTTCAGATTTTTTGTACAAAACATAAATATGTTGCATAAAATGAGAAACAATCACTTCAATATATATTTCTATATACTTCAGTATAATCCTGTTTATCAAAGTATTAACATTCCTGTAATTGATAGATATACTTCTCTTATAAAGAGTGGTTTATTTACCATGGAGAATTGGTGGAGTAAATATACCGGATCATAAGAAAGACTGTTTAAAAAGCAGAAAGTTTTTGGTACAATAATACAAAACACTTTATAGAAGTACATACTCTCCACAAAATAAACAATTGACTGTTGGCGTGTAGTTGGTAACATTAATTAGATAAAGTATGAATAAACAAATGAAAAGATTTGACCGATTTATTGTTTGTGTTTTAATGGGGATAGTCTCTTTAACTTTCTTTGCTTGTAGCAATGATGAGGATGAGGCTATAACCCAAGTAACCTATGAAATGGGGTTTAGCAGTATTGAGAGCAGCTCGATGACTGACCTAGGGACGATTGAGCGTGCCTATAAGAAGGCTCTGGGAGTGACTGAATCAAGTTTACATTTGAGGGTTCTGTAAACGAATGCGACCAACGAGTGAAAGATGCCTGCGGCAGTGCCGAGGCGGAATTGAAATCTACAACTTGGAATGGAACTTATACGTTTGAGGTTCTTAATCTTAATACGTCAAAGGTCGTTTATTCGTTTGTGATAGAATAAATCCTGTTCAAAGAAAAACGCAATCGTTTTTATATCATTTATTACACATTTTAATAGAACAAAGTATTTATGAAACACGGTCTATTTATGGCTGCCTCGCTATTGAGTTTAGCGATGTCTTTGGCATCATGTTCAGACGATGACCAGAAGTTTGGTCTTTCTTTACCGGAAGGAACAGAAAACACGATTACATTGGATTACACCAACACCTTGAAAACCATCAAGCTGGATGCGGATTCGCATTGGAATGCCTCAGTGGTTTACGCCGATGAGGAAGATGACGGATGGATAGGGCTGTTGGATGATAACGGAGAGGGTTCAGGTGAGATTAATTTCGTGGTGGATGCAAATACGAGCAATGATTTACGTGTTGCCAAAATTATCATCGCATCCGGAGAAAACAAGATTGAATATACCGTCAACCAAAATCCGGTGAATGCCGATGGTGAAAACGGGGAGTTGGATATGTCGAAATTCGGCAAGTCTATACCATTAGGCTTTGGAATGAAAGTTGCGAAAGGGAGGGCTTCGTCAGGTATGACTATGGGGCAGGTGCTTGTGCTCGATTCTTATAAAGAGAACTCGACGTTTAAAAAGTATGCCGAAGAATTGAACCTTAACCCCGCAGGTTATGTGGATGAGACACGGACAACAGAAGTTGAAACACAAATGCTTTACGAATCAAACTGTGAAAGTAACTCACGTAATATCACTGCAAACCTGGAAGTCAATGTAGCTTATGGCTTGTTCAAGTTGGGACTGAACGGAAGTTTCAAAATGTTTGGTTCCAGTACGGATACTACATTCAATTACAGTGTGGCTGCCAATCGTAAAGTCGGTAAATATTCTGTGAATCTGGGTAAAGTAATGGATGATTATGATTTTCTAACAACACCCAATGAGGATGATGACAAAGGTATTGAACAAATGAAACGTGCCGCCCAAAAGATGCTATTGTCCAGTTCCTTTATTAAAATCAGGGATGAAATTGAGACCTTAGTATCTCAAAAGATGCTAATAAATTACAGAAAAACTGGATGAGCTGAATAAGAAATTCGGACCGGCATATATAACTCAAGCAAATGTAGGAGGCAGCATTGAACTGAACTATATTTTCAAGGAAGAAAACGGTACCGATACATTAAACATTCATGGTGATCTCCACTTTGGTTTAAATGCCTTGCTGAGTTTGAATGTATCCGCTGAGGCTCAATATATGAATGGCATGAATACACATATACAAAGTAGCATATTCCAGTCGCGTGTCAAGGGAGGTACTATTAAGGCAGCTAGCGATGTAAACAAAAATTTGCAGGTCTTATATCGAAAAGGGAGAGGAAACGGTATCGTTCGAGAAGATGATAAGCTCCATAGATGGATGGTATGAATCGGTGAAGGCAGATACTGTGGAAACCATTACTTGTACGGACTATTATCCGGCTCCTATTTGGGAACTTTTCAGTGAGGATGCCGAAGATGTTCTTAAGGAGTATTTCAAGAAAAATATCCCAATAACGAGGATGGTTCATGTCCTTATACTTTCGATATCCAGGAAATGGTAGAACATTGGTAATGACCTGTTCTGGTTTTATCCATTAAGTTATAGAAAAATATTCGGTGTATGAATCGTTTATATATCTTATTATTAGTAATTGCCGGGATTGGTTTCCCGGCATGTTCCGATGATTTGCCTCTTGATGAGACGCAGCAATCCCCGTCAATTCGGATGCATCGAAGTTCTGGTATTCGCATATGCGTACCGCTGCCGAAAACCGGGTAATGTACAGGCATCATGCGTTAGGATTTTCTTACCGGGCCGTTACGGGCAGCAAATGCAATTTAGGTGATGTCATGTGCCAGGTGCTCAACATGGACTATATCAAGGAGAACGGTTTATACGGTGAAGAAATAAGGAACGAGGTGACAGACACCATTAGCGTAATACGCGGATTGACGGACTATGTCCATCAAGTCAATTGGCATTCAGATATGTCTGCCAATTTGATTTTATTTCAAAACTCTGCGGCAAAGGATGGCTTTGTCATCGAAAAGGTGGACGAGGAGACGCTCATTTTCAATCAGGTAATAGGGTTGAGTACAAGAAAAGTGTCGATCTCACCGGGCTTTGGATGAAGACGGAATCCCCGGTGAAGTAACGGAAAATCCGGACGAGGTGCTGTCGGAAAACTTCAGATACGCTTTGCGTAAACTGGAGGCGGCCTCTCCCAATAACTATGCCGTGGTAGATTCGTTTATAAACATATTCGGTACCCACGTGGTAACCGGTGTGTCGGCGGGAGGTTCGTTCGATTTGTCCGTGCGTACAAGCTCGCGTAATGTAAAACTTTTTCCAAGAGCGGGAATTTAAAGAGAATTCAGCCAAGTTTTTCATAAAATGGGAGTCCATCGAAAGCAGCCAGCATAGCACGATTTACAAGAACATCTTCAATACAGCCGAGCTGAAACTGACGGTGAAAGGCGGAGATGCGAGTCTGTTTGACGGCTTGGTTGCTGATCCGAGCTACGATAACCTGCAAGCCAACATGGAAAATTACAACAACTGGATAAGCAGTATTGAAAAAGCCGGCGGCAATGAATGGGACGAACGTTCGGAGCTCATCGATATGGAAGTTACGCCGATATGGGAATTCATTCCTGACAAGGATATAGCCCGGAGGGTCCAGGTACGAATTATGGCTTCGGCCAATGAGATGCGCAAGATTTATGGTGAACGTAATTTTGTAAACGCATCCATAACCATCCCCGGTCCTGACGTCAGATACGATATTTACCCTAAAGACATGAACTCTTGGTATCAAGGCAGCGTGTGTCATGTCATCACCGGCGACAACCAGTCTGTTCCCTCACGAATAGTGGCGGTATCCTATTTGGAATGGGTACCCGAAGCAGAGGGCGACGAATGGCTGATTGTAACCTATCCGGTGTATGAAAACAGAATCCAGCTTACTGAAGGAATAGGACGAAGCATCAAGGATAATGGCTGTTACGAAGTGAAATGGCTTTACGACCGCTTTCAAGTAACCAAAATGGAAACGGAAAGCGATGTGTTCTATCTGGCAAAGGAAAGCTTTTCCCGAAAAGCCGGAATGGGTGGACGATAGCAGGAACACCCGTTACATGCCTGACTATGAATGGCCCGGAAGTCTTGATACGAACGGTAATCTCAACACGGGGACAAAGCCCTACATGGTGCGTAAGTTCCTCGACAAGTTTTATCTTACCGATGTGGAGGAAATGGCTCCGGGAACACGTTTCGACAACTTGCCCGGATGGACTTATTACGACGGCTCGCAAGAGATGCTGACGGAGTTTTACGTGTCGAAATATCCTGATGCGGAAACTGTGCTGAAACCGGTGTTCCGGCAAGCCGGATTGGGCTATGGAACTACCCGGAGAATGATGCGCAACGGTATTTATTACTATAAGATTATCCCCAAAGAAGTAATCCGATAAATGAATAAAAACAATGAGGAAATATATAGCTCTCTTATTTCTGCCGGTTTTGTTCGCTTCCTGTGCAGACGATGACATTGTGACAGGGGGGCTGGATAATCCCGGAGGCTTGTCGACCGAGGAAAGCGAGGTGCGCCTTCCGATAAGGGCTTCTTATCACAGCATTCACGTAGAGTCGGAAACCGGAAGTCCTTCCGGCCTACCGGTACACGTGGACGAAGACTGGATTGAGCTGATGAGCGATACGGTAAGCTACGACGGCTATGTGGAAATCTATGTGGACCGGAATGAAGGGCTTGCCGGAAGAAGCGGATACATAAACATAGGCAATGCCGGGGATGAAGCGATAGATATAAAGGTGTATCAGTGCGGTCTGGGCGATGATGACAATAACGGAAGCATCACGTGTTATGCCGGATGCGGTTATAACATCTTTCAGGAACTGAACGCCGAATCGAGCATCTGTAATCCCATCTTTGATTATGACCGTGCCACCGCTGTCGATCCGATGATTGTGCAGACTGTGGCGCGAACCTGGCAGGATACGAAGAGCATTACCAGCAATTCGATGGTGGAAATGTCGGAACTGATGACCACCATGCAGGAAAAGACGCGCACCGGACTGAAAGGCGGAAAGAAAACCATCTTGCGATTTGAAGAACAGAAAAACACTACGAGTTTTGACCAGACAGGCTATGCCTATATCAATTTCCAACGCATCGTAGCCTGTTCTTCACTGGACCTTTCAAAGGCCATTCAGTATATGGAGCAGAAACAGACGGATATCCTCACCGACGATTTTCGGAAGAGATACGACGATATTGTGGACAGCCCGTCCGAAGAAAAGATTTTCAGGCTTTTCAAGGATTATGGGACACATATAATCTCTTATGTGGATTTGGGCGGAACAATGGATATCGCCGTCAACTTCAACCGCACGATGGTGGGCGAACTGAATATGCGTGCCGAGGATTTCAACAAATACTTTTTCAACGGTGAGCCTTCCGATTATACGTTGGCAAACGGAGACATCCAGGGAATGGACACCAAAGTGAACAATACGGGGACGTTCAAAATATTCGGAGGAGACCGGCAGGCACGGCAGCAGATTATTAAGGATTGTAACGGCAGTGGGCGGATAAAACCTGAGCATATCGAAGCCTGGACACGGTCGTTGCCTAAAAACAATTTCATGAGCGAAGAATCTCTCAGCAGGCTCTCTCCCATCAATGTGCAGCTTGTGCCGATTTGGTCATTGTTCCCACAACAGCTCGCCAATCTGTTTTTTCAATGCGCCATAGCCGAATCACAGAAAAGCATGAATGATGTAACCGCCTCGGCAGCCGGGCTGGACAACTACGGCATCAAGATTAGCGGTGCGGACTATATGCGGTTCGGCGGAAGCCCGGATGAGTCGCTGGTACGCGTAGTTTATGCCGACCACTCGAACTTAAGCAATGCCGACCCTATCCTTGAGGTCTGTCATGAATATATCCCGGTGTTGAAGAGCAACGAGCGGGTTCCGGTAATCTATCCTATCCGCAAAGGACGCACGTTTCACGGTACGGGCTTGTATCCGGGCGATGGGAAAGGTTGTCCGCCGGCATGGCTTACCTTTTCGGAGGGAGATGTATTCGTGCTGCCCGTAGATGGGGTTACCCCGTCCACACGCATTGATTCCGTATATTATCTGCATGGAAACATCTATCTGACCTCCTTGGGATTGGACTTGAAGCGCAATTTCAAGATGCAGTGGAAGCCCAAAGGAATACTTGACCTTCCCATCGTAAAAATAGGGTCGGGATATTGGACGCGCCGGAACATTGACAAGACTATCAACAGTGGTTTCTTTACGGGTAGTGTCTTTAACGATCGCGAGTATGATGCGGATAATGGCGAAATTTGGGTCAATGTGAACAGTGTGTTGGATGAACCGCCTACCGGTATCGGGCCGGATATGGACGATATATATCAAAAGCCCATGAAATGGTATTATCCCACAGATATTGACCGTGATTTTCTTACACGCTATGTCGGTTACGAGACCCGGCATTTGCTGAAAGGCAATCTTTCCGGTTTCGATGCACAATTCGAAGGCTTTTACGGACCGGGAGATATAGATGGTGTTCCAAAATCGAACAAAATGTCCATTCATAATACGGATAAATGTTATTTGATATTCAAGACATCTAATGATTACAAGACCGGTACGGCATTGTGTCTGGACAAAAATTATCGTTGGAAAGTCGTTGCCTTGGGCAATGGAAAAAACAATTTCTTCCCATTGAGGCTGTTCCGAACCTGCTATTACAAATATGATAAATATTCAAATGCTAAAGATCATTATACAAAATAAGATTTATGAAACTTGACTCGATACAAAAGACATTGCCTTTATTATTGCTGATGACAATGGGCAATTGGGCTTGTTCGGACAACGATCCAGTAGAGGAGGTTGAAACGGAAACCGTTCCGGAATTAAGCATTGAGGCAGAGGTGTACAGCACCCTGTTGTCCAACTACTATCAGACGGTGATAGATGAAAATAAACTTTCCGACAGTACGTCGGTGGAGAACCTTCCTGCCAAATTTGTTCCATCCATGGGGATCGTACTGGATGAATCGCGTCCGTCTGTGCGAAGCGCAGAGGCGGAAACATACGATGAGGCCCACAACGATTTTATGTCTCTTCTTCCGGATGAAGCAGAGGCGCAAAAACTGATTTCTGTATCGGACAAGAAGGTCAGTGTGAACCTGGGAGACTATGGCAGCGTAACGTTTTCGGCTTCAAATGAAGATGGCAGCTTGGCTAAAGCAGAGATGAGCCTTGCCAATGTCCGCCCATACACGTTATACTATAAGCCTCATGCTGCATTTCCGGATAATCAGGGTCAGCAAAATTTGAGCAAAATCTATTCGCCTGGAACTATTCTATATAAAGAGACAGTAATAAAATTTCCCTTTTTTTCCTTAAAATTAAAGGAGTATATTTTAGTTATAGAGGCCAGTAGCTTTGCTTGTTATGGAATAAGCAGTTTATCTTCGACACGCGAGGAAAAAGATCACTGGAAAGATGTTACCTTTTATCATTCAGCCTCTGAGTATGAGTGGCAAAGCATAAGACGTTCATGGACGTATAATAGAGATGCTTTTATTGCTGCATATGAAAAACATCCTGGAATATTCCCTGTATCAAACCTTTATGACATAATGGAAGGAAGCCCTGATTATCCATATATATGTATAGATGGAGATGATATTGGAGCGCATACAGTTTTATGGTGGGCTCGCCATACTTGGTTCAGCTGGACAAAACGAGTTAAAATCAAAGATTTTCGCAATGGTAACTATAGCGTAGAAAAAGTGCGCTATGCCGATGGGACTCATGTTAGAAACACGGATTCATATCATTTGATTTATAAGACTCTTAGCAGAGAAGATGTTGAAAATTATGAAATTGTATATCCTGTCCAATGAAAAGATTGCTGTACATATTCATGCAACTCTTGTTGCTTACGGCTTGCTCCGATGACGAACAGGCGGGCAAGGACGAAAAGGTATATCCGGATATTACCGTCATAACACCGTTGGGCGGTATGGGCGACAACGGTTATAACGACAGTGCGCTTTCCGGTCTCCTTGAAACGGCGTCCGAAGCGGGGGTGATGGTATCTATACAGCGTCCCAAGAACATGGAACAAGCTGCCGATTGCGTACGGAAGTGGTGCGATGCCCGGCAAGGCACGCCTCGCCTGCTTGTTCTGAGCGACAATGAATATGGCGGATTGGCAAAGTCTCTTCAGACCGATGAGCAAAACTCAGTGCTGCTCTTTGAACATGACGGTAAGGATTTGCCTTCGGGAATAGCGACATTCAGGATCTCCCGCTATGGGGTGTCTTATCTGTCGGGATGCCTGGCGCAAGGAAGTGAGGTGGCGCGCATCATCGGTGGAAGAAAAGGCGACCCGGCGGTGGAAGAGGCGGCAAAGGCATTCGGTGAAGGATATATCGCACATAATCCTCAAGGTGAAGTGATAAAGCATTATCTGGCAAACGACCATGCAGGATGGGCAATGCCCGACAGCGCATACAGGCTGGCGGCAAAGCATAATGGAGATTTCTTCTTCCCACTGGCGAAAGGGGCTAATGCAGGTATATTTAAGTATTCGCGTGAAACCCCGTTTGTTTTTATGCTTATCGCCGGCATGGATGTGGACTGTTCACTTTACAGCAAGCGTGTGCCGTTTTCGGTCGTCATAGATGTGAAAAGCGCGGTGAAAGAACATATCCTGCGCTGGATTGACGGCGGACGGCTTTCGGGACATACTTCATACGGCATGACCGACAAGAAGGCATCGGTTTTACTTAGTACCCTTTTTTACGAGGTCAATGATATATGGGAGGAATATTATGTCGATCCGTCTTATTGGGAAAATATTTATGATCAAAATTACGAAGTCGCTATAAAAAAAGAAAAAGCCTATGAAATGGAATTGCAATAGGATATATGGTTTATTGCTGATGCTCGTTGTTTGCCTGAGTGCATGCAATGATGACGATGCCGATAGGACAATGAACTATACCGAAAAGCGATGTCGCATAGCGGTATTGTGTCCCGAAGAGTGGAAAGATAACTGGCAGGAAATAGCAGCTTGGGCTTTGGAAAACATCACGGAAGGACAAGCGGGACAGCCTGTTAAAGTGGTTATGGAACTCGATTGGATAAACGAATACGATCCGGATTTGAGCGACAGGATGTATGACATAGCCCGAAGTGGCGACTATTCTATGATTATCGGTCCTACAACCTCTTCTTCCGCCTATGAGGTGGCGCAACAGGTGGAGGGGCGGATACCGATGATGCTTCCCATTACAACATCCACCGAGCTGCAACGTATATACGGAGGACACAATGGAATGTGGTTTTTTACCCAAAGTGATATTTCCCAGTGTGAAATATTGCTTACCCAAGCCAAATTGGGCGATTATAGCCATGTAAGGCTGATAACTTCCGCCGATGAGTATGGAAAGTCGTTCTCCGACTGGTTTTCTTATCAGGCAATAGAATTGGGCCTGGCCGTAGACGACATCATTGTCTATGCCAACAGGCAGCAATTGGCTGAGGCTGTAAGACGGCAGCATGGCATTGTGAAGTGGTATGATACGGCTATACTGTTCGCGCCGTCAAAAGAAGAGGATGCGTTGGTGTTCGACAAAGAGGTAGGCAGGATTATGACTGAGTCAGGTTCTTCTGACCCCCTGAAATATCCACATGTGCTTTGTTCGGATGTGGTAAATTCTCCCAAACTGAAAGGCAAAATAGGTAATCTGCGCTATGAGGGGATTAATCCAAGCGCTGATCCGCGTAGCGGATGGGTTGCAGCCTATCAGGGACGTTTTGGAGATGAGCCGCAGAACGGTGAAGCACAATTTTACGATGCTTTGATGCTTGCCGCTTTTTCGGTGTTTGCCCGGCAGGAAGAAGAACCTCTCAATAATGCGATTCTGCGTATGGTCGATGGCAGGGAGGGGGCAGTTTGTGACGGATGGACGGCTCCGGATTTACAAGCTACGTTTACCCGTCTTGCTACAGGAGAAGAACCTGATCTGAGAGGAGTATCGGGCGATTGGACATGGGACGCCAAGAACCACAACAGCGTGCTGAGTACTTTTTATGCCCATTGGGTGTATAACGATGGCAAATATACCACTTTGGAATACCTCACTATGGACGGAGCCGACGGCAGTATTTCCTCAACACAAGCTTGGGATTGCCAGTCTACATACCAACAGTCGTTTACCGACAACCAGAAGGAATTCGATTATCCGGAATTGCAGGAACAATATGCCTTGATAGTCGGAGCTTCTGATACATGGATCAATTACCGTCATCAGGCGGATGCCTTGGCTTTTTACCAGTTGCTGAAAACAAGAGGGTATGATGATGACCATATCATCCTTGTAATGGAGGATAATATCGCCAATAATCCCAACAACCCTAAACCGGGTAATGTAAGAGTAACCCCCAACGGGGAGAACCTTTATCACGATGTTAAGGTAGACTATCATTTATCCGACATTTCCGAACAGGATTTTGTCGCGATTTTATCCGGGCAGAAATCGAATAGGCTACCGAATGTGATTGCACCTACAATGCACGATAATCTGTTGATATTCTGGTGTGGACACGGTTCACGAAACACATTGATGTGGGGCAGTAACCAATTTGTTTACGGCTTTGAAATGCAGAGCATCATCAACAGCTTGAGCAAGGAAAAAAGGTTCCGGAAATTGCTTTTCGTACTCGATGCCTGTTATTCCGGAACCATAGGCGAGGCCTGCGAAGGTATTCCGGGAGTGTTGGTGTTTACCGCCGCCCATGCCAACGAAACCTCCAAAGCGGATATGTTCGACAACGATATGCACGTTTGGCTGTCTAATGGCTTTACTCGTTCTTTTTGTGATAAAATAACGAACGAACCGGGCATATCTCTCCGTAATTTATATTACGATTGTGTTAGGGGAACCAAGGGTTCGCATCCCCATATTTATAATGCGGACAATTACGGGAACATGATACGGGAAAACATGAGTGAGTTTATGTTCGTCCGATTATAAATACACTTCCTTGAACCATGAAGTGATATGGAAACGACAGATACGAATGAAGTAAAACGTAAATTTATGGTATTATTGGATGACTTTTGTCCTGATATTGTTCGTCTGAATAATATTCATTCTCAACTATCTTTATTGATATCCCATTGATGCAAGTATAATCCTTACATATCGTTGCCCTATGAAGTGCTAATTTCTTTAAGATTCGTTTGGTGATGTATTATATGGCTGAATATGATGCCCGTACAATTAATATAGGTGCTGAATACAGCTTTTGGAAAGATTATATCAATGCGGTGATAGAGTTCAACAGCTGCCGTTACTTCTCCGGCGGAGTGTTTTTTAAAGTCCACCTGAAATAATAAAAGGAGTGGCTGTCAGTCTTTGATTTTCTTTTTATACACTTCCCCTCTGCTCATTACTTCCTTAACGAAATTGTAAGTCTCTACCCCTCGGAAGTATCCATTCTTACAAACCGGATCATTGAAATATTCTTCATTACTTTTAAGCAGAATATAGTCATCTACGCTGTTGTCCCATACATATTTATTCTTGCCGTATTTTTCAGCCAGTGCCATGGCATCCAGTACGTGTCCTATTCCGGCGTTATAAGCCGCCAAGACAAATTTCATCCGTTCGTTTTCATCTTTTATTGCGTTGAAAGAACGGGAAGTGGCAGCAATATATTTCACGGCGGCCTTTATACTTTCTTCCGGATTCTGTTCTTTACCGGGAGGAACTCCCATAGCACGCGCCGTCCGGGGCATGAGCTGCATTAATCCTTTCGCGCCTGCCCATGATACGGCTGTTGTATCAAAGTTTGATTCCGTATAGGCCAGGGAAGCTAAAATACGCCAATCCCAATCTATATCTTTGGCATATTTCTTGAATAGAGTATCGAAGTGTGAAATCTTTCCGTCTTTGATGGACAAGATGGAACCGTGAGGTGTCCGTTTGCTTATTTCAAAATAACGCTTGCTACTGGCCTGATAGGCAGGAGAAGTCATATTTTCCTGATGCCATTTAGTAGCAGCTTCACCTAGTAGCGGTGAGGTCTTACGTACGGCCCATGAGGCACGTTGGTCAAAACTGACAGCCAGGTCAATATTCAGATTGGGGTAATAAGTCTTGTTTAATTTGGCAAGGTCGTTATCACAGATGGCATAATCTATCTCACCATTGGAAACCTGCATGATTAAATCCTCGGTGGTGATGCTGTCATTATCGACTTCGTGTATCAATATACCGCCACCCAGTTCTTTATCCAGATTGATGAGACGTTCCAGATACTTTCCTGGTTTTACATAGACCTCTTTCCCGATTAATTCTGTCACATTATTCAGTGCTTTCTTTCTTTTTTTGAGTATTACGTTGTACCAATACCTGATGGGTGATGATATCTTCCCCGCAAAACTCTACACTGTCTTTGAACTCTTTGGTGACAGGCAGATTATAGGCTATCAGGTCTCCTTCTCCTTGTAATAGTTTATGAACCAGGTCACGTGCATTCTGTGCTACTTTTATTTTCAGTTTTACGTCCAATGAACGGGCAAACTGATCGGCCAGCTCATACTGGAATCCCATAGGCTCGCCCCGATAGTCGAAATAAGAAGTGGAACTGTTCAGTGTCAGGACTACTAATTCTCCGCTGTCTTTTATTTGCGGCAAATCATAATTTGTCACTTCGGCAGATTGTTGCCGGTTACGGCACGCTGTCATGCATATACAGGCAAGAACTAATAGCCAGACATTTTTCATCTTCCTAAAATCTTTTCAATATATAGTTTAAGGATTTCAATGGCCTTTTGGTTGTTGCCTCCATTGGGGATAATAATATCGGCATATTGCTTGGTAGGCTCTATGAATTCGTCATGCATCGGTTTCAGAATGTTCCGGTATTTGTCTATCAGCATTTCCAAGGGTGGCCGCGTTCCACCATGTCGCGGGTAATCACACGCAGCAAACGTTCGTCGGGTTCGGCATCCACAAAATCTTTAAGTCCATCAAGTCTCGTAACTCTTTATCATAGAGACTCATGATACCTTCCACAATGATGACTTCCTTTGGCTCTACACGAACTGTTTCGGGCAGGCGTGTACATACTAGATAAGAATAGGTGGGCTGCTCAATGGGATGCCCTTTGCGCAGGTCGGCAATCTGTTGTTCAAAGAGCGGCCAGTCAAAAGCATCGGGATGGTCGAAATTGGTTTGTTTACGTATTTCCAAGGGAATGGATGACTGATCGTTATAATATGAATCTTGTGGAATGACTGCAACGGAACCTGGGGCAGGCTCTCTATGATTTTTCTAACTACAGTGGTCTTTCCTGAACCGGTTCCGCCGGCTATACCAATAATTATCATAATAATAGAATGTATTTTAAAACAAAACTGTTACTTTTGCATCAGGTTAAATACTTTAGCCCTGTGTCGATTACAAAAGTAGGATAATTAATTAAAATATCAAGTATGGTTAAGCACATTGTTTTATTTAAATTGAAAGAAACTCTTTCACAGGAAGAAAAATTGAAAGTGATGAATGATTTTAAAGCGGCTATTGAAGCTTTGCCGGCCAAGATAGGTTTTATCCGTCATATATTTGTGGGACTGAATGCCAATTCTGCTGAAAAATGGGATATTTGTCTGGATAGTGAATTCGATACGCTGGCAGATGTCAATGCCTATGCCGTTCATCCGGATCATGTAGCTGCAGCCGGCCTTTTGAAGGAGGTTAAGGCTGATCGTGCTTGTGTGGATTATGAATTCTAAAAGATAGCCTATGAAAAGATAATCAATCCCTGGAAAGGGATGGAAGGATATAATTGCTTTGGCTGTGCTCCCAACAATGAAGCCGGAGTGAAGATGGAATTTTATGAGGATGGGGATGAGGTAATTAGTATATGGAAACCTCAGCCACAGTTTCAGGGATGGATTGATACGTTGCATGGCGGTATTCAGGCGGTGCTGCTGGATGAGATTTGTGCATGGGTGGTTTTGCGTAAACTACAGACTACCGGTGTTACGTCCAAAATGGAAACCCGCTATATGAAACCTGTTAATACCAACGATTCGCATATCGTATTGAAGGCTTCCATAAAGGAGAGGAAGCGCAATATCGTATTTGTAGAAGCGGCTATTTATAATAATAAGGAGGAACTTTGCACCAAGGCGCTGTGCACTTATTTCACTTTTCTCAAGAGAAGGCAAAGGAAGAAATGCATTTCTTGAACTGCGAGGTGGAGCAAGATGAGATAATACCTTTAATTTGAAAGAAAAACAAAGTTTTGCGATAATTATTTGCTGATATTAAATATAAACTTTATTTTGTCGCAAGTAAAAGAAAAGACTATGGTTAGAACTGCTACACATCATCATCATTTTCCTAACGAATAATTCGGTGGGCTAAGGTGATATTGTAGTATAATGATATAGGGCTTGCCGAAAACGGTAAGCCCTTTTATTGCCGGTTAATAATTAAAACAGATAGAATCATGCTTAGAATTGCAGTACAGTCAAAAGGCCGTTTGTTTGAAGAGACAATGGCATTATTACAAGAGGCAGATATTAAAATCTCCACTTCTAAAAGAATTCTTTTAGTACAGTCGTCTAATTTTCCGATCGAAGTTCTTTTTCTTCGCGATGATGATATTCCTCAGTCGGTGGCTGGTGGAGTGGCTGATTTAGGGATCGTAGGCGAGAATGAGTTTGTAGAGAGAAAAGAGGACGCTGAGGTGATTAAACGTTTGGGGTTCAGCAAGTGCCGTTTGTCATTGGCTATACCTAAAGATGTGGACTATCCGGGTTTGTCTTGGTTTGAAGGACGTAAGATTGCGACTTCTTATCCCGGCATTTTGAAAGATTTCATGGATCGGAATGGCATTCATTCTGATATTCATGTCATTACCGGTTCGGTAGAGATTGCTCCGGGAATCAGTTTGGCTGATGCTATTTTGATATTGTCAGTTCGGGATCTACTTTGGTAAGCAATAGCTTGAAGGAAGTGGAAGTGGTTATGAAAAGTGAGGCGTTGCTGATAGGCAATAAGAATATGTCTGAGGAGAAGAAAGAGATTCTGAACGAACTCTTGTTCCGTATTGAAGCGGTGAAAGCTGCCGAAGACAAGAAATATGTCTTGATGAATGCTCCGACAGAGCGTTTGAAAGAAATTATCGAAGTGCTGCCGGGTATGAAGAGTCCTACTGTGATGCCATTGGCACAAGAAGGATGGAGTTCGGTACATACAGTGCTTGACGAGAAGCGTTTTGGGAGATCATCGGAAAACTGAAAGCATTGGGCGCGGAAGGTATTTTGGTATTGCCCATTGAGAAAATGATATTATAGCCGGTCCATACGTCAGGCGAGATTTGTAAACTTATAAAAGAATACATGTATGAAGAAAATAATATATCCTGAAAAGAAAGACTGGATGGAAATTCTCCGTCGTCCGGCATTGAATACAGACACGCTGCGCAATACGGTTAAAGAAGTGCTGGATAAAGTGAAGACGGAAGGAGATAAAGCGGTGAGGGAATATGAAGAACGTTTTGATAAGGTGAAACTGGACTCACTGGGGTTACTGAAACGGAAATTGCTGAAGCGGAAAAGGAGGTACCCATTGAATTGAAGGCAGCTATCATGCTGGCACAGAAAAATATTCATACTTTTCATAGTTCTCAGCGGTTTGAAGGGAAAAGGTGCAGACCGTACCCGGGGTAACTTGTTGGCAGAAGGCGGTTGCTATTGAAAAGGTGGGCTTGTATATTCCCGGAGGCACGGCGCCTTTATTTTCTACCGTATTGATGTTGGCTACTCCGGCACAGATTGCAGGTTGCAAGGAAATCGTACTTTGTACTCCTCCTGATAAAGAAGGAAAGGTTCATCCTGCTATCTTGTATGCGGCAAAATTGGCCGGGGTAAATAAAATATTCAAAGCAGGAGGGTGCAGGCCATCGCTGCTATGGCATACGGAACGGAAAGTGTGCCTAAGGTTTATAAAATTTTCGGTCCGGGTAACCAATATGTAACGGCTGCCAAGCAGCAGGTTTCTTTGCGGGATGTTGCGATAGATATGCCTGCCGGTCCTTCTGAAGTCGAAGTGCTGGCCGACGAGACGGCTAATCCTGTATTTGTGGCAGCCGATTTGCTTTCACAGGCGGAACATGGAGTTGATAGTCAGGCCATGCTGATAACTACTTCTGAGAAATTAATGAAGGAGGTGGAGTATGAGGTACAACGCCAGTTGGCTTTGCTTCCCAGATGGGAAATAGCCGAAAAGTCGTTGGCAAGCAGCAAATTGATTTTGGTGAGGGATATGGATGAGGCAATTGCTCTGACGAATGAATATGCTCCCGAGCATTTGATTATCGAGACCAGGGATTATATGGAACAGGCAGAGCGTATTGTCAATGCCGGATCTGTATTTCTAGGTTCACTTACTCCGGAGAGTGCCGGTGATTATGCATCCGGAACCAATCATACTTTACCTACCAATGGTTATGCCAAAGCGTATAGTGGGGTGAGTCTGGATAGTTTTATCCGTAAAATCACTTTTCAGGAGATTAATGGCGAGGGTATTCAGAATATCGGTCCTGCTATTGAGGTGATGGCGGCTAATGAACAACTGGGTGCGCATAAGAATGCAGTAACCGTAAGATTAAAAACAGTATAGAGATGAAAGATTTGAAAGAATTGACGCGTCCGAATATTTGGGCTTTGAAACCCTATTCATCGGCACGTGACGAATATAATGGAGCGGAGGCATCTGTTTTCTGGATGCCAATGAGAACCCGTACAATACACCTAATAACCGTTATCCTGATCCTATGCAGCGGGAATTGAAGAATATGATAGCTCCTATTAAAAGGTAGACCCCGATACGATCTTTCTGGGAAACGGCAGTGATGAGGCTATTGACTTGGTGTATCGCGCGTTCTGTATTCCGGGGTGGATAATGTAGTGGCTATTGACCCTACTTATGGTATGTATCAGGTGTGTGCCGATGTCAACGATGTAGAATATCGCAAGGTGTTATTGGATGAAAACTATCAGTTCAGTGCCGATAAACTATTGGCGGCAACAGACGATCACACCAAACTGGTTTTCTTTGCTCGCCCAATAATCCTACCGGTAATAACCTGGATCGTAGGAAATGGAAAAATTACTGGATACTTTTCAGGGATTGGTGATTATAGACGAGGCCTATTCCGATTTTTCTGATGCGCCGTCTTTCCTTGCCGATTTAGATAAATATCCTAATTTGATTGTCTTTCAGACTTTTCTAAGGCATGGGGATGTGCTGCCATTCGTTTGGGCATGGCCTTTGCGTCTAAAGAAATCATCTCTATTTTCAGTAAGATTAAATATCCGTATAATGTGAATCTGCTGACACAGAAAGAGGCTGTTATGATGTTGCACCGGCATTATGAGGTAGAACGTTGGGTAAAGTCGTTATTGGAAGAACGGACGCGTTTGGTCAATGAATTTGTAGAACTGCCTTGTTGTGAGAAAATCTATCCTACGGATGCCAATTTCTTTCTAGCTAAAGTGACAGATGCCAAGAAAATATATAATTATTTGGTAGGTAAAGGTATCATAGTGCGTAACCGTACCAGTATTTCTTTATGTCGTGATTGTTTGCGTGTGACTATTGGTACACGTCCGGAGAATGATATGTTGTTGGAAGCATTGAAGAATTATGAATGTTGAAGTATGAAGAAAGCGTTGTTTATAGATCGTGACGGTACGTTGGTTATAGAGCCACCGGTTGACTACCAATTGGATTCTTTCCATAAATTGGAGTTTTATCCTAAGATATTTCGTAATTTGGGATTTATCCGCAGCAAACTCGACTTTGAATTTGTGATGGTTACCAATCAAGACGGTCTCGGTACTTCTTCTTTTCCTGAGGATACCTTTTGGCCGGTGCACAACCTGGTGTTGAAGACATTGGAGGAAGGCATCATTTTGATGATATCTTGATAGACCGCAGTTTTCCGGAAGACCATGTGTCTACCCGTAAGCCTGGAACAGGAATGATGGGAAAATATCTTACCGGTGATTATGATTTGGCTAACAGTTTTGTTATTGGTGATCGTGCTACAGATGTGGAACTGGCTAAAAATATGGGCTGTAAGGCTATTTTGTTGCAAGAAAATATGGATATTCTGAAGGAAAAGAATTTGGAATCCTACTGTGTATTGGCGACTACGGATTGGGATAAGGTCGCTGAATTCCTTTTGCCGGAGAACGTATAACGGAGGTCCGTCGTACTACGAAGGAAACGGATATTTATATCAGTTTAAATTTAGATGGCAGCGGAAAATGTGATATTTCCACAGGTATTGGTTTTGATCACATGTTGGAACAGATTGGAAAGCATGGTGGTATTGACCTGACCATTAAAGTAAAAGGTGATTTGGAAGTGGACGAACATCATACTATTGAAGATACCGCCATTGCTTTGGGTGAATGTATTTATCGGGCATTGGGCAGCAAGCGTGGCATTGAGCGTTACGGATATTGCTTGCCCATGGATGATTGTCTTTGTCGGGTAGCTTTGGATTTTGGCGGTAGAGCATGGTTGGTATGGGATGCTGAGTTTCATCGGGAGAAAATAGGGAGATGCCTACCGAGATGTTTCTTCATTTTTAAATCATTGAGTGATGCAGCTCGTATGAATTTAAATATCAAAGCCGAGGGGCAGAATGAGCATCATAAAATAGAAGGTATTTTCAAAGCTTTGGCTCGTGCCATAAAGATGGCTGTGCGAAGAGATATTTACCATTTTGAAGTACCCTCAAGCAAGGGATGTATTTAAGTCGGCTTCAAAGACAAAGTAACTTAGTTGGGCGAGTAAGTTAAGTTACTTTGTCTTTGAAGCCGACTTACTTTTATGTGGTTTATAGCTCTTCGCATTCTTTCAGCCATGAAGCTGCACTGGCATCGCTCGGCATACGCCAGTCACCTCGGGGACTGAGTGATACAGATCCCACTTTGGGACCATCGGGCAGGCAAGAGCGTTTGAATTGTTGTTGAAAGAAACGGCGGCAGAATATAGTAAGCCATTTTTGATTGTTTCCTCATCGTATGTATCACGAAAAGCGATACTTGCCAGGAAGAATATCTTGGCGGGACGAAAACCGAAACGTAGGAATTGATAAAGGAAGAAATCATGCAGTTCGTATGGTCCTACCAAATCTTCTGTCTTTTGTTTTATATTGCCGTTTTCATCAGCAGGAATCAGTTCGGGACTGATAGGAGTGTCTACAATATCGAGCAGGGTAATACGTGATTCATTATCCATGCCATTCAAAGCCACCCAATTTACCAGGTATTTGACCAGTGTTTTGGGAATGCTTCCATTGACTCCGTACATAGACATATGGTCGCCATTGTAGGTGGCCCAGCCTAGGGCAAGTTCTGAAAGGTCTCCCGTACCAATGACAAGACCGCCCAATTGGTTGGCGACATCCATCAGAATTTGAGTCCGTTCGCGTGCCTGGCTGTTTTCGTAGGTTACATCGTGTACGGTCATGTCGTGGTTTATATCGTTAAAGTGTTGGATGCAGGATTCCTTTATGCTGATTTCTTTAATGGTAACACCTAGTGAAGCCATCAGATGGAGAGCATTGTTATAAGTACGGTCGGTAGTACCGAAACCAGGCATGGTGATGCCGATGATACCTTTCGTGGCAGATCCAATTTATCGAAAGTCTTGGCACAGACCAAAAGTGCCAAGGTGGAATCCAGACCACCGGAAATACCGACTACTACAGTCTTGCAGTGAGTGTGTACCAGGCGTTTGGCTAGTCCTGCTATTTGATAGCGAAGATTTCTTCACAGCGTTCATCCAATTCTTTGCCTTGAGGAACAAAAGGATGAGCTTCTATACTGCGCGTCAGACTAAGATCGCGTGTGTTGACAAATTCTGTACTGATGTGGATGGCGGGACGTCCCGGGCAGTTGCCGATATTGGCGGCAAAGTGGTATTGGTCAACCGTTCACCACGAAGACGCTCCACGTCTATTTCACTGATGACCAATTGTTCCTTGAATGAGAAACGTTCAGACTCGGCAAGTAACGTGCCGTTTTCATATATCAGTCCGTTGCCTGCAAAAACAACGTCTGTGGTTGATTCGCCGAAACCGGATGAACTGAATACATATCCTGCCAGACAGCGTGCTGATTGTTGACTGACTAATGAACGGACATAATTATGCTTGCTTATTCCTTCATTGTCGGCAGACATGTTGAAAATGATTTCCGCTCCTTTCAGTGCTAATGCGGAACTGGGCGGAATGGGGGCCCACATGTCTTCGCAGATTTCAATGCCAAAGCAAGTTTCCGGAGTGTCGAAAAGCAGGTTGGCGCTGACCGGTACATTTTGTCCGCAGAGGCGTACATTGGCATCCGGGTGGTTCAGAGCAGAGGTAAACCAGCGTTGTTCATAGAACTCTTTATAATTAGGTAAATATGTTTTAGGAACAATACCCAGTATTTTCCCTTTTGGAAAATAACAGCACTGTTCAGCAGCGTGGAATTCATAACCACAGGCATCCCTATAATAGAGATGATATCCATTTGTCGGGTATTATTCATAATTTGCATTAAAGCCATTTCTGCTTCTTCCAACAGTAAAGACTGACCGAACAAGTCGGCGCAAGTATACCCTGTAATACTTAGTTCGGGGAAAATGATAATTTGTACTCCTTTCCCATCTGCTATGGCAATTTGAGTTTCAATCTGTTGTGCATTAAATTTGCAGTCAGCCACTTTCACTATCGGAATGGCAGCCGCCACTCTTACAAAACCGTATTTCATATTATACCTATTATTATATATACCTGCAAAATTAATCATTCTTTCCCGATTTATACCTCTAAATAAAAAAAAAAAAAGTGTGTGATTTATTTGTTTGTTGCGAATAACTATCTATCTTTGCATATGAAATAAAATTGTAATAGTTACAAAAGGGAATATATGAAGAGTTACGATTATCTTATCAGTTATAACATTAAGCCGTCCGTACAGCGCATAGCTATTATGGATTATTTGTTGGCTCATAAAACTCATCCTTCTATCGATGAGATTTATTTGGCGCTATGTAAGGATATTCCAACCTTGTCCAAGACTACAGTGTATAATACACTGAAACTCTTTGTCGAGCATGGAGCAGCTTTAATGCTTACAATTGATGAAAAGAATGCGTGTTTTGACGGCGATACTTCCCTGCATGCTCATTTCCTTTGCAAGAAATGTGGTAAAATATTCGATTTACCCTATAGTAATGAAGTGAAAAAGTAGAGCAAATTGATATGAATGGATTCAAAGTGGATGAAATTCACCAATATTATAAAGGTATATGCCCTGCTTGTTCTAAAGAAGATTAAGAAAGAAGTTAAAAGGATAGAGAGTAAATGACTAACTAATAAATAAAATATTGACTAACTAATAAAAAGAAATTATGAAAAAGTTTATTTGTACAGTTTGTGGTTATATTCATGAAGGTGATGCAGCTCCTGAAAAATGTCCGTTGTGTAAAGCGCCTGCTTCTAAGTTTAACGAAATGGTAGAAACAGAAGGTGGATTGGAATTTGCAGACCAACACGTTATCGGCGTAGCAAAGGTTGTGATGAAGAAATGATTAAGGATTTGAACAATCATTTCATGGGTGAATGTACAGAAGTTGGTATGTATTTGGCAATGAGCCGTCAGGCAGACCGCGAAGGTTATCCTGAAGTTGCTGAAGCTTTCAAACGTTATGCTTGGGAAGAAGCAGAACATGCTGCTAAGTTTGCTGAGTTGCTGGGTGACTGTGTATGGGATACAAAGACTAACTTGGAAAAGAGAATGAATGCTGAGTCAGGTGCTTGTGCTGACAAGAAACGCATTGCTACTCGTGCAAAAGCTTTGAACTTGGATGCTATTCACGATACAGTTCACGAAATGGCTAAGGACGAAGCTCGTCACGGCAAAGGTTTTGAAGGTTTGTACAACAGATATTTCAAGAAATAATATACAATTTGCTATAGTATAAATGGAGAGAGGGGCAATTATTATTGCCCCTCTCTTTATTGGTTATATTTAGATTAGAGATATATAGGGCTTGTTTCTCATTCTTTCAGTAACACTTCTTCAATGGCTTTCCTGAAAGTAGCTTTATTGGCTGCTCCTATAATGATTTGTGGCTGTCCCGTTTTGGGAATAAAGATGATGGTGGGCAGTGACTGTATTCCCATAACGGCAGATAATTCTTTTGTTTGTCTGTATCTACTTTGTAAACTGCAATTTGATCTTTGTATTCTTTGGCCAGACTTTTTAGCAGAGGGGCAACCATACGGCAGGGACCACACCATGTGGCGTAAAATCAATAACTGCCGGTTTCTCTCCTTTGTATTTCCAGTTAGTGGAACCGGAAGTGTAGTCAAATATATTATCCAAGAACATTTGTTTGTCCATACGTATGACTTTTCCTGAATTTTTATCTGACTTATCCTGGACAGGAGTTTGGGCACTGAGATATCCCGTTAATCCGGCAGTTAATAGAATACATGTGATTGTTTTCTTCATATTTTACTCATATTGGGCTAGAATAGTGCTTAAATCATTGGCACGCATTACACCGCTTTGTCGCCACAATTGCTTACCGTCTTTAAAATCATTAGTGTGGGAACTGACTGAATCTGATAGTATGCAGCAATTTCTTTATGTTTGTCTACATCTACCTTGACAATTCTTACTTTTTCCCCTTTTATTCCTTTTAATTCTTCTAAAATAGGTTTCATGGCTTTGCAAGGTCCGCACCATTCAGCAAAAAATCAACTAATACAGGGATGTTTGAGGTGATTAAATCTTCAAATCTTTCCATAATGTTCTCCTTTCGTTATTTTTATTATAATAAAACGTTTATAGGGTGCTTTTGTTTAGTAAAGCCGGAACAGTAGACTGTTCCGGCTTTGCATATATAAGGTTGATGAACTATTATTTTTTACAGAAGAGGGAGTATAACGTGCATTCAGTCCGTCAATGATTTCTTGTGTGATGTTGTATGCCGGATTAGCGTATAGCAAGTTGTCAAATCCTGTATTGCTGATAATCAGATCATATCCTTTGTTCTGATTATAAATTTTCAAGAATGAATTGATAGAATCACGTAACTGCAAGCTGTTCTTTTGGTTTTCAGAAGCTAGCTCGTCGCTTAGTTTCTGTTGGAGTGCCTGCAGTTCTTGTTGTTGTTTCATCAGTCTCATCTGTTCTTGTTCAGCACGTTCACGTGTAGCAAAGCCATTATTTTCCAGTTTGCGTTGGAATTCTTTAGCATCAGCATCCAGTTTCTTTGCTTTTCATTTAAAGTAGTGCGGATATTTTCTTCTTTCTGTATCATCACTTCATTTAAGTCATTCCAGAAATTGTACTTAGTCAACAGTGAATCGATTTCCACATAAGCTATTTTCATGTTTGAGGAACCTGCAACGCCGGCAGCCGGAGCAGCGGAAGAAGTTGCAGCGTTGTTGTTTTGTCGCTACATTGTGCGAACACTAACACGATGGCTAGCGCTAGAAATCCATTCAGGATGAAATTTGTTCTTTTCATAATCTTTTCACGTATTGTTTATTAATTATTATCCGTTTTGCTTTGCTTTTCAATTTCGGCTATGGCATTTTATTAGATTTGCGTGCTTCACGATCTTGTGATTGCACACAGCCTATTCCTTTTACGGAGTGCCTTATTACCGCTTACATGCGTGTTTGGAAACTTTCCTTTTAGAAAGATTCCGATAGACAATAATGCTATACAGATAGCAACTATTAACACAGTTATAAGGATAGTATCAAGCATTTCTATTATTTTGTGGTGCAAAGTTAGTGTAAGGCAAGGGAAATGCCAAATTTATTGAAGCATTTCGTGTCTGCGGACTAAATTTGCATAGCAAATATAGAATTTTGCAATGATTTAGCTTTCTCTTTTCATTAAAAAGAGGAAGTGTCCTATTTAAGAGAGTTTTTAACTATTTTTGCAAATTTGGAAACTGAATTTGCCTAAACGACATGATTATGAATGAAAAGAATTTAAAGCCTGCATCTGTCTTTTATTATTTTGAAGAGATATGTAAGGTACCCCGTCCCTCTAAAAGAGAGGAGAAAATAATTGCTTATTTGAAAGCCTTCGGTAGAGAACATGGTTTGGAAACCAAGACAGACGAAGTAGGCAATGTATTAATTAAAAGCCTGCCACTAAGGAGAATTTGAAAACTGTGATTTTGCAGTCTCATATAGATATGGTTTGTGAAAAACAGTGATGTGGAGCATGATTTTCTAATTGATCCTATTGAAACAGTGGTGGACGGTGAATGGTTGAAAGCCAAAGGTACTACATTGGGGGCGGATAATGGTATCGGTGTGGCGACAGAATTAGCTATATTGGCTGCTACTGATATAGAGCATGGTCCGCTGGAGTGTCTTTTCACGGTGGATGAAGAAACTGGATTGACAGGTGCTTTTGCATTGAAGCCAGGGTTTATGACTGGTGATATTCTGATTAATTTGGACTCGGAAGATGAAGGAGAATTATTTATCGGCTGTGCCGGTGGTGCAAATACTACAGCGGAATTTACTTATCAGCCTGTTTCTGTCCCACAGGATTATTTCTATTTCCGTGTGGCGGTCAAGGGACTGACTGGTGGGCACTCCGGTGATGATATTAATAAAGGTAGAGCGAATGCCAATAAGCTGCTGAATCGTTTTCTGACTCAGTTGGCTTCTAAATATATTTTATATTTATGTGAGATTGATGGCGGAAACCTGCATAATGCCATACCTCGTGAGGCACAGGCATTATGTGCGGTACCTATGAAGGATAAGGAATCGGTTCGTGTAGATTTGAATATCTATACTGCAGAACTGGAGAATGAATATGCTGCGACAGAACCGAACTTGAGAACCGAACTCTCTTCTGAATCCCCTTGTAAGGAAGCGATAGATATGACTACTGCCGGACACCTTCTGAGAGCTGTTTACGCTGTGCACAATGGAGTGTATGCCATGAGTCAGGATATTCCGGGATTAGTAGAAACTTCGTCTAATCTTGCTTCCATCAAACAGGTAGAGGGAAACAAGATTAAAATAGTGACTAGCCAGCGCAGCTCCATTCTTTCGTCACGCAAGGATATGTCCGAGATGATCCGTTCTGCTTTTCTTTGGGAGGTGCTGAAGTAACAACTGGTGAAGGCTATCCAGGGTGGAAACCGAATACGGATTCTCCTGTTTTGAAAGTTGCGGTAGATAGCTATAAAAATTTTTGGTGTGGAACCTAAAGTAAAGGCAATTCATGCCGGATTGGAGTGTGGTTTGTTCCTTGAGAAATATCCGTCACTGGATATGGTTTCTTTGGACCTACTTTGCGTGGTGTTCATTCACCTGATGAGCGTATGCTGATACCTACTGTAGATAAATTCTGGCGTCATTTGCTGGATGTATTGGTTAATATACCGACAAAATAATTTATATGAAGAAAACAATTTTATTTCTTTGTTTGTGCTACCTGGTAGGGGTAACGTATGCACAGGAACCGTTTCGGGTAATGTTCTATAATGTAGAGAATTTGTTCGATTGTCAGCACGATACGTTGAAAAATGATTATGAATTTTGCCAGATGCTCCGAAAGGATGGACACAAGCGCGCTATCATGATAAATTGGCTAAGATAGCTAAGGTTATTATTGCCACCGGTGAGGAAAATGTTCCCGATTTGGTGGGGCTTTGTGAAGTGGAAAATGATCATTGCTTGAAAGATCTGACAGAAAACTCGCCATTACGCGAGGCAGGTTATCGTTATGTCATGACTGATTCTCCTGATGAGCGTGGTATTGACGTGGCGTTGCTTTATCAGCGAGGAAGTTTTAAGTTGCTAGGCAAAACAGCCTTTCTGTTCCTTATAAGGAGATGGAACGCCGCCCTACACGTGATATCCTTCATGTGATGGGGCAGGTAGCATCAGGTGATACTTTGGACGTGTTTGTGTGCCATATGCCGTCTCGTGCCGGTGGTGAGGAAAAAGTGAGCCTTATCGTCTTTTCACTGCACAGATATTGAACATAGCGGCAGATTCCATCATGAACCTTCGCCAGCATCCCAATGTGATGATAATGGGTGATTTTAATGATTATCCCACTAATAATTCGATAGCTAAAGTATTGGGTGCCGTGGCTCCGAAAGGTGAAGTACAGGCTAAGAAACTGTATAATCTGATGGACGGGCGTAAGGAGGGAACCTATCGTTATCGAGGTGAGTGGGGCGTACTTGATCAGCTGATTGTTTCCGGTTTTGTTACAAGGGCATGATAGTATGCGCACTTCATATGATAAGGCACAGATTTTAAAATATCCGTTCCTATTGGAAGAGGATGAAAAATATGGTGGTGATATCCCATCACGTACCTACTGGGAAAGAAATATCATGGTGGCTATAGCGACCATTTACCAGTGTGTGTGGACTTTGAAATTGGAAAATAGGAGAGAATTAGTGGTTAGTGATGAATGGACTGCGCTATTATGCCGCAGGTGTTAATCACTAACCGCTATATATTTCTATTCATGATGATAAGGACCGTTATTCAATATAGTCATCGCCCGGTATAGCTGTTCTACGAAAATAAGGCGTATCATTTGATGTGAGAAGGTCATCTTGGATAATGAGATCTTTTCTTGGGCTGCATCATATATTTTGGGTGCAAATCCGTATGGTCCCCAATGATGAATACTAACCGTTTGTTTACAGTGTGCATTTTGCGTTCTATCCAGTTGGCAAATTCTACGGAACGGAATTCTTTTCCATGTTCATCCAATAAAACCGCTACATCGCCCGGCAACAAAGCTTTCAGAATTAGTTCTCCTTCCTTCTCTTTTGTTGCTCCATACTCAGGTTTTGGTGTTCTTGAGTTCGGGGATGACTTCCATATCGAAAGAAATGAAGTGCCTGGTACGTTCCACATAATCATTGATAGCGGTGATATAATGTTTTTCGACAGTGCGTCCTACTACTAATAATGTAAATTTCATACGTTCTTTTCTGGTTTACTTTGCAAAATACGGAAAATCTCTACCTTTGCCTATCAATTCATAAAAACGATAACATTATGGACGAATTAGTAGTAAAGACTTAATAGACAGACTGATAGACCTGTCTTTGCTGAAGATATAGGTGATGGGGATCATACTACCTTGTCATGTATTCCCGCAGATGCAATGGGAAAATCAAAGTTGTTGATTAAGGAAGAAGGTATTTTGGCAGGCATTGAAGTGGCTAAAGAAGTATTTCGCCGTTTTGATCCCACAATGAAGGTGGAGGTGTTCATTCAAGATGGAACTCACGTGAAACCGGGTGATGTGGCTATGGTGGTGGAAGGTAAAGTTCAGTCACTTCTTCAGACAGAACGCTTGATGCTGAATATCATGCAACGCATGAGTGGCATTGCTACTATGACCAATAAATATGTGAAGAAACTGGAAGGTACGAAAACTCGTGTACTTGATACCCGTAAGACAACTCCGGGTATGCGTATCATGGAGAAGATGGCTGTAAAGATAGGAGGAGGATGTAATCACCGTATCGGTTTGTTTGATATGATCCTGCTGAAAGACAATCATGTAGACTTTGCAGGCGGCATACATAATGCAGTATCTCGCGCAAAAGAGTATTGCAAGGCGAAAGGTAAGGATCTGAAAATTGAATTGGAAGTACGCAACTTTGATGAATTGAATCAGGCATTGGCAGAAGGGGTAGACCGTATCATGTTCGATAACTTTACACCCGAAGATACTCGTAAGGCTGTAGAAATAGTAGGTGGACGTTGCGAAACCGAATCTTCCGGAGGTATTACTTACGATACCATGTTACCTTATGCGCAGGCAGGAGTGGATTTCATTTCTTTCGGTGCGCTGACTCACTCCGTGAAGGGGCTGGATATGAGTTTCAAGGCTTGTTAATATTGGTATCATTTTATGACCTGTTGGACGAAGTAAAGAATCTGAATGTCAGTTCTTTATTTCGTCCAAAATAATAAATGGCAGGCCTTATTTGCTCTAACAGTTTATATGTGTCCGCTATTTTTGTTTTTCTCCTTGAATTGTGAAGGTGTAACCCCTTTCATCTGTTTAAATGAAGTACTGAAATAGCGCGGATAAGAAAAACCTACTTCATAGGAAATCTCGCTAATGCTCAGATTGGTATTTGCTAAAAGGTATACAGAGCGTTCTATGCGTAGTCTGTTGATATATTCATTGACCCCTAATCCGGTAATTTGCTTTACTTTATTATATAAAGATGCACGGCTCATGGCCATGGTATCTGTCAGGTACTTGATAGATAGTTTTTCACTTGATAGATTCTCATTGATAATTTGATCCAGTTTTTATGAAATCTGCGTCAGCACTGCTGAGCGGAGTTGCTTCCATTGCTTGAGGATATGAAGTATCTGTTATTTCTTCCAAGTCTTTCTCTTTTGTATTTTCTTCTTTATTTCCCAGTACATTATAGAGGACGGTTTGGACAAAATCGCCCATTTCATCTCTCATTTCCTTCTTTTTCTTATGAAATACCCAAAGAGCTATTTTAATGGAAAGAAGAATAAATAAAAGAGTACATATCGAGAAAAACCAACTACTTTTATACCAGGGTGGAGTGATGACAATGTTGATTATGGGTACAGGAGTAGTGTATTCACCATCTTTGGTGCTGCTTGATACCCAGATTTTGTATTTACCTGGTGACAGGGAAGATAAAGAGAGTTCGGAGTCGAAACTTTCGACCGTTTGTTTTCCTCTGCCTGATATGGTATATCTGAGCAAGTTCTTTTGGAAGATATCTTCATTTTTACACATATATGAATGGTCAATGAATTGTAGTTCCATGGAATATGAAGTGTCTGATTCTTTATTTGTTTCAGATAAGAACATCCGTTAAATTTAATATCTGCCAGACTTATCTGAGGTATTTGCGTTTCAGACTGAGGAATATTGGTATTGATTTTCACCAGCCCTTCCGCACCTCCCAAATAAACAAAATTGGGATTGGATAGTGTGTAGTGGGCAGCTAGTATGTCGTTAGGCAGAAATCCGTCAGAACTGTTCCACAATGTGAATTTCTTTTCTTTAATCAAATAAGAAAATAGTTTGTTGTGTGCACAAATCCATAATCTTCCTTTTTGTCGCCAATGAGGAAAGATATTTTTCAAAATAGTTGGTATGTATATGGTGGAATTTTTGTGTATCATATCATAACATCCCAGACCTCGGTCCGTACCTATCCAAATAGTACTATCCTGATAGGCAAGAGCTGTAATTGTCTCCTCTGGGTCTATTTCACATAAAAGGCTGATACTGTCGTTTTCTTGAGGTACATAAAATATTTGATTGACACGTTTTAATAATGAGAAATGCTCATTGGAATAGACGAGACGCAATGCATCCGTATTTTCAGATTGTTGGTGGGCATTAAAGAGAATTTTCCACTTAATGGATGGTATACCCATGGACGGTAACTGATAATGTAAATTTTATCATTGGCTACTTGATGGGCCAATGGAAGATAGCCATAGAAGCATTCTTTGTAATTTGTACCTTCATCAACAATGGTAAAGGGGCGGTAAGTGCCGGTTATTTTATTGAAAATAAATATACCCTTTGTGTAAAGAGATACCATCAACTCCTTTTCAGATATTTTGGCGATAGAGGCCACTTTGTCTCCGTAGGTCGAAGGAAAATGGGTAAACTGATCGGTGTGTGGATCATATAGATTAATACCTCCTCCATCTGTACCAATCCATAATTTGTCATCGTCATCTTCATATAAGGAAATGATAGACTTATCGCTTAAACCGTTGGAGTTGTTCAGGGCTACATCTTTATAAGTTCTTATATAGGTTTTCTTAATGTTAAAGATACCCCTCGGACACTACCTGCCCATAAGTTCCCGTTTCTGTCCTCGTATAATAAGACAATAGAATTGACAGGCAAAGAGAAGTTGTCTCCAGCCACATGACACATTACTTTGATTTGGTCGGAGTTCATGTCAAGTACATTGATACCTCCTCCGTCTGTAGCAATCCATAATTGTCCTTTATGTTCGATGATGTCTAGCACATAGTTGTTGTTTAAAGAAGAAGTCTTTGATGTATAAGACTTTACTATCTTGCCATCTTGGTTGTAGCAATAAATCCCATTGCCGTAAAAGAGGCATATACATACTTGTCTGATACCACATAGAGCGAAATCAGTAGATGATGGATATCTGATGTGAAACGGGTGAGCTGTTGCGTGCAACAATCATAGAGATAGATACCTTGTTCTTTGGTTCCTATCAGTATTTTATTTTTTTCAACTGAACCATTTTTGTATCCGGTATTCGGATATATCCAAATTCTTCTTCTGGCAAATATAGATGCTGTCCATGGTCCGGCTTTTATAATTATAGCGGAAAATGATATTCTCACTTCCAAACAATATACCTCCTTCAATGCAGAGGGAAGAATAAATACAATTGTATCCAGTAGGCGTGAAATTATGATTATCGCTGTTATATAAAACCATCTCTTTGGAGGTGGCCACCCAGATGGTACCTAATGAATCTTCTACTATGTGATTGATGTAATTGTTAGGTAAGGATAGGGAATCACTTTCATGGTGAATGAAGGTTTTAGTTGCTGCTGGAAATAATAGTTCAAGCCGCTCTGAGTACCTATCCATAGTCTTCCTTTCTGATCCATTGTAACGGAGGTAACAGAAGCTTGTGATAATCCTTGATTAGTGGAAAGTTGGGTGAAAGAGTAATTAAAGTCTTGTCCACTTGCAATTGACACCCCTCCCATATAATATATAGTATAAGTAGAATTCGGTACATCTCTTTATGATTTTAGAACAAAATTAAACTTTTTCCTGATAGAGAAAAGCTTCACAAATCTTTTTAGATAAATAAGGAACTAATTTATATGATTTTTGATTTTTATCGTATTACTTTTAAAATTTAGACGATAGTTGATTTGTTTTATACGCACACGGACCCCTCTTGAGGGGATATAGTTAATTTTGCTGCAAATCATCAAACTTAGTTTAACCTTAAATGATTTAAGAATTTTATGAGGAAAAATTATTGCCGTTAGGTAGGCTGTTCGAGTCTGCGTGGTACAATCCAATTTTGAAAGCTGTACCAATGAGTATGGGTATATTGATGTCGGGTAATGCCGGGTATGCAATTGCCGGAAATATGAATGACAACGTAGTAATAGTACAGCAACAGACAATTAGTGTAACTGGTACAGTTATTGATGCGAGTGGAGAACCATTAGTCGGTGTAAACATTGTAGAGGCAGGAACCGTAAATGGGGTTATCTCCGATTTTGAAGGTAAGTTTACATTGAATGTGAAGCCCAATGCTACGTTGAAGATCTCTTATATCGGATATATTGCTCAAAATATATTGGTAAAAGGGCAAAAGAATTTGACTATAACCTTACAGGAAGATACTGAGACTTTGGATGAAGTGGTTGTGGTGGGTTATGGTACAGTACGTAAGGCTGACTTGGCAGGTTCGGTTTCCGTTTTGGATAGCAGGAATTTTAAGGACCAGCCCATTACTCAAGTAAGTGATGCGCTTCAAGGGCGTGTTGCAGGTGTGAATGTGGTCAGTGATGGTGTTCCGGGTGGTTCGGTAAAGATTCGCATTCGTGGTACCAATTCCATTAATAAAAGTAATGATCCCCTTTATGTCGTAGATGGTATGGTTCGTGAGTCGGGTCTTGAAGGTATAAATCCGGAAGATATTCAAAGTATGCAAATTCTGAAGGACGCTTCCTCCACTGCTATCTATGGTTCACGTGGCGCCAACGGTGTTGTTATCATTACAACCAAGAGTGGTGTGAAAGGGCAGACTAACATCACTTTTGACGCCTCGGTAGGAATCTCTCAGGCTACCAATCTTCCCAAGATGATGGATACCAAAACTTATGCCCAAGCACTTGTTGATTATGCGGGTATTAGTGCGAGTGAGGTTTCTGATTATTTGGATGGCAGTAATCCCGGTATTGATTGGACGGATCAGATGTTCCGTACAGGTGTGACTCAAAACTACAAGCTTGTCTTTTCAAAAGGCTCTGAAGGAACTCAAACGTATGTTTCCGCTAACTATATGGGTGATGAAGGTGTCATTGACAAAAATAGTTATGAACGTTATTCGGCTAAAGCCAACATTAAGATCTCTATGGCTAAATGGCTGGATGTTACTGTCGATTTAAACGCATCTCATGGTGTTGGTAAGGGTATTGGGGATTGGAGATGTCAGGTTATAATCCCTTGTGGATAGCCTTTAATTCCTCTCCGACCATGACTATGACAGATAAAAATGGTTACTATAATTGGGACCCTTATGGTACGATTCAGGCTAATGCTTATGGTATAATCGCAGCCAGCGAAAGTGAGCGCCGTCGCGATGTGTTCAGCGGACATATTGATCTTAAATTCAATATTATCAAAGGCTTGACTTTACAAGCAGCAATGGGGTTGATTATTATAATAATACTTCCTATAGCTTCACACCACAATCTGTAAACGGTGCAGGAAAGAATAGCATGGGTAACAGTAATTTACAGCGGATGTTGCTTCAGTCCTCAAATAACATCACCTATAATCATACCTGGAATGACAAACATTATTTGACCGTAACAGGGGTTTGGGAAGCAACAAAAGTACGATTCGTAATATGGGGATTTCCGGTTCTTCACTTCAAGCTGAATCAGTAGGCTGGTGGGATGTGAAGAATGCTGTCACACGTGATGCAACCAACGGCTATTCGGATTGGGCATTGCTTTCAGGGGTAGGACGTGTTATCTATAATTACGATAATCGCTATATGCTGACTGGTACGTTTCGAGCCGATGGTTCCAGCCGTTTCACCAATGATAAGTGGGGTATTTCCTTCTGTAGCTGTTGCATGGACTGCTTCCAATGAATCGTTTATGGAAAGTACCCGTGACCTTATCAGTAATTTGAAGATACGTGCCAGTTATGGTGTTATAGGTAATCAGGATATTGATCCTTATTCAACTCTTGCAATCCTTAATACGACTACCACTTATTTCGGTAATTCTTCAGGAGTAACCGGTTATTGGGCCAATACGCTTGCAACTCCTGATATAAAATGGGAAAAGACAAAGCAGTTTGATGTGGGTTTCGACTTGGGCCTTTTTAATAATCGTATTGACTTGAGTGTGGATTATTTCAATAAAAAGACATCTGATGCACTTCTTTCAACCAAGTTGGCTGATTATTTGGGTGGAACTTCTTATTTGATTAATGCTGGTGAGGTTTCCAACCAAGGTTTTGATATTGCTCTTACTGCAAATATCGTTCAAAGCAAGGATTGGAGTTGGTCAACCACACTTAATGGTACTTACTTGAAAAATAAGGTAACAAAACTGACTGCTCAGGAACCCATTATTTATGGTGGTTCTTTCCAGTCCATTATCACTGATTGTACTATTATTAAGGAAGGTGAAGCGATCGGTACTTTCTTTGGTTATCGTTGGGCAGGAATAGACAATGAAGGATATGACACTTTTTATACTGCCAATGATGAAATAACACGTAATCCGTCTACAGATGATCGTGTTGTGCTCGGTAAAGCAAGTCCCGACTTTACATTGGGATGGAACAATTCGCTGCGTTATAAAAACTGGAGCTTGAATGCATTTTTCAATTCATCTTTCGGTGCCAAACGTTTGAACGCCCTCCGTTTTGCCATGAACTCTATGATTGGTAATTCACGAATGTTTACTGATGCGGATTTTTTGAAGGAAATAGGTAAGACGATGCCCGATCCCCGTGTTGAAAACAATCAATATCTGGGCAATTCGACCAAATGGGTGGAGAATGCAGATTATTTCCGTTGCGAGAATGTGACTTTAGCTTACGATTTTCCGAAAAGCATGACCAAAATAGCCGACCTGCGACTCAGTTTCAGTATTCAGAATCTCTTCACTATTTCCAGTTACAAGGGATCCAATCCTGCTGGTTACTCTTTTTCAAGTGACTATGGTGATCGTGCAAATGGTATTGATACGGGTACTTATCCTACTCCTAGAACTTTTACTTTTGGTGTACGTATGAACTTCTAAATGATTGACAATTATGAAAAATAAAATAGTATTAGGCTGCTTTATTGCAGCATCTATGTTGGCAATGCCTTCTTGCAGTGATTTTCTGACTGAAAACCCGAAAGGAAAATTAACCCCTGAAAATTTCTTTTCCAATCAAAACGAACTGGATATGAGTGTTTATGCCCTATATGCCAAAGTACAGGCATCCCAATGTAACTCTAATCCGATGATTGTGCAATGCCAGGGAGATGACGTAACCTCAACTACGGGATCAAACAAGGGTGCTTATCTTTCTGCAGATGCCTTTGAATCTCCTTCTGACACAAAAGGTCTTGAAGGAACTTGGAGTCGTTTTTATACGATCATCAAGGCAGCAAATTTAATCATTGATAATGCTGGAAAGGCTATGACTTCTCAAGAGGAAATCAATATTGCTCTTGGTCAGGGTTACTACTGGCGTGCATTCGCTTATTTTAATTTGGTGCGTGTTTTTGGTCCGTTGCCTATGAATCTTCATAATTTGCCAGACAACAATTTGACACCTCTATCGACGGTTGCAGAAGTATATGAGCAAATCGTGTCAGACTTGAACGCTGCCGAAGCCTGTAACCTGCCGGCTAAATATACGGAAGCTAACCGTTCCATTGAAGGACAGAATATTTACGTTTCAGATCAGACAGTAAAGGCGACTTTGGCAGCTGTTTATATGGCGATGGCAGGTTACCCTTTGAATAAGACCGAGTATTATGCAAATGCGGCTGACAAGGCTAAGGAAGTAATGGATGGCGTGAATAAGGGTACCTATGACCACTCTTTGCTTTCTGAATGGAAGGATGTTTTCTCTTATGGTAAAAACCATCATAATGAGACGCTCCTTGGAATAGATTACAATTCTAATTTTGGCGGTTGGCAGGAATGGGATTCACAACTTTCATCTTGTCATCAATCAGGAAAACTTTGGAGTGGCTGGGGGGATTTTTTGGCAGAGCGCCGTTATTGGAAAAACTTTCCTGATGGTCCTCGTAAAGATGCTGTTTATTCAAAACAAATTCTATTAAACAATGGAGTGTTGGTTGACTGGTGGGCAACTACGGATGGAAAGCCCTATAATGGTACGAATGCAGTATTTGCCGATTATCGCCCGATGTTTGTGGCGTTTACCGTCAATAAAGACCCTGTGACAGGACTTCCTGCATCGGCTGCTTTCGATTACACCAAACCTATTTGGGGAGGTATGTGTATTAACAAACGACATCAACTAATCCGCTATTCAGAAGTTCTTCTTTGGTATGCCGAATCTGCGGCACGCGCAGGAAAGGATCTCAGCTTGGCTAAATCTGCTCTAAAGCAGGTACGTGCACGTGCTTGTTCCGATGAATCATTTGTAGCTGCTGTGGATGCTATGAGTGCTGAACAACTGGCAGAAGCAGCATATGAAGAACACGGTTATGAAGTGGCTGGTTATGTATTGGCTATGGTAACCCGTCGTTCTGATGAGTTCCGCATGAACCGTCTCAAAGAAAGTTATGACTACCGTAGTGGTTCTCAGGATGAAGTATTGGTTCCTGCCGGTACATTGACTTATAGCTACGACGAAGAAACTAAGACGACTTTTACCTATGCTCTTCAGGAAGATTTGAAAATGGAAGAGAATATGTCTGTAACTGTTCCTTGGAATGGTGAGGCTTCCATTTATCATAATTATCCTCCGAAGGAAGTTGAGAAGAATCCGAATCTGAAACGTTGATATAACGATTAGCTGTTGATTTTAAATTATACTTGAAAAGTTGGAATAAGTATTTGTTATACCTTGGTAAAGATTGTTTGAGGCGTACTGGAAAACTTTCGGTACGTCTCTTTTATTAGAAGGTAAAATAAGCCAATTGGTCGATTATTTGCTTTGGTTGTAATGTTTATTGTTTATCTTTGCAAACAATTAAAATCAATAAAACATGAATAGTAAAACTTTGTTGAAATGTTTATGTATGTGTTTGGCTATGTTTGCCATTTTGGTTAATGCCAATGCTCAAGATTTGAAATCTATATTGACTGGCGTAGCAAAAGCGGTAGTAGGTGATAAAGCAACAACTTCATCTTCTATTATAGGTACTTGGAAATATGTAGGTCCGCAATGCCAGTTCGAAAGTGAAAATTTACTGGCTAAAGCCGGTGGAGAAGTAGCTGCGAAAGAAGTGGAGGAGAAGATGCAGACTGTCTATGACAGAATAGGGATGAGTGGCTGTGAGTATACTTTTAATGAAGATGGAACTTATTCATACACATTGAAAAAACGTACAATGAGTGGCACTTACACGTTCGATGATAAGGAAAAGACCATTACTATGAAGGGAAAATTGGGAGTAAAAACTGTTGCTCATGTCACTGTGACCGGAAGTGATATGAGTCTGGTCTTTAATGCGGATAAATTAATGTCAGTATTGAAAACGATTACAGGTACTGTTTCTAAAGTGAATTCTACTGCTGCCACCATTAATAGTGTAGCCGGATCTTATGACGGTTTGATGTTGGGATTCGATTTGAAGAAGTAATTATAGAATAGGAGCTAGGTTATAATAAAAGGAAGTCATTAAGATGGCTTCCTTTTTTATAGTAAAAATCAAATTATTCTTGTTCTTTCAGTGCTGCGAAAATCAGACCTTCCAGTTCTTCCGCCAGTTCGGGGTTGTCCTGAATCACTTGTTTGGAGGCGTCACGTCCTTGTCCCAGTTTGGTTTCGTTGTAGCTGTACCATGAACCGCTTTTCTTGATAATGCCTAAATCAGCACCTAAATCAATGATTTCACCAGCTCTTGAGATCCCTTCACCAAACATGATATCGAATTCGGCTTTACGGAAAGGAGGTGCCACTTTGTTTTTCACCACTTTTACTTTAGTCTGGTTGCCGATTACTTCTTCACCATCTTTCAGTTGAGTGGAGCGACGGATATCCAAACGTACGGAAGCGTAGAATTTCAGAGCATTACCACCGGTAGTTGTTTCAGGGTTACCAAACATGATACCGATTTTTTCACGCAACTGGTTGATAAAAATACAAGTTGTATTGGTCTTGCTGATGGCTGACGTAAGCTTGCGCAAAGCCTGAGACATCAAACGTGCCTGTAAACCTACTTTGTTATCACCCATATCTCCTTCAATTTCAGCTTTCGGAGTCAATGCCGCGACAGAGTCGATAACAATGATATCAATGGCGGATGAGCGTATCAATTGCTCAGCAATTTCAAGTGCCTGTTCACCATTATCGGGTTGTGATATCCATAAGTTATCTACATCCACTCCCAGTTTGGCCGCATAGAAACGATCGAAAGCATGCTCGGCATCAATGAAAGCGGCAATGCCGCCTGCCTTCTGAGCTTCAGCAATGGCATGGATAGCCAATGTAGTCTTACCGGATGATTCGGGACCATAAATTTCTATGATTCTACCTTTGGGATAGCCGCCTACCCCTAATGCGGCGTTCAAGGCGATAGACCCGGTAGGAATCACTTCCACTTCCTGTACGTTGTCATCACCCATTTTCATGATAGAGCCTTTACCAAAAGTTTTCTCTATCTTATCCATTGCAGCTTGCAGCGCTTTCAGTTTTTCACTATTTCCGGCACTCGGACTTGCTGCGAATGGAATTTCTTCGTTATCTTTTTTTGCCATAAATCTGTTGGTTTATAAAATTTGTTGTGCGTGCTCTTTGTTTTCACCTCTTTGGGAGAGATGATACGTTCAATCACGCCTTCTTCGTTAATGATGAAAGTTGTACGGAATGTACCCATATATTTACGTCCGTACATACTTTTTTCTCCCCATACTCCGAATTGTTCTACCAACTTCTTGTCGGTATCGGCAATAAGAGTAAAGGGTAGCTCATTCTTTTCTATAAATTTCTGATGCGATTTGGCATCATTCACACTGACACCGATTACTTCATAACCATGGGCGCGCAGTTCCGCATAATTATCACGCAAATTACATGCCTGGGCAGTACAACCAGATGTCATATCCTTAGGATAAAAATAGAGTACTATCTTTTTTCCTTTATAATTACTTAAACGAATTTCTTCTCCTTTTTCGTTTAAGCCTAATATTTCCGGGGCTTTATCTCCTATGTTCATTTTTTAGTGGTTAATGATTAATGGGTAGTGTGGCCCAAGTATGAATTATGGGCCATTAATCACTATTTTAAAGTTCTAGATCACCATCGAATACTTCATGCCAAGGCAAACCTTGTTTGTTCAGTTGTTCCATAAATGGATCGGGATCAAACTCTTCCACATTCCATACTCCCGGACGTTTCCACAATCCTTGCAGGAACATCATGGCTCCAATCATGGCTGGAACTCCAGTTGTATAGCTTACTCCCTGCATTCCAGTTTCTTTGTAAGCTTCTTGATGGCTACAGTTGTTGTAAACATAGTAAGTACGTTCTTTGCCATCCTTTACGCCTCGGATGCGGCATCCGATAGAAGTTTCGCCTTCATAATTTTCTCCTAGATCCTGTGGATTGGGGAGTACGGCTTTTAGGAATTGTAACGGAACAATTTTCACTCCGTTATAATCTATTTCGTCAATGCGGGCCATACCGATATTCTGAATGACACGCAGATGAGTCAGGTATTCCTGACCGAAAGTCATCCAAAAGCGAGCACGTTTGATGGTCGGGAAATTCTTAACTAATGATTCCAGCTCTTCATGATACAGCAAGTAGGAATCACGAGGACCGATATTGGGATAAGTCAGATCCTTGTGGTATTCCAATGGCTTGGTGGTCACCCATTTGCCTTCTTCATAATAACGTCCGTTCTGAGTAATTTCGCGGATATTGATTTCAGGATTAAAATTGGTAGCGAACGCTTTGTGATGGTTGCCGGCATTACAGTCCACAATATCCAAGTAGTGCATCTCGTCAAAATGATGTTTTGCTGCGTAGGCTGTATAAATGCCACTTACTCCCGGGTCGAACCCACAACCCAGTATCGCTGTCAGTCCTGCGTCTTCAAAACGTTTTTTATAAGCCCATTGCCAGCTGTATTCGAAATGAGCTTCATCCTTTGGTTCATAGTTTGCTGTATCCAGATAATTCACCCCGGCTTTCAGACAAGCTTCCATGATGGTCAGATCTTGATAAGGCAGAGCTACATTGATGACGATTTCGGGTTTGAAACTATTAAACAGGGCTACCAGTTCGTCTACATTGTCCGCATCTACCTGTGCAGTCTTAATAGCTGGATTGCCGATAGCTTTTACGATTGCATCACATTTTGATTTTGTACGGCTGGCGATCATGATGTCAGTGAATACATCCGGATTCTGAGCCACTTTGTGTGCTACGACAGTACCTACACCGCCTGCACCGATAATTAATACTTTACCCATTTGCTGTTTTTTATTCTTGTTAAAATAAAATGCCCGGCAGACATTACCGTTCACAGGGCAAAGATAACAAAATATTTTGGGTATTAGTGGATACGGTCTAGTTTCTTATTGGTGAAATCTAAGGTTTTTCTTTCGTAGGACCATGTTTCATAGCCCACCCGTGACTATATGAATGCGCATGGGATTACCCAATGCCAGACGACATTCGTCGGTTGTCATTCCTTTTCGTACCTTACCGCGGCTTATCATGTTCCAAACTTCTTCTGTGATATTCGGATACTTGGTTCGTAAGTTGCCTATGCCGAATAGATCCGTAAAATAATTGTCTGATTGTAAAATCACATCAACTACACTCGTATGGGTGAATGCAGATTTTATCTTATAATTCTTTCCATCTATGTCTTCCAGTTCTAAAAAGACGTAAGGAGAGTTGTTTTGTGAGATTATATTTTTGATGGTGAATTGTGTATATCGGGGAAGTCTCACCGGAGTGTCTGTTTCATCTAGACATTCCGTTTCCGCTTTCAGATAGACAGGTTTTTTCCCATATTTACTCATCAGATTCTTTGATTTTTTTGTATTTGCATTACTGAAGCTAAATGAATTTGGAAAATATTTATTTTTATTTTCCATAATAAAATCACTGTCTGCCATGCCACAATTAGTCTTTGATATAGCTACCGGCTGATAGTAGGTGTTTCCTTTCTTGTCTTGGAATACGATTTTTACAGGGTATGCGCGGCTGCCCACTCCGACAGCTGTTACTGTTACTTCTTCATTTATACCAATCGGGACCTCTTTATAGCCCGATATGCTGTTGGGATCATCTATACGTACTTTATTGGTACGCATATATAGGGTTTGTCCTTCCAGCAGTTCTTTGGCTATGTCCACATCACCCAGGTAGGCAAGGGTAGGAATACCGGCTTTGGGCTTCAGGCAATATTGTTCCAGGGTGGTGTTTTTAAGTTCGTGATAATATTGTTGCCCTTCACATTCAAAGTTAAAATGTACAAAGCCCCGTTCGGTAATTTCCGAACCCAGATATTCAAAAATCTTATGTTTTAACTCTCCTGTATCCACCTCCTTGTTGGTTTCCGCCGATTTAAAAGGAGGAATAATGATGTCTTTACGTTCCGGCATCACCATGAATTTCATGCCTGGTGTCCAGTCACACAGGTTGTAATACTTGAAATGATCGTTTATAAACTGTTTTTCCAAAGATTCTACGGAAATACTTGTTTGTTGTGAAGTAGTCGTGACTATATATCCGTTTTGTGCATAAGTGCATAGGCTACAGCTTGTTGCCCCAATTAAAATGGCTAAAAACCTTTTCATTGCTTTAAGTGTTAGTATATATAAATTGATACAAAGGTATAAAATTTTTGTGTATAATTGCTATAGTGAAAAATAAAATGGTTAGTTTTGCACACTAAACTAACAGATTTAACAAAAAAATAATATGAAAAAACTAGTATTGAAAATGATGGCTGTTTGTGCCGGAGCATTGATTGTATCTTGTGGTAGTGGAAAGAATATGTTGTCTGTTTCTTCTCTGGATGGGGAATGGAATATTACAGAGGTGGATGGACAGAAGATATCTACAGAGAGAATGCCTTTCATTGGTTTTGATGTAGCTCAGAAACGTATTTATGGCAATAGCGGATGTAACCGTATGATGGGAAGTTTTGAAGCCGACTCTCTGAAGCCAGGTACATTGAAGTTTGGACAGATAGGAAGTACCCGCATGATGTGCCCTAATATGAAGACTGAGCAGATGGTATTGGGTGTATTGGATAAAGTGACTTCTTTCCAGACGGTTTCTGACAAGCCCGACGTGATAACTCTATGTAATCAAGATGGTCAGCCGTTGATGACTTTGGAAAAGAAGGCGGCTCCGGAAGTGTCACTGTCTGATCTTTCAGGAGAATGGGTTATTGAATTGGTGAATGGAAAGAAGATTGTAGGTACGGCTGAGGTGACCCCTTTTATCGGTTTTAATTTGGATGAAAGCCGCATTTACGGTAATGTGGGCTGTAATACCATAAATGGTGCGTTAATGCAGGAAGATGGAAAACCCAATTCTTTGAGATTTGACAATGTTGCTACTACCATGATGATGTGTCCTGATATGGAAACTGAAACTATCGTGCTGAATGCTTTGAATGAAACAAAAAGTTTCAGCATGAAAGATGATAAAGTATATTTGTTAGGTGAAAATGGAAATGAATTGTTGGTGTTGAAGAACCAATAATCCATCTACATTCGAATTGATATGGGTCGGCCTGTTTTCTCATAAACGAGAAAACAGGCCGATTGCATTTATGGCATTATGCTAGGATGCTGACAGGTTTTTTATTTGGTGGAGTTCTGACATTCTTGCCTTATATGAATCCATTTAAAAGTATCATATAGCAAATAAATCAGTCATTTTGTCAGCCTTTGTCACATTCTTATTTTTGGCATACCGTTTGTTTTATGAAGGGCGTGCGGTTGGTGCACCAAAGAAAAAAGAAGTCCTTCGTGAACCATTCGCCAAGAAATCAGTTTAATTGAAAACAAATAAATAAAGATATATAATTATGGGAAAGATTATTGGTATTGACTTAGGAACCACAAATTCATGTGTTTCAGTATTTGAAGGTAATGAACCGGTAGTAATCGCAAACAGCGAAGGTAAACGTACCACTCCGTCTATCGTTGCATTTGTTGACGGTGGTGAACGTAAAGTAGGTGATCCTGCAAAACGTCAGGCAATCACTAATCCGCAACGTACTATTTTCTCTATCAAGCGTTTCATGGGTGAAACTTGGGATCAGGTACAGAAGGAAACTGCTCGTGTTCCTTATAAAGTAGTGAAAGGTGACAATAATACTCCGCGTGTAGATATTGACGGACGTCTTTATACTCCGCAGGAAATTTCAGCTATGATTCTGCAGAAGATGAAGAAAACTGCTGAGGATTATCTGGGACAAGAAGTTACAGAAGCCGTTATCACCGTTCCGGCATACTTCTCGGACTCACAACGTCAGGCTACTAAAGAAGCTGGTCAGATTGCAGGTCTGGAAGTGAAACGTATTGTGAACGAACCGACAGCTGCTGCTTTAGCTTATGGTCTTGATAAGGCTCACAAAGATATGAAGATTGCTGTATTCGACCTTGGTGGTGGTACATTCGATATCTCTATCCTTGAGTTTGGTGGTGGTGTATTCGAAGTACTTTCTACTAACGGTGATACTCACTTGGGTGGTGATGACTTCGACCAGGTAATCATTGACTGGTTGGTACAGGAATTCAAGAATGACGAAGGTGCGGATTTGACAAAAGATCCGATGGCTATGCAACGTCTGAAAGAAGCTGCTGAAAAAGCTAAGATTGAATTGTCTTCTTCTACTTCAACAGAAATCAACCTGCCATACATCATGCCCGTAGACGGTATGCCTAAGCACTTGGTTAAGACTTTGACACGTGCTAAATTTGAAGCTTTAGCTCACAATTTGATTCAGGCTTGTCTTGAACCTTGCAAGAAGGCTATGAGCGATGCAGGCTTGAGCAACTCTGATATCGATGAGGTAATCCTTGTTGGTGGTTCTTCACGTATTCCGGCTGTTCAGGAATTGGTAGAAAAATTCTTCGGTAAGACTCCTTCCAAGGGTGTTAATCCTGACGAAGTGGTTGCTGTAGGTGCTGCCGTTCAGGGTGCTGTTTTGACAGATGAAATCAAAGGTGTGGTATTGCTGGATGTTACTCCGTTGTCAATGGGTATCGAAACATTGGGTGGTGTAATGACTAAGTTGATTGATGCAAACACTACTATCCCGGCCCGCAAGAGTGAGACCTTCTCTACAGCTGCCGATAACCAGACTGAAGTGACTATCCACGTACTTCAAGGTGAACGTCCGATGGCTGCACAAAACAAGTCAATCGGTCAGTTCAATTTGACTGGTATTGCTCCGGCTCGTCGTGGTGTTCCTCAGATTGAGGTGACATTCGATATCGATGCCAACGGTATCTTGAAAGTATCTGCCAAGGATAAAGCTACCGGCAAGGAACAAGCTATCCGTATCGAAGCCTCCTCTGGTTTGAGCAAGGAAGAAATCGAAAAGATGAAAGCCGAAGCTGAAGCTAATGCAGAAGCAGACAAGAAGGAACGTGAAAAGATTGACAAATTGAATCAAGCTGACTCCATGATTTTCTCTACTGAAAATCAGTTGAAGGAATTAGGCGACAAGTTGCCGGCTGATAAGAAAGCTCCGATTGAAGCTGCTCTTCAGAAACTGAAAGATGCTCATAAAGCACAGGATTTGTCTGCTATTGATACTGCCATGGCTGAACTGAATACAGCATTCCAGGCTGCCAGCGCTGAAATGTATGCTCAGAGTGGTGCACAAGGTGGCGCTCAGGCCGGTCCGGGTGCAGGTGCAGGACAACAGGCTAATCAGGGTTCTTCTAATAATAAAGAAGATATTCAGGATGCTGACTTCGAGGAAGTCAAATAATAAGTAATTCAAAGTCGTAAAGTAAGAAATTACTGAATAGATAAATCATAAATGAGGCATAATTAATAGTAATTGTGTCTCATTTTTTTTATTATAGCATATGAGTAAAGAATTTATTAGAAAAACAAAGGAAAGTAAACCAGTTGTTGCAATATGTTATGACTTTGATAAGACATTATCACCAGATGACATGCAAGCGCAAGGGTATATACAATCTGTTGGGGATGAAGTCGAATCTTTTTGGAAAGAGTCCAATGGGTTAGCTGAAGAGAATGACATGGATCAAAATTTGGCTTACATGTTTACCATGATTCAGAAAGCGCATGGAAAAGTCATATTTAATAAAAAGGCATTAATGGATTATGGGGCGAAAGTACAATTATTCCCCGGTGTTGAGACTTGGTTTAAGCGCATTAGAGACTATGGCATGGAAAGAGGAGTTATTGTAGAGCATTATATCATTTCATCAGGTCTTAAAGAAATGATAGAAGGTACAAAAGTCGCTAATGAATTTGAAAAAATTTATGCCAGTTCCTTCTATTATGATAAAGATGGTGTTGCTCAATGGCCAGCACAAGTTATTAATTACACGAGCAAGACTCAATTCCTTTTTAGAATAGAAAAAGGGACATTAGATGTGAATGATTCAGGTGTCAATGACTATTTTAAACCAGAGGACATTCGTATTCCTTTCAGAAATATGGTATATATAGGTGATAGTGATACGGATATACCTTGTATGAAACTCATTAATTCTTATTCAGGTCATTCTATTGGAGTTTATAATCCAAAAACAAAAGATAAACGAAAAGTCTATAAAATGATGGAAGATAAGCGCATAAAATATTATACTCCTGCAGACTATACAGAAGGATCTGAATTGGACAAATTAGTCAAAACCATTATTGATACAACTGCATCGAATGAAAAATTGATGGCTGTCCATTACATAAATAAGCAAGAGCAGGTAAGCCATAATGGACAGATAGATAATAAGGAAGACAAAGAAAAAGAGAAACTTATTATGGATTTGGAAAATAGCAACAGTTTTAAACAAACTCATTCAATAATTTCAGAACTTAAGAAAATCAAGAACTGGACTCTAGAAGAAAAGAAGCAATTAAAGATTATAGCGGAGAAGAATAAGCAGATTTCTTATATAATGAAGGATGGTGATGTTGCCTCTTTCTACTCATCTCTTGAATAGACTTAAGATTTTTCTATCAACTGTCCTCCTGATTCAAAATAGCTGACGGCAAAAAGTCGTACCTGACGGAGAACCACGTTTCTCCATATAATCCAATTGAGTAAACATATGCCTTGAATGGGGAAATTAAATTAATTGCCAAACGCTAGTGTTCCGGTTTTAATGTGACACTAGCGCTGTTGTTTCTTTTTCTCTTCTCTCCCTAACCTTTTCTAATCCCGGCATCTTTTTGCCAATACACTTTCTCCAGCAGGAAAATAGAGAGGAAAAATTTTCATCAAAAAACTCACAATTTTACTACGGCTTTTATCCATATTGTAAAAAGCAGAGCAGACAAAGTACATTAGTTCTTGCTGACTACATGTTTCTTTGGGCTGTATGTTTATTGAGGGAGCAACTATCAAGTCATGTTCAGCAAATGATAGAGCACTGGCAAGTATAGCTTCCTGTTCTTCTTCAGTAAATACCTTGATTTTTTCTGTTAACCATTCAAGCTCTCCTTGCTGAAGTGCTTGTTGCTTTTCGTTTTGATGTTCCAATAGGATTGCCACATTTTCTTGTTGCTTTTCTGTCAAGGCGTTTTCCAATGCTTGGTTCTTTCGTTTAAGAACATTGAATTTTAGCAAAGCAGCAATGTACATACAGAAATATCCTACTGCAATATCGAATATTAGGACAAGCAGATAATTGTTACTTGAGTTTTGTATGCCACCAGCCATATATTCACTAATAGGGATAACAGCTAATAGCATGATAATGGCTATTGCATAAAGCACTCGGTATCGCGTTTTATGGTTTCCTGTGGCAAAGAGGCAAGCAAAAAGGCGATAATCAAAACGGCTATGATTGCAAAGAGTGGTATGAAAGAGGTCTCCATAGGTTTGTTGTTCTGTTTATGGTTTAACAATAATGCGCCAATAACCAGCCTTGTCTGAACCTTCGTGAACCAAAATTCCCATACCCTAAGGCTCTTGATATTTTTCTCTATAGCGCGTTTAGTTACACCAATCTTGTTGGCCATATTATCAGCTGTGATTGAAGGATCTGAAATAACGAGGTCGATTATCTTTTGTGCAGTTTTACTGACTTTCTTCTGTGTTTCCGATGTATCTCCGAACTTATCCGCATTTACACCGAACTTTTCGACCGAACTTTCTTCATTTACACCGAACTCTTTTGTGTTTACACCGAACTTTTCGACCGAACTTTCTTTGTTTACAGGATACTTTTCGAGGGTACTATTTACCCTGTTGGCTACTTCTTCAACAGGCATTCTTCCGTTGTCACCCCAGTTCAAATTATAGAATGTGGTGTAGAAAGAAGTCGCTTCCGTTTGATATTGCGGCTCTTTACCTTGCAGGAAATTGGGTAGCTTCTCTGTAAGCTCTCGCATTTTGCGTAAACCGGAACCACGTTTCTCCATATAATCCAACTGTGTGAACATGTCTGCAATGACAGGGTTACGGCGCATGGACGGCACTTTGTATATGTCACGGTCTTGAATCTGTGTTCCGTCAAGCATTGCGCCCGGTGATACCAGTTCTACACGGTCATCGTAAATGTCAATATGTACTTCACCGCCCATCACGGTATAATCTCTATGGATAAGATGGTTTACCAATCCTTCGAAGATAGCACGGTCTGAATAGTCGGGGAGGTTTAGACGATAGTTCGGCATCTTCACCCAACCACTCATGGTATAGTTCTTGATGAAGTCCATGCCGTATTTCAATAGTAATACAAGGTTAGCCCGATGTTCCACGGAACTGATGGCATCATCTTTATAGAGTCCAGTCCAACGGGTACAGAAAATACGTGATTGGAATACGGTACAATTATCCACAAACAGCAATCCGGCATTGGTCAGTTTGCCGTCAGGAGTTACTAGTCCGAATGATTCCAGATACTTGTCATTCCATTCCTGATGGGTTTGCTCACGGAAAGTATTGGCGAGAATGATGAAAGAATGTTTGCTGGCATCCACTTGGGTAGGCAGTGAATCCCAAGTCATGTGCGTACCTTTCAATACCAATGAAAGAAGCTGTTGCGAATTACACTCCACGCTTTCATTGCCAACTCGTACATATGCGGTACGTGTCCCATCCTGATAATAGTAATAAGGTGTAAGCGTTCCTGCCTTTACTTTCACTTCAAGCAAGGTATGCCCTTCGTGTTCTATCGGAATAAGCTGAACTTCCGGCACAGGGTCAAGTCGTGCCTTTATCATTTCACTGATAAAATCAGCATCGGCTTGTGGATTCTCCAAACCTACAATTACACCGTCATCATTCACTCCATAAAACAAACTGCCACCGTCCGTATTGGCAAATGCCGACACGGATTTAAGCCATGACTTTACTTTCTTACGTTCCAGCATTTCCTTGAAATCGTAAGCCGAGCATTCCGCTATCAATGTATTGTTATGTATTTGCATAGTTTCCTTATTGTTGTTCGGGTATAACATCCCAATATCATATACAAAGGTAAGGATAAAACCGAAGAATCTGTTAAAAACATCGCTTTCTTTTGATTTTTATGCGTTTACATCTCTTGTTTATGAATAAAAATCGTACTTTTGTGAGCAAGAGCGTGTGTTGCTTATGGATGCTTATTTTCGGGTTTGCGTTATATTTGCAACACGTGTACGCAAGTCGCTGATAGATATATCATGTTGATTTTGAGGAAGTGAAGTAATTCAGACAAGGACATAAATAATAAGCAAAAGCGTGCAGTTTATCAGAGCTGCGCGCTTTTGTATTTTTTATTGTTATATACTTGTCGATATAAGCACACTGAGTTCTTTCTCTTTAATTCTAAAGAATCTATTTGCCGTTACAAGTATTTAAGTCCTCATTAAAATATAAATCATGATATTATATTTTTCTTTGATGATTTATTTAATTAACCTAGGTAATGGCAAATATGAGATTAGTAAAATTAAAGAACCGTCCGAGTAAGGGCGTTTTCGTTTTTGAATACATGCAGGAGCAGATAGAGCGTCTTAGAGGGCAAGGAAAAGAACGGACAGTCGAAACATATCAGTCCGCATTGAACAGCTTCATGAAGTTCCGTGACGGCATAGACTTATGTTTTGATGAGATGGATGCAGATTTGATGGAACATTATGAAACGGAGATGCGCTCCACTCACCATTTAAGTCGTAATACCACCTCTTTTTATATGCGTATTTTGCGTTGTGTGTATCGCAAGGCAGTGGGTGAGGGACTGGCCCTTCCTGCAGATCCTTTTGAGAATGTATATACTGGTGTGGACAAGACCTCAAAGAGAGCTGCCACCCTGACAGATATCAAACACATCAAGCAGTTGGATCTTTCCGATCATAAATCATTGGAATTTGCACGAGATATCTTTCTCTTTTCTTTCTATATGCGAGGAATGTCTTTTATAGATCTTGCCTATTTGCGTAAAAAAGATCTCAATAGTGGCTTTGTGAGTTATAGCCGTCGTAAAACAGGTAAGAAACTCATTATACGGTGGGAAAAACAGATGCAGGAGATTATTGACAGATACGGAGATTCGGAAACACAATATCTTTTACCTATTATAGAACGAGAAGATGGCACGGAGCGCAGACAATACCGGAATAAAATGTTGCTGGTGAACCGTAAGCTGAAGAAGATTGCAGCCCGGGCAGGATTGACCACACCACTTACTATGTATGTGGCGCGCCATTCCTGGGCAAGTATAGCTAAGACGAAAAACATCTCGATTGGTATTATTAGCGAAGCGATGGGGCATGATTCAGAAACTACTACACAAATCTATCTTTCGTCTATACAGACTAATCAGATAGATAATGCAAATAGAAATATTTTAAAAGATCTATAAGAAGGGGAATATTTGAATTATTTTGAAATTAGGACGCACTCTTATATAGAGAGCGTCCGATTTCTTAAATTTCTGATTTCCATTTATGTAGTAAGTTGTATGAATAAAATCAGCCCATAAGTTTATTATATATAGAGAGAAAAAACTTTTTTTATCAGTTTACAGTCTGTAAATGCTAGAAAATGAAAATAAATCTATACCTTTGCAGCCGATAGACGCTCTCTATATAAGAGTGCGTCTGTTTTTAGTCGGATTATTCCACTATGAGTATTGTAAATAACAAGGGCAAAGACATGCCACAACAAATTTTGGGAACGACGGTTCAAAAGACCGACGACGCCGTAGGCATATTCCGAAATGATCAGGAAAAAAAGCATTGGTATGTGGCTGTTGTAAATAACAGAAGTGAAAAAGCCTGTCAGGATAGATTACGAAAACGTTTGAAAAACGAAACTGATAGTGAGAAAGCTTATGAAGTTTATGTCCCTATCCAACAGGAGATGAGTATTCGTCATGATGGTAAACGTAAAAAAGTGGACCGTATTGTTTTCCCTGCTCTTGTGTTCATTCGCTGCACAGATTCAGTAAGACGGAAAGAAATAGTCTGCCTTCCTTATATAAAACGTTTCATGGTTAACATAGCCGGTTCTTCCCGAAATACTTGCCGTCCCGTAGCTATTATTCCAGATCATCAGATGTACAGCTTGATGCGTATGGTCAATGATGCCGAAGAACATGTCACTATTGAGTCATGCCCTCTGCATTTGGGCGATCGTGTCCGTGTAAACGGTGGCAAACTGGTAGGGTTGGAAGGGAATATATGTCGTGAAATAGATGGTTCTACTAGTCTGGTTGTAAAAATTGATATCCTTGGATGTGCTAAAGTTACCATTGCTAGAGAATTGCTGGAACCTATAGCGGAAAAAAACTCAGTTAACATATAATTATATATTGACATACAATGACCATAGCAGTAGACTTTGACGGTACTATTGTTGAGCACAAGTATCCGGCAATCGGCAGGGAGTTGCCGTTTGCCATTGAGACATTGAAAAAATTGCGTGACGAACATCACAGGTTGATTCTATGGACAGTGCGTGAAGGGCGTCTGCTTGACGAAGCTCTTGCCTTTGCCGTGATCGCGGTCTTGAATTTTATGCCGTGAACCGCGACTATCCGGAGGAGGAGAAAGGGCGTAACAATCATTACTCACGCAAGCTCAAAGCCGATCTTTTTATAGATGACCGCAACTTGGGAGGCCTTCCCGATTGGGGTACTATTTATGGAATGATTCATGACGGAACCACTTTTTCGGATTTGATACGTAATGCCGGTGAATCTCCTGTTTCGGAGAATCACGGCAGAGGTCTTTTTTCGCGCCTGTTTGGCAGATGATTGAATAATAAATGAAAAAACTGATATGAAGACTTTAAAGAAACTATTATTGTTTGTTGTGGCATCCGCCTTGTTGGCAGGCTGAACCTCCTATAAAATGTACCTTACATGCAGAATCCGAGGTAGTGAACAGTTACAGGGAAGATCTTCCCCTTTATGATGCAAAGATTATGCCGAAAGATTTGCTGAGTATAACTGTGAACACGAGTGATCCTCAGGCTGCCGCTCCTTTTAACCTGACGGTACAGACTCCTCTGAATGCAGCCCTGACCAATATTAATACTACCACACAACCCACTCTCCAGCAATACCTGGTAAATAACAAGGGTGAGATAGATTTCCCCGTTATCGGTCGTCTGAAGGTAGGCGGCCTTACGAAAAACGAGGCGGAAGATTTGATCCGTGAGCAATTGCAGCCCTATCTGAAAGAGAGTCCTATCGTTACAGTCCGTATGGCAAATTACAAAATTTCGGTATTGGGAGAGGTGAACCGTCCGGGTACTTTTACAGTAGGAAATGAAAAGGTAAATATCCTTGAAGCCCTTGCCATGGCGGGAGATATGACTGTTTATGGCGTCCGTGACAATGTGAAACTGATTCGTGAAGATGCAAAAGGCAAGCGTGAGATTATCAATTTGAATCTTAATAATGCAGAGCTGGTTGTATCTCCCTATTACTACCTGCGCCAGAACGATATCATCTATGTAACGCCCAATAAGACAAAAGCCAAGAACTCGGACATTGGCAGCAGCACCAGCATATGGATCAGTGCTACATCCATTTTGGTATCTCTTGCAAGCCTTCTGGCAACCATCTTGAAATAAAACTCATAAATATAATTGTTGATTACAAACTGTTGATATGACTGACGAACAGAAGAACACCCCTTCGGGTACCGAGCAACGTGAGGAGAACGTTGATCTTTATGCCTTGTTTTTTAAATACTTTGCCTATTGGCCGTGGTTTGTAGCCAGTGTGCTGGTTTGTATTATATCTGCTTTCATCTATCTCCGTTATCAAGCTCCTGTCTATAATGTTGATGCGGCCGTACTCATCAAAGAAGGTGACAAGAAAGGTGGAAGCAGTAATAATCCTATGGGAGCCCTTCAGGATCTGGGTATGTTCTCCATGACTAACAATTTTGACAATGAGGTGGAAATCCTGAAGTCAAGAACCTTGATTAAAAAGGTGGTGAATCATTTGAATTTGTATATTTCAGTGGCCGAGGAACGTATGTTCGGCTATAACACTCCTTTATATAAGTCCACTCCGGTAAAAGTTTATATGACTCCTGAAGAGGCAGACAATCTGGAAGAAGGAGCCAAGCTTCATCTAAAATACACCATGAATGGAAAATTGGATGTAAAAGTGGAATATATGTTTGACGAGGAGAAGCAGGAGACTGAGGTAAGTTTTGATAGTATTCCGGCTGTTTTCCCCACTCCAGTAGGAGTTTTCAGTTTTACAAAGAACGACTCGGTCCCACCTTTGGAAGAAGATATGAATCTGGTGGCATACGTTAATTCTCCTACAGATGTGACGGAAAGTTATGTAGAGAATTTGTCAGTGGAACCCACTTCGAAGACTACCACAATTGCTGCCATCAGCTTGCAGAATACGGTAAAGCAGCGCGGTATCGATTTTATCAATTGTTTGGTTGACTTTTATAATCTGGACGCGAATGACGAGAAGAATGAAGTGGCTCAAAATCCGCAGAGTTTATAGACGAGCGTATTGGCATTATCAATCGGGAGTTAGGTACTGCCGAAACGGAACTTGCCGATTTCAAGCAACGCCCGGATTGACCGATTTGACCAGCGATGCCCGTCTGGCTTTGGAAGAGAGTTCGAAATATGAACAGCAGCTGACCGAGAATGCCACCCAGTTGAGACTGGTGGAGTCCTTGCGTAACTATGTGAACAATCCGAAGAATGCAAACGAGGTGATTCCCGCCAATGTAGGGTTGCAGGACCAGAATTTGGGTTCTATCATCAACCAATATAACACGATGCTGATCGAACGCAAGCGTTTGCTCCGTACCTCTTCCGAAAACAATCCTGCGGTAATCAATATCAATACGGGCATCGAGTCCATGCGGCACAATGTGCAGACTACCGTGAACAGTGTACTGAGAGGGTTGCAGATAGCGCAGTCCAATCTTGAACGTCAGGCACGGAAGTTTGAAGGCAGGATCAGCAGTGCGCCGCAGCAGGAGAAAGAATTTCTTACTATCTCCCGCCAGCAGGAAATCAAGGCGACCCTTTACATTATGTTGCTTCAGAAGCGTGAAGAAAACGCAATAACCCTGGCATCCACTGCTAATAACGGACGTATCATCAAAGCTGCTCTTCCTAGTAAAAAGCCGGTTTCTCCTAAGAAGAAGATAGTTCTGCTGGCTGCCTTTGTATTGGGTATGGGTATTCCTGTAGGTCTTATTTATTTGAAGGATTTATTAAAATATAAGATAGAGAATGCCGAGGATGTGGAGAAGATAACGGATGTTCCTATTTTGGGTGAGCTTCCTTTAAGTAAGAAGCCCGAAAAGGTGCCATTGTGGTTCAGGAGAATCAGAATGGTATGATGGAGGAGGCTTTTCGTGGTCTGCGTACCAATATGTTGTTCATGCTTGGTGCCAGTCAGAAAGTGGTGCTTTTTACATCCACACAGCCGGGTGAAGGTAAGTCTTTTATTGCTGGAAATACGGCAGTCAGTCTGGCCTATATGGGTAAGAAAGTTGTTATTGTGGGTTTGGATATCCGCAAGCCGGGGCTGAATAAGGTCTTTAATCTGTCTCATCGCACGGAAGGTATTACCAATTATCTGGCTGACCCCGAGCATACCAATCTTTTTGATATGATACAACATTCGGATGTAAGTCCTAATCTTGATATTCTTCCGGGTGGTCCTATTCCTCCCAATCCTACAGAGTTGATGGCGCGTACGGTACTGGAAGATGCAATAGAGAAATTGAAAGAGCGTTACGATTACATTATTCTTGATACGGCTCCTATTGCTATTGTGACCGATACTGCTATTGCCAGTCGTGTGGCTGATATGTGCGTGTATGTGTGTCGTGCAGATGTAACTCCGAAGTTGGGGTATCAGTATATTAATGTGCTGCGGGATCAGAAGAAATTCGATAAATTGGCTACAGTTATTAATAGCATTGATTTGAATTCAAGAAAGAGTGGCTATGGGTATGGTCATAAATATGGCTATGGATATGGGCACAAATATGGGTATGGCTATGGTTATGAAATAGGAGATAAAAAGTCTAAATGATTTACACTGCGCAGATTAAATTCCTACAATTTGCAGGGTGGATTTAAAATGTGCCAAGAATGAACACCTTGGCTAGAAAATATTTTCCTTTTGTGCTAATTCCTAATTTTTTATATTATGATAAATTTATTGCTGAAATGAAGAGAAAACTTACTCTATCATTTAAACAGAAAGCCATAGTTACAAATGTTGTATGGTCTTTAGGAGGTAAAATAGTGAACATGGTTAGTGCCTTATTTGTGGGGATTCTTGTAGCTCGTTATTTGGGTCCAGAAAATTATGGTATTATGAATTATGTTATCAGCTATGTGTCTATATTTACAATAGTAGCTACATTTGGAATGAGTAATATTGAAATAAGAGAACTTTCGCGTAACAAAGAAAAAAAAAATTCGATTCTTGGTACTTGTTTTATAATTCGTGTATGTTTTTCTTTAATAGCTTATTTAGGAGTAGTATTATCTTTATTTGTTTTTCAGATAGATAGATTTACAACGATAATGATTTTGGTTTATGGACTTACACTCTTCACTGGAATATCGGAACTGTCGAGAAATTATTTTATATCGATAGTTGAGAATAAATATATTGTCAAATCTGAGATATTTAGAACCCTGGTTGGTGCGATAGTAAAAATCGGATTATTGTTTCTTAAAGCACCCCTAGAGTATTTTATTATAGCTCAGGTTTTTGATACATTTTTGGTAGCAAGTGGCTATTATTATAGCTATAAAGTTATAGTGGGATCAGTAAGAAATTGGACATTTGATAAGACAATAGTACCTTTTTTTATTAAAGAATCATTTCCTTTACTTTTATCCGGTGCTGCAATAGTAATTTATCAGCGTATAGATCAAGTTATGATAGGTAATATGTTGAATAAAACAGAAGTTGGGTATTTTGCAACGGCTGGAAAATTTGTTGATTTGATTTTATTTCTTCCTGCTATTTTAGTGCAGACTATAACTCCTATACTTGTACGGGAAAAAGAATGTGATTCTTATAGCTATGAAGCAAAGAAACGTACTTTTGTAGGTATAACGACATGGGTATCACTGCTAATGGCACTTGCCATTTCACTATCTGCTTATTGGATGATAATTTATACCTATGGTGAAAAATATGCATTGGCTATACCTGTATTACAAATTATGGCATTTAAAGCTGTAGGTATGGCATTGTCTGCTGCTGGAGGGCAGATTATTATTATAGAGCATATTCAGAAATGGGCTTTTATACGGAATGTTTTGGGATGTTTTTTGTGTGTGATATTAAATTATCTGTTCATTCCAAAGTATGGAATTATTGGTTCTGCAATTGTTACTGTTATCACTGTCTTCTTCACAGGATGTATCTCAAATATATTTATTCCATCATATCATAAAATTCTAAAACTTCAAATTTATGCAATGTTTTGGGGGTGGAAGGATATGGTTTATTTTAAACAAATTATAAGACGCTGAATACCATGATTAAAACTCTAAAACTTTTAATTAGAAAAAGCCTTGAGAAATATTACCTTAGAAAAATATTTATGTTAGAGGCTTATCATTTTTTTAAGTTGCTAGTTAAGTATAACGCTTCTATCAATACAGATAGAGATATAGCGAAGATGCAATATACTCTGTTGCGTGAGAATCATACTATTGAAAAAGGACTTTCAATGAGAAATCCCCGAAAGGGATTTGGGCAAAAAAAAGTGTTAAATCTATTAATAAGGCTTGATAAATATGTAACATTGTATTACAATAAGGATAAGGAGTTTGTCGACTATTTGCTGTCAACAATACATTATTATATAACATATACAAAACAAACAGGAGTTGATATATCAGATATTGAATTGAAGTTTAATACTTTACTTAATAGGTTGGATAATCATACATATAAAAACATAGTTTCAGGTATAAAACCTGAAACAAAGGAACATATTCTTTCTGAATGTAATAAAAATTTTGAATCATTACTATATAGCCGACATTCGCTACGATATTTTGAAAATACACTTCTTACAAAAGAAGTTCTTGAGAAGGCACTTTCATTGGCTCAACAAACCCCATCAGCTTGCAATCGTCAAGGTTGGAAAACGCATATTTTTCAAGGTGAAAAGAGTCATAAGCTGATTGAATGGCAAGGGGGATGTCATGGTTTTGAGGATCAAGTTAATACATCTATACTTGTCACTACAGATTTAAGAGCCTTTCTTTTTTATGAGGTTCATCAAGCATATGTTGACGGAGGTCTATATGCAATGAATTTAATTAATGCTCTTCATTCGCTAGGTATTGGTACAATTCCATTGTCGGTTGCATTTGGATATGATAAATTAGATAATTTGTCTCAATTTGATATACCTCGAAATGAAATTCCGATTGTGATAATAGGTGCAGGTTATATATTGGATAATTTTAATGTAGCAGTTTCAAGTAGAAAAAGTATTAATAGAACTAATAAATATCATTAAATATGAAATATTATTTACCAATTCATATAAACGGGGGAAATAGGGGTTGCGAAGCTATAACAAAAGCTACTATGGATATTTTGGGATGTACTAAGGAACAATTGGTTGTCTATAGTAGTAATATAGAAATTGACAGGTCTTTAGGATTGGAACAAAGAGTAACTTTAGTAGCACGAAAACAGTTTTCTTTTCTATTTAAGGTAATTAGAAAAATCAGAAATGTTTTTGTTAAAGAACAATATAGTAGAAATCTCTTCACATATAACTATTTATATAACCCTTTTTTACGGAAGATTACCAAATATGATATTATGTTGTCCACTGGAGGGGATATGATGTGTTATGCAGATAATGAAGTGATTTATACAAATGAGTATCTTTATGATCGACGAATACGAACTGTTCTTTGGGGGTGTTCAATTGGAGAGGAAAACCTTACATTTCGCAAACTTGAAACTTTGAAGCATTTTTCTGCTATATACGCAAGAGAATCGCTTACAAAAGAATTACTACTGAAAAAGGGATTGAAAAATATCTTTTTATTTCCGGACCCTGCCTTTATTCTTAAAGCAGAAGCCTGTAAGTTACCGTCTTGTTTTGCATCTGGCAAAGTTGTAGGTATTAATATTAGTAATTTTGTTTCTTCTGAAGATGGATTTAATACTTTGTTTGGAAAGAATCTAATAAAATTAATAGATTATATTATTGAAAATACATCTTATCATATTCTACTCGTGCCACATGTGTTTTGGGGGGCACAGGATGACCGGATTATTTGTAATTTGGTAAAGGATAGATATATAAGTGAGAAACGGATTTCTTTATTAGATGCTGATTGTTTGAATTATTGTCAATTACGCTACGTAATTTCTAATTGTACAATATTTATGGGAGCAAGAACTCATGCTGTTATTTCTGCTTACAGTACTTGTGTACCCACCGTTGCTATTGGATATAGCATTAAAAGTAGAGGTATTGCTAAAGATTTGCAACTGCCTGAAACTACTCTTGTTGATGGTGTTCATCTCATTAATGATCAGCAACTTTTAAATGCTTTTCAATATGTGAATGACCATAAATTAGAGATACGCAAACATTTAGAAAATATTATTTCCGAATATACTTCTCAGGTTTGGGAAGCTAAAAAAATGTTGGATAGTTTATGATCTAGTATTTTGAAGTTTGTGGATTGATAGAATAGAGTGAGTATAAATTTAATAGTGTCTTTAAAGTATGGTATCGTCTTCTGTTAGTGAATTTCTATCAAAATATTTTCTATGTAACTATTTTTTATTAATGACGGTGGATGTGCTTCTTGTATGGTGTGGTTTAGCTGCAATTGCAAAGTTTGAACTAATAATCTTATTGAGCGCTATTATCATTAGTCTTAATAAATTGCGGAATCAAACAACAAGAATGGACTTGTTTATTATATTTTTTTCTATTTCTATCGCTATTGCTAGTCTTTCCAATATTTATCCACAGGCTTTTTGGTTTGAAGGTGTTAGGTATCAGCTGTTTTCTATTATTTTCTTTTTTGTAGGTGAAAGTAGCACTTCAAAAGATTGGGATTTTTTTGACAAATCCATAATCCCTGTACTTGTGGTATGTTTCATTGGATTAATATTATATATTACGTCTCCAAGCTGGTACGTGGATTTTAAACTTTCTGGATTTACAGATAATGAAGGAGGTCGTTTTTTGGAAATGACACGTTTATCTGCATTTTGGACTTATCCATATTGGGTTAGTTATGGAAGTGGTATTATTTATTTCTATTTGTTGTTTAAATCTTATAAGAAAGGACGGATAACAACTAAAATTGCATTCGCTTTGATTTTTTTGGCTGTTATTATGGTGTTAGCACAGCAACGTGCCCCTATTGCTTTTGTGGCATTAATAACTTTGACTTTGTTAGTGAATAGTCTTTTCAATGGGCAGAAACGATCTTTTAGTACATACGTACTTTTTTTATTACTCATCTTGGTTTGCTGCATTAGTATTGTATTTTCTTTTTTAGATCAAGAACGTTTGATATTTATGCTTTCTAAATTTGAGAGCTTAATAGAAGGTGGAAATGCTTCATTTTTAAAGGAAAGAACAAATATTTTTAGTGATTTCTATTCTAAGAAAATTACTTTTTGGGGAGATGGCATCGGTCGTTATGGACATGAAGCATATTATAGTGGAAAGATGGCAATAACTGACCAGCAATATTTGAAGATAATGTATGAAACAGGATATTTTGGGATAATATGTTATTCTATTTTTATACTCTTGGTTGTCATTCGTGGAATAAGGAACTTTAAAGATAACCTATTTGAATTAGGCATTATATTCTTTTACTTAATGGCTATGACCGGAGCTAATTGTTTGTCAGTTACAGGCCAGCATTGCATCGTTTTTTGGTTTTGTTGTGGCCGTATCTTTAATAAATCATGTTTAACGTATAAGTGTACAAGTTGCTATTCCTTGCAAAAAGATTAAAGTGCTTTAATGGTGAAAATTTAGTTATATTATGAATAAAAGATTGATTGCTATCCATCTTCCACAATTCTATCCATTTCAAGAAAATGATGAATGGTGGGGCAAAGGTTTTACAGAATGGACTAATGTAACAAAAGCAAGACCTCGTTTTCCAGGACATTATCAGCCACATTTACCTTCTGACACTGGCTTTTATGATTTGCGTTTGCCTGAAGCACGGGAAATGCAGGCAGCTATGGCCAAAGAATATGGTCTTTATGGTTTTTGTTATTATCACTATTGGTTTAATGGTAAACGACTGATGGAAAGGCCTGTGGATGAAATTATTTCAAGCGGGAAACCGGATTTTCCATTCATGATATGTTGGGCAAATGAAAATTGGGCAAGAAACTGGGATGGTGGTTTTAAACATCTCTTAATGGAGCAACAATATACGGATGAGGATGATGCAGCTCACATGGATTTTTTATGTTCTCATATATTTTCAGATAGAAGATATATACGGGTTAATGGTAAGCCTTTTTTTGCGATTTATAAAGCCCATTTATTGCCCGATGTGGAAAAGACTATTAAAATTTGGCGCGAGGTAGCTCGGAAGCATCAGATGGAATTGTATTTAGCTCTTTTTGAACACACTGGCTATAATATTCCGGAATATTTATCCAAGGGTTTTGATATGTCCATTAATTTTCAGCCTTTCTGCATGGGTAAGTTTCAGCATTGTAAAGTGTTATTCAATATAACATTAAGCAAGCTTTTAAATAGAAAAATCACGATGCTGCATTCATACAAGAAATATGTAAAGTATCGTATTAAAACTCCTTTGCCTTCTTATCGGCAATTTCCTTGTGTTACACCAAATTTTGACAATGCTTCTCGACGTATGCATAAGGGATTCACTGCTTTTATAGGAAGTACTCCTCAATTATATGGAAAATGGCTGAGCAGTGTCTTTGAAAAATTCAAGCCTTATAGTCAGGAAGAAAATTTTATTTTTATAAATGCTTGGAATGAATGGGCGGAAGGAAACCATTTGGAACCAGACCAAAAATGGGGAAGAAAATATTTAGAAGAAACTAAAAAAAATATAGACCAATATAAAAACCGATGATATGAAAGAAAACAAAGCAAGGGTCATAGCATTTTATCTTCCTCAATATCATCCTATTCCTGAGAATGATAAATATTGGGGAAAAGGATTTACAGAGTGGACAAATGTAGCTAAAGCAAAACCATTATTCCGTGGACACTATCAACCACATATACCAGCGGATTTAGGCTTTTATGATTTAAGGCTTCCTGAAGTAAGAGAAGCTCAAGCAGAACTGGCTCGTGATGCAGGCATAGAAGGATTTTGTTATTATCATTATTGGTTTGGAAATGGAAAAATGCTTTTGCAAAAACCATTTGAAGAAGTTTTGCGATTAGGCAAACCAGATTTTCCATTTTGTTTGTGTTGGGCTAATCATGATTGGACAACTAAAACTTGGGTGAAAGGCTCTTCTATGGTGAATAATACAATGATTGCCCAACAAGAATATCTTGGCGAACAAGATGATATAAAGCATTTTGAGTATTGTTTGCGAGCATTTAAGGATCACCGTTATATCACTATTGAAGGTAAGCCGATTTTCCTTATTTATGATCCGTTAAGTTTTCCTAATGTTAAGGAGTTTATGAATAGGTGGAATTTTCTAGCGAAGAAGAATAATTTGAAAGGTATTTATTTTATTGGAGTTACTACAGGGAGGCAGTCTTCTTATAAAATTGTCACAAATTTAGGATTCGATGGTGTTTGTCATAATAGGCGTTGGGAAGCTGAAGCTAAAGCTGCAGGTTTTCGTTTTGTTCGTCGTATGCAGTCATTATTGGGATGGCATTTGGGTATCTCTTTGATGAAATACGATTACAATAAGGTTGTAAGAAATTATGATACACCAGAAAATAAGTTGGAAAACTGTTATCCGGTTATTACTCCAGGATTTGATAGAACACCACGTGCAGGAAGACGTGCTGGTATATATGTAAATTCATCTCCCAAAAATTTTAAGAAGCATGTAGCCGAAATATGTAAATCTATTCAAGATAAAGATGATGATCATCGTTTGGTATTTCTTAGTGCATGGAATGAATGGGGGGAAGGGAATTATATGGAACCGGATTTAAAATGGGGACATGGTTATTTAGAAGCGTTAAAATCTGTCGTAAAATTTCAAATCAAATAAAGTGGATTTGTTTTTATAAGCTTCTGATTTTTACTGATAATATTAAGTCAAATGCAGAAGTTATATAGTATCTATTAAAATAGCTATTATAATTAATGTTTGAAAAAATCAAATAAAAACATACCTAATTATGGGACATGATTATTATACAGATGATAAAGGAACTTTGGTGCTTATGGCTCTTCTTAAAGAGTATGGGATCAAGAAGGTGGTAGCCTCACCAGGTACAGGGAATATGGCTTTAGTGGTTAGTATGCAACACGATCCTTATTTTGAAATGTATTCATGTGTTGATGAAAGGTCTGCTGCTTATATGGCTTGTGGCATAGCTGCAGAATCTGGAGAGCCCATTGTGGTAACTTGTACGGAGGCTACTGCGTCAAGAAATTATCTGCCTGGGCTAACCGAGGCCTTCTATCGCAAATTACCTATATTGGCTATTATGACAGGACGTGGTGAGAATCGTACGGGGAGCTATGAACCGCAATCCATTGACAATGCGGTATTACCCAATGATGTGGCAAAATACAGGGTGAATATTCCTGTATGTAGAAATCATAAAGATGAAAGAATAGTCACAACCAAACTGAATGAGGCTATCAATAACTTATATACAGGCGGTGGTGGTCCGGTATGTGTAGTTATGGAATCGTATGACAGTCTTGGATTCTTGGTGAAGGAATTGCCTAAAGTAAGGGTAATCAAAACATATAAGAAGAAAGAAGAACTTCCACCTTTACCACAGGGCAATATCGCTATTTTGGTTGGGGCTCATCAGAAATGGAATGCAAAGGCTGTAAAAGCAGTTGAACTTTTTTGTGAGAAGAACAACGCTGTTGTGCTTTGTGATTTGACCAGTAATTACACAGGCAAATATCGTGTCAATTATTCTATTGTTGCAACCCAAGAAGGATGTTCGAAGTTGCTTCCGGACATTGCTTTGTTAATCTATATTGGTACTGTTTGCGGTGATTATTATACATCTGAGGCTATGTGTTGTGCTAAAGAGTGGTGGATGGTCAATGAAGATGGTATTTATCATGATAGATTCTACAAGCTAACAGCGATGATTTCAATGGAAGAGGTAGATTTTTTTGAGAACTATTCTATTGGCGAATATAAGGAAACAAGTCTGTATGAAGAACTAAAGAAACAGTGTAGTACGATGATTGATGCTATTCCTGATTTGCCATTCTCAAATCTATGGATTGCTCAGACTTCGTATAAGCATATTCCGGAAAACAGTGTGATACATGCGGCCATCAATAATTCGTTCAGATCATGGAATTATTTTCCTTTGCCTTCCAGCGTAACTGGAAGTTGTAATGTAGGAGGATTTGGCATCGATGGAGGTTTGTCCACATTAGTTGGAGCCTCATTGGTGCATTCTGACAGACTATACTTTGGTATTATTGGTGATCTTGCATTCTTTTATGACATGAATGCCTTGGGCAATCGGCATATAAGAAATAATCTCCGGTTGCTGTTAGTTAACAATGGCAAGGGGCAGGAATTCCGCAATTATCAACACCCGGCTTCTTTGTTGGATGATGATTGTGATAAGTATGTGGCTGCAGGAGGGCATTACGGAAAGCAATCACCCACTCTTGTAAAGTATTATGCAGAGAGTATGGGCTTTAGATATCTTACAGCATCCAGTAAAAAAGAGTTTCTTAAATTGTATAAGGACTTCTTTAATGATAAACATGCTGACAAACCAATGGTGTTTGAAGTGTTTACAGATAATGTGCATGAGAATGAAGCATTACATACGATTCGATATATGGTGAAGCCAAAAATATCTCCTGGACGTTTAGCGAAACAAATTATAGCCAAAGGTATAGTGGGAGAGACTGGAATTCAAGTTATTAAAACCATAAAGGATAATATGGGATAAAAAATATGAAACTTATAGTTTCGCTTTGCTTTGTATAGGTAGATATTTGTTGATAAATAAATACAAAGTGATATTTCTGGATATAATTGGGGAAAAACAGTATACTATGAAAATTTGTATTATCACTTGTCATGATGTATATAATTTCGGTGCATCATTGCAAGCCTATGCTTTACAGCATTATCTGGAAGAATTGGGCCATGAGGTGGAGATTATTAATTATCGTCCCGGCTATTTATATAAAAAATATGATTGGAAATCATTTACAAGTAAAAAGTTTGATAAGCTTAATAGTTTCTTTGTAACAAGGTGGATGTTTCGTATAGCTAAATGGTCTTATTTAAGATTTTCGCTAGGACGCAAAAAATGTTTTGACGAATTCACAAAGAATTATTTGAAGTTGACCGATAAGACTTATTACACTTTTGAAGAATTAAAGATGAATCCTCCTTGTGCTGATATCATTATAGCCGGAAGTGACCAAATATGGAATCCTTTATTTCCTAATGGTAAAGATCCCAGTTATTACATTGATTTTGCTTTATCACAAACAAAACGCGTGTCGTATGCTGCTAGTTTTTCTGTAGAATACATTTCTGATGCAGATAAAGAATTTGTAAAAGGAATGTTAGCTAAAATGAATCGTATTTCAGTAAGAGAATATCAAGGAGTGGATATCCTGAAGTCGTTAGATATTAAAAATGGAGTAAAAGTATTAGATCCGGTCTTTCTTCTTGATAGAAATTATTGGGAAACATTTATGCATAAAGGATCAGAAAAGGATTATATCTTAATTTATGACTTTGAGGGAAGTGATTTGATGAAGCGTGTCGCTTTATATTTTAAAAGGAAAAAAGGTTGGAAGATTTATTCTATTAATGACGCATTGCCTCGATTATATGCGGATAAGAATTTTACTAAGGTAGGACCACAGGATTTTCTTTCCTTAATTTATAATTGTAGTATGTTCTTGTCTAATTCGTTTCATGGAACTGCTTTTGCTGTTTATTTTAATAAACCTTTTTATGTATTTGGGCTAAAAGGTATTAGTTTAAATTCAAGAATGGAGAGCCTGCTGCGTTCTGTAGATTTAAAGGATCGCTTTATTACAGAAAATATTGATATAGAAAAACTTCATTTAAATTATGACTTTAATAAGGTGAATTTATTAATAGAGGAAGAGAAAAACTATTCTAAGCAATTCTTGGATTCTGTCTTGAAAACTAACTAAAAAGATCGTTTGTATGACTCTTTTATCAATCTGTATTCCTTGTTATGGACGAGTGGAATACGTTAGGAAAACTTTGAAAAGTATTTTTATAGATAATGCTGATGTTCCATTAGAAAAGTATGAAGTTATTATATCAGATAATGATTCTAATCAGGCAATTAAAGTGTTGACAGAAGAATTTAAGTATCCTAATCTGAGATATTTTTATACCAATTGCGAAGGATTCATGAATTCTTACTATGTGTTGACTTATGCACAAGGAGAATTTTTTAAACTGCATAACAGCCAAACTTTATTTAGAAAAGGGAGTTTAAGTAAAATTATTTCCGAGATAAAGAATAATATAGAAAATAAGACTTTAATTTTTTATACAAATGGATTATTGGGAAGTCGTAAAAGTCAAACCTATTCTAATTTTAATGATTTTATGTACAACCTCTCATATTGGTCTTCATGGAGTAATGGGTTTAATATATGGAAATCAGAATTTGATAAAATAGACAAAAATCTGAAGTTAAATAAATTGTTTCCTCACACTTCCTTGTTTCTTACTCAGCATCAGGCAAAATTATTTTGTATAAATGATAACCTATTATTTGATGTACAAAGAATACCTAAACGAGGGGGACATAATAAATTTGAGGCATTTACAATTGAGTATCCTTCGTTGCTGGATGAATGTTGTAAGAAAGGGCATATTTCAACGAAATGTAAAAAACACATATTATTTGGAATTATGGTACAGTTTCTTCCGTCTTTACTTTTTAATAAATATATTATTCGAATAGAAACATTTGATGATACGGGCTTTAGAAACAACTTGAAGAAATATTATCCTTCTTATGCTTATTGGCTTGTTTTAATTTCTGTTTTAGGTGTTCCTTTTAGATTGTTCTGTCGAAAATTAAAAAATAAAAGATGAAAGCTAAGATATTCTGTCTGTTTTTTCTTATAGTATTAGAATTTATAGTATGTCCGCAGAACGGTTGGACACAAGACAATACTATTCCTATGATTGGTGCCTACTATTTTGACGGTTGGTCCGGAAAAAATAATTCTCAAGAACTATGGGCACAAGAAGCCCCTACTCATCTGACAGAGAAACTATATAATGATTATAACGAACGTCAACCAATTTGGGGGTGGAGAAATGATGATTTAGCTATAATGGAACGTCAAATAGATATTGCTTCCCAAAATGGCATTACTTTTTTCCTGTTTTGCTGGTATTGGAAAAAAGATAAGGGGGAGATGGATATTAAAAGTATAGAAAATCATGCATCGCATACTAGTTTAAAGCTCTTTATGAAAGCTCGCAATAAGCATAAAATGAAATTCGCTTTATTAATAGCCAATCACCAGGGAGCTCGGATAGAAGGGGAGGATAATTGGTTGAAAGCAATGGATTATATGGCGGAAACATATTTTCAAGATAGTCAATATCTTAAAGTTGAAAATAAGCCTGTGGTAGCATTCTTTAATGCCAAAGCAGCTGCTCCATCGCTTGCCAAAATGAATGACTATTTAAAAACTAAAAATTACGCAGGACTGTTTTCAATATCCTGTAATGATAAAAGTAAGAAATACAGTGCAAATTCATGGTATAATATTCGTGAACATGAGCCGGGATATGCTTATAGAAAAGAGTATGAGACCTTAGCGAAGAATGCGGAAGTAAGTTGGTACACTTATCCTAAAGAGTACAATATTATTCCATTGGTAATGGCAGGATGGGATCAGAGGCCATGGGAGAAACAAGAAAAATCTCTTTATTATGTGAACAGGACACCTCAACTCTTTAAACAACATCTTAAAAATGCGGTGCAATTTGTGAATGAAAGAAGTTGTAAACCTAAAATGATATTGATATATGCATGGAATGAATATGGCGAGGGCGGATATATAGCACCTACTGTAGGAGACCCGAAAGGAAAGTATTTAAAAATGATTAAAGAAGTAATTCGTTAGATTATGAAAATAGCATTTATCAGCACCCGTGGTATCCCAAATAACTATGGAGGTTTTGAACAGTTTGCCGAATATATTTCAGTGGGGTTGGCTGCACGTGGGCATGAGGTTGTGGTATATTCACCTCATTTCCATCCTTATAAAAAAGACACTTATAAAGGAGTACGTATAAAGCATATCTATAGTCCCGAAACTTGGATGGGCAGTTCGGTAGGGAGTTTCTTTTATGATTTTGCGTCATTGAAAGATGCATTGAAAAAAGAGCATTTCGATATCATTTACGAAGCCGGCTATACAAGTATTGTACCTGCTTATATTTGGTTCAATGTGAAGAAGATCAAATATCCCATATTTACGACTAATATGGATGGCTTGGAATATAAGCGTACTAAATTCAACAAATGGGTACAGAAATTCATTTTTTGGGAAGAACGTACTACCGTGAAACATAGTCATTATTTGATTGCCGATAACATGGGAATTCATGATTATTATAAAGAGAAGTATAATAAAGAAAGTAAGTTCTTGGCTTATGGAGCAGATATCCATGAGGATTATGACATATCATTATTGGCTGAGTTTGGTTTGCAACCACGCAAATATTATTTATTAGTGGCACGCTTGGAACCTGAAAATAATATTGAAATGGCTATACAAGGCTTTTTAGCATCTGGCGAAACGGATAAAAAGGAACTTATTATAGTTGGAAAAACGAATACTCCTCATGGCAAGTATTTGGTAGGAAAGTATACAGGCCAACCGGGTATTCGTTTTGTAGGGGGGATTTATGATTTTAAAAAGTTGAATTCAGTCAGATACTATTCGTTTGCTTATTTTCATGGACATAGTGTGGGTGGTACGAATCCTTCTTTGCTGGAGGCAATGGCGTCAAGTTGTTATATATTGGCACATGATAATATCTTTAACAGGGCGGTTTTAAAAGATAACGCACACTATTATGCTTCTTCTCAAGCCGTAACTAAACTACTGAATTCTATCTATGAATTAAATGAATCTTGCCGTAATAAGTTTATTGAAAACAATTTGCAAGAAATTCGGAACGAATACTCATGGGAAAGTTTGATAGATAAACATGAAAAATATTTTTATTGGTTACTTTCTCAGAAACAATAAATTGCTACCTTTGTTCATGATATCATCATGAATAATTAGGTTTTGGCAAAAAAAGAGTATAGACAACTTTCCGCACAAGAGGAAACGGCATTCATCCTAATGGTGTTGTTGGATGAAGGCAAAAGCAATTTGCCTTATAGATTGTTGCGTTGTTTGACAAGTGTACATTTTGCCAATCAATATTATTTAAAAAGACTGTTCTCCGGATACCGTTCTTTAAACTATAATTTTTATCGTGATAAATTTGAAAAGGAACAAGGTTGATTGTTGTTTTTCCTGCCTTTTGTTTTAATGAAGAAAATTTTATTTGTTTTTCTGCTGTGTATGATATGGCAGGAAGGTTTTTCTCAGTATGTGTATGGAACCACCGGACTTCTGCACATGCCTACTGCCGATATGCAACGGGATAAGACATTCCTGTTCGGAGCTTCTTATTTGGATGTGGCTGCTACTCCTGCCCATTGGAATTATCATACGTTTAATTACTACATTAATATCACCATTTTTCCTTGGCTCGAAATCGGATATACTTGTACCTTGCATAAGGCAGAACACGGTAGTACTTATTTCCCACCTTCCGTTTGGGGGAAATATTGTAACCAGGACCGACAGTTTTCAGGGCGGTTGCGTATATGGAAAGAAGGGTGGTGGAAAGAATGGACTCCTCAGATTGTATTGGGCGCGAATGATCCAAGTACCAATGATATATTAGGAAATTCTGATAAAGATGATTATGGCATTGGTGGAGTAGGAGAGATGGGTAATGGACATTGGAACCGATATTATATAGCTGGTACTAAGCATTTTTATTTCAAAAATAGGGGAGAGCTAGGCATTCATGTTGCTTATTTATACAATAAACGGAAAGACTATCATTTAAACGGTCCGGCTGTTGGAGTAAATTTTCATTTTTATCTATCGGGTACAAATTTCTTTGTGAAGGCATTAAACAATCTTAATGTAATGGCTGAATACGACAGTCGTACCATAAACTGTGGGTTAAAATATAGTTTTTGGAAAGATTATATTAATGCTGTGGTAGAAATGACAGAATGTAAGCATTTGTCAGGCGGAGTGATATTTAAAGTACATTTAAAATAACAAACACTATAACTTATTCGTATGAAAGGAATTGTTCTCGCCGGTGGTAGCGGTACCCGTCTGTACCCCATCACCAAGGGAGTAAGCAAGCAGCTTCTCCCCATCTTTGACAAACCGATGATTTACTACCCTATTTCAGTCTTGATGCTGGCAGGCATCCGTGAGATTCTGATTATATCCACTCCTATGATCTGCCCGGCTTTAAGCGTCTTTTGGGCGATGGATCAGACTATGGTGTGAAGTTCGAGTATGCCGAACAACCTTCTCCCGATGGTCTTGCACAAGCCTTTATTATCGGAGAGAAATTCATTGGTAATGATTCTGCATGTTTGGTATTAGGCGACAATATCTTCCATGGTAACGGTTTCAGTTCTCTTCTTCGTGAAGCCGTGCGTATGGCGGAAGAAGAACAAAAAGCTACTGTATTCGGTTACTGGGTGAACGATCCGGAACGTTATGGTGTGGCAGAATTTGATGTGGAAGGTAACTGCCTGAGCATCGAAGAAAAACCGGAACAGCCCAAATCAAATTATGCAGTGGTGGGCCTCTATTTTTATCCCAACAAAGTAGTGGAAGTGGCCAAGAACATCAAACCTTCCGCACGTGGCGAACTGGAAATAACGACAGTGAACCAGCGTTTTCTGGAAGATCGTGAACTGAAAGTACAGACGTTGGGACGCGGTTTTGCCTGGCTGGATACGGGAACGCATGATTCATTGGCAGAAGCTTCGACTTATATAGAAGTCATTGAAAAACGTCAGGGTTTGAAAGTGGCTTGTCTGGAAGGAATTGCTTATCGCAAAGGCTGGATAACGGCAGATAAGATGCGTGACCTTGCCAAACCGATGCTGAAAACCAATACGGTCAGTATCTGCTCAAAGAGATTGATGAAGTGGAACGTACAGGCAAAGAAAATCTAGATTAAGATATGGAGGTTATAAAAACAGGAATAGAAGGTGTGGTGGTCATTGAACCGCGCATCTTTAAAGATGAAAGAGGCTATTTCTTTGAATCTTTTTCTCAACGGGAGTTTAATGAAAAGGTGATGCCTGTCAATTTTGTACAGGATAATGAGAGTATGTCATCGTATGGCGTGATGCGTGGGTTACATTTTCAGCAAATGCCTTATACTCAGAGCAAGCTGGTGCGTTGTGTAAAAGGTGCCGTACTTGATGTGGCGGTAGACATCCGCAAGGGAAGTCCTACATACGGGCAGCATGTTGCGGTGGAATTGACGGAGGAAAACCATCTCCAATTCTTTATCCCCCGTGGATTTGCCCATGGTTTTGCCGTATTGAGTGAAACAGCGGTTTTTCAATATAAGTGCGATAACTTCTATGCACCGCAAGCTGATGGTGGCATTCAGCTGCGCGATGAAAGTCTGGGTATTGATTGGAAAATACCCGTTGCCGAGGCCATTTTAAGTGAGAAGGATTTGAAACATCCTTTGTTGAAAGACTATGACTCTCCGTTTGACTACACTATTAATCTATACGAATGATGAATATACTTGTTACAGGTGCCAATGGTCAACTTGGCAATGAGATGCGCAGGGTGTCGTTAGACAGCCGGAATCGTTATCTCTTTACAGATGTAAATGAACTGGATATCACAGATGCGACAGCTGTCCGTAATATGTTGAAAAAAGAGCAGATAGATGTGATTGTAAATTGTGCTGCTTATACGAATGTAGACAGGGCGGAAGATGATTTTGCTATGGCTGATTTGCTGAATAACAAAGCTGTGGAGAATTTGGCTGTTGCTGCCGCAGAAACAGGTGCCACGCTTATTCATGTATCTACAGACTATGTGTTCCGAGGGGATAAAAACATTCCTTGCCGTGAGTCTTGGGAAACTGATCCGTTGGGTGTCTATGGAAAAACCAAACTGGCGGGCGAACAGTCTTTGGTAAAAGCAGGATGTAAATATCTTATTTTCCGCACAGCTTGGCTTTACTCGCCTTTCGGTAAGAACTTCGTGAAAACCATGCGGCAATTGACTTCAACAAAAGATTCACTGAAAGTGGTTTTTGATCAAGTAGGCACTCCTACTTATGCCGGAGATTTGGCTGCTTTGATCTATAACATAATCGAAGAGAACTTGCTGGATCGTCAAGGTGTCTATCATTTCAGCAATGAAGGGGTATGTTCTTGGTATGATTTTGCGAAGGAAATTTGTGAATTGAGCGGAAATAATTGTGACATACAGCCTTGTCACAGCGATGAGTTCCCCAGTAAGGTGGAACGTCCTCATTTTTCGGTGCTGGATAAAACAAAAGTGAAGGAAACTTTTGGTATCACTATCCCTTATTGGAAAGATTCTCTAAAGAAATGTATGCTAGAATTGGAAACTCAACAATAACTAATTAAAACAATATTTTAAATTATGGATTCATTCAAACGCAATATAATCATTACCGGTGGTGCCGGTTTTATCGGCAGCCATGTGGTACGTCTTTTTGTAAACAAGTATCCGGAATACCGCATTATAAACTTGGATAAACTGACTTATGCCGGTAATCTGGCCAATTTGAAGGATATAGAGGACAAACCGAACTATATTTTTGTAAAGGCGGATATTTGTGATTTTGGAACCATTCAGGAATTATTGGTGCGATATCAAGTGGATGGTATTATCCATCTTGCCGCCGAGAGTCATGTGGACAGAAGTATCAAAGATCCGTTTACTTTTGCACAAACCAATGTGATGGGTACATTGGCTTTGCTTCAGGCAGCCAAGTTGTATTGGGAATCCCTGCCGGAAAAGTATGAGGGGAAACGCTTCTATCATATTTCCACCGATGAAGTATATGGGGCATTGGAATTTGACGGGACTTTCTTCACGGAGGAAACCAAATATCAGCCTCATAGTCCGTATTCTGCAAGTAAGGCAAGTAGTGATCACTTTGTTCGTGCTTTTCATGACACATATGGTATGCCTACCGTTGTAACAAACTGTTCTAACAATTATGGTCCTTATCAGTTTCCGGAAAAATTGATTCCGCTTTTTATCAACAATATACGTCATGGAAAACCATTGCCGGTATATGGTAGGGGAGAGAACGTACGCGACTGGTTGTATGTTGTGGATCATGCCCGTGCTATTGATCTTATTTTTCATCAGGGCAGAACAGCGGATACATATAATATCGGTGGTTTCAATGAATGGAAGAATATAGATTTGATAAAAGTAATAATCAAAACCGTGGATCGTTTGTTGGGAAATCCGGAAGGCACTTCAGAGTGTCTGATAACTTATGTGACCGACCGCAAAGGTCATGATCTCCGCTATGCGATTGACAGCAATAAACTGAAACACGAATTAGGATGGGAGCCTAGTTTGCAATTTGAAGAAGGTATAGAGAGAACGGTCCGTTGGTATTTGGACAATCAGGAATGGATGGATCATATTACCAGTGGCGAATATGAAAAATATTATGAGTCGATGTATAAGAACAGATAATGAGAATCCCAGTTGGGGATAATACGGCATACATCTTTAAACTTACCCCCCATACCACTATGAAAGACAAATTAGCATCCTACAACCACTTGATCGAGACCTTTGTGATTGTCACCGAGACCTTTCTTTGCGGTCTGCTATTCCTGCTTTTCAGCAAGCTGTCCAATGAGATGCAGTGGGATAGCCTGCAGGTTGGTGGAACCACCGTTCTGCAAGTCATGCTTACACTGATGTTATGTTACGCCCTTTGCGCCATCCATTCAGGAGTAGTGCTTCACCGGAGGAAAGTGCATTCCCTTCAGATATGGAAACGTGTGTTCGAGAATATGTTCCTGTTTGTCCTCCTGGGCGGTCTGGTCCTTTCTGTAGGAAAGTATGCGGATATAGCCTCCCTGTTCATGCTGGAATACCTTTTTCTCCTGTTTCTGTGTCTTGTTTCGTTCCGTTTCACTCTTCGTCTTCTCATCAGGCTTTACCGTATGAGCAAGAAACATACGCGTTTTGTAGTACTGGTAGGAAGTACGGACAACAACCTGGAAATCTACCATGAGATGTCGGGCAGTGAAGATACAGGTTATTCGGTCGTGGGCTATTTTGACGGTCAGGCGAATCCTGCTTTCCCGGTAGAATGTCCGTATTTGGGCCAGCCGGCGCAGGTACAGGAATATCTGGAGAAACATGATTATGTACATTACCTGTTCTGCTGCCTGCCCTCAAAAGACAGAGAGGTCATCGTTTCTCTGATTGATTACTGCGAGAACCATCTGGTACATTTCTTCAGTGTGCCCAATGTGCGCAATTATCTCCACCACCGTATGTCGTTCAACATCATGGGGAACGTCCCTTACCTGGGCCTTCGCCCCGATCCCTTAAGTTGGCCGGGGAACCGCCTGTTGAAAAGAACCTTTGACATAGTAGTCTCATCGGTGTTCCTTTGTACGTTTTTTCCGGTTATTCTGATTGTGGTGGCGATAGTGACCGGATTGACCATGCCCGGCCCGCTGTTCTTCCGCCAGAAACGGAACGGGCTGAACGGCAGGGAGTTTTATTGTTACAAGTTCCGCAGTATGAAAGTAAATGCAGATGCCGACAGGATACAGGCCACGGAGCATGATCCCCGCAAGACGCGCTGGGGCAATATAATGCGTAAGACGAATATAGATGAGCTGCCCCAGTTTATCAATGTGCTGTTGGGGGATATGAGTATCGTGGGGCCTCGTCCTCACATGCTTCTCCATACGCAGGAATATTCAAGGCTGATCAATAAATATATGGTGCGGCATTTTGTGAAACCGGGTATAACGGGATGGAGCCAGGTTACGGGTTTCCGTGGGGAAACGAAGGAACTAAAAGACATGGAGGGCCGTATCCGTGGTGATATCTGGTATTTGGAGCACTGGAGCTTCGGTCTGGACCTTTACATCATGTACAGGACGGTGGCGAATGTCTTCCGTGGCGAGAAGAATGCCTATTAGTAAAACGGGCTGTTCTTAACGATCCTTCTCGATGAGGGTCCTTAGTAATTTAGCAGTTAAAAAACTTTGTTTTTGCAGCCTGTTATTTCCGTCTGCCGGCCGGAAATGGAACATAGCCGGCACTAATGTTAGATCAGAACCCTTGTCCTTTGTGAAAAGTGCAGGGGAGCTCCGGGAACGAGAGCGCTTGTTCCCGGAGCTTTAATAATAAAGAAGATTATCCGATTAGGATTTATTCAGCTTTAAAAATAAACGCGGATTATACAATAACCCGTAACAGGAAGAATTTTTATCTATATGATAGTCTGTTTCGGTGTGTCGGTACCGGCCGGATGATCTTAGTAAAACTTCCCTCTGCCAGTAGTATCACTCTCTACTTGAGAGCTGAAACGAACACTGGCAAAGGGAAACCTTGGAAAAAGAAATTACCTTTCCAAATATCCGAACACCCCTTCCGCGTCAAAACACGGACAAGCCTTCGGGATGCTTCCGCTCATATCCCTATGTCCCCTTATCCGGGCACCGGGAAAGAGCTTTGCCAGACGCATCAGCAACAAGGTAAGCTGTTCTGTCTGCTCTGCGGTCCGGGTGTCTGCCGGATGTCCGTCCGCATCCAGACCGCCCTCGTAGCAGATGCCGATGCTGCAACGGTTCCAGGGACGGCAGTGTGCCCCCACTTCCAGCAGTTTGCGGTGCTGGGTGATGGTGCCGTCGCGTCGGATATAGAAGTGGTAACCTACAGTCCGGAAACCACGGGTCTTATGGTCACGAAGTAATTGCTCGGCAGTATAGTCTTTGTCACAACGTGTGGCGCTACAGTGGAGGATGAGGTATCGCACTGATTCGCGTCCTTGCATCAGCGGTCCGTCCTCTACGGTGAGGAGTTGGCGTTCGTTTTTCATTTCTGCCATAATTATTCAATGTCTGTTGTCAGTTTAAAATGCGAATGGAACAAAAGGAGGTTACGGAACTGGCGGACGGACACGGGGGAGTGAAAGAAGAATCCGTGTCGCCCGTGTTCCATAATCACATCATGCTATCTCTGTGGAGCGGAACAAGCCGGTCAGCTATTTTCGTCTGCCGGTTCGCCGGAGGCGGCTGGAATGCGGGAGGTGTCAGCGTCGTCAGCGGCAATGCCGGCGGCAGAAGAATTGCCCGTCAGGTCTACCGTAGTCTTTCCGGCCTTCAATGCCTTCACTACTTCGGCGGCTGCCTTGCGCGTGGGAACCAGTTGGAATTCGGCATCTTGGCGCAGGTTGTTGAAACGGACGCCCGGAGCCCACAGTACGTTCACCTCGGTGATGTTCTCCACAGTGAACTCTGCCATCGAATGGGCGCCGAGGCTTCGGATACTGTTCGAAAATACGCCCAGATCGCCCATCTGTATCTGCTGTCCGTTCAACAACTGCTCGCGCAGGCAGTCCACGGCAAGAATAAGGATGGCTTGGATATCGGCGCGCGAGTATACACATCCGTGGCTGGCAATGTGGTAACAGAACTTGTCCAGTGTCATTACTTGTGAGTACTGGGCGTTGGCATACGCCTTCTTGGCCGCGTCTTTGTCGGTGGGGTTACCACGCATGCAGGTGCTGTAGTTGATCATGATAAATAGGGTTTTAAGAGATGAAAAATAAAAAATGAATTTCGTCAGTGAAGAGGGAGAATACTTTACTTTTCTTGCGGATTGCACGTAGGTAACGTGTAAGGCTGAAGGTTAGTAACGTATGGGGTTACATGTTAGTAACATGCTAGGCCGAAGGTTAGTAACGTATCGGCTCCCTCATTGTTGACATTGCAAAGATAGGTACTGTGAAATGCGTGCTGACGCTTTATGACACCTTGTGGCACTTTATGGCTTTCATCCTGTTCCAAAGAGCTTGCAGGGCTATCCGGGGCTGCCCAGATGCCGGTTGATCAGTGTCACCTGGCGGCTCGTGAAGACTTTTTGCGAGGTATGGTAACCCGTTGCGGATAACTCTTCCATCAAAGGGGGACAGCCGTTTATCCACCTCATCAGATGCCGGGTGGCTATCCGGGGATTTGAACCGGGAAAATAGAGCAGAGCCAGGCTACCTTTTGTCATGGATGGGAAATAAAGGAAATCTTTCATATTTATACATTTTAAATTCAGGAATCTTGCAAACTTGCAGAACTTGCACTCTCTCTCACACCCACACACGTACGTGTGTGCATGCGCGCGTTGAATTCGTATTCGCCACGCCCCACTTTGACCAGCTGTCCGCGTTCGGTCATACGTTTCAGCAGCGAGTCCACCGAGCCTGCCGGAACTCCTACCTGTTCTCCTTTGTCGATGGCTTCGTTGCGGGTGAAGCGCAGGGGAAGGCAGTCGAACAGGGTTTCGGGAGTCATGTTCGCCGATGGTGCGGTGGGGGTTCCTGCGGGCAGGAGCGAGAGAATGTGGCATGCATGGCGGTACAGAGGTTCCACCAGGGCCAGCACGGCATAAAAGTCGTCGGTGCGGATGGAGAGGTTGAATTGCGGTACGATTCCGTCTGCTATGTTTTCTTGTGGAATATGGGCCGACGGGGTCAGTCCGGGACAGTTCAGCAGGGTACGCACGATGTTTTCCTGTGGTTCACCGCTCCTTTCGCCTCCCGGCAGCAGGGATTCCAGAGAGCGCAGCAGGGCGATAATGCTTATGATGCGGAAGATATTGATGGCAATACGGGTTACGGCGCTTTTCATCTGGTTGCCGTGAATGGCGGAGGCTCGTCCGAATACGCGGGCAAAGTGGAAGTTGAATATCTCTTTTTGCTCGTGGGTGAGCTTCATGTTGATGTTGCTCACCGAAGCGGTGATGGCGTCCAGCACTTCTTTCCATTGTGCCCCCCATTTCAGGAAACGGGAGTCATAGTCTGTATCCGCTTCGTTGAACTGGTCTTCCCATTCTTCAATGGCAGGCATATAGTAGAACAGCTGGCGAGAGAACAATCCGTTTTCGGCCGATGGGATAAGGGGCTTGATTTGTGCAGGCGTGCCGCTGAGAAGTACGCAGAGGAACGTGACGTTACATTCGCGGTATTCGTGATTGGTGCGCCGGTTGTAGGCCAGCCGGTCATGGTCGAAACATTTCCGGAGGAGGTCGCTCCAGTGTCCGTGGTCGCCTCCAATGGCGGTGCTCACGGTGTCGGCCTCGGTTTCGCATATCAGTCCTACGCCTCCGGAGTCCATCAGGTTTTCCTGTATGCCTGTACCGGTATTGTCGCCGGCTATGAGGAGCATTTTCAGCTGGGGCTGTTCGGGTTCGGGGGTATTTGCCTTTTCCTTCCCCAAAGTGTCCCATTTGGTCTTTTCCATGCGGTAGGTCTTTATTTTTTCCCGGTAGGTGTCCAGCAGCGCGTTGTGTATGGGTTCTGCCAAACGGCGTACCTAGGTCAGCGCACCTTTGCCGGAAGCGGGAGGCGCGGTGACGAATACTTGCAGACAGGGATACTTGTGCTTTCGTCCGTACACAAAACTTACCAGTTTGTTGAGGGTGCTTCCCAGCACGGTTGCCGCACCCAGCAGCAGGATATCCCGTTGGGCGGGAGAGTTACCGCAGTCTATGATTCCTTGCAGGAAGGCGGGCCAGCGGTAGTCGGGGAAAGAGGGAAGTCGGGCAGGGAGGATGGTCTTGGACACGCCGTCGGACAGGGGGGAGGCTGGGTCCGTGAAAACGGCATCGGGCGGAGTCCCGTCGGAAGCATCCGGATGGGCATTATAGGATACGCGCGCACGTGTGTGGGTGTGGAGAGACTGCAAGTTCTGCAAGTTTGCAAGTTTCGGGTCCATTTTCACCCCGGCCACCTCTGCCAGATGGAAGACGGTTCCCAGGGAATTTCTGCCTGTTCCTTTGGTCAGGGCATGTCCGTACAGTTTGTCTGCTTCATCGTGGTGGTACTTTTCGGATATGCGGCAGATGCGGTGGAACCGGGTGCGTCCTTCTTCTCCGCAACTGTTGGCTATGGCAAAGGCCAGCGGCATATATTCCTGATAGGTGGGGGCCACATTGACTCCCGCTTGTTCGATGGCTGTTACCAGCTGTTCCAAGATAGAAATAGAATCGTTCATTTTTTAATATTTATGGTTATTGATTTTCGCTTCTCCGTCGTGCGACAGAAAACAGGCTCTGGACAAGTCGGCATTGGCCCTGTCCACTTTCAGTTCGTATTTCCATTCCAGATACTCCCATGCGGTGTGCAGGGCATTGTCGAAGGATTCTTCCACGCTCAGGAAAGGGTTTATGCGGTAAGGGATAAACAGTTTTACTCCCTGGTTTCCGGGGCTGACAAAGGAAAGTACGGGGTGCAGCACTTCATCGGCAAAGAGGCGGTCGCGCCACATTGCCGCTTCTTCGGTGGAAGCCAGTTCGTCAATATCTATGACAAAGAGGCCCGAAGGAACTTGCATGCATTGCTCTTTGCAGTAAGAGAAGATACCTGCCGGAGTGACATACGGTAAAAGGGTCTGTTTATTCTTTCGGAACACTTGCTTGTCTCCGAGTCCGGCTCTGACTTTACGCGTCAGTTCTTCCAGTTGCGGATTGGTGCTGATGTAGGTATGAAGCCCTGCCACACTGCATATACATGTGGGTATTTTATTGGTGACGGGTGCATTGAAAAATGACATGATGTATTCTTTCATAAAAGAAATTGATTTTGATTTATCTGCACAAATATACGGGTAGGGAATGACGTATGGAAATCGGTTCATAACCGTTTACTATCTGTTTACTATTGGTGCATGCTATTGATTATATATTGATAAAATATGGATTTTGATTAACGATCTGTTGATAATAATTAAAGAATAGAAATAGTATATGAATGAAAAACCTGATATGATGATAAATATTTATGGCGGAAACAATCTGATTGCCCCTGTGGCGTCTTCCGCCATTCAGAACTTTTATGGCGACCGGGGTGATGAGGCCGCCGACCAACCGGAAGATTCTGAGAAAACGGAGAGTACAGAAAGTGTGACGGATGAGAAGCCGGCACAGGAGCCGGCGGAACTGTCGGATGATGAATTTTACGTATCGGTCTATATACCCGATATAAAGGTGATGAGGGCTTACAAGATACTTTTGGGAGAGTGTACCACGGCACGCGAACTGGCGGTGGTGGTAGGAAAGATGCTGGCCGATGAGAACTGTAGGAATGTAGACAAACACACGGTGGTGAAAGCGGCTTTCATCAAGTCGTTGCTACCTTTTGCCAAACGGCTTGTGTCGGGCGGTACGATAGCCAATATACGGGCGCAGATTAATAATATGCTGGCTAGTAAATAATTTTTTCAGTTATCCTCTTACTCCATTGGCACGTTAGCAAATCGGCAAATTATTTATGTTGCGGGATTATCAGATAGAGATGAAAACACGTCTGATGGAAGCGTGGAAAGCTCACCGGAGTGTGATGGTGCAGATGCCTACCGGTACGGGCAAGACACATTTGCTGGCATCTGTGGTCAGTGAGTTCGTGTCTTCTGCCGGCAGCGGGGTATGGCTTATTGCCCATCGTAGGGAACTGGTGGCGCAAATGGAGGAAACGCTGGCTAAATATGGTATCCGGAGGGAGGATACTCCGGTCAGGGTGATGTCTGTCCAATGGCTGTCCCGGCACTGGAATGAGGCGGGTGATGCTCCGGGACTGATTGTGATAGACGAGGCTCATCATGCCTTGGCCGCTTCTTACGGAGATGTGGAAGCGTTATCCTGCCGCAAAGAAACTGGGTGTGACTGCCACACCTTGCCGCCTGAACCGTAGGGGGTTCACGGAACTGTTCGAGGTACTGGTTACTTCGTGGAGTATTGCCGAGTTTATTGAAAAAGGCGTGTTGTCTGTGTTCGATTATGTATCCATCCGTCCCGGCAGCGAGGAGCAGCGGCTCATTGACGTTCTGGAGAAACGGGGGGCCGATGGGGATTATCAGGTGAAAGAGATGGATGCGGTACTGAACAGGCGTCCCGGTATCGAGCGCCTGTACCGCAGTGTCAGGCAGTTTGCTTCCGGCAAGAAGGGGATGGTGTATGCCATCAGCATTGAACATGCCCGGCGGATAGCGGAGTATTACAGCAGGCGGGGAGTGAATGCGGTGGCTGTGGACAGCAAGACTCCTGCTATGGAGCGTAAGCGGATGGTGGAGGAGTTCAGACATGGAAAAATCGAGGTGCTGGTGAATGTGGATGTATTCAGCGAGGGGTTCGACTGTCCCGATGTGGAGTTTGTACAACTGGCCCGTCCTACTTTGTCACTGGCTAAATATTTGCAGCAGGTAGGGCGCGGATTGCGGAGATCGGAGGGCAAGGAGGCGTGTATGCTGATAGACAATGTGGGGCTGTACCGCATTTTCGGGCTTCCTACACAGCGATGGAACTGGGATGCTATGTTCCGGGGACGGATGGCGGGAAAGGGGAGTTTGCCCGGACGGATGAACTGTGATGCTTCCGTTACCGCTTTTCCGGTGGTGGAAAGGCCGGCTGAAGCCGGTGGGGACTTGGTGGTGGTTATGGAGCACGGGCGTTTGCTTTCTTCCATCAGAGAGCAGGCTTTGCCGGATGAGAAGGAGCAGTCACCGTCATGCAGGCTGAGGGCATTTGTAGATAAGGAAACAGGTCTTTGGGGATTGGAAAAGGGAGATGAGATGTTGCCGGACGCTTCGTTTAAAGAGATTTTGAGTATCAAAGGACGTTTTGCCGTGGGGAGGCTTCGGAACGGGTGTGTCCGGGTACTGGATGATACGGGGGCTTTGGTGGCCGAACCGGGGCATTGCCGTGAGGTGAGGTTTCTGAAAGATGATTTGTTGCAAGTCCGTCATGCCGGGAATTCGGTGTCTTATGTGGATTTACGGAACGGCCGGTGTTATTCTGTCCGCCCGCGTGTCCTCAGATACGGGAGCATAGAATTGTTACAGGTGAACCGTACTTATTACAGCAGGACAAGGCAGGTGTATGCCAATACATGCGGGTTGCCTTCTTCGTCCATCGTGTGGATGGGGTTTTATGTGAAGATGTACGATGGCAGAGTGCCTTCCCGATGCCGCCGCATGGAAGATGGAGGCTTTTGTTGTGAACCGCAGGTTTGTCTGTTGGAGGGGGATGAGGAGCGTGCTTATTACCTGAGCGGACGGTTGCCGGATCAAAGTATTGTGGTGATGGATGAGGAGGGACGGTATTATCATGTGGAGAAAGGGCATGGAAAGCGTTATGTGGCCTGTAACCGTCCGTCGGACCGGAGTGAGGATTTTGATGAGGCGGTGGCATTGCTCCGAAGACAGGCGGACGAGCGTGTGGAGAAACGCTTGCGTGAGGAGAAGTGCGAGTATGAACGGAAACGGCAGCGTATAATCAGCAGGAGTGTGGAGGCCGTACCTTTTCAAATAGGAGTGAAATGGGGGCTGAGGACAGCGGAGCGGATTTTGATTCCACCTGTCTATCGGAGGATATTGCATCCGGTGGGTGGTTATTGCGCCTATCAGGACAGCTCCTGCCAGTGGGGGGTACTGGCTGTAGACGGAAGGATCATTATCCGGGCCCGGTATATGGAGGTGGAGATAGACAGGGATGGAACGGCGCGTCTTACTTTGGTTCCGGGGAAGATGGAAACGGTGAAGCTGACGGACTGATAGGATAAAAAGCAGGGGATAACTTTTTGTCAAACCGATATTTGGCGATGGAATACGTGTCATTATGAAAAGTTTTGTAACTTTGCAGCCGATTTTTAAAAAGGAGATATTGATATGGAATTACCTGATGACCCGATGATGCTTTTCAGCATGGTGAATATGAAACTTCGTGACTGCTATCATTCGCTGGACGAGCTTTGTGATGATATGAATGTAGACAAGGAGCTGTTGGTGAAAAAACTGAAGGCGGCCGGATTTGAGTATAGTAAGGAAAACAACAAGTTTTGGTAGATAGAGGGATCAGCCCGTTCCGGAAGAATGTGTGGAACGGGCTGATTTTTTTATTGAGGTACCTATTGATTATTTTTGTATAAGTCCTGTTTCCGGTATTGCAACAGGGATGTTCCGGTATGTCGCTTGAAGAAACGTCTTAAGGTGGCAAGATTGGCAAACCGGGTTCTTTGAACGATTTCCTGTATGCTGATGGATGGATTCTCCAATAGTGCGTAAATCTCTTGCAGGGTATAATGTATAATCCATTCTTTGGGGGATTTTCCGCTTACCAGGGTCAAGGCTTCAGTCAGGTATTTGGAGGAAACATGCAACTTTTCGGCATAGAACGCCACTTCTTTGTTTTCTTTGTAATGCTTTAACAGCAAATCCAGAAAAAAGTATCCGATTTCTTCTTTATGCAAGGTGGTGACTTTATGTTCTTTTACCGTGCTGTAATAGTCTGCATAAAGTTCCAGAAAAGGTAATTTCAGCAGATTGGTAATAGATTCTTTTGTAAATAAATAAGTTGGCGAAGTGGCTCTGTTGTATAATAACCGGAAATAGATGGAGAACTGTTCCGCTTTCTCTTGGGATAGCGAATAGACGCAGTGGGTCTGGGTGTAGGTATGAAAACCGGTCGGAAAACGTTTGATACTTCCATTGATCACGTCATAAAAAAGGACATTTGAAAAAGTACAATAGTCGATGGTGAAAGTCGGGCTGGATTTTATAAATGAAACCAGGAATCCCGGCATGAAAATAAGAATATCGTTTGCGCAAATAACATATTTCCGGAGGCCAACCTGGATCTCGGCATTTCCTTCGGTACATATACCCAAAACTCCTGCCGGCATATAAGAGGGGTATTTGCTGAAAGGCACTGTGTGCGCATCCATATAAATACTGAAATCTTGGTCGGACAGTCCTTCTTTGGTATCCTGTGGTTTTGGGTTATTATATAACATACTTTGTATCAAATCTAGCTTCACAAAATTAGAATTTAATGATACATTCCACCGGGAGTAGTGGACATAAGGGAAAATAAAACGGAAAAAAACTACGTGTATTTGATTTTTTTAATATACTGATAGGAAAACAATTTGAGCTTTCCGTAAGTTGTAGGAGAACACGGAAAATTATTCTTTTTTACAGAAAGAAGGGTGAATTCAAAAGACCGTTTGATTGGTTTTTGAATTCACCCTTTATGAATGGATCGGAGTTATTTTTGCGCCAGTAATTTGGCTATGGCACGGTCGGGTTTCCCGGTTTCTGTCAGGGGAAGTTTGAATACCGGAACAAAACGTTTGGGACGCCAGTAGGGAGGTAATTGATGTGTGCAGGTCTGTTCTATGTCGTCGGGCAGTTGTCCTTCGGCAAGCAGTACAATGATTTCTCCGAATTTTTCGTCGGGGGCGGAGGTGATCAGGAAAGGAACGGACAGGTGTTCTTTCAATGCGGCCTCTACTTGTTCTATCTGCACTTTTACTCCTCCTGTATTGATCGTGTTGTCTTTTCTGCCTAGAATGCGGAATTGGTTCTGTCCGTTTATCTCGGCTATGTCATTGGTCACCAGTTCTTTTTCGCAAATTTCGGGAGCGTATATCACCAAGGTGTTTTCTTTACTCAGACGGATCTGTATGCTCTCGAAAGGGGTGTACCAGTCTGAAGCTTCAGGACCGTTCAGTCTGCGTAGGGCAATGTGTGACAAGGTTTCGGTCATGCCGTAGGTAGACCATACGGCATGGGGGAAATCTTTTAACGCAGCGTTCAGTTGGGAGTCGATAGGACCGCCTCCGATAATGAGGTGTCTGATTTGTTGCAATATCGCTTTCTCTTCGGGAACTTGCAGTGAGTTATAGACTTGCATGGGGATCATGGCGGCAAAGACGGGTGCTTTTGTCAGGTCTTTTAAAGGATGTCCGGAGGGGGTGACAGGCAGCAAGTCCAGTCCCGCTACCAAGGCACGTATTACCACCATTTTTCCGGCAATGTATTGCAAGGGCATACAAAGCAGGGCGGAATCTTCTTTTTGCAGTCCGAGGAAGGAACAGGTGAGGCAGGCGCTTTCCATCATGCGTTCTTTTTCTACATACAGTTCCTTGGGTTTGCCGGTGGAGCCTGAAGTATGTACCGGCAGGGTGTCTGCCGGGTCAAACCATTCGGAAAGAAAGGAGAAAAGTTCCTGCCGGAAACTTCGGTTGTCGGCAGGGATATTCATTCTTACCATTTCAATTTCCCAGTTGGAGTAGGGGATGCTTTCTATCAGAATGGTCTGTTTGTTTCTATTGGTGCAGAATTTTGTCATTGTTTCAGCCAGTTTAGTAAGTCGGGTTCTTGTTCTTCGGGGTGGAACCAAAGGCAGTCTCCTTCGATGTGAAGCGGATAGTCTATATTGTCGGTAAACAGCAAGCCGGTACCTAGTCCTTGGGGGAGGGCGGGCTGCAAGGTGGCACACCATTGTGCGATGGCATTCAGTCCGATATTGGACTCCAGAGCGGAAGTGACCCATGAGCCGATGCCTCTTTCAGCCGCCAGTTCCATCCATTCTTCGGAGCCGCTGATTCCTCCGTGCAGAGAAGGTTTCAGGATAATGTACTGAGGACGGATGGTTTCCAGCAATTCTATTTTCCGGTCGCGCCGGTTGATGCCTATCAGCTCTTCATCCAGTGCAATGGGAAAGGGGGTGGCGGCACAGAGCCGGGCCATTTCATTCCATTGCCCCGCACGGATGGGCTGTTCGATGGAATGGAGCTGGAATTCGGAAAGACGATGTAACTTTTCGAGGGCATCGGCAGGAGAGAAAGCACCGTTGGCATCTACACGCAGTTCGATTTGGGCTGGGGTGAAATGCCGGCGGATGTGCGCCAGCAGCTCCAGTTCCTTTTCAAAGTCGATGGCGCCTATTTTGAGTTTGATGCAGCGGAAGCCTTGCTGCATCTTTTCCCCGATGCGCCGGTACATCTCGTCAAAGTTTCCCATCCAGATGAGTCCGTTGATGGGGATGCCCTCTTTGCCTTTGCTGAACGGGGTGTGCCAGAATTGCAGGCTGCGTGCCCGGAAATGCAGCAGGGCGGTTTCCATACCGAACAGGATGGACGGATAGGGAAGCAAGGCTTCCCGGTCTATTTCCCCGTTCTTTTCCAAGTTCTTGCAGGCAGTGGCCAACACCTCGTCGTATGAGGGGATATCGTCACAACTCAGGGCAGGGAGAGGGGCACATTCACCCACGCCATAGTGGCGGCTGCCGGTGTCGGTGAGGAGGATGTACCATACATTCCGGGTGGTATATACTCCTCTGGAAGTACCTGCCGGTTGCTTGAAGTGTAATTGTTTTTTTATAATTCGGGTTTGGAACATTCTTATTAGTGATTAGTGGTTAATGGGAAGCAAGGAGGACTATTGGGTTGTCCTCCACCGGAAAAATGAACCACTGATTATGGGAACTTCGGATAATCCTGGAACCGTGGCTTGCGTTTTTCCAAAAATGCCTTTCCTCCTTCCTGTGCTTCCTCTGTCATGTAATACAGCATGGTGGCATCTCCGGCAAGTTCTTGTATGCCGGCTTGTCCGTCCAGTTCGGCATTCAGTCCGGCTTTGATCATACGAAGAGCGAGCGGGCTGTGCTCCATCATCTTTTCTGCCCATGCCACGGTTTCGTCTTCCAGGCGGTCGAAAGGAACGACTGTATTGACCAATCCATTTCCAGTGCTTCCTGTGCGGAGTATTGACGGCAAAGGAACCATATTTCACGGGCTTTCTTCTGCCCTACGATGCGTGCCAGATAGGAAGAGCCGAATCCGGCGTCGAAGCTGCCTACCTTGGGACCTGTCTGTCCGAAAATGGCATTCTCTGAGGCAATGGTCAGATCGCATACCACATGCAGCACATGACCGCCGCCGATGGCGTAACCGTTTACCATGGCGATGACCGGTTTAGGCAGTGACCGGATTTGCTTTTGTACGTCCAGCACATTCAGACGGGGAACTCCATCTGTGCCGATATAGCCGCCATGACCTTTTACGTGCATATCTCCCCCGCTGCAGAAGGCTTTGTCGCCTGCTCCGGTCAGAACCACTACATTGATATCCTGGCACTCGCGGCAGTAATACAGGGCGTCGCTGATTTCCGAAGTGGTGGTGGGGGTGAACGCGTTGCGGTAACGCGGACGGTTGATGGTGATTTTCGCTATTCCGTTGTAAAAGTCAAACAGAATATCCTGATATTCTTTGATGGTTTTCCATTCTCTTGTTTCCATTATTCATTTTTATTTTTAAGTCCGTGATAATATTCTCTTAACAGGGTGGTGTCTTTTTCCTTGTCGGTAAACACCTCCAGCAGCATGGGTTGCATCCGTGTCTCGGGTGAGGTGAATGGCTGCATCGCTTCTTCCAGCTCTTCTTCTCCGGTCACTTTCATGTAAATAAAGCCGCGTTCTTCCGCCCAGCCTTTGGCGGTGGTGTAATGCTCGGCTGTGATAAACTCCCTGGAACGGCTTGATTTGTCCATTCCAGGCAGGGTATGGAATATTTCTCCTCCTTCGTTATTCAGTAACAGGATGCGGATGTTGGCACCGTAATTTTGATTCCACAGTGCGTTCATGTCATAGAAGAAGCTCAAGTCGCCTATGATGATGAAATTCAGCTTGCTGGAAGCGGCGGCATAACCGATGGCGGTGGACAGGGAGCCTTCTATGCCGTTCACTCCCCGGTTGCAACAGATTTCCACCTGGGGAGGAACTGTAAATAACTGTGCATAGCGCACGGTGGAGCTGTTTGCCAGATGCAGGGCACAGGGTTCGGGCAATGCCCGGATGAGTTTTCCGATAACGGAGATTTCGGAATAAGCAAGGTCCGGCATCGGAATGTTTTTGCAATAGTTTTCCCACATCAGCGGATAATGGGTAGGTTTGTTGTCCAGCAGGAAAGCTATTTTTTCCAAGAACTCAAACGGATCCATCTCGATGACGGTGGTCAGGCAACCGTATAAATCGGCTATCTTCCCGTCGGCGGCAACATGCCAGTGTTCGCGCGGGGGATGATTGCGCAGGTATTTCTTCAATTGTTTGGATACGATGTGTCCGCCGTAGGTAATCAGTATTTCGGGGGCCATGTCTTCCTGGCGTTCCGGTGTCATGGAATAAACGGCGGCGTCGAAATTCTTGATAGGAATGCCGGGGATGGTCTGGTTGCCCAGATGTTCCGTCAGCCAGGCGAAATGTTTATAAAGCGGTTTCACATATTTTTTTTCTCGAACAGGTAAATCAGATTCATCTGGCCTACCACGACCATGCGCTTGTTGTACTTGTTCAGCCGTTCGATCAGTTCCTTATAGTCACGGTCGTACACGCTCAGTCCCTGATAACGGGTGATGACACGTACTTCGGGAAGTGTTTTGGCGGTAAAGCGGTAAATGGGTTCGGAAATGGGTACATTGATATGTACAGGCCCTTTGCCGTGGTGGGTGGTTTCCAGTATGGCTTCGTTGATAAGGCGGTTGCAAAACCATTCGTCTTCCTCAGTATGTACTTCGGGCAGGTTGACAGACATCTTGACTAACGTTCCGAACACATGGGGCTGGGGCAGGGTTTGTCCGTCCATTTGTCCTATCCAGGCAGCGGGGCGGTCGGCGGAAATGACAATCAGAGGTACTTGTTGGTAAAAGGCTTCGGCTACGGCAGGGTGCAGGTTCAGCAGGGCCGAACCGGAAGTGCAGCATACTGCGGCAGGGCCTCCCCCTTGTAAAGATAGGCCGATGGCAAAAAAACCGGCACTGCGTTCATCGGTTACAGAATAACAAGTGAAGTCCTCTATATTGGCCAGAGTATGTACGATGGCAGCATTACGGCTGCCGGGACAAAGCACTATTTTCCGCACACCGTGCGCTTTGAGAAGTGCCACCAACTGAAGTATGTTCTTTTTGTCTGAATACATTATTCTTCTACTTTAATTGTTTCCATTTATTTACTTATAAAGTCAGGATGAAGGATGCTCCGCATCGTATTCATCTTGTCTCCCGTTTCCATCCATTCCGATTCTACTTCCGAGGAAGCCAGTATTCCTCCTCCTGCATACAGGATGGCTTCACCCGGCTTTATTTCCATGCAGCGCAGATTGACGTAGATATCGGTATGCCCCTCTGTGTCCAGCCAGCCGGTGAATCCGGAATAATAACTGCGGTCGTACCCTTCATTGTCCGGAATAAACCGGAAAGCCTCCTCTTTGGGCAGGCCGCAGACGGCGGGAGTGGGATGGAGTTCTTGCAATAAATCGCCTATATGGTCTGTATTTTTCAACAAGAAATAAAAATCGGTCTTGAGGTGTACCAATTGTCCGGCACGGGCGGTATAAGGACCTTTTTCCGTCATCTTGTTGCCGAATCTTTTGGCGATCCGGCGGATGTAATCAGCCACATAGCCCTGCTCTTCCCGGTTCTTCTTGTCCCAGTCTGTCGGCATCACTTCGTTCTGCATCGGCATGGTACCGGCCAGGGCCACGGTGTGCCATTCTTTGCCGTGTCCGCTTAATAAGATTTCCGGTGTGCTGCCCAGCCAGGTTCCGGAAGCAGGGGTGTGGCATAGGTAAATCATCATGCGCGGATAGTTGTTGCAGGCCCGGACAAAAGCGCCGAGTGGTGAAAAATCATCTCCGATATGTCTGGCGGAAGAACGTGACAGAACCAGTTTCTGGAACCGCTTCTCTTGTAAGGGAGTGATGAAACGCCCGAATGCGCGGGTATATTGTTCTTTATCCGTTTCTTCGGAAACAAAAGGGGAGAGTTCACTTTGCCGGCTTTTGCAGGTGAGCAGGGCATCCGCACATTCCAGTGAAGACAGTGCTTCGCTGATTTCGCTCCAGTCGTATGCGGTGACATCCGGACGGATAAGTACCAAGGGATGTTCCTCCGATATCCGGAAAGGAGCCATGACAAATCCTTTCTTTCCATTCAGTTCCTGAATGTCCGCTAATTGTTCCACATCGCCCGAGGTTTGCAATACCAGGTAGCATTCGTCTGTCCAAGGTAACCGGTAGAGGGCGAAACCGAGGCGGCTGTGTGTCAGGCAATCCAATAATTTTTGCGTATGTATATCTGGTAGATTCATTTCTTTTTCAGTATGAAATTAACGACACGAACAGTAGAAACCAGTTGTCCTTGTGGAGTGGTGATATCTATATTCCATATATGCGAGGATCTGCCGCGGTGAATCAGTTTGCCGGTAGCGAATACTTTGCCTCCGACGGGCACGGCCGACAGATGATTTCCACTTACTTGTACTCCGCAGGCATATTCGCCTTCCCGGCATAGCGACATGGAGCCATGCCCTGCCACAATCTCGGCCAGAGCCAGTGACGCGCCGCCGTTCAACATACCAAAGGGTTGTGAAGTACGATGGTCTACAGGCATTTCGGCATGTACCGCATCCTCGGTGGAGGGTAGAAACCGGATACCCAGATGTTCCGCCATCGAATTCGAATAATCAGGTTTGCAGGTTGTTTCTTCCATCATTTGTATGTCTGTTCTTTTCTATAGGGCTACAAAAATACATAAATTTTAGATGAAAATGTCGTTCATGTTGTTCTTTTAAGAACAAAAACATTCGGGGTTTGTTTCTATTATCGGAATATATTTTTTATTTTGCAAAAAGAACTTGTACAAATGCAACAACGAATGAATAAAACAATAATTTAATACTTATGCTCATTACGATTATTATCCTTGTACTGTCCGCAGTATTTTTTGTAAATGGCAAGATACGGTCGGATCTTGTGGCTCTTTGTGCTTTAGTGGCTTTGTTGATTTTTCAGATATTGACTCCTGACGAGGCTTTGTCCGGATTCTCCAATTCGGTCGTCATTATGATGGTGGGGCTGTTTGTGGTTGGCGGAGCGATTTTCCAGACAGGACTTGCCAAAATGATCAGTTCACACATTCTGAAATTAGCGGGTAAGAGTGAATTGAAATTATTCTTGCTTGTAATGTTGGTGACTTCTGCCATCGGGGCTTTTGTGAGCAATACAGGTACGGTGGCTCTGATGTTGCCTATCGTGGTCAGTCTGGCAGTCAGTGCCAACATGAATCCCAGTCGTCTGCTTATGCCGTTGGCGTTTGCCAGCAGTATGGGAGGTATGATGACACTGATTGGTACGCCGCCCAACCTTGTTATTCAAAATGCGTTGACTTCGGCCGGTTTTCCTCCGCTTTCGTTCTTCTCTTTTTTCCCGGTAGGGATTATTTGTGTGGCAGTGGGTACTTTGGTGTTGCTTCCGCTCAGTAAATGGTTTCTTTCGAAACGGGGGAAAAACGGGGAAGACAATGTTCATTCGGGCAAATCCCTGAAACAGTTGGTGAAGGAATACGGGCTATCCAGTAATTTGTTCCGGTTGAGGGTGGTGGGTGACTCCCGGCTGCATGGAAAGACGATTATAGAGTTGGATATCCGGCGCAAGTATGGATTGAATATACTGGAGGTGCGTCGTGGGGATATGTCACAACACCGCTTCCTGAAAACAATTACTCAGAAGCTGGCCGATCCCGGTACGGTTCTTCAGAAAGAGGATATTCTGTATGTGAGGGGGTATTTTGAGAAAGATAAAGTTGTTTGCCGAAGATTATCTGCTGGAGATGCTGGACGAGCATACTACCGAAGAAGCGAAAAACTCAGCCAATTCATTGGATTTTTATGACATAGGTATTGCTGAAATCGTTTTGATGCCTTCCTCCAATCTGATAAACCAGACGATAAAGGGGGCGGGCTTTCGTGACAAGTTTAATGTGAATGTACTGGGTATCCGCCGGAAGAAGGAATATTTGTTGCAGGACTTGGGCAATGAGCGGATTCATAGCGGGGATGTGTTGCTGGTGCAGGGTACATGGAACAATATCGCCCGGCTGAGCAAGGAGGATGCCGACTGGGTGGTACTGGGACAACCGCTGGCCGAGGCTGCAAAGGTCACGCTGGATTACAAAGCACCGGTAGCTGCCGTTATCATGGTGCTGATGGTGGCAATGATGGTGTTCGACTTCATTCCGGTAGCTCCGGTGACGGCAGTGATGATTGCGGGTATCCTGATGGTACTGACAGGATGTTTCCGCAATGTGGAGGCGGCTTACAAAACCATTAACTGGGAAAGCATCGTACTCATTGCGGCCATGCTGCCTATGTCGCTGGCATTGGAAAAGACAGGGGCTTCCGAATACATTTCGAACAGTCTGGTCAGTGAACTGGGAACATACGGACCGTTGGCACTGATGGCGGGTATTTATTTCACTACTTCCTGATGACGATGTTTATCAGCAACACGGCTACCGCAGTGCTTCTGGCTCCTATCGCGATGCAAAGTGCAACGCAGATAGGGTAAGTCCATACCTTTCTCTTTGCGGTGACACTGGGGGCAAGTATGTGTTTCGCTTCTCCATTCTCCACTCCGCCCAATGCGCTGGTGATGCCCGCCGGACAATATACCTTTATGGATTATGTAAAGGTAGGGCTGCCGTTGCAGATTATTATGGGCATTGTCATGGTGCTGGTACTTCCTTTGCTGTTTCCTTTTTAAGTTGTTTATAATATATGATGCCGATGACGTCCGCTATAAACCATCCGATAGGAATAGACCACCAGATTCCGATGACCCCGATGGCAGGAATGCCGGCAAGCCAATAGGAAAGGGCTACACGGGTTCCCAACGATACCACTGTGAGCACTACGGACATTCCCGGCATACGGATGGCACGATAATATCCGTATAACAGGAACAAAATCCCGATTCCGCAATAAAACGCTCCCTCGATGCGTAAATAACTGATACCGATGTTCAGAATTTCCGTTTCGTGGGGACGGACAAAAATCAGCATCAATGGTTTGGCGAATAAAAAGACCAGAATGGAAATGACCAGAGAAAGAGAACGGTGGTAATCAAGGCACTTTTCACTCCTTTGCGGATCCGTTCCTCTTTTCTCGCTCCGAAGTTCTGGGCAATAAAGGTGGAAAAGGCATTTCCGAATTCCTGTACCGGCATATAGGCGAACGAGTCTATTTTTATTGCTGCCGCAAAGGCGGCCATGACTACAGTGCCAAAACTGTTGACCAATCCTTGTACCATGAGAATGCCCAGATTCATTACCGATTGTTGTACACAGGTCAGTGCGGAGAACGAAGTGATCTCTTTCAGGCAGTGACGGTCGAAATGCAGGTCGTTGCGGTGTAATCTCAGTTCGGGGTATTTCACGTAGGCATATCCAATAATTCCCAAAGCGGATACTCCTGTGCGGCTACCGTGGCGATGGCTGCTCCCTTGATTCCCCAATCCAACTGCAAGATAAAGAACAAATCCAGCCCGATGTTCAGTACAACGGAAACCGCCAGAAACCAAAGAGGAGTGACGGCATCTCCTATGGCACGCAGCAATGCCGCATAGAAATTATAGATAAAGGTAAAGCCGATTCCCCAAAAGATAATCCACAAGTAATCATACATCATGCCATAAATATCTTTGGGAATCTGCAATATCCTGAGGATGGGATGAATCCAGACGAAAACCGCTATATTTAGAATCAATGTTACTGTGCCGATCAGCAGGACGGATACATAGATGCTACGGCGTAGGGAATCCGTCCGTCCGGCTCCATATTGCAAGGAAAAAACGGTTCCGCTTCCCATGGACAATCCCAGCAGGATGGAAATAAGGAAAACCATCAGCGTGTAGGCGGAACCGACGGCGGCCAATGCGCCGGAACCTATACATTGTCCTACAATCAGCGTGTCGGCTATGTTGTAACACTGTTGTAGCAGTGAGCCTATAATCATAGGTAAGGTAAAACGTAGCAGAGTGCCGGTGATGCCTCCCTGCGTCAAGTCTATTTTAGATAACATGATGTGTGTCTGTTCGATTCAATTTCTTATTTATTTTGAAATTTATTGCGAAGGTAGGGAATAAAATATCAAACAACAATAGAGATTGTCTATTTAATACCCGGAATGTTCTTTCTCCTTAAAAAGAGTTAACTTGATAATATTTTCCATAGGAAACTTTTTATTATAAGAAATATCATGTATGTTTGCATAAAGTTTCCATTGGAAAATATTAAATCAAATAAAATAGTTCGATTATGAAGTATATAGTAATAGGAGGCGTAGCAGGAGGTGCAACTGCTGCCGCACGTATCAGAAGAAACACGGAACAGGCGGAAATCATTTTGTTCGAGAAGGGAGAATACATTTCGTATGCCAATTGTGGTCTGCCTTATTATATAGGAGGTGTGATTGCGGAGCGGGAAAAATTGTTTGTACAGACTCCGGAGGCTTTCGGGAAACGTTTTAACATAGATGTGCGTACCCGGTCCGAGGTAATAGCCATCCATTCTGCCGATAAGACAGTGGATATTCGTACTTCCGACGGGAAAACTTATACGGAGAGTTATGACAAATTATTGCTTTCTCCGGGTGCGTCGCCTGTTCGTCCTCCCTTGCCGGGCATTGACAATGAAGGAATTTTTACCCTACGTAATGTGAATGATACCGATGCTATCAAGAGTTACTTGCAGCAGCATAAGGTGAAACGGGCGGTAATCATCGGGGCCGGATTCATCGGGTTGGAGATGGCGGAGAATCTGCAGGAAGCCGGTGCGGAAGTGGCGGTTGTAGAGATGGCAAATCAAGTCATGGCTCCTATTGATTTCTCTATGGCTTCTTTGGTGCACGAGCATTTGTTGCAGAAAGGAGTGCATCTCTACCTGGAAAAGGCGGTGGCTTCTTTCGAGCGCACGGTCAACGGACTGGAGGTTATTTTTAAATCGGGCGAAAGGCTGCCTGCCGATATGGTGTTGTTATCCATCGGGGTACGTCCCAATACCTCATTGGCGACAGAGGCCGGACTGGAGATAGGGGAGATGCGCGGCATTAAGGTGAACGATTACTTGCAGACTTCCGACGAGCATATTTATGCGGTGGGCGACGCTATCGAGTTCCGTCATCCGCTGACTGATAGACCGTGGTTGAATTATCTGGCTGGTCCGGCCAACCGTCAGGCGCGTATTGTGGCAGATAACATGGTTTTTGGAAATAAGGTTACATACGAAGGGCTGTCGGTACTTCCATTGCCAAAATTTTTGATATGACTGTCGCTGCTTCAGGCCTTCCGGCAAAGCGGTTGAAACAGGCAGGCATTGATTATTTGTCGGCAACCATCCATTCCGGTTCCCATGCGGGATATTATCCCGATGCTTTACAGATGTCCATTAAAATAACCTTCTCTCCTGTGAACGGGAAATTACTTGGAGCGCAGATTGTGCGGTATAACGGAGTGGACAAACGTATTGACGAATTCTCGCAAGTGATTAAGCATAACGGAACTGTATATGACTTGATGGCTTTGGAGCAGGCATACGCTCCTCCTTTCTCTTCGGCAAAAGATCCTGTAGCAGTAGCCGGATATGTAGCCGGAAATATACTGAGCGGAAAGATGAAGCCTCTTTATTGGCGCGAGTTGCAGGCTGCCGATTTGAGTAAAGTTACGTTGGTTGATGTCCGTACTCCCGATGAATTTGCACTCGGTGCTTTGAAGGGGGCTGTCAATATTCCTTTGGATGATATGCGCGAAAGGATGAAAGAGATTCCTCAGGATAAGCCGGTCTATTTGTATTGTGGAGTGGGGTTGAGAGGGTATCTGGCTTCTAATATATTGTTACAGAATGGCTTTGGGGAAGTAAGGAATTTAATAGGAGGTTTGAAACTGTATAAAGCGGCAACGGCTCCTCTGCCCAAGCCGAAGGAGTTCTCAAATTCCGGATCTTCAAGTTCTGATTCTTCAAAAGTTGATCATTCTGAACACAGTAAAGATTCTGCTGAAGCTTATACTATTGCCTCTTCCGTCATTCCTTCTATGAAAGCAATAAAAGTGGATGCTTGTGGCATATCTTGTCCCGGTCCTATCATGAAGCTGAAGAAGAGTATGGAAGAACTGGCGGACGGCGAACGTCTGGAGATTGTCGCTACGGATGCCGGTTTCCCCCGCGATGCCGAAGCATGGTGCCAGACTACCGGGAACCGTTTTGTCTCAGTAAAGTCAGGAGCAGGAAAGTATGAGGTAATTGTTGAGAAAAGTACTCCGCAATCTTCTTCCTCGGAGGTTTGCCGGGAGGATAAAGGGAAAACTTTTATTCTGTTCAGTGACGACCTGGACAAAGTTTTAGCTACTTTTGTACTCGCAAACGGTGCGGCGGCTACGGGAAAGAAGGTGACCATCTTCTTTACTTTCTGGGGGCTGAATGCTATCAAAAGATTGGACAAGCCTGCGGTGAAGAAAGATATCTGGGGGAAGATGTTCGGCATGATGCTGCCTTCCAGTTCTTTAAAGTTGAGATTGTCTAAAATGAATATGGGTGGAATGGGAGCCAGGATGATGCGATATATCATGAATAAGAAAAATATCGACTCACTGGAATCTCTGCGTACTCAAGCCATTCAGAACGGAGTGGAATTTATTGCTTGCCAGATGTCAATGGATGTAATGGGTGTGAAACGTGAGGAATTGCTGGATCATGTGACTATTGGCGGAGTGGCAACCTATATGAACCGTGCCGAACAGGCGAATGTAAACTTGTTTATTTAAATTTGCATGGAGAAAATAAAATCAATATGTGTCATGAGAGAGCTGTTCAAGGCTCTCTCTGAACTTGAAACCCGCTTGATGGAACAATATGGAGTGTCATTGAATGAGGCAATGGCACTTTGTTGCATTGGCGGAGATACGCTGACAGCCAGTGTGATATCGGAAAACACAGGTCTGTCTGCTTCGCATACTTCTAAAGTCATCCGTTCCATTGAAGAGAAAGAATTAATCGTCCGTAATTTGGGGGATAAGGATAAACGGCAGATGCATTTTACTTTATCCGATAAAGGGCGTGAATGTTTGGAAGCGCTGAAAGCAAATGAAATAGAAATACCGGAACTATTAAAGCCATTGTTTAAATAAACCCTTCTCTTTTCCATTTGTTTATTCCGGATATGAAACTGGAGAAATGGAAAAACAAGTGGAAGGAGTGGAGCAATCTGCGCAAATGGCAAATATGGAAACTGAAGCTGATTGATGCCCGTCTGTATTTCGTGAGCATATTCGTGGGGCTGCTTACGGGACTGGTTGCTGTGCCTTATCACTATCTTCTCTGGTATTTCTTTGATGTGCGGAAAACTTTTTTCACGGCGCATTATCCGTGGTATTGGCATGTATTGTTGTTTTTTATCTTATGGGGGATTCTGATCTTTGTCGCTTCTTTGGTAAAACGTATGCCATTGATAGCCGGAGGCGGTATTCCTCAGACACGTGCGGCCAATAACGGTCGTATCCGTTATGAGCATCCTTTTAAGGAACTGGTGGCCAAATTCTGCGGAGGTGTGTTGGCTCTCAGTGCGGGGCTGTCCTTGGGACGCGAGGGGCCGTCTGTTCAGATAGGGTCTTATATAGGAACACTTATCTCCCGTTGGGGACATATCCTGAAAGGGGAACGGAAACAATTGCTGGCTGCCGGAGCCGGTGCGGGCTTGTCTGCCGCTTTTGCCGCTCCGTTGTCTTCTTCTTTGCTGGTAATAGAATCCATCGAGCGTTTTGATGCGCCTAAAACCGCCATTACTACCTTGTTGGCCGGCGTGGTAGCCGGAGGAGTGGCTAGTTGGATGTTCCCCACGACTCCTTATCATCTGATTAGTGCGGTCGTTCCCGGTTTATCTTTTATCCGTCAGGCAGAGCTTTATATTATCTTTGCCGCCCTTATGGCTGTCATTGCAAAGTTTTATTCGCTCATCGTTCCTTTCTTTCAAGAAAGGATACCTGCCATGAAACTCTCCATTCCTGTCAAGATGTTGTATTTATTGATCATAGCTTATGCCATATCGTTAACAGAGACGAATCTGACAGGTGGCGGAGAGCAGTTTTGATGATGCAGGAATGAATGGAACTCATGATATCCGGTGGCTTACTATCATGATGCTTATTCATTTTGTTTTTACGCTGTTTTCTCTTTCTTCGGGTTTGCCGGGAGGAAGTTTCATTCCTACCTTGGTTACGGGAGGATTATTGGGACAAATCTTCGGGTTGGTATTGGTACAGCGCGGATGGATAGGGTATGAGAATGTGAGTTATATGATGCTGATCGGGATGGTGGCTTTTTTGGTGGCTGTGGTGCGTACCCCTTTGACTGCCATTGTCCTGATAACGGAGATTACCGGTCATTTCGAGGTGTTCTATCCTTCCATCGTGGTAGGTGGGTTGACTTATTATTTCACCGAATTGTTACAGATAAAACCTTACAATGTATTGCTGTATGACAGGATGTTCCGTAGCCATAATCCGGAGTCTTCCGAAGAGGCTGGTGCCCGCTATCATCTTTTTGTCGAGATAATGGATGGGTCTTATTTTGACGGAAAGGAAGTGGATACATTGGCTTTACCTAATCATTGTATCATTCGTAGTATACATCGGAATCGTAAAAACTTACTTCCTCAGGGGCAAACCCTGGTTCCCGGTGATCAAGTGGAGATAGAAATGGATGCGCAGGATATAGAAAAATTATACGAACCGTTGGTCAGTATGGCAAATATCTATTAAATTTGCCGTATGAAAAAGAAATTCCAGCTTGAAGTTCCGGGAGGAGCCGACAAAGTGTTGCTTCATACTTGTTGTGCTCCTTGTTCATCAGCCATCATAGAGTGCTTGATGCAGCATGGTGTCACTCGGTTATCTATTATTGTAATCCCAATATTTATCCGTTGGAGGAATACATTATCCGCAAGGACGAATGTACGCGGTATGCCCAGTCCTTGGGATTGGAAATTATAGATGCCGATTATGATCATGATGCCTGGCGTTGTCGAATGGCAGGAATGGAGCAAGAGCCTGAAAGAGGAGGCCGTTGCTTGCGTTGTTTCAAGATGCGACTGCAGGAAACCGCACGTTATGCCCACGAACATGGATTCCCGGTTATCACTACTACGCTTGCTTCCAGCCGTTGGAAAAGTTTGGAACAGATAGAGGAAGCGGGCCGATATGCTACGGCTCCTTATCCGGATGTCACTTATTGGGAACAGAACTGGCGTAAAGGTGGATTGAGTGAGCGTCGCATTGCTATCATTAAGGAATATAATTTTTATAATCAGCAATATTGTGGCTGTGAGTTCAGTATGCGGAAAGAAGAAAAGGGAGGATGACGGGAATGAAGATGTTCAAACTGTGGATGGTTGTGATGTTATTGGGACTCTTGTCCGTTGTCTCAGAGGCGCAAGAAGACATAAATAATGCCATTAATGTACAGTTGGAGTATCTGAAAAAGTATCCTAAAGACAAAGACGCGCTTCGGAAAGTTAGTTTTCTCTATCTGAATAAAGCAGATTATGATCAGGCTATCTTTTATGGTCGACAATTGTTTGAGATGGGTTATAATGAACGGGATTACAATGGCGCTGTAATTTATTCTCATATTTGTCTGGGGCAGGCCCATATGATGAAGGGAAATGTAAAGGAGGCTTATAGTCATTTAGGGCAGGCCAGGCTGATAGGTGAAAGTAATAAAAATGATTCCGCCTTATGTTCCGTATATAATGGGCTGGGACTTTATGCATCGAATGTCCAAAAAGACTATTATCGTTCACTTACTTATTTCTTCAAAGGAGTTGAAGCTGCAAGATGTTGTCATTATGACAGACTCTATTCCATTTTGCTTTCTAATATTGCCGGTATTTATTATTTGAAAAATGATAGCACAGGATTGAAATCTTACTTGGGAGTACAGGCTATTTAGGGGAGCCGGAGATATACCTTTCTTTATTTTTAGATTATGCAAACTAACGGTGTAGATTTAATATACCTATAGGCTTTTCAAACTGAGCACTGCGATTAGGGAAGATATTTTCAGACTATACAGATAAAGATGTGGTTCGTGTTAAACTGGCACTTTGGTATAATGAAATTGAGGAGTTTGGCTATGATACATTTACCACGGTTGCAAATTCCATTGAGAATCATTACGAACGGATATTAAACTACTTTGTAAACAGAAGAACAAATGCTGCTGCGGAAGCTTTTAATGCAAAAATTAAAGCATTTAAGGCTTCATTTTGTGGAGTAGTAGATAAGAGGTTCTTTCTGTATGGATTACAAAGGTCTATGCATAAAGGGGAATTAGGGGTCAGCGGATTTTCCGGGTTGGCAAGCTTTCTTTTAAGCGTATAGCCTAGCCAGTCTGAACATGAAGAACTTCAGATCAGCCACCCCTCTTAACTGGCTTCGAAAAGCTTTGATTTTAGCATTGAACGACTCCGCTGAAGCATTTGTCAATCGTTCTTCAAAATAATTTATGATGGTCGTACTATGGTTTGAAAAGGTATCAAGTACCTTGTTGAACTCCATATAGTCAAACTTTTCCACTTCATTGTACCATCTTGCGAGATTTAGCCTTGCTTCATCGGGACCTGACTTCTTGTTGAAGATGTCTGTCAGTTTCATGCTAAGGCTGTATCCTTCCAGAAGCTTGGGGAATTTATCAAAGAGAATGGCAGCCCTGGTCTTTTGCTGTTCATTCCATTTGCTCCAGTGTTTCAGTATAATATGCTTGCTTCTGCTTACTATCTGTGGCAGGGTTTCTCCGTTCTCCATTCTTTCAGGCTCCCATTTCCCTATTCTCTCCCTTTCCGCCTTACTCTTTGCTTCTTTCTTCTTTTGACGGTGCTCCCTGATAGCCTGATTTTCCGCATCAAGTACTTTCCACCGATAGCGTATTCTTAACTGGTCTACAGCTTCAGACATGAGCTGCTGTACATGAAAACGGTCATTGATCAGCTTTGCGGCAGGAAACACCTTTCTGACCGTCAGCATCATGGCTGAAGATAAATCTGTAGTGACAGTCTTGACAGACAGCCGTTTCCGGTGCGGAAGCCTGCGCAAGATTCCGCTTACCGCATCTGTGGCCACTCCACGAACCATTGCAACTAAAGCCCCCTTACGGCCTTTAGCTGCTTTATTGGTCAGAATCGTATAAACATCTCCATTGCTCAGGCAAGTTTCATCCAAAGAAAGGTTTTCTCCAATGTTTTCAGGATAAAGGAGGTAGTCATGCGCATGTTCGAGTTGGTCCCAGTTCCGGTAATCACTGATTTTCTCCTTGTATTGTTTACGAAGAGTCTGCCCTTTTACGCCATAACGTTCCGCAAGCACACAGATACTCACAGGAGTAGATTCAATCTCCTTCTTTTAAAAAAGAAACGAACTCAGAATTCAGCCGTGTACCGTCAAATTCGGATAAATCCCAGTCATAGCTGAAGATTTCATTGGAAGACTTGTCAAGCCATTTACGTTTACGAACATGGAGATAAGTGGCGCGACCACGAATAGGATAGTCTTGGATTGTACGGTACTCACCAAAACCATAGGATATGATATCCGGGTTGGTCTTATCTTCTTTAGCTGAACTTTTTTCATCAAGATAAATATCAAAACGGTCAGCACTCTTGTCGAAATTGACAATATCAAAGTTGTCTATAAGCACATCCGGAAGGATGGCACGAAGGAGTCGTTCGGGTTTCATAAAACAAAGGTAAGCAAAGGTAGCTAATTTTAAAACTTAACAACCAGAAATTTCCGCTGAGCCGGAATTAGCAAAGATTAATCCCCCAAGAATTATAACTGATTCCTTATACCGACATACCCTGCACAAAGCAGGGCTACCAAATAAAAAAGCCATCGATAAATCGATGGCTTTTTTATTTGGTAGCCCGTGGGGGAATCGAACCCCCCTTTCAAGAATGAAAATCTTGCGTCCTAACCGATAGACGAACGGGCCATCCTTTTTATCGAGGATTTCTCTCTCGATTGCGGATGCAAAGGTAGTGACTTTTTTTGAATTTGCAAACATTTCCCAAACTTTTTTCTAAACTTTTTGTTCATAGTCCATTGAATTGACTATTTACCTAAACTTAACTTTTATGAAAAGTATCTTTAAATCAATGAGTTGCCTTGTATTGGGCGCAATGATTGTTACGCCGATGTTTGCGCAACAAAAAAAACTTTATCCGGAGCTGGAAGGACCGGGACCTGTTGTTATTATCTCAAAAGATAAAAATGGCAAGGAAGAATTAATCAATGTATTTGAAGAAACGCAACGTCCGCATTTCCATGATCCCCGTGCTCCTCGTTTTTTACTTACTGACCAACAGGGAAAGTTTGCATTGGGTATCGGTGGTTATTTGAAAACTACAATGGAATATGATTTTAATGGGATAGTGGATGACGTTGACTTTATCCCTGCACTCATTCCGCAACCGGGATCCACGTCTGTCCGTAATCAGTTCCAGATGGATGCAAGCACTTCCACTATCTTTTTAAAGTTGGTGGGGAGAACCAAGCATTTGGGTAACTTCATCGTTTATACAGCCGGAAACTTCCGTGGAAGTGGAAAGACTTTTGAATTGCAGAATGCTTATTTATCCTTCCTGGGTTTTACTATGGGGTATGATACCGGATTGTTTATGGACCTTGCCGCAGCTCCTCCGACTATTGATTTTCAAGGACCTGACGGGATGACTTTCTATCGCGCCACCCAGTTGCGTTATGAAGCCAATGTGATGAAAGGTTTGAAAGTGGGTGTCGGTGTGGAAATGCCGTCAGTAGACGGTACTCCGGCACAAGATGTGAGAATCGGTAAGCAGAGGATGCCGGATATTCCTGCCTATGTACAGTATTCTTGGGCAAAGGCTAGTCATATACGTGTGGGAGGAATCTTGAGAAGTATGACTTATGAGGATCAAGTGAATAATAAGGCAAAGTCATTGACCGGTTGGGGGATACAGGCATCGGGGACAGCAAGACTGGGTGGTTTCCAGCTTTACGGACAATATACTTATGGTAGAGGTATTGCTCAATATTTGAATGATATCAGCAACTTGAATGTAGATATCGTTCCTTTGGCCGATGAGTCCGGACGTATGCAGGTACTGCCCATGAAAGGATGGTATGCCGGATTACAGTATAATTTCTCGAAACGGGTATTCGCATCGGCTACGTATAGCCAGTCACGTCTGTTTACAGAAGATTGCTATGCTCACTTTAATGAAACTCAGTATAAAAAAGGTCAGTACCTGGTTGCAAATGTATTCTGGAATGTAAGTCATAACTTGCAGGTAGGTGCGGAATATCTTCATGGTTGGAGAGAGAATTTTAATGATGTGAACCGTGAAGCAAACCGTATAAACTTGAGTGCGCAATATAATTTCTAACTTATTTTTCCTATCTTTGTGTCTATCAATAATGGAAAGAGAATGAAAAAAATAGGTGCACATGTATCCGTAAGCGGGGGCGTGGAAATGGCCCCCGTTAATGCATTAGGGATAGGAGCGGACGCATTCGCTCTTTTTACAAAGAATCAGAGGCAATGGATTGCAAAACCTTTGTCTGTCGAGAGTGTTACTCTGTTTAAAGAAAACTGCGAGAAAGAAGGTTTTGATGCCCGGTATGTTCTTCCTCATGACAGTTATCTGATAAATTTGGGACATCCTGACGAGGAAGGGCTGGAGAAGAGTCGTGCAGCATTTTTGGACGAAATGCAGCGTTGCGAGCTTTTAGGATTGAAAATGCTGAATTTTCATCCCGGAAGTCATTTGAACAAGATATCCATAGAGAAGTGTCTGGACAGGATTGCCGAGTCTGTCAATATGACTTTGGATAAGACGACCGGTGTGACTGCTGTGATTGAGAATACGGCCGGACAGGGAAGTAATGTGGGAAATGAATTCTGGCATTTGAGATATATTATAGATAAGGTGGAGGATAAATCTCGTGTGGGAGTTTGCCTGGATACTTGCCATACCTATACCGCCGGTTATGATATTGTGAATGAATATGACCGGGTCTTTACCGAGTTTGATGAGGTAGTGGGGAGAAACTATTTGTGTGCCATTCACTTGAATGACTCAAAGAAACCATTGGGTAGCCGGGTAGACCGTCATGACAGTATCGGAAAGGGGCTGATTGGTATTGATTTCTTCCGCCGCTTTATGCAGGATTCCCGTTTTGACAATATGCCCGTTATTCTTGAAACTCCCGATGACACCATTTGGCGGGACGAGATTAAAATGCTTCGCAGCTTTGAACCATAGTTTGTGGCTGGATGAAAACATATTTAAGGAATTCAGCTATCATTTTGCTTGTAAGAGCGAGGCTTGCTCGCCCGAAAATAGGCTGATTTGCATATTCTCCCAAGATCGTGCCCGTTAGTTCGGGCAGGCAAAAAAACTTATATTCGTCAATCTGAGTTGGCAAATAGTATTTTCACCACCGTAGGGGCAGGCTCGTGTATCTGCCTGATAGTACGAAAGCAGTTGCAGGTTCTCTTTCCAAAGTATGACCGACCGTGGTCTTGTAAGCAGCTTCTTGACGATAAAGTCGGGAGAGAAGCGGAACTCTGGAGGAGCCTGCAGACTGTTATCTAAAACTTATAAAATGAAGAAACCGACCCTTTTGGGTCGGTGTTCTACGGTAGATGTTTTTCCTTTGCTTGACGGCTATGAGGCAATCCCTGCCCCTACAGCTGAATACATGACAGCACTATCGGACTTTCGGCATCTCCTCATTTACTTGAAATCCGTGCCATACTCCAACCAAAATACCATTGCCCAATCCTGGTCATTGGCAAACGGGTCATAAAGATGAGCTTTTTGTCCGTTCACTTTGTCCGGATAGATAAAGGCGCAGCTTCCTCTTCCGTCTTCGGTGAAGAGGCATAGATTGTTCCGGAAAATATTCAAGGCCCGTTCTGTATATTCTTGTTTTCCGGTCGCTTTGGCATAAAGACGGAAGGCAATACCCGATAAAGTGCTCCAGTAATGTGGGAAGGTATCTCCCCAAATCCGGTCTTTTCCAAACCAATAACCATCCCAGTGACGAATAGCGATGTCATAAAGGTGGAAACTGGGCTGTTTTCCGCCAAATGATTCTAATAAAGGAAGCTGGCTTTCGGCCCCTTTCAGATATTTTTCATCCCCGGTGAGCATATATACATTCAGCAGATGGATAATGGACGGAGCTACGATGCTCTGTTCGTAATTGACTTCGGAGGTCGGATAATTAGGCCCGTTTTCACAAAATACGTCTGCCATTGATTTGAAATCGTTCAGCAGAGTGTCCGCTTCGGCAGTAAATCCGTTTTCTTTCAATAGAGTATAGCCGTAGGTCGGGATATTGATGCAATAAAAACCATGCTTGAAATAACGGACCAGTGCACGCAGTGTGCCGTACCCGTCTTTCAGATATTGTTTATTGCCTGTGGTGCGGAACATGGTAAACCAGAAATCGGCTACCCACGGATAGTTGTATCCCCGGTTCTTGCTCTTGAAGTCTACGGTGGAATTGGTTGTGTAGTCCGGTTTCTGGATGCGGCGGATGAAAGATACGTAGTTGTTCAGGGCATCCATTAATTTTTTGTCGGAAGTACGTTGGTATTGTAGAGCCAGCAGAATCCCCATAGCTACCCTTTCTCTGGCTTCGTCGCAGTCAGAGCGTTTGCTGCCACTTTCTCCGTTGATGTAAAGGGATTCGGTATCGTTGTCATAAACAATGAAGGCACCGCTTCTAGGGTCACCGGGCTTGATGAACTGTTGGTGTCCGGCAATGAACTGACACCGGTGGTTGACCAGGCTGTCAAAGTTGCTGACGGCAAGACACTCTACCGACGTTTGCTTTCCGTTCCCGTAAGCCAGTGTGAAAATCTTCTCTCCGGGTTCATTTATTATGGTGGTATAATTGATGTTGTCACCGCTTACTTCTGCCACTTCTTTACCGTTCAGCAATAGCTTGCCTTTCAGTGAGGGGCAGTTGCTTTTGAACGAAACATTTATTTTTTCGCCTGTTTCTACTACATAACGGTCTGCTGAGGCTATGATCAGACCGTTGTCTATGGCTTTTGCTTGGAATTCATCCCAGTTGTCCGCCGATAGGAGTAACCATTGTATGGTATAACATTCTCCCGGCTTTAAAGTCTTGTCCTGTGGATTAAGTTGGAAAACACCGCGGAAGTTGGAGCTTCCTTTTTTCTGCGAGCGCTCCCTCACTTCATAGCCTTTAATGGCACCTTCTTCCATAATCAGTCCCAATCCGCCGGGGGCTCCGCTCATCCGGGTGCAATAGACATAGGCTTCATTTCCTCCTGCCCATATATGTGCATTGCAACGGGCTTCGTAGCAAGTCCGGGCATCCGGATAATTGTCATTGAAAGGTGTGTTGATGGCAATGTCCTGTAAGTCGGCGTCTTTTCTCCGGTGTTTGCGAATTCGTAGGATTCTACCAGGTTCCCGTCCCTGTTCCATTTTCGGGCTACGTTTATTTCTATGTCACCTGTCTGGTATTTCACGGTCATGTGATGGCTCGTGTCATGTTTTTTTGTCGGGATATTCCAGGAGTATTCAGTGCCGTTTATCCGAAGATGTCCCAATCCCCATCCATACCGGGAGTCCACCCATTCGTATTGTGTTCCATCCGTACGCAGGATCCAGTTCATGGAAGTGTCGCTTGTCAGATAAAGTCCGCTTAGCGCCCCTGTTTGTGAGTCGGCTTTGAACGTGATGTTTTAGGGTAGCTACAACTGCCTAGTGCAATTAATGCCAAAGGTAATGCAGCATACAAGAAAAGCTTCATGATGTTTTTCATACTTATTTGGATTATTGATGTAACTGTGCAAAGAAAGGAATAAAAAGGGAAATTAATTTGTACTTTTCATACATAATCCTGTAAAATAGTTCATTTTCTTTATAAACAGGCTTGAAGTGCCTGTTATTTTGTGGTTTTGAATCATTTTTTAGGTGCGGGTTGTGCGGGATAACGCGGATTTTTTCTTATGATAACATGAGTTTATTATAAGACTAGCTTATAACTGACAGGAATATGAGCAAGACTGATATTGAATTTTAATAATCCTTTTGTCATTTAACTCAAAACCATCCTGTAACGAGTTATTTCTTATATCGAACTTATGTTAATGTTATATCCCGCCGGTAGAGTGGTTTGTGTCTTTCATTGTATGGTTAAGCCTTTTCTATCCTATCCCTAAGCTTAAACGAACGTATCCTTTCTATCTCCATAGCCTTTGGAGTTAACTCCCAAGCTTATGGAGATAACTCCAAAGGCTATGGAGTTAACTCCGCAAGTTTGGGAGATAGAAGTTGTCAGTAAAGAACCCTTAACCTGAAGGATACAACCGCTTAGCTTGCCGTAGTTTATAGGATAATATATCCTTTCCGTATCCTTCGTTTATTTTATGTCCTGATTACATGTCTTTTATTTCATCCAAGTTCTTCTGGATATCTTCGTCTTTTAACTCATAATTCATCAAGTTACCTGCCAGGTATTGGTCGTATGAGGCCATATCAATCAGCCCGTGACCTGAAAGGTTGAACAGGATCACTTTCTCTTCACCGGATTCTTTGCACTTGTTCGCCTCGCGTACAGCGGCGGCGATGGCATGGCACGATTCGGGAGCCGGAATGATTCCTTCTGCTTGTGCGAACAAACAACCAGCCTGGAAGGATTCTAATTGCTGGATATCAACCGCTTCCATCAGATTGTCTTTCAATAATTGTGAAACGATGACACCTGCACCGTGAGAACGGAGACCTCCCGCATGGATATTGGCCGGAGAGAAATTATGCCCCAGTGTAAACATGGGCAGCAACGGGGTATATCCGGCTTCGTCGCCAAAGTCATACTGGAATTTACCACGGGTCAGTTTCGGGCACGAAGCCGGTTCGGCAGCAATGTATCGGGTTTGTTTCCCATTCAGGATAGTGTGGCGCATAAAGGGAAGCAGATTCCTCCAAAATTGGAACCGCCACCAAAGCAACCGATAATCATGTCGGGATATTCGCCTGCCATTTCCATTTGCTTTTCGGCTTCCAGACCGATAACCGTTTGATGCAGTGTGACATGGCTTAATACCGACCCTAGTGTATATTTACAGTTGGGAGTGCTCATTGCCAGTTCGATAGCTTCGGAGATGGCTGTTCCCAGTGAACCTTGATAATTGGGATTACGGGTAATGATATCCTTGCCGGCACGGGTAGACATGGATGGAGAGGCGGTGACCGTTGCTCCGAATGTCTGCATGATGCTGCGGCGATAGGGCTTCTGATTATAGCTGATCTTTACTTGATAAACGGCAGCTTCCAGCCCGAATACCTTTGCGGCATACGATAGAGCGGCGCCCCATTGTCCGGCACCGGTTTCTGTAGTGACATTGGTTACGCCTTCTTCCTTGCAATAATATGCCTGGGCCAGAGCCGAGTTCAGTTTGTGGGAGCCGATGGGGCTGACACTTTCATTTTTGAAATAAATATGTGCGGGAGTCCCTAGTGCTTTTTCCAGTCCGTAGGCACGTACCAATGGTGTGCTGCGATAGTATTTGTACATTTCACGCACTGCTTCGGGAATTTCAATCCATGCGTCTGTCTGGTTTAATTCCTGTTTGCAAAGTTCTTTGGCAAAATGGGGTAGAGGTCTTCCGGTTTCAGCGCTTCTTTGGTTTTAGGGTTCAACGGCGGCATGGGTTTGGTCTTCATGTCTGCCTGTATGTTGTACCAGTATTTAGGAATTTCATCCTCTGGTAAGATAAAACGTTTCTGTTTTGTGCTCATAATCTTTCAATTTAATAGTTTTGCGGTCAAAATTAGGTAAAAAAAAGTATTCCTTACTAATTTTCAACTGCTTTTTTGTCGGGAACAATAAAAAAAGGGATGTCAGAGTAAAAATGCGAAGTTATTTGTTATTATAGGCAGAGATGTGAATATTTTGATTAAGTTTGTTTTCTGTTAATGCAAGATGATATCGACATGGAACCTTTACACAAACTATTTATCTATCGTAAGAAGTTAGTAAAACCGTACATAGAGCGATTGCTGAAATGGATGGACGGGATAACTTATATGATGTCGGCCTTGTTCATCCTTACATTGGTTTATGAGCATGGATTTCTTATTCCTTTTGAAGAAATGGAGATGATAAACACGCTGTATCATTTTGTCTGGATTGTTTTTCTGGTTGATATTTCCCTGCATCTTTTATTAAATTACTCGGATACCAAGCGGAAGTACCGGGGACTGGCATGGATACTGAGTCTGATGCTTTATCTGACTTTGATTCCAGTTATTTTCCATGAACCGGAGGTGCAAGGGGGAATTCATGATTTCTGGTCTTTTTTCCACAGTCGTTTATATCATGTGGTGCTGCTCACTTTGCTTTCGCTGCTGCAATTGTCTAATGGGATAGTCCGGCTGCTGGGCAGGCGCACCAACCCGTCTTTGATCTTTGCATCCAGTTTTCTCATATTTATTCTGATAGGGGCAGCGTTACTGATGCTTCCGCGTGCCACTTATCATGGCATTTCCTTTATCGATGCTCTGTTTACCGCTACCAGTGCCATTTGTGTCACGGGGTTGGTTTCGGTCGATGTCTCTTCTACATTCACGTCCGAGGGGTTGTTCATCATTATCATGCTGATACAAATCGGCGGTTTGGGAGTCATGACCCTGACCAGTTTCTTTGCCATGTTTTTTATGGGGAATACTTCGCTCTACAATCAGTTGGTGGTCCGTGATATGGTAAGCTCGCAGTCACTCAGTTCGCTGCTTTCCACCTTATTATATATATTAGGGTTTACCTTGGTGATAGAGGCTGCTGGGATGGGGGTTATTTTTTTAAGTATACATGGCACTATGGGCATGGATATTGAGGAAGAACTGGCTTTTTCTGCTTTCCATTCCATCTCTGCCTTTTGCAATGCCGGATTCTCTACTTTGTATGGAAACTTAGGTAACGAACTGGTACTTCATAATCATAACTTGCTATATATCACTATCTCTTTCCTGGTTATTTTGGGAGGTATAGGTTTCCCGATTCTGGTAAATCTGTATGAAACGGTTTCTTATGAAAGCAAGCGCTTGTATCACCGTTATGTCAAAAAGAATAAGAGGACAATCCGTAAAATACATTTATATAACCTGAATACCCGTATCGTATTGATTATGACGGCTATCTTGCTAGTGACGGGTACTGTGGCCATTGTTGTTTTCGAATGGAATCATGCTTTTGCGGGAATGACGGCTACAGAGAAATGGGTGCAGGGCTTTTTTAACGCAACTTGTCCCCGTACGGCAGGATTTTCAAGTGTGGGCATGACTACTTTCAGTGTGCAGACGTTGCTGCTGATGGTGGTGCTGATGATGATTGGCGGCGGTACGCAGTCTACGGCCGGTGGTGTGAAGGTGAATGTGTTTGCTGTAGTCATGTTGAACTTGCGTGCTATTCTTATAGGTGCCGATAAAGTCAATATTTTCAACAGGGAGTTATCTCATGATTCCATCCGGCGTTCTAATGCCACATTGATTCTTTATCTGCTGATTGTTTTCGCGGGTATCTTCGGTTTAAGCATTCTAGAGCCGCAGGCTTCAGTGATGGCGTTGGTTTTTGAGTGTACTTCGGCACTCAGTACGGTAGGTTCAAGCCTGGATCTGACACCTACTTTGGGAAGTGACAGCAAACTGATTGTCATTGTTCTGATGTTTATCGGACGAGTAGGGGTGCTTACTTTGATATCCAGCCTTATTAAACAGAAAAAAATAACAAAATATAAATATCCGAGTGATAACATCATAATCAACTAGTTATGAAATACATTATTATTGGTTTAGGAAATTACGGCGGAGTGTTGGCCGAAGAGCTTTCCGTATTGGGACATGAGGTGATAGGAGTGGATACAAACGAGCATCGTGTGGATGTGTTGAAGGACAAAATCGCGACTTCTTTTATTATTGATGCTACGGACGAACAATCGCTCAGTGTGCTGCCACTGAAAGATGTGGATGTGGTTATTGTTGCTATCGGCGAGAATTTTGGTGCTTCTGTGCGTGTGGTGGCACTGCTGAAAAAGAAAGGAGTGAAACATATCTATGCCCGTGCGGTAGATGATGTGCATAAGACCGTGCTTGAGGCTTTTAATTTAGATAGTATTCTGACACCGGAGAAAGAAGCGGCACGGAGCTTGGTTCAGTTGTTGGATTTACACGTCAATGTGGAGTCTTTTCAGATTGACGAGGAACATTATGTGATGAAGTTCAAACTTCCTTCTTGTTTTGTAGGCTATAAGGTGAGTGATCTGTCATTAGAAACGGAATTCAATATAAAATCATTGCATTGATAAAAGGGGAGAAAGTGCTGAACGGTTTGGGTATTTCGATATTGGAGCATCAGGTGGAGAATCATTTTGAGGAAAATTATGAGTTGGAGGAGGAAGATCAGTTGGTCTGCTATGGGCTTTATAAGAATTTTATGGATTTTTGGAAGGCGTTGTAGCAGGAATGCCTTTCAAAGAAAGAATATTTTTCTAAGTGAGATTAAACCTTTTCTTTTGGGTTTAGTCTAACTTAATAAATAATTTAGTTTAGTTTTAGTTTTCTGAAGGCCTGCCAATGTGATATTGCCCGGTTTTCGCTTTTTATGGAGGTTTTCTTGTGAGTGTCCGTTACTTTTTGTTACTTTGTCACCTAGAAATCGAGATTTAGATGAAACAGATATATTTTTTATTTGTCGTTTTGCTGGTTGTAATGACCGCTTGCGGAGGTAAGAAAGAGGCTTCCGTTGATGCAGAACAATTGATGTTCCAAATAGACAGTGTGGATCATGTGACAGGTTTGCAGCGTATGCAGGTTTCACGTATTGACCAGCATATTGTCAGTGGCGGAAAAAAATATAATTTGTTTATAGAGCGTGCTCCCAGTGATTCTCTGCCTTCAGTCAAAAGTGACTTGGGGAATTTTTGCCGACAATCGTATTATCGTTAGAATTTCCCGTGAAAATGGGAGCCGGGTCTTTGCCAAAACTTTTACCAAGCAAAGTTTCTCTGGATTCGTAAGTGCTGATCATCTCCGTCATTTTATATTGGAGGGCGTGGTATTTGATGAAGAGAAGACCCGTGAGGGAAAAAATATCATATTGGCTGCCAGTGTGAGTTATCCTCAGACAGATTTGTATATTCCTTTCTCCATCACTATTACTCCTGAAGGAAAAATGAGCATATCTAAAAATGAGGATATGGAGGAGCTTCCTCCCATGTTGGGAGACAGCCTTAATTAAATCTAAAATACAGGAATAATTTTTCGCGTCATAATCTTTTAGGCGGTTAGTTGTTGGTATGGCATTAACTAACTAAAGAATAAATTAGATTATGAGAAAGATTTTATTTTTAATGGCTATGCTGGTATGCTCTCTTCAGTTCGCCATGGCAGGCGATGTTGTGACCCGCGATGTGAATAAGCTTCCTGTTGCCGCACGTGAAATGATCGGCAAACATTTCTCTCAGACTAAAGTTGCGTATATCAAGATTGAAAAGGACTTGTTTCAGACCACTTCCTATGATGTGAAATTGGCCGATGGCATTGAATTGGAGTTCAATTCAAAGGGAGAGTGGCTTGAGATAGATTGCAAGAACAAGTCGGTTCCTTCTACTTTTATCCCTCAGGCTATTTCCAAGTATATGAAAGCTAATTATAACGGGCATAAAACGGTGAAGATAGAACGTAACCGCAAGGGATATGAACTGACATTGGAAAATGGATTGGAAGTAGACTTCGATCAGTTTGGAGGATTCTTGAAGTTGAGCGATTAAAAAGATTTTTCTGTAATAGGGGAACTATCTCTCCTTATAGTAATGATGCCATAAGAGGGTGTATCAGAAATAAATTGAACTATCTTTTTATTATCAGCGTTGAAAAAGATAGTTGCAACGAATTTTGATTCACCCTCTTATGTATTATAAATACAGTTCTCGGTCTTTGCCCTGTTATTAATCCATCGGCTCGTAATCCTTTGCCAGACCGCCTTCGCTGGTTTCCTTATATAAGGAAGGAAGGTCATGACCGGTCTGTTTCATTACTTCCACCACTTTGTCAAAGGATACACGGTGATTACCGTCTGTAAAGGCAGAATAGATATTGGCATCAAGAGCTCGGGCCGCTGCATAGGCATTTCTTTCGATACAAGGGATTTGTACCAATCCGCATACCGGATCGCAAGTCATTCCCAAGTGATGCTCCAAGCCCATTTCGGCTGCATACTCTATCTGGGCCGGGCTACCTCCGAATAATTGGCTGGCAGCGGCGGATGCCATTGAACAGGCCACTCCTACTTCTGCCTGGCAACCGGCTTCGGCTCCGGAAATGGAGGCGTTGTGTTTTACTATATTTCCTATCAATCCGGCAGTAGCCAGTGCTCTTAAAATCCGCATATCGCTGAAGTCACGGCTTTTTTGCAAGTGATAAAGTACAGCCGGAACCACTCCGCATGATCCGCAAGTAGGGGCTGTGACGATTTTGCCACCTGAGGCGTTTTCTTCACTGACTGCCAGAGCGTATGAGAATACTAACCCGCGGGAACGCAGATTGTCCTTATAACCTTTTGCCTTAATATAGTAAGTGGAGGCTTTTCTGCGCAGATTGAGTGGCCCGGGTAATACGCCTTCTTGATCCAAACCACGCTCAATGGCTTCTCTCATGGTTTTCCATACTTCTGCCAGATAGTCCCAAATGTCTTCGTCTTCACATTGCTGGACGTATTCCCAGTAATTGCGTCCGGTACGTTCACACCAGTAGAGGATTTCACTCATACGGTTCATATCATAGATTTCCGGAGTTGAGCCTTTGTCGTGCCCTTCTTCGGCTAGAGCACCTCCGCCTACACTGAAAACAGTCCATTCATCTGTCACCTTTCCTTTTTCATTCAAAGATTTGAAAGTCATTCCATTGGGATGAAACGGATAGAAGACATGGGCTTTCCAGATAATTTCTGTAGGCGCATGCGGTTGCAATGTATCTAAAATGGCTACATCGGTCATGTGTCCTTTACCGGTAGCGGCGAGGCTTCCATAAAGAGTAACTTGAAAAGCTTTGGCTTCGGGATGTTTTCCTAAGAAGATTTCAGCAGCCTTGCGCGGTCCCATAGTATGACTGCTGGACGGACCGGTGCCGATGCGGTATAGTTCTCGGATAGATTTCATTTCGTTTTATAAGGTTAGTTATTATGAGGAACAAAGGTATAAAATAAAAGGGGGAAAGTAGCAAAAAAGGAAAAGAAAAACTCTCTTGACAAATAGGAAAGTTGTCAGGAGAGTTTGGAAAACCACCGGTAGGATTTGGTGTATTGTCTTTATTCTAATTGTCTTTGTATACCTTTGTCACCGACGACAAAATACTGATTATTTTTAATCAGCATGGCACGTCCGCGCTTTTTCCCGGTTTTCTTTATTGTCCACATTTACTCCGATAACCTTGCCGTTATAGAAAGTGGAAATATCTTTGAAAATGGTATGTCCCACAATAATATGTTTTGCCTTATAACGGTCCATAATCATTTCTAGGGAGTCTTTTGCCAGCGGATTGTATTTGCCATCGGTGCGTACCAGTCCGCGATACCAGATGGGACCGCTGTTTCCATACAGGAAGGCTGTGAGTGGAGAAAGCGCTTTGCGTTCTTTTTTCGTCATAAATAGCCCTTTACTCATTTCTTCATTGACAGTGGGAATGCTCAAGTTCTTGTCATAGAAGTCTTTGCCCAGTCCGGCATGTACATATAGGTCGTTACCTATCATTTGCATGGTGTTACGGGTTCCCAACCATCTGCCCAGTTCGGTATCGGGACCGAATAGCCGGGGGTACTTCATCTTTAGTTTTTCTGCTAATATTTTATATTTTTCTTTGGTGTATCGGAGGTCATTGGCCAGTACCATCGGTTCATGATTTCCCAGCATGAACGATACGTGTCCTCCGGCTTTGGCTGCTTCCTCTTCCAGTTTGTAAAATAGCCAGAAGATTTGCGGTACATCTTTTCCTCTGTCAAAAATATCACCGATAATCATCAGATGGTTTTTCCCGAAGCTCCATTTGTAGTCTTTATCAATGATATGATTGCCTTGTAACAGGCTGATTACACAGTCCAGCCTTCCATGAGGGTCGGACATGACAAAACTTTGTCTGCCTGGGGATAATTCCATCCGGGACGTTTTACCGGGTGTAGTTTTACATCAAATGGAAACCTGCCTTTGTGGTCTGTCACATGCAGGGTAAAGTTTTGAGGTAATGTGGTATAAGTGGTATCAATGATATTCCCTTTCTTATCTACATTGATTACTCTGATTTGGCCGTCAGGCTGATACAATACGTATGGACCGTCGGCTGTTAATTCTTCTTTTTTCTCTTTGTCTTTCTTCTTGTCTTTGAAATCAAGAGTTCCGGCACTAAGGCCGGAACTGATGAATGCGAGGGTAAATGCAAGAAGAAAGTAGTTGATAAAATTAGTCTTGCTTGTCATCGATTTGGTATTTGAATTATTTAATCGACATATCCTGGATTCTGTTTCATATTAGGATTTGCGTCCATTTCTTTTTTGGGAATAGGAAGTAGAATTTTATGGAAATTCCAGTCATATTCCATGTAAGCAGTATTATGTTTGGTTTTGTTTATATCACTGTCTTTCACATCGATTCGTTTGACAGTCATTCCATTTCTGATAACATCGTACATACGATGTCCTTCTGCTACCAATTCTTTACGACGTTCGTCTAATACATTTTCTAATGTTAATGTTTTTCCTTCCACTGAATTTTCCGGATTAGCTCGTTGTACTATGGAATTCAAATATTTCACTGCTTTGGCATTATCTCCTGTCTGTACGGCCGCTTCAGCAGCATTCAGATAGGCTTCTGAAAGGCGTATAAGCGGAATATTGGCATCGGTTATGTTTTCTCCTTGCTGAGGTTGGTATTTATTGACGTATGCGTAGTACTTTTTGTCAAAACTCAAGATTTTCAACCGGACGTCTTTGGGATCTTTCTTTAATAATTGATAAAAAGAGCAAGTAATACACATATCGTCATAACCGTTGTATGAGTTCAGATATCCCATGCTTTCTTTGCCCGGACTGTCTGTAGTCAGATTGACAATTTCGAATAATATTTCACCAGGATTGGATGCTGATGCGTCATTGCCCCATGCGGTTGGATATTCTTCGTTTGTCCAAAGAGCGTAGCCTTCTTTTTCTGCACCCTTTATTGCATTTTCAGCCATGGTCAATGCTTCATTGTATTCTCCTTTATATAAATATACTCGGCTCAACAATGTCATAGCAGCCCATCTGTTTACTTTTCCTTTATTAAAATCACCGCTCAGCAGCTCTGTACTGTTTTTGAGGTCGGAAATAATTTCCGTATAACATTCGGCTACTGTATTTCGTGCGGGTTTACTGTCTATAGTTGATAACTCTTTCACAATGGGCACGCCTAATGAAGCTCCGTTATCTTTTAGGTAGGGATAACCAAAAATACGTGTCAGGTCGAATAGTGCCATACCACGGATGGCTAATGCCTGGCCTTTCAAATCATTTTTATATTCGGTTTCATCTTCATCTATAGATAGTTTATCAACATTCATTAGAATCAGATTACAGTTCTGGATAATAGAGTACAGATATGACCAATGACTGCTGGGACCATTGTCTTTAGTAAAATTGAAACGGTAATAATTACCGGTTCGTTTCGTTGAACTTACAGCCTGCATGTCATCTCCAGTTACATCTCCATAATATACCAGACGGCCGGAGTATGCATCTGAACTTTGCATTGTGCTGTAGATTCCGTTCAATGTGAATTCAATATCTGACAAAACATTGATACTGGTTTCTGTATCCACTTGTGTGGAGGGGGCTAGATCTAGCCAGTCATTTCCGCACGAAGTGACGGCAAACATAATGGAACTGATAAATAAATATTTAAATACTTTCATAATTCAAGTTTTTAATGGGTTAGAAATTAACGCTTAGACCAAAGGTTACAGTCTTCAAAGGAGGAGTCCCCCAGATGGCACTACCACCACTGACAGCTTCAGGATCATAATAATCATAAGCAGCCCATGTCCAAAGGTTGTTTGCGGAAGCATATACACGTACATTGTTAACTCCTATTTTTTGTGTCCATACTTGGGGCAGAGTTATTCCAAAAGTTAATGTTTTCAGGCGGATGAAGTCAGAACTGTGTAACCTGCGAGTAGTAGTGGATTTGTTCATCGCTACATCAGGACTTTCAATAAATAGTTCATATTTTGTGATATCACCAGGTTGTTTCCAACTATCGCGATAATAGGTTGGTATATTTGCTTCTAGGTCGTTACCACCATGCTCTGTTTTTTGTGCCCAATTGTCATAAGAATAACCGCCAAATTGGTAAGAGAACATGAAGTTTAAGTCGAACCATTTATAGCGTAATGTATTTGATAAACCTCCGATAACATTAGGCTCTGCATGCTTATCTAATACAATAGCATTGGCTTCACTATATTTTTCTGTAATCTCTTTATATAGTTGCCGTTTTCGTCCAAATCATTGGTATAGAATTGGGAGCGCCTGTTTCGGGATTGATCCCTGCGAACTCTATCATATAAAATGTACGGTATGATTTTCCTACTTTCCGTATTTGGGTACCACTGATAATTTCTGTTTGCATGCCATCCAATGTCACAATTTCATTTTTGTTGTGCGAGATGTTGAAAGTGGTATTCCAAGAGAAATCTTTAGTCTTTATATTGGTCGAACTGATTTCCAATTCCACTCCCTTATTTTTTACTTCACCAATATTCATAAGATAGCTGCCGAAACCTGTTGTCATAGAGATAGGACGATCCATCAACAAATTTTTAGTAGTACGAGTGTAGTATTCCAAAGTTGCGTTTATACGATTGAACAAACTGAAATCCAGACCTAAGTTAAGGTTGTAATTGGTTTCCCATTTTAAATCTGTATTTTTGATTTGTGATTGGATAATACCCGGTTGTTCCAAATAACCATTGGTTAAACTACTCAAACCCATATATCCGAAATAGTCAGATGGAAGTGTGCCATTGACACCATAAGATGCGCGTATTTTCAAATCGGTCAGCCAACCTTTGGCCGGATTCATGAATTCCTCTTCAATCATACGCCATGCGGCAGATACTGACCAGAAACTACCCCAACGGCTGTCTTTATGCAAACGGGAACTACCGTCAGTACGGAAACTACCACCTAGATAATATTTATTTTTATAGTCATAGTTTACACGTGTCAGATAAGATACCATGCGGGTTCTGGTAGAGCTGCCACCAACGGATTCGGTTTTCATACCATTGCTTATTTCATCTTTGTCTGCTGTAGCGAAATTAGTTGCATACCCTGACAGATAGTCACGATATTGGTCATCAATTTCATAACCTACCAATGCGTCAAAATGGTGATCGTTGGCTATATTAAACTTATAACTCAGTTGGTTTGCCCATACCATTTTCTTGTATTCGTAGAATTTTTTGCTCATGCCGCCATTTACATCCTCACCATTGGAAGTGCGGGGATCACTCAATCCTTGCCTTTAGTGTTGGTGTAGTCATAGCTGAATGTTGATTTGAATTTTAAGTTTTTAATAAATTCATATTCGCCATAAATAGTGTTGAAAGCACGATTAACATATTCACGTTGATAGTCGTAAGTTGCAGATAATAGTGGATTACGATCACCGTTGCGGATAAAATCGCGGTTCCAGCTTCCATCTTCATTGTATGGTGTGTCTGAGGGGACAACAGCGTTACGTGATGAATAGAAAGGAGAAGTGTAGGAGGTACCTTCACCATATACATCTTGATTAACGGTAGCAAATAACATATTTGCCCCTAATTTTAATTTATCAGTTGCTTGATAATCTACATTTAAACGTCCGCTGATACGTTCTAAACCGGAGTTGATAGCAATACCTTCTTGTTTTAGGTAAGAGATAGATGAATAATATTTGAATTTGTCTGTTCCACCAGAAATGGAGGCTTCATAAGTCTGGTGATTTCCTTTTTTGAACATGATATCATCCCAATCGACATATCCACACCAAGGAACAGGAGCATAATCGTCAATATTTTCATTAGCATATGCTATGGCTTCGTCGTGACTATTTCCGTCTCTTAACGCACCGGCTACTAGACCGTTATAAATATATTCGCGGCGTTCTTCTCCCCCCATAACAGGACGATAATCCATTGCGAAATCAGAACTACCCCAATCTGCTTTGAATGAAATTTGTGGCTTTCCACTTTTACCTTTTTTAGTAGTAATAAGTACTACACCATTGGCAGCACGTGAACCGTAGAGAGAGGCGGCAGCGGCATCTTTAATGATTGTTATGTTTTCAATATCAGAGCTATTGATAGTTGACATAATGTCAAGACCTGCATCTGAACTCATCGTATTGATAGAACCTGAACGCATAGGAATTCCGTCAATTACGTATAATGGAGAATTACTGGCATTAAAAGATCCCATACCGCGAATATTCAAAGAGGAAGAAGCTCCTGGTTGACCTGACGATGAACTGAATTGTACCCCGGGTGCATTACCTTGTAGTAAATCTTTGAATGAAACAGCCGGAATATCTTTCATTTTATCAGCCTTCATAGTAGAAGCAGACCCTGCGTATGCCGACTTCTTGAAAGTACCATAACCGGTAACAACCACTTCTTCCATAACATTATTATCAGGAGCCATGACTACTTTCAGTATCTTTCCGGCAGTGGCTTTAATTTCCTGCTTGCCATAACCTATATAGGAGATAATCAAAGTGGCAGGTATACGGTCTACATCTAATGAGAAGTGCCCGTCCAAATCTGTAGTAGTTCCATTCGTAGTACCTTTGACTAAGATATTCGCTCCAATAATAGGTTCTCCCGTCTCATCCAGTACTGTACCGGTTAATGTTGTTTTCTGTTGAGGAACAGCAGACTCTTTTTCTTCAATTTGCTTGATAGCAATAACGCCGTTGTGAACTGAATAGGTCAAACCGCTATTCATAAGACATTTATCAAGCACATTGGCTATTTTTTCGTTATTTACATTTAGGTTTTGGACTTTTATTTGTTTTACATCATTGGTGCTGTATACAAAAGTAAAGTCGGTTTGTCTTTGGATTTCCCAAAGAATTTCACTCAACGTGGCATTCTTGAATGAGGCTGTGACAGTGGCTTGTGCAAACACTTTGTTGGCAGCCTGCATAAAACCTGTGGTAATGATACAGAAAAATAGGAACGTAATCCACAAACGTTTACTACTTTTACCGTGATTGGTGTAGTTGTGTTTTTTGTCCATAATACATCATTTTATTAGTTATAGAATGTGATTGTTTTGTTATTGACTTTTACGTGTACTTTTTGAGTCTCTTCCAACAAACGTACAAATGGAGTGATTTCCGAATACCGATCTACATTGCATCCAAAGCGTAGGTCTTTTATTTTCTCATTGGCAAAAATTACTTCCATGTCATACCAGCGTGATAGTATTTTCATGATATCTTCCAATCGCTGGTCTTTGAAATGAATTTTTCCTTTTATCCATGAAGTATAAAATCCGGCATCTACCATGCGTATCTGTATGCTGCTGTTTCCGAGGCTGATGGTAGCTTGCTGGGAAGGCTTTAAAATACAGCTTTCTCCAGTTTCTGTATTTACTTTGACAGAACCGTTTACCAAAGTTGTCTGATACTCTTCCTGTGGATAAGCAGAGATGTTGAATGTGGTTCCCAACACTTCTACTTGCATGCCTTGAGTGCATACTATAAATGGTTGCCCTGTTTTGCAGACTTCAAAATAGGCCTCGCCTTCCAGTTCCACTTTGCGTGGACCGTTATCAAATGTCACAGGAAAGCGGAGACTGGTCATTGCGTTCAGATGCACTTTTGTTCCATCACTTAACAATAGAGCATATTCTCCACCTCGTGGAGTTTCCACTTTATTATATACAGGCTTGTTTTTTTTGTAGCTGTTTTTGATGTTACTTGGTAATTCAGCATTGTAGAGTCCATGTGGACTCGGGCTCCGTCTATTTTCTCAAGCAGACTCTCTGTTTCTTTATTTATATGGATTGTCTGGCCGTCCTCCAATGTCAGAATAGCTTGGGATTCCCCAGGTAGAATGGATTGTGCGATGAACTGTTTGTCCGAAAGAGAAACGGGCGAGGTGAATTTCATGGAAATACTTACAAAAAGGACAGGTAACAGAATGATTGCGGCATAACTTACTATTTTGATATATCTGCTTCTGTTATTATTTCTTTGATTCGCTTTTCCACTTCTTTCCATCCGGATGAAGGATTGAATGCCGTATTTTTCCGGAAATGTTGCTTTTGGTTTTCTTCATCACAAATTTTCTTGAATAAAATCTCGTGCGCTGTAGATTCTTCTCTCCAAGCAGTTAGTTTTATTGTTTCTTCCGGGGTTATTTCTTCCGACAGATACCTTGCTATGAGGTTGGCTATATAGAAATCTTGTTTTATCATATTTTGACCTGTTTTTTATCTCTTTTATCGGCATATATTCCCGATAGGTGGGGCCATACTGACTCCCCGCTTGTTCGATGGCTGTTACCAGCTGTTCCAAGATAGAAATAGAATCGTTCATTTTTTAATATTTATGGTTATTGATTTTCGCTTCTCCGTCGTGCGACAGAAAACAGGCTCTGGACAAGTCGGCATTGGCCCTGTCCACTTTCAGTTCTGTATTTCCATTCCAGATACTCCCATGCGGTGCAGGGCATTGTCGAAGGATTCTTCCACGCTCAGGAAAGGGTTTATGCGGTAAGGATAAACAGTTTTACCCCTGGTTTCCGGGCTGACAAAGGAAAGTACGGGGTGCAGCACTTCATCGGCAAAGAGGCGGTCGCGCCACATTGCCGCTTCTTCGGTGGAAGCCAGTTCGTCAATATCTATGACAAAGGCCCGAAGGAACTTGCATGCATTGCTCTTTGCAGTAAGAGAAGATACCTGCCGGAGTGACATACGGTAAAAGGGTCTGTTTATTCTTTCGGAACACTTGCTTGTCTCCGAGTCCGGCTCTGACTTTACGCGTCAGTTCTTCCAGTTGCGGATTGGTGCTGATGTAGGTATGAAGCCCTGCCACACTGCATATACATGTGGGTATTTTATTGGTGACGGGTGCATTGAAAAATGACATGATGTATTCTTTCATAAAAGAAATTGATTTTGATTTATCTGCACAAATATACGGGTAGGGAATGACGTATGGAAATCGGTTCATAACCGTTTACTATCTGTTTACTATTGGTGCATGCTATTGATTATATATTGATAAAATATGGATTTTGATTAACGATCTGTTGATAATAATTAAAGAATAGAGAAAAGAAATAGTATATGAATGAAAAACCTGATATGATGATAAATATTTATGGCGGAAACAATCTGATTGCCCCTGTGGCGTCTTCCGCCATTCAGAACTTTTATGGCGACCGGGGTGATGAGGCCGCCGACCAACCGGAAGATTCTGAGAAAACGGAGAGTACAGAAAGTGTGACGGATGAGAAGCCGGCACAGGAGCCGGCGGAACTGTCGGATGATGAATTTTACGTATCGGTCTATATACCCGATATAAAGGTGATGAGGGCTTACAAGATACTTTTGGGAGAGTGTACCACGGCACGCGAACTGGCGGTGGTGGTAGGAAAGATGCTGGCCGATGAGAACTGTAGGAATGTAGACAAACACACGGTGGTGAAAGCGGCTTTCATCAAGTCGTTGCTACCTTTTGCCAAACGGCTTGTGTCGGGCGGTACGATAGCCAATATACGGGCGCAGATTAATAATATGCTGGCTAGTAAATAATTTTTTCAGTTATCCTCTTACTCCATTGGCACGTTAGCAAATCGGCAAATTATTTATGTTGCGGGATTATCAGATAGAGATGAAAACACGTCTGATGGAAGCGTGGAAAGCTCACCGGAGTGTGATGGTGCAGATGCCTACCGGTACGGGCAAGACACATTTGCTGGCATCTGTGGTCAGTGAGTTCGTGTCTTCTGCCGGCAGCGGGGTATGGCTTATTGCCCATCGTAGGGAACTGGTGGCGCAAATGGAGGAAACGCTGGCTAAATATGGTATCCGGAGGGAGGATACTCCGGTCAGGGTGATGTCTGTCCAATGGCTGTCCCGGCACTGGAATGAGGCGGGTGATGCTCCGGGACTGATTGTGATAGACGAGGCTCATCATGCCTTGGCCGCTTCTTACACGGAGATGTGGAAGCGTTATCCTGCCGCAAAGAAACTGGGTGTGACTGCCACACCTTGCCGCCTGAACCGTAGGGGGTTCACGGAACTGTTCGAGGTACTGGTTACTTCGTGGAGTATTGCCGAGTTTATTGAAAAAGGCGTGTTGTCTGTGTTCGATTATGTATCCATCCGTCCCGGCAGCGAGGAGCAGCGGCTCATTGACGGTCTGGAGAAACGGGGGGCCGATGGGGATTATCAGGTGAAAGAGATGGATGCGGTACTGAACAGGCGTCCCGGTATCGAGCGCCTGTACCGCAGTGTCAGGCAGTTTGCTTCCGGCAAGAAGGGGATGGTGTATGCCATCAGCATTGAACATGCCCGGCGGATAGCGGAGTATTACAGCAGGCGGGGAGTGAATGCGGTGGCTGTGGACAGCAAGACTCCTGCTATGGAGCGTAAGCGGATGGTGGAGGAGTTCAGACATGGAAAAATCGAGGTGCTGGTGAATGTGGATGTATTCAGCGAGGGGTTCGACTGTCCCGATGTGGAGTTTGTACAACTGGCCCGTCCTACTTTGTCACTGGCTAAATATTTGCAGCAGGTAGGGCGCGGATTGCGGAGATCGGAGGGCAAGGAGGCGTGTATGCTGATAGACAATGTGGGGCTGTACCGCATTTTCGGGCTTCCTACACAGCGATGGAACTGGGATGCTATGTTCCGGGACGGATGGAAAGGGGAGTTTGCCCGGACGGATGAACTGTGATGCTTCCGTTACCGCTTTTCCGGTGGGAAAGCGTCGGCTGAAGCCGGTGGGGACTTGGTGGTGGTTATGGAGCACGGGCGTTTGCTCTTCCATCAGAGAGCAGGCTTTGCCGGATGAGAAGGAGCAGTCACCGTCATGCAGGCTGAGGGCATTTGTAGATAAGGAAACAGGTCTTTGGGGATTGGAGGGAGATGAGATGTGGCCGGACGCTTCGTTTGAGATAATAGGATTGACCGATAATATCGAACTGACGGATTAGATGAGAACATCCGAGGATTTAGAACGGATATGAACTGCATCGATTACAGCAGGACAAGGCAGGTGTATGCCAATACATGCGGGTTGCCTTCTTCGTCCATCGTGTGGATGGGGTTTTATGTGAAGATGTACGATGGCAGAGTGCCTTCCCGATGCCGCCGCATGGAAGATGGAGGCTTTTGTTGTGAACCGCAGGTTTGTCTGTTGGAGGGGGATGAGGAGCGTGCTTATTACCTGAGCGGACGGTTGCCGGATCAAAGTATTGTGGTGATGGATGAGGAGGGACGGTATTATCATGTGGAGAAAGGGCATGGAAAGCGTTATGTGGCCTGTAACCGTCCGTCGGACCGGAGTGAGGATTTTGATGAGGCGGTGGCATTGCTCCGAAGACAGGCGGACGAGCGTGTGGAGAAACGCTTGCGTGAGGAGAAGTGCGAGTATGAACGGAAACGGCAGCGTATAATCAGCAGGAGTGTGGAGGCCGTACCTTTTCAAATAGGAGTGAAATGGGGGCTGAGGACAGCGGAGCGGATTTTGATTCCACCTGTCTATCGGAGGATATTGCATCCGGTGGGTGGTTATTGCGCCTATCAGGACAGCTCCTGCCAGTGGGGGGTACTGGCTGTAGACGGAAGGATCATTATCCGGGCCCGGTATATGGAGGTGGAGATAGACAGGGATGGAACGGCGCGTCTTACTTTGGTTCCGGGGAAGATGGAAACGGTGAAGCTGACGGACTGATAGGATAAAAAGCAGGGGATAACTTTTTGTCAAACCGATATTTGGCGATGGAATACGTGTCATTATGAAAAGTTTTGTAACTTTGCAGCCGATTTTTAAAAAGGAGATATTGATATGGAATTACCTGATGACCCGATGATGCTTTTCAGCATGGTGAATATGAAACTTCGTGACTGCTATCATTCGCTGGACGAGCTTTGTGATGATATGAATGTAGACAAGGAGCTGTTGGTGAAAAAACTGAAGGCGGCCGGATTTGAGTAAGGAATAGATGGACCAGTGTACCTATTGATTATTTTTGTATAAGTCCTGTTTCCGGTATTGCAACAGGGATGTTCCGGTATGCCGCTTGAAGAAACGTCTTAAGGTGGCAAGATTGGCAAACCGGGTTCTTTGAACGATTTCCTGTATGCTGATGGATGGATTCTCCAATAGTGCGTAAATCTCTTGCAGGGTATAATGTATAATCCATTCTTTGGGGGATTTTCCGCTTACCAGGGTCAAGGCTTCAGTCAGGTATTTGGAGGAAACATGCAACTTTTCGGTATAGAACGCCACTTCTTTTTTTTCTTTGTAATGCTTTAACAGCAAATCCAGAAAAAAGTATCCGATTTCTTCTTTATGCAAGGTGGTGACTTTATGTTCTTTTACCGTGCTGTAATAGTCTGCATAAAGTTCCAGAAAAGGTAATTTCAGCAGATTGGTAATAGATTCTTTGTAAATAAATAAGTTGGCGAAGTGGCTCTGTTGTATAATAACCGGAAATAGATGGAGAACTGTTCCGCTTTCTCTTGGGATAGCGAATAGACAGTGGGTCTGGGTGTAGGTATGAAAACCGGTCGGAAAACGTTTGATACTTCCATTGATCACGTCATAAAAAAGGACATTTGAAAAAGTACAATAGTCGATGGTGAAAGTCGGGCTGGATTTTATAAATGAAACCAGGAATCCCGGCATGAAAATAAGAATATCGTTTGCGCAAATAACATATTTCCGGAGGCCAACCTGGATCTCGGCATTTCCTTCGGTACATATACCCAAAACTCCTGCCGGCATATAAGAGGGGTATTTGCTGAAAGGCACTGTGTGCGCATCCATATAAATACTGAAATCTTGGTCGGACAGTCCTTCTTTGGTATCCTGTGGTTTTGGGTTATTATATAACATACTTTGTATCAAATCTAGCTTCACAAAATTAGAATTTAATGATACATTCCACCGGGAGTAGTGGACATAAGGGAAAATAAAACGGAAAAAAACTACGTGTATTTGATTTTTTTAATATACTGATAGGAAAACAATTTGAGCTTTCCGTAAGTTGTAGGAGAACACGGAAAATTATTCTTTTTTACAGAAAGAAGGGTGAATTCAAAAAGACCGTTTGATTGGTTTTTGAATTCACCCTTTATGAATGGATCGGAGTTATTTTTGCGCCAGTAATTTGGCTATGGCACGGTCGGGTTTCCCGGTTTCTGTCAGGGGAAGTTTGAATACCGGAACAAAACGTTTGGGACGCCAGTAGGGAGGTAATTGATGTGTGCAGGTCTGTTCTATGTCGTCGGGCAGTTGTCCTTCGGCAAGCAGTACAATGATTTCTCCGAATTTTTCGTCGGGGGCGGAGGTGATCAGGAAAGGAACGGACAGGTGTTCTTTCAATGCGGCCTCTACTTGTTCTATCTGCACTTTTACTCCTCCTGTATTGATCGTGTTGTCTTTTCTGCCTAGAATGCGGAATTGGTTCTGTCCGTTTATCTCGGCTATGTCATTGGTCACCAGTTCTTTTTCGCAAATTTCGGGAGCGTATATCACCAAGGTGTTTTCTTTACTCAGACGGATCTGTATGCTCTCGAAAGGGGTGTACCAGTCTGAAGCTTCAGGACCGTTCAGTCTGCGTAGGGCAATGTGTGACAGTTTCGGTCATGCCGTAGGTAGACCATACGGCATGGGGGAAATCTTTTAACGCAGCGTTCAGTTGGGAGTCGATAGGACCGCCTCCGATAATGAGGTGTCTGATTTGTTGCAATATCGCTTTCTCTTGGAACTTGCAGTGAGTTATAGACTTGCATGGGGATCATGGCGGCAAAGACGGGTGCTTTTGTCAGGTCTTTTAAAGGATGTCCGGAGGGGGTGACAGGCAGCAAGTCCAGTCCCGCTACCAAGGCACGTATTACCACCATTTTTCCGGCAATGTATTGCAAGGGCATACAAAGCAGGGCGGAATCTTCTTTTTGCAGTCCGAGGAAGGAACAGGTGAGGCAGGCGCTTTCCATCATGCGTTCTTTTTCTACATACAGTTCCTTGGGTTTGCCGGTGGAGCCTGAAGTATGTACCGGCAGGGTGTCTGCCGGGTCAAACCATTCGGAAAGAAAGGAGAAAAGTTCCTGCCGGAAACTTCGGTTGTCGGCAGGGATATTCATTCTTACCATTTCAATTTCCCAGTTGGAGTAGGGGATGCTTTCTATCAGAATGGTCTGTTTGTTTCTATTGGTGCAGAATTTTGTCATTGTTTCAGCCAGTTTAGTAAGTCGGGTTCTTGTTCTTCGGGTGGAACCAAAGGCAGTCTCCTTCGATGTGAAGCGGATAGTCTATATTGTCGGTAAACAGCAAGCCGGTACCTAGTCCTTGGGGGAGGGCGGGCTGCAAGGTGGCACACCATTGTGCGATGGCATTCAGTCCGATATTGGACTCCAGAGCGGAAGTGACCCATGAGCCGATGCCTCTTTCAGCCGCCAGTTCCATCCATTCTTCGGAGCCGCTGATTCCTCCGTGCAGAGAAGGTTTCAGGATAATGTACTGAGGACGGATGGTTTCCAGCAATTCTATTTTCCGGTCGCGCCGGTTGATGCCTATCAGCTCTTCATCCAGTGCAATGGGAAAGGGGGTGGCGGCACAGAGCCGGGCCATTTCATTCCATTGCCCCGCACGGATGGGCTGTTCGATGGAATGGAGCTGGAATTCGGAAAGACGATGTAACTTTTCGAGGGCATCGGCAGGAGAGAAAGCACCGTTGGCATCTACACGCAGTTCGATTTGGGCTGGGGTGAAATGCCGGCGGATGTGCGCCAGCAGCTCCAGTTCCTTTTCAAAGTCGATGGCGCCTATTTTGAGTTTGATGCAGCGGAAGCCTTGCTGCATCTTTTCCCCGATGCGCCGGTACATCTCGTCAAAGTTTCCCATCCAGATGAGTCCGTTGATGGGGATGCCCTCTTTGCCTTTGCTGAACGGGGTGTGCCAGAATTGCAGGCTGCGTGCCCGGAAATGCAGCAGGGCGGTTTCCATACCGAACAGGATGGACGGATAGGGAAGCAAGGCTTCCCGGTCTATTTCCCCGTTCTTTTCCAAGTTCTTGCAGGCGGCCAACACCTCGTCGTATGAGGGGATATCGTCACAACTCAGGGCAGGGAGAGGGGCACATTCACCCACGCCATAGTGGCGGCTGCCGGTGTCGGTGAGGAGGATGTACCATACATCCCGGGTGGTATATACTCCTCTGGAAGTACCTGCCGGTTGCTTGAAGTGTAATTGTTTTTTTATAATTCGGGTTTGGAACATTCTTATTAGTGATTAGTGGTTAATGGGAAGCAAGGAGGACTATTGGGTTGTCCTCCACCGGAAAAATGAACCACTGATTATGGGAACTTCGGATAATCCTGGAACCGTGGCTTGCGTTTTTCCAAAAATGCCTTTCCTCCTTCCTGTGCTTCCTCTGTCATGTAATACAGCATGGTGGCATCTCCGGCAAGTTCTTGTATGCCGGCTTGTCCGTCCAGTTCGGCATTCAGTCCGGCTTTGATCATACGAAGAGCGAGCGGGCTGTGCTCCATCATCTTTTCTGCCCATGCCACGGTTTCGTCTTCCAGGCGGTCGAAAGGAACGACTGTATTGACCAATCCCATTTCCAGTGCTTCCTGTGCGGAGTATTGACGGCAAAGGAACCATATTTCACGGGCTTTCTTCTGCCCTACGATGCGTGCCAGATAGGAAGAGCCGAATCCGGCGTCGAAGCTGCCTACCTTGGGACCTGTCTGTCCGAAAATGGCATTCTCTGAGGCAATGGTCAGATCGCATACCACATGCAGCACATGACCGCCGCCGATGGCGTAACCGTTTACCATGGCGATGACCGGTTTAGGCAGTGACCGTATTTGCTTTTGTACGTCCAGCACATTCAGACGGGGAACTCCATCTGTGCCGATATAGCCGCCATGACCTTTTACGTGCATATCTCCCCCGCTGCAGAAGGCTTTGTCGCCTGCTCCGGTCAGAACCACTACATTGATATCCTGGCACTCGCGGCAGTAATACAGGGCGTCGCTGATTTCCGAAGTGGTGGTGGTGAACGCGTTGCGGTAACGCGGACGGTTGATGGTGATTTTCGCTATTCCGTTGTAAAAGTCAAACAGAATATCCTGATATTCTTTGATGGTTTTCCATTCTCTTGTTTCCATTATTCATTTTTTTTTAAGTCCGTGATAATATTCTCTTAACAGGGTGGTGTCTTTTTCCTTGTCGGTAAACACCTCCAGCAGCATGGGTTGCATCCGTGTCTCGGGTGAGGTGAATGGCTGCATCGCTTCTTCCAGCTCTTCTTCTCCGGTCACTTTCATGTAAATAAAGCCGCGTTCTTCCGCCCAGCCTTTGGCGGTGGTGTAATGCTCGGCTGTGATAAACTCCTGGAACGGCTTGATTTGTCCATTCCAGGCAGGGTGTGGAATATTTCTCCTCCTTCGTTATTCAGTAACAGGATGCGGATGTTGGCACCGTAATTTTGATTCCACAGTGCGTTCATGTCATAGAAGAAGCTCAAGTCGCCTATGATGATGAAATTCAGCTTGCTGGAAGCGGCGGCATAACCGATGGCGGTGGACAGGGAGCCTTCTATGCCGTTCACTCCCCGGTTGCAACAGATTTCCACCTGGGGAGGAACTGTAAATAACTGTGCATAGCGCACGGTGGAGCTGTTTGCCAGATGCAGGGCACAGGGTTCGGGCAATGCCCGGATGAGTTTTCCGATAACGGAGATTTCGGAATAAGCAAGGTCCGGCATCGGAATGTTTTTGCAATAGTTTTCCCACATCAGCGGATAATGGGTAGGTTTGTTGTCCAGCAGGAAAGCTATTTTTTCCAAGAACTCAAACGGATCCATCTCGATGACGGTGGTCAGGCAACCGTATAAATCGGCTATCTTCCCGTCGGCGGCAACATGCCAGTGTTCGCGCGGGGGATGATTGCGCAGGTATTTCTTCAATTGTTTGGATACGATGTGTCCGCCGTAGGTAATCAGTATTTCGGGGGCCATGTCTTCCTGGCGTTCCGGTGTCATGGAATAAACGGCGGCGTCGAAATTCTTGATAGGAATGCCGGGGATGGTCTGGTTGCCCAGATGTTCCGTCAGCCAGGCGAAATGTTTATAAAGCGGTTTCACATATTTTTTTTCGAACAGGTAAATCAGATTCATCTGGCCTACCACGACCATGCGCTTGTTGTACTTGTTCAGCCGTTCGATCAGTTCCTTATAGTCACGGTCGTACACGCTCAGTCCCTGATAACGGGTGATGACACGTACTTCGGGAAGTGTTTTGGCGGTAAAGCGGTAAATGGGTTCGGAAATGGGTACATTGATATGTACAGGCCCTTTGCCGTGGTGGGTGGTTTCCAGTATGGCTTCGTTGATAAGGCGGTTGCAAAACCATTCGTCTTCCTCAGTATGTACTTCGGGCAGGTTGACAGACATCTTGACTAACGTTCCGAACACATGGGGCTGGGGCAGGGTTTGTCCGTCCATTTGTCCTATCCAGGCAGCGGGGCGGTCGGCGGAAATGACAATCAGAGGTACTTGTTGGTAAAAGGCTTCGGCTACGGCAGGGTGCAGGTTCAGCAGGGCCGAACCGGAAGTGCAGCATACTGCGGCAGGGCCTCCCCCTTGTAAAGATAGGCCGATGGCAAAAAAACCGGCACTGCGTTCATCGGTTACAGAATAACAAGTGAAGTCCTCTATATTGGCCAGAGTATGTACGATGGCAGCATTACGGCTGCCGGGACAAAGCACTATTTTCCGCACACCGTGCGCTTTGAGAAGTGCCACCAACTGAAGTATGTTCTTTTTGTCTGAATACATTATTCTTCTACTTTAATTGTTTCCATTTATTTACTTATAAAGTCAGGATGAAGGATGCTCCGCATCGTATTCATCTTGTCTCCCGTTTCCATCCATTCCGATTCTACTTCCGAGGAAGCCAGTATTCCTCCTCCTGCATACAGGATGGCTTCACCCGGCTTTATTTCCATGCAGCGCAGATTGACGTAGATATCGGTATGCCCCTCTGTGTCCAGCCAGCCGGTGAATCCGGAATAATAACTGCGGTCGTACCCTTCATTGTCCGGAATAAACCGGAAAGCCTCCTCTTTGGGCAGGCCGCAGACGGCGGGAGTGGGATGGAGTTCTTGCAATAAATCGCCTATATGGTCTGTATTTTCAACAAGAAATAAAAATCGGTCTTGAGGTGTACCAATTGTCCGGCACGGGCGGAATAAGGACCTTTTTCCGTCATCTTGTTGCCGAATCTTTGGCGATCCGGCGGATGTAATCAGCCACATAGCCCTGCTCTTCCCGGTTCTTCTTGTCCCAGTCTGTCGGCATCACTTCGTTCTGCATCGGCATGGTACCGGCCAGGGCCACGGTGTGCCATTCTTTGCCGTGTCCGCTTAATAAGATTTCCGGTGTGCTGCCCAGCCAGGTTCCGGAAGCAGGGGTGTGGCATAGGTAAATCATCATGCGCGGATAGTTGTTGCAGGCCCGGACAAAAGCGCCGAGTGGTGAAAAATCATCTCCGATATGTCTGGCGGAAGAACGTGACAGAACCAGTTTCTGGAACCGCTTCTCTTGTAAGGGAGTGATGAAACGCCCGAATGCGCGGGTATATTGTTCTTTATCCGTTTCTTCGGAAACAAAAGGGGAGAGTTCACTTTGCCGGCTTTTGCAGGTGAGCAGGGCATCCGCACATTCCAGTGAAGACAGTGCTTCGCTGATTTCGCTCCAGTCGTATGCGGTGACATCCGGACGGATAAGTACCAAGGGATGTTCCTCCGATATCCGGAAAGGAGCCATGACAAATCCTTTCTTTCCATTCAGTTCCTGAATGTCCGCTAATTGTTCCACATCGCCCGAGGTTTGCAATACCAGGTAGCATTCGTCTGTCCAAGGTAACCGGTAGAGGGCGAAACCGAGGCGGCTGTGTGTCAGGCAATCCAATAATTTTGCGTATGTATATCTGGTAGATTCATTTCTTTTTCAGTATGAAATTAACGACACGAACAGTAGAAACCAGTTGTCCTTGTGGAGTGGTGATATCTATATTCCATATATGCGAGGATCTGCCGCGGTGAATCAGTTTGCCGGTAGCGAATACTTTGCCTCCGACGGGCACGGCCGACAGATGATTTCCACTTACTTGTACTCCGCAGGCATATTCGCCTTCCCGGCATAGCGACATGGAGCCATGCCCTGCCACAATCTCGGCCAGAGCCAGTGACGCGCCGCCGTTCAACATACCAAAGGGTTGTGAAGTACGATGGTCTACAGGCATTTCGGCATGTACCGCATCCTCGGTGGAGGGTAGAAACCGGATACCCAGATGTTCCGCCATCGAATTCGAATAATCAGGTTTGCAGGTTGTTTCTTCCATCATTTGTATGTCTGTTCTTTTCTATAGGGCTACAAAAATACATAAATTTTAGATGAAAATGTCGTTCATGTTGTTCTTTTAAGAACAAAAACATTCGGGGTTTGTTTCTATTATCGGAATATATTTTTTATTTTGCAAAAAGAACTTGTACAAATGCAACAACGAATGAATAAAACAATAATTTAATACTTATGCTCATTACGATTATTATCCTTGTACTGTCCGCAGTATTTTTTGTAAATGGCAAGATACGGTCGGATCTTGTGGCTCTTTGTGCTTTAGTGGCTTTGTTGATTTTTCAGATATTGACTCCTGACGAGGCTTTGTCCGGATTCTCCAATTCGGTCGTCATTATGATGGTGGGGCTGTTTGTGGTTGGCGGAGCGATTTTCCAGACAGGACTTGCCAAAATGATCAGTTCACACATTCTGAAATTAGCGGGTAAGAGTGAATTGAAATTATTCTTGCTTGTAATGTTGGTGACTTCTGCCATCGGGGCTTTTGTGAGCAATACAGGTACGGTGGCTCTGATGTTGCCTATCGTGGTCAGTCTGGCAGTCAGTGCCAACATGAATCCCAGTCGTCTGCTTATGCCGTTGGCGTTTGCCAGCAGTATGGGAGGTATGATGACACTGATTGGTACGCCGCCCAACCTTGTTATTCAAAATGCGTTGACTTCGGCCGGTTTTTCTCCGCTTTTGTTCTCTTTTTCCCGGTAGGGATTATTTGTGTGGCAGTGGGTACTTTGGTGTTGCTTCCGCTCAGTAAATGGTTTCTTTCGAAACGGGGGAAAAACGGGGAAGACAATGTTCATTCGGGCAAATCCCTGAAACAGTTGGTGAAGGAATACGGGCTATCCAGTAATTTGTTCCGGTTGAGGGTGGTGGGTGACTCCCGGCTGCATGGAAAGACGATTATAGAGTTGGATATCCGGCGTAAGTATGGATTGAATATACTGGAGGTGCGTCGTGGGGATATGTCACAACACCGCTTCCTGAAAACAATTACTCAGAAGCTGGCCGATCCCGGTACGGTTCTTCAGAAAGAGGATATTCTGTATGTGACGGGGGATTTTGAGAAAATAAAGTTGTTTGCCGAAGATTATCTGCTGGAGATGCTGGACGAGCATACTACCGAAGAAGCGAAAAACTCAGCCAATTCATTGGATTTTTATGACATAGGTATTGCTGAAATCGTTTTGATGCCTTCCTCCAATCTGATAAACCAGACGATAAAGGGGGCGGGCTTTCGTGACAAGTTTAATGTGAATGTACTGGGTATCCGCCGGAAGAAGGAATATTTGTTGCAGGACTTGGGCAATGAGCGGATTCATAGCGGGGATGTGTTGCTGGTGCAGGGTACATGGAACAATATCGCCCGGCTGAGCAAGGAGGATGCCGACTGGGTGGTACTGGGACAACCGCTGGCCGAGGCTGCAAAGGTCACGCTGGATTACAAAGCACCGGTAGCTGCCGTTATCATGGTGCTGATGGTGGCAATGATGGTGTTCGACTTCATTCCGGTAGCTCCGGTGACGGCAGTGATGATTGCGGGTATCCTGATGGTACTGACAGGATGTTTCCGCAATGTGGAGGCGGCTTACAAAACCATTAACTGGGAAAGCATCGTACTCATTGCGGCCATGCTGCCTATGTCGCTGGCATTGGAAAGACAGGGGCTTCCGAATACATTTCGAACAGTCTGGTCAGTGAACTGGGAACATACGGACCGTTGGCGCTGATGGCGGGTATTTATTTCACTACTTCCCTGATGACGATGTTTATCAGCAACACGGCTACCGCAGTGCTTCTGGCTCCTATCGCGATGCAAAGTGCAACGCAGATAGGGTAAGTCCCGTACCTTTCTCTTTGCGGTGACACTGGGGCAAGTATGTGTTTCGCTTCTCCATTCTCCACTCCGCCCAATGCGCTGGTGATGCCCGCCGGACAATATACCTTTATGGATTATGTAAAGGTAGGGCTGCCGTTGCAGATTATTATGGGCATTGTCATGGTGCTGGTACTTCCTTTGCTGTTTCCTTTTTAAGTTGTTTATAATATATGATGCCGATGACGTCCGCTATAAACCATCCGATAGGAATAGACCACCAGATTCCGATGACCCCGATGGCAGGAATGCCGGCAAGCCAATAGGAAAGGGCTACACGGGTTCCCAACGATACCACTGTGAGCACTACGGACATTCCCGGCATACGGATGGCACGATAATATCCGTATAACAGGAACAAAATCCCGATTCCGCAATAAAACGCCCTCGATGCGTAAATAACTGATACCGATGTTCAGAATTTCCGTTTCGTGGGGACGGACAAAAATCAGCATCAATGGTTTGGCGAATAAAAAGACCAGAATGGAAATGACCAGAGAGAAGAGAACGGTGGTAATCAAGGCACTTTTCACTCCTTTGCGGATCCGTTCCTCTTTTCTCGCTCCGAAGTTCTGGGCAATAAAGGTGGAAAAGGCATTTCCGAATTCCTGTACCGGCATATAGGCGAACGAGTCTATTTTTATTGCTGCCGCAAAGGCGGCCATGACTACAGTGCCAAAACTGTTGACCAATCCTTGTACCATGAGAATGCCCAGATTCATTACCGATTGTTGTACACAGGTCAGTGCGGAGAACGAAGTGATCTCTTTCAGGCAGTGACGGTCGAAATGCAGGTCGTTGCGGTGTAATCTCAGTTCGGGGTATTTCACGTAGGCATATCCCATAATTCCCAAAGCGGATACTCCCTGTGCGGCTACCGTGGCGATGGCTGCTCCCTTGATTCCCCAATCCAACTGCAAGATAAAGAACAAATCCAGCCCGATGTTCAGTACAACGGAAACCGCCAGAAACCAAAGAGGAGTGACGGCATCTCCTATGGCACGCAGCAATGCCGCATAGAAATTATAGATAAAGGTAAAGCCGATTCCCCAAAAGATAATCCACAAGTAATCATACATCATGCCATAAATATCTTTGGGAATCTGCAATATCCTGAGGATGGGATGAATCCAGACGAAAACCGCTATATTTAGAATCAATGTTACTGTGCCGATCAGCAGGACGGATACATAGATGCTACGGCGTAGGGAATCCGTCCGTCCGGCTCCATATTGCAAGGAAAAAACGGTTCCGCTTCCCATGGACAATCCCAGCAGGATGGAAATAAGGAAAACCATCAGCGTGTAGGCGGAACCGACGGCGGCCAATGCGCCGGAACCTATACATTGTCCTACAATCAGCGTGTCGGCTATGTTGTAACACTGTTGTAGCAGTGAGCCTATAATCATAGGTAAGGTAAAACGTAGCAGAGTGCCGGTGATGCCTCCCTGCGTCAAGTCTATTTTAGATAACATGATGTGTGTCTGTTCGATTCAATTTCTTATTTATTTTGAAATTTATTGCGAAGGTAGGGAATAAAATATCAAACAACAATAGAGATTGTCTATTTAATACCCGGAATGTTCTTTCTCCTTAAAAAGAGTTAACTTGATAATATTTTCCATAGGAAACTTTTTATTATAAGAAATATCATGTATGTTTGCATAAAGTTTCCATTGGAAAATATTAAATCAAATAAAATAGTTCGATTATGAAGTATATAGTAATAGGAGGCGTAGCAGGAGGTGCAACTGCTGCCGCACGTATCAGAAGAAACACGGAACAGGCGGAAATCATTTTGTTCGAGAAGGGAGAATACATTTCGTATGCCAATTGTGGTCTGCCTTATTATATAGGAGGTGTGATTGCGGAGCGGGAAAAATTGTTTGTACAGACTCCGGAGGCTTTCGGGAAACGTTTTAACATAGATGTGCGTACCCGGTCCGAGGTAATAGCCATCCATTCTGCCGATAAGACAGTGGATATTCGTACTTCCGACGGGAAAACTTATACGGAGAGTTATGACAAATTATTGCTTTCTCCGGGTGCGTCGCCTGTTCGTCCTCCCTTGCCGGGCATTGACAATGAAGGAATTTTTACCCTACGTAATGTGAATGATACCGATGCTATCAAGAGTTACTTGCAGCAGCATAAGGTGAAACGGGCGGTAATCATCGGGGCCGGATTCATCGGGTTGGAGATGGCGGAGAATCTGCAGGAAGCCGGTGCGGAAGTGGCGGTTGTAGAGATGGCAAATCAAGTCATGGCTCCTATTGATTTCTCTATGGCTTCTTTGGTGCACGAGCATTTGTTGCAGAAAGGAGTGCATCTCTACCTGGAAAAGGCGGTGGCTTCTTTCGAGCGCACGGTCAACGGACTGGAGGTTATTTTTAAATCGGGCGAAAGGCTGCCTGCCGATATGGTGTTGTTATCCATCGGGGTACGTCCCAATACCTCATTGGCGACAGAGGCCGGACTGGAGATAGGGGAGATGCGCGGCATTAAGGTGAACGATTACTTGCAGACTTCCGACGAGCATATTTATGCGGTGGGCGACGCTATCGAGTTCCGTCATCCGCTGACTGATAGACCGTGGTTGAATTATCTGGCTGGTCCGGTCAACCGTCAGGCGCGTATTGTGGCAGATAACATGGTTTTTGGAAATAAGGTTACATACGAAGGGGCTGTCGGTACTTCCATTGCCAAAATTTTTGATATGACTGTCGCTGCTTCAGGCCTTCCGGCAAAGCGGTTGAAACAGGCAGGCATTGATTATTTGTCGGCAACCATCCATCCGGTTCCCATCCGGGATATTATCCCGATGCTTTACAGATGTCCATTAAAATAACCTTCTCTCCTGTGAACGGGAAATTACTTGGAGCGCAGATTGTGGGGTATAACGGAGTGGACAAACGTATTGACGAATTCTCGCAAGTGATTAAGCATAACGGAACTGTATATGACTTGATGGCTTTGGAGCAGGCATACGCTCCTCCTTTCTCTTCGGCAAAAGATCCTGTAGCAGTAGCCGGATATGTAGCCGGAAATATACTGAGCGGAAAGATGAAGCCTCTTTATTGGCGCGAGTTGCAGGCTGCCGATTTGAGTAAAGTTACGTTGGTTGATGTCCGTACTCCCGATGAATTTGCACTCGGTGCTTTGAAGGGGGCTGTCAATATTCCTTTGGATGATATGCGCGAAAGGATGAAAGAGATTCCTCAGGATAAGCCGGTCTATTTGTATTGTGGAGTGGGGTTGAGAGGGTATCTGGCTTCTAATATATTGTTACAGAATGGCTTTGGGGAAGTAAGGAATTTAATAGGAGGTTTGAAACTGTATAAAGCGGCAACGGCTCCTCTGCCCAAGCCGAAGGAGTTCTCAAATTCCGGATCTTCAAGTTCTGATTCTTCAAAAGTTGATCATTCTGAACACAGTAAAGATTCTGCTGAAGCTTATACTATTGCCTCTTCCGTCATTCCTTCTATGAAAGCAATAAAAGTGGATGCTTGTGGCATATCTTGTCCCGGTCCTATCATGAAGCTGAAGAAGAGTATGGAAGAACTGGCGGACGGCGAACGTCTGGAGATTGTCGCTACGGATGCCGGTTTCCCCCGCGATGCCGAAGCATGGTGCCAGACTACCGGGAACCGTTTTGTCTCAGTAAAGTCAGGAGCAGGAAAGTATGAGGTAATTGTTGAGAAAAGTACTCCGCAATCTTCTTCCTCGGAGGTTTGCCGGGAGGATAAAGGGAAAACTTTTATTCTGTTCAGTGACGACCTGGACAAAGTTTTAGCTACTTTTGTACTCGCAAACGGTGCGGCGGCTACGGGAAAGAAGGTGACCATCTTCTTTACTTTCTGGGGGCTGAATGCTATCAAAAGATTGGACAAGCCTGCGGTGAAGAAAGATATCTGGGGGAAGATGTTCGGCATGATGCTGCCTTCCAGTTCTTTAAAGTTGAGATTGTCTAAAATGAATATGGGTGGAATGGGAGCCAGGATGATGCGATATATCATGAATAAGAAAAATATCGACTCACTGGAATCTCTGCGTACTCAAGCCATTCAGAACGGAGTGGAATTTATTGCTTGCCAGATGTCAATGGATGTAATGGGTGTGAAACGTGAGGAATTGCTGGATCATGTGACTATTGGCGGAGTGGCAACCTATATGAACCGTGCCGAACAGGCGAATGTAAACTTGTTTATTTAAATTTGCATGGAGAAAATAAAATCAATATGTGTCATGAGAGAGCTGTTCAAGGCTCTCTCTGAACTTGAAACCCGCTTGATGGAACAATATGGAGTGTCATTGAATGAGGCAATGGCACTTTGTTGCATTGGCGGAGATACGCTGACAGCCAGTGTGATATCGGAAAACACAGGTCTGTCTGCTTCGCATACTTCTAAAGTCATCCGTTCCATTGAAGAGAAAGAATTAATCGTCCGTAATTTGGGGGATAAGGATAAACGGCAGATGCATTTTACTTTATCCGATAAAGGGCGTGAATGTTTGGAAGCGCTGAAAGCAAATGAAATAGAAATACCGGAACTATTAAAGCCATTGTTTAAATAAACCCTTCTCTTTCCATTTGTTTATTCCGGATATGAAACTGGAGAAATGGAAAAACAAGTGGAAGGAGTGGAGCAATCTGCGCAAATGGCAAATATGGAAACTGAAGCTGATTGATGCCCGTCTGTATTTCGTGAGCATATTCGTGGGGCTGCTTACGGGACTGGTTGCTGTGCCTTATCACTATCTTCTCTGGTATTTCTTTGATGTGCGGAAAACTTTTTTCACGGCGCATTATCCGTGGTATTGGCATGTATTGTTGTTTTTTATCTTATGGGGGATTCTGATCTTTGTCGCTTCTTTGGTAAAACGTATGCCATTGATAGCCGGAGGCGGTATTCCTCAGACACGTGCGGCCAATAACGGTCGTATCCGTTATGAGCATCCTTTAAGGAACTGGTGGCCAAATTCTGCGGAGGTGTGTTGGCTCTCAGTGCGGGCTGTCCTTGGGACGCGAGGGGCCGTCTGTTCAGATAGGGTCTTATATAGGAACACTTATCTCCCGTTGGGGACATATCCTGAAAGGGGAACGGAAACAATTGCTGGCTGCCGGAGCCGGTGCGGGCTTGTCTGCCGCTTTTGCCGCTCCGTTGTCTTCTTCTTTGCTGGTAATAGAATCCATCGAGCGTTTTGATGCGCCTAAAACCGCCATTACTACCTTGTTGGCCGGCGTGGTAGCCGGAGGAGTGGCTAGTTGGATGTTCCCACGACTCCTTATCATCTGATTAGTGCGGTCGTTCCCGGTTTATCTTTTATCCGTCAGGCAGAGCTTTATATTATCTTTGCCGCCCTTATGGCTGTCATTGCAAAGTTTTATTCGCTCATCGTTCCTTTCTTTCAAGAAAGGATACCTGCCATGAAACTCTCCATTCCTGTCAAGATGTTGTATTTATTGATCATAGCTTATGCCATATCGTTAACAGAGACGAATCTGACAGGTGGCGGAGAGCAGTTTTTGATGATGCAGGGAATGAATGGAACTCATGATATCCGGTGGCTTACTATCATGATGCTTATTCATTTTGTTTTACGCTGTTTCTCTTTCTTCGGGTTTGCCGGGAGGAAGTTTCATTCCTACCTTGGTTACGGGAGGATTATTGGGACAAATCTTCGGGTTGGTATTGGTACAGCGCGGATGGATAGGGTATGAGAATGTGAGTTATATGATGCTGATCGGGATGGTGGCTTTTTTGGTGGCTGTGGTGCGTACCCTTTGACTGCCATTGTCCTGATAACGGAGATTACCGGTCATTTCGAGGTGTTCTATCCTTCCATCGTGGTAGGTGGGTTGACTTATTATTTCACCGAATTGTTACAGATAAAACCTTACAATGTATTGCTGTATGACAGGATGTTCCGTAGCCATAATCCGGAGTCTTCCGAAGAGGCTGGTGCCCGCTATCATCTTTTTGTCGAGATAATGGATGGGTCTTATTTTGACGGAAAGGAAGTGGATACATTGGCTTTACCTAATCATTGTATCATTCGTAGTATACATCGGAATCGTAAAAACTTACTTCCTCAGGGGCAAACCCTGGTTCCCGGTGATCAAGTGGAGATAGAAATGGATGCGCAGGATATAGAAAAATTATACGAACCGTTGGTCAGTATGGCAAATATCTATTAAATTTGCCGTATGAAAAGAAATTCCAGCTTGAAGTTCCGGAGGAGCCGACAAAGTGTTGCTTCATACTTGTTGTGCTCCTTGTTCATCAGCCATCATAGAGTGCTTGATGCAGCATGGTGTCACTCCGGTTATCTATTATTGTAATCCCAATATTTATCCGTTGGAGGAATACATTATCCGCAAGGACGAATGTACGCGGTATGCCCAGTCCTTGGGATTGGAAATTATAGATGCCGATTATGATCATGATGCCTGGCGTTGTCGAATGGCAGGAATGGAGCAAGAGCCTGAAAGAGGAGGCCGTTGCTTGCGTTGTTTCAAGATGCGACTGCAGGAAACCGCACGTTATGCCCACGAACATGGATTCCCGGTTATCACTACTACGCTTGCTTCCAGCCGTTGGAAAAGTTTGGAACAGATAGAGGAAGCGGGCCGATATGCTACGGCTCCTTATCCGGATGTCACTTATTGGGAACAGAACTGGCGTAAAGGTGGATTGAGTGAGCGTCGCATTGCTATCATTAAGGAATATAATTTTTATAATCAGCAATATTGTGGCTGTGAGTTCAGTATGCGGAAAGAAGAAAAGGGAGGATGACGGGAATGAAGATGTTCAAACTGTGGATGGTTGTGATGTTATTGGGACTCTTGTCCGTTGTCTCAGAGGCGCAAGAAGACATAAATAATGCCATTAATGTACAGTTGGAGTATCTGAAAAAGTATCCTAAAGACAAAGACGCGCTTCGGAAAGTTAGTTTTCTCTATCTGAATAAAGCAGATTATGATCAGGCTATCTTTTATGGTCGACAATTGTTTGAGATGGGTTATAATGAACGGGATTACAATGGCGCTGTAATTTATTCTCATATTTGTCTGGGGCAGGCCCATATGATGAAGGGAAATGTAAAGGAGGCTTATAGTCATTTAGGGCAGGCCAGGCTGATAGGTGAAAGTAATAAAAATGATTCCGCCTTATGTTCCGTATATAATGGGCTGGGACTTTATGCATCGAATGTCCAAAAAGACTATTATCGTTCACTTACTTATTTCTTCAAAGGAGTTGAAGCTGCAAGATGTTGTCATTATGACAGACTCTATTCCATTTTGCTTTCTAATATTGCCGGTATTTATTATTTGAAAAATGATAGCACAGGATTGAAATCTTACTTGGGAGTACAGGCTATTTAGGGGAGCCGGAGATATACCTTTCTTTATTTTTAGATTATGCAAACTAACGGTGTAGATTTAATATACCTATAGGCTTTTCAAACTGAGCACTGCGATTAGGGAAGATATTTTCAGACTATACAGATAAAGATGTGGTTCGTGTTAAACTGGCACTTTGGTATAATGAAATTGAGGAGTTTGGCTATGATACATTTACCACGGTTGCAAATTCCATTGAGAATCATTACGAACGGATATTAAACTACTTTGTAAACAGAAGAACAAATGCTGCTGCGGAAGCTTTTAATGCAAAAATTAAAGCATTTAAGGCTTCATTTTGTGGAGTAGTAGATAAGAGGTTCTTTCTGTATGGATTACAAAGGTCTATGCATAAAGGGGAATTAGGGGTCAGCGGATTTTCCGGGTTGGCAAGCTTTCTTTTAAGCGTATAGCCTAGCCAGTCTGAACATGAAGAACTTCAGATCAGCCACCCTCTTAACTGGCTTCGAAAAGCTTTGATTTTAGCATTGAACGACTCCGCTGAAGCATTTGTCAATCGTTCTTCAAAATAATTTATGATGGTCGTACTATGGTTTGAAAAGGTATCAAGTACCTTGTTGAACTCCATATAGTCAAACTTTTCCACTTCATTGTACCATCTTGCGAGATTTAGCCTTGCTTCATCGGGACCTGACTTCTTGTTGAAGATGTCTGTCAGTTTCATGCTAAGGCTGTATCCTTCCAGAAGCTTGGGGAATTTATCAAAGAGAATGGCAGCCCTGGTCTTTTGCTGTTCATTCCATTTGCTCCAGTGTTTCAGTATAATATGCTTGCTTCTGCTTACTATCTGTGGCAGGGTTTCTCCGTTCTCCATTCTTTCAGGCTCCCATTTCCCTATTCTCTCCCTTTCCGCCTTACTCTTTGCTTCTTTCTTCTTTTGACGGTGCTCCCTGATAGCCTGATTTTCCGCATCAAGTACTTTCCACCGATAGCGTATTCTTAACTGGTCTACAGCTTCAGACATGAGCTGCTGTACATGAAAACGGTCATTGATCAGCTTTGCGGCAGGAAACACCTTTCTGACCGTCAGCATCATGGCTGAAGATAAATCTGTAGTGACAGTCTTGACAGACAGCCGTTTCCGGTGCGGAAGCCTGCGCAAGATTCCGCTTACCGCATCTGTGGCCCTCCACGAACCATTGCAACTAAAGCCCCCTTACGGCCTTTAGCTGCTTTATTGGTCAGAATCGTATAAACATCTCCATTGCTCAGGCAAGTTTCATCCAAAGAAAGGTTTTCTCCAATGTTTTCAGGATAAAGGAGGTAGTCATGCGCATGTTCGAGTTGGTCCCAGTTCCGGTAATCACTGATTTTCTCCTTGTATTGTTTACGAAGAGTCTGCCCTTTTACGCCATAACGTTCCGCAAGCACACAGATACTCACAGGAGTAGATTCAATCTCCTTCTTTTAAAAAAGAAACGAACTCAGAATTCAGCCGTGTACCGTCAAATTCGGATAAATCCCAGTCATAGCTGAAGATTTCATTGGAAGACTTGTCAAGCCATTTACGTTTACGAACATGGAGATAAGTGGCGCGACCACGAATAGGATAGTCTTGGATTGTACGGTACTCACCAAAACCATAGGATATGATATCCGGGTTGGTCTTATCTTCTTTTAGCTGAACTTTTTTTTCATCAAGATAAATATCAAAACGGTCAGCACTCTTGTCGAAATTGACAATATCAAAGTTGTCTATAAGCACATCCGGAAGGATGGCACGAAGGAGTCGTTCGGGTTTCATAAAACAAAGGTAAGCAAAGGTAGCTAATTTTAAAACTTAACAACCAGAAATTTCCGCTGAGCCGGAATTAGCAAAGATTAATCCCCCAAGAATTATAACTGATTCCTTATACCGACATACCCTGCACAAAGCAGGGCTACCAAATAAAAAAGCCATCGATAAATCGATGGCTTTTTTATTTGGTAGCCCGTGGGGGAATCGAACCCCCCTTTCAAGAATGAAAATCTTGCGTCCTAACCGATAGACGAACGGGCCATCCTTTTTATCGAGGATTTCTCTCTCGATTGCGGATGCAAAGGTAGTGACTTTTTTTGAATTTGCAAACATTTCCCAAACTTTTTTCTAAACTTTTGTTCATAGTCCATTGAATTGACTATTTACCTAAACTTAACTTTTATGAAAAGTATCTTTAAATCAATGAGTTGCCTTGTATTGGGCGCAATGATTGTTACGCCGATGTTTGCGCAACAAAAAAAACTTTATCCGGAGCTGGAAGGACCGGGACCTGTTGTTATTATCTCAAAAGATAAAAATGGCAAGGAAGAATTAATCAATGTATTTGAAGAAACGCAACGTCCGCATTTCCATGATCCCCGTGCTCCTCGTTTTTTACTTACTGACCAACAGGGAAAGTTTGCATTGGGTATCGGTGGTTATTTGAAAACTACAATGGAATATGATTTTAATGGGATAGTGGATGACGTTGACTTTATCCCTGCACTCATTCCGCAACCGGGATCCACGTCTGTCCGTAATCAGTTCCAGATGGATGCAAGCACTTCCACTATCTTTTTAAAGTTGGTGGGGAGAACCAAGCATTTGGGTAACTTCATCGTTTATACAGCCGGAAACTTCCGTGGAAGTGGAAAGACTTTTGAATTGCAGAATGCTTATTTATCCTTCCTGGGCTTTACTATGGGGTATGATACCGGATTGTTTATGGACCTTGCCGCAGCTCCTCCGACTATTGATTTTCAAGGACCTGACGGGATGACTTTCTATCGCGCCACCCAGTTGCGTTATGAAGCCAATGTGATGAAAGGTTTGAAAGTGGGTGTCGGTGTGGAAATGCCGTCAGTAGACGGTACTCCGGCACAAGATGTGAGAATCGGTAAGCAGAGGATGCCGGATATTCCTGCCTATGTACAGTATTCTTGGGCAAAGGCTAGTCATATACGTGTGGGAGGAATCTTGAGAAGTATGACTTATGAGGATCAAGTGAATAATAAGGCAAAGTCATTGACCGGTTGGGGGATACAGGCATCGGGGACAGCAAGACTGGGTGGTTTCCAGCTTTACGGACAATATACTTATGGTAGAGGTATTGCTCAATATTTGAATGATATCAGCAACTTGAATGTAGATATCGTTCCTTTGGCCGATGAGTCCGGACGTATGCAGGTACTGCCCATGAAAGGATGGTATGCCGGATTACAGTATAATTTCTCGAAACGGGTATTCGCATCGGCTACGTATAGCCAGTCACGTCTGTTTACAGAAGATTGCTATGCTCACTTTAATGAAACTCAGTATAAAAAAGGTCAGTACCTGGTTGCAAATGTATTCTGGAATGTAAGTCATAACTTGCAGGTAGGTGCGGAATATCTTCATGGTTGGAGAGAATTTTAATGATGTGAACCGTGAAGCAAACCGTATAAACTTGAGTGCGCAATATAATTTCTAACTTATTTTTCCTATCTTTGTGTCTATCAATAATGGAAAGAGAATGAAAAATAGGTGCACATGTATCCGTAAGCGGGGGCGTGGAAATGGCCCCCGTTAATGCATTAGGGATAGGAGCGGACGCATTCGCTCTTTTTACAAAGAATCAGAGGCAATGGATTGCAAAACCTTTGTCTGTCGAGAGTGTTACTCTGTTTAAAGAAAACTGCGAGAAAGAAGGTTTTGATGCCCGGTATGTTCTTCCTCATGACAGTTATCTGATAAATTTGGGACATCCTGACGAGGAAGGGCTGGAGAAGAGTCGTGCAGCATTTTTGGACGAAATGCAGCGTTGCGAGCTTTTAGGATTGAAAATGCTGAATTTTCATCCCGGAAGTCATTTGAACAAGATATCCATAGAGAAGTGTCTGGACAGGATTGCCGAGTCTGTCAATATGACTTTGGATAAGACGACCGGTGTGACTGCTGTGATTGAGAATACGGCCGGACAGGGAAGTAATGTGGGAAATGAATTCTGGCATTTGAGATATATTATAGATAAGGTAGAGGATAAATCTCGTGTGGGAGTTTGCCTGGATACTTGCCATACCTATACCGCCGGTTATGATATTGTGAATGAATATGACCGGGTCTTTACCGAGTTTGATGAGGTAGTGGGGAGAAACTATTTATGGCCATTCCACTGGATGACTCAAAAGAAACCATTGGGTAGCCGGGTAGACCGTCATGACAGTATCGGAAGGGGCTGATTGGTATTGATTTCCCGCTTTATGCGGATTCCCGTTTTGACAATATGCCCGTTATTCTTGAAACTCCCGATGACACCATTTGGCGGGACGAGATTAAAATGCTTCGCAGCTTTGAACCATAGCTTGTGGCTGGATGAAAACATATTTAAGAATTCAGCTATCATTTGCTTGTAAGAGCGAGTTGCTCGCCCGAAAATAGGCTGATTTGCATATTCTCCCAAGATCGTGCCCGTTAGTTCGGGCAGGCAAAAAAACTTATATTCGTCAATCTGAGTTGGCAAATAGTATTTTCACCACCGTAGGGGCAGGCTCGTGTATCTGCCTGATAGTACGAAAGCAGTTGCAGGTTCTCTTTCCAAAGTATGACCGACCGTGGTCTTGTAAGCAGCTTCTTGACGATAAAGTCGGAGAGAAGCGGAACTCTGGAAGAACCTGCAGACTGTTATCTAAAACTTATAAAATGAAGAAACCGACCCTTTTGGGTCGGTGTTCTGATAGATGTTTTCCTTTGCTTGACGGCTATGAGGCAATGCCTGCCCTCCAGCTGATTTCATGACAGCACTTTCGGACTTTCGGCATCTCCTCATTTACTTGAAATCCGTGCCATACTCAACCAAAATACCATTGCCCAATCCTGGTCATTGGCAAACGGGTCATAAAGATGAGCTTTTTGTCCGTTCACTTTGTTCGGATAGATAAAGGCGCAGCTTCCTCTTCCGTCTTCGGTGAAGAGGCATAGATTGTTCCGGAAAATATTCAAGGCCCGTTCTGTATATTCTTGTTTTCCGGTCGCTTTGGCATAAAGACGGAAGGCAATACCCGATAAAGTGCTCCAGTAATGTGGGAAGGTATCTCCCCAAATCCGGTCTTTTCAAACCAATAACCATCCCAGTGACGAATAGCGATGTCATAAAGGTGGAAACTGGGCTGTTTTCCGCCAAATGATTCTAATAAAGGAAGCTGGCTTTCGGCCCCTTTCAGATATTTTTCATCCCCGGTGAGCATATATACATTCAGCAGATGGATAATGGACGGAGCTACGATGCTCTGTTCGTAATTGACTTCGGAGGTCGGATAATTAGGCCCGTTTTCACAAAATACGTCTGCCATTGATTTGAAATCGTTCAGCAGAGTGTCCGCTTCGGCAGTAAATCCGTTTTCTTTCAATAGAGTATAGCCGTAGGTCGGGATATTGATGCAATAAAAACCATGCTTGAAATAACGGACCAGTGCACGCAGTGTGCCGTACCCGTCTTTCAGATATTGTTTATTGCCTGTGGTGCGGAACATGGTAAACCAGAAATCGGCTACCCACGGATAGTTGTATCCCCGGTTCTTGCTCTTGAAGTCTACGGTGGAATTGGTTGTGTAGTCCGGTTTCTGGATGCGGCGGATGAAAGATACGTAGTTGTTCAGGGCATCCATTAATTTTTTGTCGGAAGTACGTTGGTATTGTAGAGCCAGCAGAATCCCCATAGCTACCCTTTCTCTGGCTTCGTCGCAGTCAGAGCGTTTGCTGCCACTTTCTCCGTTGATGTAAAGGGATTCGGTATCGTTGTCATAAACAATGAAGGCACCGCTTCTAGGGTCACCGGGCTTGATGAACTGTTGGTGTCCGGCAATGAACTGACACCGGTGGTTGACCAGGCTGTCAAAGTTGCTGACGGCAAGACACTCTACCGACGTTTGCTTTCCGTTCCCGTAAGCCAGTGTGAAAATCTTCTCTCCGGGTTCATTTATTATGGTGGTATAATTGATGTTGTCACCGCTTACTTCTGCCACTTCTTTACCGTTCAGCAATAGCTTGCCTTTCAGTGAGGGGCAGTTGCTTTTGAACGAAACATTTATTTTTTCGCCTGCTTCTACTACATAACGGTCTGCTGAGGCTATGATCAGACCGTTGTCTATGGCTTTTGCTTGGAATTCATCCCAGTTGTCCGCCGATAGGAGTAACCATTGTATGGTATAACATTCTCCCGGCTTTAAAGTCTTGTCCTGTGGATTAAGTTGGAAAACACCGCGGAAGTTGGAGCTTCCTTTTTTCTGCGAGCGCTCCCTCACTTCATAGCCTTTAATGGCACCTTCTTCCATAATCAGTCCCAATCCGCCGGGGGCTCCGCTCATCCGGGTGCAATAGACATAGGCTTCATTTCCTCCTGCCCATATATGTGCATTGCAACGGGCTTCGTAGCAAGTCCGGGCATCCGGATAATTGTCATTGAAAGGTGTGTTGATGGCAATGTCCTGTAAGTCGGCGTCTTTTTCTCCGGTGTTTGCGAATTCGTAGGATTCTACCAGGTTCCCGTCCCTGTTCCATTTTCGGGCTACGTTTATTTCTATGTCACCTGTCTGGTATTTCACGGTCATGTGATGGCTCGTGTCATGTTTTTTTGTCGGGATATTCCAGGAGTATTCAGTGCCGTTTATCCGAAGATGTCCCAATCCCCATCCATAGCGGGAGTCCACCCATTCGTATTGTGTTCCATCCGTACGCAGGATCCAGTTCATGGAAGTGTCGCTTGTCAGATAAAGTCCGCTTAGCGCCCCTGTTTGTGAGTCGGCTTTGAACGTGATGTTTTTAGGGTAGCTACAACTGCCTAGTGCAATTAATGCCAAAGGTAATGCAGCATACAAGAAAAGCTTCATGATGTTTTTCATACTTATTTGGATTATTGATGTAACTGTGCAAAGAAAGGAATAAAAAGGGAAATTAATTTGTACTTTTCATACATAATCCTGTAAAATAGTTCATTTTCTTTATAAACAGGCTTGAAGTGCCTGTTATTTTGTGGTTTTGAATCATTTTTTAGGTGCGGGTTGTGCGGGATAACGCGGATTTTTTCTTATGATAACATGAGTTTATTATAAGACTAGCTTATAACTGACAGGAATATGAGCAAGACTGATATTGAATTTTAATAATCCTTTTGTCATTTAACTCAAAACCATCCTGTAACGAGTTATTTCTTATATCGAACTTATGTTAATGTTATATCCCGCCGGTAGAGTGGTTTGTGTCTTTCATTGTATGGTTAAGCCTTTTCTATCCTATCCCTAAGCTTAAACGAACGTATCCTTTCTATCTCCATAGCCTTTGGAGTTAACTCCCAAGCTTATGGAGATAACTCCAAAGGCTATGGAGTTAACTCCGCAAGTTTGGGAGATAGAAGTTGTCAGTAAAAGAACCCTTAACCTGAAGGATACAACCGCTTAGCTTGCCGTAGTTTATAGGATAATATATCCTTTCCGTATCCTTCGTTTATTTTATGTCCTGATTACATGTCTTTTATTTCATCCAAGTTCTTCTGGATATCTTCGTCTTTTAACTCATAATTCATCAAGTTACCTGCCAGGTATTGGTCGTATGAGGCCATATCAATCAGCCCGTGACCTGAAAGGTTGAACAGGATCACTTTCTCTTCACCGGATTCTTTGCACTTGTTCGCCTCGCGTACAGCGGCGGCGATGGCATGGCACGATTCGGGAGCCGGAATGATTCCTTCTGCTTGTGCGAACAAACAACCAGCCTGGAAGGATTCTAATTGCTGGATATCAACCGCTTCCATCAGATTGTCTTTCAATAATTGTGAAACGATGACACCTGCACCGTGATAACGGAGACCTCCCGCATGGATATTGGCCGGAGAGAAATTATGCCCCAGTGTAAACATGGGCAGAAACGGGGTATATCCGGCTTCGTCGCCAAAGTCATACTGGAATTTACCACGGGTCAGTTTCGGGCACGAAGCCGGTTCGGCAGCAATGTATCGGGTTTGTTTCCCATTCAGGATAGTGTGGCGCATAAAGGGGAAGCAGATTCCTCCAAAATTGGAACCGCCACCAAAGCAACCGATAATCATGTCGGGATATTCGCCTGCCATTTCCATTTGCTTTTCGGCTTCCAGACCGATAACCGTTTGATGCAGTGTGACATGGCTTAATACCGACCCTAGTGTATATTTACAGTTGGGAGTGCTCATTGCCAGTTCGATAGCTTCGGAGATGGCTGTTCCCAGTGAACCTTGATAATTGGGATTACGGGTAATGATATCCTTGCCGGCACGGGTAGACATGGATGGAGAGGCGGTGACCGTTGCTCCGAATGTCTGCATGATGCTGCGGCGATAGGGCTTCTGATTATAGCTGATCTTTACTTGATAAACGGCAGCTTCCAGCCCGAATACCTTTGCGGCATACGATAGAGCGGCGCCCCATTGTCCGGCACCGGTTTCTGTAGTGACATTGGTTACGCCTTCTTCCTTGCAATAATATGCCTGGGCCAGAGCCGAGTTCAGTTTGTGGGAGCCGATGGGGCTGACACTTTCATTTTTGAAATAAATATGTGCGGGAGTCCCTAGTGCTTTTTCCAGTCCGTAGGCACGTACCAATGGTGTGCTGCGATAGTATTTGTACATTTCACGCACTGCTTCGGGAATTTCAATCCATGCGTCTGTCTGGTTTAATTCCTGTTTGCAAAGTTCTTTGGCAAAAATGGGGTAGAGGTCTTCCGGTTTCAGCGCTTCTTTGGTTTTAGGGTTCAACGGCGGCATGGGTTTGGTCTTCATGTCTGCCTGTATGTTGTACCAGTATTTAGGAATTTCATCCTCTGGTAAGATAAAACGTTTCTGTTTTGTGCTCATAATCTTTCAATTTAATAGTTTTGCGGTCAAAATTAGGTAAAAAAAAGTATTCCTTACTAATTTTCAACTGCTTTTTTGTCGGGAACAATAAAAAAAGGGATGTCAGAGTAAAAATGCGAAGTTATTTGTTATTATAGGCAGAGATGTGAATATTTTGATTAAGTTTGTTTTCTGTTAATGCAAGATGATATCGACATGGAACCTTTACACAAACTATTTATCTATCGTAAGAAGTTAGTAAAACCGTACATAGAGCGATTGCTGAAATGGATGGACGGGATAACTTATATGATGTCGGCCTTGTTCATCCTTACATTGGTTTATGAGCATGGATTTCTTATTTCTTTTGAAGAAATGGAGATGATAAACACGCTGTATCATTTTGTCTGGATTGTTTTTCTGGTTGATATTTCCCTGCATCTTTTATTAAATTACTCGGATACCAAGCGGAAGTACCGGGGACTGGCATGGATACTGAGTCTGATGCTTTATCTGACTTTGATTCCAGTTATTTTCCATGAACCGGAGGTGCAAGGGGGAATTCATGATTTCTGGTCTTTTTTCCACAGTCGTTTATATCATGTGGTGCTGCTCACTTTGCTTTCGCTGCTGCAATTGTCTAATGGGATAGTCCGGCTGCTGGGCAGGCGCACCAACCCGTCTTTGATCTTTGCATCCAGTTTTCTCATATTTATTCTGATAGGGGCAGCGTTACTGATGCTTCCGCGTGCCACTTATCATGGCATTTCCTTTATCGATGCTCTGTTTACCGCTACCAGTGCCATTTGTGTCACGGGGTTGGTTTCGGTCGATGTCTCTTCTACATTCACGTCCGAGGGGTTGTTCATCATTATCATGCTGATACAAATCGGCGGTTTGGGAGTCATGACCCTGACCAGTTTCTTTGCCATGTTTTTTATGGGGAATACTTCTCTCTACAATCAGTTGGTGGTCCGTGATATGTTAAGCTCGCAGTCACTCAGTTCGCTGCTTTCCACCTTATTATATATACCTCAAATCCGCAACTAAGCCCTTGAACGTCCTTATTGCGTTTACACGTCCTCTCATTACTGAATTTGCAGATAATTTGAACTTGAAGCACCCACTTCTGCCTACAATATCCCCTTACCCCACAATGTGACTTGAGGCAATACACAATATCATTCCCATAAGTTGTAGGCATTATCCAAAATCAGTCTGGAAAACATCTGCGTAAGCATTATTACAGGTATAGATGTTCAGCACATACCGCCTTGATGTCCTGATCCACTTGGCTGGTACAGAGATAAACCTGAAGACAAACGCTTTTATGCGACTTGTTGCATTGAGCCCGAACTTCTTTACGTCAAGTCTTTGAATAATGGCCTTGTAAAAGTTACGGATAAGTGCTGTAAGAAGAAGGAACACTGTGTTCTCTGCCATGAAGGATTTGGGCAATCTGTCCCACCCGAAACCATTGTTCATATCATCGAAGATACGTTCCTTTCCTCCACGAAGGTTATAGAACTCGACAATTTCTCTTACGGAAGAATCATAGTCGTTAGTCAGGATACAACGGTATGTGTATTCTCCTTCCCAAAAATCCTGCACACCATCCATCCGTTTCTGTCTTTGAATCACAAGTCGATATGCCTTACCTTTCCACTTCTCAACAAGGATAGAGTTCAATTCAAACTCAATGCCATTGATTTCCTCAGTTTTCCAGCCTTTGAGAGCAAAGGTGTCATTGTAGATCGAACTGCAGCGGTTAGCACGGATATAGAAGGACTTGCAGTGTTTTCTATTTCCTCCTGATTTCCTCGGAACATGATCCACAATCAGCTCTGAAGCGATTGATAGTGAGCCCATTCTGTTCAAATCTCGCAAAGAACCTCTTCAGCGTGTCCTTCTGATGGAAACGAACATTTGTGTTACCATCGCTATTCTCTATACCGACTATCAAATCGCCAATAACCGCCACGCCAGGGCGATAACCAAGGAACTTCTTGTATGTAGGCTTTGCATCATACTTCTCTGTCTCTATGAACTGATGGTCGAAATCAACATCATACATCTCACCCTCTTTCAGTTGGCCAGATGCAAATATACAATTGAGCAATAAAGTATTGAGAGTGTCAGCCGTATTGAAATCGTAGGTCTTGCCCATATCTGATGTGTATGAAATGTTTTCTTGCGTCAACTCCTTTATCGCCCTGAGGATAGTATCAGAGCTACAAGTGCGAAGTGTCGGATGAAGCGAGAGGTGGTTCATCAAATGAGTAGTGACATCCTCAATACATGAACCGCTACAGAAGTAGATACTCATGAGAGAACGGATGATTTCGCTGTACTGATAACCGAACGATCTACACCTTAGACCGAGGGTTGAGTCGATTACAGATGATAATGTGGAGTCAAATTGCTCCATGATTGAAAATAATCCCCAAAAGGAGTGAGTCTCAGATTTAATATCTTCGCCATGTCTATCGTCGGATTCTCTTGTTTTTGCAACACTAAGATAAGTGAAAATTCTGACATGGCAAATCCTGAGCAACTTTTGTTGCTCAGGTATAAAAGTTTAATTTATAATAGTGCTTGCGAATTAAGGATATATTAGGGTTTACCTTGGTGATAGAGGCTGCTGGGATGGGGGTTATTTTTTTAAGTATACATGGCACTATGGGCATGGATATTGAGGAGGAACTGGCTTTTTCTGCTTTCCATTCCATCTCTGCCTTTTGCAATGCCGGATTCTCTACTTTGTATGGAAACTTAGGTAACGAACTGGTACTTCATAATCATAACTTGCTATATATCACTATCTCTTTCCTGGTTATTTTGGGAGGTATAGGTTTCCCGATTCTGGTAAATCTGTATGAAACGGTTTCTTATGAAAGCAAGCGCTTGTATCACCGTTATGTCAAAAAGAATAAGAGGACAATCCGTAAAATACATTTATATAACCTGAATACCCGTATCGTATTGATTATGACGGCTATCTTGCTAGTGACGGGTACTGTGGCCATTGTTGTTTTCGAATGGAATCATGCTTTTGCGGGAATGACGGCTACAGAGAAATGGGTGCAGGGCTTTCTTTAACGCAACTTGTCCCCGTACGGCAGGATTTTCAAGTGTGGGCATGACTACTTTCAGTGTGCAGACGTTGCTGCTGATGGTGGTGCTGATGATGATTGGCGGCGGTACGCAGTCTACGGCCGGTGGTGTGAAGGTGAATGTGTTTGCTGTAGTCATGTTGAACTTGCGTGCTATTCTTATAGGTGCCGATAAAGTCAATATTTTCAACAGGGAGTATCTCATGATTCCATCCGGCGTTCTAATGCCACATTGATTCTTTATCTGCTGATTGTTTTCGCGGGTATCTTCGGTTTAAGCATTCTAGAGCCGCAGGCTTCAGTGATGGCGTTGGTTTTTGAGTGTACTTCGGCACTCAGTACGGTAGGTTCAAGCCTGGATCTGACACCTACTTTGGGAAGTGACAGCAAACTGATTGTCATTGTTCTGATGTTTATCGGACGAGTAGGGGTGCTTACTTTGATATCCAGCCTTATTAAACAGAAAAAAATAACAAAATATAAATATCCGAGTGATAACATCATAATCAACTAGTTATGCAATACATTATTATTGGTTTAGGAAATTACGGCGGAGTGTTGGCCGAAGAGCTTTCCGTATTGGGACATGAGGTGATAGGAGTGGATACAAACGAGCATCGTGTGGATGTGTTGAAGGACAAAATCGCGACTTCTTTTATTATTGATGCTACGGACGAACAATCGCTCAGTGTGCTGCCACTGAAAGATGTGGATGTGGTTATTGTTGCTATCGGCGAGAATTTTGGTGCTTCTGTGCGTGTGGTGGCACTGCTGAAAAAGAAAGGAGTGAAACATATCTATGCCCGTGCGGTAGATGATGTGCATAAGACCGTGCTTGAGGCTTTTAATTTAGATAGTATTCTGACACCGGAGAAAGAAGCGGCACGGAGCTTGGTTCAGTTGTTGGATTTACACGTCAATGTGGAGTCTTTTCAGATTGACGAGGAACATTATGTGATGAAGTTCAAACTTCCTTCTTGTTTTGTAGGCTATAAGGTGAGTGATCTGTCATTAGAAACGGAATTCAATATAAAAATCATTGCATTGATAAAAGGGGAGAAAGTGCTGAACGGTTTGGGTATTTCGATATTGGAGCATCAGGTGGAGAATCATTTTGAGGAAAATTATGAGTTGGAGGAGGAAGATCAGTTGGTCTGCTATGGGCTTTATAAGAATTTTATGGATTTTTGGAAGGCGTTGTAGCAGGAATGCCTTTCAAAGAAAGAATATTTTTTTCTAAGTGAGATTAAACCTTTTCTTTTGGGTTTAGTCTAACTTAATAAATAATTTAGTTTAGTTTTTAGTTTTCTCTGAAGGCCGGCCAATGTGATATTGCCCGGTTTTCGCTTTTTATGGAGGTTTTCTTGTGAGTGTCCGTTACTTTTTGTTACTTTGTCACCTAGAAATCGAGATTTAGATGAAACAGATATATTTTTTATTTGTCGTTTTGCTGGTTGTAATGACCGCTTGCGGAGGTAAGAAAGAGGCTTCCGTTGATGCAGAACAATTGATGTTCCAAATAGACAGTGTGGATCATGTGACAGGTTTGCAGCGTATGCAGGTTTCACGTATTGACCAGCATATTGTCAGTGGCGGAAAAAAATATAATTTGTTTATAGAGCGTGCTCCCAGTGATTCTCTGCCTTCAGTCAAAAGTGACTTGGGAATTTTTGCCGACAATCGTATTATCGTTAGAATTTCCCGTGAAAATGGGAGCCGGGTCTTTGCCAAAACTTTTACCAAGCAAAGTTTCTCTGGATTCGTAAGTGCTGATCATCTCCGTCATTTTATATTGGAGGGCGTGGTATTTGATGAAGAGAAGACCCGTGAGGGAAAAAATATCATATTGGCTGCCAGTGTGAGTTATCCTCAGACAGATTTGTATATTCCTTTCTCCATCACTATTACTCCTGAAGGAAAAATGAGCATATCTAAAAATGAGGATATGGAGGAGCTTCCTCCCATGTTGGGAGACAGCCTTAATTAAATCTAAAATACAGGAATAATTTTTCGCGTCATAATCTTTTTAGGCGGTTAGTTGTTGGTATGGCATTAACTAACTAAAGAATAAATTAGATTATGAGAAAGATTTTATTTTTAATGGCTATGCTGGTATGCTCTCTTCAGTTCGCCATGGCAGGCGATGTTGTGACCCGCGATGTGAATAAGCTTCCTGTTGCCGCACGTGAAATGATCGGCAAACATTTCTCTCAGACTAAAGTTGCGTATATCAAGATTGAAAAGGACTTGTTTCAGACCACTTCCTATGATGTGAAATTGGCCGATGGCATTGAATTGGAGTTCAATTCAAAGGGAGAGTGGCTTGAGATAGATTGCAAGAACAAGTCGGTTCCTTCTACTTTTATCCCTCAGGCTATTTCCAAGTATATGAAAGCTAATTATAACGGGCATAAAACGGTGAAGATAGAACGTAACCGCAAGGGATATGAACTGACATTGGAAAATGGATTGGAAGTAGACTTCGATCAGTTTGGAGGATTCTTGAAGTTGAGCGATTAAAAAAGATTTTTTCTGTAATAGGGGAACTATCTCTCCTTATAGTAATGATGCCATAAGAGGGTGTATCAGAAATAAATTGAACTATCTTTTTATTATCAGCGTTGAAAAAGATAGTTGCAACGAATTTTGATTCACCCTCTTATGTATTATAAATACAGTTCTCGGTCTTTGCCCTGTTATTAATCCATCGGCTCGTAATCCTTTGCCAGACCGCCTTCGCTGGTTTCCTTATATAAGGAAGGAAGGTCATGACCGGTCTGTTTCATTACTTCCACCACTTTGTCAAAGGATACACGGTGATTACCGTCTGTAAAGGCAGAATAGATATTGGCATCAAGAGCTCGGGCCGCTGCATAGGCATTTCTTTCGATACAAGGGATTTGTACCAATCCGCATACCGGATCGCAAGTCATTCCCAAGTGATGCTCCAAGCCCATTTCGGCTGCATACTCTATCTGGGCCGGGCTACCTCCGAATAATTGGCTGGCAGCGGCGGATGCCATTGAACAGGCCACTCCTACTTCTGCCTGGCAACCGGCTTCGGCTCCGGAAATGGAGGCGTTGTGTTTTACTATATTTCCTATCAATCCGGCAGTAGCCAGTGCTCTTAAAATCCGCATATCGCTGAAGTCACGGCTTTTTTGCAAGTGATAAAGTACAGCCGGAACCACTCCGCATGATCCGCAAGTAGGGGCTGTGACGATTTTGCCACCTGAGGCGTTTTCTTCACTGACTGCCAGAGCGTATGAGAATACTAACCCGCGGGAACGCAGATTGTCCTTATAACCTTTTGCCTTAATATAGTAAGTGGAGGCTTTTCTGCGCAGATTGAGTGGCCCGGGTAATACGCCTTCTTGATCCAAACCACGCTCAATGGCTTCTCTCATGGTTTTCCATACTTCTGCCAGATAGTCCCAAATGTCTTCGTCTTCACATTGCTGGACGTATTCCCAGTAATTGCGTCCGGTACGTTCACACCAGTAGAGGATTTCACTCATACGGTTCATATCATAGATTTCCGGAGTTGAGCCTTTGTCGTGCCCTTCTTCGGCTAGAGCACCTCCGCCTACACTGAAAACAGTCCATTCATCTGTCACCTTTCCTTTTTCATTCAAAGATTTGAAAGTCATTCCATTGGGATGAAACGGATAGAAGACATGGGCTTTCCAGATAATTTCTGTAGGCGCATGCGGTTGCAATGTATCTAAAATGGCTACATCGGTCATGTGTCCTTTACCGGTAGCGGCGAGGCTTCCATAAAGAGTAACTTGAAAAGCTTTGGCTTCGGGATGTTTTCCTAAGAAGATTTCAGCAGCCTTGCGCGGTCCCATAGTATGACTGCTGGACGGACCGGTGCCGATGCGGTATAGTTCTCGGATAGATTTCATTTCGTTTTATAAGGTTAGTTATTATGAGGAACAAAGGTATAAAATAAAAGGGGGAAAGTAGCAAAAAAGGAAAAGAAAAACTCTCTTGACAAATAGGAAAGTTGTCAGGAGAGTTTGGAAAACCACCGGTAGGATTTGGTGTATTGTCTTTATTCTAATTGTCTTTGTATACCTTTGTCACCGACGACAAAATACTGATTATTTTTAATCAGCATGGCACGTCCGCGCTTTTTTTCCCGGTTTTCTTTATTGTCCACATTTACTCCGATAACCTTGCCGTTATAGAAAGTGGAAATATCTTTGAAAATGGTATGTCCCACAATAATATGTTTTGCCTTATAACGGTCCATAATCATTTCTAGGGAGTCTTTTGCCAGCGGATTGTATTTGCCATCGGTGCGTACCAGTCCGCGATACCAGATGGGACCGCTGTTTCCATACAGGAAGGCTGTGAGTGGAGAAAGCGCTTTGCGTTCTTTTTTCGTCATAAATAGCCCTTTACTCATTTCTTCATTGACAGTGGGAATGCTCAAGTTCTTGTCATAGAAGTCTTTGCCCAGTCCGGCATGTACATATAGGTCGTTACCTATCATTTGCATGGTGTTACGGGTTCCCAACCATCTGCCCAGTTCGGTATCGGGACCGAATAGCCGGGGGTACTTCATCTTTAGTTTTTCTGCTAATATTTTATATTTTTCTTTGGTGTATCGGAGGTCATTGGCCAGTACCATCGGTTCATGATTTCCCAGCATGAACGATACGTGTCCTCCGGCTTTGGCTGCTTCCTCTTCCAGTTTGTAAAATAGCCAGAAGATTTGCGGTACATCTTTTCCTCTGTCAAAAATATCACCGATAATCATCAGATGGTTTTTCCCGAAGCTCCATTTGTAGTCTTTATCAATGATATGATTGCCTTGTAACAGGCTGATTACACAGTCCAGCCTTCCATGAGGGTCGGACATGACAAAAACTTTGTCTGCCTGGGGATAATTCCATCCGGGACGTTTTACCGGGTGTAGTTTTACATCAAATGGAAACCTGCCTTTGTGGTCTGTCACATGCAGGGTAAAGTTTTGAGGTAATGTGGTATAAGTGGTATCAATGATATTCCCTTTCTTATCTACATTGATTACTCTGATTTGGCCGTCAGGCTGATACAATACGTATGGACCGTCGGCTGTTAATTCTTCTTTTTTCTCTTTGTCTTTCTTCTTGTCTTTGAAATCAAGAGTTCCGGCACTAAGGCCGGAACTGATGAATGCGAGGGTAAATGCAAGAAGAAAGTAGTTGATAAAATTAGTCTTGCTTGTCATCGATTTGGTATTTGAATTATTTAATCGACATATCCTGGATTCTGTTTCATATTAGGATTTGCGTCCATTTCTTTTTTGGGAATAGGAAGTAGAATTTTATGGAAATTCCAGTCATATTCCATGTAAGCAGTATTATGTTTGGTTTTGTTTATATCACTGTCTTTCACATCGATTCGTTTGACAGTCATTCCATTTCTGATAACATCGTACATACGATGTCCTTCTGCTACCAATTCTTTACGACGTTCGTCTAATACATTTTCTAATGTTAATGTTTTTCCTTCCACTGAATTTTCCGGATTAGCTCGTTGTACTATGGAATTCAAATATTTCACTGCTTTGGCATTATCTCCTGTCTGTACGGCCGCTTCAGCAGCATTCAGATAGGCTTCTGAAAGGCGTATAAGCGGAATATTGGCATCGGTTATGTTTTCTCCTTGCTGAGGTTGGTATTTATTGACGTATGCGTAGTACTTTTTGTCAAAACTCAAGATTTTCAACCGGACGTCTTTGGGATCTTTCTTTAATAATTGATAAAAAGAGCAAGTAATACACATATCGTCATAACCGTTGTATGAGTTCAGATATCCCATGCTTTCTTTGCCCGGACTGTCTGTAGTCAGATTGACAATTTCGAATAATATTTCACCAGGATTGGATGCTGATGCGTCATTGCCCCATGCGGTTGGATATTCTTCGTTTGTCCAAAGAGCGTAGCCTTCTTTTTCTGCACCCTTTATTGCATTTTCAGCCATGGTCAATGCTTCATTGTATTCTCCTTTATATAAATATACTCGGCTCAACAATGTCATAGCAGCCCATCTGTTTACTTTTCCTTTATTAAAATCACCGCTCAGCAGCTCTGTACTGTTTTGAGGTCGGAAATAATTTCCGTATAACATTCGGCTACTGTATTTCGTGCGGGTTTACTGTCTATAGTTGATAACTCTTTCACAATGGGCACGCCTAATGAAGCTCCGTTATCTTTTAGGTAGGGATAACCAAAAATACGTGTCAGGTCGAATAGTGCCATACCACGGATGGCTAATGCCTGGCCTTTCAAATCATTTTTATATTCGGTTTCATCTTCATCTATAGATAGTTTATCAACATTCATTAGAATCAGATTACAGTTCTGGATAATAGAGTACAGATATGACCAATGACTGCTGGGACCATTGTCTTTAGTAAAATTGAAACGGTAATAATTACCGGTTCGTTTCGTTGAACTTACAGCCTGCATGTCATCTCCAGTTACATCTCCATAATATACCAGACGGCCGGAGTATGCATCTGAACTTTGCATTGTGCTGTAGATTCCGTTCAATGTGAATTCAATATCTGACAAAACATTGATACTGGTTTCTGTATCCACTTGTGTGGAGGGGGTCTAGATCTAGCCAGTCATTTCCGCACGAAGTGACGGCAAACATAATGGAACTGATAAATAAATATTTAAATACTTTCATAATTCAAGTTTTTAATGGGTTAGAAATTAACGCTTAGACCAAAGGTTACAGTCTTCAAAGGAGGAGTCCCCCAGATGGCACTACCACCACTGACAGCTTCAGGATCATAATAATCATAAGCAGCCCATGTCCAAAGGTTGTTTGCGGAAGCATATACACGTACATTGTTAACTCCTATTTTTTGTGTCCATACTTGGGGCAGAGTTATTCCAAAAGTTAATGTTTTCAGGCGGATGAAGTCAGAACTGTGTAACCTGCGAGTAGTAGTGGATTTGTTCATCGCTACATCAGGACTTTCAATAAATAGTTCATATTTTGTGATATCACCAGGTTGTTTCCAACTATCGCGATAATAGGTTGGTATATTTGCTTCTAGGTCGTTACCACCATGCTCTGTTTTTTGTGCCCAATTGTCATAAGAATAACCGCCAAATTGGTAAGAGAACATGAAGTTTAAGTCGAACCATTTATAGCGTAATGTATTTGATAAACCTCCGATAACATTAGGCTCTGCATGCTTATCTAATACAATAGCATTGGCTTCACTATATTTTTCTGTAATCTCTTTTATATAGTTGCCGTTTTCGTCCAAATCATTGGTATAGAATTGGGGAGCGCCTGTTTCGGGATTGATCCCTGCGAACTCTATCATATAAAATGTACGGTATGATTTTCCTACTTTCCGTATTTGGGTACCACTGATAATTTCTGTTTGCATGCCATCCAATGTCACAATTTCATTTTTGTTGTGCGAGATGTTGAAAGTGGTATTCCAAGAGAAATCTTTAGTCTTTATATTGGTCGAACTGATTTCCAATTCCACTCCCTTATTTTTTACTTCACCAATATTCATAAGATAGCTGCCGAAACCTGTTGTCATAGAGATAGGACGATCCATCAACAAATTTTTAGTAGTACGAGTGTAGTATTCCAAAGTTGCGTTTATACGATTGAACAAACTGAAATCCAGACCTAAGTTAAGGTTGTAATTGGTTTCCCATTTTAAATCTGTATTTTTGATTTGTGATTGGATAATACCCGGTTGTTCCAAATAACCATTGGTTAAACTACTCAAACCCATATATCCGAAATAGTCAGATGGAAGTGTGCCATTGACACCATAAGATGCGCGTATTTTCAAATCGGTCAGCCAACCTTTGGCCGGATTCATGAATTCCTCTTCAATCATACGCCATGCGGCAGATACTGACCAGAAACTACCCCAACGGCTGTCTTTATGCAAACGGGAACTACCGTCAGTACGGAAACTACCACCTAGATAATATTTATTTTTATAGTCATAGTTTACACGTGTCAGATAAGATACCATGCGGGTTCTGGTAGAGCTGCCACCAACGGATTCGGTTTTCATACCATTGCTTATTTCATCTTTGTCTGCTGTAGCGAAATTAGTTGCATACCCTGACAGATAGTCACGATATTGGTCATCAATTTCATAACCTACCAATGCGTCAAAATGGTGATCGTTGGCTATATTAAACTTATAACTCAGTTGGTTTGCCCATACCATTTTCTTGTATTCGTAGAATTTTTTGCTCATGCCGCCATTTACATCCTCACCATTGGAAGTGCGGGGATCACTCCAATCCTTGCCTTTAGTGTTGGTGTAGTCATAGCTGAATGTTGATTTGAATTTTAAGTTTTTAATAAATTCATATTCGCCATAAATAGTGTTGAAAGCACGATTAACATATTCACGTTGATAGTCGTAAGTTGCAGATAATAGTGGATTACGATCACCGTTGCGGATAAAATCGCGGTTCCAGCTTCCATCTTCATTGTATGGTGTGTCTGAGGGGACAACAGCGTTACGTGATGAATAGAAAGGAGAAGTGTAGGAGGTACCTTCACCATATACATCTTGATTAACGGTAGCAAATAACATATTTGCCCCTAATTTTAATTTATCAGTTGCTTGATAATCTACATTTAAACGTCCGCTGATACGTTCTAAACCGGAGTTGATAGCAATACCTTCTTGTTTTAGGTAAGAGATAGATGAATAATATTTGAATTTGTCTGTTCCACCAGAAATGGAGGCTTCATAAGTCTGGTGATTTCCTTTTTTGAACATGATATCATCCCAATCGACATATCCACACCAAGGAACAGGAGCATAATCGTCAATATTTTCATTAGCATATGCTATGGCTTCGTCGTGACTATTTCCGTCTCTTAACGCACCGGCTACTAGACCGTTATAAATATATTCGCGGCGTTCTTCTCCCCCCATAACAGGACGATAATCCATTGCGAAATCAGAACTACCCCAATCTGCTTTGAATGAAATTTGTGGCTTTCCACTTTTACCTTTTTTAGTAGTAATAAGTACTACACCATTGGCAGCACGTGAACCGTAGAGAGGCGGCAGCGGCATCTTTAATGATTGTTATGTTTTCAATATCAGAGCTATTGATAGTTGACATAATGTCAAGACCTGCATCTGAACTCATCGTATTGATAGAACCTGAACGCATAGGAATTCCGTCAATTACGTATAATGGAGAATTACTGGCATTAAAAGATCCCATACCGCGAATATTCAAAGAGGAAGAAGCTCCTGGTTGACCTGACGATGAACTGAATTGTACCCCGGGTGCATTACCTTGTAGTAAATCTTTGAATGAAACAGCCGGAATATCTTTCATTTTATCAGCCTTCATAGTAGAAGCAGACCCTGCGTATGCCGACTTCTTGAAAGTACCATAACCGGTAACAACCACTTCTTCCATAACATTATTATCAGGAGCCATGACTACTTTCAGTATCTTTCCGGCAGTGGCTTTTATTTCCTGCTTGCCATAACCTATATAGGAGATAATCAAAGTGGCAGGTATACGGTCTACATCTAATGAGAAGTGCCCGTCCAAATCTGTAGTAGTTCCATTCGTAGTACCTTTGACTAAGATATTCGCTCCAATAATAGGTTCTCCCGTCTCATCCAGTACTGTACCGGTTAATGTTGTTTTCTGTTGAGGAACAGCAGACTCTTTTTCTTCAATTTGCTTGATAGCAATAACGCCGTTGTGAACTGAATAGGTCAAACCGCTATTCATAAGACATTTATCAAGCACATTGGCTATTTTTTCGTTATTTACATTTAGGTTTTGGACTTTTATTTGTTTTACATCATTGGTGCTGTATACAAAAGTAAAGTCGGTTTGTCTTTGGATTTCCCAAAGAATTTCACTCAACGTGGCATTCTTGAATGAGGCTGTGACAGTGGCTTGTGCAAACACTTTGTTGGCAGCCTGCATAAAACCTGTGGTAATGATACAGAAAAATAGGAACGTAATCCACAAACGTTTACTACTTTTACCGTGATTGGTGTAGTTGTGTTTTTTGTCCATAATACATCATTTTTATTAGTTATAGAATGTGATTGTTTTGTTATTGACTTTTACGTGTACTTTTTGAGTCTCTTCCAACAAACGTACAAATGGAGTGATTTCCGAATACCGATCTACATTGCATCCAAAGCGTAGGTCTTTTATTTTCTCATTGGCAAAAATTACTTCCATGTCATACCAGCGTGATAGTATTTTCATGATATCTTCCAATCGCTGGTCTTTGAAATGAATTTTTCCTTTTATCCATGAAGTATAAAATCCGGCATCTACCATGCGTATCTGTATGCTGCTGTTTCCGAGGCTGATGGTAGCTTGCTGGGAAGGCTTTAAAATACAGCTTTCTCCAGTTTCTGTATTTACTTTGACAGAACCGTTTACCAAAGTTGTCTGATACTCTTCCTGTGGATAAGCAGAGATGTTGAATGTGGTTCCCAACACTTCTACTTGCATGCCTTGAGTGCATACTATAAATGGTTGCCCTGTTTTGCAGACTTCAAAATAGGCCTCGCCTTCCAGTTCCACTTTGCGTGGACCGTTATCAAATGTCACAGGAAAGCGGAGACTGGTCATTGCGTTCAGATGCACTTTTGTTCCATCACTTAACAATAGAGCATATTCTCCACCTCGTGGAGTTTCCACTTTATTATATACAGGCTTGTTTTTTGGGGCTGTTTTTGATGTTACTTGGTAATTCAGCATTGTAGAGTCCATGTGGACTCGGGCTCCGTCTATTTTCTCAAGCAGACTCTCTGTTTCTTTATTTATATGGATTGTCTGGCCGTCCTCCAATGTCAGAATAGCTTGGGATTCCCCAGGTAGAATGGATTGTGCGATGAACTGTTTGTCCGAAAGAGAAACGGGCGAGGTGAATTTCATGGAAATACTTACAAAAAGGACAGGTAACAGAATGATTGCGGCATAACTTACTATTTTGATATATCTGCTTCTGTTATTATTTCTTTTGATTCGCTTTTCCACTTCTTTCCATCCGGATGAAGGATTGAATGCCGTATTTTTCCGGAAATGTTGCTTTTGGTTTTCTTCATCACAAATTTTCTTGAATAAAATCTCGTGCGCTGTAGATTCTTCTCTCCAAGCAGTTAGTTTTATTGTTTCTTCCGGGGTTATTTCTTCCGACAGATACCTTGCTATGAGGTTGGCTATATAGAAATCTTGTTTTATCATATTTTGACCTGTTTTTTATCTCTTTTTATTGCTGTCCGGTAAAACACAAAAGAGCATAAAAATCCTCCTCGAAGCCCCGTAAAATAGGACTTCGGGTTTTATTTTTTTCAAAAGTAAGCCCCCTTAATCGAAAAGACTTGGTTCTGGTGGTGCTTTTGCATCTCCTTTGCAAGGAAATCATTCCAGGTTTTCTCGGGATTTTCCATGAATGCGATAAAATCGACGTAGTACATGAGCATAAGTCGTACCATGGTAACAACCTGCGAGAATGCACAGTGCCTCTTGATGCTTCTTGACAGAACTGTTATCAGCAGATTTGCAATCAAGACTACCCATGTCTGTATTTGTATGGCGTTGACGCTGTCCCCATAGAAGAAATGAAGCGGAAAATTTTGTTTTAGCTGTTTGTATAGCGACTCGATGGCCCATCTGAGGCGATAAATTTCAGAAATGTCCTCAAACGTGAACTCAAAGTTGTTGGTCAACAGCACAACCGGCTTCTTTGTCTCGTAAAATATCTCCACCCTACGTGCCTCATGGGTGAGTTCCCTCTTGTAAAAGCACTTTCTTGTCTATGTGCGTCACCAGTCCCTGCGGGTTGACATAAGTAATGGATTCAAGTTCCTCGTACTTAAGGTTTTTCTTCATTTTGGTCACGTAGCACACGCCTTCTTCGGTAAGACGTTGGAATTGTGCGATGTCGACGTAACCACGATCCATCGCCAAAGTGGAGTCTTTTGGCAAATGCACCTCCTTCAGCAGGTAATGATCGTGTTTTGCGGCGGATGTGAGCTGCACCACCATCGGTACGCCGACATGATACTTCATTACTGTATGTACTTTCATGCCGCCTTTTTTCTTGCCTGATTTCGGGTGCCGCCCGACACCTTTGAGTATGTTGTCAAAGAGCGTTATTGTGGTGGAATCCATCATGTAAAGCAACTTCTCCCAGTCTTTAGGCTCGTGAGTCTGCCCCTTATAGCACTTGGAGGGGCGGCTGTCCGCTAAAATTTGGCATACTTCTCCAAAAGATACGCATAAACACTTGCAAAGAACTCCTGAGGACGGCGTATATTGGCCTCCGCAAGCGTGCTGCGACGAACCAGATAGTTCATTCCGAGGTGTCCGAGCTTGTGAGCCTCCGCCTTCATGCCTATCTCAAGTTCGCGAAGAGAATCAAAGTGTTTGAGTATGCCGAACAGCATTACCACAAGATGTTGGTAGCCGTCAAAACGCTTCACGTAAGCCTCGCTTCCTTTCGTTTCGCGACTTATTTGAAGAATCTTCTCTTTGTCGAGTAACTTTAACACTTGACTATAGACCGGCTGTCCGGTAAAATGACTATCTTTGCTCATGGTTATATATTTTTTCGCAAAACAAAGATAACCAAAAGGGCTGATACCTCGTGAGAAGTGTCAGCCCTAATTTATTTTGTTTGAAAAAGTTTTACCGGACAGCAATAATCTCTTTTATAATAAAACAGGTCTGTTTGAAATTTGGGTGAATAATAAAACGACTTTTTTTGAAAAAAAACAAATTAATGTCTTTTTATATAAAGAACAAGAGGAAGTAATAGTAGTCTTTCAAATTCTCTCTGAGTTTCTTGTAGGCTATTTTCTTTAATGTATGGACTGTTTCTGTAGATATGTTTAGTCTGTCTGCTATTTCTGCGTTTTTTTTCCCTTCCAGAGATAGTTGCATAATGGCTTTCATTTGGTCAGGTAATTTATTTATGGCTTCAGAAACGATACGATAAGTTTCCTCTTCAACGATTGCATCGTGAAAAAAGGAATCCTTTTTCTTTTCGATGACATTTTGAGCGTATTCATATACTACTTTTGAATGCTCCAGTTCATTGAGTGCTTTATTGCGTACAGCTGTATATAAAAATGCTTTTACCTGATGCAGATAAAAAAAATCTTCTCTTATTTGCCATAGTTTGGCAAATGAATCTTGTACAATATCTGCTGAAGTTTCTTGGTTTTCTGTATATTGATTGGCAAATAAGCATAGAGTTACATAATATTTATTGAAAATATCATGAAACCCTTGCTCATTAAGCTTAATACTTATAGTTGTATGAGAAGTTCCCGCTGCCACCTTTGCTTTTAATTTTCTCTAATTTTAGTGCGAATATAGAGAAAATTAATTAAAAACAGCCTCTTATTCTATTAAAATATTATTTTAAGTCTACTACAGTAATACCTGCCCCACCAAATTGTACGTGTTCGTCTTGATAGTGTGCTACTCCTGGAACACTTCCCAAATAGCTGCGAATCAGGGTGCGCAGTATGCCTGTACCTGTTCCGTGAAGGATACGTACACGGTCTATTCCCAATAGTATGGCATCATCGATAAAATAAGTTACTGCCTGTATCGCTTCATCGCCACGCATACCGCGTACATCAATATCTTGTTTGAAATTTAGTTTCTTTTCATATACCCGATCTTGTGTTTCACTGCTGACGAAGGTACTTTTTACCATTGTTTTCTGGGTGGGCTGTATTGGTGTGCTACGTTCCAGCTTATCCAGTTTTACATTGGTTTTTATCATTCCGAACATAACTATTGCATTTTTGCCATTAATTCCTAGTACTTCTCCGACACTGGATTGACCTTTGATCTTTACAGTGCTACCTACAGTGATAGGCTGTTCTTTGGGTATTGACAGTTGGGAAGATTCCGTCTTGGCTTTATCCTTTTTGTTTTTTTTCCGCTCTTGTTTTTCACGGAGTTTTTCCATTTTCCGGATGATTTCATCTTCCTTGTTCTTTTTCTCGATATCTTCTATCTGATTTTTAAAATCAGTCAGTTCCTGACGTGCCGATTGTGTACGTTCTTTGTCGGCTTGTGCTTCCTTGATGATACGGATGGTATTTTCAATTCGGGCATTTGATTCCTGTATCAATCTTTCCGCATCTTCTTTGGCCTTTCGCAAAATCTCTTTACGACTTTTCTCCAGTTCCTGTAGTTCTTCTTCGTATTTGGCGATGGTTTCTTCCATCTGTTTTTCTCGTTTGCGGATGTTCTGACGCTTGGTTTCCCAATAACGTTTGTCACGTACGATATCTTGTAGATATTTATCAGCATTGATATATTCACTCCCTACAATTTCGGATGCGTCGGCTATTACTTCTTCCGGTAAACCTATTTTCCTAGCTATTTCTACTGCAAATGAACTTCCCGGATTTCCTATTTGTAATTGGAATAAAGCTTGCATTAAATGCCTGTCATATAACATGGCACCATTAACCACTCCTTCGTGATCTTCGGCAAAATGTTTCAAATTTTGATAATGAGTGGTGATAACGCCGAATGTGCCCTTTTCATTGAAACGTTTCAACACAGCTTCAGCTATGGCTCCTCCAATTTGTGGTTCTGTACCTCCGCCGAATTCATCAATGAGGATAAGGCTGCGTTCGTTACAGCTTTTCATCATTGTTTTCATGTTGGTAAGGTGTGAGGAGTAGGTACTCAGATCGTCTTCGATACTTTGTTCGTCACCTATGTCTATAAAGATACTGCCGAATAATCCGGCATGGCTACGTTCATGCATCGGAACCGGCATACCACATTGTAACATATATTGTAGTAATCCCACAGTCTTCAGACAAACGGATTTACCTCCGGCATTCGGTCCGGATATAATTAGAATGCGTTGATTTTTAGTTAGTTCTATATCTAGAGGAACAACCTTTTTATTATGCTTGGCCAGCGAGAGTTGCAATAGTGGGTGTATGGCCATGGTCCAGTCCAAAATCTGTTTGTCTTCCAATGATGGTTTGGTGGCGTTCGTCTGAATGGAAAAATGGGCTTTGGCACGGATGAAATCAATTTCTGCCAAAAATTCGTATGACTGGAGGATGGCGGGGACCTGTGGGCGGATTATGATAGAGAAATCTGTCAGGATACGGATGATTTCCCGGCGTTCTTCTCCTTCCAATTCCCGTATTCTATTGTTTGCTTCCACTACTTCGGCCGGTTCTATGAAAACTGTTTTGCCGGTGGATGATTCATCGTGTACAATTCCCTTGATTTTCCGTTTTAATCCCGGTGCGACAGGGATGACGAGTCTTCCGTCACGCATGGTAGGAGTTACATCTTTATCAACATAACCTTCTGCTTGAGCGTTGCGTAGAATTGCATTCAAACTGCGTGATATGCTTCCGGCTGTCGAGGCCAACTCTCTGCGGATGCGTAATAATTCGGAAGAAGCATTGTCTTTGATTTTTCCGAATTTGTCTAAGATGTTGTTAATACGCGTGATGAGTTGAGGAAACACGATAATATCTCCTGCCAGTTTTTGTAGGGCAGGGTAGGGGGAGTTTTCTTGTTCTTCGTCATTCGGGGTCAGTGTCAGAAAATGGATGATATCACGAATTGTTTCTAAAGAACGACGTAAATCAAACAGTTCTTGCTCATCCAAATACATACCTTCTACGCGGATACGTTTTAGTGATGGGCGTACATCAAAAAAATATTGGTCGGGAAAACTGTCTTCCTCTTGTATGATGCGTATGAATTCCATCACCTGTTCCAGCCATTCATTAATATCCTTAAAGGATTCTGAGAAGTTCATTTCATCTACTCTTTCTTGACCTAATGTGCTGAGACATTTCTCTTTTAGTAAATGACGGATGGAATCGAAACCTATTTTCTGTTCGAAATTCTGAGGGTATATCATGATTTATTTCTTTCGTTTATTATTCGTATGCAAAAATACGATTTGAAAATTTTATAGCAAAAAAACTGGTAAACTATTTGCTTATTTAAAATAAAGTCGTACCTTTGCAGCGCTTTCAACAGAAAGTACTTCTGAAAAAAGGAGTCTTGGAGAGGTGGCAGAGTGGTCGATTGCGGCGGTCTTGAAAACCGTTGTACTGCGAGGTACCCGGGGTTCGAATCCCTGTCTCTCCGCAATAAACCTTGATAATTAGCGGTTTATAAGATTTACACCCAGTTTTACACCCTATAACGTAAAACTGGGTGTTTTGTTTTATTTAAGATTTTCGTTTTTATAGATTTTTCTTTTTGTGATATATGTGCTAGTCATAATATCAATTAACGATTTCCCTTTTATGATTACAGATGTGTCTACAATCAGGAAAAACAATAAAATAGTTATGTAATAATTGATGTCGAAAGTAAATCTTAGACCTACTGCGGCTATCATTAAGAGTAGTAATAAGAAACAGCGTTTGATAATTTCTTTTTCTGTTGTTGGTTGATTATTATCGGAAGCAACAGTAAGTCCACATAGAAATTTGCCTAGTGATGCACGAAATATCCATTCCCATAAAAGATAATATATAAAATTTACAATTATAAAAAGCCCTGTTATTTGTAAATCCCAAGATAGGGTTTCACCTTTATGTGGAGTTATTAATTCAGGCTTCTTTAATATTTCTTTATGACATTGAACCCATTTTTCTGTACTTTCATAAATAGTATTGCCATAAACACTATGCATTGCTTTATATGTATCCTGAGAGGGATAAGATGATGGGGTTGCATCTAATAGGGCGTAATAACTTCCTAAATGAGAAGCCATTCCGTAGGGAGATATACATAAAGCACTAATAATAAATAATACCAGGATTAAGACTTTGTCTATTAAAGAACTTGATAATCTTCGCATAAAACTAATTTTTTCCATAACTCATTTTTTATTATTCCACTTAAATGTTTTAATTATATTTGAAAAATCTGTTTCCCATTTTCTTATATCGTCTTGTCTATATGATAATATTATTGTTGCAAATAGATTGTCATTAAAAAAATAATAATTGCAGACGTGAGTACGGGAATTATTTGCTCCATTCGCACATATTCAACTTCTATTCCGTAAGTATCTTCAATCTTAATCCAGCGTACTTCTGGTTGACCTAAAATTTTATATTCATAAGAGTTCTGTTTTGCTAGTTCTTGAAATGTATGGATGTCTTCTATAGTCAAATCTTCGTAATCTGAAAATTTAGGGTATTCTCCTAGACTTCCTTTTTGGATATCTATTATAATTCGGCAATATGTTTGATGCGCTTCGGAAGTATTAACAGATAGCCCTTTCTGTTGAAAAACAACATTATTGCTATTTATTTTATGTCCATGCCAACTAAGGTTTTTAATATCTTTAGTGTATAAATCATTACTTTGTCTTAGTTCAACGGTAGGAGGTACGCTAATAGAAAAAGCGTTTGCTATTATGTATTTAGTCCAGTTCTTGGGTGGAACATAGTTTTTTGTTGTGTTAGGTACTATATTTTTGTTTTTGACCGTTACATTATCGTAGTATCCAGCTTTATATTTTTCTAGGTTCTCTTTTCTTTGGTCTTTTATGTAATTATGGTAACCGTTAATAAGAAAAAGGATACAGCTAATTGCAATAGCTATTGCAATATTATAATTATGTCTTTTCATATTTTTAGGATAATTCTTTAAATCCACGATAAATCCATATAATAGCTACATAAGTAATGACCTCAACTAACAGAGTGAAGAAAAAAGTGTTAACCTTTTCAGGATATTCATGTACGGTATAAACAATAATAAGACAAGCAAAAACAATGAGAAGTCTATTATAACCTTTGGGTAATGGAAACCAATAATTAAACCAATTGTTTTTACGTAGTAATTTTTTTCTTTTTGGGGAGTAATATCTTCTATTCTCATGTGTCATTTATTTAGTAGAATTCCATAGAAAAAACCACTAATGGCAAATAAGCAAAGAATTATAATCCCTGCTATATTCCATTTTTTTTGGTATATTTCAAAATTTGTTGCTGATGACCAATCTTTTTTCTGCCATGAAAGTTTATTGCCTTGTAAGCCTAAGTACAATGAGATAGCTATGTCTATTATGAATAATAGATAGAAGGTGTTAGTGATTAGTCCTAGTAAAATGCCAAAACAAGATAGTATAGGCATACCATTCCAAAATCCCCATAAATGCCATAAAGAGAATGCTCCCCAATTAAAATCGTTTATATTGTTGGGAACTTTTTTTTCATCATAGGTAATTTTGAATATTCTGTGACAAAATTTGCAAGACGTTATTATTGTTGTTTCGTTGATGTATTTGTCAACGTTCATCTCTTTGCCGCAGTTTGGACATTCTTTTTCCATATATGAAAAATGAAGTCTTTCCAGTTCCTTAAAGACCTTTTATTAAACACTGAAGCGTGGAACTGCAATGCTCACATCTTCAATCGGAGGCCCTAGGAAAGCCTATACAAACAGATGTATCAATAGCAGCCCACGCTATAGCGTGAGAACCACTATGCTATCATCGTTTGTATGTCTGGGAAATTTCCTAGGTTTCCGACTGAACGATAAGCATAACGCTTCTAAAAATCCTAATATGTTTTGGAGAGAGTTTTGCTCAATCCGATGCAAAAGTATGAAAAATAATCAAATAAACTCTGTAAAAGCCATTCTTATTTTCTCATTTCTTGTGTTTTATAACCTTAATCCCCTCTTCGGTCTGTCCTCTTCTTTTTGGGTGTGGCTTACACCCAGCTTTTCTTTGAGTTCCTGAAACTTCATTTTAAACCATTCGAGTATGGGCATACCGTCGATGCACAGCCGGAATTTCCCTTTCTCCTGCGGGTTCCTCTCCACGGTTGCCGTTGAATGATCCGTCCTGAACTTCTCTTTGTGCTCCTTTGAATAGAGCCTTCCCTTGAACTCTACGGGCTGCAGGCTGACAATTTGCATTGTCAGTTCCTCGGTGAACCCCACTTCCCGGCATTGTTCTGCAATGGGCATCAGTTCCTTTACGATAGGGAAGTAGGTGCCTATCAATCCCAGCTGGTTGTCGTATTCCGTGATTTTCTGCCGGAAACTTTGGGCAATCTTGTTCATCTCGCTATTGTGGCGGTTCTCCATTTTCGTCTGTTCCCTCTGTTCGGCTTGCACCTGCTTTTGCAGATTGGCTATGTCCTGCTTCAAGCCCTCATTCTCCGCTTTCAACCTCTTGACCTTGCTGCCGCCCAAAAGAGAACTCACCCCGTCCGCTATGGCTGTGGTTGCGTTCACCGCCGCACCCTTCATCTTCTGCACGTTGATTTCTCCCTTGACCTTTTTCAGTTTCTTCTGCGCTTCCTCTTCCAGCCCCAGCAGGTTTTCTATGTTCTCCTGCAGGCTGTCCTGTTGCTCTACCAGTTCCTTGTAGTATTGCATGGTGGAGATGTGTCTTGCCAGTGAGCCGTCCACACCCCTCTGCAAGCCATACTTGCTCATGGCTTGTGCATAGGTGTCCTGATAGTGTTTCAGCTTGTGCCTTGCCATGACGTCATCAGCACACAGCCGTACATCCTGCGTGTTCTTCTTGCGGTATTTCTTTTTCCCGTTCTGTTCTTCCTTTCTGGCTTTCCTGCGCTCCCCGGGCACTATCGGTACGATAGTGGCGTGTATGTGAGGTGTCTTCTCATCCATGTGCAGGACTGCCGATACGAGGTTACGCTCCCCGTATGTTTCCCGGAGCCATTTCAGGTTGTCGCTGCACCAGCCGTCAAGCCTCCCGTCCGCTTCCATTTGCTTCATGTCCTTGTTGCTTCCGGTGAGCAGCACCCGGATTGCCTTCACCTGGTTGGTGCCCACCTTGCGTTTGATGCCTGCCGTCTCTATCCGGTGTGCTATCGCCTGCGTGCGGTTCCTTACCCCTTCGGGAAACCGTACCAGTTCCCGGTTCAGGTGCGTGCGCGTTCTGTCCGCGTTCTTCGGATGTACGGTGCGTTCTATGTGCGTGGACATTGCGCCGTCCGCACCCTTTGCCTTTTCCAAATGCAAAACTGCATATCCCATAACTGTAATACATTTTTTCGGTTAATACTTCCCCTGCCTTGCTTCCATGCCGCATGGCAGACGGTTTCAAGGGGCAGCGCCCTATGGCTCATTGGTTTTTTAGCAATGCGTGCATTGCGTGAAGAAAAAGCCCTAATGAGCTATGGCTTTTTTCAAAGCCTTCCGTTGGCATGTGCGGTTACATCCTGATGCCTTTGCCTTTCCTCTCCGGTTGCCTTGCCTGCCGTTGGCTTTTCTCCGGTTCCGGCTTCTCCTGCCACCGTTCCGCTTGTCCTGACCGTTTACCACAAAGGAAGTCGTTCAGGTCGTTGTAGCCTCCGTATATGTGCGATGCGTCCCGTATGCGCATCCCGTATTCCTCCCGCAGTTCCTGAACGGCTTCCATTCCCGCCTTGTCGTTGTCAAGGAAACAATGGATATGTTCGTAATCGCCCAGCGGGCGGATTGCTTTGGAGAGGCTGGCAGTCGAGTTCAGCACGATGTAGTCCTGCCCGTCAAGTTCGGGGCGTCCGGGACATCTTTCCAGCCGCAGGGTGAGGAAGGAGAGGTAGTCCATGAAGCCCTCGAAGAGATAGCAGGTCTCCTTCGTCTGTTCCTGCCGTATGTGGGTGATGTCCTTCGGTGCTATGCACCCCTTGAAGAATTTGTTGCGTATCTCGTAGCCTCCCGAACGGTTGGGAAAACCGACGGCAAAGTAGGGCTTGCCGTCGGTTTGATAGCGCACCTCGCAACATTCTCTTTTTGCCAGTTCCGTATTTATCCCCCTCTGCCGCAGATAGGAGAATAGGGCGGGGGAAGAAAGCGGCGCCACCTCCAACTGTCGGAAACTCGGTTTGGAGAAAGGTTGCCCGCCAAAAGAGAAGGAGACCGGGCGCACGTTTGGTGCCTGCTCCGCTATCCTTTTCAAGAGGTAGGGCAGGCTGTCGGATGCGTAGAGCTCCTGCGCCAGTGCGATGATGTTCCCGCCCCTGCCCGCGCCAAAGTCATACCATAGGTTGCGTTCGGTATTCACCTTGAAGGACGGTTCGCACTCGTCCCTGAAAGGTGACTTGTACCATAGGCTATTGCCCTGCCGTCTTACCGGGCTGTAGCCAAGACTGTGCAGATATTCCTCTATGCGTATCCGCTTCGCTTCATTCGTATTCATGTGGGTTTCTGTTTAAGTGGATATTGTTTTTTGTTTTCGCCCGTGCCTTCTGCATGCTGCGGGCTGCATCCGCTTTACTTTACTTCGCTATATATATGCACCCTGACCAAAGTAAAGCGGTTTCCGGGCTGTCATGCCCGTGCTGTTTTTCCTGTCAGGCGGTGTGAACATCTTTTTTTGTTTTCGCCCGTACCTCTCTATATGTTACGGGCTATATCCACTTTACTTTATTTCCGTATATATATGGTACGGGACTAAAGTAAAGTGGTTTCCATGTCATACCGCTAATAGTGGAAATCGGGCTTTAAAGTGTATTTCCTGCCGTTCTCCTGCACTATCATCCGTTTGTTCTTCAATAGGGTGATGAGGTCTGTCACCCTGTTTCCGCCAAGTATGACGTCCACAGTGGCGTAGGTTTCCCTCAATACTCCCGCAAGTTCCTTGTAGCCGTATTCGTCTTTCAAGGTGAATGCGGCTTCCAGTGCAATGCGGTGCTGCTGCTCGGTGATGTCCTTGTAGGGTCGAATTTCCTCCCTTTGCCCGGCTCCTTCTCCTTGAACCGGTAGCCGTCCAGCAGTTCGGGCAGTGCCTCCTCATTGATACGGAATGCGAACGGCTCGATGTCCACCGCCCTGATGTGTGCGGTTTTGACCGTGCTTATGTCGGGGTTATTCTCGTCCTTCTCCACTTGCAGCACGGTTTCCGCCTTGTTGCTTAGCTCGGTTCCGATGTGCCCCCTTGCGTTCTCGTCCCCCTTGTTCTGGTGCAGGACAGTATGGATGTGGATGTCCCTTTCCCCCGTCCATGTCATCAGATAGGAGATTACCGTTGTGGACTCACCGGGGTTGTTGATGTCGTGCACCATGTCCCGTATCCCGTCAATGACTACCAGCCCGATATTCTCGGTGCGGTAGATTGCCTCCCTCACGATTGCTATGCGCTCTTCGGGCGTGTACTTCCTTAGGACGAGGAATTCAAGGTCTTCATGGTTTCTGTCTGCGGGCAGTCCCGCCATGCGCAATATCCGTTTTGCCACCTTTGCGCAGTGGTAGGTGCTTTGCTCGGTGTCCACATAGAGTATTTTCCGCTTGTTTTCGGGCAGTTCCGCCGTGTAGCTTAGTACCGTCCCGTTTTTCAGCGCAGCCGCCACGATTGCGGAGACGTTGAACGTCTTCTTGCTCTTGGCTTTTCCGATTGACGCGCTGAAATTCCCCAGCGTACCGATGACGGAACCCCGCACTTTCAGGATTTCGGGTGCCTTCTCGTAGTCTTCCGAAAGGTCGAGCCGTGAGGCTTGCCATAGGATTACCGCCTTTTCGGGCGTGATGTTTCTTTCCTTGTTGTCCATATCGCACCTCCCTATCTGCGTCCCCCGCTTTTGTGTCCTGCCAGTTCAAGCGCCATGTCCGCATCGACGATGATTTTGCGTCCTATCTGCGTAATGGCTTTGTCTATCCTCCCGCTTTTCTTGATGCGGTTTGCTGTGGGTATGCTGCACCCGAACAGCCGGGCTATGCCGCCTATCCCGTACACGTATTTCTTGTCCTTGTCGGCTGCTGGCTGGGTTGGCTTCGTTTCGCTTCCCTGCAAGGCATGGCGGTTTAGGAATATGAACTCTTCGCCCGTCATCTGCCATACGGGCTTTGATAAAAGGTCTCTAATTTCCATATCAGAATGAAATTAACGTTTGTACTGCAAGCCCTGCGCATGGGCTTTTTACCTCGTTCGAACAGTGCAAAGTTACTTCCGGGTACGGGTGGATGTGGATAGCGTGATTGTGGAGTCACGCTATCTCGCTAAATATCAGAAGGTAATAAAGGGTGGTGGAAATTATTTTGAGTGGTAAAAGTGGTCGTGTCGTGGAATGTCGTTGCATATCACTGACTATCGGAATATTGACCGCATTTCCTTGGCGAATTCCTGATTGCTGTCACTGGCTAAATCGGTACGGGGAACGGGTGCCTTGTATTTGGACTTGTAGTATGCATCGTCTATTCCCAGCAGGTTCATGATGTCCTCTTTCCATTTCTCCCTGTCCGGCTTGGGCAGCGTTTCACCCATAAGGAAAATGAGATAGCATACACGGGCTTTCTCCCTCGGTCTTATTTTCAGTCTGCCTTCGCACGGTTGCAGGTTCATGCTGGCGTAGAAGTCCAGTTCTGAAATAGCTTCGAACTGCTCGCCGTTGCATCTTTCGTAAACGGCTGACAAGAGTTTCATGGGGAAGTAGGCGGGTTGGCTTGTCGGTGTGGTGGCGGCTTCCTTTTCCTCCCCCTCCTTTTTCTTTTGGTCGGTAAGGTATTTTTCAAGGATTGCCAATAGTGAGCCGCCCAGCCTGCAAATGTCCCCGCAACGGTTTTTCAGGCATTGCAGGGCTTCCCGCCTTGCCTGCTCCTTCTGTCTGTACAGTTCATCCAGTTTGGCTTTCTCCTTGTCGTATTCCCGTTTGCACCGTTCGTACCTTCTTTCCAACAGTTCCTCTTCCTGACAGTCGTGTTCCCTGAAGCCTACCGCTTCCAAAGAGCCGTTGGCTTCCATGAGTTCCCGGTAATATCCGTTTGTGACTTTCATCTGTCTGTCGATGTCCCAGTCAAAACGGCTTTCATGCCGTCGGCAGACGTATTCGGTATCGAGACGGTCGAAAAACTCCCTGCAGGTGTTGTAAGTCGAGATGTTGCTCTCAATCTCCCGTTTCAGGCTGTTCAGCAATATGGAGAAGTGTGCGGCGTCCATTTCAAGCATGAGGCTGATGAGTGCGGTTTCAAATGTCTGCGTGTCCCCGTACTCTCCGTAAAAGCCGGAAATGAATTGCTGCTTCTCAAAAGAGAAACTGCCGCCGGACATTATTTCGGTATATATCTTGTTGAGTTTCCCGTAGCGGGGTATCATTGACGTTATTCTATCTTCCATGATATTATTGTGGTTACAGTTGGTTGAATTTGTTCATCGCATTAGCCTTGATGTCGTCGGCTATGTCTATGTATGGTTTCATAGCCTTGTAGTCGCTGTGCCCCGTCCATTTCATCACCACTTGTGCGGGGATGCCCAATGCCAAAGCGTTACAGATGAATGTCCGTCTTCCGGCATGGGTTCCCAGCAGAGCGTATTTGGGTGTGACGGTGTCTATGCGTTCGTTTCCCTTGTAGTAGGTTTCCCTTACCGGATCGTTGATTTCCGCAAGTTCTCCCAGTTCTTTCAAATAATCGTTCATCTTCTGATTGCTGATGACCGGAAGTGCCTTATGGTTTTCAAAGTGCACGCTTTTGTATTTTTCCAATATCGCCTTGCTGTGGTTGTTCAACTCTATGATAAGGCTGTCCGCAGTCTTGACGGTGGTCACTTCTATATGGTCGGGCTTGATGTCGCTCCGTTTGAGGTTGTACACGTCTGAATAGCGCAGCCCGCTGAAACAGCAGAACAGAAAGACGTCCCTTACCCGTTCGAGATATTGTTTGGTCGGGGTATCTTGTAGTCTTTCAGTCTGTTCAGTTCCTCCCATGTGAGGAATATCACTTTCTTGGGTGTGTTTTTCAGCTTGGGTTTGAAACTGTCGTAAGCCATGTTCTGATTGTGCCCTTTCTTGAAGCTCCACCGCAGGAACCATTTCAGGAAGGCTATCTGCTTGCCTATGGTGCTGTTACGCATGTCCTTCTTGTTACGCAGGAAGTCCACATAGTCATTCAGACCGTTTTCGGTGAACGTGTCAAAGGAAAGTTCATCCCTGAACTGTTTCAGGTGGTTCTTTACCGCAGCGAATTTTTCGTAGGTTGCGTCTGTCCAGTCGTTCTGTTTTCCGCATTCCCTTACAAACTCCTCGAACGCCTCCCAAAAGCTGGTTTTAGGTTCTTCGGCTGTTTCCTGCTCTGTGGCTGGTGCATCCTTCATCCTTGCATTGAAGCTGTCCTTTATCTGTGCGGGTGTGAGTAGGACGTTCTGTACTTCAAACTCCTTGAAGATGTTCTGTATCTCCGTGTACTGTCTTAGCAGGTCTGCATTGATTTCGGATGCGCTTTGCTTCAGCTTGTTTGTGCATCCGTTCTTTACCCTTTGTTTGTCCGCATCCCATTTGGCAGCGTCAATGCGGTAGCCCGTTGTAAACTCTATGCGCTGGCTTGCGAATATCACACGCATACGGATAGGCACATTCTCTATGATTGGCACCCCGTTTTTCTTCCGGCTTTCCAGTGCGAAAATGATGTTTCTTTTGATATTCATAATTGGGTGTGTTTGAAAATTGACACCCAAAAATACACCCAAAAATTGAGATATGCAAAGATATTAAGAGATATTTTATTTTCTGTTTGCTTTGTAATAACTTGGTAATTAACAAGATATTACGAGTTTGTGATATTGTTTGAAATGGTAGGTGATAGAACCTGTCTCTCCGCTGAAACCTTTAGACAATAAAAGGTCAAAAGCAGACAAAGTCCGTAAAACCAGCGTTTTACGGACTTTTTTATATACCTTCCGGACAGTTTGAAACCATTGAAAAGTCAAAAACGGACAGAGTTCAGTTACAGATTCGTTACATAAAATTGGGCTTCTGTTTCTGTAACGATTTCCACTATAAGTCCTTGATTTGTACAGAGTTTGTCCATGTCTGCATAGCTTATAACAACATTATTAACTTTACCTTTGTGGCGGAGGAATTAATCCATTCCCCAAAGGTTTAAAAATTAAGAATTATGAGCAGCAGTACTTTTAAGATTCTCTTTTATGTGAGAAAGAACTACGTGAACAAGAACGGCAAGACAGGTATAATGATTCGCATTACATTAAATGGCGAAATCAGTCAGTTCAGTTCTAAATTGGATGTCGATCCAGGACAGTGGGATGTCAAGGCTGGCAAGTTGAAAGGCAGAAGTATTCAGGCTGCCCAATTTAATGCATTGTTAGATAATATTCGTGCATCGCTGGTTAATCATTATCATGAGATAGAAAACACAGAAGCATTTGTTACAGCAGAAAAAATCCGTAATGCATTTTTAGGAATTACTACTCGTCAGCGTACTTTATTGGAATTATTCAAACAACACAATGAAGATATTCAAAAGTTAGTAGGAATAAGCAAGACGCCTGCAACAATAGCTAAGTATGACCGTACTTATAGACGTTTGATTGATTTCATGAAATACAAATATAATATCTCTGATATTTCTTTAAAGGAGATAAACCATATGTTTATTACTGACTTTGAAACCTACCTGCGTAGTGAAAGTGGTTGTAATGAGAATACGACTGCTAAATTCATGCAGTTTTTTCGCCGCATAATTATTATTGCTAAAAATAATGGTTGGATCTTTGCAGACCCGTTTGCTAATTATACCATTCGTTTGAAACGGGTAGATAGAGGTTATCTAACAGAAAAGGAAGTGGAGAAAATTATCAAAAAGAAATTTGCGACAGATAGATTGAATAATGTCCGTGATATATTTATTTTTTCGTGCTTTACAGGCTTAGCTTACATAGATGTCAAAAATTTGACAGAAGATAATCTCCGTACAGGTTTCGATGGAAAACTATGGATTATGACCCATCGCCAAAAGACGGATACCAATGTGAATGTTCCCTTGTTGGATATTCCTCTGAAAATATTAGCAAAATACAAAAATAATCTGCCTAATAAAGTTCTATTGCCAGTCCTTAGTAATCAAAAGATGAACTCATATTTGAAAGAAATAGGTGACCTTTGTGGTATAGATAAAAATTTGACATTTCATGCAGCGAAACACAATGCTTTTGCTATCTAACTGAAAATTAAATAGTTCTCTTGTTATTTTTATTTAATAGGTAACTATTTAGAAACGAGCGAAATTCAGCGGCTTGTTTCATCTTGCATACATTCAAAGGACGTTTTTGTTATGCAAAAATAAGGTTTTCAAGTGAGAAGAACAAAATATCCTTAGGCTTTATCTCCTAAAAACTACCAATAATGGGGGGCTGGAAAACAATCCTCCTTTTGAAGATATTTCTCTTCTTTTATGTACATATCCGCGTATGCTTTGCGGAACAAATGTCTTTTTCTATTATTAATATTCATCATTTCCTTTTTTGCCAAACGCATCTTACTATCAGGTCTGTCCTTTTTTCTATAGTTGTGTCCCTGGCATAAGACTGTCCTGCCGGGTTACGGGTATGGAAGTGTTCCTCTTCCCCTTTGTCTGGCGGTTGCATCTCAAAGGTTCATCCCGGGCAAGGCAGCCGGTAACACAAGCAGGGCGGTCCGTCGGAGTCCACGTAATAATTTCACATTTTCTGTGTTTCTTTCTGTAAGGCTTCCTTCAGCGTCTGCTTGTCCAGTGTTTTCTGTTTCGACATGAGCAGCTGCAGGGCGCAACGGCGCACCACGTTGGTTATGGAAGGAAAGGTAAAAATAATAAAAGAATTGATTCGCTTCAATAAAAATCCAGTTTTTTTCATATCGGACATTATACCTTTGTTGTTTCGGGTATATTAAAAGGCGTGCCATAAGAAACTTTACAAAAGTATTAGGACACAAAATCAATCTTTTCTATGCAGATATATGCTGAACTGATTAACCCAAAGGTCGGAGAAGATACGGACAAAATTTTCGATAAGATTAGTTTCATATATCGCTTAGCTAATTAGAAATGTATTCTACATAGAGATACACTTGGCACAAAAAACATCGTAAGATATATAACTTGATGCAATCCTTTCCGCACAGCCATGCAAGCGTCGGAACAAACAGGCGGGATATTTGACGTAACTTGTGCACCGCTTATCAACCTGTGGGGATTTGGCTTTACAAAGTTTGACAGCATCACTCCGCAACTCGTAGACAGTATCCGCCACTTTGTAGGCTTCCGAAAAGTGCGTTTACAGGGCAACCGTGTGATGAAAGACGATCCCCGCATCCTGCTCAATTTCTCGGTGCTCGGCGGCGGTACTATCTGTAACATAATCGCGTGTTTGTTCGACCGCAAAGGCATATCGAACTATATGATAGACATCGGCGGCGAAATGATAGCGAAAGGAAAGAACCCGCAAGGGTGGAATTGGTGCATTGGCATTGTCAGACCGAAGGATGACAGTACCGGAACAAACTCCGAGCTTGAACAAATTGTGCAACTGTCGGAACGGCTGGGACTCGCAACTTCCGGCAACTACCGTAATTTCTATCTGAAAGATGGAAGGAAATACGCTCATGCCATCAATCCGATAACAGGATATCCGGTTCAAAAGGATATATTGAGTGCTACAATTATTGCCCATCAGTGCATGCTTGCTGATGCCTATGCAACGGCCTTTATGACGTTGGGGAGCCGCAAAGCCCGTCAGTTGTAGAAAGAGCATCCGGAAATTGACAATTTCATTATCTATACGGACAGTTGCGGAAACTACCGGACAGAGTACTCGCCGCGAATGAAAAGGTATCTGGCAGATTAATGTTTTCTATATTCCTGCGGAGTAGAGCCGGTGAACCGTTTAAAGAATTGGGTGAAGAACGCCGTATTTTCAAATCCCAGCGAATGGGCTATCTCCTTTACGAACATATACGCAATTACTTCGGCGTGAAAGTGACAAAGGGAGTCGCTTTCCAGTTTATGGTGAACAACCTGTTGAGCAAGGAGTGCGGCTATCGTTCGATAACATTCATGGTGAAATTGGATATTACTTTTTAACAGTAGAAGGATAATAACCAGGAGCCGTAATGGAGAGATTACTTTCGTTACGACTCCTTTCGCATGCCGTCTGCATGATTTTAACGTCTCAACTCTCTTATTCACAGTCGTTAGACCATGTGTAGCCATGTGTATCGCATTCCACATCATTGTAGAAAAAATGCCCATCAGACATTTGCATTATGCAATATGAATAATTCATAAGGGTCTGTTTTACAGCAATATGATAAATATCCATTTATTTGGCACGGTGATTGTCTATTCTTTAGCGTAAGACGATAAGATGTTTAACAATTTAATAATTAGCATTATGAAAAAGGTATTGTTTGCAGTAGCACTGGTAATGGGATTAGGTAGTTCAGTAGCATTCGCTAACAACATGGCATCAGATGTTGAAATCGTTGCAATGGTGAACGAGTTTAAACCGATTGATATAAAGGAACTCCCGCAGGCAGTTCAGGACGCCATCAAGAAAGACTATGCTGAATCCACCATTAAGGAAGCAGCCGTAGAAGTGGCAGAAGATGGCGTAAAGACTTATAAAGTAACTTTGGTTGATGCCGTCGGAACCGAAAGCGTTGTGTTTTTCAACGAAAAAGGTGAAATGCTGAAATAATTCTGAATGGTTATTTAGGATAACAGTTACATTTGCACATAAAATAAACAAGGCTGTCTCAAATAAACTTTGGGATGGCCTTTTTTGTGTCTGCAAAAAATCGGGTAAGCCCTAACTTCGCTCAGCCAGAACTTGCCCATCTCCCTAATTTTTTGTATCTTAGGGCATCAAGTAAGATATCCCAAAGATAATGTTTAAAAGTTACACATCCAACGATAATCTGCTTTTACCTCCATGTTTAGGCGATTTTATTCCCCGGAACGATCCGGTCCGGGTTGTTCACCGCATCATTGAACAGATAAACCTTGAAGCACTTTACCGGTAAGCATTCGGCCTCGTGCGTGTTTTTTTTCCCCTCTTTTCCTTCCTACCTTTGTGGCTTCATTATAATCTTAATCCATTATGTGTTCAGTATTAGAATTTTCTAGCGAAAGTGATAAACTACGTACTCTCTTTTCCGAGTCTAACCATTTTGATTCTGTTCTTTTCATATTTGATGGCGGCCGTCGTTATAAAGTTTCGTCTTCCAGCCTTGGTATCCATTCCCCTCAGGACCTACTTCTCCCTTTAGGTCTTGGCCTTTTCCGCAGCAGTCCTTTTTGGTCTTATTACCTTTATCCCCAAGGTTGTAATTTCCATAAAGGTATTGACGGTCTTTGTGGCGAGGTCATCCGACACACAGGTTCCTGCGTGTCAGAGCAGAGCTGTCATATTTTTCCCGACCGCTCCCGTAGCAGGTTGCATATCCTTTATCGGTGCGACGACGAATACCGTCTGGAATGCCGTCGTCTGAATCGCGGTTCTTTCCTCTTGAAAAAGGAGGAACGGAAGAAGGATTTTCTTCAAATTTCCTGGAATCGCCTGAATGAGCTGCTTACTGTTAAAAAGTATCGGAAAACAGTTGAAAAGTAATTCCCCATTCTATAAGCCGTGCAGTTTTATTTTGATAACTTTGCCACATAATAAAAAGTGGATGTACAGTGAAAGAACCGGTTATTACCCTTACTTTGGAAGAGTACGAAGAGTTGCGCAAGGAACATGAATGCCTTGAAAGGAGCATGCGGAACTTCAGAGAAAATACGAAGCCTCTTTGCAGGAGTATTCCCGCCAGGTCGAAGAAATCTCGGCCTGTACAGCCGTCATTGCCGATCTGAGATGGAAATTGGCTGACTTGACACGCCGTTTATGGGGTAAATCCAGTGAAAAACGTCATCTTCCCGAAGATGCCGGCCAGCTGAGCATCTGTTTCGAGTCTCCGTCCGATGTCAATGACCCGGTAGCGGAAGAACAGAAAACCGCTGGGAAATCCGTCACATCGGAGAATGGCTACAATCGTTTCCGTAAAAGCTTCACGAAAAAGATCACTCCCCACGCCCGTAAGCCCATCGACCCGTCCCTTCCCGTGAGGAGATTATCATTCCCATGCCGGAAGGCCTTTCGTTGGAGGGAGCGACGAAGCTGGGAGAGGAAGTGAGCGAACAGTATGCTGTCAGCCCGCCCGATTCTATGTGAAACGCATCATCCGTCCTAAATACCGGCTCGCCGACGGTCGTATCATAACCGCTCCCATGCCCGTAATGGCACATCCCCACAGCAATGCCTCGGAAAGTGTACTGGCCCACATTGCTACCGCCAAATATTACGACCACCTGCCTCTGCACAGACAGCTGGATATCTTTGAGCGTGAAGGAATCCATCTGAGTCCTTCCACCGTAAGTAACTGGATGATGGCTGCCGCACAGCGTCTGGAACCAATCTATAATGAACTTCGTGAACTGGTCAAGGACAGCTATTACGTCATGGCCGATGAGACACCCCATCCCGTACTTGAAAGCGACCGGCCCGGTGCTCTTCACCGCGGGTATATGTGGAACTTCTATCTGCCCCGGTTCCATCCCCCTTCTTTGAATATCACAAGGGCCGTGGCAGCAGCGGAACAGACACACTGCTGGCAGGACAGGTCCGGGTGGTACAGAGTGACGGCTTTGCTGTATATGACAAGTTCGACACGCTACCCGGAAAGTTGCATCTGTGCTGCTGGGCACACGTCAGGCGCAACTTTGTGGAAGCGGAAGGAAATGACCCTCCCAGAGCAAGGCATGCACTTGGACAAATAGGCGGACTGTATGCCGTGGAGGAGAAAATCAGAATGGAACATCTGGAAGGGGAGGCGGTGGTAAAGCTTCGCCGGGAAAAATCGTACCATATTATCAAAGAACTGGAAAAATGGTGCAAGGAGGAATATGGACATACGGTCGATAAATCGCCTATTGCCAAGGCCATGTTCTATATGTACACACGCTTTGAACAACTGTCCGGATATGTCAATGACGCACAGTTCTGCATTGACAATAATCCGGTGGAGCGTTCTATAAGGCCGTTGACTTTAAACAGAAAAATACGCTCTTCTCCGGATCACATGAGGCAGCACATGCAGCGGCAATTTTCTTTTCACTGATGGGATGCTGTAGGGAAAATAAGGTGAACCCAAAACTATGGATGCAGGACGTGCTGATTAGGGTACAGGAGAAAGAAAAAGAGAAGAGAAAAACGATTACACCGATTTACTGCCATTTAATTGGAAAGGATAAACAGGAAAGCTATAATAAAGTCAAAAGCCAGACATGCTTCGTCTGGCTTTTGACTATTATATGGAGAGAAACACGCACGAGGCCGAATGCTTACCTTTACCGTAAGTATTCCCCTAAAGGCTGTTCTGCGTACCACCCACGCATGATGCTTCAGATTCTTGTCTATGCATTTGCGTAATATCTATTCCAGCCGTCGCATAGAAGAGTTCTGTCGTAATGACATACGCTTCATGTGGCTTACCGGCAATGTAACTCCTGACCATAATACCATCAACCGTTTCCGCAGCAGCCGGCTAAAGGATGTGCTGAAGACGATATTTGCAACCATTGTAAAGTTTCTCGTGGCGGAAGGTTTTGTAAGTCTGGATGTGGCCTGTACTGACGGGACGAAGATGGAGGTGAACGCCAACCGTTATACGTTCGTCTGGGGGGCAAATCTATACATACCCGCATATCCAGAATCGCGGAACAGCTTGAGGAGATATGGCAATACGCCGAGTCCCTCACCAAGCAGGAACTGCGTGATTCCGCTCCGGTTGCCTATCAGGATATCACCCCGGAGAAAGTGGAAAAGGCACTCGGGCAGATAGATGATGCCCTGAATGGAGTGGATGCTGACAAGAAGATGAAAGCGAAGGTAAGACGTGTAAGGAAGTCATGGCCTGAACAGCTCAAGAAATATGAATCGCAGGGAAAGATACTTGACGGACGTAACAGCTACTCAAAGACAGACAATGATGCTACTTTCATGCGCATGAAAGATGACCATATGAAGAACAGACAACTCAAACCCGGATACAATCCCCAGTTCAGTACCAATAAACAGTTCATTCTGAACTATACCATCCATCAGTGTTGGGCGATACCTCCACCTATCCTCTGCATATGGATGATTTCCATTCCCTCTACGGCAGATACCCTGACGTGTCTGTCTGTGATGCCGGATACGGAAGTGAAGAGAACTATCTGTATGCTTTCAGACATGGCATTGAAACCTTTATAAAGTACAATTATTTTCATAACGAAGAAACCGACGGCATGTATTGTCCTACGGGACAGAGAATGGAAAGACTCTCCGATGCAAGGCGGGTAACAAACAACGGTTTTGTGCAGACCATATCAAGATACAAGGCACGTAACTATAAGGACTGCCCGTTAAGATGCCGGTGCTACAGAAGCCGCTCGGAAAGGATTGTACAGGTAAATCACCGTCTGAGGAAAATCAAGGAAAGAGAACGTGAAAAGCTACTCTCTGATGAAGGTCTGAAATATCGCAGTCAGCGACCACAGGATGTGGAAGCCGTATTTGGAAACCTCAAGAACAACAAGCACTTCAAGAGGTTCCATCTTCGTGGATTTAAGAAGGTTGAAATTGAGTTCGCCCTGCTAGCCATAGCATATAATCTTGCAAAAGTAGCCTCTTAGGAGGCTTATGGCAACGAAAAAGCAGTTTGAAAGGATGAAATCTTCAAAAGTAAGTTTGTAAACACCTCTTTTGAGACAGCCTCTCCTTTTTTAGTAAATTTGTATCTGTCTAATTTTTAAGCCCCTATATCCATACTCAATCTAACCAAACATCGCATGAAGTGGTACTGCTTCATCCAAATGCAACTGATAGGCACGTTCGTACATTATTTTGTGCTTGATTGTATCGTTATATCCATTGCAGCCATTATCTGTAGTCCATTTGTATCCATGACCCATTACAGACAGGCGTTGTTCAGTATGACTTATTTTTCCTCCCTGGTGTTTTTTATGGAGTATACATTGTGCATTTTGCGGCACCGGCCAAATATCCGGATAGAGGCATAAACCGTGCACGATGGAAATATATTTTTTCATTCTACGGTTTGTGGGCTCCGTGACCATTTTCCCTTATATGTTAACCTATATGTATTGGGATACGAATATTGTCCATGCCATTATCCTCCTTTACATTTTTATTATTGTCAAATAGATAAGATACTCACGGAAGAGTGGGTTATGGCCTATACTGCCTGCGGCATCATGGTCTGTTTTTCTGCTTGTACTATATAGAGCTTAATGTACAGCTTGAGGATTTCAAAAAAATTGTGACGGGCTTTGGCAGGCAGTAATTCTAAGACTTTTAATGAAGAAAAATTAAGCCACCCCTTAAAAAAGGAGATATTTCCTTTGAAAGAATTCATTTCTTTTATTACATTTGTATTAGTCTTTTAAAAATAGAAGATTTATAGTAAAGCGTTAAGGCATTATCCAAGTTCAGGAAATCCCCAATTTCGAAACAACAATTGGATAATACATTGGACGCTCCACGTACTATTTATATAGATTTTTGTTATATATAGGCGTGGGGCTTTGTGTATTATATGTTGTTGAGTATGGGGATACTTCTGAACGGTAATACCAAAGTTCCCACGCTTAACTTTATATAAACACAACTCCAGGGAACAGGGTTGGCTTATTATAAACATTATGAAAGCAACTTGTTTTAAAAGCGAGACAACTGTCTCCAACGACTTCCCCCCCTTCGTTTGTTACTGTCTTTTGTGGAATATTCTATCCTTTCATTTCCATCCTGTCTCTTTCGGGACATACCGTTCATTATCATAATCATACAAATTACATGCCAAGACACTTTTCTGCCTTCTCCTTCTATGGTACTAGATAATAGTAACTCCCCCTGTCACACAGAGGAAGAACTTTGGTTGCAGGTACTTTCTCTATCAAGAGAGTTGCAGGACTGTAAAGCTAGTCTGCACCATAATACTTTGGACTGTATTTCCGATAAGATTGAAGGAATAGAAAGAGAACTGGATATCTTATTGGATATTCTGCAAGGAAGACAAGACAAAAAGACACCATAGCACTATTTTTGTGACAATTTGTCTATGCGGATAAGTATCCTATTATTTAAGCCTCGTTTAAGAATTCCGTTTTATGGGTTACCCACAATCGAATGGAATTTTTATTATTGCTGTCCGGTAAAACACAAAAGAGCATAAAAATCCTCCTCGAAGCCCCGTAAAATAGGACTTCGGGTTTTATTTTTTTCAAAAGTAAGCCCCCTTAATCGAAAAGACTTGGTTCTGGTGGTGCTTTTTGCATCTCCTTTGCAAGGAAATCATTCCAGGTTTTCTCGGGATTTTCCATGAATGCGATAAAATCGACGTAGTACATGAGCATAAGTCGTACCATGGTAACAACCTGCGAGAATGCACAGTGCCTCTTGATGCTTCTTGACAGAACTGTTATCAGCAGATTTGCAATCAAGACTACCCATGTCTGTATTTGTATGGCGTTGACGCTGTCCCCATAGAAGAAATGAAGCGGAAAATTTTGTTTTAGCTGTTTGTATAGCGACTCGATGGCCCATCTGAGGCGATAAATTTCAGAAATGTCCTCAAACGTGAACTCAAAGTTGTTGGTCAACAGCACAACCGGCTTCTTTGTCTCGTAAAATATCTCCACCCTACGTGCCTCATGGGTGAGTTCCCCTCTTGTAAAAAGCACTTTCTTGTCTATGTGCGTCACCAGTCCCTGCGGGTTGACATAAGTAATGGATTCAAGTTCCTCGTACTTAAGGTTTTTCTTCATTTTGGTCACGTAGCACACGCCTTCTTCGGTAAGACGTTGGAATTGTGCGATGTCGACGTAACCACGATCCATCGCCAAAGTGGAGTCTTTTGGCAAATGCACCTCCTTCAGCAGGTAATGATCGTGTTTTGCGGCGGATGTGAGCTGCACCACCATCGGTACGCCGACATGATACTTCATTACTGTATGTACTTTCATGCCGCCTTTTTTCTTGCCTGATTTCGGGTGCCGCCCGACACCTTTGAGTATGTTGTCAAAGAGCGTTATTGTGGTGGAATCCATCATGTAAAGCAACTTCTCCCAGTCTTTAGGCTCGTGAGTCTGCCCCTTATAGCACTTGAGGGGCGGCTGTCCGCTAAAAATTTGGCATACTTCTCCAAAGATACGCATAAACACTTGCAAAGAACTCCTGAGGACGGCGTATATTGGCCTCCGCAAGCGTGCTGCGACGAACCAGATAGTTCATTCCGAGGTGTCCGAGCTTGTGAGCCTCCGCCTTCATGCCTATCTCTTCGCGAAGAGAATCAAAGTGTTTGAGTATGCCGAACAGCATTACCACAAGATGTTGGTAGCCGTCAAAACGCTTCACGTAAGCCTCGCTTCCTTTCGTTTCGCGACTTATTTGAAGAATCTTCTCTTTGTCGAGTAACTTTAACACTTGACTATAGACCGGCTGTCCGGTAAAATGACTATCTTTGCTCATGGTTATATATTTTTTCGCAAAACAAAGATAACCAAAAGGGCTGATACCTCGTGAGAAGTGTCAGCCCTAATTTATTTTGTTTGAAAAAGTTTTACCGGACAGCAATAAATTTTTATATACAGGGAATAACACATAATATTAGTAATGGATTTTCAATATTCAGAGTGATAATGGATAAACGAATAGAAAACGCCATGAATGAGTTGATCAATACAGAAATATGGTCAACCGGTTTATACCTGTCATTGCAGGTTTATTTTGAAGATGAACGGCTTCCAATACTTAGCTCCTGGCTAAACTCCCAAGCACAGGACAATATGAACCTCAAATCCGCAACTAAGCCCTTGAACGTCCTTATTGCGTTTACACGTCCTCTCATTACTGAATTTGCAGATAATTTGAACTTGAAGCACCCACTTCTGCCTACAATATCCCCTTACCCCACAATGTGACTTGAGGCAATACACAATATCATTCCCATAAGTTGTAGGCATTATCCAAAATCAGTCTGGAAAACATCTGCGTAAGCATTATTACAGGTATAGATGTTCAGCACATACCGCCTTGATGTCCTGATCCACTTGGCTGGTACAGAGATAAACCTGAAGACAAACGCTTTTATGCGACTTGTTGCATTGAGCCCGAACTTCTTTACGTCAAGTCTTTGAATAATGGCCTTGTAAAAGTTACGGATAAGTGCTGTAAGAAGAAGGAACACTGTGTTCTCTGCCATGAAGGATTTGGGCAATCTGTCCCACCCGAAACCATTGTTCATATCATCGAAGATACGTTCCTTTCCTCCACGAAGGTTATAGAACTCGACAATTTCTCTTACGGAAGAATCATAGTCGTTAGTCAGGATACAACGGTATGTGTATTCTCCTTCCCAAAAATCCTGCACACCATCCATCCGTTTCTGTCTTTGAATCACAAGTCGATATGCCTTACCTTTCCACTTCTCAACAAGGATAGAGTTCAATTCAAACTCAATGCCATTGATTTCCTCAGTTTTCCAGCCTTTGAGAGCAAAGGTGTCATTGTAGATCGAACTGCAGCGGTTAGCACGGATATAGAAGGACTTGCAGTGTTTTCTATTTCCTCCACGATTTCCTCGGAACATGATCCACAATCAGCTCTGAAGCGATTGATAGTGAGCCCATTCTGTTCAAATCTCGCAAAGAACCTCTTCAGCGTGTCCTTCTGATGGAAACGAACATTTGTGTTACCATCGCTATTCTCTATACCGACTATCAAATCGCCAATAACCGCCACGCCAGGGCGATAACCAAGGAACTTCTTGTATGTAGGCTTTGCATCATACTTCTCTGTCTCTATGAACTGATGGTCGAAATCAACATCATACATCTCACCCTCTTTCAGTTGGCCAGATGCAAATATACAATTGAGCAATAAAGTATTGAGAGTGTCAGCCGTATTGAAATCGTAGGTCTTGCCCATATCTGATGTGTATGAAATGTTTTCTTGCGTCAACTCCTTTATCGCCCTGAGGATAGTATCAGAGCTACAAGTGCGAAGTGTCGGATGAAGCGAGAGGTGGTTCATCAAATGAGTAGTGACATCCTCAATACATGAACCGCTACAGAAGTAGATACTCATGAGAGAACGGATGATTTCGCTGTACTGATAACCGAACGATCTACACCTTAGACCGAGGGTTGAGTCGATTACAGATGATAATGTGGAGTCAAATTGCTCCATGATTGAAAATAATCCCCCAAAAGGAGTGAGTCTCTCAGATTTAATTTGTATCTTCGCCATGTCTATCGTCGGATTCTCTTGTTTTTTTTGCAACACTAAGATAAGTGAAAATTCTGACATGGCAAAATCCTGAGCAACTTTTTGTTGCTCAGGTACTTAAAAAGTTTAATTTATAATAGTGTTGCGGAATTAAGGATGAACAAGGTTTATCAGATGATGAATCGGATATGCCATGATGGAGGATGTGTTGCAATCAATGAAATGAAACGGGATACACATGAATGGACAACGCCATTGAATGCCCTGAATGAATTGCTTGAACACGAGCAGTACATATCATGTCAGGTAAACACATTTCTCATATTATGCCGGAATGTGAACATGTCCTTCCATTCTTTCATCAGCGGGCTGTATGCAGACCGTATATATGTAAGTACGGTATTTATGGAATTATTACGTATCCTCGCCAAGGAAAACGAACGGAGACTACCTTATTTTTGACGGTATGGATTTAAGATTGATATTCTGCAAAATTTAATATTGCAGAATGCTATCTGGTATGTTTTTTGCGATATAATAATCGACAATAAAATATATGTCATCATGGATATATTTGTATATATAACATTGTGTTTCACTTCGCTATTCACCTTGATGGACCCGCTTGGAGTGATGCCGGTATTCCTGCAAATGACTGATGGAATGGATACGAAAGAACGCAGATGTATCGCCTTGAAAGCATGTACCATTGCATTTATCATATTAGTCCTTTTTACATTATCGGGCAGGTTCCTGTTTCATTTTTTCGGCATCTCAACAGACGGATTCCGGATTGTGGGAGGTATCATCATCTTTAAAATCGGATATGATATGTTGCAGGCACATTTCACCCATGTGAAACTGAATGAAACTGAACGAAAAGAATATTCCAAAGATATAACCATCACACCTCTTGCCATTCCGATGTTATGCGGTCCGGGAGCGATTTCCAGTGGAATAACATTGATGGAAGATGCTTCGGAATATACTTTCAAAATAGTATTGCTTGGCGTAATCGCTTTGGTCTGCATTCTTTCATTCTTTATTCTGTGCGCGTCCACCCAGCTTTTAAAAATCTTGGGAGAGACGGGAAACAATGTAATGATGAGACTGATGGGACTTATTCTGATGGTGATCGCCGTGGAATGTTTTATCAGCGGGATACGTCCGGTATTAATTGAAATTTTGAAACAAGCCCATGCTTGTTCTTAAAGAAGAGAGATAATTTGGATTTATTATTAACATTAAAAGTTTGATTCGTCATGACTGAAAAATTGCAAAATGCCCTGAATGAGCAAATCACAGCAGAATTATGGTCTGCCAACCTGTATTTATCGATGTCTTTTTATCTGGAAAGAGAGGGCTTTTCCGGAATGGCTCGCTGGATGCAGAAACAATCTGCAGAAGAGATCGGGCATGCATATGCCATTGCTGAGTACATGATTAAGCGTGAGGCAACCCCGAAAGTGGACAAGGTCGATGTGGTTCCACAAGGTTGGGGTAACCCTGTTGAAGTATTCGAACATGCTTTGGAGCATGAAAAACATGTTTCCAAACTGATTGATGAATTGGTACAGGTAGCATCCGAAGAGAAAGACAATGCCACTCAGAACTTCTTGTGGCAATTTGTTCGTGAGCAGGTAGAAGAAGAAGCGAATGTACTCAATATTGTTAGTCGGCTAAGGAAAGCCGGAGACAGTGCTATCCTTTTTATGGATGCAAAACTGGGTGAACGGGAGTCATAAACCAGAATAATCAATAAAAATAAATAAGATGAAAATAGTAGATTTATTGGGAGGACAGGCTGAGTACTACCTGAACCATACATGTAAGACGATAGACAAACAACTTATCCATATTCCGGGACCGGATATGATAGATAAGGTATGGATGAATTCCGACAGGAATATACGCACCTTGGAGAGCCTACAAGCCCTGTACGGGCACGGGCGTTTGGCCAATACCGGGTATGTCTCCATCCTGCCGGTGGATCAGGGGATAGAACATTCTGCAGGAGCGTCTTTCGCCCCCAATCCGCTTTATTTCGATCCCGAAAACATCATAAAGCTGGCCATTGAAGGAGGATGCAACGCCGTGGCATCCACATTCGGAGTTCTGGGAGCTGTGGCACGTAAGTACGCCCATAAGATTCCTTTCATCGTGAAGTTGAACCATAACGAGCTGTTGACTTATCCGAACAGCTACGACCAGGTAATGTTCGGTACGGTAAAAGAGGCATGGAACATGGGTGCTGTAGCTGTCGGCGCTACCATTTATTTCGGTTCGGAACAAAGCCGCCGCCAGATAGTAGAAGTGTCACAGGCTTTTGAATATGCCCACGAACTGGGAATGGCTACTATTTTATGGTGCTATTTGAGAAACAGCAGCTTCAAAAAGGATGAAACCGACTATCATGCCGCTGCCGATTTAACAGGACAAGCCAACCATATCGGGGTTACCATCAAAGCCGATATCGTGAAGCAGAAGCTCCCATCCAATAACGGCGGTTTCAAGGCTATCGGATTCGGAAAGACAAACGAGCGTATGTATTCGGAACTGACCACTGACCATCCGATAGACCTTTGTCGTTATCAGGTGGCGAATGGCTATATGGGACGTGTCGGATTGATCAACTCGGGCGGGGAATCCCATGGGGAATCCGACCTGCATGATGCCGTCGTAACGGCAGTAGTAAACAAGCGTGCAGGTGGTATGGGGCTGATCAGCGGTCGTAAGGCTTTCCAGAAACCGATGAAAGACGGAGTTCAACTTCTGAACACCATTCAGGACGTATATCTGGATTCTTCAATAACCATTGCATAAAGGAGAAGTATCCATGAAAAGAATAGTGTTATTACGTCATGGCGAAAGCCTATGGAACAAAGAAAACCGTTTTACCGGATGGACGGACGTGGATTTAAGCGAGAAAGGAGTCGAAGAAGCCTGCAAGGCAGGCGATGCATTACGGGAGGCCGGATTTTCTTTTGAGGCAGCTTACACTTCTTACTTGAAACGTGCCGTAAAAACGTTGAACTGTGTCCTGGACCGGCTGGATGAAGACTGGATTCCGGTTGAAAAGACCTGGCGGCTGAACGAGAAGCATTACGGCATGCTTCAAGGACTGAATAAGAGTGAGACGACGGTCCAATATGGTGAAGAACAAGTACACATCTGGCGAAGAAGCTATGACGTGGCTCCCGCTCCGGTAGGCAAAGATGATCCCCGTAATCCGGGCATGGATATCCGCTATGCCGGTGTGCCAGATAGGGAACTTCCCCGTACGGAATCCCTGAAAGATGCTATTGGGCGTGTCATGCCTTACTGGGAATGCATCATCTTTCCCGCATTGATGTATAAGGACAGCCTGCTGGTAGTCGCCCATGGCAACAGCCTGCGCGGAATCATCAAGCATCTCAAAGGGATTTCCGATACGGATATTTCCAACCTGAACCTGCCTACGGCGGTTCCTTATGTCTTTGAATTTGACGACAGACTGGTTCTTGTCAAGGACTACTACCTTGGAAACCCGGAAGAGATACGGAAACGGACAAAGGCTGTAGCCGAACAAGGTATGATCAGACGATAAAAGTCAGTCAATCAGACTGGATTGTATTGTCTTTTTGAATATTTTATTTATTAACAATTAAAAAAGGAGGTAAAAATGGTACCTGTAAAAACAAACTCAAACTGGTTGCCGAGTATTTTTAACGATTTCTTCGAGAATGAGTGGCTGGCAAAAACGGGAGTTACGGCTCCTGCCATCAATGTCATTGAGAATGACAAGGACTACAAGGTTGAAATGGCGGCTCCCGGAATGACAAAGGATGATTTCAAGGTGAATGTTGACGAGAACAACAACCTGACAATCTGCATGGAAAAGAAAGAAGAGAAGAAGGAGGAGAAGAAAGACAAGAAGTATCTCCGCCGCGAATTCTCATATTCCAAGTTCCAGCAGACCATCCTGCTGCCTGAAAATGTGGAGAAGGATAAGATCTCCGCAAAAGTCGAACACGGGATTCTGTCCATTGAAATCCCGAAAATGAAGGAGGAAGAAAAACAAAAAACTTTCAAGGCTATCGAGGTTAAATAATTCCAGATCTGGAATGTCGTAAGGTCGGACAGGCTTTTCTTGTTCGGAAAAGCCGTCCGACCTTTAACAGACACTTCCGGAACAGGGAACCGGCACAACCGATGAAGGAATTCAATTTTGAAAAAGAACTACTTGGCGTACAGGACGAACTGTTCCGTTTTGCGTACAAACTGACAGCTAACAGGGAGAAGGCGGAAGACCTGTTGCAGGATACCCTGCTCAAGGCAATGCTTCACAAAGAAAGTTACAACAAGAACACGAATTTCAAAGGGTGGCTGTTTATCATCATGCGCAACACGTTTATCAACGGTTACCGGGCGGAGGTCGGTCATACCCGCCTGTACATATCCTCCGATCCTGCATATTATTCGCGGATCATGGACGAGTCCCGTACAGAGGAGGTGGACAAGAACTATGACCTGGAAAAGATACGTAATGCCATCAAAAGTGTACCGGAGTCACATTTCATACCTTTTGAGATGTACCTGTCAGGATTCAAATACCGTGAGATAGCGGAAAGAACCGGCGTGAGTTTGGGAACTATAAAGAGCCGTATTTTTCACTGCCGGAAAAAACTGAAAGCTATATTGGCAGAATGAAACAAAACAAGAACTGAGATAGATGAAAAAAGATGAATATATAGGAATTCTGACTTCCGGAGGGGACGCTTCCGGAATGAACGCGGCCATCCGTGCCGTGACCCGCGCCGCTATTTTTAACGGATTTAAAGTGAAAGGAATTTATAGAGGTTACGAGGGGCTGATTGCCGGTGAAGTGAAAGAACTCACTACGGAAGACGTAAGCAGCATTATCCAGAGGGGAGGTACCATACTGAAAACAGCCCGCTCCGAGACTTTCATCACTCCCGAAGGACGCAAGAAAGCTTATGAGATCATACAGAAAGAGAACATCAATGCATTGATAATTATCGGTGGAGACGGTTCCCTGACGGGAGCCCGGATCTTTGCGGAGGAGTATGATGTGACGTGCATAGGATTGCCCGGCACCATTGACAATGATCTGTACGGCACCGATTTTACCATAGGATATGATACGGCCCTGAACACCATCGTGGAGTGTGTGGACAAAATCCGGGATACGGCCACCTCGCACGACCGCATTTTCTTTGTCGAGGTGATGGGGCGTGATGCGGGCTTCCTGGCACAAAACAGCGCAATAGCTTCCGGTGCTGAAGCGGCCATCATTCCGGAAGACCGGACGGACGTGGACCAGTTGGAAACATTCATCGGACGTGGATTCAGAAAGACGAAAAACAGCAGCATCGTAATTGTGACCGAAAGTCCTGAAAACAAGAATGGAGGTGCCATGTATTACGCCGACCGGGTAAAGAAGGAATATCCCGGATATGATGTCAGGGTTTCTATCCTGGGCCATCTGCAACGGGGTGGCGCTCCGAGTGCCAATGACCGCATACTGGCAAGCCGGCTGGGTGAAGCCGCAATCCAGGCCTTAATGGAAGGCCAGCGAAATGTTATGATAGGCATACGGAACAACGAGATTGTTTATGTTCCTTTTGTCCAGGCAATCAAAAAGGACAAGCCTATTGACAAAAGCCTGATCCGGGTCCTTAACGAATTATCGATCTAAAATAACCGTTAATATGTCAGAAGTTGCTCCTTTAATATCGGATCTTGCCATAATTCTGATTATTGCCGGTATTGTAACCGTCATTTTCAAGTGGCTGAAGCAACCGGTCATATTGGGCTACATTGTAGCCGGTATTATGGCGGGTCCTTCCGTTTCCCTGGTCCCGACTGTTTCCGATCCTGCCAATATCAAAATATGGGCGGACATCGGTGTCATTTTTCTGCTGTTCGCGATGGGACTGGACTTTTCGTTCAAGAAATTGATAAATGTGGGCATTACGGCTATCGTTGCCACTGTCACTATTGTATGTGGCATGATGTTCATAGGCTATACAGCGGGGAATGCAATGGGGTTCTCCCACATGAGCAGTATTTTTCTGGGTGGAATGTTGTCCATGTCGTCCACGGCCATCGTATTCAAGGCCTTCAATGACATGGGACTTCTCCAACAGAAATTCACCGGCATTGTCTTGGGGATTCTTGTCATCGAAGATCTGGTGGCGGTAGTGATGATGGTTATTCTTTCCACGTTGGCGGTAGGCAAACATTTTGAAGGGAAGGAGATGCTGGAAAGTATATTGAAGCTGGCCGCTTTCCTGATTTTCTGGTCGGCATTGGGTATCTATCTGATACCTACCCTGCTGAAGAAGATACGCCGTTTCACCAGCAACGAGATTTTATTGATAACCTCTCTGGGACTTTGCCTGGGAATGGTGATGATTGCGACAAAAGCGGGATTTTCTGCCGCATTGGGAGCCTTTGTCATGGGGTCCCTGCTGGCAGAGACCGTTGAAGCGGAAAAAATCGCACATATCGTACAGCCGGTAAAAGACCTGTTCGCTTCCATATTTTTCGTGTCGGTGGGAATGATGATCGATCCTGCCATGATGTGGGAATATGCCGTCCCTATTCTTATCCTGACATTGCTGGTACTGTCCGGTCAGGTCCTGTTCGGGAGCTTTGGTGTCCTGCTTTCCGGCCAGCCGTTGAAAATTGCCATACAGTCCGGCTTTTCACTGACACAGGTCGGTGAGTTCGCATTCATCATCGCATCTTTAGGCGTCAGTCTGAATGTCACGGACAAGTATCTCTATCCGGTTATAGTGGCCGTATCTGTCATAACGACTTTTCTTACCCCCTATATGATACGGCTTTCGGAACCGGCATACCGGTTTATAGACATCCACATGCCTGGATTCCTGAAAGATTATCTCGTACACTATACGTCCGGGGCAATGACTGTAAAACACCAGGGCACTTGGCATAAACTGATCCGGTCTATGCTGGTGTCTGTCACACTCTATCTGGTCGTATGCGTTTTCATTCTTTATATTGCAAAAGTCTGCCTGGAACTTGTTGGGCTTCATCATCATCTTTCTTGTCATATCCCCGTTTCTATGGGCCATCATCATGAAAAAGAACAATTCAGCCGAGTTCCGTAAACTCTGGACGGACAACAAGTTCAACAGAGGGCCTTTGGTATCAATCGTACTTGTCAAAATACTGATTTGCACGATTATCATGATGAGTATCATTACCCATCTTTTCAATGTTGCCTTGGGAGCCGGGCTGGTAGTTTCTTCCCTTATCATTGCCGTCATTTATTTCTCCAAGCGGATCAAGAAACGGTCGCTGACTATAGAGAGACAATTTATGGCAAACTTTCAAGGGACGGATGGGAATGGACTTTCTACAGAAAGTGATACAGGCTCCACCCTTGGCAGCAATATCCCGTTCAAGGAATTACATTTGGCGGATTTCACAGTATCCCCTGATTCCATATATGTGGGCAGAACATTAAAAGAAAGCAGCCTGCGCACCTTGTTTCAGATAAATGTGATTTCAATCACCCGTGGAGAAAAACGCCTGGATATACCACAAGGGGAAGAGCATCTCTATCCATATGACAAGGTTACGGTCGTAGGTACGGACCGGCAGTTGGAAAGCTTCCGGACATCCATGGAGCAAAAGAAGGTAGAAAGGAACGGGAACGGAACATCCTCGCAGGATGAGATGGAAATAGGGCAATTTCCTGTCGAAGGAGGTTCACCATTGATCGGAAAGACGATCCGGGAGGCAGACATATCGGATAGCATCATTATCGGAATAGAGAGAAGTACCGTGAATATTATGAATCCAGACCCTGATACAATTTTCAAGGAGAATGATACGGTAACGGAAACGAAATAATAAGTTAAGGATTGGCTGCTGTACGGTTCCAAAGGTTTTGAATCTCGGATGGGAGATATGACATACCCGTAATTGCCGTAAACGCTTCGCCCATTCACATAAAAAGGAAGTATGGGTTGCACTGTCTATATCCGCTGTAATCTCGACTTTCTCATCATTGGCAAAGGATTCTGTCCGGTCATTCCGGTTCCATATGCAAACAGCATTCTTGTAAACTGATATCTTGTATGCTCATCAAAATGATTCAGTGTCTCTGTATCTTCTCCCTTTACATCTCCATTGCAAAAATCAACAATTCATTTTACTGCCATCCTTTTAGATAGCTTACCTGTTTTGTGTTATAAACAAAATTATAAGAACTTCCTACGCCTGTTATACCCATTGCATTTCCTCCATTGCATTTTTCGTTGATATTCCTCTGTCATTTGAATTTGCAATTTTCCTTATATGGTCCAAGTGATTTATAAATATATAAGTAACCATATTATCTCCTACCTTATATAAGTCTCATAACAACTGCCAACATTCTCTTATAACATTAAACAGCCTTTCATGTCTCTAGAAAATATTTTTAAGTATTGTGATATATTGTTTTAGCAAATAACCTCTGAGTCGTTTCCATAAAGTTCTTATCGCTACTCATAATATCCCAAATTACACTCTTTGCAATTCCTGCTGTGTATTTCGGTTCTTCACGCATTTCTAAAAATCTTTTTGTGCTTTCTCCATCATGGATACCGCAGTATCTATATATTCTTTTGTTCTGCTGTATTCTTCTTCACATTAGTTGTTTGAAAGAATTTAGAACCGTCATTTGTCTGCTGACATACAATATATCCCGCCAGATTTGCTAATCGCTTATTATATGCCCTGTCTAAACCTGCCAAATCTTCATCAAGTGTTAATGAATTTCTCCTGTGAGGTCATAAGAAACCCGACGTTCTCCATTCTCATGTTCTTTCACAATATAATTGTAACGTGTTTCATAAGCATCCATCATAGACTTCATCACATCTTCTAGATTGTATTTTCCGTCTTTTAACGTCAGTCCACTATATTCTCTCATTGAAGTATAATGTTCCCATTCAACCTCATTTGTATCTTGTATTGTTAATTCATATCCTATCGGTTCCTCAACTTTTGGCTTTACTTCTCTTAATTTTTCCCGCAATGCCCGCCTTCCTTCATTCGATATTTCTACATTGTCCATCTGCTTATTTTATAAGCAACATTGTCATCCATACCTCTGAAATCTTTACTCTTTCTTTCCATTTCGAATAAACAAAACCTATCGTAAGAAGGTGTTTGAAATATTTTCATATCAGTTCCTTTCACATTTCACCATCGCCTATTCACTCTCCATAACGGTCCAAGTGATCTATTACTTTTATGACCATCTATACCAAGTTCCGCCATTCAAAAGCTGTGACATACTTTCTTTGTATCTTTTCACTGCTTTCTGCCCATTCACATAAAAGGAAGTATGGGTTGCACTGTCTATATCCGCTGTAATCTCGACTTCCTCATCATTGGCAAAAGGATTCTGTCCGGTCATCCCGGTTCCATATGCATACAGCATTCTTCTAAACTGATATCTTGTATGTTCATCAAAATGATTCAGTGTCTCTGTATCTTCTCCCTTTACATCTCCATTGCAAAAATCAACAAATTTATTTTTGTTTATTTTATGTTCTAGCATAAGTCATTATTTTAATTGCACACCTTACGGTTTCATATCAAAGTTCCTATGCCAAAGCATCAAATGCCGAAACTCCATTTTCTGTCACTCCTATAGAAGTTGAAGTACCTAGCAATTCCACCATTTTTCCTGTCGTCATCTACATCTTTTCCATCAATTTTCAGATTATATTGCCGTTCTTCCTGCTCCTGTTTTTCGGCACGCTGTTTTTCCAGTCTTTCCTCTGTCTCTTTCTTTTCTGCTTTCCTTTTCTCGAGTCTTTCTTCAAGTTCTTTCCTTGCTTTTTCTGTTCCCGGATCAACTTCATCTTGAGTACACATTACAGAACTCATGCTATCATATCCATTTATAGTAATACTATAACTCAGTATCTTTGCTCCTCTTGCTGCCACATAAGCTCTTGACTGTTCTATTGTTTTTGGTATTAGCGATAAATTGTACTCCAACCATTGTTTTGTCTTTTCATCTCCCATAGCCTTTGACAAAGAGAACTGTTTATATTTACGGAATAATCCCTGCTTCGTAAACATTCGTATTTTTGTGTTAAATAGTTCTTATATTCATGAGCATTCTTATATGTCCTGCCCGTTTTGTTTCCAGCATTTTGTGTATTGCCATAACTATTCGTATATGACGCATATGTTCCTATTCCTGTAACTGCCATATTAACATATCTCCTTTCATTATTCGGAGTCCTTCCAACTATGCCACCTGTTGGATTTCTCTCAGAATCAATATAATATTGATTACACGCTAGCTTCAAATATACTTTGACTAATACCTTTCATCCACATATTCTGCGTTGCTCCATACCCTCTTTCCTGCCCTATATCATACAACCCACTGCTGTCAAAGCCTATTTTCAATACCAAATCATTTTCTTTCTTCCAGCCATTTTAGCATATTGCAGCCATCTCTTAGAATAAAGTTCATACCCTGCACCATTTTTAGATTTTTCCTTAAACAATGCCAGTAAATCTGTACCATCCTCTGCAACAAAAGTACCATTTTTATATGTCGCATTGCGTGCATCATATCCAGTTGTCTCATACACTTCATGCCATAAAGAATATTGGTTTGTCTTTGTCATATTTGCTTGCGAATTAACAATTTCATTGTCTGCATCATGCATACAAATCCACGCATGTGTCCATATATTTTTCGCATTATCCCTTCATTCAGTAATTTTTCTATCTGCGATAATATGTCTCTATCTGCATTTCCCGACACCGTTAGTTGATATGTATATGGGTCAATAGAAAATACCAAATCTGCCTGTTTTGATATTGATATCCCATTCTTTGAAAGTAGATTTGAAATTTGCTGATTTACAACACTTCTGGCATACTGTTTTTCCCTGTCAGTATTGCGTACATAACCAACACTTCTTGAACCTCCTGTATATACATCCTTGTAATTCCTTAATGCATAATCATACCGTGCAAATCCACCCACAGGTTTTCCTCCGGATTGTAACATTCTTTTCTCTGTACGGTAAGCTATGGAACGCTGATCTTCTGTCATATATGAGCAAAAATTAGGTGAGGTCACATCACAATATTTTGATTCGATATATGTCATTGGATCAGAATGAGACAAATTTTCTTTGTACACTTTATCATAATGCTCCTGCAAAACTTTTTGTACGAAACGATCTTCCTCGGTAAGTCCATCATATTGATAACCTACAGTTGTACCAGTGTTGGAATTATTGGGCAGGTTGTTTAAATCCCTGCCAGCTGGAATGTTATTATAATAGTCAGAATTATTTACAGTAACCATACTATACCACCTACCTTATAATCTGTATCATGTGAATCATACTGAAACCCTATCGATAAACTTTTTTCATTTTATTTTCCACATTTTTTCTTCATTATTCGGAGTTCTTCCGACTGTGTCACCTGTTGGCTTTCTCTCAGCCTCAATATGATATGTAATCCAAGTTCTCTTTTTTCCTATGTTCAAATGACTAAGCACTATTTGTACTTACTATTTGCACTTGTCAAATCAAGATATGTATCCATACTTTTCGTCCAAAGCAACGATAAGTCAAACTTTCCCAATTTATTTAAATCTTCTATGCTTTTTGAACATTGAGATAAAATCTCTTCTGTCGTTAAGTCCCATATTACCAGCTTCAAGCGGCAGAGACGTGAAACCTCCCTGCTTCTCCACTTTGTAATGTGCCTCCAATGCACGCATTTCGACTACTGTAGCATTTGATGGATTAACGTCATTTATATATATTCTTTGTTCAAACTCTTTTCCATTTTCATCCACACCTTTCGCTAACACCACAGGATTTTCATCCGTCGAATCATCCGCATATTTAAGACAATAAGAAAGACCTGTACCATTACCTCCTGTCCACAACATATTATCTGTTGTAAATATCTGATATACCTTCGGTGTTTCTGCCGTATAAAATGTCTTTTCCCCAGATGCAGGAGATTTCCCCGACTCTGCCAATTCTCTTGTAACACTATCTAATGCACCATCTTTAATTGGCTTACCAATTTCCCAGTTAGGATCAGCCTTTTGCGGCATCATAAAATGCCTGTCTGTAAATTCTCTCATATTTTCAAGGGTGTACCCGGCAGCTTTTAACTGGGACTGAACAGAACTGCTGTTCAACTGAGACAACTGAAAACTGCCTATTACATTTTCTTCTCGATGTCCCGAACGTTTTTGAAATAAAACTTACTAAATTTCTGATTATCTTTTCATAAGTTGGTAAATGCCGATATATCCCGTATTTTAGGGCTTTATCGGTATTTTCTTTTTGGAAGATACCTTGCATAAGCTGGCATTTACCAGCATGAAAATGCAACCAAAAGTAGTAAATGAGTAGTAAATATACGCTCCGATATTAACAAGCCAGTCTTTCCAGTTCTGCTTTTGCAGATTGAAATGTACCGTGTGCGTAATAGCCAAGTGTCATGGTTATGTTGGCGTGTCCCATGAGATATTGCAGAGTGTTTGGGTTCAGTCCTCTGTTTGCCATATTTGTACAGTAAGTATGTCGGAATGAATGTGGTGTGATGTTCGGTAACTTGTCCGTGTGATATTTGTTATACTTCTTAATCAGCCCTCGCACCATACCCTCATAGTTTCCTGCAACTTTAGGTAAGCCCTCACGATTTAAGAATAGGAAATTGCTATAACCACCTATAATCAACGGTTGTGCCTTTCCTCTGTTCTTTAGTATTCTTTGATTGCTTGATAAGCCCGTTCTGTCAATGGAAGTTCCGTTTTCCGTTTTGGTCTTTGGCGTTTCAACATAGTAGCCCATTTCACTATCTTTCAATAACTGGTGGTCTATATTGAGTATTCTGTTCTGCATATCAATATGTGTCGTTAGTCCGCAAAATTCAGAAATACGAAGTCCCGTTTCCAGCAGAAGTACAACCTCATCATAATACTTACTGTAAATTTTGTCCTTTTCCATAAAGGCAAGCAGGCGTTCTTCCTGCTCTGGTGTAAGGATAACTTTCTGCTCCGTATCATCTTCCAGAACATCACTTAGCTTAAATTCAAACGGGTTCTTTCTGATACAGTCGTCTTGTATCGCCATATAAAATGACGCTTTCAAGGAACGCTTATAGTTATCAATCGTTTTATAGGCATATCCTTTTTCACTCATTCTGATAGCCCACTCTTTAGCGTCCGACTGCTTGACGGTATCAATCGCCCTCATACCCAACGGGTCATTTTTCAGAGCGTTCATAAGATACTGTCGTCCTTTTCAGTAGCCCTCTTGATGTTCTTTCTTTGGCTGTTCTTCTTCTCGTAGAGCTGGCAGACTGTCATTTTACCGCCGACTGTGTCGATACCGTCGTTAAGGTCTTTTTATCTGTGCTTCTTTTCCCTCAACGATATATCATCACGCTTTCCAGCAGGTGTCTTGTCTGTCGGTACAAGTTTCCAAGAATAGATAAATTGTGGCTTTCCGTATATATCGGTATATTTATAAACGTATCTTCCGTCTTTTCGCTGGCTCTCTCCATTACGCAAATTGCGATTTTTACTGTCTTTTCGTTTTACATTAGACATAGTGTAAAGCTCCTTTCCGTCATGGAATGAGCCGTGATACGCTATGCTTTATTATACCATATCTACGGCTCAATGACATTAGATTTCGTCCAATGTATCTATGATTTTTCAAATTGTTTTCGCTTAATTTGAATACGGTTGCCGTTCACGATAACCCAGCCAGCGTCAAGATTTTCTTCGGCTAATTTACGCAATTTTTTTTCGCCAATGCGGAAGTATTTGGACGCTTCTTCAATCGTCAGCGTATATTTTTCCCAGATAGGCACATCAGTATTGTTCATAATCTATGCACCCCTTTACTGTGTGTCGTTTTTTACAAGCAGACAGACGGCTTTGGAAAGCTCCATTAGTATCTCAACTATTCCCATTCTTGTGGGCAGAACCGCACCATGCGGACGTATCATTATCCTGTGAGGATAGGTCGTGGCAAAACGACTTTTCCAACAGTCGCTCTCGGATCACTGCGTGGGTCGCTCGCTTTCTTTGAAAAGGTCGTGGCGTACAGTCCCCGTGGCTCGCTATCTCACAAACGTATCTGTCTGCTTTATTCAGTTGTCAAAGAGCTGTGGTGAAAGCGTGTTGCTTTCATATAAAAGCAGGGCAGAGCAGGAAAGAGGGGACATTAAATCATGCTCCGCTAAAACTGCTTATTCTTCTGGTTCTAAGTTCATATCTTCAATATCAAACCCTAAAATCATTTTAATAAGTGCTTCTCTGATGAGTCCCTTTAACTCCATATCAACCACAATGTAAACATTGCCGTATTCATCATAAAGTGGGCGCAGACAGCACTTTGATATGTACGGGTCATAAAATGCCAGTATCTTTTCAATCGCTTTTTCGTCCCCGTCCATTGCCTGCGAAAGCAAATAGTAGGACGGCTTCTTAAATGTTTGCTTCATTTTCTACTGCTTCTCCTTTAGTATTTTTTTCATAGTTTCCAAAGCATGATGTCGATTTCTAAATACACCGCTTTGCGTGATTTTCTGCAAGTTAGCAATTTCACTTTCTGTCATTTCCAAGAAGTAATACATTAACAGAGTATTTCTCTTTCTTTCTGGAAGTTTTTTCAAGGCTTCTGCCAGCTCATCATCAAGGACACGAATATCAATGCCACATACTGAAAGATTGTATAATCTGTTTCGTAGTCGTCCCAAACAGCCATTTTATCCACAAGGACATCTGGTAATTCGCTGAAAGATATTTCTTTATTCTTACGACGGTTTAATTCCTTGTAATAATCTTTCACGACACTACGGACAACTTTCTTCAAACAACTTTCAAAGCGGCACTGTACCGCTTTCTGGAAGTCAGACGGTTTCATCAATCCCCCCTTTCCACTACGACGTGAAAAGTGGTTATCCCTCTTTCCGCACCATATAAGGACAGCTAGGTGTGATTTAATGACCTCTTTGAAAAATTTTTAAATTTTTTCGGGTATGAAAAAAGCCCGCACAAAACGTATAGTCTGTACGAGCCTTTAAAGCTAAAACATATTCAATTTTTAATAGTGTTCTATTAGGTGGAATTTGATTGCAAAGAATTGTACTTAAAGCTTTCCATAACACAAGCCCCTTAAAGCACCGTATCAATGTTGGCATGGTTTTTCAAATTACTCTGAAAAATTATGAACTGTTCCTTTTGGAAATGTAATGGTCAGTCTTGTATATTCTTTTTCCGTAGAAGCAATATCCAATTTCAAGCCCAACCTATCGCATAATTTTTTCGATAGATACAGTCCCATACCCGTTGCATTTGCCTTGTTTCTATTTGAACCCGTAAAACCTTTTTCAAATACACGGGATAAATCAGACGCTTTTATTCCACAACCATTATCTTCAACCACAAGCAATATATTTGTACCATTGTCTTGACTGTATATCGTCAGCTTATTTTCTTGCTTATCAAAATACTTAATCGCATTTTGCACGATTTGAGATAGAATGAATGTCAGCCATTTTTCATCAGTATAAATGACATTTTCTATGTCATGGATATTGATAATTGCTTTTCTTTCCATAAGCGAATGACGGAATTTCAGAATGACATTATGTATCACTTCGTCTAACTGCAACTGTTTTACAAAATAGTCCTTTTCCGTATTTTCGCTTCTTGCATAGTAGAGCATTTGTTCCACTAACTGAAATATTTTGTCTGTTTCTTTTTTTAATGTGTAATTTTTTGTATTGTCAAACGTCAAAGACAATGCTCCTATCGGTATTTTAATTTCATGGACGAAACTTTCCACATATTCTTGATAGTCCTGCTTTTCCTCTGTGATTTTGCCGATTTCATCATTCATAGATTTGCAGGCTTTTTTTAGTGCGTAGCAATAGGCTTTATTTTGAAATTCTTTTGGCTTTGGTAAAACGTCTGCAATATAATAGGTTTCTTCCAGTCCGTCTACTAAATCAATAATATGTTGTGAAGCGTTACGCTTCTTCCGATACAAACACCATTGAAAAAGCCCTTGTATGCTGATGAACAGAATTACCAGCGATACAACAAACAGCGTATCTACACCGTAGAAAATCAAGAGAAATGCTACTACGGCAAGAAAGAAAAGCTGAAACAATATCTCTGTTATTTTTTCTTCTAAGAATGTAAAAAAACTCACAGTTTCCAACCCTTTCCTCGTATATTTTCCAATAAATGAACAATACCGATTTCTTTCATTTTCTTTTTTAGACGGGTCATATTAACCAATAATACATTTTCGTCTATATAATATTTGTCATTCCACAGCTTTTCCAATAGTTCTTCTTTGCTAATAACTTTATCTTCGTTCATAAAGAAGTAGTACAAAATACGAAATTCATTTCTTGTCAGTTCAATGCTTTGCTCTTGATACTTCAAAATGGATAAATGTAAATCAAGGGTACAATCTTTTTTGACAAGCTCACGGAAATTACTCGGGTTTGACAACTGCAATGCACGCTTGATCTTCTCAAGAAGAATAAGCGTGTCATACGGCTTTGTGATGAAGTCAATTCCGCCCACTTGAATACTTTTCAATTCGTCAGCATTTGTATCTCTGCTTGTTACAAAGATAATCGGTACTGGCATGACTTGTTTTATTTTCCTGCATACTTCGTAGCCATTCTCATACGGCAGGTTAATATCAAGCAGAACCAGTTCTATGGAATATTGCTTTAATTCCTCTGTCAGATTTCCAAAGTCAGTCAATAAAACTGTTTCATATCCTTGTGTGTTCAATAGTTTAGAAAGCTCCAAACGAGTGATTTCATCATCTTCGATAATCGCTATTCTCATTTCAACACCCCCTTGATTTACCATTATAATAATTCCACAGCAGGAGAGCTAGAAAAATCTAACTCTCCTCATTGATATTTCGTTTGAAACCGATATACGTCGCTATCCAGTAAATACTATAAATTAGGAAGAAGATAATTAAATTCAAGCCAAAGTACATTAGATAAAGGTGTTTATCTCCCAAAATTTGTTGATACACATTATTCAATGACGACATCATCACAAAAGAACACAATATTGCTGATATTGCAGGGACACAAAATAATATCAATAATTGTTTTCTGATTGTCTTAAATAGCGACTTATCATTTATTCCTAATCTTCGCAAGGTCAGGTAGCGATATTTGTATTTAGTAGAGTCGCTCAATGATTGAACTGCCAAAATTGTTCCTACTGCGGAAATCAAAATAAATGCAATGTACATAAACAGACTGACTACTATTGCAACCATTGCTTTTTGTTGTTCTATTTCTGCACCTCTTACGTTTACTCTATACGACTCATCATTTATTTCTCCATTTTCATCAACCTTTACTAATTGATGTTGCATATCTTCTTTTATCTTATTTTCTAATTCTGCGTCTGTATCTTCTTTTGTATCTATAATCAAATGATTTTCTGATACTTCAAGTCCTTGAACATATTTATCTGGAAGTACAACAACAAATCTGCCAGTATTAGTTATAGAGTTCCAATAAGACTTAGTGTCATATCCTTTTAATTTCAAATTTTTATTTGCTACTGTTATGGTTTCAATGTCTTTGTTATCTTCAACCTCATATGCAAACTTGCTATTTGTAACTATATAGTATTCGTTATCATTTAAAGAAAGCAACGGCATCTTTCTTAATTCTAGTAACCTATTATAATCACTTAACTTCAAGACTGGGTCAAAATCATAATATTCTGATTGGAAAGAATTTTTGTACCTGATGATTCGGCTCTTTATAAATGTCGTACTCAATGGTATTATCAATCGTATATTCTTCTTCAATTACTCGAATATATTCATCAAATACCTGCTTATCATCAAAGAGTTGTACATCATATGGTGCATTTAAATTCACGCTGATATCATACGAAGCTTTGTTGATACTAGAATAATTCAGAGCCAGCAGTGAAGTTAAAATCAACATAGACAATGTACCAAATGTGAAGCTCATTGTTCTTGCTTTAGAAGCAAATGTTCTTGCTACAAACAGATTGTCATTTTGATATTTCATTTTTTTATTCTTTAACAAAACAGTCAAGAACATATCTGCACAAGTTGTAGATATACCATAAATGCTGATAATCAACATGATTACGCTTACCATCAAACAGGTAAGTGTTTCTTGCTTATTAAAATTATCCATAGTACAACGTGAATTCCAGAGAAAAAGAGAAATCGCACCAAGAATAATACTTAAAACAAAAATGACATTTCTTTTTTTACTGTCACGGAACATTTTCTTTTCATTTTGTTTATCAAAGTAAAGAAAATCACGTATCGTCATTTTACTTATTCTTCTTAATAGATTAAGTAAAACCAAAACATAAATAGTTAAAAAATAAATTATCAATAGTCCAATAGAAACAAAATTCAAAGAAATAAAGAGAGTTTTTGGAATACCCAGTAAGTTTACAATTACTAACGACACAAACTGGCTGAAAAAAAGCCAATAGGAATAGCTAATACAATTGCTAAAATTCCCAACAGTATATTTTCAATTACAACTAAGTGGGCAATTTCTTTTTTCTTAATGCCAAGAAGCATATATGTTCCTAATTCTTTACTTCTTTTTTCAAACATAAATTTCGTTGTATAGTTGATCAAAAAGCATATCACAAAAATAATAAGAATATTTACAGCGAACAATGAATTCTTAAATGCATCCATACTGGAACATAACTTTACAATTTCATCAGAATTTGCCACCAAATTAAAAGCAAATATAAGAGAAAAGGATGCAGTAACGGTTATCAGATAAATCAAATAATCTTTAATATTTCTTTTTGTATTTCTATACGCTAACTTACCTAACATTTCCCACTTCACCTCCGAGCAAGGTTAATATATCCAGTATTTCATTGAAGAAATCTTTTCTGCTTTTTTCCCCTCTGAAAATTTCATTGAATATTTTACCGTCTTTCAAGAACAAAATACGTTCACAGAAAGACGCACTAAACGGGTCATGTGTTACCATTAAAATAGTAGCCTGCATTTTCTTGTTGATTTCAGACATTGTTTCCAGTAATAATCTGGAAGCTTTTGAGTCCAAAGCTCCCGTCGGTTCATCAGCTAAAATCAGTTTCGGTTCATTGATTAAGGCTCTAGCACAAGCACAACGCTGTTTTTGTCCGCCAGAAACTTCATAAGGAAATTTCGATAAAATATCACGAATACCCAATTTATCGGCGATAGCATGAACTCTTTTCTCAATATCAGTAGGGTTCTGTTTGTTGATAACCAATGATAAAGAAATGTTTTCTCCAATCGTTAAAGTATCTAAAAGGTTGAAATCTTGAAAAATGAACCCTAAATTTTCACGTCTGAAATCAGCAAAATCTTTATCCTTGATTTTGGTAATATCTTGATTATTGACTGTAATGTGTCCGCTGGTTACAGTATCAATCGTAGAGATACAGTTTAATAGGGTAGTCTTTCCAGAACCACTAGCTCCCATGATTGCGACAAATTCGCCCTTATCTACATACATAGAAATACCGTCTACTGCCTTTGTGATATTTCCAGAGTTACCCCGTAGTATTTTTTTACTTGCTCTAAATTTAAAATGTGTTCCATTAAAAATCGCTCCTTTCTTCCTGCCACATTTATTTGTTTTGGAATACAATTAAATTATAGCAAGGGCAGTATTCAATTACACTTACAGTTTTGAAAGTAAACAGAGAGTAAAAGAGCCGTGATAATGCAGATCACAATTTTGTGAAGCATTTCCACGACCCTTTATTATAATTTTACCGTTGTCTTTTTCGTAATGATATAAATATATTCTTCTGGTGTAGGGCGTTTATTCCCAAAATACTTTTGAAATTTGCCTGCACCTCTGGGTCGGTGCTATTCATAGCTTCATCAATCGTAGCTTCAATATCCGCCCGAACATCAGCCAATGATACACCGCCAGCTTTTGCACCAGCTTTCAATGCCTTTTTTATATCTCTTTTGTTCAGTCCTATCATATTCATACCTCAATTCTACTTTTTAAAGCTAATATTTTTTTTTAGTTTTCCGTTGTATTTTACAATGATGAATATGATATAAAACACTCCTACAAAAATCAAAATAAGACCTATGTAATAGCCTAATTCAGAATGAGAGATTAAATTGATAATCGGCATAACAAGAATACCAATACTAACCAGTAAAGTGCCTATTCCTATTTTTTTTGTAAACACCTTTTTATCTTTAGGGTCAAGTTGTGTATAATGATAACCATGTAATAAAGTAATATTCTCTTTTATTCCTATTTGATAAGATATAAAAAGTAAAAACAATCCTATAACTATTTCAACAATCAATTCCTCTAATTCCATAATCGTTCTCTCCTTTAATCAAAATAAAATAATTCTTCAAATTTTTTATCTAAAGCTATACAAAGCACTAATGCCAATTTTGCTGTTGGATTGAATTGTCCAGTTTCAATAGAACTAATTGTATTCCGAGAAACCCCGACTAGTTCAGCTAATTCTGTTTGTGATAATTTTTTTTCTTTTCGTACAGTTTTTAATCTGTTTCGCAAAATTAAATGTTCGTCCATTCTATAAACCTATCATTAAAAATTTATAAAAGTAATACCCCATAAATAGAAGAAAGAATAAAGCAATAACAAATTTGGATTTATTTTTTGAAATATGTGCTTCATAACCCATAGAGCCAAATGCCACAGACCCAATAATTGTCATTATGTCATAGTAAGGTTCTTTACAAACTGCTTTAATGAAAAGAATTAAAATGCAGATAAATAAAACAAACATTAAGCCAAAAGATTTCCCTTGAAGTTTAATATGTTTTTCGTATTCATCAAGATATAGATTCTCTTTTTTGTTTTGTGATAGTATTTTTTCTTTATCCATTATATAACGCTCCTTTCAAATAATACCAAGTACACTTGTCATTTATATTATAGCATTCGGTCATTACAAGTCAATATTTTTGCACAGTTTTCTTGTCGTTTTGTAAAAGCGTGCAAATCTGATAGGAAATGCACGCTATATCATTTATCCTACAATCTTCCAGTTACTATCCTTATGTAGCACAAGCTCATACTGCGATACCTGCGTCGACTTTGTCTGATTATCAATGAATTTTACCGCAACCTTGACTTTCACATTGTCGCCGTCCTTTATAAAGATAGGGTTTACCAGTTCAGAATAAAGGTAGTCCCTGCCGATAGGTTCAATCACATTTCCCAATACATAGTAAGCAAGCTCTTTTTCCGTCGCTGTTGGGTACAGCTTAAAGAATGTTTCCAGAAATGCGGTAGCGTCATTTACCGTATCAGCGTCCACGCTTGCGTCTGCTTCTGGTGTCTTAGGCTCATAGTCTGATTTTTCAACTGCTGGTGCAAGGGTAGGGTTTTGAACGATTACCATATCCCCGTCTGCGTCCACATAGACTTTTACAGTATAGGTTGCTTTCACATTGCTTGTCTGTTCTCCCTCTTTTATCTGCTGATCTACTTCGTAGGTAGCAGAAAAAGTGTCCGTTCCCGATTGCTCGATATGCCACACAATCACATCTGTAACTGTGGAGCTGGTTGGTATATCGGTTCTAATGGTATCCACATTCAAGCCCTGCAATTCCTTTGTCAGATAACCGTTGATTGCCTGCGTCCTTGCTTCGATAGCTTCTTTGCTGTTATCCCATGTGTAATAGGACTTCGCAAAGTTTTTCACGAAATTTTCTATCCCGTTGGTGTCCTGCAAGCGAAGTTCAATGATTTCTTTTCATGGGTCGTGTGCTGGTCGATAGCCGTAAAATTCTTATACACCCAAAGCTCACGCTTGCGACAAGCACCACCCACAACGCAATCACGGTTTTCTTATGTGTGCCTACCTTGACAGTACACACCTTTTTTTCTTTTGGTTCTTTGATAGTTTCTGTCTGTTTCTTATTCTTCTTAAACATATTTTCAAGTCCTTTCTATTGTTTTACTCGTCCTGCACCGATTAAGTGCTGTTGCCAGTAACTACTACTTAGGTCTGCATATCCTATCGGGTCGCCTGCATGGTACATCTGTGTCGGCGAAACAAGAATACCGACGTGGGTTACATACGAACCAGCGTTATAGGTAGAATGGAAAAACACCAAGTCCCCAGCCTTTTGCCTGCGAGAGTGGGAGATGTTGGGTAGCGTCATACTGTGCTTGTGCCGTTCTCGGTAAAGAGATACCAGCTTTTCCATAGCACCATTGCACAAGTCCGCTACAATCAAAGGAAGTATTCGGGTTACTGCCACCATATACATACTTCCAGCCTTGATATTTCAACGCTTCATTCATTACCTTTTGTGCCAGTTCTCCCGATACCTGCGGAACTGCTAAATACTGATTGACTACTTCCACATAGAACATATTTCCGTAACCATATCGCCAGCCCCCGTTCTTAGCAACGGCTATCGGGTTAGTATAGGTTACTTTCTTTCCACCCGACTTTTCACGGGCGAAGCTCTCTGCAAGATTAAAAGTGTGTTTTCTTTCCTTTTCCAGCTACATAACCCACATAGCCACCGCCATAGTTATAAGACTGTATTGCTACATTCAAGTCGTCGATACCTTGATTTTTGCAGGAAGAAAGCAGGGACGCAAAATACTTACACCCCTGCTTGATTGAGCTTTCCGTATCTAAAGAGTTGGGCGGTAAACCCAGACTTTCCGAACTCTGCATAACATCTTCTGCCGTACCGCCACTTTCTACTTGAATGATAGCAAGTAGCACATTGACATACTCGGAGATACCGCTTTCTCTGGCGTACTTTTCCACCATAGGCTGATGTTTCAAGACTTCTGCGGATAAGTTCATACCCGTAATGCCAGAAGAAAAGTTGCTGTTCTCATCGTCGCTGTCCGCACTAATCAGCACCCCAAAGAAAAGCACCAGAGAAAAGAGGATAGGAAACAGACTGCCGATAAGAGCGATATGTTTCAGTTTCATTTTTCTTCTGTCCTTTCTTCGTTACAAGGTTACGAGTTTTCTCTATGGTCTGTTGGTTCTTCTGGACGGTTTGCGTTTGCTGAACCTTTATCCTGCGGTCTTTGGTGTCATTCTGGTGTGTTTCCTGCGATACCACTTTTTCTACATTCTGCCTATGTACTGGCTGTGCAGGCTGGGTCGCTTTTCTATCAGAAGCACCAGAAGATAACGGACGCTCTTTTACAACATTCGTCTTGACTGGCGCACTTGCTTTTGAAGTGGTCGCTGTGGCAGGGCGTTTCACTTCCTGCATTTTTTCCGCACTCGGCTTTGGAATGGTTGAAGCTGTGGCTGGTCGCTCATGGGGACGGGTAGCTCCCGTTGTCGCTGATCCGTCCGTCTTTCGCTGTGCCTGCCTTGCTTCTTGTGCCTTTTGAAGCTCAATACGCTTGTCAGCGATACTCTGTCTATGCTGTGCCTGCCTTTCCAATCGTCCCGACTGTCTGGACTGCTGTTCCTGCACCATGCCACGCTTGAAGTCGGACACGCTGGACTTTGCCTTTTCCTTTGTGGAATACACCGCATAAGCGGTCTGTGTCGGCATATCCTTGATATTCTCTTTGACAGCATTTGCCTTGTTTTTCACTTTATTTTTCGTATCTAAGACAGCACCCACCTTTGAGCCTGCACGCTGTCCCATACTGGAAGTAGATGTATTGCCCCGACTGTCTTTTGTGGCTGTGTTTTCCTTGTCGGTTTTCTGTTTGAAATCGTGCTACCACCACCGCACCAGCAACACCGCCAGCAGTAACCGCACCAGCAAGCCGTCTTTCCATACGCCTAGCTCTATGTCGCATAAACAGATACGGTCTGCGGAAAATTCTTCGTCCCATGCTTTGACTATCATTAGCGTTCAAAGAGAACATATTCATTAAATCGCCCAGCTTCATATAGATACCAGCAAAACATACTATCTGCAAAAACGCCACCATGAAGAACGGATAGTCCGTGGAAATGTTATAAAACATACTGGAAATGCTGAACGCCACCGTTACAATGAGCGTTATTCCTGCCCGTGTCATAATGGTATTAAACACCCTAACGATTGCCTGTTTTGCCATGCTTTCATAGCTCGGTATCATGGAAAGTAAGAAAGCTGATAGGTAAAAACATTGCAAAGATAATAAAAAGTATCTGGCTAAACAACATCATGCCCGTAAGCAAGAATACAAATATCGTTATCCCTAAATTGAAGAACAGTAGGAAGAACACCATACCTAGACGGTTGACTACCTGCGGTATCGTCAGATTATTGTTGTCGTTGTCTTCGATTTCTGTTTTCACGACTTCCTCTCTGGTTTTCCCGTCCTCGTCCTCTGGACTTGCCGATACAAGAGCTTCGACACGGTCAGCCCCGATTTCTTCTGTGTTGCTGTTACCGAATTGCAGAAGTAGCCACGGCTGTTCCACTTGAATAGAAAATAGGCTGTCCCGTATCAAGTCCACGCTGTCCTTGCCCTCGCTGTCGGAGTTGGGGAGCATGATTTTTGTTCCCAAGTCCAAAGAAGCGGTACTGATGTCTGATGAAAATTCATTTATCTTCTTGATGTAGTCGGGGCGTAGGCAATAAACGAAGCGGACAGCACGAACACCACCACAAAGTTGATAACAGCGTGAAGTGCCTTGCTTGTTTCCCGTTTAATCAGTCCCGTATAAGCAACATACATTCCCACCACTAAGATAATGAGAAGCAGGAAACCAACATAAAAGCCAGAACTGGAAAAGCCGTTCTCGGTTACACCTGCAAGGGTCTGTATGCTCTTTCCGATACTGTCTGCCATATCGTTAATAAAATCAAGCTTATACGCCTGTTGCACCACATACCCAGTGGCATTGCTTAGATAACAGGCTTATCGTCCAGATAAAATTGGTAATGCAGTAAAGCCCGTACTGTACCGATTTTCCAATGCCGTCCAGCCAGTTCCACGGCAACCATGACCAGCTATTATCCACATAAAAATCAAGCTGGTAATTCGAAAGGGGATATTTAGAGTAAAGATTTTCTGCGTTTATGGTATCGTCTACAAGTCCCGTTGCATGAGCCACCGTCCCCAAAAGTGAAAGCAGGATAAGGGAGAGTGCCACCACGAACAGAGCCATTTTGAGAAAGTGAAGTATCTTCCTTTTGTGAACGCACCTTTTATCCTTTCTTTCATCACTCCACCTCATTTCTCTGTACGGGCGGTCTGGTATCAAAGGCGTGTAGCAGTTCTTCAAAAACTGGGTGTATCTGTACCACACCGACACGCCCGTATAAGTCCTGCAATAAGCATTGTCCGTTCTCCAAATCACGAAGCCGTTTCTGGTTGTTTTCATCGTCCTTATCGATACCGAAAAATTCTAAGGTCTGTTTTATCTCGTTGATGTCAGTAGAACGGAAAGCGAATTTTAAGCCGATATTGTTTTTCAGACTTTCCTTTGCCACGTCCCCAGAAGATTGTGTAACGAAATAAACGCCTGCCTGCATAGCTCGTCCAGCACGCACCAGCTTGTTAGAGAGCGTTTCTCCTTGTGCCACATTTAAGAACGCCCACGCTTCGTCCAAATCGACAATCTTAAAAATACTTCTGTCCGAATGGATAAAATCAAGGGCAAAGGTACTAATCACAATCAGCATAGATACCGACAATAATTCAATGGTCGTGTATTCTTCAAAGGTCGTGTCCTTATCTGGCAGTACAAGGTCGTCTACTTGAATGATATTGAGCTGGTTATCAAGGCTGATTGCATTTTCCACCGTACCGTCTGAAAACAGCAGATGTGCAAAGTCGTAGTCCGTGAAGCTGTCGATATGGTCTGCGATATTTCTTGATATGGGCGTATCTTCACGGCGTAGCTCGTCTATTACATGGAGCAAGCCCCGACTGTCGCTCTGGGTAACGGAACGAACCGCTTTTCGTAACACGGGGAATTTTTCGCCGTCCCTAGAGGAAATACCCGTAAGGAATGTTAAGATGTCGATTGCCAGACTTTCAGCGTCCTTTACATTCTTCATAATCACGAATGGGTCAAGAAGTCCTGCATTGTCTTTATCGCTGGTAAGATTTACGATATTGATTTCATGGGCGATTTCTGGAAGTGTTTCTTTCCAGTTGCCACGCTCGGCTTTGGGGTCTAAAATGACTGCTTGACCCCAAACAACACCGAATAATACACCAGAAGATTGTTGCAGAACGACTTTCCACCGCCAAGCGAACCGACAAAAGCAGACGCTAAAGCGTTGGTAACTGTACCTTTTACGCCCTGCGAAGCTAAAGACGGTTGCAGGTACACATTTCTTCCCGTATCAACGGAATAGCCCATATAGATACCCGTAGTTTCCCCTAACTGCTGGGTCGCTCCAAAGCCAAGCCCTGCCAAGAAGTCTGATTTTACATACTGCACATAGTCATTGATATATCGCTTACTGGCGGCGGGTAAAATTCAGAATGAAGCCCCAGCATATCCCCAGCAGGACGCACCAGCTTTACATTGAGGTCGTCGTAAAGTCCTTGACTTCATCACAACGGCGTTTCAGCTCGTCAAGATCGGATGCAGACACCCGTATGACGTAACTTATACATACTTTCTTTGCTCTGGTCTAAGTCTGTTTCCAGCTCGTCCACGCTGTCTAATGCGTCCACCACATTTGAGCTGGTTTCACTTCCGCTTGATAAGCGTGATTGTCAAGGTCTTTCAATTCCTTGTTGCGGACGGTTGTTAATGCTTTTCGATTTTCCACGATTTCTACATTCATAGAAGTATCAACGGGGAATGAATTGCTGTTGCTGGAAATAGAAGATTTCACTTGACGGAAAATCAAGCTCGCCGACAATCGCATTGACCGTAAAGTAGGACACATAGCTTTCACTGTCCTCATGTTCCAAGCGTAAATACCGGGCTTTCTTCAATCACACACCTTGTCGGACGGATAAGGTCGTAGTATTTTATCAGCGTTTCTTTGTTCAATTTTTTCTTTGGTAGCTGGTACTCATAATCTTCATAAGCGATACCGTCCCTGCCGTAAAGATGTTCCATGAGATACCCAAAATCATTGATTTCAAGCGACGCACCTTGCGACGGAGATTTTATTTTCCAGTAACTTTTCCATTTTCATGTAACGGTTGATTTCATCATTGCTCATGGAAACAAAGTCATTCATCAGCGTGTGGTTCACTTCATGGAGAAATTCTGTGAACGTCAGCCACGCCGATTTTTTGATGTTCTTCAGATTGAGCTGTTCTTCCGTAACCATGAGCTTAAAGCCAAGAAAAAAGCGGTAGTCCACTTGATTGTCCCCAATCATAGATACTAACGCTTCGGTCTGTTCGTCTATCTTCTGGCAGGCAACTTCCTTTAATTTTCCAGTTACCAGCTTCTTTGACTGTTCCTGTATGCTTCGGATTGAACTTTCAGTTGCAATCTGCAACGCATGAATTCTTTCCCTCACGGGACTGTGCAATGAGCTGACTGAAACTGTCATGCACGATAAATTTCTGTTCTGGGGATAGAAAAGAATAGTTGTATGGTATCAGCTCATAGTAGGCGAACACCTCATTGTCCTTATTCCAGACAAGGTTATTGTCGATATATTTAATCGGGAACATAGTTCACACTCCTTACTGCCGTGATAGTTTTCTCAAATTTCTGCTTATGCAGGTTCACGGCTTTTCCGGCATAAGTGATTTTAGGTCGCAGGGCATAGGTTATCTGTGATTTCAAAAAGCAGTACGGCTTCTTTCCATCAAAGGTTTTCTGTGACATGAACCATGTGAGGGCAACGGGAATCCCGAAATATTTTAAAAATGCTCCCTTAATCATGGAAAGTGGGCGGAATATCCCCAAACAGAATGATGATAAATTCCGTAATCACAAACCATGTAATCTGTGTAAAAGTAACGGGAAAGGGTAAGTTAAAGTCATTGATTGCATATAAGACTTTTTCCACGTTCCAGATACCCGTGTAGCTTTTAATCTTTTTCAAGTTCTTTCAGCTCCTTTCAAAATAGAAAAGGACAGCCATTTTCAGACTGTCCCTTAAAAGAGAAATACGCTGTCAGTAGCAACAATGCTTGTCGCTGATCTTCCAGCGTTAATATGGTATCTCGCACATACCTCGGCTTGTTTCAATAAAGCAACCGCCCATATCCAAATCTCGCCCGTAGGCTTCATAGTCAATGTAATTCTGTAAGCTGGGTGGAATGTCCCCAAGTGCCTGCAATTCGTCTATGTAGTAGTAGGCAACATCTGTCATGGTTTCACAGTCGGGATAATAGTAAATATCGTCCTTATGTTCCACGACTTCTTCCAGCGTCCCATAGTGGCTGATAAATTCGTCCAGACACTCTACAATATAGTCGGGAAGTTCCTCTATCATTTCATACATCTCATTGAGTTCTTCAATGGAAACATACTCGCCAATCGCAATGGGGAAGTTGTCGGTATCATGGATAGCGTATTCCTCATACTGTTCATTCAAGCCGATTTTTTCTTTCATCTTCCTCGTCAATAGGAAACGTGAACCAAGCACCGACTAAATAGCCCTCATTGTATTTGCCAAGATTAGCAATATAAACCGCCATATCATCAATCATAAGCACCACCTCATTTCCTACTCTGGCAGTTCAAAGATACCGTGTTCCGTTACTAAAAATTTCCCGTGTTCCTGCAAGTGAGAGCGTAGGCTTCAAAATCAAAATAGTATTCTTGACAGTCCTCGGATAAATGCTTAAATGTCGGGTCGTTCATCAGCTTTTGCCTTGCAACATCAATCGTGCTTTTGCAGTCGGGATAAACCGTAATCACGTTCCTGCAAATATAAAGTGCTTCTAAATTCTCAAACACCGTAAGTAGTGATACATATTCTTCCTGCATATCACTTGAAAGCTGGCGATACATAAAATCTAATTCGTTGAGCTGATACACGCTGGTATGTTCGTGAACTTCATCAGCATAAGGCAACACCTTTTCGATAATGCGGTAATCCCCACTTTCTGCACCGACACCTAGCTTTTCTTCAAACTCGGCAACATCTATCGGCAGGTCGAACCAGTATGATATTGTTTCTTCGCCAGTTGTTCCTCTCGTTTCCACCAGCACCCTTGTTTCCTGCATTGTTTCTCACGTCCTTTCTGTTGTTTCATCACATCTTGTAAGGTCTGGTACGACATACCAAACACATATTTAGAAAAATCTTCTAACTGTCTTTCTTCATAGTCGGCAGGGTTCAACCGTTTCATTTCATGCCATACCTTACGCTTGTAAGAGGGCAGGTCGGAAATGTATTCACAGCCGACGTTTGCCTGCATATCCTTAAAAATATCGTTCATTTCATCACTCCAATCTGAAATTTAGGTATGAAAAAAGCAGTCAATCCTAAGACTAACTGCTTTGTGTGTGGGATATAAAATTGTTTTATCTTGACATAGGTATCCAAATTTCAATAACTGAATTATCTCTATTCCAATGGAAACGGTAATCATATTTTTCAAAGTGCAGGATAATATTTTTTATAGGGGTATATCGGTGTATTGAATAATTTCCTGATAAATTTTTCCATAAGTTTCATATATTTTTTCCATAGCACCGATATGCTCCATGACCAAATATTTATAAGACGGTATTTCTTTATACAGAAAGTTGTCTGGAATAATAGTTCGCTTTGGTATAGAACAGAAATAATAAAGTTTTCCATTTCTCCGTTCCATAAAAGCATATTTTACCCAATTTCCCGATTGTGAAAGATATGATTTCTTCAAATTACTGTTAAACTTTCTCCAAAACTGCGTACTAATCTGAATATTCCTTTTTTGGTAATTCGTAAGCTCTACTTCCTGCCCAATAACTGAAAATGCGTCTAATTCTCTTATAGAATAATTCATCATTTTACTTTGTGAGCAGTGATAATGGTATAACTGTACGCATTTATTGTAATGATACAATTATCAATCGTTATGTACCAGTTTTTCCCTTTTCTTATAATTTCTGCATTAGAAAGACTGATTTTTTCTTTGCACCATTCAATCACGTTTTCTACATTCAAAGATAAGTTCTTTTTAATTCTAATAACGCCAAGTTCAGTTGTATGAAGTCTATCCAAGTTTTCCAGTAATTCATTTGCCATATTTTGACACCTCATTTTCAACAGATACTGTGTTTCATATCCCAATTATATCATTCTCATATCAGCACCACAATAAAATTTTATGCACCGATAATCTTATTGAACAGCTCTAACAGTACATCTTTCACACCGCCAGCATTGAATACCAAGCCGACAGCAATTAAGGCAACTACCAAGAAGCCGATAAGTTTGGAAAACTCACGCTTGAAACCTAAGTAGATACCGATAACCACGATCGCCATAAGCATTAAGCTCTGTGCGTTTGATAAAACCATTGATACAAATTTTGCCCGAAATTCATGTTATTTGTCCTCGCTTTCTTTTAATTGTTTCATTTCATAGTCAGCTTCTTTGCCAACATTTAAAATACACATCAAGACTACGCCGATACCCATTCCCATAGATACCAGTAGGAAGTCTTTTAATAATACCCATTTTTTATCACTCTAACTTTCTACAAATCTTTGCAGGGTCGTCTGCTGTTTGATTATCATTTCATGCTTTTCTGTGAGCTTTGCCTGCTGTTCAATCATTTCCATGTAGTCTGTACCGTTTCCCTTATCAATCTTTTTCAGCATTTTCAAGGTTGGTGCTACCTGCCTTTGTACCCAACGCAATGTACGGTCTAAGGTGTAAGGCTCTGGCTTTGTCGTCAGCTTCAAGCTCTGTCTGTTATCGCCAATAAACCAAGCCCAGCGGTCATTGAGTTTCCAGTCATTTTTTCGCTTGTCGGGTTCTTCATCAACAAATCGCACATACTGATTGATGATAGAAAAGGCGGTCTGTTCTGCGTCATAATAGGTCAGCAAATCCCGTACTGCATAATAGGCACGTTCATTTTGCTAAGCCGTATCTCAAAACGATTGATAATGTCGGCTTCATCAAGCGGTGTCCCTAACTTGACGTACTGCTCATAGTCCTTTTCATAAATACAGAAATACACAGATTTCAGCGACCCAAGATAAAGGGTGCGTCCCATATATTCTCTGTCGTCCTCTCTGTGCTTGATAAGCTCGCCCGACTGGTAAAACTTATAACTTCTGGACTTTCCAATATATTCCCGTTTCCTGCATTTTTCCGCAAGCTCTGGAATATCAAAATGCCCGTATGGTCGTTGATAGCTAGGTCGATACGCTTCATCACGCCACCGTCTATAAGTGCGTCCATGAAAGTCATACCAGCTTCTTTGCTGTGCCAGCAGGTAACTTTCAAACTGCCTGCAACCACGCCCTTTAATTCTAAAAGGACACCTTTTTCTTCGTTAGCCGACGTATAGATAAAGATGTCCCCTAAATAATGCTCCGTATAACTGTAACGCCCGTAATCTTCATGGAGCATATAATTGATATTCAGTTTTAATATGTCTTTGATGATATGCTGTATATCCAGCGTGGGAAAACGAATTTTCACATAATCAAACAGCATGGTAAGCGGTGCTTCTGGATTGAACCTTGCCAGTTCCTTATGCAGAGTTTCCAGAAGTTCCTTTGACGGCTTCATTTTTCCGCTTTCTATCTTGTTGAAATATTCCTTGTGATACCAGAAGCCACCGCCAGCCTGCCTTGTGAGATACCGTAAGCAATCCGTTTCTCCCGTAATTCTTTTATCCGTTGTTCTTCATTCAGAACCATACCCCCCAATCTGTAAAGTGTGAAGTTTTTTAAGGCGACTTCACAGCCGATTTTTGCTAGAAAACCATGCCAGAAGCCTTATGTTTCCTATGTTTTTTGTCTATTGTCTATTTGCAAACGTACCCCTCTGTTAGATACCGAGGGGTTTTACCTGCTGGCGTGGCTTACGCCACACCAGCAACGGCTAGTCCGTGCCGTCGCCTTTCGCTTCGCACGTCGCCGTCCCGTCCTGCCTTGCTTGTGCAAGAGAGCCGATAGTCTGCAAAAAATCATGTCCTTTCGGGACTAAAGGCGTGTAAAATTCACTGATAACGCTTGTTCCCACATCACAGTATCCACGCCCTTTGATTCGCTTCTGGAAAAACTGCTTTTTCACATCTGAACCAAACAGCATACCGTAACCTAATTCGCTGATACGTCCAAGTCCCACACGGAAATTGAAGTTATCTCTGATACCGTCTCCAAAATACTTTGCGTCTGGACGCTGGCAGGCGACGATAAGGAAATAACCTGCTTGTCGCCCTAACATAACGATTTTCTTTAACTGGCTAAGTAAGCTCACGCTTTCTTTCGTCCCCAGCATTTCAAAAAATGCCACATATCCATCAAAGATAAGAAAGCAGGGTGGCAGTCCCAGATAGGCGTAGTTTTCGCCCGTCTTGTAGTTCGGGTGTCGCTTCATCTCCTCGCTTCGCTGTACCATGCCCTCATAAAAGGTATTGACGCAATCTATCATTTCTTCTTTGGTATGATATACATTTTCCATAACCGTTCCCAAGTCGCAAGGTCGCTTTCTTTGGGTCTAAGATATAAAGGACAGCGTTAGTATGCAGTAGGGCTTCAATGAGCGTCAGCAGAAAATAGGTTTTACCGCCACCCGTACCACCAGCGATAAGAGCGTGAGGGAGTGCGTCATATTCCCAGACAAGATTTTTCATCAGTCTAAGACAGCCGTTTTCTGCCCGTACTTCATCAATGGTAATGCGGTTTGCTATCATATTATAGAGCAGGGTATATTCGATATATCCGTCATGCAGTGTCTTATCGGTCAGCTCACAATACAAGCCACTTTCCAATTTATCCTCTAACCGTAAAAGCTGGTCTTGATATTTCCCCAGCGTAATTTCACAGCGGATATGAAGCAGTCCCTTTTCCATTTGATAATAAATCTTTGGAAACCAGACGATTTTTTCCCTTGATCTGCTTTGCAGGTTAGTAAAAAAAAAACCGCTGTCTTGTACGGTATCGGCTTCATACCACTTATTTTCCAGTACCATTCGTGCCAACTTTTGACGGTGCAGGAGCTTCTTGAAACCGTCGTAACAGAAGCGGTAATACAGAAAAGCGACCAATGCACAAACACCAGTCGCTATCAGTATGGCTATGAAGTTGTAAGGGGAAAGCGTCAAGCCATTCTCTAACAAGCTGAAATGCTCCCAATCGGTACGCATGAGCTGTTTCATATTCAGTAGCAGAAGAACCGCCACGAATACAAACAGAAGCGTCCCTATGGAAAAGTGGTAGACAAGGTGCTTGTCGCTGGCTCTGATACGGTGTCCTTTGTTCCAAATCTTACGCATAAATCAATCACTCCTTTCTGGGTATGAAAAAGCAGTCAATCTTAAGACTAACTGCTCTATTTGTAGTAATATTAAGTTGCAAAATTGCAATTTTATTGATTGAAGCATAATCAATACTAATTTTAGCTGATATTTTAAACTAGAATTCCATAATTGAACTGTAATCATAACTATAAATATATAAATTGCATATAACATTATTTCGACCATGTCATTAACATTTTCGGACTGAATGCCTTTTCCTAAAATTGATAGGTAAAATTTTTGACCAGATAATATATCAAATATCCTAAAATTCCTGTGTATACAAATAAGTCATTTTATATCTGTTGCTTGACCAAACATCTGAACAATTTCAATAGATAACTTGAAAACAAAAGCATTAACAAACATTCTTTATAAACTATACTTTTTTATATACAGTAATGGTAAGAAAAAGCCCAAAACAAATAAAACAAGGTTTATATGGTATCTATTGGTCCTTATCATACCACAAAATGGAATTATAGAAATTTGGGGACGAAATGATATTGTGCTTGTATAACCAATACCTGTTACAGTTAAAATTCAAATAGAAGTTTGTACCAAAACAAAACACAGCGATAATATGAAAAATACTTTGTTTTCGTCCCGATTTTTTTCTAATAAAAAAATACAATATAAGAACTGGAATTATAAACACATACCCACTTATTGAACAAGATAAACTGTTATCGAGTCAACATATTTTCTCCTTTTACGAACTCATTACATATATTTGTCAGTCCGTTTTTCTATTGTTGATAACCTTAAAATTAAAAATTATCCATTGTTGATTCGATAATTTTTTTAAAATTTATTTATTCTACATATCATATTATAGCAATTCCATGTATTCGCTAAATGAAAATCTATCCAGAATCCTATTTTTTCGGCTGTCCCTGCGGTGTATGGTTCTGTGGACTTCCTGCGTTCTGGTTTCCTTTATTCTTCAACACAATATCCTCTGCCTTTACATACCAGTCCACATCTGCACCCGTATAAGTTTTTCGTGATACCGTATCGGCTACTGGATTGACAAGCTCCACAACTGCATTGTACGGAAATTCCCTTAACGGTACTTCTGGCGGTACAGACACGGGGATAATTCCACCATGCAGACTGCACTTCAAATCATAGATACGCTTTTTAAGCTGGGTACTCGGTGTCCCGTCCTCATTCTGTAAGAACACATCACGCACCGCTGTAAATTTTAATTCTCCAAATGTTTCTCTTTGTCAATAACAAAACCGTTTGATAATCTCATAATTTTTTCACTCCTTTACTTTTCTTCAACTGCTACAATATCATCAGCAACTAACACATAATCGGTATGTCCCATATCCCCGATTGCGTAACCTCTGCCATATAACTTCGGATTGACAAGTTTTACTTTCTGCTCACTTGAAATGCTTTTCGCCAGCCTGCACGGAATTTCTACCACAACATTTTCGCCTTTCTGTACGTCAGAATAAAGGTTATAGCTTCGTCTGGCTAAGACCCTGCGGTTATTTTTATCTCTTTCAAAGACTGGCTCACTTTCGCCTGCAAATTCAAGAGTTCCAAAAGACTGTGCCATATCTGGCACGACATATTTCATTTCCATATTGTTTTACCTCGTTTCTTTCTATTTTTGATAAATTTTTTGATTGTAATTTCTTATTCTGGCAGTTGGGAAATACCAGAATCCCCAGATAGTGAAGAGTAAAATCAATGCTTACGCACCTGACTATCCGTGTTCTCGCTGGTTGTAGGCAGACAAGCCAGAATAAGCGGAAGCCTGCCGTTTGACCGTTTCGGCGGAGAGCGTGATTTTCCTTTCCTCATACCGTTACCGCCTTATGATTTCTTCATTTTACGGCGTTTGTAGAAGATACCTGCCAGTCCAGTACCAGAGTCAAAGAAGTGCAACAGTCCGATAAAGGTTTGTGTTATCGCCCGTTTTGGGACTGTCGCTAGTCTGTTAGGCTTTCTGTGTCTGTGGTGTTTCGGGTTTCTCTGGTTCTTCTGGGACTTCGGTTTTTTCCTTAAAGGTAATCGTCTGTCCCTTATCCTCAATATCCTTATGCTCGGTAACTTTCTTCGGCTCGTCTGGATTGCTCAAATCATATAATTCTTCAAAAGTTACAAGCTGTTTGCCGTCAAGGGAAGTAGCGTCAAAGGTAAAGGCAACTTCCACTTTCATAGTTTCGCTGTCAGCGATAAACATATAATCACTTTCCACACGTTTTCCATTGATAAGAAGCTCTGCGTTTTCTTCTTTCAACATCTGCCAGCCCACAAGTTTGTACTGTGTACCGATTTCTAAGCCCTCTAAGGTTACGGTATCAATGATTGTAACGTCTTTTCCAGCTTCAAGTCTCTTTGTTGCCGTCCTTATCCGTAGCGGTAGTATGTATCTTGATGATACGTTCTGTGATAAGTACGGTCTGCCCGTCGTCCTCAATGTCTTTGTGTTCTGCAACTTTCACGGGTTCGTCTGGATTACTGAAATCATACAATTCTTCAAAGGTAACAAGGTTTCTTGCCACCTAAAGCAGACGCATTGAATGTATAGGAAATTTTCACTTTCATTTCTTCATCATCAGCGACAAAGGTATAATCGTTTTCTACACGTTTCCCGTCAATAAGAAGTTCTGCGTTTTCTTCCTTTAACATCTGCCAGCCTTTCAACTGATACTTTGTGCCTTTTGTAAGTCCGTCTAATTTGACCGTATCAACGATTGTAACCTCTTTTCCTGCAAGGATAGTCTTTTCGCCGTCTTTGCTGGTTGCTGTGGTATGGATTGTGATTTCTTTTTCGTATTCATCGGTTAAAGTCCCTAAATCAATCACAAGGTTATTTCTTGATACTACGATTTCAAAAGGTGGGATAAGTTCAAAGCCTTTGTTGCTATCGCAACGCATTTCTTCAATGATGTAGGTATCATAAAGTAACGCTCCTTTGTTGTCGTCTGGTTCAGATGTACCGAACCATACACCGTCCTCGCTAGTTTTTCCGGCATTGGTATTGACCTTGTGAGAAGCCCAGTCAGCAGAAGTGGAGAATTGCCCGTTATCATCAGTTACCACAACATGATTTTCGCCCGTTGTCTTGCTTGTGATTCTGAATGGAACACCTGCAAGTCGTTTGTGTGTGTACCTGCACCGATTTTTACACCCTCAATATCTCCACGCTTAATCTGATTATAGATAGAATGGGCTTCGTCGGTTAAGTCCACGATTTTTCCATTTTCTGTGATTGCAAAATCAATCGGTTTTGCACCGTCAGTTAAATAACCGTCGGGAGCTTCACTCTCAACGATACGGAATTTTCCATAAGGTAAGAGGTCAGAAGAAGTAGAAGCGATACCCTCAATATCGGTATTGATCTTTACTACTTCATTTTTCTTGTATAGCTTGCCCTCAACCAATACCGCATTATCATTTAAGGAAATGATGTCAAAAGCAGTATCTTTCAAAGTGGCACTTCCTTGTGGCTTTGTATCGCCCGTTTCTAAATCTCGTTTCTGAATTTTGACACCGCCTGTCTGATACGGCAAGGTCGCCGTCCTCGGTAATCTGTGTTAGGTATAAACCCTTAATCTGTTCGGACTTATCGCCAGCCTGCATATATGCACCGTCTAACAAGTAGCCGTTTGGAGCTTTCGTTTCCTCAACAGTTAGCGTTCCAAGTGGAAGAACCGCCTTACCGTCCTGCATATAGAAGCTGTCGCCAGATACCTTGTATGCGTCCGCTAATTTTGTGAGGTAGTGGGTTGTCCCGTTGCTGTCTGTTTCAGCGATTGTCTTTGTAACCCATGTACGAGTAGCTTCGGCAGGAGATTTCCTTTATTGTAGAAGCCAGCATAATACTTCCACGTAAATTCCGCACCTGCTAGAGAAGCGTTCCCTTGCGGATTGTCTTTCTGTGTTTCCATATCAATCTTGAAAAGCTCAATCAAAGTGTCCGTTACTTTCGGTGTATCAGATACGTTCAAAGTCGCTGTTTCGCCAGCTTTGATTGTCAATGGATAGATTGTTTTATCCACTTTATCTCCTGCTGGTGCGGATAATTCCTTGATATAGACTGTGCCAGCCGTTACCTCTGCAACATCTGTATTTCCGTTTTCATCAGTCGTAAGGGTGGCAAGCTGTTTCGTGCAGTCCTTATCAGAAAAGACACCGTATGTTGCACCAGCGATAGAGTAATTTCCGTTACCGTCTGTAATGCTGGTATTACTGGAAGTCTTTTTGAAGTTTCGCATTTCCGACATTTAACTTCGCCCAGAATTGCCCCAATTCCTGCCCCTCGCCAGAGTAGATATAACCGCCACATTCATAGCGTCCTTTATTCTCTTTGACAAAGGCTCTTGCACCAGCGAAAACTTCGTCCTGCGTAGCCTTTGGAATTTCATCATAAGAAGCTCGCACGTTATCACATTGCCAGCCAAGATGTACGCTCAATCTCTGCCAGACTACACATTGTTCCAACAGATAGATTTGCTTGTAGTTAAATTCCTTGTGAGCTTCGCCATACTGTTTGACATACTCTAAAGATAACGCCACATCTGAAATCTGGTCGGCACTCATACGGATGCTTGCGTCAGCTCTAGTCTTGTAACCATTCTTAAAATCTGTATTGATGTCAATACAATAGGCAGTTTTCGCCCTCGACTTTCATAGCCCTCATTGAATGTCAGAACCGATAGAACCGTCATTCATTACTTTTCAATGATACCGACACGCTCTGCACTTTCCGTCCAGTATTGCTTACTTTCTGCATGGACGGGTATAGTCGGTAAAGCAGTAACGACAGTTGCAAGAGCTAAAAAGCCCGTACACAATCGTTTCCATGTCTTTTTATAAATCTAATGCTCCTTTCATTTTGGGTATAAAATAGACGCTCATTTCTGAACGTCTACATTACTGAAAGGCTTGTCCTCTCACACATATTCTATTTTAATAGGTACAACAGTTGCCTTTCTCCTTGTATTTTCGTTGTTTTCATCACTTGCGTTATCTACAACCTCCATGACCTGCATCAAGCATGATAGAATAAGACATATAATCACCTCATTATTTTGTGCTTCTATATATTATATGATGTAAGTGTCAAAAGTATAAATTGCGTTTGTGCTCACTTCGCATAATTATACTTGATTTACACGCGAACACCAAAACGGAATAAAATGGTTCCTGAATACGCCATTTTATGGGAAAGTTAAGGTGTTCCTTTTCCCGAATTATAGACAGCAATGGGCAATCCGGTTACATCATCAGCATGATAGAATAAGACATATAATCACCTCATTATTTTGTGCTTCTATATATTATATGAAAGCGTGCGTTGCCTGTGAAACGTCAAAAAATGCCGGCTGCGATAATGCAGCCGACATTTCAAAAAGTTCTATTCATGTGAGTGTTTGTCAGTTTCAGAAGGGTCTGAATTCTCTTCATCCGCTTCTTCCTCTGTATCTGCTCTTTCAGGAAGATAAACATGTACCGTTTCTACGCGGTTCTTATCCAACTTCTCGACCACCAGACGAATTCCATCTTCAGTGACAACTTCATCACCCATTTGAGGTAAACGGTCCAGATGTTCGATGATCAGTCCTCCGAGAGAATCATAATCTTCAGAGTTAAGTTCTGTATGTAAGTGATCGTTCACATCATCCAGACTCATGGAACCTTCGATAATATATTCATGATCAGAAATCTCTTTGATCAGTTCATCTTCATTCTCATCATATTCATCATGAATCTCACCGACGATTTCTTCCGAATATCTTCCAAAGTGATGAGTCCTGCCATCTCACCGTACTCATCCGAACAATTGCAATATTAAAAGTAGAATCTCTCATCTCTACAAGAAGTTCAGAGATATCTTTGAACTCATAAGTGAAATGTGGTTTTCTTAAGAAATCCCGGATATTGAACGGTGTATCATGATCGTAAAGAAGCAGATCCTTCATGTTAATAATACCGACAACATTATCCTGTGTCTCTTCGTAAACAGGAAGTCTTGTGAATTTGTCTTCACGGAAAATATCAATCAATTCATCGAAGGTACTATTGACATCAGCAAATGTAACATGTACGCGAGGAACCATAATGTCTTTCGCCTTGGCATCGCCGAGATCGAATACGTTGTAGATCATCTCTTTTCATCAGACTCGATTACACCATCTTCATGGCTGACATCCACAATAGTACGAAGTTCTTCTTCTGTCATAGCTTTATTCGCCGCATCCGGATCTACGCGAAGAATCAGCATGATTCCGCGGGAAAACAAGTTAATGATGAAAATGACAGGAGTCATGACCGTCATGAAAAACTTGATGACCGGAATATAGCGAAGCGTAAGCTTCTCAGCGTTGATCGTTGCATAATTCTTCGGTGTAATCTCTCCAAATACAAGGATTGCCACTGTCAGAATCAGTGTAGCAATGCTGACCATGTATCCACCAAATGAATAGGCAAGGGTTGTAGCAAGAGAAGATGCTGAAACATTCACAATGTTATTACCAATCAGGATCGCACTGAGCATCTTCGCTGTGTGATTCTCTGTGATATCAAGAGCCAGAGCTGCCCGCTTGTTCCCACCGTCTGCGAGAGAGCGGAGTTTAATTTTATTCACTGACATCAGCGCAGTCTCGGTTGATGAAAAAAATGATGAAAACAATAGTAAAATTAACAGTATAATTAATAGGTACGTGTCACCTGCGTCCACTTTAAATATTCACTCCTTTGATTAAAAAATGTGCCTCCAAAGAGGCTTGGTTAATTTTAGATATACGCATTCATTATACATGGTTTATTAGTGTTTGGCAAGGCAATATACTTTACTTTATGAAGTGGGTGGTGTATGATGTTGATGACTGATAAGAATATTTAATACTATTATATAGAAGAAACGGAGTATAGATATGGAATTGTACAATAGATTGTGCACTATTACAAAACAGGAAAATGTAATGAAAGATGAGCCGATGAAGAAACATACAACATTTCGTATTGGTGGTCCGGCAGATTATTTCGTGACACCTGAATCAAAGGAAGAGATCCAGGCAATCGTTGAGTTATGCAAAAAAGAGGAAATCCCATATTCCGTGATCGGAAACGGAAGTAATCTTCTTGTTGGAGATAAGGGATATCGTGGTGTAATTCTTCAGATTTTTAAGAAAATGAATCAGATCAGGGTAGAAGAGAATAAGATTTATGCCGGAGCAGGCGCACTTCTGTCGAAGATTGCGGCGGCTGCACTGGCTGATTCATTAACCGGTTTTGAATTTGCAGCAGGGATTCCGGGAACATTAGGCGGAGCCGTCCGTATGAATGCGGGTGCATACGGTGGAGAGATGAAGCAGGTACTTGAGAGTGTGGAAGTGATGACAGCAGATGGAGAATTTCTCACGATCCCGGTAGAAGAGATGGGGCTTGCTTATCGGACAAGCGTGGTAGAACAGAAGAATTATATTGTTCTTGAAGCAGTGATTTCTCTTGAAAAAGGAAATCCGGAGAAGATCAAAGAAGTGATGGATGATCTGAAAGAAAAAAGAGTGACAAAGCAGCCATTAGAGTATGCAAGTGCAGGAAGTACATTTAAGCGTCCGGAAGGATATTTCGCAGGAAAACTGATTGAAGATGCAGGACTTCGCGGATTCAGGGTCGGAGATGCACAGGTATCTGAAAAGCATTGCGGTTTCGTGATCAACAGAGGGAATGCAAGCGCAGCAGAGGTTATGGAACTGATGCGTCAGGTAGAAGATAAAGTGGAAGAAAATTCAGGAGTCCGTCTGGAAGCGGAAGTAAGAAGAATAGGAGAGTTTTGATATGCGTTTTGTTATCGTAACAGGGATGTCAGGAGCGGGAAAATCAACAGCACTTAAGATGCTTGAGGATATGGGATATTTCTGTGTGGACAATCTGCCAATCTCAATGTTTCCTGGATTTGTGCAGATGATTGAGAATTCAGAAACTTCAATGAAGAAAGTGGCATTGGGAGTCGATGTGCGAAGCGGACAGGATATTTCTGGATTAGAGAAAGACCTTGAGCAAATGGACGAAAAGGGGATCAAATATGAGATTCTGTTTCTGGACGCAAAGGATTCTGTACTTGTAAAGCGATACAAAGAAACGAGAAGACAGCACCCTCTGAGCGGGTCGGGACGTGTGGATACCGGTATTGCGAAAGAACGTGAGAAGACCGCATTTTTGAAAATGAAGGCAACGTATATTCTTGATACAAGTAAGATGCTGACAAGAGAACTGAAGATTGAACTTGAGAAGATTTTTGTGAAAGGTGAGAGTTTTTGCAATCTCTATATCACAGTAATGTCCTTTGGTTTTAAATACGGAATTCCGCAGGACGCAGACCTTGTATTCGATGTGCGTTTTCTTCCGAATCCGTACTATATTGATACATTGAAAGAAAAAACAGGAAATGATCCGGAAGTCCAGGATTATGTCATGCAGAATGATAAGGGACCGATTTTCCTTGAAAAATTAAAAGACATGGTTGAATTTCTGATTCCAAATTATATTTTGGAGGGAAAAAACCAGCTTGTGATCGCAATTGGATGTACCGGCGGAAAGCATAGATCTGTAACGCTGGCGAATGCGTTATATCACACGCTTGAGACAGAGGAAAGTTATGGCGTCCGTATTGAACATCGTGATATTGGGAAGGATAGTATCACAAAGAGAAAGTAAAAGGTGGAAAATATGTCATTTTCTGGAAAAGTGAAGGAAGAGCTTGCAAGGAACATCAGTTCAGCCAGACATTGCCAGATTGCGGAACTGACGGCTTTTATTGGCATGTGCGGGACTGTTGTAATCAATAGTTTTGACCGGTGCAGTATCAAGATTCGTACAGAAAACATTTTAGTTGCAAGAAAGGTCTTTACATTAATAGAAAAAACATTTAATATAAGGAGTGATATTTCCGTTCGGAGGAATATAAAGAAGCAGACAGAGAACTATTCCGTTATCGTAAAAAAACATGAAGATGCGATACGTATCTTACAGGCTACGAAGATGATGGGGGAACAGCAGGAGAATGCGGAAGAGTTGCATGCCGTGAATCCGATGATTGTCCAACAGGTTTGTTGTCGAAGAGCATTTCTCCGCGGAACGTTTCAGGCGTCCGGATCTATGAGTGATCCGAACAAGGCATATCATTTTGAGATTGTCTGTTCCACAGAAGAGATGGCACATCAGATCTGTGACCTGATCTGCAGTTTTTCTATGGACGCAAAGATCGTGCTCAGAAAAAAGTCGTATGTTGTTTACCTGAAAGAAGGAGCACAAATAGTAGATATTTTGAATATCATGGAGGCACATGTCTCATTAATGGAACTTGAGAATGTAAGAATTCTCAAAGAGATGAGAAATTCTGTGAACAGAAAAGTGAATTGTGAAACTGCCAATATTAATAAGACAGTATCAGCAGCAGTGAAACAGCTGGAAGATATTACATATTTGAGAGATCAGATAGGATTTGAGAATATACCGAAAGGATTAGTCGAGGCTGCTCTTGCCCGTCTCGAGCATCCGGAAGCAACACTGAAGGAACTGGGAGAATCCCTGAATCCTCCGGTTGGAAAATCGGGTATCAACCACAGGCTGCGTAAGCTGAGTGAGATGGCAGACAAAGTTCGGCAAGAACAAGGAGGATTATTATGATTAAGACATCTGTTGTAGTGAAAGCGGACCCAGGGTTTGATGGACGGCCGATCGCCCTTCTCGTACAGGAAGCCAGCCAGTATGCAAGCAAAGTGTACATTCAGGTAGCCGAGAAGAACATCAATGCAAAGAGTATTATGGGTATGATGAGTCTGAATCTGATCGGAGGCGAGGAGATTACCGTTGTGACAGACGGCGAGGACGAGCAGAAAGCAGCTGAAGGCATTAAGACATTTTTTGCTAACGTATAATAACAATAAGATGGTAATTGAAGTCACAGAGAGATAACCAAGTGATTACAAATGAATATAGAGGGGCTGTACTTTGAAGAGGAGTACAGCCATCTTTTTCTATGGGGGAGAGTTTGCAGCTGATGTGAACACAAATGATTTTTGAATAAGGAGGTATTTGTTTATGAAAAGAATGCTATTTGTTTACAATCCGAATTCAGGAATGGGACTTCTGAAGCCGAAACTTTCAGATGTGATCGACACTTTTGTGAAGGGCGGATATGAGGTGACGGTTTATCCTACACAGAGAAGTCAGGATGCTGTAAGAAAAGTCAGTGAGTACACAGAAGAATATGATCTCGTGACATGTAGTGGCGGAGATGGTACATTGGATGAAGTCGTGACCGGTATGATGATGCGAGAAAATAAGACGCCGATCGGATATATTCCGGCCGGAACGACGAATGATTTTGCAAGTAGTCTGCATATTTCCAAGAATATGCTGGAGGCCGCAGATACAATTGTAACAGGAACACCATTTTCCTTTGATATCGGTCAGTTTAACGATGACTACTTCGTATATATTGCAGCCTTTGGCATTTTCACAGACGTGTCATATGAGACGAAGCAGAGCATGAAGAATATTCTTGGTCATATGGCTTATATTCTGGAAGGAACCAAGAGACTGTTCAATATTCCGTCTTATAAGATCAAAGTCATACATGACGGAGAGACGATTGAAGATGAGTTTATCTTTGGAATGGTGACAAATTCACGCTCTGTAGGAGGATTCAAAAGAATCACAGGAGAAAATGTTATTTTTGATGATGGTGTTTTTGAGGTGACACTCTTTAAAACACCAAAGAATCCAGTCGAGTTGAACGAACTGCTTGGGGCAATTGTGATGCGTCAGATTAATTCAGACAGAATATACTCCTTCAAGAGTGGTGAAGTCCGTTTTGAATCTGTTGAGGCAATTCCATGGACGCTGGATGGAGAGTACGGCGGTACTCATGAAGAAGTTGTAATTAAAAATAAAAATCAGGCACTTCAGATTATGGTTAAGGAAGAAGCCGTAGAAGATCTGAGTGAACAGTTGGTGGAAGCAGAGGAAGTCTGAACACATAATCTGAAATATTTTCAGTGATATTTTAGAAAATCACCCCTTTTTTGAATTTTAGGTTTATTGAACAATCGCGGAAAACCGCGTAAAATCAAGAAAAAACGGCAGTTTGAAAGAATAATAAAAATTTTTTTAAAAAAATTAAAAAAAGGGGTTGCATTTTCTGAAAGCCTGGTATATAATAACTATTGTCTTGTGGCGGTAACAAAAAAGACACAGACGAAAATAAATAAGGCTCCGTGGTCAAGCGGTCAAGACGCTAGCCTCTCACGCTGGAATCAGGGGTTCGATTCCCCTCGGAGTCACTGAAAAAAGCTCGTATTTACGAGCTTTTTTTGTGCTTTGAAAATCTTTTAGTAAATCACGAATCAGAAATACAGAGTTAGCAAAAGGAGAAAAGTGCGGTTATACCGAATAAATAATTATTGGTTATATTGTACAAAAATAAGAACAATCCACAGAGGGCAGAAGAAACCCTTGTGAAAATGTTAACGATAATTGTAACTACGTACTGTTTTTTATGCAAAACATAAGATTGTCATTTATAAATTAATACGCTATAATATAGAAGAATTCTAAATAAATAATTCCTGATGGTTTTCACGGGCGTCAGGATCTTTAAGAATTGGAGGAAAGAAATATGTTAGTATCAGCTACAGAAATGCTTCAGAAAGCAAAAGCAGGCCACTACGCAGTAGGACAGTTCAATATCAACAATCTTGAGTGGACAAAGGCTATTCTTACAACAGCACAGGAACTCAACTCACCAGTTATCCTTGGTGTATCTGAGGGTGCAGGAAAGTACATGACAGGATATAAGACTGTTGTAGGTATGGTAAACGGAATGATGGAAGAACTTGGAATCACAGTTCCGGTTGCTCTTCACCTTGACCACGGCAGCTATGAAGGATGCCTGAAATGTGTAGAAGCAGGATTTTCATCTATCATGTTTGACGGATCTCATTATCCGATCGAAGAGAATGTTGAGAAGACAAAAGAACTCGTTAAGATCGCTCATGACAAAGGAATGTCAATCGAGGCAGAAGTTGGATCCATCGGTGGAGAAGAAGATGGAGTTATCGGAAGAGGCGAGTGTGCTGATCCGGAAGAGTGTAAGAGAGTAGCTGATCTGGGAATCGATTTCCTGGCAGCAGGTATCGGTAACATTCATGGTAAATATCCGGCAAACTGGGAAGGATTAAGCTTTGAGACTCTGGATGCTATTCAGCAGCGTACAGGAGCAATGCCGCTCGTACTTCACGGTGGTACAGGTATCCCGGAAGATATGATCAAGAAAGCAATCTCTCTTGGAGTTGCTAAGATCAACGTTAATACAGAGTGTCAGCTTTCTTTTCGCAGATGCTACACGTAAGTATGTTGAAGAAGGAAAAGATCTTGAGGGTAAAGGATTTGACCCACGTAAACTTCTCAAACCAGGTGCAGACGCAATCATGGAAACAGTAAAAGAGAAGATGGAGTTATTCGGATCTGTCGGAAAAGCCTGAGAAGAACTTTTTTAAAAAAGCACTTGCGTTTTAAAGCAAGTTGAGGTATACTGACTCACGTAGACAGAACAAGGGCGTTCCAATTATAATTGGAGTGCCCTTTTTTTATCGCTTGGATGACAAGGTAGATGTCGCAAGCGATGAAGGCACATTCTTTGTTATCCCTTGGGAAATGATCCGCATGATTGAATCAGATTGAATTTAATGAAATTAGATTTCATCCGACTGGATCAGACGGATGATTTCCTGAGAGGTGATCTATCAAAAGGGTTCCCGTAGTGAAATCGAGTTATTGCTCATTGCAGTGGGCGGTAATCGGAGGATTAAGAGAAAAGGAAGGTATAGGGTATGAGCACAGAATTATTCAATGTAGCTGACATCTTTGGAGAGAACGTATTTAACGATACTGTTATGCAGGAGCGTCTGCCAAAGAAAGTTTACAAGAATCTGAGAAAGACAATTGAAGAAGGAAAAGATCTGGATCTCGAGACAGCAGATGTTATTGCTCACGAGATGAAAGAATGGGCAATTGAAAAAGGAGCGACTCACTATACACACTGGTTCCTGCCACTTACAGGAGTTACAGCAGAGAAGCATGATTCCTTTATCTCAGCTCCACTTCCGAGCGGAAAGGTTCTGATGACTTTCTCAGGAAAGGAATTGATCAAGGGTGAGCCAGATGCATCTTCATTCCCGTCAGGAGGACTGAGAGCAACCTTTGAGGCGAGAGGATATACAGCATGGGATTGTACTTCACCGGCATTTGTAAGACAGGACGCAGGCGGAGCTACACTTTGTATCCCGACAGCATTCTGCTCCTACACAGGAGAGGCACTGGATCAGAAGACACCGCTGCTTCGTTCTATGGAAGCTATCAATAAAGAAGCATTAAGACTTCTTCGTTTATTTGGAAATACAACATCTAAGAAGGTTACTCCATCTGTTGGAGCAGAGCAGGAGTACTTCCTTGTAGATGCAGAGAAGTTTGAAGAAAGAAAAGACCTGATCTACACAGGACGTACACTTTTTGGAGCAATGCCTCCGAAAGGACAGGAGCTTGACGATCATTACTTCGGAACAATCCGTCAGAGAATCGCATCTTTCATGAGAGATGTAAATATCCAGCTTTGGAAGGTGGGTGTTCCGTCAAAGACACAGCATAACGAGGTTGCACCGGCACAGCATGAGCTGGCTCCGATTTATACAGAAGCTAATATCGCTGTAGATCAGAATCAGCTGACAATGCAGACATTGAAGAGAGTAGCTTGTCAGCATGGGCTGAAATGTCTGCTTCACGAGAAACCGTTCGCAGGAGTTAACGGATCCGGTAAGCACAACAACTGGTCGATTACTACAGATGATGGAATCAATCTTCTCGAACCAGGTAAGACACCTCATGAGAATACACAGTTCCTTCTTGTACTTGCCTGCATTATGAAAGCGGTTAATGTACATGCAGATCTGCTTAGAGAATCCGCAGCAGATCCGGGAAATGACCACAGACTTGGAGCAAACGAGGCACCTCCGGCAATTATCTCTATCTTCCTTGGAGAGCAGCTTGAGGATGTTGTTGAGCAGCTGATCAGCACAGGAGAAGCTACACACAGTTTAAAAGGTGGAAAGCTGGAAACAGGTGTAAGTACACTTCCTGACCTGTTCAAAGATGCAACAGACAGAAACAGAACATCACCGTTTGCATTTACAGGAAATAAGTTCGAGTTCCGTATGGTTGGATCAAGAGATTCTATTGCAAACCCGAATATCGTACTGAACACAATTGTTGCGGAAGCATTTGCAGATGCATGTGATATTCTTGAGAAAGCAGATGACTTTGATCTTGCAGTACATGATCTGATCAAAGAATACCTGACAGAGAACCAGAGAATCATCTTCAACGGAAACGGATACTCTGACGCGTGGGTTGCAGAGGCTGAGAGAAGAGGACTTCCGAACATTAAGTCTATGGTTGAAGCAATTCCGGCAATCACAACAGAGAAGGCTGTAGAATTGTTTGAGAGATTTAATGTATTCACAAAAGCAGAGCTTGAGTCTCGTGCAGAGATTCAGTATGAGGCATATGCTAAGGCAATCAATATTGAAGCTCGTACTATGATCGATATGGCAAGCAAACAGTTCCTGCCGGCATTTATCAAGTATACAAAGACACTGGCAGATACAATTAATGCTGTGAAGGCAGCAGGTGTTGATGCGACAGTTCAGACAGAGGCACTTAAGGAAGTAAGTGCTCTGATGGCTGAGACAAAGGCAGCGCTTGATAGGCTTGTAAAAGTGACAGGTGAGGCAGCAGCAAAAGAAGAAGGCGAAGTACAGGCTACATACTATCATACAGAGGTTGTTCCGGCTATGGATGCACTCCGTGCACCGGTTGACAAACTTGAGATGATCGTGGATAAAGAAGCCTGGCCAATGCCATCTTACGGAGACCTGATCTTCGAGGTATAAAATTGTATTACAGAAAAGTAATTTGAAGTAAATGATTGGAAGTCATTATTCGGATAAAGAGTCTGGATAATGGCTTCTTTTGCTCTGAAAATCGGGCGAAAGCATGCATGACTCTTGCATGCAAGAGAGCAAAAAATGTTGTATAATAAGAATTGGTTCGTGTAGTTTGAGCGTGTTCTGCACGAATGAGAAAAAGAAAGAGTGGAATAAAAATGCAGTCAGAAGCAGAACTTAGAAGTTTATTATCAAGAATAGATCACCGGGGATATCCGGCTTATAAAGATACAAAAGGACAGTACCGATTTCCGGGATATGTTTTATCGATCGATCACGTACAGGGAGATCCGTTTGCGTCACCGTCAAAGGTAAGTGTACTGGTGAGTGGGAAGACAGCAGGATTCCCACAGGAATTATATTGTGGAAAATATCAGAGAATTGCACTTCAGGACGAATTGCTGCGCCAGTTTGGAAGAAGGGCAGAGAGGTTTGCATTCAAGGCGAAAGGTTCAGGTAAGAGCGGACTGATCTCTGTCAGCAGATGCGGACAGGAAGTTTTGGAGAGAACAGCGTGTCAGATTCAGCCGGAGAACGGGAATATCCTTCTTAGAATGGAAATCGGATTTCCGGCAAATGGACGAACAATCAATGCGAGAGAGTTAGAGAAGATTTTATTTGATTTTGTTCCGGAGTGTGTAAAGGCATCCCTGTTTTACAAGAATCTGGATGCAAAAGAGATTGAGAAGAATCGTAGATCTTGCAGAAGATCAGGAGTATATCCGTAAAGAACTTCCGAAACGTGGTTTGTGTGCTTTCGTGGCAAACGGAAGTGTACTGCCAAGGGAATCCGGAATTTCATCCAGGCCGATGCGTGACGGAATCGCCTTCCAGTCTCCGAAGGAACAGGAAGTGACACTGGAACTTCCACATAAAGGAAAGATTACCGGTATGGGAATCCGTAAGGGGATTACTTTGATCGTCGGCGGAGGTTATCACGGAAAATCAACACTTTTGAAAGCTCTGGAGCTTGGAGTGTACAATCACATCGCAGGGGATGGAAGAGAGTATGTGATCACAGATGCGACAGCAGTGAAATTGCGCGCGGAGGATGGAAGAAGTATCCAAAAGACAGACATTTCCATGTTCATCAACGATCTTCCGAACGGAAAAGATACGACGTCATTCTGTACGGAAGATGCAAGTGGAAGTACTTCACAGGCAGCAAATGTGATTGAAGGAATTGAGGCCGGGAACATCCCTGTTCCTGATTGATGAAGATACGAGTGCAACGAACTTTATGATCCGTGATGAGCTGATGCAGCGCGTGATCCACAGAGAGATGGAACCGATCACACCATTTATTGAAAGAATCAGGGAATTGTATGAAAATTATGGAATCTCGACAGTGATCGTTGCGGGAAGTTCGGGAGCTTATTTCCATATCGCAGACAGTATTATCCAGATGGATCGTTATGTTCCGAAAGATATTACAGTACTGGCGAAAAAAGAAGCAGAGAACTTCCCGCAGATCAGCGTGCCGGAGCAGCTAGCAAAAAAGCCGGCTTATGACAGAGTGCCGCGACCGGATAAAGCATTTCGCGGAAATGACAGGATCAAGATGAAGACGATGGGGAAAGAATCTGTGATGATCAACCGGGATACGATCGATCTGAGGTATTTGGAACAGATCACGGATAGCGAACAGGTGGCAGCACTTGGATACTGTGTACGATATGCACAGAAACATTTGATTGACGGAAAGAAGAATCTGATTCAGATTGTAGATGAGTTGGAAGAAGTGATGCAGAATAAATCGCTGGCGGAATTATGCGAGAGTACATCCAGTGTATCCTGTATGGCAGTGCCGAGAAGACAGGAAATATTTGCATGTTTTGACAGATATAGAGCACTTAGGTTAGTATGATATAGGAGTTGATAATATGAAATTAGAGAATGGAAGACCAGAAAACACAGAAGGAAGATTAGAAAAGGAAATCAGGGTATATGATTTCCTCGACAAGCTTGGTGTGGAATACCAGAGAGTAGACCATGAGGCGGCAATGACGATGGAAGCCTGTGAAGAGATCGATAGAACACTTGGAGATGGAACCGCAATCTGCAAGAACTTGTTCCTTTGCAATCGACAGGAAACAGACTTTTATCTGCTTCTGATGCCGGGTGACAAGCCATTCAAGACAAAGAATCTGTCGGCACAGATAGGCTCTGCCAGACTTTCCTTTGCAAAACCGGAGTATATGGAGAAGTATCTGGATATTACACCGGGATCTGTCAGCGTTATGGGACTTATGAATGATACAGAGGGGAAAGTGCAGCTTCTGATCGATGAGGATATAATGAAAGATCCGTATTTTGGCTGTCATCCGTGCATCAACACATCCAGCTTGAAGATTCGTACATCTGATTTGATCGCAAAGATCATTCCGGCGCTGAAGCATGCACCGAAGATGGTGAAACTTCCGGGAGCGGAGAAGCAACAGTAACTATTAATCGACACTAGGTCCATTTCCTGTTGGTTGTATATTTTTCGTGAATTTGCTATAATCTATATGTTGATATGATACAAGGATCAAAAGCTCATGCGTTTCTTGCTTGCATGAAAAAGCATGACTTATTGACCCGCAAAACACCGAAAAGTAGCCATTTTTTGTAGAAAAAATGAGCGGATTTGAGGTGTTTTAGGATTGCGAGAGCATGAAATGCGAAGCAATCCGTGTATCATAGGGGTCAAAATACCTTTTGACCCCAACATCTTGATATATGAAGAGCAGGTATCATTTTCAGGATTAATGCGGAGAAGATAAAAAGGAGGACTAGCGTGTCTGAAGAAAATAAAGTGATAGATGAAGTGAATACATCAGAAGTAGTCGAGCAGCCGGTGGATGCGGAGGAGATTCCGCCAGTGAAGACAGAGGCGATACCACCGGTGAATACGGAACCAACACATCCTGTACAGCCACCGGTAGAACCGGCGCAGAAGCTGGAAGATTATTACAAAGAGACTGCGGAGGATCGTGCAGCTGAGGAAGAGTACGAGCAGGCGGTTAAAGATCCGCAGAACCGGAAGGAAAAGATCGATCAGATCAAGAGTATTTTCCACCGCAGTGGGGAGAAGAAATTTTCCAGAGAAGAAGTGATTCTTTCTAAGATTCGACCGGAGGATATGCTGGAATATCTGACGTTGGAACAGCGCAGACTGGAATGCTTACAGAAAGCGAGACAGAGCCGGAATGAGAAGCTTCTCAAGGTGCTTCAGCTTGCGGCGATACTTGCAGCAATTGTAGCAGTTGTCGCTTTACTGAAGGATAATCCGGTCGTTCTTGTGAACATTCTGTATATGCTTGGTATTGTAGCAGCAATCTGGATCTGGAAGAATCCGGGAAAGAAGTAAATTTACTGTAATGAGGTGACGATATGAAATTTTTTCATTTATCAGACCTGCATATAGGAAAGCAATTACATCACTATAACCTCCGGGAGGATCAGGAACATATCCTTGCGGAGGTTCTTTCATATGCAGAGTCTATACATCCGGATGCAATTGTTATCGCTGGAGATATCTATGATAAATCCGTGCCATCAGCAGAAGCCGTCAGCTTGTTTGATGAATTTCTGACAGCTCTGGCAAAGATTGAACCGGCGATTCCGGTTTTTATCATATCGGGGAATCATGATTCGGCACAGCGGCTTGATTATGCCAGCCGTTTGCTTGGAAGTCATCAGATTTATATTGCGGGGCAGGCACCGGAGGAAGAAGCAGATCGTCTGAAAAAGATTACTTTGACGGATGAATTTGGAGAAGTGGATTTTCTGGCTGCTTCCGTTTTTAAAACCGGGATATGTACGCAAGATCTTTGGCGGAGAGGTGCCGGAAAGTTATACGGCAGCTGTGCAGGGAATTCTGGAGAGGGAGAAGATTGATTTTTCCAGAAGAAATGTACTGGTCTCCCATCAGTTTTATACAGGGAAGGGGGAGACTCCAACAACGTGTGAATCAGAAGTATTATCTGTCGGAGGCATTGATAATGTAGATATTTCCGCAGTACAGGAGTTTGACTATGTGGCTCTTGGTCATTTACATGGAGCACAGAGAGTCGGACAGGAGAAGATCCGTTACTGCGGAACATTGTTGAAATATTCAGTCAGTGAAGCAAATCAGAAGAAGACACTTCATGTAGTTGAACTGAAAGAAAAGGGGAGCGAGGCGGAGATTCAGAAACTGCCGCTGCATCCGCTTCGTGATGTACGGAAACTTCGTGGAACGCTGGAAGAGATCCTTGAAGCGGAGGACGGAACCGGGAGCGAAGATTATGTCAGTGTGACGCTGACAGATGAGGTTGATCCGTACAAACCGAAGGAGCAGCTGGAAAGAAAGTTCCATCATATCCTCGAAGTGCGAATGGATAATGAAAGGACGAGACAGAAGCTGGAATTTTCTGAAGAACAGATACGGATCGGTACTCCGTTTGAAACATTTTGTGATTTCTACAAAGAGATGCAGGGGCAGGAAATGTCTGAGCAGGAACAAAAGATCTTAAGAGAGATTATAAGTGAAATGAAAGGGGAAGACGTATGAGACCGGTGAGATTGACGATGTCCGCATTCGGATCTTATGCGGGCGTCCAGGAGATAGATTTTACAAAGATTCACAGCGGATTATTTCTGATCACCGGAGATACAGGTGCAGGAAAAACAACTATCTTTGATGCAATCATGTATGCACTGTATGACCGGACGAGTGGCGGACGCAGAGATGGAAATATGATGCGCAGCCAGTATGCATCAGAAGACACAGACACTTATGTTGAATATGTGTTTTCTTATCGGGGACAGGAATATACCGTGCGCCGTAATCCGGAATATCTCCGGGTCGGGAAGAGAAGAAAAGCAGATGGAAGCCTCCGGTATGTGAAAGAGACAGCGAAGGTAAGTCTCCTTCTTCCGGACGGAAGAGAATATCAGGGGAAGAAGCGAGAGACAGACCAAAAGATTCAGGAAATCATTGGTCTTGATGCGGGACAGTTTACACAGATTGCCATGATCGCGCAGGGAGATTTCTTAAAGCTTCTTCATGCAGAATCGAAAGAACGTAAAAAGATCTTCTCGCAGATTTTCCAGACACAGATCTACTGGCGGATTCAGGAAGCGCTGAAAGAAAAAGGAAAAGATCTGTATATTGCGCTGAAGGAAAGTGAATCAGACATTCGGCGTGAGATGGAGCGTGTGGAACCAGAGAATACAGAGCAGCAGGATCTGGCAGACCAGTGGAAAGAACTCTGTGAGTTATCCATGCCGGAAGGGGAAAAGGTTCTGGAGGCTGTGAAAAACTTTCTCGAATATGAAGAAAGTTGTGGAAAAGTCTTAAAGAAAGAATCAGAGGAACTTAAGAAACAGTCAGAAACACTTCGAATGCTGATTCAGAAGAAAGCAGAGAAAAATAAGATATTTGACCGTTTGGAAATGGAAGAGAAGCAGCTGAGTATTCTTAATGCAAAACAGGAAGAGATGGAAACCTGTCGGGTTCAGGCAGTGCTTGGACACCGGGCAGAGCAGGCGAGACATCTGGAAGTGCAGGCTCTTCGAACAGCGAAATCCGTGAGGCAGATACAGGGAGAAATCGAGCAGATTACTGTATGGCAGAAGGAACAGGAAAAGGAACTTTCTGAGGTTAAAGAAAAAGCGGAAGAATTGGAAGAAGTTTTTGCAAAGGAAGAACCGGAAATGCTGAAAAAAATTTCACAGTTATCGGATCTCCTTCCACATTACGCAAATGTGCGTAAGTATTCGAAAGAATATGAAAATCAGACAGGGGCAATGCAGCGTTGTATACAGAATTGTCAGGAAGCATCAGCTCAGTATGAGGAAGCATATGCGAAATTCTTTCAGGAGCAGGCGGGAATCCTGGCAAAGGAATTACAGGAAGGCACGCCGTGTCCGGTCTGCGGATCAGTAGAACATCCGCATCCGGCAAAGATTTCCGGAGAAGCACCGGATAAAGAGACGGTAGAGAAACTGAAGCAAAGACGTGATCTGCTGGAACAAAAAAGAATACAGCAGCAGGAAAAGTTTCAGATATGTAAAGCACAGCTTGAATCAGAACAACGTATTCTCGGAGATAATCCTGTGAAAGAAGAGCAGGTGAAAGAAGAGCTTCAGAAGATGCAGGTTGAACTGGATCGGAAGAAGAATGAAACAAAGCAGGCACAGGAACAGTGCCGTAAGATGACGGAGGAAAGCAGACGTCAGGCAGGAAAACTGGAGGGACTTCGAAGTCAGAAAACAGAACTTGAGAAGCGTTTTGTAAAAGAGCAGGAAGAGTTCCGAGAGGAGATCAGCCGACAGGAATTTACTTCACAGGAAGAATTCCGTGAGGCGAAACAGTGGATCGAAGGGTGGCGGGAGAAAGACAAAGAAGTGAAAGAACATGACCGCCAGCTGTTAGAGAAAAAGGCAAAGATCGAGACGCTGAAGGAACAGACTGCAGGCGAAAAGCGGGAAGATCCGCAGCAGGAGATGGAAAAGCGAAAGGAAGTAGAACATCTGTTGAAAGAAAAACAGGATCATCAGATGCAGCTTCACAGCAGATGGACAGGTAACCAGAATGCGTACAAGAATCTGAAACAATATTTTTCTTCGCAGGAAGCTCTGCGAAAAGAATATGAGGTACTTTCCAACCTGAGCAAGACTGCAAATGGCAATTTGAGCGGCAGTGTGAAACTTGATTTTGAGACGTATGTACAGCGGACTTATTTCCGGCAGATCATTCAGGCGGCAAACCGCAGGCTGGCGCGGATGACATCGAATGAATTTATTTTACAGTGCAGGGAGATTCAGGATTTGAGTAGTCAGGGACAGGCCGGACTTGATCTGGATGTCTATGATCTGGTGACAGATTCTGTCAGAGATGTGAAGTCTCTCTTTCAGGAGGAGAATCCTTCATGGCAGCCTTATCAATGGCATTGGGACTTGCAGATATTATCCAGAATACGGCGGGAGCTGTAAGTCTGGAGACGATGTTTGTAGATGAAGGATTCGGATCTCTGGATGATGCATCAAGAGACCGTGCAATTCAGATTCTCAAAGAACTTGCAGGAGAGAAAGGACTGGTTGGAATCATTTCCCATGTAAATGAATTGAAAGAGCAGATTGACTGGAAATTAAATATTACAAAGATGGAGCATGGAAGTCAGGCAAAATGGGAAATCTAAAAGCATAAGGCAATAATAGGGACAGCTACGAAGAAGGACAGAATACAGGCAGGTGCGGAAAATGAAACAAAATGGAATGAGAGAAAGAAAAGGAAGGATTTCAAGATACGGAAGAAGGATGTTGGCAGTTCTGCTCAGCGCAGGGATGCTGCTGACAGGGACTCTTCCGGTATTCGGAACAGAAAATACGGAGGAAACGGCACGCCCACATCAGCTTTATTGCACAGTACTTGGAGACAGTATTGCGAAAGGTTACACTTGCGATAAATCCTGGATGGAGAATTATGGAAGTCTGGCAGCAAAGGAAATAGCATATAGCGAAGGGTGCAGATATATTTATCACAATTATGCAAGAACAGGTCTTGATACAGCAGGATTGAACGAAAAGTATTTGTCAAAGCAGGATGTGCAGACGAATTTGGCAAAAGCAGATGTTATTTTTATAACAATTGGTTCGAACGACCTGCTCAACGAATGTAAGCGTGTGGTCCAGGAAATCCTGAAGACAGATACAAAATTTAAAAGTGCGGATGAAGCACTGGCATCCTTGAAAAGTTCTGTAAAGAAGAATCCGCTTCTTGTGCTGAGTGCGATCAACGCGTTGAATAACTGGGATTATAATTCCTTTGAAAAAGAATGGATTCAGATGATGAAGACTGTAAATTCATTGAAAAAAGATGACGCGAAAGTGATCGTGACTACAATTTATAATCCGGCAGGCAATATGAAACTTCCGTCTACGCTGAATAAAATTGTAGAAGATATTATTGAAAATATGAACGCGATCATTGAAAAACGGGCGGGAAAATACGATTATGAAATTGCGGATGTGTATCAGTCATCTGTGATATCACATCTGCAGAAAGATGGAGTACATCCGGATTCACAGGGGCAGCAGATCATTGCAGATCTGGTTTGTAAGGAATACGAAAAGTAAAAAAGAAGCATTCTTTGTGTTGGTTCTTATATGGAACAATGCAGAGAATGCTTTGTTGTATATTAGGAAAGGACTTTCCTAATATACAACAAACGCTCCGCTCAGGATGCGCACTGCGGCGTACAAGGTAGGTGTCGCAAGCGACCGCCGCAGGCGCAAGAATGTGCCGAGGCACATTCTTTGTTCTTTTTACAAGAAATAGAACTGTCACATTTATAACACAAAACATTCACAGAATCCTGATACTTTTGAAAGGTCAAAAATCTCGGTTTGTCTGCATAGATATAGACTGGAAGAAATATAGGGAGGTAAGACTTTGATAGAAGTAAAGAATCTTGTGAAGAAGTATGGAAATCATACAGCAGTAGATCATTTAAACTTCACAATAGAGGAAGGGCATGTCTACGGCTTTCTTGGACCGAATGGGGCGGGAAAATCAACAACGATGAATATTATGACAGGATACCTCGGTGCTACCGAAGGAGAAGTACTGATTAATGGACATGATATTCTGAAAGAGCCGGAGGAGGCGAAAAAGCAGATTGGTTATCTGCCGGAATTGCCACCGTTGTATATGGAGATGACAGTTCGTGAATATCTGGAGTTTGTAGCGGAGTTGAAAGGAATCGCTAAGAAGAAAAGAGGAGAGTCTATCAATGAAGTAGAGAAGATGGTGAAAATCTGGGAAGTGGAAAACCGTCTGATCAAGAATTTGTCAAAAGGATACCGTCAGAGAGTCGGACTGGCACAGGCAGTGCTTGGATTTCCGGAGATCATTATTCTTGATGAACCAAGTGTCGGACTTGATCCAAAACAGATCATAGAGATCCGTGAACTGATCCGTCAGCTTGCGAAGAAACATACAGTGATCCTGAGTTCTCATATTTTGGCGGAAGTCCGTGAAGTCTGCGATTATATTTTGATCATTTCCAAAGGAAAACTGGTTGCAAGTGACACACCGGAGAACCTGGAACGGAATCTGGGAGATTCTGATCTGATTGAGATCGAGACGAAAGCAGATCCGGATGAAGTTCGAAGAATTCTTGAGACAGTAGATGGAATTCGAAGCATTTCTACAAAGCATCTGGAAAATGGAATCACATGGGCTCAGATTCAGGAAAAGAAAAATACAGATATACGTGAAGAAAGTATTTCAGGCATTTGCACAGAATCATCAGCCGCTGCTGAAACTGAATCCGTTGCAGGTAAGTCTTGAAGATGTCTTTATGGAACTGACGCAGAGCGACAGGGCAGCAGAAGAATATGCAGAAAAGGCGAAGAAGAAGGAAACGGAGGACATGAAAGATGCTGGCGATTTATAAAAGAGAAGTACGCTCCTATTTTCAGTCTATGGTGGGATGCGCGTTTGTTGCATTTCTTATTGCATTTACAGGAATCTACTTTATGGCATATAACCTGACAGCCGGATATCCATACTTTTCCTATACGCTTTCAGGTACACTGATCGTATTTATCGTAGGGATTCCGCTGATCACGATGCGCAGTTTTTCAGAAGAGCGTAAAAATAAGACAGATCAGCTGCTTCTGACAGCTCCGGTCAGTCTGTGGAAGGTTGTGCTTGGAAAATATCTTGCAATGGTAACGGTAATTGGAATTCCGAATGTGATCTTCTGTGCGTTCCCATTAATCATTAAGGCACAGGGAACTGCATATCTGAAAGTAGATTATATATCCATCGGGGTATTCTTCCTGTTGGGCTGTGTATATGCGGCAATCGGCATGTTCCTGTCTGCTCTGACGGAAAGTCAGATGATCGCATTTATCAGTACATTTGGTATTCTGCTTATCTTGTATCTTTGGAATGGAATTCTTTCCATGCTTCCAAGCAGTGCAGTCAGCGGATTGGTCGGTGTGATTATTATTCTGACTCTGATTGTTGTTTATATTTATCAGATGACAGGAAATATAGTGATTGCCGGTGTGATCGAAGCAGTTGGTGTGATCGCCGGTGTGGTTGTGTACTTTGTGAAATCAAGTCTTTATGAAAACCTGCTGACAAAGATGCTTGGAAGACTGGCACTTGCAGATGTATTTACGGATATCACTTCGAACAGTATTGTAGATATAACAGGAATCGCGCTGTATCTTTCACTGATCGTAGTCTTTGTGTTCCTGACAGTACAAGCAATCCAGAAGAGACGTTGGAATTAGGAGGGCATGAAAGTGGATAGAAGAAAGAAAACAACAGGAAAGATCAAAGGGATGTTCCACACCTCCGGTACAAAGCACGGATCTTACAGTGTGGGGCTGACAGTACTTGTAATCGCAATTGTTATTGTGTTCAATCTGGTGATCGGACAGATTCCGGAAGCTTATCGCAATCTGGATATGAGCAGTACAAAGATTTATGAAATTTCAGATACAACAAAGGATCTGCTGAGCGGATTGAATGATAAAGTCGATATGAAAGTTCTTGCGGTAAGGAAAGACACGGATGACAGGATTAAGACATTTATCAGTAAATATGCAGCACTTTCAGATAAGATTAATGTTGAGTGGATCGATCCGGTTCTGCATCCGTCAGCTCTGACAGAGTATAATGCATCCGAAAATACAATCGTTGTATCTTGTGAAGCAACAGGAAAGACAACAACTATTTCTTTTGACAAGATTCTTGTTATGGATATGTCTTCCTATTATTATTCAGGAAATGCATCTTATTCAGAATTTGACGGAGATGGCCAGTTGACAAGTGCGGTGAATTATGTGACAAGTGATGTGCAGAAGACAATCTATAAAGTAAGCGGGCATGGAGAGGCGGAACTGTCATCTACAGTTACAGATTTGATGAGTAAAAATAATTACACGCTGACAGAGCTGAACCTTCTGATGGCAGATTCCATTCCGAATGATTGTGATCTTCTGCTTATGAATGCACCGACGAATGACTTTTCAGAAAATGAAGTGACACTTCTGACAAATTATCTGGCAGCAGGCGGAAAAGTGATGTGTCTGCTTGGGGATACCTCTCTGACGGATTTTCCAAATCTGGCAAGTGTGCTGAAGGTGTATGGAATTGAAGGTGCAGATGGTTATATTGCGGATCCGACAAGATGTTATCAGAACCAGCCATATTATATCTTCCCACAGTTGAATGTATCCGGTGATCTTGCGAACGGAATCAGTTCTCAGATGGTACTTTTGACGAATACACATGGAATGACATTGACAGATCCGACACGAGATACGATAACAACAAGTGCATTTATGGAGACATCGGAAAATGGATACGCAGTAACAGAGTCCGAACAGAAACAGGGGACGTATGAACTTGGAGTTGTTGCGACAGAGACAATTTCTTCGGGAGATGATTCTGAGGAAAGCAGTACAACAGAAGCCCGTCTGACTGTGATCTCCGCAGGAAGTCTGATCGACAAGAATATTACAGATGCATTTTCACAACTTGAGAATGCACAGATCTTTATGAATGCAGTAAGTGCAAACTTTGACGGAGTGCAGAATCTTTCTATTGAGGCAAAGAGTCTTGGAACAGAGTATAATACGATACAGCATGCCGGTCTGTTCAGCCTTCTTGTAATCTTTGGAATCCCGGCAGTGATTCTGATTGCCGGATTCAGCGTATGGTTCAGAAGAAGAAAAGCTTAAGGAGGAAGAAATCAGAATGAAGAAAAAGAAAGGACCATTGATTTTAATCTGTGTTCTGGTGTTGCTCCTGATCCTCTATTTTGTCTTAAGCACATGGAATAAGAAGCAGGATTCCAAGGAAGAAGAAACGGTGAAAGTGACAGACCTGAAGACCTCAAAGATTACCGGAGTGAAATATGACTTAGGAACAGGTGAAATGAATTTTGAGAAAGATGGAGATACCTGGTACTATACTGCAGATAAAGATTTTCCATTGCGTCAGAGTTATCCGAAGACAGTAGCGGATGCTATGGGACAGTTGAATGCGGATCGAGAACTTGAGGATGCGGATGCGCTGGAAGAATATGGATTGGATCATCCGACTTATACGGTTACACTGACAGATGAAGCTGGAACTATGACAACGATCAAGGTTGGGAATGCGACCGGAAATGATTATTATGCGACAGTGGACGATACGGAAAAGGTTTATACAATTCCGGCGACTTCATTGGATGATATCCAGACAGAACTGGATCAGATCGCTCAGCTGGATACTTATCCAAGTATCGGAAGTGGAAACCTGAAAAAAGAAGTGATCACACAGAATGGTGAGACGATAACCTATGATTCCGAAAATGAGGATCAGGCAGAAGATGTTGCGGCAGTAGCCGGAGGACTTGGTGCAGCAACGCTGTCAGAGGTAGCGGATTATTCTGTAGATGATGCGGATCTTACAGGGTATGGTCTGGATGAGACTTCCAAAATCACAGTAGAAGTTACTTATACAAGCGATGATGAAGATCAGACAATGACGCTTTACATCGGAGGAGAAAATGGAAGTGGGGACAGATATGTCAGGATTAATGATTCCAGGATTGTGTACCTGATCTCAGATGAAATCTGTAATAATATATTGAATCAATAAGGACTGGTAACTGTTCGGAGAAAACGAAGAAAATTCGCTGTATTTCCTCTGGACGGTTACCACATTTTATATTTATTTAATTGACTTTTGAATGAAAACAGCGCAGAATATAGCACATATCATTTTAGTAGGAAACTCAACGGAAGAGTACACGATAAGTTACAGATATCGTGAAAATAATGTGTGTAGACAGAGTTATTGAGAAAGAAGGATTTTGTATGAAAGAAAAATTTTTACGTTTTATGCAGGGAAGGTATGGCGTGGATCAGTTTTCTAAAGCGCTGCTCATTGCAGGATTGGTAGTAGTGCTCCTGTCTTCTTTTTTTACAGGGAAAGGAGTGGGGACGCTATTTTATTTCCTTGGATGGGTATTGATCATTTATTGTTATTTCCGGGTCTTTTCCAGAAATATATCGAAACGGTATGCAGAAAATCAGAAGTATCTTGCGAAGACTTATAAATTCAGAACCTATATTCAGCAGCAGAAGAACAGTTTGGCACAGAGAAAGGTATATCATATCTATAAGTGCCCGGGATGCAAGCAGAAGATCCGTATTCCGAAAGGAAAGGGAAAGATAGAGATTCGCTGTCCGAAGTGTGGAACAACATTTATTAAGAAGAGTTGATGCATTTACCAGAGACGCAACATCTGCTATGATATGCAGGTGGTATTTATAGAATGAGGATGAGAGAAGGAACGAGGGAATAAGAAGGATGTCAGATCCATACAGTATATTAGGTGTAGACAGGAATGCTACGGATGAAGATGTGAAGAGGGCTTATCGAAAGCTGAGCAGACAATATCATCCAGATGCGAATATCAATAATCCGAAGAAAGATGAGGCTGAGGCGAAGTTTAAGGAAGTGCAGCAGGCTTATCAGCAGATTATGGATGAACGCGAAAAAGAATATAATTCCGGGTATGGTTCAAGTGCTGGCTCGGGTTATGGAAGTTACGGTCCGTTTGGAGGATTCGGCGGTTTTGGTTCTTATGGATATGGTTCAGCAGGAAGTACGGGTAGAACTTCCGGGATGAGTGAGGAAGATGCACATCTGAATGCGGCAGCTAATTACATACGAAGCGGACATTATAAAGAGGCTCTTAACGTACTCGCCGGAATCAGCCAGCATAGTGCAAGATGGTATTTCTACAGCGCATCGGCGAATTCCGGATTAGGAAATAACGTGACTGCATTGGAACATGCGAGAGAAGCAGTTCGTCTGGAACCACAGAATATGCAGTATCAGATGTTACTTCAACAACTGGAAGGTGGCGGAAACTGGTATCAGACAAGGCAGACAATGTACGGATATCCGGGAACCTATAATAGTAGCTGGTGTGTGAAACTATGTATTGCCAATCTGATGTGCAATATTTGCTGTAACAGTGGCGGACTGTGCCTGGGAGGCGGTCCGGGCGGCGGAACATTTATGTAAGATGAATAGAAGAGGAGAATCGAGAATGTTAACACAGTTTTCGAGAACAGAACTGCTTTTAGGCAAGGAAGCAATGAACAAGCTGGAAGGCGCCCGCGTTGCCGTGTTTGGTATTGGTGGTGTCGGTGGATATGTATGTGAAGCGCTTGTGAGAAGCGGAGTCGGAAAGCTTGATCTGATTGATAATGATAAAGTATGCATGAGTAATCTGAATCGCCAGATTATTGCGACGAGAAATACAGTTGGCAAATACAAAACAGAAGTGATGAAGAGTCGTATCCTTGAGATTAATCCCGAGACGGAAGTGAATATCCATAATTGTTTCTTTCTGTCGGAAAATGCAGAGGAATTTCCTTTTGAAGAATATGACTATGTAGTAGATGCAGTTGATACGGTAACAGCTAAGATTGCGCTTGTAATGAAATGTAAAGAAGTGGATGTGCCGATCATTAGCAGTATGGGTGCAGGAAATAAGCTGGATGCGAGCGCCTTTCGCGTAACAGATATTTATAAGACAAAGGTGTGTCCGCTTGCGAAAGTGATGCGACGTGAATTGAAGAAACGCGGCGTAAAGAAGCTGAAAGTAGTATATTCGGAAGAGGAGCCGATCCGTCCAATGGAAGATACTTCGGATAATTGTAGCACAGAGACGGTTTGTCAGGACGGTGTAGAATACAAAGCTGCAAAACGCAGATCCACTCCGGGCAGCGTGGCATTTGTACCGTCAGTGGCAGGTCTGATCATTGCAGGTGAAGTGATTAAGGACCTTGCGAGATAAGAAAGAACGACAGGGGAAGAGAGATGAGTAAATCAAAGAAAGAATTAAGTTTTGCCGAAGAAGTAGAACAGAGTCTGCGTAAAGAAATTCAGAAAGAATGTATGGTGCAAATTTACAAAGGCAATCAACGAATATGAACTTGTGAAACCGGGAGACAGAATTGCGGTCTGCATTTCCGGGGGGAAAGATTCTATGCTACTGGCGAAACTTTTTCAGGAACTGAAGCGTCATAATAAATTTGATTTTGAGGTGAAATTCCTTGTGATGGATCCCGGGTACAGTCCGGTCAATCGTCAGGTGATAGAAGAGAATGCGAGACGTCTGGAGATTCCGATAGAGATTTTTGAGTCAGATATTTTTCGAATCAGTTTTTAATATAGAAAAATCACCATGTTATCTCTGTGCAAGAATGCGTCGTGGATATTTGTACAGTCATGCGCAGAAGATGGGATGTAATAAGATTGCGTTGGGACATCATTATGATGATGTGATCGAGACGATCCTTATGGGAATGCTTTATTCAGCGCAGGTGCAGACAATGATGCCGAAGCTGCATAGTACAAATTTTGAAGGAATGGAACTGATCCGACCGCTATATATGGTTCGCGAAGAAGATATCAAAGCATGGAGAGATTATAATGATCTGTATTTTCTTCAGTGTGCATGTAAGTTTACGGAAGCGTGCGCTACAAGTGAGAATAATGAAGAGAATCTTTCTAAGCGTAAAGAAATCAAAGAATTGATCGCTACATTGAAAAAAGTAAATCCATATGTGGAAGGGAATATTTTCAAGAGTGTCGAAAATGTAAATCTGGATACTGTGGTTGCATATAAGTCAAAAGGGATGAAACATCATTTCCTTGATACTTATGATCGGAAAGAAGAAATTTAGCCGATAGTTCAAGATATATAGTTGAAATAGGTATAAAACAATTTCGTATAAAACAATTTAAGAAAGAGGCTTGACTTCCGTTTGTTCCCATGATACAATGTTTGGGCGAATGGAAGTAGGCTTTTTTTTTATGCCTAAAAATCGATGGCTCGCAACCATCAGCAACACGTAGGTGAATATATTAAAAGCGAGGTGGAAGTTGTGCGCACAAGAATTACTCTGGAATGTACGGAATGCAAGAACCGTAACTACAACATGACAAAGGATAAGAAGACTCATCCGGAACGCATGGAAACCAAGAAGTACTGCAGATTCTGCAAATCACACACACTGCACAAAGAGACAAAATAATTGTTGTCGAAAGGAAGTGGAATTATGGGTGAGAATACAAAAACTCAGAAGAAGAGCTGGTTCAAAGGACTTAAGGCAGAGTTCAAGAAGATCGTTTGGCCAGACAAGAATACACTTGCTAAACAGACCACGGCAGTTGTTGCTGTCTCCGTAGTGCTTGGAGCGCTGATCTCAGTAGTTGATGCGCTTTTGAGATATGGAATTGACTTTTTAGTGAAGTAGTTGATCGCAGCAGAAAGGTGATTTTATGTCAGAGGCAAAATGGTATGTAGTTCATACTTATTCAGGGTATGAGAACAAAGTAAAAGCAAACATTGACAAGACAATTGAGACTCGTCATCTGGAAGACCAGATTTTGGAAGTTCGTGTTCCACTTGAGGAAGTACCTGAGATACGTAATGGAGTGGAAAAGGTCGTACAGAGAAAGATGTTTCCTGGATATGTTATGATCCACATGATCATGAATGATGACACTTGGTATGTTGTAAGAAACACAAGAGGTGTTACAGGATTCGTCGGACCTGGATCCAAGCCGGTACCGCTTGATGAGAGTGAGATGGAGAACCTTGGAATCAAACAGGATGAGGTGATCCTTGATCTTGAGATCGGTGATGTTGTAACTGTACTTAGCGGTGCATGGGAAGGAACAGTTGGAGCTGTTCAGACAATCAACGAACAGAAGAAGAGTCTGACAATCAATGTTGAGCTGTTTGGCCGAGAAACTCCGGTTGAACTTGGTTTTTCAGAAGTGAAGAAAATGGATTAAAATTGCGTGGGAGGGATGAGAATCCCGCCAATACCACAAGGAGGTAATTGAAATGGCAAAAAAAGTAGAAGGATATATCAAATTACAGATTCCTGCTGGAAAGGCAACTCCGGCACCACCGGTTGGTCCTGCACTTGGACAGCACGGTGTAAACATCGTAGAATTTACAAAACAGTTCAATGCTAGAACAGCAGATCAGGGAGATCTTATCATCCCTGTAGTAATCACTGTTTACAATGACAGAAGCTTCAGCTTCATCACAAAGACACCACCGGCAGCAGTTCTTATTAAGAAAGCTTGTAAGATTCAGTCCGGTTCTGGTGTACCGAACAAGACAAAAGTTGCTACAATCACAAAAGCTCAGGTTAGAGAGATCGCTGAAATGAAGATGCCAGACCTGAACGCAGCTACAGTAGAGGCTGCTGAGAGCATGATCGCTGGAACATGCCGTTCCATGGGTGTAGTTGTAGAAGACTAATCCAGATTTTATAACGATTATATTGTAGGATACAATCAGCCGACCTTTTCCGGTGTCCTCGGGGGAGAGAGCGCTGAGAGTTCAATTGTTTAGTAAATTCATAAAGTGGGAGGGGCAAGTTCCCGCCAATACCACAAGGAGGTTATTGTAAAATGAAACGAGGAAAAAAATATATCGAAGCTGCAAAACTGATCGAAAGAGGAAATCTCTATGATCCTGCAGAAGCAGTAGCATTAGTAAAGAAATCAGCAACAGCAAAGTTTGACGAGACAATCGAGGCTCATATCAGAACAGGTTGTGACGGACGTCACGCTGACCAGCAGATCCGTGGTGCTGTAGTTCTTCCACACGGAACAGGTAAGAAGGTTCGCATCCTTGTGTTCGCTAAGGACGCTAAGGCTGAGGAAGCAAAAGCAGCAGGTGCTGACTTCGTTGGAGGAGACGAACTGATCCCGAAGATTCAGAACGAGGGATGGCTTGACTTCGACGTTGTAGTTGCTACACCGGATATGATGGGTGTTGTTGGACGTCTCTGGACGTGTACTTGGACCTAAAGGTCTTATGCCAAACCCGAAGGCTGGTACAGTAACAATGGACGTTACAAAAGCTATCAACGATATCAAAGCTGGTAAGATTGAGTACAGACTGGACAAGACAAACATTATCCATGTTCCGATCGGAAAAGCATCCTTTACAGAGGAGCAGTTAGCGGACAACTTCCAGACGCTTATCGATGCAATCAACAAGGTTAGACCAGCCGCTGTTAAAGGTCAGTACCTGAAGAGTGTAACTCTTACATCTACAATGGGACCTGGCGTGAAGATTAACCCGGTTAAGCTTGCATAATAAAATGTAAAAGAGACAGTTGCGAGACTGTCATAGAGGAGGATCTGCTTTCGGCGGATCCTCTTTTGAAAAAGAAAAAATAAAAAAGATAAAAATAGGCTTGACATATAGAAAATAACATGGTATTATAGTCTAGCAACTGCCGAAGACAGTAGGTGCTGAAAAGCGTAAGTTATGAACGCCTACCGAGGAAGAATGAATTTTTACATGCGTATGAATTTGTAGAACCTCCACGTCTTTGGACTTGGAGATTTTTTTTAGTTTCAGCAGAGTGATCTGCTGGGAACTTTGGCAGTACACGAATAATATAAGGAGGTGTACCGAAAATGGCAAAGGTTGAAGTAAAACAGCCAATCGTTGACAAGATTGCAGAAGAGATTAAAGACGCTCAGTCAGTAGTTCTCGTTGACTACCGTGGACTTACAGTTGCTCAGGATACAGAGCTTCGTAAACAGCTTAGAGAAGCTGGTGTGATCTACAAAGTTTACAAGAACACAATGATGAAGAGAGCTTTCGAGGGTACTGAATTTGCAGCCCTTGATGACTGCCTGGAAGGACCAAGCGCTATTGCTATTTCTAAAGATGACGCAACAGCACCGGCAAGAATCCTTTACAAATTTGCACAGGATGCTCCGGCACTTGAACTTAAGGGTGGTGTAGTTGAAGGAACAGCATATGATGTAGCAGGTATTTCTGAACTTGCTAAGATCCCTTCAAGAGACGAACTGCTTTCCAAGTTGCTTGGAAGCTTACAGTCACCTATCACAAACTTTGCTCGTGTTATCAAACAGATCGCAGAGCAGGGTGGAGAAGCGGCTCCAGCAGAAGCAGCAGAGGAGACAGCAACAGACGCAGAGTAATATGCGTCAGCTGATCTGGATACAGACAGCATATATGAGCAGATGCTCATCTAATTAATTAAGAATGAAAAGAAAAATGGAGGATATTTAAAATGGCTAAATTGACAACAGCTGAAATGATCGAAGCGATCAAAGAGTTATCAGTATTAGAGTTAAACGAGCTTGTTAAAGCTTGTGAAGAAGAGTTCGGCGTATCTGCAGCAGCAGGCGTTGTAGTTGCAGCAGCAGCTGAGGGTGCAGGAGCAGCAGAGAAAGATGAGTTCGACGTAGAGCTTACATCCGCTGGAGCATCTAAAGTAAAAGTTATCAAGGCTGTTCGTGAGATCACAGGTCTTGGACTTAAAGAAGCTAAAGAGCTTGTAGACGGAGCTCCGAAGGTAGTTAAAGAGGCAGTTTCTAAAGCAGAGGCTGAGGAAATCAAAACTAAACTTGAAGAGCAGGGAGCAGAGGTTACTCTTAAATAATTTTCCTGAATATAAGTTTATTCCGACCGCAGAAGATGATATGCTTCTGCGGTCTTTTTGCGAAAGAGGCGTTAGAAATGGATGCAGTTGAGTTGACGAGAGAACTGATTAAGATAGAAAGTACGGATCCGGGAAGCTGGGAAACCGAGATTGGTGAATATATCTGCGACTATTTGAAAGAGAGTGGAGCAGATACAGAGACTTACGAAGTAGAGCCGGGAAGAAAAATTGTAAAAGGTGTTGTGAAAGGTGCGAAAGCGCATCCGGCACTGGTGTTTATCTGCCACATGGATACGGTTGTTAAGGGCGAAGGATGGACAAAGAATGCATTCGGCGCAGAAGTTTCAGATGGGAAAATCTGGGGACGAGGAGCTTGTGATATGAAGTCAGGACTTGCAAGTGCGTTGACAGCATTTGCGGAGGTGGCAAAATCACAGAAAGAGAATGCTGAGGATATAGAAAAACTTCCGGGAACATTAGTCTTTATCGGAACTGTAGACGAGGAAGCAGATATGAAAGGGTCAGAAGCAGCAGTGCAACAAGGATGGATTCAGAAGGAAGACTGGGTTCTTGATATGGAACCGACTTCCGGAATGATTCAGATGGCTCACAAAGGGAGAACCTGGTTTGAACTTAATGTGGAAGGTATTACTGCACATGCGAGTATGCCGGAGAAAGGCGCAGATGCAATCGCCGGAATCGCATTTATGATCGCAGAGATCCGAAAAGCGATGGGAAAAGTACCGACACATGAAGAACTTGGAAAGTCTACGGTTACATTTGGACAGATTTCCGGAGGATACAGTCCATATGTAGTATCAGATCACAGCATGGTGACGATAGATATGCGTCTTGTTCCGCCGATGAATACACAAGAGGCAGAAAAGATTGTTCGAAAAGCAATTGAAATTGGGGAAAATGCAGTTCCGGGTGTAAAGGGTTCTTATAAGATTACAGGTGACAGACCACCGGTGGAGACACACATGGAGTCAGGTCTTATGAAAGCTTTATCTGAATCAGTGAAAAAAGTTACTGGAAAAGATCCGGTTGTGTCAGCGTTCACGGGTTATACAGACACAGCAGTTGTGGCAGGTCTTTTGGAAAATCCGAATTGTATGTCTTATGGGCCGGGAAATCTTGCACAGGCTCATAAACCGGATGAGTATGTTGAAATTGCGGATATTGAGCGGTGCGTTCAGGTTTATCGTGAACTGATCTGTCTTTATGAAGATATGATATAGAAGTTATTTCTGAAAAAAAGATACTGTTCAAAAGGAAAAAACTTAGAATAGCGGAAGATATAACATATCTTGAGAAAAAAGTCAAGAAAAATATAAAAAAACACAAGAATCATGTTGACAATAAAAAGAGCTTTGTGATATAGTAGAAAATGCGCTATTGTGGAAAGGTATGCCATATAGTGACAGAGAATACTGTCGCAAGGCTCTTTTCATTTTTATATAACTGGAACTCGTAAAAGGCAGTTTATTGCCTGCAAAAACAATAAATGAGGAGTGAAACGTCAATGGAGAAAAACAGAATTCGTCCCATCAAAACCGGAAAAAGCTTCCGCATGAGCTATTCCAGGCAGCAAGAAGTATTGGAGATGCCTAACCTCATTGAAGTTCAGAAAGATTCCTATCAGTGGTTTCTTGACAAAGGACTGAAAGAGGTATTCGATGATATTTCCCCGATCGCAGATTACAATGGTCATCTGAGTCTGGAATTTGTGGATTTTACACTCTGCGAGGAAGATGCAAAATACACGATTGAAGAGTGTAAAGAACGTGATGCAACTTATGCAGCACCTCTGAAAGTCAGAGTAAGGCTTTATAATAAGGAAACTGATGAGATTAACGAGCATGAGATCTTTATGGGGGATCTTCCGCTGATGACAAAGACAGGTACTTTTGTTATCAATGGTGCTGAGCGTGTTATCGTCAGCCAGCTTGTGCGTTCCACCGGGTATTTATTATGGAATCGCACATGATAAGTTCGGTAAGAAGCTTTATTCAGCAACTGTTATCCCGAACCGTGGAGCATGGCTGGAATATGAGACTGACTCCAATGACGTTTTCTATGTACGTGTAGACCGTACAAGAAAAGTGCCGATCACAGTTCTGATCCGTGCACTTGGAGTAGGTACAAATGCAGAGATCATTGAACTCTTTGGTGAAGAGCCAAAACTTCTTGCAAGTTTTGGAAAAGATACTTCTGAGAACTACCAGGAAGGTCTGTTAGAGCTCTATAAGAAGATCCGTCCGGGCGAGCCGCTGGCAGTAGACAGTGCAGAAAGCCTGATCACAAGCATGTTCTTTGATCCAAGACGTTATGATCTTGCCAAAGTTGGACGTTATAAGTTTAATAAGAAGCTTCTTCTTAAGAACCGTGTATCAGGACAGATCCTCGCTGAGGATGCTGTAAGTGCAATCACAGGTGAAGTTGTTGCTGAAAAGGGAACAAAGATTACTCGTGAGATCGCTGATATGATCCAGAATGCGGCAGTACCGTACATCTGGGTAGAGGGTGAAGAGACTTCCAGAAATATCAAGGTTCTTTCCAATATGATGGTTGACCTCCAGGCTGTTGTTGATATTGATCCGGCCGAGGTTGGCGTGACAGAGCAGGTATATTATCCGGTTCTTGCAGGAATCATTGAAGAATCTGCAGGTGATGTAGATGAGATGAAGAGACTGATCAAGAGAGATCTTCATGATCTGATTCCGAAGCACATCACAAAGGAAGATATTTTTGCATCTATCAACTATAACATGCATCTTGAGTATGGCATGGGAAATGATGATGATATCGACCATTTGGGTAACAGACGTATCCGTGCGGTTGGAGAACTTCTTCAGAACCAGTACAGAATCGGTCTGTCCAGACTGGAAAGAGTTGTTCGTGAGAGAATGACAACACAGGATCAGGATGGTATTTCACCACAGTCCCTGATCAACATTAAGCCTGTAACAGCAGCAGTGAAGGAATTCTTCGGATCTTCCCAGCTGTCACAGTTCATGGATCAGAACAACCCGCTTGGAGAGCTGACACATAAGAGACGTCTCTCCGCACTTGGTCCTGGAGGTCTGTCAAGAGACCGTGCAGGATTCGAGGTCCGCGACGTTCACTACTCTCACTATGGAAGAATGTGTCCTATCGAGACTCCTGAAGGTCCTAACATCGGTCTGATCAACTCCCTTGCATGTTATGCGAGAATCAACGAGTATGGATTTATCGAAGCACCATACCGTAAAGTTGACAAGACAGATCCGATGAACCCGGTTGTTACAGATGAAGTTGTATATATGACTGCTGATGAAGAGGATAATTACCATGTAGCACAGGCGAATACACCTCTTGATGAAGAAGGTCATTTCATTAATAAGAACGTATCCGGTCGTTACCTTGAGGAAACACAGGACTACGAAAGAAATAAATTCGATTACATGGACGTATCACCTAAGATGGTATTCTCCGTGGCTACAGCGTTGATTCCGTTCCTTCAGAACGATGATGCTAACCGTGCGCTGATGGGATCTAACATGCAGCGTCAGGCAGTACCGCTTCTTACAACAGAAGCTCCGGTAGTCGGAACAGGTATGGAAGTTAAGACAGCTGTTGACTCCGGTGTGGCTGAAGTTGCAGAGCAGGCTGGTGTGGTTGAAAGCTCTACATCTACAAGCATCACGATCAGACATGATGACGGAACAAAGAAAACATATAAACTGACAAAATTCCAGAGAAGTAACCAGAGCAACTGCTACAACCAGAGACCAATTGTTGACAAAGGTGAACGCGTTGAGGCAGGACAGGTTATCGCTGATGGACCGTCTACATCCGGCGGAGAGATGGCTCTTGGTAAGAACCCACTGATCGGATTCATGACATGGGAAGGTTACAACTACGAGGATGCTGTTCTCTTAAGTGAGAGACTGGTTCAGGATGATGTCTACACATCTGTTCATATTGAAGAATATGAAGCAGAAGCAAGAGATACAAAGCTCGGACCAGAAGAGATCACAAGAGACATCCCAGGTGTTGGTGATGATGCACTGAAAGATCTGGATGAGAGAGGAATCATCCGTATCGGTGCTGAGGTTCGTGCCGGAGATATCCTTGTCGGAAAAGTAACTCCAAAGGGAGAGACAGAGCTGACTGCTGAAGAGAGACTGCTTCGTGCAATCTTCGGTGAGAAAGCACGTGAGGTAAGAGATACATCTCTGAAAGTACCTCATGGAGAATATGGTATCGTAGTAGATGCCAAAGTATTTACAAGAGAAAACGGAGATGAGCTGTCACCTGGAGTAAATCAGGCAGTTCGTATTTACATCGCTCAGAAGAGAAAGATCTCCGTTGGTGATAAGATGGCCGGACGACATGGAAACAAGGGTGTTGTTTCCCGTGTACTTCCAGTAGAAGATATGCCATTTCTTCCAAATGGACGTCCTCTGGATATCGTGCTGAACCCACTGGGTGTGCCTTCCCGTATGAATATCGGGCAGGTGCTCGAGATCCATCTGAGTCTTGCAGCAAAAGCACTTGGATTCAACGTATCAACTCCTGTATTCGCAGGTGCGAACGAGAACGATATCATGGATACACTGGATCTGGCAAATGATTATGTAAACCTTGAGTGGGATGAGTTCGAGAAGAAGCATGGCGAAGAGCTTCGTCCGGAAGTTCTCCAGTTCCTGTCTGAGAACAGAGATCACAGAGAACTCTGGAAGGGTGTTCCGCTGTCAAGAGACGGTAAAGTTCGTCTTCGTGACGGACGTACAGGAGAGTACTTCGACAGCCCGGTAACAATCGGACACATGCATTATCTGAAACTGCATCATCTGGTAGACGACAAGATCCATGCTCGTTCTACTGGTCCTTACTCTCTCGTAACACAGCAGCCGCTGGGTGGAAAAGCTCAGTTCGGTGGACAGCGTTTCGGAGAGATGGAGGTATGGGCCCTGGAGGCTTATGGTGCATCTTATACACTGCAGGAGATCCTGACAGTGAAGTCTGACGACGTTGTAGGACGTGTGAAGACATATGAGGCAATTATTAAGGGAGAGAATATTCCTGAACCAGGAGTTCCTGAGTCATTTAAGGTTCTTCTTAAAGAGCTCCAGTCACTTGCTCTGGATGTCCGCGTACTGCGTGATGACAATACAGAGGTTAAGATCATGGAGAGCGTTGATTACGGTGAGACAGACCTGCGTCATATCATCGAAGGAGACAGAAAGTATCGTGATGAGAATGAATCTTTCGGAGATCATGGATTCACAGAGAAGGAGTTTGTCGGAGAAGAACTGGAAGATGTTGAACTGGACGAAGAGCCGGACGACAGCGATCTTGAGAACTTAAGTTTTGATGATGATTACCTGGGTGAGGAATAATAAGGAGGAGCCGTTTTTATGCCAAATAACAATGAACAACAATATGAACCGTTAACATTTGATGCGATTAAGATCGGCCTGGCTTCACCTGAAAAAATCCTGGAGTGGTCCAGAGGTGAGGTAACAAAGCCGGAGACCATCAACTACAGGACTTTGAAGCCGGAGAAGGACGGACTTTTCTGTGAGAGAATCTTCGGACCAAGCAAAGACTGGGAGTGTCACTGCGGTAAATACAAAAAGATCCGTTATAAGGGTGTTGTATGTGATCGCTGTGGTGTTGAGGTTACAAAGGCCAGTGTTCGTCGTGAGCGTATGGGACACATCGCTCTGGCAGCACCGGTATCCCATATCTGGTACTTCAAAGGAATTCCGAGCCGTATGGGTCTGATCCTTGACATTTCTCCAAGAACACTGGAGAGAGTACTTTACTTTGCTTCTTACATCGTGCTTGATAAGGGAGAGACAGATCTCTCTTACAAGCAGATTCTTTCAGAGGCAGAGTATCAGGAAGCAAAGGAAAAATGGGGAAGACATGCATTCCGTGTAGGTATGGGTGCTGAATCCATCAAAGAGCTTCTTGAGTCTATTGACCTTGAGAAAGAATATGCAGAACTTCAGGCAGGCCTGGAGAATGCAACAGGACAGAAGCGTGCGAGAATTGTAAAACGTCTGGAAGTTGTAGAAGCATTCCGTGAGTCCGGAAACAGACCGGAGTGGATGATCCTTACCGCTATCCCGGTTATCCCGCCGGATCTGCGTCCTATGGTACAGCTGGATGGAGGACGTTTTGCAACATCTGACCTGAATGATCTGTACAGAAGAATCATTAACAGAAATAACCGTCTGAGAAGACTCCTTGAACTGGGAGCACCAGATATTATCGTAAGAAACGAGAAGCGTATGCTTCAGGAAGCTGTTGATGCGCTGATCGATAACGGACGTCGTGGACGTCCGGTAACAGGACCTGGAAACAGAGCACTCAAGTCTCTGTCTGACATGCTGAAAGGTAAGTCCGGACGTTTCCGTCAGAACCTGCTTGGAAAACGTGTTGACTATTCAGGACGTTCTGTTATCGTCGTTGGACCAGAACTGAAGATTTATCAGTGTGGTCTGCCGAAAGAGATGGCAATCGAGCTGTTCAAGCCATTCGTTATGAAAGAGCTTGTAGCGAACGGAACAGCACACAATATCAAAAATGCAAAGAAAATGGTCGAGAGACTTCAGCCAGAGGTATGGGATGTGCTTGAAGAAGTAATCAAAGAGCATCCGGTTATGCTGAACCGTGCCCCTACTCTGCATAGACTTGGTATCCAGGCATTCGAGCCAATCCTTGTAGAAGGTAAGGCAATCAAGCTTCATCCACTGGTATGTACAGCTTACAATGCCGATTTCGATGGAGACCAGATGGCTGTCCATGTACCGCTGTCACAGGAAGCACAGGCAGAGTGCCGTTTCCTTCTTCTTTCACCAAACAACTTGCTGAAACCATCTGATGGTGGTCCGGTAGCCGTTCCTTCACAGGATATGGTACTTGGTATTTACTATCTGACTCAGCTTCGTCCTGGTGCAAAGGGAGAGGGCATGTTCTTTAAGAGCGTGAACGAGGCTATTCTTGCATACGAGAATGGATATATCACACTTCACTCACAGATTAAAGTACGTGTGACAAAGACTCTTGCAAATGGAGAAGAGAAGACAGGAACTATCGACGCAACACTTGGTCGTCTTCTGTTTAACGAGATCATTCCACAGGATCTTGGTTTTGTAGACCGTGAGATTGAGGGAAATGAACTTAAGATGGAAATTGACTTCCATGTTGGTAAGAAACAGCTGAAGCAGATCCTTGAGAAAGTTATCAACACTCATGGAGCTACACAGACAGCAGAAGTTCTTGATGATGTTAAGGCAATCGGATACAAGTTCTCTACAAGAGCAGCTATGACAGTATCCATTTCCGATATGACTGTACCACCGCAGAAACCGCAGATGATGCAGGAAGCACAGGATACAGTAGACAAGATCACAAAGAACTACAAACGTGGTCTTATCACAGAGGAAGAGCGTTACAAAGAAGTTGTTGAGACATGGAAAGCAACTGATGATAAACTGACAGAGGCACTGCTGACAGGTCTTGATAAATACAATAACATCTTCATGATGGCAGATTCCGGAGCCCGTGGATCTGACAAGCAGATCAAACAGCTTGCAGGTATGCGTGGACTTATGGCTGATACAACAGGTCGTACGATCGAGTTGCCTATCAAGTCAAACTTCCGTGAAGGTCTTGACGTACTGGAATACTTCATGTCTGCCCATGGAGCTCGAAAAGGAATGGCCGATACAGCTCTTCGTACAGCCGATTCCGGTTACCTGACAAGACGTCTTGTAGACGTATCTCAGGAGCTTATCATTCACGATGCAGATTGTGCAAAACCGGGTCAGCCGATTCCGGGAATGTATGTATCTGCATTCATGGATGGAAATGAAGAGATTGAGAGCCTTCAGGATCGTATCACAGGAAGATTCGCTGCTGAAGATCTTAAAGATAAAGATGGAAATATCCTTGTAAAAGCAAACCATATGATTACACCTCGTCGTGCAGAGCGCGTGATGAAGAAAGGTGTTGACGAGAACGGAAATCCTCTTGAGCAGGTTAAGATCCGTACAATTCTTACATGTAAATGTAAGAACGGTGTATGCTCCAAATGTTATGGTGCAAACATGGCAACAGGTGAGGCCGTTCAGGTTGGTGAGGCAGTCGGAATCATGGCCGCTCAGTCAATCGGAGAACCAGGTACACAGCTTACTATGCGTACATTCCATAATGGTGGAGTTGCCGGTGACGATATCACACAGGGTCTTCCTCGTGTCGAGGAGCTTTTCGAGGCAAGAAGACCTAAGGGACTTGCCATCATCACAGAGATCGCAGGACGTGCAACACTCAGTGATACAAAGAAGAAACGTGAGGTTATCGTTACAAACGAAGAGACAGGAGAATCCAAATCCTATCTTATTCCTTACGGATCACGTATCAAAGTACAGGACGGCGTTATGCTTGAAGCCGGAGATGAGCTTACAGAAGGTAGCGTAAATCCACATGATATCCTGAAAATCAAAGGACTTCGTGCAACACAGGATTATATGCTCCAGGAAGTACAGCGTGTATACCGTCTCCAGGGTGTTGAGATCAACGATAAGCATATCGAGGTTATCGTTCGTCAGATGCTGAAGAAGATCAGAATCGAAGAGAAGGGTGATACAGAGTTCCTGCCTGGAACAATGGTAGACGTTCTTGACTTCGAAGAAGTAAACGAGCAGCTTGTTGCAGAAGGAAAAGAGCCGGCTACTGGAGAGCAGATCATGCTTGGTATCACAAAGGCTTCTCTGGCAACAGAATCCTTCCTGTCAGCCGCTTCCTTCCAGGAGACAACAAAGGTTCTGACAGAAGCAGCTATCAAGGGTAAAGTTGACCATCTGGTTGGTCTGAAAGAGAACGTTATCATCGGTAAACATATTCCTGCCGGAACAGGTATGAAGAAGTACCGTGATGTAAAACTCAACACAGATATTAAGATGGAAGATGAACTGGATCTTGAAGATGATCTGAATCTGGATGAAGATTTTGACATGGACGAAAATGTTGATCTGACAGATGAGTTCGTAGAAGAGAACACAGAAGATGCTGCAGAAACATCCGTAGAAGAACCAACAACAGAAGAATAAAACATTTTAAAAAGCTAGTTAAAAAAGAAGATCCCCATAGATGATGAATTGTCTATGGGGATCTTCTTATATAATGAGATAAATAAAGATTTATCGTAGAGATTTTTTTCAAGTTCGGACGAAATCAGATAGCGCTTATAAAGTTTCTTCTAATAGACAGACATTGAGGGATTGATGCAGGCTCCGGGTTCTGTATACAGGAAAGACTAAGAAAAACGAAAGATTACTAAAAACAAAGCAATGCTCGGCAAACTCGCTGCCGCTTCAGACAGCTGCCTCGCATTGCTTTAACGTAACCTTCCGTTTTTTCAAGTCTTTCCAAGCACACAGAACAGTCACCTGAATCAATCCCTCAACGTCTGTCTATCAGTAGAGTTTTCAGCGCTATCTGATTTCTACTTTCTCGAAAGAAGAACTCTACTTGAGAAGCAGACGCACCGGATATTCTATAGAATGATTCCCATTTCTTAAGCGTATTTACTTTAATAAAATTTAGCGTAGAAGACGATCCTTTTTCAATAAACAGAAAACAGAAAATATGAGCTTGGAGAAGTTTCATGTTAGAAGAGTGATACAGGAATGAAGACGAATGTGGAGCATGCTTGCTCATACTTGAAAAACAATGGATTGCGTTAAAGAAAGGATTGACAGCTGTCTGAGCGGCAGCGAGTTTGTCAATCCTTTCTTTGCTTTTAGCAGTCTGTTGTTTTTCCTAGTATGAACAGTATGCGTAACCCTGAGTCGGCGTTCCTATGCCCATCTTCTAACAATCAACTCTCTAAAATAATATTTTCAGTTTTCGTCCGTATATCAGTAAAATGATCTCTACGCTAAATCTTTAATTAGATAGTTTCACCATTTTTGTATTTCTGAAGTACATTCTGGATACGCTCATTCGGACTGAGAATCTCGCTCAGTGATCCGTCATGATTCAGAGTATCAATGATCAGAGCAATGTACTTGCTCATATCACAGTTGATATAATATGGTTTTGAAAGAAGGTTTGGTGTCTGATAGATGAGGTTTGTTGTCAGGATACCATCAATAATACCTTCTTCATAAGCTTTGTCAAATTTCTCCATTCCGTTAGTAAACAGACCAAAAGTAGCAGCGGCAAAGATACGTTTTGCTTTACGTCTCTTTAATTCTGTAGCAACTTCAATGATACTGTCTCCGGAAGAAATCATATCATCAATAATAATTACATCTTTGCCCTCTACAGAGCTTCCAAGGAACTCATGAGCAACGATAGGGTTGCGTCCGTTTACAATCTGAGTGTAATCACGGCGTTTGTAGAACATACCCATATCCAGACCAAGAACGTTTGCAAGATATACAGCACGGTTTGTACCACCTTCATCCGGACTGATCGCCATCATATGTTCACTGTCGATCTGAAGATCCTTTACATTGCGAAGAAGACCTTTGATGAACTGATAAGTTGGTGAGATTGTCTCAAATCCACTCAGCGGAATCGCATTTGATACACGAGGGTCATGAGCATCAAAAGTGATAATATTGTCAACTCCCATGCGGACAAGCTCCTGAAGCGCAAGTGCGCAGTCAAGAGATTCACGGGAAGTTCTCTTATGCTGACGGCTTTCATAAAGGAATGGCATAATAACGTTAATACGGCGTCCCTTACCACCTATAGCAGCAATGATTCTTTTTAAGTTCTGGAAATGGTCATCCGGTGACATATGGTTTGTGTTTCCTGTCAGAGAGTAAGTAACATTATAATTACATACATCGACCATCAGGTATATATCCTTTCCACGTACGGATTCTCCAAGGATACCTTTGGCTTCACCAGAACCGAAACGCGGTACGCTGGCATTGATCAGATAATTCTCTTTCTCATATCCGGAGAAAGCAACATCATTCTTGTGCTCGTGAGCGCTTTCGCGGCGCCATTTAACAAGGTAATCATTTACCTTATTTCCAAGCTCTTCACAGCCAAGTAAAGGAATGATTCCAAGGCTTCCTACTGGTATGTTCTCCAAGATACGTTCTGAACGACTTAACATGAGTCATAATCCTCCTAATGTTCTAACTTCTTTTTAATACGTATATCATCACCGACTATTTTCAACAGACTATATCTGCTTGTAATTCTGGAGAAAGAACGCTCAGTATAAAGATCAGCGAGCGACTCCAAAGAAAGGTTTGTTGAAATAATCGTTGATTTCCTATGCAGCAGCCTTTCATTGATGCAAGTAAAAAACTGTGATGCAATAAAGGCGTTTGTGTACTCTGTACCAAGATCATCAATAATAAGCAGATCACAGTCAAAAATGTATTCACACATGTTATGTGCATCAATGTCATTTTTGTCAAATGCATTCTTGGCAAGAGTATTAAAAAGCTGTGGAGCAGAAAAATACAAAACAGAATATTCTCTGTTCATAATCTCTTTTGCGATACAGGTGGAGAGAAAAGTTTTCCCAACACCGACATCTCCATAGAAAAAGAGATTGTTAAACTCTGTACCAAAGCTGTCGATAAAATGATGGCAGATGCGCAAAGTATCTTCCATCATGGAACGAGAAGAACGTCCCGTTTTCTTATCGTAATGTGAAACCGAATAATAGTCAAGTCTGAAATTGCTAAAATCTGCTTCTACAGGGAATTTTTTAATATTTGACTGGTCATAAAGCAATCCAATGATCGCTTTTTTGAAACAATGGCATTTTTTGTTACCAATGTATCCGGTGTCTTTACAATCCGGACAGTCGTAAACCGGCTCCAGATAATCTTCTGGGAAGCCGGCTGATTTGAGCAGATGAATCTTACGATTACGTAATTCTGCAAGATCTTTCTTTAAAGCATCAACTGCACTGGTATCTCCATCAAGTAGTTTCTTTCCATGCTGAATAGACAGTGAGGCAATGGAGTCATCAAGTGTTTTGAATTCAGGGAGCTTTTTATAGACTTCTTCATACCGGGCCATCTGAATGTCATGGCTATGTAATTGTTTCTGCTCATATTTACGCATGATTGCATGGTACTGTGAATTTTTTAATCCCATGTAAAGACTCCTTTTAAATTCTCTTAAATATAATTGATCTTCTAAACTATTGTTTTTTCATTAGTTGCTCTTTAAAAGTTGCTCTTCCAGAGAATCCATGTCGTAGGAACGTCTCTCAAAATTATTCAGATTTCTTGTGACATTCTTTGGTTTTGTGACAGGACTTCTATGTAAGGAACGTTCTTTCTGGAATTCATGATCCAAGGCATTGATATCAGTCAGATGATGAATATTGCATTCATACCATTTTGTGAGAATGGAGTCAGCATATTCAAAACTTGGCTGATGTGTGGCAGAGATTGTTCTGCGGCAGGCTTCCTGAATGATGTCAGCGGAAAATCCATAAGTATCAGCCCATTTATTAATATATTCCAGTTCGGAAGAGGCAGGTCCTCTGTTCTTAATGCCGAATGCATTCAAAACCGTGTAGCAGTTACGGCTGTATGCAGCAGCCTGTTCTTTTGCCTGTGATATAGTTTCAACTCCGTTCTCTACCCAGGAAATGGCAACCTTCTGGATATAATGCATACTCTTATGTCCGTTCTCTACACAGGATTCAATCAGATATTCAATCAAATCAGCAGACATATGCAGCGTATCATAGAAATAAGTAATTGTGTCGACATCCGTATGCGTCAGTGTCTTGCCAAGGTACTGTTCTGTGATAAACAGGAGAGACTTGATCTCCTTCTGGGCACGGAATGTATCAAGAGGAACCGCATTGGAAACAGGAGTCTGGATACTGCTTTCTACCGGTGCAGAAACAGCTTCTGAGCGGAACTCTGTTACCGGAGCTACCGGAGTTTGAGTTGGAATTGAATCCTGTGGATAGCCTGATGTACAGCCGGAAAAATCAGTTGTATCTCTACAAGTATTCTCTTCTTCATCGCGAAGAAATTCAACGGCAGTGATTCCACCGTCCGGTCCGTGTCCAAGTCTGAGAAGACCGACAGATTCCCAGTAACGGAAAGCGCGAAGAACATCGTTCTCTGTATTATTCAGATAATCTGCGATCATGGAGATGCTCAGAGAAGATGCAGCATCCTCAACATGGCGGAGAAGAAAAAGGTATACTTTTACAAACTCTCCGTTCGCATTCGCCATATAATGATCTACAAAGCTGTTCGGCAGCATTGTCATATTCATCTGAAAATTATTCTTTAAAACCAAAGTCTTCATAACTTATCCTGCTTTCTCTATGTATTAACCAATTGCCACTTGCTCTGTCTGATGAGTGGCAACCTGAAATCTATATCTTCTTCTCTTTAGTGTGAATATTATAACATCATATGAGAATCTTAAAAAGAATTTTCGAGTGGGTAACTAGGACTTTTTTGTAGATAACTATGTGGAGAAAATGTGGATAAAGTGTGGAAAAGTTCACATGCATGTGGATATCTATGTAAACTTTTCCACAGAATAGTTTAGTAAAGTTATTGAGAAATCCTTATTTTAAAAGGTCTTCACCGATTTTGACAACATCTCCGGCTCCCATTGTGATCAGGAGATCTCCGGATTTGCAGTTTTCTTTAAGGAAAGCTTCTATTTCTTCAAAACTTGGAAGGTAATGTGCATCTGTTCCAAGTTTACGTGCTTCCTCTGCAAGATCGGCAGAAGAAACTCCGAGAGTATCTGTCTCACGAGCTGCATAGATATCTGCAAGCACCAGATGATCCGTGTGAGAAAGAGCTTCTGCAAATTCATGGAAGAAAGCCTTTGTTCTCGTATAAGTATGTGGTTGGAAGACACACCATACCTGATTGTGTGGGTAGTGCTGTGCAGCCTTCAGAGTAGCGGCAATCTCTGTCGGATGATGTGCATAATCATCGACAACAGTTACACCGTTAAATGTTCCCTTGTATTCGAAACGACGGTCTGTTCCACTGAAAGAAAGAATTCCTTTTTTAATTGTTTCCATTGGAATCTGAAGCAGTTCAGCAGTAGCAATAGATGCAAGTGCATTTGACACATTATGATCACCTGTTACAGAAAGCTGGATATGGTCAACCACTTTTCCGTTCTTTATAAGATCAAATGCAACAAGCCCTTTTTCATCATAAGTGATGTTAGCAGCACTGTAGTCAAGCATATCAGAAGAACCATAAGTGATCACATTGCAGTCAAGACCTTCATAAATCTCCTGATAATTGTCGATATCACCATTGATGATCAAAGTTCCATCAGAAGGAAGAAGTGCTGCAAACTGATGGAAAGAATGTCTGATGTCTTCAAGATCCTTGAAGAAGTCCAGATGATCTTCCTCAATATTTAGGATGACACTGATCTTCGGATAAAAATGAAGGAAACTGTTTGTATACTCACAGGCTTCTGTGATAAAAGTCTCGGATTTTCCAACGCGGATGTTACCACCGATTGCCTTGAGAATACCGCCGACAGAAATTGTAGGATCCAGATCGGCTGCAAGTAAAATATGAGAGATCATGGATGTAGTAGTAGTTTTTCCATGAGTACCGGATACAGCGATCGGTGTCTTGTAATTTTTCATCAGCTGTCCAAGCAGCTCTGCGCGTGTAAGCATTGGAATCTTGCGGGCAACAGCTTCCATAAGCTCTGGATTAGCTTTATTGATCGCAGCAGTGTATACAACACAGTCAATTCCGTCAGAAATGTTCTCGGCACACTGTCCGTAATGGATGATGGCACCTTCAGACTCCAGCTTCTTTGTAAGCGGAGACTCCTTTGAATCTGAACCGGATACAGTAAATCCTTCTTCCAGAAGAATCTCAGCAAGACCGCTCATACTGATTCCGCCAATTCCAATAAAATGAATATGTATCGGCTTTTCAAAATTGATTTTATACATTGAGATACGCCCTTTCTTTAATAGATTTTATAAAATAACTTGTGATTTTAGTCATAAATCTTCTATATCGTTTATATTATACTATATATCGAAAAAAAAGAAAGAAGATCTTTTTGGTAGAAATTGATAAAAAGGAGAAAAAAGTATGAAAAAAATTGTAAAATATGTTTGTTATTTCTAAATATATGGTATAATGATTCTAGCTTACTTGAAATGAGGTGACGTAATGTATAAGAAGGAAATGATTGCCATGCTGCTGGCGGGTGGACAGGGCAGTCGACTTGGAGTACTTACATCAAAAGTTGCAAAACCAGCAGTTGCTTTTGGTGGAAAGTACCGTATTATTGATTTCCCGCTTAGCAACTGTATTAACTCGGGAATCGATACGGTTGGTGTATTGACACAGTATCAGCCGCTTCGCCTGAATACACATATTGGAATTGGAATTCCGTGGGATCTGGATCGCAACGTTGGAGGTGTATCAGTTCTCCCACCATATGAGAAGAGTACAAACAGTGAGTGGTATACAGGAACAGCGAATGCCATTTATCAGAATCTGAATTACATAGAGACTTATAATCCGGACTATGTACTGATTCTTTCAGGAGATCATATTTATAAGATGGATTATGAAGTGATGCTTGATTTCCACAAGGCAAACAATGCTGATGTGACAATTGCAGCAATGCCGGTGCCGATGGAAGAAGCAAGCCGTTTTGGAATTGTAGTCACAGATGAAGAAAGCAAGATTAAAGAATTTGAAGAGAAGCCGGAGAAGCCAAGCAGTAATCTGGCATCGATGGGAATCTATATCTTCAGCTGGCCGGTTCTTAAAGAGACACTTATCAAGCTGAAAGACCAGCCAAACTGTGATTTCGGAAAACACATTATTCCATATTGTCATGAAAAAGGGGACAGGCTGTTTGCATATGAGTACAACGGATACTGGAAAGATGTTGGAACACTCAGCTCTTATTGGGAAGCGAATATGGAACTGATCGATATCATTCCGGAGTTTAATCTTTATGAAGAATTCTGGAAGATCTATACGAACAGTGCGAATATTCCTCCACAGTATATTGCAGAGAATGCTGTTGTAGACAGATGTATCATTGCAAATGGAACAGAAATTGACGGAGAAGTCCACAGTTCTGTTATTGGAGGAAGTGTTACTGTAGGAAAGGGCAGCGTAGTCCGTGACTCAATTATTATGCAGGGAGTTACGATCGGAGAAAACTGCGTGATCGAGAAAGCAATCATAGCAGAAGACACGGTAATTGGAAATGATGTTTCTATCGGAATCGGAAGTGAAGTCCCGAATAAGATGAAACCGAATATTTACAGCGGTGGACTGGCTACGATCGGAGAGAATTCAGTGATTCCGGGAGGAGTACAGATTGGAAAGAATACCGCCATCAGTGGAGTGACATCATCCGAGGATTACATAGATGGAGTACTTGCAAGCGGTGAGACATTGATAAAGGCAGGTGACAGAGTATGAGAGCAGTAGGAATTATTTTAGCCGGCGGTAACAGCAGAAAGATGAAAGAGCTGACTTCAAGACGTGCGGCAGCAGCAATGCCGGTTGCCGGAAGCTATCGTGCAATTGACTTTACATTAAGTAATATGACAAACTCTCATATCCAGAAAGTTGCTGTGCTGACACAGTACAATGCCCGTTCTTTGAATGAGCATCTGAATTCCTCCAAATGGTGGGATTTCGGAAGAAAACAAGGTGGATTATATGTATTCACACCTACGATCACAGATGATAATGGTTACTGGTACAGAGGAACAGCAGATGCGATTTATCAGAATCTGGATTTCCTGAGAAGATGTCATGAACCTTATGTAATCATTACATCAGGTGATGCGGTCTATAAGATGGATTATAATAAAGTGCTGGAATATCATATTGCGAAGAAAGCAGATATCACTGTTGTTTGTAAAGAACTTGGAGCAGGAGAAGATGCGACAAGATTCGGAACCGTTAAGATGAATGAATCTTGCAGAATCGAAGAATTTGAAGAAAAACCGATGATTGCAAGATCACAGACAATCTCTACAGGAATTTATGTGATCCGCAGAAGACTGCTGATCGATCTTGTAGAACAATGTGCGGAAGAAGAGAGACATGATTTCGTAAATGATATCCTGATCCGTTATAAGAATGTAAAGAAGATTTATGGTTATAAGATTGAAAGTTATTGGAATAATATTTCGACAGTAGATGCATATTACAAGACGAATATGGATTTCCTGAAACCGGAAGTGAGAAAATATTTCTTCAAGGATCTGCCAAGTGTATATTCGAAGGTGAGTGATCAGCCACCGGCAAAATATAATCCGGGTGCGATCGTGAAGAACAGTCTGGTTGGAAGCGGAAGTATTATTAATGGAACGATAGAGAACTCAGTTATTTTCAAGAAAGTATTTGTTGGAAATAATTGCGTGATCAAGAACTCTATCATATTGAATGATGTATATCTTGGAGATAATACATACATTGAGAACTGTATTGTAGAGAGCAGGGATACGATCCGTGCGAATACAAGACATGTAGGGGAAGACGGAATTAAAATAGTTATTGAAAAGAATGAAAGATATGCATTATAAGCCAAGATAAGCACAAAAACCCTGAAAAAGGGTGTTCATATTCCGTGATAATGCAAAAGAGAAAGGGGAACTGTAATATGCAGATTACAGATGTACGTGTACGTAAAGTTGCGAAAGAGGGAAAGTTAAAAGCAGTAGTATCTATCACAATTGATGAGGAGTTTGTTGTTCATGATATCAAAGTGATCGAAGGTGAAAAGGGGCTTTTCATTGCAATGCCAAGTAAAAAAGCATTAGATGGTGAGTATCGTGATATCGCACATCCGATCAATTCAGGAACAAGAGAACGAATTCAGTCAACAATTCTTGCAAGATATCAGCAGGCACTTGAAGAAGAGCCGGAGCCATTGGTTGTTGACGAGATGTAGGGTATTGTGGTGCTGCTCTTATTTGGATAAATGACAAGTAAAGGCAGGGCTAATACAATAGATAGGAAACAGGCGAAAGGAAAAGTGCAGTGATTGCCCGATCACTGCACTTTTCCTTTTTGTCTTATAAATGAAAAACCATTTTTTCACCGGTTGTCGGATGTGTGAATTCCAGTCGACAGGCACAAAGCATTAACTGTCGTGAAGTGCATGCGGCAGTGCCATATTTCCGATCCCCGATCAGAGGGTGTCCAGCATGTGCAAACTGCACGCGGATCTGATGATGACGCCCGGTATCCAGATGAATTTCCAGTTGGGAAAAAGGTTCACCAGAAGGAAGTGTACCTGTATGGATTACTTTATAATGAAGTCGTGCATACTTTGCATCAGGCACATTTTCTTCACAGACACGGGAGGTGTTGGTTCGTCCGTCTTTTACAAGATAGTCTTCCAGAGTTCCTTCGTTATGTTCGAAAATGCCTAAAGCCTGTGCACGGTAATATTTCCCAAAACCAGATGTGGTAAGCTGGTGGGAAAGTTCCTTTGCGGCAGCAGGTGTTTTTGCAAAAACAAGAAGTCCTTCTACCGGTTGGTCCAGCCGATGGATGACAGCAAGATAAGGTTCGCGTGAAGCGGTTTTTTTAGCAGTATTTTTTATCAGATGATTTTTTAAAATACTGACCATATCTTTTGTGCCAATGCGGCTGCTCTGGGTAGGAACTCCAGCAGGTTTATGACAGACGATAATATCCTTGTCCTCATATATTATTTCAGGGGTAAGTGATGAAATCATAGTTGTATCCTTCTTTCTTGACAATCGCTAAAGTTGCGTCTAAACTGAGAATTAATAATGTTATAATGATACATGATGCAAACGAATCAGGTCAAGCTTTTAAGGAGAACATCAATGAATAATGACTGGGAACATTTTGGAGAAGAGATAAAGCAGACAATACAGGATGCAATTGATACAAAGGATTACAGCAGATTGAACCAGATGGTGTCTGATACGGTGAACCATGCGATGGACTGCGTCTCGGCAGGGATTAAAAACGGTGGCTGGTACAGAGATCCGAAGACCGGACAGCCATTATATGGAGATAAAAAGAATACCGGAAGCAGATCAGGTGCAGAAAACCAGAGGTATCGTCCGAATCAGGGACCGAAGATGTCGGAAATGAGAAATTATACTCAGAATCGTCCGGTACCGGTGAGTCCAAGATATCTCAAAGGAACTTCGGTAAAGATCGGCGGGACTTTTCTGGCAGCGACAGGAGCTGTATTTGGATTGACTTCTGTTATTTTCCTTATCATCACTTTGATTGGAAGTGTGATCACAGCGTTTGATGTAGTCAGTGGTCTGATTATTGGAATTTTTGCAGTTGCTTTTATATCTTTTGCAGTGATGACTTATGTGGGAGTAGATATGGTACGTACGGTGGGAAGGTTTCGCCAATATGTATCTGTTCTGAGAGACCGGGAATTTTGTGATATTAAGGAAATTGCTTCTGCGACAGGACGAGATGTCAGAAAGGTTCTGAAAGATGTGAAAAAAATGATTACAAAAGGCTGGTTCTGTCAGGGACATCTGGATGAGAAAGAATCCTGCCTGATGGTTAGTGAACATGCATGGAATCAGTATACAGCTCTTATGGAAGACATGAAACAGCGCAAGTCAGAGGAGCAGGCTGCTCAGAAAAAGATGCAGGAAGAGTATGACAGACTTTCACCGGAAGTACAGAAGATCGTACAGGCAGGAGATGAATATGTGAGAAAGATTAAGGCAGCGAATGACGCAATTCCGGGAGAAGTGATTTCGGCAAAGATTTCCCGCATGGAACTGCTCGTGGATCGTATTTTTGACCGCGTGGAGCAGAATCCGGATTCTGTGAATGATATGCGAAGAATGATGGATTATTATCTTCCGACAACGATGAAACTTCTTGAAGCGTATGAAGAGCTGGATGCACAGCCAGTACAGGGAGAAAATATCATTTCTTCCAAGAAAGAGATTGAAGATACGATAGATACATTGAATATTGCATTTGAGAAATTACTGGACAGTCTGTTCCAGGATACAGCATGGGATGTATCTTCAGATATTTCAGTACTTCATACAATGCTTGCGCAGGAAGGTCTGACAGAAGACGGGCTGAAAGAAATAATGATTTCCCAAACAGATAATGAATCAAAACAGTTACAAACAGAAGTGGAGGATTACTATGAGTGATGAATTCAAGGATGTAAGCACAGTGCCAACACTGACACTGGAACCGTTTCAAGCGGAAGAAGAAAAAAAGAAACCGGCGGTGCAGCCGGAAGAACCGAAGTTGGATGATACGATCCTGACAGAAGAAGAGCGCAGGATGGTAGATGCATTTGCACAGCAGATCGATCTGACGAATTCTTCTATGATTCTTCAGTATGGCGCAGGTACACAAGAAAAAGATGGCAGATTTCTCAGAAAGTGCTTTGGAAAATGTGAAGTCAAAGGATCTTGGAGAAGTTGGCACACTGCTTACGAATGTTGTAACTGAACTGAAGAGCTTTGATGAAGAAGAGAGCAAAGGATTTCTTGGAATATTTAAGAAAGCATCGAATAAAGTTGAATCTATGAAAGCAAAGTATTCGAAAGCCGAAGAAAATGTGAATCAGATCGTGAAAGCACTGGATAACCATCAGGTGCAGTTGCTGAAAGATGTTGCGATACTTGATAAAATGTATGATCTGAATCTTACTTATTTTAAAGAGCTTTCTATGTATATTCTTGCAGGAAAGAAAAAACTGGAAGAAGTAAGAAGCACACAGCTTGCTGAATTGATGAGCAAAGCTCAGGTAAGCGGCCTCCCGGAAGATGCGCAGGCAGCAAAAGATCTGGATTCGATGTGCAATCGTTTTGAAAAGAAGTTACATGATCTTGAACTGACGAGAATGATCTCCATCCAGACCGCACCACAGATCCGTCTGGTTCAGAATAATGATACACAGATGGTAGAGAAGATCCAGTCTACAATCGTGAATACGATCCCGTTGTGGAAAAGTCAGATGCTTCTTGCACTTGGAGTAGAACATTCTTCACAGGCGGCGGCAGCACAGAGACAGGTGACGGATATGACAAATGAACTGTTGAAGAAGAATGCGGAGACATTAAAAATGTCCACGATTGAGACTGCAAAAGAGTCTGAAAGAGGAATTGCAGATCTCGAGACATTGAAAGCAACAAATGAATCACTGATCTCTACATTGGATGAAGTGATGAACATTCAGAGAGAAGGAAGAGAAAAACGCCGGGAAGCGGAGGTGGAACTTCGCAATATGGAAAATGAATTGAAAGCAAAGCTTCTGGAAATCAGAGGATAAAGCTTTTTGGCTTGACAGCGGGTGCTTTATCAGTTAGAATTTCATTTGATAACTGACGTTGAACGGGAATAGTAGATACGCAGCATGCTTCAGAGAGAAGGCGGCAGGTGAGAGCCTTTGCATTACGGTATGGAACCGGCCCGGGAGTCCCTGTATGAAAGTACAGCGTAGGTCCTGCGTTAAAGGAGAAAAAAGTGAATGCAGATACAGAGATCATTTGTGTTGGTTTTGATTATAGAATGGATGTATTGCATTAATTAGGGTGGTACCGCCGGAGATATTCGGTCCCTATCGTGGGGATGCGATATCCCGGCGATTTTTTATATTAAAGTAAAAGCAAACTGCTGTCAGGGGACAGCAATGCAAAAAAACAAAAAGGAGAAGAACAATGGCAAAGAAATTAGTACAGAATATCACTGCCAGAGAAGAAGATTTTGCTCAGTGGTATACAGACGTTGTGCGTGAAGCAAAACTGTGTGATTATTCAGGTGTTAAAGGATGTATGAACTACCTTCCGAACGGATATGCTCTGTGGGAGAATATTCAGAAGAACCTGGATGCACGTTTCAAAGAGACAGGAGTAGAGAATGTATACCTTCCAGTTATGATCCCGGAAAGCCTTCTTCAGAAAGAAAAGGATCATATCGAAGGATTTGCACCGGAAGTTGCATGGGTAACACATGGCGGACTGGAAGAACTTCAGGAAAGATTCTGTATCCGTCCTACATCTGAGACACTGTTCTGTGATGTATGGAGCAAGACAGTTCAGTCTTACCGTGATCTTCCTAAGGTATGGAATCAGTGGTGTTCTGTTCTTCGTTGGGAGAAAACAACAAGACCATTCCTTCGTTCCAGAGAGTTCCTGTGGCAGGAAGGACATACAATCCATGCAACATACGAAGAAGCAGAAGAGCGTACAAAACAGATGTGGAGAGTCTACAGAGACTTTGCACAGGATGTTCTTGCAATCCCGGTAGTTTCCGGACGTAAGACAGAGAGTGAGAAATTCGCAGGAGCACAGGATACTTATACAATCGAAGCGCTGATGCATGACGGAAAAGCACTCCAGTCAGCAACAAGCCACTTCTTCGGAAGTTCCTTCCCAAGTGCATTCGGTATTCAGTATTCAGATAAGAATAACGAACTTCATGAAGTATACGAGACATCCTGGGGACTGTCTACAAGAATCATCGGTGCGCTGATCATGGTACACGGAGATGACAGTGGACTTGTTATTCCACCAAGAATCGCACCGGTGCAGACAATGATCATTCCGATCGCTCAGCATAAAGAAGGTGTTCTTGATAAGGCAAATGAACTTGTTGATACACTGAAGGCAGCAGGATACAAAGTGAAAATCGACGATTCTGACAAAGCACCTGGATGGAAGTTCAGCGGACAGGAGATCCTTGGAATCCCGACACGTATCGAGATCGGACCGAAAGACATCGAGAACAATCAGGCAGTTATCGTACGCCGTGATACAAGAGAGAAGATCGTTGTTTCTCTGGATGAGCTTACAACAAAACTTGCTGAAGTTCTTGAGACAATGCAGAATGATATGTTCGAAAGAGCAAAAGCATTCCTTGATTCTCATATCAATGAAGCAACAACAATGGATGAGATGAATGAGAAGTTCAATGAGAACCTTGGATTCATCAAAGCAATGTGGTGTGGAGACGAAGCCTGTGAAGATGAGATCAAAGCTCAGACAGGCGGAGCTACATCTAGATGTATTCCAGAAGAGGAAGAACATCTTTCAGATGTATGTGTATGCTGCGGAAAACCGGCGAAGCATATGGTATACTGGGGCAAGGCATACTAATTCATTTCGTTGAAAATAAAGAAGAGATTTACTTTCATAGTTGCTAGAAAAAAGAATTTGATTTAATAACAAATAACAGATGGTTTCTTAAGAAAAAAAGAGAGTGCCATCTGTTATTTTTGTGTGAAAAATAATATGGAAAATGCGAAAAAAGCCTTGACTTTCGGCGCTAAACGTAATAAACTAAACGAGCGTGTGGAAAAAGGCAATGTCTTTTTGATGCGCAAATAAGGATAATGACTTAATTATCCGCAGCCCCTTGAGGCATAAGCCCAAGGTAACGAATAATTCATAGGAGGTGAAAAAGAATGCCAACATTTAACCAGTTAGTTAGAAAAGGACGTCAGACTTCTGAGAAGAAATCTACAGCACCGGCACTTCAGAAAGGATACAACTCCCTGAAGAAACGTGCAACTGATGTTTCTGCACCACAGAAGAGAGGTGTATGTACAGCAGTTAAGACAGCTACACCTAAGAAGCCTAACTCAGCTCTGAGAAAGATCGCCAGAGTTCGTCTGTCAAACGGAATCGAAGTAACAAGCTACATTCCAGGTGAAGGACACAACCTTCAGGAGCATAGCGTTGTTCTGATCCGTGGAGGAAGAGTTAAGGACCTGCCAGGTACAAGATACCACATCGTCCGTGGTACACTTGATACAGCAGGTGTTGCTAAGAGAAGACAGGCTCGTTCTAAATACGGCGCTAAGAGACCAAAAGACGCTAAATAAGAAGTCGCGGATTGCAGTATAGTATTTTAGATAAGTGTAACTAATAGTTAAATCGTATCACAAACAGAACTATGATTAGTCGTAGGTTGCGGATGCTATATAGATTTCGCGGCTGCGAGCACATGGAATGTGATCTCATAGAAAGACACATGTGAGTACCGATGAATTAATCCCGGAAAAACCGGAAAATATGATTAAGGAGGGAAGGACCGTGCCACGTAAAGGACATACTCAGAAAAGAGATGTATTAGCGGATCCAATATACAACAATAAAGTTGTTACCAAACTTATCAACAACATCATGCTAGATGGTAAGAAAGGCGTAGCACAGAAGATTGTATACGGAGCATTTGAAAGAGTAGAAGCTAAGGCTGAGAAGCCGGCTATCGAAGTATTTGAAGAGGCTATGAACAACATCATGCCAGTTCTTGAAGTAAAAGCAAGACGTATCGGTGGAGCAACATACCAGGTACCGATCGAGGTTAGAGCTGACAGAAGACAGGCACTCGCACTTCGCTGGTTAACTATGTATTCACGTCAGAGAGGCGAGAAGACACAGGAAGAAAGACTGGCAAACGAGATTCTTGATGCAGCTAACAACACAGGTGGAGCTGTTAAGAGAAAAGAAGATATGCACAAGATGGCAGAAGCAAACAAGGCGTTTGCTCACTATCGTTTCTAATTATTTTAGGAGGAAAAAATCTTGGCTGGAAGAGAATATCCATTAGAGAGAACCAGAAATATCGGTATTATGGCTCATATTGATGCTGGTAAAACTACACTGACAGAGCGTATTCTTTACTATACCGGTGTTAACTATAAGATTGGTGATACTCACGAAGGTACTGCTACTATGGACTGGATGGAACAGGAGCAGGAAAGAGGTATCACAATTACTTCAGCCGCTACAACATGTCATTGGACATTGGAAGAGAAGACAAAAGTGAAACCGGGCGCTTTAGAGCATCGTATCAATATCATTGATACTCCGGGACACGTTGACTTCACTGTAGAGGTTGAGCGTTCACTCCGTGTACTTGATGGAGCTGTCGGCGTATTCTGTGCTAAGGGTGGTGTTGAGCCGCAGTCAGAAAACGTATGGCGTCAGGCAGACACATACAACGTACCACGTATGGCATTCATCAATAAGATGGACATCCTTGGTGCTGATTTCTACAATGCTGTAGATCAGATCAAGACAAGACTTGGAAAGAACGCTATTTGTCTTCAGCTTCCAATCGGAAAAGAAGACGAATTCAAAGGAATCATCGATCTGTTCGAGATGCAGGCCTACATCTACAATGATGAGAAGGGTGAAGACATCACTGTAACAGATATTCCGGAAGAGATGCAGGATGAAGCTGAGCTTTATCACACAGAACTCGTAGAGAAAATCTGTGAGCTGGACGATGACCTTATGATGGAATACCTTGAGGGTGAAGAACCTTCTATCGATGCAATGAAAGTAGCACTGAGAAAAGCTACATGTGAGTGTACAGCTGTTCCAGTATGCTGTGGTACTGCATACAGAAACAAAGGTGTTCAGAAACTTCTTGATGCTATCATCGAGTTTATGCCGGCACCAACAGATATTCCGGCTATCGAGGGTGTTGATGAAGATGGAAACGAAGTAGTAAGACACTCTTCTGACGAAGAGCCATTCTCTGCTCTCGTATTTAAGATTATGACAGACCCATTCGTAGGTAAGCTTGCTTACTTCCGTGTGTATTCAGGTGTTATGAACTCCGGTTCTTATGTACTGAATGCTACTAAAAATAAAAAAGAGCGTGTTGGACGTATCCTTCAGATGCATGCCAACAAGCGTGAAGAGCTGGATAAAGTATATTCAGGAGATATCGCTGCAGCAATCGGATTCAAATTCTCTACAACAGGAGATACAATCTGTGACGATCAGCATCCAGTAATTCTTGAGTCCATGGAATTCCCAGAGCCAGTTATCGAGCTCGCTATCGAGCCTAAGACAAAAGCTTCTCAGGGAAAACTTGGAGAATCTCTTGCAAAACTTGCAGAAGAAGACCCGACATTCCGTGCTCATACAGATAAAGAAACTGGACAGACAATCATCGCTGGTATGGGTGAGCTTCATCTTGAAATCATCGTTGACAGACTTCTTCGTGAGTTCAAGGTAGAGGCTAACGTAGGTGCACCTCAGGTTGCTTACAAAGAGTCCATCACAAAGCCAGTTGATATTGACAGCAAGTATGCGAAACAGTCTGGTGGACGTGGACAGTACGGACACTGTAAAGTTAAATTCGAGCCAATGGATGTCAACGGTGAGGAGACATACAAGTTCGAGTCTACTGTAGTTGGAGGAGCTATTCCGAAGGAATACATCCCGGCAGTAGGTGAAGGTATTGAAGAAGCTATGAAGTCTGGTATCCTTGGAGGATTCCCTGTAGTTGGTGTTTACGCTAACGTATACGACGGATCTTACCATGAAGTCGATTCCAGTGAGATGGCATTCCATATCGCTGGTTCCCTTGCATTCAAGGATGCTATGAAACAGGGCGCACCTGTACTTCTTGAGCCTATCATGAAGGTAGAGGTTACAATGCCTGAAGAATATATGGGAGATATCATCGGAGACCTGAACTCACGTCGTGGACGTATTGAAGGTATGGATGATCTCGGTGGCGGAAAGATCGTACGTGCGTACGTTCCTCTGTCAGAAATGTTTGGATACTCTACAGATCTTCGTTCCAGAACACAGGGACGTGGTAACTACTCAATGTTCTTTGAGAAATACGAGCCAGTACCGAAGTCTGTACAGGAGAAAGTATTATCCAACAAAAATGCCTAAAATATCATAAAAGGCTTGAAAATCGGCTAAGTTTGAAATATAATCAAACTTAGCCAGGTTTAAAATAGAAAACCAAAACAAGGTTGCCCCATTGAGGGTTATATTTTTAAGGAGGATATTCAAAATGGCAAAGGCTAAATTTGAAAGAACAAAACCGCATTGTAATATCGGTACTATCGGACACGTTGACCATGGTAAAACAACTCTTACAGCTGCTATCACAAAAACACTTTCTCACAGAGTAGAAGGTAATGCAGCAGTAGATTTCGAGAACATCGATAAAGCTCCAGAAGAAAGAGAGCGTGGAATCACAATCTCTACAGCACACGTTGAGTATGAGACAGCTAACCGTCACTACGCACACGTTGACTGCCCAGGACATGCTGACTACGTTAAGAACATGATCACAGGAGCAGCTCAGATGGACGGAGCTATCCTTGTTGTAGCTGCAACAGACGGAGTTATGGCTCAGACTAAAGAGCATATTCTTCTGTCCCGTCAGGTTAACGTACCATACATCGTTGTATTCATGAACAAATGTGATATGGTAGACGACGAAGAGCTTCTTGAACTCGTAGAGATGGAGATCCGTGAAGTACTTAACGAGTATGACTTCCCGGGAGATGACACACCGATCATCCAGGGATCAGCTCTTAAGGCTCTTGAAGATCCAGACGGACCGTGGGGAGACAAGATCATGGAACTTATGGACGCTGTTGATACATGGATCCCAACACCAGAGCGTGCTACAGACAAGCCATTCCTTATGCCAGTAGAGGACGTATTCTCTATCACAGGACGTGGAACAGTTGCAACTGGTAGAGTAGAGCGTGGAACACTTCACGTATCTGACGAAGTTGAAATCATCGGTATCCACGAGGACGTTAAGAAGACTGTTGTAACAGGAATCGAGATGTTCCGTAAGCTTCTTGATGAGGCTCAGGCTGGAGATAACATCGGAGCACTTCTTCGTGGTATTCAGAGAACAGAAATCGAAAGAGGACAGGTTCTTATCAAACCAGGTACAGTAAGCTGCCATAAGAAATTCACATGCCAGGTTTACGTACTGACAAAAGACGAAGGTGGACGTCATACTCCATTCTTCAACAACTACCGTCCACAGTTCTACTTCAGAACAACAGACGTAACAGGTGTTTGCGATCTTCCAGAAGGAATCGAGATGTGTATGCCTGGAGATAACGTAGAGATGACAGTTGAACTGATCCATCCAGTAGCTATGGAGGAAGGTCTTCGTTTTGCTATCCGTGAAGGTGGACGTACAGTAGGATCAGGTACAGTTGCTTCAATCATCGAGTAATTAATATCTAGATAGATTTAATATCGATACTATATCCCTAGAAGTTTAAGGCTTCTAGGGATTTTTGCATTACATGGAAATAGGTTTATTATGGCATAATTGAAATATGACAAGCAGTTATAATGATTAATGATATCATAGGAAATGTTTATCAATATTTAATATTTGAATGATGATTTTATATAGACAACTAAACAACGCAGAAGTATAATGAGCAGAAAAAGAAAGGAGCGATTTTTATAAGAGAAATACCAGAAAAATTCAAATTAGAAGATACAACAATATGGTCTTTTCCAGAAAGAGGAAATTGGGCTACACATTCAGGAAAATATAGAGGAAATTGGTCTCCGTATATTCCTAGAAATATCATTTTGCGATATTCAAAGAAAAAAGATTGGATACTAGATCAATTCTTAGGCAGTGGTACAACGCTAATTGAGGCAAAGCTATTGGGAAGAAATGCAATCGGCGTTGATATAAATTCTGAAGCTATTAAATTATCTAACACAAATCTAAATTTTACTTGTCACGAAAAATCAAAAATATTCACCAAACAAGGAAATGCAAACAATTTATCATTTATAAAAAATGAAAGTATAGATCTTATCTGTACACACCCACCGTATGCGGACATTATACGGTATAGTAAAGAAATTCCAGGAGATATTTCTCATTTGAAATACGAGGATTTTTTGAAAGAATTAGAGCAGGTTGCAAAAGAATCATATAGGGTACTAAAAAAGCAGGGAATATGTGCATTTATGATTGGAGATATCCGGAAGAAAGGTTATGTACTACCACTGGGAATGAATTCTATGCGGAAATTTGTTGATGCAGGATTTAAACTTAAAGAAATCATTATAAAAGAGCAGCACAATTGCAAAGCCACAGAATATTGGAATAATATAGAAAAAGCATTTTTAATGTTGGCGCATGAATATATATTTGTACTGGAAAAATAGAAATACTGCAAAAGGAGGTACGAGACGAGTGCCGAGTATCTCCTTTGCTGAGAGTTATTTACCAAGTAAGAAGCAGTTTATCATGAACAATTTCATTTTGCATGGTTTGACCAGCGTTTTGTAATCGATCAATCATAGAGGTACCACAGTTGACAAAAATTTCTCTTTCAAATAAACCCATAGGTGGTGTGACAGAAATATCTTTTTTATTGGATTCCCGTGTGCCATTGATTGATAACATTACATAAACACCTCTGGCTTTGCATTCAGCTATTTTATTGAATAATGTTTCTATATCGAAAGTTTGAGCACCATAAATAATGCTTTGGCTATGAGTATATGGAGGATCACAATAAACTACGTCACCAGGTTGTGCTTTATCCATACATTCTTCAAATGACATAGTTGAAAAAGTTGAGTTTTTTATAAGATCATGCCATAAATCTACTCTTTTTGAAAAGGTTTCTGGCTTGATAGGATTATGCGGACCTTTTGGAGTAGACATATACCCATCAGCTTTCCGGAAACGGATTATTCCAGAATAGCATGTACGTGATAGAAGACAAAAATCAAGGGCATTGTGATTGATATTAAATCTATCTCTAATTTCATTGTATTTGTCATTAGGATTTTTATAATAATCTTCGATTTCCTTTGAATAATAATCTTTTATTTGCTGCGGATCATATTTGACAATATTAAAAATATCAATTAAAAAAGGTAAGATGTCGCTAGCATATGAATGAGTGAATATAGGGGTGTTGGTTTTACTGTTTTGGTATAATAATTGTGCCATTACAGCACCGCTCCCTAAAAAAGGCTCATAGTAGTTATTAAATTGTTCGGGTATATATGAAATAATGGTTTCGGCAAAGCGTTGCTTATTTCCGATCCACTTTAATAATGCTGGTACTTTGGACATTGCTCAAACCTCACGTGTAACTTATAGTCTGTAGACTTAAAGTCTACACTACTATTATAATTTAACTAATCGGAGGTGTCAAGCAATGCAGGAAGAAATACGTGTCGCTTATGGAAAAGCAGTAAGAACAATAAGGCAAGATAAGAAAATATCACAAGAAGAATTAGGCGATTTATGTGGATTACATAGGACATATATAAGTGACATAGAACTTGGGAAGCGTAATGTTTCGTTGGAAAATATAGACAAAATTGCGCATGCATTGCAAGTGAAGAAATCGGAATTATTTGTTGAGGTGGAGCAATATGAAAGCATTTAAGGAATTTAGAAGGGAAGATAAATCGTTTTGGTTTTTCATACGATTTATTAGCGAAAAATTGGGATATTCTAGAAAAGGAATCGTTTTAACTTACACAGTGGAGCAAATAGAAAAACTGTGTGAAAAAGAGAATATTGAAGTTTCACCGGATAGAATTAATAAAGCTGTCTTATATTGTAATATGAGAGCAGATTTATTAAATAATACGATTGAGAAAAATTTGATGGACGTTGATGAAGCTAAACAGATATTTGAAGAAATGAGAAATAGCGGAAAATATAAATGTAAGCTGATTATGAACAAACAACGTAAAGAGATCAAAAAAGTAAATTATTTTACCGCAAATTTTATATCTAATTTTCGATTATCCGCATAAACACTATACTTTCAAGTATTTTGAAGTATAGAAAACCATTCATTTTACCACGAATTTACCACGATTGAATGAGCCTTGATATGATGATAAAACGACTAAGGGAGATAGCACAAATAACTGTGCCTCTCCCTATATTTTCTTTGTTTATTCCGTTGATTACTTCATTTGATTTCAAACTTTAACGCCTTTTTATATCTCGTTTTTTTATTCCTATTATATTCATACCTCAATTCTACTTTTTAAAGCTAATAAGTTTTCCGTTGTATTTTACAATGATGAATATGATATAAAACACTCCTACAACAATCAAAGTAAGCCCTATGTAGTAGCCTAATTCAGAATGAGAGATTAAATTGATAATCGGCATAGCAATAACGCCAATGCTAACCAGCAGAGAACCTATTCCTATTCTTTTTGTAAACGCTTTTTTATCTTTTGGGTTGAGATGTGTATAATGATAACTATGTAAGAAAGTAATATTTTCTTTTATACCCACTTGATAAGATAAAAATAATAAAAACAATCCCATAACTATTTCAACAACCACTTCTTCTATTTCCATAATCATACACTCCTTAATCAAAATAAAATAATTCCTCAAATTTTTTATCTAAAGCTATACAAAGCACTAATGCTAATTTTGCTGTTGGATTGAACTGTCCTGTTTCAATAGAACTTATTGTGTTACGGGAAACTCCAACCATTTCTGCTAATTCCGTTTGCGATAATTTTTTTTCTTTTCGCACCTCTTTTAATCTATTTTTTAAAATTAAATGTTCGTTCATATTACAAACCTGCTGTCAAAAATTTATAAAAGTAATACAACATAAATAGGACAAAGAATAGGGCAGTAACAAATTTAGGTTTACTTCTTGAAAGATATGCTTCATAACTCATATATCCAAATGCTACCGACCAAATAATTGTCATTATGTCATTGTAAGGTTCTTTACAAATAACCTTAATAACAAAGATTAAAATGCAGACAAGCAACACAAACATTAGCCCAAAAGATTTCCCTTTAAGTTTAATGTGTTTTTCATACTCATCAAGATATAAGTTATCTTTTTTGTTTTGTGACAGTATTTTTTCTTTATCCATTTATATTACCCCTTTCCAAAAATACCAAGTATACTTGTCATTTTTATTATAATACTCAATCTCTAAAAGTCAATGTTTTTATACTGTTTTCTTATTATTTTATGACGGCGTATTTTTTTCCATGAGATTATACGCCGTCAATAATTATGTTACAATTTTCCAGTTACTATCCTTATGGAGCATAAGCTCATACTGTGATACTTGCGTCGCCTTTGTCTGATTGTCGATAAACTCATGACACTACACCTTGTTTCCTCTTGTCTGCCAGAAACAGAAAAGAAAAAGCCCTGTCAAGAGCCTTGCCACCATTGGTGGTGCTTTGCACTCTTTACTGGGCTTTTTGTTTGCTGTATCTTCTACAAAGAGGAAAAAAGCTATTCGTCCTCATCATCAAAATGGTTATTTTTCAATACTTCCCGTAATAATTCCATATCTTCTTTTGAATTGGGGTTTATCATTTTTACGACTTGATATGGTGTCCTATATTTATGCCCCTCTATGCTTTCCCCGAACATATCCATGCTGTATAAATCATCATAGCGGTCTAACAGTTTTTGAAATTTCAAATGCTGGATAAATTCTTTGATTGGGTAAAGGTCGGACGCTACAATGCTTTTCCCGTTGATGTAGTCGGTAATATATTCCCGTAACTTTTCCAACTCATATTCCAGCCATTCTTCCTCGCTGTCAAAGAAGTTGTCATAATGTCCATGTTTTAGTTCTGCATTTAGTCTTTCTTCAATTCTTAAAAACTGACAGACTTCCTTTTCGGCTTGATTAACATACTTCCATTCTCCCGATAATAATTCATTGGGCGTTACACCCAGCACGTCCATTATCTTTTCTAATGTATCAAAGGTAGGATAATTCACACCTCGTTCAATCTTGGAAAGGCTCTGCATATTGATACCGATTTTGTCCGCAAGTTCTTGTTGTTTCATTCCTCTGTGTTTTCTTATGGTCTGTATGTTCTCTCCTAAGAAACTGATTTTCTTTTCGTAATGCTCCATGACTTAGTATAAACACTCCTTTCATTGCTTTTATTGGTATTTATAAGCATATCATACTTAATATATATCTAAAAGTCAACAAAAACTTCTTGACAAGTAATTCTAATGGCGTTATTATCGTGTTAGATAGAGTGATTAAGCACGCTAGGGTTAATCACACGCTTGAGTAAGCATAGAAAAGATATATTTTCACTTTGATAGCATGAATAAGCATGGACTATCAGACCGAAAATAAGGTTTCTGACTGGGGCTGTTCCGTTTAGCCACGAGCCTTACAAGGCTCGTGAGCGTTAAGAACGGATCAGACACAGGAAGAAAGGGAACGCCTTTAGGCGTTCATAAAGGGCGTATATGTAACACCGCCCTGCGTATACATGTCATAGTACCTAGAAACTGTGATAAATAAAGGAAAAAATGCAATTTATACCCCGCAAAAAATCGGGGCATACGAAAGGAGTAATGAAGTATCGCAACACACGAAAATTTATCCGTTAAGATTGATTACATCAGCATTGTATTTGAAACCGCAACCGCAGAAGATGTCATCATGCACATTTTAGGTTTACCGACTGACATTTTCAATGTCTATCCGGCAAGCGTTAAATTCAAGACTTATCAAGCACGCTGGCAGATTGGAGATATTTATGTATCGGGGGACGCAAGAAAGACAGAGGACAACCCACAAGGGTTAGGCTGTTATCTTGTTATGACCGGCAGAGGTTGTGATGATATTTTCCGTATTCTCGACAGTAGGAATTATACCTTTGGGGATATGTTCAAACATTGTGAGCGAAGATACGGACTGGATAATTTCCATTTCACAAGGCTTGATATTGCCATTGATGATAAGAACGAAAAGCCATTCTTTACCATAGAGCAGATAAAGAAGAAATGCGAAAAAGAGGAATTTATCTCGAATAGTGAGGGCTACCACTTTGATGAAAGCAAGTTTGATGATTTCGACACCGCAAAGACTGTTTATATCGGTGCTGGTAAATCGGGATTGTCTTACCGCTTTTATGACAAGGATAAGGAAGTATGTTCAAAACATAATAAGACACTTAATGAAGTCGGCAGTTGGAAACGGACAGAAATGCAACTGCGTGATGATAAGGCTCATGTCTTTGCCATGACATTCAAAGACAGACCGCTGGAACTTGGGAAACTGGCTTTCGGGTTATTGGCAAACAACCTACGCTTTGTTGTGCCAAACAGAAACGAAAGTAATAAAAGCAGATGGAAAACGTGTCGGTTTTGGGAACGCTTTTTAGGGGCTGTGGAAGTCTTGAAACTGCAAGTACCAAAACAGCAAAATTCCCTTGAGGAAACACAGCAATGGCTCACAGAGGGTGGCGTGATTTCTGCTGTCAAAAGTTTCTATTTCTTGGAAGAACATGACGCATTAGGTGGACTGGAACGGGTGGGAACTATGCTTGATAAGGCAAGATACAGCACTTCCCTTTCCAGTAAACTGACCGCCCATTTACAGAGGATAAACCGCACCGACCTTATCCCCTATATCCAGTATGACACGAAACATGGGAAAGGGGGTATCTGATGAATAACAACGATATTCCCGTATGGGAAAAATACACCCTTACCATTGAAGAAGCGTCAAAATATTTCCGTATCGGAGAAAACAAGCTAAGACGCTTGGCAGAGGAAAACAAGGACGCTGGCTGGCTCATTATGAATGGCAACCGCATACAGATTAAACGCCGACAGTTTGAAAAGGTCATTGATAAATTGGACGCAATCTAATGCAAATGAGCCTTGTATGTGTTATGATGAACACAAGTCATATCAAGGCTCTTTCCAACAAGGAAAGGAGCAGACACCATGAAAGAAAAAGACGGGATAGCAAAGGACGTATCCTGCATACTGAGAGAGCCAACGAACAGACGGGAAATACTTATATAAATATGTGGACGCATTTGGAAACACAAAATATGTGTATGCCTGGAGATTGACACCCACAGACCCAACACCAAAGGGAAAACGGATAAACCCTCACTTCGTGAACTGGAACAGCAGATAAGACGGGATATTGAGGACGGTATCGACAGCACAGGCAAGAAAATGACGCTTTGCCAACTTTACGCCAAACAGAACGCACAGAGGGCAAACGTGAAGAAAAGCACACAGAAACAACGGGAACAACTCATGCGGTTATTAAAGAGGACAAGTTAGGTGCTAGGAGCATTGACACAATCAAGCTCTCTGACGCTAAGGAATGGGCGTTACGCATGAAAGACAAAGGCTTTTCCTACAATACCATTAACAATTATAAACGCTCATTAAAAGCGTCATTCTATATCGCTATACAAGACGATTGTGTAAGGAAAAATCCCTTTGATTTCAAGTTGAGTGAAGTCCTAGAAAATGATACCAAAGAGAAAGTCGCATTGACAGAAGAACAGGAACAAGCCTTACTGTCATTCATCAAGACGGACAACGTGTATCATAAGTATTACGATGATGTACTGATACTGTTAAAGACAGGACTTCGTATTTCGAACTGTGCGGACTGACAGTAGCCGATATTGATTTCAAGAATGAGGTTGTGATTATCGACCACCAGTTACTAAAGAGCAAGGAACAGGGCTATTACATTGAAACGCCTAAGACAAAGAGCGGAACTAGGCAAGTGCCATTAAGCAAAGAAACGATACAGGCATTTCAACGGGTTATGAAGAAACGCCCAAAGACAGACCCATTTGTGATAGACGGACGGGCAACTTCTTATTTGTCAATCCCAAAGGCAAGCCTAAAGTTGCGATTGATTACAGCACTTTATTTGTCCGTATGGTAAAGAAATACAACAAGCACCACATGGACAACCCTTTGCCACATATCACACCGCATACGCTACGCCATACGTTCTGCACAAGACTGGCAAGCAAGAACATGAACCCGAAAGATTTACAGTATATCATGGGGCATTCAAATATCAGTATCACAATGAACTGGTACGCTCATGCGTCCATAGATACCGCAAAATCAGAGGTTCAGCGTCTAATTGCATAGAAGTATTTACCACGATTTTAACCACGATTGACAGGGAAAATATAAGAAGATAAGCCTAGATATGTGAGGTTTACCACAAAGGCAAAATGCCCGTAGAGCCGATAAAATAAGGCTTTGCGGACATTTGAGAAGATATAAAAAGATAGTTAAAAAGACATATATAATTTCTATTAATTATTACCATGATAGCAGAAGAAATGCTTGGTGGAGATGAGGAATTTAATCCAGATCCAAGAGGGCTTGTGTATCTGTTGAATAATAGAAAGATCATTGGAGCATCTTCAAGAAGGTTTGATGGAGCATATCCTTCGATTTATAATCCGAAGATAGTGTGGGAAATAAAAGAGTATTATTATTCAAAGTCATTTGGAAGTAGAGTTGCAGATGCTGTGTATGAAGCAGAACTTGATGGATATGAATTCAACGAAATATACGATAGAACTGGACAACAGGTATATCATGTGATGTTTATTGATAGTCATTATACTTTCGGGGACAAGGAAAATCTTATTTGTGCAGATTTATTGATACACTTAATATGGGGCTTATAGATGAACTTATTGTTGGAAAGGAAGTTCTGACAAGATGGAGAGAAGTTCTGATAGAATTTGGCGAGAAAGAATAAAAAGTGTTATGTAAATATGAGAGATATTTTGATGGAAAGGAGTAAAATGGGATTACAACCTAAAATAAACGGAAAAACAGTAGAGCGAGCATATGAAGAATATAGAAACGGCGTGTATTTGGTAAATAGACGTTATCAAAGAAAACTTGTGTGGAGTATAAATGAAAAGGAAGCGTTTATAGATTCATTAAGAAATGGATATCCAGTACCGTTGTTCTTGTTTTCAACAAATTCCTATAAAGGAATGGATAGACGGGAAATAATAGATGGAATGCAGCGATTAAATGCAGTATTTGGATTTGTTGAAAATGAATTTACGATAGGTGGATACTATTTTGATCTTTCGTCAACTGCATTAACAAAACAATTATTAGATGAGAAAATATTGGAGCAGAAAACACCTGTTTTGGATAGAACTAGTTGTGTTGGTATAGCAAGCTATGAGCTACCATTTTCTGTTTATGACGAGGATAATCCAGATATTATTGACGAGGTATTTAGAAGAATCAATTCAAATGGAAAGCATCTATCAAGGCAAGAAATCAGACAGGCAGGAGCAACTGGTGAGTTCGCAGAATTGGTACGAGTATTATCTACGAAACTTCGGGGAGATGTATCTCATGAAGATATTTTGCTGTTAGATCAAATGAAAGAGATCAGTATCAAACAAGATGGAAATGGATATGGTATTAATGCGGATGATGTTTTTGGGTAAAACAGAATATTATTGATAAAAGGATCTGCGACTCTCTATGGATGAAGAGGTAGTGGGAGACTTGGTAGGCGCAATGGTTGCAGATACGATGCCGCCATCTAGAGTAAGTGTTTTGGATGGATATTATTATATCAATGAAGAAGAGCAAGAGGGTCGTGGATATAAGACGGAACAAGCAATTCAGACCCGAGGATCTGAAGCTATACGTGCACAATTTCTTTATATAATAGATGAAATTAAAAAGATTTTTATAATAAAGAACATACGGTGATACAGCATATTCTTAATCAAAAGTTTACAGAGGTCCGAGATATTTTCAATCTTTATTTTTAACATTGTATGAATTATTGATTAAGCAGGAAATGAAAATAGTAGACTATGATAAGGTATATGAACAACTCAGCAATATTGCAGAGCGTACGATGGTAATATCTGGAGGCGGTGGTGCATGGAGTGCAAAGGAGAAAACCGAAGTGGTAGCGAAAGTAAAAGCCATTTTACAGCCTGCTTTTGTTGAAAGAGCAGAAGGAGATCCGATGCACTATTCATATGCCACAGAAATAGAAACTTTATTAAAACAGTCAAAAACTGAAAATTCACAATACGATTTTAAGCAAGGCATATATGATCTTTCTAGTGGCGAGAGAAATGATAAACTTGTAAAAAATATATAAAACTTTAACAGCAATGGGAAATTCAGAAAAAATGCTGTAGGATATGTTCTTATAGGTGTAGCAGATAACTTTGAAGATGCAGAAAAATCTCAAGAAAATATAATACAGAAAATATGAAAGTTGGTAATTTTATATTACTGGTATTGATGGAGAGGTCAATAAATTTCATAAAGGAAATTATGATGAGTACTTTTCTCAATTTAAAATGCATTACAAACAATGCCATTAGATGAACATTATAGAAGACAAATTGGAAGTAAAATGAGAATGGTAAGTTATTACGATAAATCTATCATTATTATGAAAATAGTAAATGACAATGGGGCTATTATGTTTGACAATGGCTATTATACAAGAGTCGGAGCAAACAATGATCCAGAACCTGTTTCTGCACCGAGATGCCTACATTTTTGCAAAATTTGCAAAGAATTAAGCAAGTCAGTGATAACACCATGATAACAAAATCCCGAAAACCACACGGACACAGCGAAAATCCGGATTTTTCTCCATAAATCACACGAAAATCACCATTTGCACACGGCAACACGCCATTCTAATACCGTGAAGGTGGACGTACAGTAGGATCAGGTACATTTTCTATGTAAACATTGAGCGTTTACATTTGAGAAAATGAAAAAGATATCACTATAATTCAGAAGTTGCGGAGGTAAACAAAATGAATAATAGCAAGTTAAAGGGTATAGCAGTTATTCTATTTGGAATACTTTTAAGTACAAGTAGTGCAGAAATAAATCGAACTGTATTGGCAAGTTTTGGCGATTTCCCATTTGCTCTTATAGGGATAATTTTTGGAATTGTTGGACTTATAATGGTTTTCAAGAATAATAAAGAATAACAACTTCATGCTTATAGAAAAAGGGTACCACCGATAGACGGTTAGTCCAATATATGAATTAACAAAAATTGCCGCTTAGTTCAGCAGACCGAGCGGCTTTTTGTGCATATGTGTCTTAGAAAATCTTGTTGAAACTCGTCACATTTCTCAGTATAATATCACTGTATTAGAAATACTTTGAAAAACGTCTGTTAGGGAAGATTCTCTAACGGACGTTTTGGGGATAATCAAAATCATATGGCTAATGGGAGGAATTTATGGATAAGGCATATTTAAAGCGGGCAAGTACCGTTGCAAAGGTCATTTTGGAAATGTTTTCTATGCTTTTGTAATCAAACTTTTCTTTTACCGGGGAATTTGATGACAGGAGGAACAACCGGTATTGGTCGGTAGTGAAGCATTTTACGGAGCATCAATTTCGGATTTGTCTTAGCATTTAATATTGTGATGCTGATAGTTGGAGTGATTTTTCTTGGTAAGAAATTTGCACTGACGACAATTCTCAGTTCTTTCACATATCCAATTGCATTGGAAGGGCCAATCATATTTTTGGGGATCTGGTGATCACGGATAATTCAATGCTGAATACGATTTTGCCGGACTTGGAATCGGGATTGGACTTGGTATTGTAATTCGAACAGGAGCTTCTACCGGAGGTATGGATATTCCACCATTGATTTTGAATAAGTATTTTCGAATTCCGGTGTCAGTGAGTCTGAATGTATTTGATATATTGATTCTGTTACCGCAGATTCTATATAATCCTCCGGAACGCGTTTTATACGGAATTTTACTGGTAATGATCTACACGACAGTGCTGGACAAAGTGTTAGTGATGGGAAATACCAAGACGGAAGTGAAGATTATCAGCAAGCAGGTGGAAGAAGTACGTCAGGCAATTCTTGCTCAGGTAGACAGAGGCGTGACGATGCTGTATGGGGAAGGCGGTTACAAACAAGAACAAAAGCAGATTGTATTGAGTATTGTGTCTAATCGAGAACTTCCACAAGTTGAGAAATTGATCAGACAGATTGACCCGGAGGCATTTATGATCATCAGCAGAGTTACAGAGGTACGAGGAAGAGGCTTCTCTTTGAGTAAACATTACGGAGAAGAGGAAGGCTGATGATGCTGCAAAAACAGTACTGTAGATTAAACATTTATAGAATTAAGGAAGAACAGTTGTATGCTAAATAAAAAGATTTCTTAAAATACGCATCAAAATTAGCCTTTCCGATCATGATTCAAAATTTGATTGGAACATTGGTAAACATTGCCGATACGGTAATGCTTGGATACGTAAGCCAGACGGCGATGTCAGCTTCATCACTTGCGAACCAGTATACGTTTATTCTGTTCTGCTTATATTACGGTATGGCTACAGGAACTTCGGTTCTGTGTGCCCAGTACTGGGGAAAAGGGGATAAAAAGACAGTAGAAAGGATTCTCGGCCTGGCGGAACGGATTTCACTGATCGTCTCGCTTATATTTTCGTTATTTCCTTTACTATGCCGGTTACGGTTATGAAGATTTTCACAAATAGTCCGGATACGATTGCTGCCGGAAGTGAGTATTTGAAGGTGATTTCATTTTCATTTATGTTTATGGGGTTCTCGCAGGTTTTTATGAGCGCTCTTCGAAGTATTGGAAAAATAATGCTGCCTTCTATTACGTACATTGTTTCTCTTTGTGTCAATGTACTTTGTAATGCCACATTTATCTTTGGTCTGTTTGGATTTCCAAAGCTTGGCGTTACAGGTGTTGCACTTGGTACTGTGATTGCCAGAATTACAGAGGTATTAATTTGTCTCATCTATTCATTAAACAGTTCAGATGTCAGATTCCGGATAAAATACTTCTTTGCGAAATCAGGCATTTTGTTTCATGACTTTATGAAAATTGCCACTCCAGCCGTGGTAAATGATGTTGTCTGGAGTTTTGCCACTTCAGCATTTGCAGCAATTCTTGGGCATATCGGAGATGACATGGTTGCCGCAAATGCGGTTGCTGTTATGGTGGTAAATATTGGTGCTATTGCCTGTCGCGGTTTTGCAAATGCTACGACTATCATTATCAGCCAGGAGTTAGGGAAAGATCAAATTGATACAGCCGGAGAATACGGGAAACGGATGCTTAGGATAACACTTGCTGTAAGCCTGATCGGATGCGTTATTATTCTGGCGATTCGTCCTCTGATACTGGACTTCTATCGGGATAAATTGACCGAGACTGCCCTTTCTTATCTTAGCATTTTTATAATTATGACAACCTGGCGTCTTGTGGGAGAAGGGATTAATACCTGCCTTATATGCGGTTGTTTCAGAGGTGGCGGAGATTCCAGATTTGGAATGATCGTAGATTCCATATTTATGTGGCTTGTTGCAGTTCCGGCAACTTTCCTTGCAGCATATGTTTTTAAATTACCGCCTGTCTGGGTTTACTTTGTAATGACTTTAGATGAGTTCGAGAAAATGCCCGTGGTATTTATTCACTATTTCAGAAAGAAATGGCTTACAAATATTACCAGAGATTTTGATTGAGGAGAAGTACAATCATGTCAAAAGATGAATATCTAATCACAGATGCGCCCCTGAAAGCGTTAACTGTTTTTGCAATGCCTATGATCTTAGGCAGTTTTTTTCAGCAGATATATAATATGGCTGATTCGATCATTGTTGGTCAGTTTGTTGGTTCTTTGGCACTTGCGGCTGTCGGCGCCTGTGCTGCACTTACGAATGTTTTCATTTGTGTAGCTCTGGGCGCCGGTGTAGGCGCAGGTGTACTCGTAAGCCGTTATTTTGGAGCCAGAGATTATGGTAAAATGAAAACAATTGTGTCGACATCGCTGATCAGCTTTTTAGTCTTGAGCATACTACTTGGAATCTTTGGTTTTTGCTTTTCACATTCAATGATGAGTTTATTACAAACACCTCCTGATATACTGGATGAAGCAGTACTGTATCTGCGGGTTTATTTTGTGGGATTCCCATTTCTGTTTATGTACAACATTCTCTCAACGATGTTTACTTCCATCGGTGAATCCAGAATTCCATTGGTTCTTCTGATTTTTTCATCTGTATTAAATATTTTTATGGATCTTTGGATGGTAGCCGGACTTGGTCTCGGCGTGTTTGGTGCGGCTCTGGCAACGCTTATTGCACAGGGGATTTCCGCAGTCTTTTCATTTCTGATTTTCCTTTATAGAATGAGACGGTATAAATGTCAGTTTGAATGGTTTGACGGACAGGAGTTATATTCGATGCTTCAAATTGCCATACCGTCAGTTCTTCAGCAGTCTACAGTGTCGATCGGTATGATGATCGTACAGGCGGTTGTAAATCCATTTGGCACACAGGCGCTCGCAGGTTATTCGGCAACGATGCGAGTGGAAAATGTTTTTTCACTGATTTTTGTATCCATCGGCAATGCGATTTCGCCGTATATATCCCAGAATTTTGGTGCAAAGAAAATCGAACGGCTCAAAAAAGGCTATCATGCGGCACTGGTGTTAGATTTATGTTTTGCAGTCCTTGCTTTTCTGGTCATTGAATCACTGCACAATCAGATTTCTTCCTTATTCCTTGGAAAAGATGGAACAGCTTTAGCGTATCAGGTATCCGGTGATTATATGAGATGGCTGGGATATTTTTTCATCTTTATGGGTATCAAGATGGCAACCGATGGTGTTCTTCGCGGACTTGGAATCATGCGTCCGTTTCTCATTGCGAATATGGTAAATCTTGCGATCCGTTTGTCTGTCGCTTTGATTTGTGCACCGCGGTTCGGAATTGCATTTGTCTGGCTTGCAGTACCGGCCGGATGGCTTGCAAACTTCCTGATTTCTTATGCAGCACTCAGAAAATCATGGCCGAATGAGGAAACCAGCCGTTAGTATTTACTCCCGTGTCAATCACTCTGCTGATTGACATGTAGTGTGAACGGTAACAATCATCCTTCTTGATTAATACTTGACAAGTGCATTGTGGTGCGATATATTGGATGTATCGAAGTGTGATATATCAAACAGCGAGGTAAATGTTTATGGATGCACATATTAAAAAAGTGTATGTTCCTATGACTGAGACAGGATTTTATATTTTGTTATGTCTTCGAACGCCAAATCATGGATATGGAATCGTACAGAAGGTAAAAGAACTGACGGAAGATGAAGTAGTTCTTGGACCGGGAACCATGTATGGAAGTCTTTCAAAAATGAAAAAAGACGGTTTGATTGAATTTGTGCGGGAAGAAGAGAAAAGAAAAATATACCAGATCACGGATCTTGGAAAAGAAGTCTTGGAACTGGAATTAAAAAGAATCAACAGGTTGTACCGTAATGCACAGGAGGCAGCGCCATGAAGGATGTAAAAAAGGAATTTCGTTGGTTTTCTATTACTGAATATGAAAAAGAAGCAGAGTATTTGAGACGCAGACACAAAGAAGGTTGGAAGTTTAAAAATGTAACTTACCCTGGCATTTACATTTTTGAAAAATGTGAACCACAAGATGTGATCTATCAGCTGGACTATAATCCTGACGGCATAAAGAATCAAGGGAGAATATGTTCAGATGTTTGAAGATTGCGGCTGGGAATATCTGAAAGAATTTGCAGGATACACATATTTTCGTAAACCGGCAGAGAAGATGGAGAAAGAAGAAAATATTTTCTGCGACGATCAATCCAGACTGGATCTCCTGAAAAGGCTTTTCCGCGGAAGAGTCATACCTTTGATGGTAATCTTTGTATGTCTGCTTGTGAATGGGTATCTGAATATGAATGATCCGGTTTTGATAATTATATATGGTGTGCTGACAGGTGTTTATATATTTGTATTATTACAATTTGCAGTAAAATATGTTTCATTCAGAAATCGGATCATGAAGATGTGAGGAGTGGACAATCATGCAGAAAATACTGATTGTAGAAGACGATACAAATATTAATAACTTGCTTCAGGAGGCATTATCCAAAGAAGGCTATTCCTGTGAGCAGGCATTTTCCGGGACCGAAGCAAAGCTGCTTCTAAATATGCAGGATCATGATTACGCACTTGTTCTGCTGGATCTGATGCTGCCCGGAATTCCAGGTGAGGCAGTTCTGGAGGAAATACGGAAAAAGGGAAATCTTCCGGTTATTGTGTTGACTGCAAAAGATAGCCTGGATGAAAAGGTAGAGGTTTTAACGAGCGGAGCGGATGATTATATAACGAAACCATTTGAAATCAGGGAAGTGCTGGCAAGAGTTCAGGTACAGCTCCGTCATAAAGAAGAAAAGGAAGCAGAGGAACAGCATACGCTTTCATTTAAAGATATGATATTAAACAGAAATACATTTCAGGTTGAAATTGCTGGAAAGATACTTCCGAAGATCACAAAACAGGAGTTTGCGATTTTAGAATTACTGCTCAGGAATCCAAAACAGGTTTTCAGTAAAGAGGATATTTTCGAATATGCATGGGACGAACCTTATATGGGTGAGACAAAGACATTGGACGTTCATATCAGCAATATCCGCAAGAAGATCAAACAAGTGACTTCGGAGGAATACATTGAGACAGTATGGGGAATCGGTTATCGTCTTCATGCGTAATCTTTACTCTTTTTTTACTATTTATTTGCGTTTGATTAGGATTCATCTTTTATGATAAATGCAGATAAGAAAAAGGAGATGAAAAACTTGAGTGAGATGTTATTGGAAACACGAGGACTGACGAAGCGGTATGGACATCATAAAGCTGTGGACAGTGTCAATATGCATATTAAAAAGGGTGCTATTTATGGTTTTATCGGACGGAATGGAGCTGGGAAGACAACTTGTCTGAAGATGATCAGTGGACTTTCCAGGCCAACGAGTGGAGAAATCGAGATGTTCGGATACAAGGGAAAGGATTTACAGAAAGTCCGCTCCCGTGTGGGATGTCTGATTGAGGCACCGGGACTTTATGGAAATATGACCGCATATGAAAATCTGAATATCAAATGCAAGCTGTTTGGGATAAAGAAAGCAGGTTACATTGATGAGATATTGAAAACAGTAGGTCTGGAGCATGTGGGACGGAAAAAGACAAAACACTTTTCTCTTGGAATGAAACAGCGCCTGGGAATTGGTCTTGCGTTGATTGGAGAACCGGATCTGTTAGTCCTTGATGAACCAATCAATGGGTTGGATCCACAGGGAATTGCTGAGGTCCGTGACACGATTCAGAGACTTCAGAAAGAGAGGAATATGACAATATGCATTTCCAGTCATATACTGGAGGAATTATCGAAGATTGCTACTGATTATGGAATCATTCACAATGGAAGTTTATTGCAGGAGCTTACAAGAGAAGAATTAATGCGAAGATGCAGTGAGCGGATGGAATTAACACTGGCTGATCCGAAGCTGGCAATTCCGGTGCTGGATGCTATGGGATTCACGAATTATCAGGTAACAGACAAAGAACATATTCACATTTTTGAACGTCTGAATGAAAGCGCAGTGTTGAATATGGAACTTGCAAAGGCAGGAATTCCGGTAAAAGGGCTTTCGATAACAAGTGAAGAACTGGAAACGTATTTTCTGAATCTGACAGGAGGTGCCAGTCATGCTTAATATGATAAAAATGGATTTGTACCGGATGTTTCGGACCAAAAGTATGTATGTGGTATGGATCATCCTGGCTGTGTCACTACTGTTTACAACATTTCTGTGTAAAACAGATTATGATTTATTAAGTAAAGAAGATACCGTTCGGCAGGAGCAGTTTGCGGAACCGACTGCGGAGAATATTAATGTGGGAATGATGGTGACACTGCCGACAGAACCGGGAGAAAAGGTTACGGTGTATGACATTTTCTTTGCAAATTCTCAGGGGAAATTTTATGCGTTGTTTTCTGGTGATTTTTGCTGTGATGTTTTCAACAGCGGATATCGGAAGCGGTTATATTAAAAATATTGGCGGCCAGGTTCAAAAAAGAGGAGCACTGATTTTTTCCAGATCCATTGCGTTGGCGGTCTTTACGGTGCTGACAATGGCAGGAGCATTCTTACTCCAGGGAGCTGCGAACTATATAGTATTCAAAGAATTGACGTGGGGAAGTTCAAAAGCTATTCTGTCTTATTTCCTGACGGAGCTGGCACTTCATTATGCACTCGTGTTGATCTGCATGGCGATTGCAATTATTCTGAAAAATAATGTGATCAGCATGGTCATCGCGATTTGTCTTACAATGAATATAATGAGTATCGTATACGGATTGATAAACAGTGCTGTTCGGAAAATGGGAATCCAGAATTTCCAGATTTATAAGTATACGATAACCGGGAAATTATCACTGCTTCCTATGAATCCAAGTGGAAATGAGTGTCTGGCAGCATTCGGCGTAGCGATTGTGTTTGCTGTCATAATGATAGCTGCAAGCAGTGCTGTTTTTCAAAAGAGGGATATTTAGCGGATGTATATCGTAATTGGAATATTAGCAGGAATTATTATCTTACAATTTATTATTATGTGGAAATACCAGCGGCAGGTGAAAGACATCTGCCGCCAATTGGCGTTTTTGATGAAACATGACAGTAACATGTTGATTCAACGCGAGTTTGATTTGGGTGGAATCGGAACGCTTTCAGACAGATTGAATGAACTTCTGGAATTACAAAGAAAAGAGAAGCAGCGTTATCAGGAGAAAGAAACTTTGATCGCGGATACTTATACGAACCTTTCCCATGATATCCGGACACCGCTGACATCTCTGGATGGATATTTTCAGCTTATGGAAGAATGCGAAAATGTCGAAGACCAGAGACGTTATCTGAATATTATTCATGAAAGAATACACAGTCTGAATGAAATGCTGGAAGAACTTTTCATGTTCACAAAGTTAAAAAATGAATCCTATAGTCTGGAACTGACGCCTTGCTGTATCAACCGGATTCTGAAAGAAACGGTGTTTTCCTATTATGATGACTGGGTAAGAAGGGGAATCCAGCCGGATATTCAGATTACAGAAGAACTGCTATCTATAGCCGGAAATAAACAAGGACTCCACCGTGTTATTCAGAATGTAATTAAAAATGGCCTGGATCACGGAGAAAAGAAGATAAGTATTGTGTTAGAGCGCAAGCAGGAGCATGCAGTATTGCGAATCAGTAATCAGGTGATACATTCGGAGCAGATTGATATAGAACATGTCTTTGACAGATTTTATAAAGCGGATGTGGCAAGGAGCAAAACATCTACCGGATTGGGACTATCTATTGCAAAGGAACTTGTGAAACGTATGAATGGAGAAATCAGCGCAAAGACAGAGAAAAATGAGTTTATTATTGAGATGAGATTTCCGCTATCTATCTAAAAAATCAGTAAAAATTGCACTTTATTGAGTTACAATGCTGAATTGTGAAAATTTAGATTTACCGAAACACTCAAATATGTTAATATGGTAGCAGTTATTTCAAAACTATAGATCAGATTGAAGGAGGTCTTTACATGATTAAATTGTACGAGAATGGCGTATATCTTCTCAATGGAACAGAGATAGTAGAAGACACAGGAAATGTGCAGGTTCCGCTGACGAAGGAAGAAGCCGCTCAGAACACAATGGCATATGGTATTTTAAAGGCACACAATACATCCGAGAACATGGAGCGTCTGCAGATCCGTTTTGATAAGCTGACATCCCATGATATCACATTTGTTGGAATTATCCAGACAGCACGTGCGTCAGGACTTGAGAAGTTCCCGATGCCGTATGTACTTACAAATTGTCATAACAGTCTTTGTGCAGTTGGTGGAACAATCAACGAAGATGATCATATGTTTGGACTAACTTGTGCGAAGAAGTACGGCGGTATGTATGTACCACCGCATCAGGCAGTTATCCATCAGTTTGCCCGTGAGATGCTTGCAGGCGGAGGAAAGATGATCCTTGGATCTGACAGCCATACACGTTACGGAGCACTCGGAACGATGGCTATGGGTGAAGGTGGACCGGAGCTTGTGAAACAGCTTCTGAACAAGACTTATGATATTAAGATGCCGGGCGTGATCGGAATCTACTTAGACGGAGAGCCGATGAAAGGTGTAGGACCGCAGGACGTTGCTCTTGCAATCATCGGAGCTACATTCAAGAACGGCTATGTGAATAACAAGGTTATGGAGTTTGTTGGACCTGGAGTCAGCAAGCTTAGTGCAGATTTCCGTATCGGAATCGACGTTATGACAACAGAGACAACTTGTCTGTCTTCTATCTGGAAAACAGATGAGAAGATTCAGGAGTTCTATGATATTCACGGAAGAAGTGAAGATTACAAAGAACTGAATCCTGGAGCAGTTACATATTATGACGGTATGGTTTATGTGAACTTAAGCGAGATCAAGCCAATGATCGCAATGCCGTTCCACCCAAGCAATGTTTATACAATTGATGAACTGAACGCAAATCTGGCAGACATCCTTCATGATGTAGAGCAGAAAGCACTTGTAAGTCTTGACGGTGCAGTTGATTACTCTCTGCAGGACAAGATCAGAAACGGTAAGTTCTATGTAGAGCAGGGAATCATCGCAGGATGTGCAGGTGGTGGATTTGAAAATATCTGTGCAGCAGCGGATATTATAAAAGGAAGAAACATCGGTGCAGATGAATTTACATTCAGCGTTTACCCGGCAAGTACACCGATTTATATGGAACTTGTTAAGAATGGTGCAATTGCAGATCTTATGGAAGCAGGAACTGTTGTAAAGACAGCATTCTGTGGACCGTGCTTCGGAGCAGGAGATACTCCGGCGAATAATGCATTCTCTATCCGTCATACAACAAGAAACTTCCCGAACCGTGAAGGAAGTAAGCTGCAGAACGGACAGATCTCTTCTGTAGCACTGATGGATGCTCGTTCTATCGCAGCAACAGCAGCAAATAAGGGATTCTTAACACCGGCAACAGCAATGGATGTAGAGTACAAAGGACAGAAATATCACTTTGATCAGAACATTTATGCAAACCGTGTATTTGACAGCAAGGGCGTTGCTGATCCAAGCGTTGAGATTAAATTTGGACCAAACATTAAGGACTGGCCGGCAATGTCAGCACTTCCACAGAACCTACTTGTGAAGGTTGTATCTGAGATCCATGATCCTGTTACAACAACAGATGAGCTGATTCCGTCCGGAGAGACATCTTCTTACCGTTCTAATCCGCTGGGACTTGCAGAGTTCGCTCTTTCAAGAAAAGATCCTGCATATGTCGGACGTGCGAAAGAAGTACAGAAAGCTCAGAAAGCAATTGAAGCAGATGAATGTCCGGTAGATGCTCTTGCAGAACTGAAACCGGTGATGGATAAGATTCACGAGACATATCCGGAAGTTGGCAAGGGTAACCTTGGTGTCGGAAGTACAATCTTCGCAGTAAAACCAGGAGACGGATCTGCTCGTGAGCAGGCAGCTTCCTGTCAGAAGGTACTTGGCGGATGGGCAAACATCGCAACAGAGTATGCAACAAAGCGTTACCGTTCTAACCTGATCAACTGGGGAATGCTCCCATTCCTGACAGAAGAAGATCATGAAGCACTTTCCTTCAAGAACGGAGATTACATCTTTGTTCCTAATGTGAGAAAAGCAGTAGAAGAGAAAGCGGATGTGATCAAAGCTTATGTTGTAGGTGATGAACTTAAAGAACTGAACCTTAAGCTGGGAGATCTGACAGACGCAGAGCGTGAGATCATTCTTGACGGATGTCTGATCAATTACTATAGAAATCATTAGTCAATCATTAAATATGATAAAATGAAAGAAAAGCGGCGAGATATGGGAAATGACCTGTACCTCGCTGTTTTTATCTTGCTAATTAAATTTTCACATGCTAGTATTAAAACGAAATAAAATGTAGCATATTAATTATTTGTGGTAAAATAAAGCACAAGGTTAGAAATATTGAAAACAGGCGGTAAATAAAATGATATTTGATACACATGCGCATTATGATGATGAGCAGTTTGACACAGACAGAGATGAGCTACTAAGCAGTATGGCAGCAGGCGGCGTTGGAACAATTGTGGATGCAGCGGCGACAGTAGAGTCCTGGGATAAGATAGTAGAACTCGCAGAGAAGTATTCATTTATATATGGATCAGTAGGTGTACATCCGGACGAAGTCGGTGCACTGAATGAAGAGAATTTCGCTCGAATGAGAGAATTATTAAAGAAAGAAAAGATCGTTGCGGTTGGCGAGATCGGACTTGATTATTATTGGGATAAAGAAGGGCATGATCTGCAGAAACATTGGTTCATCAGACAGCTGGATCTTGCGCGAGAGATGAACAAACCTGTGATGATCCATAGCCGTGAGGCGGCAGCTGATACGATGGAAATTATGAAAGAACATGGAAAAGGACTCAAAGGTGTGATACACTGTTATTCTTACAGCCTTGAGATGGCGCGAGAATATGTAAAGATGGGATATTACATCGGAGTCGGCGGTGTTGTGACATTCAAGAACTCAAAGAAGTTAAAAGAGATTGTAGAAGAGATTCCACTGGAGTCAATTGTTCTTGAGACAGACTGCCCGTATCTGGCACCGACACCGTTCAGAGGGAAGAGAAATTCGTCCTTGTACCTGCCATATGTTGTAGAAGCGATTGCAGAGCTAAAAGGCATTTCTGCGGAGCAGGTGATCGAACAGACAGAGAAGAATGCAAGGGATTTATATCAATTATAAGAAATGGAGAGATGAGATGAAAGAACCAACACTTGGAAATCCACAGAATACGATAGAAGTATTACAGAAATATAATTTCGTATTCCAGAAAAAGTTCGGTCAGAACTTTCTGATCGATACACATGTACTGGACAAAATTATTGCGGCAGCAGAGATTACAAAAGATGATTTTGTATTGGAAATCGGACCGGGAATCGGAACGATGACACAGTATCTGGCATGTGCAGCGAGAAAAGTTGTTGCAGTTGAGATTGACAAGGCACTGATTCCGATTTCTGGAAGATACGCTTTCAGATTATGACAATGCCCGGGTTATTAACAATGACGTTCTGAAAGTAGATATTGCAAAGCTTGCAGAAGAGGAAAATGGAGGAAAACCGATCAAGGTTGTGGCCAACCTGCCATATTACATTACAACGCCGATCATTATGGGACTTTTTGAGAATCATGTTCCAATCAAGAGTATTACAGTTATGGTTCAGAAAGAAGTTGCAGACCGTATGCAGGTGGGACCGGGAACGAAGGACTATGGTGCACTGTCTCTGGCTGTGCAATATTATGCGAAACCATATATTGTGGCAAATGTACCACCGAACTGCTTTATGCCTCGTCCGAAGGTTGGATCTGCGGTAATCCGTCTGGAACGTTATGAAGAACCACCGGTGAAGGTGAAGGATGAAAAGCTTATGTTCCGTATTATCCGTGCCTCCTTTAACCAGAGAAGAAAGACTTTGGCAAATGGACTGAAGAATTCGGCAGAACTTGACTACACGAAGGAAGAAATCGAGGCAGCGATTGAAGCACTCGGAAGAGGTGCATCTATTCGAGGGGAAGCCCTTACGCTGGAAGAATTTGCAAAGCTGGCAGATTTTCTTTATGATTGCAGATAAAATAATATTAAAGGAATTTACAAAGTTGCTGTTTACAAAAATGTAGTGGACAGCAACTTTCTTCTTCTTCACTTTTTGATTCATAAAGATTTAATATTCAGTTAATTGTTTACTAGACGGATATCTAGTATAATTAAAAGATAAAAAGACATTAGAAGAAACAAGAGAAGGAGGAAGAGCCCATGGCCAAAGATATTAACAGCATATTTTTTGACATCACTCCGGAGATTGAAGAACTTGCTCTGAAATGTGAAACGAACAATGCAATTGACAAAGAACTCTATACCAAATACGAGGTAAAAAGAGGACTTCGAGATCTGAACGGTAAAGGCGTACTTGCCGGATTGACAAATATATCCGATGTGTGTGCAACAAAGATTGTAGACGGTGTATCCGTACCGTGTGCAGGTAATCTTTATTACAGAGGTTACAATATTAAAGATCTTGTAAGCGGATTCCTTGAGGCGAAACATTTTGGATTTGAGGAGATTGCATATCTGCTTCTTTTTGGAGAGCTTCCGAATCAGAAGGAACTTGAGAATTTTAAGGATATGATAGCTGACCGCCGGATGCTTCCACCGAATTTTGTACGTGACGTGATCATGAAGGCTCCGAGCCGTGATATGATGAACAGTATTACAAGAAGTATTCTTCAGCTTTATTCTTACGATGACAAAGCGGATGATACAAGCATTCCGAATGTACTGCGTCAGAGTCTGAACCTGATCAGCCAGTTCCCAATGCTTATGGTTTACAGCTATCTTGCTTACAATTATAAAATGGGTGAAGATCTGTATATTTATGCACCGAAGAAAGAACTGTCTATGGCAGAGAATATTCTGATGATGCTCAGAGAAGATCGTCAGTATACAGAACTTGAGGCGAAGATCCTTGATACGGCTCTTGTTCTTCATATGGATCACGGCGGTGGTAACAACTCAACATTTACAACGCATGTTGTTACATCTTCAGGAACAGATACTTATTCTACAATTGCAGCAGCTATGGCGTCATTGAAAGGGCCAAAACATGGTGGTGCGAACGTGAAAGTAACACAGATGTTTGAAGATATGAAGACGCAGCTGACAGACTGGCAGGATGATGATCAGATCAGAGCTTACCTTGAGGCACTGCTGGAGAAGAGAGCGTTTGATAAGAGAGGTCTGATCTATGGAATGGGACATGCGATTTATTCTGTATCCGACCCAAGAGCGGAGATCTTCAAGAAGTTTGTAAAGCAGCTTGCATATGAAAAGGGCCACGAGGCAGAATATGCACTGTATGAGAAAGTAGAGAAGATGGCACCGGAGATCATTAGCGAGAGACGTAAGATGTATAAAGGTGTTAATGCGAACGTAGATTTCTACAGTGGACTTGTTTATAGCATGCTTGATCTTCCACCGGCATTATATACTCCAATTTTTGCGGCAGCACGTATCGTTGGATGGAGTGCACACAGACTGGAAGAGTTGAAGAATGTAGATAAGATCATACGTCCGGCTTATAAGCCGCTTGCACCATATCGTGATTATATCAAATTAGATGACAGGTAGTGAATGAACGATGAGAGATGAGTTTTATTTCCCTTCAAAGGATGGCAATACGGAGATCCACACGATTGAGTGGAAACCGGAAGGAGAAGTGAAAGCTGTCCTGCAGTTAAGCCATGGAATGGTGGAATATATTAAGAGATACGATGAATTTGCAGAATTCATGTGTAGTCATGGATATTATGTCGTTGGAAACGATCATTTAGGGCATGGAAAATCTGTGCAGAGCAAGTCGGAGTATGGATTTTTTAACGAAAAATATGGAAATGCATGCGTGATCGGAGATATGCATACACTTCGTCAGCGGACGATGAAGAAATATCCGGATGTACCTTACTTTATGTTAGGACATAGCATGGGCTCAAGTCTTTTGCGCCAGTATGTACAGATGTATGGAAATGGGCTGGCGGGAGCAATGTTTATCGGAGTTGTAGCAGATCAGCAGAGAGCGACACTTCAGTTTGGAAGAAGATTGTGTAGGACACTGGCGATGTTCCGTGGCTGGCATTATAAAAGTAAACTGGTGGATAGAATGGCAGTCGGTGCCTATAATAGGAAATTCAAGAATCCAAAGACACGCGCGGACTGGGTAACCAGTGATGAAGAACATCTGGAAAAATATATTTCAGATCCACTGTGCTCCTTTGTCTTTACAGTGAACGCGTATTATAGCATGTTTACCGGGATGCTTATAATGGAGAAAAAAGAAAGTATCTATATGATTCCGAAACAGCTTCCAATCCTTTTCGCAGCCGGTGCCGAAGATCCGGTTGGAGGATTCGGAAAAGGCGTAAGGAAGGTTTATGAGAAATACAAAGCGGCCGGAATCCAGGACATCAGTCTAAGACTGTATGCCGGTGATCGTCATGAACTGCTTAACGAGACAGATCGGGAGCAGGTATATGAAGATCTTCTCGAGTGGATGGAAGAACGTAGAAAAATAAATTATTAGTTTATATTTTTTCATAATCTGTTTATATTTTTTCGTATTCTTTAAGAAAGCACTCATACTTTTGACACATTTTCCGGATATACTAATATCAAGATAGTTGATAAGAGAAAATCAATTATCTTCCCCCCCCCTCATAAAGTTGTGACACAGGAAAGTGTCAACACTTTACTCTCATTCCTTTAGATAACTATAAACACAACGAAGCCCGTTAGCCGAAAGGTTAGCGGGCTTTCGCGTTGCAGTGATAACTTAGATGATGCCAGAATATAGGTGGTGTTATATATAAAACAATCCTGCACGACATCATATGAAAACACAAAAAGTAAGACCCGAGCACCTCACTGCTTCAGCAGATTGGCAATCGGGTCTTCTTTTTATTATCTAAAGGAATGAGAGTAAAGTCGACATCCCGGCACACCGGGATGCCATTACTTTATGAGGGGGGAGATAGTTGTTTATCAACTATCTGAGTCTTAGTATAGACAGAAAATGTGTCAAAATTATGTTCAAACATTAAAAGAAAAATAAATAAAATAAAATAAACTTAATCCTGAACGCTTACAAACACTTCATAGACCTTCTTGAGTGATTTATGAAGATAAGGTTTGTACTCTTCCATAGAAACAGGTTTCTCATGAAGGATACAGTTGTAACTTGTTGAACTGATCAATTCAATTAGTGTAAAAAGTAAGAGATCCGGATTCTCACAGTTTACATTATATTTTACAAGTGAATTTCTGTAGTGATCATAAAATTGCCTGGACACTACAGAACCTGTTCCGACAGCATCCTGGAAAACTCCCCAGGAGAGATTCTTTGACAAAAATTTTAACAAGGACTGCTGTTTCTGGAAACGGTCAATAATATAGTCTGTTAAAAAAAGAATCTCTTCTTCTAAAGAATTAATCTCAGTTCCTTCAAGCTGCTTGTGTGCATCATCAAAAAGCTGACAGGCTTTGTATGCGATCAATTTATCTCTTAAATCATACTTGTCTTTGAAATAAAGATAGAATGTCCCCTTTGCCAGACCGGCCTGATTCACGATGTCGGATACAGTTGTTTTGGCAAAGCCTTTTCCGGTGAACAGGTCAAATGCAGTCTGGAGCAGTGTATTCATTTTCAGCTTTTTATTATCATCTACTTTTCCCATAATCTCAATGACCTCCTTTGTGTGTCTTTAGTGATTGTAATATATAATACAAACTTTGCCAATAAGAGGTTTTCATAAAAATACATTCTGTGAAAAATTCCTATTGTCTTTTTACTAGTATGGCACAAAATTCCCAAAAGTCAATAAAAATGACCATTTTTCATTTTTTAACAAAAAAATATTGACTAATGGTCATTTCGCGCTATACTATAAGAGACTTGAGTAGTGAGACAGTATAGGAGATGATACAAATGGTTAAAGTTGGCAAATGGATTGCCAAACACAGAGTTCTGATGTTGATCATCGGATTTCTTCTGATTATCCCGTCGGTCATCGGGATGGCAAAGACACGTGTAAACTATGATTTGCTCAGTTATCTGCCGGAGCATCTGGAGACAGTAAAGGGTCAGGATATTCTGGTGGATGAGTATGGAATGGGCGCTTTCTCCATGGTCGTGGTAGAGAACATGGACATGAAGGATGTTCAGAAGCTTGAAGATCAGTTCAGTGAAGTACCGCATGTAAAAGATGTACTTTGGTATGACGATGTAGCTGATATCAGTCTTCCGGTGGAGATGATCCCAAAGGATTTAAAGGAGGCGTTTTTCAAAGGCGATGCCACGATGATGCTTGTATTGTTTGATAATACAACATCTTCTGATGAAGCTATGGATGCTGTCGGACAGATGAGGAAGCTGGCGAATGATCAGTGCTTTATCAGCGGTATGACAGGAGTTGTTACAGATATTAAGAATCTGGCACTTAAAGAACTTCCGGTTTATGTGGTGATTGCAGCACTTTTAAGTCTGGTCGTACTTGAACTGACAAGCGGATCTTTCGTAGTACCGATTTTATTTCTGATCAGTATTGGGCTTGCGATTCTCTACAATCTTGGAAGCAACATTTTCCTTGGAGAGACTTCGTATATCACAAAGGCATTGACTGCGGTATTGCAGCTGGGTGTGACAATGGATTATTCCATTTTCCTCTTGAACAGCTACGAGGAAAACAAGAAGCGTTTTCCGGGAGAGAAAGAACGTGCCATGGGACATGCGATTTCCAATACATTTAAGTCTGTGGCAGGAAGCTCTGTTACGACAGTAGCCGGATTCGTAGCGTTGTGTGTTATGACATTTGCACTTGGCCGAGATCTTGGTATCGTTATGGCAAAAGGCGTATTGATCGGTGTGATCTGTTGCGTAACAGTTTTACCTTCTTTGGTTCTTGTATTTGATAAACCAATTGAGAAGACAAAACATAAACTGTTGCTCAGCAACATGGATAAGCCATCAGCTTTTATTACAAAGCACTATAAAGTATGGATCGTTGTTTTCCTGGTACTTTTATTCCCGGCTATTTATGGAAATAATCACACAAAGATTTACTACGACATTGCAGATTCACTCCCGTCCACACTGGACAGTAATGTGGCGAATGCAGAACTTAAGAAAGACTTCGATATGAGTAATATTCATATGGTTATGTTAGATAGAAGTATGGATGCAAAACAGAAGTCGAAAATGTTCGATGAGATTGATTCTGTGAAGGGTGTCAAGTGGACGATCAGTATGAATTCGCTGATTGGACCGGCAGTGCCGGACTCTATGATACCAAATGATATCAAAGAAATGCTGCAAAGCGATGATTACGAGCTTGCATTTGTATGCTCGGAATATGAATCAGCAACAGAGAAGGTCAATACACAGATTGCATCGATCGATAAGATTGTAAAATCTTATGATAAAAATGCGATGGTAATTGGAGAAGCTCCTTTGATGAAAGACTTGGAGGATGTAACCAATGTGGATCTGGTAAATGTAAATGCACTTTCAATTGCAGCGATATTTATCATTATTATGATTATCTTCAAATCAATATCACTGCCAATCATATTGGTGGCAGTGATTGAATTTGCAATTATGGTTAATATGGCAATCCCGTTTTATCAGGGAACAAGCCTTCCATTTGTTGCAAGTATAGTAATTGGAGCAATTCAGTTGGGAGCAACTGTAGATTATGCAATTCTAATGACGACCCGCTATCAGAAAGAGCGTCAGCGTGGACGAGATAAGATGGAAGCAATCAGTATTGCTCATAAAACCAGTATGCCGTCAATTATCAGCAGCGGATTAAGTTTCTTCGCGGCAACATTTGGAGTAGCCTGCTACTCACAGGTTGAAATGATCGGTTCTATTTGCACTTTGCTTGCGCGAGGCGCGATTATCAGTATGGTTGTTGTAATCCTGATATTGCCGGCGATGTTTATGATATTTGACAAAGTAATATGTAAGACGTCCATCGGATTCCTCGGTGGAAAAAAGTAGAAAGGATGTAAGAATCATGAACAAAAACAGAAAAATTAAACGTGGACTCACAACTTCTCTTGCCGTTGGAATGTCAGTAATGATGGGCGCTGTGCCGGTCTTTGCTGCAGGAACAAGTTCTGACGCAGATGCAGTTTATAAGGAAGAGACAGTTTATGTAAATGCAGACGCAACAGGAACAATTGATGAAGTAACAGTATCTAACTGGCTGAAGAATTCAGGCAGTGTATCAGGAAGTCTGACAGATGCAAGTACTCTGAAAGATATTAAGAATGTAAAAGGTGATGAAACATTCAAAGCATCCGGAGATACATTGACATGGAATACAGACGGTGAAGATATTTATTATCAGGGAACAACAGATCAGGATCTTCCGGTTTCTGTAAAGCTTACTTACTATCTGGACGGAAAAGAAATCAAACCGGCAGATCTGAAAGGAAAAAGCGGACATCTGAAGATTCAGGTGGATTATACAAATAAAGAGAAGAAAACAGTCAGCGTAGATGGAAAACAAGAAGAAGTTTACACACCATTTGTCATGATGACGGGAATGATCCTTCCGAATGAAACATTTAGCAATGTTACGATTGATAACGGAAAAGTTATTTCTGATGGAAGCAAGAATATCGTAGTCGGATTCGGAATGCCTGGCATGAAAGAAAGTTTGAATCTGGACGAAAGCAAAACAGAAGATCTGACAATCCCGGAAAGTCTCTGCGTGGAAGCTGATGTGACAGATTTCACAATGTCTTCTACATTTACAGTGGCACTTACCGATCTTCTTGATGACATTGATTTTGATAATATCGTAGATGTTGATTCGCTGAAGAGTTCCTTAGATGAACTGGAAGATGCAGCACTTCAGTTAGTAAGTGGGTCTGACACACTTGCAGACGGAGCCGGAACACTTGCAGACGGTGTCAACAGCTATACAGAAGGTGCGGATACTTTGAATGATGCAATTCAGAAGTACCTTGGAAGCAATGGAGAACTGAACGGAAGCGTGACAGAGTATGTGAATGGTGTCAATAAAGTTGTCAAAGGCGTGCAGGATTATACAGACGGAACAAATGCACTGGCTGACGGAGTGACAGCTTATATTGGCGGTGAACAGCAGCTGGTAGCAGGTGCCGCGAAACTGAGCCAGCTCAGCAGCGGACTGAAAACAGTACAGGGAGCGATCAGTCAGCTGAATGCAGCGATTGACGGAGAAGGAGCAGCGACAGAAGATATTCAGGTAGCAGCAGGCCAGCTGGCAGCGGGAACAGCACAGCTGAAAGCAGCACTTGGAAGCAAAGAGGTTCAGGCACTTTTGGGTCAGGTAGGAAATATGTTGACGACAGGAACTGAAATGATCAATCAGACAGAGCAGCTTGGAACAGCGCTGAATGATGGAATTGCAACACCGGTTAAGAAAATTGCAGCTAACCTCACAAGCCTGAATCAGCAGCTTGGAGTAATTAATCAGCAACTTGCTACTTTGGACACAGCTTGCCAGAGTGCAGTAGATGATTTGAATGCGAAGATCAGAGATTATAATGATAAGGTTGATACAGCAAAAAATGCAGCAGAAAACAGCAAAGCAACAATTGATTCTGCAGTCAGTGAATTACAGGCGAAGAAAGATCAGACAACAGACGAGACTGCAAAAGCGGATCTTCAGGCAGCAATTGATAAGCTGAATGCGGCATCAAATGCAGCGGATGGACTGCTTGGACTGGAGAAGGCAAGTGAAGTGTCAGTGTCACTTCCGTCAATTGACACAACTCCAATTCAGAAGGAAATGGGAGAGATTGCAGCATCTATGGAAACATTTAAAAAGACTGCAAATGATCTGAACGCTCAATTACCGGAAATGAAAGAGAAGTTAGAGTCTATTACAGCTATGAAGTCACAGCTTCCAACAGAGGCACTTGGACAGTTGTCTGCATCAGTAGACCAGTTGAACGCAGGAATGCAGGGATTGAATGCAGCAATCGGATCCTTCTCATCTAATCTCGGAACATTAAATGAGTCTGTACAGGCACAATTCCCGGCAGCAATTACAGGAATTCTTGAACTGAACGGCGGATTCTCACAGTTGAGTGCAAATAATGACGCACTTTTAGCAGGAGCCGACAAACTGAAAGCTAACAGTTCAACACTGGTAGCAGGAGTTCAGACACTTCAGAGCGGAACAAACCAGCTGGCAAGCGGACTGAATACACTGGGAAGCCAGATGTCATCCGGAGCAGCAAAACTTTCAATGAACAGCGCAGCCCTTCGTGAAGGTGCAGCAACTCTTCAGTCAGGAGCAAGAGAACTCGCAGACGGTATGGAGAAGTTCGACCGTGAAGGAACAAGCAAATTAAAGAGCACAGTAGAAGACGAACTCGGTGATGTACTTGACCGTTTCGATGCACTTACATCGGATGATTGTACTTATACAACATTCAGTGGAAAAGACAGCGGAATGGAAGGAAGCGTGAAATTCGTAATTGAGACAGAAGCAATCGAGTAAATCGTATCATCTCTATAATATAGGAAAAACGGAGAAATCCCCGACCAGGATTTCTCCGTTTTTTGTGTTTTGGAATTTGCCATCACAAGAAAGGATTGCAAAAAATACCATTATATAGTAGGCTTGTCTATAGAAGCAAACGCTTCATGAGAATGCGTAGTAATTTAGAGAAGACTATTTTATTGAAAAGTATGGTATGTGGGGAAGAGATGGAAGGAAATTTAACAAAGGGTCCTATTTTAAAGACCTTGACGAAGCTGGCGATACCGATTATGGCATCGTCATTTTTAGGGACATTGTATAATCTTACAGATATGGCATGGATCGGTCTGCTTGGTTCGAAGGCAGTTGCCGGAGTTGGTGTCGGAGGAATGTACACCTGGCTGTCACAAGGGTTGGCATCTATGGCTCGAATGGGCGGACAAGTTCAAGTAGCGCAATGTATCGGAAAAGGAAATAGAGACGAGGCGAATAAATATGCGCAGACCGCAGTACAGTTAGCTACATTGATGGGATTAGTATATGCGGCAATTGTATTGCTGTTTTTACATCGACTGATCGGCTTCTTTCATTTGGATGATGCAGAAGCAATTGCGGCTGCACTTTCTTATACAAGAATTGCCTGCGGTTTGATCGTATTTTCATTTCTGACATTTACATTGACAGGTATTTATACTGCACAGGGAGATTCAAAGACTCCATTTATTGCGAACCTGATCGGACTGGTAATTAATATGATCCTGGATCCGGTACTGATCCTTGGACCGGGGCCACTTCCTGAATTAGGTGTGGCAGGTGCTGCAATTGCGACTGTAACAGCGCAGGGAATTGTAATGAGTGTAATGATCATCGGAATCTTTGTGCAGAAGAAGGATAATGTATTAAAAGGAATTCGTCTGTTTGCAAGAATTCCGATGGAATATGTAAGTGGAATCTGCAAGATCGGAATTCCGACAGCACTCCAGGGAATGGCTTATTGTGTAATCTCAATGGTACTTGCACGTATGGTATCCGTCTTTGGTGCTGAGGCAGTTGCAGTACAGAGAGTCGGTGGTCAGATTGAATCGCTCTCATGGAATACGGCGGATGGATTCGCTGCGGCGCTGAATGCATTTGTTGGACAGAACTATGGAGCCAACAAGATGGATCGTGTCAAGAAAGGATACAGAGCATCTTTATGGACAGTTGGTATTTGGGGATTGATAATTACAGCAATATTTGTATTTGTTCCAAAACCAATCGCAAGAATTTTTTTCCATGAAGCAACAGCAATTGAAATCGCAGTGGATTACCTTATAATCGTAGGACTCAGTGAAGCATTTATGTGCGTAGAGCTTATGACGGTCGGGGCATTGTCCGGACTTGGAAAGACACATCTGTGCAGTGTGATTTCAATTATATTTACAGGAGCGAGAATTCCATTGGCAATTCTCCTTTGCAGAACAGCACTCGGACTTAATGGAATCTGGTGTGCAGTTTCATCAACATCCATTGTGAAAGGTATTATCTTTGTAGCAACATTCTTCTGGATTACAAGAAGTTCAAGAATACTTAAGGATAATAGCAGGCTTTGATTAAGAAAAGCCTGCTATTATTCTTTTATAAAAGAGGATAGTTCAAGGAAGGTATTGGAGAAAAAATGAAAATAGAAAAACGATGGGAAAATAATAGAAGTAAAATGATATCATATATTGTATTTGGAGCATATCTCTTCTTACTGACATGGCTTGTGCTGTTTAAGTTTGCATTTACTATAGAAGAAATCCCACATTTAAGACAACTAAATCTAATCCCATTTCATTACGAAACAAGTGTTGCGTATATAACACATATGAAAGAGGTTATATACAATATACTGATATTTGTTCCGGCAGGAGTTTACTTCACTGCATTTCTTGATAAAAGAAAATGGTGGCTGGGGATCGGAGCATCATTTTTTGTGAGCCTGACATTTGAGACAGTACAGTGGATATTCTCTATTGGCGTAAGTGATATTACAGATTTAATCGGAAATACACTTGGCAGTGGGGTGGGAGCAGTGCTCTTTGCATTTCTTGGAAAAATATTTCCAAAGAAGAGAATGAGCATGATCAATGGAATCGGAGCAGTGGTTGAGGTAGTCGGAATTGCATTACTGAGTATGCTGTTTGTGACAAATAAGTAAGCATGCAATATTCGTAGCATTTGGAAACGCAGATTACGCATCAGCAACAACCGAAAGAACTGACGTCCTTTCGGTTAAGGGCATTCGCCCTATGTTCCCCAACCCTATCAGCCTGTTGCAAGCAAGCTTGCAAAACCTGTTAGGGTTTGGAAACGCAGTTTACGCATCTGCAACAACCGAAAGAACTGACGTCCTTTCGGTTAAGGGCATTCGCCCTATGTTCCCCACCCCTACCAGTTTATTTCAAGCAAGCTTGCAAAATCTGTTAGGGTCGGGGAACGCAGATACTAATTTTCAGAATATTCTGAATTGCATGAAATATATAAAAAACATTGACAATTAAAAACGGCTGTGTTAAGATAACATTCGTCGCTGAGAACGGCACTGAAAACTATAGAACGAAAGCTTACTTTAGAGGAAGGCGCGGAGGCGGACAGTCCCTGAGGAAAGAAAGTTCAAAAGAGCAGCTTATAAGAAGAACTAATAAAAACTTATAAGAATTGTTAAAAAGTGGTTGACAGAAAAGTTTGAATGTGATAACATAAATGAGCTGTCGAAGAGAAGCGGATGAGTGACTCACAAACAGCAAAAGAAAAATAAAAAAGTTCTTGACAAAGACAAAAGCTTTTGATAAAATATAAAAGCTGTCGCTTGAAAAGAACGACACAAACAAAGAACCTTGATAACTGAACAATAGACAACAACAACCCTTGAAAATTTCTTTAAGAGAAGATTTTTAAGAACGGTTTTTAACAAACCAAAACAACAGTAAAAAGGGAAGAATTAGCTAGTTAGTTGATTCTGAACTGGATACAAACACTTTTAACGAGAGTTTGATCCTGGCTCAGGATGAACGCTGGCGGCGTGCTTAACACATGCAAGTCGAACGAAGCACCTTGATTTGATTTCTTCGGAATGAAGATCTTGGTGACTGAGTGGCGGACGGGTGAGTAACGCGTGGGTAACCTGCCTCATACAGGGGGATAACAGTTAGAAATGACTGCTAATACCGCATAAGACCACAGCACCGCATGGTGCAGGGTAAAACTCCGGTGGTATGAGATGGACCCGCGTCTGATTAGGTAGTTGGTGGGGTAACTACTACCAAGCCGACGATCAGTAGCCGACCTGAGAGGGTGACCTACCACATTGGGACTGAGACACTACCAAACTCCTACGGGAGGCAGCAGTGGGGAATATTGCACAATGGGGGAAACCCTGATGCAGCGACGCCGCGTGAGCGATGAAGTATTTCGGTATGTAAAGCTCTATCAGCAGGGAAGAAAATGACGGTACCTGACTAAGAAGCACCGGCTAAATACGTGCCAGCAGCCGCGGTAATACGTATGGTGCAAGCGTTATCCGGATTTACTGGGTGTAAAGGGAGCGTAGACGGAGTGGCAAGTCTGATGTGAAAACCCGGGGCTCAACCCCGGGACTGCATTGGAAACTGTCAATCTAGAGTACCGGAGAGGTAAGCGGAATTCCTAGTGTAGCGGTGAAATGCGTAGATATTAGGAGGAACACCAGTGGCGAAGGCGGCTTACTGGACGGTAACTGACGTTGAGGCTCGAAAGCGTGGGGAGCAAACAGGATTAGATACCCTGGTAGTCCACGCCGTAAACGATGACTACTAGGTGTCGGGCAGCAAAGCTGTTCGGTGCCGCAGCAAACGCAATAAGTAGTCCACCTGGGGAGTACGTTCGCAAGAATGAAACTCAAAGGAATTGACGGGGACCCGCACAAGCGGTGGAGCATGTGGTTTAATTCGAAGCAACGCGAAGAACCTTACCTGCTCTTGACATCTCCCTGACCGGCAAGTAATGTTGCCTTTCCTTCGGGACAGGGATGACAGGTGGTGCATGGTTGTCGTCAGCTCGTGTCGTGAGATGTTGGGTTAAGTCCCGCAACGAGCGCAACCCTATCTTTAGTAGCCAGCGGATCTAGGGCACTCTAGAGAGACTGCCAGGGATAACCTGGAGGAAGGTGGGGATGACGTCAAATCATCATGCCCCTTATGAGCAGGGCTACACACGTGCTACAATGGCGTAAACAAAGGGAGGCAGAACCGCGAGGTCGAGCAAATCCCAAAAATAACGTCTCAGTTCGGATTGTAGTCTGCAACTCGACTACATGAAGCTGGAATCGCTAGTAATCGCGAATCAGAATGTCGCGGTGAATACGTTCCCGGGTCTTGTACACACCGCCCGTCACACCATGGGAGTCAGTAACGCCCGAAGTCAGTGACCCAACCGTAAGGAGGGAGCTGCCGAAGGTGGGACCGATAACTGGGGTGAAGTCGTAACAAGGTAGCCGTATCGGAAGGTGCGGCTGGATCACCTCCTTTCTAAGGAAGAAATGCTTTCTTTCGTCTGGAACAATCCAACTAAAACGGAAGAAAGAAGTAGAGAGTTTTTACTGTTGTCTATTGTTGGGTTATCAAGTAACCTAAACCTTTTGGTGGCGATGCGCTTAGGGGTAACACCCGTACCCATCCCGAACACGATGGTTAAGACCTAAGCGGCCGATGGTACTGCACTGGAGACGGTGTGGGAGAGTAGGTGGCCGCCAAATTAAAAGAAAGAAACTAAGGCAGAGACGCTGCCGAAGTTGAACATATAGATACAGGCACAGATGAGCAACAACTTATCGCCGCCAACCCAATCAGCAGGGCAGTGCTGTTATGATAGCTGGTTTCACCAGTGATTAGATATACAAAGAGATTTGTGTATGTAATGACTGATGAAAGTCGGTCAAGATGCGAAGCTCTAAAACCTACGGTTTTATCGCTCATGGCATTACATGCCAATGCATCGAAAAGCATTTGCACTTAGACAAGCAAGCTTGTCACGTACAACTGTTTTCGATACGCTCGCATCTTTATGTACCTTGAAAACTGCATATAGTAAAAATCAATAGATTTAGATAAATATCTAATCAAGACATCCGAGGTAATGTTAACAACATTAACTTACAGTCTGAAGAAAACAGACTTAAAATAAATTGACTATCACCAACGCATACAACGCTATGTATGTGTGGACGTTATCCCATTCCCGTGGGATGAGGTCGAGTTGGTTATGCTGATAAGAGCGTATGGTGGATGCCTTGGCACTAAGAGCCGATGAAAGACGTGATAAGCTGCGAAAAGCTTCGGGGAGGAGCAAATATCCTTTGATCCGGAGATTTCTGAATGGGGAAACCTACTTGAGCAAACCTCAAGTATCCTTAAGCCAATACATAACTTAAGGAAGGGAACCCGGTGAACTGAAACATCTAAGTAGCCGGAGGAAGAGAAAACAACATGTGATTCTGTGAGTAGCGGCGAGCGAAAACGGAAGAGCCCAAACCAGCGTGCGTGCATGCTGGGGTTCGACCGCGGAATTGATTCAACAAGTTTAGCAGAATGGTTTTGGGAAAGCCACAGAGAGGGTGAAAGCCCCGTAAGCGAAAGACGAGTTGACATGGCGGGATCCAGAGTACCACGAGACACGTGGAACCTTGTGGGAAGATGCGGGGACCACCCCGTAAGGCTAAATACTACTTAGTGACCGATAGCGCATAGTACTGTGAAGGAAAGGTGAAAAGGACCCCGGGAGGGGAGTGAAAAAGAACCTGAAACCATATGTTTACAAGCTGTGGAAGAGCTTTATATGCTCAACCGCGTACTTTTTGTAGAACGGTCCGGCGAGTTACGCTGGCTGGCGAGGTTAAGGACTGAAGGTCCGGAGCCGAAGGGAAACCAAGTCTGAATAGGGCGCATAGTCAGTCGGAGTAGACCCGAAACCGGGTGATCTATCCATGTCCAGGTTGAAGTTGCCGTAAAAGGCAATGGAGGACCGAACCCACATCCGTTGAAAAGGGTGGGGATGAGGTGTGGATAGGGGAGAAATTCCAATCGAACCCGGAGATAGCTGGTTCTCCTCGAAATAGCTTTAGGGCTAGCCTCATACGAGTCTTGCGGAGGTAGAGCACTGAATTCCTAAGGGGGCGTCAAAGCTTACTAAGGGATATCAAACTCCGAATGCCGTGTAGATGGTGCATGGGAGTCAGACGATCCGAGATAAGTTGGGTGGTCAAAAGGGAAAGAGCCCAGACCAACAGCTAAGGCCCCAAAATGTGTGTTAAGTGGAAAAGGATGTGGGATTTCGAAGACAACTAGGATGTTGGCTCAGAAGCAGCCATTCATTCAAAGAGTGCGTAATAGCTCACTAGTCGAGAGGTCCTGCGCCGAAAATGTCCGGGGCTAAAACACACTGCCGAAGCTTTGGAATTGAATTAATTCAATTGGTAGAGGAGCATTCTTAAAGGGACGAAGCAGTACCGTAAGGAGCTGTGGACTTTTAAGAAGAGAGAATGCCGGAATGAGTAGCGAGAGGAAGGTGGGAATCCTTCCGGCCGAATATCTAAGGTTTCCAGAGTAAAGCTGATCTGCTCTGGGTAAGTCGGGGCCTAAGGCGAGGTCGAAAGACGTAGTCGATGGATAACAGGTTGAAATTCCTGTACTATCCTGTAACAGAACTGTGGGGACACAGGCAGAGAGCGTGAGCCGGGAATGGAAAGACCGGTACAAGCGAGGTAGGAGTCTGGTTGGCAAATCCGCCAGGCAATCTGAAGACGTGATGTGGACTGAAAATAAGTAGGGAAGCACGTGAGCTGACTGTCAAGAAAAGCCGCTATTGTTTGCAGGATACCCGTACCGTAAACCGACACAGGTGGATGAGGAGAGAACCAGGCCGACGGGAGAAGCATTGTTAAGGAACTCGGCAAAATGACTCCGTAACTTCGGGAGAAGGAGTGCCAGTAAGATACCGCAGAGAATTACAAGCAACTGTTTAGCAAAAACACAGGTCTATGCAAAACCGAAAGGTGAGGTATATGGGCTGACGCCTGCCCGGTGCTGGAAGGTTAAGGGGAGAGGTTAGCGCAAGGCGAAGCTTTGAACTTAAGCCCCAGTAAACGGCGGCCGTAACTATAACGGTCCTAAGGTAGCGAAATTCCTTGTCGGGTAAGTTCCGACCCGCACGAAAGGCGTAATGATTTGGGCACTGTCTCAACAATGCACCCGGTGAAATTGAAATACCAGTGAAGATGCTGGTTACCTGCGCCAGGACGGAAAGACCCCATGGAGCTTTACTCCAGCTTGATACTGGGATTCGGTATTGCATGTACAGGATAGGTGGGAGGCTAGGAAATGGTAACGCCAGTTGCCATGGAGCCGATGTTGGGATACCACCCTTGCAGTACTGGGTTTCTAACCAGCAGCCGTGATCCGGCTGGGGGACAATGTCAGGTGGGGAGTTTGACTGGGGCGGTCGCCTCCGAAAGGGTATCGGAGGCGCTCAAAGTTCCCTCAGAATGGTTGGAAACCATTCGAAGAGTGCAAAGGCAGAAGGGAGCTTGACTGCGACACCGACGGGTGGAGCAGGTACGAAAGTAGGACTTAGTGATCCGGTGGTATAAAGTGGGATTGCCATCGCTCAACGGATAAAAGCTACCCTGGGGATAACAGGCTTATCACTCCCAAGAGTTCACATCGACGGAGTGGTTTGGCACCTCGATGTCGGCTCATCGCATCCTGGGGCTGAAGTAGGTCCCAAGGGTTGGGCTGTTCGCCCATTAAAGCGGTACGCGAGCTGGGTTCAGAACGTCGTGAGACAGTTCGGTCCCTATCCGGCGTGGGCGTAAGATATTTGAGAGGAGCTGTCCTTAGTACGAGAGGACCGGGATGGACTGGCCGCTGGTGTATCTGTTGTCTTACCAAAGGCATAGCAGAGTAGCCAAGCCGGGAAGGGATAAACGCTGAAGGCATCTAAGCGTGAAGCCCCCCTCAAGATGAGATATCTCATAACGTCAAGTTAGTAAGACCCCTTGAAGACGACGAGGTAGATAGGGCAGAGGTGGAAGTGTGGTAACACATGGAGCTGACTGTTACTAATAGGTCGAGGGCATAACCAAAGCAGTGATAGGTTTGGATGATGATGTTGGTTTTGACTGTATGTAGTTTTGAAGGTATATGATATATAGACAGGAATGAGAAGCAGTGCGAAAGCGCTGTTTTTATCAAAATAAAATCTCTGTAAGTTAGTCTGATCGGAGTATTGATTATTTTGGATTTATCCCTAGGAAAAGCACTGATTTGCGTTATACTAAGAAAGATGTGAATGAAAACATGGTACAAAGGAGATGGAGCAATGATTCGTTTTACATGGTATGAACTGCTTTGGCTGTTTTTCATCTATTCTTTCTTAGGATGGGTGTTGGAGACAGCAGCCGCAACAGTAAAACAGAAAAATTTGCGAACAGAGGTTTGGTGAATGGACCGTTCTGTGTGATCTACGGTATCGCCGCTCTGTTCATGACATTTGGATTACAGGAGCTAAGAGGAGTCGGCTTTTTATTTGCGACGATTTATGCTACAGTGATTGAATGGGTTGCAGGGCATTTGATCGAGAAGGCATTTAAAGCCGATGGTGGGATTACTCCAAGATCAGATGGAATCGGACGGGTATATCTGTATCCCGGCTTCTCTTGTCTGGGGTACTCTTGGATATCTCGGAATCCGCTGGGGAAACAGATTTGCGATCATAGTATTTAAAATGTTGCCGCTGTTCCTGATGAAGATCCTTGTGTTGGTTCTTCTTGGAATACTTATTGTGGATATCCTTGGTTCTTATTTACTTCTGCGTGGAAAAGGAAAGAATCGGCGCGTTGGGAAGCTACGAATGAGGGACTGGACAGAGTCAGTGATAAGCTTGGTCGTATGATTTCCACTTGGGTTGGAAAACGTATCCAAAAGCGTATCCAAAGGCAGTCGAACTGATCCGCAAGGAAGAGGAAGCGGAGAAGGGAAAAGTATTTGCCGCAGGCTGTGGGTTCTATAAGATTGTGCTGTTGTTCTTTGTCGGAGCATTTCTTGGAGATATTACAGAGACGATTTTCTGCAGGATTACGGCAGGTGTGTGGATGAGTCGCTCCAGTGTGGTCTGGGGACCATTCAGTATTGTCGGGGACTGGCGATCGCACTTGTGACAGCAATGCTTTACAAATATAAAGATAAGAGTGACAGTTTTTATTTATCATCGGTACGTTGCTCGGTGGAGCGTACGAATATCTTTGCAGCGTGTTTACCGAAATTGTATTCGGGAAAGTTTTTGGGACTATAGCGAGATTCCATTTAACTTAGGACCGAATCAACTTGTTGTACTGCTTCTTTGGGGAATTGCGGCAGTTGTTTGGTTTAAGAAGATTTATCCGTACATTTCCGCATGGATCGAGAAAATCCCGATGCTGGTAGGGAAGCTGCTTACCTGGTTTTGATCGTGTTCATGATCTGCAATGTTGCGGTGTCATGTATTGCACTCGTTCGTTATGACGAACGTGGAAAAGGTGTTGTAGCGGAAAATAGTATTCAGAAGTGGGCAGATGAGCATTATGATGATGTGAAGATGGAGAAGATTTATCCAAACGCAAAAGCGACAGAATAGAAAAAGTGTTGATGCACAGAAGAGGGTTTGTGTATCAACACTTTTGAGTGTATTATAAGATTAGATATTGTCTGTCGTGGAAAGAGAAGCATCTGTCTCAGGAAACAGAAGTGCAGGAACGAAGTAAAACCAGCGACCGAAGAGTCGGGCAATGAATCCAACAAGCAGAGCAGCGATGATAGTTCCTTCACGTACTCCGTTTAATTCTTTTGCAAAGACAAAGGAAAGCAGTGCTGCCATAACAGTCATTGTAACATCGAAAGCAATTTTGTGCTTCCAAATTCTCGTTCGCATGTCTGTACAACAGCGCGAACGAAGGATTCACCTGGAAGCATTGCAACATCTGCAAGAACTTCGCAGTAGACACAGAATCCGAGAATGATACATCCAATCAGAAGTGCAATGACCTTGAACAGATAGGAATCCGGGTGAACGAAAGATAAGAGAAGCATTGTCCAGTCGATAAAGTATCCGAACAAGATTGAAATCGGAATCTGTAATAGGTGTTCTAATTTAAAATCTTTGCGAAGGATCATAAGCTGCAGTGCGATTAAAAGAGACTGAAGATAATCGTAAAGTTACCGAGTGTGAGTGAGAAATTCAAGCTCAGTACATAAGGGATAGAGGAAATCGGAGAAGTTCCGAGGTTCGCCTTTGTGACGAGACTAACACCAAGGGAACTGATAAATAATCCGACCAAAAAGATGAGATAGCGTTTAAATTTTTCCATTTGATTCAAGTCCTTTCTTTCACGTGAAGTTTCTACATCTAAGAAGTTTCTATATCTAAGAAGTTTTCTGTATTAATAGGTGAGATTAAAGTTTAGACAGATTGTATTACTTGTCGCTGGAATTTTGAGAAGAAAGATTATCCTGTACCTTTTGAAATGTCTTTAGAAAGAAATTTAAATCTTCTTCGGATATTCCTGCAAGAGCAACAGCTTCTATTTCATGAAATTTCTGCTCAACGATCTGCTGCAGCCTGCGTCCGTTTTTGTGAGAAACACATGAAATGATCTGCGGTTTCCATTTAATATTCGGCGTTCCACCATGTTCGGTCTTCCATGCGATTCAGGACAGAAGTGAGAGAACCAGCCTCAATATGACAGGCGGCAGCAATCTCTTTCTGATTTGCACCGTCATGATCTTTTAAGTAATCCAAAACCTTTGGCTGTCCAAGGGTCAGACCGTAAGGCTTCAGCTGTTCCATCAGCTGCTTCTGTATCATCATATGGTTTGACATGGAGAGATAGTGAAAGGATTCCATTTTAAATACCTCCAAAATAACTGTTAGAATTCAAACAATTATGATTATAACAATCTGAATGCGAATGTCAAGAGGTTTCATAAAAGTCCAAGTGATGGTTCCTATAAAACAGGAAAGTAATTCATAAAGTGTGTAAAGAAAGCTTGCTGAAAATGTCAAAAGTCTTATAGTAGTAGAGGCGAGATAGATAAAAAGAGCAATCTTTGCTTTTGGGGATAAAGCATAAGAAAATGCGCAACATTTTAAGGAGTGCTTCAGAATAGTTATCCAAATACATTTACGGAGAGGAAAAAGGTATGATGGAGAATAAAAAATGCGGGTAGAGCATCCTAAGAGAGAGCTTGCAGTGGATATTTTGTATGATATTATAGGAAGTATTTTGTTTGGTGCCGGAATCTATACATTTGCAGAGGCAGGAAATTTTGCGCCTGGAGGAATCTCAGGTATTGCCTTGATCATGAACAAGTTATGGAATCTTCCGGTCGGTACAATGACGTTGATACTGAATATTCCACTGGTTATCATCAGTTATAAAACAGTAGGAAAGCGGTTTTGATAAAGACTGCGAGGACGATGATTATTTCAACGATCTTCGTCGATCTTGTATTTCCAATGTTTCCGTTCTATACAGGACAGCGTCTGCTTGCAGCGATTTACTCGGGCGCATTGCTCGGACTTGGAATGGTTCTTTCTATATGAGAGGTTCTTCTTCGGGTGGAGCGGATTTCCTGACAATGACGATCAAAAGAAGAGACCGCATATGTCACTCGGACGATTGACGCTGCTGATCGACCTGATTATTATCTTGATCGGATGGCCGGTATTCGGTGATGTTGATTCGGTTCTTTATGGATTGATCGCAGTATTTGTCTGCTCTATGGTAATTGACAAGATCCTTTACGGAATCGGTGCAGGATCACTTGCGATTATCGTAACATCGAAAGGAGAGGAAACAGCGGAGGAGATTGGAAGAATCACCGATCGTGGTGTTACTTCTGGAAGGAATGGGGACTTATACGAAGAGTAAGAGAAATGTTCTGCTCTGTGCATGTTCTAAGTCAGAAGCGTATCTTGTGAAAAATGCAGTTTACCAGGTAGATGACTCGCCTTTGTAATGTTTACTGAGACGAGTGAGGTGCTTGGAGAGGGATTCAAGGAAAGTCTGGATGAGTTGTAAATAAAAGAGAAGAATATGAAATAAAAGCTGCTGTCTGAACTGTTGCTTGCGGGACTCGTGAACAACAGACGGACAGCAGTTTTTCTATATGCTCTTTATGAAGAGATTCGTTTTCAAAGATATAAAATGTTAATCTTCTTTTGCCCAGTCGAAGGAATATTTGACAGCCTTGTGCCAGCCCTTTAGTTTCTTTTCGCGGATTTCCGGATCAATTGAAGGTTCAAAGATCTGATCGATCGCCCAGTTCTCTTTGATTTCTTCAAGACTGTTCCAGTAGCCGACTGCCCAGCCAGATAAGCAGCTCCCATAGCAGTTGTCTCAACGCAGACCGGACGGTGGACAGGTGCGTTGATCAGATCAGCCTGTGTCTGCATCAGGAAGTTATTTGCGCTTGCGCCGCCATCTACTTTCAGGGAAGCGAGATCGATGTCGGAATCAGCTTTCATGGCAGTCAGGACATCATATGCCTGATAAGCGAGAGACTCGAGGGTTGCACGGATAATATGGTATTTATTTACACCACGTGTCAGCACGATCGTTCCGCGGGCATACTGATCCCAATATGGAGCACCAAGTCCGGTGAAAGCAGGTACAACATAACAGCCGTTTGTATTTTTCACTTTCTTTGCCATATATTCGCAGTCGTCAGCGGAATCAATCATGCGCAGTTCATCACGCAGCCACTGGATTGCCGCACCGGCGACAAAGATAGAACCTTCCGAGCATATGTAACCTTTCCGTCAAGTCCCCAGGCAATCGTGGTGACCAGCCCATTGTTGGAAAAGACAGGTTTCTCTCCGGTGTTCATCAGAAGGAAGCATCCGGTTCCGTAAGTATTCTTCGCATCTCCCGGTTTGAAACAGGTCTGACCGAAAAGTGCAGACTGCTGATCTCCGGCAGCACCGGCGATCGGGATCGCTCCGCCGAGGACGGAAGGATCTGTCTCTCCGTAAATGCAGCTGGAAGGCTTCGGTGTCGGAAGCATACAGCGTGGGATCTGAAGTTCTTCGAGAATCTCGTCATCCCAGTCTAATGTATTGATATTGAAAAGCATGGTTCGTGATGCGTTGGAGTAGTCTGTAACATGTACTGCGCCTTTCGTCAGTTTCCAGATCAGCCAGGTCTCTACTGTACCAAAGAGCAGTTCTCCGCGCTCGGCACGTTCTCTTGCTTTCGGAACGTTGTCGAGAATCCAGCGGATCTTTGTTCCGGAGAAATAAGCATCAAGTACAAGGCCGGTTTTCTGACGGAACTTTTCTGTCAGTCCTTTTCCTTCAAAGAATCGCAGAATTCAGCAGTACGACGACACTGCCAGACGATTGCGTGGCAGATAGGATCGCCGGTATTTTTATCCCACACGATCGTTGTCTCGCGCTGGTTCGTGATACCGATTGCAGCGATATCAGAAGGTTCTGCGCCGATGATGTTCATAGCCTCCACAGCAACTCCGAGCATGCTTGCCCGATTTCATCCGCATCGTGCTCAACCCAGCCCGGTTTCGGAAAATGTTGTGTGAATTCTCTCTGTGTGACGCTGCAGATTTCCCTTTTTATTAAATAAAATGCAGCGGTTACTTGTGGTTCCGGCATCTAATGCCATAACGTATTTTGACATAATATGTGCCTCCTCATTCTAGTATTACTCAGAACAGAAATGGTTACTTTGGCTTGAATGCATCTCGCCCCATCGCCAAAGACGATTTAAAATGGCGAGATGCGTTGCTGGTCGCACATCGTGTGAACAGTAACCGAAATGTGATAATCGAGGTTCGTTCTGTTCTATATTCTAATAAGATAAGAATATCATAATCGGAAGGTGGGTTCAATGGACGAAAGGTGCTGTAATAACTAAATTTTCGCATTTTACTGTATTTTACTGTATGCATGCTTGCAAATCTTTTGTGATACCGTAAAATAAATTTTGAATTGCTTTTCAGCAGTTCGCCTTATGCAACTAATAACGATACAGAGACATTAGAAAGTTTTATTTTCTTATGCATTTTCATAATAAGAAAGGCGGTATATTCCATGGGAATGATACGTGCTGAAAAGCTTGTATTTGAATATGATAAACGAGACGAAGAAGGTAATGTGATCGGATCCCATCGCGCCATTGACGGAGTTGACATTGATGTCCCGCAGGGTCTTTTGTGGCGATTCTTGGACATAACGGTTCAGGAAAGTCTACCCTGGCGAAGCATATGAATGCGATTCTTGTCCCGACAGGTGGAACGATGTGGGTGGACGGAAGAGATACGAAAGATCCGAATGAGCTTTGGAACATCAGACAGAGCGCCGGTATGGTATTTCAGAATCCGGATAACCGATTATCGGAACTGTTGTGGAAGAGGAAGTAGGATTCGGTCCGGAGAACTTAGGAGTTCCTACGGATGAGATCTGGAAACGGGTAGAGAACAGTCTGCGTGCAGTCGGTATGCTGGAGCGCAGAAAGGATTCTCCGAATAAACTGTCCGGCGGTCAGAAGCAGAGGGTGGCAATCGCAGGAGTGATCGCGATGGAGCCGAAGTGTATCGTGCTTGATGAGCCGACAGCGATGCTTGATCCGAATGGACGAAAAGAAGTTATTGAAGCGGTAGAGCAGCTTCGAAAGAGAAGAATGTTACGGTGATCCTGATCACACATTATATGGAAGAAGTGATCGATGCGGATCAGGTATTTGTAATGGATGAAGGGCATGTGGTGATGCATGGTACACCGAAAGAAATCTTCAGCCGGGTGGATGAACTCAAGAAGTACCGTATGGATGTACCACAGGTGACAATGCTGGCAGACGCATTGATTCAAAAGGAGTTCCGCTGCCGAAAGGAATTCTTAGAAGGGAAGAATTGGTGGATGCCTTATGTCAATTAAGTTAGAAAATATCAGTTATGTATATAGCCCGGGAACTGCATATGAGCATCATGCGCTGAAGGATGTCAGTCTTGAGATCCCGCAGGGACAGTTCGTCGGAATCATTGGACACACGGGTTCGGGAAAATCAACCTTGATCCAGCATTTGAACGGTCTGATGAAAGCAACCTCAGGGAAATTACTTTATGAGGGACAGAACATTTACGAGGACGGATATGATATGAAGAAACTGCGTACACAGGTAGGACTTGTGTTCCAGTATCCGAGTATCAGTTGTTTGAAGTTGATGTGTTAAGTGATGTGTGTTTTGGACCGAAGAACCAGGGACTTTCCAAGGAAGAGTGCGAGAAGCAGGCAAGAGAAGCCTTGGAGCTTGTAGGATTTCCGGAGAAATATTATAAGCAGTCCCCATTTGAATTATCCGGAGGTCAGAAGCGCCGTGTGGCAATCGCGGGAATTCTTGCAATGCATCCGAAGGTACTTGTTCGGATGAGCCGACAGCCGGACTGGATCCGAAGGGACGAGATGAGATCTTAGATCAGGTAAAATTGCTTCATGAGAAGACCGGAATGACAGTAATTCTTGTTTCCCATAGCATGGAAGATGTTGCGAAATACGTGGAGCGCCTGATCGTGATGAATGATGGAGAGAAGATGCTTGACGGTACACCGGAAGAAGTGTTCCGCCATTATAAAGAGCTTGAGGCTGTTGGACTGGCAGCACCACAGGTAACATATGTAATGCATGATCTGAAAGAAAAAGGATTTGATGTATCAGCAGATGCGACAACTGTGGAAGAGGCTGCGGACCAGATCTACAACTTCCTGAAGAAGAGACAGGAGGTGCAGTCATGATCAGAGATATTACGATAGGACAGTATTATCCGGCGCAGAGTCCGATTCACAGACTGGATCCGCGTGTGAAGATTGTCTGCACACTGATCTTTTGGTTTCTTTATTTGTGCAGAACAGTGTGCTTGGATATGCATTGGCATTTGTATTTCTTGCGTGCATGATTCACGTTTCTAAAGTCCCGGCAAAGTTTATCGGAAAAGGACTTAAGCCGATTGTGATCTTGTTATTGTTTACAGTGGCTATGAACTTGTTCCTTACAAGAGGCGGTGCAGTGTTATTCCATTGGGGAATCATTACGATCACAGAGACAGGACTTCGTACTTCTGTGTTCATGGCAGTTCGTCTTGTACTGCTTGTTGCAGGATCTTCTTTGATGACATTTACAACGACTCCGAACGGACTGACGGATGGACTGGAGAAGCTGCTTCATCCATTGAACCGAATCCATGTACCGGTACACGAAGTTTCGATGATGATGTCTATTGCACTGCGTTTTATTCCGATTCTGCTGGAAGAGACAGACAAGATCATGAAGGCACAGATTGCAAGAGGAGCTGATTTTGAATCAGGAAATATTATCCGAGAGCAAAGGCAATGATTCCGATTCTTGTTCCGCTTTTGTGTCTGCATTCCGAAGAGCGAATGATCTGGCGATGGCAATGGAAGCCCGCTGTTATCATGGTGGCGAAGGACGCACAAAGATGAAGCCTTTGAAATATCATTATCAGGACAGACTTGCTTATGCAATCACATGGGGATATCTGATTGCGATTGTAGTAATCGGAAGATTTGTGCCGTTTAAATTGTGGATTTTTAGAATAAAATAAATAGAGAAGAGGGACGGATATTTCTGTCCCTTTATTTACGCGAGCAACGAGTCAAAGTCCGTGCTTGCACGAGACCTTGGCGACTGCCGCGATAACGAAACTCGCGGAGCGTGTTTCTCATAGTATAGGAGAAAGAACAGATATGAGAAGAATCAGATTGAGAGTGGCGTATGACGGACAGCATACTGTGGCTGGCAGGTGCAGCCGGAAGTGCCGACGATTGAAGGTGAATTGAATCAGGCAATCTCAGACTTACGAAGGAAGAGATTATCGTAATCGGGGCAAGCCGCACAGATGCGGGAGTCCATTCGAAGGGAAACGTTGCTGTATTTGACACAGAGTCTACAATCCCGGCAGACCGATTTGCTTATGCATTGAATCCACTGCTTCCGGAAGATATTGTGGTTGTGGCATCAGATGAGGTGGAAGCAGACTGGCATCCAAGACATTGTGATACGGAGAAAACGTATGAGTACAAGATCTTAAATAGCAAGTTCCCGGATCCGATGAGAAGAAGAGACACGTATCATGTTTCATTTGATCTTGATCTTGAGAAGATGAGAGAAGCAGCAGAATACCTGAAAGGGGAGCATGACTTTAAGAGCTTCTGTAATGTTCATACTCAGGTGGAAGATACGGTTCGCACGATTTATGATCTGGAAGTAGAGAAAGAAGGGGAGCTTATTACCATTCGTGTCCGTGGAAATGGATTCCTCTACAATATGGTCCGAATCCTTGCAGGTACGTTGATCGGAGTCGGAAGAGGAGCGATTGATCCGGAGCAAATCCCGGCGATAATTGAGGCAAAAGATCGTCAGAAAGCTGGTATGACAGTTCCTCCACAAGGATTAAGGCTTGTTGAAATTGACTACCTTGAAGAAAAAGTAAATAATTTTTGTAAAGGTTGACAATGAACCGTTTCGCTGTTACACTAGACAGTGTGGTGACTGTCAGTAGGCAAAACCAAATTTCAGACAGAGATCCGAAGAAAAGAGTATGTCTGAAATTTGTTTTGTAAAAATAGCGAAAAGAATCGCAGAATACATAAAAATATAAAAAAAGTATAAATATTATTAACAAAATATAAAATATTTGATTGACTTTTATGTGCAGGTTTGTTATACTGAATCACGTAGAAAAGAGATAACATTGATGAACAGTTATCATTAAAGAAGGATTGTTACTGTTAGGCAGGCAAAACCAGATTTTATGAGCGTCACCGAAGGAATCAAGGGGGATGCCTTAAAGTTTGGCTTTTTTATTATGAGGGAGTTTTCCCAAAGTTAGAGAAAGGCCAATCGGATGGTCATAGACAAAATAATTAATAACAATATTGTATCTGCATTTGACGAAAAAGGCTTAGAAGTTGTTATCATGGGCCGCGGAATCGGATTCCAGATGAAGCGGGGACAGGAAGTTCCTGCAGAGAAGATAGAGAAGGTTTTCCGTATCAAGAGTCAGAGCATAGCAGAACAGCTCAAGGAATTGCTGGCGAAGATGCCGCTTGAGCAGGTTCAGATCTCGAACGAGATCATTTCCTATGCAAAGAAGACAATGAAGCTGAAGTTAAATCAGAGCATCTATGTTACATTGACAGATCATATCAGTTTTGCAATCAGCCGCTGTAAAAAGGGGATTCATCTTGAGAATGCGTTGCTGTGGGAGATTAAAAGATTTTATCCACAGGAATTTGAACTCGGAAGATATGCGGTAGAACTTGTGAAAAAAAGACTGGATGTAGAGATGCCTGAGGACGAAGCAGGATTTATTGCATTGCATTTTGTCAACGCAGAGTATGGAACAGATATTCGGGATGCGGTACGATTTCCAAATCAGATGAAAGAGATTCTTGGAATCGTAGCAGATGAACTTGGAATTGAGATGGATGAAGGCTCGCTGCATTATGAGAGATTTCTGACACATGTGAAGTTTCTTCTTCAGAGGATTTACCGCAAGGAGTTACTTGAAGAGGAAGAGAACGAGATTACAGAGATGATGCAGAGAAAGTATCCGAGAGAGTATTCTTGCAGCAGAAAAGTTGCAGATTACATAGAACAGACGGCAGACTGCAAGCTGTCAGGAGAAGAAGTTTTGTATCTGACACTCCATATTCGCCGTGTTGCGATGGCGGATTCGGAGGACGAATAAGGTTGCTTTGAACGGTAACGAAAGAAATGGCTGTATTAGGGAACAGCTACTGTAAAATTGGACTTTAGCGCAAGGCGCTTTTGTCATAGATGGTTCTCTGGTTTGTGGAAGACCCGGAGGATCAGAGTTGATTTTGACCGGAGGACTCATTTGCCGGTTAAAATAAAAAGGGATTAAAAATGAGAGATTATTAAGGAGGGAATTCTATGAAATTCGTACAGAAATTAGGAAAAGCTCTTATGCTTCCTGTTGCTTGTCTTCCGATTTGTGGTATCCTGATGGGATTAGGATACGCAATGTGTCCATCTACTATGCAGGGTGGAGATGTAACTGGTATTGTTCAGCAGATCGGATTTTTCCTTGTAAAAGCTGGTGGTGCCTTGATCGATCATATGGCACTCCTCTTTGCAATCGGTGTTGGTGTTGGTATGTCTGATGACCATGATGGTACAGCAGGTCTTGCTGCACTTGCATCCTGGCTGATGATCACAAACCTTCTTTCTACTGGAGCAGTATCTGTTCTTAGAACACTGGAAGAAGGATCAACAGCATTTATCGCATTCAGCAAAATCGAAAACCCATTTATCGGTATCATCGCCGGTATCATCGGTGCACTTTGCTACAACAGATTCAAATCAACTAAGCTTCCTGACTGGCTGTCATTCTTCAGTGGTAAGCGTTGTGTAGCAATCGTTGCAGGTGTTGTTTCTATTATTGTATCTGCAGTTCTGCTCTTTGTATGGCCGGTACTCTTTGCAGGACTGGTTGCACTTGGAAAAGGAATCGCAGGAATGGGAGCTCTTGGAGCTGGTATCTATGCATTCTTTAACAGATTACTTATCCCGTTCGGTCTGCACCACGCACTGAACAATGTATTCTGGTTTGATACAATCGGACTTGGAGACCTGTCACACTTCTGGAATGGAGAAACATCTGCAGACGTTTCCTGGAGTCTTGGAATGTACATGTCAGGATTCTTCCCATGTATGATGTTTGGTATCCCTGGAGCAGCTCTTGCTATGATTCAGTCTGCAAAGAGCAATAAGAAGAAAGTTGCAATCGGACTTATCGCATCTGCAGCAATTTCCGCATTCGTTTGTGGTGTTACAGAGCCATTCGAGTTCGCATTCATGTTCCTCGCTCCGGCACTTTACGTTGTATACGCATTACTGTATGGTATCTTTACAGTAATCACAGTAGCTCTTGGATTCCGTGCAGGATTCAGCTTCTCAGCAGGACTTACAGACCTTATCTTCTCTGCTTCCCTTCCGGCAGCAGCTAAGACATGGCTTATCATTCCTCTTGGAATCGCAGCTTTCATCGTATTCTACGTTGTATTCCGTTTCGCAATCGTTAAATTCGATCTGAAGACACCAGGTCGTGAAGATGACGATGATGATGAAACAAAAGTTGTTCTTGCAAACGATGACTTCACAACAGTAGCTAAGATCGTTCTTGAGGGTGTTGGTGGAAAAGATAACGTAGAGTCTGTCGACAACTGTATCACAAGACTTCGTCTTGTAATCAAAGATTACACAAAGGTTGATGAGAAGAAGATCAAATCTGCAGGTGTTGCAGGTGTTGTTCGTCCATCTCAGAAAGACGTTCAGGTAATCATTGGAACAAAAGTTCAGTTTGTAGCTGACGAGTTCAAGAAACTTTGCAAATAAGTTTAAATGATAATTAGGTTATCCGGGATAATGATGTGAAAGAATACGGATAACACACACATTAATAATCCCTTTTCAAAAGCGGAAGTGGAATCGGCGAAGAGCCGGGGACACTTCCGTTTTTTATATATTAGGAAAGTTCTTTCCTAATATATAAAAACGCTCCGCTAGGGATGCGCACTGCGGCGTACAAGGTAGGTGTCGCAAGCGACCGCCGCAGGCGCCAGAATGTGCCAAGGCACATTCTTTGTTATATATACAAGACCACTTGACAAAAGGATTACAATAGTCTATCATCAAGACTACGAGAGTTATTATGACTCTTATATGGAAGTTATATATGTAAGGCTATGAAGGGAACAAGTAACAGACAGAACAGACACACAGAAAGTTGCCGGTTGATGAGAGGCGCGTAGATGACTGACTGCGAATACATCCCGGAGCTTCACACTGAAATCTGAAGATGGAAGTTCAACGATTGATATGGACAGCAGATCGGACAGAGAGTAGGCTGTGACGGAGTTGTGCTCGTTATTGCACGAATGAGACTGACAGACATATGTTGTCAGTGAATTAAGGTGGTACCACGGTGATAGATCGTCCTTATTGCGTCATGCAGTAAGGACTTTTTTATATGCTAGGAAAGTTCTTTTCGGATATATAAAAAGGCCAAGCTGAATGATGCGTTATAATGCTACTGGTCACAGTTTTTGTGCCAAGAGACATGTTATGAATATTCTGTAGAAGTTACAGAAAAATAAAACGAAAAGAGAAGGAGAAGGAAAATGGGAATTTATGAAGAACTTCAGGCAAGAGGCCTGATCGCCCAGGTAACAGATGAGGAGAGAATCAAAGAACTTGTAAATAATGGAAAGGCTACATTCTATATCGGATTCGACCCGACAGCAGACAGTCTTCATGTAGGACATTTCATGGCACTGTGCCTGATGAAACGTCTGCAGGAAGCAGGAAACAAGCCAATCGCACTGATCGGTGGTGGTACAGGATATATCGGAGATCCATCCGGAAGAACTGATATGAGAAGCATGATGACACCAGAGCAGATCCAGCATAACTGCGACTGTTTCAAAGAGCAGATGAGCCGTTTCATCGATTTCTCAGAGGGCAAAGCTCTTATGGTAAACAATGCAGACTGGCTGCTTGACTTGAACTACATCGATGTACTTCGTGAGGTAGGACCTCATTTCTCAGTAAACAGAATGCTGACAGCTGAGTGTTACAAGCAGAGAATGGAGAAGGGACTCAGCTTCCTTGAATTCAATTACATGATTATGCAGGCATACGACTTCTATGAGCTGTTCCAGAACTACGGATGTAACCTGCAGTTTGGCGGGGATGACCAGTGGAGCAACATGCTCGCAGGTACAGAGCTGATCCGTCGTAAACTTGGTAAAGATGCAAGCGCTATGACAATCACACTGCTTCTGAACTCCTGAAGGAAAGAAGATGGGTAAGACACAGTCAGGTGCTGTATGGCTTGATCCAAATAAGACATCCCCATTTGATTTCTACCAGTACTGGAGAAATGTCGGAGATGCTGATGTTCTGAAATGTATCCGTATGCTGACATTCCTTCCGCTTGAAGAGATTGACAAGATGGATTCATGGGAAGGTGCACAGCTTAACACTGCCAAAGAAATCCTTGCATTTGAACTGACAAAGCTTGTTCACGGTGAGGAAGAAGCGAAGAAAGCACAGGAGAGTGCACGTGCACTGTTCAGCCAGGGAAATGCTGATAACATGCCAACAACAGAACTAGAAGAGGCGGATTTCCAGGATGGAAAGATTGATATCCTTGCAGTTCTCGTAAAGAGTGGACAGGCATCTTCCAGATCTGATGCAAGACGTGCCGTAACACAGGGTGGTGTTTCTGTAGACGGAGAGAAAGTAACAGACATTACAACAACATATGCTCCGGCAGACTTCGACGGAGAAGGAAAGATCGTGAAAAAAGGAAAGAAAAACTTCCGCAGAATTGTTGCAAAATAATGAAATGAAGTAGAGAAATAGTGGCTGTTACTGTAGCATTAAGTTGGATACAGTAACGGCCGCTTCTTATAAGGAGGAAACAAAAATGGCATTTAAAGAAGTAAAGATTGAGGAACTTTCATTTAACCCTTTTACAAAGATCAGCAAGGAATGGATGTTGATCACAGCAGGAGATGAAGAGAAGCATAATACAATGACAGCCAGCTGGGGTGGTGTTGGAATTATGTGGGGGATGAATGTGGCAACAGCATATATTCGTCCACAGAGATATACGAAGGAATTCGTAGATGCAGAAGATATGTTTACACTTTCTTTCTTTAAGGAAGATTATAGAAAAGCATTAAATCTTTGTGGTTCCAAGTCAGGTCGCGACTGTGATAAAGATAAAGAAGCAGGTCTGACACCGTATTACACAGACGGAACAACAGCGTATGAAGAAGCAGATCTGATCTTTGTCTGCAGAAAGCTTTATGCACAGGAGATGAAACCGGAGTGCTTTACAGTAGACGGACCGGATGAAAAATGGTATCCGGGCAAAGATTACCATACAATGTATATGGGTGAGATCGTGAAGGTTCTTGTGAGAGAATAAGTAAAAGATTTCAGCTGGTCAGATTATGAAGTCGAAGAGCCGGAACAATTAAAATAAAGAGTAGTTACACTGCTTGCAAATAATAGGAGAACTCCTTTCAGTTGTGATAAGATGCAGCCTGAGAGGAGTTTTTTGTAGAATAGAGTAAATAAAAATGCTGTACAACTTGAAAATTTTGATAAAATATGGTAAAAATAGATATAGAAAATACCAGGAAAGCGGGCGGTAGAATGGAAGAAGTAAAAACAATAATACTGAAGGATGTATTGCCTTTTGTGGATCCGGTGGCGAGATCCCATGCGAGAAGAGTTCTGAAAGATGCAGAAGGATACAAGGAGCTTGTGATTGATTTTCGGGGAATAGAATTCATGGGGCGCGGTTTTGCGGATGAAGTGTTCCGTGTATTTCAGGAAGAGCATCCGGAGATAAAGATTACACCGCTTCATGCAAGCACATCTATGTTAGCGATGATTCGCCATCTCGGAGGAAAACAACAATAAATGATATTTACAGATTCCTTGTAAACCGTTACAATAGGAAGTCGGGGCGTTTGTCTCTGATATCTAATTTTATAGAAGAAAAGGAACAAGGAAAATGGGGATTTATCTGATTGTATGTCCGCTGGTGTTTCTGGCGGGCTTTGTTGATTCAATTGCAGGAGGCGGTGGACTTATCTCGCTTCCGGCATATATGTTTGCCGGGATTCCGGTGCATAATGCAATCGCGACGAACAAGCTGTCATCTTCAACAGGAACGGTAGTATCGACAGCGAGACTGATTAAGAATAAGAAAGTAGACTGGGGATTTGTACCAGGAACGGTGATCGGAGCGTTGATTGGTTCTGTTGCAGGGGCGAATCTGGCGTTGATCATCAGCGACCATATTTTGAAAATGGTATTGGTTGTGATCCTGCCGATCGTAGCCTTCTGTGTGTTGAGAGATAAGAACATGGATGTGGAAGTTCCGGTCGGAATGACAAAGAATAAGCAGTATCTGATCGCGATTGTATGCTCTTTGGTGATTGGTTGTTATGACGGATTCTACGGTCCGGGAACAGGAACCTTCTTGCTGCTTGTATTTACCAAGCTTGCGAAGATACCATTGGAGAAAGCGACAGGAAATGTGAAGATTGTGAATCTTTCTTCCAATATTTCAGCGCTGATCACATTTATTCTGGCAGGGAAAATCCTGTGGGGACTGGGACTGGCAGCATCCTGTTTTAGTATCGCCGGACATTATGTTGGTGCCGGAATGGTTGTGAATAATGGGGTGAAAGTGATTAAGCCGATTATTCTGATCGTGCTGGTGCTGTTATTGGTTAAGGTTGTGTCTGGGATATAAGTAACTGTTCAGAGCCAAGCAAAATTTCATAAAACAGGTGTAAAATGCTTGCATTTTTAAGGCTGTTTTTGAAATTTTATTTGGCGGATACGCCATACCGACGAAATGCGTAGCATTTTGGAGGTTGGCTCTGAACAGTTACGAATATAATAAGGATATAACAGAAGCAGAATCATGGGGGAAATGATTCTGCTTCTTTGTGCATAGGCTTAACTTTTATACAAAATAACATAAATTTGTCAATTTTTATAAACATTATAATATAATACTTACATCACTAATCTCAGCACTCTGGTCTTATCCAATATAAAAATCGAACATACCATAAACAGATGCGCCAGGAGCGTGCTGACGATCACACCGTTGGAAGTCAGCAGGAATCCGGTATAGAATCCAAACCAGCAGACGAATCCAGAGTAACTTGCCATCAGGATAAGCAGTGGCAATTCTTCCCAAAAGCCGTGAAGCGTGCTTAAAAAGTCATCCATTGTAAAATCAAAGTAGATAAACCGGCCAACAGCAAGCGTGATGAAGTACATCATCAGTGAATCGTAGTTGTCATCATTGTAAATAAACTTAATATACAGAAGTATCAGTATAATATAAAAGGAAGATACCAGTCGAATGGACGCCTTCTGGTTGGAATCTATTTCTTCCAATGGTACAAATACAATATCAAGCCATCCATTTAAGATAACGGAGAAGCAAAGGAAGAGTAAAAGGATAATATCCTGATACTTCTGCCAATAGATGGATACGCCAGGGATCCTCTCGTCAATAACATAGTAAAGAGACAGAAAGATCAGCACGGAGGTGCTGGCGAAGACCATCTCAAAGAAACTTTCAATAATGCTTCTTTTTCGCTCCTGATGGTGGCGGTTGATACGACGGATTGCTTTGTGAGACAGGGAGTCATCCTGCAGTCGCTGGCGTGTTTTCAATTTGGCTACGCCAAGAACAATACCGATCACAACGGCCAGCCCGATCAGTGAGACGAGCAGGTAGATTCCGATGTATTCAAAGTTAAAGTAGTGTGTAACATAAGTTCTCATTAAAATGCCTTCTTTCAAATTCCTTAGCAGATGGTAAATGTTTCTAACCACCTTAATTTTAATTATAGCACGGTGATGCAAGGGATAATCAGGTTTATGGTTAGCGTATACTTATAAGATTTATAAAATAGTGGACAAAATTGAACCTAGTCAAACAAAATAAACTATGTTAGACTATCAATAGATTGATAAAAAGATAACAAGCATGGTATCTGTCAGAATGGATTGCCAGTTGTATGTAGTGCGAGTAGTAACCAAAACAGTTTACTAGGGAGTGGAAAAAGGATAGGATGAGAATAATGAAAGCAATTGTATTCGACGTAGACGACACATTATATGATTTATCAACTCCATTTAAGCAAACATGCAGGGAGATTTTCCCGGAAGATACAGATTTAGATCTGGAAGGTGCGTTTCTCGCAAGTAGAAGATATAGTGATTCCGTGTATGCACGGTGCTTGAGTGGTGAGATGTCAATGGAAGAGATGTATATCTATCGGTTTAAGAATGCATTTCTTGATTACGGGAAGAAGATTGATGCACTCAAGGCATTGGAATTCCAAGCAATTTATGAAGAAAAACAGCATGAAATCAAGATGACAGATGCAATGAGACAGTTGATGCAGAACTTGAAAGAGAAGGTGACTCTGGGAATCGTTACAAATGGTCCGGCGCAGCATCAGTGGGATAAAGTGAATGCGCTTGGTGTAACGGAATGGATTCCAGTAGGTCATGTATTTATATCAGGAGCACTCGGGGTAGCAAAACCGGACAAGAGGATTTTCAGTCGTGCAGCGGAAAGAATGGGGATTTTGCCGCAAGAGATCTGCTATGTAGGAGATTCTTTTGAAAATGATATTGTTGGGGCAAAAGCTGCAGGATGGAATGCAGTCTGGTATAATCATCGCGGACATCAGGCAGCAGGTGATGTAAAGCCGGATGCAGTGGTAAGAAGTGAGGCAGAATTGATTGCATGTCTGGAGAAGATCAGCACAAAGGAGTGAGCGGAATATGCAGAAGGAAGCCCAAATAATCAAGGTGATGGCTGCTCCGGAAGCTGGATGGTAAAAGAAAACCTTTTAAAAAAAGAAAAGTTTGATGAAGTTTGGAAGCTATATAAGGAATTGTTACTATACTGCCATGATAATAACAATTCCTCATATAGCTTCTTTTTTAATCTTCTTTCATGCTAACAATATCTGTATGTGTATAATACAAATCAATGTTAAAGGTCGAAAACGTGTAAAATATGATGGATAAAAATCTTGAAAACGTGTATAATAAGAAGAACTAAAATCTTGAAAACGTGTAAAATAATAGTGACAAAAACTTTGAAAATGTGTAAAATAGAATAAAAGTACAAGGTTTGCAAATAATAATGAGAGTTATTAAAAAGAGGTGGACACTTTGAGAAGGAAAATATATACAGAATTATTGAAATGGAAGGAAGAGGAAGCAGGGAGAACAGCTTTATTAATTGATGGTGCAAGGCGTGTAGGGAAGAGTTACATTGTAGAGAACTTTGCAAAGCAAGAATATAAAAGTTACATTATCATTGATTTCAACAGAGTGAATCAAGAAGTGACAGAGCTTTTTGAAAATTACCTGAATGATCTTGATTTGTTTTTTATGTATTTGTCGAACTATTATAATGTGAAATTATATGAGCGAGACACATTGATTATTTTTGATGAAGTACAACTCTTTCCACGAGCAAGGGCTGCAATTAAATATCTTGTAGCGGATGGCCGATATGATTACATTGAAACAGGATCGCTCATGAGCATTAAGAAGAATGTAAAAGATATTGTAATTCCTTCAGAAGAAAGACATCTTCGAATGTATCCTCTGGATTTTGAGGAATTTTTATGGGCATTGGATAATGAGAGTCTGATGGATTTTATCAAAGTGTTTTTCGAAAAGAAAAAGCCGCTTGGTGCAGCACTTCACAGAAAAGCTATGGATTATTTCAGACAGTACATGATTGTTGGAGGAATGCCACAGGCTGTGGAAAGATATGTAGAGACGAAAGATTTTGAACGTGTCGATCGTGTGAAGAGAGACATTCTAGAATTGTACAGGGCAGATATCGTAAAGCATGCTCAAGGATATGAGATGAAGGTAGAACAGATTTTTGATGATATTCCGGCACAGCTCCAAAAACATGATAAAAAATTTAAACTTTCATCATTAAAGAAAGAAGCAAGATTCAGAGATTATGAAGATGCGATTTTTTGGTTAAGTGATGCAATGATCGTGAATGTATGCTATAATTCGACAGCGCCAAATATCGGATTAAAATTAAATATGGATCGTGTAACAATGAAATGTTACATGGCAGACACAGGTTTGCTTATAAGTCATGCATTTGATGAAAATGGAATTGTGAGTGAAGAGATTTATAAAAAATTACTGTTTGACAAACTGGAAGTAAATAAAGGAATGATTATGGAAAATATTGTTGCACAAATGCTTGTTGCAAGTGGCCATAAACTTTATTTTTATAATAACCCATCTCGTGATGATGCAAGTCTGAGAATGGAGATTGACTTTCTAATTGCAAAGAGCAAAATTACAAGTAAACATAACATATCTCCAATTGAAGTGAAGTCTGGTGGAAAGTATACATTAACGTCATTGAAAAAATGTAGGGAGAAATATACAGAACAGTTAGATACGCTATATGTTCTTCATAAAAATGATTTGAAGGTGGAAGAAGGGATTGTATATCTTCCGTTGTATATGACACCGTTGCTTTAGGATATATGAAAAAGAAAAATAACAGCTGTAAGAGAAATATTTTTCGATTACAGCTGTTATTTTTCTTCTTATTCGTTATTCTTCTACTTTTTCACTTTTATCTTTTGGCAGGATCAGACTGAGCAGCAGTGATACTACGAACACACCTGCAACAGCATTTCCGTTGAAGATATCTCCCACAGCCTGTGGGAAAGCGCTGAAGAAGTTCGCATCTGTTTGTGTAAGACCAACGCCGACGCAGAAAGCGAGAGATACAATGATCATTGTGCGGTCATTGAACTCGCAGTCTTTGAGCATCTTGATTCCTTCGTACAGGATTGAACCAAACATCATAACAGTACATCCACCAAGTACTGACTGCGGCAGGGAGTTAAAGAAAGCTCCAAGCGGCGGGAACAGAGATGCCAGGATCAGGATCAAAGCTCCCATAAGGATCGTGAAACGATTGATTACGCCAGTCATAGTTACAAGTCCGACATTCTGACTGAAGGAAGTCAGTGGAAGACATCCGAAACATCCGGAAATTGTACTGGAGAATCCGTCAACTGCAAGAGATCCCTGCAGCTCTTCAATCTTAATGTCACGGTCTAAAGATCCTTTACATACTGCTGTTGTAGCTCCGGTTGTCTCAGCAGCAGAAACCAGGAAGACAATCGCAATTGTAAAGAATGCTCCAAGGTCAAATACCGGTGTATGACCGGTGAAGAAGACAAGTCTTGGAAGGCTAAAAAATCCGATTTCACTGATTGTTTTGCTGATTCCGGAGAAATCGATCATTGGAGCAATACCAGCAACAGTAAAGATTGCGGAAAGGATATAACCGAAGATCAATCCAACAAGGATGTTCAGGTTTTTGTATACACCATGCAGTAAATATCTTGAAACCAGACAGACAATCAGTGTCACAAGACCTACAAGAAGGTGATACCAGGATCCAAATGATTCGGAACCGCTTCCACCGCCCCAGGAATTCATTCCAACCGGGAGAAGAGAAAGTCCGATCGCGATAACAACACAGCTGGATACAACCGGTGTTAAATATTTCTTCCAATACTGGGCACTTAAACCAACAACTCCCTCGAAGATACCACCAAGGATAATGGCACCGACCATACCTTCATATCCGAGATCCGGATTTGTACAGATCATCAGAAGACTTCCAAGGAAAGTGAAGCTGACACCCATAACGATCGGCAGTTTCGAACCAATCTTCCATATAGGGTAGAGCTGTAAACAAGTACCGATTCCGGCTACGAACATGGCGCACTGAAGAAGTCGAGTGATTTCAACAGCGGTCAGATGATCACCGGTGCCCCTGACAAGAGCAGCACTGCAGACGATTAATACAGGAGCAAGGTTGGCTACGAACATGGCCAGTACATGCTGTAAGCCGAAAGGAATCGCTTTTCCGAGTGGTACGCGGCCGTTCAGGAGATAGATATTTTCTTCGCTGACGGTTGTGATATTTCGTTCTTTATCTTTCATATTTACATACCCGTTCTTTCTAGATATTTCATATAATGGTTCTGTATCTGTTATACAGATCCCCAAACAGAAACCACTATATACTGGTTCGCAGATTGTTGTAAATGACGATCTGCAAACCTTTTATGTGATTGTAGTTACAACGTTACTGTTCACTTTTAGACAGCGTCTGCTTCTTCATTTTTTCCGAGCCTGCGAAGCATTGTCTTCTTGACTGCACGGAAAATGTTTTCATAACCTGTGCAGCGGCACAGATGACCGGACATCATTTTACGGATCTCATCATCTGAGAATTTTTTGCCGGCATTTAAAAGTTCAGTTGCACTTATGATGAATCCAGGTGTACAGAAGCCACACTGAACAGCTGCTTCGTCAATAAATGCCTGCTGAATATCGGATAACTCACCATTTGGTCCGGCGAGACCTTCAAGAGTAAGGATTTCTTTTCCCTCAGCCCACACACCGAGATAGATACAGGAGTTGAAGCATTCCCCATCAATGATTACATTGCATGCTCCACATTCTCCGACTTCACAGCCTTTCTTTACGCTGGTCAGACGGAAGTCATCTCTTAAAACATCTGTAAGTGATGCACGGACATCGATCATTTTCTCAACTTTCTTACCGTTGATCGTGCAGGTAAGTAATTTGTACTGTTTATTCATCGATCACACCTCCTGCCAATCTGATAGATTCTGTCAGTGCACGCTCTGCAAGAACAGTAGCGATGTGCTGACGGAATGCCTTGGATGCTCTCCAGCTGTCACGTGGATTGATATCTTCCAGAACAGCCTGACCAAATTCATGAACAACAGCTTTTGTAAGCGGTTTACCCTTTGCTTTTGCCTCAGCAGAAGGCGCACGCATCGGAACAGGTCCGGCAACTCCGTAAGCAATTCTGACATCCTCAATCGTCTTCTTATCCTCAGAGAGTTTTACATTGACAGAACATCCTGTTGTTGCGATATCCATTGCATTACGCATTGCGTATTTAATGTAATGTCCGTGGTAGCCTTCGTAAGCTTCCTTCGGAATGATGATCGCTGTCTGAATCTCTGCCGGTTTCAGATCAACGACTCCTGCTTTAATATAGAAGTCATGGATCGGGATTCTGCGAACTCCGTCCGGTCCTGTGATCTCAACAATTGCATCCCATGCATGAAGTGTTGAAGCGGAATCAGCGGATGTAACACCATTACATGTGTTTCCACCGATCGTTCCGATGTTACGGATCTGTGGTCCACCAACCATATCAACAGCTTCTCCAAGTACGTTGATATGCTTCTGGATGATCGGATTCTTTGTAATATGAGAGAAGCTGGTCAGAGAGCCAATGCGGATCGCACCGTCTTCTTCATAAGATATGCCTCTCATTTCATCAATTTTATAAATGCTTACAAGTTCTTTTCCTGCGCGGCGTCCTTCACGCATCTGTACAAGAACGTCACTTCCGCCGGCAATGATCTGTGCTTCCGGATGTTCCTGTAAAAGCTGTATAGCATGAGCTACGCTTTCAGCTTCATAAAGTGCTTTAAGATCATACATTTGCTTCTCCTCCTTCCTCAAACATATGTTGTTCTTTCATGCTGCGGAACAGATGGTGTGGATTCACCGGTGCATCATTTACATAGACACCTGTTGCCTGATAAACTGCGTTACGGATTGCAGGTGCAATAGAACATGTCGGTGGCTCACCAAGAGATTTTGTTCCGAATGCACTTGTAGGCTCCGCATTTTCTACGAAATAAGCGCGTAGTCTCGGGTGATCCATAAATGTGGATAACTTGTAATCGAGCAAGTTATTATTTAATGCTCTTCCGGTTTTCGGATCAAAGAGCAGGTTCTCAGAGAGTCCGAATCCGATTCCCATACTCATACCACCGTGTACCTGAGCTTCAGCAAGTGCCGGGTTAATCAGTGTGCCGGCGTCATGTACATTGACGATATCAAGCAGTTTTACCTTACACATCGGGATGTCAACTTCAACTTCTGCAAATGTACATCCGAAGGAGTAAGCATTGGACTTAATCTGTGCTGTACTTTCAGCTGACAGATGCTCACTGTGTGAAAGGCTGTAAAGTGCTTCTGTTGAAAGATCTCCAAGAGACATCAGAACACGGTTATCTGTGATACGAACAATCTGTCCGTCAATGATATCCAGGATTATATTCAGGCATTCTTGTCAGTTCATGCGCATATTTCAAAATGCGCTCTTTCAGAAGCAGTGCCGTCTGGCGAATTGAGAATCCGGCTGTATAAGTCTGACGGGATGCATAAGCACCTGTTCCGAATGGTGTAACGTCTGTATCCTGACAGGAAACAACGTGTACAGCTTCAAGCGGAACGCCAAGAATATCTGCAGTCATCTGTGAATATGCAGTATCAGCACCCTGTCCGATTTCTGTCTCACCAAGCTGAACCTGAAGAGAACCATCCTGATTCAATACCATACGGCAGGAAGATGTCTCAAGTGAGATTGGCCATACAGCTGTGTTGTACCAGAAGACTGCCATACCGATACCTCTGCGGATATCTCCTGTCTGGTTCTGGTATTCTTTGTATTTACGAAGGTAATCAGTAACTTCGATTCCTTTGTCAAGACACTGATTGAATGTGTCGCTGTATAATTCATTCTTAGAAAATGCATCCTTGAATCCGACCGGCATCAGGTTTTTGCGGCGGAATTCAAGCGGATCCATGTTAAGTTTTGCACAAATGTCTTCTGTATGACATTCTACAGCCCACATTGCCTGTGGAATTCCATAACCACGCATCGCACCGGCAACGGATTTGTTTGTGAATATTGTATAAGCATCAGCCTCTACGTTATCACAAGGATAAAGCTGCGGGAATGCGCCAACACCTTTTGCACAGATGCTGTGACCATGGGAAGCGTAAGCACCCTGATCAGAAAATGCTTCCAGTTTTCTTGCAGCAAATGTTCCATCCGGGCGAACCCATGAAATGATGTGGCTCTTGATCGCATGACGTACACGAGTAGAAACAAAGGTCTCCTCTCTTGGTACATCAAGTTTAATAAGATGTCCGTGAAGCTGCATGGACAGCCATGCACAAAGTGGTTCATACAAAACATCCTGTTTATTTCCGAAACCACCGCCGATGTAAGGCTTAACGACACGGATCTTACCCCATTCAACTCCGAGTGCCTGACCGACAACTCGACGTACGATATGAGGAATCTGAGTAGAACTTACAACCTTGATGCGGTCGCCTTCCATCTCAGCATAGCAGATGAAGTTCTCAATATGACAGTGCTGAACGGTTGGTGTGCTGTACCAGCCTTCTACTTTGATCAGTCCAGGTTCTTTGATTGCTTCTTCATAATTTCCTTTACTGATCGTTGTGTGTTTGAGAATATTGTTTGGATATTTATCATGAAGCTGAGGAGCATCCTCTTTCATAGCATCCATAACATCCAGAACAAATGGATATTCTTCATATTCTACTTTGATCGCACGAAGTGCCTGTGCAGCGGAAACCTCATCCTCTGCTACAACCGCAGCGATATCATCCCCATAAAATCTGACGCGGTCTGTAAGTACAAGACGATCGGCAACATCCTGATGTGATTTATCTGTGGACCATGGATGTCCGGCAGTTGGGAAATAATGCTTCTCCTTTAAATCAAAACAGGTAAATACTTTTACAACTCCAGGTATCTTTTCAGCTTCAGATGTGTCAATAGAAAGAACACGTCCGTTGGCAATTGTAGAGTGTAAAATACGTGCAATATAGGCACTCTTATCACAGAGATCATCTGTATATTTTGTACGTCCAATTACTTTATCGTAGGCATCTACACGAGTAACCTTTTTTCCTACATACATGTTATCCCCTCCTTAAACATAAGTTTGGATCAACCGTTTACGTAAAAATCAATATCCTGTTTCATCTGAAGATATTGGGCCTTGGTAATCACGATCTTTCCTTTATTCAGCGTCAGAAGATTCATCTCTTCCAGCTTTCTGATGTTTCTGTCCAGAGTTTTAATAGAAATCCCCACTTCTTCGGAAATGCGCGCTCGTGTCTGGTTAAGTACCAGAATCTCCGGTGCCGGGATCTTTTGTTCATATTTACGGACCAGATGAACCATTAATCGGTCTTTTCCTTCCATAAACAGATATTTCCTGGCTTCCGCAGTTTGCAGAACGAGGCGGCTGATATTTTCCTGTGTTCTCATGAACAGTGCATCAACATCCATACGCATCCACTCCATATAATAAATAGATGGAATGGCAAGCAGCCGACATTTTGTTGAAGACAGAATGCTGATCCGGTATCTTGGAAGTCCGGCAAAACATTCAATCTCACCAAAGAAGTCACCTGGTCCAAAGTCCTTAAAGAAATAAGATTTCTCGTGCATCGGCCATTCGACTCCGGTTACTTTCCCTGATAAAATGATGTATATGTACTTGCATTCTTCTCCGGCTTTGATAAAAGTCTGGTCAGCTTCCACATCGATCACGGACATGTAATACTTGACTTCCTCCGTACAACTTCTGAAAAGCCGGTTCATATATTCCTGCTTTTTAAGTGGTAAGCTATTAAATAAATCCACGAATCTTCCTCCTCCTTTTTATTCATTATAGAGAGAAAAGCTGATACATTAAAAGGCCATGTGACATTTTTTCTCCGCTTTTTTGAATTATGGCGTTTTGAATAAAAAATGACTATAAATTAATAATATTATAACGTTTATTTGGTGAAAATGACATTTAAAATTGAGGAAATATTGATTTGTAGAAAAAAATTAAATTTGTGCTTGCATATCTCTGATACGTATGATAAGATATAACTCGTGTCAGAGATAACACAAGACACGCGGGTGTAGTTCAATGGTAGAACACCAGCCTTCCAAGCTGGATACGTGGGTTCGATTCCCATCACCCGCTTTTTTTGTACCCGTTTTTAAAAAAGAAGGAGGCCAAGAACATGAAAACAGCAATTACAATCGCCGGAAGTGACTCTAGCGGAGGCGCAGGAATCCAAGCTGATATCAAGACAATGATCGCCAACGGAGTTTATGCAATGAGCGCAATCACAGCATTGACAGCGCAGAATACGACAGGCGTTACTTCTATATTAAATGCAACACCGGAATTTTTAGGACAGGAGCTTGACAGTATCTTTACAGATATCTATCCGGATGCCGTAAAGATCGGGATGGTTTCAGATAAAGAACTGATCAAAGTTATTGCAGCGAAGCTGCGTCAGTATGAAGCAAAGAATATTGTAGTAGATCCTGTTATGGTAGCAACAAGCGGAGCGAAGCTGATCAGTGATGATGCGGCGGATACATTGAAGGAAGAATTATTCCCGCTTGCAAGTGTACTGACTCCGAATATTCCGGAGGCAGAGGAGTTGATCGGAAGAAAGATCACAAGTGCAGAAGAGATGATCGATGCGGCGAAAGAAATTTCAGAAAAATATCACTGTGCAGTACTCTGCAAGGGTGGACATAACTTAAATGATGCGAATGATCTGCTGTATGCAGATGGAGTGTATCGCTGGTTTAACGGAAAAAGAATTGATAATCCGAATACTCATGGTACAGGCTGTACATTGTCTTCTGCGATTGCTTCTAATCTTGCAAAAGGATTCTCATTGGAGGAGTCTGTGGAGCGTGCAAAAGAGTATATCTCTGGGGCACTTGCAGCAATGCTTGACCTTGGGAAGGGAAGCGGTCCAATGGATCATGGATTTGCTATCCAGAATGAATATACAAAAGAAGCAGAGGCATAAACTATGGAAAAAAGAACATCATTATTTGAGAACGGATTAATCTGGTTTGGAGCAGGAGTCTCCATTGCTGAGATTCTTACAGGGACATATTTTGCAGCTCTTGGATTTGGCAGAGGGCTGGCAGCCATTCTGGTAGGACATGTGATTGGATGTATCATGTTGTTTCTGGCTGGAGTGATTGGCGGTAAGACAAGAAAAAGTGCCATGGAGACAGTAAAAGACAGCTTTGGAAGTCATGGAGGACAGCTTTTCGCAATCCTGAATGTGCTTCAGCTTGTCGGATGGACTGCAATTATGATCTATGATGGAGCACTGGCAGCAGAAGGCATCTTTACAGTGGGACACTGGGTATGGTGTCTGGTAATAGGTGCATTGATCATTGTATGGATTCTGATCGGAATTACGAATCTTGGAAAGGTAAATACAGTTGCGATGGCAGCACTTTTTATTCTTACATTGATTCTTTTTAAGATTATTTTCTTTGATGGAACTGTAGTTACATCCATTACCGATGAGACATTTTCCTTTGGAGCAGCAGTAGAACTTGCGGTTGCAATGCCATTGTCCTGGCTTCCGTTGATCAGTGATTATACAAGAGAGGCGAAAGAACCTGTGAAGGCAACCGCAGTCAGTACAGTTGTTTATGGAGTTGTAAGCTGTTTTATGTATCTGGTCGGAATGGGTGCTGCATTGTTCACAGGAGAAAGTGACATCGCACAGATCATGGTAAAAGCAGGACTTGGAATCGCAGGTCTTCTGATTATTGTATTTTCAACAGTTACAACCACTTTCCTGGATGCTTATTCAGCAGGAATTTCAAGTGAATCCATCTTTGCAGGACTTAAAGGAAAATACGTTGCTGTAGTTGTAACAGTGATCGGTACCATCGGAGCAATTGTCTATCCGATGGACGATATCACAGATTTCCTGTATCTGATCGGCTCTGTATTTGCGCCAATGATCGCAGTGCAGATTGCAGATTTCTTTATTCTGAAAAAGAAAAAATCGGAAACAGGATTCGATTGGTGTAATCTGTTGATCTGGCTGGCCGGCTTCATTTTATACCGTGTTCTGATGAATATTGATATGCTGCTTGGAAATACACTTCCGGATATGGTTTTGACAATTCTTCTTTGCATGATCGTGGCAGCAGTAAGAGGAAGAAAGAAAGCATAGCCTTTTAAAGGTCAGCGCGAAGCATAACCTTTGCGGTAAAGACTCCATCTTCATAAGTAAAATTACAAGAACCATCGTTCTTTTCTGCCATTCTGCGGACAGACTGGGTACCGATTCCCAGACCTTTTCGCTTGGTGGAATGGAACAGATGGTTCTTTTCTTTGATCGTTCCGTCAAAATTATTTTCTACCCGAATTAAAAGAATAGAAGCAGAATGTTGATAGATTTCCAACGATATCTGCTGCTGCGCAGCGGTAGTTTTGCGACTGGCTTCCAATGCATTTTCTAATAGATTGGAAAGAATAAGACAGAGATCCATTTCATCTACGGAAAGTTCTTTTGGAAGATCAACACGGGCATCAAATGGAATTTCTTCTTTTTGGGCAAGCGCATAATAATATCCGATTACGTTATCGACAGAGTGATTTTCACAGAAGTGATAATCAAGGGTGGGAATTTTATCCAATGCATTTTGCAGGTATTCTTTGATCTTTTCTAAATCACCGTCTTTGGCCATGGCAGAAAGTTGTAAAAAATGATGACGAATATCATGTCGAGCCTGTCTGGCTTCTTCAATCGCACTTCTTAAATTCTCATATCGTTCCTGCTGTACAGAAAGAAAAAGATTTTCCTGCTGAAGTTTTTTGTTTTTATTCAGGATATTAGCCATCATTAAAAACATCGAGTAAAATAATGCAAGGATGAGTAGAAGAGCATAAACAATCACAATGTATCCACGCAGAAAACGCTGCGTGTGCAGGATGGTATTATATTTTGGAATCAAAGCAAGGTTCAATCCGATGACCAGAACCGGGAGAATCCAGAAAACATACCAGGTCTGAGCAAGATTTTCATCTTCTACCATTTCTTTGACGGAATGGGAGGCTGGATACCATATGAGAAGGACGAAAAGAATGCAGAAAAGATTATACAGGATTCCAAAAGTAGAAAAACCGGAAAATGCAAGGTGTTCAGAACCAAAATTCAACATTGCAGAAGCAGCTCTGGAAAGGCTGTTAAAGCAGGAAAAAACTGCACAGACGGCAAGAAAGATGCTGACAGATTTCCAAAGTGAAATTAATAAAGTGTTATGATATAGAATAAGTAGAACAAATAAAAGAGGAAGAAGAACAGATCTTGTTGATAAATGAAATCTATGGCATGCAAAACCACAAAAACAAGAACATATAATAAGAAGCGGAAGTATCCAGACAGCCAGCTTCTTAGGTGTTTGCTTCAGAGATGATCTTACCGGCAGATAGGCAAGCAGCATACCAGGAATCAAAACTGTAAATTCTAAAGTCTGGAAAATTAAAGTCCACATCAAAATCCCCTCCTTTTGAAATAGATAATCCATAAAGTGTTGTCGTGCAGGTTTGCACAGTTCTCTGCTGACAACAATCTTGCTTCCATCGTCTAAAAGAAACATTGTTCCGTCAAAATCAACAGCATGTTCCATGTTGATGATCGTCCCTCTGTTGCAGATAAAAAAGCGGGAATCTTCTTTTAATGGAGCAGTAAAAGTCCCAAAAGACTGTCGGATGACAAGTTCTTTTTCTTTTGTTGTATGAATATGGATCATATGAGAAAAATGATCTGCGTGAACGATCGTTTTAAATGGTATCTGAAGATCACTTCCATTTACTTTTACTGTCAGTTTTTTCTCCGAAGCCGGAATCCGGGACAGGATTTCATCGATTAAAGAAGCCAGTTCTTCTTCTGTATAAGGTTTTACCAGATAATGCATGGCACGTACTTTAAAACCCTCCAGTGCATGATCCAGGGATGTTGTAGTAAAAATCAACAGACAGTCTTTGTTGGTATTTCTAAATTCACGGGCGATTTCGATTCCATTTGCCCCGTTCATATAAATGTCCAGAAATAAAACTGTGAAATCATGTTCTTTTGAAGCCTTGAGAAATGCTTCTCCGTTCTCATATTCATAGCAATGAAACTCTACATTTTTCTGATTTAATATATTTTCTAATCGTGTTCGAAGCAGAATACGCTCTTCTGCAATATCATCAACAATAGCGATTAACATACGAATATCCTCCCTGATTTGTATCTATTCAAAATAAATACAAACGTTTTGACATAGGATTAGTATACCACAGAATGACGATTCGTGCCATTTTCAGACAGTTCATGCCAAAGATATTGAAAAATCGGGTTTCAAAAATATAATGATAAGAAATATGATTGCCGATAATATAGCAAAATACAAATGAGGAGGAAAAAACGGATATGAAAACAATAAAAAAGATAATGGCAGCGCTCATATGTATGACGATAGCACTTACGGGGATTCCAATCAGTGTAAAAGCGGCGGATTCAAGTGGAAGTATGTCAACAGAGATGGAGACAAATAGTGAATTATTTATTACACTGGAAGAGAACAAAGACTATCGCTGGAATGTAAATGATGATGCAGGGAAAAGTAGTGTTGTTCATTTAGATACTTCAGAAGGAAATAATTGTCGTTTCCGTTTAGACCATATAGAAAAGGAATGGTATGGAATCAAACATATCAAAGTGAACGGAACAGATCGCTTTGTTGATGTGGATGGTAAAAGCAAGGATAGTGGTGCAGTGCTTCATGTATGGGAGTCTTCAGATAGTGAAGTAAAGGGAAATAATCACCGCCAGTTTGCCTTTTATTATATCGGTAATGATGCAAATGGAAATGCGAGATACTATATTAAGAATAGAAACAGTGGAAAATGGATCGGATATGAAGGAAAACTGAATAATAATAATCCGAAAATCATCCAGACAGATGAGAGCAACAGAAAAGTCTGGCTGATCACAAAATCTGTAGTTCCACTCACAGGAAAAGAAAGTCAGGTTTTAAAAGAAGAAGATACAAGTGCTATTTGTGAAATTCATGAAGCAGGAAAACTTGATGCTTTAAATAGAGTAAGCAATCTGTCAGCTCCAGGATCTCATCCAACATTTCAAGTAATGGGAATAACCAGTAAATGGAAATTGAAATGGAAATCAGAGTATCATGCTTATCAAATAGATGCGGTCTCTGATGGTGAAAGCAAAACGAATCTATCTTTAGATGTAGAAGGAGAATCTGGAAAACTTAATGCAAGTGTGAACGTCTGGACGACTGAAAAATTTGACAGGAATCAGAATACAAGTCAATTGTGGCGATTTTTTAAGCAGAAAGATGGTACGTATAAAATTCAGAATGCCAGAACTGGATGGTATATCGAAAATAGCGTCCCAACTTTAGTGTTTGGGAAAAAGGGAATGAATGTAGAGTTATCTATTTTAGCAGGTAATACAGCTGCAACAGCTTACAGTTATGCGAATGAATGGATGGCAGGCATTCCAGATGATGCACTACTGTCTTCTGTTAATATTCCGGCAACACACGATACCGGGACAGCAGGGGTTGTGGAAGATTTGGTTCCAAGTGTATCCATTACATCCTGTCAGAATCTTTATTATGATGAACAGTTAAATATGGGAGCACGCAGCTTTGATATCCGTGCAAATGCGACAAAAGATGATGCTTCTGCGGCAGACGTAAAGATTGTACATGGAGACGAATTATGGCAGTGTCAGGAAAAAAATGGAAGTGATCTTACATTACAGTCAATCCTCAATACTTCCCTCGGTTTCTTAGAAAAGCATAAGTCAGAAACAGTCATTCTTACAGTAAAATCAGATGCCGGTTCTACTGTTGGATTAGAGCATGCGGTCGCCGAATTTATTGAAAAAAATAAGGACAAGGTCTACAGTGGAGGGGATATCCCATCAATGAAGGAAGCAAGGGGAAAAATCATATTTCTTCGAAGATTTAATCTGACCAAGAACTACGACAGTTCGGTTGAACGTGCGATGGGATTTAACCTTACGAATTGGGATGACATAAAATATAAAGATTATAAATATGCGTACAAGTTATATGATGATGGAAAAAATCATGTGTATATTCAGGATGCATATAATACATATGGAAGTGAGAAGTGGCCGTATATATTAGAAACGATGAAGCAGACAACAGGACAGGATACAAGCCATCCGATCGAGTACAATTCCTGGGTATTTAATTATACTTCTTGCTCACGAGGAGCACCGTTAGGATTGACACAGGAAATTAATCCGAGATTATTTAAAGACGAAGACAATTGTATTGACAACCGATTCCTCGGAACAGTAATGCTTAATTTTATTGATGAACCAATGTCACGGTTGATCTATGAGACAAACAGCAACATGATATTTGAACCAAAGCTTCCTATACCGGAAGTAGAAGTTGAATATGGTCAGACATTGGCAGAAGCTACATTGAAAGGGATTGAAAATGCACCGGCAGGAACATGGAAGTTTGAAGATGCAGCTCATGTTGTGACAGATCAGGAAGTAGCAGATCAGACCAAATTTGAACTGACCTTCCTGCCGGCAGATAATAAAAAAGTACAAAACTGTTACTATGTGGGTTCCGGTAAAAACAGTGAATAAGTCAGAAGTGATCACAGCGTATCTCGGATATGAAGAAATTTCCTATGGTGAAACTCCGAAGATGTCATACGTTGTTGCACCAACGGAAACACTGAGCGCAGATGAAGTGGAAGCACTTTTTGCAAATGTTACGGATGAAATGAGAATCCAGGAGACAGGACAGTCATTAAATGAGACAATCGATGCAGGAAGCTATAAGATTGATTGTCCGGAAACAGTAGGCGGATTCAAGGTGAACTGGATTCATTTGAAAGAATACGATCTTAATATCAATCCAGTAATCACAACAGAAGCAACAGGTTTCGAAAGTAGTACAGCAGAAAATACGACATTAGAAAATGGCGCAGTTAGTAGTGCACAAAGAATCATTGTCCGTGCAGAAAAGAAAACAAAGACATATGGAGATGCGTTGACCAGCGCAGATCTTACATTTACGATCAGTGATTCAGAAAGGGCGAAACTTCTTCCGGGAGATACTGTTGAAAGTCTCGGACTGACATTGAAAGCAACAACCATCGAACCGGAAGATATTCTGAGAGGAAGCACAACAGATGCAGATGGAGATGACATTCTTGGCGCATATGGAAACGCAGGAAGATATGTCATCCTGAAAGACAATGTGACAAATACAAATTATGATGTTGTAGTTCTTCCGGCATTCCTTAACGTATCACCAAAGGAAGCGGAGATAGAATGGAATGCAGCGGCACAGTATACATATACAGGAAATGCATGTGGAATAGAAGCAAACGTGAAAGCAGACAGCCTTTTGGAAAATGATAGCTGTGCAATTAAAAAACTGCTGAATGCAGATCATACAGAAGTTGGAAATTACAAGGCGCTTGCAATAGGTCTGACCAATGAAAACTATATCTTTTCCGGCAAAAACCGCGTGCATCTATGGGAATATGAGATTTTGCAGGCAGATCCAGAAGTGACTTTCCCGGCAGCAGAAGTGATTTATGGAGACAGCTTAAAGAAAGCAACACTTTCCGGTCAGTCGGGAGAAGGTGTATTCCGTTTTGCAGACGATACGACAATGCTTACAGTAGCAGAGGATCAAAGTGAACAGGAGATGATCTTCACACCGGCTAATCCGAACTACAAGACAGTTACATCAAATATTCCTGTAACAGTAAAACCAAGAAGCATTACGATCAGACCGGACCGTATGGAGAAAGAATATGGACAGACGATCACAGAGTATACCTGGTCAATCAGTGATGGAAGTCTGGCAGGGGATGATCAGATAGAGGATCTGAAAATAAATGTCACATTGACCGCAGGAGATGCAGAGAAAGAGACCTGTGAAGTTGGTACTTATGAAATAACAGAAAAGGCTCCAACAACAGTAGAAAATCAAAACTATGCGGTTACATTTGAACCTGGAATATTGATCGTACAGCCAAAACCGGTAGATGTTGTATGGAATACAGACGGAACTATCATCTATACAGGAAAAGAAGTGAATGTTACAGCAGAATTATCAGGAGTACTGTTTAAAGATGAATGTAAGGCAGTAGTAGAAGATGGAAACGCTGTGGAACCTGGAAAATATACAGCAAGTATTGTCGGATTGACAGGCGAGCAATGTTATAATTATGTGCTTCATGGAGAGGATACAGACTATCAGATAGAGTATCAGATTGTGAAGAAAGAAGAAACAAAGAATCCAACAGATTCAAAGGAAACATCGACAGGTACTGCAGGAAAGAAACCAACAGGAACTTCAACGTCAGGAAAACAGGTGAAAACAGCAAAGACAGGAGACAGCATCAGCTACATATGGATTCTGATGATTGCAGGATCAATTGCAGTGATCGGTGGAATGATTTATGTTATTAGAAGAAGAAAACAGAAGTAAAATTAAAGTGAATCTATAAACGATAGATAGAAAGGTGTCAGGCATATGGGGAAGGTGTTATTTTAAGCTTCGGCCTGACACCTTTTGTTGAAAAAAAGATAAAATTAGTATATTATGAAAACAGATGCGGTATATCTTAAACATGTAATAAAAAGTGTTTCTGACCGCATGCGTTGAGAGAAAAAGGAGGGTGAGAAAATGAGTGAATTAAGTAAAAAAGCAAGAAATAGAACAAGAGTCCAGATGGTACTGACAATGTTGGTTATTGTCTCCATTATCAGACAATTCTTTTCTTGGAAACTATCACAATATGTTTCTTGGAATTTTAACATTGATTTTGTTTATGGTGCCACAGTTTATCGACAAGAAACTTGGAGTGACAATTCCGGTTGGTCTGGAAACGGTTATTCTGATCTTTATCTTTTCAGCAGAGATACTTGGAGAAATTAATGCATTTTATGTAAAGATTCCGGTATGGGATACTATTTTGCATACAACGAATGGATTTTTGATGGCGGCAATCGGGTTTGCGCTGATTGATTTATTCAACCGAAGTGATCGATTTTCAATTAAGATGTCCCCATACTTTGTGGCATTTTTTGCATTTTGTTTTTCAATGACAGTTGGTGTTTTGTGGGAGTTCTTTGAATTCAGTATGGATTGGTTTTTCAGATTGGATATGCAGAAAGACTGGATCGTTCCGGCAATCAATTCAGTGAAGCTGAATCCGACAGGAGCAAATATCCCAATCCATGTAGATGTTCAGTCTGTTGTGATCAACGGTGAGACTTGGAATCTGGGCGGATACCTGGACATTGGAATCGTAGATACAATGAAAGATCTTATGGTGAATTTTGTCGGGGCTGTTGTATTTTCTGTAATTGGAATTTTATATCTGAAACATCGTGGAAAAGGAAAACTGGCAGCTTCATTAATTCCACAGGTGAGAGATACGGATGAAGAAGCATCTGAGAAATAGAAAACGTAAGGGACAGATCGATGAACAGTCAAAAAGAAATTAGAAATATAAAGATAAAAAATCAGTTGGAGCTCTGGCTGTTCTGTGCAATTATCGGTGCAGTTGCCGGCGGATTGGTCTGGGCGCTTTTGAAGATTATGGCAGTCGGGATGAATCTTATCTGGGAATGGATTCCTGAACATTTTGCATTTCCATACTATACGATAGCGGTCTGTGTGATCGGTGCATTTTTTGTCGGTGTCTTCCGGAAGATGTACGGAGATTATCCGGAAGAAATGGAAACTGTTATGGCAAAAGTGAAAACAGAGAAGCATTATGATTATAAAAATATGCTTGTCATGATGATCGCAGCAGTGCTGCCGCTTTTGATCGGAAGCAGTGTGGGTCCGGAAGCCGGGCTTACCGGAATTATCGTCGGAATGTGTTACTGGGCAGGAGATAATCTGAAGTTTGCCAGACAGCATGCGAAGGAATACTCCCAGATCGGGGTAGCAGCATCCTTAAGTGTTTTATTCCATGCTCCGCTATTTGGTTTGTTTGAAGTGGAAGAAAATACTTTAGAAGAGAGTAATTCAGAACAATCTGTTGTTCCGGCAGGAATTTCATCAAAGATATTTATTTATGGAATCGCAATTGCAGCTGCAACAGGTATTTATGCAGGACTTTCCGCAGTATTCGGTTCAGGACTTTCCGGTTTTCCAAGCTTTGAGGCAGTTGAGATCGGAAAGATGGACTATGCATTAATACTTCTCTATATTATTGCAGGATGTGTGTTAGCTGTTTTTTATGAAAAGATACATCAGATAACGAAGAAAACTGCGAAAAAGGTACCGGCAGTTCTTCGAGAAGTTCTCGCAGGAATTTGTCTTGGAATCTGTGGAATGTTAATCCCGGCAGTTATGTTTTCGGGAGAAGAACAGATGGGAGTGTTGATGAAAGAGTATAGTCAATACCTCCCGTTAGCACTGATCGGAGTTGCATTTTTGAAAGTGCTTCTTACAAATATTTGTATACAGTTCGGTTTGAAGGGAGGGCATTTCTTTCCGGTTATCTTCGCAGGTGTATGCATGGGATATGGCGTTGGAATGCTGATCTGCGGAAATGCAGAGAACCATCTGGTTTTCGCATCTGCAATTGTTACAGCGGCGCTTCTAGGTGGAACGATGAAAAAGCCGTTGGCGGTTACAATGCTTCTGTTTCTATGCTATCCGGTGAAATTGTTCGTATGGATTTTTGTGGCTGCGGCAGCAGGCAGCAAATGTCTATCCTTATTTGATAAGAAAAAAGTGGAAAATAAAAATTCCGTTGAGTGAAAACTCAGCGGAATTTTTTTACCCTTTTTGAGATGTCTTCCAGTTCTTCTTTGGAAAGCTCCGGGAGACGCTCTAATTTATCCAGGAACATCATTGCCGTTTCACGACGTTGCATCTCTACGATCTGTCCGTAATAATTGACAACAACACCGGTAACGATCGCAACAACGAAAATCGTGTAGATTGTGACGAGTACAGAAACCAGTTTGCCAACGAAAGTCATTGCGACAATATCGCCGAATCCAGCGGTAGAAAGTACCGCATAGCAATACCAGAGGGCATCGCCATAGCGGTTGATGCCAGGCTCTACCAGCTGAATGATGGCAGCGGATACAAAGAGAAATACGATATAGCCGGAAAGAATCTGGGTTGCCTTGGTGCGTTTTAGGATCATCCATAAAAGTTTTAGTTTTTTCATACTTTCCCCCTATTCAGAATTCCGTTGAAGCGGCTCATGAATGTGATTGTTGTGATCGCGGCTGCAACAATATCACTGATCGGTTCTGCAAGAAAGACTGCAAATACCTTATCCTGAATAAAGAGTGGCAGGATAAAGATCAGCGGAATCAGCAGGATCAGTTTTCTTAAGCAGGCGAGCAGCAGACTGACCTTTGCCTGTCCCAATGCCATGAAACTTTGCTGACATGCAACCTGGAATCCGAGGGAGAAAATACCCGCCATATAGATTCTCAATGCCCATGCGGTATAAGTGATCAGATCCGTATTATTGGAAAAGATTCCTGCAAACAGCTTAGGAAACAGTAGCATGATCAGCCAGAAACAACTGGTGAAAATCGTACAAACCTTAAACTGTGTAAAGAAGGCTTTTTTTACACGCTCTTTATTGCCGGCACCGAAGTTATAACTCATGATTGGCTGACCACCCTGGCAGATTCCCTGCAGTGGTAATGTAGCAAGCTGGCTGACACTTGTGATGATCGTCATGGCTCCAACAGCAAGGTCTCCACCATATCTTGACAGACTGGAAGTAAAGCTGATGGACAGAATACTTTCTGTGGACAGCATGACAAAAGTGGAAATGCCAAGTCCAAGACAAGGCAGGATAACGTCCTTTTGTAATCTGAAATTTTCTTTTCTAAGATGAAGGATCGTCTTCTTTCCGGATAAGAAGCGAAGAATCCAAATCGCACCGACAGCCTGACTTAAAACAGTGGCAAGTGCTGCACCTCTTACACCGAGATGGAATACGAAGATAAAAATCGGATCAAGAATGATATTGATCACAGCTCCGATCACAGTAGTCATCATACTGATCTTGGCAAATCCCTGTGTTGTAATAAATGGATTCATTCCCATCACGATTAAGACAAAGATACTTCCAAGGATATAGATTCTTGCGTATGCTACTCCATACGGCAGTGTCTTCTCGCTGGCACCAAAAAGTGTCAACAGCTGTGGCGCAAATGTAAAGAAGACTACAGTAAGTACGACAGCCATAAGGATGAGAAGTGCAAAACAGTTTCCAAGAATTTTTTCAGCTGTTTTATTATCTTTCTTTCCCATAGATATCGCAGCACGCGGAGCACCACCGGAACCTGCAAGCATAGCAAAAGCGTTGATCAGCATAAGGATCGGTGTAAATAATCCAACGCCGGTTAATGCCGCGGCTCCAACACCGGAAATGTGTCCGATATAGATTCGGTCTACAATGTTATATAGAAGATTGATGATCTGGGCGACAACCGCAGGAATTGCAAGCTGTGCCAGAAGGCGTGGGATCTTTTCAGTCTCCATCGCCTGAGAAGTCGATTTGCTATTCATATCTGTTTACTCCTAAATAGTTTTAAAATCAAAGAAGATTATACATCTCATGTAATGGAAAAATCAATAAGAAATCAAAAATTACAGGCATTCAACCTAACGAAATCGTGATATAATGATATAATCAAAATATATTTGAATGAGAAATATGGAGGTAGCTTATGGGCGTAAGTTATAACAGATTGTGGAAAATGCTCATAGATAAAAATATGAAGCGAATAGAGATGCAGTACCTCACCGGGATCAGTGGAAACATTCTTGCCCGGATGGGAAAAAACCAGTATGTATCAATGGAGACGATTGAGAAGATCTGCAAGAAACTGGACTGTACCGTGGATGAGATGATGGAATTTACAGATGATGAGTAACAGGAGCAGGTATGTCAAATTATTAAAACTGGCAGAATGCGTCAGAAGTCGAAAAAAGAAATTGAAAAAAGATAACACGCCGGATACGGCATAATTCTCTTAGCAAAGCTAAGAGCGCACTTCTATACAGGCAATTACATTTGCCTGTATCGTGCGACCTGCGGTGCTATCCCTGATTTGGGAAAATCTCAATCCGGGAATTAAGCGAAATCAGAGATTTCGTACAAGGGAATGGATTCCCTTGCGGCACAGGTGCCTATCCCTGAAGTTTGTGAGTGAATACCTCAGATACAAACGTATGGGGTGAAAGAAAGCGTGAAATCGGAATTTCGTGGGAGGTGTTATACAAATGAAACTGGCAGACTTATCAACTGGACCAGACTGGGTAGTATATGTTGGATTTATAATATTTGCTGTACTTTCCATAGTTTTGATTTCTGGACATGGAAGTTGGTTAATTTCCGGATATAATACAGCTTCAAAAGAAGAAAAGGCAAAATATAATGAAAAAAAGCTATGCAGAACAATGGGAATTGGAATGTCTGTTATAGCAATTCTTCTATTAAGTATGGGAGTGTTTGAAAATATTTTACCGGCATTTTTTGTGTATATTGCATTGGGTATTATTTTAGCTGATGTTGTGATAATTATTGTTTTGGGAAATACAATATGTAGAAGGTGACAAATTTCGACTTGTGGACTTTAACAACTCGGTATTTTGGAGGTTATTATGGCTTTTGATTTTAAGAAAGAATTTAAAGAATTTTATATGCCTAAGAATAAACCAGAGATTGTAAATGTACCTAAGGTAAATTATATTGCAGTTAGAGGAAAAGGCAATCCAAATGAAGAAGGTGGGGCATATCAACACGCAATCAGTATTCTATATGCTGTTGCATACACATTAAAAATGAGTTACAAGACCGATTATAAAATTGAAGGCTTTTTTGAATATGTTGTTCCGCCATTGGAAGGTTTTTGGTGGCAGGATGATGTTGTGGGTGTAGATTATACAAATAAATCTGCTTTCAACTGGATTTCTGTTATTCGTTTGCCTGATTTCATTTCTAAAGCTGATTTTAATTGGGCGGTAGAAACAGCAACGAAAAAGAAGAAACTCGATTGTTCGTCAGCAGAATATCTTACGATTGATGAAGGATTATGCGTTCAAATTATGCACATAGGTTCTTTTGATAATGAGCCAGCAACCGTTGCTCTTATGGATACTTATATAGAACAAAATGGGTATCTCAATGATATTAACAAAGATAGATTGCACCACGAGATTTATATGTCTGATGCAAGAAAGGTTGCTCCAGATAAATGGAAAACTGTAATTAGACATCCGATTAAGAAAGCGTAAAATCGGGATTTACTTCTACTTAGACATACAAACTGTTGACAGTAAAACTCCTATATAGTATTATTTGATAAAATACTATATAGGAGTTTTTGTGTGAAAATGAATGGCGGTTTTCTTGTTACCAAAATAAAACAACTTGGAGATCGAATCTTTGAGAAGATTCTCAGCGAAAAGAATATTGATGCGTTTAACGGAGCCCAAGGGCGTATTCTTTATGTACTGTGGCAGGAAGATGGAATCTCAATCAGGTCACTCTCGATTAAATGTGGATTAGCGATAACTTCTCTTACTACGATGCTGGAAAGAATGGAAAATCAAGGGCTGATAAGACGCGTTCAGTCTGAAACGGACAAAAGGAAAACACTTCTGTTTCTGACTGAAAAAGCACATGCCTTAAAGGACGAATACGATTCTGTATCTGATAAAATGGGCAGTATTTACTACAAAGGTTTTTCGGAGGAAGAAATTACCCAGTTTGAGGAATGCCTCGACCGTATCAGAAAGAATCTTGAGGAGTGGCAGAAATCATGAGTATTTGTATCAAAGATCAGATTCAAAACATGAATATCGTTATCGGATGTACAGTGGGGTGTGCATATTGCTACGCCCGCAATAATGTGAAACGCTGGCATATGATTGATGACTTTGCTGACCCTGAATTCTTTCCGGGTAAGCTTAAGATGATGGAAAAGAAACGTCCGCAGAACTTTCTTCTTACCGGCATGAGCGATCTTTCCGGCTGGAAGTCAGAATGGAGAGACGAGGTATTTGAAAAAATCCGTGAAAATCCACAGCATCAGTTCCTGTTCCTTACAAAGCGACCAGATCTGCTGGATTTTGATACAGATTTGGAAAACGCATGGTTTGGTGTTACGGTGACGAGAAAAGAAGAACTGTGGCGTATTGACGCACTACGGGAAAATGTCAGAGCAAAACACTATCATGTTACCTTTGAGCCGCCATTCGACAATCCAGGTTCAGTTGATCTTTCCGGGATCAACTGGATCGTTGTCGGCACCATGACTGGAGTTCAGAGCAGGAAGGTTCATACGGAGCCGGAGTGGGCATGGTCTCTGACAAATCAGGCGCATGTGCTTGACATTCCGGTATTTATGAAGGAAGATCTTGTCCCTATCATAGGGAATGAAAATATGATTCAGGAAATGCCGGATGAATTCAATAAAGTGTTGGAGGTACAGAGATCATGGCAGAAGTAATAAATGGAATCCTCATTAATGAGGCGGAAACAAAGAACATCATGACCAAGTCCAGTCTGCCTGTAGGTGGTTACTCGGTCAATCCATATGTAGGCTGTACACACGCCTGCAAGTATTGCTATGCTTCTTTTATGAAGCGCTTTACCGGACACAAGGAGGAATGGGGCACTTTCCTTGATGTGAAGCATTGGCCGGAAATTAAGAATCCGAAGAAATATGCCGGACAGCGGGTGGTCATCGGTTCTGTGACAGATGGCTACAATCCACAGGAGGAGCAATTCGGGAATACCGAGAAAACTTCGGAGCAGCTGATCGGCAGTGACGCAGATATTCTGATCTGCACAAAGTCGGATCTTGTGGTACGGGATATTGATCTGCTGAAGAAGCTTGGACGAGTAACCGTTTCATGGTCAATCAACACACTAGATGAAAATTTCAAGAACGATATGGACTCTGCTTCTAGCATTGAGTGCCGTATCGCTGCTATGAAGCAGGTATATGAAGCAGGTATCCGTACAGTCTGTTTCGTATCTCCGGTATTCCCCGGTATCACAGATTTTGAAGCAATCTTTGAGAGGGTAAAGGATCAGTGCGATCTGTTCTGGCTCGAAAATCTCAATCTTCGAGGCGGTTTCAAAAAGACAATTATGGATTATATCGCCGGAAAATATCCTGATCTTGTACCACTTTATGACGAGATCTATAACAAGCATAACCGCAGCTACTTTGAAGCACTTGAAGTAAAAGCTGAGGAAATGGCTAAGAAGTATGATTGTCCCTTTGTGGATAATGAAATGCCTTATGGCAGAGTCCCGCAGGGACATCCGGTGATCGTAGATTATTTCTATCATGAGGAAATCCGAGGGACAGAGAATACAGGAAAAAGAAATCGTTAATCTAAACGAAAATTAAACTGATGATGGTGGAGAGATTTATTTATCGCCATTTGAAATCGAGAAGTTCTTGTTTGAAAAATAGAGAAATTGTAAAATTGAAGAAAAAAGAAATGCACAGTTCTTAGCTTATCGAGAGCTGTGCATTTTTGTAAATAAATACTTTTAATTAGCCGATTACGGCGTCCTCTGCTGTAAAATGTTCCAGAGAATTTTCTTTTATCTGAATGCAGATATAAGTAATTCCGGAAATATCGGACGCAAAAAACTGACGCTTTGCAGCAGGTGCGATTTTTAGCCAGTCTCCAGTTGAAAGGCTGATTTCTTCTCCATCAATTATTGCTTTGCCGTTACCTGAAAGAATTCCATAGATTTCTTCATTTTCTTTATGAGAATGAACAAATGGGACATTTGCTCCTGCAGGTAGTTCGTTTAAACTGATTTCTGCACCTGTTAAAGACAACTTTTCATGCAGCTCAATTCGGTTTTCCTTTCCAATAGTTGTTTTTGTGTAATTTGTCATAATAATACCTCCATAGTCGATTTGTAGTTTCTAATTACATGGCATTAGTATAGTGTGAGACACATACAAAAACAAGTACGCACCTTTTTGTAACTGTACACTCAAAATTGAATGTGTTACAATAGACTCGGAGGTGAAAATTATGCGAGCAAAAGAAGAATTACCGGAATGCCCAGTTGCAACAGCAGTATCTCTCATCGGAGGAAAATGGAAACTGCTGATTTTGCGTAACTTGAAAGAGCGTCCATGGAGATTCAATGAGCTACAACGAAGTATAGATGGTATTTCACAAAAGGTTTTGACGGATAGTTTAAGGCAAATGATGAGTGATGGACTGGCATATCGCCACGATTACCATGAACAGCCACCGAGAGTTGAATACGGATTAACGGAACTCGGAACAAAAATGCTTCCAATTGTTAATTCACTTGCTGACTTTGGTAACTACTATAAATCACTTATTGAACAGAAATAAGTACGTTAGTATTTGAAAAGCTCGAACAATCGGAAGTTGAAAGTGAGATGTATTTTATGAAAAAGAAGATTATATTAACAATAGTATTTGTTATTAGTTTATTACCAATGTTATTAAACCAATATGGTGGAATGAAAGGTGTACAAGAGATTAGTGCTTAAGTTAAAAGACGGATTTGTTCTCTATCATGGAAGTTATTGTGAAGTAAAAGAGCCAGATCTTGCCAAATGTGCAAAGAGAAAAGATTTTGGGCAGGGATTTTATTTAACCACATCCAAGGAGCAGGCGATAAGGAAGCAGACGATTTCTGCATCAGACAGTTGCTGCCCAATAAACTAAAAGATCAATATTGCTTCAAAACAGAAGCCGCTATTAAGTGTCTGAAATTTGTGAAAGGACGGAACAGAGAATTATCGCCGCACTCCTGAAACGGTCACAATGGAAATTCATTTCAATTTAAAACCAATACCGGAGCTTGGAACCATCGAAAGAGGTTCCGGCTCCCATAAATTAGAAAATCTATCAAAATTTAATCTATTTTAATTTTTTCAAGGCTCATTTCGAGCCAATATTTTACCATATATGCATTACATGCTGCATTGCAAGGCTGACTACTGTGATCCCAACCCAGCAGGAAGCACCGAGAAGGATTGGCTTTCCACCGGATTTGATCAGCTTCACAACATTGCTGTTCAGACCGATCGCAGCCATAGCCATGATAATGAAGAACTTAGACAGTTCTTTCAGCGGAGCAAATACATCCGCACTTACCCCAAGGCTCATGCATACAGTTGTAATGACAGCCGCAATGATAAAGTACAGGATGAACATTGGAAATGCTCTTTTTAAGCTGAACTTACCGGATGATTTTCCGTCTTTTGCGGCTGATTTCGCACGAATCAGTGAGAGCACAAGTGTGATCGGAATGATTGCAAGTGTACGTGTCAGTTTAACTGTGACAGCAGTATTGAGTGTCTCACTTCCAAGATTCCACATGCTGTCCCAGGTAGAGGCAGCAGCAGTTACGGATGAAGTATCATTGATCGCAGTTCCGGCAAAGACACCGAAAGCATTTCCGCTAGTTGTGTCGAAGCCGAGTGCATTTCCAAGCACCGGGAAAAGTACAGCAGCGATAACATTGAAGAAAAAGATAACAGAAATCGCCTGTGCGACTTCTGTGTCATCGGCGTCAATGACAGGCGCTGTAGCAGCTATCGCAGAACCACCGCAGATGGAAGAACCGACACCAACAAGGATAGATGTGTTTGAAGGAACATTCAGTACCTTGCGGAGCAGCCATGCAATGATCAAAGAGGTAGAAATTGTACCGATAATAATAGGAAGAGATTGCTTTCCTGTCTGTAAGATAACTCCGAGATTCATGCCGAATCCAAGCAGAACAACAGCAGTCTGTAAAATAATTTTAGATGTCCATTTAATTCCTGATTCGGCTGTTCCTTTTTCAGTCCAAAAGCAGGTGATCACCATTCCGGCGAGAATCGCAATGACAGGTCCGCCGATTACCGGGAATGCTTTTCCAATCAGCCAGGATGGAATCGCAATCAGAAAGCAGACCAGAATTCCTTTGAAATTTTTTTGAATAAAATTCATGATAGTTTCCTCTCTTAAGTTTTTTGTTACTGTCGGCACTATGGGCGTCAGCAACTGTATTTTTATGAAACAATTATAGATTATAACACTGATAAACAATAAAAAAAAGTATATAAATTCTACTATCTATAGGATGAAGGTGTCTGTCCGGTTTTCTTTTTAAAACAAGAACTGAAGTAGTATTGATTTGAATATCCTACTTTCGCACTTATTTCTTTTAGTGAGAGGTTCGTATTTTTCAATAGATTACAGGCCGTTTCAATCCGAATATCTGTGATTACATCCGAAATATTTTGCTGGCGTTGTTTTTTAAACAGAGCACTAAGATGAGCCGGACTAATATGAACATTGTTAGCAATTTCATTTAGACATAAGGTGTTGTCTTGATAATGTTGGTGTATATAATTGATAGTAGCAGTACAAACATGTTCCTGACGACTCTGTGCTGAAAGATTAATTTTATCAGATATTGTCTGGCATAAACTAGAAAGCCATTGGAAGATCTCAGTACTTGTTGAAAAAGAGTCAAGGTGTTGATAGGTTTTAATAATGTCTTTTTCCATGTCATTGCTTCTAATGCCCATATCGCAGAGAAATTTTAGTAAATGCCCCAAAAGCTGATAGATACGTATAAATATAAATTGTTTGTTTTTGTAGTTTTGTGTTAATTCTTCTGAAAATGAAAGAATCCACTTTTCTATTCCGTCCAGGTCATTTTCGCATAAAAGCTGTATTAACTTTTCGTGACCGGAAACTTCATATAATTCAGCAGAGTAATCGTTGTCTATAGTATCACCAAGTGTAAATATGTTTTCTGTGGAAAGAAAAAACGGTATTCCAGTGATTTTAATGCATTGGAATACGAAACAGATAAAGTCCACAAGTATTTGACGATGTTTCCTATTCCGATATTTAATTCGAAAAAGCTGTTTTTATAAAGTTGCAATAATTCTGTTAACAGATCATAAGACGTATTATAGAAGTATTTCTGATTAGAATAATTGTGAGCGATTACCAATACGATTTCGTCAAAACTTGTTAAAGTATGAATCAGTGAAAAGTGCTCATTGAAAAGTTCTTTTATGGTATCAGACATACTCATTAGTTTTATGTGATACTCTTCAATGCCTTTTTTTTCTTTGATGTCTGTTGCATTTTGTATTTGAATTACAATGGCCTGATAATAATGATAGTCAAGATTCAACTGAAGATAATCGGCATAATTTGAAAGTGTATATCGAGCTTCATCACTTGAAGATTGTATTAATTTATGAAAGAAATTATCGACCATTATAGGGCGGCTTTGTTTTAATATTTCAAGATTCCTCTGTTCTTTATTAAGCATACTAAGAGCATTGCGAATGATTTTCTTTAGATAAGAATAATCAAGCGGTTTTTCTATATAGTCAAATGCACCGAGTCGTATAGCTTGTTTGGCATATTCAAATTTATCAAATGCACTGATAAGTATTATTTTTATAGATGAATTAATCTTTAGTGCATTTTGTGCAAGAGATAAACCGTCTAATTGTGGCATTTCTATATCGGAAATAATTAAATCAACCATATTATTTTGCAGATAATCAAGAGCCTGCTGTCCATCATAGGCTTTGCAAGCGACTTCTGCATTTAAATCAGACCAGTCAATGTTGTGGCAAATACCATCAACAGATATATGGTTGTCATCTATAATCATAATTTTGTACATTAGTAGTCCTCCAGTAATTGCGGAATTCTTATATAAATTGTGGTTCCAGTATCTTTGTTGCTTTCAACTCTGAGTGTACCATGTCCCTGTAAAGAGGAACATATACGTGAATTAATGTTACTTATACCGAAATGTTTTTCGTAGTGAATTTGTTTGGAAACAATACCTTCACGGAGTTCATTTAGTTTCTCAGGAGACATACCAATTCCATTATCAGAAATCATGATTTCTATCATATCATCATCATATCTAATAGAAATATCGATATGCATATGGATTCCATTTCCTTTAAAACCATGTTGAATCGAATTTTCCAATATAGGCTGTAGTGTGAACTTACAAATAAGAAAGTTTTCTATTCCTTCTTCCATATCTATATTCCAATCAAATAAATTATCTTTACATAATGCTTCCATTTCCATATATAATTGTGCAATTTCTAATTCTTTTTTAATAGGAATCAGATCATTGGAGGTGCGTAACAATCCTTTATAAAAAAGCGATAAATCAGCAAGCATTTTATTCGCTTTCGTGATTTCACCAAATGACAACAAATTTTGAACAGATGCTAAAATATTATATAGGAAATGAGGATTAATTTGTGATTGCAGCAACTGATAATTTAGTTTTTCCTCTTGTATTTTTAATTGAAGGTTATTCTCAAAGCTTGAATTCAATTCTGAAATCATGTTAGCACAGGTGACGGTTAGTGAATCTATTTCATCCAAGTGAGTTGAAGAAGATAGAACTAACTTGTCGATCTGCGTCGAATCTATGACATCGTCCATTTTGATTTCCGACATAGAATGAGACAAATGATTGATTTTATTTGTCATTTGATCAGCCACCCAGATAATTGAGAGCATAGTTAGAGGAACAATAATCATGAAACAAATGAAAATCATTTTTACGAGAAAGGATGAACTTTGGCGTATATAATAATCAGGAGTTTCAGTAACAAGAAATAGCTGGTTATGTACCGGTGTGGAAATTATCTCACATTTATCATATGAGAAATGTGATAGTCTCAAGTTTTGTGTGATTGCATGAAGTTTTTCATTGGATAAAGAACCCCCAATTTGTTTCTTATCTGTGCTTGATAATACAACACCCTCGGAATTTATTATATAAGAAAGAGAAGGATTGCCTTCAGAAAATGTGTTTAAGTAGTTGCTTAATTCTTCACTTGTTATGTGAACAGCCAAACCAGTTTTTTGTGAATTGATTTTTGCATACCTATAGCAGGAGAGTACTCCGGAAGGTTCTTCACCTTTGCTGACCATATAAGGGAAGTTAATGTCTTTGCGAAAAATCCAATTAGGAGTAAGCCCATGTTTTGAAAAATCGCTCAACTGTACCTTATATTTTTTAAGATCTGATAAAGAACAGAAAGTAAGCCCTTCTTTTGAAGCAAAAGTATCATCAGGTAAAAAGATATTTACATGATAAATATTAAAAGAATCAGCTATTGAAGCAATATTATTCCGAACCGCAGAAAGTTTGTCGAGATAATTTGACATAGGTTGTTCTGCTGTTGTACATAACATACATAAATTAAAATGAATAGAATCTTCTAAATTTTCTATTTGAGTCATTCGATTTTCAAGCAGGTGCTGATTTTTTTCACAAGAAATTGCTGTTTCTTTCAGAATCTTGTCTTTAGCTATATTATAAGATATTTTATAAGATATTGTTCCCAATATAAGAAGGGGAAGTATGGCGCAAAGAATAAAGCAAATGATTAGTTTTAAGCGAAAGTGTTCTTTTATAGTATTGATTAGTGACGTAAATAGCTTCATATTATGGAAACCGCTCCTTTCAGCTTCATTCTAATAAAAGAAATAATAAAACGCAATAATTTGATTTGAAAAATAAAAAAATTATAAAGTATGCGCAAAATAATATATTTATTTTTAAAGCATTATTTTCTATGATGATATTAACAAATAGTTGTAGATATTAGGTTGCATATTAAAACGCAGGAGGGAAAGAAATGAAAAAAAGAATAGTCAGTGTATTACTTATAGCAACAATGTCTGTTGGACTTTTTAGTGGATGTGGGAAGTCTGGAGGAAACACAGAGGTTAAGCAGAACGAGAATTCAAACAAAATTACCTTGATGACACAGGATACAACTTATGGAAAAGCTTTTGATGAATATATCCATAAAGCGGAGGAAGCAACGGGACTGGAAATTGAAACAATCGCATGCCCGACAAATACGGATGATCGTCAGGCAAAAATAACAACTATATTATCTTCAGGTGATGATAGTATTGATGTCGTTACAATTAATGATGAGATGATGAGCGGATTTTAAAAATACAGGTTATCTAGAACCGCTTCAAGACACCGTTATGACACCGGAGATTATGGAAAATTTTCCACAGAAATATATGCAGGAAATGACAATGGTAGGAGACAATGTTTATTCAGTTCCTTGTTTTATGGATGTTCTTGCTTTTTGGGTTGATGAGGAAAAGATGGCAAATGCAGGTCTTACCGAGATTAAGACAAAAGAGGATTTTGAAAAATATGTAGAAGCTAATTCATCGGACGGTAAATACGGATATGGAGATGCGTGGGAAAAAACATATGTATTTAACTCTATCGGAACATTTGTGAATTTGTTTGGTGGAGACTACTACGATTGGACAAATCCTAAAACTCAGGAAGCTGTAAAATTCATGTATGATATGATGAAGAAAAAAGAGACACCTATTTCTCAGCTGGCAGATCAGTACGATCCAATGATGCAGAAATTTTTTGATGGAGAATATGCTTCTATCTTTATGTATGTAGGAGCAATACAGTCTTTTGTTAATTCAGGAAAGTATGGTCCGGATAAACAGCATATTGCCCCTATGCCGACATTTGAAAATAAGGCAGCTTATATTTCTACATGGGGATATGTTTTGAATAGTGCTTCAAAAAATAAAGCAGCGGCGCAGAAATTCCTCAAGTATGCTGCAAGTGAGCAGGGAGAACTTGATTATACAGAAATGACATCCAGACTTCCGGCAAGAACAGACGTGTTGGAAAGTGATGAATTAGCAGCGATGGATTTGCCTGGTTTAGATGAAATAAAAGAGTACGTGGACAATACAGAACTTCTTGCACGTCCTATGGCACCGCAGGCGATGGAGTTTATTAGTGAGATGGGATCTTTATTCCAGCAGTATGTATCTGACGAGTTAACATTAGACTCATTTTGTGAAAAAGCACAGAAGGCAGTTGATACATATGTAGTCAAATAATTAATATATTGTTTTACGTGTTTTACGGGAGGTAAGGACAATGAAAAAGAAGACAAAAGGATTGTGGATTGCATGGCTTCTGGTACTTCCGGTAGTGATTGTAAGAGCATTTACTACGCTCTATCCAATTATCATGACCTTTATAAACAGTACTTATGATATGAGTTTATTAAAAGGCAATAACTTTCAATTTATAGGATTAGGAAATTATCTTAGAATATTTGAAGATCAAAAATTATTATCTTCTATCGGATTTACTGTGAAATTTACGGTTGTATCAATGTTTTTCCATCTAGTATTAGGTGTGATTCTTGCATTAATGTTAAATATGAAGATCAAAGGTAAAAAATTCCTGCGTACAATAGTACTTATACCATGGGCAATGCCCATGGTAGTAGCGGGACTTGCTGCAAGATGGGCGTTTAATGATCAATATGGATTAATCAATGATTTGATCAGAAGATTTGTACCGAATTTTCATTATGATTGGCTTGTGCATGCAAATTCAGCTCAAGGAGCAGTTATTGCAGTTGATTTATGGAAGGACTTACCTTTCTTTGCAATTTTGGTGCTTGCCGCATTACAGTTTTTATCAGCAGATATTTATGAGGCAGCAAAAATCGATGGAGCAGGACCGGTACGAGCTTTTTTCTCAATTACACTGCCAAATATAATGAAGACAATACTGAGCCTTTCTATTTTCTTTACAATGTGGCGATTGACAAGTTTTGACTTAGTATATGCTATGACATCAGGAGGTCCAGGGGATTCAACATCTTTGTTAGCATATCGAATTATGCAGGAGGCTTTTACTAATTTGAATCTTGGATATGCGTCTGCAATAGCTGTCTGCCTGTTTATTGTTATGACAATTTTAAGTTTTATACAGCTTAGAGCAATCAAAAAGTTTGATTAAAATATAGAAGGGAGAGGTTGACAATGAAACCAAAAACAAAAAAAGTTTTGGCACCGATATTCAAATGGGGCTTGATTTTAATAGTTGCTTTTATTATTTTACTTCCATTACTTTGGATTTTTACATCATCTATTTCACCTGCTTCTGAGCTGTTTAGTTCACCGATTCACTATCTGCCAAAACATCCTACACTGGATAATTATATTAGAATTTTCACGCAGATGAATTTGGGTGAGAAGATTTTAAATACAGCAATTATTACTGTATGTTCGTTGATCTTATCAACAGTTATCTGCTTAATGGCAGCTTATGCATTTACTCGTTATTCAGGAAAAGGACTTACACTTGTATATGCAGCGATAGTGGCATCTGCTTTAATTCCGGGAATTGTAACAGCAAGACCGTTATATGATCTGATGAAAAGATTTGGATTAGTTGATACATTTCCTGGCTTGATCATCATGTATACAAGTGCATTGATTCCATTTACTATGTTGATTTTAGGTAATTTCTTAAGTGAAATTCCTATTTCATTAGATGAAGCAGCAGAAATAGATGGAGCGAATATGTTTCAGAAACTGTTTTATATCACGTTGCCTTTAATGAAACCGGCTATTGCAACAATATTAATCATTAATTTTATAAATTGCCTTAATGATTTATTCACTCCATTGTTTTTTGCACAAAAAATAGAAGTATTAAGTGTTGCTATTACAACTATTCCAAGGGAGACATCATATAGTATGCCATGGGATTTAATAAGTACAGTTGGATGTATTATCCTGCTGCCAATAGTTATTTTCGTACTTATTTTTGAGAAGCAGATCATGGAAGGTGTTATGGCTGGCGGCGTTAAGCAATAAGTGGAGGTGTGAATAATGTCAGATATTTTCAGATTAAGAAATGGAAGATCGAGAGCTATAAATGCTGAAAATCCAACTGGAGAAAAAGGAAAGGGTGGAATTGCAGCAAGTCATCTTGGCCCTTCAAGAAAAGGTAGTCCGTGCTTGAAAAATATTATGCCGAATGAAACGGTAGTATTAGCTGAAATGGATGGACCGGGTATTATTCAGCATATATGGATTACGGTTAATAATAAAACATCAGATGCGGATTGTTATGTACTCCGTGATTTAGTACTCCGCATGTACTGGGATGATGAGGAAGTTCCATCGGTTGAAAGTCCTTTGGGTGATTTCTTCTGCTGTGGTTTCGCAAGAGAATGTCTTGTTACATCTATGCCAATATCCGTAATTCCAAACAGAGGTTTTAATAGCTATTTTCAAATGCCATTTCGTAAAAAAGCAAGAATTACTTTAGAAAATCAACATGATAATCCAATTCCTGATTTCTTTTATCAGGTAGACTATTGTTTGTATGATGAGTTACCAGAAGATACAGCTTATTTTCATGCACAGTGGAGACGTCAAAGAATAACAGAACTGGCAAAGGATTATGTTATTTTGGATAATGTGAAAGGAAAAGGCCATTATATTGGTACATATCTTGCTCTGACAACACTTGAAAGATACTGGTGGGGAGAAGGCGAAGTTAAATTTTATATTGACGGAGATGAAGAATATCCTACAATATGTGGCACGGGAACAGAGGACTATTTTGGCGGGTCATGGAGTTTTGCTCACCAGGTAAACGGAAAGACGGTAGAACAGACTTATAATTCTCCATTTTTAGGATATCCGTATTATTCAGCACACGATGAACTGGTGCATAATCCATATCATAATGATGATTGTCCGCCAATGAGAGGATTTTATAGATGGCATCTGATGGATCCGATTTGCTTTGAAGAAAATTTAAAAGTTACTATCCAGCAGATCGGTGTATGTTATAAAGGACTATTTGAAAGACAGGATGATGTTGCCAGTGTAGCATATTGGTATCAGAGTGAACCGCATCAGGCTTTTAAACCGTTAATGAATAAAAAAGAGAGATGGCCAAGATAGAATGGTCTAAATCATTACAAATTGAGTGTAATTGTAAATTTAAAAATTTTGTGAAGCCCATGAAATAAGGACTTCACAAAATTTTTAGAAAAGAATTAGCACTCAACCCTTTACAGTGCTAACAATACGTGCTATATTCCTAATAGAACACAGGAAAAGCAAATTTGTGGTTCAAAGGAGGGAAAGACCATGAATATCAATAAATTTACACAGAATTCATTACAGGCAGTTCAGAACTGTGAGAAGATTGCTGCGGATAACGGGAATCAGGAACTGGCGCAGGAGCATTTACTGTATGCGCTGCTGACACAGGATGACAGTCTGATTTTAAAATTATTTGAGAAGATGAACATTCAGGGCCAGCTCTTTATTAACAGTATCGAGCAGGCAATCGGCAAGAGACCGAAGGTACAGGGAGGTCAGGCTTATGTCGGTCAGGACTTGAATAATGTGCTGATCCATGCAGAAGATGAAGCAAAGCAGATGGGAGATGAGTATGTCTCTGTTGAGCATCTGTTTCTTGCAATGCTGAAGTATGCAAGCCGTGAGTTGAAGCAGATTTTCCGTGAATATGGCATTAGCAGAGAGGGATTTCTCCATGCGCTGTCAACTGTAAGAGGAAATCAGAGAGTTACTTCTGACAATCCGGAAGCAACTTATGATACATTGAATAAATACGGCCAGGATCTTGTTGAAAAAGCAAGAGACCAGAAACTGGATCCGGTCATCGGACGTGATGAAGAGATCCGTAATGTGATCCGTATCCTGTCCCGTAAGACAAAGAATAACCCGGTGCTGATCGGTGAACCTGGTGTAGGTAAGACTGCGGTTGTAGAAGGGCTTGCACAGCGAATCGTCAGCGGAGATGTACCGGAAGGCCTGAAAGATAAGACAATCTTTTCGCTGGATATGGGAGCACTGGTAGCAGGAGCGAAGTATCGTGGTGAATTCGAGGAACGTCTGAAAGCAGTTCTTGAAGAAGTGAAAAATAGCGACGGAAAGATCATTCTTTTCATTGATGAGCTTCATACGATCGTCGGAGCCGGTAAGACAGACGGTGCGATGGATGCGGGAAATATGTTAAAGCCTATGCTTGCCAGAGGCGAACTGCACTGTATCGGCGCAACAACACTGGATGAGTATCGTCAGTATATTGAGAAGGATGCAGCCTTGGAGCGTCGTTTCCAGCCGGTTCTGGTAGATGAGCCAACCGTTGAGGATGCGATCTCTATCCTGAGAGGACTCAAAGAGAGATATGAAGTCTTCCATGGTGTTAAGATTACTGACAGCGCACTTGTTGCAGCAGTTACACTTTCAAACAGATATATTTCTGACCGTTTCCTGCCGGATAAAGCAATCGACCTTGTGGATGAGGCGTGTGCACTGATCAAGACAGAACTTGATTCTATGCCGACAGAACTTGATGAGCTTCGTCGTCGTGTGATGCAGATGGAGATTGAAGAGTCTGCACTTAAGAAAGAGGAAGACCGCTTAAGTAAAGAGCGTCTGGAACATTTGCAGGAAGAACTGGCAGAACTGAAAGCGCAGTATGCAAGTAAGAAAGTACAGTGGGAGAATGAGAAGAATTCCGTAGAGCATGTGCAGAAGATCCGTGAGCAGATTGAGCAGGTGAACAAGGAGATTCAGAAAGCCCAGAGAGAGTATGATCTGAATAAGGCAGCAGAGCTTCAGTATGGTCGTCTTCCACAGCTGCAGAAACAGCTGGAAGAGGAAGAGGCAAAGGTAAAAGCAAAAGATCTTTCACTTGTGCATGAATCTGTTACAGACGATGAGATCGCAAAAATCGTTTCCAGATGGACAGGTATCCCGGTTGCAAAACTGAACGAGAGCGAGAGAAATAAGACTCTTCACCTTGCAGATGAACTGCATAAGCGTGTCATCGGTCAGGATGAAGGTGTAGAGCTTGTAACTGAAGCAATCATCCGTTCCAAAGCAGGTATCAAAGATCCGACAAAACCAATCGGTTCCTTCTTGTTTCTTGGCCCTACAGGTGTAGGTAAGACAGAGCTTGCAAAGGCACTTGCACAAAGCCTGTTTGATGACGAGAACAACATGGTTCGTATCGATATGAGTGAGTATATGGAGAAATATTCCGTGTCCTAGACTGATCGGAGCTCCTCCGGGATATGTCGGATACGATGAAGGCGGACAGCTGACAGAAGCAGTCAGAAGAAAACCATATTCTGTTGTACTTTTTCGATGAGATCGAGAAAGCACATCCGGATGTCTTCAACGTATTGCTGCAGGTACTGGATGATGGACGAATCACAGATTCCCAAGGACGTACAGTTGACTTCAAGAATACAATCTTGATCATGACTTCCAACATTGGTGCAAACTATCTGCTGGAAGGAATTAAGGACGATGGTTCGATCGATGAACAGAGTCAGGAGATGGTAATGGGTGATCTGAAAGCACATTTCAGACCGGAATTCTTGAACCGTCTGGATGAGATTATCATGTTCAAACCATTGACAAAGACAAATGTACGTTCCATCATTGACCTTCTGGTTGCTGATGTGAACCGCCGTCTGGAAGAACGTGAACTGAGTGTTGAGCTGACAAATGCAGCGAAAGACTTTGTTGTGGAAGGTGGATATGAGCCGATGTACGGTGCAAGGCCACTGAAACGTTACTTGCAGAAGAATGTAGAGACATTAGCTGCAAAACTGATCCTTGCAGGAGATGTGGGACGTGGAGACACGATCTTGATCGATGTGAAGGACGGTAAACTGACAGCAGGTGTGAAGAAATAAAATACTAGTATAGTAACGATATAATATGTAGGGCTGTGAAAAATGAAAATTTTCCGGAGATTTTTAGGAAATTGGATTTTTCACAGCCTTTTTTTCGTTCATCGAAGCAATTGATACAAGCGCAGATTATATGTTAAAATAAAAAACTGACAGAATGTATATGCATACAACAAGAATTAATACTAAGAAAGAACTCAGGCAGAATCCAAAAAGGAGGCTCCCATGGCGCGCATTATTTTCCACATCGACGTCAATTCAGCATTTTTAAGCTGGACGGCGGTTGAACAATTGAAGAATGGATCAAAAGTGGATCTGCGGGAGATTCCGGCGATTATTGGCGGAGATCAGAGCTCGCGTCATGGAATCGTTCTTGCAAAATCATCACTTGCCAAATCCTATGGGATTCAGACGGGTGAACCTGTAGTAAATGCATTTCGAAAATGTCCGAATCTTGTGACAGCACCGCCGAATCATAAGATGTATCGAGAAAAGAGCCGGATGCTGATGGATTTCCTGCGGACATATACAAAGAAGATCGAGCAGGTCAGTGTCGATGAATGTTATATGGATTTTACAGAGCTTGTCGGGCGATATCCAACACCGGTGGACGGGGCGATGGAGATTAAGGAAGAGGTAAAGAGACGTTTTGGATTCACGGTGAATATTGGAATCTCCAGTAATAAGTTACTAGCGAAGATGGCTTCGGATTTTCAGAAACCGGATCGGATCCATACATTATTTCCGGAAGAGGTTCCGCAGAAAATGTGGCCGCTTCCGATTGGAGAACTCTTTATGGCAGGGCGTTCAAGTGTGGAGGTTTTCAAGAAACTTGAAATCAATACAATTGGAGATCTTGCTCATGCGGATGTAAATGTAATTACGCTGCATTTAAAAAGTCATGGCCGGATGCTCTGGAATTTTGCAAATGGAATTGGAGACGATAAGATACAGTATGAACCGGAAGAGGCAAAGGGCGTAGGAAATTCAACGACTCTGTCAGAGGATGCAACGACTTATGAAGAAGCGAGAGATGTATTTCGTGAACTTGCACAGAGCGTGGGAAGCAGGCTGAAGAAGGCAGGCAAGAAAGCCGGGATGGTGAGCATGGAGGTTCGCTATTATGATTTCAGAAATATGTCGCATCAGGTGCAGCTTCAAAAGCCAACGAATGATCCGGTTATCTTATGTGAGACAGCATGTGATTTGTTCCGTGAAAGCTGGAGTGGAGAACCTGTCCGTCTGCTCGGAATCCGAACGTCAAAGTTAGTAGAAGAGAATGCACCGGAGCAGCTGACAATTTTTGATATTGAATTTCCAAAAGAACCGGACGAGAAACATAAGAAATTAAATGCCGCATTGGAACAGCTGAACAATCGTTATGGAAAGGATGCGGTTGTGAAAGGCACATTTTATAAACCGGACAGAAACAAGAAAAAAGATGAAAATCAGAAGAGATAGAAAGAGGAACGTGCATTGAAAGAGAAAAATTATAATCTGGAATTGATTCGAATGATTTCTTTTATATTTGTTATTGTGATCCATGTATCAAACTATTACTGCAGAGCCTATGGCGATATTACGATTGGGGAGTACAGTTTTTCACTGCTATTAAATCTGCTGGCAAGGATAAGTGTACCATGTTTTTTCATGATCACAGGAGCACTTCTGCTTGGAAGACAGGAATCACTTCATAAACATGCAAAAAGAATCTTTCGTTTTCTAATTGTTCTGCTTGTGTGGAGTGTAATATATATGATCTGGAATGCAGTTTATATGGAAGATCCTTATCAAATCAAAGATTTATTATATAAGCCGGTAGAACAGCATCTGTGGTATCTGTATGCAATGATTCCGATCTATCTGGTACTTCCTTTTTTCCAGGTTATGTGTAAAGGGATGAACCTTCGGATGGAACGCGCATTTCTTGTGGTGATTACGGCAGCTGTTTTGTTCAATTATATTTCCACATTTTTTGATGAAAAGATGTATTATTCTGTCCCAATGGTGGGGGACAGAATCTATTCTTATTATGTATTTATCGGATATTATATATATAAATATCGTAAGCATGTGATGAAGGGGAAAATGATTCCGGCAGGTATTTTTGTAGTATGCATGGCATTAAATTATGGGCTGACTTATGCGGCAACCTTGCAGGATGGAGAACATTATGAACGTCTGCTGGAATATGGTAATCCACTGCTTGCACTGGCAGCAGCGATGGCATTTCTTATGTTAGTACGATTGAAAAAGAGCGAATTCAATCCGTCCGAACAGGCAAAGAAGTGGATTGACAGATTTTGTGGATGTTCCTTTGGGATTTATTTGATCCATATCATGTTTCTTGATGTTTATAAGAGAAATATTAAGCCAGAGACATTTTCAGCCTGGATCATGATTCCGGTAGTGAGTATGGGACTTGTGTTATTGTCATTTGGATGTGTCTGGCTGATTCGAAAGACGAAAACAGGACGAAAGATTATGTAGGTTTTTTTGCATATGCGGTGAGATTATGTTATTCTATAAAGGTTAAGACAATCGTTATTTGCCTGAAAGTCAATGATGCAGTACACCAGTTCAGAACAGGAGGGTTAGATCATGAAATTAGATAAATTATTAGAACGCCTGGACTACACAGTAGTACAGGGAAGTGATTCTACGGAAGTAACAACACTGATCAATGATTCAAGAAAAGTGGAAGAAGGATCTGTTTTCGTATGTATCAGCGGAGCAGTATCTGATGGACATAAATATGCAGCGGATGTTGCGGCGAAAGGCGCGGCAGCTGTTGTTGTAGAGAAAGATGTCGAAGTGCCGGAAAATGTGACTGTAATTAAGGTAGAGGATACTCGTTATGCACTGGCTCTGATGTCAGCAGCTTACTTTGGATATCCGGCAGATAAGATGAAAGTCATCGGTATTACAGGAACAAAGGGAAAGACAACAACAACTTACATGATCAAGTCTATTCTTGAAGAGACAGGACACAAGGTTGGATTGATCGGTACAATCGAGGCAATTATCGGAGACAAGAAGATCCCGGCATGTAATACAACACCGGAGTCTTATACAATCCATAAATATTTTGCAGAGATGGTAGAAGCAGGTTGTGACTGTGTTGTTATGGAAGTTTCATCTCAGGGACTGATGCTTCACAGAACAGCAGGAATTCCATTTGAGATCGGTATTTTCACAAATCTTGGAAGAGATCATATCGGTCCGAATGAGCATAAGGATTTTGATGATTACAAGAGATGCAAAGGGCTTTTGTTCAAACAGTGTAAGCTCGGAATCGCCAATGTGGATGACAAGTATTTCAAAGATGTATTTAAAGGGTCTACATGTAAGGTTGAGACATTCGGATTTTCACCGGAGGCAGATCTTCGCGCAGAGAATGTAGAACTGGTATCCAGACCAGGATATCTTGGTGTGGCATATCATGTTGCAGGCGTTATGGATTTTGATGTGGAGATTGATGTTCCGGGCAAATTCAGTGTTTACAATTCACTGACTGCAATCTCAGTCTGCCGTCATTTCCAGGTGCCGGTTGAGATGATCAAGGATGCACTCAAGAAGGCCAAGGTAAAAGGACGTATCGAGATGATCAAGGTGTCTGATGATTTTACACTGATGATCGATTATGCGCACAATGCGATGAGTCTTGAAAGTCTTCTGACAACATTGAAAGAATATAATCCGAAGCGTCTTGTATGTCTGTTCGGATGCGGCGGAAACCGTTCTAAAGACAGAAGATTCGAGATGGGTGAGGTATCTGGAAGACTGGCCGACCTGACGATCATTACATCAGATAATCCGAGATTTGAAGAACCACAGGATATTATTAACGATATTAAAACCGGAATCGCAAAGACAGATGGAAAATATGTGGAGATCTGTGATCGTAAAGAGGCAATCAAATATGCAATCGAGCACGGCGAGCCGGGGGATGTTATTGTACTGGCAGGAAAAGGACATGAGGACTATCAGGAGATCTGCGGCGTGAAGCATCCGATGGATGAGCGCGTGCTGATCAAAGAAGTTCTGGAAGAATTAAAAGAGAAATAAGATTGTGTTTGCAGATGTTATTGTAGATATACAACATGAAAAACTGGATAAGATCTTTCAGTACCGAATACCGGAACGACTGAAAGACGAGCTGCATCCGGGGATGGAAGTAATTATCCCTTTTGGAAAAGGAAACCGGCAGATCAAAGGTTATGTGACTTCATTATCAGAGACTTGCAATTATGATCTGTCAAAGGTGAAGGAGATCACAGACATATCCAGAAACAGTGTGGCAATCGAAGCGAGACTGATCGCGCTGGCGGCATGGATGAAAGAGCAGTATGGCGGAACAATGATCCAGGCACTTAAGACAGTGCTGCCAATCAAGCAGAAAGAGAATGCGAAGGTGAAGAAACATCTCCGTCTGCTGCTTACTGAGGAAGAAAGTCGGGAGAAGCTGGCTTTTTATCAGAAAAAGAATCAGAAAGCAAGAGCGAGACTTCTGGAAGCTTTGATGGAAGTACCGGTTCAGGATTATGAGCTGGTGACGAAAAAATTAAATGTGACGTTGCCTGTGATCCGGGCATTGGAAGAGCAGGGAGTGCTGAAGATAGAGTCAGAGCAAGTATACCGTAATCCGGTGAAACAGGCAAAGAAATCACAACAGGAGATCATCTATACAGAAGAACAGCAGCATGTGATCCAGGGATTCCGGCAAGACTATCTGTGTGGAACAAGGAGAACTTATCTGCTTCACGGAGTGACCGGAAGTGGGAAGACAGAAGTCTATATGGAGATGATCCGCACTGTGGTCGGGCAGGGAAGGCAGGCAATCGTTCTGATTCCGGAGATCGCACTGACCTATCAGACAGTGATGCGGTTTTACCGCTGTTTCGGCGACAGAGTTTCTATCATGAACTCAAGACTGTCTGCCGGAGAACGTTACGATCAGATGATGCGTGCAAAGAGGGGCGAGGTCGATGTGATGATCGGACCACGTTCTGCACTTTTTACTCCATTTCCGGATTTGGGGCTGATCGTTATAGATGAAGAGCATGAACCAACCTACAAGAGTGAGCAGGTGCCACGTTATCATGCAAGAGAAGTGGCAGTCCACAGGGCAGAAGTAGAAGATGCCAGTGTAGTGCTTGGAAGCGCAACTCCGTCCATGGAGGCCATGTACAGGGCAAGACTTGGTGAATATCAGCTTTACGAGATGAAGAACCGTTCTCATATGCAGCAGATGGCGACTGTGCATACAGTTGATATGCGAAAGGAACTGAAGAATGGAAACCGTTCCATCTTGAGTGAGAAGTTGCAGGAACTGATTGAAGACAGATTGAATGCAAAAGAGCAGATCATGCTGTTTTTGAATCGCAGGGGATATTCTGGTTTTATTTCCTGCAGAGAATGTGGCCATGTAGTGAAATGCCCGCACTGTAATGTATCCTTGTCGGTACACAAAGGTGGAAAAATGGTCTGTCATTACTGTGGTTATGAACAGCCGAAGGTGACGGAGTGTCCGGAATGCGGTTCCCGTTATATCGGAGAATTCCGCGCAGGAACCCAACAGATCGAGGATATGGTGAAGGCAAGATTCCCACAGGCAAGAGTACTACGTATGGATATGGATACGACGAAGAAAAAGGATTCCCATGAACAGATTTTATCTGCATTTGCGAATGAAGAGGCAGATATTCTTGTGGGAACACAGATGATCGTAAAAGGGCATGATTTTCCAAAGGTTACGTTAGTCGGTGCATTGGCAGCGGATATGTCACTTTATACAGATGATTATCGTTCCGGTGAGCGAACATTCCAGCTTTTGACACAGGCAGCAGGCCGTGCCGGAAGAGGTGACAGACCGGGTGAGGTTGTGATCCAGACTTACGATCCGGAGCATTATGCAATCGAGGCTTCAGCAGCGCAGGATTATGAAGCATTCTATGAGAAAGAAATCCGCTACCGTAGTCTGATGGGATATCCACCGGTGGAGAACCTGATGGCAGTACTTGCGGCATGTGAAGATGAGGCACTTTTAGAGAAAGCGTGCAAGTATCTGAAGGAATACATTTTGCGGATTAAAGGGCAGGCACAGCTCAATGTGATCGGCCCGGCAAGTCCGGGAGTGGATAAGATCAAAGATATTTACCGGAGAGTGATTTACGTAAAAGCTCCGGAATACCGAACCTTAGTTGTATTAAAAGACAGGATGGAACAATATATAGAAATTAACTCAGGGTTTCAGAAAATGAGAATCCAATTCGATTTTAACCCGATGAATTTATAGAAAAGAGAGGAAAGAATAATGGCAATCAGAGAAGTAAGAGAGATGGGCGATGACGTTCTTGAAAAACAGTGTAAACCAGTGACGAAGATGACACTTCGTACAAAGATTTTAATTGAAGACATGCTTGATACGATGTATGAGAAGATGGGCGTGGGTCTTGCCGCACCGCAGGTTGGTATTCTCAAACAGATTGTAGTGATTGATGTCGGAGAGGGTCCGATCGTTTTGATCAATCCTGAGATCATTGAGACATCCGGTGAGCAGACAGGCGAAGAAGGTTGCTTAAGTGTGCCGGGAAAATGGGGAATCGTGACTCGTCCGAATCACGTAAAGGTACGTGCGCTGGATGAAAATATGGAGGAATTCGAGATAGAAGGAGAAGAACTTCTTGCAAGAGCATTCTGTCATGAGATCGATCACCTGGGAGGACACCTCTATGTAGAGAAAGTAGAAGGAGAACTGCATGATTCACCGGCCTACAACGAGGAAGATATGGAATACGAAGTGGAGGAATAATTGATGAGAATAATTTTCATGGGAACACCGGACTTCTCCGTGGGAACACTGGAGGCACTGGTGGGAGCAGGACATGAGGTATGTCTCGTAGTGAGCCAGCCAGATAAACCAAAGGGACGCGGTAAAGAGATGCAGCCAACTCCGGTGAAAGAAGCTGCGATGAAACATGGAATTCCGGTTTATCAGCCTAAGAAAATCCGTGATCCGGAATGTGCAGAGGAACTGAGAAAATATAATGCAGATGTGATGGTTGTCATTGCATTTGGTCAGATCATTCCGAAAGAAATCCTGGAGATGACACCATATGGATGCATTAATGTACATGCTTCACTTCTTCCAAAATACCGTGGAGCAGCGCCAATCCAGTGGTCTATCATCAATGGCGAGGAAGTAACAGGTGTTACAACAATGCAGATGAACGAAGGACTGGATACAGGCGACATGATTCAGAAAGTTGAAGTGCCGATCACAGAAGAGGAGACAGGAGAAAGCCTTCATGATAAGCTTGCTGAAGCGGGAGCGAAACTTTGTGTAGAAACTCTGAAAGCCATTGAAGATCATACAGCAACTTTTGAGAAGCAGGGTGAGAGCCCAACAGAATATGCCAGAATGCTCGATAAAGAAGCTTGGAAATATTGACTGGAATACATCCGCAGTACAGATCGAACGTCTGGTGCGTGGCCTGAATTCCTGGCCAAGTGCTTATACACATTGGGACAAAAAGGTAGTGAAGATCTGGAGAGCAAAAGCTGAGGCTGATGGCACGGTAAAAGCAGAGCCTGGAACAGTGTTGAGTGTAGAGAAAGATTCCTTTACTGTTCAGACAGGGGATGGCGTCTTACGAGTTTCTGGAACTTCAGATTCCGGGGAAAAAGAGAATGGATACAGGAGCTTTCTTAAGGGGATACACAATTGAAAGCGGAGTTAAATTTACACAGGAATAAGAGTACTCTTGGAGGGGGACTGCAGATAGATAACAGGAGGTAGTTTTAGTATGTATTATGGATTTTATTATGACTGGACTTATATACTGGTACTGATCGGTGTGGTTCTCAGCCTGCTCGCATCATCCCAGGTGAAAGGAACATTTGCAAAATATTCGAAGATCCGCAGTTATTCAGGGATGACAGGACGAGAAGCGGCAGAACAGATTCTCAGAAGAAATGGAATCTATGATGTGCAGGTGACTCATATCGCGGGAAATCTGACCGATCATTATGATCCGAGAAACAAGACACTGGCACTTTCTGATCCGGTTTATAATTCAACTTCTGTAGCAGCAATCGGAGTTGCGGCACATGAGTGTGGTCATGCAGTACAGCATTTTGAAGGGTATGCACCTTTATCAATCCGTGGGGCACTTGTGCCGGTCGTAAATTTCGGCTCCATGATTTCCTGGCCATTGATCATTATCGGCCTGTTTATGAATGGCCAGATGTCCAGCTTCCTTATTGATATCGGAATTCTGCTCTTTATGGTAGCTGTGGCATTTCATCTTATAACACTTCCGGTGGAAATCAATGCTTCCAGAAGAGCGGTGAAGGTACTTGGAAATTCAGGAATGCTCCGTGAAGACGAAGTTGGTGGAGTGAAGAAGGTACTTCGGGCAGCAGCAATGACATATGTGGCAAGTGCGGCTGCAATGATTTTACAGCTTTTACGTTTGTTGATCCTGACAAATGGACGAAGAAGGAATGACTGACGTTGCTGGTCGCACATCGTGTGAACAGTAACTGACTGACAGCAGATAGAAAGAAAAATGCGGAGAATAGGAGATTATTTATGGGAAAGCAGATCAATGAACGCGAGGTTGTTCTTGAGATTTTGATGGAAATAACAGAGAATGGAGCATATAGTCATAAGATTCTTGGCGATGTTCTGTCAAAATATCAATATCTTGAGAAACGTGAGCGTGCATTTATTACCAGAGTTGTGGAAGGTACTCTGGAACATATGATAGAAATTGATTATATCTTGAATCAGATTTCTAAGACAAAGGTTAAGAAGATGAAACCGGTCATCCGTAATCTTCTTCGTAGCAGTGTCTATCAGCTGAAATATATGGATAGCGTACCGGATCATGCGGTGTGCAGTGAGGCAGTAAAGCTTGCAGTTCGAAAAGGATTTTCAGGTCTGCGGGGATATGTGAATGGAGTTCTGAGAAATGTTGTCCGCAAGATGGACGAGATCGAGTATCCAAAAGAAGATGTACAGAGATTGTCTGTGAAATATTCTGTTCCCGGAATGGATTCTTTCTTTATGGAAGAAAGAATATGGGGAAGAGATCACAGAGAAGATGGCAGCAGATTTTCAGAAAGAGAAGCCAATTACGATCCGATGTTGTATGAACCGGGTTACACCGGAAGTATTGAAAGAAAAACTGGAAGCAGAAGGAGCGAAGGTAGAAGCACATCCGCATCTTCCTTATGCGTTTTATCTTTCAGATTATGATTATCTGGAAGGTCTGGAAAGTTTTCAGGAAGGACTCTTTGCAGTACAGGATATCAGTTCTATGTTTGTCGGAGAACTGGCAGATCCAAAAGCCGGCGATCATGTAATTGATGTCTGTGCAGCACCGGGAGGAAAATCACTTCATGTGGCAGAGAAGCTTCAGCTGGCAGATGAAGTGGCGGTGAGAGAGAACAGAACAGAAGAAAAGATAGGACGGGTTGAAGCAAGAGATCTGACCGAATATAAGACAGATCTGATCTGGCAGAATATCGACCGTTCCGGACTTGGAAATATTTGTGCTGTATGCAAGGACGCCTCTGTATTTGATGAGTATGATAAGGAAACAGCGGATCTTGTGATTGCAGACCTTCCATGTTCAGGTCTTGGCGTTCTTGGCAAAAAACCAGATCTGAAATATCGCGTACAACCGGAAGATCTTGAAGAACTTGCAGATTTGCAGAGAAAGATTCTGACTTGCGCACAGGCAATCGTCAAGGATGGCGGCACATTGGTGTACAGCACATGTACTGTGAATCCGGGAGAGAACATAGAGAATGTACACTGGTTCTTGAAAGAATACCCACAATTTGAACTGGATGATATTACAAAAAATATTTGCAAAGAGTTACGAAGTGATGTGATCGAGAAGGGATGTATCCAATTCTTCCCGGGAGTTCACGATTGTGACGGATTCTTTATTGCAAGATTAAAGAAAAAAGCATGATTTTCAGGAAATGTGAAAAAATAGAAAAAGCAGACAAATAATGTGAATAACTCACAGAAAAAACGAAATACAGGAGGAAAACTTTAAGATGAAGAAGGATATCCGTGCTTATGGATATGAAGAATTACAGAAAGAGATGGCGACGATCGGAGAAAAAGCATTTCGTGCAAAACAGATTTATGAATGGCTGCATGTGAAGCTGGTAGATCATTTTGATGAGATGACAAATCTTTCAAAGGCTTTGAGGGAAAAACTGGAAGAGAATTATGAGATTCTCCCGGTTGTTATGCTGGAGAGACAGATTTCCCAGATTGACGGTACGAACAAGTTCCTGTTCCGTCTCTATGATGGAAATGTAGTCGAAAGTGTTCTTATGAAATATAAGCATGGAAATTCTGTCTGTATTTCCTCCCAGGTCGGTTGTAGGATGGGATGTGCATTCTGTGCATCAACGATCGGAGGTCTGGTGAGAAATCTTTCTCCGTCTGAGATGCTTGGACAGATCTATCAGATTCAGAAGATAAGTGGTGAGAGGGTTTCAAATGTGGTGATCATGGGAACCGGAGAACCGATGGATAATTACGATAATTTCCTGAAGTTTATTCATTTACTTACAGATGAGCATGGACTGAATATCAGTCAGAGAAATGTCACCGTATCAACCTGTGGAATAGTTCCAAGGATGAAAGAACTGGCGAAAGAGCATTTACAGATTACACTTGCACTTTCACTTCACGGTTCCAATCAGGAAAAACGAAGAAAATTGATGCCGGTTGCAAATAAATATGATATCAAAGAAGTACTCGCAGCCTGTGACGAATATTTCAAAGAAACCGGCCGGAGAGTGAGTTTTGAGTACAGTCTTGTACATGGTGTGAATGATACGGATGAAGATGCACAGGAACTGATTCATTTATTAAAGCATAAGAACTGTCATATCAATCTGATACCGGTCAACCCGGTAAAAGAGCGTGATTTTGTTCGTCCAAGCCGGAAAAGTGCTTTGAATTTCAAAAATAAACTTGAAAAAAGCGGAATAAATGTTACTATAAGAAGGGAAATGGGCTCTGATATTGACGGAGCCTGCGGTCAGCTCAGGCGCCGCTACGTAGAAACTGAAGGAGAATAGAAGGTATGAAGACATTTTCAATTACAGATGTTGGAATGGTGCGACAGGTAAATCAGGACTACGTCTTTACGACGGGAAAACCACTGGGTATTCTCCAGAACCTGTTCGTGGTAGCGGATGGTATGGGTGGCCATCAGGCAGGAGATTATGCTTCTAAGTGTACGGTGGAAGTGATGATCAAAGAGATTGCGAAGAGCGAGGGTGAGGATATCGAACGTGTTCTTGTGAAAGCAATCAAGGCTGCCAATCGTGAGATTATCAAAGAAGCATCCGGTGACGAACATCTGAAGGGGATGGGAACAACGGTTGTTGCCGCTACTGTGAAAGAACAGATGCTGTATTTTGCCAATGTAGGAGACAGCCGTCTGTATCTGATCAATCAGGGGATCCAACAGCTAAGTAAGGATCATTCTCTTGTAGAAGAGATGGTACGTCTTGGTGGAATTAAGCCGGAAGAAGCGAAGCATCATCCGGATAAGAATATTATCACAAGAGCGATCGGTGCAAAAGCTGATGTGGATGTGGACTTTTATGAACACCGTCTGAAACGGGGAGACATCATTCTGATGTGTACAGACGGATTAAGTAATATGGTGGAAGATGAAGAACTTTTCCATATTGTGCAGGGAAGCCGGGATATCGTCGAGGCAGGTGAGATGCTGGTGGAAGCAGCAAAAGAGAATGGAGGAACAGATAACATCGGAGTGGTATTGTTTGAGCCATTTGCAGATGAGGTGAGTGTATGATTAAAGAAGGAGTATTTTTAGGAAAACGATACGAGATACTTGGCCGTATCGGTTCTGGCGGAATGGCAGATGTCTATAAAGGCAAGGATCATAAGCTGAATCGTTTTGTTGCGATCAAGGTGCTGAAGAGCACATATCGTTCGGATGAGACGTTTATTAAGAAGTTTTTAAGCGAAGCGCAGGCAGCAGCAGGATTGATGCATCCAAACGTAGTCAATGTCTATGATGTAGGGCAGGATCGCGGTCTTTATTATATGGTCATGGAGCTTGTAGAAGGAATTACGCTGAAGGATTACATTGAGAAGAAAGGAAAGCTTTCAGCAAAAGAGACAATCAGTATTTCCATCCAGATGGTGACAGGTATTCAGGCAGCGCATAACTGCCATATCATTCATCGGGATATTAAGCCGCAGAATATCATTATTTCCAAAGATGGAAAGGTTAAGGTTACTGATTTCGGAATCGCGCGGGCTACGACATCAACGGCAACACAGGCAGTAACAACGACAGTGATGGGATCTGTACATTACACATCTCCGGAACAGGCCAGAGGCGGTATTGTAGATGAGAAGAGTGATATCTATTCAGCAGGTATCACGATGTATGAGATGATCACCGGGCATGTTCCGTTTGACGGAGATTCGACAGTGACGGTTGCTTTGAAACATTTGAATGAAGTGATCAAGTCTCCAGCAGAAGAAGTTCCGGATATTCCGTACAGCCTGGAGTGCATTATTATGAAATGTACGCAGAAACTGCCGAATAAGCGTTATATGAGCTGCGAGGAGCTGCTTCAGGATCTGAAGCATTCACTGGTAGACCCGGAAGGGGATTTTGTTGTTCTTGATGGTGTGACAAAACGTATGCCGGCAACATCCCAGGATACAGGCCGGACTACGGTTGTTATGTCACCGGATGAACTGAATCGTATGAAGAATCGTCAGAATTATAATGATGATTATGACGACGATTATGATGATGATTATGAGGACGACTACGATGACCGCCGTAGAAGCCGTTATGATGATGACGATGACTACGACGACCGCCGTAGAAGCCGTTATGATGATGACGATGACTACGATGATCGCCGCAGAAGCCGCTATGATGATGACGATGACTACGACGACCGTCGCAAAGACCGTTATGATGACCGGAATCGCCGTAAGAAGAATGAAGTAAATAAAGACACGAAGAAGATCATGAAGATTCTTATGGTTGTTGCCGGTGTTGTGATCGCACTTTTGATCATGTTCCTTGTAGGAAATGCAGTGGGCGTATTTAAAGGTGGAAAAGGAACGACTACACAGCAAACAGATTCAGAGATGGTAAAAGTACCGGATGTGACAGGCAAGACATATGAGGAAGCACAGAAAGAACTGAACAAATATGATCTCGGAATCCATAAGTCAACTGCGCCTTCCGATACTGTTGCAAAAGGAAAGATTATCAGCCAGGATCCTGCAGATGGAAAGAAAGTAAAGAAGCATACAACAGTCAATGTTGTGATTAGTTCCGGTGAGGAAGCAAAGACAACAACCATTCCAAATGTTGTTGGAATGTCGGAAGCTGATGCGGAAAAAGCACTTCAGGATAAGAATCTTGTTGTGAAGAAAGGTGATCCGGTCTACAGTGATGATGTGGAACAGGGAGAAGTTGTTTCTGTTAGTCCGAGTGAAGGGGCAGAAGTAAAAGAAGGAACAACAGTTACTCTTGTAATAAGCAAGGGAAATCAGCCGGCAACAGTCCCGAAACTTACCGGAAAGTCCCAGTCGGATGCTGAAGCAGCACTTTCACAGGCAGGTTTGTCAGGAAATGCAACTGAAGATTACAGTGATACTGTAGAAGAAGGAGTTATTATTTCACAGGATACAGATGCCGGAAAAGAAGTATCTAAAGGTACAACAATTGGATATGTGGTGAGCAAAGGACCAAAGCTGACGGTGGTTACTGTGCCGGATCTGTCCTATAAAGATAAAAACACAGCCGAGAAACTGCTGAAACAGGCAGGACTTACACCAGAGTATATTGGTGAAGATTATAGTGATAATTATCCGAAAGGTCAGGTATTCTATCAGTCTGTTAGCAGTGGTACACAGGTGGAAAAAGGAACAACAGTCCAGTATATGGTCAGCAAAGGAGCTCAACCATCAGCCCCGGATAGTGGAAATTCCGGAAATGATTCCGGAACAGAAGAGAACACGAATCAATGATAACAGAGAGCAAGTATATGCAGGGAAAGATAATAAAAGGAATTGCCGGATTCTACTACGTGAATGTAGTAGAATCCGGAATTTTTGAATGTAAAGCAAAGGGTGCTTTTCGAAAAGACGGAATCAAGCCGTTGGTCGGTGATGATGCTGTGATCGAGGTGCTTGATGAAAAAGAAATGACAGGAAATATCACAGAGATCCTGCCGCGTAAGAATGAGTTGATTCGTCCGGCAGTAGCCAATATCGATCAGGCACTGGTTGTGTTTGCAGTGACAAAACCGAAACCACATTATAATCTGTTAGATCGTTTTCTTGTCATGATGGAACGAAAAGAGATACCTGTTGTATTATGTTTTAATAAGACAGATATTGCAAGCCATCCTGAAATTGCAGAATTGAAAGAAGTTTATACCGGATGCGGATATCCGGTAATCTTTACAAGTGCGAAGGAAGAAGAAAATATCAGTGAGTTAAAATCACTTTTAAAAGGAAAGACAACTTCAATTGCAGGTCCTTCCGGTGTCGGAAAATCATCCCTGATCAATCTTCTTCAGAGTGAAGTGAAGATGGAGACAGGAAGTATCAGTAAGAAGATTGACCGGGGGAAACATACAACAAGACATTCCGAACTGATCGTGATCGGAGAAGAGTCTTATATTATGGATACTCCGGGATTCAGTTCTCTTTACGTCAATGATTTCGAAAAAGAAGATTTAAAATATTATTTTCCGGAATTTACACCGTTTGAAGGACAGTGCAAGTTCAATGGCTGTGACCATATTCATGAACCCGGATGCGCTGTAAAAGAGGCAGTTGAAGAAGGGAAGATCCATAAGATCAGATATGAAGATTATACGGAGATGTACCGTGAACTAAAGGAAAGAAAGAGGTATTAAGTTTATGAAAAATATTTTGGCACCATCTATTCTCTCAGCAGATTTCAAGATTTTAGGAGAACAGTTGAAATTAACAGAAGAAGCAGGCGCAGAGTATATTCATTTTGATGTGATGGACGGAATGTTCGTTCCAAGCATTTCCTTCGGAATGCCTGTTCTCGCATCAATCAAGGGAGCAACAACACAGACACTGGATGTTCATCTCATGGTGACAGAACCGATCCGTTATGTGGAAGAATTCGTGAAAGCAGGAGCAGATATCGTTACAGTTCATTATGAAGCATGTGAAGATCTGCAGGCAACAATTGATAAAATCCATGCAGCAGGAGCGAAAGTGGGAATTTCTATTAAACCGAAGACACCGGTTGAAGTGCTGCTTCCATATCTGGATCAGGCAGAGATGTTTCTGATCATGTCTGTAGAACCTGGATTCGGCGGACAGGCATTTATTCCGGAATCACTGGAGCGTATCAGTGAATTGAGAAACCTTCTGAATGAAAAAGGACTTACAACTGATATTGAAGTAGATGGTGGAATCTATCATAAAAACGTGGCAGAAGTACTTGCAGCCGGAGCGAATGTAATGGTCTCAGGTTCAGGAGTTTTTAAAGGTGACATCAAAGATAATACAGCAAAGTTTATGGAGATTTTAAACGGCAATGTGTAAGAGAACAGTTATTGTGAGCGGGGGAATGCTGGAAGAAGATTTCGTCCTTCCGATTCTTGAGGCAGAAGAGACAGAATTTATTATCGGAGTAGATAAAGGACTCGCATTTCTTTATGAACATAAGATCAAGCCGGATTACATTGTGGGAGATTTTGACAGTGTACCGGAAGAAGTGATCGATTATTATAGAAAAGAAGCAAGTGTACCGATCCGGGAGTTCAATCCGGTAAAGGATGCGTCTGATACGGAGATTGCACTTCGTATGTGTCTTGGACTCAGAAGAAAAGAAATCTGGATTCTTGGAGGAACAGGAAATCGTCTGGATCATTTCTGGGCTAATGTTCAGTGCCTGAATATTGCACTTGAAGCAGGATCTCAGGCGATGATCTTGGACAGTCATAATAGAATTCGTCTGCTTGATCATGGAATCGCAATTCGCAGAGAAGAAGCTTTCGGAAAGTATTTTTCAGTATTTCCGATGCAACTTCCGGTTGAGGATTTCTGTATCAGCGGTGCAAAATATCCATTGCAGAATCATTTGCTCTCATCAGGAGACAGCTTGTGTGTGAGTAATGAGTTTGCAGAAGGTGAAGATGAAGTGAAGATCTCTTTCGTGCTTGGAAAAGTGATTTTGATGGAGACGAGAGATTGAAATTCAAACTCCTTTATAGTGTGGTATTAGATGCTATTTGAGGGCTTCTTTTTTGGAAAAGTCCGTTACAATATACAGAGGTGTTATGTATATTGTAATGGACTTTTTGTATATATTCTAGAAAAATCAGGAGGTGTGTATGGTAATAGGAATTATAGAAGATGATAAATTGTTAAGAAAAGCATTAGATACATCTTTGAAAAATCAAGGTTATACAACGATTCTTGCCGCTTCAAGAAAAGAAGCAATTAAAAATATAGATAGTTCTGTAGATTTATTGATCGTAGATATTGGATTGCCAGATGGAGATGGAATAAATCTATATCAGGAGCTTCAAAAAAATGGAAAAATTCCAGCTATTTTTTTAACTGCAAAAGATGATGAAAAAGATATGTTAAAAGCGTTTGATACAGGAGCAGATGATTATGTGGTCAAACCATTTTCAATAAAGGTATTGCTAAAACGTATAGAAGTTGTTTTAAAGAGAAAGTCAAATGAAAATACTTTTATGTGCGGACAAGTCATTTTGTATTCTGATAGAAAACAGGTTTTCGTCGGAGAGACGGAAATATTTTTGACAGTCAAAGAGTATCAGCTTTTAGAATATCTTATTATGAATCAGAATCAGGTTCTTACAAAAGAGATGATAATGGAAAATATATGGGGAATCGATAGTGAATTTATTGATCCTAACACAATTAGCGTTATGATCAGCAGATTGAAAAAGAAATTGAATGATTCATCGAATGTTATCAGTAATGTATTTGGAATGGGATATAGAATGGGAGATTAGCATGGTTGTAGCAATTTCTACAGTACTTTTAATAGGTTTCATACTCGGAGGAAGTACTGTATATTTAGTTGAAAATCATTTAAGAGCGAAGGAAATGAATAAAATATATAAATTGACGGAATCCTTAATAAACGGCAATGAATTAGATGGTTCAGATATCGGGAAGGAAACGCTTTATTCAAAAACTAGCAATCAGCTAATCCGTTTACAGGAAATGTTAGAAGGAAGAAGAAAAGAGGCCGAAAAAAGTCGATATGAGATACAGAAATTGATTTCTGAGATTGCGCATCAACTACGGACACCGCTGTCAAATATAAAAAATTATACGGAATTGCTGCAAGAATCATTGAATGAAACGCAAGAAGTATTGAATGCAGAATACATGAAAGACTTGCGAATAAGTGAAGAACAATTATGCTTTTTGGTGGAGAGCTTTATAAAAACTGCCCGATTAGAGCAAGGAATCATACAAGTTCACATGCAAAAAGAAAATCTTGTCGAAACGATTCTAAATGCGTTGGGGCAAATACAGAAAAAGGCAGAAGAGAAAGAAATCTTTTTTCAAGTAGAATTGCCAGAGAAAATCATTTGCGAACATGATAAAAACTGGATGTGTGAGGCGTTTTATAATGTGTTTGATAATGCAGTCAAATATAGTAAAAACAACAGCATGATCAATATCACAATGAAACAGACAGAAATGTTTTATAAAATTCAAGTAAGAGATTATGGAATCGGGATAAGAGATGGAGAAGAAAATAAAATTTTTCAAAGATTTTATCGTGGTGAGCAGGCAAGAGGGCAGGAAGGATGCGGAATTGGTTTATATCTTTCCAGAGAGATTGTTCTATTACAAAAAGGGATGATGAAAGCAAAACAAATGAAGCCAGGGCTGCTTATAGAGGTAAATCTTCCGGTAGAGACAGTTCATATGCAGCTTGTAAGAAGTTTGTAAGAGGTACCATGTATAATAGATTATGGCTGAGTTAAAGGTAGCATTTACGAAAGGAGTTTACAGAAAAGATGGATATAATCAAGGCCATGAATCTAAAAAAATATTATACATCCGATACATATGAAGTGCGTGCTTTAGATGGTGTGTCGTTGACTGTGGAAGATGGTGAATTTATAGCAGTTGTCGGTACGTCAGGATGCGGAAAGACAACACTTATGAACATCTTAGGAGGTCTTGATACTCCGGATTTTGGAGGTGTCTGGATCAGAAATACAAGTTTAAAAGATCTTAACAAGGAAGAAAGAACGATATTCAGAAGAAGAAATATCGGATTTGTATTCCAACAATACAATTTAATACCTTCTCTTAGTATACGTGAAAATATTGTCCTCCCAATGAGACTGGATGGCAAGGAAATCGATGTAGATTTTCTTCAATGAGATTGTAGAAATTCTTGGATTAAAAGATAAATTAGAACGTTTTCCATCAACACTGTCCGGTGGACAGCAACAGAGAGTTTCTATAGCACGGGCATTGTTGACGAAACCGGCAATTGTCCTGGCGGATGAACCGACCGGAAATCTGGATTCTGTTACAAGTATGGAAGTCGTAGGATTACTAAAATCCTGTGCCGTCAGATTTCATCAGACGATATTGATCGTGACGCATCAAGAGGAAGTAGCGCAGATGGCAGACAGAGTAATACGTATGTCCGATGGGAAAATCTATACAAGAGATTGTAACGATTGTTAGGAGGTATCACTATGTTTCATAAGAACATTCCAAATAACAATGAAGATATAATCCGATTTCTGGCTAAAAATTTTGCGGGCACAAAAAAGGTGAGAAATGCGATTTTGTTTTGCTCGATAGTAATCGGTATTGTTGCTATAACCATGGTCTTCGGAATCTCCTGTGGAAAAATACAAGCAGAAGAAATAAGATTAACCCGAGAAAATGGAACTGCTTCTTCGGGCAGAATAGAAGATGGAACAGAAGAACAATATGCAAAATTAAAACAACTGGATTATATAAAACAGGTTGGAAAAAGCATTTTTGTAGGTGAAGCTACAGACGTTTCAGAAAATAATGAAAAAACGATATGTGATGTAGTATGGGCTGACTCAGAAAGCTGGAACAATTTTTTGAAGCCTGCATATACCAATGTGATTGGAAATTACCCACAGAAAAAGGATGAAATTCTATTATCTGAGAGGGCATTGAAAAAACTTGGTATTTCTGAACCAGAACAGGGAATGGAAATAAACTTAGATGTATACAAAGGTCTGTTCGAACATTCGAAAGAAAAATTCAAACTATGTGGATGGTATACTGACTCTGGAAATAAATTAGCAATCGGATATATTTCACATGACAAAATTAATGAGTTAAACCTGGAAAAGGGTCCCTATACTTTACTTTTCAGTCAGAGCAATCATTTAAGCAGAAGCAAAACAGAAGAAAAATTATATCAGGCATTGCCGATGAAGAGTGCAGATCAGAAGATATACGTTTCTGATACAGCACAATATACTGCCGTTTCTAAATTCGCAGGTGGATATGAGATGGTGATATTGGGAACGATAGGTATTTTGTGCGGAATTTATTTCCTTGTGCGTAATGTTCTTTGGATATCCATGAGTGAAGATATTCAAAATCTCGGATTACTCCACACGATTGGAGCCACAGAAAGACAGATCACAAAAATATACCGGAAACAAATGCGGTCACTCATGTTAAAAGGTTCTGTCTTGGGGAGTTTGATTTCTGTATTGATTTTGGTCTTATTGATACCGGAAATATTAGGGTTTCATTTTTATCAGGAAATGGGAGGAAATATGATACTTTCCTTTTTCAGACCATGGATTCTTTTTCTTTCTGTTGTATTTGTAAATGGAATTTTGTGGATGGCATCAGAAGGCGTTATTAGAAAAATAACCAAGCTGTCTTGTATCGAGAGTGCCACTTATGATGGAAATATGGGTGACAAAAAAATAAAACATCCTGGAAAACTGGTGTTGAAACGCTCTGAGACAGGAGAAATGTTTTATATTGCATGGGGAAATATAAAACGTCATAAAGCACGATTTATCATTACAAGTATTTCTATCTTTTTAGGAGTCCTGTCTTTTATTCTAATGAATGTACTTACAAATGGATGCGATTATAAGCATCTTCTTGAGAAACGCCCTGATTTTTTGCTGGCAGGAGAGTTTAGCGAATTCGGGAAAAGCCAGGGATGTGGGGAAGAATATAAAACCAGAGAAATCGATGTGGATCCTTTACTGACACAGGGCGATGGTGTGGAACTGTTGTATGATAACGATTATGATGAATTTTCACCAATTTCTCAAGAGTTAGAGAAAAAACTACACAAGATAGATGGTATTGATTGGGAGAAGTCCAATCTGATTGAAGGAGCCTATGTAGATACGGTTATATCTAAGAAAGGCATTCGTCCCTATGACGAGGGGCTTTCGAATCTTACAAGTGAGAATATGGTGGAAGGATTTAGCTGGGATACTGTACAAGTTATAGATGAAAATCAAATCTTGTCACTTAAGAAATACGTTCAGGATAATCAACTCAATATTGATTTGAAATCTTTGGAAGAGGGAAATGGCGTGCTGATCATACATGATCATATGCTGACTCCGGAACAGCAAAAACTTGCAGATGAAGCAATTGGAGAACTGGTATATTTTAAAACGCTGCTTTCAAAAGAAGATGCGATTCGTAGAAAAGAACAAAATAATTCTGATAGTAAAGAGAAACAACAGGAAGACGATTTCCTAGAAAAGGAATCTGAAACATTTACTTTATGCGGTTATTTAGACAGGCAAAGTGATAATTTCCCGGAAATACATCAATCCTGGCATGGAGAAGGCAGTTTATATTATTTTATCAGTGAGAAAGGTTTTCAAAAGATACCGACTGAGAAAAAGATATTAACAATGGAATTAACTGCTGATCCGAAAAAAGAACCTTATGTGAAAACACAGATCAACGAGCTGATATCCGAGGAAAATAAGAAACGATCCGAAATGACAGAAGTATCAATGGATGAAGGAACCGGCGAAGCAGGAGTTTTTGTTATCTGTAAATCAGATCTGATGCAGCAAAAAGAAACATATATGAGAGGAAATCGAATTCTCTTAGGTGCTGTAAGTATCATATTATTCATTGCGGGATTGACTAATTATTGTAATGTTGTATTTACCGGGATGTACACTCGGAGAAAAGAATTTGATATTATGAAAAGCATTGGGATGACCGATAAGCAAAAGAAATTAATGCTTTTTGGAGAAGGCAGTTATTATTTTATGTGTGTGATGGGATTGTTGTTTACTGTAGGAATGGTCACTTTGGTTGGAGTAAAGATTTATATGGAAAATAAATTGTCATATTTTACATTTCATTGGCCGATTCTTAGTACTGTAGGTGTAATGTTTTCTTTAGTGCTTATTAATGTTGTGGTTACACATTTCATATGTAAGAAGACCTGAAAGGGAAAAGCCTAAGTGGGAAGATACCATCACAAACCGAATGATGCACTGGGCATATACACCGGAATAGAAAGAAGCAGTAGGATATCGCATAGGCACAGTGGATATGATATACTGTGTCTATGCGATATAAAAGAAAAGTACAAATGTGAATTTATGGAGAGATTATGATGAAAAAATCATTATCCTATTCTGCAATAACGCTTGCAGTAACTCTTGTTATTGGAAAAAGAAATGCATAGATAATGGTGTTGTACAGCAATTATATTTGCGTTACAATTAAAGAGATTGGAGGTGAAATCGTGAAAACTCATAAATATTGGGCAGTGGGTGCATTAGCATGTATGGTTGCTACTTTTTATACCGGCTTCAGAGGAAAGATGAAGGAACATAAGATTTTTGCGATTGGAGCAATGGGATGTATGTTATTTTCTGTACTCTCTGGGTATAAGATGATTTCGGGCAAAGGCGCAGTTAAGAAAAGTGAAGAAGTAGAAAAGAATTAGAATATTTATGCAATTTGGTAACTTATATGAGGTGGATTGTAAGGTGGTTTTATGACAGTAATTACATTTGATGATAATTTAATAACAGGCAATAAGACAATAGACGAGCAGCATAAGGAACTGATTGATCGTATTCAGCAGTTTGTGAGTGCATGTGAATCAGAAGATGCAAGAGTAAAGGCAATTAAAATGCTTGATTATCTTGATGAATATACGGAATTTCATTTCAAAGAAGAAGAAAAACTGCAGAAAGATGTAGGTTACCCAGGCTTGGAGGAACATATAAAGAAGCATGAGGAGTTCAGGCATACTGTTAAGGTACTCTATGATTATCTGGATGAAAATGAGGGACCAGATGAAAAGTTTATGGAACAGGTAAAAATCAATGTTATTGACTGGCTGTTTGGTCATATCAAGACATTTGACAGATCTGTAGCCGAATATATAAATATATATGATAATCCTGACAGATTATAGAACTGTTTGTTATGCAATTATATTTTAATAATGTATGCCCCAGTCAGACAAAATACTTTCTGCAAAGCAGCAGATATACTTGCAGATAAGTGTGGATGTGATGTAATTGCACGATTTGAGACTGATGGAGATGCTGTAGAAGGTGACAATTTAATAAAGTTACAAAAAAGGTATTCAGATGAGTGTTACGTATCTGAATATCTTTTTTTATAATTGTGCACATAATTAAATATATGCTTGACAGAATAAATAGAATGATATAAAATCCTAATTAAGAATAAATCCTATTAAGGAGGCTGAAAAAAATTAGAAATACAATTCAAAGAGATATGGTACTTGATGCAGTAAATGAAATGCACCGTCATGTAACAGCAGACCAGATATATACATTTATAAAAGAAAAATATCCATCTATCGGAAGAGGGACTGTATATAGAAATCTTGGCATTCTTGTAGAAGAAGGCAAGGTTAGAAAAGTGGAAGTTCCAGATGGTTCAGACCGCTTTGACTTTACACTCGAAAATCACTACCATGTGGAATGCATAAAGTGTGGAGAGATATTTGATGTTGATATGGATGTTATATCAGAGATGGAGAAGAAAATAAAAGACACACATGGTATGAAGTATATAAGCCATGACGTATTTTTTTTAAGGGCATCTGCCAGGAATGTCAGAAGAAAGAAATGAAAGATGCATAGATTGGAGAATAAAAATGTTAGAAGTAGGAACAAAAGCACCGGATTTTGAATTACCGGATCAGAATGGAGAATTACATAAATTAAGCGAATATCTTGGAAAGAAAGTAATCCTATATTTTTATCCAAGGGATAATACACCTGGATGTACAAAGCAGGCTTGTGGATTTTCGGATAGATACCCACAGTTTGTTGAGAAAGGTGCGGTTGTACTTGGCGTAAGCAAGGATTCAGTTGCATCACATAAGAAATTTGAGGAAAAATATGGACTGGCATTTACGCTTTTATCAGATACAGAGCGCAAGGTTATTGAATCATATGATGTATGGAAGGAAAAGAAAAACTACGGAAAAGTATCCATGGGTGTGGTCAGAACAACATACCTTATTGATGAACATGGGATAATAGTAAAAGCTAATGATAAAGTAAAAGCAGCTGATGATCCTGAAAAAATGCTGCAGGAATTAAGTTGATGAAGATTATATTATCACCCGCTAAAAAAATGAAAACAGACACTGATAGCATAGGTATATTATCATGTCCGGTATTCATGGAAAAAACAGAAGAGATACTTAGCTGGCTGAAAGGAAGAACCGAAGAAGAACTTCAAAAAATGTGGAAGTGCAATGACAATATTGCGGCACAGAACATAGAGAGAATTAATTCTATGAATCTGTATAAACAACTTACACCTGCTGTTTTAGCTTACGAGGGCATTGCCTATCAGTATATGGCTCCTGTAGTTTTTGAAGATGCTCATTTTGATTATGTGCAGGAACATTTGAGAATAATGTCAGCGTTTTATGGGGTATTAAAACCGATGGATGGTATTACACCATATCGACTCGAAATGCAGGCAAAGGCTGCAATAGGGCATTATAAAAATTTGTATGAGTTCTGGGGTGAGATGCTTTACAGGGAAGTGATGGATGACAGCGGAATTATCATTAATCTGGCTTCAAAGGAATACTCTAAATGTATTGAAAAATATCTGACTCCAGCAGACAGATATATTACTATTACTTTTTGCGAAAAGTCTGGTGATAAGCTTATCACAAAAGGCACATATGCTAAGATGGCTCGTGGTGAAATGGTAAGATATATGGCAGAGAATCATATAGAAAAACCAGATGATATCAGAAGTTTTAACAGACTTGGTTATGTATTCAGAGGCGAAATTTCGTCAGGTAATGAATACATATTTGAAAGAATTGTAGAATAACAAAAGGAAGGGATGATTGCATGAATAAGAAAAAATCAAATTCAAAAAAGGCAGTTATGATAGGCTGCGGATTCGTAGGCTCAGCATCTGTATTTGCGCTTATGCAGAGTGGATTATTCACTGAAATTGCCTTGATAGATGCGGATAAGAATAAGGCAGAGGGAGAGGCTATGGATATCAGTCATGGAATACCATTTGCCAGCCCTATGAAAATATATGCTGGTGATTATGATGATGTGGCAGATGCTGCGATTGTAATTATATCAGCAGGTGCAGGGCAAAAGCCAGGAGAAACAAGACTTGATCTGGTAAATAAGAATGTGGCAATATTTAAGTCCATTATTCCGGAAATTGCCAAAAGAGATTTTGGAGGAATCCTTCTGGTTGTAGCAAATCCTGTGGATATTCTGACACAGGTTGCAATCAAACTGTCAGGACTTCCGGAGGAGAGAGTTATCGGCTCAGGAACAGTTCTTGACAGTGCAAGACTTAGAAGCAAGCTTGGACAGCATTTATCAGTGGATAGCCGAAGCGTGCATGCATTTATAGTAGGAGAGCATGGAGACAGTGAAGTTGTGGCATGGTCATCTGCTAATGTATCCGGTGTTCCGCTTAGTGACATGTGTGAGATGAGAGGACATTATAACCATAAGGAAAACACGAAGGAAATCGCAGATGCTGTCAAAAACAGTGCCTATGAGATTATTAATAAGAAGCATGCGACATATTATGGAATTGCAATGTCAGTAAAACGTATCTGTGAAGTAATTATGCGTGACGAAAAATCAATACTTCCTGTATCGCACATGATACATGGAGTATATGAGATTGATGATGTTGTATTAAGTATGCCTGTCATTGTTGGTGCAGACGGAATTGAATCTGATATACCGATTAATCTTAGCGGAGAAGAAGCATTGAAGCTAAAAGAATCAGCAGACGCATTAAAGAATATAATTGACACATTAGAGCTGTAAATAGAAAGGGTATAGTTATTTAATTCCCATTTTCACCTTGAGGGAAATATTACGAGGAAGATGGGAGAATTGATATCTTCCATCACGTTCTATGATGGGAATTGACTCTTGTGGTATGTTACTTTCAGCTATTCATAATGTAAATGGTGAAGAAAAGCTGAATCTTGTAATGTTAGATGATTCAATTCCAGCAGGTGCAAAACTTATACGCAATTCGTGTTAAATTTTCAAGGTACAAATATATTAATTAACGTGTCTTTTGCCCTTTAATCAGGATAGATAAAAAATTTCATCAAGAGCCTGTATTTATGACCTTTATCTTTTGAATATATGTAAGGACATTCTTTGAGCCGGCATAAAAATATTTTTTACAACAATTATTTTCAGTGTGACAGGCGCTGCTGATTTTTTTACAAGAACAATCGTGACAGTGACATTGAAAGCTGTATAATAACATTAACAGAACCCACCACGCCTCTGATTTTTCATGCGCAACCCGGTGGGACTTTCTTATTTATGGGGTGTTTTATGTGACAAGAGATGAAAATGAATATTCACAAAAATAAGATGCTATGGTATAATACAAGGTACTGTATTAGGGCTTCTTATGAGAGGCGCTGAAATATGGGAAAAGATTTAAAAGGTTACAAGAATGAAATCAGTATCGTTTTATACTACAAACCGGATTGCGAACAGGCGAATTGGTAGGATTGAAATCTAAGGATTTATAGGAGGAATATAGAAAGATGAAACTTGGTATCGTTGTAAATTAGCCTTTTTTCATAAATCTATATACCTCAATAAAAGTCCGTAAAACCGCATGGTTACAAGGTTTTTTGAAATTGTAAATTCATAAAACTTCATACAAAATCATATACTTTCATGCCATTTGGGTGTAGAAATGGGTGTAAAAAGATAGTCGAAAACCAGAGTCCAACGCATTTTATGTATTGATAAATGGGCATACAGATTTCTACGGATAGAACCATATAGCATGATAGAACAGAAGTTAAAATATTATAATGTACCGCACAGGCGGCGTTACCTTATCCCAACAGGGAAACAAGGAACGCCGCTATTTTTTTACCCTCATGTTACGCAGTAGGGGCAAAAAGAGCTTTGCTACATAAGGCTTTGCGGGTGCGGTTTTCACACAGTAAGGGATTGATACCTAAACCCTCAAAATTGCTGTTCTACTGCGTAACAAATATGAAGCAAAGGAGTTGATGAAGCTATGGCAGTTTTCCGCGTGGAGAGAAACACAGGATATACGGTTATGAGTAACCACCATTTACGCAATAAGGAGCTTTCCCTAAAAGCAAAAGGGCTGTTATCACAAATGCTGTCCTTGCCGGAGGATTGGGACTATACCCTTGCAGGACTGTCCTATATCAACCGGGAAAGTATCGACGCTATCCGCACCGCTGTATGGGAGCTTGAAAAAGCCGGATATATCACAAGACGGCAGGGACGCGACGAGAAAGGTAAAATGACCGCTATCGAGTACACCATTTACGAACAGCCACAGCCCCCGGCATTGGATTGTCCGGTATTGGAAAATCCAACAGCGGATAACCCGATATTGGAAAATCCGACAGCGGATAACCCGACGTTGGAAAATCCAATGCAATTAAATAAAGATATACAAAAGACTGACTTATCAAAAAAAGAAAAATCAAATACGGATTTATCAAATAACCATTCCATTCCTATCCTTTCCCCTAACCCCTCTCCTTTGAGGGAAGAAACGGCAGAGCCGGAACGGAAAGGAACGGAAGCGGCAGACGCATACAGCGTGTATGAGGAAATCATCAAGGACAATATCGAGTATGAGCATTTTATCAAGCATACCAACATTGACAGGGAACGATTGGACGAGATTGTGTCCCTTATCCTTGAAACGGTCTGCACCAAACGAAAGACAATTCGTATCGCCGGGGACGATTATCCGGCAGAGCTTGTCAAAGCAAAGTTTATGAAGCTCAACAGCAGCCACATTGAATTTGTCTTTGACTGCATGAAAGAGAACACCACGAAAATCCGCAACATCAAGCAATATCTGAAAGCGGTACTTTTCAACGCACCCAATACCATAGACAGCTATTACACCGCCCTTGTCAACCACGATATGTACGGCGGCTATTAAAAAACAGGAGGATTTTAGTATGGCACAGAAAACAGGAGCTTTGATTTTTGATGAAACGGCAGACCGTTACGACATTCGCTTTGACCTTAACGACTACTACGGAGGATTGCATTGTGGGGATTGCTTTGAAGTGTTTGTACGCGGCAAATGGAAGCCGACCCGCATGGAGTACGGGAACAACTGGTATCTTGTTGGTGTGAGGGCTTCGGATTTGAACGGGCTGCGGGTGCGTATCTAAAGGCGGCATGAAAAATGTACGCCTTATTTTTATGCCCCGAAGCGGCACACCACCCTAACCAAACTATGAAAGGAGGGATTTCATGCAAGATGAAGTCAATGAAAAAGTCGTGTCTTTAGCAATCAAAACATCTAAGCTGACCGCCGAAGTGCTGCAAAAGGCTATGAAAGCCCTGCTTGCCAAAGGCAAAGGGCAGCTAACCAAAGCCCCGCATGGAAAAATCACTATGCGGCAGCTTATGAAGCCGGGAGAAAAGGTTTCCAACATTGAGATTACCGACCAAAATATCAAAGCCTTTGACCCTATCGCAAGGAAAAACGGGCTTGATTACAACGTCAAGAAGATTGAGAACGGCAAGCCGCCGACCTATCTTGTGTCTTTTAAGGGCAAGGATATTGACGTTATGACCGAAGCATTTCGGGAATTTACCGCAAAGAAATTAGGCAGGGATAAAAAGCCCTCTATCCGCAAGCTGCTTTCTACTATGAAAGATAAGGCGGCAGCTCTGAACGAACAGAGGGACAAAGTGAAGAAAAAGGACAGGGAGGTATCGCTATGAAGCCAGAACTTAAAAAGCTGCTTATCCTAAACGCCCCCTATCTGCTCTTTGTCTATCTCTTTGACAAAATCGGACAGGCGGTGCGGCTCTCTCCGGGAGCTGACCTTTCCGGCAAGGTGCTTTCCCTTGCAGACGGCTTTTCCGCTGCCTTTGCAAACCCGCTTCCGAGCCTTGCCCCTATGGATTTGCTTATCGGTATTGCGGGGGCTGTCCTTATCCGGCTTATGGTGTACTTCAAAGGCAAGAACGCAAAGAAATATCGAAAAGGTATCGAATACGGTTCAGCCCGTTGGGGCAACGCCGAAGATATAAAGCCCTACACCGACCCGGTATTTCAAAATAACGTGCTGCTGACACAGACGGAACGGCTTACCATGAACAGCCGCCCGAAGCAGCCGAAGTATGCAAGGAATAAAAATATCCTTGTTATCGGGGGAAGCGGCAGCGGCAAGACGAGATTTTTTGTGAAGCCCAACTTAATGCAAATGCACTCAAGCTACGTTGTAACTGACCCGAAAGGAACGGTTTTAGTCGAGTGCGGGAAGCTCTTACAGCGCGGCGGGTATCGGATAAAGGTGCTGAACACGATAAATTTTAAGAAATCCATGCGTTACAATCCCTTTGCCTATCTCCGCAGCGAAAAAGACATTTTGAAACTGGTAAATACCTTGATTGCCAACACCAAAGGGGACGGGGAAAAAGCCGGGGAGGATTTTTGGGTAAGTGCGACACGTTCGCAGGCGGTAAAAAGTCTGCGCACAGTGTGGGTTTATTAAATAATAACCAGTCTGTGAACTGGTAATCCGATAGGTGGAATGATGGGGTAACGCCCTGAAACGTCTATCCTTGACGGACTTGCGTCAGCTGTAATGGTTGGGGTGAGAAGCTCCGTGACAACGACCGAGAGTAGTCGTAGGAATCTGCCAAAAGATTCTCGAAAACGCCCCAGAGGTGGGGTGCGCTACCTATAGGTCTAGGATCTATAAAATATCTATGATTAGAATGTTTACTTTGGCGAGTAAACTGACGAAAACTGCGAATGTACGGTTCTAAAAGAAGACCATATAGAAATGTATGGGTGCGTTAAAGCGCAGTCAGTGTGGTTCAGTAGAAATTTGCCCTACGAACGACCATGTTGTGTTACAGGCACATCCAAGCTGACAGGACTATAGCAGAGATCTAAGGATATATGTACAGATAGGATTATCAGAACGTGGAAAGGCACCAGATTCCATTAGGGGATAGCCTGACGAAGAAAATAAGCAGGTGAACTGGTGCTGAAAAGCCGTGATCGAACTTATGATGAGTTCTGCGAAAAAGAGGAACTCGGAGGAATGGTCACAAGTCGGTTGAAATAAACAGGCATTATTCAGTCTAATGATAAGGATTACGAGTAAGACCAAAAGGGTCACTTTCGAGAGGAGGTGATGCCTTATGCCAAAGAAAAGTAAAACATTATGTGTAGATGACCTGCGTCATGCGGAGTACTACGGAATGCAAGGTACTTTTGATGAACTATATCAAAAAAGTCAGAACGGTGAAGTATTTGAGAATCTTATGGATTTGATACTGAGCAGGGATAACATTTTACTTGCGTACCGAAACATCAAAGCGAACAAAGGCAGCTACACGGCAGGAACAGACAAAAAGAACATCACAGATATTGGGAGTCAAACTCCTGATGATGTGGTAAAAAGAGTGAGATTTATTGTTACGGGAAGCGAACACGGCTACAGACCAAAGCCTGTAAGACGGAAAGATATCCCGAAACCAAACGGAAAAACACGTCCGCTGGGAATCCCATGCATATGGGATAGGTTGATACAGCAATGTATCAAGCAGATCATGGAACCAATCTGCGAAGCAAAGTTCTGCAATAATAGTTATGGATTTCGTCCGAATAGATCCGTTGAACATGCCATTAACAGAACCTACACCATGCTTCAAATGATGAACCTTCATTATGTTATTGAGTTTGATATTAAAGGATTTTTCGATAACGTAAATCATAGCAAGTTAATCAGACAGATATGGTCGCTGGGTATCCATGATAAAACGCTGATTTTTATTATCAAGCGAATACTAACAGCTCCAATTAAAATGCCCGATAATACAACGGTACTGCCCAACAAGGGTACACCACAGGGAGGAATTATCTCACCACTACTGGCAAACATCGTTCTAAACGAATTGGATTGGTGGATAGCTAGTCAATGGGAGGAAAATCCGATTGCTATAAGCAGAGGGCGAGAAAGAATAATCGGAAAAACTAAAGTTTTTGATAAAAGCCATGGTTATAGGATTATGAAAAACACAGAAATGAAAGAAATGCATATCATTCGGTATGCGGATGATTTTAGGATTTTCTGTAGAACGAAAGAGGACGCAGTCAGGACAAAAGAAGCGGTTACGGCGTGGATTGAAGAGAGGTTGAAATTAGGGGTGTCCCCTGAGAAAACAAGGATTGTGAACACCAGAAAACGGTGGTCAGAGTTTCTTGGATTCAAAATAAGGGTAAGGTTGAAGCATCATAAATATGTGGTGCAGTCGGCAATCTGTGACAAAAAGGTTGAAATTGAAAGAGCAAAGCTAGTGGAACAAGCGAAAACATCGCAAAACCCCGAGAGAAAAAAAGTTGTTTATCAGAAATTCAGCTATATAACTCTATGGTGTTAGGCATACAGAATTACTATCAGCTTGCCACCTGTATCAGTATTGATTGCAGAGAATTCCATAGGCGAGTAATGACAGTTTTGACGAACAGGTTAAATACAGAAACAGGAAGTATGCTAAAACGTGAGGGTGGAACTATCACCCAAGCAGAAAAGGAAAGATTCGGACAGTCAAAAATGATTCGATATGTTTCAGGAATTGACCGATGATCTATCCGATTGCATTCATCAAAAATAAAATACCGATGGCGAAGCGATCAATCGTTTGTAGTTATACAAAAGAAGGTCGTGCTCCTATTCATACAGAACTTAACCTTAATCAGTATGTTCTGAAAGGACTGAGAGAAAAAATATCCGTTGGTCATAGCACAGAATACCATGACAGTAAAATATCTTTATTTTCTGCTCAAAAGGGAAAATGTGCAATCAGTGGAGAAGAATTCGCAGATGCGGAACATGTAGCTGTATGGCTCAAAGTACCAAGAGCACTTGGTGGATTTGAAAGATATAAAAACATGGTTCTGATTCACAAAAAATATCTGATTCTGTTACAAGAACTGCCCCAATCAGTAATAAAAGACCTGATAAAAACACTCAATATCACAAAAAAGATGCTCGTGAAAATCAATAGTCTGCGAGAGCAGGCGAACCTGTCAGCAATAATATAAAACTTAAATTTGGTGACTGATTAAATGTCTCGTGAAGACAATCGATGGAGCGCCGGATGCGGTGAAAGTCGCATGTCCGGTGTGAAGTGGGGGAAAAGGTGGAGATAATATCAAAACCTTACCTATCACTATAATCGGAACGGCTCTTTTACTGCGCCCTTATCGGCTACATTTGGTACGAAGCCCCGGAGGAAGAAAAGAACTTCACGACGCTGCTTGAAATGATAAATGCCAGTGAAGCCCGCGAGGACGACCCGGAATTTCAGTCCCCCGTTGACCTCATGTTTGAACGGTTGGAGGAAAAAGACCCGGAACACTTTGCCGTCCGGCAATATAAGAAATTCCTGTTATCTGCGGGAAAGACACGAAGCTCTATTCTCATTTCCTGCGGTGCGCGGCTTGCCCCTTTTGACATTAAGGAGCTGCGCGACCTTATGGAAACCGACGAAATGGAGCTTGACACCATAGGCGACCGCAAGACCGCCCTGTTTGTTATCATCAGCGACACCGACGATACTTTTAACTTTGTCGTGAGTATTCTTTACACGCAGCTTTTCAATCTCCTTTGCGACAAGGCAGATGATGAATACGGCGGCAGGCTGCCCGTCCATGTGCGCTGTCTGTTAGACGAATTTGCAAATATCGGGCAGATACCGAAGTTTGAAAAGCTCATAGCCACCATACGAAGCCGGGAAATCTCCGCGTCGATTATCTTACAGTCGCAAAGCCAGTTAAAGGCAATCTATAAGGACAACGCCGATACCATAGTCGGCAACTGCGACACCACCCTTTTCTTGGGCGGCAAGGAGAAAACCACCCTCAAAGAAATGTCGGAAATCTTGGGGAAAGAAACCATTGACAGCTTCAACACTTCCGAGAACCGGGGGCGCGAGGTATCGCATGGGCTGAACTATCAGAAGTTAGGCAAGCAGCTTATGACGGAAGATGAAATAGCAGTCATGGACGGCGGGAAATGTATTTTACAGCTTAGAGGGGTGCGCCCGTTCTTCTCTGATAAGTACGACATTACAAAGCACCCAAACTATAAATATCTTTCCGACTATGACAAGAAAAATACTTTTGATATGGAAAAGCATTTAAGGCGCAGACCCGCCCTTGTGAAGCCGGACGAAGTATTTGACTACTACAAAATCAGCGAAAGCGATTTGCAGGAGGACACCGACCATGAATAGACGTATCAGAAAGAAAAAGGACAAGAAAATCACAGAAGCCATAAACGGGCTTGTTTCGATTGCTGAACGACGGGAACAGCAGCGGCAGGCTGCTATCCGGCAATTTGTGAAACGGTGTGAAGCCCTGTATGAGCAGCAGCGAAAAGAAAGGAGGAATTGACGCAGTAACAAAGAAAAAGACAACTTGCATGATACGCGCCCCTACAAAAATTCCTATCGCCCACACTGACAACTGAATACCGCCGCGCGGCAGACACTTACGCAGCGCGGGGACTTATGACCGCGGCAGTTTGAAAACTGACCGCCGTTTTTTATACCCTTTTACGGGGCAAGCCGCATTTGCGGCAGAAAGGAGTTTTATGGAATTTTTCAACAGCGCAATCGGCGTATTACAGACTTTGGTTATCGCTCTTGGAGCAGGACTTGGTATTTGGGGCGTTATCAATCTCTTAGAGGGATATGGAAACGACAATCCGGGCGCAAAATCACAGGGCATTAAGCAGCTCATGGCAGGCGGCGGTGTTGCCCTTATCGGCACTATCCTTGTACCTCTGCTTTCCGGCTTGTTCGGTTAAGCGCGGGTAGCTGCCTATGCAGAGCATACTTGACGCGATTAACGAATGGATAAAGGAAATCCTTATCGGAGCGATAAACGGTAATCTGTCAACTATGTTCGGGGACGTAAACGAAAAAGTCGGGACTATCGCAAACGAGGTAGGACAGACCCCGCAAGGGTGGAACGCCAACATTTTCAGCATGATACAGACCCTTTCTGAAAATGTAATCGTCCCGATTGCGGGGCTTGTCATTACCTATGTCCTATGCTACGAGCTAATCAGCATGGTAACGGAAAAGAACAATATGCACGACATAGAAACATTCATGTTCTTTAAGTGGATATTCAAAGCCTTTGTCGCGGTGTTTATCGTAACCAACACGTTCAACATCACAATGGCGGTCTTTGATATGGCGCAGCATATCGTTTCCGGCGCAGCAGGGGTTATCGGCGGCGATACGAATATCGACGTTGCCGAAGCCCTTGCCGCCATGCAGGAGGGGCTTGAAGATATGGAAATCCCCGAACTGCTCTTACTTGTGCTTGAAACAAGCCTTGTGAGCCTTTGCATGAAAATCATGTCCGTACTGATAACCGTTATCCTATACGGCAGAATGATAGAGATTTACCTTTACTGTTCGGTATCGCCTATTCCATTTGCGACCATGACCAACAGAGAATGGGGACAGATTGGAAACAACTACCTAAAAGGGCTGTTCGCTCTTGGTTTTCAAGGCTTCCTCATTATGATATGTGTCGGTATTTACGCCGTACTGGTAAACGATATGATAATCGCAGACAATCTGCACAGCGCGGTATTTTCCCTTGCCGCCTATACGGTTATCCTCTGTTTTTCCCTGTTCAAATCCGGCACACTGGCAAAATCCATATTCAACGCCCACTAAGGGCAGAAAGGAGGTTTTTTCTTGGCGTATGTACCTGTACCCAAAGACCTATCCAAAGTCAAAACAAAAGTCGCTTTCAATCTGACAAAGCGGCAAATCGTTTGTTTTGCGGCGGCTCTCTTAATCGGACTGCCGCTGTTTTTTTTGCTCAAAGGCAGCGCAGGGACAAATCTTGCGGCTATGGCGATGATTGTCGTCATGCTCCCCTGCTTCCTGCTTGCCATGTATGAAAAGCATGGACAGCCCCTTGAAGTGGTGGTTAAGAACATCATTCAGACAAAGTTTACCCGCCCAAAGGAGCGACCTTACAGAACCGAAAACCTATACGCTGTCTTGGAAAAGCAGCAAAACTTAGAAAAGGAGGTATCAGCGATTGTCAAAAGGACAAACAAAAAAGACGCGGGAAGCCGCAGGAAACAGGCGTAAGCTGACCCGCGCCGAAAAGAAACAGATTGCCGAAGCTATCCGAAAGGCTAAAGGCGACGGCAAAGCCCGCACCGCACAGCAGACCATGCCCTACCTTGCCATGTACCCGGACGGTATCTGCAAGGTTACGGAAAAGAGATATTCAAAGTGCGTCGTGTTCGAGGACATCAATTATCAGCTTGCACAGGCTGACGATAAGACCGCCATTTTTGAAAACTGGTGCGATTTCCTCAACTACTTTGACGCGAGCGTGAGCGTGCAGCTTTCTTTCATCAATCAAGGAACGCAGCGGGAACAGGCAGAAAAAGCAATCTCTATCCCCGCACAGGAGGACGCTTTTAACTCTATCCGCACCGAGTATTCGGATATGCTGAAAAATCAGCTTAGTAAAGGCAACAACGGGCTTGTGAAGCACAAATACATTACCTTTACTGTTGAAGCCGATAACAAGGCGGCTGCAAAGTCAAGGCTTTCCCGTATCGAAACCGACGTGCTTAACAATTTCAAGGTGCTTGGCGTAACCGCCCGCCCCTTATCCGGCTATGAACGCTTAAAGGTGCTGCATGGGGTATTCCACCCGGAGGGCGAGCCGTTCTCCTTTTCCTTTGACTGGCTTACCCCGTCGGGGCTGTCTACAAAGGATTTTATCGCCCCGTCCTCTTTCCGTTTTGGCGAGGGCAGATATTTCCGCATGGGGCGTAAAATCGGCGCGGCGAGCTTCCTTGAAATCCTTGCGCCGGAACTCAACGACCGTATGCTTGCTGACATACTGGACTTGGAAACAGGTGTAATCGTCAACTTACATATCCGCAGTATCGACCAGTCGGAAGCAATCAAGACCATTAAGCGCAAAATCACAGACCTTGACAAGATGAAGATTGAGGAACAGAAAAAAGCGGTTAGAAGCGGCTATGACATGGATATAATCCCGTCCGACCTTGCCACCTTTGGCAGCGAAGCAAAGAACTTGTTGCAGGACTTACAGAGCCGCAACGAGCGAATGTTTCTCCTTACATTCCTTGTGGTAAACATGGCAGACACGAAGCGGAAACTGGAAAATGATATTTTCGCTGCGGCGGGTATCGCACAGAAATACAACTGCCGCCTGACACGCCTTGACTATCAGCAGGAAGCGGGGCTTTTATCCAGTGTGCCGATTGGGAAAAACCTTATCCCGATACAGCGGGGGCTTACCACATCAAGCACCGCTATTTTCATTCCCTTTATCACGCAGGAGCTTTTTCAGACGGGGCAAGCCCTGTACTATGGCTTGAACGCCCTTTCTAACAATATGATACTCTGCGACAGAAAGCAGCTCAAAAACCCAAACGGGCTTATCTTGGGAACGCCGGGAAGCGGTAAGAGTTTCGCCGCCAAAAGGGAAATGACAAATGCTTTCCTCATTACTGACGACGACATTATCATCTGCGACCCGGAAGCCGAGTATTTTTCCCTTGTGCAGCGTCTGAACGGGCAAGTGATACGGCTTTCCCCTACGGGCAGGGGCATTGACGGCAAGCCCCAGTATGTAAACCCTATGGATATAAACCTTAACTATTCCGAGGACGACAACCCGTTAGCCTTGAAATCTGATTTTATCCTTTCCCTCTGCGAGCTTGTCATTGGCGGCAAGGAGGGTTTGCAGCCTGTCGATAAGACCGTCATTGACAGGGCTGTAAGAAATGTGTACCGTCCGTTCCTTGCAGACCCCGACCCGGCAAAAATGCCTATCTTGGGCGACCTTTACGACGAGCTGTTAAGACAGCCGGAGCCGGAAGCTGCGCGTATCGCGGCGGCATTGGAGCTGTATGTTTCCGGCAGCCTTAACGTATTCAACCACAGAACCAACGTGGAACTTTCTAACCGCCTTGTCTGCTTTGATATAAAGCAGCTTGGGAAGCAGCTTAAAAAGTTAGGTATGCTCATTGTGCAAGACCAGACATGGAACAGGGTAACGATAAACCGCGCAGAAAAGAAATCCACCCGCTACTATATGGACGAGTTTCACTTGCTCTTAAAAGAGGAACAGACCGCCGCTTACAGCGTGGAGATTTGGAAGCGTTTCCGTAAATGGGGCGGTATCCCCACAGCCATTACGCAGAACGTCAAAGACCTTTTGGCAAGCCGCGAGGTGGAAAATATCTTTGGTGCGACACGTTGACGCACAAACATCGCTCTATGAGGGTAAAACTTCATAGACTTATGGCCATGCGATGCTAAAATCGTCGGGCTTACTTCCATACGAGGTAAGCAACAACTGATAATTCGAAAGGTAGAATGATGGGGTAACGCCCTGAAATGCCTTCTCTGATACTTCGACCGGCTCTGACTGTAATGGTTGGGGTCTGGAGCTCGATAAAGTCGGCGGAAGTCTGCCGAAACAGTGTAGAAATACAGCTGTCGAAAGTGCGGTAGAGGTACCGTATGCAGATGACACGTCGGGAGTCTATAAAATATCTATGGTGAGAATGTCCACGACGGACTGACGAAAACCGCGAATGTACGGGTCTAGATGTTTACCATATAGAAATGTATGGACACTTAATTGTGGGTCAGTGCGGTGGAGTAAGAATCGAAAATATGAAACTCCGTATTGTGTTATAGGCACAATCAAGCTGACAGGACTATAGCGGACACCTAAGGATATATGCACAGATAGAATTATCGGAACGTGGAAAGGTACAGAGTTGCTCATAAGCAATCTGCGGACGAATCATATAAGCCGCTTAATCTGTGCTGAAAAGCGAAGCTCGAACCTATGACAGCCCTACGAAAAAGGCGGGCTCGAGGAATGGGCTTTAGTCGGTTAGAAACAATTATTGTCATTCAATCTTATAAGGATTACGAGTATGACAAAAAGGGACACTTTCCCAAGAAAGGAGAGTGATGCCTTATGACCATGAAAAAGAAAAAGCAACTGCTATGTGAAGATAATCTGCGTCACAACGAGTATTACGGAATGCAGAATACGATTGATAATCTATACCAGGCAAGTTTGAACGGAGAAGTTTTCACAGATTTAATGTCTGTCATCCTTCAAAGGGAAAACATTCTTCTAGCGTACAGAAATATCAAGAAAAATACAGGAAGTAAAACAAATGGCACAGACAATCTCACAATCGAGGACATCGGAAGATGCTCCCCCGATGAAGTTGTTGAAAAAGTTAGATTTATTATTAATGGAAGTGAACATGGGTATCGCCCAAAACCTGTAAGGCGTAAGGAGATACCAAAACCATACGACCCAAGTAAGACAAGACCCCTAGGGATCCCATGTATTTGGGACAGGCTTGTTCAACAATGTATCAAACAGGTAATGGAACCCGTTTGTGAAGCTAAGTTCAGCAAGAACAGCTATGGATTCAGACCGAACCATTCGGTAGAGAATGCCATAGCAAGAAGTTATCAGCTGCTTCAACATGCCAATCTTCACTATGTCATTGAATTCGATATAAAAGGATTCTTTGATAATGTGAATCACGCCAAGCTGATACGACAGATATGGGCTATGGGTATTCATGACAAGAAGTTGATTTTTGTCATAAGACGAATTCTCAAAGCACCTATCAAACTGGAGGACGGGACTTTTATCACGCCCGACAAAGGAACCCACAGGAGGTATCATATCGCCACTCCTGGCTAATATCGTGCTTAACGAATTAGACCACTGGGTGGAAAGTCAATGGCAATGGTGTCCGATTTGCAAACGGAATACCAGACCCGACAATGGCTATCGACAGGCTAAGAAATCTAACCTGAAGGAAATGTTCATTGTCCGCTATGCAGATGATTTTCGAATCTTTTGCAGGACTAAGGACTCTGCTGAACGCACCAAATGTGCAGTCACTCTGTGGCTGAAAGAAAGGCTCAAACTGGAAATTTCTGAAAAGAAAACGAGGATTGTAAATGTAAGAAATCATTATTCTGATTTTCTCGGATTCAAAATGAAAGTGCACAGGAAGGGCAACAAACTCGTGGTTATATCTCATATCGCAGATAAAAATCTGGAGCACAAAAGGGAGAAGCTAAAAGAACAGGCAAAGAGAATTGCTCACCCTCGCAAAATATATGGCGAACAGGGTGAAATCAGACTCTATAACAGTATGGTCACTGGCATGCAGAATTACTACTGTATTGCCACACATGTTAATCATGATTGTGCTTCCCTTAACCGCACAGTCATGACCTTGCTGACAAACAGGCTTAGCACTCGCACAGGCAACCGCCTTGTGAAAACAGGGCGAGAGCTTACGGAGTTTGAAAAAGCCCGTTTTGGTAAATCCAAAATGATGCGATATGTCGCTGGTACGAATGAGCCCGTGTATCCAATAGGATACACACAGCACAAAAATCCGCTTTTCCGTAAGAAGAGCTGGAATTATTACACTCCCGAAGGACGTGAAGGTATTCACAACTGTCTGAGAATCAACATCCCTATGATGTTGGCTCTCATGCGTCAACCAGTCTATTCCAATAGTGCGGAATACGCAGACAATCGAATATCTCTCTTTTCAGCCCAATGGGGAAAATGTGCTATAACCGGTGTTGAATTCTCCTCTGTTGGGGAAATTCATTGCCATCATAAGTTACCTCGACATTTAGGCGGTACGGATGCCTATGAGAATCTTATTCTCATAAAGAATTCCGTCCATAAACTCATTCATGCTTCAAAAGCGGAAACTATTTACAAATATATGGATTTACTACAGCTAGATAACAAACAGCTTATAAAGGTTAACCACCTTCGTGAGTTGGCTTCCATGCAACCTATTTAATCTTATTTCAACTACTACAGTTTTTATTCTATTCAAAGGTTGATTGTTTAGACAATGAAAAATACTAACCGATGGAACGCCGTGTGCGGTGAAAGTCGCATGCACGGTGTGGAGTGGGGGAAAAGCCCGAGATGATATCAGAGGCTTACCTATCACTATAGAACAGTGATTTTGTCCTCATGCTCAATCAAGCGCAGGGCGACCGTACTATCCTTGCAAAGCAGCTTAATATTTCCCCGCAGCAGATGAAGTATGTTACCCACACCGAAGCGGGCGAGGGGCTTATCTTCTATGGAAATGTGGTGCTGCCTTTTGTAGACCGCTTCCCGAAAGATACCGAGCTTTACCGGGTAATGACAACGAAGCCGGAGGAAGTTTCCGAAAGCGGAAAGTGAGGTGCAGACCATGAAGCAATATAAATCCCGCGATAAAATCACACAGAAAATGACCCGCGACGGGCTTATCGAGGTAAACGAAACCAAACAGACCGCCGAGCGTATCAGTAAACGGGAACAGGACGCAGATTTTCAAAAGTCCCCGGAGCAGCAAACCACACAGGACGGGACGCAGTTTCAAGGTGTACCGTCCCAAACTGCCCCGTTACCCCACGCGCCGGGGGCTGCCCCCGCAAGGGACACCGCCACAGCAGAGCGCGTTATGGAGCATATCGAAGCAGCGCAGACCCGCAAAGCCAGTAAAAAAGCGGTACGCAAGGCACAGGAGGAAGCCACCGCACAAACAACATCTTCCCGCTTGCAGTTTACCGAGGAAGAACTTGCCGCTCCGGAACTGGAACGCTATATTGAGAAATCAAACAAAGCCGCTGACCGACTGGACGCGGCAAAGGCAGCTATCCCAAAGCAAAAGAAACTGGTTAAGGAACGCACCTTTGAGGAAGTCACAGGAAAAGCAAAGACCCGCTTACGCTTTGAAGAACAGGAAAAACCGATACCCGGCGGCAAAAAGGGAAACCCGCTGTCCCGCCCCGCACAGGAAGCGGGGATTTTCGTCCATAACAAGATACATTCGGTTGAAAAGGACAATTCCGGCGTTGAGGGGGCGCATAAATCAGAGGAACTTGCCGAGCGCGGCGCGAAATACGGAGCGCGGAAGTTAAAACAGGGCTACCGCAGCCATAAGCTGAAACCCTACCGGGAAGCAGCAAATGCAGAAAAGGCAGCATTTAAGGCAAACGTCAACTTCCAGTATCACAAGACCCTGCGCGACAATCCGCAGCTTACCTCTAACCCTCTTTCCCGTTTCATGCAGAAACAGCAGATAAAACGCCAGTATGCAAAGGCGGCAAAGAAAGGAGGGGCAAAAGCCGCAGCAGAAGCCACAAGAAAGACGGCAAAGAAAACCGCCGAGGAAACGAGGAAAGCCGCCGCATTTGCGGCAAGACACCCGGCGGGCATTTTGATTGCAGTTGCCGCGCTGCTTCTCTTTATTATGATTTCCGCAGGGCTGTCCTCTTGTGGGGCTATGTTTTCGGGCTTGACAAACGGGGTGCTTGGCACGTCCTACACGTCCGAGGACAGCGACCTTGTGGCAACGGAACAGAACTACGCCGCTATGGAAAATGCCCTGCAAAGTGAGATTGACAATATCGAAAACACCCACCCCGGCTATGATGAATACCGCTATGACCTTGACAGTATCGGACATAACCCCCACGAACTTGCGTCTTACTTGACCGCCCTCTTGCAGAGCTACACCCCGCAGAGCGCACAGGCAGAGCTTGAACGTATCTTTTCCATGCAGTACACCTTGACGCTGACCGAGGAAGTGGAAATACGCTACCGCACCGAAACAAGTACCGACCCGGAAACCGGGGAAACCACCACCGAGGAAGTCCCTTATGAGTATTACATCTTGAATGTGAAACTGACATATAAGCCGATTTCCGAGCTTGCGGAGGAACTTCTTACGCCACAGCAGCTTGAAATGTTCCATGTGTACTTGGAAACAAGCGGCAACAAACCGCTGATTTTTGGCGGCGGTTCTCCCGACGGAAGCCCGTCCGAGGATTTAAGCGGCGTGGAGTTTGTAAACGGTACGCGCCCCGGAAATCAAGAGCTTATGGAACTTGCAAAGCAGCAAGTCGGAAATGTGGGCGGCTACCCTTACTGGTCTTGGTACGGCTTTAACAGCCGCGTGGAATGGTGCGCCTGTTTTGTATCATGGTGCTACAATCAAGCCGGAAAAAGCGAACCCCGATTTGCGGGCTGCGAATGGCAGGGTGTCCCTTGGTTTCAGTCAAGGGGACAATGGGGCGCACGCGGCTATGAGAATATCGCACCGGGCGACGCAATCTTTTTCGATTGGGATTTAGACGGCGTTGCCGACCATGTGGGGCTTGTGCTTGGCAGGGACGGCAGCCGCGTCTATACCGTTGAGGGCAATTCCGGCGACGCCTGCAAGATAAAGAGCTATGACCTTAACTATCAATGTATCAAAGGCTACGGGCTGATGAACTGGTAAAGCAGTCCAAAAAAGAAAGGAGAAATGACCTATGGCAAACAATAAAATCGACCGTATCAATAAGGAAATCGCAAAGACCCGCGAGAAAATCACAGAGTATCAGAACAAGTTAAAAGGACTGGAAGTGCAGAAAACCGAAGCGGAAAACCTTGAAATCGTACAGCTTGTACGAGCTATGCGACTGACCCCGCAGAAACTTAACGCTATGCTGTCCGGCGGCGGTATTCCCGGCATGAACGCCGCACACGTTACCGAAGCAGCAGACTACGAAGAACAGGAGGAAAATGCAGATGAAGAATAAACTGAAAAAGACCATGACTGCCCTTTGTGCCGCCCTTATCCTTATGGGCGGTTTTTCTGTCCCTGCCTATGCACAGGGCGCAGCCACAGAGCCGCCCGCAGAGGACGCAACTAATGACAGCGGCGTGATTGTGGAGGAAAAAGAGGAAACGCCGCCCCTTACCCCAAAGGGAAACGCAACACTGGTTGACGATTACGGCGGCAATAAGCAGCTTATCACTGTTACCACCAAAAGCGGCAACTATTTCTATATCCTCATTGATCGCGCCGCCGAGGGCGAACAGACCGTACATTTCCTAAATCAAGTGGACGAAGCCGACCTTATGGCACTGACCGAAAACGGCGAAGCTGCCAAAAAGCCGGAAATCTGTAACTGTACGGAAAAATGCGAAGCCGGAAAGGTAAACACGTCCTGCCCGGTATGTGTTACCAGTATGACAGGCTGCACAGGTAAAGAACCTACCCCAACACCAACTGAGCAGCCGGAAGAACCGAAAGAAAAAGGCGGCAATCCCGGTGTGGTGCTTGCCTTAGTCCTCTTTGCCCTGCTTGGTGGCGGCGCAGCGTTCTGCTACTTTAAGTTTATGAAGCCGAAGCAGAATGTAAAGGGCGATACCGACCTTGAAGATTTTGAATTTGAGGATTACGACGAGGACGAGCCGGAAGCAGATACCGGGGAAACTCCCGAAGATGAAGAAACGGGGGAAGAAACCCTATGACCCTGTTTACCGACAATCCCTTTGAAAAGATGATGATACAGAAACCGAACGGGCGGCGTGATAATGCGCCGCCCGTTCCTTATCCCCCGGCTTGCGCTTCCTGCCCTTATAAGGGACAGTCCCCTTGTGTGGGGTACTGTCTGAAACAGGTACAGAAGAAAAAAGAAACCGAGCCGGAACGCTGAAAAGAAATGTGGAGAAACTTCTTTTTGTGTGGTAAAATAATTATCATATAGCAAAGGAGCTGATGAATTGGGAAATAAATTAACAGACGCTTTAATAGCAACTGGAAAAGGGGCTGTATCATTATTCCCCGGAGGTGGTTTTTTAGCCGAGTATATAAGTTTGGCACAAGGGTATGTGGCTGATAAACGAATGAATGAGTGGAAGCAAAGAGTTGAGGAAATATTAGAAAAAATTCCACGCTCAATAGATGAATTGGCACAAGATGAGGCGTTCTATTCTTGTGTTCAAGTTGCAACTATGGGAGCAATGAGAGCATATCAGAAAGAAAAGCAAGAGCTTTTTGCTAATGCACTTTATTCTTCTGCAAACAATATAGATATACCAACGGATAAAAAACTTTTTTACTTGTCATTACTTGGAAGTTATACATTAAGTCATATAATGTTGCTAAAATATTTCGCACAAGATAATTACAATGAAAAGGTTATTAAGCGAAGTGGAACAACAATTCGGACGATTGGTGGAACAGAACACCCGATAAAAGGAATTATTGAGAAACTTCCTTGCTTTGCAGATGATATAATGTTTGTAAAACATATTGCAGGACAGCTTTGTTCAGACAGTTTAATAAGCATTGTAGATTTTGATACACCTGTTTCAACAGAACTTGCAAGAGCAAAAAGAACCACAAAATACGGAGATGAATTTTTAAAATTTATTCAAGACTATCAATAGATAGCTTATTTGTAGAGTAGCCAGAAATGGCTGCTCTTTTCTTTTACCCGAAAGGAGGATTTATCATTGATTTTAGTTATCGCAGAAAAGCCCAGTGTGGCACAGACAATCGCTGCCGTACTTGGGGCAAAGGAAAAGAAAGACGGATTTCTCACAGGAAGCGGCTATCTTGTTTCTTGGTGCGTGGGACATTTGGTAGGGCTTGCGGAAGCTGCCACCTACGGGGAACAATATAAAAAGTGGAGCTATGACAGCTTACCGATTTTGCCGCAGGAATGGAAATACACCGTTGCGGCTGACAAGGAAAAGCAATTCAAGACCTTAAAGGAGCTTATACACCGGGCAGATGTTTACGAAGTCGTCAATGCCTGCGACGCAGGGCGCGAGGGTGAACTCATTTTCCGTTTTGTTTATGAAATGGCGGGCTGCAAGAAACCTATGCGCCGCCTTTGGATTTCCTCTATGGAGGACAGCGCAATCAAAGAGGGCTTTTCCCGTCTGAAGAACGGCGAGGAATACGACGCGCTCTTTGCTTCCGCATTGTGCAGGGCAAAGGCTGACTGGCTTATCGGTATCAACGCCACCCGTCTTTTCTCTGTCCTTTACAACCACACCTTGAACGTGGGACGCGTACAGACCCCGACCTTAAAAATGCTTGTTGACCGGGACGCAGCGATTACCACTTTCAAGAAAGAAAAATACTACCATGTGCGCCTTGCCTTATCCGGAGCGGAAGCTGCAAGTGAAAAACTGTCTAACCGTTCCGAAGCTGACAGGCTGAAAGCTGCTTGCGAAGCGTCGTGGGCAGCCTGCACTTCCCTTGTGAAAGAGAAAAAGACCGCAGCCCCGCCGAAGCTCTTTGACCTTACTTCTTTACAGAGGGAAGCAAACCGCCTGTTCGGTTATACCGCAAAGCAGACCCTTGACCTTGCACAAGCCCTGTATGAAAAGCGTTTGCTTACTTATCCGAGAACCGACAGCGCATTTCTGACCGACGACATGGGCGACACAGCGGCGGGCATTATCAAGCTGCTTTGCGGAAAGTTTTCTTTTATGGCGGGAAAAGACTTCACGCCGGAGCTTGGAAAGGTGCTGAACAGTAAAAAGGTATCAGACCACCATGCCATTATTCCGACTATGGAGCTTGCAAAGACTGACCTTGCCGCGCTGCCGGAAAGCGAAAGGAATATCCTTACCCTTGCCGGGGCGCGTCTGCTCATGGCGACCGTTGCACCGCATACCTTTGAAGCGGTTACAGCAGTTTTTGAATGTGCCGGACAGTCTTTTATCGCAAGGGGAAAAACGGTGCTGTCCGACGGGTGGAAAGAGATTGACCGAAGATACAGGGCAGCCTTAAAGAACAAGCCCGAAACGGACGACGCAGACAGTGACACAGAAAAGACCCTGCCGCCATTTACCGAGGGACAGACCTTTGAAAATCCGACGGCAAAGGTAACGGAGCATGACACAACACCGCCAAAACCTCACAACGAAGCGTCGCTGCTCTCTGCTATGGAGCGCGCCGGAAGTGAGGACACCGACCCGGACGCAGAACGCAAAGGGCTTGGAACTCCCGCCACCCGCGCCGCCGTCATTGAAAAACTGGTAAAGGGCGGCTTTGTGGAGCGAAAAGGCAAGCAGCTACTTCCCACAAAGGACGGTATCAATCTTGTGTGTGTCCTGCCGGACACTTTGACAAGCCCGCAGCTTACCGCAGAATGGGAAAACAATCTGACGCAGATTGCAAAAGGCAAGGCAGACCCCGCCGCATTTATGGAGGGTATCGAGGATATGGCGCGGGAACTGGTAAAGACCTATCCGTTTCTTTCTGATGATAAAGCGCAGATGTTCAAGCCGGAACGGGAAGCGTTGGGAAACTGCCCCCGCTGCGGTTCTCCTGTCTATGAGGGAAAGAAAAGCTACTATTGCAGCAATAAAGAATGTATCTTTACCATGTGGAAAAATGACCGTTTCTTTGAAGAACGAAAAGTAACCTTTACCCCGAAGATTGCCGCTGCACTCTTAAAATCCGGCAAAGTAAATGTGAAAAAGCTCTATTCCCCAAAGACGGGCAAAACCTACGACGGAACTATCGTATTGGCTGATACGGGCGGGAAATATGTCAACTACCGCATTGAACTGCCGAAGAAAAAATAACTGAATAGCAAGCATAGGAAAAGAGTACCCTTTTCCGTAAAATCCCTGCTTTCTCTACCGAGAACGGCGGGGATTTTTGCTTGTTGGGAAGTTTCCCAAACCCTCTGAAACAGCAGAAAGGAGGTTACACATGGCAAGTTTACGGGACACCGTAAAGGACTATCAAGAAGAATTAAAAGACGGTATCGCTTGGGTGGCGTTTTGGAAAACGGGACGTTCTTGGAACGCTGAATATTTCCACCTTGAAATGGGCGACTACCTCTACCCGGAGGACAGAAGCCGCATGGAAGAAATTAAACAGGCTGACCCTGCCGCCGTTGTGGTAAACGGCTATTATTCCGGCTATCTTGGCGAGAATATGAACCTTGACGAGCTGACCGCCGGGGTGCGCCGCCACTACGAAAACGGATATAGCAATATCGGGGAATTTATCGAAGCCCACGACGACAGGCTGCCGCCGGAGCTTATCGAGGAAGCAAGAGCCGCCGCCCACGCTGCGGGGCTGCCGTTCTCTGAAAAAGCCTACCGGGACGGCGAAGAACCCGACCCTTATCTATTTGACGGGAGCATGAGCATAGAGGACTACGCGCTTATGCACCGCATGATTGAAAACGAAAGGAGTGAACGCATGGCAGAAACGATTTTAAGCGGGTATCTTTCTAATCTTGGAAAGTACACCGAGGGCAGACCTGCGGGCGAATGGGTATCATTCCCCACGACTGCCGAGCATTTGAAAGAAGTCTTTGACCGTATCGGGATAGACGGCAAAAACTACGGGGAGTTGCATATCACAGAATACCAGTCCTCTATTGTAGGACTGGCAGGAAAATTGACCGAGCTTGAAAGCCTTGACGAGCTGAACTATTTGAGCGAACTTTTGAAAATGCAGTTTGACGACGACCGAGAAAAATTTGTTGCAGCTATGGCATACGGCGACCATACAAGGGACTTACAGGACATTATCAACCTTGCACAAAACCTTGATTGTTACTGGCTTTATCCGTCCGTACAGAGTGAGGAAGATTACGGGCATTATCTGATTGAGGAACTGGACGAGTTGGAGCTGCCCGAAGAAGCAAAAAAATATTTCATGTATGAGGAATACGGGCGGGACGCTGCTATCAATGACGGGGGCAGATTTACCGAGCAGGGCTATATCTACAATAACCGCAACACCTTTACACAGTGGTACGACGGGCGCGACGTGCCGGAGGAATACCGGGTAACTCCGCAGCCGCCAGTACAGGAAAAGGAACAGGCAGACCTTGACGCTTCCGCAGCCATACCGACCGCCGTCACAGAGCAGCCCCCGGTTCTCCCGATTATCCTATCTTCTGAAAAGCCCGCCGATAAAATGAAAGAGATTACCGACCGACTGGAACAGGGAATTTTAGGACTGTATGAAAGCGACCGTTACGCCGATTATTTGCGTACCATGTCAAAATTCCATGATTACAGCCTTAACAATACAATCCTTATCGCCATGCAGGGCGGCAATCTTGTGAAAGGCTATAAACAATGGGAAAAGGAATTTGACCGCCATGTAAAGCCCGGAGAAAAAGCTATCAAGATACTTGCACCGTCCCCGTTTACCGTCAAGAAGCAGGTGGAAAAAATCGACCCGGACACCCAAAAGCCTGTTTTCGATAGGGACGGGAAACCTGTTACCGAAGAAAAAGAAATAAAGATACCCGCCTTTCGTGTAGTATCTGTCTTTGATATTTCACAGACCGAGGGAAAAGAACTTCCTGCCCTTACCTATGAGCTTACGGGCAACGTGGAACAATACAAGGATTTTTTCGCTGCCCTTGAAAAGACTTCCCCGTTTGCTATGGGATTTGAAGCACTAAGCGGCGGCGTAAAAGGACGCTGCAATTATGAGGAAAAGCGTATCTTCATCAACGAGGGCATGGACGAATTGCAGAATATCAAGACCGCAATCCATGAAATCGCCCACGCCACGCTGCATGATACCGCCCTTGCCATGCCGGAACGCCCCGACCGCCGCACCCGCGAGGTACAGGCGGAAAGCGTCGCCTATGCTGTCTGCCAACATTACGGGCTTGATACGTCGGACTATTCTTTTGGGTATATCGCCGGGTGGAGCAGCGGAAAAGAACTTGCAGAATTAAAAGGCTCTCTTGAAACAATCCGTAGCACAGCCGCAAAGCTGATTGATACCATAGACGGACATTTTGCAGAAATCCAAAAGGCACAGGATAAGGAACAGACCACCGAACAGGCGCATCCCGCACAGGAAGCTACCAAACAGTCCGAAGCAGAAGCAGCCGCGCAGGAGCTTCCCGAAGAAACAGCCCCGGTACAGGAAAAAGAAGCACAGCCGGAACAGGCTGCACCCGCCCCTTATTACACTATCAATGAAGTTGCCGCCAAACGTGCAAAGGATATGAACAGTTTTTCCGATTATAAGCAAGGCAGCGCGACGGCTGAATACAGGCATTATGTAGATGAAGCCGTACAGCTTGCAGAAAGGCAGAAACAGCGGGTAGACCCTATGTACCATGAAAAAATCGACAGCCTGCTTGACACCTACGCCCGGAAACTGGCGGCGAACATGAACAAAGGCTATGAGATTGACGCGCGTGTTCCTTCTATCCTGATTGCGGGCGGCTCTAACTTCCCCACAAGGAAGAAAGAAAAGCAGAACGCAGCCCGCGACAGCAATTACCGGGAATGGCAGGACATACAGGGGCTTCTTGATAAAATCCGCAGTACCGGCATGGGAGGTATCAGCGCAGACGACCCACAGGCAGTACAGAAGTTAGAAAAGAAACTGGAAAGCCTTGAAAAATCACAGGAAACCATGAAAGCCGTAAACGCCTATTACCGCAAGCATAAGACCCTTGACGGTTGCCCGCATTTACCGCCGGAGGAACTTGAAAAACTGAAAGCAGATATGGCGAGCAGTTGGCATTTGGAGGACAAGCCCTTTGCGACTTGGGCGTTATCCAATAACAGCGCAGAAATCCGGCGCGTGAAAGACCGTATCAAATCCCTTTCACAGCAAAAAGAAATCGGTTTTGTGGGTTGGGAATTTGACGGCGGCAAGGTGGAAGCAAACACCGAAGCGAACCGATTGCAAATCTTCTTTGAGGATAAGCCGGACGAAGCCACGCGGGAAGCCTTAAAAAGTAACGGCTTCCGTTGGTCGCCAAAAGCAGGGGCATGGCAGCGGCAGCTTACCAGTAACGCCTATTATGCGGCTGATTATGTGAAAGCCATTGCACCCCTTACCGGGGAAAAGCCGACCGAGATACAGCGGGCGCATATCCGGCAGCAAAAGGTAGCTGCACAGGAACAACCCGCACAGGAGCAGCCGGAACAGGAAGCCCCACAGGACAAAGACACCTTTTCCATTTTTCAGATAAAAGGTGGGGACGAAACAAGGGACTTGCGCTTTGAACCTTACGACCGTCTGACTGCCACAGGACACCGGGTAGACCCGAAAAACTATGCGCTTGTCTATTCCGCAGAGCTTACGCCGGGGACTTCCCTTGAAGATATTTACACCCGCTTTAATATCGACCACCCGAAAGATTTTAAGGGACATAGCCTTTCCGTTTCTGACGTGGTGGTGCTTCATCAGAACGGGCAGGACACCGCCCACTATGTAGACAACTTCGGTTATAAGGAAGTGCCGGAGTTTTTGCAACCGGAAAACTATCTGAAAGCTGCCGAGCAGACCACCGAGCAAAATTACAATATGATTGACGGGCAGATAAACAACACCCCGACCGCTGCGGAACTGGAGGAAAAGGCGAAAGCCGGGGAACAGATTTCCCTTGCAGAATACGCCGAAGCATTGAAAACCGATAAGGGACGCGGCAAGCCTGCCAAACAGGAAAAGCCCTCTATCCGGGCGCAGCTTAAAGCAGCGAAAGAACAGACGACGAAGAAACAGGCAAGACAGAAAACACAGGATTTGGAAAGGAGCTGACCTATGAAGTTACAAAAATTTGAAAATGTGGACGTTATCGCTTCCCTTGAAGCCATAATGAAACAGAACACCGCTTTTTATCAGAGCGATTTTGACATAGACAAACAGATTTTACAGAAAGCGGCGGTAAGCCCTGTCCCGGAGGACAAACGGCTTTTGTGGTTTTCCCGCCCGTCCGGGACGTGCTGCTTCCGGGAACGGGACGTTTTTCTAAAGGATACAAGGCAGCATAATACATGGCGGTTTTACGGGGAACAGACCCGCGATACTATCCTTGCCTATGCGGTGGAACTGACAGGCACAGAGCAGGGAAAAATCAAGGGCAATCTTTATGAACTGGATTATTTGCAGCATTTCCGGGAAGTAATCGAAAAATCAATCCCTGCCGACAACTACACGCTGATTTATGAGCATGGGGAGCTGACAAAGCCTGCCGGACAATATTTTGACGGGGACACTGACCCGCAACTTGGAAAGTTTATACGTTTTGAAGCACAGCCAAACGACCCGGAAGCCTTAAAAAGCCTTTTGAGGGAACAGCAGAAAAAACGAACACCGCATACGCAGAGGGATTTTCAGTTACATATCGCCGCCCTGCATGACAGACGGATTGAAGCAGAAGCCCGCCGGATTGTGGAAAATGTAAAAGGGCTTGGAGAACCGGATAGCCCCGAAAACCCATTGTGCGGTAGAGCTTTCTCCCTACTTTGTTCCACTGGCAACGGATAAGGATATGGAACGGCTGCTTTCCATGCTCCCTTACAAAAGCCTTTCCTTATCTACGTTGGAGGGCAGGCATGGAGTTTATGCGTTGATAGATAAAAGCGAGAGGAATAAAGAGATGAAACAGTCCCCTCCCTCTGTCCGGGCGCAGTTACAAACAAAAAAATCCCAAAAAGTCCCGAAAAAGACAGCAAAAACAAAGCATCACGAATTGGAGGTATGAGCATGATTAGACTGACCGTTGAAGAAATGAACCTGTTGAGTATTTACCATGAGGGAAGCAAAGCACAGCTTATGGAAAATATGACGGCTGCGCTGCCGTTCATGGACGAGGATATGCGCCCCTTTGCAGAACGCACCTTACAGAAAATTTCCCCACTAACAGAAAACGAGTATGCGGAGCTTGCCATTTTCGCCGCTGATGAAGTATGACCGGGAGTAAGCGGCTCACGCCGCCACAGAGCCGGAAAGTCAACAGCCTTGTAAAAAAGGAGTGCTGCAACTGCGAGCGCGGACACTGTATCTTACTGGACGACGGGGAGGAATGTGTATGCCCGCAGCTTATTTCCTATTCGCTTCTATGCAAGTGGTTTCAGATTGCCGTACTTCCTCTTGATAAGCTGCTGCATGCAGAGCTTTTCAAAACCGAGGACAAAAAGCGTTGTACCGAGTGCGGCACGTTCTTTGTATCAAAGTCTAACAGCGTCAAATACTGCCCGGACTGCCGGAAGCGTATTACCCGCAGACAGGCAGCGGAGCGCATGAGAAAACGGCGCGCCTTTGTTACGCAGTAGGGGCAAAAAAACCTTGATTTACGGGGCATAACAGACACGAAACTTGCATAAGCGATACGGAATACCTTTTCTCTTAAAATCGGGGTTCTACTGCGTAACAGATACTAAATACAAAACAGGGCGCGGACAGCCTATTGTTGGCTGTCTGCACCCTGTTCTTTTATTCGTTGTTCAACACTATCATCAATTTTAGAAATATCAATAAAACGTATCATTGATTTGTTTAATTTGTCTACGCTGTTTTTAAATTCGTCTAATTCGGAAATATAATCTAATATTCCTCTATATTCTTCAAAGTCAATAGATATTTTTTCTTTGTACTTCCGTTTGTATTTTCCTGTTTTGGAATAACAGTAGTTGATTTCCACCTCTTTTACTTCAAATTTCTTCAAAATATCAAAAACATTTACATCAAAAGATATTACCCACTGGCGATTTGGAAAAACAGCTATATTAGTTTTGCTTTTCTTATTAAGTCGTTCTTGTACTTCGGGAGAAAGTTGTTGTGTGAAATTTTTGCTAAATTCTAAACTTTTTATTTCTAAAGGACAAGAGCCAGTGTTTCTTAATACAATACACGCTAAAGTTGAGCGAACTAATTCAAAAGAAATTTGAAGATAGGGGCGATTTTTTTCATGCCGTTCTACTAATAGAAAAGCAATCGTAATCCATGCAGCTACCAGAGCAAAAAATGCAATAATTGTATCCTCACTTGGAGCTGAGTTAAGCTTTTCCACTGCTTCAACCAACCGTTGTAATAATTCTTTTGTTTCCAACAATATTTCATTTTCCATAAAAGCACCTCACGATTACTTAATCTATTGCAAATAATTATAGCAAATTAAGAATAAGTAAACAATTATAACTTTATTCCCGTTCCTTTCCTTTCTCCCGTTCCGGCTCTTTCCCCTGCCGCAAAATGCTGTCTATGTTCTGTTTGATAACGTCGTATTCCTTGACCTGTTTTTTCAGATTTCCATAATCAGCGTAAAGGGCTTCTTTCTGCGCTTGGAGTTTCCCGTATTCTTCCTGCATGGCGGCAAGATTGGGGAGCTTGGTAACGCCCGCCGCTTTCAATGCCTTTGCCGCCGCTTCATGGAGTATCAGACTGCTTTCCTGCTTTGCCCGGTATGCGTCCTTATCCTTTACCCTGCGGTATGCTTCATAAACAGGTTTTGTCTTTTGGTAGGTGGTAACGTGCTTCATCAGCACCGCCATATCTGTAAGACGCTTTTCCACGCTCTTTAATGCGTCTGCTGTCTTTACATTTTCCGCATTTATTTCCTCAATCCGGCTGATTAAATCTGCGTACTGCTCAATCTTATGTTCTGTCAAGAAATTCATAGTCTTTGCAGCCAGTTTCAGATTATGGATTTTCGCCCACTGTTCATAGCCCCGGCTCTCTTGTGCTTTGATACTGTTTTCAATGTCAATAAGCAACGATACGCCGCGCTGCTCTTTGGGAGCTTTCGCCGCCTTTGTGCGCTTGCCTGCAATCCGTTCTTTGATTGCTTCCGCTGTATAGTCTGCACCGAGAGTTTTTAAGCGGGTAAACCGTTCCTGTCCGGGAGCGCGACAGGAGATATATTTTCCCGGCTTTATTTCATAGCCTGCCGCCTGTAACCGCTGCAACAATTCTTCAAAACTTGCCACTTGGGGGATAAGTGTATCAACGGCAATTTTCAGCTTGCCTTTCCAACTTGTACCGACCTTTTCCGCTTGATATTCTGCATAGCTTTTTCCCTTGCTGCCTTTGCCCGGAACGACAACAGACAGCCCGTTTTCCCGACACAGCTTATCGCTCATGTTCCGTATGCCGTAGTAGCTGCGCTTATTGGAATTGTATTTATGGTAGTCAACAAAATTGACCGCACAAAAAATGATATGGTTATGGATATGCCCTTTGTCTATGTGGGTAGTTAAGACGTATTCATGCTGTCCCTTTGTTACCGCGTCGGCAAGCTGCTTTCCGATAGCATGGGCTTTCTCATAGTCTACTTCTCCCGGCTCAAAGGACTGTATCAAATGGTGGGCGAGATTGTTCCCTTTCTCTATGGCTTGTGCAAGCGTAAATCCGAACTCAATGTCTGCCGTTTCATAGCTGCACCCAAAGGAGGACACAAGCATTTTCCCGTCTGTTTTATCCGGGTTTTGGATATAGTCAAGGGCTTTGCTCAACGTGCTTTTAATAGGCTTAATCTTTGTAACCGCCATATCTCCGCAAGCACCCCCTTTATTTCCTCTATGTCCTCTTGGTAGACGCTGCCTGTCGCATTGACACGCTTTGCAATCTGATTGATGTTGACCCCGATTTTCTGTATCTCTGCTGTCATGGCTTTTATGTCGCTATGGTCTGTCTGAATGATATACCCGTCAATGGCAATCTTGCGAAGATACGCCGCCATGTTCCGGGTGGGGACGAGCTTCATTTTCTGTTCAATCAATGTCCTTTCTTCCTCTGTTACATAGAATTTGATTTGTATTTTTCTTTTGCGTCCGTTCATGCAATCGCTCCTTTCCATTCCGAGGGTTTGGGACACTTCCCAACAAGCAATTTTCAACCGACACACCGCAGGACGGGAGGGCGAAAATACGGAAAAGGGTACTCTTTTCCTATGCTTGCTAAGAAAGTTTTTTCCTCACTTACCACTACAACGAAACTTCCAGTATGCCAAAAAAAGTGCAAAAGAAAAACGCCGCAATCCTGCGACGCTTCAATCACTTTATGCAGACAAAAACGAGGGAACTTTATTCCCCCGTCCTGTCGTTGTTGGCTTCCTCTATGCCTTTTGCAGTAGCAGACATGATTTTTAAGTCCGTTTCGCTCATAGTGTCAAGCATGGTATCGAGCTGACGGCGGCGTGTGGACTTCTCCTGTTCCCGTTCCGGGAAAAAGAACTGGTCTACTGATACGTCAAGCAGGGTTACAAGCTCATACAAAATCTGTAAACTTGGGTGCTGCCCGCTGTTCTCAATGGACGCGATATATCGGGGCGCAATATTCAGCGTGTCGGCTAACTGATTGCGTGATATTCCCTTTGCTTTTCTTGCTGCTTTAATGGCTTGTCCGAAAGCCTTAAAATCAAATTTCTCTTTACTCTGCTTCATAATCATTTCACCCAGTTACATTTTACCGTTCATCTTTCTTTCAAGATATGAGTATACATATCATAGTATTGATAGTAATAGAGCATAAAACGTGCAGAGTAAGGTTGCTATCACTCATACTGCCATATATAATATCTAATGACATCGAAAATTAAAGAAATTGATTAGAAATAGATTTTTGTTTGATAATCTTAAATCAGATATTTACAAGGGAGGTATATTTATGGCGCAGAGTATTTTAATTGTAGACGATGAAAAAGAAATTGTATCAATGCTGTATTGCTATTTCAGCAAACTTGGATATACGGTATATACTGCAACAGCAGGAAATGCTGCATTAAAAGAAGTAGAAAAAAAACCTGACATTATTTTGTTAGACGTTAATATGCCAGATATTGATGGATTTACTGTTTGTGAAAGAATACGGGATTATGTTTCATGCCCTATAATTTTTTTAACAGCACGCATTGAAGATAGTGATAAAATAAAAGGATTTTCTATTGGCGCAGACGACTATGTAATAAAACCATTTTCTGTTGATGAATTAGAAGCTCGCATTGCAGCACATCTTCGCAGAGAAAAAAGACACAATACATCTTCAAAGGTGCAATTTGATGAAGATATGGTTATAGATTATTCCTCACGTATTGTGTTTTATCATAATAAGGATATGGCTTTTACCAAAAAAGAATTTGATATAATATCTTTCCTTTCGCAAAACAAAGGAATTGTTTTTGACCGGGAAACTATTTATGAAAAAGTTTGGGGATTAGACGGCATTGGTGATAATACAGTTGTTACAGAACATATCAGACGTATTAGGGCAAAATTTTTATCTTTAGGCGATAGACCTTACATTGAAACTGTTTGGGGGTGCGGATATAAATGGAAAAATTAAAGAGAAGCAGATTGTTCAATCGGTTAAATAGCATGAGTATTAGAATGTCCTTTGTTCTTTATGCTTTGTTTTCGTTGTTGATTGGAATAATTATTTGTATATTTTTAATTTCAATGGTTGACAGATACAGAATAAATTTAAACTATAAGTATGAAAATATGTCAACAAGGTATGATATACCGGAAAATGGCTCATTTACCGCCACTTATAGTAATGACCAAACAAAATATACAATATTTGACACGAAAGGAAACGAGATATGCAAGTTCAATGTTGATTATCAAAAAGAACGCCCAGTACACGAATATGTCTATCCGAACCATGTTTCATATATCGAAGTTTTACCTAATTTTACAAGCCGGGATAGGCTTATTGACAGTGCTTTAGGTTCATTAAATATTGCAATTATTCCTATCGTATTATCTATTAGTATGATATGTTGTGTAACATTTTTTTATAAAAAAAAATTATCAAAACCCATTAAGCTATTAACTAATGCGTATCATAAAATTGAAGCAAATGACTTAGATTTTACATTATCATATCCATTAAATGATGAAATGGGGAAACTCTGTCACGCCTTTGAAAAAATGAAAGATTGTTTGTCGAAGAATAATGAAACTATGTTTAGACAATTTGCTGAACAGCGCCGTTTGAATGCTGCTTTTTCACATGACTTACGCACTCCTTTGACTTTACTAAAGGGTCATGCTACTATGTTGCTTTCCTTTATTCCCAAAGGCTTAGTATCACAAGAAGAAATATTAGACGAAATATCAGTAATGTCAAAAAATATTTCACGTCTTGAAAAATATGTAAATGCTATGACGAACTTATACAGGTTAGAGGATATTGATATTCCACGACAACAGATTACATTTCATTCACTTATTGATAATTTTAATAACACAGCAGAAGTACTTTGTTATGACAAACATTTTTCAATTACTGCAAGCGGTGATAATATAACCTTGTTTATCAATTTAGATACAGTCATGCAGATTTATGAAAATTTACTCTCTAATAGTATTAGATATGCAAAAAGTGATATTGCTATTAGCGTAGTAATAGAGAATAATAATTTGGTTATATCTGTTTCAGACGATGGTTGCGGGTTTAAAAATATTGAGATTGAAAAAGCAACATTACCATTTTATAAATCATCAAAAGATATATCTACTGAACATTTGGGGTTAGGGCTGAATATTAGTAAGATTTTAAGTGAAAGACATGGCGGAAATATCCAAATTGCTAATAATAAAGCAGGGGGAGCATGTGTTACAGTGAAAATAAATTGCAATGAAAGTTGATTGAAAATAGACATTTTATTGCTATTATAAATTTAAAAGAAAGGAGATAATGACAAATGAAAAAAATAATATGTATGTTTCTAACTTTATTGCTATCGGTGTGTATTGTTGGGTGTAGTCAAACAAAGGACAGTGATAATCATGTAGTACAAGATTATTCCGAAGAATATGAGGTTTCTCCTTATGGAAGTGAAGAAGCACTTGACACTTTGGACGATTTGAAAATTTCAATGAGTGCAGAAAAGGATTTAGACTTAAAACACCTTTCATTTATAATAGAAAATACTTCTGATAAAGAATACCGATATTCACCAAATTATTTTGAAATAGAAACTGAACAATCCGGCACTTGGTATCAACTTGAACAGCTTGATGACCCTTCAAAGAGCAATGAAAAGGATTGTTTTATTAAGCCTAACGAACGATTAACATTAGAAATTGATGTTAAAAGTTTTTATGGAGAATTGCCTGCTGGACACTATCGTTTGATTAAACAATTTGCGTTCTTTGAAAGTGAAAGAGATTGGGATTACGATACATATAATTTATCTTGCGAATTTACGATAAAGTAAAAATTCTCTACTTCATAAGCATGAAATAAAAAAAACCGCTTATGAAGTAGAAAGTTCTCATGCCATTTTAACGGCGGTTTTGAAATAACAATCAAAACCGTCGTTTTCTTTTGAAAATCTAAAACAGAGGACATATTAAAATCCTGCTATTTGGGGACACGACGGTATCAAGGAGGTATCGCCATGTCCTTTTTTCTATACCCTAATGGGTTACTATCAAAAAAAGCCATTATCCACCGACGGGGTATTCCGGCTATGTAGATGAACTATCAAATCAATCAAATACTGCTGTTATTTCCTATGCGTCTGTCTGCATTTTGCAGGCAGGCGCATTTCGCATTTTACAGAAGATTTTTCAAAAACTTTGCCCTCTTTTTGGCAAAGCAAAAAGTCGCCTGTATTATCCCGCGAAAAGGGGAGGTACTACCGCCTTTCGGCAGAAAGGAGGTGAACACCATGACACCTAATCGCAGGGAATTTGAAAAGCAATGTACGTTTCAAAAGTTCTGTAAATCAGTGCTGCACAATGAAGCGTGCAACGCCCATGAAGAAATTCGTCGGCGCAGAGTTCGGGAAGTTACTTTTTCCGACCTTGCCTTGTATGAGGAACGGCAGCTTTATACCGTCGATAAGTATTTTCAAGATGAAGAAGCAGAGCCGTCTTATCAAATGGCAGGAAAAGAAATAACCCCAAAACTGCTACTTGAAGCTATCCGGGCTTTACCCGAAGAACGGCGCAAAATTGTACTGCTGTATTACTTTGAGGGATTGACTGATATAGAAATCGCAAAGCAGCTCAATATCTCAAGAAGTACGGTACAGTATCGCCGGACAAGCTCCTTTGAGCAGTTAAAAAAATATTTGGAGGAACACGCTGATGAATGGAAAGAATGGTAAACAATCCGACTACCCGGAAAATGCCCTTGTTCCCTATCCCGTTATTTTGGCGGCGAGCAAAGGCGACCCGGATGCAATGAAGATTGTATTGCAGCATTTCAGCGGCTACATAGCAAGTCTTTCCATGCGGAAGCTCTATGATGAGCGAGGAAATGTTTATTTTGGAGTAGACGAAGAAATACGTGAAAGGCTGCAAGCAAAACTAATGAGGGCAATCCTCACATTTAGGGCTGAATAAAGCAACGCGGTATTGGAACGCTTCCCCCTTTTCCGTTCCATATCGCAGAACAGCCCCCTGCTCTTTGACAAAGAAAGCGGCGCAATAGAACGGCGACGCAGTATAAGGCAAATCGGATACATTCGATATATGGGGAGCCGTTGGGCTGATACGCCATGACCGAAAGGAGGGACAAAACGAGCGAGAATTATCAGTGTTCCAAAGCAGACTTAGCAACTCTGCCGCCACAATCCATATATCGGTATAATGATACTCCTTTACCGCCGTAGTCCGAGCGTTAGAAGCGTCGCAGGCAACGGGTAGAGCTGCATGAGAACCATGCGGAAGTGAAATTCTTGTGAGGTTTGCTAAGACCGTCTGACGAGCCTATTTTTTGTTAAATTGAAAAAAGATAGGGGGAAATTCTAATGAATAAATCAAATAGCAGTGAAGAAAAAGAACTGCATTTATATAAGGAAACAGAAGTAAAAGTTCCTATTCATTTGAAAATAACATTAACAATAAAGGAAGCGGCTGAATATAGCAACATAGGTATCAATAAGATTGACTCCATGTTAAAACAGCCAAACTGCCCTTTTGTTTTATATGTTGGAACACGAAAGTTAGTGAAGCGTAAAGAATTTGAGGAATACATTCGCCGAGAATTGATTATATAGCCTTTAATAGCTGAAATATTTGTCTGTTAAGATTGAAAAAACGGAGTCCTTGTGATATACTTTATATTTGCGTTGGACTCTTTTTTTTAACGTGAAAGGAGTCCGTCATGGGAAAAAATTTAAAAGGCAAAGAGTGTGGAAAAGGTATTTGTCAAAGAAAGGACGGTTTGTATTTCGCAAGATTTTATGCTAAAAATGGTGCGCGTCAAAATGGATATTTCAAAACGCTGCCCGAAGCAAAAAAATGGCTTGCTGACGCAAAGTATGAAGATACACATAATCTAATCGTTACTGCGCCTGATATGACAGTAGACAAATGGTTCAATTATTGGATTGATAATATCATTTGTGACCTTGCGCCAAATACGATAAGAAATTATCGTGAGCGTTACGAAAAAAATATTCAACCATTGATAGGAACTATGTGTATAGCTGATGTAAAACCTATGCACTGTAAAGCTGTCTTAAATCGAATGGAAACAGAATATGCAGGCTCAACAATCCGGCAGACCTATATTTCAATGGGAACTATGTTCAAATCAGCAGTTATGAATGATATTATTGCAAAGCACCCTATGAATGGTGTTCGATATACGAAACCAGTCCGGGCAGTAGATGATATTAAATACTTAACCGTTGAGGAACAGGAAAAGTTTCTTGAAGCCGCAGAGCGTTCTCATAATTATAGACAGTATGCTTTGTTATTAGAAACGGGTTTGAGAACGGCTGAATTGATTGGTCTGACATGGGACGCTATTGATTGGAAAAAACGTACTTTAACTGTAAATAAGAGTTTAGAGTATCGACACAGCCGGAGATATTGGCGTGCCGGTCCGCCTAAAACGAAAAAAAGTTATCGCACTATTCCGCTTACAGAACGCGCATATACAATCCTAAAAAGTTGTTATGATGAAAAAGATACCCGGAAAGAGTCTGAAATGCTTTCACAGATTTTGGAGTACACAGACAGCAGAACGGGAGAAAAGAAATGTCTTGTCATGCGGGATTTGGTATTTATCAACTGGCGAACAGGAGAACCTGCTAAAAACAGTTCCTACGATACACATTTATATAAATTGTGTGATGAAGCTGGTATTAAGCGTTTTTGTATGCACGCCTTACGACACACTTATGCTACACGCGCGATTGAACGCGGCGTACAACCTAAAGTTTTACAGCAACTATTAGGACACGCAAGTATTAAAACAACAATGGACAGGTATGTCCATGTTACGGACGAGTCCCTTGCAAAAGCTGTTCAGCAATTTGAAGCAGCTACACCCACAGTTGAAAAAAGGGTGTAAAAAGGGTGTAATAAAAATATAGAGAAAGGCGAAAACCCGCATAAATAAAGGGTTTTCGGAAAGGTAAAGATAAAAATGAAATTAGGAATCGTAGGATTACCGAACGTAGGAAAAAGTACACTGTTTAACTCACTGACAAAGGCCGGTGCAGAATCTGCAAACTATCCATTCTGTACAATTGACCCGAATGTCGGTGTTGTAACAGTTCCGGATAAGAGACTGGATGTGCTTGGAGAGATGTATCATACAAAGAAGATCATTCCAGCAGCAATTGAGTTTGTTGATATTGCAGGACTTGTGAAGGGAGCATCCAAAGGAGAAGGACTTGGAAACCAGTTCCTTGCCAATATCCGTGAGGTTGATGCAATCGTACATGTTGTAAGATGCTTCGAGAATACGAATATTGTGCATGTAGACGGAAGTATTGATCCGCTGCGTGACATTGAGACAATCAATCTTGAGCTGATTTTCTCAGATCTTGAGGTTCTTGAAAGAAGAATCTCCAAGACAGTGAAGCTTTCAAGAAACGATAAGATGGCGGCGAAAGAGCTGGATCTTCAGAACCGTTTGAAAGCACATCTGGAAGAGAATAAGATGGCAAAGAGCTTCGTGACAGAGGATGAGGATGAGCAGGCATGGCTTGCAGAGTACAATCTTCTGACAGCAAAACCTGTAATCTTTGCGGCAAATGTATCTGAGGATGATCTTGCAGATGATGGTGTGAACAATGCAGGGGTTCAGGCAGTTCGTGAGTATGCAAAAGAGGAAGACTGCGAAGTGTTCGTAGTATGTGCAGAAATTGAAGAAGAAATTTCTCAGTTAGATGATGATGAGAAGTCCATGTTCCTTGAAGACCTTGGATTAGAAGAATCCGGACTTGAGAAGCTGATCAAGGCAAGCTATCATCTTCTTGGACTGATCAGTTATCTGACAGCAGGTGAGCCGGAAGTTCGTGCATGGACAATCAAGAAGGGAACTAAGGCACCACAGGCAGCTGGTAAGATCCATACAGACTTTGAACGTGGATTTATCCGTGCGGAAGTAGTAAGTTATGATGATCTGATGGCATGTGGAACTCATGCGGCAGCGAAAGAAAAAGGATTGGTTCGTTTGGAAGGAAAAGACTATGTCGTTCAGGACGGAGATATCATGCTGTTCAGATTTAATGTTTAACAGATATAGGAAATATGCTTGAAAACCAGTTAGATTTATTGTTTTCTAATTGGAAAAGCAGTAAAAACAGGAATCAGGGACAACTGGATTTGTTCCTGATTTCTGTGGATATGAAAGGAAATAACATAATATGCATTATAATATCAGCTTTCCGAATTTAGGGATTTATCTGGATCATGTAGGAAAAAGCATCAGCCTCTTTGGCTTTTCAATTGCTTACTACGGCATGATTATCGGTGCAGCAATTTTGATTGGATTTTTGATTGCCACAGTGGAAGCAAAAAGAACAGGACAGAATCCGGAAGACTATCTGGATATGGGAATTGTCGGAGTAATTGCAGGAATTGCAGGCGCAAGAATTTATTATGTGATTTTCTCCTGGGATTTATATAAAGATAATCTTTTGTCTATCTTTAATCTCAGAGAAGGTGGTCTGGCAATTTATGGTGGCGTGATCGGAGCAGTGATCGCAGTTTTTGTGATGGCTGCTGTTAAGAAAAAATCACCATTTCAGATTTTGGATACAATCGCACTGGCGCTTCTGAATGGTCAGATGCTTGGACGTTGGGGGAATTTCTTTAACAGGGAAGCATTTGGAGAATATACGGATTGTCTGTTTGCGATGAGGCTTCCGGTTGATGCAGTAAGACCGGGAGATATCACAGAACTTATGCGTGAGAATATGCAGAGAATTGATGGAGTCAGTTATATCCAGGTACATCCGACATTTTTGTATGAATCATTATGGTGTGCCGGACTGCTTATTATATTGTTTCTGTATAGGAAACATAAGAAATATGAAGGTGAGCTCTTTCTTATGTACCTGTTTGGTTATGGGGCAGGACGCGTGTGGATCGAGAGGCTTAGAACGGATCAGCTTGTTCTTCCGGGAATCGGATTTCCGGTGTCAGAACTTCTGGCAGGTTGTCTGGTGATTATGACAGGAATTATGCTGATCTATTGCAGAAGACATTGCAGAAAAAGAAACGAGAAGAAAAAAGTGGATCAGTACGAGCCGGTGCCAACAAAGATTAAAGGGAAAAAACCACCGAAGTGGGATGACCGGTTGTTTAAGAATAGATAGAATAATAAGAAAAAAGTATAGTGATTCATAAGTCAGAAGAGTTAATGTTCAACAGAAAGTACTCTTCTGGCTTTTTCTATTTCTGCCTGATTTAGTTAATAATCCCCAATAATAGCACTGATAACTATTCTCAAAATCATACTCTGTACACGAAAATATACAAAAGAGGATATTTATAACTCTAGACTTTTGTGACTTTTGGAGATATAATGAAACTACATGTGAATTAATTATACTTAACTCAGTGTAAAACCTATGTAACACCTAAGGAGGAATAAAAATGGCAAGAAAAATGAAGACCATGGACGGTAATCAGGCAGCAGCTCACGTTTCTTATGCATATACAGAAGTAGCAGCTATCTACCCGATTACGCCTTCATCCGTTATGCCGGAGCATATCGATGAGTGGGCTACTGAAGGAAGGGAGAACATTTTCGGACAGACTGTACAGGTTACAGAGATGCAGTCCGAGGCCGGAGCAGCAGGTGCTGTTCACGGATCATTAGCAGCAGGTGCTCTTACAACAACATTTACTGCTTCTCAGGGGACTCCTTCTTATGATTCCTAACTTATATAAGGTTGCTGGTGAGCAGCTTCCGGGAGTATTCAACGTATCTGCCCGTGCACTTGCAAGCCACGCACTGTCAATTTTTGGAGATCATTCTGACGTTTATGCATGTCGTCAGACAGGAGCAGCTATGCTCTGTGAATCCAGCGTACAGGAAGTAATGGACCTTACTCCGGTTGCTCATTGTGCAGCACTTGAAGGAAAGATTCCATTCATCAACTTCTTTGATGGATTCAGAACATCACACGAGATTCAGAAAATCGAGACATGGGATTATGAAGATCTGAAAGACATGGTAAGCATGGAAGCAATCGACGAGTTCCGCGCACATGCACTTAACCCGAACCACCCATGCCAGAGAGGTTCAGCTCAGAACCCGGATATCTTCTTCCAGGCTAGAGAGGCTTGTAACCCATTCTATGATGCACTTCCGGGAATCGTTCAGAAGTACATGGATAAAGTAAATGAGAAGATCGGAACAGACTATAAACTGTTCAACTACTATGGAGCAGAAGATGCAGAGCACGTGATCGTTGCTATGGGATCTGTTTGTGACACAATCGAGGAGACAATCGATTACCTGACAGCTGCAGGAGAGAAAGTCGGAGTTGTTAAAGTTCGTCTTTACAGACCATTCAGCGCAGAAGCTCTGATCGATGCTATCCCGGATACAGTTAAGAAGATTTCTGTTCTTGACAGAACAAAAGAGCCAGGAGCACTTGGCGAGCCACTGTACCTGGATGTTGTTGCAGCACTTAAAGGATCTAAGTTCGATGCAGTTCCAGTTTACACAGGACGTTATGGACTTGGTTCTAAAGATACAACACCTGCTCAGATCGTTGCTGTATATCACAACGATGAAAAAGAGAAATTCACAATCGGTATTGAAGATGATGTTACACATCTTTCACTTGATGCTGGTAAGCCACTTGTTACAACACCAGAAGGAACAATCAACTGTAAGTTCTGGGGACTTGGAGCAGATGGTACTGTTGGAGCAAACAAGAACTCCATCAAGATCATTGGTGATAACACAGACATGTATGCACAGGCTTACTTTGATTATGACTCTAAGAAGTCCGGTGGTGTTACAATGTCTCACCTTCGTTTCGGTAAGAAACCGATTAAATCAACATACCTAATCCGTCAGGCAAACTTTGTAGCATGTCACAACCCGTCTTATGTTAACAAATACAACATGGTTCAGGAACTGGTTGATGGAGGAACATTCCTTCTGAACTGCCCATGGGATATGGAAGGACTTGAGGAGCATCTTCCAGGACAGGTAAAAGCTTATATCGCTAACCACGGAATTAAATTCTACACAATCGATGGTATCAAGATTGGTAAAGAGATCGGACTTGGCGGACGTATCAATACAGTTCTTCAGTCTGCATTCTTCAAACTTGCAGCTATCATTCCGGAAGAAGAGGCTATTGACCTTATGAAAGCAGCTGCTAAGGCTACTTACGGAAGAAAAGGTGACAAGATCGTTCAGATGAACTACGATGCAATCGATGCAGGTGCAAAACAGGTTGTAGAAATCGCAGTTCCGGAAAGCTGGAAAGATGCAGCTGATGAAGGACTTGCTACACCACACATCGCAGACGGCGGAAGAACTGATGCAATTGCATTTGCTAAGAATATCCAGGCAAAAGTTAACGCTCAGGAAGGAAATACACTTCCCTGTATCTGCATTCAATGATTATGTTGATGGATCTACACCGTCAGGAACATCTGCATATGAGAAACGTGGTATCGCAGTAGATATTCCGGTTTGGAATCCAAATCAGTGTATCCAGTGTAACCGTTGTGCATATGTATGTCCGCACGCAGTTATCCGTCCGGTAGCTCTGACAGAGGAAGAAGTTGCTCAGGCTCCAGAAGGACTTAAGACACTTGATATGATCGGAATGCCGGGAATGAAGTTCACAATGACAGTATCCGCTTACGACTGTACAGGATGTGGATCTTGTGTGAATGTCTGCCCAGGCAAGAAGAATAAAGAGACAGGCGAAGTTGAGAAGGCTCTTACAATGGCTAACATGGAAGCTAATGCAGGAGAGCAGACATTCTTCGACTTTGGTAGAGAGATTCCGGTTAAACCAGAAGTTGTTGCTAAATTCAAAGAGACAACAGTTAAGGGAAGCCAGTTCAAACAGCCACTCCTTGAGTTCTCAGGAGCTTGTGCAGGATGTGGTGAGACACCATACGCTAAGCTGATCACACAGCTGTTTGGTGATAGAATGTATATTGCAAATGCAACAGGATGTTCTTCTATCTGGGGTAACTCTTCACCGTCTACACCTTACACAGTAACACCAGAAGGTAAAGGACCTGCATGGAGCAACTCCCTGTTTGAAGACAACGCTGAGTTTGGATACGGTATGCTGCTTGCACAGAATACAATCAGAGACAGACTGAAAGCAAAAGTTGAGAAGATTGCAGAGAAGACTACAGATGAGGCAGTTAAGGCTGCAGCAGCTGAGTATCTTGAGACATATACAGTAGGCGCTACAAATGGAACAGCTACAGACAAACTTGTTGCAGCTCTTGAAGCACTCGATTGCGATTGCGAAGAGAGAGCAGAAGTTCTGAAGAACAAAGATTTCCTTGCTAAGAAATCCCAGTGGATCTTCGGAGGAGACGGATGGGCTTACGATATCGGATACGGCGGAGTTGACCACGTTCTTGCAAGCAAGAAAGATATCAACATTATGGTATTCGATACAGAGGTTTACTCCAACACAGGTGGACAGTCCTCTAAGGCTACTAAGACTGGTGCTACAGCTCAGTTCGCAGCAGGCGGAAAAGAGACTAAGAAGAAAGACCTTGCAGGAATGGCTATGACATACGGATACGTATACGTAGCTCAGATCGCTATGGGTGCTGACTTCAACCAGACAGTTAAGGCAATCGCTGAGGCTGAGGCTTATCCGGGACCATCACTGATCATCGCTTATGCTCCATGTATCAACCATGGTATCAAGAAGGGTATGAGCAAAGCTCAGACAGAGGAACAGCTGGCAGTAGAGTGTGGATACTGGAATAACTTCCGTTACAACCCGGCTGCAGAGGGAGACAAGTTCTCACTTGACAGCAAGGCTCCGAAGGCAGAAGGATACCAGGACTTCCTGAATGGTGAAGTACGTTACAACGCACTGAAGAGAGCTAACCCGGCTAAGGCTGACAAGCTCTTCGCTCTCAATGAGCAGGAAGCTATGGAGAGATACGATTACCTGAACAAACTGGTAACTGTATACGCTGCAGAAAAAGAAGATAAATAAGGATATTTCATGAGTGAATGAGATATGAAAAGAGGAGATCTCCGTAAGGGGATCTCCTTTTGCGTGAAAAAATGATGGGGTTGACCTGTTTCGCAATTTTTGATTACAGTGGTGCGCGAAGATATTTCTTCGGTGTCATTCCTTTATATTTTTTAAATGTTTTGATAAAGTAGCTTACATCGTTAAATCCACAGCTAAGTCCGATGTCTGCGATTGATTCATTCGAAGTAACGAGCTTGAAACAAGCTTGTTCTATTCTATAGTAATTCAGATAGTCAACAGGAGTTCTGTGGGTCATATCTTTAAAGTAGCGGCAGAAGTATTTTGAATTCATGCCGGCTGCCTGAGCCAGATCTTCCAGTGTGATACAGTCAGCATAATGGTTTTCAATCACTTCAAGAGCTTTCTTTAAATGTTCTATTTTTCGGCTATCCTTTTGACTGATGATTCGAACGTTTTCATACAATTTATTTTCCAAAATATAGCCTAAGAATTCGTACAGAGTACCAATCACCATAAGCTCGTGTCCTTCGGTACGCTTTTTGATATGTTCAAACATCATGGAGGTGATATGCTCTAAATTCTTTACGGGTGCTTTGATGAGGGAAGGGATAGTCAGAGTGTCGCTTCCGATCTTCTTAAGCAGACGTTCGCTGGCATGGTTTACTGCCATGAGCGATTCAAGGTTAAAAACAAGACATTCATAGACACAATCCTTAGGAGTTCCGCCATGAAGAAGCCCTCCTTTTATAAAAATAAGGTCTCCGGCTTCTGCAGTGAATTCATTTTCACCAATTGACATAAGTAATTTACCTTTTAAAACACGAATAAGTTCATATTCGATGTGCCAGTGATAAGACATGTCATACCGTGGATGATTCGGCGTAACATGATAAAATTCAATTGGAAAATCAATGGTTCCGTGATTACGCTCTTCTTTGTAATTAATGTATTTCATGCAATAATCTCCTTTAAAAATCTAAATAGTGTAAATACAAACATAGATATGAAGATATATGCTTGTAAATTGTACTTTGTTGTATAAAAGGTGAATATCTTTATATTTTTATTCTAGTATACCACAAGACAAAAAGAAAGGAAAGAACTATAATGATACTTAAAGAAGCGGTTCTGCGAAGGAAGATAAGCAGAGCAAGGCAAACAATTAAGGAGGAATGTAATTATGGCAGAAAGAAGATTAGTAGGATCTTATCCAGTAATTGGTATCAGACCGACAATCGATGGACGTAGAGGAGCTCTTGACGTAAGAGGATCTCTTGAAGAGCAGACAATGAACATGGCAAAATCTGCAGCAAAACTGTTTGAGGAGAACTTAAGATATTCAAATGGTGAGCCGGTTAAAGTTGTTATCGCTGACACAACAATCGGACGTGTAGGTGAGAGTGCTGCTTGTGCTGATAAGTTTAGAAGAGAAGGCGTAGATATCACAGTTACAGTTACACCTTGCTGGTGCTACGGAGCTGAGACAATGGATATGGATCCACAGACCATCAAAGCTGTATGGGGATTCAACGGAACAGAGAGACCGGGAGCTGTATACCTTGCATCTGTACTTGCTACACATGCACAGAAGGGACTTCCGGCATTCGGAATTTACGGACATGACGTTCAGGAAGCTGACGACACAACAATTCCGGAAGACGTTAAAGAGAAACTTCTTAGATTCGGACGTGCAGCTGTTGCAGCAGCATCCATGAGAGGAACATCTTACCTTCAGATCGGATCTGTTACAATGGGTATCGGCGGATCTATCATTGATTCTGATTTCATCGAGTCTTACCTTGGAATGCGTGTAGAGTCTGTTGATGAGGTAGAAATCATCCGTCGTATGTCAGAAGAGATCTATGACAAGGCTGAGTTCGAGAAAGCTCTGAAATGGGCAAAAGAGACTTGCAAGATCGGTTGGGACAAGAACCCAGAAGAGCTTCAGGCTACTCCAGAGGAGAAAGAGGAGCAGTTCGAGTTCGTTGTTAAGATGGCAGTTATCATCAAAGACCTTATGAATGGAAATAAAAACCTTGACGAGAAATTCTCAGAGGAAGCAATCGGACACAACGCTCTGGCAGCTGGATTCCAGGGACAGAGACAGTGGACAGACTTCTATCCGAACGGAGACTTCGCAGAGGCAGTTCTGAATACATCTTTCGACTGGAACGGAGCTCGTGAGCCATACATCCTTGCTACAGAGAACGACGTTCTCAACGGACTTGGAATGATGTTCATGAAACTTCTTACAGGACGTGCTCAGATCTTCGCTGACGTTCGTACATACTGGAGCCCAGAGGCAGTTAAGAAAGCTACAGGATATGACCTCGAGGGTGTTGCTAAAGAGAACGGTGGATTCCTTCACCTGATCAACTCTGGAGCAGCTTGTCTTGATGCATCTGGTGTTGCTAAAGACGAGAACGGTAACGGCGTTATGAAAGAATGGTGGAACGTTACAGAAGAAGACCAGAAAGCAATCATGGATGCTACAGAGTGGTGCATGGCTGACAACGGATACTTCCGTGGAGGCGGATACTCGAGCCGTTACGAGACACGCGCTCAGATGCCAGCTACAATGATCCGTCTTAACCTTGTAAAAGGACTTGGACCGGTTCTTCAGATTGCAGAAGGATGGACACTTGAACTTCCAGAAGAAGTATCTGATAAGCTTTGGAAACGTACAGACTACACATGGCCATGTACATGGTTTGCTCCAAGATGTGATGGTAAAGAGGGAGCATTCAAGACAGCTTATGATGTAATGAACAACTGGGGAGCTAACCACGGTGCTATCTCCTACGGACACATCGGAGCTGACCTGATCACAATGTGTTCAATGCTTCGTATTCCAGTATCTATGCACAACGTACCGGAGAAAGATATCTACCGTCCGGCAGCATGGAATGCATTTGGAATGGATAAAGAAGGCGCTGACTTCAGAGCTTGTAAGAACTACGGACCACTTTACAAATAAGAAGGAGTCCTTTTGTTAGGAAATGTAAAAAGACTGTAAATGCAGTTTCGATACAGAACTAGAACAAAGAATGCGGGGGTGTCTGCCTATGCAGGGCCCCTGTTTTAATACCGAGTAAAAGAGTATTAAGAAAAGAGGAAGATTATGGAGAAAAAAGTATTAGCATTTGACTTTGGTGCTTCAGGCGGAAGAGCAATGTGCGGAACTTTTGATGGTGACAAGATCAGCATTGAAGAACTTCACCGTTTTTCTAACGATCCGGTTATCCTGAATGAATCAATGTACTGGGATGTACTGAGATTATTTTTTGAGATCAAACAGGGTCTGATCAAAGCAAAAAAATGTGGAAAAATCGAAAGTATCGGTATCGACACATGGGGAGTTGATTTTGGACTGATCGACGAGGAAGGAAGACTTCTTGAGAACCCTGTACATTACCGTGATGCACGTACAGAAGGAATGATCGAAGAAAGTTTTAAACTGATCGATAAAGAGAAATTCTACCAGATCACAGGAAATCAGTTCATGGATCTCAACACAGCATTCCAGCTCCTTTCTCTTGTAAAGACAAGAAAAGAGCTTCTTGAGAAAGCTGACAAGATGATTTTGATGCCAGACCTTTTCAACTACTTCCTTACAGGGGAGAAAAAAGCTGAGTATTCTATCGCTTCTACAACACAGCTTCTTGATGCGAAAAAGGGCGAGTGGTCAGACGAAGTGATCGAAGCACTGGGAATTCCGAAACATATTTTCCCGGAAATCGTACCTACAGGTACAAAGATCGGTACTCTTACAGATGAAATCTGTACAGAGCTTGGTCTGGATAAGATTGATGTTATGGCTGTTGCAGGACATGATACGCAGAGTGCGCTTGTATCTGTACCAACATCAGAAGAAGATTTTATCTTCCTGAGTTGCGGAACATGGTCACTGCTTGGAACAGAGCTTGCAGAACCTATTATCAATGAGAAATCTGAGCATTACAACATCACGAATGAAGGTGGATATGGAAGAAAGATTTCCTTCCTTAAGAACATCATCGGATTGTGGTGTATTCAGGAAAGCCGTCGTCAGTGGATCCGTGAAGGAAATGAGTACGGATTTGGCGAGCTTGAGATTATGGCAAAAGAAGCTCCGGCACTTCAGAGCTTTATTGATCCGGATGCACCGGAATTCACACCTGCCGGAGATATTCCGACAAGAATCCGTGAATTCTGCAAGAAGACAGGACAGCCTGTTCCGGAAACAGTTGGAGAAGTTGTTCGTTGCATCAACCAGAGCCTTGCAATGAAATATCGTCATGCGATGGAAGAAATTAAAGAGTGTACAGGTAAAGATTATAAGACAGTCTACATGGTAGGCGGTGGAACACAGAGTGCTCTTCTTTGCCAGTTCACAGCAAATGCATGTGGATGCAGAGTAAGTGCAGGTCCGATCGAGGCGACTGTTCTCGGAAATATTGCACTGCAGCTCATGGCTTCCGGAGATATCAAATCTATCGAAGAAGCAAGAGAAATTATCAAACGTTCTCAGGACATCAAGATCTACGAGCCACAGGACAAAGAAGCATGGGACGAAGCATACGAGAGATTTAAGAAAATTTTAGTATAGTGCTTTGAACTAAGGGGGAATGAGTTGCCAGTCGCACATCGTGTGAACAGTAACATTATGGCTGGCAACGTAATAAAAAAGAATTCTTCAGAAACACTTGACTGTCAATCTGCTGTATGATTTAATGGAATAAGCAGTTGAGTTGGGCAAAATGCATAACGGTTCGCTAATTGGCCTGGGAGGAGAAGATTATGGCTGCTACTATTCGCGATATCAAGAAAAGGACAGGATTGTCCCTTGCAACGATATCGAAGTATTTGAATGGCGGTAATGTATTGCCGGAAAATCGTATCTTGATTGAGGAGGCAATCAACGAACTGCATTATGAAGTGAACGAGCTCGCAAGAGGGCTTGTTACCCACAAGACAAAGACGATTGGAGTTCTGGTTTATGATATACAGTGTCTTTTTGTAGGAAGTATGCTGCATTATCTGGGAATGGAACTTCATAAAAAGGGATATGGAATGTTGATCTGTGATTCCTGCAATGACGAGAAGCTACAGAAAGAAAATCTGCAGTTTCTTCTTAGCAGGAAAGTAGATGGAATATTGGTATTTGCTGTAGGTATGCATGGAAAGTTTCTTCATGCTGCGAAAAAAGCAAATGTTCCGGTTGTTCTGGTTGACAGATCATTCCAGGATGAAGAATATGATTGCGTTGAGGTTGATAACCGGACAGCAATCTATCGTGCAACAAATAAATTAATTGAGAACCATCACAAGAAAATAGCTGTGATTGCCTCTAATATTGAATATACCGGAAGGGAACGTGTGAAAGGATATTCTGATGCGATGAACCAGGCAGGACTGGAGATTCCAAAGGAATACTGTAAGCTGGGAAGGCATTCTTTTGAACATGGGTACAGAGGAATGAAAGAACTTTTGGAGCTTGAAGACCGTCCGACCGGTGTGATCTTAGGAAACTATAACACCATGCTTGGTGGAATTATGGCATTGAACGAATCAGGACTCTCCTGTCCGCAAGATGTCTCGCTCATCGGAGTGGATAATCTTCCGATGACCCAGGTGCTGCGCCCTAAATTATGGCTGATTGTCCAGCCAATGGAAACGATGTGCGAGAAGGCTGTAGCTATGCTCCTGGAGCGAGTAAATGGAGAGCAAAACGGTATGCCGGTAAAAATTAGTTTCAGTACCTCTGTAAGAGAGGGAGACTCAATACGAGACCTTGGATAGTGCATAAGCAAAATGCACAGAAAAGCGTGGTTTTTGTTGTGAAAATGGATAAAAATATAGTGAAAACAAACAAAAACGAACCGTTTCGCTCTAAAAACGGTGGGAAATCTTGACAAAATGTGGAGACAAAGCTATAATTTATTCATGTATCAAAGGTGTGCGGGGAAATCGAAAACACACTTTGAAAAACAAAAAATCTTAAAGCTTTGAAAGCGAACCGTTACGCTGAGGTTAAGAGGAATGGGGGTATCGTAAGAGTTAATCGACAATCCAGTCAACACCAGCAAAGTAAAAGATGGGAGGAAGAAAATTGGAAAAAATTAAACAAAATCCTTTTGTAAAAAAGGTAGGATTTAACAGAATTGTTTTGTGCTGTGTCCTTCTTCTGATGTACGGACTCTTCTGTGCACTGACCGGAGGAAACTTCGCAGGAATGAACCGAATCATGAGCGCACTCAATTATGCTTATTTCCTTGGATTTTTATCACTGGGTGTTACATTTGTAATTGCTACAGGACAGATCGACTTCTCTATTGGACCGGTTATGTTCTGTTGTGCACTTATCTCAGGTTACACACTGACAACACATGGAATTTCAATGCCGGTTGCATTCCTGATCAGTATCCTTGTAGGATTTGCTTTTGGTCTCTTTAACGGATACCTGGTAGCTTACTGGTCAGTACCTTCATTCATTACTTCAATGGCAAGTATGAATATCGCAAAAGGTCTTGCATCAGTTTACACAAAGACACAGTCAGTCAGCTGGCCGCAGGCAGCAGATCCGGACAACGGATGGTTCAGAAATCTTGTAAGATATAACGGGGTCCCGGTTGGACTTGTTATTCTTCTGGTAGTTGCAGTTGTCTGTGCGATTATCCTGAACAAGACAAGAATCGGACGTTACATCCTTTGCCTTGGTAGTAACAAAGAAGCTGTTAGACTTTCAGGTGTAGATGTTAAGAAATGGGAAATGCTTGCATTCATTATCTGTGGAGTTCTCGTTGGAATGGGTGCTATCTTCTATGTATCTGCATATACAACAGTACAGCCTGGATACGGAGATCAGTACAACAACGAAGCAATCGCCGGATGTGTAATGGGTGGTACATCCATGGCAGGTGGACTTGCATCCATCAGCGGTACAATCATTGGTGTATTTATCATCGCTCTTCTTCAGGAAGGAATTCTGGCTCTTGGCTTTACAAAAGATTATCAGCTTATCATTACAGGTGTTATTGTTATCGTCGCAGTATTCAGTGACGTACTTGCAAGACGCAGAAAGAACTAATTTCTCTTCTATAATAAGAGATCAGCTTTATGAATGATGAACGAAATGTTTGATTGAAAGAAAGGCAAGGGTAATAAAATGGGCGAAGTTATATTGGAAATGAAAGGGATTGATAAATCTTTCCCAGGTGTTCACGCACTTGACCATGTAGATCTTGAAATCAGAAAAGGCGAAGTTCTTGCTCTTATGGGAGAGAATGGTGCCGGAAAATCAACTCTGATGAAAGTTCTCACAGGTATTTATACAAAAGATTCAGGAACAATTACATATGAAGGTAAAGAAGTTGAGTTCCATAGTGCTCGTGAAGCACAGGATAATGGTGTTATCATCGTACACCAGGAGCTGAACATGCTTGGTCATCTGACAGTTGCTCAGAACATCTTCATCGGAAGAGAGTTCAAGAAGGGTATCAAGATCGATGACAAGAAGATGAACGAAGAAGCACAGAAACTGTTCGACAGAATGAACGTTGATATTGATCCGAGAGAGACAATGTCAAAACTTACAGTAGGTAAGCAGCAGATGTGTGAGATCGCAAAAGCAATTTCACATGATGCAAAGATTATTATTTTTGATGAGCCATCAGCAGCTCTGACAGAGACAGAGATTGAACAGTTGTTCAAGATCATCCGTGACCTGAGAAGTCAGGGAATGGGAATTGTTTATATCTCCCACCGTATGGATGAGATCAAAGTGATCACAGACCGTGTTACAGTCATGAGAGATGGTACTTATGTTGGAACATTGATCACAAAAGACAGTACAAAAGATGACATCATCAACATGATGGTTGGCCGTGTTATTTACGAAGATCCGAAGGAGAAAAACATGACACCTCCGGGAGCACCGGTAGTTCTTAAAGTTGATCACCTGAACGCTGGTAAGATGGTACAGGATGTAAGCTTTGAGCTTCACAAAGGTGAGATCCTTGGATTCTCCGGACTGATGGGAGCTGGACGTACAGAGACAGCCAGAGCACTCTTTGGAGCTGACCCAATCGACAGCGGTGATATTTATATCAACGGTAAGAAGGTTACAATCAAGAGCCCACAGGATGCTGTTAAGTATGGTATCGGTTATCTGTCAGAGGACAGAAAGAGATATGGTATTGTTGTACAGAAATCAGTTGCTGAGAATACAACAATGGCAACACTTGAAAAATTCATGAGCGGTCCTTTTATCGATAAGAAGAAAGAGAACAAGATTGCTCAGGAATATGTTGAGCAGCTTGCAACAAAGACTCCTGGTACAGATCAGCTGGTAGTTAACCTGTCAGGTGGTAACCAGCAGAAAGTCGTTATTGCAAAATGGCTGACAAGAGACTGTGACATCCTTATCTTCGATGAGCCTACAAGAGGTATCGACGTTGGAGCTAAGAATGAGATTTACAAGCTGATGAATCAGCTGGCAGCAGAAGGAAAAGCCATTATTATGATTTCCTCCGAGATGACAGAGATCCTTCGTATGAGTGACAGAATCGTTGTTATGTGCGAAGGTAAGAAGACAGGTGAGCTGGATATTTCCGAAGCTACACAGGAAAATATCATGAACATGGCTACACGTGAGATTGAGTAGGGAGGGAAAAAGTAATGGCAAATAATACAACAAAGAAGGCCGGCTCTAATAAGTCATTTATTGACAGAATGGGAGGACAGAAATTCATCGTCCTGCTCGTTGTTATTGCACTGTTTATCTTCTTCTGTGCAATGAGCCCGAACTTCAGAAAATATACAACATTTATTAACATTCTGGACTTCTCCTATTATATTGTCCTGATGGCAATTGGAGTAGCCTTTCCACTGATGACAGGTGGTGTTGACCTGTCAATCGGTACTGGACTTGTATGTTATTCACTCGTTGGTGGATATCTGATCGTTCACAAAGGAATGCCTACAATCGTTGGTATCCTTGCAGCAATTATTCTTGGAATGCTGATTGGTGTTCTGAATGGTGTACTGGTAGCAATCATGGATCTGCCGGCATTCCTGGCAACACTTTGTACTTGTATGATTACTCGTGGACTTGGTTCCATTATCGTAGGTGGATTCGGAATCTCATGGCCGGCAGCAGCAGCACCGGGTGGATGGTTCAGAAGTATCTTCAAGATTCAGTCTGGCGGACAGAATATCCCGATCGGTTTCTTATGGGTAATTCTTCTGGTTGTTGTTATGACATTTGTACTGAATCATACAAGAATTGGACGTTATACACTTGCAATCGGAAGTAACAAAGAAGCAACAAGACTTTCCGGAGTTAATGTAAGATTCTATCATATTGCAGCATATGTAATCTGTGGATTCTTCGCAGGACTTGCTTCTATCGCATACTCCGCTATCTTCGCTACAGTTCAGCCAGGAAGTGGTGCTGGATTCGAGCTTGAGGCTATCGGTGGAGCAATCATCGGTGGTGTATCCATGACAGGTGGTGTAGGAAGCATCACAGGAACACTGTTTGGTGTATTCGTTATCTGTCTTCTGAAGACTGGTCTTCCATTCATCGGACTGACAGCTAACTGGCAGCAGATCATTACAGGATTTGTCCTGATCGCAGCCGTACTTGTTGATATTCTTAAGAGAAAAGCAGGAAAAGAGTAATTTTTTCCACTTAAATTTAGAATTTGTGAAAAATCACGAAAAAGCAATAACTAATTGCAAAACCATTGGTAATGTGTTATATTATTAATGTGTGCGGATAGATAGCAGCGGGGAAACATGCTGAAAAAAGTGTGAAAAAGAAAGCTGTTACTATAGAAGCTAAACGAAACGGACTGTATAAAGAGTTTTCGGACAAAGAAGTCTGGGCAAACTACTTCTGCAGAGCGATTTAAGAAATGCACGAAAGAGGCTCTGCCAGAGAGGCCCGGCATTAGGGAGAGGAAAACTGGAAGAAAACTCAGACAAGCAGTCACAAATTTATTTTGTCAGGAGGACATAATTATGAAAAAGAAAGTTTTAGCAGTTTTACTTGGTGGATGTATGGTAGTTGGAATGCTCGCAGGATGTGGATCTAAGGCAGATGACACTAAGAAAGCAGATGGCGACACTAAGACAGAAGGATCAGGAGATTCCAAGGGATATCATTTCGAAGTTGTTGTAAAGAGCTTCCAGTCTTCATACTGGCAGGCAGCTGTACAGGGAATCAACCAGGCTTGTGATGAGCTCGGTGTTACAGCTAACACAACAGGACCGAACGCTGAGTCCGATATCGCTGACCAGGTTAACATGCTGAACAACGCAATCAACAAGAACCCAGACGGAATCGCTCTTGCAGCTTGTGACCAGAACTCAGTTATTGATTCACTGAAGTCAGCACTTGAGAAGAAAATCCCAGTAGTATGCTTCGACTCAGGTGTTCCGGACGCTCCAGAAGGATCTGTATACGCAACAGTTGTAACAGACAACGAGCAGGCTGGTGGAATTGCTGCTGAGCACATCTATCCAGCAATCAAAGACAGACTTGGAAAAGGACAGGTTCGTGTAGGTGAAGTTAACCAGGATGCAACATCCGCTAACATTTCTGAGCGTGGTATGGGATTCATCAACAAGTTCATCGAACTTGCTAAAGCTGATGGATATACAGTAGCAGTTGTAGGAAATGACTTCTATGTAAACCAGGTTAAAGACAACGGAGATCAGGCATCTGCAGACATTATCCTTGAAGTTGCAGTTCCGGCTCAGACAACAGTTGAGCTGTGTGCTACAGAGGCTTCTAACATCATGAACAAAGACGATACAATCGCTATGTTCGGATCAAACCAGGTATCTGCAGAGGGTGTTCTCACAGCTAACCAGAACCTGAACAAACTTGGAACAGACGAAGGAAAGATCGTTGGAGCTGGATTCGATGCTGGTTCAGTTCTTAAAGCAGCTGTTAAAGATGGTACAATGCTCGGTGCTGTTACACAGTCTCCTCTGATGCAGGGTAAAATCTCCATCGAGACTCTTGCTAAGATCTGTGATGGTGAGTCTGTAGAAGACGTTACAACAGATGGTTACTGGTATGATTCTACAAACATGGAAGATGCTGACATCGTTCCAAACCTTTATGACTAATTCATATCTGTAAAGAGAAGCTGAATTATTAAAGTGAAAAGAAAGGAATCGGGAAATTCCCGGTTCCTTTTTTAAAATAATATGTTATTATATCAAGGAGGAAGATAATATGTTAAAAGGAATTCCAAAAATTTTATCACCAGAACTGTTAAAAGTACTTGCTGAGATGGGACACAGTGACAGACTGGTCATCTCTGATGGAAACTTCCCGGCTGAATCAATGGGAAAAGACGCGATTGTGATCCGTTGCGACGGACACGGAGTACCGGAGATTCTTGATGCGATTCTTCAGGTGTTTCCTCTGGACAGCTATGTGGAGCATCCGGTAAATCTTATGGAAGTTATGCCTGGAGATACTGTGGAGACACCAATCTGGGATACATATAAAGAGATTATCCGTAAATATGATGACAGAGGTGATGCTGTTGTTGGAAACATTGAGCGTTTTGCATTCTATGATGAAGCTAAGACAGCTTATGCAATCATTGCAACAGGTGAATCAGCACTTTATGCGAATGTAATGCTTCAGAAGGGTGTTGTAACAGACTAGTCACATTTTTTAACGTAATGGAGGAACAATATGCTTGATCATGTAGAAAAAATATTTGCAGATATGAAGCCGATGATGAAAAAGTTGAAGAAGGCTTCTTATAAAGTAAATATGGAGGCTTTTATAGAGAATCATGGACATTATTTCCGTGAGATGACAGAATATACGGAGAATGCTTCTGATAAAGAGACGGCAGCCAAAGAGCTTGCAGTAGACTTTACAGATAAGGTTTATGATGCATATGTTTCTCCGAAAAAAGGAAAAATAGACAGTGCAATTCAGACAGATCTGAATTTCTTTATGATCTATTATGTATTTCCGGCAATTCTTTTGACAGAGCATGACGATGCAAAACTGATCGCAGATCATCTCTGCAGCAGATGGGGAGAAAAGTTTAAGAACAGTAAGATTCAGTATACAGATTATGATTCCCTATATGTTTCATTCCGTGAGAAGATATTTGGAATCTTTTAATACTTGCAAATCAACCTTACTTGTGATAGAATAACTAAGATTCATGTAATGGCATGAGAAGATTTTAGAAGCTATATTTTTATGGTTTAATAAGTGTGCTGTTACGTTAGTGTGTAGGAGGTCATAGAAGATGGACATTTTGAAGATTGTTTTATACATTATCTTTGTTATAGACTGTATCGCATTATCAGCGATTATTCTTTTGCAGGAAGGAAAGTCAGCCGGATTGGGAACAATTGGCGGTATGGCGGATACTTATTGGGGACAGAACAAGGGACGTTCTATGGAAGGTGCACTTGTAAAGTCTACAAAGTTTCTTGCTATCCTTTTCCTGGTGCTTGCAGTAGTACTGAACCTTAAGGTTTTTAATTAATAACAGATGATGAAGTAAGTATAAGACATTCTATAATAAGACTATAGAATGTCTTTTTTTACTTTAAGTAGTGGTGAAAGGTTACATCGTGTGAACAGTAGAGATGAAAGGAAATAGAATGGATCAGACATTTGAAAAGAGAAAAAAAGTGATTTATGACTTTATTTGTGATGATTTTTATATCCCAATGAAAGTCAAAGAGATTGCGACGGTTCTTCAGGTATCGAAAGAACAGAGAAGAGAGCTTCAGGAAGTGTTGGATGCGCTCGTTGAAGAAGGAAAGATTACACTTTCTAAAAGAGGGAAATACAGTAAAGGTCAGGCAAAGCGTATCACAGGAAGCTTCCAGGCGAATATCCGTGGATTTGGATTTGTTATGGTAGAGGGTGAAGATGAGGATATCTTTATTCCGGGAGAGAATGTGAACGGTGCATTCCAGGGAGATGAAGTGGAATGTATTATCACAGGTGCGCCGGGCGGTAAGAGAAAAGAAGGAAAAATCGTAAGAATCGTGTCGCATCAGGTGAAGAAGATTGTCGGATTGTATGAGAAGAGTAAGAGTTTTGGATTTGTACGTCCGGATAATCAGAGATATCTGAAGGATGTTTATATTCCGGCCGGAAAAGAGAAGGGTGCCATGGACGGTCATAAGGTTGTGGTAGAACTGACCTCTTATGGACAGGAACATGCTAAACCGGAAGGAAAGATTGTTGAGATTATCGGTCATGTGAATGATCCGGGAGCAGATATTTTATCTATTGTAAAGGATTATGATCTTCCTACAGAATTTCCGGAGAAGGTATTGAATCAGGCGGTTCGTGTTGGGAAAGATGTATCCGAAGCAGATTGTGCCGGAAGATTGGATTTACGTGACTGGCAGATGGTTACGATCGACGGTGAAGATGCGAAGGATCTGGATGATGCGGTTTCTTTGATAATGAAGGATGAGAATTATCAGCTGGGAGTTCATATTGCGGATGTTACCAATTATGTACAGGAGAAAAGTGCCCTGGATCGAGAAGCACTGAAGCGTGGAACGAGTGTTTATCTTGCGGACCGTGTCATACCGATGTTGCCGCATGTGTTGTCGAATGGCATCTGTTCTCTGAATGCAGGGGAAGACCGTCTGGCATTATCCTGTATTATGACAGTGTCTCCGAAAGGCGAGGTGATCGATCATCAGATCGCGGAGACTGTGATCCGGGTAGACAAGCGTATGAGTTATACAGGTGTATCTAAGGTGCTGGCAGAAGAACCGGAAGCACTGAAAGAAGATGAGGATTTTGTTCCGATGATTCAGAAGATGCAGGAACTTTCAACGATTCTCAGAGAACGACGTGGCAAGAGAGGTTCGATTGATTTTGATTTTCCGGAGACAAAGATTGAATTGGATGAGAAGGGGAAACCAATTAATATCAAACCTTATGAGAGAAACAGTGCAACGAAGATCATCGAAGATTTTATGCTTCTTGCCAATGAGACGGTGGCAGAAGAATATTTTTGGAGAGAGGTTCCATTTCTCTACAGAACGCATGAAGTTCCAGATGAAGAGAAGATAAAAAAACTGAGTACATTTATCAATAATTTCGGTTATCATATTCATGTGCATGATGAAGTAAAGCCAAAGGAGATTCAGAAACTTCTTAGTCAGGTGGAAGGGACCCCGGAAGAAGCTCTGATCAGCAGACTTACATTACGCTCCATGTGTCAGGCAAAATACACAACAGAGAATACAGGACACTTTGGATTGGCAGCGAAGTATTATACACATTTCACTTCTCCAATCCGCCGTTATCCGGATCTCCAGATTCACAGAATCATTAAGGAGAATCTGCGCGGACGATTGAATGAGAATCGTATAGAACATTATGACAAGATCCTCCCGGAAGTAGCGAAGCAGTGTAGTGACAGAGAACGACTGGCAGAAGAGACAGAACGTGAAGTTGTGAAGATGAAAAAAGCAGAGTATATGCGCATGCATATCGGAGAAGAGTACGAAGGTGTCATTTCCGGTGTTACAAAATGGGGAATCTATGTAGAACTTCCTAATACAGTGGAAGGTCTTGTCCATGTCGTGGATCTGCGGGACGATCATTATAATTTTATAGAGCAGACATATGAAATGGTCGGAGAGCATACAGGAAAGACATATAAACTTGGTGAAAAGGTGCGTGTCCGCGTAAGTGATGCAGATAAGCTGCTCCGGACGATTAATTTCGAGCTGGCATAATACTTGCAGGAGTGCGGTTAAAATAGATGAGTTAGAGGTTGGAATCAGATGGCAAAGACAGAGAAAAAACTTATTGCGAATAATAAAAAAGCATATCATGACTATTTTATTCTTGAGAAATACGAAGCAGGACTTGTGCTGCATGGCACAGAAGTAAAGTCTCTTCGTATGGGAAAGTGTAGTATCAAAGAAGCATTTATCCGTGTGGAAGACGGGGAGATGTATATCTATGGTATGCATATTAGTCCTTATGAGAAGGGGAATATCTTTAACAAAGATCCGCTTCGCGTGAGAAAGCTGCTTCTTCATAAGAAGGAGATACTGAAAATATTTGGTAAGATGAAAGAACAGGGAATTACAGTTGTTCCGCTGCAGGTTTATTTCAGCGGAAGTCTTGTAAAGATTGAGATTGGACTTGCCAAAGGTAAGAAATTATATGACAAGCGTGAGACGATCGCAAAGAAAGATCAGAAGCGTGAAGCACAGAGAGAATTCAAAGCGTTCAATCGATAAAGGATTGAGGCAGGAGCGAATAGAAAAAGCAATTGGATCAGAAACCAATTGCTTTTTTTACTTCATTGATATCGCCAGTAAATACAAGTCCACCCATTCCGGCTTCTTTTGCTGCATTGATGTTTGGCTCAAGATCATCAATAAAGAAACATTCTTCTGCCTTTAAATCAAATTTCCTGAGAAAATGACTGTAGATTTTAGGAGACGGCTTTGCAAGTCTGATCGGTCCGGAAAATAAGATTCCGTCAAAGTGAGAAAGAAGTTCACTTCCTTCATAGTATTCTGCAAAATAGGTTGGAGCATTAGACAGCAGATAGATTGGTATATTGCGCTCTTTTAATTCATGGATAAATGTAATGGTATCCGGAAGTAAAGTAGTGCAGCGTGGCCATTCTTTTGCAAACCGGCGGATGCAGTCCTTCAAATGTTCCGGAACCTGATCGATGACTTCATTTATGTAACTATCATAATCAAGTGTGCCGGCGTCAAGTTCTGCCCAGCGTTTATAAACGATTTCGGATAAATCATCCAGTTCTTCTTCATATGGGCAGAATTCTGAAAGAATCGCTTTTCCATCAAAACGTCCGATGACATTTCCAAAGTCAAAAACAATATTCTTGTATTTCATGACAAATTTCCTTTCTGTAGATGTTTATTTGTAACTGTTCAGAGCCAAGCAAAATTTCATAAAACAGGTGTAAAATGCTTGCATTTTTAAGAGTGTTTTTGAAATTTTATTTGGCGGATACGCCACACCGACGAAATGCATAGCATTTTGGAGGTTGGTTCTGAACAGTTACGTTTATTTTATTATACTGCGCAGAAAAGACAGATTCAAATAAAATATGCATTGCTGTTCACACGATGTGCGACCAGCAACTAATAGACAAAAAGAGAAAAACTGTCTAAAAATTATCTTGACATCTATTTTATTTATGATATACTTTGATAGTCAAAGTATTTAAAGGTCAAAACAATTATGGTTCAGATCTGGAAAGAATCATACTGTGAAGAGTGACAATTATTTTGACAGAGTTGGAGAAGAGATATGATAGGAAGAATATGCGGGACAGGATCGTACATACCGTCCCATCGAATGGACAACGTGGAATTGTCCTCTCTGGTCGACACAAGTGATGAATGGATCCGGGAACGCACAGGAATTCAAAGCCGACATCTCGCAAAACAGGAGACGGTATCTTTTATGGCTGCAAAAGCAGCAGAAGAAGCTCTTGCAGACAGCGGGCTGAAAGCAGAAGAGATTGACCTGATCCTTGTAGCGACGTCTTCTTCAGAAACAGTATTTCCGAATACTTCCTGTGAAGTGCAGAAAGCAATCGGTGCAGTTCATGCATGGGGATACGATCTGAACGCAGCCTGTTCGGGATTTATTCTCGCATTGAATACGGCGCAGTCATATATCCGTTCGGGTCTTGTTAAGACTGCACTGGTGATCGGTGCAGAGAAGATGAGCAGAATTGTAGACTGGAAAGACCGTGGAACTTGCATTTTATTCGGAGACGGTGCAGGTGCAGTGGTTCTCCGGAGAGAAGAAAGTGAAAGCGCAGAAGCAGTCTACACGGCCATGGCACATTCGGCAGGAGACAAAGGAGAGGCATTGACCTTACAATATGGAACAGAAGAAACGCCGGTAATCCGGATGGATGGACAGGCAGTTTTTAAGTTCGCTGTGAGAAAAGTACCGGAAATCATCGAAGAAATGTTGAAAAAAGCAGATGTTTCAAGAGAAGATGTGGATTACTTTGTTTTGCATCAGGCAAACAGAAGAATCATTGAAGCGGCTGCAAAGAGGGTTGGCGTAGAAATTGAGAAGTTCCCAATGAATCTTGGTGAATATGCGAATACGTCGGCGGCGTCAGTTCCAATCCTTTTAAATGAAATGAATCGGGATGGAAAACTGAAAAGAGGTCAGAAAATTATACTTGCCGGATTCGGGGCAGGACTTACATGGGCAGGATGCCTGATGGAATGGTAAATTCAAGAAAGGAAAACAAAATCATGTTAGAAAAAGTAAAAGAAATCGTAGCAGAGTCATTAAACGTAGAGGAAAGCACATTAAGTGAGACAACATCTTTCAAAGAGGATCTTGGAGCAGATTCCCTGGATCTTTTTGAGATGGTAATGGCATTTGAGGAAGCTTTTGAAGTAGAGATCCCATCTGAAGATCTGGAGCAGATCACAACAGTGGGTGACGTTGTAAAATATATCGAATCACACAAGTAAAAGTATAGAACTAGTAGAAAACGAAGCATTTCGGTTCCTTTTCGGCAGCCGATCCGAGAGAACCGTTGATAGAGAAGTGATCAAGAAGGGAGTTCTTATGAGAACGAGAATAACAGAATTACTTGGAATTGAGTACCCGATCATTCAGGGCGGTATGGCATGGGTTGCAGAATATCATCTGGCGGCAGCAGTTTCAAATGCCGGTGGACTTGGACTAATCGGAACAGCAAGTGCACCGGCCGAGTGGGTCAGAGAACAGATCCGCGAGGCAAAGAAGCTGACAGATAAGCCGTTTGGAATCAATATTATGATGATCAGTCCTTATGCAGATGAAGTTGCAAAGGTGGCTGTCGAAGAAGGTGTCGCAGTTGTCACGACAGGTGCAGGATCTCCGGAAAAATATGTAAAGATGTGGAAGGAAGCCGGAATCAAAGTGATCCCTGTAGTTGCTTCTGTAGCGATGGCGAAGAGAATGCAGCGTTGTGGAGCAGATGCTCTGGTGGCAGAAGGAACAGAAGCAGGCGGACACATCGGTGAGAATACAACGATGGTTCTCGTTCCGCAGGTTGTAGATGCAGTTGAAATCCCGGTGATCGCAGCCGGAGGAATTGCAGATGGAAGAGGAATTGCAGCAGCATTTATGCTCGGAGCAGAGGGTGTTCCAGATCGGAACACGTTTTGTTGTGACAGAAGAAGCACAGGTGCATGAGAATTATAAAGAATGCATTTTGAAAGCAAGGGATATTGATTCTCGTGTGACAGGAAGATCTACAGGTCATCCGGTTCGTGCTCTTCGTAATAAAATGACGAAAGAGTATCTTGAGAAAGAACAGGCAGGAGCAACATTCGAAGAACTTGAACATCTGACACTAGGAGGACTCAGGAGAGCTGTTGTTGATGGAGATGTTCAGAGCGGAAGCGTGATGGCAGGGCAGATCGCAGGTATGATCAAGGAGAAGCTTACCTGTCAGGAAGTGATCCAGAAGCTGGTCTCACAGACAGATGAACTGATCGGAGGAAAAGGATTCTATGAGTAAGATCGCATTTATTTTCCCGGGACAGGGAGCACAGAAAGCCGGAATGGGAAAAGATTTCTATGAAAACAGTAAGACGGCAGCAGAGGTGATCGACCGTGCAAGTGAACTGCTTGGACTGGATATGAAAGCACTCTGTTTTGAAGAAAATGATCTTTTCTGGATCAGACAGAATATACACAGGCAGCACTTGTGACTGTCTGTATGGCAATGGAGAAGGTATTAAGAGAACGGGGACTCGCCCCGGATGTCACAGCAGGCTTAAGCCTGGGTGAATATTGTGCGATTGCTTCAGCAGGAGGCATGAGCACAGAAAATGCAATCACAACAGTAAGAAAACGCGGTATTCTGATGCAGAATGCAGTACCGGGTGGTCAGGGAGCCATGGCAGCGGTTCTCGGACTGGATGCCGGAAAGATTGAGGAAGTGCTGGCAGATCGAAGTGGTGTAATGATCGCCAACTACAATTGTCCGGGACAGATTGTGATTACAGGATGGAAGGAAGATGTGGAACAGGCAGCAGATGCACTGAAGGAAGCCGGAGCAAAGAGAGTCCTTCCGCTTAATGTCAGTGGACCGTTCCATTCTTCCCTCTTGGAGCAGGCCGGAGAAGAACTTGGAAAAGAACTGGAACAGGTAGATTTTTCTGATCTCCAGATCCCATATGTGACGAATGTGACAGCAGAATATGTAACTGATATTACAAAGACAAAAGAACTGCTTGCGCGTCAGGTGGCATCTTCCGTACGCTGGCAGCAGAGCATGGAACTTCTGATTGCGGACGGTGTAGATACATTTGTTGAGATCGGACCTGGAAGAACACTGGCTGGTTTCTTGAGAAAGATAAACCGTGGGGTGAAAGTGTATAACGTCGGAACCTGGGAAGATGTAGATAAGGTGGTAAATGAATTATGTTAGACAGACTGACAGGGAAAGTTGCGGTAGTGACAGGTGCTTCCAGAGGAATCGGAAGAGCGATCGCACTGCGTCTGGCACAGGAGGGCGCAGCAGTAGTGATCAATTATAATGGATCGAAAGAGCGCGCGCAGGAAGTGAAAACAGAGATTGAATCTGCAGGCGGAACAGCACAGATCATGCAGTGTGATGTGGCAGATGCAGCATCTTGTGATGAGATGTTTCAGACAATCATTAAAGAATTTGGAAGAATAGATATCCTTGTGAACAATGCGGGAATTACAAGAGACGGACTGCTTATGAAGATGGCAGAAGAGGATTTTGATGCTGTGATCGATACGAATCTGAAAGGAACTTTTCATTGTATCCGTGCAGTCTCAAGACAGATGCTGCGTCAGAGATCCGGAAGAATTATTAACCTGTCTTCTGTATCAGGAGTTCTTGGAAATCCAGGACAGGCTAATTATTCCGCATCAAAGGCTGGTGTGATCGGACTCACAAAGAGTGCGGCAAGAGAACTGGCTTCCAGAGGAATTACCGTAAATGCGATCGCTCCGGGATTTATTAACACAGAGATGACAGAAGTACTTTCAGAGAAGGTGAAAGAAGGAGCAACAGCCCAGATCCCTCTTGGAAAGTTTGGAGAGACAGAAGATATTGCGAATGCGGCGGCATTTCTTGCTTCTGATGAAGCACGTTATATCACAGGCCAGACGCTGCATGTCGACGGCGGAATGGCGATGTAAGAATAGAAGGAGTAGGAAAATGAAGAGACGAGTTGTTGTAACCGGAATGGGTGCGGTGACACCGATTGGAAATACAGTAGAAGAATTCTGGAACGGAATCAAAACAGGTAAAGTTGGAATTGGTCCGATCACAAAATTCGATACAACAAATTATAAGGTTAAGCTGGCAGCAGAAGTGAAAGATTTCGTTGGAAAAGAACGAATGGATTTCAAGGCAGCAAAGAGAATGGAACTGTTCTCCCAGTATGCGGTTGCAGCAGCAAAGGAAGCATTTGCAGATGCGGGACTTGATATGGAACAGGAAGATCCTTATCGTGTAGGAACAATCATCGGTTCAGGTATTGGAAGTCTTAGCTGTGTAGAGCAGAATTATGACAAGATCCAGACAAAAGGACCAGCGCGTGTAAATCCACTGATGGTTCCGCTGATGATTTCCAATATGGCAGCAGGAAATGTATCCATTCAGCTTGGCCTGAAAGGAAAATGTACAGATGTCGTGACAGCATGTGCATCAGGATCTAACAGTATCGGAGATGCACTCCGTGCGATTCAGTATGGTGACTTGGATGTCTGTGTTGCAGGGGGTACAGAGAGCTGTATCTGTCCGACCGGAATTGCAGGATTTACTGCATTGACAGCACTGTCTACAAATGAAGATCCAATGACAGCTTCCCGTCCGTTTGATCAGGACAGGGATGGATTTGTCCTCGGAGAAGGAGCCGGAATCGTAGTTCTGGAAGAACTTGAACACGCGAAAGCGAGAGGCGCGAAGATTTACGCAGAACTCGCAGGATATGGCTCTACAGGAGATGCTTATCATATCACATCCCCGGCAGAGAACGGAGAAGGAGCCGGAATGGCAATGAAGCTTGCAATGAAAGAGGCAGGTGTGACACCGGATGAGGTGGATTATATCAATGCTCATGGAACAAGTACACATCACAATGACCTCTTTGAGACGCGTGCGATCTGTTATGCATTAGGAGATGCAGCCGAAAATGTAGTTGTCAATTCAACAAAATCTATGATCGGTCATCTTCTTGGAGCAGCAGGGGCAGTAGAATTTGTTGTCTGTGTAAAAAGTATTCTGGATAATTTTATCCATCAGACAGTTGGTACAAAGAATGTAGATCCAGAATGTGGATTGAATTATGCAGTAGGCGCACCGGTAGAGAAAGAAGTGAACTGTGTAATTTCTAATTCTCTTGGTTTTGGTGGACACAATGTGTCTCTTCTTGTAAAACGTTTCGAAGAGTAAGGAGAAGCGAAGATGAAGATGGAAGAAATATTGAAGCTGATCGAAGCCGTATCGGCTTCTACGCTCACAGAATTTAAATATGAAGAAAATGGAACAAAGCTGAATCTGAAAAAGGAACAGCAGAAGGTAGAAATCGTTCAGAATGCGGCTTCTATTCCGCTGACAGGAATTTCCAGTGGTGATTTCCAGGCAACTGTTCTTCCACAGAACATGGTTGTATCCGGAAGTTCTGAGAATGCAGATCCGGAAGAAAATCTTGAAAAAGAACCAGAAGGCAAGCTGATCATTTCACCTTTGGTTGGAACTTTCTACGCTGCACCGGCAGAGGATGCACCGAGTTTTGTTAAGGTTGGTGACAAGGTCGAAGTCGGACAGGTTGTCGGAATCGTAGAAGCGATGAAACTTATGAATGAGATTGAGAGTGAATGTGCCGGTACAGTTGCAGAAGTTCTTGTAGAGAACGGAGAACCGGTAGAATACGGCCAGCCGATTTTTAGAATTGTTTAAGAAAGGAATTCAGATATGAATAGTTTAAATGTAGAACAGATTCAGGAAATCATTCCGCACAGACATCCATTTCTTTTGATTGATAAGATTGAAGATTATGTTCCGGGAGAATATGCAATTGGATACAAAGGTGTTTCTTATCATGAGGATTTCTTTCGTGGACATTTCCCACAGAAAGCAGTAATGCCGGGAGTTCTGATTCTTGAGGCACTCGCTCAGACAGGAGCTGTGGCAATTTTAAGTGTACCGGAGAATCAGGGAAAGATTGCATTCTTTGGTGGTGTACAAAAATGTCGCTTCAAAGGAATGGTATTTCCGGGAGATCAGTTGAAATTAGAGACAAAGATTATTAAAAGAAAAGGACCGGTAGGCGTAGGAGAAGCTGTGGCAACAGTTAACGGAAAGATCGTTGTTACGGCAGAACTTACATTTATGGTTGGAGAATAAAAAAATCAGGAGCAGAAGAAATGATAGAGAAGATTTTAATTGCGAACAGAGGGGAGATTGCAGTTCGGGTGATTCGCGCCTGCAGAGAAATGGGAATCCGTACGGTTGCTGTTTACTCTGAGGCAGATAAAGATGCGCTGCATACCCAGCTCGCAGATGAAGCAGTCTGTATAGGTCCTGCTCCATCCGCAGAAAGTTATCTGAATATGCAGAATATCATCAGTGCAACACTTGTGTCTGGAGCAGATGCAATCCATCCGGGATTTGGATTCCTTTCTGAAAACAGCAAATTTGCAGAACTGTGTGAACAGTGCAAGATCACATATATCGGACCAGATTCAAAGGTAATCAGTGCTCTTGGAAATAAATCCGTTGCAAGAAATACGATGGTGGCAGCAGGTGTTCCGGTTATTCCGGGAAGCAAGGAGCCGGTGTATACCGTAGAAGAAGGCGAGAAGATCGCTGGTGAGATCGGTTATCCAGTCATCGTTAAAGCAGCACTTGGCGGTGGGGGAAAGGGAATGCGTGTCGCACAGACACCGGACGAGTTCCAGGCAAGTTTCCAGACAGCACAGAAAGAAGCGCAGATGGCATTCGGAGACGGAACAATGTATCTGGAACATTTTGTAGAACATCCGCGTCATATAGAATTCCAGATTCTTGCAGATAAGTATGGAAATGTGGTCCATCTTGGAGAAAGAGACTGTTCCATTCAGAGAAATCATCAGAAGATGATCGAGGAATCTCCGTCAGAAGCACTGACACCGGAATTGAGACAGAAGATGGGAGAAGCGGCTGTGAAAGCGGCGAAAGCAGCTCATTATACGAATGCCGGAACGATTGAATTTCTCTTAGAAAAGAGTGGAGCCTTTTACTTTATGGAAATGAATACAAGAATTCAGGTAGAACATCCGGTGACAGAATGGGTGACAGGAATCGATCTGATCAAAGAGCAGATTAAGATTGCAGACGGACAGAGACTAAAGCTTCAGCAGAAAGACATCAAGATCACAGGTCACGCGATCGAATGCAGGATCAATGCAGAGAACCCGGAAAAGAATTTCCGCCCGTCTCCTGGAAAAATCACAGATGTACATTTCCCGGGGGGTGAAGGTGTACGTGTAGACAGTGCGATTTACACAGGATATGAAGTTCCGCCTTATTATGATTCCATGCTTGCGAAACTGATCGTACATGCTGACGACAGAGAAGAGGCTATCCGTAAAATGAGAAGCGCACTTGGCGAAGTCATTATTGAAGGTGTGGACACAAATATTGATTATCAGTATGAGATTTTGAATCATAAAAAATTCATATCTGGAGATATTGATGTGGAATTTATCGGAGGAATGATGAATGAGACTGCATAATATGTTTAAAAAGACCGGAGAGAAGATCACTTCGATTCATTCACGAAACAGAAGAAAGCCGGAAGCACCGGAAGGAATCTTGAAAAAATGTAATAAATGCGGTGCAGCAATCTTAACAGATGAAGTAATCAACGGAAAATATATTTGTCCTAAATGTCATGGATACTTTCGTATTCCGGCATATAAGAGAATTGAGCTTGTGACAGACGCAGGCTCTTTTGAAGAATGGGATGCAAAGATCGATGAAGGGGAAAGACCGGAGAATCCGTTGAATTTCAGGGGCTATACAGAAAAAGTCGAAGCTTTAAGAGAAAAGACCGGGCTTGATGAAGCGGTTGTGACAGGAAAAGCAACAATCTGTGGATATCCGGTTGTGATCGGGGTCTGTGACGGAAGATTTATGATGGCCAGTATGGGACATGCGGTAGGAGAAAAGATTACCCGTGCAGTCGAGCGTGCAACAAAGGAGAGGCTTCCTGTTGTTCTTTTTACCTGTTCCGGAGGCGCACGTATGCAGGAGGGAATCATTTCCCTGATGCAGATGGCAAAGACTTCAGCGGCACTGAAACGCCACAGTGATGCAGGCTTTCTTTATATTCCGGTATTGACTGATCCAACTACGGGAGGTGTCACAGCAAGTTTTGCTATGCTTGGAGATATTATTCTTGCAGAACCGGGAGCTTTGATCGGATTTGCCGGTCCGCGTGTGATCGAGCAGACGATCGGACAGAAGTTGCCGGAAGGATTTCAGAGAGCAGAATTTCTTCTTGAGCATGGATTTGTTGATCGAATCGTAACCAGGGATGAGATGAAGGAAGTACTGAGACAGATTCTGAAAATGCATACGGTTATAGATGAGAAGAAAGAAGAATGTCCGGAAAAGAAAAAGGAGAACAGAAAAAACATATCTGCAGGAAAAGAAAATGTGTCAGCCTGGGAGCGTGTTTTGAAATCCAGGGAAAAAGAACGCCCGGTCGGTAAGGATTATATTGACAGACTGTTTACAGATTTTGTAGAATTACATGGAGACAGATATTATAAGGATGATCCGGCAGTAGTAGGCGGAATTGCGTATTTTCATGGAAAAGCGGTTACTGTGATCGCCCAGTGCAAAGGAAAGACAACGAAAGAGAATCTGGAACGGAATTTTGCAATGCCGTCTCCGGAAGGTTACAGAAAAGCACTGCGTCTGATGAAACAGGCAGAAAAGTTCCAACGTCCGGTCATCTGTTTTGTGGATACTCCGGGGGCTTTCTGCGGAATGGAGGCAGAAGAGCGTGGACAGGGTGAGGCAATTGCCCGGAATCTGTATGAGATGTCAACTTTGAAAGTGCCGGTTCTTTCAATTGTAATCGGAGAAGGTGGAAGCGGCGGTGCGCTTGCACTTGCAGTTGCAGATGAAGTGTGGATGATGGAGAATGCAGTGTATTCAGTACTTTCACCGGAAGGGTTTGCAAGCATCTTGTGGAAAGACAGCAAGAGAGCGTCAGAGGCGGCAGGGGTGATGCGTCTGACAGCAGCAGATCTTAAGGAACTTAAGGTGATCGAAGAAATAATTTGCGAGCCTGAAGTGTACCGGGAAGATACGATGGTTCCTGTGCTCTGTGAACTGGAAGAGAAGATGGAACATTTCCTTGAACAATATGGAAACCTTTCAGAAAAACAACTGACAGATAGAAGATACGACAGATTTCGTCGAATGTAAGAGATAGAAAACATGGTATTGTCTGAATTAAGATAGCAGACCAGAATGAAAGTGATCCCGGAAGATTGAATAGAGAAGAGCTGTTTGAAGAGAGCAGAGAACAGTAGAAGACGAGGAGGAAAAAAGATGGATGCGTATAATACCATCAATGACATTCTGGTACATTTATTTAATGAAATCTGGGAGCTGGAGAAAAAGGCAATCATTACAGAGGAGTTTAAAGACATCACAAACAACGATATGCATATAATAGAAGCAATCGGTGTTTCAGGAAAGACAACGATGTCTGTAGTGGCAAAGAAGATGAAGATTACGGCAGGGTCTCTGACCACAGCGGTGAATGGGCTGGTAAACAAGAAGTATGTAATGCGTGCCCGCGGTGAAGAGGATCGAAGAGTGGTGTATATCTGGCTGACAGAAAAAGGGGAGAAGGCTTACTATCATCATGAGGAGTTTCACAGAGAGATGACAAATGCTGTGCTGAACAGACTGGATGAAAAAGAGATTCCGGTTCTTATGAAGACATTGGACGGACTTTCAGAATTTTTCAGGGGCTATTCTTCTGAGGAATAAATTGTGGAAACGATAACATGATAATTATTAAGGAAAATCAAGGAAAATTTGACGTTTTGTCAAAAATGAGTTACAATAATCCGTATCGTGAATAATTTATCATTACGGACAAAAGTTCTTGTCATTATTTCGCGTTAAGAATAACATTGTAATGAGGTAGTGCCAATATACTTGGGTGTATATTTTAGGAGGGAAACAAGTATGGTAACAAAGAAGACATCTTCAACAACAAAAGCTGAAACAGCAACAGTAAAGGCAGAGAAGAAAGAGACAGCAGCTGCGAAAGCGATCGAGACAAAGAAAGACACAACAAAGAAACTTGAAACAAAGGCAGCAGTGCTGGTAGATACACCAGAAGTTCAGGCAGAAGAAGTAAAAGAGACAGTGAAGAAGGCAGCTAAGAAGGTTGCAGCAAAAGCAGAAGATACAGCTGAAAAGGCTGTGAAGACTGTAAAGAAAGCAGCAGCTAAGAAGACAGCAACCAAGACTACAAAGAAAGCTGAGCTGAAGACAGAATTCTTCCTTCAGTTCTCTGGTAAAGAGTATACAGAGAAAGAGATCCTTAAGAAAGTCAAAGATGTATGGACAAAGGATTTGAAGAATAAAGTCGGAGACATGAAAGATGTTAAGATTTATCTGAAACCGGAAGAGTCAGCAGCATATTATGTTGTTAATGGAGATACAACAGGAAAAATCGATCTGTAAGATATAAATAAAAGATATAAGATCACTTTCCGGATGTACCGGGAACAGGTTTACTTAAGAAAAGACAGGGAGTCAGACACAGCTGAATGCAGGTGAAGGACGGACCTGTCTTTTTAATATATTAGGAAAGTCCTTGTAAACATTTCACCGGTGCAGAAGGCAGTGTGCCTTAAGGTGACAGGAAGCTGGAAAGTGCGGTTTGAAAAAGGAGATATGCAAGATGTATGAGAAAGAGATTGAGCAGCTGCAGTCAATGATTGATGAGAGTAACCGGATCGTGTTTTTCGGAGGAGCCGGTGTATCAACAGAAAGTAATATTCCGGATTTTCGAAGTGCAACAGGAATTTATCATCAGAAATATAAGTATTCACCGGAACAGGTGGTCAGTCACAGCTTTTTTATGAAATATCCGGAAGCTTTCTATGAGTTCTATAAAGAGAAGATGATGATTTTGAATGCGAAGCCAAATGCTGCCCATCTGAAACTGGCAGAATTGGAGCAGGGCCCGGGAAATTGCAGGCTGTTGTGACACAGAATATTGACGGACTGCATCAGGCGGCAGGAAGCAGAAACGTCTATGAACTTCATGGAAGCATCCACAGAAATTACTGTATAAAATGTGGGAAGTTCTATGATGCGGAATATGTGAAGAATTCAGAAGGAATTCCGAGATGCAACTGCGGTGGGATGATTAAGCCGGACGTAGTACTTTATGAAGAGGGACTTGACCAGAAGACGATCCAAGGGGCAGTCGAAGCAATTTCATCAGCCGACATGCTGATCATCGGAGGTACTTCCCTTGTTGTTTATCCGGCAGCCGGTTTTATTGATTATTTTCACGGAAAACACCTTGTTGTGATCAATAAATCAGAAACAGCTCAGAAGTGTCCGGGCAGAACTTGCAATATCGGCTCCGATCGGAGAGATTCTTGGTGCGATTCAGGTGAGTGACGAATAAAAATTTTTTTTCTGCAAATACTTCTGAAAAGGAGGATGCTGTCAGCAGCAGAAAGAAGTATGGGAAGAAAAAAGAAAAAGACGATCAATCTTACTAAACTTGAACCGGAAGAAAAGCTGAAGTATGAGATAGCAGAAGAATTAGGCCTTTTAGATCGCGTGATGCAGGATGGGTGGAAGTCATTAACATCAAAAGAGACAGGACGGATTGGCGGAATGGTCACCGGAAGAAGACGAGAGATAAAAAAACAGACAAAAATTGCGGATGAAAATGATGAAAGATAAACAAAAGTAAAATTTTGAATGACACAGCTTTTGACAAATAAGGATAAATTTGGTAAAATAGACAGAATGGGGAGAAATTATTTTGCGTTAGAATTCGCAGAGTTTTTGGAAAGTGATAACTTTGGTGGCATAAATGACAGAAAAAATTTCAATATTTGATGTGGAGATTTCCTGTATCAAGGCAAAAGAAGCGATGATGCAGGCAATCGGATTCATGAAAGACGATTCCGTCAATACCATTGAACTTGTATCGATGGAATCTCTGATGAAAGAACATGAAAATCCGGAATGGAAAAAAAAGGTTTCAATGCAGGATCTGGTCCTTCCGGGAAGTGTAGAGATTCTTGAGGCAGCGAAAACAGATGATGCAAGATTGCTGCGGGAGACAGATGATAAGTTGTTCTTAAGAATGTTTTTGAAATATTTGCAGAAGAATCATCATAAGATTTATCTCCTGGCAGCAAGTCAGGAGGAACTTGTGAAAGCAGAAGAAGCTCTTGCAAGGTATAATCAGGGGATTCGTGTGGTGGGAGATGCCGTGATCCATCCGGAAGACGGAGAGCTGACGGATGCAGACCGAATCCATGGAATTGTGAATGCAGTCAACGGCTCAGAGGCAGATTGTATTTTATCAGTCCTTCCATCGCCGGTGCAGGAAGATTTTATTGAACAGAACAGGGCATTGATCGACACAAGAGTCTGGATTGGCTGTGGATCAGTTCTGATGCGCAGTTTTGATGACAGAAAAATGACGAGCAGAATAAAGAGAATGTTAGTAAAGAAAGTATTTCGCTATAAAGTAGAGAAACAGAATTAGTTTTTGTGAAGAATGCTAAAAGATAAAAATGTGAATATTTCATGGATTCGACGAAGAAATGCATAAAAAAGATGGATTTCCTCTTTCTTTTTTTGCTGTTTTGCCTTAATATAATATAAGGGTATGTGTACGGATAAATAATACATACGAAAAAATTGTGGAATATGCACATGCGTGTTACTACTTACAGTTTGCTGTGACCAGCAATACATCGTACAGAGTGGAGGAAAAAAGGATGATTTCGAATCAGATACTTCAAAACACTATTGAAGGATTAAAGGGAATATCAAGGGTTGATTTCTGTGTACTCGACACAGAAGGAAAAGAACTTGCAGCAACATTTGATATGGCAAAGGATTGTGGGGAAGCGGTTCTTTCTTTTGTTGAATCACCGGCAGACAGCCAGGTGATCCAGGGATGCCAGTTCTTTAAGATCTTTGATGAACAGCGTTTGGAATATGTTTTGCTGGCAGATGGCGAGACAGAAGATGTGTATATGCTCGGTAAGATTGCGGCATTTCAGATCCAGAGTCTGCTTGTAGCTTATAAGGAGCGTTTTGACAAAGATAACTTTATCAAAAATCTTCTTTTGGACAACCTTCTTTTGGTTGATATTTACAATCGTGCAAAGAAATTACATATTGACACAGAAGTAAAACGTGTTATCTTTATTATTGAAACATCGCACGAGAAAGACAGTGCTGCACTTGATAATGTGAGAAATCTTCTGGGAGGAAAGTCAAGAGACTTTATCACAGCTGTTGATGAGAAGAATATTATTGTTGTGAAAGAACTCTCAGATAAGGACGGCAATAAGGAACTTGAGAAGATGGCGAAAGAGATGCTGGATACGCTCCAGGCAGAGGGAGGCGACGAGCAGATCCATATTGCATACGGAACCATCGTAAGTGATATCAAGGAAGTATCCAAGTCATACAAAGAGGCGAAGCTTGCACTTGATGTAGGTAAGATTTTCTTTGATGAGAAGGATATCGTTGCTTATACAACACTTGGAATCGGTCGTCTGATCTATCAGCTGCCGCTGCCACTTTGTAAGATGTTTATCAAAGAGATTTTCGAAGCAAAATCTCCGGATGACTTTGATGAAGAGACATTGACAACGATCAATAAGTTCTTTGAGAACAGTCTTAATGTATCAGAGACATCCAGACAGCTCTATATCCACAGAAATACACTGGTATACAGACTGGATAAGCTTCAGAAGAGTACCGGTCTGGATCTGCGTGTGTTTGAGGATGCCATTACTTTCAAGATTGCCTTAATGGTAGTAAAGTATATGAAGTATATGGAGACATTAGAGTACTAGAAACGTAGGAGTATAGATAAGTTTTAGGAGGAACATATGATTGAATTAAGGAATGTGACGAAGGAGTATTCCAAAGGTCATGCAGCCTTGAATGGTGTTTCCGTGAAGATTGAACGCGGAGAGTTCGTATTCATCGTTGGTGACAGTGGATCAGGTAAGTCTACATTGATCAAATTGATCATGAAAGAGTTGAATCCGACCGAGGGTACAATTATCGTCAACGGCCAGAATTTGAACCGTATGAAACACAGAAACATTGCTAAATACAGAAGAGGACTTGGAGTTGTGTTCCAGGATTTCCGTCTTCTGAAGGATCGTAATATTTATGAGAATATTGCATTCGCATTGCGTGTGACTGAGACACCGACCCGTGTGATCAAGAAGAAGGTACCGGCAGCTCTGTCACTGGTTGGACTTGCACAGAAGTACAAGTCATTCCCGAAAGAGCTTTCAGGTGGAGAGCAGCAGCGTGTAGCGATTGCAAGAGCAATTGTAAATGAACCTGCCATTCTGCTGGCGGACGAGCCGACAGGAAACCTTGACCCGACAAACTCATGGGAGATCATGAGTCTGTTGAAAGAGGCGAATGAGCGTGGAACAACAGTACTTGTTGTTACACATAACCAGGAGATCGTAAACGAGATGAACGAACGCGTCATTACTATGAAGCAGGGCGTAATCGTCAGTGATGAGAAAAAAGGTGGGTATATAAATGAGGATTAGTACATTTGGATACGTTGGAAAGCAGGGCGTTAAGAATATCTGGAGAAACAAGATGTTTTCACTCGCATCCATAGCGACGATGTCAGCATGTATTTTCCTGTTTGGATTGTTTTTCTCACTGCTTGTTAACTTCCAGTATATTATTAGAAGCGCAGAAGAGGGGGTTGCAATCACCGTATTCTTTAATGTGGATGCGACACAGGAACAGAAGGATGCAATCGGTGAACAGCTTAAATCACGAGATGATGTTTCAAAAGTAAACTATATATCAGCGGACGATGCATGGGAATCATTCCGGAAAGAGTATTTTGGAGATAACCCGGAACTTGCAGAAGGTTTCAAGGATGATAACCCACTGGCAAGTTCAGATAACTACGAAGTCTATATGAAGACTTTAAAAGGGAACAGTAAGGATCTGATCGCAAAGAGCAAGTCTCTTTCAGTAACTCAGCAGGATTTGGTTAAGTTTGCACAGAGCCTTGACGGAGTAAGAGAAGTTAAAAAATCAGATGTTGTAGCGAACACACTTTCCAGTGTGAATATGCTTGTTGCATATGTTTCAATTGCGATTATCGCAATTCTTCTCGGAGTATCAATCTTCCTGATCAGTAATACGGTAACAACAGGTATTACTGTCAGAAAAGAAGAGATTGCAATCATGAAATATATCGGAGCGAAGGACTTTGTCGTAAGATCACCATTCGTGATCGAAGGTCTGATCATTGGATTATTCGGTGCAGTTATTCCGCTTGCACTGTTATATTTCCTTTATGACAAGGCTGTAGTATATATTATGGAGAAGTTTAGTATTCTGAAGAATATCATCACATTCCTTCCGGTTGGTAATGTTTATATTTATTTGCTTCCAATCGGCCTTGCAATGGGAATTGGAATTGGATTCCTCGGAAGTTACTTTACTGTTCGTAAGCACTTAAGAGTGTAATAGGAGATACCTATGAAAAGACGAATGAGAAAGGTGACAGCACTGGTTCTGTCAGTCGGAATGATGCTGTCAATGACAATTACTTCCGGTGCTGTGACAATTGATGAAGCGCAGAAAAAAGCAGATGAGCTGCAATCACAGAAGAGTGCAGCTCAGGCTGAAAAAGATACACTTGCTGCGAAACTTAATTCCATCATTGACCAGATGAACAAGACGCAGGAAGAATTAAGTGCCAAGGAAACTGAAATTTCAACAGCTGAGGAAGAGCTTGTACAGGCGAAGGTTGATGAGGATGATCAGTATAACAGCATGAAGAAGAGAATCAAATTCATGTATGAGGGTGGTAATACCCAGTTCCTTGAGATACTGATGTCCAGCAGCAATATTGGTGATCTGCTCAATAAAGCGGAGTATGTATCAAAGCTTTCTTCCTATGACAGAGATATGCTTGTTGCTTTTCAGGAAACGGTGAAAGCTGTAGAAGAAAAGGAAGCAAAGCTTAAAGATGAGTATGAGAAACTGAATACATTACAGACAAGCTTGGTAAGTCAGCAGACGGAAGCACAGAATCTGATCAGTAGTAAGGAAGCACAGATTGCGGAGATTCAGAATCAGATTACAGATAATGCGAACCTTCTTGCAGACCTTAAGGCGAAAGCAGAAGCAGCAAAACGTCTTCAGGAAGAGCAGGCAGCGGCGGCTGCTGCAGCTGCTGCGGCGGCAAAGAAGAACAATAGCGGAAGCAGCAGTAACGGAAGCAGTAGTTCCAGACCGGCTTCCAGCGGAAACGTGGTGAGCGGAAGTGGATATTTTACACATCCATGTCCGGGAATGACGTACCAGTCCAGTTATTTCGGAGAGGTTCGATCTTTCGATTCAAGACCACATAAAGGAAATGATTATGCCGCACCGACAGGAACACCTACATATGCAGCAGCAGCCGGAACAGTCATTACGGCAGGCTGGAGCAACAGTGCGGGAAACTGGGTTGTTATAAGCCATGGAAACGGATTGGTGACAAAGTATATGCATCACAGTTCAATTTGTGTGAGTGCCGGTCAGAGAGTAGCAAAAGGACAACAGATTGGATATGTTGGTTCTACAGGATATTCAACCGGAGCACATCTACATTTCCAGGTGGAGCTTAACGGAACACCAGTGAATCCAAATAATTATATGTAAGACAAAGTGATTCAAAGAATAAAGGGGGACAAAGTGGAAGATTCTGCTTTGTCCTTTTCTTTAAATAACAGCGAAAGGGACAGACAATGGAACAGAAAAAGAAAAAGGGATATGGAGCCGGGATTGTTACCGGAATTCTTGCAACAGTTCTTGTCAGCCTGCTTCTCCTTGGGGGATTCAGGGTCATTACGAACACAGCCGGCAGTTATGCATCAGGTAAAGTGACAGAAAAAGAGGTATCAAAAAAACTGAATAAGCTGAATGCTTTGATTGATAAATATTATCTGTATGAAGATGAAATTGATACAGATCAGCTGGCAGAAGGAATTTATTCCGGATATACGAGTGCACTGGGAGATAAGTACACTGTTTATTATGATGAAGATGAGACGAAAGCTCTGATGGAATCAACAAGTGGAACATTTTCAGGTGTGGGTGCAACGCTGACAAAAGATGCGGATACGGGTTATGCGACAATTGTAAATGTCTATGAAGACTCTCCGGCAGAGAAAGCAGGACTGAAAGCAGGAGATATCCTGGAGAAAATCGATGACCACGAGGTTGGTGATGAGCAGCTTGATACGGTGGTGTCCTGGATCAAAGGGGAAAAGGGAACAGATGTAAAGATTACAGTTCTCAGAGACGGAGAAGAGCTGGAACTGACTGCTACACGAGATACGATTGAAGTGAAGACGGTTACATATGAGATGAAGGAGAACCAGATTGGCTACATCAGAGTGTCTGAGTTTGATACAGTAACTTATGACCAGTTTAAAGAAGCGTTGGACGATCTTGAAAAGCAGGGAATGCAGGGTCTTATTGTCGACCTGAGAAACAACCCGGGCGGAAGTCTTGATACGGTTACAAATATGCTGCGTCTGCTTCTTCCGGAAGGTACAATTGTATCAACAAAGGACAAGAATGGAAAGACAGACGAAATCACTTGTGACGGAACTCATGAATTTAAGAAACCAATGGCAGTTCTTGTAAACCAGTACAGTGCCAGCGCATCTGAAATCTTCAGCGGTGCAGTACAGGATTATGGAACAGCGAAGATTGTCGGAGTTACAACGTATGGAAAAGGTGTTGTGCAGCAATTGATGGATCTTGGAGATGGAACCTGTCTGAAAGTGACGATTGCAGAGTATTATACTCCAAATGGAAGAAGCATCAATGGAAAAGGTGTTGAACCGGATGTGAAAGTTGAATACCAGTATGATGAGGAGAATCCAAAAGCAGATAACCAGCTGGATCAGGCATTAAGCACAGTTCAGGGAGAAATTAGTGAAAGTACACAAAACCGATAGGTTGAAAATATCTTGTTTTGATGAAAAGTTAAAATGTGTGACAATTTGAATAAAACCTCTTGAAAATCAAAAAACTCTGTGCTAATATTGAAAACAAGTTTTAGCAGACTAAAGTGCTGAACCAGAAAAAGGCTAAGAACAAGACTCTGATTCACAGAAACTGACAGGAAGTTGGCGTCACCGACTGAGAGCGCCGGACAGCGGAGCGGATTAAGGGAACACTTGGGAGCTGGCTGTCTGAACAGATGAAGTAGGGCAGCACGTGGAGCATACGTTACATGCAAAGAGTGGAATCTGGCTTACACAGGGATAGAGATAAGATTTGAAATGTGAAGACTGAGATTCAATGCGGGTGGTACCGCGGATATTATGATTGTAATTTCCGTCCCGGGATACTGATGTATCCCGGGGCTTTTTTTGTAGAAAGCTTCTTCTCGGGATGCTGGAATCTGAAAGGAGAAGAATTATGGAATTTGTAACAGGTGTAAAAAAGAAGGAAACATTGGAACTGAGTGAACTTCTCGAAGAGGGAAGAATTGGAACCGAAGTGAAAGTAAATGGTGCGATCCATACGATCCGTGATATGGGAACAATTGCATTCATTATTCTCAGAAAAAGAGAAGGACTTGTTCAGTGTGTATATGAAGAAAATATTTCCAAATTTGACTTGAAAGATGTGAAGGAAGCAGATACAGTAGAGGTAACAGGTGTGCTTGCAGAGTCTGCGAAAGCTCCGAATGGGATTGAGATTCGCCTTGGTGAATTGAAGATCTTAAGTGAGCCGGCAGAGCCAATGCCGCTTCCGATTGCAAAGTGGAAGCTGAACACATCTCTAGAAGCAAAATTAAACTACAGACCGATTTCTCTGAGAAATATCAGAGAGCGTGCGAAGTTCAGAATTCAGGAAGGAATCGTAAGAGGGTTCCGTGATTTCCTTTATAAAGAAGGATTTACAGAGATCCATACTCCGAAAATCGGTGCCAAGAGTGCAGAGGGCGGTGCGAACCTTTTCCGTCTGGAGTATTTCCACAGACCGGCGATCCTTCAGCAGAGCCCACAGTTCTACAAGCAGATGATGGTCGGAGTATTCGACAGAGTCTTTGAGACAGCGCCAGTATTCCGTGCAGAGAAACACAACACAAAGCGTCATCTGAATGAGTACACAAGCCTTGATTTCGAGATGGGATATATTGATGGATTTGAAGATATCATGGCAGTGGAAACGGGATTTCTTCAGTATACGATGGAGCTTTTGAAAAAAGAGTATGCAAGAGAACTTCAGATTCTGAATATCGAAGTACCGAAGACAGATAATATTCCGGCAGTAAGATTCGACGAGATCAAACGACTGGTATCCGAGAAGTATGACAGAAAGATCAAGAACCCATTTGACCTGGAACCAGAGGAAGAGACATTGATCAGCCGTTATGCGAAGGAAGAATGGGATGCAGATTTTGTATTCGTTACTCATTACCCATCAAAGAAACGTCCATTCTATGCAATGGATGATCCGGAGGATCCGACTTACACGCTCAGTTTTGACCTGCTTTTCAGAGGAATGGAGATCACAACCGGCGGACAGCGTATTCATGATTATCATGAACTTCTTGCGAAGATGGAGAAGCGAGGTATGACAGATGAAGGCATGGAGCAGTATTTAAGTGCATTTAAGCATGGAATGCCACCACACGGAGGTCTTGGAATAGGTATGGAACGTCTGACAATGAAGATGATGAACGAAGACAATGTAAGAGAAACAACATTATTCCCAAGAGACTTAAGTCGTCTGGAACCATAAGAAGAAAATACAAAAAACGGGTCAATCCCCCTGGATTGAACGAAAAAACTGTTGGATGTGAAGGTCTGAACTGAGAAAGAGAACTGCCCACAGGATGTTGTGGTCAGAAACTTAAGGAGTAGAAACGAGGGAGGGTCTTTATGTTTAAGAAAAAAGAATGTTATCTTTGCGGAGGTAAATTGATTGATGGCCGTTGCAGTTCCTGCGGGCTGGATAACACAAAGCTGGAGAAAAAGAATTACAGGCTGAATGAGAGCAGTTTTGATCGCAAGAAAAAAATGACATATTCCCAGAAACGACAGAATGAGACTGGAGAGACAAAAAAACGGGAGAAAAAGCAGGATGCGGGACATCTCTGTGAGAGTCATAACGGACGGAAAAGAACGCAGACAGAATATCAGCAAAAAGAAAATCCACGGATGGAAATCCCACAGACAGGGCAGATGCAGCTGGGTGGGCCGACGGTATTTAATCCGGCAAGGAAGGTTCATGCAGGATCTTACGAGGAACAGAAAAAGGCAAGGAAAACCAGTGGAATTCTTGCGGGAATCATCGTAGCAATCGTAGCATTTACAAGCATTGCAGGTTCCGTTGGTGATTTCATTTCCTCATTTGGGGATGATTTTCATTCCTTAGATTATGACTGGAATGATGATGGCAGCGAAGTGGATTCTGAGTATGATCCATATATGAATACAACGAGAGAACTTTCTGAGACAGGAGCAACTTATGATTGTGTATTAGGATATGGGGAGTATGAGATCGGAGCACAGATCCCGGAAGGAACTTATGAAGTGGAGCTTGTCTCAGGAGAAGGCTCCATGCAGCAGGATGATCCTGAGAATTCGATTTATTACTATTCTTATTTTAGTGAAGATGAGTCAGATACGGATGCAGGAGATTATCTGGATGATGTGAGACTATATACAGGAGGTCATCTGAAGATTAATACAGGACTGGTTGTCCAGTTTCATTCTGAGAATGCACAGACGGAACAGATGCAGCTGGAAGAAAATCCGCTGACGGAACAGGTAACATTGAAAGCCGGAAACACTTATACGGCGGGAACAGATTTCCCGGCAGGATGGTATGATGTGACCGAGGCATCAGGAGTCGACTGGGCGGAGCTTCATTACAAGATTTATCTTGGTGATTTTTATGATAAGGAAAATGAAAATCTCAATTATGAAAATTATGGACTCTGGTTTTATGATACAGATGGATCAGAATCTTATAGAAATGCAGTTTTCCCGGAAGGAACGGAGCTGGAAGTGGATGATGGGGACTTAATCCTGACGCCGTCCGGCTCAGTAAAAAACCAGAATTATGACAGTTTCTATGATATGTACCGCTACAGGTCGCAATAAGCTGAGAAATTTATGATACTGATTTTGGAAATTGTCAGGATTAGCAAAGACAGAGTAGAAAGAAAGGATGATTAAATTGGCAAATAAAATATCCGATGAAACAATCGAGTATGTAGGAATCCTTGCAAAGCTGGAACTTTCAGAGGAAGAGAAAGAAGCAGCGAAAAAAGACATGGAGCAGATGCTGGATTATATAGATACATTAAATGAACTTGACACAGCAGGGATTGAACCAATGTCTCATGTATTTCCGGTACAGAATGTGTTCCGTGAAGATGTGGTGACAAATGGCGATAACAAAGAGGCAACACTTGCGAATGCACCACTTCGTAAAGAGGACAGTTTTGAAGTGCCGAAGACAATTGGTTAAGGGAGTGAGAGCAGATGGATTTATTAAAACTTACAGCCCTTGAACTGGGCGAGAAGATCAAAGCAAAAGAAGTAACTGTACGAGAAGCAGTCGATGCAGTGATTGGACAGATCAAAGAAGCAGAGTCAGAGATTCATAGCTTTGTGACGATAGATGAAGAAGGTGCTTATGCACAGGCGGAGGAAATTCAGAAGAAAATAGATGTGGGCGAACTGACAGGTCCACTTGCAGGAGTTCCGGTTGCAGTAAAAGATAATATGTGTATCGAGGGACAGCTTACCACATGTAGTTCAAAGATTCTTTCCAACTTCAAACCGACCTATACGGCAGAGGCAGTTAAGAACCTCAGAAAAGCAGGAGCGGTTATCATTGGTAAGACAAACATGGATGAATTTGCCATGGGAAGTACAACAGAGACATCTTATTACGGACCGACACGCAATCCGCACAACACAGCGCATGTTCCGGGAGGTTCTTCCGGCGGTTCTTGTGCGGCAGTGGCAGCATCCGAATGTTATTATGCACTTGGATCTGATACCGGCGGATCCATTCGTCAGCCTAGTTCTTTCTGTGGAGTTATCGGACTAAAACCAACTTATGGAACTGTTTCCCGATATGGACTTATTGCATATGGATCTTCTTTAGATCAGATTGGACCGGTAGCGAAAGATGTATCGGATTGTGCGGCAATTCTTGAAGCAATTGCATCCCATGATCCGAAGGACAGCACTTCCATGGATCGTGATGATTGTGATTTCACAGAAGCACTTGTAGATGATGTGAAAGGACTCCGTATTGGAATCCCAAGAGATTATATGGGAGAAGGTCTGGATCCTGAAGTAAATGATGCTGTGATGAAAGCCGCAAAAGTACTCGAAGAAAAGGGTGCGATTGTTGAGGCGTTTGATCTGCGTCTTGTAAAATATGCAATCCCTGCTTATTATACGATCGCAGATGCAGAGGCAAGTTCTAACTTGGAACGTTTTGATGGTGTGAAATATGGTTATCGTACGAAAGATTACGATGGACTTCATAACATGTACAAGAAAACACGTTCGGAAGGATTTGGCCCGGAAGTAAAGAGAAGAATCATGCTTGGATCTTTTGTCTTAAGTTCAGGATATTATGATGCTTACTATCTGAAGGCACTTAGAACAAAAGCTTTAATCAAGAAAGAGTTTGACCGTGCATTCCGTAATTATGACATCATTCTCGGACCGGCAGCACCGACAACTGCTCCGGAGCTTGGAAAGAGCTTAAGTGATCCGATGAAGATGTATTTGGGAGATATTTATACAATCTCAGTCAATCTTGCAGGTCTTCCGGGAATGAGCGTTCCGGTTGGAAAAGACAGCAAAGGACTTCCAATCGGTATGCAACTGATCGGAAATGTATTTGAAGAAAAAACTTTGATCCGTGCAGCATATACCTATGAGTGTGCGACAAAGAAGATGCATGAAACACCGGCATCTGTCGGTCTTATGTCAGAAAAGGAGGTGCGTTAACAATGGCAAAGCAGTATGAGACAGTCATTGGACTGGAAGTGCATATTGAGCTGGCTACAAAGACAAAGATCTTCTGTGGATGCAGCACAGAATTCGGTGGCGCACCGAATACACATACTTGTCCGGTATGTACCGGTATGCCGGGATCACTTCCGGTGTTGAATAAACAAGTTGTAGAATATGCTATGGCGATTGGTCTTGCAACAAACTGTAAGATTACACAGGTATGCAAATTTGACCGTAAAAACTATTTCTACCCGGATAACCCGCAGAACTATCAGATTTCCCAGCTGTATCTCCCGATTGCCAGAGATGGATATGTAGAGATTGAGAGTGGTTCGGGAAAGAAGAAAGTAAGAATCCACGAGATGCATATGGAAGAAGATGCAGGTAAGCTGGTTCATGATGAGTGGGACGATACTTCACTTGTCGATTATAACCGAAGCGGTGTGCCACTTGTAGAGATCGTATCTGAACCGGATATGCGTTCCGCGGAGGAAGTTATTGCTTATCTTGAAAAACTGCGTATGATCGTGCAGTATTTAGGAGCATCTGATTGTAAGCTTCAGGAAGGTTCTATGCGTGCAGATGTCAACCTGTCTGTCCGTGAAGTCGGATCCGATCAGTTTGGTACAAGAACAGAGATGAAGAACCTGAACTCATTTAAGGCAATCGCACATGCAATTGAAGGCGAGCGTCAGAGACAGATTGAGTTGATCGAAGAAGGAAAACAGGTTGTACAGGAGACAAGACGCTGGGATGACAACAAAGAGCATTCTTATGCAATGCGTTCCAAAGAGGATGCACAGGATTATCGTTATTTCCCGGAACCAGACCTTGTTCCGATCGTGATCAGTGATGAATGGATCGAGAAAATCAAATCTCAGCAGCCAGAACTTCGTACGGAGAAGCTGGAGCGTTACAAGGAACAGTTTGATATTCCGCAGTATGACGCAGAGATCATCACAGGTTCTAAGAAAATGGCCGATCTTTTTGAGGCAACAACAGCAATCTGTGAGAAACCGAAGAAAGTTGCAAACTGGCTGATCGGAGAGACCTTCCGTCTGATGAAAGACAATGGAATGGAGCCGGAAGATTTAACATTCTCTCCGGAGAACCTGGCAAAATTAATTGATCTTGCGGAGGCAGGAACCATTAACAGTTCTGTGGCAAAAGATGTATTTAAGCAGATTTTCCATGAGGATATAGATCCTGAGAAATATGTCGAAGAACACGGGCTTAAGATGGTGAACGATGAAGGTGCACTCCGTGAGACAGCTGCTAAAGTGATCGCAGACAACCCACAGGCAGTCGCAGACTTCAAAGGCGGTAAAGAGAAAGCAATCGGAGCACTGCTTGGACAGACAATGCGCGCCATGAAGGGGAAAGCAAACCCTGGAATGGTGAATCAGGTGCTGCGGGAGTTGTTAAAATAAAAATTGATTTGTCTGTTAGGATTCCTGTAAATGGAACAGATACATTTATTGACTAAGAGCCAGAGCAGTTACCGTGAGTGGTGCCTGTCTGGCTTTTACTAACATACGGAACAAAGTGTATTCGGAACGCTCCTGCCTTACATGTGTCCTCAACAATAAAGAGACAAAAGCACTTGGTTATTCAAACGAGAAGTGATAGTTCAATAGTGACGGAGCCAACCAGACAAATCTAATTTGTTGTATTGACAGTTTGAAAAATGTCTGCTATATTACAAGTAGAACACAGAGAAATAATAAACTATATATGTTCAAAACAACAAGAGATTCGGAAGGATGTGGAAAGAATGAAACGAGATTATTATGAAGTGCTTGGACTGTCAAAGGGCGCAGAGGATAAAGAGATAAAGAGAGCATATCGTAAGCTAGCGAAGAAGTATCATCCGGACACGAATCCTGGGGATAAAGAAGCGGAGAAGAAATTCAAAGAGGTGACGGAGGCGTACTCTGTACTGAGTGATCCGGAGAAGAAGAAACTGTATGACCAGTTCGGTCACGCTGCATTTGACCAGAGTGGTTCCGCAGGTTCCGGATATGGAAATGCAGGTGCAGGTGGCTTTGGAGGATTCGGCGGAAACGGTGGATTCAGAGGCGGTACTTACCGTAGTTATGGCGGACCGGGAAGCGGATATCAGGAGTATCATTTCGAAGGTGGCGACATGGATGACATGTTTGGTGACATTTTTCGGAAATATGTTCCATGGAGGAAGTACTTCAGGACGCAGTAGAAGGACATCAGGATTTACCGGAGGATTTGGAGGTGAAAGCTTTAAATCAAAAGGTTCTGATATCAAGGCAGGTATCACTGTAGGATTTGACGAGGCTGCATTTGGTGGAGATAAGGTTATTACCCTGAGTAATCCGGAAAATCCAGGACAACCGGGACAGTCACTGAAGGTTCATATTCCGGCAGGTATTGATAACGGAAAGTCAATCCGCTTAAGAGGAAAGGGAATGCCGGGAACCGGTGGTGGTGAAGCCGGAGATCTTCTGTTGAAAGTAACAGTTGCTCCGAAACCTGGATATGAGCGGAAAGGTATGGATGTATATACAACCGTATCTGTTCCATATACAACAGCTGTATTCGGAGGTGAGGCATTGGTCCATACACTGTATGGAGATGTTATGTGTAAGATTAAAGAGGGAACACAATCGGGTTCCAAGATTCGTCTGAGAGGTAAGGGAATTGTTTCGATGAAAGATTCATCCATTCACGGAGACCAGTATGTAACGATTCAGATTGAAGTGCCAAGAAACTTAAGTCCGCAGGCAAGACAGAAATTAAAAGAGTTTGAAGAAATCTGTCAGGGGAGTTCAAGAACAGCATAAATAAATGAAAAGACCAGAGGCTTGTTTTACAAATTGAAACAAGAATCTCTGGTCTTTTCTGCTGTTTAGAATATTGCTGTAGCTGTTTAGAAGTTACTGTGAGCAGTAACGTTTTGCACAGGTACAATTTATAGCCACTGACTCAGAAATTTAAAGCCAGTAACAAACGAATTATAATTGGGATTCTGCTAGTCACGTTCCCAACGACCGGAAGCACCACATGGAAGAACCAATCCTGAATCTGTAACAGGAAGTCCGATCTCCTGAGAATCTACATGTCCGTTCCAAGGTTTTAATTCAGTTGAGATCATGTAGGTAAGTACGGCAGGAGCAAGTCCTGTTGTATAAGAATTCACAAGGAAGAACAGTGCATCCTTGGAAAGAATCTTTGTACAAAGCTTGATGAGTGGATGGATCATATCTTCAATCTTCCAGATCTCGCCTTTTGGTCCACGCCCATATGATGGCGGATCCATAATGATTGCATCATAAGTGTTGCCACGGCGGATCTCGCGCTCAACGAACTTCACACAGTCATCGACAAGCCAGCGGATCGGTGCATCTCCCAGACCGGAAGAAACCGCATTCTCCTTTGCCCATGTCACCATACCCTTAGATGCATCTACATGAGTAACCTGCGCTCCGGCAGCTGCCGCTGCAAGTGTAGCACCTCCGGTATAAGCAAAAAGGTTCAGCACCTTGACCGGACGTCCAGCATTCTTGATCTTTTCAGAGAACCAGTCCCAGTTGGTTGCCTGCTCCGGGAAGAGCCCGGTGTGTTTGAAGTTAAATGGTTTTAAATTAAATGTGAGAGAACCGTAATGGATCTGCCACTGCTGTGGGAGACTAAAAAACTCCCATTCACCGCCACCCTTTTTTGCTACGGTGATAATGTCCGTTCATCTCTTTCCAACCGCGGTTCTTCTTAGGCGTATCCCAGATGACCTGCGGGTCCGGACGGACAAGAAGATAATTTCCCCAACGCTCAAGCTTTTCGCCACCTGAGCAGTCAAGAATTTCGTAATCTTTCCAATTATCTGCAATCCACATGAATTAGTTAATCCTTTCTAAAAAAAATACTTGTAATCATTCAGAGACAATCTCAAAAAACGATACATTTTTGAAATTGTTTCGTTTTATATCGTCTATAACATTTCTATTATAATAGAAAGTCCTATGGTAATGCAATGAAAATTTTCAGATTCAGAAATCAAGTGTTGCCAGCCGGTATTGTTCACACGATGTGTGAACAGCATTCTTATAACGGGACTGGTTAAAATGCACTATAAACCTACTAAACACATAGGAATATAAAAACAAAACGCCGAAAACATATAAAACCTATTGACGTAGTAGGTTAATAGGTGTATCATACGCCTATCGAATCTGAGATGCGAAAAAGTAACAAAGTTACATCAAATGATAGATGGAGTGATGAGTATGATAAAAGTAGAACATGCAAACAAAACATTTTCCGGGAAATACGGTACAGTACATGCGCTGCAGGATGTCAGCATTCATGTAGAGAAAGGTGACATCTACGGAATTATCGGATTTTCCGGAGCAGGTAAATCAACTTTGATCCGGTTGGTAAATGGATTAGAGACACCGGATACGGGAAATGTTATAGTCCAGGGAGAAAATCTTGGGAATCTGAAAAAAACGCAGCTTCGCAAGCTTAGAAGAAAAATCGGAATGGTTTTTCAGCAATTTAATCTTCTTGAATCAAAAACAGTGTATTACAACATTGCATTGCCATTGATTCTTGAAAAGGCACCAAAGGAAGAGATTGATAAGAAAGTAAAAGAAGTACTCCGGTTTGTAGAACTGGAAGATAAGAAAGATGTTTACGTAAGCCAGCTTTCGGGAGGACAGAAACAGAGAGTGGGAATCGCAAGGGCACTGACAACAACACCGGACATCCTGCTCTGTGACGAGGCAACAAGTGCACTGGATCCACAAACTACAGAATCCATTCTGAAACTGCTTAAGAAGATCAACCGGGAGATGGGAGTTACAATCCTTCTGATCACACATCAGATGCAAGTTGTTCAGATGATTTGTAATAAAGTAGCAGTTATGGAGAACGGACAAGTAGTAGAGGCCGGAAGTGTGCTTGATGTATTCGGAAAGCCACAGGCACCTGTTACAAGAAGATTCGTTCAGACTGTAGTAAATGATCAGATTCCGGAAAGCATTCTAAGTCTTGTGAAAGAACAGAAAGAACATTTCCGGGTAGAGAGGCTTAAGTTTATCGGAAGCAGTGTAAAACGACCTGTGATTTCAGATATCTGTCATGTGGATGGAATTGTAGTAAATATTTTGGGAGCGACCGTGCAGGAATTGCAGGAGAATGTAATGTGTGTGTTCATTTTGCAGCTGATCGGAATGGAAGAGAAAATATTAGAAGCTGAGAAACAGATTGATGAGAATGGAGTAATCAGAGAAAGAGTGGAGGCGATTTAATGGAACAAGAGTATTTTGGAGTATCACTGGAAAAGTTACTGACCAGTGGTGGACAGACCTTATATATGGTTGCATGGTCACTGATTATTGGAACAATCATAGGAATTATTTTGGCACTGATCCTTGTACTTTGCCGTAAGGGAGGACTGATAGAGAATCTGATCCTTTACAATATTGTAAGTATCTATATTAATATAGTAAGAAGTATTCCATTTGTGATCTTACTGGTAGCGATCATGCCGTTGACAAGGGCAATTGTTGGAACGACGATAGGAAGCACCGCATCACTTGTCCCGCTTGTTATTTATATCAGTCCATATCTTGCACGCTTGATGGAAAATAGCTTACTGGAGATTAATCCGGGTATTCTGGAAGCGGCTGAAGCAATGGGGGCATCTACCTGGCAGACGATTCGGTATTTTCTGCTTCCGGAAACACTTGGATCTATCGTACTCGCATTGACAACAGGTACGATCGGGTTGCTTGGAGCATCAGCAATGGCTGGATATGTAGGCGGAGGAGGTGTCGGAGACCTGGCACTGACTTATGGATATCAGAGGATGAATACACCATTGATGATTCTTTACTGTAGTTGTACTGGTCGTATTTGTACAGATTCTTCAGCTTGCAGGAAATACAATTTCAAGAAAACTCAGACAACATAGATAATTGATTAAGAAAGAACGAGGAGAATTATATTATGAAAATCAAGAAAATTATTGCAGGATTATTAGTAGCGACAACAGCATTCGGCCTGGCAGCATGCGGAAATTCAGGTTCAGGAGATACGAAGAAAAGTGACGCGGATACATCAGAAGAAAAAGGAAATCGTCTATGGAAAATCCCAGGGACCATATACAGAACTTTTCGAAGATGCAATCGTTCCAATTCTTGAAAAAGAAGGATATACACTGAAAGCTGTTGACCTTTCAGACCTTCAGACAGCAGATGTTGCACTAAATGACGGAGATGTAGATGTCAATGTAGAACAGCATACAGCATACATGGACAGTTTCAATCAGAGTTATAACGCAGATCTGGTTGCAATCAGTCCGATTCCAACTGTTCCGGCAGGAGTTTATTCAGAAAAATACGATTCTGTAGATGAAATCCCGGATGGTGCGAAGGTTGCAGTCCCAAATGATGCGTCCAACACAGCACGCTGCTATCTGATGCTTCAGAAAATCGGCTGGATCAAGCTTGATGAGAATGCTGATCCATCCACAGTGACACAGGATGATATTGTAGAGAACCCACATAATATTGAATTTACAGAAATGAACAGCATGACAATTCCGGCAGCAGAATCTGATTTCGATTATATTGCAATCACAGGAAGTGTTGTATATAATGCAGGCATTGATGCTTCTACAGCACTGGCCAATGAAGATATTTCAGATTATCTTGTACTTCAGGTTGTTGTAAAAGAAGAGAACAAAGATGCAGATTGGGCACAGGCAATCGTGGACGCATACCACTCAGATGAATTCAAACAGTATATGAAAGAAAATAATGATGGATTATGGTGGATCCCGGAGGAGCTTCAATAATTAAGAAAGGCAGTGATGAAAATGGATCAGACAGAAAAATTAATCCTAGAAGCAATCGATCAGCACAGAGATGAGATCATTGAATTTGCCAGAGATATATACGATCATGGAGAACTTGGATATAAAGAATTCAATACAGCAGAAAAATTCATAAAGAAGATGAAAGAATTAGGTCTGCGCACAGAGACAGGACTTGCAATTACAGGAACAAAAGCGTATTTAAATGAAGAAAAGAAAGATACAGCAAGCCTTGCACTTCTTGGAGAACTTGATGCACTTAGGATTCCGGAGCATGCGCATGCGAATCCAGAGACAGATGCGGCACATTGTTGCGGACATCATGCACAGATGGCAGGAATCTTTGGTGCGGCACTGGCTCTTACAGTTCCGGAAATCGCAAAAAAACTGGATGGGCAGGTTGTATTTTTCGCAACACCGGCGGAAGAGTATGGTGAGATTGGATTCAAGAATGAGCTGCGCGCACAGGGAAAAATAAAATATGGCGGTGGAAAATGTGAGCTGCTTCGTATCGGCGCATTTGATGATATTGATCTTTGTATTACACATCACATTGCACCGGGGGATGACATCATAGTAGGAAGTAGAACCGGAAATGGATTTGTATCTAAAGTGATCCGTTGTTTAGGTAAGGCAGCCCATGCGGCAGGAACACCGGAACAAGGTGTAAATGCTCTGTCGGCGGCGTCACTTGGTCTGCAGGCACTCGGTCTGAATCGAGAGACGTTCCGTGATGAGGATTGTGTCCGTGTCCATCCGATCATTACAAAGGGTGGCAACCTGGTAAATGTAGTGCCTGATGAAGTTGTAGTAGAGACATTGGTAAGAGCTAAAACAATCGAGGCATTTACAGATGCAGCGAAGAAAACAGACCGATCCTTTCACGCAGGAGCTACTGCAATGGGAGCGAAGGTTGAAATCACAACACTTCCGGGATACCTTCCGACACTTGCGGAAGAAGCACTCCCAGAATTAAAAAGAGCAGCAGAACTTTCTGCACCGGAAACAAATGTGATCGAGGCCTCAGGACATACGGGAGGATCAACAGATGTCGGTGATGTCCAGCACTTAATGCCTGTATATACATTTAATACAGGTGGTGTAAAGGGTGGACTCCATCAGGTAGAATTTGAAGTGACGGATGAGGAAGAAGCTTATATTGTCACTGCGAAGATGTTTGCACTTGGAGCCTATGGACTTTTGAAAGAAAAAGCAGCAAGAAGCAGAGAGCTTGTTAAAAATTATAAGCCGGTATTTGAAAATTCAGCAAAGTATGCGGAGTTTATGGATCAGTTTGATTCGAAAGAAGTATTGGAATAATTCTATACATTTCCCTACTTTTATGATATAATTTAAAAGTTATTTTAATGATTTATCGATTTAATGTGATGAACAGTCGACGCAATAATATCATAAAAGAAAGGAATTGAAGAAGTATGTTATCTACGATAGAATCAGTAAATAGTGCTGTGAATAACTTTATCTGGGGCGTTCCGGCTATGATCTGCATTATTGGAGTCGGGCTTTACTTAAGTATCCGGACCGGCTTCCTTCAGATTAGAAAATTTCCGTATGCGATGAAAGTGACGATCGGAAGAATGCTCCGCAAAAGAGATGCATCTGACGGTGCACTGACTCCATTCCAGGCAGTTTGTACCGCGCTGGCGGCGACGGTCGGAACAGGAAATATCGCCGGAGTCGCAGGAGCAATCGCAATCGGAGGGCCGGGCGCAGTGTTCTGGATGTGGATCTCAGCACTTCTTGGAATGTGTACAAAGTTTTCAGAAGTTACTCTTGCAGTTCATTTCCATGAGACGAATGCGGAAGGAGATCGTGTCGGTGGACCGATGTATTATATCAAAAATGGTCTGAAAAAGCATTGGCACTGGCTGGCTTATCTGTTCGCTGCATTCGGAGTTCTGACTGTATTTGGAACGGGAAATGCAACACAGGTGAATACAATTACAACAGCAATCGATTCTGCACTTTTTAATTATGGAATCATAGAAAAGGATTCTGTTGGAACATTGAATCTGATTATCGGAATTGTACTTGCTATCCTGATCGGCATGATCCTTCTTGGAGGAATTAAGAGAATTGGACAGGTTACAGAAAAGCTTGTTCCATTTATGGCAGCAATTTATGTGATTCTGGCACTTGGTGTTGTTGTTCTGAATTTCCAGAACATTCCGAGCGTATTTGGATCCATTTTCGAAGGAGCATTTTCACCGGCATCTGTGACCGGAGGCGCCGTGGGATCTTTCTTTATGAGTATGAAGAAAGGTGTTTCCAGAGGAATCTTCTCTAATGAGGCAGGACTTGGTACAGGTTCTATCGCGCATGCATGTGCAGATACGAAAAAGCCTGTAAAGCAGGGATTTCTTTGGAATCTTCGAAGTATTTGTTGATACCATTGTAATCTGTACATTGACAGCACTCGTTATTCTGTGCAGCGGTGTTCCAGTTGGATATGGAGAGGCGGCAGGAGCAGAACTTACTATTCTTGGATTTACATCCACTTATGGAAACTGGGTATCTATCTTTACAGCGGTTGCAATGTGCTGCTTCGCATTTTCTACGATTATCGGATGGGGATTGTACGGAACGAGATGTGTGGAATTCCTTCTTGGTACAAAAGCGAATAAGCCATTCATGGTACTCTATGCACTCGTTGCAATTGTAGGTGCTACAATGGAACTTGGACTGATGTGGAATATTGCTGAGACATTCAATGGTCTGATGGCAATCCCGAACCTGATTGCAGTATTCTTATTGTCAGGTGTAGTTGTAAAGCTTGTGAAAGAGTATTTTGCAGGAGAAGGAAAAGAAAGTTAAAAACAGAATAAAGAATTCAAAGCTCTGATGATTTAAAAAATCATCAGGGCTTTTTTGAGTGCATAAATATACAAAGCAATTTATAAAAATACCATAGAAATTTTCACATATTAGCAAATAAAACAAAAAGTATAAGAAATGAAAAAGAAATTGGAATAAAAATAAACAAAAATATAAGCTGAATAAAGAAAGAAAGTGTGCAATTTTACGAAAAAGTGAAATTTATTATATTTTTTGTCCTATTTCGTCCAAGATTTTATTCAAGGACTATGATATGATTCTTAGACGGTCAAATGTGAAAAATATATGTTTAAAATATGATAAAAAAGTAAATATTCTGTGAACTGCATAAATAAACAAAGTAGGTAATATATGCGAGCGAAGTGAACAACAGTTGTTATATAAGCTGTTGAAATAGAAAAGAAAAGGAAGGAGGTTTCTACAGGCAGTAATGTCTGTAAGGTTGCGACCCACAAACAAATGGGAAAACAACAAAAGGACAGAATGAAAGCTGTTCATTTAAGTAACTAGGAGGTAAAAGAATGAAAAGGAAGTTTAGAAAACTTGTCGGAATTACAACAGCAGCTGCAATGGCTGTTTCCTTAGTTCCAACAACTGCTTTTGCAGAAGAGCCGGCAGTAGTTGCGGCAGAAGAAACTGCAAAGAATGATAATCTTTTAAGAGTCTGGTATGATGAACCGGCAAATGATTGGCAGACAGAGTCATTGGCAATTGGAAACGGTTATATGGGTGGTCTTGTATTCGGTGGTATCAATAATGACAAGATCCACATTAATGAGAAAACTGTTTGGGAAGGTGGCCCGGCGGCTTCTTATGATTATACTTATGGTACAACAAATCCGATCGATACTGAAGAAGATCTTCAGAAGATTAAAGATAATCTGAATGCAATGCGTGAAAGATTAGATGATAAATCTAAGTTCGTATTTGGTTTTGATGAGAATTCCTATCAGGCAAGCGGAACCGATACAAAAGGTGAAGCAATGGACGAATTGAATAAGTTGATGGGAGATCTGACAGGATACGATGCACCGACAGATTATGCAAACTTATTTATTTCCAATGATCAGGATGCGTCAAAAGTATCTAATTATGTCAGAGATCTGGATATGCGTACAGCTTTGGCAACAGTAAACTATGATTATGAAGGTGTTCATTACACAAGAGAATACTTTAACAGTTACCCAGATAATATTATGGCAGTACGTTTAAGTGCTGATAAAGCTGGAAAAATCAGCTTTAAGACAAATTTGGAGAACTTGATTAATGGAACTGCTTATACAAACACAGTTGATGGTGATACTATTACAATGCGTGATGCATTAGAAGGTAATGGTTTGAATGTAGAAGCACAGCTGAAAGTGATCAATGAGGGCGGAAGTCTTTCCTCTAGCACAAACGGCGGAAATCCTGCAATCAGCGTATCTGATGCAGATGCAGTTACATTGATCTTTGCTTGTGGTACAGATTATAAGATGGAGCTTCCAAATTTCCGCGGAGAAGATCCACATGATGCAGTTACAGAAAGAATCAAGGCAGCATCTAAAAAAGGATATGAAACACTGAAAGCAGATCATGTAGCGGATCATTCCGAATTGTTCTCACGTGTAGAACTTGGATTTGATGAAGAAATTCCACAGATTCCAACAGATGAACTGATTAAAAAATACCGCAATATGATCGAGAACAATGGTGGTGATATTCCTACTTCAGCAGAGCAGAGAGCTTTGGAAATTATGTGTTACCAGTTCGGTCGTTATCTGACAATTGCTGGTTCCAGAGATGGAGCACTTCCGACAAACCTTCAGGGTGTTTGGGGAGAAGGCTGGTTCACATGGTATGGAGATTATCACTTTAATATCAATGTTCAGATGAACTATTGGCCAACAATGGCAAGTAACTTAAGTGAATGTATGAAACCATACAATGATTTCTTAAATGTGCTGAAAGAAGCAGGGCGTAATGCGGCAGCGGCATCATTTGGTATAAAGAGTAATCCGGGTGAAGAGAACGGTTGGCTTGTAGGATGTTTCAGTACACCGTACATGTTCTCAGCATTGGGACAGGAAGATAACGCAGCAGGATGGAATCCAATTGGTTCTGCATGGGCACTTCTTAACTCTTATGAGTACTATCTGTATACAGGAGATACACAGTACTTGAAAGATGAGTTATATCCATCTATGAAAGAAGTTGCAAACTTCTGGAATGAAGCTCTTTACTGGAGTGAGTATCAGAAGCGTTATGTATCTGCTCCATCATATTCACCAGAGAATGGACCGATTGTAAATGGTGCATCTTACGATCAGCAATTTATCTGGCAGCACTTTGAAAATACAATCCAGGCAGCAGAGACATTAGGCGTTGATGCAGATCTGGTAGCAGAGTGGAAAGAAAAACAGTCTAAACTTGATCCTGTATTAGTTGGAGATGACGGACAGGTGAAAGAATGGTTTGAAGAGACAACGATTGGAAAAGCACAGGCAGGAAATCTTAAAGAAATCGATATTCCACAGTGGAGACAGAGCCTTGGTGCACAGAATTCAGGCGTGCAGCCACCGCATCGTCATTTATCTCATCTGATGGCATTATATCCGTGTAATCTGATCAGTAAAGACAATCCGGAATTTATGGATGCAGCAATCGTATCTCTGGAGGAAAGAGGACTGGATGCAACAGGTTGGTCAAAGGCTCACAAACTGAATCTTTGGGCTCGTACAGGACATGCTAAAGAATCATTCCAGCTTGTACAGTCAGATGTAGGTGGAGGAAATTCAGGATTCTTAACAAACCTTTTCTGTTCTCATGGTGCAGGAGCAAACTATAAAGAAAGACCAATCTTCCAGATTGATGGTAACTTTGGTTATACAGCCGGTGTTAATGAGATGCTTCTTCAGAGCCAGCTTGGATATGTACAGTTCCTTCCGGCTATTCCGGAGCAGTGGAACACAGGTCATGTAGAAGGTATCGTTGCAAGAGGTAATTTCGATATCGATATGAAATGGTCTAATGGAAAAGCAGACCGTTTTGCAATTACTTCAAACAATGGTAATACATTCACAGGTGAATATGACAATATTGCAGCTTATACAGTAAAGAAATCTGATGGAACAAAAGTAGAAGTACAGGTTCTTTCAGATAATAAAATCTCTTTCCCAACAGTGGCAGGAGAAACTTATACAATTGACTTTAATGCATCACCAGATAAACTTCAGGGTGTAATCGATGCAGCAAAAGAAATTTCAGCACAGATGACAGATGAACTTCTTGCTGAACAGAAAGCACATTTGGATGAACTCATCCAGACAGCAGAAAAAGCAATCGCAGAAGAAGAATCTGACGAATATGAGAATCAGTCACAGATTCTCAGCAAAGCAATTCAGGTTGCAAAAGCTGCAATGACATTAAAAGATTCCTATTATCCTGCAAAGGAAGTATATGATGGAAGAGATCTGGATGAAGACTGGGCAAGCTATATTAAGACAGCAGCAGATTTAAATAATCAGTTATCTTCAGCCGTAGAACTTCTGAAAGATACAGAGGCAACAGTAAGTGAATTAGAGCTGATGAAAGAAAGTGTTGATCATGCGAAGGATGCTCTTCCGGAGCTTTGGAATAGACTGACATTGAAAATCACACCAGATAATCAGTTGACACTTGGAGAAAATGATTTAGTTGAGATTGCAAGTGAATTTGATGATCTTCAGATCAGATATACAACAGATGGAAATGATCCAATGTGGTTCTCTGATGAGTATAAAGCTCCATTTGCTGTTACAAAATCAAAACAGAAAATCAAAGCTGCTTTGTTCCTTGGCAGACGTCAGATGAGTGAAGTATTTGAAGCCGAATATCTCAGTGAAGAAGAATTAAATTCTGCAGAAGGTATTGAGGAGAACTACGTTTCTGCTACAGATAACAATACATCAGGAGATAGCGAAGGAATTGCAAATGCATTGGACGGAAAGAATAATGGTACAGCATGGTATCCGACAACTTTCCCAACAACTCTTGAAATTGAATTTGAAAAACCAGTTAAAGTAAATACAGCAGAAGTTGCATTAGATTGGTTCTATGAAAACTACTATGACATTACAGATATGGATATTGAATACTTGGACGGAGAGGAATGGGTTCCAATAGTTGAAGGAGCATCATTAGGAGAAATCTCAAAAGTATTTACATTTGATGAATTTGAGTCCAACAAAGTAAGACTTAAGATTAACAAAGCATGGAAATATGCTTATTATGGTTATATCGGAGTTGATGCATTCCGTTTATTCTATCTGAATGATGAAGTTACAACAGACAAGGGTGCTTTGGACCGAGTTATTGCAGTAGCACAGAAATGTGTAGAAAATGGTGAAGTAGATGCAGTAATCGATAGCGTAAAAGATAGCTTTAATCACGTATTTAATTATGCAAAAGATGTAAGTGATAATATCCAGTCTAGCCAGGAAACAATCGATAATACAACAGTAGCGTTGATTGAAGAAATCCAGAAGCTTGGCTTTGTAGCAGGTGATAAGGAAAAACTTAAAACACATTACACATTATACAAAGCATTAAATCTTGATCTGTATATCGATGGCGAAGCAAAAGATGCATTTAAAGATGCACTTGAGAACGCAGAGAAAGTAATCGAAGATGGAGATGCATTAGAAGTAGATGTTCTTGAGGCAGACCAGAAACTTCTTGATGCAGCAAATGCACTTGTTAAGAAAGGTGATAAAAAATCTCTTAAGGCACTTGTAGATTCAACTGCTGATTACAAGAAAGAGAACTATCTCAGCGCAGGATGGAATACATTCGAAGCAGCACTTGATGCAGCGAAGAAAGTACTTGCAGATGAGTCTGCAACACAGGAAGACGTAGACAAGGCAAAAGAAGTTCTTACATCAGCAATGACAGCACTTCGTTACAAAGCAGACAAGTCCGTACTGGAAGAGATCATTGGAAAAGCAAAAGCAATGGATCTGACAGGATACAGCGCAGAAAATGTTGCACTGTTCAATGCGGCTCTTGCTAAAGCAGAAGCAGTTATGGCAAACGAGGAACTTTCTGTTTACGAACAGCCAATCGTTGACGCAGCAGTTCTTGATCTGCAGAACGCAATGAAAGCTCTGAATGATGAGAAAGATAATGCATCAAAACCATCCGACCCATCAAAACCGTCGAACCCATCAAAACCGGGAAGTGGAAATGGAAACGGTGCTACAGGATCTGACAAGAATAATGGATCAGGTTCTGATGGCAAACATCAGGCGACAACAGCAGGTAAGCAGAATGGTGGAAAAACAGTGAACGGAAAAAATGGAAAAGCAACAAAGACAGGTGATGTTACACCGATCATTCCGGCGGCAGCAGGTGTTATTCTTTCCATGGCAGCAATTGTTGTTGTACTGAAAAAAAGAAAAAGATAATAAAAAAGAATCAAGAAGTGGAACAGAAATCAGGAATGGTGAAATTCAGAAAACAGTAACACGGAAGGATTCATAAGAGAAGAGAGGACTTTTTAGACGAAGTCCTCTCTTTTTTTGAGTGATTAAAGAAATCTTATATCCCCCCTACCTGGCTTGTGGGTTTGTTCTATTTCTTATACAATAAATTGCATTGAAAGAAAATAGACAGCATGAGGAGAAAACGATGAAACGAAGAAAATTGCTACGAGCTATTGCAGCAGTATTAACTACTTGCATGTTGGCAGGTTGTGTACTTACAGGCTGTGGAAGCAAATCAGACAATGCAAATAAAGAGACTACACAAAGCGGGTCTACATTAATCTATGGAAGTAATGATTACACAAGGATTAACCCGGCTATTGATGAGCATGGAGAGATTAATTTGCTTCTGTTTGATGGTCTGACAGCACATGATGAGAATAATGAGGTAGTACCGGGACTGGCAGAATCCTGGGAGTTGGATGACGCGACAAATACTTATACATTCCATCTTAGGGATGATGTAAATTGGCAAGATGGAGAGAAATTTACAGCAGATGATGTTGAGTTTACGATCAAAGCGATCATGGATCCGGACAATGAATCAGAAATTGCTTCTAATTACGAGGATGTTACAGCAATCAATGTGATCGATGATAAGACGATTTCTTTTACACTTCGGGATAAGAATGTGGCATTTCTCGACTATATGACAATTGGTATCCTTCCGAAACACTTACTGGAAAGCAAGGATATGCAGACAGATGAATATTTCCATAATCCGATCGGAACGGGTCCGTACAAGATTCAGGAGTGGGATGAAGGACAGAGCATTACACTTGTAAAGAATGAGGATTATTATAAAGGAGCTCCGAAGATTGATACAATCGTGTTTAAGATTGTACCGGATGATAATGCAAAAGCACTTCAGTTGAAATCCGGTGAGATCAACCTGGCAAAGGTGACACCAAAAGATGCACAGAATTTCACAGATGATAATACTTTTACAGTATATGATATGAAGACAGCAGATTACAGAGGTATCCTTTATAACTTTAATAATGAGTTCTGGCAGAGAAACAAAGATGCAATTCCTGCAATCAGTTATGCAATCGATCGTCAGAAGATGGTAGACAGTGTTCTTCTGGGAGAAGGAATTGTAGCTTATGGTCCGCTTCAGAGAAATAAATATAATAATGAAGATATAGAAAAATACTCTTATGATCCGGCGAAAGCAAAAGAAGTGTTAGAAGCGGCTGGCTGGACATTGGGAGATGACGGAATCTATGAGAGAAACGGAGAGAAGCTTTCTTTTACAATCAATGTGATGGAAGGAGATCAGGTGCGCGCAGATCTTGCGGCTATCGCATGTCAGCAGCTGAAAGAAGTTGGAGTTGATGCCAAGGCACAGGTTCAGTCAGAGATCGACTGGGCAAATCAGGAAGCATTTTTGATCGGATGGGGAAGCCCGTTTGATGCTGATGACCATACATATAAAGTGTTTGGTACAGATAAAGGAAGTAATTACAGTGGATATTCCAATGAACAAGTAGACACTTATCTGACACAGGCAAGACAGACAAGTGATGAGAATGAGCGTAAAGAAGCATATGCAAAGTTCCAGGCTGCACTTGCAGAAGATCCGGCATATACTTTCTTCTGTTATTGCGATGTAGATTATGTGACGAATAAGAAGATCCAGGGAATTACAAAGGATACAGTTCTTGGTCATCATGGTGTTGGAATTTTCTGGAATGTAGAGGATTGGACAATCGAATGAAAATAGAAGAAATACTGGCAGTGAAGCATTTGTCAGTTGAATTTCAAACTTCAGATGGAAAGAAACAAGTAGTAAAGGACGTCTCCTTGTCGTTAAGGCAAGGGGAGGTCCTTGCTCTTGTTGGAGAGTCAGGATGTGGAAAGACTGTACTGTGCCGATCAATTTTGAAATTATTGCCAAAGAGTGCGTCTGTGACAGGCGAAGCCATTCAATATAAAGATCAGAACCTGATCGGATATAATGAAAAAGAGATGCAGCAGATCCGAGGACAGGGAATCGCGATGGTGTTTCAGGATCCACAGAGTACGTTAAACCCGACGATGACAGTTGGAAGTCAGATAGAAGAGGCTATTTTGCTGCATGAAAAAGCTTTAAAGCAGAATAAAAAGGAATCAGCAAAAGAGCGGGCAATCGAACTGATGAAGCTCGTTGGGATCAAAGACGCAGAGCAGCGTTATGATCTATATCCGTATCATTTTTCAGGTGGAATGCGTCAGAGATGTGTGCTTGCAACAGCACTTGCCTCAAATCCAAAGCTTTTAATTGCGGATGAACCGACGACAGCTTTGGATGTGACAATTCAGGCAGAGATTCTGAAACTGTTGAAAAAATTACAGAAAGAATTGAATTTAAGCATTCTGTTTATCACACATGATCTCGGAGTTGTGGCTCAGATCGCAGACCGGGTTGCAGTCATGCAGGATGGAAATATCGTGGAATTGGAAGAAGCAAAACAGCTTTTCACAGCTCCAAAACATTCTTATACAAAGAAATTGCTTCATGATCATCCTTATTATATGCATAGAAATGAATCAAAATTAATAAGTGAATCAGAATTGCATGAAAAACTGGTAGAAATCTCACATTTGTCCTACTTCTATCCTTTAGATAGAAAAAGGGTGTTTCAAGCGGTGAAAGATGTGTCCTTTGAGATAAGAAGAGACGAGATTTTTGGACTGGTAGGTGAGTCAGGATCTGGAAAGTCAACGGTTGGAAAATGTCTGATGGGAATTCTAAGTCCGGAAGCAGAAACATTTTCTTATGATGGGATAAACCTTCTTGATAAAAAAGCAAAAAAGAAAAATGCGAGAAGACTGCAAAAAGAACGGCAGATGATCTTTCAGGATTCAACATCTTCCTTAAACCAGAAAATGAAGGTAGAGAAGATCCTTGCAGAGCCATTGGAAATACATAAAGTATTTTCTGACAAGAAAGAACAACATGATTTTTTATGTGAAATGATGGAAGAAGTGGAATTGCAGGAAGAACAGCTTCACGTGTGGCCATCGGAGTTGTCAGGCGGACAAAGACAGAGAGTTGCAATCGCAAGAGCATTTGCAATGAAGCCGAAGCTCTTGATCGCAGATGAGCCGATCGCTTCGCTGGACGTAACTACACAGGCACAGATGGTGAAGCTGTTTCGGCATTTACAAAGAGAACATGACTGTGCAATCCTTTTTATTGCGCATGATCTTTCAATGGTGCGTCTGTTGTGCGACCGTGTCGGAGTGATGAAGGATGGAAAACTTGTGGAGCTAGGAGAAACCGAGCAGGTGTTTGAACATCCACAGCATTTATATACGAAGAAACTTCTGGAGGCGATTCCGATTCCGGAGATTTCAGGAGAGGAGCAGAGTGATGAAGAAACAATGGCTTAGAAAAATCGGATTGATCTTGCTATCTGTTTTTGTGCTCTCACTTCTTGTGTTTGTAATGTCGCGGCTGGCACCAGGGGATCCGCTGGTTTCTTATTATGGAGAACGTGCGGAGAGAATGTCGGTGGAAGAACATGAGCATGCAATGGAACGACTTGGATTAAACGAACCTATCCCTGTTCAGTATGTGAAATGGCTTGGAAATGCTTTTCAGGGGGATTTTGGAATCTCTTATAAATATAAGCAAGATGTTCTTACAGTGATCGAGGGACGTTTAGTCAATACATTATTGCTTGGCGGAATGGGTTTTATCCTGACATTTGGACTGGCACTTTTTCTTGGAATTTTCTGTGTGTATTATGAAAATCAGCTTCTAGACCGGATTTTGCGTAAGGTGGGAACAATCACAAGCTGTATTCCGGAATTCTGGTTGTCACTTATATTGATTTTGATTTTTAGTGTGAATCTAAAGCTCCTTCCGGGAAGTGGGGCATATGATCTTGGTCAATCGGCAAATCTGTTGAGCAGATTGACGCATCTGATTCTTCCGCTGACAGTTGTTGTGCTGAGCCACCTTTGGTATTATGCGTATCTGATCCGTAACCGATTGTTGGAAGAAACTAGAAAAGACTATGTTTTACTGGCAAAGGCAAAAGGAATGTCACGAAAAAGAGTATTGTTCTTTCACTGTGTGAAAAATATTATGCCATCGTTCATCAGTCTGATGGCAATTTCACTTCAGCATGTGATCGAAGGGACGTATATCGTGGAAATGGTATTTTCCTATCCGGGAATCGGAACGCTTTCTTTTGAAAGTGCAAAATATCATGACTATAATATGCTGATGGTGCTTTGCGTATTTACCGGTATTTTTGTTATTGCAGGAAATGTGATCGGACAGTCTGTCAGTGAATGGATCGATCCAAGAATGAAAGAGATAAAAATGACAGGAAAGGCAGATAGGGTATAAGGTGGAGAAAATGAAAAAAGCGAAAAAAAATAATGCCGTTATCATTGCCGGAAGTATTCTTGCAGTCATCGTATTTGCCTGTGTTTTCTGTCGTTTTTTTATGACGAAAGACCCTACATACATGGATCTGAAGAACTGCAACATTTCACCGAATAAAGAGTTCTTTTTTGGGACGGATACGATGGGGAGAGATGTTTTTTCAATGATTTTATACGGTGGTAGAATATCGCTGTTTATCGGGTTGATATCCACCGTGTTATCGACTACGATTGCGGTGATCTACGGATCCTTCAGTGGAATCGCACCGGAGTGGATTGATGAACTGATGATGCGTTTTACAGAAATTTTATTGAGTATTCCTTCAATTCTGTTAATTATCTTTCTTCAGGCACTGGCAGGAAAGAACTCAGTTGTTGCAATCACCATAGTGATTGGGCTTACCAGTTGGATGAATATCGCAAAAATGGTACGCATCGAGGTACGACAGCTCCGTGAGAGTGAATATCTGATTGCTGCAAAATGTATGGGTGGAGGTTTCTGGCATATTTTACGTGTACATTTGCTGCCGAATTTTGTTTCATCGATTATGTTTATGGTCGTGATGAACATCAGAAGTGCAATCATAGCAGAGTCAACATTGAGCTTTCTTGGGATTGGTCTTCCGATGGAAATCATTTCCTGGGGGAGCATGCTCTCGCTTTCTGAAAAGGCATTGATGACAAACTCCTGGTGGATCATTCTGATTCCGGGAAGCGTGCTTGTAATCACATTACTGTGTATTACAGAGCTGGGAGAAGCTTTGCGTAAAAATGTGAATCAGAAAGAAGGAAATTTATAGAGAATTTCTATAGAATAGTTTGATAACCTATAGTAAAAATGTTATACTGAAAAACAGAAGCCTGGAGGTTGAAATACCTGAACGAATAGGTAAAGGAGAACGATAGAATGGTAACAGTAAATGCTATGGGAGATAAATGCCCGGTTCCGGTAATTAAGACAAAGAAAGCATTAGATGCTTTGACAGCTCCGGAGACAATAGAAGTTCTCGTTGATAATGAGACAGCAGTGGCTAATGTGACAAAGATGGCACAGAGTACAGGCGCAACAGTAACACAGGAGAAGCTTGGAGAGGATGAATATAAAGTGACAATCCAGGCGCTTGCAGGAGAGGAAACTCAGACTGCACCGGCGGGTGCGGTTTGCGATTGTGTTCCAACAGGGGATACGGTAGTTGTGATTTCTTCTGACAAGATGGGAAGTGGAAATGATGAGCTCGGAAAAGTGCTGATCAAAGGTTGCATCTTTGCAATCACACAGCTTGATGAGCTTCCAAAGAAGATGATCTTCTACAACGGTGGCGCTAAGATCACATGTGAAGGATCTGACTCTCTGGAGGATCTGAAGAATCTGGAAAGCCAGGGCGTTGAGATTGTGACTTGCGGAACATGTCTGGATTATTATGGAATGAAAGACAAGCTTGCAGTAGGAACAGTTACAAATATGTATGACATTGTCGAGTCTATGAATAATGCAGGTAAGATTGTGAAACCTTGTTAGAAACATAGGAACAGTTACAGTAATTTGAAAATGTGATGGAAAAGCTGCTGCAACAGCTTTTTCGTATACCGAGGGAATTATTTTGAAAAAATATTCGAAAGGAAGTGGGCGAAATGAGTAAGGGACTCAAAGAGATTCATCTGACACAGATGACAAAGACAGCTGGTTGAGCGGCCAAAATCGGTCCTGAGACCCTTGCCCAGGTTCTGGGTAAGCTGCCTAAATTTTCCGATGAGCGTCTGCTTGTCGGTGTTGAGACATCAGATGATGCCGCAATTTATAAAATATCGGATGAGACTGCCATGATACAGACACTGGATTTCTTCACACCGGTTGTGGACGATCCGTATCTGTTCGGACAGATTGCAGCGGCGAACTCCTTAAGCGATGTATATGCAATGGGAGGAGAGCCGAAGGTTGCATTGAATATTGTATGTTTTCCAAATTGTCTGGATCCGGAGATCTTAGGGAGAGATTTTGCGAGGCGGAGCAGACAAGGTGTTAGAAGCAGGAGCCGTTCTGGTCGGAGGTCATTCGGTGCAGGATGATGAACCGAAATACGGACTCTCGGTAACAGGCTTCGTTCACCCGGATAAGATTTATAAGAATTACGGGTGTCAGCCGGGAGATGTGCTGGTTCTGACCAAACAGCTTGGAAGTGGTATTGTGAATACAACAGTGAAAGCACAGATGGCTTCCGAAGCAGCCGCAGATGAAGCTGCGAAAGTAATGGCTTCATTGAATCAGAGAGCGAAAAGAGCAATTGAGAAACACACGATCCACGCATGTACAGATGTGACGGGATTTGGATTGCTGGGACATTGTACAGAGATGGCTGAGGCAAGTGACATGACTCTGGAATTATATCCGGAGCAGATTGAATATATGACAGAAGCGATTGCATATGCAAGGATGGGACTCGTTCCGGCAGGAGCATATAAGAACCGGGAGTTTGCAGCGGAAGGACTGGATGCAGGAGACGTAGAAGAGGTCTATTTAGATCTGATCAGTGATCCGCAGACTTCAGGAGGACTTCTTGTCAGTGTCCCAAGAGAAGAATTAGACAGTCTGTTAGCAGACTTTGAGGCAGTGGGAATGGAGACGAAAGTTTCTGTTGTAGGCTGTGTTAAAGAGCGGCAGGAAAAACTCATCCAACTAAAAAAAGGAAAAATGGAAATGCTGTAAGAGATTTCTTGTTACTGTTCACAGTGCTCTGTGAGCAGTAACGGTTTCTTGCGGCATTTCGCTGTAGAAAGAGAAAATAAGGAGCAGCAGTAGTTGGAACAGTTAGATCAGAATAAGAAAAGAGAAAATTTACAGAAAGAAAAGAATCAGATCTTTCGCCTGCTTCCGCGAGTAGATGACTTGATGAAAAAGGAGAATGTCCAGAGGCTGGCAGAGAAAGAAGGATATGAGCGTGTTCTCGGAGCAGTCAGAGATTCTGTGGAGAATCTGAGAAATGAAATCTCACAAGGAATCAAAAATGGAATCAGTGAGCATGAAGCAAAAGAAATGATTCAGAAATTTCTGCATGAGATAGAATCAAGTTCAAAGAAATCAGAAGTGAACCATCTTTTGGAACAAGAACAGAAAAAGGAGATTCAACCAGTTTATAACGGAACAGGAGTAATCCTTCATACCGGGCTTGGACGTGCAACGCTTAGTCATGAGATTGCGGAAAAACTGAAAGCAGTTGCAGAGAATTATTCCAGTCTGGAATATGATTTACAGGCTGGAAAACGTGGAAACAGGACTGGATATGCAGAAGAATTGCTTTGTCAGATCACAGGAGCAGAAGCGGCAATTGTTGTGAATAACAATGCCGGAGCTGTACTTCTTGCCTTGAGTGCATTGACAAAAGGAGGAGAAGTGATCGTCTCCAGAGGAGAACTTGTTGAAATCGGAGGGAAATTCCGTATTCCGGAAGTTCTTGAATTAAGCGGTGCTATTTTGAAAGAAGTCGGGACAACCAATCGTACAAGGATAGAAGATTATAAAGCAGCAGTCAGTGAAAAGACGAAAGCATTTTTGAAAGTCCACACAAGTAATTACAGAATTGTCGGGTTTACAGAATCGGTAAGTGCAGAAGAATTGTATGAATTAAGTACTGGTCTGATAGAGTGCACGCAGGAATTACCACCTGAAAACTTCGAGAATCATACGGAACGAAGCGGAATTCCAGTGATTGAAGATCTGGGCAGTGGTGTACTTATAAATCTGGAGGAATATGGTTTATCCAAAGAACCAACCGTACAGGAAGAAGTAAAGGCCGGTGCAGATGTTGTTTGTTTTAGTGGTGATAAACTATTTGGTGGAGCACAGGCCGGAGTGATCGTCGGAAAGAAAAAATATATTGATCAGATGCGTAATCATCCATTGCTTCGGGCTCTTCGGGCAGATAAGTTTACGTTGACAGCAATAGAAGAAGTGTTGAAATGTTATCTGGATCAGAAAGAAGCGGTTCAAAAGATTCCAACGCTGAGAATGCTGACAAGACCTGTGGAGGAAATAAAAGAGAAAGCAAGAGTCTGTGTTGATAGATGGAATCAAGAGGGAGCGTCCGTTCAGATTCGAGTGGAAAAATGTATTTCTAAGGCTGGTGGCGGTGCACTTCCCGAAACAGAGATTCCAAGTTATGGAGTAGCATTGGAACCAACTGAGATCACCGTTGAAGAAATAGAAAGCAGGATGAGAAATCTTTCAGTTCCGGTAATTGGAAGAATAAAGGAAGGGCGTTTCCTTCTGGATATGAGAACTTTCTCGGAAGAAGGAATCGAATATCTGGCGACACAGATCAGACATGTTATGGAAAGAAAGCATAACTAAGAAAGAAAAACAGCATTAAGAAAGGGACTGCATTAGATGGAAAGACATGTGATCATCGGAACTGCCGGACATATCGATCATGGTAAGACGACACTGATCAAGGCATTAACGGGAAGAGATACAGACCGTCTGAAAGAAGAGAAAGCACGTGGAATCACAATTGATCTAGGGTTTACATGGATGGATTTGACAGACGGAGAGCGTGTCGGAATCATTGATGTTCCCGGGCATGAGAAATTTATCTCTAATATGACTGCAGGTGTGGTAGGAATGGACCTTGTTCTTCTTGTAATTGCAGCAGATGAGGGGATTATGCCACAGACAAGAGAACATCTGGCAATTTTACGCCTTCTGGGTGTTGAGAATATCCTTGTTGTTTTGAATAAATGTGACCTTGTGGATGAGGAATGGCTGGAGATGGTAGAACAGCAGATCTGTGAAGAAATGCAACAGTTGTTTACAGTAGGTCAGAGAAATGATCAGGTAGAAGATAAGCTGGAATATAATGTGGACATTGTACGTGTTTCAGCAAAATCAGGAGCTGGAATAGAAGAATTAAGAAGTCAAATCCTGAAATGTGTAAAAAAGCAGAAGGAAATGTGGAAAATTCCTGCATTTCCAAGACTTCCTGTGGACAGAGTATTTTCAATGAAAGGAAGCGGAACAGTTGTGACGGGAACACTTCTTGACGGGAAAATTCATTCGGGAGATCAGGTGATGATCTATCCACAACAAACTTCGTGCAGAGTTCGTGGAGTTCAGGTGCATGAGCAGGAGGCAGAAGCTTGTGAAGCAGGTCAGCGAAGCGCACTGAACCTGGTTCAGACGGACCGAAGACAGAGCAGTGATGGGAAGTTTGTGTATCGAGGAAATGTGATTGCACCGGAAGGAAGTATGAAAGTCAGCCGCTATGTGAATGCAAAACTGACCCTTCTTCCACAAAGTAAAAGAAGTATTGAACATCAGACTCGATTACATTTTTATAGCGGAACAACAGAAGTTCTGTGCAGAGCAGTTCCGTTGTCCTGTGAGAAAGTTGAGCCGGGGGAATCAGCCTATGTCCAATTAAGGTTAGAAGAACCTGCTGCGTTTTGTCCAGGGGACAGGTTTATTGTCCGATTTTATTCACCACTCGAGACAATCGGTGGAGGAATTATCCTTGAAATGGGAGAAAAAAAAGAGCGAAAATATCATGATGGGGTTTTACAAAGACTGGAACTGTTGGAAAACAATCTTTGGAATCAAGAAAATAAGTGTTCAAAGGAAATCCCAGATCAAGAAAAGAGCCTGCAGGAACAGATTTCTTTAGAAAAGAGAATTATGGATGAATTGGAAAGCTGGTTGTCTGCTCATCCATATCGAAGAGGAATGCCAAAGACAGTTCTTCTCAATCAGATCAGCAAAGGGAAAAAGGAACAGAATCGGGAAATTCAGAAATGTCTTATACGATTGGAGGAACATGGAAATGTCGGTTGTATAAGGTTGCAACAGGAAAATTCTGGCATAGAGCTGATTTCTCCGGAGGGATATAAAGTAAAAGAGACGGAAGAAGTTTCTAAATTAAGAGAAATCTTTGCCAGTCAATCAGATGAGAATAAAGTTTTCTTTTTGAACAAAGTGGAATTGGAAACATTTTTTGAGTCAGCAAGAAAAACGAAAAAGAAAAGTGGAATACAAAGTCAGGATGAATTGATGGAAATTCTGAATTATATGCAGGAAGAAAACGAAATTACAGAGGTTTGTGAGAGTGTTTATACAACAACAGAGATTACGTTTAAAATCAGAACAGAAGTAAGTTGTATGTTATCTGTGTCTAAGGTGATTACACTGAGTCAGGTGAAAGAAGTATTTCAGACGAGCAGAAAAAATGCCAGATTGATTTTTGAATATACAGATCGAATCGGATTTACAGCAAAAGAAGGTGCACAGACAGAACGTTCTGCGGGAAATAAATTACAAAGAGAATAAATCAGAGGAAAGCAAGGGGAGAGTGAATGAACTTAAAACAACTGGAAGCGTTTGTGAAAGTAGCAGAAACAAAAAGTTTTTCGGAAGCGGCAAAGCAGTTATTTCTTACGCAGCCAACTGTTAGTGCACATGTGTCTGCATTAGGAAAAAGAGCTGAAGACCTGTTTCCTTATAAGAAATACAAGAGGAGTTGAGCTGTCAGAGAATGGAAAAGAGCTTTATGCTTATGCGGTACAAATGCTTGAAATCGAAAAGACAATAAAAGGGCGGTTTGGAAAAGAAATAAAACCGGAGGGAAATGTACTTCGTATTGGTGCTTCAACTGTACCGGCGCAATATATTCTTCCAAATGTAATGTCTACATTTCATGCAGAATATCCTGGCGAAAAATTGAAGCTTTTTGAGACAGACAGTAAAGGAGTTATCGATATGATTCTTTCCCATCATATTGATATTGGATTTACAGGAACCGTGATTGAGAAAGGAAACTGTAAATATCTTCCATTTTATGAAGACGAATTAGTTGTGCTTACTCCGGCAAATGAGAAATTTGTTGAAAAGCTTTGTGGTGGACAAATATTGGCGGATTGGATCATGGACGAGCCGGTGATCTTAAGAGAAGAAGGATCCGGAACAAAGAAAGAAGCAGAAAAAATGCTGGCAGAACAAGGGATTGATATGAAGAAACTGAAGCTTGCAGCATTGATGGAGAATCAGGAGACAATCAAAAGATCTGTAAGTAAAGGGATGGGAGTTACGATTTTGTCTAAACTTGCGGCAGAAGAGGAATTGAAAAATGGAACACTTCTGGCTTTTCCACTGGGCAGTCAAGGTGGAAAGAGAATGATCAACCTTGTCTATGATGCAGAATATCCGTTGCTTCCGGCAGCAGAGCGTTTTATAAAGATGATAAAGAGAATGTATTTGAAGAAAGAAAATACAGGGATAGGTGAATGCAAATAACACGCCCTATTTATAGAAAATTCCTATAAATAGGGCAGATCCATTACGGATTCCTATTAGACGGAAACAGAAAAGAGAAGTATACTATAACTAGTGATTTGTATCTGAAAAGTAAACGATATAAACACATACAGAAAGGAAGAGAAGCCCTATGATCTACATGGATAATGCGGCAACTACATTGCAGAAACCGGAAGAAGTAAAACAGGCGATTCTCTATGCTCTCGAGCATATGGGGAATGCAGGGAGAGGCGGAACAGAAGCTGCACTCGATGCTTCGAGAAGTATCTATGCAGTAAGGGAAAAGCTCGCAGACTTTTTTCATGCAGAGAGTCCGACAAGAATTGCATTTACTGCAAATTCTACAGAGAGTCTTAATATTGCATTGAAAGGTTTGTTTCAACCGGGGGATCATGTGATCACGACAGTACTGGAACATAATTCAGTATTGCGTCCGCTGTATTGGTGTCAGGAACAGGGAGTAGAGCTTACAATTCTAAACTGTGACGAAAAGGGAAATCTGTCATATGAAGAGATGGAGAATGCAGTGAGGGAAAATACAAAAGCAATTGTGTGTACCCATGCTTCAAATCTAACGGGAAATATGATCAATCTGAAACGGGTAGGACAGATTGCATCGAAGAAGCATATTTTGTTTGTTGTGGATGCTTCTCAGACAGCAGGTGTTTATCCAATTGATGTGCAGGAACTTGGGGTTGATGTATTGTGCTTCACAGGACATAAAGGTCTGCTTGGACCGCAGGGAACCGGAGGGCTTTATGTTAGGGAAGGTGTGGAAATTCGTCCGCTTCTGTGTGGAGGAAGTGGCGTGGATACTTATAACATGCATCATCCGTCCCAGATGCCGACGGCACTTGAGGCCGGAACTCTTAATGGGCATGGGATTGCAGGACTTGGCGCAGCAATTGATTATCTGAACCGTACAGGAATTGATGTGATCCGTGAGAAAGAACTTCATCTGATGCGCAGGTTTTATGATGGGATTTCTCAGATCCCGGATGTGAAAGTCTATGGAGATTTTACAGCAGAGGAAAGAGCTCCGATCGTGACTTTCAATCTGGGAGATTATGACTCTTCTGAAGTCAGTGATGAATTAAATGAAGTTTATGGGATTGCGACCAGACCGGGAGCACATTGTGCACCACTGATGCACAAAGCACTCGGTACAGTAGAACAGGGAGCTGTCCGATTCAGTTTTTCTCATTACAATACAGAAGAAGAGGTCGATTTTGCAATTCGTGCAATAAAAGAGTTGTAGAGAAAGAGAGGAAAAGAGGAAATGAATTTATTTGATTCAAAGAAGAAACTGGGAATCGCCGGTGTCGTAATGGGTCTGGTGGCAGCAACGCTTGCTTACTTTGGAAACCCGGCGAACATGGCAATCTGTATTGCGTGTTTTGTACGTGATACAGCAGGAGCACTTGGACTTCATTCCGCAGAACCGGTACAGTATGCAAGACCGGAAATCATCGGAATCGTCCTCGGTGCATTTATTATTTCAATTGCGACAAAAGAATATCGTGCAACAGCAGGATCTTCCACAATCGTACGTTTTGTACTCGGAATGATTCTTGTGATCGGAGCACTTGTATTCCTTGGATGTCCGCTTCGTATGGTGATACGTATGTCAGCCGGAGATCTGAATGCATGGGTAGCACTGATCGGATTTGCTCTTGGTGTTGCTACAGGCGTGTTTGCACTGAAGAAAGGTTTCAGCCTTGGGCGTGCACATGTGACAAATAAAGTGAGCGGAAGTGTACTTCCACTTCTTATGATCGGAGTACTTGTACTTGCACTTGGAACAAATCTTTTAAAGAGTAGTACAGCAGGTCCTGGAAGTATGCATGCACCAATCATTATTTCTCTGATCGGTGGACTTCTCTTTGGAGCATTTGCTCAGAAATCAAGAATGTGTTTCGCAGGAAGTATCCGCGATATCATTCTTATGAAGAACTTTGACCTGATCACAATCATTGTAGGATTCTTCGCAGTTATGCTTGTATATAATGTTGCAACAGGACATTTTGTTCTTGCATTCAATACACCTGGAGTGATCGCTCACTCCCAGCACCTGTGGAGCATTCTTGGAATGTATGCAGTAGGATTTGCAGCAGTTCTTGCAGGAGGATGCCCGCTGCGTCAGCTTGTACTTGCAGGTCAGGGATCATCTGATGCAGGAGTAACAGTGATCGGTATGTTTGCAGGTGGAGCACTTGCACATAACCTTGGCTTGGCAGCAAGTGGAACAGCACTGAATGCTGAGACAGGTGAGATCGTAGCCGGAGCTGTTCCGCCAGCAGGTAAGATCGCAGCAATTATTTGTATTATTATATGTTTTGTAATCGCATTTACAAACAAGAGAAGCGAAGCAAAATAAGGAGAAAATAGTTATGAGAGAAGTAGATGCAAGAGGATTATCTTGTCCAGAACCATTGATGCTGACAGCAGAAGCGATTAAAAGTGACAGTAGTCCGGTAAAGGTTCTTGTGACAGAACCACATCAGAAAACAAATGTGGAGAAATTTGCAAAGGATCACGGAAAGAAAACAACAGTAGAAGAAATCGAAGATGGATTTGCTGTTGTGATCGAGTAAAATGAAATAGTAAAAAGCCCTGCTCCCTTTACTGAATGTGAATTTGGTAAAGGGAGTATTTTAGTAATGAAAAATGTTTTCTATTTGTCTGGTTTCGGTTATAATAAGAGAGTTGAGAAAAAGGAAAGTGTGAGGATAACAGCATGTATATTTCAACAAAATATCTGCATGTATTTCTTGATATCGGAGATGCGCTGCTTTCAAGCGGGGCGGAGATATTTCGTGTAGAAGATACATTGAACCGTATGGGATATGCATGCGGTGCAACACAGATGAATGTGTTCGTGATCACATCGAGTATTGTTATTACAATGGAATTTCCAGAAGAAAATGTACGAACTCAGACAAGGAGAATCCGAAAGACCGGAGGAAATGATTTTGAGAAGCTGGAGAAATTGAATCATTTGAGTAGACAGTTTTGCCAGAATCCTATGTCTCCTGAAGAACTCAGGGAAGTCTTCGATCAGATTGACAAAGTTGTTCCGACACAGACAGGAAAACTCGCAGGGAGTATTCTGGCAGCTTTTAGTTTTGCGCTTTTCTATGGAGGAAATCTTTGGGATGCATTACTGGCCGGATTAGCAGGCATCTTAATCTGGGGAGCACAGAGACATATAAGAAAGTATTGCATGAATGAAGTGACGTTTCAATTTGTGGCATCATTTCTTGCGGGATGTTTTATTTGTGTTATGGCGAGGCTTTTTCCGGCTCTGCACGTGGATAAGATTATGATTGGTGATATTATGTTATTGATCCCGGGATTGATGGCAACAAATGCAATTCGTGATATATTGATTGGAGATACGATATCTGGGGTTATGCGTTTTATAGAGGCAATGCTTCTTGCAGCAGTGCTTGCACTTGGATTTATCGGAGCAATATTTCTGATTGGGAGGATTGGTTGATGACGTATATTGTTCAATTATTTACAGGTGCAGCGGGTTCGGTTGCATTTGGCATATTGTTTCATATGAAGAAGAAACACCTTCCATTGGCGGCACTTGGTGGTTTTCTGGGCTGGCTGTTATTTATCATCTGCAGAGAATGCTGGGGTGGTGTGTTCTTTCCAACACTAGCAGCAGCTTTTGGAATCGACTTATATGCGGAGATACTTGCGCGTAGTTGCAGGAGTACTTCGACTTCATTTTTTGTAACATCGGTGATTCCACTGATTCCGGGAAGCACGCTCTATTATTGTATGAGAAGTGTTGTTGAAGGAAATTTACATCAGGCATGGAATTATGGACGAGATACATTTTTATATGCATTGGGGATTGCGGCGGGTATGAGTATTGCCTGGGCAATCTGTGATTTTTTAAGAAAGATAAGAGGAAAACAGGAGATCTCATAAATGAGAAAGAAAGAATTAAAACTTGTGGTGACATTTCACACAACTGCGGATGCGATGGCGATGGAAAAAGCGTGTAAGGCAGAGGAGGTACCGGGCAGACTGATTCCGGTGCCAAGAGTAATCTCGGCCGGTTGTGGACTTGCCTGGGCAGCACCGCTTGAGGCGGTAGAACAGATCAAGCATGTAATGCAGGAAAAGGGGATTGAGAGAGAAGAACTTCATGAGTGCATGGTCTGATCTTTGGATTCAAGGCAGAATGCGAATATTCTGTGTTGAACAGTGGAGCGATAGATATGGAAGTGAAAAGTAATCATGTTTTCGTTACTGTTCACTCCGTTCACAGTAACGTAGCCAAAATTCATTCCAAATTGCCTGCGGCAATGGAATTTTGGCGTGTATGTCTCGGGATTTTGGCATATTCATGCCAAAACACCTCGCGGGATAGTGGTGTGTGAACAGTAACATGTTTTCAAAAAAGAAACGAGAATATGAGAATGAACGTTGATTCTGAGGGCGGTTTGCGCTATACTCTATTCAGTAATAAAAGAAAAAAGGTTACTGTTCACACGGGAGTGTACAGTAACGAAAAAAGTGCTGCTCACAGATCAGTGGGAGCGGTAATGAAAAGACTGCTGATAGTTCGGCAGAGAAGGAGCATAATATGAGAATTACAGATGACATTTTATATGTAGGTGTAAATGATCACAACATTGATTTATTCGAGGGTCACTATATTGTGCCGAATGGCATGGCTTACAATTCCTATGTGATCAATGATGAGAAAATTGCGGTTATGGATACAGTGGATGCAGCTTTTGGCGATGAGTGGCTGAAGAATATTGCAGATGTATTGAATGGAGCAACACCTGATTACCTGATCGTTCAGCACATGGAGCCGGATCATTCAGCAAATATTCAGAAATTTCTGGAAGTATATCCGAATACAAAGGTGGTTGGAAATGCAAAGACATTTACAATGATCGGAAACTTTCTTCCGTGACCTGAAACTTGCAGACGAGAACAAGCTGGAAGTGAAGAATAAAGATACACTGACACTTGGAAAACATGAGCTTACATTTGTATTTGCACCGATGGTACATTGGCCGGAGGTAATGGTAACATACGATAGCAAATGGTGCGGATGGATTCGGTAAGTTCGGAGCGCTTGATGTAGAGGAAGACTGGGATTGCGAAGCACGCCGTTACTATGTCGGAATTGTTGGAAAATACGGAGCACAGGTTCAGAATCTTTTGAAGGTTGCAGCAACACTGGATATTCAGACAATCTGCCCGCTGCATGGACCGGTTCTTACAGAGAATCTGGAGCACTACATTGGACAGTATAATACATGGTCTTCTTATGGAACAGAATCTGAAGGTGTTATGATCGCGTACACATCTGTTTATGGAAATACAAAGAAGGCAGTTGAACTTCTTGCTGAGAAGCTGAAAGAAAAAGGATGCCCTAAGGTCGTAGTAACAGACCTTGCCCGTGAGGATATGGCAGAGGCTGTAGAAGATGCGTTCCGTTACGGTAAGATTGTTCTTGCTTCAACAACTTATAACGGAGATGTATTCCCGTTCATGAAGACATTTATCGAGCACTTGACAGAGCGTAACTATCAGAATAAGACAATTGGTCTGATTGAGAATGGATCCTGGGCTTCTATGGCTGGTAAAGTGATGACAGGAATGTTTGAGAAGAGCAAGAATATCACATGGCTTGAGACTTCAGTAAAGATTATGTCTTCTATGGATGAGCAGAATAAAGCGGACATCGAGAAGATGGCAGAGGAACTGATGTAAGCAATTTTGATTTACAGGAAAGAAAGATTCTGTTAGGATAGAATCAGATGGCGGAGCGGATGACCAGATATCAGCTGGCATTTGCTCCGTTTCTTAATAAATAGATCAATGATGAATTGTCTAAGCATTATGGAGGCAGAAGAGTAACTGGTGTGCTTCCTGGTCTTCAAAACCAGTGTGGGGCGTGGTACGTCCCGGGTGGGTTCGATTCCCACATGTCTCCGCCAAAAGAAAGGAAAAAGAATATGGGTATGAATCAGACGCCGGTGTCCGAACGAGTGCACATCGGCTTTTTTGGTAAGCGCAATGCTGGAAAATCAAGCGTGATGAATGCGGTAACAGGACAGGATCTTGCGGTAGTTTCTGATGTGAAAGGAACAACAACGGATCCGGTTTATAAGACAATGGAACTTCTTCCGTTGGGTCCTGTTGTGATGATGGATACGCCTGGAATTGATGATGAAGGTGAACTGGGTGAACTTCGTGTGAAGAAGAGCTATCAGGTGTTGAATAAGACAGACATTGCTGTTGTTGTGATTGATGGAACGTGTGGTGTCAGTGAAGAAGATCTCAAGATAACAGAGCGGATTCAGAAAAAGAACATACCTTATATAATAGTACTGAATAAATGTGAACGGTTTACACAAGAAGATGAGAGATTGCGGGTACAGGAAAATACCGCAAGTTATTTGAAAACAGAAAAAGAGAAGATTCTTCTTGTAAGTGCAGCGGATAAAAGTGGAATTTATGAGCTGAAGGAAGAACTTGGAGCATTGAAAGGAAAGGAAGAGGAAGAACGAAAGATTGTTGGAGATCTTCTTGAACCATCCGATTTTGTAGTGCTTGTTGTGCCGATTGACAGTGCGGCACCAAAGGGACGCCTGATTTTGCCACAACAGCAGACGATTCGAGATATTCTCGATGCGGATGCATCTGCAATCGTTGTGAAAGAAACGGAACTTACAAAAACATTAGCTTCACTTGGAAAGAAAGCCAAAGATGGTTATTACAGATAGCCAGGTTTTTGGAAAAGTTGCGAAAGATACACCAAAAGATATTTTACTGACATCCTTTTCTATTTTATTTGCAAGATATAAAGGGAATCTGGAAACGATGGTGCGTGGGGTAAAAGCACTTGATAGTTTAAGAGGCGGCGATAAAGTCCTGATCAGTGAGGGGTGCACGCATCATAGACAGTGTGATGATATTGGTACGGTGAAGATTCCACGCTGGCTGAAAGAGTATACAGGGAAGGAACTTATAATAGAGACTTCCTCAGGGACAGAATTCCCAGATGACCTTGGTTCATACAAAATGATCATTCATTGTGGAGGGTGTATGCTGAATGAACGCGAAATGAAATACAGGATCAGTTGCGCACAGGATCAGGGGATCGCGATTGCAAACTATGGAATGGTGATTGCATATATTCATGGAATATTGAAAAGGAGTCTGAGTCCATTTCCGGAGATAGAAAAACTCTTATAAAAGTAAAGAATGCGTTGCTGGTCGCACATCGTGTGAACAGTAACAAGAATGCATTATAACGGAAATGACGCCGCTTTGCTGGATCTGCAACTCCAGCAGGCGGCGTCATTTCTATGGTATGTAATTGAGAGGATCCTTTAGTTACCAGACAGAAACATCTGCACACGAAACTGGGGAATTCCTACAAAGAGGCTGTGCGCTGACGGTACTGCTGCGGCAGGGATATTCTTGGGGAAAACATCCGGCGTTAGCGTACTGCATGATAACTGAAGTATCTGACCTGTAAAAACGAATAAAAAAAGACAGTTTCTCCTCGGTAAATAGGAAAACCGCCTTTGGTCTTACAAGTCGAGATAATAATATCATTCGAACAGAGTGATGTCAAGTATTTGAGAAGGAAAATTATGAGAATCTTAATTGGGATCTAGTTTAAACACATCATGTATTGAATAAAAAGGGAAAATAATGATATAAAACGAGTTTCTTCTATATATAATAGGGAATGAAACGGAAAATATAATAGGAAGTGAATCGATCAATAATCAAATATATATACATGAGAAAACAAAAGAATAAAGAAGAAAAAGATTGTACTTGAAAAAAAACAAAAAAAGTACTTGCAATTTTGCACTCTCTCGGATATACTAAGAGAGCTGTGACATGATAGCAATGAAGCGCGAGGTTGCTGCCCGGCAAATGAATAAGCTGGTGCAGGTTTTCCGTGGAGCGAATGTCAAGTTAGGAAACTGGCGACAAGTCACTGTACGAATCAAAAACTGATTACTATTTGCCCCAATGGGATAACCAGGGTAGGAGTATGAAACAACGTGTGAGTTTCTCACGACACACACGGGAGAGTGTACAGTCACCGCTTGTCGTACTGATGTGAAAAGTACGAAAAGGAGGCGACTTTTTTTATGGCAAGTCAAGTAATGAGAATCACATTGAAAGCGTATGATCATCAGCTTGTTGATGCATCCGCAAAGAAAATCATCGAAACTGTAAAAAAGAACGGGTCACAGGTGAGTGGACCGGTACCACTTCCGACTAAGAAGGAAGTTGTAACAATTCTGAGAGCTGTACACAAGTACAAAGATTCCAGAGAGCAGTTCGAGCAGAGAACTCACAAAAGACTGATCGATATCATCACACCAACACAGAAAACTGTTGATGCACTTTCTAGATTAGAAATGCCAGCTGGTGTATTTATCGACATCAAGATGAAGTCCAAATAATAAGGACATCTTAATTTTAAACAGTATTCCTAAAATTTAGGATGAGCGCGAAAGCGTTCCGCTGTAAATCACAGGAGGTAATTATAATGAAGAAAGCTATTTTGGCTACAAAAGTCGGAATGACTCAGATCTTCAATGAAGAGACAGGAGTCCTGATTCCGGTAACAGTTCTGCAGGCTGGTCCTTGTGTAGTAACACAGGTTAAAACAGTTGAGAATGACGGTTACAGCGCAGTACAGGTTGGATATGTTGACAAGAAAGAAAAGATTGTCACAAAAGACAACAGTGGAAAGAAGTCCATCGCTCACAGAAACGGTGTGACAAAAGCTGAAAAAGGTCATTTTGACAAAGCAGGCGTTTCCGGAAAGAGATATGTAAAAGAATTCAGATTTGAAAATGCTGAAGAATATACATTGGCTCAGGAAATCAAAGCTGATATCTTCGCAGCAGGAGACAAGATTGATGCAACTGCTGTTTCAAAAGGTAAAGGTTTCCAGGGCGCAATCAAGCGTCACAACCAGAGCAGAGGACCTATGACTCACGGTTCCAAGTTCCATCGTCATGCTGGTTCTAACGGTTCAGCATCTGATCCAAGTAAGGTATTCAAAGGTAAGAAGATGCCAGGACAGATGGGTAACAAGAAGATCACTGTTCAGAATCTTGAAGTAGTAAGAGTTGATGCAGAGAACAATCTCATCCTCGTTAAAGGTTCTGTACCGGGACCAAAGAAATGCCTGGTAACAATCAAAGAGACAGTGAAGGCAAACTAGTCTGACAGCTAAGAAAGGAGGAACATACAGATGGCAAAAGTATCTGTTTACAATATCGAAGGTAAAGAAGTTGATACAATCGAACTGAACGATGCTGTATTCGGTGTTGAAGTTAATGAGCACCTCGTACACATGGCAGTTGTAAATCAGCTTGCAAACAATCGTCAGGGAACACAGAAAGCCAAGACACGTTCTGAAGTTTCCGGTGGCGGAAGAAAACCATGGAGACAGAAAGGAACAGGTCACGCAAGACAGGGATCAACAAGATCACCACAGTGGACAGGCGGTGGAGTTGTATTCGCTCCAGTTCCGAGAGACTATTCCTTCAAAATGAATAAGAAAGAGAAGAGAGCAGCTCTTAAGTCTGCACTTACTTCCAGAGTAGAAGAGAACAAATTCATCGTTGTTGATGAACTTAATTTCGACGAAATCAAAACAAAGAAATTCCAGGCAGTACTGAACAACCTGAACGTTAACAAAGCGCTGGTAGTTCTTGAAGATGGAAACAAGAATGTTGAGATTTCCGCAAAGAATATCCCGGATGTTAAAACAGCACATACAAACACAATCAACGTATATGACATCCTGAAATACAACACAGTAATCGCTACGAAAGCTGTTGTTGCAGCAATCGAGGAGGTGTACGCATAATGGCAAACATTCAGTATTATGATGTAATCCTTAAACCGGTAATCACTGAGAAGAGCATGGAACTTATGGCTGACAAGAAATATACATTCCTTGTACACACAGAGGCTACAAAATCTCAGATCAAAGAAGCTGTTGAAAAAATGTTCAACGGTACAAAAGTAAAAAGCGTCAACACAATGAACCTTGATGGTAAGAACAAAAGACGTGGAATGACTTTCGGAAAGACAGCTAAGACAAAGAAAGCTGTAGTAGCACTGACAGAAGACAGCGCTGATATTGAAATCTTTGAAGGTCTGTAAAAAATAAGACATTATACGGTGCAAACCCGTGAAACAAATAATCAGAGCAAACGAAAGGAGAGACAGTAATGGGAATTAAAGTATACAACCCATATACACCTTCCAGAAGACAGATGACAGGTTCTGATTTCTCAGAGATCACAAAGACAACTCCAGAGAAATCCCTCCTCGAATCCAAGAAGAGAAAAGCTGGCCGTAACGCACAGGGCAAAATCACAGTAAGACATCGTGGCGGCGGAGCTAAGAAGAAATATAGAATTATCGACTTTAAGAGAAAGAAAGACGGAATTCCGGCAACAGTTGTTGGAATCGAGTATGATCCAAATAGAAGTGCTAACATCGCACTGATCTGCTACGCAGATGGTGAGAAAGCATACATCCTTGCTCCAGAAGGACTTACAGACGGCATGACAGTTATGAACGGTGCTGACGCTGAGGTTAGAGTAGGAAACTGCCTTCCACTTTCAGAGATTCCGGTTGGTACACAGATCCACAACATCGAGCTGTATCCCGGGAAAAGGCGGACAGCTGGTTCGTTCCGCAGGAAACAGCGCACAGTTGATGGCGAAAGAAGGAAAATACGCAACACTGAGACTTCCTTCAGGTGAAATGAGAATGGTTCCGATCATTTGTAGAGCATCTATCGGTGTTGTAGGAAACGGTGATCACAACCTGATCAATGTTGGTAAAGCAGGACGTAAGCGTCACATGGGAATCAGACCTACAGTTCGTGGTTCCGTAATGAACCCTAACGACCATCCACATGGAGGTGGAGAAGGTAAGACAAGTATCGGACGTCCAGGACCGTGTACTCCATGGGGTAAACCGGCACTTGGTCTTAAGACTCGTAAGAAGAACAAATCTTCTAACAAGCTGATTGTAAGAAGAAGAGATGGTAAAGCGATTAAATAATCAGATTCACAAGGAGGTTAGAACCTATGGCTCGCTCACTTAAAAAAGGACCATTTGCAGACGAAAGCTTACTTAAAAAAGTAGACGCTATGAACGCTGCAGGTGATAAAACAGTTATAAAGACATGGTCACGCCGTTCTACAATCTTCCCATCATTTGTAGGTCATACATTTGCCGTACATGATGGAAGAAGACATGTGCCTGTATATGTTACAGAGGATATGGTAGGCCACAAGCTCGGTGAGTTCGTTGCAACAAGAACTTACAGAGGACACGGAAAAGACGAGAAGAAGTCAAAAGTCAGATAATATATATTTTGAAAGGAGGGTTCATCCATGGCAAAAGGACATAGATCCCAAATCAAGAGAGAAAGAAACGAGCAGAAAGACACAAGACCTTCAGCTAAGATTTCTTACGCAAGAGTATCTGTTCAGAAAGCATGTTTCGTTCTTGATGCCATCAGAGGCAAGGATGTACAGACAGCACTTGGTATTTTAGCTTATAATCCAAGATATGCTTCAAGCGTAATAGAGAAATTATTGAAATCAGCAATCGCAAATGCTGAGAACAACAACGGTATGAGCGTTGAGAACCTCTACATCGAGGAATGCTACGCAAACAAAGGACCGACAATGAAGAGAATCAAACCTAGAGCACAGGGTAGAGCTTACAGAATCGAGAAGAGAATGAGCCACATCACAATCGTGCTCAATGAGAGATAGGAGGACAATATGGGACAGAAAGTTAATCCTCATGGCCTGAGAGTTGGCGTTATCAAAGACTGGGATTCCAAATGGTACGCAGAAAAAGATTTCGCTGACAATCTGGTTGAAGACCACGAGATCAGAAAGTTTTTAAAGAAGAGATTATACAGCGCTGGAATCTCTAAGATTGAAATCGAAAGAGCATCCGATCGCGTTAAGATCATCGTTTATACAGCTAAGCCTGGTGTCGTAATCGGCAAGGGTGGTTCCGAGATCGAAAAGGTGAAAGCAGAGCTTGCACAGTTCACAGATAAGAAGCTCATCGTTGACATCAAAGAAGTTAAGAGACCGGACAAAGATGCACAGCTCGTAGCTGAGAACATTGCTCAGCAGCTTGAGAACCGTATCTCCTTCAGACGTGCTATGAAATCTTGCATGTCCAGAACTATGAAGGCTGGAGCACTCGGAGTTAAGACTTCCGTATCCGGACGTCTTGGTGGTGCTGATATGGCTCGTACAGAGTTCTACAGCGAGGGAACAATTCCGCTTCAGACACTTCGTGCTGACATCGATTATGGATTCGCAGAAGCTGATACAACTTACGGAAAAGTCGGTGTAAAGGTTTGGATTTACAAAGGCGAAGTTCTTCCGACTAAAGCAGATAAGGAAGGGAGCGATAAATAATGTTAATGCCAAAAAGAGTGAAACGTCGTAAACAGTTCCGTGGTACTATGAAAGGTAAGGCTCTTAGAGGTAATAAGATTTCTTACGGTGAATATGGTATCGTAGCTATGGAACCATGCTGGATTCGTTCTAACCAGATCGAGGCAGCCCGTGTTGCTATGACACGTTACATCAAACGTGGTGGTAAGGTTTGGATCAAAATCTTCCCAGACAAGCCGATCACAGCAAAACCGGCTGAGACTCGTATGGGTAGTGGAAAAGGTACTGTTGAGTATTGGGCAGCAGTAGTTAAACCAGGCCGTGTTATGTTTGAGATTGCAGGAGTACCAGAGGAAACAGCTAGAGAGGCACTTCGTCTTGCAATGCATAAATTACCTTGCAAATGCAAAATCGTTTCTCGCGCAGACTTAGAAGGCGGTGATAACAGTGAAAATTAATACATTTGTAAACGAATTAAGAGCAAAATCTGTAGAAGAATTAAATGAAGAATTAGTAGCTGCTAAAAAGGAACTCTTCAATCTGAGATTCCAGAACGCAACAAATCAGTTGGATAATACAAGCAGAATCAAAGAAGTAAGAAAGAATATCGCTCGTATCCAGACTCTGATTACAGAGGCTAAAAGAGCATAGTGAAAGGAGCAGCAACCGTGGAAGAGAGAAATTTAAGAAAAACCCGTACGGGTAAGGTTGTCAGCGACAAGATGGACAAAACGATTGTTGTTGCTGTTGAAGACCATGTAAAACATCCACTTTACAACAAAATCGTAAAGAGAACTTACAAACTTAAAGCTCATGACGAGAACAACGAGTGTAAAGTTGGAGATACAGTAAAAGTTATGGAAACAAGACCGCTGTCCAAGGACAAGAGATGGAGACTTGTGGAAATCATGGAGAAAGCGAAATAATTATTTGAAGGAGGTTTACCTGCATGATACAACAAGAAAGTAGACTTAAAGTAGCAGACAACACAGGTGCTAAAGAATTACTTTGTATCCGTGTGCTTGGCGGTTCTACAAGAAGATACGCCAACATCGGAGATGTTATCGTTGCAACTGTTAAAGATGCAACACCAGGCGGCGTTGTTAAAAAAGGTGATGTCGTTAAAGCTGTTGTTGTCCGTTCTGTAAAAGGCGCTCGTCGTAAAGACGGTTCCTATATCAGATTCGATGAAAATGCTGCTGTTATTATAAAAGACGATTTGAACCCACGTGGAACACGTATTTTTGGACCAGTAGCAAGAGAGCTTAGAGAGAAACACTTTATGAAGATCGTTTCTCTGGCTCCGGAAGTACTGTAAGGAGGTGCCTGAGAATGTCAACTATGAAAATTAAAAAAGGTGATATGGTTAAGGTTATCGCCGGAAAAGATAAAGATAAAGAAGGCAAAGTTATTGCCGTAGATAAAAAAGACGGAAGAGTCCTGGTTGAAGGCGTCAATATGCTGACAAAGCACACAAAGCCAAGCATGGCAAACCAGAACGGCGGAATCGTACATCAGGAAGGTTACATTGATGCATCAAACGTTATGTTACTTCATAACGGAAAAGCAACAAGAGTAGGCTTCAAGATGGATGGAGACAAAAAAGGTTCGTTTTGCTAAGGCAACAGGCGAAGTTATTGATTAATTCAAGGAAGGAGGTCCAGGACTTTGAGTAGACTGAAAGAGCAGTATCAGAATGAGATCGTTGATGCAATGATCAAAAAATTTGGATATAAAAACATTATGGAAGTGCCGAAACTTGACAAGGTTGTAATTAACATGGGTGTCGGTGAGGCAAAAGACAATGCTAAACTTCTGGAGTCAGCTATTGCAGACATGGAGAAGATCGCAGGACAGAAAGCGGTTGTAACAAGAGCAAAGAATTCTGTAGCTAACTTCAAAATCAGAGAGGGTATGCCGATCGGATGTAAAGTTACTTTAAGAGGAGAAAGAATGTATGAGTTCGTTGATCGTCTGATCAACCTTGCTCTTCCTCGTGTACGTGACTTCAGAGGTGTAAACCCGAACGCATTTGACGGAAGAGGTAACTATGCACTTGGAATCAAGGAGCAGCTTATCTTCCCAGAAATCGAGTACGATAAGATTGACAAAGTCAGAGGTATGGATGTAATTTTTGTTACAACTGCTAAGACTGACGAGGAAGCTCGTGAATTATTGACACAGTTCAATATGCCATTCACAAAGTAAAAAGGAGGGAAATTCATGGCTAAAACATCAATGAAAATCAAACAGCAGCGTGCACCAAAGTTCTCCACAAGAGAATACAGCCGTTGCAGAATTTGTGGTCGTCCGCATGCATATTTAAGAAAATACGGTATCTGCCGTATCTGCTTCCGCGAACTGGCTTATAAAGGACAGATCCCGGGTGTTAAAAAAGCAAGCTGGTAAGACGAAAGCAACTATATACTGTGAAATAACATAGGAGGAATCACACACATGACTATGAGCGATCCAATTGCAGATATGCTTACAAGAATCCGTAATGCAAACACTGCAAAACATGATACAGTAGATGTACCGGCATCAAAGATGAAACTTGCTATCGCAAACATTCTTGTTGATGAAGGATATATCGCAAAATATGACCTTGTAGAAGATGGAGCTTTCAAGACAATTCACATCACACTGAAATACGGTGCTGACAAGAACGAGAAAGTTATTTCCGGACTGAAGAGAATCTCCAAACCGGGACTTCGTGTTTACGCTAATACAGAGGATATCCCGAAGGTACTTGGCGGACTCGGAACAGCAATCATCTCTACAAACAAAGGTGTAGTAACAGACAAAGAAGCTAGAAAACTCGGCGTAGGCGGAGAGGTTCTTTGCTTCGTTTGGTAAGCCGAAAGCAACTTAGTGAGAACGAGGCGTAGCCGAAGTTTGAGCTTAGTGCGAGGTTGTTCTTTGAACTTAGCGAGGTCCTTTCGAGCTTAGTGAAAAGAACTTCCTTAAATCTGCTCATCTATCGAGTTGAGTGGATGATTCATTGCAAAAGGTACGTTCTTTGAGCTTGGCGAGGTTACTTGCTTAGTGAAAAGAACTTCCTTATAAATGTAACTGAAAACAGAGAAGCCAACGCAGCTTCTCCGAGAATCTAAGTTAAGGAGGATAATGGTATGTCACGTATAGGAAGACTGCCAGTTGCAATTCCTGCAGGAGTAACTGTAGAAGTTGCAGAGAACAATGTAGTGACTGTAAAAGGTCCTAAGGGAACTCTTACAAAAGAGCTTCCAGTAGAAATGGAAATCAAAGTTGAAGGCGAAGAAGTAATCGTTACAAGACCGAGCGACTTAAAGAAAATGAAATCTCTTCATGGTCTGACAAGAACACTGATCAACAACATGGTTGTAGGTGTAACAGACGGATACGAGAAAGTTCTTGAAGTAAACGGTGTAGGTTACAGAGCTGCTAAATCAGGAAATAAACTGACACTGAACCTTGGTTATTCCCATCCAGTTGAGATGATCGATCCAGAAGGAATCGAGACTGTACTTGAGGGACAGAACAAGATCACTGTTAAAGGTATCGATAAAGAAAAAGTTGGCCAGTTTGCGGCTGAGATCAGAGATAAGAGAAGACCGGAGCCATATAAGGGCAAGGGAATCAAATATGCTGATGAAGTAATCAGACGTAAAGTCGGTAAGACTGGTAAGAAATAAATAAGGAGAGTGTGAAAATGGTTAGTAAGAAATCTAGAAGCGAAGTTCGTAGAAAAAAACACATGAAATTACGCAACCGTTTCAGCGGAACAGCGCAGAGACCGCGTTTAGCTGTATTCAGAAGTAATAATCATATGTATGCACAGATCATCGACGATACTGTTGGAAATACTCTTGTTTCCGCTTCCACTCTTCAGAAAGAAGTGAAAGCAGAGCTCGAGAAGACTAACGACGTTGAAGCAGCAGCATACCTTGGAAAAGTAATTGCCGAGAGAGCAAAAGCTAAAGGTATTGATGAAGTTGTATTTGATAGAGGCGGATTCATTTACCAGGGTAAAATCAAAGCATTAGCAGATGCAGCTAGAGAAGCTGGACTGAATTTCTAAGGAAGGGAGAACACAGATGAGACAGGAACGCATTGATGCTAGTCAGTTAGAATTAGCAGAAAAAGTGGTATCAATCAAACGTGTTACCAAAGTTGTTAAAGGTGGTCGTAACTTCAGATTCACAGCTTTAGTAGTTGTTGGCGATGGAAAAGGCCATGTTGGTGCAGGTTTAGGAAAGGCTACTGAAATTCCGGAAGCTATTCGTAAAGGTAAAGAGGACGCTATGAAGAAAATGATCAGCGTATCTCTTGATGAAAACTCAAGTGTAACACACGATGTGATTGGTAAATTCGGAAGCGCTTCCGTACTTCTTAAGAAGGCTCCGGAAGGTACTGGTGTTATCGCCGGTGGTCCGGCGCGTGCCGTAATTGAGGCGGCTGGAGTTAAGAACATCCGTACAAAATCTCTGGGATCTAACAACAAACAGAATGTCGTACTTGCAACAATCGAAGGACTTAAAGCAGTTAAGACTCCGGAAGATGTTGCAAGACTTCGTGGCAAATCAATTGAGGAGATCTTAGGCTAATCAACCGAGAAGCCCGATCAAGCGCATAGGAGGTAAGATTGAAATGGCAAATTTAAAAGTTACATTAGTAAAGTCTACAATCGGCGCCGTACCAAAGCATAGAAAAACAGTTGAGGCTCTTGGACTTAAGAAACTGAACAAAACAGTTGTATTGCCAGATAATGCAGCTACCAGAGGTATGGTACAGCAGGTTAGACATTTAGTTAAAGTTGAAGAAGAGGCTTAATTAAGATAAGGAGGTAATGTCATGGACTTATCAAACTTAAGACCGGCAGACGGTTCAAAACAGAGTGATAATTTCAGAAGAGGCCGTGGTCATGGTTCAGGAAACGGTAAGACAGCCGGAAAGGGCCACAAAGGACAGAAGGCTCGTTCAGGAGCTACAAGACCTGGTTTCGAAGGCGGTCAGATGCCTTTATACAGAAGAATTCCTAAGAGAGGTTTCACATGCAGAAACTCTAAGACAATCGTAGGAATCAACCTTAGCGCACTTGAAGTATTCGAGGATGGCGCTACAGTATCCGTTGAGACATTGATCGAAAGCGGTATTGTTAAGAATCCAAAAGACGGAGTAAAAATTCTTGGAAATGGAGAGTTAACTAAGAAGCTTACAGTTCAGGCTAATGCATTCAGTGCAAAAGCAGCTGAGAAGATTGAAGCTCTTGGTGGAAAAGCAGAGGTGATCTAATGCTTAAGTCCTTGCGTAAAGCATTAAGTATTGAGGATATCAGAAAGAGACTTCTCTATACATTGGCAATGCTTATCGTTGTTAGGTTAGGATCACAGTTGCCCACTCCGGGAGTAGATCCGACATTTATTCAGAATTTTTTTGCACAGCAGACCGGTGACGTATTTAATCTTTTTTGAGGCGTTCACCGGCGGCTCATTTACAAGAATGTCAGTATTTGCCCTGAGTATCACTCCATATATCACATCATCTATTATCATGCAGCTTCTGACAATAGCGATTCCAAAGCTTGAAGAAATGCAGAAAGATGGTGAAGATGGAAGAAAGAAAATCGCAGCGATTACAAGATATGTGACAGTTGGTCTTGCACTGATTGAATCTATCGCAATGGCTGTAGGATTTGGACGTCAGGGACTTCTGGAAGAATATAATTTCGTAAATTGTGCAATCGTTGTATGTACGCTTACAGCTGGTAGTGCATTTCTTATGTGGATCGGTGAGCGTATTACTGAAAAGGGAGTTGGAAACGGTATTTCTATCGTACTTCTGATCAATATTATTTCCCGTGTTCCGGATGATTTCGTGACACTGTATACACAGTTCATGAAAGGCAAAACAATTGCAAAGGCAGGACTTGCTGGTGTTATTATCCTTGCAGTTCTTCTGGTTGTAGTTGTGTTTGTTATCATTCTTCAGGATGGTGAAAGAAGAATTGCAGTTCAGTATTCCAAAAAAGTACAGGGAAGAAAAATGTATGGCGGTCAGTCAACACATATTCCGTTGAAGGTGAATACAGCCGGAGTAATCCCGGTTATCTTCTCTTCTTCACTGATGCAGACACCAATCGTGATTGCACAGTTCCTTGGAAAAGGAAATGGAACTGGAATTGGAAGTAAGATCCTTGCAGGTTTAAACTCCAATAACTGGTGTGATCCAGAGAATCCGATTTATTCAGTCGGACTTGTGGTTTACATTTTACTTACAATATTCTTTGCATATTTCTATACATCGATTACTTTCAATCCGATGGAGATTGCAAATAATATGAAAAAGAGCGGTGGATTTATCCCTGGAATTCGTCCGGGCAAACCAACAGTTGACTACCTTACAAAGATTTTGAATTATATCATCTTTGTTGGTGCGTGTGGTTTGATCATCGTACAGGTGATTCCATATTTCTTCAATGGTGTTTTCGGTGCAAACGTTTCCTTTGGTGGAACGTCACTTATCATTATTGTAGGTGTTGTACTTGAGACAATTAAGAAGATTGAATCACAGATGCTTGTAAGAAATTACACAGGATTTTTAAATAATAAGAGATAACAGTTATTGATATTGTTTTCTATTAAATGTCTTTTAGCTCGCTTTGTTCTGTCCTCAATTGCAGGACGAACAGAGCGGGTTAAACTTGTATAAGGAGGATAAAGATATGAAACTCATCATGTTAGGAGCCCCAGGAGCAGGAAAAGGAACACAGGCAAAGAAGATTGCTGAGAAGTATTCTATTCCGCATATTTCTACTGGAGATATCTTTAGAGCAAACATCAAGAACGGAACAGAACTTGGTAAGAAAGCAAAAACTTTCATGGATCAGGGTCTTCTGGTTCCAGATGAACTGGTTGTTGATCTCGTTGTAGACAGAGTAAACCAGGAAGATTGTAAGAATGGATATGTACTTGATGGATTTCCGCGTACAATTCCACAGGCAGAGGCACTTGATCGTGCACTTGCTGAGATGGGACAGAAGATTGATTATGCGATCGATGTTGAAGTTCCAGATGAGAATATTGTAAACCGTATGTCTGGAAGAAGAGCTTGTGTTGATTGTGGTGCTACTTATCATATCGTATATGCTCCGACTGCAAAAGAAGGCATCTGCGACAAGTGTGGCGGAGAGCTTATCTTGAGAGACGATGATAAACCAGAGACCGTACTTAAGAGACTTGGTGTTTATCATGAGCAGACACAGCCGCTGATCGATTATTATACAGAAGCAGGAGTACTCAGAGAAGTTGATGGTACAATCGATATCAACGATGTATTTGCTGCAATCGTTCAGATCCTTGGAGAGTAAGTTTTGTTGATTTCATTCAGGAGGATTAAAAATGTCAAAAACTGACGTGATTGAAATTGAAGGAGTTGTAGTTGAGAAACTTCCTAACGCAATGTTCAAAGTAGAACTTGAGAATGGTCATATTGTACTGGCACATATCAGCGGTAAGCTGCGTATGAACTTCATCAAGATTCTGCCGGGAGATAAGGTTACACTTGAGATGTCACCTTATGACCTGAGCAAAGGAAGAATTGTCTGGAGAGACAAATAAGAATTCTACACATCAAATAACGGGAATGCTGTGTTTACAACATTCCGTATCTGAAAAGATAAAAAGATATTATTTTCTGAAAAGTATTTTTAGAAAATAATATCTTTTTTAATTTAGGGCTTGACTTTACCATATGTTTTGTGGTAAAGTATGAAATGGTCATTTTTGGAGAGGTGTGTCCAAAAATACCGGAATATATAGGCAGAGCAAAGTAGGGAAGGAGGATTTGACATGAAGGTTAGATCATCAGTTAAACCAATTTGTGAAAAATGCAAAATTATTAGAAGAAAAGGTAGTATCAGAGTAATCTGTGAGAACCCGAAACACAAACAGCGCCAGGGCTAAGGCATTGAACACTTGATGAGTGCAAGCGTAAGCGTAGCACGAATTTAGTGAGAAAGCCTATCAGGAGACTTGGTGAGCTATTATCGAACCTAGTCGAGTGATGCTACTGATGTTTTGTGCAATTATCAAGCGGCTGACAGCATGACACGCCAGGAAGTGTGTGGAGCTGTTTAATATACAGTAAGGATACATCGCATCTGTCCGCAGGTACCGACAGAGCATGTAGTCTGGGCATCTGACAGACGTTTGTCATCTTTATATTAAAGAGGGAAGATGCTATTGTATATTGCTTATAATACCCGGCATTTGCATTGGCGGATGAGAGTATGATCCGTGCCGGGAAAGGGTATGTAGTTTCCGTACATGCCTGGGCTGGGATATCGGAAGGATACATTCCGGTAGGATGCAGCAGTAAATGAGTTACACCAGACTTCATTTATAAAAAGAAGATACTCATTTCGCATTCGCAGCCTCAATTAGGGACAATGAACAAGAAAACCAGAAAAGAAAATGGAGGAAAGACACATGGCTCGTATTGCAGGTGTAGACTTACCAAGAGACAAACGTGTAGAAATCGGTCTTACTTATATCTACGGAATCGGTAGAACAAGTGCAGAACGTATCTTAAAGGATGCAGGAGTTAATCCTGATACTCGTGTAAGAGATCTTACAAGTGAAGAAGTAAAGAAAATCAGCGCAGTGATCGATGAGACTCAGGTTGTAGAAGGTGATCTTAGAAGAGAGATCCAGCTAAACATCAAGAGACTTAAAGAAATCGGATGCTACCGTGGAATCCGTCACAGAAAAGGACTTCCGGTACGTGGTCAGAAAACTAAGACTAATGCAAGAACATGCAAAGGTCCTAAGAGAACTGTAGCAAATAAGAAGAAATAATATCGTATAAAATAAAGAAAGTAGGTTAGTTTAAATGGCTAAGAGAGTTGCGAAAAAAGTAACAAAAGAAACGTGTCAAGAAAAACGTTGAACGCGGACAGGCACATATTCAGTCATCATTCAACAATACAATTGTTACACTGACTGACGCTCAGGGAAATGCTCTTTCATGGGCAAGTGCAGGCGGTCTGGGATTTAGAGGTTCAAGAAAATCTACTCCATATGCAGCACAGATGGCAGCTGAGACAGCAGCTAAAGCAGCATTAGTACATGGTCTGAAAACAGTTGATGTTTTCGTAAAGGGTCCAGGATCAGGAAGAGAAGCAGCAATCCGTGCACTTCAGGCATGCGGAATTGATGTAGTAAGCATCAAGGACGTAACACCGGTACCGCACAACGGATGTCGTCCACCGAAACGCAGAAGAGTGTAATTATACTCTGCTGTATAAGAAAAGCAGTTATTTAATAGTAAATGTTGACGCAGCGGCATGAGTACCGCTGGCATGTATAATATTAGGAGGATAGAAATGGCAGTAAATAGAGTTCCTGTTCTTAAAAGATGCCGTTCATTAGGAATGGATCCGATTTACCTCGGAATCAATAAGAAATCTAACAGACAGTTAAAAAGAGCAAACAGAAAGATGAGCGAGTATGGTCTTCAGCTTCGCGAGAAACAGAAAGCAAAATTCATCTACGGTGTTCTTGAAAAACCTTTCAGAAACTACTATGCAAAGGCAAAACAGCAGGAAGGAATGACAGGTGAAAACCTTATGATCATCCTTGAGTCAAGACTTGACAATGTTGTTTTCCGTCTTGGACTTGCTAGAACAAGAAAAGAAGCTAGACAGATCGTTGATCACAAGCACGTTCTTGTAAACGGCAAACAGGTTAACATCCCATCTTACCTTGTAAAGGCTGGAGATGTTATTGAAATCAAAGAGAACAAAAAAGGTTCACAGAGATACAAAGAGATTCTTGAAGCTACAGCTGGAAACATGGTACCAGAGTGGCTTGAGGCAGACGCTGAGAATCTTAGAGGTACAGTAAAAGAGCTTCCTAACAGAGAAGCAATCGATGTTCCGGTTGACGAGATGCTTATCGTCGAGCTGTATTCTAAATAATAATTATGATTTGAAAGGATTGCGCAGGCATTTATGCAGGGCAATCCTAACTAATCTGAATAAGTTGATTAGATACAGTTTTGTACCCCCTCAACATATATTAACCCATAAGGAGGGTCTGTGTAGTGTTTGATTTTAATAAACCGAATATTGAAATTACAGATGTTTCAGATGACAAGAAATACGGAAGATTTGTCGTAGAACCGCTGGAGAGAGGATACGGAACTACGCTTGGTAACGCGCTGAGAAGAATTATGCTTTCTTCCCTGCCGGGAGCAGCAGTTAGTTCTGTGAAAATCGACGGTGTACTGCACGAGTTCAGTTCCATCCCGGGTGTTAAAGAAGATGTGACAGAGATCATCATGAACTTGAAATCTCTGGCTATCAAGAACACATCTGAGTCTGATGAAGTGAAGACAGCTTATATCGAGTTTGAAGGAGAAGGCGTTGTAACAGGTGCTGACATCCAGTGTGACTCTGATATTGAGATTGTAAACCCGGAGCAGGTAATTGCTACATTAAGCGGTGGCAAAGACAGCAAGCTTTACATGGAACTTACAATCACTAAAGGTAGAGGATATGTAAGCTCAGATAAGAATAAAACAGAAGATATGCCAATCGGTGTTCTTCCGATCGATTCTATCTATACACCGATCGATCGTGTTAACCTGACAGTTCAGGATACACGTGTAGGTCAGGTTACAGATTATGACAAACTGACACTTGATGTCTGGACAAAAGGTACAATGGCTCCTGATGAGGCTGTCAGCCTTGCAGCAAAAGTGTTAAGTGAGCATCTGAAACTCTTCATCGACCTGTCAGAGGTAGCTCAGCAGGCAGAAGTTATGATTGAGAAAGAGGATGACGAGAAAGAAAAAGTTCTTGAGATGAGCATTGATGAACTTGAGCTTTCTGTTCGTTCTTACAATTGTCTGAAGAGAGCCGGAATCAACACAGTTGAAGAGCTCACAAACAAGACTCCGGAAGACATGATGAAGGTTCGTAACCTTGGTCGTAAGTCTCTCGAAGAAGTTCTTGCAAAACTGAAAGAACTCAATCTGGAACTGAACCACGGAGAAGAATAATATTCTATATCCGTACTATGATAAATTATCAGGACACTCATGTCCTGCACAGGCTGTGATTACAGTTTCGTGAATTGCAGCCCGCTGAAGATTGAATATCCTGGTGGTAAGCCCGAAGAGCACAGCAGGAGCATTTGATTAGTAAGCCCGAAGATGCATAACCAAATGTTAATTAATGGAGGAAATTTGAAATGGCAAAGTATAGAAAACTTGGCAGAACAGCAAGCCAGAGAAAAGCTTTACTTAGAAACCAGGTAACAGCACTTCTTAACAACGGAAAGATCGTTACAACAGAAGCTAAGGCAAAAGAGATTCGTAAGCAGGCAGAAAGCCTGATCGCTCTTGCTGTAAAAGAGAAAGATAACTTCGAAGAAGTTACAGTAATGGCTAAAGTAGCACGTAAAGATGCTGATGGCAAACGTGTGAAAGAAGTTGTTGACGGTAAGAAAGTTACTGTTTATGACGAAGTTGAGAAGACAATCAAAAAAGATAAGCCAAGCAGACTGCACGCTAGACGTCAGATGCTGAAAGTTCTCTTCCCTGTTAAAGAAGGCGAGAAGAGAAACATGAAAGATGTTGACATGGTTGCAAAACTCTTTGATGAGATCGCTCCAAAATATGCTGATCGTAACGGTGGTTACACAAGAATCGTAAAGATTGGTCAGCGTAAAGGTGACGCAGCTATGGAAGTTCTGATCGAGCTTGTTTAATTTGATAATATAGCTGATTTTTGACTCTCATATAGGACAGAAATGTCCTGTATGGGAGTTTTTTGCATATTACTAAAGTGTTTTTCATAGTTAAAATTGTCAAGTAAAAATTTGCTTTTGTGAAAACTGCACAAATGATGTTAAAAAAATAACGTTAAAACTTTAACAACTGGTACATTGACAATTAATTAACGAACTAGTATACTAATACCTGTAATCGGGAAACATAAAAATAACCCGATCGGATAAAACTTGCAGGTTACAAAAACAGTGACTATAAAAATGATTTATTCAAGTACAGGAGGAATACTCAGATGGCAAAGAAAGAGGCGGCAAAAACTGTAGAGACAAAGACAGTAAACACCGGATTCATTGATAACGTTGAAGCTCTTGAAGCAAAAATGAAAGAGATGCGCGAGGCACAGAAAATCTTCGCTACATTTACACAGGAGCAGGTTGACAAAATCTTCTATGAAGCAGCTATGGCAGCAAACAAGCAGCGTATCCCGCTTGCAAGACTTGCAGTAGAAGAGACTCAGAGAGGTATTCTCGAGGATAAGGTTATCAAAAACCATTACGCAGCAGAGTATATTTACAACGCATACAAAGATACAAAGACATGTGGTGTTGTAGAAGAAGATAAGGCTTTCGGAATCAAAAAGATTGCAGAGCCAATCGGACTTGTTGCAGCAGTTATCCCGACAACAAACCCGACATCTACAGCAATTCTTTAAAACATTGATCTGTTTAAAGACAAGAAATGCAATCATCATCAGCCCACATCCGGCTGCTAAGGCATCTACAATCGCAGCAGCTAAAGTTGTTCTTGATGCAGCAGTTAAGGCAGGAGCTCCGGAAGGAATCATCGGATGGATCGATGCTCCGTCACTGGAACTTACAAACACAGTAATGAGAGATGCAGACATCATCCTGGCTACAGGTGGTCCTGGAATGGTTAAAGCAGCTTACTCTTCAGGAAAGCCGGCACTCGGAGTTGGAGCTGGTAACACACCGGTTATCATCGACGATACAGCAGATGTAAGAATGGCAGTTAACTCAATCATCCACTCTAAGACATTTGACAATGGTATGATCTGTGCTTCTGAGCAGTCTGTAACAGTACTTGAAAGCGTATATGAAGAAGCAAAGAAAGAATTCCAGTATAGAGGATGCTACTTCCTGAAACCAGGCGAGGAGCTTGACAAAGTTCGTAAGACAATCATCATCAACGGTGCGCTGAACAGCAAAATCCCAGGAAAATCAGCTTATGAAATCGCTCAGATGGCAGGCGTTGAGGTACCGAAGAATACAAAGATTCTGATCGGAGAAGTTGAATCTGTAGATATCTCAGAAGAATTTGCACATGAGAAATTATCACCGGTACTTGGTATGTACAAAGCTAAAACATTTGATGAGGCACTTGAGAAAGCAGCTCAGCTTGTAGCAGACGGTGGATATGGACATACATCTTCTCTCTACGTACATCCGGCAGAGACAGAGAAGATTGCAAAACATGCAGCAGCAATGAAGACTTGCCGTGTACTGATCAACACACCTTCTTCTCACGGTGGAATCGGAGACCTTTATAACTTCAAGATGGCTCCGTCCCTTACACTTGGATGTGGATCATGGGGTGGAAACTCTGTATCAGAGAACGTAGGAGTAAAACATCTGCTTAACATCAAGACAGTTGCAGAGAGGAGAGAGAACATGCTGTGGTTCAGAACACCTGAAAAAGTATACTTCAAGAAAGGCAGCATGCCGGTTGCACTGGATGAACTTGGAACAATCATGCACAAGAAGAAAGCATTTATCGTAACTGACTCTTTCCTTTACAAGAACGGATATGTAAAACCAATCGAAGATAAATTAGATGAAATGGGAATCCAGCATACATGCTTCTTCGAGGTAGCACCAGACCCGACACTTCAGTGTGCACGCAAGGGTGTTGACCAGATGAGACAGTTCGAGCCAGATACAATCATTGCTCTTGGTGGTGGATCTGCAATGGACGCTGCTAAGATTATGTGGGTAATGTACGAACATCCGGATGCAAACTTTGAAGATATGGCTATGGACTTCATGGATATCCGTAAGAGAGTATACACATTCCCTGAGATGGGTAAAAAAGCATACTTCGTAGCAATCCCGACATCTTCAGGAACAGGTTCTGAGGTAACACCATTTGCGATCATCACAGACGCTGACACAGGTGTTAAATGGCCAATCGCTGACTACGCTCTGCTTCCAAACATGGCAATCGTAGACGTAGACAACATGATGACACAGCCGAAAGGACTGACAAGTGCATCAGGTATCGACGTTATGACACATGCAATCGAGGCATATGTATCTATCATGGCTACAGACTACACAGATGGTCTTGCTATGAAAGCTGTTAAGCTTGTATTCGAGAACCTTCCATCAGCATATGAGAACGGAGCAAATGATCCAAAGGCTCGTGAAGAGATGGCAAACGCTTCTTGTATGGCTGGTATGGCATTCGCAAATGCATTCCTTGGTGTTAACCACTCCATGGCTCATAAGCTTGGTGCTTTCCACCACCTGCCACACGGTGTTGCTAACGCAGTAATCCTTACAGAGGTTATGAGATACAATGCAGCAGAAGTTCCGACAAAGATGGGAACATTCTCACAGTATCAGTACCCACATGCACTTGCAAGATACGCAGAACTCGGACGCTTCGCAGGATGCACAGGTAAAGATGATAAAGAAGTATTTGAGAACTTCATCGCTAAACTTGAAGAACTCAAAGAGAAGATCGGAATCAAGAAGACAATCAAAGATTACGGTATCGATGAGAAGTACTTCCTTGATACACTTGATGAAATGTCAGAGCAGGCATTCAACGATCAGTGTACAGGAGCTAACCCAAGATACCCACTCATCCAGGAGATCAAAGATCTGTACCTGAAATGCTACTACGGAAAATAAATCGCATTGCATAAGCAGGCATATGACCGTTAGAATCTAAAATATACGAAGAGAGATAGAATGATGTTGAAAAGCATTGTTCTGTCTCTTTTTTACGTGAGCAACGAGCCAAAGTCTGTGCTTGCACAAGACCTTGGCGACTGCCGCGATAACTTGGAAAATACAGTTTTTGAGTTTTCCAAGTATACGTGAGCAACGAGCCAAAGTTCATGATTGTTAATAAATAGACAATATATAAGAGACAAAAAAACTTGTTAAAAACTGCACAAACTTGCTCTAAAGGGGTTTTATTTCTAAAAATTGTGAGATATAATGACATCATCAAAACAAAGTAAGAGCCGTAAGGCAAAAGGAACAGCCCAGCAGAGCTGAGATAAAATAAGAGCAGACAAGAAGGGGCGTTCAAGATATAAGGAGGTCTATATTATGAAGTTAGAAGAAAAAAATCTCATCGTGAAACGTGCTTACAAATCAGTCTATAAATGTGATGATTGTATCGTGAAAGTTTTTGATGAAGGACATCCGAAGTCAGATGTATTTAATGAGGCTCTGAATACTGCAAGAGTAGAAGAGACAGGTCTGGACATTCCGAAGGTAAAAGAAGTAACTCAGATTGATGGAAAGTGGGCAATTGCTATTGAGTACAAAGCAGGTAAGACACTTGAGGACATGATGGAATCTGATATGAAGAATCTGGAAAAATATATGGAAGACTTTGTTGACCTCCAGTTACAAGTTCAGAGTAAGAAATCACCGCTTCTGAAAGGAATGAAAGATAAATTAGCTCGTCAGATCAATGGATTGAAAGATCTTGATGCGACTACACGTTATGAACTTTTGACAAGACTTGAGAGTATGCCAAAGCATAATAAAGTATGTCACGGAGACTTTAATCCGAGTAATGTGATCGTAGGAAAGAATGGAAAGATGACTGTGGTTGACTGGGCTCATACAACACAGGGAAATGCAAGTGCAGATGCAGCAATGACATATTTGCTTTTCGCACTGAAAGATCAGAAAGTAGCAGATCTCTATCTGAAATTGTTCTGCAAGAAGAGCGATACAGCAATGCAGTATGTACAGCAGTGGCTTCCGATTGTGGCAGCAGCACAGTTATCTAAAGAAAATGAACTTGAAAAAGATTTTCTGATGAGATGGATTGATGTTGTTGATTATCAGTAGAAAATAGAGTTGTTTCTAAAAAAGAAGCGCTGGAAGATGAAAATGAAATCTTCCGGCGCTTCTTAATCTTCTTTTTATTATTTTACCAACTTGTAAAGAAAACGTTATCGCCAATTACAACACCGGTTCTGCTTGTCGATGGTGCGTACAGGAAGTAATAACAGTCGGCTACGGCAGCAAGACGAGCTCCGTTGATCGCATCCTGTGCAACCTGGATAGAAAGACTTCGTGGACCTTGCTTTAATACACGGTCTAAGGAACCTGTCCATACAGGAGCAAACTGTCCTTGGGCATAGATGACATCATGAATAGAATTCGGAAAGCGACTGCTATATACACGATTCATAATGACTGTAGCAACTGCAAGCATAGAGTCGTAATCATAGTGGGCCTCACATTGCAGGATTGCTGCAAGAAGTGTAAGGTCATCAGACGCAATGGCAGATCCGGAACTATTGGAGCCACCAGAAGAACTTGAACTTCCGGAGGATGAGGAACCTGAATTGCCGGAGTTCCCAGAGGAACTGGAAGTATTCGCTTTGTTCGCACTGGCAGCAGCCTTTTGCGGCTGCTTCGGCTTTCGCAGCGGCTTCCGCCTGTTTCCGGGCTTCTTCTGCCTGACGAGCTGCCTCTTCTTCTTTGGCTTTCTGCAGTTTTGCATTCACTTCATTCAAATTAGTAGAAGTTGCAGCAGCTTTTGCCTGTAATTGTGTCTGCTGTGTCTGCAATTGATTCTGTAAATCTTTCATGGAAGCCTGCTGTGCTTCCAGGTCTGCTTTCTGATCGGCAATCTGCTGGTGAACATCTTTCAGATTGTTCAGAGCTTTGCGGTCGTAGTTACTTAAATTTTCAATAAAATCAGCTTTGTTTAGAAAATCTGACATATTTTCTGCTGAGAAAAGCATCTCAAGCATTGTAGCACTTCCGTGCTCATACATATATTTGATACGGCTTTTCATATCTTCATACTGCTGATCTTCGTTTTTCTGCGCTTTCTCAAGATCATCCTGCGTTTTGTCTATATCACTGTTGAGGAGCTCAACCTGCATCTCAGTATCAGATATCTTCTCACTCAGGGTGAGGATATCCTGGTTGATGCCTTTTAATTCGTTCTCAAGGGCAGAGGTCTGGTTTTGCAGATTGTCTATCGTGTCTGTAGCATAGACAGGAAGTGCAGAAAATACAATTGCAAGGGAACAAATGAGCGCGGTGCCCGTATGTAACTTGCTTTTTTTGTAAAATGCCATAATCTCAATATCCTTTCTTTAAATGACATTGCATAGTTGTCGAAAACCTATTATACTATAAAACAGAGAATTAATCAAATTTGCACGAAATATTTTATGATTGTTTTACAAAATAATTAAAAAGATGTTACTTTTTGTAACAATTGACGGATAGAAAATACAGAAGATAAGGAAAAAAGTATGGAAAAAAAGGAAATTAAGATTGTTGGATTAGATCTCGATGGAACACTTCTTACAGATAAGAAGGAACTTCTTCCTTATACGAAGAATGTGATCGGAGAGGCACTGCAGAATGGTACAGTTGTTCTTGTTGCAACCGGAAGACCATGGACAGGAGTTCCGGAAGAATTACGTGAGCTTCCGGGGATGGATTATGCACTGACTGCGAATGGGGCAAGGATTATCGAGACGAGAACCGGAAAGGTACTGGAAGAACATCTGTTATCCAAAGAAGCAGCAAAAAAAGCAATTGCAATCGGAAGAAAATATGACACTCTGTTGGAAGTTTATTTTGATGGGCAGGGATATGCTCAGAAAGATGAGATCGCGCAGGTGAGAAAGTATCATAAGAATCCGAACATGTGGGATTATTTTCTGAGAACACGAATAGCGGTAGACAGACTGGAAGATCTGCTGGATGAAAAAGAAGGGAATCTTGATAAAGTACAGATGTTGTTTGCAGATATGGAAGAGAGAGAAGAGGCCTGGAAAGAGCTGGAGCGAGAAGGTGTCTTTGAACTGGTTGGCTCTCTTCAATATAATATAGAAATCAATGCAGTTGGTGTGAATAAAGGAACCGGACTTGTGAATCTTGGCAAGATTCTTGGAATCAGGCGGGAAGAGATCATGGCGTGTGGGGATGGCGATAATGATATCGCAATGCTCAAGGAAGTTGGATTTGGGGTTGCCATGGCGAATGCCGAAGAAAAGGTCAAAGCTGTAGCTGATTATATTACAGAGAGCAATAATGATGAGGGAGCCGCAAAGGCTATCGAGAAATTTGTTCTGAAACGAGGAGGGGAATTATGTTAGAGGTATTAAAGGTTATCATTTTAGGAATTGTGCAAGGAATCACAGAGTGGCTTCCAATCAGTAGCACAGGTCATTTAATTCTGGTGGAACAGCTTATTCAGCTGAAACAGAGCGAGGCATTTACGAACATGTTCAATGTGGTGATCCAGTTTGGATCTATTATGGCGGTCGTAGTAATTTATTTCCATAAGCTGAATCCATTTTCACCGACGAAGACGGAGAAACAAAAGAAGATGACAATTCAGTTATGGATTAAAGTAGTGATCGGAACAATTCCGGCACTGATCGGAGGAGTGTTACTGAACGACCTGATTGAATCAAAACTGAGTAATGCATATGTTGTTGCATTGATGCTGATCGTTTATGGTATTTTATTCATTATAATTGAAAAACGTAATGAGACAAGAGAACCGAAAGTAAAAAGACTCTCCCAGCTTTCTGTGAAGACAGTTCTTCTGATCGGAGTCTTCCAGATGATGGCGATGATCCCTGGAACATCCAGATCCGGAGCAACAATCGTAGGAGCGCTTGCACTTGGGGTTTCAAGAGGTGTGGCAGCAGAGTTTACATTCTTCCTGGCAATTCCGGTTATGTTCGGAGCAAGTGCACTGAAGTTGTTTAAATTCGGTCTGGCATTTACCCCGATGCAGGTATTTCTGCTTCTTCTTGGAATGATCGTATCCTTTGCAGTATCTGTTATAGCGATCAAGTTCCTGATGAAATATATTAAGAACCATGACTTTAAGGCATTTGGATATTACAGAATCGTACTTGGAATCGTTGTATTTTTATTCTTCGGTATCCAGGCTTTATTCAAATAATATGCATATTATAGCTTTTCTTTACTGTTCACAGTGTATTGTGAACAGTAAAATTTTGTATTTGTGCAAGAAATAGTGCATAATTACCTCTTGCATTTTATAAAAAGCATGTTATAATTATAAACATGTTATGAATTTTTATGCAAAACAAGATAAAACAGGAGGGTCTTAATATGAAGAAGTTTTTATCAGTATTCCTCACTGCAGCACTAGCAGTCAGCATGCTGGCAGGATGCGGAAGTAAAGGAGAGACAGTAACAGCAAAGGTAATCGATATTGACCTTACAAATGAAGAATATGCATTTGGTGTGGACAAGAATCAGCCGGAACTTCTTGAGAAGACAAATGAGTTTATTGCAAAGATCAAATCAGATGGAACACTTGATGAGATCTGCAAAAAGTATTTCTCAGACGGAGAGCCGGAAGCAGTAAAATCAGCAACACTTGATACATCTAAAGATCAGTTGGTTGTAGCTACAAATGCAGCTTTCGAGCCATTTGAGTATACAAAAGGTGATGATTATTACGGAATCGACATGGAGATCGCACAGCTTCTTGCGGATGAACTTGGTAAAGAGCTTGTAATCCAGAACATGGATTTCGATGCGGTTTGTCTGTCAGTAAGTCAGCAGAAATGTGATATCGCTATGGCTGGTCTTACAATCAACGAAGAGAGAGAAGGATATGTTACATTTACAGATTCTTACTATTCAGCATCTCAGCGTCTAATCGTTCCAAGCAACGTTACAACATTCGACGACTGCAAAACAGCTGACGACGTTGCAGCTAAGCTTGCTGAGACAAAATCATCTGACCAGATCGGTGTTCAGCAGGGAACAACAGGTCAGTACTACATTGAAGGAAGCGAAGATTGGGGATTCCCGGGACTTCCTGCAAAATGTGTAACATACAAGAGCGGATCACTTGCAGTACAGGATATGCTCAATGGAAATATTCAGTATGTGATCATTGATGCAGCACCGGCAGCAGCGATCACAACAGCAATCAACGCAGTACAGTAAATGTTCGCAAAGATTTCGTAGACAGCAGCTAAAATAACAGAATTTATTAACGAGGGAAATACAGGCAGAAGATGATGCATGCATTTTCCTCTTTTTGGAGAAAGGAAACAAATGGGGAATTTTAGTCAGAAAGTAGACAAATTTATTGATATATTTCTGAATCAGAATGGCTATGTGAAAGTAGTTCAGGGACTGCACAATACTTTGCTGATCGCAATCTGCGGTCTGATCATCGGTATTGTGATCGGTACTTTGATTGCTACAGTCCGTGTGATTCCGAAATATAAAACTCTTCCGAGAGTATTGAATCATATTTGCAGCTTTTACGTTGCATTATTCAGAGGAACTCCTATCGTAGTTCAGCTCCTTATTTTTTACTATGTACTCCTTCCGATCTTTGGAGTAAAGATTACCGGAGTGCAGGTTTCTATGGTTGTATTTGGTTTGAATAGTGGTGCATACATTTCTGAAATTATGCGAAGCGGAATCCAGTCTGTCGATCCGGGACAGATGGAAGCTGGAAGAGCAGTCGGACTCAGTTTTGGAACAAGTATGATGAAGATTGTGATTCCGCAGGCTGTAAAGAATATTCTTCCGACACTTGGAAATGAGTTTATTTCCTTGATTAAGGAAACTTCAGTAGTAAGTTTTGTTGGTGCAGCAGATCTTTATGTTGCCTTCAACTTTATCGGAAGTAACAGCTACGAATTCATGGTACCGTACCTTGTAATGGCGTTAATCTACATTGCACTTGTGCTTGTGATCACATTACTTGTTAAATTATTAGAAAGGAGCCTGAAGAAGAGTGATAGACGTAATTAATCTGCAAAAAAGCTTTGGGGACAAAGAGATTCTGAAGGGAATCAATGTTACGATCAATAAAGGCGATATCGTTGCGGTGCTCGGACCATCCGGCTCTGGTAAAAGTACATTTTTACGATGCCTGAACTGTATGGAAGACCCGACGGGCGGAAGTATTATTTTCAATGGTGTTGATATCGCAGATATGAAGGTTGATATTAATGTACATCGCCGCCATATGGGAATGGTTTTCCAGCATTTCAATCTTTATAATAATAAGACAGTTCTTCAGAATGTTATGATGGCACCTGCATATCTAAGATGTAAGGACATCGACAAGGCGAAGAAAGAAGAATCGTATGATCAAATTTAAAAATATGTTCCGTGGAAGTGACAAGAAGGAAGAGCTGATTCCAATCACTGAGACAAAGGAGCAGATCAAGAAAGAAGTAAAGGAGCAGGCAATGGCTCTTTTGAAGAGAATCGGTCTGGAGGATAAAGCGGATGTGTATCCGTCTACACTTTCCGGTGGACAGAAACAGCGTGTTGCGATTATCCGTTCCATGGCTATGAATCCTGACGTGATTCTTTTTGATGAGCCAACTTCAGCACTTGATCCGGAAATGGTAGGGAGAAGTTCTTGAGTTGATGAAAGATCTGGCAAAAGAGGGAATGACAATGGTTGTTGTTACTCATGAGATGGGATTCGCCCGTGAGGTTGCTTCAAGAGTTCTTTTCATTGATGACGGTCAGATTAAGGAAGAAGCTGCCCCGGCAGAATTCTTTGAACATCCGAAAGATCCAAGACTTCAGGAGTTCCTGTCAAAGATTCTTTAAAAGAAAGATATTTAATTTTTTATCTATAGAATATCTGTTTGGTATTGTGTTACAATATTGAACAGATATTTTTATATATAAGGAAATGGTATTGAATGAAATGTGATGGAAAGAAAAAATACGAAGCAGATGCTTTGGCATGTGAGAGGCTGCAAGAAACAGTAGAACCACTTGTTGAATGGTTTCGGGAGAATCAGAGAGATCTTCCGTGGCGGAAGCATGTGAATGCGTATCGGGTCTGGATTTCAGAGATTATGCTGCAGCAGACGAGAGTGGAAGCAGTTAAATCTTATTATACACGATTTCTAGAAGAACTGCCGGATATCAAAGCGCTGGCTGAAGTGCCGGAAGACAGACTGCTTAAGCTGTGGGAAGGACTTGGCTACTACAACAGGGCGAGGAATTTAAAGGCAGCAGCACAACAGGTAATGGAAGAATATAATGGTGTATTCCCGGATACATTTGAAGAGATAAAAAAAAGTTGAAGGGAATTGGCAGTTATACAGCCGGTGCGATCAGCTCTTTTGTTTATCATCAGCAGAAACCAGCGGTAGATGGAAATGTTTTTCGCGTGGTTACAAGAATTCTGGAAGACAGTGATGACATTATGAAAGCAAGTACAAGGACAAAGATAGAACGTATGCTTGAACAGGTGATTCCGGCAGGGGCACCGGGAGATTTTAATCAAGGATTGATCGAACTTGGGGCAATCGTCTGTCTGCCAAATGGAGAACCAAGGTGTGAGAGCTGCCCAATAAGGGAATTTTGTCTTGCATACCAGGATGAATGTCAGATGGACTATCCGGTCAAGAAAAAGGCGAAAGAGCGAAGAATCGAGAAAAGAACGATTCTAAGATTCTGTGATAATGAGGAAATTGCGATTCGCAAAAGGCCGGGAAAAGGACTCCTTGCAGGATTGTATGAATTTCCTAATGTAGAGGGACATTTAACACAAAAAGAAGTTATAGAATATGCAAAAGAGTCAGGTCTTACGCCGGTGCGCGTGAAGAAGCTGCCAAAGGCAAAGCACATTTTCAGTCATGTGGAATGGCATATGACCGGATATGAGATTTTGGTGGATGAGTTGGAAAAAGAATTTCAGAATCCTGAGATCATATTTGCAGGAAAGAAGGACCTGGAGAAAAATTATGCAATTCCGAGTGCATTTTCTGCATATCTATAAATGAAGAGGATGAGAATACTGTGGTAGCTGAAAATCCGGAAAATAAAAATAGAACACTTAAAATAGAGTCCACTCTGTTTTGTTGAAAAAAAGGGCGAAATATGTTATAATATCTCTTATAGTTTAAAATGCATACGGGAGAGTTTTAGCAGAAATGAATACAAAAACAGAATTATCGAAGCAGCAGAAAAAATCACAGGAAACAAAAGAAAAAATCTTTCAGGCGGCGAAGAAGATTCTTCAGAAGAGCGGATATGAAAAATTGTCAATCAAGAATATCTGTGAAGAAGCAGGCGTGTCGAACGGAAGTTTCTATCATCACTTTAAGACAAAAGATGATTTGCTGTCTTATTATATAGAAGACCAGCCAACGATGGGACCGGATCTGTTGGAGGCACCGAAAAGTCTGGAAGATGTAAAGGACGGAATTGTCCGTGTTTATTTGAATTATGTAGCTTATTGCCGTGAGCTTGGTGTAGAATTTATGGCAGGGTATTATGATACAAAGAATCAGGCATTGAATCCGACGATAAGAACAGAACGTCCATATCCGATCGTGACAGTACAGGCTTATGTAGAGCAGGCTGCGAAGGATGGGATTATTAACATTAGAGAGAGTATTGACGAATTTACAACAGATATCCGGATGATCGTGATCGGAAATGTATTTGAATGGTGTCTGAGAGAGGGAAATGCTGATTTCGAGGGCAACATGAGTCGTTCTTTAAGGCGGTATCTGGACAGTACACTGGAGGAAGGTTGATGATTTATCACTTTATTGTGAATCCGCGGGCTCGTTCAGGGCTTGGCGAGATGCTGTGGAAACAGCTGGAACCCGAGTTGTGCAGAAAAAGAATCGATTATCAGATTCATCTGACAACAAAGAAAAAGGATGCAGGAAAGATTGCATCAGAGATTACGGAAGATGGCCAGGAGCACATGTTTGTTGTTCTTGGAGGCGACGGTACACTCAATGAAGTATTAAGCGGAATTAAATCACTGGAAAAGGTGACGTTGGGATATATTCCGATTGGGTCAAGTAATGATTTTGCAAGAGGAACAGGAATCCCGGGAGATCCTTTTGAAGCATTGGACACAATTCTTTCACCCAAAAGGGTTGAAAAGATGGATATAGGTGTGCTAAAAAGGGAAGGGAAAGGAAGAAGATTTGCAGTGAGTGCCGGTATTGGATTTGATGCTGCAGTTTGTCATGAAGTATGTGTTTCGAAATGGAAACGTGTGTTAAATCTTTTGAAAATTGGAAAGCTGAGTTATGCGGTTGTGGCAATGGACCGTATTATAAAGGATCGGCCGGTGAAACTTGAACTGACACTGGATGATGGAAGCACGAAAGTGTTTGAAGAGACTTATTTTGCAGCATTTATGAATCTTCCATACGAGGGAGGTGGATTCAAATTCTGTCCCGAGGCTTCTGGAAGTGATGGATTTCTTGATATTATGGTTGTGGCAAATCTGTCAAAGTTTAAAATTTTGTGTCTGCTTCCAACCGCTTTTTCAGGAAATCATACAAGATTTAAAGGAGTGACGACATTGAAATGTCGTAGTGCAAAAGTAGTAACAGATCGTGCACTGCCGTTACATACAGATGGAGAACCTTCCTTTTTATCAAAAGAGATAGAAGTCTCACTGGAAAAAGAAAAACTTAATGTGATCGTTGAATAGAAGAAAGGTGATGAAACAGGATGCATGTAGGGATTGTTTTAGTGGTTATATTATGTATGGTAATAGGACTGCCGGCTTTTTTAATCTTTCTGCTGGCGCCAAGACTGTCGGGCAGAAAAAGAGTGCATCCGTTTCTTGGCGTAAAGTGGGCGCATAGAGGACTTCATGATAAGAAGCGTGGGATTCCGGAAAATTCATTTCCGGCGTTTCGTGCGGCAATCGAAGCCGGAGATGGAATAGAACTGGATGTTCATCTGACAAAGGATGGACAGCTGGTGGTTTTTCATGATGATACATTTGAAAGAATCTGTGGAAGACGGGGCAGAGTGGAAGATACTTCATATGAAGAGATGCAGAAGTACAGACTTGCGGAGACAAAAGAGCGGATTCCACTATTGTCAGAAGTACTGCAGCTGGTAGATGGAAAGGTGCCACTTCTGATCGAGGTGAAACTTCCTAACACAGATACAAAGATTTGCAGAAAATTGGATGAAGAACTGCGAAAATATCATGGCGAATACATGATCCAATCCTTTAACAGCCTGGTACTTCGCTGGATGAAGAAACATCGGAATGAAATTCCAAGAGGACAATTATCTGAGAATTTGACGAAAAACGACAGAACAACGCATTATCTCTTAAGATTTTGTGTAAAATATCTTTTGAGTAACTGTATGTGCAGACCGGATTTTATTTCTTACCGGTGGTCAGACAGAAAGAATCCGGGATTATGGCTGAACAGGGTTCTCTTTAAAACGCCGGCAGCGGCATGGACACTGCATGGAGAAAAAGATGTTAAGGCGGCAAGAAGAAGCTTTGATATGTATATTTTTGAGATGAGTTAAAGAAGAGACAGATGTTGATAATTCATAAGAAAAAGAAAAGAAATGTTAAAAACTTATGAAGTCGGTTGAGATTGTGTTTTAAAAGTGCTATAATCGAGCCTATCAAAAAAGAGCGTTAAATGAAAATAACGCAGAAGTAGTAAGTGCTGTATCGGTTTGATGAAAAGCGGAGGAGTGTCAGATATGAAATGGAAGACAAAGTTCATAGAGACAATGAAAAGATATAAGCATGCATGGGTGTTTTTATACGCGTTAATCTATATGCCGTGGTTTTGGTTTCTTGAGAAACATGTGACGATGAATTATCATGTGGTGCAGACAGCATTAGATGAAGAGATTCCTTTTATTGAATATTTTATTGTACCGTATATGTTATGGTTTGTATTTATCGCAGCTACATTTTTATACTTTTTCGTTACAGATGTACATGGATTTTACAAACTGGCGAAGATTTCGTTTGCAGGAATGACAATTTTCCTTATTATTTGTTCCGTCTTTCCGAATGGTCAGGATTTACGACCGGTTGTGTTTGAGCGGGATAATATTTTTGTAGATGCAGTTCGGATGCTGTATCGGACAGATACTTGTACGAATGTATTTCCAAGTCTTCATGTGTTTAATACTCTGTGCGCATGTATTGCAATCCATAAGAGTCAGGCACTTAAGAAACACAAAGCTGTTTGTATCGGAGCATATGTGCTTGGAGCGTTGATTATAATGGCGACCATGTTCTTGAAGCAGCATTCCGTACTTGATGTGACAGGAGCATTTATTATGGCTTATCTGTTGTATCAGTGGGTATATGCAGAAGAGACGAAGAAAGTTCCGGGATATTCAAAGCGTCCGGTATTTCAGAATAAGTAAGAGTTAGAAAAAGAATTACAGGAAGTGCTTTTGGCTGATGAGGTCAAGGGCACTTTTTTGTATATTAGGAAAGTCCTTAGCATAGAATATAGCCGAATATACAGAAGTTTCTATAGAAAAGCATCTGGGGAAATGTTATAATAAAAACCAGTGAATTACTGTGGGCAGATTAGCCTGACAGTTACGAATAAAGTATTACATGAGATTTAGGAGGACTAGAGCATGAAGAAGGTTATGCTTACTGGTGACAGACCGACAGGAAGATTACACGTAGGACATTATGTGGGTTCCCTGCGTCGTCGTGTTGAATTACAGAATACAGGAGATTTTGATGACATTTTTATTATGATCGCAGATGCACAGGCATTGACTGATAATGCTGATAACCCGGAAAAGGTACGTCAGAATATTATCGAAGTAGCATTAGACTACATGGCTTGTGGATTGGATCCGGAGAAGTCTACTCTGTTTATCCAGTCACAGGTACCAGAACTGACAGAGTTATCATTCTATTACATGAATCTTGTGACAGTCTCAAGACTGCAGAGAAATCCTACTGTAAAGAATGAGATCAAGATGAGAAATTTTGAGGCAAGTATCCCGGTTGGATTCTTCACATATCCGATCAGCCAGGCAGCAGATATTACAGCATTCAAGGCTACTGTTGTACCGGTAGGAGAAGATCAGCTCCCGATGCTTGAGCAGACAAAGGAGATTGTACACAAATTTAATTCCGTTTATGGAGATACACTGATCGATCCGAAGATTCTTCTTCCGGAGAATGAAGCATGCCTTCGTCTCCCGGGAATTGACGGGAAGGCGAAGATGAGTAAGTCTCTGGGTAACTGTATTTATCTGTCAGAGGAATCTGAAGATATTAAGAAGAAAGTATTCAGCATGTTTACTGATCCGAATCATATCCGTGTGGAAGATCCTGGAAGTCTGGAAGGAAATACTGTATTCACATATCTGGATGCATTCTGTAAACCAGAGTATTTTGCGGAATTCCTGCCAGAATATCAGAATCTGGATGAGCTGAAAGCACATTATCAGAGAGGCGGACTTGGAGATATGAAAGTGAAGAGATTCCTGAACAATGTTCTTCAGGCAGAACTGGAGCCAATCCGCAACAGAAGAAAAGAACTTCAGAAAGACATTCCTGCAATCTACGAGATTCTTAAAAAGGGAAGCGAGAAGGCAGAGGCTGTTGCAGCACAGACATTGAAAGAAGTAAAAGATGCTATGAAGATCAATTATTTTGATGACAAGGCACTGATTGAGGCGCAGGCAGAGAGATTTTCAAAATAGAGTGTTGTTGGAACAGTTATAATGGAATTTTGAATCAGGTCAGGCGGTGCAAATTTGAGTTGCTTATATGTGAACTTGAATCCGGCACCGCCTTTGCTTGATTTTGGGTAAATTTTTGGGCGTCTGTTCGGAGAGGATCCTTTGAAGTGAGATTTTCCAAAGATACAAAAAGACTGTAAGGAAATTTCCTTACAGTCTCTATAGCGTGCGATAGAAGATTCGAACTCCCGGCCTTCTGATCCGTAGTCAGACGCTCTATCCAGCTGAGCTAATCGCACATTTTGTTGTTTGCTCTGTTGTATCGCTCACAACAAAAAAGATTATATAACGGATATTGGAAAATGTCAACACTAATTTTGAATTTTTTTTCAAAAAAATTTGAAGCGGATTTTAGAAGCTATTTTCAATCTATCTTTTGTGCGCTACCGAGTGTTATTCTTCAATAATCTGAATCTCCAGATAGTCAAAGTCGATCTCATCGACAAAATTGTCCTGATAGAAACGCGCTTTGGCATGGCGCTTGAACTCATTGATCGTTGAGTCGAGCCAGATCGGCTTGCTCAGATCAAATTCATAGCAGATCTTGTCGAGTGCATGAAAGATCTTATGTGTACGTGTGTCGTCTGTCTCATCGCAGATAACAGTATCGCAAAGCATGCGGTTGTCTTTAAATTCTTTTCCCCATAAACGAAACATAATAGACTCCTTTCCGGCAGCAGAAGAAACTATCGGATCTTCTGAAAATACCTGTCTCTTGTATCCTAACATAAGAAAAACAAAAAGTCATTTCTTTTTTAGAGACTTTTTGGTATAGTGGAACGGTAATGTTACTGTTTGCACATCGTGTGAACAGTAACACGGTAATGGTAACAGCAATATAGTAATTGATAGAATGATTGGAGAGCAGTTATGATTAGAGAATGTACAGAGACAGACAGAGAAATACTGGGAAGTTATCTGGAAGAAGACAGTTATGGACAGGCAATCTTTCATCTGATTGATGAATTCGGATTTGAACAGAAATTCCAGTCCGTTTATATGGATATTGAAGAAGAACAGTGCAAAGGTGTTTATCTTATGATTTACAAAAATGTACTGCTTTATTCGAAAGAGAACCAGGTGGAAATTGATTTCCTGGAGCAGATGCTCTCTGTGCTTGTGCCGGAGATGGTGATTGGACGAAAGGATAATGTGAATATTGTAAGCTGGCTTCTGACAGACTACCGGATGGATACCGTAGATCAGATCCCGGAGCTTTGTGATGAGGAAGGCAATGCGTTGAAGAGGGACACCCGGAAGAAGGAAGGACAGGAATGGGGCGTCCTGTATAAGGAGGACTAGAAGAGCGATGAAGAGAATATTTATTGACGGACTCAGCGGAATGGCGCAGGGCTTGTTTGCAACATTGATCATAGGAACAATCATCCAGCAGATTGGAATGTTTGTTGGAGGAAATTATGGAGATTTAATTTATCTGATCGGGAAAGTTGCTGCAGCGCTTACAGGAGCAGGTATTGGTGTCGGAGTAGCAAGGAAGCTGGAGGCTCAGCAGCTTGTTACAGTTTGTGCAGCTGTTGTTGGTATGATCGGAGCATTCGCGGGGAAGATTCTGGCAGGTCAGGTGCTTGTAGATGGGAATATTGTATTAGTCGGACCGGGTGAACCACTGGGAGCTTTCGTGGCAGCTTATGTGGCAATTGAGATTGGGATTTTAGTTACAGGAAGAACGAAACTCGATATTATCCTGACACCATTGATCTGCATTGGTGTTGGTGCAGTTGTTGGTTTGTTTGTCGGACCACCGATTTCTTCCTTTATGAACTGGCTGGGTTCCTTGATTAACTGGGGAACAGAACAGCAGCCGTTCCTTATGGGAATCGTAGTTTCGGTCTTGATGGGAATGATCCTGACATTGCCGATCAGTTCCGCGGCTTTGGGGGTAATCCTGAATCTGTCAGGTCTTGCGGCTGGAGCAGCTACGGTTGGATGTTGCTGCAATATGATCGGATTCGCAGTTGCAAGCTACAGAGAGAATAAGATTGGTGGATTTCTGGCACAGGGAATTGGTACTTCTATGCTTCAGGTACCGAATATTATGAGACATCCATTGATCTGGATTCCATCCATTTTGTCAAGCGCAATTTTAGGACCTGTAAGTACAATGTTACTTCATATGACGAATAATGCAACCGGATCCGGAATGGGAACAGCCGGACTGGTTGGTCCGTTGATGACATGGCAGGTGATGATCCAGACAGAAGATCCGATGATTGTTCTGGTGAAGATCATTGTAATCCAGTTTGTACTTCCGGCAGTGATCACACTTGGAATTTCAGAATTTATGAGAAAGAAGGGCTGGATTCGCCAGGGAGATATGAAACTGGAGCTGTAGACAGAAAATGGATTACAGAGGTTGGAAAGATACTATTACAGTAACACTAAAATATCTCTAAAAAAGAAGTGAATTCTGTGACAGAAAAATGGGAGTATGTTATACTTAATATATATAAACAGACCGGGGGATGACTGCTATGAGAAGTGAACAACAGGTAGAAGCTGCGCTAAAGAGTTATGAAGATGTCGACAGCTGGAAGACGATCATTTTCCTGTATAATGCAGCGTTGAAAGAAGTTGGTACAAAGCTGGAGATTCTTAATGATGAATTTCAGCATGTACATCAGTATAATCCGATTGAACATATTAAGACAAGAATCAAGACACCGGATAGTATTGTGAAAAAGTTGAAGAGGTATGGACATGAGACGTCCATAGAGAACATGGTTCGCTATGTGAATGATATTGCAGGAGTAAGATTGATCTGTTCATTTACATCAGACATATATCGTCTGGCAGAGATGATAGGGAATCAAAGCGATTTGAAAGTTCTTTCAATTAAGGATTATATTAAGAATCCCAAAGAAAGTGGATATAAAAGTTATCATATGTTAGTTTCTGTGCCGATATTTCTTTCGGATAGTGTAGTAGACACGAAGGTAGAGATTCAGATCCGAACCATTGCAATGGACTTCTGGGCAAGCCTTGAACATAAGATCTACTACAAATTTGAAGGGAAATGCACCGGAGTATATCAGCAAGGATCTGCAGGAATGCGCGAAGATGGTATCAGAGCTGGATGATAAGATGCTTTCATTGAATGAGGCAATTCAGGAATGCATTGCCCAACAGGATAAGGATCAGATTCAGGTGAATGAAGAACTGATGAATGATGTGTGCAGAGATGTTCTTGGAAATAACAAAGAATATAAAGATTCGAAAGTACAGGAAAAAGTGACAGAGATTGTAACATAAGACAGTAATCTGTAGAAAATATAAAACTGTAATAAACGAAGTGAGCTGTGGGAAATGAGAGATTCATATTTTCACAGCTCTTGTTGTTAAAAGTGATTGTATTGCTGTTCGCAAGATGTGCGACCAGCAACGCATCTCGTTATTTCAAATCGCCTTTGGCGATGGGGCTTGATGATTTTCTATAGGTTCGGTATACTATAGCAATAGAAGAATGGAAAATATGAAAGATATTTAGCATAGAAAGATGAGGAAAATAGATGATGATAAGAAAAAAACTGGCAGTCTTGATGTTGATTGGTGTGACTTGTTTAGCATCCGGCTGTGGAAATGTGGTCAAGGACGGGACAGAAGCACTTGGTGAAGGAAGATATGATGCGGCAGAGGCGGCATTTGAAGAGGCAACTAAGAATGAGAATAAAGAAGTTGCGGCAGATGGATATCAGGGACTTGGAATGACATATTATGAACAGAAAGAATATGATAAAGCATTGGAAGCATTTCAGACCGCATTGGATCAGGGAGCAGAGCAGACGCAGGAACTTTACAATCTGACAGCAGTTTGCGCAATGAAGACGGAAGATTATGCGAAGGCACTCGAATGTTTCCAGGCTGGAATCGCACTTGCAGAAAGCAAGACAGGAGATGACGAAACGAAAGCAGATACAGCACTTCTTCAAGAAATGGAATATAATGTGATTGTCTGCTACGAACAACAGGCAGACTGGGAAAATGCAAAGAGTGCGATGAAACAGTATCAGGCAGATTTCCCGGAAGATGATTCTGTAAGTAAGGAAGCAGAGTTCCTTCAGACAAGATAAAAAGGTTACTGCGGTCATTAGCAGGGCAGGGTGCATATTAGCAGATCATGATAAGTAGATAAGGAAAAGAAAATATGATATCAATGGATGAAATAAAAGAGAGGGTAATTCTCATTGCGGTAGATACAGATGGATCTGATCAGGCGGAACGATCCCTGGATGAGCTTGGAGAGCTTGCGAAGACAGCAGGTGCAGAAGTTGTCGGCCGTATGATCCAGCCAAGAGAAAATATCCATCCGGGAACTTATATAGGAAAAGGAAAAATTCTGGAATTAAAGGAATTATTGTGGGAGACGCACGGAACAGGAATTATCTGTGATGACGAGTTGACAAGTGTGCAGATGGGGAATCTGGAAGCAGAACTGGATTGTAAGATCATGGATAGAACACTTCTGATCCTTGATATATTTGCAGCCAGGGCAGTGTCAGGAGAAGGTAAGATCCAGGTAGAATTAGCACAGTTAAAGTACCGTGCTTCAAGATTGGCAGGACTTGGAAAATCTCTTTCCAGACTCGGAGGAGGAATCGGAACAAGAGGACCGGGAGAGAAAAAACTGGAGATGGACCGCCGTCTGATCAGAGAACGTATCAGCAGACTGAAGAAAGAATTGAAAGATGTAGAGCGCCACAGAGAATTGATTCGTGGACAGAGAAAGCAGTCCGGATTGAAAGTAGCAGCGTTAGTAGGTTATACTTCAGCAGGGAAGAGCAGTATTGAGAATGCACTGACACAGGCAGGAGTATTGGAGGATGCGATGCTTTTCTCAACATTGGATACAACAACGAGAGCTTTGACACTGGATAACACACAGGAAATCCTTCTTACGGATACGGTTGGATTTATCAACAAGCTTCCACATCATTTAGTAGAGGCATTTAAGAGTACACTGGAAGAAGCAAAGTATGCGGATATTATCGTGCACGTAGTTGATGCTTCGAATCCACAGATGGATGCACAGATGCATGTAGTTTATGAGACACTCAGACAGCTTGGAGCAGAAGGAAAACCGGTCGTTACATTGTTTAATAAGCAGGATAAGGTTGAAAATCCGGTTAATCACAAAGATCTTCAGGCAGATTATTCCATTGCGACATCTGCGAAGACCGGGCAGGGAATGGAAGCGTTTAAGCAGGCGTTATTGGAGATTATCCGTAAAGAACAGATTTATATTGAACGTTTATATGACTTCAGTGAAGCGGGCAAGATTCAGCTGATCCGCAGTAAGGGACAGCTGTTATCTGAAGAATATGTGCCGGAAGGAATTGAGGTTAAGGCATATGTGCCACAGGATATCTATGGGAGATTATAAATAGATAGATAACAAAACCGTAAGAGAAGCAGGAAATGAGCTTCATCTTACGGTTTTTCTTATAAGAACAGAGGAAAGACTGTCCTTGGAGTTCGCGTGATATTATATGGTGTTTCTGTAAAGTTAAATCCTACTGCAGATACGGTGTTGCCGGGCTCTCAGGGTAACTTCCCATGGAGACAAGCAGCTGAAGACCTACATCTCTTGCGGTAAGAACTGCATTCTTAACGGCATCCGCATCCCCGGTTACTGCGACAATCACTTCATTCGAATGGCTTGTTCCCTGGTCAGGAGTCATGTACTTGATGACTTCAACCGGGGAAGATTTCACAGCGAGATCAGCCATGACTAGTCCAATGGCAGCAGGGGATCCGCAGAAGAATCCAAATGGTTTTCCAATCGGAGCGTTGAATGCCATATGAAGTGCTTTGTCTGCACAGGCAGAGAAAGTGAATTCCAGATGTCCGGCCTGGCTGATGTAAAGCTCACCGGCATATTTGCCGATATATTCAAGTGTAATATCAACAGCACGGCGCACATCAGAGACGTTGTCTCCGCCGATCACGATAAAACATCCGTGTCCGCCCCAGCCTTTTGTATCACGAGGAAGTTCGATGGAAACAATCTCCGTGTTCGTGGACTTGACAGCCTCGTCAGCTGCATTGATCTGTCCAGCTGCACCTGTTCTTGAACTGATCAGGCCAAGACTTTTATATGGCTTTTTCAGATTCATCTTCTCAAGAAGCGAAAGGTCAATTCCCGGGATAACAAGTCCGATTGTATCCAAAACAGTTGTTCCGACAAATTCTGCAAGGGAACAATCCTGTGAAATCTGTTCAATGTGATGTACGTCTATCATATGAAACCTCCATCTATTCCAATAATTTGTCCGGTCATGTAAGCCGGTGTATCTGTGAGCTTTAATGCAAGCTCGGCAACTTCCTCCGGATCGGCAAAACGTCCGGAAGGAATCTCATCCATAAGATCTTGGCGTTCCTCTTCATTTAAACGACCATTCATTTCAGTGTCGATCACACCGCAGGCGATTGCATTCACCTGAATATTACTCGGTGCAAGTTCCTTGGCAAGTGCTCGTGTCAGGCCATGTATTCCTGATTTGGTTGCGGAATAAGCAACTTCACAGGAAGCGCCGACTGTTCCCCACATAGAAGAAATATTGAGTATCTTTCCACATTTTTTAGATACCATGTATGGAATGGCTGCGCGGCTGCAGTAGAAGACGGAAGAAAGATTCGTAGCAAGAATCTTATCCCAGTCATTGTCAGTCATGTCGGTCAGAAGCCCGAACCACGCGATGCCGGCATTGTTGGTCAGAATATCAACGCCACCACATTCTTTTTCAATAATCTGAAAAATCTTCCGGACTTCATCGGGGTTACTGACATCTCCGGGAACTGTTGTACAGGATCCCCCGTCTGAGAGAATCTCATGTGCGAGTTCTTCTAAGCGTTCCACCCGGTGGACACAGTTGAGAAATACGTGATAACCGGCCTTGGCGTATGCTTTCGCACAGGCACGCCCGATGCCGCGGGAAGAACCGGTGATCAGTATGGATTTTTTATTCATAAAAGAAAACCTCAGTCTTTCTGAGCCCTTAAATAAGCGGCTGATTTGGAGAGTGATCATGATAAAATTCTAACGATTACTCAGATACATTAACTATAACATAAAATGGATTGGATTTCATTGTCTTTCGTAAATGGATATGCTAAAATTTTAGAAAAGGCGTTACTGGATACAGTAATTAGGATAGATTTGATGATTTCGGAAGAAGGAGAGAACACAATGGCAAAGACAAAGGTAATCTGTTTTACGAATAATAAGGGAGGAAGCGGAAAGACCACAACTTGTTCAAATGTTGGATTTGGCTTGAGAGAGCTTGGAAAAAAGGTTCTGATGATCGACGGAGATATGCAGCTGAATCTCTCCCTTTCTTTGTTTGACGAAGATACAGTGCTTGCATATGCACAGAGTGACAAAAATTTGTATGAAGCAATCAAGCGACAGGATGATCTGACAGATTATATCGTGAATACAAAATACGAAGGACTTGATCTGATTCCGTCTTCTACATTGATGAGTTCGATCGAATACGAACTTTTTACAAAATGGCAGAGAGAGTATATTTTGAAAAAAGGATTGAAGAAGATCCGCGAGTCAGAGGTTTATGATTATATTCTGATCGATGCACCGCCGACACTTGGTGGATGGGTGATGAATATCCTGTGTGCGTCCGATTATGTGATCCTTCCGGTAGAGGCATCTCCATGGGGACTGTTTGGACTTGGAAATATGTTCGAATTCCTGGACAGTGTAGAAGAAATTGCACCGGATCTCAAGCTTGGTGGAATTGTGATCACAAAGGTTGATACAAGAAAGAATTATTTCAAACAGACATTAGAGACTCTGCAAGAGTTAGACGATGTGAAAGTATTTGATACTTACATCCGCGTGGACAGTGGAATTGAGTGGTCGCAGGATAATAATGCACCGGTGATCGCATATAAGAAGAGCAGTAGAAGTGCAAAAGAGTACATGGAATTAACGAGAGAGATTGCAGCTACATTAAAAGGATAAACCAGAAAGGCAGGCAATAGATGCATCAGGAACTGATCCGGGAACTAGCGATGATCACAGATGAGGAACGCCGGATCCTTGAAGGAAAACAGGAGATCGATCCACAGCTTTATACAGAAAAGAAGGAAATGGTTGTGGACAGTGCGAAACTTCTGAAGAAGGGGAAGTTGATCCAGGTCAGACCGCATACTCGCTTTGTACATTTCCCGGCGCATACACACAATTATATAGAAGTAATTTATATGTGCCAGGGAACAACGACACATATCGTGAACGGCAATCAGGTTGTGCTCGAACAGGGTGACCTTCTGTTTCTGAATCAGAATGCAGTGCAGGAGATCCTTCCGGCCGGAGAGTATGATATTGCAGTGAACTTTATTGTCCTGCCGGAGTTTTTTAACACAGCATTCTCTATGATCGGGGCAGAAGAAAATCAGCTGAAAGATTTCCTTGTCGGGGCGTTGTGCGGAAGAGATGAAGAGACGTCTTATCTGTATTTCCATGTGGTTGATATTCTCCCGGTGCAGAATCTGATCGAGAATATGGTATGGACGATCTTCTATGACATTTCCAATAAGCGAAGCAGTAATCAGATCACGATGGGACTTTTGTTTCTTCAGTTGTTGAATTATATGGATAAGATGGAAGCCGGCGGACGAAAATTTGACACAGAGATTATGGCGAATGTGTATCGCTATATCGAGGATCATTTTAAAGAAGGTACGCTGTCAGAACTGGCGGTAGAGATGAAAGTGGATGTCTATTGGCTGAGTCGTGAGATCAAGAAGAAATCAGGGAAGACATATAAAGAACTTCTTCAGGAAAAGAGGATGCAGCAGGCGGTGTATCTTCTGATAAACAGCAGGATTGCGGTGTCGGATATTATAGAAGCAGTTGGATACGACAATACAAGCTATTTTTATAGAAAATTTAAAGAACGCTACGGAATCAGTCCGAAAGAATACCGGATTGAAAACATGAAATAAGAATAAAGTATAGAGAGGATGCTATTTTTCACAGATGGCATCTTCTTTTTTGCGCGAATAGTAAACCAATGACTATACTGATATAAGAAATGGCAATTTGCATCAATGACAATGCAGTAAAACAGATAAAAATAAAAAAACGACGAAATAAAAGTTGCGAAAATAATATCAAAATAGCACTATGCATAAAAGAAGATGGGATGTATAATGAAACATATGTAAAAAATACAAAAAAGGAGGGGCACAATGTTAGATATATCCTATTATGAAAAAACAGATGAGATTATTGCACAGTATACATGTGACGAAAAGTCTTTGATCCCGATTATACAGGGGATTCAGGAAGAATATCGCTATCTTCCACCGGAGCTTTTAACTTATGTTGCGGAGAAACTGGGAATCTCCGAGGCGAAAGCTTACAGTGTGGCAAGCTTTTATGAAAATTTTTCTTTTGAGGCAAAAGGAAAATATGTGATAAAAGTATGTGATGGAACAGCCTGTCATGTGCGCAAATCTATTCCGATTCTGGAAGGACTTTACAAGGAACTGGGGCTTGGAAAAAAGAAACACACAACAGATGACCAGTTGTTTACAGTAGAGACGGTTTCATGCTTGGGCGCATGCGGACTGGCACCGGCCGTGATGGTCAATGATGAAGTACATCCGAAAATGACACCTGAGAAAATGAGCGAGCTGATCAAGAAGCTGCGGGAGGAAGAGGAATGAGGATAGAAAACAGAATGCAGCTCCAGTTATGGAGAGAAGAGTGTAAGGAAAAGCGGCAGAAAGAAAACTGCTGTATTCTGGTCTGTGGAGGAACAGGATGTCTGGCAGGTGGTTCGGATAAAATCTATGCCCGTTTGAAAGAGCTGACTTCCAATATGGATCATGTTACAGTTAAAATCGGTGAAGAGATTGCTCATGTGGGGCTTAAGATGAGCGGATGCCATGGATTCTGTGAGATGGGGCCTTTGGTTCGTATTGAACCTTATAACTATCTGTATCTGAAAGTAAAACTGGAAGACTGCGAAGAAATTTTTGAAAAGACGATTCTTCATGGAGAACCGGTTACAAGACTGATGTATGAAGATAATGGTCATGTATATCAGACACAGGAAGAAATTCCATTCTATGCCAAGCAGACCCGTCTGGTGTTGAGAAACTGCGGTCATATTGATGCAGAGCATATTGAAGATGCAATGGCGGTAGGAGCATATGAGTCTTTCGAAAAAGCTGTGTTTGAAATGACTCCGGAAGCAGTTATTAAGACGGTTACAGATGCAGGTCTTCGTGGAAGAGGCGGAGCAGGATTTCCGGCGGGAAGAAAATGGTCACAGGTAGCGAGTCAGCCGGAAAAGATCCGTTATGTAGTCTGCAATGGTGATGAAGGAGATCCGGGTGCATTTATGGATCGAAGCGTTATGGAAGGTGATCCTCACCGAATGATCGAAGGTATGATGCTGGCAGCTTATGCAGTACAGGCCCAGGAAGGATATATTTACGTTCGTGCAGAGTATCCGCTGGCAGTACGAAGACTGCAGATCGCTATCGCTCAGGCGGAAGAGAAAGGACTTTTGGGAGATAATATCCTTGGAACAGGATTCAGCTTCAAATTACATATCAATCGCGGAGCAGGTGCTTTTGTATGTGGGGAAGGTTCCGCACTTACAGCTTCGATCGAAGGCAAGCGAGGCATGCCGAGAGTAAAACCACCGAGAACAGTAGAACAGGGATTATGGGAGAAGCCAACCGTATTGAATAACGTAGAGACTTATGCAAATATCCCGATGATCATTAAAAACGGAGCAGACTGGTACAGCCGTATCGGTACACCGCAAAGCCCAGGAACGAAAGCGTTTGCCCTTACCGGAAATGTAAAAAATACCGGATTGATCGAAGTGCCTATGGGAATAAGTTTACGTGAAATCATCTTTGATATCGGAGGCGGCATCAAGGACGATAAAGGGTTCAAGGCAGTTCAGATCGGTGGTCCATCCGGTGGATGTCTGGTAGAATCCCAGCTTGACAGTAAGATGGATTTTGACTCACTGTCAAAGATCGGCGCCATGATCGGTTCCGGTGGACTTGTTGTTATGGATGAAGACACCTGTATGGTAGAGGTTGCAAGATTCTTTATGAACTTCACACAGAGAGAAAGTTGTGGAAAATGCGTTCCGTGCAGAGAAGGAACTAAGCGTATGCTGGAGATTCTGGAACGTATAGTTGCCGGAAACGGAGAAATGAGCGACCTTGATGAACTGGAAGAACTGGCAGACATGATTGAAAATACTGCCTTATGTGGTCTTGGAAAGAGTGCACCAAAGCCGGTTGTAAGTACGATTCATGCATTCCGAAAAGAATATGAAGAGCACATAATAGATAAGAAATGTCGTGCGGGAGTCTGTTCTAATCTTCGTGTGTTTAAGATTGATCCGGAGAAATGCAAAGGATGTTCGAAATGTGCGAAGAACTGTCCGGTAAATGCAATCACAGGAAAAATAAAATCACCATTTACAATTGATCATTCAAAGTGCATCAAGTGTGGAAGTTGTATCGATAACTGCCCATTTGGAGCTGTTTATACAGAGTAGGGAGGATAGAGATTTATGGGAATTATGACAATTGACGGACAGGCCATTGAGTTCACGGATGAACCTAATGTATTGTCTGTAATAAGAAAAGCCGGGATTGATATCCCTACCTTGTGTTATCATTCGGAATTATCTATCTATGGTGCCTGCCGATTATGCACGGTAGAAGATGACAGAGGGAAAACATTTGCCTCATGTTCAGAAAAGCCGAGAGACGGAATGATTATTTATACAAATACACCAAGGCTGATGCGCTACCGGAAACTGATACTGGAACTGCTTCTGGCTGCTCACTGCAGAGATTGTACGACGTGTATCAAGAGCGGCGAGTGTCATCTGCAGGAACTGGCGCACCGTATGGGAGTTCATGAGATCCGCTTTGAAAATGTAAGAGAGATACAGCCAATTGATACAAGTTCACACGCAATTATCAGAGATCCGAATAAATGTATCCTGTGTGGTGACTGTGTCAGAATGTGTGATAATGTACAGAATATCAATGCAATCGACTTCGCGTATCGTGGAACTGATGCACAGGTAATACCGGCATTTAATAAGAAGATTGCAGAAACAGACTGCGTAGGTTGTGGACAGTGTCGTGTTGTCTGTCCGACCGGTGCAATCAGTATTCATACCAATATTGATGAAGTGTGGGAAGCTTTGGCAGACAAGAATATAAAGGTGATCGCTCAGATCGCTCCGGCTGTACGTGTTGCAATCGGTGATAATTTTGGTTATGCCAAAGGCGAAAATGTAATGGGTAAGTTAGTAGGAGTACTGCATCGTCTGGGATTTGATGAAGTATATGACACATCCTATGGCGCAGACCTGACAGTTGTGGAGGAATCCAAAGAGTTTATTGAGAGATTTACTTCCGGTGAGAAGATGCCACTCTTTACATCCTGTTGTCCGGCATGGGTAAAATATTGTGAGAATAAATATCCCGAATTCGTGCCGAATCTTTCAACATGCAGATCACCGCAGCAGATGTTTGGAGCAGTTGTAAGAGAGTATTATAAAGATCCTGAGAAAAATGAAGGAAAGAAGATCGTATCTGTATCTATCATGCCTTGTACGGCGAAGAAGGAAGAAATCTTACGTCCGGAATCTTATACAAATGGCAAGCAGGATGTTGATTACGTGCTTACAACAACAGAAATCGTAAGAATGATCCGCAAATCAGGAATTGTATTTGACAAAGTTGAGATCGAAGCAGCTGATGTACCGTTTGGTATCGGCTCCGGAAGTGGTGTGATCTTCGGTGTTACCGGTGGTGTTACAGAGGCAGTGCTCCGTAGGCTGCAGCAGGGACACAACAGAGTAGACATGGAGTCTATTAAAAAGAGTGGTGTGCGTGGGGACGACGGTATTAAAGTGCTGACTTATAATTATAATGGAAGAGAGATTAAGGCGGCAGTTGTAAATGGCCTTGCAAATGCAGATAAAGTATTGCAGCAGATTAAAAATCACGAAGCAGAGTATGATTTTGTGGAAGTGATGGCTTGCCGCAGAGGATGTATCATGGGTGGAGGTCAGCCGGTGAATGCAGGACCGAGAACCAGAAAAGCAAGAATGAAGGGCTTATATGATACAGATGTAAACACTCAGATCAAGAAATCAAATGAGAACCCAATGATTCTTTCCTTGTACGATACTTTGTTGAAGGGAAAAGAGCATGAGCTTCTTCATAGAAATTTCTCCGGTAAATAAAGTATCTGGTTGTGGAGAATTACATTTGAAATGAAGATATACATTTTCAACAAAAATAGTAATTGAAAATTGTACAAGGTGCAAAAGAGAACCCTAAAAACAAAATATAATGCAAATAAGGACGCTGTTTTTCGTAAATAGCGTCCTTTTTTTACATAAAAAGCGTGGGTATAATAAAGTCATAAGAAATGAACAGTAATAGAAAAATAACAAGGAGGCACCAAACAATGGGCAATTATTATCTGGCAGTTGATATCGGAGCATCCAGTGGACGTCATATGCTGGCATCCATGGAAGATGGAAAGATGAAACTGGAAGAGGTTTACCGTTTTCCAAATGGAATGGATAACAAAAACGGTACTTTATGCTGGGATGTAGATCGTCTTTTTACAGAAATCAAGAACGGATTGAAGAAATGTAAAGAGCTTGGAAAGATACCGGCAACAATGGGAATTGATACTTGGGGAGTTGACTATGTGCTTCTTGATGAGAAGGATCAGATCCTCGGAGATACAGTAGGCTATCGTGACAGTCGTACGAATGGAATGGATGAGAAAGTGTATGAAAAGATTTCCCTTTCCGCATTGTATGAGAGAACAGGTATCCAGAAGCAGATATTCAATACAATCTATCAGCTGATGGCTGTAAAAGAGACTCATCCGGAGTACCTTGAACAGGCAAAAGCAATCCTGATGATTCCGGATTACTTCCATTTTCTGCTGACAGGTGTGAAGAAAAATGAATATACAAATGCGACAACAGGACAGCTTGTGAATCCGACGACAAATGACTGGGATTATGAACTGATCGATATGCTCGGATACAACAAAGAGATGTTCCAGCCGGTATCTATGCCGGGAACAGTAGTAGGCGAATTTACACAGGACATTCAGAACGAGGTTGGATTCAACTGCAAGGTTGTTCTTCCAGCCACTCATGATACAGGCTCAGCGGTACTTGCGGTACCAACCAACGATGACAATGCCATTTATATCAGCTCCGGCACATGGTCTTTGATGGGAATTGAGAGAAAAGAAGCAGACTGCTCACTGAGAAGTATGCAGGCAAACTTCACAAACGAAGGTGGATACGATCACCGTTTCCGTTACCTGAAAAATATCATGGGACTCTGGATGATCCAGTCTGTAAAGAAAGAATTCACAGAGGATCTTTCTTTTGCAGAGATTTGTGAGATGGCTTCAAAAGAGACGATCACATCTTTAGTAGACTGTAATGATGACTGCTTCCTTGCTCCGAAGAGCATGATTGAAGCTGTGAAGAAGTTCTGCCGTGATTCCAAGCAGCAGGTGCCTGAAACAGTGGGCGAGATTGCAGCAGTTATCTACAACAGTCTTGCAAAATGTTATGGCGATACGATCGAAGAGATTGAAGCATTAACAGGAAAAAAATACACTACAATCTATGTTGTCGGTGGCGGTGCCAATGCAGGATATCTTAACGAACTGACAGCAAAATATACAGGAAAAAAAGTTTCCGCAGGGCCTTCTGAAGCAACAGCAATCGGAAATATTGTTGTCCAGATGCTACATGATGGAGTGTTTAAAGACCTGCCGGAAGCAAGAACATGTGTTGGAAAATCGTTTGATGTAAAAACATACGAAAATGTGTAATTCAAATTCACAAAAATGGAGGAAGAAAAGATGACAAGATATGAATCAGCCAAAGAAATCTATGCAAAATTAGGAGTGGACACAGACGCAGCAATCGCGAAATGTAAAGAAATTCCGGTTTCTCTTCACTGCTGGCAGGGAGATGATGTAACAGGATTTGACCACGACGGCCCTCTGACAGGAGGAATCCAGACAACAGGAAACTATCCGGGAAAAGCAAGAACTCCGGAAGAACTGTTAGCTGATATGGATAAGGCAATGAGCCTGATGCCGGGTAAAAAGAAAATCAATGTTCATGCATGCTACGCAATCTTTGAAGATGGTGAATTCGTAGATCGTGATAAATTAGAGCCAAAACATTTCCAGAAATGGGTTGATTTTGCAAAAGAAAGAGGAATGGGACTTGATTTTAATCCAACATTCTTCTCACATCCAATGGTAAAAGACGGACTTACACTTTCAAGCCCGGATGAGGAAGTAAGAAACTTCTGGATCGAGCATGGAAAAGCCTGCATCCGCATTTCACAGTATTTTGCGGAGCAGACAGGAGTTCCTTGTGTAATGAATATCTGGACAGGTGACGGATTCAAAGATATTCCGGCTGACCGTATGGGACCTCGTGTACGCTACAAAGAGTCTATCGATGCAATCCTTTCCGAGCCATTTGACACAAACCTTGTAAAACCTTGTGTAGAGTCTAAAGTATTCGGTATCGGTGTTGAGGCTTATACAGTAGGGTCAGCTGAATTCTCACTGAGCTACGCTGCAATGAACAAAGACAAATGTCTGCCACTGATGGACAACGGACATTATCATCCAACAGAAGTAGTATCCGATAAGATTCCGGCACTGCTTACATTCTTCCCGGAGATTGCTCTGCATGTTACACGTCCGATCCGTTGGGATTCAGACCATGTAGTTCTCTTTGATGATGAGACAAAAGAGATCGCAAAAGAGATCGTTCGCTGCGAGAACGGAATTGACCGTACATATATTGCACTGGATTACTTTGATGCTTCCATCAACCGTATCTCCGCATGGGTAACAGGATTCCGCAGCTTCCAGAAAGCACTGCTTGATGCACTTTGTCAGCCAAGCGAGATGCTCAAAGAGCTTCAGGATACAAACCAGATGAGCAAGAAGATGGTTGTTATGGAACAGTGCAAGACACTTCCAATCGGTGATGTATGGGAAGAGTACTGCCGTCAGTGTGGTGTAGAAGCTGAAGGATGGTTTGATGACATTCAGAAATATGAGGATGAAGTGCTGTCTAAGAGAGCATAATAAAGAGTGAAAAAATGGGGGATATCAGGAAATTGATATGCCCCATTTTTGTTCGAAAATGCGAAGTTGGTCAAGGAATGGAGTATCCTTTTTAAATCAAATTCAGATATTCCAGCGCCTGGCGGATTCCGCCGTCTTCCAAGGCGCCGGTTACATAATCAGCCTGTGATTTCAAGTCTTCAGATCCATTTCCCATAGCAACCTTAAATCCGGCAGCCTGGAACATTGGCAAGTCATTATTGCTATCGCCGAAAGCAATAACATCCCTCTTTTCGTATCCAAGTACATTACTCATAACACTGATCGCAAGTCCTTTGGAACAGCCTTTCATGACAAATTCAATCGTTCTTCCAACAAAAGATCCACTGTGAATAATATAATCATACCATAGGGATAATTCCTGGCATAATGCTCATGTGCGGTAAAGTAACAAATGATAATTTGATAGACAGCAGCCACTATTTCCGAAACACAGACCAATACGAAAAGCTGATGTGGGGATTTTCCTATATCAGCTTTTGTCTTTCTAAGCATTTTGGGGAAAGTGATGTATTTGTATCTTTCCTATTGACAGCCAGCCTTTGAAGTGATATATTTATCTCGACAAGCGACAAATACATCTCATCGGAGGACACCATTATGAAAAAAAGAACGAAACTCACAATTTGCCTGGGCGTGATATGCGCTCTGCTGGTAGCAATATCTTCATGGTACACGATAGCATTTAACAATTCAAGGTTTATTGTGCCTATGGATTTATCTGAATATGTTTTCAGAGTGCAAGACCTGCCTATGATTATTTCCGGCGTACTTCTTACCTTGTATATTGTGAATATTGTTGTGTTGTTTTTGGAATCTATTAAAACAAACAGGCGTAGGGAATTAACCTTGCAATCCACCAGAACAATAAATCCAAAACTGGGTTTTTTAGGTTTATTAGGATTTGCCGGATTTTTGGGATTTTGGACTTACAGCGTTGACAAGACAATTTTTCCTTTTGTGTTTTTCCTGTTTTTCGGCTTTTTCGGATTTTTCTATGAGGGAAAAATGTCAAATACTCTTATAGATGAACGATACAAAGAAAACAAAATGAAAGCGCAAAGTGTAGCGAACAAAACCTCTCTGTCCATTATTTTTCTTGCAATACTCATTTTGGGACAGGGAAAGCTCATGGATAACCTTGAATATACCTTAATTGCTCTTGTTATTGTTATAGCTCTCTCCATAGCACTTGAAATATTCCTTAGCGAATATCTGCTATATCATTATGATAACGATGAACAGTTTGATGAAAGCGAGGAATAAGTGTGCCGGATTTTGAATGTAGATTAAAAAAGTACAGGCTATTAAAGGATTTGACACAAGAGCAGTTAGCGGCACAGGTAGGCGTGCGGCGAGAAACAATTATGCGGCTGGAAAAGGCACAATACAATCCCTCACTTAAACTGGCGATTGATATTTCAAGAGTTGTTGAAGCACCGATTGAAGAAATATTCGTTTTCAAGTGATTTGTGCGGAATTATGCTTATTTTATAGGCAGTTGCGCTAATGTTAATCTGCATTGCTTGCCGCATAGCAGCTATCATGCTATTTTTGATTTACCAAGACAAAGGAGTGGAACGCATCATGTTTCTATGAAATCTAAAAACTCTCAGAAAACAGAAAGGCTTTTCACAGGAAGAATTAGCAACCAGACTTCATGTAGTCAGACAGACTATCTCCAAATGGGAGAAAAATTTGTCCGTTCCCGACGCTGATACTCTTATTCGTCTGGCTGAAATATTAGAGGTATCTGTCAGTGAATTGCTGGGTACGAAAATTGAAAATGAAAATGTCGCCAGTGATGTTGCCGAACAACTATCCAGAATAAACGAGCAACTGGCAATCAAGAACCGCCGCTCATGTCGTATCTGGAAAATTGTTGCCATTATATTAGCAGTAATCGTTCTTGTGAATATTTTTATTGCTGTCTTTTTCAGCGTTCCAGACCTCAACAGCAATACCCAGAATAACCCGCTAGCAATAAGTGATGAAACGATAAGCATAGATGAATGAAGTCGCTAAAAATAGCAAAACCAGCCGAGCCAGTCAACGGCAAGTAAATGGGCTGCACCCACCGTTGACAGCCCCGCCTGTCCTTGCCGGTGGGTAATCAAGGGGCGACAGCAGAAAATGCTGCCGCCCTTTCCCATAATTGAAGAAAGGGGGATTTTCCATGACCGAACAGGAAGCCTATCAAGAACATATCCGCTATACCCATGATACCTATTGCCGGATTGTTATTCGCCATGCGTCCTTTGACGCTGCCCGTATGCTGGCGGCGAGGTGGAGACGGGAAATCTCTCTTGAATATTTGACCGAAGAAAAGTTTGTCCCACTAAGCACCACAGACGAGTATTTTCAAGTGCCGGACTATGGCGAAACTTATCTGTTTTCTGTCCGGGGGCAGACGATATTTTTAGATAGCTGTTCCCTTGCGGCGGCTCTTGCCGGGCTGCCGGAACAGACACAAGAGGAAATCTTTTTATATTACTTCCAGCACTTGACACAGAAAGAAATCGGAGAACAAAGCGGCTGGACACGCAGCACAATCGGGCGGCATATTCAGCTTGCCTTGAAGCGGCTGAAAGAGGAAATGGAGGTGTTGTCCCATGAGTAACCGACTTCTCCCCTATGACACTATCATAAAGGCACATGAGGGCGACCCCATAGCGATACAAGCCGTCCTTGACCGATACGCTGGATATATCCGCTACTTCTCCAACATGAACGGTTATTATAACTCTGATATGGAGGGCTACATCAGAACAAAGCTGATTGAAAGCCTGTTCAAGTTTCGGCTTGACCGATAACATAAAAACTGAATATCCCGCCGCCCCGCAGCGGCACATGAAGCAGTAAATCCGAAAAAGATTTGCTGCTTTTTTTGCGCCCATTTTTGGCAAATTTCCAAATGTTCCGTATTAGACAGTGAAGCCAAAAAAGATTGCCGTTTTTTTCAGACGGCGAGCAAAACACAGTTTCCAAAACGCCTTATTGTCGGGAAAGACCACGCCGCAGGAAAAGTTCTTGCCGGAAAGTCCGTCATTTTTGCTTTTTGCGGTGTTGTAGGGAGTAAGGGGAGAACGCCGCCCGCAGCCTTTTATAAAAAAGCTGGTTATAGATTTCCCGAAAAAGTGGCAGTAGCAAGTGAACGGCAGTCCGGCAGTTTCTTAGAGCAAGATTCTACCGCAGTACCAAAATTCGCTTTTCGCTCATTTTGCCCCTGCGGGAATCTTGTTGGGGAGTGCCTTCCCCAAACCCTGCTTATGCGGCTTGCGCCGCTTAAAAATCCCTCAAAATATTTTTTCGGATTTTTCAAAAACAGTTCCGCTTCACACCCCGTTTTTCTCCTATTAGTGAGAGGACACCACGCACAGAAAGGAGGTTTTACCATGCGAAAACGATACAACACGCCGCACCGCAGCCGGGTAGTCAAGACACGCATGACCGAGGAAGAATATGCCGAGTTTGCGGAAAGGCTTTCTGCCTGCAACATGAGCCAAGCCGAGTTTATCCGGCAAGCCATAACCGGGGCAGCCATACGCCCCATCATAACCGTTTTCCCCGTCAATGACGAGCTGCTTGCCGCTGTCGGGAAGCTGACCGCCGAATACGGCAGGATCGGCGGCAACTTAAACCAGATAGCCCGGACGCTGAACGAGTGGCACAGCCCCTACCCGCAGCTTGCCGGGGAGGTACGGGCGGCGGTTTCCGACCTTGCTGCCCTAAAGTTTGAAGTCTTGCAGAAAGTGGGTGACGCTGTTGGCAACATTCAAACATATCAGCTCTAAAAATGCCGACTATGGCGCAGCGGAAGCCTACCTCACATTTGAGCATGACGAGTTTACCATGAAGCCCACCCTTGATGAAAACGGGCGGCTGATACCGAGAGAGGATTACCGCATTTCTTCCCTCAACTGCGGGGGCGATGATTTCGCCGTTGCCTGTATGCGAGCCAATCTCCGCTATGAGAAAAACCAAAAACGGGAAGATGTGAAAAGCCACCACTATATCATCAGCTTTGACCCACGGGACGGGACAGACAACGGCTTGACCGTAGACCGGGCGCAGGAGCTGGGCGAGCAGTTCTGCAAGGAGCATTTTCCCGGACACCAAGCCCTAATCTGCACCCACCCGGACGGGCATAACCACAGCGGCAATATCCATGTGCATATCGTCATCAACTCCCTGCGGATTTATGAAGTCCCGCTTCTGCCCTACATGGACAGACCAGCCGATACACGGGAGGGCTGCAAGCACCGCTGCACCAACGCCGCTATGGAATATTTCAAGAGTGAAGTCATGGAGATGTGCCACCGGGAGGGGCTTTACCAAATCGACCTCCTAAGCGGCAGCAAGGAACGGATAACGGAACGGGAATTCTGGGCGGCAAAGAAAGGGCAGCTTGCCCTTGATAAAGAGAACGCCGCCAGAGAAGCCGCCGGACAGCCGACCAAGCCCACCAAGTTTGAAACGGACAAGGCGAAGCTGCGCCGGACGATACGGCAGGCACTTTCCCAAGCTACCAGCTTTGACGAGTTTTCTTCCCTTTTGCTGCGTGAGGGTGTGACTGTCAAGGAGAGCCGGGGGCGGCTTTCCTACCTCACGCCGGACAGGACAAAGCCTATCACAGCCCGGAAGCTGGGGGACGATTTTGACAAGGCTACTGTCCTTGCCCTGCTTACACAGAACGCCCGCAGAGCCGCCGAACAGACCAAAGCCATACCCGAATACCCTGCCGCAGTTAAAAAGCCGTCACAAGGGGAAAAAACCACAAAAACCACCCCGGCAGACAACACCTTGCAGCGCATGGTTGACCGGGAAGCCAAGCGAGCCGAGGGCAAGGGCGTGGGCTATGACCGCTGGGCGGCAAAGCACAACCTAAAGCAAATGGCAGCTACCGTTACCGCCTACCAGCAGTACGGCTTTTCTTCCCCGGAGGAACTGGACGAAGCCTGTTCTGCCGCCTATACCGCCATGCGGGAAAGCCTTACAGAGCTGAAGCAGGTGGAAAAGACGCTGGACGGGAAAAAGGAGCTGCAACGGCAGGTGCTTGCCTATTCCAAGACCCGCCCTGTCCGGGACGGGCTGAAACAGCAGAAAAACGCCAAAGCAAAAGCAGCCTACCGACAGAAGCACGAAAGCGACTTTATCATAGCAGACGCAGCCGCCCGTTATTTTAGGGAGAACGGCATTTCCAAGCTGCCAAGCTATAAAGCCCTGCAAGCAGAGATTGAAACCCTTATCAAAGAGAAAAACAGCGGCTACAACGATTACCGGGAAAAACGGGAGGAATACCGCCGCTTACAGACCGTCAAGGGCAATATCGACCAGATTTTACGCCGGGAGCGCAAGCCTGTGAAAAGGCAGGAACAGGAGCGATAAAAACCACCCCAAAATGTACCCGAACCCATACAGAACAAGGGGGCTGCCCCGTACCCTATCCCCAATACCAAAGGATTTTTTAACGGGCTTACAGGGCAGAAAAACCCCGAAAATGATACCGAGATGATACAGAATTACCGCCGATACCGCCACACCAGCGGAAACGGCAGAAAGGAGCGCACCCATGCCAAGAATGAGCAAGAAACGGCGGCTGGAATGGTCTTTTTTCCTGCGGCAAGTGAAAGTCGGGAATGCCACCTGCGACCGTATCACATACAACGACCTCTGCCGGAGCTGTACCCATAGCTGCAAGCAGAGCTTCCGGGTGGTTATCATACTCTGCCCCCGCTACTACTCCAAACGCCGGAAAAAGGAGGACAGGGACAATGGCAGATAACCGCAAGTATTACTACCTCAAGCTGAAAGAGAACTTTTTTGACAGCGACTCCATTGTACTGCTGGAAGATATGAAAGACGGGATTTTATATTCCAATATTCTCTTGAAGCTGTACTTAAAATCGCTGAAAAACGGCGGGAAGTTGCAGCTTGACGAGCATATCCCCTACACAGCGCAGATGATAGCGACACTGACCCGCCACCAGATAGGGACAGTTGAGAGGGCTTTAGAGATTTTCCGGCAGTTGGGGCTTGTGGAGCAGCTTGACAGCGGGGCTTTCTATATGACCGACATTGAGCTGATGATAGGACAGTCCTCTACCGAAGCCGAGCGAAAACGGGCTGCAAGGCTGGAAAACAAGGCACTTTTACCGCCCCGGACAAAAGGCGGACATTTGTCCGACATTCGTCCACCAGAGATAGAGATAGAGTTAGAGAAAGAGATAGAGATAGAAAAAGAGAGAGAGGGAGAAACGGGACACCCCGTCCCCGCTGCTTATGGCAGATACAACAATGTAATACTGACCGATACAGAGCTTTCCGGGCTGAAAACAGAGCTGACCGACAAGTGGGAGTATTATATTGACCGGCTTTCCTGCCATATCGCTTCCACCGGGAAGCAGTACCACAGCCATGCAGCCACCATTTACAAGTGGGCGCAGGAGGACGCTGCCAAAGGCAAGGCTGCCCCGAAACAGGGCATACCCGATTATTCATGCAAGGAGGGCGAGAGCTTATGAAAAACGAGATTGAAGCTATGATTACGGACATTACAGCCACTACCGCCGAAGCAGAGGACTACACAGGCGAGGACGGGCTTTTATACTGCGGCAAGTGCCATACGCCAAAAGAAGCCTACTTTGCAGAGGGAAAGACCTGTTTCGGGCGTGACCGCCACCCAACAGACTGCGACTGCCAGCGAGCAGCCCGTGAAAAGCGGGAAGCCGCTGAAAGCCGACAGAAGCACCTTGAAACAGTGGAGGACTTGAAACGCCGGGGCTTTACCGACCCCGCTATGCGGAACTGGACATTTGAGCATGACAACGGCAGAAACCCACAGACCGAAACCGCCCGCTTTTATGTGGAGAGTTGGGAAACCATGCAGGCTGAAAATATCGGCTACCTGTTTTGGGGCGGCGTGGGGACAGGAAAAAGCTACCTTGCCGCCTGTATCGCCAACGCCCTTATGGAAAAAGAGGTTGCCGTTCGCATGACAAATTTTGCAACGATACTCAATGACCTTGCCGCCAGCTTTGAGGGCAGGAACGAATATATTTCCCGCCTTTGCAGCTACCCTCTGCTGATACTTGATGATTTTGGTATGGAGCGAGGAACAGAGTACGGGCTGGAACAGGTTTACAGCGTGATTGACAGCCGTTACCGAAGCGGCAAGCCGCTGATCGCCACGACCAACCTCACGCTGGAGGAATTGCAGCACCCGCAGGACACGCCCCACGCCCGTATCTATGACAGGCTGACTTCCATGTGCGCCCCCGTCCGCTTCACGGGCAGCAACTTCCGAAAGGAAACCGCACAGGAAAAGCTGGAACGATTAAAGCAACTGATAAAGCAGCGAAAGGAGAGCCTATGACAGAAACCAAACAGACAAGCACCACCAAAACAGACCGCCGCCCGGACTGTGTGACGGAAATCCGCATGGGCAACTCCGTCCTTACCGTTTCCGGCTTCTTCAAGCAGGGCGCAACCGACACCGCAGCCGACAAGATGATGAAAGTGCTGGAAGCGGAAGCTGCTACACAAAAAACGGCGATTTGACCGACCATAAAGAAGCAGATTTGACGCTTTTGCCGCTATACAGACAGCCGCCCCATGTGGTACAATCAAGGTACGGAATAGTGGGGCTGGCTGTCGGAAACGGAGGATTTTATGTTAAGACAGACCAACCAACAACCAATTACCGCCCTTTACCCAAGACTTTCCCATGAGGACGAGCTGCAAGGCGAGAGCAATTCCATTTCCAATCAGAAGCGTATCCTTGAAACCTATGCGAAGCAGAACGGCTTTTCCAATCTGCGCTGGTACACGGACGACGGTTATTCTGGTGCGAACTTTCAAAGACCCGGTTTTCAAGCCATGCTTGCGGACATTGAAGCCGGAAAAGTCGGGACAGTTATCGTAAAGGATATGTCGAGGTTAGGGCGAAACTACCTGCAAGTGGGAATGTACACGGAAATGATTTTCCCACAGAAAGGTGTCCGCTTCATCGCTATCAATGACGGAGTGGACAGCGCACAGGGCGACAATGACTTTGCCCCGCTGCGGAATATCTTTAACGAATGGCTGGTGAGAGATACGAGCAAGAAAATCAAAGCAGTAAAACGCTCAAAAGGCATGAGTGGCAAGCCCATCACAAGCAAGCCTGTGTATGGCTACCTCATGGACGAGGACGAAAATTTCATTATTGACGAGGAAGCTGCACCCGTAGTCAAGCAGATATACAACCTCTGCCTTGCCGGGAACGGTCCGACTAAGATAGCCCGTATGCTCACAGAGCAGCAAATCCCCACGCCGGGGACGCTGGAATACCGCAGGACGGGCAGCACCCGCCGCTACCACCCCGGCTATGAGTGCAAGTGGGCGACCAATACCGTTGTGCATATCCTTGAAAACCGGGAATACACAGGCTGTCTGGTAAATTTCAAGACAGAAAAACTTTCTTACAAAGTCAAGCACAGTGTAGAAAATCCCCCGGAAAAGCAAGTGATTTTCGAGAACCACCACGAGCCTATCATAGACACCCAAACATGGGAACGGGTGCAGGAGCTTCGCAAACAGCGCAAACGCCCAAACCGCTATGATGAAGTGGGTTTGTTCTCCGGCATACTGTTCTGTGCGGACTGCGGCAGCGTGATGTATCAGCAGCGATACCAGACGGACAAGCGCAAGCAGGACTGTTATATCTGCGGCAACTACAAGAAACGCACCCATGACTGTACGGCGCACTTTATCCGCACCGACCTCTTGACCGCTGGTGTACTCTCCAATCTGCGGAAAGTGACCAGCTATGCGGCAAAGCATGAAGCCCGGTTTATGAAACTCTTGATTGAGCAGAACGAGGACGGGGGCAAACGCAGGAACGCCGCCAAGAAAAAGGAACTGGAAGCCGCCGAGAAACGCATAGCCGAGTTATCCGCTATCTTCAAGCGGCTGTATGAGGACAGCGTGACCGGGCGCATATCAGACGAGCGTTTCACAGAGCTGTCGGCAGACTATGAAGCAGAACAACGGGAGCTGAAAGAAAGAGCCGCTGCTATCCAAGCGGAGCTTTCCAAAGCACAGGAAGCCACCGTGAACGCAGAAAAGTTTATGAATGTTGTCCGGCGGCATACCAGCTTTGAAGAACTTACCCCTACTCTGCTGCGGGAGTTTGTAGAGAAAATCGTTGTGCATGAGTGCAGCTATGACGAGAACAAGACCCGCAGACAGGACATTGAGATTTATTATTCTTTTGTTGGCAAGGTGGACTTGCCCGAATAACCGCCCGACCTATCCGACACAATGCGCAAGTGCCGGATAGGAACGGCAAAATTTTTTACACTTCTATTACTTCTTTATCACACATCAGTAAATTTCTCTGGATTACATCCGGGTGTGCGCTTGGCACTTATTTTGTTAAAGTGAAGATTATGTTCATTTCCACGAATAGGAAGCAGTTTGTCACCGAGTTCCTGAGTGATCAGATCAGCAAACCAGTCTATGTCACTTGTATATTCATCCAGATTATAGTACATATAATCATTGCCTTCCAGTACAGGGATAAAACCGTTTGCCTTAATGATCTCTACGGTCTTCCATGCCAGGTCGGTTGGCATCTCACGCTCAAATACCCGCGTTCCATTATATTCGATATATGCTCCAAGATTAGCGATAAGTCCGTCAAATCCAATCTCCTTCATAAGATATTCAGGAACAAAAGCGTTTGAACGACCGGTACAGATGAAAGTCTTATGTCCGTTTTTTTTCTCAACTGTTGAAGTGCAAGTTTTGTATCTTCTGGTGTTCCTTTTACAATATCTAAAATTGTTCCATCTGCATCAAAGAAAAGACATTTTCCCATTGTAAGTATTCCTTCTATATTATAGTATTATCTCTCACCTAAAAATCCCATAAACTTACGTACAGAGTAATTCAGGATAAGATCATCCGGAATGTCAGCTTTTCGAGCCAAAGCTTCGGCATACTGGAAGTCACCGATATGTTCGGTGCCGTGGCTGTCACTGGAGAACAGAACCGGATAATTAAAGTGCTTGGACAGATTCAATATTAAGAGATCAGCGTAGGTCGTATCCCCACGATATCCATCCGGACTTAAAGAACTGTTATTGATCTCAAGCAGAACATGGTTCTCCATTGCAGCACGGAAAAGCGCAAAATAATCTACAGGGAATTTTTCGTCATCGCAATGACCGATGATATTAACATTAGGATTCTCCATAGTCTTGATATAAGCACGGGTGTTCTCATCTGCTGTTCCGGATTTAAAAATTGGACGGTGCATACTTGCTATAACATAATCCAGAGACTCTAAAATTTCATCATCAAGATCCAGTTTTCCTTCCTGATCCAGAATATTTACCTCTGCACCGTAAAGCATTCTAACACCGAGACGCTTTGGTTGTGCAAATGCAAGGCTGCGGAAATAAGAAATGCGTCCGCCACCAAGCGTTTTCGGACCATGATCGGAAATTCCAAGCATCTTAAGCCCAGCTGCATTGGCAGCTTTTGCCATATCAGTCATGGTCGCACAGGTTCCGTGCCCGCTGGCGATGGAATGTGTGTGGACATCAAATTCATAAGAAGCCATATAATCCAACCCTTCTTTCTAATCGTTCGCGCGAGAGACACAGTGTCGATTAACGTGTCATGGTCGCATATATACCTTAATTATGCGGTATTTCGAGTGAAATGTCAATTAATTCGAGGCAAAATACAGAGAAAAAACAAATAAAACACAACACAAACCATGTTGGGATTTGTTGTAACTTTAGAGAAATATAATGTGGGATGTATTGTGTTTTGATTGACTTTGGGGGATAAATAAAGTATAATAAATGTTAATATTGGAAGAAAGGAGTTTAAGAGTAAAATGGGACTTTATACTTATGACAGTACTCCCATCCCGAAGTCGGACAGAATTCCAAAACTGGTAGAAAACCTGTATGCGAAGATGCCTGAGATTGAGTCGGCGAGAGCAGTACTGATTACGGAGTCGTACAAACAGACTGAGAATGAACCAATGATCATCCGTAGAGCAAAAGCGTTCCAGCATATTTTGGAGAATATTCCGATCACGATCCGTGACCTGGAACTTGTTGTTGGAAGCAGCACACTTGCCCCAAGAGGATGCCAGACATTTCCGGAGTTCTCTTACGAGTGGTTGGAGGCAGAGTTTGATACAGTTGAAACAAGAAGTGCTGACCCGTTCTACATCTCTGAGCAGACGAAGAAGGAACTGAAAGAGGCGAATGCTTACTGGAAAGGCCGTACAACAAGTGACCTGGCTACAGCATATATGGAGCCGGAGACATTACTTGACATTGAACACAATATCTTTACACCTGGAAACTATTTCTATAATGGTGTAGGACATGTGACAGTTAAGTACGGTGAAGTTCTCGAGATCGGATTTTCCGGAATTCGCAAGAAAGCAGAAGATGAGCTTGCTTCTATGAAGGTTAGTGATGGTAACTACCAGACAAAATCACGTTTCCTTGAGGCAGTGATGATCAGCTGTGATGCTGCAATTACATATGCCCGTCGTTATGCAAAGCTTGCACTTGAGATGGCGGAGAAATGTTCTGATCCGGTAAGAAAGAAAGAACTTCTTATCATTGCACAGAATTGTGCGAATGTACCGGAGAAGGGTGCGACAGGATTCTACGAAGCATGTCAGTCCTTCTGGTTTGTACAGCAGCTGTTACAGATTGAGTCCAGTGGACATTCAATCTCCCCTGGAAGATTTGATCAGTATATGTATCCTTATTATAAGAAGGATCTCGACAGCGGCAAGATCACAAGAGAGTTTGCACAGGAACTGCTGGATTGTATCTGGGTTAAATTAAATGACCTGAACAAGTGCCGTGATGCGGCTTCAGCAGAAGGATTCGCAGGTTACAGTCTGTTCCAGAACCTGATTGCAGGAGGACAGAATGAAGATGGTATAGATGTTACGAATGATCTTTCATTTATGTGTATTACATCATCTATGCATGTATTCCTTCCAATGCCTTCTCTTTCTGTAAGAGTTTGGAATGGATCACCACATGAATTCCTGATTTATGCAGCAGAACTTACAAGAACAGGAATCGGACTCCCGGCTTATTATAATGATGAGGTTATTATCCCGTCACTTGAGAGCCGTGGACTGACTTTACAGGATGCGAGAGACTACAACATCATCGGATGTGTAGAACCACAGAAGTCTGGTAAGACAAATGGATGGCATGATGCAGCATTCTTCAATATGTGTCGTCCGCTGGAACTGGTATTTTCAAATGGTGTGGACAAGGGTGTACAGATTGGTCCAAAGACAGGTAATGTTGAGGATATGAAGACATTTGATGAATTCTATGATGCTTATAAAGCACAGATGGATTACGCGATCGCACTGCTTGTTAATGCTGACAATGCCATTGATATGGCACATGCGGAGAGAGCACCGTTGCCGTTTCTTGCATGTATGGTTGATGACTGTATCAAGAGAGGAAAGACACTGGAACAGGGAGGCGCTGTATATAACTTTACAGGTCCGCAGGGATTCGGTGTTGCCAATATGGCAGATGCACTTTACGCAGTAAAGAAACTCGTTTATGACGAGAATAAGATCACGATGCATGATCTGAAGATGGCTCTTAGCACAAACTATGGAAAGGGCCTGAGCAACGAGGATGTTGCAGAGATGGTATCAGAGGTTGCTTCTGCAATGAAATCTGCCGGACAGCCGGTAGGTGAGAAAGAAGTTGCAGCAATCCTGAAAACTGTTGTTGCAGCAACAGAATCAGAACAGGTGAAGGCAAACGGCGAGAGAATCCTCAAGCTGATCGATGCAGTGCCGAAGTTCGGAAATGATATTCCGGAAGTTGACGCATTTGCAAGAGATGTTGCCTATACTTATACAAAACCACTGGAGAAATATAAAAACCCGCGTGGAGGTATGTTCCAGGCAGGATTGTATCCGGTATCAGCAAATGTACCGCTTGGCGGACAGACAGGAGCTACACCGGATGGACGTCTGGCACACATGCCTGTAGCCGATGGAGTATCTCCATCAGCAGGTAAGGATGTAAGCGGACCGACAGCAGCTGCAAACTCCGTTTCCAGATTAGACCACTATATTGCTTCAAACGGAACACTGTTCAATCAGAAGTTCCATCCGTCAGCACTGAGTGGAAGAGAAGGACTTGAGAAGTTTGTAGGACTGATTCAGTCATACTTCGATCAGAAGGGAAGCCACATGCAGTTTAACGTTGTCAGCCGTGAGACACTTCTGGATGCACAGAAGCATCCGGAGCAGTACAAACATCTGGTTGTACGTGTAGCTGGATACAGCGCACTGTTTACGACATTGTCCAAGTCACTGCAGGATGATATCATCCGCAGAACGGAGCAGGGATTTTAAGAATAAGAAGGAGACAGCATGGAAGAATATCTGAAGACCAAAGGAAGAATCTTCGATATCCAGCGGTATTCCATCCATGATGGGAATGGAATTCGAACCATTGTGTTCCTAAAGGGCTGCGTGCTCAGATGCCGCTGGTGCTGTAATCCGGAATCACAGCACTACGAGATCGAGACAATGATGGTACAGGGAGAACCGAAAGTGATCGGTGAGGACACTACGGTTGCAGAAGTAATGAAGACGGTAGAAAAAGATCGTACTTATTATAGAAGAACCGGAGGCGGACTTACACTTTCCGGAGGCGAAAGCCTTTGCCAGCCGAAGTTCGCGAGAGACCTTCTGCGAGCAGCGAAAGAGTCAGGAATCACAACTGCGATGGAAAGTATGGGATGCGCACCATACAGTACAATCGAAGGGATTCTTCCATATTTAGACCAGTATCTGTTGGATATCAAACATATGAATCCGGAGAAACATAAAGAATTTACAGGACGCTCGAATGAACTGATGTTAGAGAACGCAAAGAAGATTGCAGATTCTCATATGACAGAGTTGAGTATCCGTGTTCCAGTTATTCCGGGATTCAATGATACAGAGCTGGAGATTCGTGATATTGCCGCATATGTCCGTAAGCTTGGCAATGTGAGAAGAATGCATCTTCTTCCTTACCACAGACTGGGACAGGACAAATATGACGGACTGAACCGCCCATACCTGATGGGGGATGTAAAACCACCGACAAATGAAAAGATGGAACGACTTCTGAAAGTAGCAGAAGAAGTTTCCGGTGTAGAGTGCCGGATCGGTGGTTAAAAATAAAAAACACAATCAGATAATCTGCACGAAGTCGAAAACAGAGAAAATAGTGAAAATAATCACAAGAAACAACAAAAACAACGGCTGTTCAAATTGACTAATGTGGGATTATGTGGTAAAATAAGTTAAGAAACAACACAAAACAAAAGTTTTGACACGATTCCAAGGAGGAGAAAAAATGCAAAACGAATACGAAATCAAAAAAGAAATGTGTGAAATCGGAAGAAGAGTTTACAACCGTGGAATGGTTGCAGCTAATGACGGAAACTTTTCTGTAAAACTGAACGACCATGAGTTCCTGTGTACACCAACAGGTGTCAGCAAAGGATTCATGACACCAGAGTACATCTGTAAAGTAGATGAGAATGGTAATGTTCTTCAGGCAAATAAAGGATTCAGACCATCTTCAGAAATTAAGATGCACATGCGTGTGTACAGAGAGAGACCAGACGTTCAGTCTGTAGTACATGCTCATCCACTGTACGCTACAACATTCGCTATCGCTGGTATTCCGCTGACACAGCCAATCATGCCAGAAGCAGTTATCGCTCTTGGATGTGTTCCGATCGCTAAATACGGTACACCTTCTACAATGGAGATTCCGGACGCTATCGAGCCATACCTTCAGCACTTTGATGCAGTTCTTCTTGAGAACCACGGAGCACTTGCTTACTCAGACAGCCTTCTGAGCGCATACCACAAGATGGAGTCTCTTGAGTTCTACGCACGTCTGTTATGGCAGTCCATGCAGGTTGGCGGACCTCAGGAACTGAACGATGAGCAGGTTCAGAGACTGTACGAACTGAGAAGACAGATGGGACTTCCAGGAAAACACCCGGCAAACCTTTGCCCGAACGCTAAAGCTGGTAAGCCAAGCTGCCATTCATGCGGTGGAAACTGTGGCGGATCTTCAGCAGCAGCTCCAGAAGGAACAGATGCTGATCTTGTAGCTTCTATCACAAAGAAAGTTATGGAACAGTTGGGAATGTAATCTGACAGATTAGTAAAGGAGCAATGCTATGAATGAGCAGGAAATTACCAGTGCAGTTCAGGCTGTGCTGGATCAGATGAAGGAAGCAGCTCCACAACATACACACAAACATGTCTGTAAATGCAAAAAGCATCAGATGACATTGAAGCTTGCCAATGCCTTGATTGAAAAAGTTAAGGCAGAAGCGGCACGTGTGGGCGTGAATGCGGTTGTAGCAGTTTCCGACAAGGCAGGCAGACCTGTAGCCGTCCAGTGTATGGATGACGCCTACATAGCAAGCTTTGACATTGCGTTAAATAAGACATATACTTCCGCGAGCCTTAAGATGTCCACAGCAGAGTTAAGTCAGTTGAGTCAGCCGGGACAGCCGTTATACGGAATTCAGTTTACGAATGACGGTAAGATCGTGATCTTCGGGGGTGGAGAGGTACTCGAAGCTGATGGCAAGATCGTCGGTGCACTCGGAGTCAGCGGTGGAACTGCTGAGCAGGACACAGCAATCGCAGCTTACGGAAAACAAGTCTTCAAGGAGGTATTAGAGTGTCTATAAATGAACGGATGGTTCAGGACATCGTACAGGACGTTCTTGCAAAGATGCAGATCGCTTCTGATGTACAGGGAGACCGCGGTGTATTCAAGGATATGAACGAGGCCATTGAGGCAGCGAAAGCGTCCCAGAAGATCGTGGCTAAGATGTCACTGGATCACAGAGAGAAAGTTATCTCCAACATCCGTAAAAAGATCATGGAGAATGCAGAAATCCTGGCCCGTATGGGAGTTCAGGAGACTGGCATGGGAAATGTCGGACATAAAATTTTAAAACACCAGCTGGTAGCTGAGAAGACTCCGGGAACAGAGGATATCACTACACAGGCGTGGTCAGGAGACAGAGGTCTTACATTGATCGAGATGGGACCGTTCGGAGTAATCGGAGCGATTACACCTTGTACAAACCCAAGTGAGACAGTTCTCTGTAACACGATCGGAATGTTCGCAGGTGGAAATACAGTAGTATTCAACCCACATCCGGCAGCAATCAAAACATCAATCTATGCAGTTAATCTTCTGAACGAAGCATCTGTTGAGGCTGGTGGACCGGACAACATTGCTTGTACAGTAGAGCATCCGACACTTGAGACAAGTAACATCATGATGAAACATCCTGCAATTCAGCTGATCGCTGCAACAGGAGGTCCGGGAGTTGTTACAGCAGTTCTTTCTTCAGGAAGAAGAGGAATCGGAGCTGGAGCAGGTAACCCACCGGCACTCGTTGATGAGACAGCAGATATCCGTAAGGCAGCTGAGGACATTGTAAACGGATGTACATTTGATAACAACCTTCCATGTATCGCAGAAGAAAGAGATCGTTGCAGTGGATTCTATCGCTGATGAACTGATGCACTACATGGTAAATGAGCAGGGATGCTACCTGGCTTCCAAGGAAGAGCAGGATGCACTGACAAATGTAGTTCTTGCAGGCGGAAAGCTGAACAGAAAATGTGTTGGACGTGATGCAAAGACACTTCTTGGAATGATTGGAATCACAGTTCCGGACAATATCAGATGTATTACATTTGAAGGACCAAAGGAACATCCGCTGATCGCAACAGAGCTTATGATGCCAATTCTTGGTGTAGTAAGAGCGAAAGATTTCGACGATGCTGTAGAGCAGGCTGTATGGCTTGAGCATGGCAACAGACATTCCGCTCACATTCACTCTAAGAATGTGGATAATATTACAAAATATGCAAAAGCAATCGATACAGCAATTCTTGTGAAAAACGGACCATCCTATGCGGCACTTGGATTCGGAGGCGAAGGCTTCTGTACATTTACAATTGCCAGCAGAACTGGTGAAGGACTTACAAGCGCAAGCACATTCACAAAGAGAAGACGTTGCGTAATGACAGACAGCTTATGTATAAGATAACGGAGGTATAGACAATGGAAATGAATTCTGCTAATGTAGAAGCTGTTGTAAAACAGGTACTTGAGAGCATGCTGGAAAAGAAAGTTCCAGAAGCAGCTCCGGCACAGAAAGCAGCAGGAAATGAAATTCCAAAGACAGCTCATGTAGCTATGCTTACAGCACTTGAGCATTTTGAGATCAAAGAGTATCCGATGCCGGAAGTTGGTGACGGAGATATTCTTGTTAAAGTTGAAGGATGTGGTGTTTGTGGAACAGACGCTCACGAATTCAAGAGAGACCCATTCAGCCTTATTCCTGTAGTACTCGGACATGAGGGAACAGGTGAGATCGTTAAGATGGGTAAAAACGTTAAAGTTGACAGCGCTGGAAAAGCTCTGAATCTTGGAGATAAAGTTGTTACATGTATGATCTTCAAGGATGATCCGGAGATCACAATGTACGACCTCAACAAACAGAACGTAGGCGGAGCTGATGTATACGGACTTCTTCCAGACGATGATGTTCATCTGAATGGATGGTTCTCAGATTACATCCTGATCCGTGAGGGATCTACAGTATTCAACGTAAGTGATCTGGATCTGAAATCCCGTGTACTGATCGAGCCATGTGCAGTACTTGTACATGCAGTAGAAAGAGCTAAGACAACAGGAATCTTAAGATTCAACAGCAGAGTTGTTGTTCAGGGATGTGGACCAATCGGTCTGATCTGTATCGCAATTCTTCGTACAATGGGTATTGAGAACATCGTAGCAGTTGACGGAGAACAGAAGAGACTTGACTTTGCTAAGAGAATGGGAGCTGAGAAGTCAGTTAACTTCAAAGATTTCCAGGGAATCGATGCACTTGCACAGGGAGTAAAAGATGCATTCGGCGGACATGCTGCTGACTTCGCATTCCAGTGTACAGGATCACCGATCGCTCATGCAAACATTTACAAATTCATCCGCAATGGTGGAGGGCTTTGTGAGCTTGGATTCTTCATCAATGGTGGAGATGCAACAATCAACCCACACTTCGACCTGTGTTCAAAAGAGATCACACTGGTTGGCTCATGGGTATACACTCTGAGAGATTATGCAACTACATTTGATTTCCTTAAGAGAGCAAAAGCAATCGGACTTCCGATGGATGATCTGATCACACACGAGTTCCCGCTCGAGCAGATCAATGAGGCTCACCAGACAAACCTGGCTATGAAAGGTCTTAAGATTGCAATCATCAACAAATAAGGTGAGAGAGTATGGAAGCAGTAGGTATGCTGGAAGTATTTGGACTTGCAACAGCATTTGCAGCGGCTGACGCCGGATGTAAAGCAGGAAATGTAAGACTGGAGAACTTCGATAAAAATAAACCTGCGAATGCAGACGAATTGCCTGTACCGTTGATCGTAATGGTCAAGTTCCGCGGACAGGTTGCAGATGTGGAGGCAGCACTTGAGGCTGCTACAGCGAAAGCAGAGTCAATGACAGGAATTGTCACAAAGTATAAGATCTCAAGACCGACTGAGGACACTGAGAAGATGCTTAAGCTTAACGCATTTGATAAAGGAACACCACATAAAGTAACAGACGAAGAAGTCGAAGAAATTTAGGAGGATATTACAATGGCAATGGCACAGCTTGCATTAGGAATGGTAGAAACAAGAGGACTTACAGCAGCAATCGAGGCTGCAGATGCAATGACAAAAGCAGCAGAGGTTACACTTGTAGGAACAGAGAAAATCGGATCCGGACTTGTAACAGTTATGGTTCGTGGAGATGTTGGAGCTGTTAAAGCAGCAGTTGAGACAGGTGCTGACGCAGCTGGAAGACTTGGAGAACTCGTAGCTACACACGTAATCCCAAGACCACACAACGACGTTGAGAAGATCCTTCCTACAGTATAGTTTGAAGTCAAACAGCTAGAAAAGGAGCAGTCTCATGGGAAAAGCGTATGGATTCTTTGAAATCCCAAGCGTTACGGCAGCAGTGGTAGCCGTGGATATCATGTGCAAGACTGCTGATGTGCAGTTCGTTACATGGGAGAAAAAACTGGGTGGAAGACTTGTCACGATCATAATTCGTGGTGATGTATCCGCAGTTGCGCAGGCCATTGAAGCTGCCGAGCAGAATGGAATCAAAAAACCAGTGAGCACAGTAGTGATCCCAAGTCCTCACGAGGAGATCTTGAGAATCATTAACACAAGTGTAAACAAGGTTGTATAGGAGGCAGCTACAGATGGCAGACGAAAAAGAAAAGAAAACAACAACAGCCAAAGCGCCAGCCAAAACTGTACGCAGAGTAAAAAAGACGGCGCAAAAGGTAGAAACGGTTCAGAAGAAACCGGAAGTTCAGAAGGAGGAACGCAGAATGTCACAGGAAGCATTAGGAATGGTTGAAACAAGAGGACTTGTAGCATCTATCGAGGCAGCAGATTCAATGTTAAAGGCTGCTAACGTAGCACTCGTTGGAACAGAGAAGATCGGATCCGGTCTTGTAACAGTTATGGTTCGTGGAGACGTTGGAGCAGTTAAATCAGCAGTTGAGTCTGGAGCAGAGTCAGCAGGAAGACTTGGAGAGCTTGTAGCTACACATGTAATCCCAAGACCACATACAGATGTTGAGAAGATTCTTCCACAGATCAAATAATAGTCAAAGGTAAATAAAACCGGTACTTTCAGGGGATTAAGCGCCGGGCGCTGATCCCCTGAGAGTGCTTAAATAAGTAAGTGGAGCAATCCACTTTGCGAGGAGACACAAATATGGATAACAGTAATGTGGAATTAATTACAAAAATGGTTCTCGAAGCAGTAGAGAAAAAGAATGCTGCTCAGTCTGGAGAAGGTTTTCTCGTTCCAATCGGAGTGTCCGCAAGACATATCCATCTCACACAGGAGCATGTCGAGATTCTGTTTGGAGAAGGCTACCATCTTACAAAGTTCAAAGAACTTATGGGTGGACAGTTTGCATCAAACGAAAAGGTTACAATTGTTGGTCTTAAATTAAGAGCAATCGAGAATGTAAGAGTTCTTGGACCAGTCAGAAAGAATACTCAGGTAGAGATTTCTGCAACAGATGCAATCAGCCTCGGTGTAAAAGCACCAATCAGAGAATCAGGAAATATTGCAGGAAGCGCACCAATCGCGATCATCGGACCAAAAGGTGCGGTGTATCTGAACGAGGGATGCATTGTTGCGAAGAGACATATTCACATGGCTCCGAAAGATGCGATGGCAGCAGGAGTTCATGATGGTGATATCGTATCTGTAAAAGCAGATAATGAGAGAGGAACCATCTTTAACAACGTACAGATCCGTGTAGATGACAGCTTTACACTTGAGATGCACATCGATACAGATGAAGCAAATGCAGCGCAGATTAAGAGCGGGGATACCGTGAGGATTGTATCATGTTAATGGGAAAAGTTGTTGGCAGTGTTGTATCAACACGCAAGAATGAAAACTTAGTCGGAAATAAATTCATGATTGTAGAAGTGGCAGATCATATGCGTCAGGGAGCAAAACAGATCATTGCAATCGATAAGATCGGCGCAGGAATCGGCGAATACGTTCTGGTTGTACAGGGAAGTGCTGCGAGAATCGGAAGTGGTATGCCGGAAGCACCGATCGATGCTGCAATCGTTGGAATTATTGACGAAGGATTAGGACTGGAGTAGTGAAATTATGGATATGAAAGAATTAAGCAGCATATTGCAGCAGAACGGTATCGTTGGTGCTGGTGGTGCAGGCTTTCCTACATATGCTAAATTAGATGAACGTGCAGAGACAATCATTCTGAACTGTGCAGAGTGTGAGCCACTGCTTCGACTTCACAGACAGCTCCTTGAGAAATATGCAAAGGAGATCATTGATACATTTCATATGATCGGCGAGACAGTCGGTGCGAAAGAAGTCATCATTGGTATTAAGAAAGCTTACACAGCAACGATCGAAGCTGTAAAGGCCGTTATGGGACAGTATCCGGAAGTAAGACTTGGACTGTTGGATGAAGTATATCCGGCAGGTGATGAGGTTGTTCTTATTTATGAGACAACAGGTAAAGTTGTAAGACCGGGCGGACTTCCAATCGAAAGCGGCGTAGCTGTATTCAACGTAGAGACAGTTTACAATGTATACAGAGCACTGAATGAGAAGACACCCGTTGAGGACAAGCTTGTATCAGTAGTAGCTGAGGTAGAGCACCCGATCACAGTTCGTGTTCCAATCGGAACACCACTGGAAGAGGTAGTAGCTCTTGCTGGCGGTGTAACTACAAAAGATGCAGTTTACTTCGTTGGTGGACCTATGATGGGTAATATCGGAACAGGAGCGCAGCCTGTTACAAAGACAACAAATGCAATCCTTGTTCTTCCGAAAGACCATCACATCATTCAGAAGAAATTAAAGAAAAACTCAATCGATATGAAGAGAGCAGCAGCTTGCTGTTGCCAGTGTACAATGTGTACAGACTTATGTCCAAGACATCTGTTAGGACATCCGATTGAGCCAAATAAATTTATGCTTGCAGCAACATGCAAGGATGTACAGGAGCCGAACATCTTCATCAATACGTTGTTCTGCTCATCCTGCGGACTTTGTGAGATGTATTCCTGTTTCCAGGGACTTTCACCAAGAAGTCTTATGGCAGAGTACAAGGGAGGTCTTCGTGCAAACGGAATCCGTCCTCCGAAAGTAGAAGCAAAACCTGTAGGACCGGAAAGAGAATACAGAAAAGTTCCGATGGAGAGACTTATGGCGCGTCTTGATCTTACGAGATATAACCGTGAAGCACCGCTTGATGAATCAGCAGTGCCGGTTAAGACAGTACGTATTCTGTTAAGTCAGCATATTGGAGCACCTGCTTCTGCAATTGTGAAAGCAGGCGACATGGTAACTAAAGGACAGATGATTGCTGAACCAGGAAAGGGATTAAGCGTTGGAATCCACGCATCCGTGAATGGTTTAGTTACAGAAGTAAATGAGAAATATATTGTCATAGAATCTCAGGAAGGACGTGCAGGCAATGAGTAAGGCTATTGGAATGGTAGAATATAAGACTGTTTCAGCAGGTATTACCGCAGCTGATGCTATGGTAAAGACTTCTGAAGTCAGCATAATCGAAGCACAGACAGTATGTCCGGGCAAATATATCGCGATCATTACAGGTGACTTAAGTGCCGTTAAAGCAGCAGTGGATAATGCAAAAGAGATGCATGGTCTTCACCTGATCGACAGTTTTGTGCTCGGTAATCCGCACGAGTCCATCTTCCCGGCAATCTACGGTGCTGCACATATTGAAGACGTATCCGCTCTTGGTATTATGGAGACATACGATGCATCTTCAATTATTGTAGCTGCTGATGAGGCTGCGAAGACGGCTATCGTTGATTTGATCGAGCTTCGTATCGCACGTGGTATGTGCGGAAAATCCTACATGCTGCTCACTGGTGAAGTGGCTGCTGTAGAAGCTGCAATCGAAAAAGCTAAGGAAGCAATCAAAGATAGAGGAATGTTCCTTGACTCTTCCGTTATTGCTCATCCGGATGCTCAGATTCGCGACGCAATCTTATAATGAACTCTGCTTTAATGTCTGAGGGAATTATAGTTCAATACCAGTAACATTATATTGGACTTAGGACAGGAGGCAGTTAGATGCTTGCGATAGAGAGAAGAAATGAAATATTAGAAAAACTGCAGAACGACAGACGAGTTGTAGTAAGTGAATTAAGCCAGATTTATGAGGTCTCTGAGGAAACAATCCGAAGGGATCTCGATAAACTGGTTCAGGACGGTTTCGCCATAAAAAGCTATGGCGGTGCCGTAATTAATGAAAATGTGAATATTGAGCTTCCGTTCAACATCAGAAAGAATCGCAATATTGTTGGTAAACAGCATATTGCGGAACTGGTGAGTGAACAGATCAAAGATGGGGACAGCATCATGCTTGATGCAAGTTCTACAGCAGTGTATGTTGCAAAGACGCTTCTCGAACAGGGAAAGAAGAATCTTACCGTGCTTACAAACTCTGTGGAGATTATCATAGAGCTTTTTGGGGCACAGGATTGGAAAGTTCTTTCAACCGGTGGAGAGTCAAGAGAAGGCTCCTTTGCTCTGGTAGGTTATCAGACAGACCGGATGCTTCGTTCTTATCATGTAGATAAGGCAATTATCTCTGCAAAGGGAATCGATATGAACGCTGGACTTACAGATTCAGATGATCTGCATGCGAATAATAAGCGAACAATGTTGACAAGAGCAAAGGAAAAGAATTCTTGCTGTTGACAGCAGTAAGTTCGATCAAGTAGCATTTGCTGAGATAGGTTCATTAGATCAGATCACAACTATAGTTACGGATGCAAAGCCGGAGACAAGATGGCTTCAGCATTTTGAAAAGATTGGTGTAAAATGTATCTATCCAAAGTAAGGAAGGGCAGTTATGAAAAGCTTTCAGATTAAAACTAGAGTAAATTTTGGAGATAATGCGCTGGATCGACTGGCAGAGGTGCCATATAAGAAGATCCTGATCGTTACAGACCCATTTATGGCGAAAAGCAAAAATCTGAACCTGATTCTCGATCCAATCAAAAAAGCAGGTAAGGAATATGATATCTTTCAGGATATTGTTCCGGATCCACCGATTGAGAAGATCAGTCTCGGTGTTAAGAAGATGCTTGAATATAAGCCAGATGCAATTGTTGCAGTTGGTGGCGGATCAGCAATTGACTCCTCCAAGTCAATCCGTGAATTTGCACTTCGCGTAGATCATTACGCAGAGGTAGGGCTGATTGCAATTCCAACAACAAGCGGTACAGGATCAGAGGTAACTTCATTTGCCGTTGTATCAGACCCGGCAGAACAGAGAAAATATCCACTTGTATCTTGGGAATTGACACCGGACGAGGCAATCCTCGATGCAGAACTTGTAAAGAGTGTGCCACCGGCGATTACAGCAGATACAGGAATGGACGTATTTACACACGCACTTGAAGCATGTGTAAGTACAGATAGAAGCGATTTCTCAACAGCACTTGCAGAGAAATCAATCGAGTTGGTTGGAGTATTCCTTCTCAGAGCATATCTGGATGGAAATGATACTCATGCACGTCAGAAGATGCATTCTGCATCCTGTCTGGCAGGATTGGCATTCAACTCAGCATCTCTCGGACTGAACCATGGTATGGCTCATCAGTTAGGTGCAAAGTTCCACATCCCACACGGACGTGCGAACGCAATGCTTCTTCCACATATCATTGAATTCAACAGTGATATCAATAAACATAGTAAGAGTCAGAAAGAATATCTTCCGGCTGTTAAGCGTTATGCAACTGTAGCTCAGATCCTTGGACTGAGCAGCTACAATGAAATTATGACAGTCAGATCCCTTGTAAACTGGGTACAGTTTATGTTAAAAGAGATGGATATTCCGCTGTCAATCTCTCAGATGGGTACAATCTCAGAGGAAGAGTACTTCAATGCAATCGACAGTATGGCAGATGCCGCACTCGAGGATGGATGTACAGCAACAAACCCGAGAGTACCAAATAAGGAAGATGTTATTGAAATCTACAAGAAATTGTGGAAATAATAAGTGTAAAAAGAAGTAAAAAAGAAGCTGCGTATTGTAGCTTCTTTTTTTACACTCTCTTTTGCTTCTATTTTTAGGCATGTTTTTAAAGTTCTCGGGTAACGGTACCTATTTATTAATTGAGTGTTATCTGAAAGAATTGTTGTATATACTATATCAAATACCTGGGAAATGGACAGGAAGCGCGAAATGAAATTACCTATTTATATAGAAGCAGCAATGGGAGTTTTTCTGGTAGTGATTCTGGCAATGGCAGGAAGAAACGGAATGATTCCTCAGAGCCAGAAAAATAATGTTATGAAACAGTCAGAAGTAGAACAGAAATCAGATGCTGACATGCAAAACGAAAAGGAAGCAGTTGCGGAAGAGGCAACAGATTCGATAGAAGAAGTTGCACAGACTGACAGCATAGCAATAACAGCACAGATGTGTTCTCCAGCCGGACAGTATCCGGTCATGGGGGAGAGTGTTGTTACGGTGGATGAACTTGCAGATTATTTCAATCAATCGGGATACGAATATCCGTCGGAAGAACTGGCAAAAGGTGGAGCAGATACCATAGAAACATTCTGCCAGATCTACTGTGAAGAAGCAGAGGCAGAAGACATCCGGGCAGAGGTTGCATTTACCCAGGCAATGAAAGAGACCGGCTTTCTTCAGTTTGGTGGAGATGTAAGTATTGAACAGTTTAATTTTGCCGGAATAGGAACAACCGGTGGAGGAGTGCCGGGGAATTCTTATCCGGATGTCAGAACAGGAGTGCGGGCACAGATCCAGCATCTGAAGGCCTATGCGACAGATGAACCGCTGAATCAGACTTGCGTGGATAACCGTTATGAATATGTGAAAAAAGCTTCCGCACCTTATGTACAATGGCTGGGACAGAAAGAGAACCCGGAAGGAGCCGGTTGGGCGACAGGAGAGAACTACGGGTATGATATTGCAGGGATGTTGCAACATTTACTTTTAAAAGAGCAAGGTTAAGAAGATATGGCTGGACTTCCGGCGGTGGTTATGATATTTTAAGATTTCTTAAAGAAAGGGAAATCCCTTGACAAATCAGCCTTTGACAGCTATAGTAGTAACAGTTAAAAAGTATTTAACAACTATGTAAAGATACAGGTGTTGAAGAAGAGGAGTACATCATTACTTCCCACAGAGAGAACCGTTCAGATTGCTAAGAGGATCTGGCTGTGAGACGGTTTGGAAAAAGGATGATGGAAGGTAGCTTCGGAGCCGGAATTCTGAAAGGTCGAAGAGGTTGGATAGGAGTTCCCGGAGTCGTTCACGTTACAGAACGAAGAGATGTATATGTAAAGAACAAGGTTAATACAAACAGTAACAAGTTCTTACATATATAAATAAGGTGGTACCGCGAGATTTTCGCCCTTTACGTGAAGTAGAGGGCGTTTTCTAGTTATAGAAGAAAGAGATATCCACTTTTAAAACAATGAGATTGTGGAAAACAACTACAAAATTAACATAATATGTGGAAAAAGGAGAACAATCATGAGCAAAGAACTCGCAAAGACTTACGATCCGAAACAGATCGAAGAGAAACTCTATGAGAGATGGTGTGAGAACAAGTATTTTCATGCTGAAGTAGACAGAAGTAAGAAACCATTTACAACAGTAATGCCGCCTCCGAATATTACAGGAAAGCTGCATATGGGACATGCACTTGATAATACACTGCAGGATATTCTGATCCGTTACAAGAGAATGGAAGGATATAACGCACTGTGGATTCCGGGAACAGACCATGCAGCAATCTCTACAGAGGTTAAGGTTACAAATCAGCTCAAAGAAGAGGGAATCGACAAGAAAGAACTCGGACGTGAGGGATTCCTTGAGAGAACATGGCAGTGGAAAGAAGAATATGCAGGAACAATCGAGAACCAGCTGAAGAAGCTTGGTATTTCCTGTGACTGGGACAGAGAGCGTTTCACAATGGACGAGGGATGTTCCAAAGCTGTAGAAGAAGTATTCATCAACTTATACAACAAGGGATATATTTACAAAGGTTCCAGAATCATCAACTGGTGTCCGAAATGTAAGACATCTCTGTCAGACGCAGAGGTAGAGCATGAGGATCAGGACGGAAACTTCTGGCATATTAAGTACCCGATCGCCGGAACAGACCGTTTCCTTGAGATTGCAACAACACGTCCGGAGACACTGCTTGGAGATACAGCGATCGCCGTTCACCCGGATGATGAGAGATACAAAGATATCGTAGGAAAGATGGCAATCCTTCCGCTTGTAAATCGTGAGATTCCGATCGTTGCAGATTATTATGTAGACAAAGAATTCGGAACAGGTGCTGTTAAGATCACACCGGCACATGACCCGAACGATTTCGAAGTAGGAAAGCGTCACAATCTTCCGGAAATCAATATCATGAACGATGATGCAACAATTAACGAGAAGGGCGGAAAATACGCAGGAATGGATCGTTACGAGGCGAGAAAAGCAATCGTAGCTGATCTTGATGAGCAGGGATACCTTGTAAAGGTTGTTCCTCACATGCATGCAGTAGGAACACATGACCGTTGTGGTACAACCGTTGAGCCGTTGATCAAACAGCAGTGGTTTGTAAAGATGGAAGAGCTTGCAAAACCGGCGATCAACGCACTGAAGACTGGTGAACTTCGTTTCGTGCCGGAGCGTTTTGACAAGATTTACCTTCACTGGCTTGAGAACATCAAAGACTGGTGTATCTCCCGTCAGATCTGGTGGGGACACAGAATTCCGGCTTATTACTGTGATGAGTGCGGTGAATTTGTAGTTGCGAAAGAAGCGCCGGAGAAATGCCCACACTGTGGATGTACACATTTCACACAGGATGAGGATACACTGGATACATGGTTCTCTTCCGCACTGTGGCCGTTCTCCACACTTGGATGGCCGGAGAAGACAGAAGACCTTGATTACTTCTATCCGACTGATGTTCTTGTAACAGGATATGACATCATCTTTTTCTGGGTAATCCGTATGGTATTCTCAGGATATGAGCATACAGGTAAATCTCCGTTCCATACAGTACTGATCCACGGTCTGGTAAGAGATTCTCAGGGACGTAAGATGAGTAAGTCTCTTGGAAATGGTATCGATCCGCTTGAGATCATCGACAAGTACGGTGCAGATGCCCTGAGGCTGACACTGATCACAGGAAATGCACCTGGTAACGATATGCGTTTCTACAACGAGCGCGTTGAGGCAAGCCGTAACTTTGCAAACAAAGTATGGAATGCATCAAGATTTATCATGATGAACATGGAGAAGAACATTGTAGAAGAACCGGAAGACTTCGTGCTCAAACCGGCAGACAGATGGATTCTTTCCAAGGTAAACAGCCTGACAAAAGAAATGACAGAGAACATGGATAAGTTCGAACTCGGTATCGCAGTTCAGAAAGTGCATGACTTTATCTGGGATGAGTTCTGTGACTGGTATGTAGAAATCGCAAAATATCGTATCTACCATGCGGAGGAAGATTCTCAGTCCGCAAACTGTGCTCTGTGGGTACTTAAGACAGTACTTGGACAGGCACTTAAGCTCCTTCATCCATTTATGCCATTTATCACAGAAGAGATTTATGGAGCACTTGTACCGGAGGAAGAGTCACTGATGATGTCAAGCTGGCCGGTATACAGAGAAGATTGGGAGTTCCCATATGCTACAGAAGTTATGGAGCATGTAAAAGCAATCACACGCGGAATCAGAAATATGCGTGCTGAGATGAATGTTCCGAATAACAAACGTACAAAGGTTTATATTATCAGCAGTGATTCAAAACTGCTTACAGCACTTGAAGTATTCAAGGAATCTGTAAAACCGTTGATGCTGGCAAACGATATTATTCTTCACTATGACAAGAAAGATGTTGCTGATGATGCAGTATCTATCGTTGTTCCGGGAGCAACAGTTTACCTGCCGCTGGAAGACCTTGTAGACTTCGAGCAGGAGAGAGAAAGACTGAAGAAAGAGGAAGAGAGACTCAACAGCGAGATAAAGAGAGCACAGGGAATGCTTGCAAATGAAAGATTCACAAGCAAAGCACCTGCAGATAAAGTTCAGGCTGAGCGTGATAAACTTGAGAAATATACAAAGATGCTTGAGCAGGTAAAAGAGAGAATCGATAGTCTCAGATAACTGTGGGGGGAGAAAAGCTGCAAAAAAGCAGGAAACTGTAAACAGCAGTTTAGACACAGTATCAGGTATTAGACGGCAAAAAGTCGCACGGCAGAAAGGAGCTAAGATCCCATGCCGTGCATTTTGCCTATAAGAAAGAGGTTATAGATGAAGCGGATTCATATTAAAAAACCAGATGTCAAAGGATTTTTTACAAAGGTCAAAAATCTGAAACCAGAAGATATCAAGAGACACTATCAAGAGAAAAAAGCAAGACGCCAGAGAATTCTGGAACAGAGAAGAAACAGTAAATTTGCGAAAAAGATGCAGCCGGTTTATAAGTGGATGAATAGATTTTCACTCGTCCTTCATTATCTGCTGGCCTGTGTTTTAAATTTTTTAATTGAGGTGATCTCAAGGCATTCTTTTTTTGAAGCATGGAGCTACATGACAGGAACACCGCTCGTGTTTCTGTTTAACGCATTTTTAATTTTTGCAACATTTATGATTGTTTATCTGTTCCGCAGACGTGTATTTGTCAGAATTCTTCTTAGTGTATTCTGGCTGTTTCTGGGAGCATGTAACGGATATCTGCTCCTGAAGCGAGTGACACCGTTCAATGCACAGGACTTGAAAGTTCTGTCAGATGCCTTGGAACTGACAAGTAATTACTTTAATGGCTTTGAGATCGTGATGCTTACCATTGGAATCGCAGCTGTTGTTTTGTGGGTGATTTCCATGTGGCGCCGCGGTGGGCAGTATACTGGAAAGATGCACCGCATTATTGCAGTGATCGCTGTTGTGGCATCCGGATTTGCCTATGTAGGACTTACTGATGTTGCAATCGACAAGCGAGTGATCTCAAATTATTTTGGAAATATCGCATTTGCTTACGAAGACTATGGATTCCCATATTGCTTCGCAGCAAGCTTATTTAATACAGGAATCAATCAGCCGGCTGGTTACAGTGAAGAGACGATGGCAGAGATCAACAAGGATGGATGTCTTAACGTGAGTGAGACAAGCCGTTCAAAAGAGGAACTGCCGAATATCATGTTTGTCCAGCTGGAATCTTATTTCGATCCGACAGAGGTAGAATGGCTGAGATTTTCCGAGGATCCGATCCCAAATCTCAGAAAGCTTTATGCTGACTATTCTTCCGGATATTTTAAAGTTCCATCTGTCGGAGCAGGTACAGCGAATACAGAGTTCGAGGTGCTTACCGGAATGAATATGCGTTTCTTCGGACCGGGAGAGTATCCATACAAGACTTATGTGAAGACGACACCTCTTGAGAGTGCGGCAAGTGCGCTTTCATCCCTTGGATATGGTGCAGAGGCACTTCACAACAACGGCGGTAATTTCTACAGCCGTGCCAAAGTATACAACAACATGGGATTTGACCATTATACAAGTAAGGAATTCATGAATATCTTAAAGACGACTCCGAAGGGATGGGCGACAGACGATATTCTTGTTCCGAACATCATGGAGTCTTTGGACACAACAGACGGAACAGACTTTGTATGTACGATCAGTGTGCAGGGACATGGAGATTATCCGACAGAGCCGACCTTGGAAAATCCGGAGATCAATGTAACCGGAGTGGAAGATGAAGGCAAGAGAAATGCATGGGAGTACTATGTAAATGAAGTCCATGAGATGGACAAATTCGTTGGACAGCTGATCGATGCAATCGAGCAGAGAGGGGAACCGACAGTGCTCGTATTCTACGGTGACCATCTCCCGACACTTGGTCTGGAAGCAAAAGACCTGAAAGGAAAATATCTGTACAATACGAATTATGTTATCTGGGACAATATTGGACTGGAAAAGAAAGATGGGAATATCGCTGCTTACCAGATTATGGCAGAAGTTTTTGATCGTTTGGATATTCATACAGGAACTATTTTCAATTACCATCAGCAGAGAAGACAGACAAAGAATTATCTTGCTGATCTGGAATTACTCCAGTATGATATCATGTACGGAAAACAGTATGTATACAAGGACAGTGGAGCTCCAATCACAGAAGGACATATGGTCATGGGGGTAAAGGATGCGACGATCACCAGTGTTGTGGAACAGCTGAAAGGAACTTATAGCATTTACGGAGAGAACTTTACAAAACAAAGTAAGGTTTATATCAACGGAGAGAAGCAGACAACAAAATTCCTGAACAATACAAGACTGGATCTGAAAGAGTCAGAAATCAAAGATGGCGATCAGATCATGGTTGCGCAGTGCGGTTCAAGCAATACAATCTTCCGTACATCGAAGACTTATGAATATACAGGAGGCCAGCTTGTAGAAGTGACAGACCAGGATACGGATGTTGAGAATGGAAGACAGGCCTTTATAGAACAAAAGGAAGAAAAGAAAAAATGACCTATAAGGAAATCGTAACCTATATAGAAGAAATTCCGAGATTTACAAGAAAGCACTCTCTGGCTCATACCAGAGAGATGCTTCTGTTTTTGGGAAATCCGCAGAATGGAAAGAAGATCATTCATGTAGCGGGAACGAATGGAAAAGGTTCTGTATGCGCTTATCTGGATGCGATGCTCAGGGCAGAAGGAAAAAGCACCGGATTGTTTACTTCACCGCATCTGGTGAAAATGAATGAACGGATTGTTCTGAACGGAAAGCAGATCAGTGATGAGGATTTCTGCGAAGTATTTGAAGAGACCATGCAGGCTGTCCGCAAGATGCAGGATGCAGGATTGGAGCATCCGACATTTTTCGAATTCTTATTTGCAATGGCGATGAAAGCTTATGACAGAGCAGGAATGGAATACATTGTCCTTGAGACAGGACTTGGAGGTCGGCTGGATGCAACAAGTTCTGTAGAACCGGTCGCCTGCGTGATCACATCGATCGGTCTGGATCATATGGAATATCTTGGTGATACAGTGGAACAGATTGCGGGAGAGAAAGCAGGAATCATCCGGCCGGAAGTTCCGGTGTTCTTTGCACAGACAGCACCGGGAAGTGATTCTGTAATTGAAAAAACAGCAGAAAAAGAAGGCTGTTTCTGTAAAAAAATAGGGAAAGATGCGTACGAAATTCTTGGAATTGAAGATAAACATATTGCATTTTCCTGCGCAAGTGCTTATTATGGAACTACCACGTGGAAATTAAATAATATTGGAACCTATCAGCCGGGGAATGCACTGCTTGCGATGGAAGTGATGCGTTATCTTTTCAAAGAAAACGGTCATCTACAAGAGTGGAGAACAGCACTTTCCAGGGTGAAATGGGCAGGAAGAATGGAAGAGATTCTTCCAAAAGTATACGTTGACGGAGCACATAATGTGAGTGCCATTCAGGCATTTGCAAGAAGTGTTCCGAAGAATCCAGATGGAAATATTATTTTATTTTCGGCGGTAAAAGATAAAGAATATGAAGAAATGATTTCGTATCTATGTAAACATGCTGATGCGGAAGAATATGTAGTAACATTGATCGACGGAGATCGTGCGACAGACGCACACATTCTGGGTGAACTGTTCCGGAAATATACAGAACAGCCGGTGACTGTGATTGAATCTGTCAAAGAGGCAATGCAGTATGTATTGCGGATTCAGGGGAGAAGAACGGTATATTGTCTCGGGTCTCTTTACCTGACAGGAATGATCAAAGAGATTATACAGGAATCTTTAAGCGGATGTGGGGAGGTTTGATTGCAGATGCTTAATTATGAAGAAGAACTCAAAAAATTCAAGCCAAGTCTCGAGGTGGACCAGATTGAGGAAGCTGTTTACAAGGAAGATCTGACAGATATGCAGGATATCGTAAAAGAGGTTATGGCAAAGAAAGAAAAAACGGTGAGAAGATAGAAAGATAGTGGTGGGTATAAATGGATTACACAAAGAAGATCATGTATCAGTCAAATTCCTGGTACAATGATGGACTGCGCAAAGCCCAGGTGAGAGATATGTCCGGGGCAATTGTTTCCTTGCAGCAGAGCCTGCAGTATAACAGGGAGAATATTGCGGCGCGGAATCTTTTAGGTCTTGTGTATTATGGCATAGGGGAAGTTTCAGAAGCTCTTGTGGAGTGGATCATCAGTAAGAATCTGTGCCCAAGAGACAATATTGCAGATTATTATATTAAAAATGTACAGAATTCAGCGAATGAATTAGAATCACTGAATCAGGCAATTAAGAAGTTTAACCAGTGTCTGGTTTACTGTCAGCAGAACGGGGAAGATCTTGCGATCATCCAGTTGAAACAGGTGATCGCGTCTCATCCGACATTTTTGAAGGCGTATCAGCTTCTGGCTCTGATCTATATACAGATGAATCAGAATACAAAGGCAAGACAGATTCTTATAGAAGCAAAGAAATTAGATACAACAAATGAACTGACACTGACCTATTTGCAAGAAGTTACAAAACAGCGTGGCAGATATGGGAAGAATGCAGAGAGAAGTTTCCGGAAACCAAAAAGTGCAGCAGTAGAATACAGTCTTGGAAATGAGACGATCATTCAGCCGAAACGTTCTAAGATCCGGGATATGGCACAGCAGCTTGCATTTGCCAATATATTGATCGGAATGGTTCTTGGTGCTGCTTTGATCTGGTTTCTTGTTGCTCCGGCGGTGAATCAGAACCGCTCGGAGAAGTTAAATAATCAGATGCGTGCATACAGTGAACAAATCAACACACTGGAAGCACAGGTGAGTGCCCAGACAAGAACACTGGATCAGTATCGAACAGCCGGAGACGAGGCACAGAAAGCAGTTGATCAGGCAAAGGCAACATCTGACAGCTATGAGAAACTGCTTCAGGTTTCAAGTCAGAGCCGTTCCGGAGAATATAGTTATACGGATATGGCAGACGCGCTGCTTGAGATTACTAGAGATTCTCTTGGAGATAGTGGAAAAGAGATGTATGATACACTTTCTGATTCTATTTTCCCAACAGCATGCAGGAGAAGATATGCAGCCGGTGTAGATTCACTGGAATCAGAGGACTATGATCAGGCGATTGAGTACCTGACAAAGGTTGTGAAGATGGACGAAAGTTATAATGATGGACAGGCTATTTATCGTTTGGCACAGGCTTATCAGGGAAAAGGTGATACAGAGAATGCAAAGACCTGGTATCAGAAGATGGTAGATACTTATAATAATTCCAGATATATTGAGGATGCGAAAAAGCAGCTTGCAATTCTGAATGGAGATGCCAGTGCAGATACAAGTTCAGATACAAGTTCAGATACAAGTGCAGATAGTAGTTCAGTATCAGAGGACTCTGAAAATTCCGATAACTCCGACAACTCTCAGGATGGCGGGGATAATGGAGATTACGATAATTCTGACAATACAGAGGATAACGAATAAGATTACGAAGGAAAAGGATATGCGAAGAAGCATATCCTTTTTTAGTGTACGGATTCAGGTAATTAAACAGAAAATGAGAAAAGCAGGAGGCATGAAAATATATGAGATATCAGGTAGAGGAAAATTGTCTGACGATCTATCTTCCAAGAGAGGTAGACCATCATAATGCAGATGAAATCAGGAAAGAAGCGGATGCAGTGATCAGCAGAAATCATATCAGATATGTGATCTTTGACTTTGACAGGACAGATTTTATGGATAGTTCAGGAATTGGAATCATTATGGGGAGGTATAAGACCGTCAGTCTGATCGGAGGAGAAGTCTGGGCGGTACATACGAACGAAAGAATCCGGAAGATTCTTACATTTTCAGGAGCAGCAAAGATTATGCAGATTTATGAGGGGGAAAAGTGATGGAGGCGAGTAATACACAGAATAATGAGATGGAGATCCGCTTTGACAGCAGATCAGAAAATGAGGGATTTGCCAGAGTATCGGTAGCATCCTTTTTAACACAACTCAACCCAACGGTGGAAGAAGTAGCAGATGTGAAGACTGCAGTGTCAGAAGCTGTAACAAATGCGATTATCCACGGATATGAACAGAGAGTAGAGAAAGTAAAGATACATTGTAGTATAGAAAACCAGCTTTTTACAGTAGAAATATCGGACCGTGGAAAAGGTATTGCAAATGTGGAAAAAGCAATGGAACCGATGTTTACAACAAAACCGGAGGATGATCGGTCAGGAATGGGATTTTCTTTTATGGAAGCATTTATGGATACTGTGGAAGTAGAGTCAAAGGTAGGGGAAGGAACCAGTGTAAAAATGACTAAGACAATAGGTAAAGGGAGCAGAATATGGACGACACAATCGCTTTAATCAGAAAGTCACATGACGGAGATAAAAAAGCGAGAGAAGAACTTGTCGAGAAAAATATAGGTCTTATCTGGTGCGTAGTAAAGCGATTTTATGGAAGAGGTGCAGAACCGGAAGACTTGTTTCAGATTGGAAGCATTGGACTGCTTAAGGCAATTGATAAATTTGATCTTTCTTATGAAGTACAGTTTTCAACCTATGCTGTTCCAATGATATCAGGAGAAATCAGGCGTTTTTTGAGAGACGACGGAATGATAAAAGTCAGCCGTTCATTGAGAGAGCTGTCCTATAAGAGTCTGCAGGCGAGAGAAAAGATGACCAGGATACTCGGGAGAGAACCGACATTGAAAGAATTATCAGAAGAGCTTCAGATAGATTGTGAGGAGATCGTCCAGGCAATGGAGTCTTCAGTGGAGGTAGAATCCATATATAAGCCGATCCATCAGAAAGAGGGAAGCGAGATTCTTCTGATGGATAAGCTGGAAGAAAAAGACAGACAGGAAGAAAAGGTGCTTGACCGGATTGTATTAAAAGAAGTACTGGAAACACTTGAAGCGAAGGAACGGACGATCATTTATCTGAGATATTTTGCAGGAAAGACGCAGGCTGAGATAGGAAAGAAAATGGGAATGTCTCAGGTGCAGGTGTCAAGGACAGAAAAAAAGGTGCTGGAGCGGATGCGGAAAGAAATGAAGCGGTAGAGTTTACCATCTTTTCCAGAAAAACAATCCAGCTCCGATTCCTTTCCCTAATGCAACCATTACCACAAACACTGCAAGATACCGGACAATTCTTGCCCGTCTCATAAAAATAGGAAACACATTCAATATTTCTGCAAGTGCCATTGCCCAGCAACCAACAAAAATCCCTCCGAAAAGTCCATAAATTGCAAGAAATATCATCTTTCCAGGAAGATTAACTTCAAAAATCTGAAACAGGTTTCCAAGGATCGCACCGGCTGCTACCATATCTTCATAAATTAAAATATGATTGCCGGTATGGGTACGATCTGCAAAATCTGAGATCACACCAAGTTCCACAATGAAAGAAAAGACACCGCCAGCTACTACCATTCCGGCACTTAAACCAAGCAATGCCAGGAAAATTATCTGCAACAAGTTCATTTTCCGACCTCCAGTTCTTTCTTTTGCCGTGCTGCATTTTCCACCAGAGTTGTCTGGATATCATTTTCATAAAGACGCATCTGTATTTCCATCGGTGTAGGATCTACTGTAAAGCGTTTCTTACCAAAATGATTAAAAAATATTAGAATTCCGATCGCAAGCCCTATGGAATACGTGACTTCCAGAACAGAAAAACCATCTGTCTTCTTTCCCATGATCAGTTCATAAATCTGACCAAACAGCTTCGTTACCCCAACATCATTATTGAATGCCATGATCGAGAAGGCAGATCCAAAGAAAATCACTGCTGATACCAGCACTACTTTTAAAATGTGCCAAAGAAGAGGTGGTGTTTTCTGATTTTCATAAGTAACGATAATATCTGTTTCGCCCAGATTCTGAATCTCCAGCCGGGGATACTGTTCATGAATACAGGCAATGATTTTCAACACGGAAATTACATAGCGCTGTTCTTTTTCCTCCCGGATCTTCAAGATCCGCAAAGTTTTTACTTTCATCAGGATGGTCTTGTCTGAACACTCCATACTCAGGAGATCTCCTAACATGATGTTTTGCTTTGATACCTCAACATTCCTGTCTGCTTTGAGATAAAGAGTTGTTGATTCAGATGCCATGGACGATCACCTCCAGTTTCTTATTCGGTAACGAATATTTCACAAGATATCCCTCATCATTTTGCATTTTCTTCTGTCCATTCCAATAAAACAGACCAATAACAACTGCGCATAGTAAAAGGATTATTAAAGCAAACCATCTCTTTTTCGCTCTGTTTTTCATTTCATCAGACCTCCTGAAGTGTTTTTTTCTATTATTTGGTAACTGTTCAGAGCCAAGCAAAATTTCAAAAAACAGGTATAAAATGCTTGCATTTTTAAAACTGTTTTTGAAATTTTATTTGGCGGATACGCCACACCGACGAAATGCGTAGCATTTTGGAGGTTGGCTCTGAACAGTTACATTATTTGCAGCTTTAATAAAAATATACTTTTCGTTTTCATTATCTTGACAAGCAATAAATCCTGTACTAAAATAAATACATAAGAAAAACCGAAACGTTTCGGTTTTGAAAATAAGGAGGACGATACGATGCCATTAGTTACATCAGAAAAGATGCTTTTAGACGCAAAGAAGGATGGATACGCAGTAGGCGCATTCAATGTAGAGAATATGGAGATGGTTAAAGCAGTCATTGCTGCAGCGGAGGAGCTGAACGCACCGGTGATGCTTCAGACAACACCTTCTACTGTAAAGTACGGAACATTGGAGACATTTGCAGGAATCGTGAAAGCAGAAGCTGCGAAAACAAAGATCCCGGTATGCCTGCATCTGGATCATGGCAATAGCTTTGAACTTGCAGTTCAGGCAATGAAAGCTGGTTACACATCTGTTATGATCGACGGTTCCCACGAAGATTTTGAGAATAATATCGCAGTGACGAAGAAGGTTGTAGATGTAGCAAATGCATTTGGTATTCCGGTAGAAGCTGAACTTGGTAAAGTTGGCGGAAAGGAAGACGACCTTGAGGCTGATGCTGATACGAACACAGATCCGCAGGAAGCGAAAGAATTCGTAGAACGCACAGGAGTTTCCTCTCTTGCAGTAGCGATTGGAACAGCGCACGGCTTTTATGTAGGAACCCCGGTTCTTGACAAGCCAAGAGTAAGCGCAATCAAAGAAGTTGTAGATGTTCCGCTCGTGCTTCATGGAGCTTCCGGACTGAGTGAAGAAGATGTAAGAGAATGTGTAGAGCGTGGAATGTGTAAAGTCAACTTTGCTACTGAGCTTCGTGTTGCATACACAGATGCCGTGAAGAAACTGCTTGAAGAGAAGCCGGAGACATTCGATCCGAAGAAACTCGGTGTTGTTGCGATGGAAGCTGTAAAAGAACAGGTGATCGCACGCATGAAGATGTGCGGATGTGATGGAAAAGCAAAATAAAACACGTGATAGCTTACAAGATACAGAATAAGGAAATAAGTTTATGGGTGCAACGATGAAAGACATTGCCCGAGAGACAGGGCTCGGACTTGCAACAATTTCTTCTTATCTAAATGGAGGAAATGTGCGTGAGAAAAACAGAATCAAGATCGAAGAGGCAATTGAGAAGCTTCATTTTGAGGTAAATGAAGTTGCAAGAGGATTAAAGACAAACCGAACGAAGACCATCGGAATCATCTTACCCGAGTTGAACAACATTTTCTTTTCAGAGATCATTACAGCAGCGGAAGATTTATTAAGAAGTCATGGGTATGCGACGATGATCTGTGACTGCAGATCCGATGTGAAGCGAGAAGAAGAGGCAGCAGAATTCCTTCTTCACAGAAGAGTGGATGGCTTGATCATGATGCCAACCGGAGCAGAGAAGAAAGTATTTGATAGATTTAGAAAATCCGGAAGACCGGTTGTACTGATCGATCGAAGGATGGAGAACGGAGATTGCGACTGTGTTCTTGTAGACAATGAAGGAGCAGCGCAGAACGCAGTGAAACGGCTGATGAAAAAAGGGCATAAGAAGATTGGTATGATCACAGGACCGGATAATGTGTATACAGCAAGGGAACGTCAACGAGGATATGAGCTTGCGATACAAGAATCATCCAAAGCTAGATCAGCACAACAATCAGATTTAAAAGGAAAAACAGATAGAACAGATACAAAACTTCTGGCAGATGGTAACTACACGATTGCCGGCGGAGCGAGAGCGATGCGCAAGCTTTACGAAGACAATCCAGATATGACAGCAGTCTTTATCTCCAACTACGAGATGACAGTCGGAGCAATGATGGAGATCAATGACCTTGGTATCAAAGTTCCGGAACAGCTGTCTGTGATAGGATTTGATAACATGGATTTTGCAAGAGCTGTAGTACCAAGATTGACAATCGTGACACAGCCAACGGAAGAGATTGGACAAGCGGCAGCAAATCTGTTATTGAGTCATCTCGAAGATAAGGATGAAACATCAGATAAAACATCAGACAAAATAGAAACAACAGAGACAATCTGGCTGAAAACCGGATTCGTAGAAGGAGAATCAGTGGCGGACATTTCATAAAGAGGAGGAGACCATGGGAGAATATTTATTAGGAATAGATATCGGAACCAGTGCCTGCAAGATTGCAGTCTTTGCAAAAGACGGAACCGTCAAGGCAACCGGAACCGGTGATTATCAGGTTTATTACCCACATCCTGGATGGGCAGAACAGAATCCGGAAGAATGGTGGGAAGCAGTTTGCGATGCAATCCCAAGGGTGCTCATAAAAGGAAATATTTCCCCGGAAGAGATTAAAGGAATCGGAATCGATGGGCAGAGCTGGTCTGCAATCGCAGTAGATAAAGACGGAAATGTACTTACGAATACCCCAATCTGGATGGACACAAGAGCCACAGATATCTGTGAAGAATTCAATGAAAAGATTGGGAAAGACAAGATCTTCGAGCTTTGCGGCAACTCTTTGCAGCCGTCTTATACAACTGCAAAGATTATCTGGTATCAGAGAAACCTGCCGGAAGTCTATGCAAAGATTTATAAGATCCTTCAATCCAACAGTTACATTGCATACAAACTGACCGGTGTGATGACACAGGATCTTTCTCAGGGATATGGCCTTCACTGTTTTGATATGAGAACAGGAACCTGGAATGAAGAGATGTGTCAGGAATTTGGATTTTCTTCTGAGCTATTGCCGGAAATTCATGCCTGTCATGAAGTGATCGGTGAGGTAAATGAGAAAGCTGCGAAAGAAAGCGGACTGGCGGAAGGAACACCGGTCGTGGCCGGAGGACTTGATGCAGCATGTGGAACTCTCGGCGCAGGAGTAATCCACAGCGGAGAGACACAGGAACAAGGTGGACAGGCAGGTGGAATGAGTATCTGTACCGACCAGTATCGTGCCGATAAGCGGTTGATCCTTGGATTTCACGTCGTGCCGGATTGCTGGCTCTTACAAGGCGGAACAACCGGAGGCGGCGGAGTGATGCGCTGGCTTGAGCGGGAGTTCGGAGCGTACGAAAGAGAAGAAGGAAAACGTCAGGGAAAAAGCTCACTGGATTTATTTAATGAAGAGGCGGCAGCAGTAGCACCTGGAAGTGACGGAGTGATCTTCCTCCCATATATGTCCGGTGAGAGAACTCCGATCTGGGATCCAAACGCAAAAGGTGTTTACTACGGATTAGATTTCAGTAAGACAAAAGGACACTTCATCCGTGCGGCAATGGAAGGAACAGCATATGCATTGAAGCATAACCTTGATGTTGCGGAAGAAGCCGGAGCGAAAGTAGAAGTCCTGCGTGCGATGGGCGGATCAGCAAATTCCTTGTTGTGGACACAGATCAAGTCTGACATCACAGGAAAACCGATCGTAGTTCCATCATCCGATACAGCAACAACACTCGGTGCAGTGATCCTTGCCGGAGTCGGAATCGGAATGTACAAAGACTTTGACGAGGCAGTGAAGCTTACTGTTGAAGAGAAGCGTTCCCACGACCCGAATAATGAAAACAGAAAAGTTTACGATAAAAATTACGAAACATATATAGAACTTTATAAACAATTAAAGGAAACTATGGAGAAAAACCATGAATAAGAAATAAATTAACAAAAGATCAAAAAAGGAGGATCTTGAAAATGAAAGCAGCAGTTGTATGCGCCAACGAAGACGTACAGTATCTTGATTACGAAGAACCGACACCGGGACCGGGCGAAGTTAAGGTCAAAGTAAAATGTTCCGGTATCTGCGGATCTGATATTCCACGAGTACTTCATAACGGAGTTCATTTCTATCCAATCGTACTTGGACATGAGTTCTCAGGAGATGTTGTAGAAGTAGGTGAAGGTGTAACAAAAGTTAAGGTTGGAGATCACGTATCCGGTGCACCGTTGAAACCATGTATGAAATGTGATGACTGTCAGAACGGAAACTTCTCTCTGTGCAAACATTACAGCTTTATTGGTTCCAGAGAGCAGGGATCCAATGCGGACTATGTAGTGATCCCAGAGCAAAATGCAGTTGTATATGATCCAGGCATTCCGTATGAACAGGCGGCCATGTTTGAACCTGCAACTGTAGCAATCCACGGAGTGTTCCAGAATGATTATCAGGGCGGACAGTATGTTGCAGTACTCGGCGGCGGAACGATCGGAATGTTCACAATGCAGTGGTGCAAGATCTTCGGATCAAAGAAAGTTGTAGTTTTCGACATCAGTGATGAGAGACTTGAACTTGCGAAACGTCTTGGAGCTGACGAAGTTGTTAACACAACGAAAGAGAATTTCATGGAAGAGGCAATGGCGATCACAGGCGGCAAAGGATACGGATTTGTATTCGAGACAGCCGGACAGGTTCCGACCATGCATATGGCATTTGAACTTGCAGGAAACAAATCCCATGTATGCTTTATCGGAACACCACATGTGAATCTTGAGTTCACACCGGCAATGTGGGAGAACATGAACCGTAAAGAGTTCAAACTGACAGGATCCTGGATGTCCTACAGCGCACCGTTCCCGGGCAAAGAGTGGGAGCTGACAGCACATTACTTTGCAACAGGACAGCTGAAATTCGACAAAGGATTTATTTACAAAATGGTTCCGATGAGCCAGGCACAGGAAGCATTCCAGATGTTTAAGACACCGGGACTTGTACAGGGGAAAGTAATGCTTGTAAACGAAGATTAATCAGAGAGGGGGACAAGAGCTTTGATGTGTCAAAGCTCTGTACCGAATATGATACTTACAGTAACATTAAATGCAGCAATCGACAAAAGATATGTTGTGGAAGGCTATCAGGTCGGTGAAGTCAACCGTGTGAAAGAATGTGCGTACACGCCAGGTGGAAAAGGGTTAAATGTATCCAAGCCGGCGTCTATCGCAGGAGCGGAAGTGGTCGCGACAGGATTTGTCGGAGGTCATGCAGGAAATTATATCGAAGACGCACTGAAACCATTTGGAATCAAGAGCGAATTCTATCATCTGGAAGAAGAGAGCCGATCCTGTATCAACATCTGGGATGAAGTCAATCACGTGCAGACAGAATTTCTTGAGCCGGGATTCACGGTATCTGAGGAAGAATTTAAGGGATTCGAAAAACATTTCACAGAGCTGGTGAAGAAAGCAGATGTTGTTGCTATGTCAGGAAGTGTTCCAAAAGGACTTGACGGAACAGCTTATCAGCGTCTTGTAAGAATCTGCAAAGAGGCAGGAAAGAAAGTCATCCTTGATACAAGTGGAAAACTGCTTGAGATGGGAATCGAGGCAAAGCCGACGATGATCAAGCCAAACATTGATGAAATCCGTATGTTGACAGGAAAAAGCTGCGACAACTTCCAGGATATGGTAGACGCGGCAAAACAGATTCATGCAGATGGAGTCGAGATCGTAGCAGTGTCACTCGGGGGAGACGGTTCCTTTGTCGTATGTGACGACGGAATCTTTCGCGCACGCGTGCCGAAGATCGATGCGGTAAACACAGTAGGATGCGGAGATTCCATGATCGCCGGGTTCGCTCTTGGACTTAGCGAAGGGACTTTCTGTTGAAGAGACATTGAAGAAAGCAAGTGCGATCTCAGCGGCAGCAGCACTCAGAGAAGAAACAGGATTCTTCGTAAAAGAAGATATGGAAAAGATCTATCCACAGGTGGAGATTGAGAAGATCGGTTAGATTAGATAAAAGGAGAATTATCATGGGTGAATTTATTAATCCGGCAGATGTGCCAAAAGTAAAATTCTACACAGGTGATGAAGCACCATGTATCGGAATGGGAACCTTTGGTTCCGACAGATTTACAGCAGATCAGATTGCTGAAGCAGTAGACGGAGCAATCAAAAGCGGATACCGCATGTTTGATTGTGCCGCATGCTACGGAAATGAACCGGAGATCGGTAAAGTGTTTAAAAATGCATTTGATGAGGGAATCGTAGAACGTAAAGATCTCTTTATCATGACAAAAGTATGGAACGATATGCACGAACATGTCGAAGAAGCTTGCAAGAAAAGTATCGCAGATCTCCAGTGTGATTATGTGGATATGTATTATATTCACTGGCCATTCCCGAATTACCATGCACCAAAATGCGATGTAGAGTCAAGAAATCCGGATTCTAAACCATTCAGTGTGGAAGAATTCATGAATACATACAGACAGTGTGAAAAACTCGTTGAAGACGGACTGACAAGATTCATCGGAATCTCCAATATGACGATTCCGAAACTCGAAGCAGTACTTCCATTGATGAAGATCAAACCGGTTGCCTGTGAGCTCGAGATCCATCCTTGCTTCCAGCAACAGGAACTTTACGATTACCTCGTAGCACACGATATCCAGCCGGTAGGTTACATGCCAATCGGTTCTCCGATGAGACCGGAGAGAGATATGTGTCCGGAAGATGTAGCAGATCTGCAGACTCCGGTTATGCAGGAGATTGCGAAGGCTCATAACTGTCACCCGGCGATCATTGCACTGAAATGGGCAAGACAGAGAGGCGAGATTGCAATCCCGTTCTCACTTCACAATTATGTAAGCAACTTAAAAGCAATGACAGAAGATCCGCTGACAGAAGAAGAGATGGCGAAGATCGCAACACTCGAAAAAGGAAACCGTCTTGTAAAAGGACAGGTGTTCTTGTGGCATGGAGCAAAAGACTGGCATGATCTCTGGGATGAAGATGGAGAAATCGTGACATTGTAAAAAATGAGATAAAAGGATGTTGAGAGATACAGTTCTTGTAGGAAGTTGAGACTTTTACAGGAGCTGTATTTTAGTAGAAAAAAGGATCGAATTTTCTGCGTGAAATAAAAAAGTTGACATGCACACATTTTTATGATAATATATCGCTCGTAACATTTTTGTAATAAATGTAATAAAAATGAAAATAATGCATAGTATTAATAAAGAATAGCAATTAAATGGTAAAAATTATGCAACAAAATTGTTAGGAGGGTATATGAAATTTAATAAAAATAAAAGGATGTTTCTGGCGATGTATACAGCAATGATGAGTGCGGTCATGCTGACGGGATTTGCAAGTTCCACGGAAGCACAGGAGCAGAGTGCCGTAGAATCAGAAGTGTCAACGGAGGCAGCCGAGCAGGAAGAAACTTTAGATGACACACAGTTTGCAGAGGGCACAGATACAGAATGGGGTGTATCACAGGAAGTGATCGATGTACAGTCAGGGATGATCGAGAATGTGAAGATCGCGGCAGTTGAAGCGAAGATTGCTTATGAAGCAAAGCTGGAAGAAGAGAGACGTGCGGCGGAAGAAGCAGAACGGATCGCCAGAGAGAAGGCAGAGGCAGAAGCGGCAGCAGCGGCACAGGCAGAAGCAGCGGCTGCACAGCAGGCAGAAAAAGAACTGCTGGCATCCCTGATCTTCTGTGAAGCGGGAAACCAGCCGTATGAAGGACAGGTTGCGGTTGGAGCGGTTGTAATGAACCGTATCAATAGTTCCTCTTATCCGGATACAATGGAAGAAGTAATCTACCAGTCCGGTCAGTTCTCACCGGCAATGTCCGGATGGCTTGACCGCGTAAGAGCAAACCAGGGCTATACAGAGGCTGCGATGCAGGCAGCAGAAGATGCACTTGCAGGAAGCAATCCGATTGGAGATTGTCTGTATTTCAGTGTAGGCGGTTACGGAACACGGATCGGAGATCACTTATTTCATTAGAATGCCCCACTCACAACATCTGATCAAACAGAGTTGATCAGATACTGTGGAATCCTTTTCCGATAATCTCACTTGTATTAGAGATCAGAATAAACGCCTTTGGATCAGTAATCTTGATGAAATTACGCAGGCGGACAGCCTGGGTACGGTTGAGCGCAGTCAGGACGATCGATTTGTCCTGACCGGAATAAGCACCCGTTGCGTGAAAGACGCTGGCACTGCGGTTCAGCTCATGAACGATGAAATTACAGATCGGTTCCGGGTCGTCACATACAACATTAAAATATTTGGACAAATTGAAGTTCTCGATAAAGGTGTCTACCATGAAAGAACGAATCGTAAGTCCGAGCAAAGAATATAATCCAGTTTTGATATCGAAGATAAAGAATCCGGCAATAGTGATCAACAGATCAGAAAGCATAAGAGCCGGTCCGATATTGAAGCTGGAATATTTTTTTAAAATCATAGCAATAATATCTGTACCGCCACTGGAACTGCCAATGTTGAACAAAATGGCAGAGCCAAGAGCAGGAAGTGCAATCGCAAAACAAAGCTCCAGCATCGGCTGGTCTGTCAAAGGAGCTTTCATCGGGCAGACGCGCTCCAGAAAAGAAAGCGTTACCGAGAGCAGAATACTGCAATAAGCTGTCTTAGCTGCGAATTTCTTACCAAGAACAATCATTCCGATCACCAGAAGCGTCATACTGGCAACAAAGTTGAAATCACCGGCTGTCATAAGTCCTGTCTTTGCAATAAGAACAGCAAGACCGGTGATACCGCCAAAGGTAAAGTTATTCGTGAACTTGAAAAAGTAGGTACCGATCGCCATGATCAGTGTGCTGACTGTCAGTAAAAGAAAATGCTTCCCCTTGTCTAACATAAATAAATTCCTCCCCAAAAGAAAAATGATAGCTTTTGTGTGCAACATCCAATCTAAAAATCTGTCACAAATGTTTGCACATATGATTGTAAGCGTTGAAAAGTGAAAAGTCAACGCATGAAGTTATTCCAAAAAGGAAATACTGAAATTAAGCAAAGTACGAAAAACAGTATACAAAAATAGAAAGAAAAGCAACGAAAAGGAGGTTTTGGAGTGTGGAACCAGAAGTTAGAAATAAGCTGGATCTTGCAATAGAAATCCGTGACGTTTATGCAAGAGAGATCCTTGATTTCGCCGGGAATCCGGCCATTGAAGTGGAAGTGCTGGCAGGAGGAGAAATCATAGGAAAAGCGTCTATGGCAGGGAAAAATTATAGTAAAAAAGAGCAGACAGAAAAACAGCAGGTGCACATCGAAGAAAAAATTGAACTGCTTAACAGTCAGATCGCACCGGAAATAATCGGTGAAAATGTATTTGAACAAAGAAAGATTGATACAATTCTGAAAGAAAACGGAAATGAACAGACATCCTTTGCAATATCACTTGCAGTGGCGCGAGCAGCAGCGGCTGCAGAAAAGATTCCGCTTTACAGGTATCTTGGAGGCGTACGTGCAGTACATCCAAGTATGCCGCAGCTGATCAGAAAAGAAGAAATTGAGATAGAAAAGATAAAAGAAATTAAGATAGATGAGAGTACAGTTCTTACGAAACTGTTCGAAAGAATACTGAAAGAACAGAATGAAGGGAATAAACTGATTCTCAGTCAGGAAACAGCAGGAACAGAAGACAGCTTCCTGGTAGATCTTGCAGTTGCAGCAAATATTACGATGATCTTGGTTGAAAACAGAGAAAGTGCTTATTATACAGTACTGAACAATCGATTGTTACAACTGGAAGAGAAGATCAGTGGATGAGGCAATCTCAAGAGATCAGGGAGAAATAAATAATGGGAGCATAGCTCCCAATTATTTAGCGACTTTATTTTACACTCTCTAAATACATTTCTGTCAGTTCAACAGCATCTGCAATACACTGAGGACATGGGACAACTTTCCCCTTTCCAGAGACTCCCTTTAAGTCACGACAATAATAGGTTCCGTTCTTTTGGCGGAATTTTTCTGCAAATTCCTTTGTTTTCTTATAGGTATCTGCTTTAGTAGATTTTCCATTTTCAAGATTTCCGATGCTGTTGTCCATTCCGATAACCATCATCATACCGGTTACAGCTCCGCACATGTCCATCATGCCCATGCCAAATCCGAATCCCTCAGAGATCTTAAACATTGTTTCCTGGTCTACACCAAATTCCTCACAGAAAGAACAGGCTACAGCCTGTGCACAGTTATACCCTTTGCCATGTAGTTCTAATGCTTTTTCAACTTTTGTACTCATTTTTTCTCCTTGTGTTTAGAAATTCCCAACTTATTTTTTGATTTCAAATTGTTTTTATTATAACGCTCTTTTCTGTTTATGACAATTGGTATTACGGATTTTGAAAGAATTTGAAAGAATGAAATCAAAGGAAGAATATGATATTATAAAAATAAAAAAACGGAATTTATAGAGAAAAGCACCTGTCAAAGAAGCTTTGCGTAACTGTATATTTCAAATGTATAAAGGGGAGGCGAATGAAGTGAAAATTGTTCGAGGAATAGATTTTATAGAAGGAAGCAGAGAAGAAGAATTACCAAATTTTGAATCAAATTTTCCATATATCGCTTCGCGTGTAGAATTAAATCAATATGCAGAAGATAGTATTCCATGGCATTGGCATAAAAGCGTAGAAGTGTTTTATGTAGAGCAAGGAAACCTAGAATACCGTACGCCTAACGGACATTATATTTTTCCACAGGGCTCAGGAGGCATGGTTAATTCTAATGTTCTTCATACAACGAAGCCACAAGAAGACAATACGGTACAGTTAATTCATATTTTTGATCCATCATTTATTGGCGGTGAAACAGGAAATATAATTGTGAAAAAATATATTATGCCAATTATCACATCTGGAGAATTGGATATGATTCCATTATATTCTAATAATTTGGAACAAAAAGAAATATTAGATCTTATAAGGAATGCATTTAATTTATCAGAAAAGGAATTTGGATATGAACTAAAACTGCGTGAGCGATTAACTGAAATTTGGCTATCACTTTTCAAAATGTCATTTTCTGTGATTGAAAAAAAGAAAACTAGTACGAGAGCGAACGACAGAATAAAATTGATGATGGTTTATGTTCATGAAAATTTTGCAGATAAAATTACTGTTTCTGATCTTGCAAAAGTTGGCTACATAAGTGAGAGAGACTGTTTTCGAGTTTTTCAAGAGTGTCTTCATATGACGCCGATAGAATATATTACAAACTATCGGCTGCAACAAGCCTGCTATATGTTAGTACATAGCAAAGATACTATTTCTGCAATCAGTCAGGAGTGCGGATTAGGAAGCAGTAGCTTTTTCGGAAAGACTTTTCGAGAACATATGGGGATGGCACCAATGGAATATCGAAAAAAAATGGCGGAATAGTGATATATAAAGGCATTAAAAAGATATTTTATTCTTTAAAATTGCAGTATAATGATAATTGAGAATAAAACATATCTTTTGTGAAAGGATAATGTTTGGATTGGAAGTGGTAGCATTTTTTTGTCTGGAGTTACAATCGGCAAAAATATTGTTGCGGTTAGCAATCCATGTAGAGTAATTCGTTGCATAAGGGAGTAGAAAAGAAATGAATCAAGTAAAAATTATTTTTTTTGATATTGATGGAACATTGTTGGAGATGGGAAAAACAGAGATAACACCGAATACGAGGAAGGCGTTATGTTCATTAAAACAAAATGGTATAAAAATATGTATCGCAACAGGGCGTTCGTTTGCTACCATACCAATGTTTGAGGGGGTTGTATTTGATGCGATTTTGGCCTTTAATGGATCTTTCTGCGTTGCAGGTAATCAGGTGGTGGCAAAATGTCCTATTCCGAAAGAAGATATAGAAATAATTATTGAAAATGCAAAGAGAATGGAAAGACCTGTTTCTATTGCAACAGCGGAAGAGATTGTTGCAAATGGAAGCGATAAAGATTTAGAAGATTATTTTGCGATTGCACATCATAGGGTGAATGTATCCGAGAAATTCGAAGAATATGTGGACAAAGATGTGTTTCAAATCATGTTGGGATGTGACTTAGAAGAACGTAAGTATATATTAAAGGGAACGAAAAATGCCAAATTAGCAGCGTGGTGGGATAGAGCCATAGATATTATTCCAAAAGAAGGTGGAAAAGGAGCTGCGATTGAACAGGTTCTTGCACATTACAAATTCTCAAAGGAAGAAGCCATTGCGTTTGGAGATGGAGAAAATGATATTGATATGCTACTATCCGTTGGAAAAGGGATTGCAATGGGAAATGCATCTGAAAAAGTGAAAGAAATTGCGACTGATATTTGTGAAAGCGTGACAGATGATGGGATTTATTATTATCTGAAAAGCCAGAAGATAATAAATGAGTGAAAGGTAGGTGGGAAAAATATCGCAAAAAAAACTATAATGCAAGTGTAAAGAAAAAGGAGGTAAAAAATAATGAGCAAAATGAAAAAATGGTTAAACAATTGGTTTAAGGAATCTGTAGAGTTCTATGGTTCAATGTTTCGTTATGGAATGTATTACAGATAGGACAGAGGAAGAAAACAAACTATGAACCGTACAGAGAATCAAAAAAAGCAAGGTATCATGAAATAAAGAGTTGCATCTTGGCAAAAAGGTGTAGCTCTTTTTTTGTGGAAAAATTGACAGAAGATAAGAGAATCGAATTGCAAGACTCTATCCCCTAAAATGCTGATATTTGTTGAAAAATCAGGCTTTTTGCAAGCAAAAATGAAAAGGCTATATATAGGTAGCCTGCGAAACTGGAATTGCCCATTTTGAGCCTGATTTTAAGAATAATGTCCTGACAGAGAGCAATGGAATGATTCTCTGCCCGGGATTCAAAAGGAATGGAAAAAATGCAGGAGAAAATCCACCGAATGCTGGTTACAGAAGCAAGCCGAATGGCAATGTATTAAAATTAGGTGGATGTAATTGAAGAAAAATATGATATCATATGAGTAATAAAACAGAATTTAAGGAGGAGACTGTAAATGAAATTATCAGATTTAGCAACAGGTTCTGATTGGACAGTGTGGATTGTCTTTGTGATATTTGCTGTACTTTCTATTATTTTACTTTCTGGACACGGAAGCTGGTTCATTTCTGGATATAATACAGCTTCAAAAGAAGAAAAGGAAAAATATAATGAAAAGAAGTTATGCAGAACAATGGGAATTGGAATGTCTATTATAGCAATTCTTCTATTAACAATGGGCTTGTTTGAAAATATTTTACCTGCATTTTTTGTATATATTGCATCGGGAATTATTTTGGTTGATGTTGTGGTAATTATCATTTTAAGCAACACGCTATGCAGAAAGTAACAATTTCCAGCTTGTATGTAAAAAACAGAAAAAATGTAGATATTGTGGCAAAGAATTAGATAGTAATTTGGAATGTTGTAGCAGTGAGTGAGAAAACAGCTATAGAAAGATAATTGAAAAAGATAGACATAAAATTAAGTATTTCATTTCGGGCATTATTTTAGGGTTTTTAGCTATGTTTTATGGTGTTGTGTCAAGCCGCAATTGCATGATTGGAAGTGGAATTATAGTAATGGGGGTCACAGTTGTTGTGCTTCCATTTACTACTCCAGAAACAACTGCTTTATTTGGAAATAAAAAGGCGAGATATATCGGAAGAATATTAGGTATGATACTTATAGCGGTTGGAATATGGGTAGGGTTTATTTGATGACAACTTCAGTCTTTAGAGCAAATTAATCAGAAGTTGAGAGGAGGTCTCTATAATGTTTATATTTTTATCTGTGTGTTCACTTTTAGTACCGTTATCTATGATTATATTGGGATATACGTGGAAAGATAACTCTCCTAAAGATCGGCAGGGGAGTTCGGGATATCGAACTACTATGTCAAGGATGAATGATGAAACATGGAGATATGCACACAGGTGTTGGGGCTGGATAAACTTTGTTTTAGGAATCATTCTGGTGATACTATCGATTTTTATTTTGATTTTAACGAAAGATAATACAAACTTTGAAATGATTTCTGTTTATTTGGTGTTTTTACAATTAGGAATTATGGTGCTTACAATTATTCCGACAGAATTTTTGTTGCATAAGCATTTTACAAAGCAAGGAATGAAAAAATAGCTAACTTCCAATTGGTGAAAATGAAAATCGGAATTTTATGAGGTGAGTTATGTAAAAAGCAAAAGCAATTAATATTTTGGGAGAATTTTGTGGCAAGCGTGATATAGAAAAATTTACACAAAATGTATTAGAAAAAAATTGGAATCAATCAGGCTGATGTAATGGTTTTATTTGGAGGAAGCATTATAGCCGGTGGTGATATTCTTGCTGAAGCCATTCAGAACGAAGTGGCAAAGAAAAATATTATTGTCGGAGGTGCTGGACACACAACAGAGACATTGAGAAATGTTGCTGGAACAACAGATTATTTTAGGGAATTTAGGTTATTCTATTTTGTAACAAGGAAAGATAGAAAGGTGTGGATGTTTATATGGCAAAGAAATTAGACTTAAACAAACCAGTATTTGAATTGGTTCAGGAATATCCTGAGCTTGTAGATGTTTTAAAGGATTTAGGATTTTCAGAGATTACAAAGCCTGCAATGCTTAACTCTGTGGGACGCATCACAACAATTCCAAAGGGAGTTAAGATGAGAAACATATCCATGATGAAGGTTGTGCCGGCACTTATGAGTAATGGGTTTGAACTTATTGGGAAGATGCCAAATATCTTTGCACTTGGAAAGAATAATGCAGGAGACGAGACCAGCAGTGAAGATGGGGCTTTTCAGGAAAATACAAGAGAAAAGATAAAGAGCTATTTAAAGCGACTTGGAGAAGGCGAAGACTTAGAGAGTGTGCGCAAAGACTTCGTAGAGAATTTTTCAGAGGTAGAGGCATCTGAAATTATGAAAGCTGAGCAGGAGTTAATTAAGGAAGGCACACCAATCACAGAAGTGCAGAAATTGTGCGATGTTCACAGTGCCTTATTTCACGGTGCAACAAAGGAAGAAAAGATTGCAAATGCAGAAAAAGCAGTAGAAGAGTCGCTTAAGAAAGAGGAGACATCTAAGAAACTGATGCCGGATGCATACAATCAGAAGCATGCTGCAGCAAAGACTCTTAGAGAAACTGTTGGACATCCGATGTATCGATGGGCTCTTGAAAACGAGAAGATAGCCGCATTGATTCATGAAATTCAAGGAGATATTGAGTCTGGGAATGATGTAGGAGAGAAGCTATCTGAGCTTCGACAGATTTCTATTCATTATGCAGAAAAAGGAGATCTTGTCTATCCGGTATTAAAGGTACGCTATGAGATCTCAGGACCTTCGGATGTGATGTGGACAGTGGATGATGAAATTCGTGATGAGCTAGCTGCACTTGATAAAATATCAGATTATGATGAAGAATGGATGAACCGACTTCAGACAGTTCTCAAACGAGCAGATGAGATGATCTATAAAGAAAATAATATTTTATACCCTATCTGCGCAGTGAATTTCAGCAGGGAAGAGTGGTATGGCATTTACGAGGATGCTAAGGACTATGCACCTGTGTTTGGAGTAGAAATGATCTGGGATGAGGCAGAAAAATATAGTGCTGATAAAAAAGCAAGAACAGAGGCGGCTCTAAGCGATGGAGAAATCATATTAAGTGGTGGTCATATGACAGTTCCACAGCTGGAAGCACTTCTCAATACATTGCCTATCGAGATTACATTTGTGGATGATAATAATATCAATCGCTTCTTCAACGAAGGACCAAAGGTGTTCAAACGCCCTCAGATGGCGATTGACAGGGAAGTATTTTCTTGCCATCTACCTAAGATAGAACCGATGGTGCGAGCAATTTTAGATGATTTTAGAAATAATAAGCGTGACAGAGTTCCAGTTTGGATGGAGAAGAATGGAAAACCATTCCTTGTAACATATATGGCAGTAAGAGATAAGAAAGGCAATTATCTTGGAACGGTTGAAGTAGTACAGGATATGCAGTTTGCAAAAGAGCATTTTGAACAATAAGGAGGGCAAGGATATGCACCGAATCGTGTGATTGGATCAGGAACGGTTCTGGATACAGCAAGACTAAAAGAACGTCTCGGGGAGCATCTGGAAGTAGATAGTCGAAGTGTTCATGCGTTTATTGTTGGAGAACATGGAGACAGTGAGATTGCCGCTTGGTCAAGTGCCAACGTGTCAGGTATTCCACTCCATGATTTCTGCGAGATGAGAGGGCATCATGACCATGAAGGAGCTACGTCAGAAATTGCGGAGAAAGTAAAAAACAGCGCCTATGAAATTATTCAAAGGAAGGGTGCTACTTATTATGGAATAGCAATGTCGGTAAAGAGAATATGTGAAGCTATAATCAGAGATGAACGTTCGATACTTCCAATTTCAACAATGATGGATGGAGAATACGGAATCAAGGATGTAGTTCTGTCTATGCCAAGTATTGTAGGTGCAGAAGGATTTATATCAAAGGTTCACATTTCACTATCTGAAGATGAAATCAAGGCATTACACAAATCAGCTGAAACACTGAAATCAGTGCTGGAAGAGGCATTGGAATAAAATTGTTGTGAAATCGCATACAGCGTATGTGGCAAAGGGGATGGGCGCATCCCCTTTTTTCTATAGTAAAAGTTTCATTTTTTTATCGTTAACTTCTATAAGATTTTCATCTTGCATACGACCAAGTTCTCTGGACAGTGCACTTCGGTTTACACCTAAGAATTCTGCAAGTGCTGTCTGTGTAAAGGGAACATGGAGATACCCTTCTGAGTCTGGCGCTAAACTATGCAAATAGATTAGAATTCGATCTCTTAAAGATTTCTGATTTGCAATTCTTAGTTTTAGATTTGAAAAAACATTTTGTGAGGCAAGTATTTTGAGCATGTTAGTGGTTAAATTCAGTTGGTAAGAGCATGGACAGGAAGAACCGCTTATAATACCTTTAAGATTAATTAACATAATGGTGCAGTTAGTCAATGCTTTTAGCTGTATTGGACTGTATGGTGTTTGCACGCATGCCAGGGCTTCTGCAAATGATCGACCACGTTCAAAATGATTCATATTGATTTTGCTGTAGTTTTCATTGATAAATGATCCTTCAACTGTTCCATCAAGCACAATTCCGGAATATAACAAAGGTTCTCCTAGGTGTTGAATTAATTCGTCTTTTTCAAAAGAGAGAATTGAGGCCTGGAGGAAGTTGAAAATTTGCGGATAGTGTTCAAGAGGAATTCCTTCAAATAGCTTTGCTTTCGATAGTATCGGAAGATACTTCTGATAATCATCTAGTTTCTTCATATGCTTATTACCATCCTTTCAAATGAAATTTTATCATATCATCGATATTGTTGCTACAGCAACAGAAAAACAAGAGGTCTATGGATAAAATAATAGATGTAAAGAAGAGAAAGAGAGGTGGTAACGATGAAAGAACAAGCTGGAAAAATTATAGATTTTGTAAGAGAAAACAGAACAGTGCCAGGGTGTACCATCTCGAAGCAAATCTATCATGAGAATGGCACAGGGATATCAATTTTTTGCCTGGAGAAAGTATTCTAACACCTATTCAACGGTCGGTTGGAGTTAGTGCAATAAAAGATTCTATATATAAAGAGATTGAATTTCGAAAGGAGACTATTATGAACGAGGTAATCAAGGCGGGAGAAGTATTTAAGTTAGCAGAGTTACTTCCATATCAGAAAGGAAAGATTGTAAATATGGATTTGGCGCATAATGACAAGATGAAATTTGTTGTTATGAGTTTTGATGCAGGAACAGGTCTTTCAGAGCATGCAGCTCCGGGAGAAGCCCTTGTGATGGCACTTGATGGAGAGGCTGTGATTGGATATGAGGGACAGGAGCAGGTAATCCACGCAGGAGAAACTTTTAAGTTTGATAAGTTTGGAAAGCACTCAGTAAGTGCAACAAAGCAGTTCAAAATGGCACTGTTATTGGTTCTTGAGTAAATATGAGGAGATATCGCTATGAACTATTTAGAGATTGAAAAAGTAATCGGAAGACAGATTATTGATTCCACTGCCCCATTGGAAAGCAGCAAGTGCATATAACGAATACTGTGAGCGAGGAGTGGCTTTTAGTCCATCCTCTGCCTTATTACAGTCAATGCGTAACATATATCCGGCAGATGTATAAATGTCAATGCTGTTGTGATACATGTTGTATTTTGCGTAAATGGTATTCATGTTGTGTCTCCTTCAAATCAATAAAAATATAGAAGCATTTCAATCAGTTCACCATGTCATTTTCATTTTATGTTATAATGTGTTATCAGATTTTTTTTGCCCTTGTATTTTCCATTATCAGAGTTCGTAAACTTATATGGGAAGATATAACACAAGGGAAACAATAAGGGAAAGCTCACCTGCGACAAATCCAGCGTTTTCAAAGGTTTACAGTGAATTTAATAACAAAATATAACAGTTATTAAATTTCCTAAAACAGGTGAAATCTCAATCGGAATATGAAGGAGGAATATTTCAATGAGCTTTTTTGAAAATACCCGTAAGCCACAAGGATTCGGCGGAAAATTGATGACAAAGATGATGAACAGCGGCCACTCCAGGCTATCGCAATGGGGGTTCTCGAATATCTCTGTAAATCCGGACGCTGAGGTGCTGGATGTTGGCTGCGGAGGTGGTGCAAACATTGCGGTCTGGCTGAACAAATGCAGGAAGGGCCATGTGACAGGATTGGATTATTCGGAGGTTAGTGTGGCAGAATCTCAAAAATTGAACGCTGCCGCCATTCAACAGGGAAAATGCAAGGTCGTTCAGGGAGATGTATCTGCCATCCCATTTCCAGATGCAAATTTTGATCATGTCTCAGCTTTTGAGACGGTTTACTTCTGGCCAGAACTGAAAAAATGCTTTTCTGAGGTAAATCGTGTTTTGAAAGACGGAGGAACCTTCCTGATTTGTAACGAGAGCGACGGAATGAATGCCTCAGACGATAAATGGACAAAGATAATTGATGGTATGAAGATTTATAATTGCGATCAACTTATCACTGCTTTAAAAGAAGCAGGTTTTATGGAAATAAAACCATATGCCGATGCCAAAAATCATTGGCTTTGTATTGTGGCAACAAAATAGATAAATTCTAGCTTGTAGAATTATTAAAAAATCAAGATTTACTTGAAGAACTGACCAAAGTAAAATATGAAGAGGAGTATTTATGTCAAAAAAGTACGCAGAAAGAAAAGATACTATTAAATCTGTGAGATTAGTAATTGACGCATATGATGGCAGAGAACTAGAAATTCCACTTGAAGTTTGGCAGGTCGATGTTATACGTGAAATGCTTGGCTTAAGTGTAGATACAACTAATTTAGATACTTATTGTATGCGAAGCAAAGAACAGACCAATGAGACTAATTACACAGACATTATTAATTATATGCTTTTCAAATATGATGAAACAATGGATAAACCTATTTTAGATGCGTTCAGGAGAAGATTACATTTTCAATCCGTGGTGTTAATATCTGGATAAAAAAGAAATGTCCTAACAGTATTCTTCATGTTTATGTGAATATGAATTAATCTGCTAAGGCATTTCTTTTTATTTGTATCTTTAAAATATCATTTGAAATAATCAATTTTTTAGCAAAGTATGTCTTTTTGGTACCATATGAGACGCATTTGTGCAAGATTTCCTCCTTCTTCAGATGTTTCGAACATATGATTGATTACCTTTGCTTTTTGGAAAAAAGAAAAAAGCCTTAAAACAGCGATTTTACGCAGTTTCTAAGACTTTTTAATACAGGGGATGAGAGAATCGAACCCTGTGGAAAATCCTCACACTCCCCGTAAAATAAGCATTTCTTAGATTGAGTTTTGACTACCTTTTGACAATATGGGGGATAAAAATAAGAAAGGAGAAATCGTTCAGCATGGTGTCATCTTTTTCAAGCATCACTTCATATCTTCTCTAAAATACATTATCATCTGGATAATGTGTCATAATATCTTCCACATTACAATCCAATATATTACACAGCTTATCAATGGTATTCACTTCAACATTCTGATCATGTCTTAATCTGTTCAGTTGAGAACGGTTCATATGATAATGCGTATACAAATCATATTGTGAAATGCCTTTGGCTTTCATTGTCTTCCATAATTTATCGTATTTAATCATCTCACGAACTTTCCGCTTTCTTTTAGGATTCTCTTGCTATGTAATTATTATTAGTGTAAACAAGGAAACATGAATAACCAATTATTACAATACTATTTCAGAAGGTGATAAATATTATGTATATTTTTTGGATTATGGATATACCAATACTGGCTCTTCTTTTTCTCGCATTAGGAACCATCGGAGCTTTGGGAAATTTATTATCAACTTTTATTGTTATTTTATCTTTTATGCTTACTGGTATTAATATAGTATTTAGTTTATACTTTTTATTCGATGGACCCGTAGCCATTAATCAAATTCTTATTAGTAGAATAACACGTATATTGTTGGGTATTTTTTTATCTTTTTTCCAATAATGTTGCTCGTGTTTTTATTGATTAGTGGAAAATTCCTAGATGTGAATTACATACATATTCTAGACCATTCAATAAGTAATATATATCAAAATCCAAAAGGATTTTTATTCGCCTCTTTAATTGGATATGGAATAAATTTTATCTTTATGATAATAATTCGTTTAGCTGATTGGTTAGAGAATACTCTTTCTATTGTTATTGATTGCTTAATAATATTTCTAATTTTTTTGCTCTTATATAACGGAAAAAATAAAACAATTGAAAGCCGGATAGCTTATTGTCAAAGTCAAAAAAATACACAATGTATTGTTCAAAATGATGACAATATATTTATTGCTATTAAAGCAAATTGGGAAAGCGGTACTGTGGATTTAAAAGATCCTATAGAATTAAAATTTTGGAATTATAAAGTAAAACAAGGGGATTACTTATATACAACTAACGAAAGCTATACGAAAAAAAAAGTTACATATATTGAAGTATATAATGATTCTATATGGGGCTATATAAGGGAAGATAATATTATTAAAGAAGAATAACTCATGAATTCCCTAGTGATGTCAAGGAACAAGGCGAAGCCGATACGCCGTTAGGGCAGTCCTTGACAGAACAGACGGTATCCAATACCACCATGCTATATAGAGGACTTGAAAGGTCACGAACCTTGCAAGTCCTCTTATCTGTTATCTGGAAACTTTCCGTAGATAAAGCACTTCCTTTTCGACTTCGCGGACAAATTACTCACACAAGACAAGCTGACAATCACTTGCTACATAACTATTTTTTCAGACGAATAGGCAAACGAAGAGAATTTCCATTCATATTTTCAAATCCGGAACTCCAAAATGATTCAGCCCTTTTGATTCAATTCGATACCTTTTTGATACCTTTTCTGATACCTTTTGATTTTCCAGTAAAACAAAAAAGCCAGAAAAGCTTATAAATAAAGCATCCATCATAAACTCTCTCCTTCGTGACATTCATAGTTCAGCTCTTTATTACTAATGTTATTCTTATTTATTATTACTTTATTAGGCGTCGACTTTTTGACCCTCAGGGAGCCATTATTCTGGCTATGCAGTGATTGTTTATATGACCGTCCATTTTCTAACGGGGTTGAATTTCTGTTCTTCTGATAAATCTCTTCTGCGGGAATCTTTATATACAAGTGATTTGGCTTAGAAAACCCACCAGATTCTCTTACCAGTAGTCCGGCTTCGTCCAATTCCTTTAATGCAGACTTTATGGATGACCTACATACATTTCCCTATATGTTTTATTAATAATACGAATCAATAGACTTGACGATTTTTTTGAATGTATTAATGACCATTAACGATAAAATCGATTCTGTGATAAAAAAACGATGTCTAGACACTGCATTTTGCCTTCACTTTTCTCAAAAAGGCAAAAAAATAGAACGTATAGTTTCCATACGCTCTATCCCATATTTCATATTAAATTTTTAAATTCTACAAACTTGATTTTTCTTATGCTCCTGTTCTATTTTACAACCACAGTGTGGACAATATTCTTCACTATTTATAGGGACAACCCCTTAATGATTTGCCACAGAATGGACAGTGATTTTTGATTACAATTATGATTAACCTATTATAAGTTATGTCACTTCAATTTTTGCAAATATCATCCAATCTGCAATACATGAAATTAAAATAACTACTCCTAAAAATGCCGGTACTCCTGCAAATTGTTCTAAATAATTTGAATGAATTCAATATTATGCTTTTTTCTCCTTAAATGGCTTCAGAAAGATCACCCATCCAAAGATCAGCAGATTCATTACCAGTGCAACAGGAATATCTCCCCAGTGGATTTGCTGATTCTGAAGTACATCCGCAGAGTACGTTCCTGAAAAAACTACCACCATATTATTATTCAGAAAATGAATAATTATCGGGACCCAGATATTCTGGGTTTTCATATAAGTATATGCCATAAAAATCCCCAGTGAAATACAGGTAACAAACTGGCTTGCCAGAGCCGCCAGCCCCATATCCGGCGTAGTGTAATAGAAGAAGTCTATTGGCAGATGCCATACAGCCCACACACAGCCCAAAAGGATTACGCCGCCTTTTAGTCCAAATTTTTTCTGAAGAAGAGGCTGAAGATAATATCTCCATCCGTATTCTTCTCCAAAGAATGCCACTACTGACAGGAAAAAGTTTACCAAAACAGTAAAAAATATGATCCAGGTAGTAGGATTTGCCATTATTTTGCCAAATTCAGAAAGCTGGCCGCTCAGAGCACAGGCAATCACAAATCTGAGAAGATATAATCCAATAAACAACAGGATCATACGAATAGATATATTCCAATGTTCGCTGTTCAGTCCATAGGATCTGCGCTTTTCTTTACCGGATTGCAGAAGAAGAATCCAGAAAATAACGCTGCCACCTATTATAACGTACTCCATGATCGGTGCCCACTGAGAATATGGCATGCTCATCAGATCTCTATTTTGGGGAGCCAGAACAGAAGCCGCCGTGCAGACAACCAGCACCGCCGTGAGTGCTATAAAGAATATGAAAAAAGCCGTTGGAAGATTTTTATCTCCTTTTTTGGTAATTAAATAAGCCATCATCACACCTGCTGCTGGATACAGCATCTGCGCATTTGGAAAAGCGCTGAGATCAAGACCTTTTCCATAGCCATACCACATCAGAAGTCCCATTACATATGTGATTCCGTATGCTATAATCACATAGATCAATAGCTGTTTTTTCTCTGTTTGCATAAATTTCATAATTTCCTCCTTGCAACTTCTAATTTGTTACTCACATGATATCATACTTTAGACACTTAGGCACAGGTTATTCCCAAAATTGGAGAAAACTTAAAACATTGATTTACTGCAAAGCATAACGAATCTTTTATTAAACAAGGGCAAGATGCGCCCTTGAGTAACTCTAATTTCCTTTTGGAAATCAGGATACCTGGCAATCTTGATGGGGATTTCGCTCCCCATTCCCTCGAACTTGTATCAATCAACAGATTTTTAATGGCTTACTACTTTCGTAGATGCAGCTTTTCGTCTATATCTGCAGAGCAGTCATGCCGGAAAGGAGAATACTATTTTGTGAAAAGAGAACGACATCAAAAAGCAGGAAAAAGAACTAACGGTACTATGACCATTAAAGGTTGTTCTTAGGAATATTTTTTTTTACATTCATTAATAGTATGTTATACTAGAATAAATCTGATAAATTTGAAACACTTACTATAGTTATTAGAAATAGAGTTCTCTATGGATTTAAAGATGATACTATTTATTGCTTTAATCATTATTTTTTTTATAATTCCGTTACTAGCATTTATTATTAAATCTGCAGTAAAGCAAGGAATTTTGGAAGCTTACAAGATTATTAAAAATGATAAAGATAAAAATATTTTATAACTCTAATCTAAAATCTAGTATGTTCAATAAAAATCCTCTTTTTTAAAGAGTTGGATATTCTTCAATTATTTCTTGTTATTAGTTGTATGAGACCCATATAAGGTATCTACTTAATAGAGGAAAAGAGAATTATAGATGTTTTAAGGAAAAGTAGCTATTTTTAAGAATAGATCAATCAACTTTGTTTTATTGTATTTTGATACTCTTGTGTTAATATCTGGATAAAAAAGAAATGTCCTAACAGTATTCTTCATGTTTATGTGAATATGAATTAATCTGCTAAGGCATTTCTTTTTATTTGTATCTTTAAAATATCATTTGAAATAATCAAATTTTTAGCAAAGTAGGTCTTTTTGGTACCATATGAGACGCACTTGTGCAAGATTTCCTCCTTCTTCAGATGTTTCAAACATATGGTTGATTACCTTTTTGATTACCTTTGCTTTTGGGAAAAAAGAAAAAGCCTTAAAACAGCGATTTTACGCGGTTTCTAAGGCTTTTTAATACAGGGGATGAGAGAATCGAACCCTGTGGGAAATCCTCACAATCCCCGTAAAATAAGCATTTCTTCGATTGAGTTTTGACTACATTTGACTACCTTTTGACAACATGGGTAGTCAAAAAATAAGAAAGGAGAAATCATTCAGCATGGTGTCATCTTTTTCATGCGTCACTTCATATCTCCTCTAAAATACATTATCGTCTGGATAGTGCGTCATAATATCTTCCACATTACAATCCAATATATTACACAGCTTATCAATCGTATTCACTTCAACATTCTGATTATGTCTTAATCTGTTCAGTTGAGAACGGTTCATATGATAATGCGTATACAAATCATATTGTGAAATGCCTTTGGCTTTCATTGTCTTCCATAATTTATCGTATTTAATCATCTCACGAATTTTCCGCTTTCTTTTATAATTCCTTGCTATGTAATTATTATTAGCGTAAAATAGCGTTTATAATAGTGTTCGTATGCGAACACTAATTTGAAAGGTGTCGTATGAAGAAAACGCTATATTATTATGAGGAATATTGATATGTATTATTGCTCTTCTGGGATATTTACAATGCGGACGTGAAGTACAAGCTGTTAACACTATGGTCAGCACTTCTGATACTTTTTATAAACAAGAGTTTGATGTCATTGCTAATAAGCTGTTTAACTTAGACAAAGAAAAATATGCAGAAGAACTCATTGAAAAGGCAGTTGAGAATAAATATAGAAACGTTCGCTTTTCTTATGATATTACAGGTTATCCGAACGAAATAGTTATATCTGTTTATTCCAATGAGTGGAGTTATGAGCATAATCAACGTATGTATCAGATTATATATTCATCAGATAATGACGGTAATAATGTTAAAAACAATGCTGATAAATTTAAGATTCAAATATACGAAAAATGATTTAGATTTTCATATGACTTACTTATCGTTTAATGATACAATAGTTACAGAAAATTGAATTTTATTGAAAAGAGGGTATATAGATGAATTTTATAGATAAGGCTTTATCAGAGATTACCAATGGTGAAGACTTTGTTCAAGCAATGGCAGATATTTATGAACATGCAGAAGTCCGAAAAGAGTTCGGAAATTTGCCATCTTGGATTCAAAATATTATAACAGTCATTGATTATGACACAGAATTAGCCATGAATGGTTTAGACTTTAAATCTTATAAGAATGTTATTGAAGCTCTCACTGATATGGGATTGATTGAAGAAGCAAAAGTACTAACCGCTTTTGAAAATGACTCTTCACAAGAAAATACAGATATTTACTATTATAATCTTGCTCTAAATAATGATTATGAATCTTTTTGGGATAAAGTATACTCGTATGCTGACCAAAATATAAAGAGATAAATTCACACTTGTAAAGTAAGGATACAGTACGATGAAAAATAACATCAAAAGAAAAGATAATATTAAATCTGTAACATTAGTAATAGATGCATATGACGATAGGAAATTGGAAATTCCACTTGAGGTGTGGCAAGTTGATGTTATCTGTAGAATGCTTGGTTTAAGCGTAGATACAGCTAACTTAGACACTTATAGTATGCGAAGTAAAGAGCAAGTAGATGAGGATATGAAAATGTATTATCACATCTTAAGAAATTTACATAATAAAGAGTAGGATAATATAACAGCAGGGGGAATATAATATTGAAAATTATTCCGCAAAATACAGAAAATCTCTTATGGAACAAATTATATAATGAATATAAATTCACACCCAAGATACACGGACAATTTGAATGGATAAAAATCCCCATTGAGAATAAGACGTATCACAAAGACACTCCTTGGTCAGATGAACAGGAGCATCTAATTAATTCTTTTTTGGAAGAGTTGGTAAGTGATAAAATGTATGCTTTTGATTGGCAACATGACTGTTTTACATTTTCCCCAAAAGAATATATCCCTTGTGATTATGAATATTATGACACTAACAGAAAATGTACTGTTTATTTTCCTACCTACTATCCGAATGGGGATTATCATTTATTTTTTGATTCTGACTGGAAATATGGAATATTTGGAAATCCTTGGAAAAAAGAAATTATTGTAATGGGGAAAAATCTAATAAAAAAATTTGAAAGCAATAAAACGAATTTAAATATTAATTGATTTTTATAAGTTCATTCTAAAATAATGTTTGAATGCTGATATCCTACTGAATATTTCCATGTTTTCATTTTATAAATAAGATTTTCGTCATCTAGTGATGTCAAAGAACAAGGCGAAGCCGATACGCCGTCAGGGCAGTCCTTGACAGAACGGACGGTATCCAATTCAACCATGCTATATAGAGGACTTGAAAGGTCACCAACCTTGCAAGTCCTCTTGTCTGTTATCTGGAAACTTTTCGGAGATAAAGCACTTCCTTTTCGATTTCACGGACAAATTCATCACACAAGACAGGCTGACAATCACTCGCTACATAGCAATTTTTTTCGGACGAATAGGCAAACGAAAAGATTTCCGTTTCCAATGTTCTTTTCATTGATTCCATAATAATATATCTGAGAAGTGGCAAGTGTCATATGAATACTGGAAAAATCCTTTGTAAATATCTCATATGATTCCGGTTGAGTAAGTTCTTTTGGATATTGATAATATTCTTTTGAATCTTCCCGTAAGAAAATAGGTACAATATGCATTTCATTTAAACTGACATTTACATATATTTGATATCTTGGAATTAATGCCCCATACTGTGTCTGAAATCCGATATATGCCGTGTCGGTATCATTCAATAAATATTCCATTTCTTTGTAAAATACATATCCCGTAGCCGGATTATCCTTAGCACTGCTATTTTCCATAGGCACATTTTCACCCATTAGCCAGTTAATATTGATATCCAGAGCGTCAGCAATCAGTTCCAGCTTATCCTTTTTAGGGTTGTAATTTCCAGAAAGATAAGAACTAAACGCTCCCTTTGTAATTCCTGTTTTCTGTACCATTTCCACTTGCTTTACATTTCTTACATTCATCGCAAATCTGATTCGTTCCGCAATCGTGTTCATTTCGATATCCTCTACTTTCTCTCTGTGGCTAATTCATTAATTCTGTACTCACTATATCATAAATACTCTGCAAAGAAAATAAAAAGTTTATAAATTTCTAAACTTTATATTGATTTTCGTTTTACTCAATGTTATGATTTAAATAGTTTAGAAATAACTAAACTTCAAATATCCATGGATTTCAATACTTATTAAGACGACTGTCCTATCGGTGATACGGGGAGAAAGGATAATGCTTATGCAGATTACATTAACAAAAGAACAGATCAAAGAGGTATTCGGGGAACTTCGTTATATGGGAGCTGATTATTGCTACCGTTATGACAAAGATACCAGAAAGAAAACCGAAGATATCGAAGCGGTCAAACTTCATCTTGGAAGTATGAAACTTGGTAACAGTGTTGATATTCGACTGGAAATGACAGAAATCCCAACTATCGAGCCATATTCTGTAGTGGAACTGGATACACCTGTCTATGCTCCATATGTTCAGAGAGGAAATTATCCTACACTGGTAGAACGTGTAACCTGTAAAGGGATTCGTTGTATTTCCCAGAAAAATGCATAGTAACCTATGAACTTCCTGTCTCTTGCTGTCCGTACCAAACGGACAGTAAAAGAGACAGGGATAGTGGCTCTGCCACTATCGGCAAAGGAGGATTATTATTTGGAAGAAAGAAGTAAATCAGTTCTTTCAGAACCCTCCTATACTAACAGGAGGGTAACACGACAAAAAAACAGTCTGACAGCCTTAATTGACTGGTGTCAGATTACAGTGAAAGATGTAGATTTATTCACTGTCATAACGGACATCCTAAAAATTCCTCTTTCACTTATGGAACTTCAGAATAAAGGGAAAGGAATTGCCGGACATGAACTGGTTGCCGGATTTGATAATATCAAGATTCTAAAACCGACTGGTAAAATGCAGTACAATGGATTTCAGATATTAATGAGTGGCTCTGGCTGTAGAAATTATGAAAACTTCCTTGTGATAAACAAAGAAACATGGTTTGATTTCTTCGCAAGGGTATGTCAGTATCATGTGAATTTTCCACGAATTGATTTAGCAATAGATGACCATAAACCATATCTTAACATTCCAAAACTGATACGTTTAACAAAGCAAGGCTTAATATCTAGTCAGTTACGTAATTATTCTGAAAATGCTTCTGGTGAATTAAGTGAATCAATACCTGTTCATAAAGGAAACACGCTTTATCTTGGGAGTAGCAACAGTGATTTCCGAATCGTTTTCTATGAAAAAGGGTACGAACAGGCAGAAAAATTTGGCAAAGAATTAGACCCGAACTGGAATAGATATGAACTGCGATTCCGACAGGAACGGGCAAATAAAGTTGTACAGGAATTAATCGCCAGACGTGATGTTGCAGAGATTGCAATGTCTGTACTAAATGGTAAAATCCGTTTTCTTGAACAGCCGGAAAACAAATCCACTTCACGGAAAAGACTTTATCCTACTTATCCCCCTTGGGAATTATTTATGCAAGATATAGAGAAAATAAAGCTGACAATTCAACCGCAGAAAAAGACACTTGATAGTATCTGGAACTGGTTAGAAAGTTCCGTTGCTCCGTCTTTAAAATTATTTTCAAAAATCGGAGAACTGGATAACTGCGATTATATACAGGTATTAATCGAACAGGCAAAGATGAATGATACCCAGATAAAAATTTATGAAGATTACAAAAAATCTTCCAAACTACCAATAACAGAAAGGAGTTATTCTGATAATGAGTAAGCGAAATATCTGAATGATTCGCCCATAATAACAGATAAATGACAATATAAATTTAAAATTAAAAAATACAGGGCATTAACTATACACAGAAAAATTAAATAGGCACAAGATATTTTGAGACAATACCCTTATCATATTGATGTAATTTATGACTGAACCCAACGCTTACGACGATACAGATTTATTGAATTACGCAATCCAAACAGGTATAATCTCTTTAGATACCATGCTGAATGATATAGCAGATATGGAAAGAAAGGAAATACTTGCACAGCATGTTTACGCAATTACAGTAACAACAGACAAATCGGGAAAAGAAATTTATTCCACGTATCTTCCACAACAAGACGGAAACCGACTTTACAGACGCAGAAATACCCGTGAAGAACTGGAAAATGTCATTGTAGAGTTTTACAAGGCTCTACAGGAAGAAATTTATATTGATGATGTTTTCTATGAATGGATAAATCGCAAACTGGATTTCGGCGAGATACAGAAAGCGTCTTATGACAGATACGTGAACGATTACAAAAGATTTTTCCACTACACTTCTGTTTCAATTACCAAAAAGAAATTTAAAAATATCACAGAGGACGATTTGGAAATATTTATCAAATGCACCATTCGTGACCTTACGCTTACCAGAAAGGCATATGCCGGATTGCGGACATTGGTTCGTGGTATCTTCAAATACGGTAAGAAGAAAAAGTATACTGCTATCAGTATCACTGAATTTTTTGGAGATTTAGAACTGCCGAATAATCTTTTTAAACGGAAGATTATAGACAAGCAGAAAGAAGTGTTTATGGAAGATGAAATTCCCGTAGTCATTCAACGTCTGAAAGCAAAGCCAGATATGTATAATCTCGGTATCCTGCTTACATTTCAGACAGGTTTACGTGTCGGTGAACTAAGCACTCTAAAGAAAGAAGACTTACACGGACGTATTATTAAAATCAGACGTACCGAGGATAAATACCGAGACGAAAACAATAAATGGATTGTAGCTGTAAAAGAACACGCTAAAACAGACGCTGGTAATCGGGATTTAATCATATCCTCTACTGCACTGGATACGTTGAACCAAATATTGGAACTGAATACATCAGAAACATATTTATTTGAGCATAATGGAAAACGTATCAGAGGAAATACTTTTAATAAAAGACTGTCCAGAATATGTAATGAATTACATATCCCACATCGTACCATGCACAAGATACGAAAGACTTACGGAACAACCTTAATAGACAGTGATGTAGACGAGGGATTTATTACAGAACAAATGGGACACAGTGATATTAGTACAACCAAAAAAACTATATTATTTCAGCAATAAAACAACGAAAAACAAAGAAAAACAGATTGAAAATGCTATCTCATTTTAGGAATAATTCCTGTTTGACTACATACTTGACTACATTTGAATTATCTAGAAAATGAAAAAAGCCAGAAGCCTTGGAAATTCAAGGTTTCTGACTCTTCGGTCAACAGGGGATGAGAGAATCGAACTCCCACCAAAGGTTTTGGAGACCCCTATCATACCATTTGACCAATCCCCTATTCAGTTGTCGCTTAACTCAAGCGACTTGTTAAGTATACCTTATGGAGTGATGAATGTCAAGAAAAAAATAAAGAAAATTCAAGAAATGTTTCAAGGATGGTTCTCTAATTCTGAATCAAATTATAACGCATTTATCAAAGCGATGCTTCGGGGGAATGTGAAAGAGATGAATACTTATATGAATGAAGTTGCACTAGCTACATTCAACAGTTTTGATACAGGAAGACATCCGTCAGGAAAAAGTCAGCCGGAGCGTTTCTATCATGAATTCGTTCTGGGACTTTTGGTAGAATTAAGAGATCGTTATGAAGTAAAGTCCAACAGGGAAAGCGGTTACGGGCGATATGATGTGATGTTAATATCAAGAGAAACGCCGGATCAGGCAATTATAAAAAAGGAAGAAGCGACCTCAAAATCACTTCTTCCTTTCTTTGTTCTCTTACAGAATTCCAAGATCCATCATTGCTTTTTTCAGAACTTCTTTATGTGCATCTTCCATCTCTGTCAGAGGTGCTCTAAGAGTTCCAACTTCTTTTCCCATCATGTTAAGAGCAGCCTTAACCGGGATCGGGTTCACTTCACAGAAGAGAGCATCAACCAGTGGAAGTGCATCTAACTGCATCCTGCGGCTACCTGCGATATCTCCTGAGAAGAATTTGTAGCACATGTCATGCACGTAAGCCGGAGCTACGTTGGAGAGAACGGAGATAACTCCGATTCCGCCAAGTGCGAGAAGCGGTACAACCTGATCATCATTTCCTGAGTAAAGATCAACGTTGCCATCACAAAGATGCATGATCTGTGCAACTGTGCTGATATTTCCAGAAGATGCTTCTTTAATACCTACGATGTTCTCAACATCTTTCACAAGTGTTGCAACTGTCTGTGGCTGAAGTCCACATCCTGTACGGCTTGGTACATTGTACAGAATCGCCGGAATATTTACTTCATTACAAATTGCTGTGTAATGAGCAATCAGTCCGTTCTGTGTTGCTTTATTATAATATGGTGTAACGAGCAGAATTCCGTCAGCTCCATCTTCCTGAGCTTCTTTGGATAACTGGATCGCTGTTCTTGTACAATTAGAACCTGTTCCGGCGATGACCGGGATACGGTGGTTCACACGCTCAATTGCAAAACGGATTGTTGCTGCATGTTCTTCCTCTGTCATAGTAGCGGATTCACCTGTTGTTCCACAGATGACGATCGCATCTGTTCCGCCTGCAATCTGCTCCTCTAACATCTCATCTAATTTGTCATAATTGACCTCAAGATTCTCTTTCATCGGAGTAGCGATCGCTACACCTGCGCCTTTAAAAATTGCCATTCTTTTTATCCTCCTTCAACATGGTGAAACAAAGTATTACTGGTCACAGCAGGTTATTGGTTACTGTTCACTCCCGTGTCAATCACTTCGCTGATTGACACGGAGGATGCGTGTTTTGACTTGAATGCATCTCGCCCCATCGCCAAAGGCGATTTAAAATGGCGAGATGCGTTGCTGGTCGCACATCGTGTGAACAGTAACGGTTATTGCGCATAAGTTCCTTGTGAACGATAATTATAATAGCCATGAGCAGTAACTGTTTAATATACATCTATGCAAGAATGCGTAAACTGTAAATAAACATAAAAGAAACGGCAAGATGCGCCGTCCCAAAATATACATTATGTATAATTCAGATAGCTCTCCATCTTGCGATGACAGTCATGCCGCTATTCACGTCATGCCCAAGAACAAGAACTCAGGATTCTTACCCTTTCGGCATCTTTCCCTTTCCGATGAGTTCTTCTGTTCCTGACACATCCGTCACCTTACTTATGAAAAATGCAACCTCTATCTACGTTTCCGTGTTTAAGCAAATAATAACACCGAGGGTACAATGATGTCAACATGGTTTCTGGATTTCTTTCTTATTTATAGTACCTGGGTTATAAGTACACCTTATAAAAATTGATTATAATAAAGTATAACCGATTTTTTGACTTTTTTCTTATATATATGATATCATTAATTCGCTAGATGTGTGAATGACAAAGCTGTTTCATTTGCACTTTTTTTATGCTTGCATGTTTGTCTTTTGAAAAACAATCGCAAGAAACGACATAAGATAACAAGAGAGAATTGCGAGGATGAGAACCGCGATCCTCGGAAAAAGGTATGTGGATAGGAAGGAGACCTACTGTGTTAACAATCGGTAATTACGTGAAAGTTAAGACACTGGAGGAAGCTTACGAGCTGAATCAGGCAAGAAACAGTCGTATCATGGGCGGCATGATGTGGATGAGATTAGGAAATGCGAGAGTGAAGACGATCATTGATATGTCGGATCTTGGTTTGAATGAGATTGAGGAGACAGACCATGTTCTTTCGTATTGGAGCAATGTGTACACTGCGCCAGCTGGAAGAGCATGAGGGGCTGAGAAAATTCTATGGGGACGGAATTGCAGAGAGCCTTTGTCATATTGTTGGAGTTCAGTTTAGAAATCAGGCAACAGTTGGAGGCAGTATCTATGGAAGATACGGATTTTCTGATGTGCTGACTGCATTACTGGCATTGGATACATTTGTGGAATTATATAATGGCGGAACTGTTCGACTTTCTGAGTTTGTAAACAGAAAAGCAGATAAGGATATTCTTGTATCTGTAATCGTCAGAAAGAGCAAGAGAAAATTCCGTTACGAATCAATTCGTCAGACAAAGACAGATTTTCCGGTGCTGACATGTTCTGTCGTAACAGGAATTTACAGAGGTCAGGAGTCCTGGTTCTTTTCAGTAGGAGCAAGACCGATGAAAGCGGCATTGCTTGAAAAACAGTGGGAGATCCCAAAAGATGCTACAGATGAGCAGCTTACAGAGTATGCAAAACGTGTGGCAGCAGAATTTACTTATGGAAGCAATATGCGCGGAAGTGCGGAGTATAGAAAGCACCTTGCAGAGGTTCTGCTTCGCAGAGAGATGCGCTCAATTTTAGATGAATATAATGCGGAGGAGAAATAGGATGGAAGTACAGTTTACTCTGAATGGAAAGAAAGTAAGCACAGAGATCGCAGCAGATACAGTCCTTTTGAACCTTCTGCGTGATCTTGGATGTAAGAGTGTAAAATGTGGATGTGAGACAACAAACTGTGGTTTGTGTACAGTATGGATCGACGGAAAATCCCGTTTGTCATGTTCTGTTCTTGCAGCAAGCATTGACGGACATGAAGTGACAACACTTGAGGGTGTAGAGAAAGAAGCTGCGGAATTCGGCTCATTTCTTGCACAGGAAGGTGCAGAACAGTGCGGATTCTGTTCACCGGGATTCATTATGAATGTACTTGCAATGTTCCGTGAATTGAAGAACCCTTCTATAGAAGAAATCAAAGAATATCTTGCAGGAAATCTGTGCCGTTGTACAGGATACATGGGACAGCTTCGTGCAATCCAGAAATATATGGAAGTCAGAAATACAGCAGTTAATATTACAGTAAAGAAAATGGGCGGGGAGGAGTAAGAATGGAAAGAATAGATAAAGTTCAGAATCTGATTCCTGAGAAACCGGAATTTGTCCACAGCAATCAGGAAAAAGGAGAAGATGTAGAATCCCTGAAGATTGTAAACCGTCCTCTTGTAAAGAAAGATGCGGCTGCACTTGTAACAGGAAAAGCTGTTTATACGAATGACCTTGCACCGTCAGACTGTCTGATCGTTAAAGTTGTAAGAAGTCCATATGCACATGCATTAATCAAGGATATTAATACAGCTCGTGCCGAGGCAGTACCTGGAATCGAATGTGTTCTTACATATAAAGATTGCCCGAATAAGAGATTTACAATGGCTGGTCAGACATATCCGGAACCAAGTCCGTATGACCGTCTGATCCTTGACCAGAGAGAATGCGTTTCGTTGGAGATGCAGCTGCAATCGTAGCTGGAACATCAGAAGAAGCAGTTAAGAAAGCAATGAAGCTTGTTAAGATCCAGTATGAGGTTCTTGAACCGGTACTTGATTTCCGTACAGCGAAGGACAATCCGATCCTTGTTCATCCGGAAGACAACTGGAGAAGTCTCTGTCCGGTTGGAGCAGACAACAAGAGAAATCTCTGTGCACATGATGTGAGTGAGGATGGAGACGTAGAGGCAGTTCTTGCAAAATGCGATCACGTGATCGATCGTGTTTACCATACAAAGGCAAACCAACAGGCGATGATGGAAACATTCCGTACTTATACATATTTAGATGCATACGGAAGATTAAATGTTGTTTCGTCTACACAGGTTCCGTTCCATGCAAGAAGAATCCTTGCGCATGCGCTTGATATCCCGAAGAGCAAAGTACGCGTGATCAAGCCAAGAATCGGTGGAGGATTTGGTGCGAAGCAGACAGTAGTTGCAGAAGTTTATCCGGCACTTGTTACATGGAAGACAGGAAAACCGGCGAAGATCATTTACACACGAGAAGAGTCTTTGATCGCTTCTTCACCGCGTCATGAGATGGAACTTCATGTACGTCTGGGAGCAGATAAAGAAGGAAATATCAAAGCAATTGATCTCTATACACTTTCCAACACGGGAGCATTTGGCGAGCACGGACCGACAACAGTAGGTCTTTCCGGTCACAAATCTATTCCGCTTTATGGAAAGGCAGAAGCATTCCGCTTCACGTATGATGTAGTTTATACAAATGTAATGTCAGCAGGAGCTTATCGTGGATACGGAGCAACACAGGGACAGTTCGCTGTAGAATCAGCTGTAAATGAACTTGCAGAAGTTCTTGGAATGGATCCGACAGTGCTTCGTGAGAAGAATATGGTACGTCAGGGCGATAAGATGCCGGCTTATTATGGCGAAGTTACAAACAGCTGTACACTCGACAGATGTCTTGCAAGAGCAAAAGAAATGATCAACTGGGATGAAAAGTATCCATACCGTGATATGGGAAATGGAAAAGTCCGTAGTGTCGGAGTTGCAATGTCCATGCAGGGATCAGGAATCTCAGCAGTAGATACAGGTGCGGTTGAGATTAAAGTAAATGATGATGGATTCTACAGTCTGATCATCGGAGCTACTGATATGGGAACAGGATGCGATACAATCCTTGCCCAGATGGCAGCAGAGTGTCTTGAATGTAAACCGGAAGAAATCGTTGTATTTGGAGTGGATACAGACATCTCTCCATACGACTGTGGTTCTTATGCATCCAGTACAACTTATGTAACAGGACAGGCTGTTGTTAAGACTTGTGAGTCCCTTCGTAAGAAAATCTGTGAACGCGGAGCAGAGTATCTCGGATGTAAGCCGGAAGATGTAGATTTCGACGGAGAATATGTAACAGAGCTGGCAACAGGAAAGCAGATTTCAAGAAGTCAGATTGGAAATAATGTAATGTGCTTCAGCAACGCACCACTTTCCGCAAGTGAAGCATTTTCCTCACCGGTATCTCCACCGCCATTCATGGTTGGTATGGCAGAAGTTGAGATCGACAAAGAGACAGGTGTACTTGAACTGATCGATTACGTAGCAGTTGTAGACTGTGGAACAGTTATTAACCCAAGTCTTGCGCGTGTACAGGTAGAAGGTGGAATCGCACAGGGAATCGGTATGGCACTGTATGAAGATATCGTATATAACGAGAAGGGAAAGAACTTCAGCAATTCCCTGATGCAGTATAAGATCCCGACGCGTCTCGATGTCGGAACAATCCGTGTTGAGTTTGAGAGCAGCTACGAACCGACAGGACCGTTCGGAGCGAAGTCTATCGGAGAAATCGTAATCAATACACCATCACCGGCAATCAGCAATGCGATCCAGAATGCAACAGGAGTGATCATTAGAGAGCTGCCGATGACAGCAGAGAAGATTTACAGAGGAATTTGTGGTCGTTAGACTTTGGATTCTGTTTGAAAGTATAAAAAATGAGAGCTGGAATAGTTACTATATGGTTACTGTTCTGGCTCTCATTTTTCATGTTGACATTGCCAGAAGATTTAGAAAAATACCTTCCAAAATTATAAGATTAATCTTGTGGATGCAGAGCGACTCACAAATGTTGAAGAATTTTCAGAGGATTTACAGGTGATACTGGCTATGCTAAGATATAGAAATAGTAGAGCAGAAGGAGAAGGAAAACATGAATGCAGTAGAAGCTTTAGATGAATTACAGCGCAAAGCAAGACATGATGATAAACTAAGAGAACAGTTCATAAAGACAAGGGATGCAGAAGATTCTCTTGGAGCATTCTGCTCTGTATGTCGTGAGGCGGGTTATGAACTTTATCCGATGGATATTGTGCAGGCAGGAGATGAATTTTATGCCGCAATGAAGCGCAGTACGAATGGTGGCGGAGAGAATTCGCCGGTACTTATAGGTGAGGATGATCCTTATGAATTGTTTTTTGCAGGACTACAAGAACAGTTACAATAATTTTAAAAGTAGATGGAAAAAAGTGAGTACGAGGAAGGTTTATTTATGATAAATATAATTCGCGTCGGAAGAGAACGCTTGAAAGAAGCGTATGAAATTGTAAATAAGGTAGACCAGGGGATGAACGTTCTAGAATGGTTTGTCGCAGAACCGTATGAGGAATTTGATTTCTGGATGAGAGAAGAACGAGGACTTTTGTATCTTGCTGTTGATGAAGATGAAAATGTAGGAGCCATGTTCTTCGTAATTTTGCCGGGACTGCATCTTGATAATCTTGGATATGATCTTAATATGGAAGAAGAGCAGCTGAAACTTTGTGCAATGATGGATACAGCGGTGGTACTGCCGGAGTTTCGTGGGCATCATTTACAATATGAAATGATGCAGCATGCGGAAGAAGATTTAAGACAGCGGGGATATCAGTATCTGCTCTGTACCGTACATCCGGAAAATGTTTTTAGCAGAACCAATGTCATGAAACAAGGATATAAGAAGATGCTTACGAAGGAGAAATATGGCGGATTCTTAAGAGATATCTGGATGAAAGATATTATATGATTGCGAGAATTGCATAGCAATGGAGCAAGTCGGTTACATTAGAGAGTGGAAAAATTTATTTTTGACACTCACATCATTATATAATATAGAAAAAAGAAAAGGTATGTGGTATACTCTCGACATAGTTAAGAAATGACATAATAGAAACAGATTTCTAGAAACAAACTGACAGAGACATGCGGATGAAAGGAGTAACAGAAATGGAGACATACATGCAAATGCTTGGAAGACTTGCAAAGAATGCATCCCGCGGAGCGGCAAAGCTTGGAACAAAAGCAAAGAACAGAGGACTTCTCGTAGTGGCAAATGAACTTGTGGAAGAGAGAAAATTGATTTTACAGGAGAATGCAAAGGATATCGAAGCTGCGAAAGATAAGGGCGTGAAACAGTCATTGATCGACAGATTGGCACTGACGGATCAGCGAATTGAAGATATGGCAGAAGGTCTGCGTGAAATTGCTGCACTGGATGATCCGATCGGAGAAGTGCTTGGCATGAAGACAAGACCGAACGGACTTCGTATCGGAAAGAAACGCGTACCGCTTGGCGTTGTCGGAATCATCTACGAATCCAGACCGAATGTGACAGCAGATGCATTTGGCCTTTGTTTCAAGACAGGAAATGCGGTAATTCTTCGTGGCGGAAGTGATGCAATCCATTCCAATCAGGCAATCACGCGTGCAATCAAGACAGGTCTTCGCAAAGCAAAGTTATCCCAGGATCTCATTCTTCTCGTAGAAGATACAAGCAGAGAAGTTGTAAATGAGATGATGAAGATGCATGGTTGGATCGATGTTCTGATTCCGAGAGGTGGAGCAGGACTTATTGCAAATGTAGTTGCGAACAGCACTGTTCCGGTAATTGAGACAGGGACCGGAAATTGTCATGTATATGTTGATGAGACAGCAGACATTAAGATGGCAACAGATATTATTGAGAATGCGAAGACACAGCGCCTCGGTGTGTGTAATGCATGTGAGTCACTGGTGATTCATTCCAAGATTGCAGAGGTAGCTTTGCCTAAGATCGTAACAAAACTGAAAGAACATGGAGTAGAGATTCGTGGAGATGAGAGAGCGCAGGCAATCAGTTCTGAGATCATCCCGGCAACAGAAGAAGACTGGGGAACAGAGTACCTGGATGCAATCATTTCCGTGAAGATTGTTGATTCCATTGATGAGGCAATCACACATATCAATACATATAATACAGGACATTCAGAATCCATTATTACAAAAGATTATGATAATGCATTGAGATTCCAGGATGAGATCGATGCGGCAGCAGTTTATGTAAATGCATCAACAAGATTTACAGATGGATTCGAATTCGGATTTGGTGCTGAGATCGGAATCAGCACACAGAAGCTTCATGCAAGAGGCCCGATGGGACTCGAAGCACTGACAACAACAAAGTATATTATCTTCGGAAACGGACAGATCAGAGGATAATATAGATAGAACAGTTACGAAAATTTTAAAATCCAGGTCAACTGATTCAAGTAAAGAGATTAAGTTGACCTGGATTTTATGTATCCTATTAACAAAATAAGAAGAAAATAAAAAACTTATAAAAATAACAATCAGTGTTGACAAACAGAAATCGAGGTGCTATCTTAGTATCTGTAAGGTATTAGCACTCAAAAACAAAGAGTGCTAATAACAAACATAGATGAGAAGAAAGGGGAACACAGAGATGTCTGTAGAAGCTGAATTAAGTGAAAGAAAACTTACGATATTGAAAGCCATCATACAGAATTATCTGGAGACTGGCGAACCGGTCGGATCACGAACCCTTTCGAAATACACAGATTTGAAATTAAGTTCCGCAACGATAAGGAATGAGATGGCAGATCTGGAAGATCTTGGTTACATCTTCCAGCCACACACATCGGCAGGAAGAATTCCATCAGATAAGGGATATCGCTTTTATGTAGATCTTCTGATGGAGAACAAGGAGCAGGAGATCAGCAGACGTGAGGACGCACTTCTTGAAAAGACAGATAAGGTCGAGAAGGTACTCCAGCAGGCAGCAAAGGTTCTTGCTTCGAACACCAATTATGCGACGATGGTTTCTGCACCGGTCAACAGCCGGAACACATTGAAGTTCATTCAGCTATCACAGGTGGATGAAGAACAGATCGTAGCAGTCATCGTACTTGGTGGTAATGTGATCAAGAATAAGATCATTGAAGTTGGAGAAACCTTAAGTAATGAAAATCTGTTGAAGCTGAATATGCTTCTGAACACGACACTGAATGGATTATCCATTGATCAGATTACATTAGGTCTGATTGCCAGATTGAAAGAACAGGCTGGTATCCACAGCGAGGTTGTCGGTCATGTACTGGATGCAGTGGCAGAGATCATTCATGTAGATAATGACATGGAGATCTACACAAGCGGCGCAACGAATATTTTCAAATATCCGGAGCTTAGTGATAAGCAGAGCGCACAGGAGATCATCAGTGCATTTGAAGAGAAACAGCAGCTGGCAGATCTGGTGACAGAGACACTGGCAAGTGAGGAGAACAACGGCATACAGGTTTATATCGGAGATGAAACTCCGGTTAAGACCATGAAAGACTGCAGTGTTGTTACCGCCACATATGAGTTGGGAGAAGGTATGAAAGGAACGATTGGAATCATCGGTCCGAAGAGAATGGATTATGAACATGTCATGAAGACGCTGAAAACGCTGCAAAGTGAGTTGGATGCGATTTATAATAAAGAACCCAAAGAGTAATAATAGGAAGGTAGAAAGCTGGTGACAGAGAACATGAGCAAAGAAGATATGGTAAAAGAAGCTGTTGAAGAGGCGAAAGCAAAGGCTGCAAAAGAGCAGGCAGAAGCTGAAGAGACAGTAGAAACAGAAGATGCCCAGGGAGTTGAGGCTGAAGCGAAAGAAGCAACAGAGGAAGCAACTGAGACTGAAGGAGATTCAGAAGCAGCATCAGAAGGTAAGAAAAAGTTCTTCGGAAAGAAAGAGAAGAAGGACAAGAAAGACGAGAAGATCGAGGAACTCACAGACCGCGTTACTCGTCAGATGGCAGAGTTTGATAACTTCCGCAAGAGATCTGAGAAGGAGAAATCCCAGATGTACGAGATCGGAGCGAAAGATATCATAGAAAAGATTCTTCCGGTTGTAGACAACTTCGAGCGTGGACTTGGTTCCGTACCGGAGGAGGAGAAGAATGCTCCGTTCGTAGAAGGAATGGAGAAGATCTACAAACAGCTTATGACTACACTGGAATCCGTTGGAGTAAAACCAATCGAGGCAGTTGGTCAGGAATTCAATCCGGATTTCCACAACGCAGTGATGCATGTGGAAGATGATGAGTTCGGTGAGAATATCATCGCAGAAGAATTCCAGAAAGGTTACATGTACCGTGAAAGTGTTGTAAGACACAGCATGGTAAAAGTAGCAAACTAATTTGATTTTTAACAAGATTCAGAGATTAGATAGAGGAGGAAATTTATCATGGGAAAAATTATTGGTATTGACCTTGGTACAACAAACAGCTGTGTAGCCGTTATGGAAGGTGGACAGCCAACAGTTATCGCGAATACAGAAGGCGCAAGAACAACACCGTCTGTTGTAGCATTTACAAAGACAGGAGAGCGTCTTGTAGGTGAGCCTGCAAAACGTCAGGCTGTAACAAACGCAGCAAGAACAATCTCATCCATCAAAAGAGAGATGGGAACAGATTATAAAGTAGATATTGACGACAAGAAATATTCTCCACAGGAGATTTCTGCAATGATCCTTCAGAAACTGAAAGCAGACGCAGAAGGATACCTTGGTGAGAAAGTAACAGAAGCTGTTATCACAGTTCCGGCTTACTTCAACGATGCTCAGCGTCAGGCTACAAAAGATGCAGGTAAGATTGCAGGACTTGATGTAAAACGTATCATCAACGAGCCTACAGCAGCTGCACTTGCTTATGGTCTTGACAACGAGAAAGAGCAGAAGATCATGGTTTACGACCTTGGTGGTGGTACATTCGACGTATCCATCATTGAGATCGGAGACGGAGTTATCGAAGTATTATCTACAGCAGGTAACAACAGACTTGGTGGAGATGACTTTGACCAGAAGATCACAGACTATATGCTGGCTGATTTCAAGGCAAAAGAAGGCGTAGATCTTTCTACAGATAAGATGGCTCTTCAGAGATTAAGAGAAGCTGCAGAGAAAGCAAAGAAAGAACTTTCAAGCGCAACAACAACAAATATCAACCTTCCGTTCATCACAGCAACAGCTGAAGGACCGAAGCATTTCGATATGAACCTTACAAGAGCTAAATTCGACGAGCTGACAAGAGACCTCGTAGAAAAGACTCAGGAACCGGTAAGACGTGCACTTTCTGACGCAGGAATCACAGCTTCCGAGCTTGGACAGGTACTTCTCGTTGGTGGATCAACACGTATTCCGGCTGTTCAGGAAGAAGTTAAGAGACTGACAGGCAAAGAGCCTAGCAAATCCCTTAACCCAGATGAGTGTGTAGCACTTGGTGCTTCCGTACAGGGTGGTAAACTTGCAGGAGATGCAGGCGCAGGAGACATCCTTCTTCTGGATGTAACTCCACTGTCACTGTCTATCGAGACAATGGGTGGTGTAGCTACAAGACTGATTGAGAGAAATACAACAATCCCGACAAAGAAGAGCCAGATCTTCTCAACAGCAGCAGATAACCAGACAGCTGTAGACATCAACGTTGTACAGGGAGAAAGACAGTTCGCAAGAGACAACAAGTCCCTCGGACAGTTCAGACTTGATGGAATCCCGCCGGCTCCACGTGGAATCCCGCAGATCGAAGTTACATTCGATATCGATGCAAATGGTATCGTAAATGTATCTGCTAAGGATCTTGGAACAGGTAAAGAGCAGCATATTACAATCACAGCAGGTTCTAATATGTCTGATGACGATATCGATAAAGCTGTAAAAGAAGCAGCTGAATTCGAGGCTCAGGATAAGAAACGTAAAGAAGCAATCGATACAAGAAACGAAGCAGACGCTATGGTATTCCAGACAGAGAAGGCAATCAAAGAGGTTGGCGACAAAGTCGATGCTACAGAGAAGGCAGCTGTAGAGGCTGACGTTCAGGCACTGAAAGATATTCTTGCAAAATCTGCTCCGGAGAACACAACAGAAGAACAGGTAGCAGAGATCAAAGCTGCGAAGGAAAAACTGATGGAGAGCGCACAGAAACTGTTCACAAAGATGTATGAGCAGGCAGGTGCTGCAGCAGGTGCAGGTGCACAGGCTGGTCCTACACCAGAAGCTGGTCCGGCTCCGGATGGTTTCCAGGGTGATGATGTTGTAGACGGAGACTACAAAGAAGTCTAAAATATAGAAAAGATGCCGGTAAGACAGAAGAGAAACAGGCAGCAGGGCATCAGATAAATGAAGCATGAAGAGAAATTCTACGGAGCTTTGTAGCTTCGTAGAATTTCTTGAGGTTAAGAAAGAGATACAGAAAGGTTAGTATTTGTGTTATGGCAGAGGCAAAGAGAGATTATTATGAGGTGCTCGGCGTAAGCAAAGATGCAGATGATGCTACAATCAAGAAAGCATACCGCCAGCTTGCGAAGAAGTACCATCCAGATATGAATCCAGGGGATAAAGAAGCAGAAATAAAGTTTAAAGAGGCTTCCGAAGCCTATGCCGTTCTGAGTGACGCTGACAAACGTCGTCAGTATGATCAGTTCGGCCACGCTGCATTTGATGGCGGTGCCGGCGGCGGAGCAGGTGGATTCGGTGGCGGATTTAACTTCAATGGAGCAGATTTTAGCGACATTTTCGGAGATATCTTCGGAGATATGTTTGGTGGCTCCAGAAGAGGCGGCGCAAGCAATGGTCCTATGAAAGGGGCTAATATCAGAAAGAGCATCCGCATCACATTCGAGGAAGCTGTCTTCGGATGCGAGAAAGAACTGGATCTTGTACTGAAAGATCCTTGCGAAGACTGTCACGGCACAGGTGCAAAGCCTGGAACATCACCGGAGACATGTCCAAAGTGCGGTGGTAAAGGTCAGGTCGTATATACATCCCAGTCCTTCTTTGGAACCGTACAGAATGTACAGACGTGTCCTAACTGTGGTGGTTCCGGTAAGATCGTGAAAGAGAAATGTCCGAAATGTGCAGGTACAGGATATACATCCAGCAGAAAGAAGATCAAAGTTACGATTCCGGCAGGTATTGATAACGGACAGAGCGTACGCATTCGTGAAAAAGGAGAACCGGGAGTTAATGGGAGGACCGAGAGGAGATCTCCTCGTTGAGGTTAACGTATCCAGACATCCAATCTTCCAGAGACAGGATATGCATATCTTCTCAACCGTTGCGATTTCCTTCGCAGTGGCTACACTCGGTGGCGATGTGAAGATTCCAACTGTAGACGGAGACGTTCTCTACACAGTAAAACCGGGAACAAAGACAGATACAAAAGTACGTCTGAAAGGAAAGGGAGTTCCATCCCTTAGAAATACTCAGGTAAGAGGAGATCATTATGTAACATTAGTGATCCAGACACCGGAGAGATTAAGCGCAGAGGCGAAAGAGGCTCTGAGAAAATTCGATGCGCTTAGTGGAAATACACTTCATCAGCATGATGACCTTGCTACAAAATCTGAGAAATCAGAGAAAAAGGGCAAGAAAAAAGGATTCATGGATAAGATGAAAGAAGCCTTTGAAGATAAAGAATAAAAAGAATGATGAGAGCGGCAGCTGCTGACTGAAGGTTGGTGGCTGCCGCTTTTTAGCATATATCCAGCAAAACTCATATCCAAAAAAAATCCCCACTAGAACAGCTCCTTGTATTTACACGCGAAATCGGATATATTAGAAGATATTGGAAATGCGTTGCACGAAGCATCCGCAGGCATCGTAGTTGTGGGTTTTGTCTCCAACATCTTTACAAATATAGCAGAAAGAAGGTGAATTTCATCGTGAATCAGATCGTTTTGACAGGAATGGTGCTTTCTGTCGCACCGGTGGGCGAGTACGACCGCAGAGTTGTCATACTTACAAAAGAACAGGGGAAGATCTCAGCCTTTGCAAAGGGATCAAGAAGACCGAACAGTCCATTGGTGGGAGCGGTAAATCCATTTACTTTCGGTGAATTCACGATGTATGAAGGTCGTTCTTCCTACACAATTCAGTCTGTAAATGTATCCAATTATTTTTCGGAATTGAGAGCAGATGTGGTAGGCGCATATTATGGCTTTTATTTCCTTGAGGTTGCGAATTACTATGCGAGGGAACGGAATGATGAGCGGGAACTTTTAAAATTACTTTATCAGACGATGCGTGCGCTGACAAATCCACATCTTCCGAATCAGTTGATCCGTTACATTTTCGAGTTGAAAGTGCTGACGATCAATGGACAGGGACCGCAGGTGTTCCAGTGTGTACAGTGTGGCGACCGGACGAGGCCGGCAGTGTTCAGCGCGGCGAAGGGCGGACTTGTGTGTAATGAATGTGACGGAGAAGTGAGAGACGGAATGTTTCTTGACGGTTCTACGCTGTATACGATGCAGTATATTGAATCCAGTACAATTGAGAAATTATATACATTTAACGTGAAGCCGGAAGTGCTGGAGAAGTTTGGACGCGTGATGGGACGGTTGATGAAGATGTATGTAGATAAGGAGTTCAAGTCTCTGGAGATACTGCAGACATTGCTGTGATATTTGGGGTATTATTTAAAAATTCTCAACAACATTTAAGACATTGTGCAATTGTTGAATCATGAAAAAAATCATGTTATACTACGGTTATATCACCTGTTACATGACAGTGTGAAACGAGTGTATTTTGTTGTAAATGTAATAGTAGCAGAGGAAAGAAAAGAGAAAAATGATGGACGAGAACATTTTTATGAAGGAAAAGAAACCGATTTCTTTCGAAGACTACCTTGAATACGATGAGAACAGCAGGGGGAATCTTGGAGGAGAACTCCCTGTGATTGTATATCGGTTATTGGAATATTCTATAAAAGACGAGCTTGCGGTACGTTACGGAAGAGCAGAACAGGTTGAGATTTTCCGGAATGCGGGAAGGAAAGCGGGAGAATTTTTTGCACGTAAGATGCTGAATCTGAATCAGCCGCTGGATCAGTTTGTGGGTGAACTCCAGAAGAAGATGGCAGAAATGAAGATTGGAGTACTCCGTATTGAATCAGTAGACGAGGAGAGCGGGCAGATCATTCTGACCGTCTCGGAAGATGCGGACTGTTCGGGGCTTCCGGTGCTTGGTGAGACTGTCTGCAATTATGATGAAGGATTTATTTCCGGAATTTTATCTTTATACTCTGGAAAGGAATATGTAGCAGTGGAAACGGACTGCTGGGCAACAGGAGGCCGTGTCTGCCGTTTCCAGGCAGATGTAAGAGAAGGTGATATTTAGAGTTATGGAAGAGAAAAACTGTGAGATATTATTTGAATATCTGAGGGATATTATATATGATTCCGAGAATGCAGAGTTGGATCTTGAACAGCTGGACGAACCTTTTTGGAAACTTGGAATGGGACTTCAATATCTGGATAAAGCGGTGAAAGAAATGAAGCATTATTCGGCGGAGATTTCAAAGGGAAATCTGTCAATTGAAGCACCGGGGCGAGATAATTTCCTCTGTGAGAATCTGAAGAATATCCATGCGAATCTGAACCATCTGACCTGGCAGGCAAAGCAGGTGGCGAAAGGGGATTATTCTCAGAGCGTTTCTTATCTGGGAGAATTTTCAGAAGCATTTAATACAATGACAAAGCAGCTGAAAGAACGAGAAGAGGAACTTGAAGAAGAGGCTTACAGAGACAAACTTACAGGGATTGGAAATCGTCATCTGTTCCATGAACGGGCGGAGACGATGCTTGCTACAGGAAAGAAGATTGTCTTTTGTTATTGTGATCTTGATCATTTAAAATATGTGAATGATCATTTCGGACATCAGGAAGGGGATCGTTACCTGCTGTATTTCGTTGAGACGGTGAAGGAAAATATCCGGCCGGGAGATCTGTTCGTGCGTCTTGGCGGTGATGAGTTCTGTGTTGTGCTTTTGAACTGCTCTCAAGAGACCATGCAGGAAAAGTTTAGAAATATACATGAAGCGTTTCGTCGGGAAGGTGCTGGTGATTATCCGAAGAGTTTCAGTTATGGTATTATAGAACTCCCTGAAAGACATGATATTGTTTCTACAGATGAGATTCTGCAAAGAGCAGATGAAGTTATGTATGAATATAAGCGGAAACATAAAGAGAAGTACCTAAAACAACTTGAAAAATAAGGCATTAGTCGTTATAATAGGAAACATTGATGTACAAAGGGGAATATCTTTAAAGGAAGATGTGAATAACTTCTGTGAAAAGATCAACCGGAGTGCATAAGTTATGTAAATAATGTAAATGATAAAGAAGAATGTGAGGAACATACAATGGTTGAAAAGACAATGGACAAGATCGTAGCACTTGCAAAGTCAAGAGGATTCGTATATCCGGGTTCTGAGATCTACGGCGGACTTGCCAACACATGGGATTATGGTAATCTTGGTGTTGAACTTAAGAATAATGTGAAGAGAGCATGGTGGAAGAAGTTCATTCAGGAGAATCCATACAATGTTGGAGTTGACTGTGCAATCCTTATGAACCCACAGACATGGATTGCTTCCGGACATCTCGGAGGATTCAGTGATCCGCTGATGGACTGTAAGCAGTGTCATGAGCGTTTCCGTGCAGATAAGATTATTGAAGATTATGCAGCAGAGAATGGAATCGAGCTTGAGAGCTCTGTAGACGGATGGACACAGGAGCAGATGGCAGCATTTATCGAGGATAATAACATTCCATGTCCGACTTGCGGAAAGCATGATTTTACAGATATCCGTCAGTTCAACCTGATGTTCAAGACATTCCAGGGTGTTACAGAGGATGCGAAGAACACAGTATACCTTCGTCCTGAGACAGCACAGGGTATCTTTGTAAACTTCAAGAATGTACAGCGTACATCCAGAAAGAAACTTCCATTCGGTATCGGACAGATTGGTAAATCTTTCCGTAACGAGATCACACCGGGGAACTTTACATTCCGTACAAGAGAGTTCGAGCAGATGGAGCTTGAGTTCTTCTGCAAACCGGACACAGACCTTGAGTGGTTTGATTACTGGAAGAGCTTCTGCCTGAACTGGCTGTCATCTCTTGGACTGAAAGATGAGGAAGTACGTTACCGTGACCATGATCAGGAAGAGCTTTCCTTCTACAGTAAGGCTACTACAGACGTTGAGTTCCTTTTCCCATTCGGATGGGGTGAGCTGTGGGGAATCGCTGACCGTACAGATTATGACCTGACTCAGCATCAGAATGTATCCGGACAGGATATGACATACTTTGATGATGAGACAAAGGAGAAATACATTCCATACGTTATCGAGCCATCACTTGGTGCTGACCGTGTTGTACTTGCATTCCTTTGCAGTGCATATGATGAGGAGAATATCGGAACAGAAGAGAAACCGGATATGAGAACTGTACTTCATTTCCATCCGGCACTGGCTCCGGTTAAGATCGGTGTGCTCCCACTTTCCAAGAAACTGAACGAAGGTGCAGAGAAAGTATTTGCAGAGTTATCTAAGTATTACAACTGTGAGTTCGATGATCGTGGAAATATCGGAAAACGTTACCGTCGTCAGGACGAGATCGGTACTCCGTTCTGCGTAACATATGACTTCGATTCCGAGGAAGACGGAGCTGTTACAGTACGTGACCGTGATACAATGGAACAGGAAAGAGTTAAGATTGAAGATCTGAAAGCATACTTCGAGAAGAAATTCGAGTGGTAAGATAAATAAGAAAAGCCCGGACTGTAGTTCACAGGTAAGCTTGTGGATTCAGTTTGGGCTGTTTCTTTATAGAGTTTTTGAAATAGCATAGAAGATAGATTGTTACTGTTCACTCCCGTGTCAATCACTCCGCTGATTGACACGGAGGATGCGTGTTTTGATTTGAATGCATCTCGCCCCATCGCCAAAGGCGATTTAAAATGGCGAGATGCGTTGCTGGTCGCACATCGTGTGAACAGTAACGATAGAACAGGAGGAGAATGACATGGACAGAAAAAATGCATGGACAACTTACAGTAAGGAAGAGCTGGACAGATTAGAACAGGTGAATACAGAATACAAGAACTGCCTTGATGCCGGCAAGACAGAGCGCGAGTGTGTTACATTGGCAGTTGAAAAGGCAAAAGCAGAGGGATATAAGGATATCAGAGATATCATTAAAAACGGTGGAGAGGTGAAAGCCGGAGATAAACTGTATGCCGTGTGTATGAACAAGACGATTGCGCTGTTTCATATGGGTACAAAACCGCTGACAGAAGGTATGAATATTCTTGGAGCTCACATTGATTCTCCGCGTATTGACGTAAAGCAGAATCCTTTGTATGAAAATGAAGAGTTTGCTTATCTTGATACACATTATTATGGTGGAATCAAGAAATATCAGTGGGTGACACTTCCACTTGCCCTTCATGGAGTGATTGCAAAGAAAGATGGCACAACAGTTCAGGTAAGTATCGGTGAAAAAGAAGATGATCCGGTCTTTGTTATCACGGATCTGCTGATTCATCTCGCGTCGAAACAGATGGAGAAAAAGGCTGCAACGGTTGTAGAAGGAGAGAAGCTTGATCTTCTGATCGGAAGCCGCCCGATTGAGCAGGATGAAACATTAGAAGAAAAGGAAAAAGAGGCTGTAAAAGCAAATGTAATCAATCTTCTGAAACAATATTATGACATGGAGGAAGAGGATTTCCTCTCCGCAGAGCTTGAGATCGTTCCGGCAGGAAAGGCCCGCGACTGTGGATTGGATCGCAGTATGGTACTGGCTTACGGACAAGATGATCGTGTGTGTGCATTCACATCCCTCTTTGCAATGCTCGATGTGGAAGAAGTAGAGCACACAGCGTGTTGCATTCTCGTAGATAAAGAAGAAATCGGAAGTGTCGGTGCGACCGGAATGCATTCTCGTTTCTTTGAAAATACAGTTGCAGAACTTGTGGCACTGACAGAAGGGGAGTCTGACCTGAAAGTCAGAAGAGCGCTGATGAATTCCAGAATGCTTTCTTCTGATGTGAGCGCAGCTTATGATCCGATGTATGCTGAAGTATTCGAAAAACGCAGTTCTGCATTCTTTGGAAAAGGACTCGTATTTAATAAATTTACAGGTGCTCGCGGAAAGAGCGGTTCTAATGACGCAAATGCAGAATATCTTGCAAAGATCAGAAATGCAATGGATGCGCAGAGTGTTGCATACCAGTTCGCAGAACTTGGAAAAGTAGATGCCGGCGGTGGTGGAACAATTGCTTACATTATGGCAAATTATGGCATGGAAGTCATCGACAGTGGTGTCGCAGTGTTGAGTATGCATGCGCCGTGGGAAGTGACAAGCAAGGCAGATGTATATGAAGCTTATAAGGGGTATAAAGCATTTATTGAAGAAATGAGATAAGGGCAGAAAATTGTATATTAATCACAAAAAATAGTTGTTTCCAAGTTCTTATAAAGCATGAACAACTATTTTTTTGTGCATGTTGTACATTGTATGAGGATTAATGCAAATATGCAAAATGACAGCCTAATGGACGATGTGTTTACAATTTGTGAAAGATAGGTTAACCAATATGAAAAGTATACAAAAAGCATTTGTAAAAATTGTATATAATTACGGACAAAAGACTTGACTCATAAGTATAAAACCATTAAAATATTATATGCGAAATAAAATTATTTTATTTGTAAAAATTATTTTAGGAGGTCATTGATCATGGCAAAATGGGTTTATATGTTCACTGAAGGTAACGCAGATATGAGAAACCTTCTCGGTGGAAAAGGCGCAAACCTGGCAGAGATGACAAATCTGGGTCTTCCTGTACCACAGGGATTCACAGTAACAACAGAGGCTTGTACACAGTATTATGAGGATGGCAGACAGATCAACGATGAGATTATGGCTCAGATCATGGAAGCTATCGATAAGATGGAAGGAATTACAGGTAAGAAATTCGGAGATAAAGAGAACCCGCTTCTCGTTTCCGTACGTTCAGGAGCTAGAGCTTCTATGCCTGGTATGATGGATACAATTCTTAACCTTGGACTTAACGAAGAGGTTGTTGAAACACTGGCAAATGCTTCAGGCAACCCACGTTGGGCTTGGGACTGCTACAGAAGATTCATCCAGATGTTCTCTGACGTAGTTATGGAAGTTGGTAAGAAATACTTCGAAGAACTGATCGACAAGATGAAAGAAGAGAAGGGTGTTAAACTTGACGTAGAGCTTGACGCTGATGATCTTAAGAAACTTGCAGAGCAGTTCAAAGCTGAGTACAAAGAGAAGATCGGTGAGGACTTCCCTACAGATCCTAAGGTTCAGCTTATGGAAGCTGTTAAGGCTGTATTCCGTTCATGGGATAACCCGAGAGCTAACGTATACCGCCGTGACAATGACATCCCTTATTCATGGGGAACAGCTGTTAACGTTCAGATGATGGCATTTGGTAACATGGGAGATGACTGTGGTACAGGTGTTGCATTTACACGTGACCCAGCTACAGGAGAGAACGGTCTGTTCGGAGAGTTCCTGACAAACGCTCAGGGCGAGGACGTTGTTGCCGGTGTTCGTACACCAATGCACATTTCCGAGATGGAGCAGAAGTTCCCAGAAGCATTCAAACAGTTTAAAGAAGTTTGCAACACTCTGGAGAAACACTACAGAGATATGCAGGACATGGAGTTCACTGTAGAGCACGGTAAACTGTACATGCTTCAGACACGTAATGGTAAGAGAACAGCTCAGGCTGCTCTTAAGATCGCTTGTGATCTTGTAGATGAAGGAATGAGAACAGAGGAAGAGGCTGTTGCAATGATCGATCCTCGTAACCTTGACACTCTGCTTCACCCACAGTTTGATGCTGCTGCATTGAAAGCTGCAACACCAATGGCAAAAGCACTCGGAGCATCTCCAGGAGCTGCTTGCGGTAAAGTCGTATTCACAGCTGATGACGCTGTAGAGTGGGCTGCAAGAGGAGAGAAAGTTATCCTTGTTCGTCTTGAGACATCACCAGAAGATATCACAGGTATGAAGTCTGCTCAGGGTATCCTGACAGTTCGTGGTGGTATGACATCTCACGCAGCTGTAGTTGCTCGTGGAATGGGAACATGCTGCGTATCTGGTTGTGGTGACATCACAATGGACGAAGCGAATAAGAAATTCACACTTGGTGGAAAAGAATTCCACGAGGGAGATGCAATCTCACTTGATGGATCCACAGGTGCTATCTATGACGGAATCATCCCGACTGTAGACGCTACAATCGCTGGTGAGTTCGGAAGAATCATGGGATGGGCTGACAAGTACAGAACTATGAAAGTTCGTACAAACGCTGATACACCGGCTGACGCTAAGAAAGCTCGTGAGCTTGGTGCAGAAGGTATCGGACTTTGCCGTACAGAGCATATGTTTCTTCGAAGGCAACAGAATCGACGCATTCCGTGAGATGATCTGTGCAGAGACAGTAGAAGAAAGAGAAGCAGCACTTGCTAAGATTCTTCCAGAGCAGCAGGGAGACTTCGAGAAACTTTACGAAGCTCTTGAAGGTAACCCGGTTACAATTCGTTTCCTTGACCCACCGCTTCATGAGTTCGTTCCTACAGAGGAAGAGGACATCAAGAAACTGGCTGACGCTCAGGGCAAAACAGTTGACCAGATCAAAGCTATTATCGACAGCCTGCACGAGTTCAACCCAATGATGGGACACCGTGGATGCCGTCTTGCAGTTACATATCCAGAGATTGCTAAGATGCAGACAAGCGCTGTTATCCGTGCGGCAATCAATGTAAAGAAAGCTCATCCGGATTGGAACGTTAAACCAGAGATCATGATCCCACTTGTTGGAGATATCAAAGAGCTCAAATACGTTAAGAAATTCGTTGTAGAGACAGCTGACGCTGAGATCGCAGCAGCTGGAAGCGACCTTGAATACGAAGTTGGTACAATGATCGAGATCCCAAGAGCTGCTCTTACAGCTGATGAGATCGCAAAAGAAGCTGACTTCTTCTGCTTCGGTACAAACGACCTGATACACAGATGACATACGGATTCTCCCGTGATGACGCTGGTAAGTTCCTCGATGCTTACTATGATGCTAAGATCTTCGAGAACGATCCATTTGCAAAACTGGATCAGGTTGGTGTTGGCAAGCTCATGAAGATGGCTATCGAACTCGGAAAACCGGTTAATCCAAGTCTGCATGTAGGTATCTGTGGAGAGCACGGTGGAGATCCAAGCTCCGTAGAGTTCTGCGACAGCATCGGACTTGACTATGTATCTTGCTCACCATTCCGTGTACCGATCGCTCGTCTTGCAGCAGCACAGGCTGCCATCAATCGGAAATAGGACACTGTAGGTGACTAACATAGAACATTAATTAGCTTATATAGAAAACCCCTTACATCAATTATGGTGTGAGGGGTTTTTTACATGAAAAATGTACAAAAGTTCTTTGGTGTGGTAGTATGATGATAGTGGAAAGAAGATCTCTGCTATTTAAGCATTAAAAAGAAAAATAAGATTTATAAGAGAGAAGTTAATAAATATGTATATAATTAAAAAAGAGATAAATTCAATAAATGAGTATATTGAATTTATATGTAATTATCAAAATGAGGCAGGAACAGAGTTGTGGTATAGAGGTCAGGGTGATAATAGGTGGAAATTAGATAGTACACTAAATCGTGAAAAAAAACGAGATATTTCAACATTGTGCTCAGATGAAATTGATATATTAAAATATAAGAATATACCAGACTTTAAGTTTGAATTAAATGAATTCCAAAGAAGGCTTGGTGATAGCATTCCAAGCAAATATAATAAATTTCATTTAATGTTTTTAGGACAACATTATAGATTAAAAACACCAGCACTAGATTGGTCGACAGACCCGTTGGTAAGTCTTTTTTTTGCATTATATGACTTCAAATATGAAAGGGATGTTTTTCCGGTAGTGTTTATTTTAAAACCAGCAAAATTAAACGAGAATTCAATGATAATTAAAAATGGGGCTCCCATATGTGAACCATTAAATATCGATAAATTATCAAATTCTATTTTTGATGAATGGTTTGATGATGTTAATAATACTCCGTTTTCATCGGTACCATTGGCGGTAAAAAGTAATTATGATATCTCATATAGAATTTCTAGACAATCAGGAGTATTTACATTGATGGATGCAAGACAACCGTTAAGTCATGCATGGATTCAAACAAATGTAGATGGAGAACCATTTGGGATTACAATTAAAATTAATCCTATTAAGGTTGATGATATATTACAAGATTTGGAATCATTGAATATAACTAAAGAAACAATATATGGAAAAGATCATAAGGAGTGGGATAATATTTGTGAAGAAATAGTAAAGAATACGCCTAAATTATAATTTTTTACACAAGAAAACAAGATAATTTCCATCGGTATATTCAGATAAGAGTGTGTAGTAAAGTCGGCGGAAATCTGGTTTATCTAACCAGATAATAATGAATTTTGGAATAAAAATGACATTTGACAAGTGTAGACAGCAATTAATTAGAAATATGTTACTTCAAATTAGCTTATATAGTATTTTTTTTACTATTTTTAGAATAAAATAATGGAGGAATGTACAATGTTTTTTATGTGCGATAGTATATTACTGTATAAGAAATGGAAGTAAGTAATTTCCTATGTTTTGAAAAGTTAGTTTAACGTATTTACAAAGAAAAGACATTGATATGAAAGAATGTTACTATTTTGAGGGGAAGAAGAATGATATTAATATTAAGCATAATAGGAATTTTTGGCTTATTATTTTTAGAATATTATATTTATAAAAGGGATAATTCAAATATTAAAATAAGGCAATTTATTCTCAGTAATAAGTTTTTTGAGGTATTGATAAAACTGATTATTATAGTACTTGGTGCAACAATAGCGATTAATTTTTCAAATTTGCAAGAGCAAAAAAAAGATAAGGAGAAATCAATAGCATTATTAAAAGCTGCTAAGGTAGAAATAGAAGAATCATATAATATGAATAAACATTATATATCAATGTATGACGAAAAGAAAATTGAACTTGGAGAATTAAAATATAATACATTAATATTAGTACTTTAAATAAAATTATTGATAATGATACGGTAATGGTTACAATAACACCGTTATCATATAGAATATTTTGTAATAATCTTGATAATGCGAATAAATTTAATACTTTATTGATGAAAGCTGATGCAAAAGATGAAAATATTTATAGATATGTTAATGCTATAGATTCTCATTTAGAAAATATTTTATTTGAGATAAATAATGAAATATTGCATTTGAAGGGGAGAAGTACAGAAAAAAATCTTGAAAAAAAATATTCGTCATATATAAAATTGAAATATAAACGAATAGATGGGAATGTGATTAATTGATTAATATAAATATTAATAAAGCATGTAAAAGAGTGTTAATAAAGAATCGATGTTTTTAGATTAAAATAGGAGAATACATGATGGAAATAGACACAGAAATTTGCGAGAATATTTCATTAAAAAGTGTGCAAGACAGTAATTTATTTTTGAGAAAACTTTGGAGTGAATTAGGAAATTGTAATGGATGGAATTTTTGTCCAAGTCGTGATGCGAATAGAATATATATTGGATTTTGTAATTATGGGATAGTGAGTTTTGATTATAAAAAGCGAGGGTGTATAAATAATATCTACTTTAGTCAGGTAAAGAATAGAAATATGGAATATGTTCAGAAAGCAATAATCAGAGCTAAGAAAATAGAAGAAATAAATACATACTATGTGAAAATTGAATTACCTTTTTTAATTAATGATATGATAGAAAATAAAGTGTATACAATGTTTATTAAAGAAAATAATAAAAGTTATCTTTTTACGAAGATTAATGCATATTCAATAAAAGATTTAAAGTATTTGCTTAAAAAGAAGATAGAAGTTTTAAGAGCATTGTTTTCAGTTTATATCAGAGATGTATTTCCTTTAAATTTATTTAAGGTTAGTTATTCAAATGAGAAACAACCAAATTTTGAATTTTATGAGGAGAAATATAGTTATAATTTAGATTGGATAGATTTGGATGAAATTCCTAAATCTGAGAAAGGATATTACATTATTCCAAAAGAAATGCTTATTTTAGCAGATACAATTATGCATACAAATTTTTATTCACGTCAAATTAGTATGTTGATAAATTCAGCCCATTTATTTTATTCAGCCACATATCAAATGAAGCTGAGTGAAGAAAATGAAGAGGACCTGATTGGTTGTGTTAATATTGCAAATTCGATGGTTATTAGTGCTTTAGAACCACTTGCAGATTTAGAAAATGTACCAAAATCTGTATGTGAAAAGTGTGGAACACCTCTTTATTCTGTGATTAAAAAAATGAAAATACTTTTATCAAGATATTCTGATCCTGCTACGGTTAAGTGCATTATGGATACTTACTATTCTAATCGTTCGAAATTTTTTCATGAAGGGGCTAGAAATACAGAAGAATATTATATAGGTGTATGTTGGCCACAAATTGATGAGCAAGATGGGAGAAGCATACTTACTCCACATTCAATAATAGCGTATAATTTATTTGATTGGGTTAATTACATTATTAGAAAACGAATATATGATATTGTCGATTCATTGTGAGATTTTAGAAATAATAAGATGGATAGAAGGATAATCTGTAGAATCATTACTATATGAGAAGTATAAGGATTCTACAGATTGTTTGAATATAGAAAGCACGTGGGAATTTTATAATATATTAGTATATATTATAATAAGAAAAATAGAATTTGAAAAGGAGATAAATTTATGAAAACCTTGACAGAATGGTGTTATCAAAATAATAGACAAGATATACTTGAGCGTTGGTCTGCCGAAAATGAGATATCTCCAAGTCAAATTAGCTTTGGTTCTGAAAAAAAGATGAAATGGGTATGTGAAAATAATCATATATGGGAGGCTTCTCCAAATAAAATGACACAGAGACAAACAACTGGTTGTCCATATTGTTCGAATCAAAAAGTGTGGAGCGGTTTTAATGATTTAGCTTCTAAGTTTCCGGATATAGCTAAAGAATGGAATTATGAAAAAAATAATAAGTTAAAACCAGATAAGGTTACATCACATTCAAATAAAAAAGTGTGGTGGAAATGTGATAAAGGTCATGATTTTCAAATGAAAATAAGTGATAGAACTTCAAAGAGAAATAGAAATTGTCCATATTGTGCAAATAGGCGAGTGCTAAAAGGCTTTAATGATTTGAGTTCAGTATGTCCAGAGGTTGCAAAAGAATGGCATCCAACTAAAAATGGAAAGATAAAACCAGATCAGATTCTATCGAGTAATTCAAAAAAATATTGGTGGATATGTGATAAGGGGCATGAATATCAATCTGTCCTAAATAATAGGGTATCTAATGGAAAAAGAAAAAATGGTTGTCCATATTGTGCAGGAAGAAAAGTGCTGAAGGGGTTTAATGATATTGCAACCGTTAGACCCGAAATAGTAGAAGAGTGGGATGTAGAAAAAAATGGAGGTGTTTTACCTTCGCAAGTACTGGCAGGAACACATTCAAAATATTGGTGGCGTTGTCCTGTAGGACATGAATATCAAGCATCGCCCGAAAATAGGACAAAGGATAGGAAAACGAATTGTCCAATCTGTGCAAAACAGAGTCAAACATCATTTCCTGAACAAGCAATATTTTTTTACTTAAAAAAAATATTTCCGGATGCAAAAAATAGATATATGTATGAAGGAAAAGAAGTAGATATTTTTATTCCGTCTATGAAAGTAGGAATAGAATATGATGGTAGATTTTTTCATACGGAAGAAACACAGGAAAGAGATAATAGTAAAGATAAATTTTTTAAAAAGTTTGGAATTCGGTTGATTAGGGTAAAAGAATATGTCGGAAATATAGGAGAAGAAAAAAAGGATTTAATATGGATTAATGAAAGAAAAAAACAGGATAGTAATATAAAATATGCTTTGAAAAGAATATTTGAACTATTAGAACTAAAAGACTATCAAATTGATCTGGATATCAATAGAGATAGAATTGAAATAATGACCCAATACTATGTTTCTATTCAGAAAAATTCATTTGTTCAGTATCATCCAGAATTAATTGATGAATGGGATGATGAGAAGAATGATAAGTTAAAAATGGAAATGTTTTCAGTAGGAAGTGGTGTTAAAGTATGGTGGAAATGTGATAAAGGTCACAGTTATAGTATGTCCTTTGATTCAAGAAATAAAGGAGGAGGTTGTCCGATTTGTGCAGGGCAAAAATTGCTAGAGGGATTTAATGATTTAAAAACACGATATCCAGAGATAGCAAAAGAGTGGTGTTATAAAAAGAATGATAACCTAATGCCACAACAATTTATGCCGGGAAGTAATATTAAAGTATGGTGGACATGTAAAAATAATCATACATATAAAGCAACTATAGCAAGCCGAACGATTGTCCAATCAGGTTGTCCCTATTGTTCTGGTCGTAAAGCAATTTCAGGTGTTAATGATTTATGTACAAAATATCCATGGATTAAAGAAAGATGGGATTTTGAAAAAAATATACAGATTAATCCTAAGCTTCAACTGCCATATACACATAAGAAAATATGGTGGAAATGTACAAAGGGACATAGTTTTTATTTAGAGGTAAGTAAGATAACGTCTTATTATGATAAGCATAAAATTTTTAGATGTCCTGTTTGTGAAGGTAGTAATAAAAGGAAAGTCATTAATATCGATACAAATGAAGTATTTGAATCATTAGAAGACGCAGCAAGGGCATGTGGATTAAAAAAAGGAGATACGATCTCTTTATGCTGTCAAGGTAAGCAAAAAAAAGCAGGAGGATATCATTGGAAATACTTCTGTGATAATGAATAATTAAAGATATTTTATAATCTGTACCCCCTTACGCAACCCAAGAGCGTAAGGGGATACAGATTTTTTTTGATGGAAAGATAGAAAGGAGACTCTTTTCGTATCTACGATATACTTCACGTTGGCAACCTAAGTGTTTTGCAACTTCTGCTTGAGTTTTATCATTATCAATTCGTAAGTCTTCTAAGCATTGGAAATGCATAGTATCACCTCAAGTGTATGCTACCAAATAATTGCATTTTCAATTATGATATGCTACCATATGGTTACAAAAATGAGTGCGTTGAAAACACAAAAGGAGCAATAATATGCCTTACATAATATTACTAGCGATAGTCATTTTTCTTGTGATTTATTTAAAAATGGAAGTGTCAAAAAATTATACAAAAATGAAGGTATGGATAAGTAGATATCGGAAACAGGTAATTGCTGCTTTAGGAGTTATTGGATTAATTTGTTTTACCAAATTTACCATTATATTAATCGTTGTGTGTGTCATAACTTATTTTTACCGTAAGCTCATGCGTGAAAAACGTGTTGAAGAATGGGAAAAAAGAAATGTCGACCCCGTAGAATATAGAGTACTAGATAAGAATATAGAAAAAATAGCAGAATTAATTGGTGTTAATGATAAAAACAAAAGCGATTATAAATTTTATGCATCAAATATGCCGTATGGTCGTGCAAATGCATTCTTAAATTATTTTCAACGGGACTTAATGAATGAAGAAATATATTATTTTTCAGCTATTCCAAGTGAAAATGAAAATGAGGTCAGAGAATATGGATTAGCAATAACAGGAAGTGGAATATTTATTGCAAGTCAGGCGAATTCAACAAAAGGAAAGACAAAGCAACTGCTTTTTTCTGGATTTAATAGTGCGGAATATGATAGCAATACTGATTCATTACTAGTAGAAAACATAGTAAGATGTGGAAGTGGAATTGAAAAAACAAAGGTAAAAGGAAATGAACTTACAGTTCCATTAACATATGTTGTAAAGGCTATGTCAATGTTAGAGCAAAATGATATTCCATGTGCGTTATTTACAAATAATGTAATCTATTCAGATGTTCAAAAAATATCAATGAAGCTGAGAATCATTTGAAGCAAGAGTTGAATATGGAACATATGAAACAAAATATGGGAAATGTTGGAACCATTGCAGGTGCATCAGAAAGACAGAAGATATATTCAGAAATGGGCAATGATATGAATATGCGTCAGGGTCATGGATATGGTGCAGAGTACGGAAATAAAACTGTTGATAGAATTTTAGGAAAAAAGGTAGAAGGTGTACAGGAAAAAGAGAATGGACATCATAAATTAAATGGTGCTGATAAAATAGTAAACGGACAAAAAGTACAGACAAAATATTGTAAAAGTGCGGCAGATACATACAGAGCTGGATTTAAAGATTCTTCCCATGATTATTCTGGACAACTAAGAGAAGTGCCAAGAGATCAATATGATGAAATACGAAGGATGTTACAAAAAGACATTGATGATGGAAAGATGAATGGAATAAAGCCAGGAACTCCAGCAGAAAACTTTTTGAAAAAAGGATATTTTTCATATTTATAGTCACGTCGAATTGCAGCGGCAGGAAGTATTGAATCAGTTAGTGTAGATTTAGCAAATGGCGTTATAACATCAATGACTAGTGCATCTATCTCTGCAATTATTATTTTTGCAAGTGGTATATGGCAAGGAAAAGATGTGAAAGAGGCGGCTAAAGATGGAATTGAGACTGCTGGACGGGTAATAGGAAAAAGTGCTATTATTTATACGATTACAATGCAAGTAAATCGGACAAACATTTGGAATTATGCATTGAATGATACAATGGCTAACCCTATTAATACGGTTAGTGAAAAGGTTGCCGGTAATATTGCTGAATCATCGTTGGCTAAAAGTTCTATAGGTAAAAAAATACATCTGGATAGTATAGATAGTCAGAAGTTAACAAATGGAGTTGTTACCGTTGCAGTAGTCTTTGGTCCAGATATATGCAAAGCACGTATGGGAAAAATATCAGTAAAACAATTAGCCAAAAATGCTACTGCAGGAGCGGCAGGTATTGCTGGAATGGTAATCGGTAATGTGGTTACGGCTGGTAATCCACTCGGAGGAATGGTAGGTGGAGCTGTGGGCGGTGCAGTAGGTAAGAAAGTTATGGATAACTTTATTGAAGATGATGCAGTTGCTATGTTCCGTGTTATGAAAGAAGAATTTTTAAACGTAGTTATGTCATCTTATTTGTCACAAGAAGAATTTGAGGAGGTCGCAAGAAGAACTATCTGGGATAAAAAAGTATCAAAAGAATTACAAAATATGTATAAGAAATCTAAAAAAGGTGAGCATAGAGCATATGCCAATTCGTTAATTGAAGAAGTGGTTATTGATGTATTGAAGAATCGGAAGAAGATAACTAACGAAATGTGGAATGAAGGACAAAAGTTATTGGGAGCATAATTTATATAAAATTAAATTACGACGCAAGAGTAAATTCTACAACAGTTTAACGGGAGATTTTTGAACGAAATCTCTCGTTTTCTGTTATAATTGATAGATAAAGTGAAATTTTAATAAATATTGGAAGAGTTATATTATATATGGATGGTGTGAGATAAAAAGTATGGATAATATATATGATAATAATGAATATAGTAAAGCTATGAAAGCTATCTTAATGGAAATAGGCGAGGATACAGTTAAAGATTATGGAGAAATGGCGTTGGACGCTTTCCTTGATGATAACATGCTGAAGAATATTCCAGTTATTGGGACACTTATTAATTTGGGAAAGTGTGGAATGACAATTAAAAATTTACAATTTGCAAAAAATTATTATATTTTTATTCAAGAGATTAGAAATAAAGAAATATCAAAAGAAAAATTAGACAAACATATTGAGGAGTTAAAGAATAATCCTAAACGTATGAGAAAAGAAATGGAGACATTGCTTATTTATTTAGAACAGTATAAAGAAATTGAAAAAATTAAATATATGGCAAATATTTATTATGCTTTTTTAATATCAGAATTGAAGGGGATTAATTGGGATCAGGCTTTGATTTTTTTTGAAATATTGGATAGATTATTACTTTGCGATATTGAAGACCTAAAGAAAATTAAACGGAAAGGTGCTAAACCAGGTGTATTTAATGACCATTCAGGGTTATTAAGATTATCTGCGTTAGGGTTATTACAATATTTTAATGGAAAAGAAGAAAAATATGGACATAATAAAAGTGGAATTGCACAAGTGACATCACAAGGAGAGATATTTTATAGAGTAATTACTTCTGGAAAGTGTTGTTGAAAATTAGAGTAGATAGACTTGAGAAGATAAAACGGTATAAATTTTAAAGTAGATGGTAAAAAATATTATAATGATTTGATATTGAAAGAGTTTCTGATAAGGACTAAAATAATATAGAGAAAAAGACGGTGAAGGATATTGGCATATGTATGATTATGGAGTAGTATCCAATTAAGAAAACGTGTTAGTTATGATTAAATGAGTGGATTGTGTCTTAATGTCCCAGTAACCATAATATACCTAACAGGCAGCAATTGCCAAGAAGAACGCTTAATTATAGTTGTTAGTAGATTATACATAGAAGCTTCTTTGGAAGTACACTGACAAGTGAATTAGAAAAATAGAATCTCCCCTCATATCTGATGGAATCAATTAGATTTCATTCGGTGTGAGGGGAGATTTTTTTGACTTTATATTGGGAAAGTGTTATTCAAGAAACTTCTTTTACATGAATGAGTTAATCTATGAGCTTGAAACAAAAAACAATTATTTTTGAAAATTAAGGGGATATTTTCGTTTTAAATCCGTCTAATCTATGTAAATAAAAGCTGGCTGGCAAAAAGGGGGTACCAAATTGACGAAGGAGGCACTTGGAGAATTGATTCTTTCATCAGAGCGACAATTGTATGCAACAGCAAAAACAATTTTGTCAGATGACCAGGATTGTGCTGATGCAATACAAGAATCGATTGTGAAAGCATTTTCTAAAATAGATACACTAAAAAAAGATCGCTATGCAAAGACCTGGTTGATGCGGATATTGTTCAATGAATGTTATAACATTGCAAGGCGCATCAACGTTAATGAACCTTTGGATGAAGGATATGCAGAAAATAGGAAGCAACCTAAGGAGAATCGAGATTACAGTGAATTGTATAGAGCTGTGAACGAACTGAAAGAAGAACTGCGAATTCCGGTGATCCTTTATTATATGGAGGAGTTCAATATAAGAGAGATTGCTCAGATTCTTGAGATATCCGAAGGCGCTGTACAAAAGAGACTTGTAAGGGCGCGGAAAACGCTGAAAAAGAAGATTCAATTGGAGGAGATTTTTGTATGAGATTAGATGAATTAAAAAACGACTTTCCTGATATTCCGGACTTTGTTCATGATATGATTCAAGAAGAAGTAGAAAAACAAGTAAAGTCATCAAACGTTACAGCGATGCAGAGAAAAAAGCAAGTTTAACCGAAGCATAAGCAGGGTAGCGGCTGCGGCAGCTGTGTGCATTATTGCAACATCAACCGTTGCTTATGCAGGAACAAAGCTTTATCATATGTACCTTGAAAAACAGGGAAACTACGGTACTTTAACCAGTATAAAATCAGATGAAAATTCTGAAGATGTAAAACTTCCGGAAGAGATTCACAAAATCTCTGTTACATCAAACTATATTCCGAAGGGGATGGAATGGACGGCCGAAGAAAACCAGTTAGGTTTAGTCTATAAAGATGCACCTTATACAGAAGGGATAGCCATTCGTACTGATTTGGGGGATGAGAAGAGTCTGGATAAATCATTGTTGGATAAAAATGTTATAGAAAGTGAAAACCATGTTTTCGGATCCTATGATGGAATTTATCTCAAATACAATACAATAAATGGAGAAAACTCATTTGATCAAAGAATTTATCTTCTGTGTCCGGAAGAATATCGTGTTTTGAAACTCTATATTGGAAATACAATTTCAAAAGAAGAAGCATATAAATTTGCTGAAAATCTTGTGATTACGGAAGAGGACGAAATGATCAAAACTGCTGACATGACTGCCTGGAGTGATATTATTGATCCGACAGTTTATGCAGATAAGAAATCTTTAGTAAATGGCCAGTTACCGGTTCATCAAATTGGAGAAACTTTTAATTTAGAATCTCATGCTGAAGATAATAATGGAAATTACATAAATACAGATAAGGTGACAGTTTGTGTAGATAAAATGCAAGTCGCAGATGATTTACAGCTTTTAGACAATGAAAAAATTCCGAATGCCTGGAAGACGGCAGTCGATGCAAACGGAAAACTGGTACAGAATCATTTATCCTATATGAAAAAGGGGGATGGTGTAAACAATCTGGATTCAGTTGTGAGAGAAGAAAACATGAATCAGAAATTACTGTTTACGACGGTCACATACACAAATACATCAGAGGAAGAACTCAATCATATGCTTTATCTGGGCACACTGATCGCTCTTTCGAAACAGGATGATGGAACATATACTATTTACATGCCTGGTACAGAAGCTGGTACGGATTATGATTATTATATAAGCGACGGTGTTGCAAAAACTGCTGAAATGACCTATTGCAGTGTACAAGATGACTATAGTAACGGAAAAAATCATATTCCATCGTTAAAGCCTGGTGAGAGTGTTCAAGTCAATATGGCATGGATCGTCAATGAAAAAGATCTTGAAAATTTATATTTAAATTTGAATGATACAGGAGGACCTTATGAAATAAGTGAAGACATGCGTCATACAGGAGTCGTTTACGTTGGGGAGGAATGACGGAAGGAGATAGTTGTGAAGAAGAAAATAATAACTTGTGCGGGTGTTTCTTTTGTCATTATATTCGTGTTACTATCTGTTAATTTCTTACAAAGCGGAACAGGTAGCATAAGTAAAGAGAATATAGAAAAAGAAAATGAATTTAAAAAAAGTCTTGATGTGGTAGCCCAAGAAGAGGAGCCAGATGAAGTATCTAAAGAATTTGCAAACAAACTCAGAGTCGATGAAAAAAATATAGTTTCAACAGGAAACGCGATAAAAAGCACATATTATAGTTTCACAGTTTTATCATGGACAAAAGGAAAGGAGTATCCGGGGTATGCACTTCCGGAAGGGAAAAATCTTGCAGATTATCCGGAAGCAGTGTTAGATGAACAAGGAAATATTACAAATGATTTTTCTTATGTTGTAGTCAATCTTTCTGTAAAAAATCAAAGTAGTAAAACGATAGAAAACGATCTTATCTGGGGATATATACGCCTGAGGTTTCTTTCGGCACCATCAAAGTACAGTGACTATATAGGCGAAGTAACTTATTTGGGGGAGGAAAAACCGCGAATATTGAATCATAATTATTATGCTGAAACTTTTGCACCAGAGGAAGAAAAAGTAATGCCGATGATTTTTGTTGTAAATGATGCATTGTTAGACTCAGAAGCAATGTATTTGGAAATTAATCCGACCGGAGCTGTCATTGATAATCCAGATTACGATATCCGGCGCTATATTGTACTGAATTGATGACGTAAAGGTGGTCTTTCCAACAAAATAGCATCCCCTTTCTCTTCCCTTTGAAAATATAATTTAAGAAAGAGGGAAAAGCATGAAACAGATTTTTAAGACAGAGATGAAACGGGCAATGAGCGGAAAGGGGATGGTATTATCCATGCTGATAGGAACTGTGCTTGGAATTGCACATGTAATCCGGGAAATAATCCCCGCCTATCGAGCTAATCTGACGAATTTCTATAACGAATTCCCAATTCTGTCGCCACATAGTGCTGTGGAAACATGGATGGCTGGAAGTCCGTCGAATTTGGAAGGGTTTATATTCTTCTTAATTCTTCCGATCCTTGCAAGCCTTCCATTTGGAACTTCTTATTTTGAGGACTGCAAAGAAGGAGTAATAAAAAATATTTATATGAGAACAAAGAGAGAAGATTATCTCAAAGCAAAATATGCTGCTGCTTTTCTGAGTGGGGGAATTGCAGTTCTTGTTCCATTGATTTTCAATTTAATGTGCAGTTTGGTTCTTCTGCCAAACTTAGCACCGCTTTCAACAATGGGAGATAATATACTTACACCGTTGATGCTGTTTTATAAGATTTTCTTTACGCATCCTATGATATATACAATGTTTTTTCTGGTACTTCAATTTCTGATGGCAGGAATTTGGGCTTGTGTTTGTTTGTCTGTAAGTTTTTTGTCAGATTATAAAATTGTTGTATTGATCTTTCCGTTTTTTGTACAGCTGATTCTGCACGTTATCTGTACCATTACAAATCATATTGACTATTCCAGTGTATATTGGGTTCAGCCGGGACATGGTATCGTCGCATGGTGGATTCCAGTGGTTTCAATGGGGATTGGAATTCCAGTAACGTTCTTTGTATTTATGAAAAAAGGGGCGAAGGAAGATGTATTCTAAATCAAAGCAGACATTTTATCATGTGAGAGATTCTTTGATAAAACATAGATGGCTTTTGACAGTTGAACTGATCTGGATGATAGTTTGTTCTTTTTGGACAGTGTCCGAGCAGAAGAAGATGTATCAGTTTTATCATCTTTCGGCCAGTACAATAGATTATGTTATTGCACAGCAGGGAGCAATTTATAGTGGATTGACCATATTTCCGTTTGTACTTTTTTTCGTAATCAGATGCAAACAGGACAGTCTGAACATTCAATATATCTTACGGTATCAATCGAGAAAGAGTATGTTTCAGCAACAGCTGAAAGAAAGTCTGCTATATGCTGTTGGGATTGCCACTATAATTATTCTGGCTACGATATTAATTGGTTGGATCTTTAGCAGAAATCTGATTAATTGGGATACTATGGAAAGTGTTTATTTTGGTCAGACAGGAAACGTTGTAAAGTCCCATTTTTTATCCGTGGCCGTCGTTATCTGGTTGATGTATGTTTTAAAACTGATCTTACTTTTTGTAATGGTAGATATTTTTTTGTGGTATCTAAAGACTCTGTTTTTTATTTGGATTGTTCTTTTGGTTCCACTCGGAATAGAGGCATTTCACCATGGAAAGATCTATTTTAGCCTGTTCGCAGTCTGGCAGACATCATGGAATACGCCTGGTAAGTGGCTGGGAATTATTCTGATTGGAATTGTCGTTTTATTCATCGAGAAATTGATAGGGGAAAAGATGATTGAGCGGAGAGATATCTGGAGATAGGAGATGAGGCCATGTGGAAAGTTGACTTGAAAATATTTTTTAAAGAAAGTTGGAAAAAGTATGGCTTTGTATTTTTGCTGGTTCTCGTGCAGTGTGTAGGTTTTCGTAATCTGATCCAACAATATAATACTGTGAATGGACAGGAGTGGAAACTTCACTTTTGGGATTATGTAATCTGCTTTTTTCAGGGGACAGTTCCTTATACACAATCGGAAGGAAAAGAGACTTTTAATATTCCACCGTACTGGTCCTTGTATTTGATTTATTTTGTTTTACTGATCGGAAAACTGACAGGACAGCTCTCAAAAAAATACGAACAGCAAATGCTCTTACGACTGAAAAACAGAAAACAGTGGTGGATGGAAATTCATTTGAAAATTTGGCTGGAATGTATGGGATATCTGGCAGTGACAGCAATAGCATTTCTTGTTTTTTCTTTTTGTACGAAGAGTGCTGTAGAAGGGATAAATTTAGAGTTACTAAAGGATTATCTGGGACTGGAAATCAACAAAAATAATTTCCGTATTTTTTCAATGGTTCTTGTATTTTTTGTGGCATTGCTGGCACTTACTTATATTCAGTATATTGTATCATTAGCAATCAATGCAGTAACTGGAATTTTGGTTTCTATTGTTATTCTAATTTCCAGTGTATATCAGATCCATCCGTTTTTAATAGGAAATTATTTTATGTGTATACGTCAGATGATGTTTGCTATGGATGATGTTGGATTTCTGACACAAGGAGCAGTTAGTGTAGGAATTATTTTCTTTATGGCTGTAATTGGATATCAAATTTTAAAAAGAAAAGATCTGTTTTAAAGAAAGAAGGGAAAATATGTATCTTGAACTTACAGATATCAGTAAAAAAATTGGAGCAGATGAGGTTCTCAGTGGAATTACACTTTCTATGGAAAGAGGAAAGGTTTATGGGCTGCAAGGGAAAAACGGTTGTGGAAAATCCATGCTTATGCGAGTAATCTGCGGATTAGTACTTCCAACTGTGGGGGAAGTAAAGATTGAGGGCAAAATCCTTGGAAAAGAGTTTTCCTTTCCACCAAGTGTGGGCGTGTTTATTGAAAAGCCAGGCTTTTTAGATTCTTACAGTGGACTTCAAAACCTAATGATGCTTGCGTCAATTAAAGGGCAAATCAGTGGGGCAGAAGTGAAAGATGTTTTAAAGAGAGTTGGGCTGCAGGATGTAATGTACAAAAAATACCGGAAATATTCTCTTGGGATGAAGCAGAAACTTGGGATTGCAGCTGCAATCATGGAAAAACCGGAGCTGATTATCTTAGATGAACCTTCGAATGCATTGGATGAAAAGAGTGAAGAAACACTATGGCAGATTGTCGGTGAAGAAAAGGAACGAGGAGCATTAATTCTTATATCCTGTCATACAACGGAGACTTTAGAAAAAGTTTCAGATGAAATTTTTAAAATGGATATGGGACAAATCAAAGAGCATATGACAGTGTAGGTGAGTGTATGAGAAAAAAGATCATCATCATTATGGCAGCAATTGTATTATTTTGCGGATTTGCAGCCGGATATCGGAGGATAAATCAAAAATATCCGGCAAGGAACGTTGAGGCAGCAGAAAAGGGAGAATCTCTTGAATTTCTGGATGGAGTTAAAATCTCAGTGAATGTAGTAAAATGGCTGTCCACAGAAGAACAGGCAGCAATTTATGAGAATAGTGGGATAGATACGAGTAAAGTGAATTATGATACAAAAATAATAGAAGTGAGTGTATGTCTGAAGAACACAACGGAGGAAGAAAAAGAAGTGCCAATCACTTATCTGTCGTTAGAGACAACAGGCGTTGGAACAGCAAGCTCACAGGAACTTCTAATGGGAAATTCAGAACATTACGGTTCTATGGTAGAAAAATTAGAACCAGGAGAAGAGAAAGTAGTTACGTATCCGTATGAAATATGTTCCATATGGTTTCATAAAAAAGACTGGGAAAATGTAGAGAAGAGGAGTTTCCGGCTGACATTTTCTTCGTATCCTGAAAAAACGGTTTTATATTTATGAGTCCAGGTCTTGAACAGAATGATTCAATTATAAAGAATATAGTATGGAGCATTCCTGTAATTCAGTTGCCATTCCAGAAAGGAGATTTCTATGAAAAAAGTGCAAAAGTATTTCTATTGCTTCCTATCTATTCTCTGCTTGTGCATTCTTAAATTTAGTTTGTCAGGTTGTTCCGAGATTAAAGATGGAATTGTGGGAACATCTGCGGGAGGTGGAAAGCCTGAAGGTGAAGCACCTAAGTCAGATGTGAGCATTACAACAGAAAGGACAAAGCAAATCGGAGATGTTTGTGAACTTAGGACAATGTCGGACAATGATTTTGACACTTCTACTGTGAGATGGAAGTGTATAGTTCAAAAAGCAAAGTTGTATGATAAACCGTCGGATGCGGGGATAGACACAAGCAGAATAATAACTTCGGAGTACTATAAAAGTCCAGAGATGCCTGTATGTATTGATGCAAGTGTGGCGGCAAATAGCATGATGTTACTATGTGATATAGAGATTGAAAACCTAAATGATTTTGAGAATCTTAATATCACATCTCTTGACTTGGTTTCTAAAGATTCTAAAGGCGAAGCACAGCAAGTTGGTTTACCAAATTATTTTTCTCACGGGGGAACTGAAGATGCTAAATATTATGATTTTACTCTGACAAAGGGAAGGAAGGAGACAGTTCAGGTTGGGTGGTATATAGATTCGAATGATTTAGATAAGGATAGTCTGTATTTAGCAATAGGCTTAGGAACTGCTTTGAAAGATCAAACCTCCTTGGCTACTTATGTAAATTTGAACTTATAAAATTGGAAATTCTTAGAGGTGCAGTATATGAAAAACACAATAAAACTGGAAATCCACAAGGCAATAAAAAATAAATTATTTGTTATTTCTGTGCTTTTGGGGTGTGCCATCACAATCTTAAGCTTGATTTACCAAGTGAACGTCTCTAGTTTAGACTTTGCAGCAAGTGGAAAAAATCCTATGATCTCGGCATATACAGTTTTTAGTACATGGATTGGAGGTGATGGGTATTCTTTGGGTGCTTCTGTTTATTTTTTTATATTTCCATTGCTAATTTCAATTCCCTATGGATGGTCCTATTGTGAGGAGAAAAAGAATGGTTATATAGGAGCAGTTGTTGCAAAGGCAGGAAAGACATCTTACTTTTTGGCAAAATATATTGCGGTATTCTTGACAGGTGGTTTAGCCATGGTTATCCCCCTTATTTTTAACTTTTTACTTGCCATGCTGTTTTTTCCTGTTGCTACGCCACAGCCCATATACTCTACAATCTACGGGATATATTATAGTTCTTTAATGTCTGATTTATTTTACACATATCCGTTTTTATATGTATTTTTCTACCTTACTCTTGATTTTGTATACTGTGGTTTGCTTGCTTGTATATGTTTGGCAGTTTCGAGATGGATCAAGCAAAAATGGGTGGTTGTCATATTACCTCTGTTCATCTGTCTTACATTGACCTATGGACAGCGTTTTATTTATACTTCCCCTATGACGGTTCAGTATAAACAGACCTCCCCATTGTATTTTCTCCATCCGGTAGAAATACAGTATCCTGCATCATGGTTCTTCATCCTCATATCAGCTTTGGTTATTTTTGCTACTACCTTGTCGATTCACCTTGTATGGGAGCGTAGTCATGAAATATATTAAAATGTTTTGGATTGATTTTAAAAATGGAATTTTAAAAAACGTACTCTTGTTTTTGTGTCCCATGATTTTCTGGCTGTGTTTACTTTTGGGGATGCATGGAATCGTATACATGGGGTTAAAGAGATTAATTTGTCTTTGGCTGCTTATGGGGATTACTGGTTTTATGTTTACGGTGGAATGCAGAAATATGTGCCGGGTCCTGGTAACACATTCCAAGTTCCAATTATCTGGATGGTCGTTTTCATATTACCTGCGTTCCTTCTATTGAATTATCCTGTAAAGGATATGCAACATATGGGAACACAGATGATGGTACGTATCGGTGGGAGAACTCGTTGGTGGTTATCCAAATGTATGTGGAATGTTTTAGCAACAGTGTTGTACCATGTTCTTTTGGCAGGCATCCTTTTGGGGCTGTGTTTCGTCTTTAACATACCATTAAGCAGTCGTATTCATGTAGAACTTTTGGGTATGCTATTTAATTTGTTTGGTGGAAACACATTGCTACCACGGGAAATGATACCAACTGTTATTTTCCTTATTCCCATCCTGTGTTCTGTTACATTTAACTTGCTACAGATGACCTTGTGTCTGTTTGTTAAACCGATTTTTAGTTTTTTTGTAACGGCTGTTTTACTGGTGTCTTCTGCGTATTTGCTCTCCCCGTACATTCTTGGTAATTACGCCATGCCTCTTCGTTACAGTTGGATATTCGAGGGAGGCGTTTCTTTTCAGGTAGGCATTGTTGCGTCTGTGCTTTTGGCTGTTGTAGCGGTGATCATTGGAATGATACGTTTTCGCAAGTATGAAATATTGAATAGGGATTAAGGAGGAAAAACATGACGAAAATAGAACTTAAACATGTATCCAAAACGATTCATAAAAATGAGGTACTCCATGATATTTCCTTTATGATGGAGTCTGGGAAAATATACGGATTCCAAGGGGTTAATGGTTCGGGAAAGACGATGTTGATGCGTATTATCATAGGATTGATTCATCCCACAAATGGAAGTGTTGAAATAAACGGGAAAGTGCTTGGTCGAGAGCTAGAATTTCCTGAAAGCATAGGCTTTCTTCTGGAAAATCCAGCTTTTCTGGATCGTTATTCTGGATACTCCAATTTAAAGTTGTTGGCTGAGATACAAAACAACATCTCCGATGCAGAAATAAAAGAAGTGCTTTCTCTTGTCGGTCTGAATGAAGAAGCAAGTAAAAAGAAGTACCGGAAGTATTCTCTCGGCATGAAGCAACGCCTTGGAATTGCAGCGGCCATTATGGAAAATCCTGATATTATTATCTTGGATGAACCTACGAATGCATTGGATACGGCAGGTGTGAAACTTGTAAAGGGTATTCTTCAAAAGCAGAAGGAGCGGGGAGCTTTATGTATTCTGTCCTGTCATGACCTTCCTGTTTTAGAGAGCCTGTCGGATGAAATTATCAAGTTAGAGGAAGGAAAAATTATCGAACATATAAGCTTATCAAAAGCGGGAGGAGGAACTGAATTTTGAAAAAGAGAGGAAATATACTCCTGTTTATTAGTTTGTGCCTTATCTGTTCATTTGCCATTAGAGTTTACTTTGTAAACCGTGATGTATCTAAGCCGCCAATGAAGGAATATAAAAAAGGAGAGATAGTTACCTTTGATGAAGAGTATTCGGTGGACAACAGGAAAATTAGCAAAGGATACACTATTCAAATTTTGGACTCCGAGATATTGTCCGTTGAAGATTTCCGAGAGAAGTACAATCTCTCAGAGGGAGATTTGGAGGGACAGTATAATTTCACAAACGCATATTATGTCGTAAAGGCTAAGTTTACAAACATAAACAATCAAGAGGGCGAAGAACAGGGAATCTCGCTTCTCAGTCTTCCGTTGGTTGGGAAAAACTATATGGTTGTATTTAATGCCATTGCCTATCCTCACTTAAATCCAACTATGCCTATTGGTGGAGGATTCTCTCTTCGTCCTGGTACAGATATGACAGTGTATCTTACCTATGCAATTATAGCAGGAAATGCACCAGGTATAGAAGAATTTCGCAAAGATCCGCCACAACTGCAAATTGCAGAATATCCAATCCGAAAAATGCTTGATATAAAATGATGCGACTGAAACTATATTCAGATAACTTTCTATATTGTTTTAGGAGAAACCATTATTTATGATTGCATAAATAATCAAGATAACCGAGGAACAACGAAACTAATTGTGCCATTGATATCGTCTTCTAAAAGATTGAACGTAAGTAGGTAATACAATGGGCTTTAACAGGATATCCTGGCGAACGTACATATGAATTATGGAAAGGTGTTGGACAAATACAGTCTACGATCGGAGCTTTTTTTTAATATTCAAGAGCTAATTTTAAATTCCATAACACGCTTTCATCTTTTATTACAAAAATTATAGAAGAGAGTGTATGTTTAAAGAATACAACGGAGGAAGAAAAAGAAATGCCAATCACTTATCTGTCGTTAGAGACAACAGGCGTTGGAACAGCAATCTCACAGGAACTTCTAATGGAAAATTCAGAACATTACGGTTCTATGGTAGAAAAATTAGAACCAGGAGAAGAGAAAGTAGTTACGTATCCGTATGAAATATGTTCCATATGGTTTCATAAAAAAGACTGGAAGAATATAGAGATGAGAAGTTTTTGGATGACATTTGCTTCGTATCCTGATAAAATTGTTTTATATTTATAAATGAGGAACAAGTTAAAGAATGTCGAAACCGTTCCCCGAAAACAGCAAAAATGCACAGCAAGTCAATGGAGGGAGGAGAATCTTAATGAAGAAAAAAATAATATATGTCTTATGCATTTTAGGTGTGCTTTTGGTGTTATTAGGACTGAAAAAAAGAAATGACACAATGTATTCTTCGGGGTATACCATCTTAACAGAAGCGGGATTGTAGAATCTATAGAGAATAACAATATAGTTGTTCGTTTGGATAAATTGAATGAACAAGATGAGGATTTTAAAATGTCGATACACTGCAATTAGATTGTAGAAATTGTGGTTATGAATTAGAAAATTTAAAGGAAGGTAAAAAATTATATTTTACTATTTCCCATATAATGCGGACGTTCGACCACTTAAAGTCGAGAATATCTATGTGATAAATGAAAAAGAATCTAATATTGATTTGATGAAGAAAGCCGGACAATTATTGGATCCCTATCGAGATAAAACAGATGAGTCTATTTACGCAAGAGGTAAATCCGGTGGTGTTATTACTACAAAGGATATTGAACAAGCTACTGAATTCTACATTTTAGCAGGGTATGAACAGTCAGACGCTGAAGATAAGGCAGTAGAATATATGTTACAACGCGATGCGACTTATCAAAGAGCTATTGCAGCGGGATATTCTGTGTCTGATGATGAAATCAATGATTATTTAGATGATTTAAAAGTTACAATAAATGATTCGATTAATAGTGAGGAGGCTCAGGCTCTTATAAGTCAATTTGGTTCGGAAGAAGGATATTGGCAGCATGAATTTGAAGTTTATAAGATAAATTTACCAATTGAAAAATATTTAGAATCATTAAAACAAGAATATTTGAAGAATAGTATTTCTACACGATCAAATAATCAAGAAGCAGAAGAAACAATAGAAAATTATAATCGTTATATTGAAGAAGTTCAATCAGAGTTAGTTAAACAAGAGCAATATGAAATATTTGAATGATCAATAAATGTCACCAATATAAAAGCGTGAAGGAAGGGATTTTTTGTATGTATTTTATTTCTATTATTTTTATTATACATACAAAACTTCAAAAATCTATAGAATTACAAGTTCTTGAAGTTCACGATACCTATCTGATCCTTCAAGATTTAAAGTATTCTAATGACTATAGGGTACATTTGGTTGGAAAAGAATCTACGGATTTTAATGTCGGGGACTTGGTTATAGTGACATACAATGGCGCTGTAGAGGATACAGAACCTGCTTCTTTAGGTGGTGTCACGGAAATTAAACCTTTAAAAAATAAAAGGAGACTGTCATGAAAAATATGCAGAATCGAAAGGATTCTTTGATTTTAAAGCAGAAAGGGAATTATATTCCATTGTTAAAGCATGGTGAGAGTGTTCAAGTCAACGAAGAGAGGATATTGTTGCCCGAGAACTGCAAAAACAGGAATCTATACAGAAAAAGAACCGACAATTGTTTTGAATAACAATTCGGGTTCTTTTAGAAAGCGATTTAGTTTCACATTATTATTTGATATTTTTTCTATATTCAGACGGGGAAAGCCCGCTTTGTTTCTTGAAAATACGGCTAAAATATAGTGGGTTTTCATATCCGATCGCTCGAGAAATTTCCGATATATTAAAAGAAGTATTTTCCAATAAATTTTTGCATTAGAGATCCGCAAGAATAAAAGGTACTGGGTAGGAGTAGTGCCTGTATATTGTTTGAAACTTTGGATAAACCAACTGATACTGAAATTATGGGAATGTGCATATTCATCAATGTTTATTGGTGAATTGTAATTTTGTGAAAAATACTGGACAGCCTGTTCCATTTCCTGCATTGTCAGTAAATTGCTCTTTCGTGGCTTTTCACTGGAAAGCCGGTGCGTCAGAATTAAGAGTTCCATTAAATAATAAACACAAAGTTCTTCGTACTCACTTTTGCAAAACGTAATTCATTTATAATAGATGTAAAAATTCGTTTATATTCAAGAGAAGTACCGGTATAAATTATATGCATATCATCAGAAATACCATGCTGTCTCAAAATATTCGTTACATTATTCCCAGTAAAATGAACCCAGTAAACTTCAGTTTGGTCTACACCATAATAGTAGTAGCGTTGCTCTTCTTTGGGGCGGTAGATCACCATATTTCCGGCATTTACAATTTCTTTCTTACCATGAAAATAAAATTCTCCTTTTCCTGAGGCAATATAAATAAGTTGGAAATCTAATCTTCCCCGAGGACGGTGTGTTGGTAACTTTTCGACGGTTTTCAGACGATATGTGCCGCAGCTTCCAACAAAAGCGGAGATTTTTATCTTTAAAATCTCTGCGGTTTTATGCCAGTAAGCAGAATTAATATACATGTGAAATCACCTTTCATTTCTAAATGGATCGGAAATATTCAGATCTTGATTAATCTACAGTATATCACTTTTGACATATTCTGTCATACAGATTCATGAAAAATATAGTTGCTGTAAATATGCACAAAATTGGAAGCAGAAAATTGTGAATAATTACAAAAGATACAAAGAAAGAACAGAACAACTGAAAAAGTGTGGCATTTTGTGTATATATCATATAATTCAGTTTATGTCTTTTATAAAAACCAGAATATAATGAAACAGTGCTGTAGATAAACCAAATGATAAAATCTACAAATGGGACAAATTTAGTTATAGGTATCCACTGGGGTGGAAGAAGGAGCAAATGTACGATTATGGAAGAGAAAAAATACCTTAAATGGTATAACAAGGTAGGTTATGGTTCGGGAGATCTGGCAGGAAATGTTGTTTATGCATTCTTGTCATCATTCGTAATGCTGTATTTGACAAATACAGTAGGTTTAAATCCGGGTATTATCGGAACGTTGATCATGGTATCAAAGTTATTTGACGGAATCAGCGACATGTTCTTTGGAACTATGATTGACAAAACAAAAGCAAACTGGGAAAAGCAAGACCGTGGATGCTCTATGCGTATATAGGTTGTGCGGTAACACTTGTAGCAAACTTTGCAATACCGGACAGTCTTGGAAGAACAGCTCAGTATGCATGGTTCTTTGTTGCATATACACTGTTAAATGCGGTATTCTTTACTGCAAATAATATTGCATATGCATCATTGGTTACATTTTGTACAAAAAACAGCAGAGAACGTGTAGAGATGGGATCATGGCGTTTTATCTTTGCATTTTCAACAAGCTTGCTTATTCAGTCTGTTACAGTTCAGTTTGTAAGAGTAGCAGGCGGTGGAGCAGCTGCCTGGAGAACAGTTGCTGTAGTATATGCTATCATTGGATTGATTGTAAATACAATTTCCGTATTTTCAATTAAGGAGCTTCCGGAAGAAGAATTAAAAGCAGGGAAAGATCATACAGAAGAAAAATATGGTCTGATAGAGGCAGCAAAGCTTTTATTTTCCAATAAATATTATCTTATGATCTGTGCTACTTATATTTGTCAGCAGATTTATTCAGCTATGTTAAATATGGGAATTTATTACATGATTTACATACTGAAAAATGAAAATTTATATTCTGTATTTTCATGGGCAATCAATATTCCTGTCATCATTGCAATGTGCATTACACCTATGCTGGTAGAAAAGATGAAAGGTTTATATAGAATGAATCTTGCTGGTTATATTCTTGGAACAGCAGGACGTGTCGGAGTGATTTTTGCCGGTTATATGGGCAGCGTTCCACTTATGCTTGCATTCACAGCAGTTGCAGCACTTGGAATGGCACCATGGCAGGGGGATATGGGAGCTGTAGTTGCAAGTTGTTCAGAATATACATACCTTACAAAACATAAACACATTGACGGAACAATGTATTCTTGTACTTCCTTTGGTACAAAAATCGGAGGAGGAATCGGAGTTGCTCTTTGTGGATGGTTACTTGATGCAAGTGGATTTGTGAAAGAAGCAACAATCCAGCCAGAATCCTGCCTGAATATGTTGCATGTTATGTATTTGTGGATTCCGATGGTATTGTCATTGATCATTACATTTATCATGTCAAGAATGAATGTAGAAGATGCGAACAAAAAGCTTAGAAAACAGTTGGAGGAGTGTTAAAATGGAATACAAGGGTATGAAAGAGGACGAACGTTTAATTTCAGTTACACCAAGCAAAAGACAGATTGCCTATCAGAATATGGAGTATTTTTGCTTCATCCATTTTACAGTAAATACTTTTACAGGAAGTGAGTGGGGATTAGGTGATGAACCGGAATCTATCTTCAATCCTGAAGAGTTAGATGCCCGCCAGTGGGCAAAGACAGCTGCTGAAGGTGGAATGAAGGGATTAATACTGACTTGTAAACATCATGATGGCTTTTGTTTATGGCCAAGCAAGTATACAGAACATAGTATTAAAAACTCACCTTATAAGAACGGAAAAGGTGATATTGTTCGCGAAACAGCAGAGGCATGTAAAGAATATGGATTGAAATTTGGAGTCTATCTCTCACCATGGGACAGAAATAATGAATCTTATGGAAAAGGCAAAGAATACGATGACTACTATGTGAATCAGCTTACAGAGCTTCTGACAAACTACGGTGACATATTTGTAATCTGGCTTGACGGAGCCTGTGGCGAAGGCAGCAATGGAAAGAAACAGGTTTATGACTGGCAGAGATATTATGAAGTAATGCGTAAACTCCAGCCAAATGCCGTGATCTCAATTTCAGGTCCGGATATCCGCTGGTGTGGAAACGAAGCCGGACAGGTTCGTCCAAGTGAGTGGAGTGTCGTTGCAGCAGATATGACAGATCCGGCGATTACAGCACAGCTCAGCCAGCAGGAAGATAATGAAGAGTTCAGAAATCGTCCGTTAGATGAAACACAGGCAGATCTTGGAAGTCGTGAATGCCTGCGTAATGAAGAAAAATTAGCATATTATCCAGCAGAAACAGATGTTTCTATCCGTCCGGGCTGGTTCTATCATGAGGAAGAAGATGATCAGGTTCGTTCTTTCGAAAACCTGAAAGAGATTTATTTATCTTCAGTTGGTGGAAATACAACACTTCTGTTGAATCTTCCTCCGATGAAAAATGGAAAACTTCATCAGACAGATGTTAATAATGTAAAAATGCTTGGAGATTTTATAAGAAGCACGTTTAAAGATAATCTGGCAGATATCGCTGAAATCACAACAACTCCGGAACAGGATGCGGAAGGTAAAAATGCAGATCTTTTAAGAGTAGATGATTATGAGAATGTGTTCAGAAATAAAGCCGGAGACAGAGAATTGACAATTCATCTGCAGTGGACAGAGAAAAAGAAATTATCTTATTTGGTATTAAAAGAGGCAATTCCTTTCAGCCAGCGAGTGGAGAAGTTTTCTGTATGGTATGCGGCAGAAGATGCAAGAAAAGAAAAAATGGTGGATGCTACCACAATTGGTTATAAGAAGATTATCGATTTGCAGGGCGTAGAAACAGATGCAATTGAAATTCGTATTGAAGATTCAAGAGTTGCTCCTGTAATCTCGTTTGTAGGTGTATACTAAAATAGAACAAGAAATTTTTAACGAACGAATCCCAAAAATCTTTTTTTGGGATTCGTTTGGAAAGGAAGGAAAAATATGAATGCTGATATGAAATGGTTGGATAATCCGGAAGTATTTAAGGTGAATCAATTAGCTCCGCATAGTGATCATTCCTATTATTTGGATTATTCGGCCATGAAAAAAGAGGAAAACCCATTATTTCAGTCATTAAACGGGCAGTGGGAGTTTTTTTATAGTAAAAATGTAAAAAGCAGACCAGTTAATTTTTATGAGGAAACATTTGATGCATCAGGATTCGATAAAATTATGGTTCCGGGACATATTGAACTGGCTGGATATGACAAGATCCGCTACATCAACACCATGTATCCGTGGGAAGGAAAAGAGTACCACAGAGGAGCTTACAGCATGGAGGCGACCGGAGCAGAAAAAGGAATGTTTTCAGAAGCAGAGTACAATCCGGTAGGTTCCTACATCAAATACTTTGACCTGGATAAGAACATGTGTGGGAAAAGAATCCATATTTGTTTTGAAGGTGTAGAAGAGGCGATGTATCTGTGGTTGAATGGTCAGTTCGTAGGCTATGCAGAAGATAGTTTTACGCCTTCTGAGTTTGACCTGACACCTTATATAAAAGAAACGGGAAATGTGTTGGCAGTTCAGGTTCACAAGATGAGCACAGCAGCATTTTTAGAGGACCAGGACTTTTTCCGCTTTTTTGGAATTTTTAGAAATGTTACTTTGAAAGCGATACCGGATGTACATATGGATGATGTATGGTTTCAACCTGTGTTGAATCAGGACAATGTGAGTGGAAGCGTATCTGTCAGTATGAAAGTATCTGCACCGGATGCTCAGAATATCACTGCTGATTTTATTTTAAAAGACAGGGAAGAAAATCTGTTAGCAGAAAAATCCGTGCAGTTAAAGAAAGAAAATGACCACTTAGAGGGTACAATCTGTATTGATTTAGAAACTGTTAGACTGTGGGATAATCATGATCCTTATTTATATCATGCGTATGTAGAACTTAAAGCAGAAGATGGAAGTTTAGTAGAAGTAATTCCTTACGATATTGGTTTCAGAAGAATTGAGATTATTGATAAGATTATTTATTTAAATGGAAAACGCCTGGTTATTACAGGAGTAAACCGTCATGAGTGGAATCCAAAAACAGGAAGATGCATTGGATTAGAAGATATGCGAGCAGATATCGCATGTATGCTCAGAAATAATATTAATTCGGTACGCACCTGTCATTATCCGGATCAGATACCGTGGTATTATATGTGCGACAATGCAGGAATTTATGTGATGGCAGAAACAAATCTGGAAAGTCATGGATCCTTCCAGAAATTAGGGGCGATCGAACCATCCTGCAATGTGCCGGGATCTTTCCCACAGTGGAGAGAGGCTGTACTTGATCGTGCAAGAAACAATTTTGAAACATTTAAAAACCATACATCCGTTTTATTTTGGTCTTTAGGAAATGAATCTTATGCGGGTGATGACATTGAAGCAATGAACGTTTATTTGGCTGAAAAGGAAGATGGAAGATTAGTTCATTATGAAAGTTCTTATTACAATAGGGCATATGAGGATACGATTTCTGACATGGAAACAAGAATGTATGCAAAGCCGGAGGATATAGAGGAGTATTTGAATAACAATCCGAAGAAACCATATATTTTATGTGAATTTATGCATGACATGGGTAATTCCATGGGAGGTCTGGGATCTTATATGAAGCTGATTGATAAATATGATATGTATCAGGGTGGATTTATATGGGATTTTATCGATCAGGCAATTCTTGTAAAAGATCCGGTGACAGGAAAAGAAGTTTTACGCTATGGCGGAGACTTTGACGATAAACCTTCAGACTATGAATTCTCAGCAAATGGAATCGTATTTGCTGACAGAAAAGAGAAACCGGCAATGCAGGAAGTGAGGTATTACTATGGCTTATACAGATAAATTAAGAGTGGTCTATGGTGACTATACACTTGGTGTACATGGTGAGGGATTTGATTATATTTTTTCCTATGCACAAGGCGGACTGGAATCTATCGTTAAAAACGGATATGAGTGGCTGTACCGTTGCCCAAAACCTACTTTCTGGAGAGCGCTGACAGACAACGACAGAGGAAGCAAGTTCCATATCAAAAGCGGAAGCTGGCTTTCAGCAGATATGTTTATTGACTGCAAGGAAACACAGGTTATCATGGATGGAGAAGTGCAGAAACCATATGCACCGGACAATAACAGCTTCGGTGGGGATGTTTTTGCTGATGAGATTATTGTAAAATATACTTATGAGACAATATCCAATCCGTCAACAACGGTACTTGTGACATATACGGTTGATGCGTCCGGAAAAATCCAGGTGGATGTACATTATAATGGAGTTAAAGGACTGCCTGAGCTTCCGGTATTTGGAATGCGTTTTATCATGCCAACACTTGCAGATAAATATATCTATAAAGGATTATCAGGGGAGACATATCCGGATCGAAAAGCAGGTGCCCAAAAAGGTGTTTATGGAGTGACGGATTTGAGCCTGACACCTTACCTTGTCCCACAGGAATGTGGAATGAGAATGGATACAGAGTGGCTTGAAATCAGCAGACATACAAGTCTTGATAATAGTAGAACAGATCAGTCATCACAGACACTCCGTATTGAGAAGGAAGACAAGGAATTTGCTTTTTCATGCCTTCCTTATACAGCATCTGAAATTGAAAATGCTCTGCATCATGAGGAATTACCGCCAGCAAGAAGAACTGTTTTATGTGTATACGGAGCAGTAAGAGGAGTCGGAGGTATCGACAGCTGGGGAAGTGATGTGGAAGACGAATACCATATCAGTGCGGAAGAAGACATCAGATATTCATTTACCATTTGTTAGAAAACAGTTATTCAGGGGAGTAAAAACAAAAAGAGCAAGGTGCATCAAAGCGGATGCATCCTGCTCTTTTTGCGTTTATCAGAAGTGTCAGTATGTTCAAAAATAAAAAATCAAAATACATTACAGGAATTATTCTTGCGCTTGCGCTGATTGAGATGTCGATGATTTTTGTTGGGACTTATCTGCAAAAGAGCAGCAGCCAGAATCTGCAGGAAGCATATAAAAATCAGTTGAAATACCGCAATCTGGCGGCAGAACTTAAGAATTGTTCCGACTATCTGACAGATGAGTGCAGAAGACACGCAGCTGCAGATATTAGCGTGGAGGGAAACTTTTGAGTCACTGTTTACATGTAAAATCAATATTCCTTGACATTTCAACAAAATAGTTTATACTTAAAATAGTTTGAAATTCAAAATAAAATACAGGAGAATCGAAAATGAGTATAAACAAACAATTAAAAATAGGTGATCTGACTGCGAAGCTCCCGATCATTCAGGGCGGCATGGGAGTAGGTGTCAGCAGAAGTTCCCTTGCAGGAGCAGTGGCGAAAGAAGGCGGAGTCGGAATAATTTCAACTGCTCAGATTGGTTATGATGAAGAAGGATTTGAGAAGGATCAGGCTGCATGTAACAACAGAGCAATCCATAAGCACATCAAGCGGGCAAAGGAAATCGCGCAGGGGAATGGTCTTGTCGGTGTAAATATTATGGTTGCACTGAAGCATTATGCGGAGCATGTGAAAGAGGCAGTGGCAGCGGGGGCAGATGTGATCATCAGTGGTGCCGGACTTCCTATGAATCTGCCGGAGCTGGTCAGTGAGACTTGCAGAACGAAGATTGCGCCAATCGTTTCTTCCAAAAGAGCAGCGCAGTTGATCTTGAAAATGTGGGCGCATAAGTATGACAGAACAGCAGATTTCCTTGTTGTTGAGGGACCGAAAGCCGGAGGGCATCTCGGTTTTTCAAGAGAGCAGTTAGATGAGATTGACACAATGGATTATGATGAGGAGATCCGTCAGATCATTGCCTGTAAGGAAGAGTATGAAAAGCGATACGAGAAGAAGATTCCTGTGATCGTAGCGGGCGGGATCTTTGATAAGACGGATATAGAGCACGCATTTGAACTTGGAGCAGATGGAGTCCAGATTGCGAGCAGGTTCGTGGCAACAGAAGAATGTGATGCGTCAGAGTCCTATAAGCTGGCCTATATCAATGCAAAAGAAGAGGATGTCCAGATTATCCAAAGTCCGGTCGGAATGCCGGGAAGAGCCATCCGCAACGCATTGATCGAGCGTGTTGAGAAAGAAAAAGAGCCTATAAAGAAATGTTATAATTGCTTAGCAAAATGTAATCCGGTAAAAGTTCCGTATTGTATCACGAAAGCGTTGATCGATGCCGTAAAAGGTGATGTGGAAAATGGACTTGTGTTCTGCGGAAGCAATGTCGGACGGATCAATCAGATGATGAGTGTGCATGAGCTGATGCAGGAGCTTGTGTCTTAGATAAATGTGAAGAATCCAAAGTCATATTAATAAAAGTAAAAAAGAGAGAATAGTGTGAAACAAATTTAAAATATCACATTATTCTCTTTTTTTATGATATACTTAGATGATATCAGATATGAAATAATGAGATGATTTATTAAAAATAGAAGTAACTTACAAGGAGCAGCGAGGATGAAGATGCAGAATAACGATACAAAAGACGAAGGACTGAAAGGAAATGAGAAGATTGAGGAAGCAATTTCTGCGCTCCAGCAGGAACCGTCTCAGGAACTTTTAGCACATACGTTGACAGTGATCCGCAGACGAATGAAAGAAGAAGGACAATTGATTCTTGCGGTAGAGCCTTCTGTTGCAGAACAACTGAAGATACAGGCAGTGAAGACAGCTGATGGAAAGAAGTGGTGGAGTGCATTTACAAGTTTTGAGGAAGAATTAAAAGGTTCTAATAGTGTGATGTCTACATTTTTGACAGCAATCGAACCATTATTCCAGTCTGCTGTACAGGAGAATGAGATTGAAGGTATCATTCTGAATCCCTGGAATCGGACAATCATGCTTGATAAGACACTGCTTCGACTGATTCTTGGAGAAAGTGGAAAGTGAGAACAAAGCGAAAAATGACAGCAGTTATAATATGTATTTTATTTGCAGTGTTATTTGCCTGTTATGGATTCTGGATGAGCGGAAATGGATCTGGGACGGGATTCTTCCTAATCTGGTTTGCATTGGCTGCATTGCTTGGAGGATGCGCAGCGATTACATTTCTGGATGGATGGGCAAGACTTCCGATGTGGATGTTGTGGATATTAAGGGGAATACTGCTTGTATTTGTAGTTTCCTTTGTGATTATCGAAGGATGCATTATCGGTCAGATGCATGCGAAGGCAGATGAAAATCTGGACTACATCATAGTGCTTGGTGCACAGGTGAGAGCAGATGGACCGAGCAAAGTGCTGAAGCATCGTCTGAACACAGCAATCGATTATCTGGAGAAGAATCCGGAGACAATCTGTATTGTGTCGGGTGGACAGGGGTATAACGAGCCATGTACGGAAGCGCAGGCGATGGCTGATTATATGGAAGCGGCCGGAATTGAGAAAGACCGTTTGATTTTGGAAGACGAATCAAAGACAACAGAGCAGAATATAAAATATAGTAAAAAATATATGAAAGACGGAGCAAGTGTGGGAATTATCACAAATGATTTCCATATGTTTCGGGCAATGCAGATTACAAAAGGGGAGGGATTAAAGTCAGCGAAAGCAATTGCTGCGGGCTCGAATCCATTGTATCTGCCAAACAATATGCTTAGAGAATATCTGGCAGAATGGAAGTATCTGATCAGGTCAATCTTATAAAAAGCAAGAAAAGAGAGATGAAAGAAACAAATGGGTAGACGAGAATTAGAAGAACGAATCGAGAAAAGAAGAGAGGACTTTGTAAGAAACAGTCTTCTTTCAGATGAATTTATTGACTTTGTACAGGAGAATTTAAAGCCGGTCAATACGATGATGGCTTATTATCAGTGTGCGATCATGGAAGTTGAGACGAAATTTAAGGTGCTGAGCGAACAGCATTCGCTGGAGTATGACCGCAACCCGATTGAGAGTATTAAGACGCGTGTAAAATCTATGGAGAGTCTGCTGAAGAAGATTCGTCGTAAAAATATTCCATTGACGATTGATGCAATCGAAGAAAATATTCAGGATATTGCCGGTGTGCGTGTGATCTGCGCTTTTCAGGATGACATTTATAAACTTGCGAAATGCTTCCTTGATCAGGACGATGTAATTTTAATTCAGAAAAAAGACTACATTGCAAATCCAAAGCCGAGTGGTTACAGAAGTCTTCATCTGATTGTGAAGACTCCGATTTTCTTAAAAGAAGGAAAAAAGATGATCACAGTTGAAGTGCAGCTTCGTACGATCGCGATGGATTTCTGGGCGAGCCTGGAGCATAAGCTTCGCTATAAAAAGAGTATTCCGGAAGATCAGAGTAAGTATCTGGCAGAAGAGATGATGGACTGTGCACAGATCAGCTCAGCTCTTGACGAGAGAATGCAGAAGGTTCGTGATGTGATCATGCAGGCGGAGGAAAAAGAGGAAGGAAAAAAGTAGCGGCGTGGAACCGTTAATGCTTCGAGGATTGACAGAGCGGATAAGACAGAAGAATCTCTGATGTGGACAGGCGGAAGATGCTTGAGACGAACAGAAAGCTGTCGAGATATGCAGAGATTTGTGGGGATAAACAGAGAGCCGGAGGGAAAAGATTATGATCAATCGAGAAGATATGCTGGCGCTGACCAGACGAATGACAGTAAAACGGACATCGATCACTCGGATCGCCGGGGGATATATGGATATAGACGGATTTATAGATGGAACATTTAACACCAGTTTCCTGAAATTAAATCCTGTAGAACAGGAGAAAAATCTGGCGCTTGCGAAGAAAGTGCCGTTTGCGAAAACAAATAAAAATCTGAAGGAATATAAGTTTTCTGATGATCAAAGAAATCCGGACAGTATGTGGAAGCTTCTGATGGGGATGCGTGCCTGTGGCTTGAAAAATGATGCTCTGATGGAGACATTTTATGAGATTATCGGGGAACATTATCAGGCAGATGAAGATTATGCAATCTATGTTTTTCATGACAGATATGACATTCCGGCGAAGGGGCTGGATCATATACGTCAGGGAGAATCAGAACGAATGTATGAATACATTTTATGCGTGATCTGTCCACTAAGCGGAGAATATGAACCGGGCGAACCGGAATGTGGTTTCCTGTTTCCTGCATTCGTAGATGGAGGCGCTGCAATGAATTATGTGGATATTTACCAGGAAGACGAAGAATACCCGCATGAAGAACTGCTTGAACTGCTTGGAGTGGAAAGGAAAAAGTTATGGCAGAAACATACAAGTCAGGAGAAAAAGTAAAATACCGGTTGGCAGAGGCAATGAAAGAATGCATGAAAAAAGCTCCGGTCGAGAAGATCACTGTGAAAGAGATCACAGAAGAATGCGGAGTGACGCGTCAGACCTTTTACCGGAATTTTCAGGATAAATACGATTTGATCAACTGGTATTTTGACAAGATACTGATTGAATCCTTTGAACATATGGGAGAGGGACAAACAGTCTATGAAAGTCTTGTAAATAAATTTCAATACATTCAGAAAGAAACACTTTTCTTTCGTGCGGCATTTAAAAATGACGACCAGAACTGTTTGCGTGATCACGACTTTGAACTGATCACACAATTTTATACCGATCGTATCGAAGGAAACACCGGGAAAAAGATGTCCGACAAGATTCGCTTTCAGTTAGAAATGTACTGCCAAGGCTCCATCTACATGACGGTCCAATGGGTTCTCGGCAATCACAAAGCCACCCCCGAAACCCTGGCTAGATTCCTCTCCGAATCCATGCCCGCAGAACTAAGAGACGTCTTTAAAGAACGTGGATTGTTGTAAATCTATTTCTGTACACAAACATATTTGCTCTATGATTCGATAGAGTACAATCGAAGTAGAAAGGGACAGTGCAGCTGGTGAATGTGGAGCATACTTGCTCATACTTGAAAAACGATAGATTGTGTTAAAGAAAGGATCGATAGCTGTCTGAGCGGCAGCGAGTTTATCGATCCTTTCTTTGTTCTTAGCAATCTGTTGTTTTTCTTAGTATGAACAGTGTGCGTAACCCTGAGCCAGCTGCACTGTCCCTTTCTACGAAGACAAAACTCTAACCCAAATCACAGGAAGAATTTTCGTCCGTGTACCAGAAATCAATTTACATAAGCTTTCTAAAGAGCTCTTTCAGATCCTCTACGCTGGCATCTTTCGGGTTACCCGGTGCACAAGCATCAGCGTGAGCAGACTCAGCGAGGAACTGCAGATCTTCTTCTTTCAGAGCTTCCAGTTTTGTCGGGATTCCAACGTCAACAGAAAGTTTCTGAACAGCATCAACAGCAGCTTTTCTGTATTCTTCTACAGACATGTCGTCAACACCTTTAACGCCCATTGCTCTTGCGATTTCACGGTATTTCTCACCTGTGCAGTCAGCGTTGTATTCCATAACGATTGGAAGCATCATAGCACATGCAACACCGTGTGGAGTATCGTATACAGCACCGAGTGTATGAGCCATAGAATGAGCGATTCCAAGACCTACATTAGAGAATCCCATTCCTGCGATATACTGTCCAAGAGCCATTCCTTCACGGCCTTCTTTTTCATTTGCAACAGCGCTTCTTAAAGATTTTCCAATGATCTCGATTGCTTTGATATGGAACATATCTGTCATTTCCCAGGCAGCTTTTGTTGTATATCCTTCAATTGCATGTGTCAGGGCATCCATACCTGTGGAAGCTGTAAGTCCCTTTGGCATAGAGGACATCATATCCGGGTCAACAACTGCGATAACCGGCATGTCATGTGGGTCAACACAAACGAATTTTCTCTTTCTCTCAACGTCTGTGATAACGTAGTTGATTGTAACCTCAGCAGCTGTTCCAGCTGTTGTAGGAACTGCGATGATCGGTACACAAGGTTTTGTTGTCGGTGCAACACCTTCTAGGCTTCTTACATCTTCAAATTCCGGGTTTGCGATGATGATACCGATTGCTTTGGAAGTATCCATAGAAGAACCACCACCGATTGCAACGATGTAATCTGCTTCAGCTTTCTTGAAAGCTTCTACTCCGTGCTGTACATTTTCGATTGTTGGGTTTGCTTTGATATCAGAATAAATCTCGTAAGCAAGTCCATTTTCATCAAGAATATCTGTTACTTTCTTTGTAACTCCGAATTTGATCAGATCAGGGTCAGAACATACAAAAGCTTTCTTAAATGCTCTTGCTTTTGCTTCTGTAGCGATCTCTTTGATTGCGCCTGCTCCATGATAAGATGTTTCATTTAACATAATTCTGTTTGCCATGATTTTCAATCTCCTTTTTTAAAAACAGATTTTCGGGAAATTCATTCCCGTTACTTTATGTTTTTATTTTAACAATCAGAAATAGAAAAGAAAAGTTACAAATAGTTAAAAATGTAACATTTCAGGCACTTTCTTTGTGAAAAAGTATTGAAATTTATAAAGAACCTATTAAATTATTGTGAAACAAGTACAGAAAATGGGCTAGAATACTAGACGAAATGATGAGAAAGTTGTAGAATCTAAATATCATATATGTGATGACTCTCATCTCCACAGGTGATGCGAGACAGAACAATTACGGAAGGAGACAGGCATTATGGAAAAATTAACAGACAACTTAAAGAAGGTAATACTGGCTGGAATCGGAGCAGTTGCTACAACTGCTGAGAAGTCAAAGGATGTTCTTGATGATATGGTAAAAAAAGGCGAACTTACAGTGGAGCAGGGTAAGGTTCTGAATGAGGAACTCAAGCATAATCTGAAGCAGACAGTAAAGAACAATGTGAATGTGAAAGTCAAAGTCACTACACCGGAAGAATTAAGCGAACTTCTCGACAAGATGACACCGGAGCAGTTAGAAGCATTGAAGGCTCAGATCAAGGCGAAAGAGTCAACCGTAGATTCGGAAGCAGAAGAGGTGGATGCAGAAAATACAGTGGAAGATGCAGAAGTAGTTGAGGAAGAGACAAAAGAAGAGTAAAAATATCAGAGAAGCTGCCGAAAAGCGGCTTTTCTGCTTTCTCAAGAAAGAAAAGAGTGACTATTATTTTAGGTCTATCAGCAAGGAATACAGGAAAAAAGAGAAATGTGTCACTGAGACAGCGGGAGAATACAGATATGAGTGAGAAAGAAAAGGGAACGAATAATTCAAGATTTAGAGAGATTATTTCTGTACTTCGAAAACATAATATCACACATGGCATCAGTCCGAAGAAACTTCGTTTGATCATGGAGGATCTTGGTCCGACTTTTGTGAAGATCGGACAGATTATGGCACTTCATTCGGACGTTCTTCCGAAGGCATATTGTGATGAATTGATGGAATTATGCACGGATGCAAGACCGATGCCTTTCGAGGAGGCAGTGTCTGTAATTGATGAGTCTTATGGGCGTTCCTGGAAGAAGGTATTTGCATCGATTGAAGAGACACCAATCGGTTCTGCATCAATTGCGCAGGTACATAGAGCAGTTCTGAAGTCCGGAGAAGAGGTTGTCGTTAAGATCCAGAGAAAAGGCATTTATGAAATGATGGCGAGGGATATTGATTTTATTCGTAAAGCGATCAAGCTAATGCCGCCGATCAGTCTGAAAGGAATGGCTGATTTTGATCTTGTGCTTGATGAACTCTGGTCAGTGACAAGAGATGAGATGAATTTCCTGACAGAAGCAGCGAACATCGAAGAATTTGCCAGAAGAAATAAAGATGTCAATTTTGTTCAGACACCGGTTCTGTATCAGCAGTATACGACCGTTCATGTGCTGGTGATGGAATATATTGATGGTTGCGGTATTGATGAGAAGGATAAGCTGCTCGAAGATGGCTATGACCTGAAAGAAATTGGAAGCAAACTGGTAGATAACTATATCAAGCAGGTAATGGATGACGGGTTCTTCCACGCTGATCCGCATTCCGGAAATGTTAAGATCCGTGATGGAAAGATTGTCTGGATCGACATGGGAATGATGGGACGACTGACAGAGCATGACCGTGAGATGATCACGCTTGCAATCGAAGGCGTTGCACTGAATGATGTTGGGCTGATCCTAAAGGCGGTTCTCGGACTGGGCGAATTCAAAGAACGACCAGAGCAGAGAAAACTTTACGAAGACATTGAAGGATTGCTTTTGAAATACGGAAGTACCGATATGGGCAAGATTAATGTGGCAGAGGTCATGACGGATTTAATGGAAGTTATGAAAGAAAATAAGATCATGATGCCACATGGACTGACGATGCTCGCCAGAGGACTTACACATATGGAAGGTGTACTTGCCAATATCGCACCGGATATCAATATGGTGGAGATTGCCAGAGCAAGACTTGCTGCGGATTTTCTTCACAATTTTAACTTTAAGAAGGAATTGAAGAACACAGGAAGAAGCCTTTTGAAATCTGTGCGGAAGATGATTGACCTTCCATCCATGACAACGGACTTAATGGATGAATTCATGAAAGGTCAGTCAAAAGTAAACCTGGATCTGCGCGTGTCAAAAGATCTGGCATTTCTTTTAAGACGACTTGTAAGGAATATTGTTATGGGTCTGTGGGTCATGGCACTTCTGATCAGTTCAAGTATTATCTGTACGACGGATATGACACCGAAGTTTATGGGAATCCCGGCACTTGGTGCGTTCGGATATCTGATGGCAGTGGTGATTATGATCTATGTATTTGTGAAACATATTTTCTCGAGGAAGTAAAAAAAGAATATAAAGCAAAGGAAAAGAGAGATGAAATTTTCGTCTCTCTTTTTTATATATTAGGAAAGTCCTTTCCTAATATATAAAAAACGCTCCGCTCAGGATGCGCACTGCGGCGTACAAGGTAGGTGTCGCAAGCGGTCTACGTTTCCACTTCGGTCCTTGCTAAACAAGCGCCACTGGCGCTTAGCAACGCCGCAGGCGCAAGAATGTGCCTCGGCACATTCTTTGTTAATGAGAAAAATATATAAGTTAAAAACGGATAAATGAGAAAAGTTCTCAAATAATAAAAATCCAATTGACTGGATAATAGACATCCTGTATACTTACGAAGTTAGTTAGACTAACATTAGTTAGAAAAGTATAACCGGGAGCGATTACATGAAATTAAAAAATATAAAATGTTTACTTGCAGTCTGTCTTTGTGCATCGGCTCTGTTGGTCGGATGCGGACAGAAGACAGACAGTAAGACAGCAGATAAATCCGAAACATCGTCAGAAAGTGCACAGAACCAGTTGGATGATATTCAAGAAGCATCCAGAGATGTTTTTGCAATGGATACCTATATGACAGTGACTGCGTATGGAGAAAACGCAGAGGCAGCTGTTGATGCGGCACAGGCAGAGATTGAGCGTCTGGATGCACTTTTATCGACAGGAGATGCAGATAGCGAGATCGCAAAACTGAACGCAGATGGAAGTGCAGAGCTTTCCGAAGATGCAGGCTATTTGACGGAACGCGCATTGGAACTTTATCAGGAGACAGATGGGGCGTTTGATATTGCGATTTATCCGGTGATGGAAGCATGGGGATTCCCAACACAGAACTTCCAGGTTCCGTCACAGGAGACATTGGATCAACTTCTTCCACTCACTAATGCGGGAAACATTTCGTATGACAAAGAAACGAGAAAGATATCTTTCGGTGTAGAAGGAATGAAAATCGATCTCGGAGGAATTGCAAAAGGATATACCTCATCCAGAATTATGGACATTTACAAAGACAATGGAATCACAAGTGGATTAGTGAATCTTGGCGGAAATGTGCAGGCACTCGGAACAAAGACGGATGGAACGAAATGGAAGATTGCAGTGCAGAGTCCCGATGACACAGAAGATTATCTGGGAATTCTGAGTGTTCAGGATAAGGCTGTTATCACTTCAGGGGGATACGAACGGTATTTTGAAGAGGATGGTGTGACGTATCATCACATCATTGATCCAAAGACCGGATACCCGGCAGAAAGCGGACTTGTATCTGTAACAATTGTAAGTACGGACGGAACACTGGCAGATGGACTTTCTACTTCACTTTTTATTATGGGAGAAGAGAAAGCGGCAGATTTCTGGAGGGAACATAAAGATGAGTTTGATGCAATCCTTATGAGTGATGATGGGACGCTATATGTAACAGAAGGGCTGGAAAATGATTTTTCAACGGAGAGAACAGTTGAGATCATTCGATAGAAAAGTGTAAGACAGAGTAGATTTTGGAGGAAAAATGGATTTAAAAGAAACAGGAAAGAAGCTGAAACCATTTGCACCGGTACTTTCGGTAGCAGTTGTGGCATCCTGTGTAGCAGGCACCCTGAGTGGATATCAGCCACCGGTTTATGCAGCGCAGGAGCAAACGAATTCTGTAAAAGAAGAGACTACAAAGTCAGAAGAGCAGGAGCAGGCGGTAAAAGGTTCTTTTGATCTGACGGATGGTGTTTATAAGGGAACTGGAACAGGTTATGCAGGAGAGATCACGGTTGCGGTTCAAATCAAAGACAAACAGATCGTTGCAATCGATATTCTGAGTTCCTCGGATGATGCGGCATTTTTCAAACGTGCACAGGCGGTGATCGATAAGATCATCGAAGGACAGACATTGGAAGTCGATACTGTTTCAGGGGCAACCTATAGTTCCCGGGGAATCATCAGTGCAGTGAAGAATGCACTGACAGGAGAAAAAGACAGCGGAACAACAGGACAGTCACAGTCTGGTGGCGGCGCGGCAGCAGGAAGTTCTACTTCTGTCGCAACAGTGGAAGACCCGGCAGCATATAAGGACGGAACTTATTACGGAACAGGGACTGGATTTGGTGGAACACTGAAAGTAAAGGTTGAGATCAGTGGCGGAAAGATCACAGACATCCAGATTATGGAGAATCAAGATGGAAGCGAATACATTTCCAAAGCCTCTGCACTGATCAATGCGATCATCAGTAGTCAGAGCACCAATGTAGATACCGTGTCCGGAGCAACGTACAGTTCGGTTGGAATCATCCAGGCAGTAAGAGATGCATTAAGTCAGGCGGCAGTGAGTGGAAATGGAGCGACTTCGGATTCATCTGAAACGAATAGCTCGAACAGTTCTTCCAGTCAGAATCAGAGTACATCCACAACCGGAACAGTTCCATACAAAGAAGGAATCTATTATGGAACAGCGGAAGGATACAGTGGAGAGGTATCGGTAGCTGTGGTGATCCAGGAGCATACGATTAAAGCAATTTTAGTTACAAAGACATCAGAAGATGAAGCATTTTTCAACCGCGCAATGGATGTAGTGAAAAATGTGCTTAAAAATCAGAATACAGATGTAGATACTGTATCTGGTGCAACTTACAGTTCTAAGGGACTTCTCGGAGCAATAAAGAATGCTTTGAAACAGGCGGAGAAAGTAACGAATGGAGAATACATTGAAGAGAAAGCAGATACAACGGAACTGGAAAATGCAGTCAAGTCAGCAGAAGCACTTGTGATGGAGGAATATACGCAGAGTAGCTGGGCGGTTCTGAGTCTCCGACTGAATGATGCAAAAGAGCTGTTGGAAACAGCTGCGAATGAAAAAGTGGAACAGCAGACGGTTGATAAAGCTGTGGAAAATCTGAACCTTGCAGTTGCACAGCTTGAGAAAAAGAAGTCAGATCAAGAGGAAGAAGTGAAGACAAAATACATCGATGGAACTTATGAGGTGAGTGTACCGTGTAAACCGGATGAGGATGAAGATTTTACAGAGTATCAGCTTTCTATGAAGGTGACAATACGAAATGACAAAATTGTATCCATTACTGACGTGTCAGGAGATGGGGATGCAGCGAATGACAGCTATATCAAAGAAGGCGGCAAATGGAACTTCAAGCAAAAAAGGTGTCGTTTCCCAGATTATTACCAAAGGAATGCCGGAAGAAATTGATACGGTATCCAGAGCAACCTGTTCTTCGAATGCGATTATTGACGGATGCAAAAAGGCACTGGAAATGGCTTTAAGACCAGAAGAGACGGAGGCGCAGTAGGATGAAAGAATTTATCGTAAGACTGTTTAGTCTGTTGGCAATCGTCGGTGTCCTTTTCGGATATAACGAAGTGTTAGATGTCCGTGCGAAGGATGAGGAAATCGCAAAACTGAATGCACAGTTGGAGGTACAGTCATCTGGTGCCGGCAGTGATTCTGAGTCAGGGAGTGATTCAGGAGATGGAGCAGGATACAAGGATGGAACCTATACCGGAGAAGCGGATGGATTTGGCGGAATGGTTGCGGTAGAAGTTACTGTAAAAGATGGAAAGATCGAAGCGGTAGAAGTGACCTCCGCTGAGAAGGAAGACGGTGCATATCTTGCGATGGCGGAAGATATCATTCCGAAGATCATAGAGGCGCAGAGCGCAGAAGTTGATACGATAAGTGGAGCAACGTTCAGTTCGACAGGAATTAAAAATGCATCAGAACAGGCATTAGAACAGGCGGTAAAGTAGTTTGAAGAAGTTGAATATACATAATTTAAAAGCAAAAGAAATTAAAAAATTGCATACTTGGCTTCGTGCCTTGATTCAGATCCTTTATTTTTTGTTTCTGCCATCTGTGTATACAGCGGCATTTGCCGGCGTGAAATACATTTTCACACAGATAGGAGCAGGCGAGGTAATCGGGATGACCCCTTTTGTGACTGTGCTGGTTGTTCTTTGCGCGTATACGATTCTTTTCGGAAGATTCTTCTGTGGATTCGCATGTGCATTCGGAAGTCTTGGAGATGGAATTCATGCATTTTATCTCTGGTGCTTTAAGAAGAGAAAGAACAAGCCGGTGCTACTTTCAGAAAAGATCGCAGAGAAGTTAAGCTATTTGAAATATCTGGTGTTGACCGTAATCGCAGTACTTTGTTTTGCGGGAGTATACGGAAAGGCAAAAGGGACAAACCCGTGGGATGTTTTTTCTATGCTGCATGCAGGAAATCTTCACTTGCAGGGATATTTGCCGGGAGTGATATTACTACTTCTTATCATTGTAGGAATGTGCTTGGAAGAAAGATTTTTCTGTCGGAATCTGTGTCCGATGGGAGCAGTATTCTCATTACTTCCGGTGCTTCCGTTCTTTGCATTGCACCGCGACAGAGAAAATTGCATCAAAGGCTGCAGCGGATGCACGAAGAAATGTCCATCCGGGATCGGACTCCCGGAAGACGGATCGCTCAAAGTCGAGGGAGATTGTTTCCAATGCCAGAAATGTATTGATACCTGTCCAAAGAAGCATATCCATACAGGAATCAAAGGTCTGAAAGGAAATGAATTCTGGTTTACGATTTTTCGGGCAATTCTGTTACTTGTAATTATGATCTGGGCAGGAGTGTAATAGATGAAGAAAAAAGATCTGTTTTTAGGAGGCGGAATCCTCTTTGCGGCATGTGTACTGTTTCTTGTGATGAATCTGATGCAGTATGTACAGGCAAAGGAAAGCGGACAAAAAGAAAATCAGGAAAAACAGGTTGTGATCAAGGTAGATGGTGAAGTTTACGGAAGATATTCTTTGGATGAAGATCAGGTGATCGAAGTGCAGGAAGGAGATTTTTACAACCGTGTCCGGATTGAGGATGGAAAAGCTTACATGGAAGAGGCTGACTGTCCGGATGGATATTGCGAAGAGCAGGGGAAGATCAATAACCGGACACAGACCATTGTCTGCCTGCCTCATAAGCTGGTTGTAGAAATAGAAGAAGTTGAGAATTCTGATGATTCTCAAAATGAAAAGGAACATCTACCGGATACAATTTCTAAATAAATCAATTGTTCGACTGTAAAGGAGAATGTATGAATAGAAATAAAAAACTTGCGAACATGGCAATGCTTGTTGCGCTAGCAATGATTTTTAGTTATGTGGAAAGCCTGATCCCAATTAATTTTGGAGTGCCGGGGATGAAGCTTGGAGTGGCTAATCTGGTCACTGTAACAGGTCTTTATTTTCTGGAAATTCCGGAAGTACTGGCGGTATCTGTACTGCGTGTGCTTCTGACAGGATTTCTTTTTGGAAATGGAATGTCGATTATTTACAGTCTGGCAGGGGCGGTTGTCAGCCTTCTTGCCATGGTACTTGTAAAGAAGATGGATGGAATTTCCATTGTAGGAGTAAGTATCACTGGCGGCGTCTTTCATAATATAGGACAGATTCTTGTTGCGATGGCAGTGGTGGAGAATCTGAAACTGATTTATTATCTTCCGGTTCTTCTTGTGGCAGGAACAGTGACAGGGTTCGTGATTGGAATTGTCGCAGGAAAGATTTTACCGGTTGTGAAGAAAGAAGCTGTAAGGACAGTATAGATGTAAAAATTTTTTGGGGTTATAGGTTAGCAAAAGCTAACTTGATAATATATCCATGCGGAAGCAGGAAAGCAGAACTGCGGCAGGCAGGATCTGTATGTAACTATTTTAGTTAAAAAGGAGGTTTCTATGAAAAACAAAGAAATGAAAGTAAAGGCAATGTCCATGGCAGTGGCAATGTCTATGGTAGTAGGACTTTGTCCGTCAACCATCTTTGCGGCAACAGGAAGTCAGACTGCGAAGGATGGAACTTATACAAAGACAGCCCACGTGGCAAGAACTGCAGAGGATGACGAAAATGAAGACGAATGGAATGAGTATGACGTTGAAGTCAGCCTGAAGGTGGAGGATGGCAAGTTTTCAGCCATCACTGTGACTCCAGGGGAAGGATATAACGCGGAGAGTGATTCCTATTTTGCAAAAGCTGTTTCAAAATCGAAAGGAATCCAGAAAATGCTTGTAGGAAAGGCTGCAACAGAAGATACAATTAATGGTTGGGATTCTGTTAGTGGTGCAACACGTACATCAAAGGCAGTGAAAGAAGCTGCACTTGCTGCAATCAAGTCAGCAAACGAAGCAGTAACAGTTGACACAACAAAACTGGAAGCTGCAATCACAGCCGCTGAAGCACTGAAAGAAGCTGATTACACAGCAGACAGTTGGAGTGCAATGCAGACGAAGCTGACAGCAGCCAAAGCTGCCCTGACAGCAAAAGAATCTCAGAGCGCGGTAGACACAGCAGCAGACGAGCTAAATACAGCAGTGAAGGCATTGAAAAAGGCAGAAGTTGCGAAAGAAACGTATGTGTTGATGAATATTCCATATTCTGAATTCTATGCAGCAGATAAGGTGGCAGGAGCAGACAGTGTATCCTCCGCTACAAAAGCGAAAACAAGATCAACACTTGCAGCTGGTTCTTATCATGTGAACAGCGATGGAACAGACATTACAGGTATTACATATCCGGTTAAGATCAGTGATGCATCTGTGCTGAAAAACTATACACAGATTACAGATGACAGCAAGCTTTCTATCACAGTGAACATGAAAGGAAAGGAAAAAACAACAGAATATAACGGAAAAGATGCGTTATTCGAGAGCGCAAGCTATTCTTACTATATTTTAAGTGAGACTCCTTCCTATTATAAAGAAGCAACAGTAAATGCAGATGGTTCATTCAGTTTTAGTGAAGTGAAAGGTGCAACTGCACAGAAGTTGAGTGATGCATCAATCGATTTTACAACAGACACGAAGTATGGAGATTATGAATTAGATGTAAATGGACTCCCAGATACAGTTAATACAGTATACGGAGTTGTGATCAGTACAAAAGAAGGAGACAACTACGGACTTCGTCATCTTGAAAATATCTGGAAAAAGAAAGAACTGGCATGGAGTACAGGATTTGTGACAACATCTCATGGAAATACATTGAACTCAAAAGATTATGAAAAGATGATGGGCCAGACGATCAATAAAATCACATATTACACAGATAATGGAATCTATGAGATTGATGCAGATCAGTATGTGCCAATTAAATTCAATGGAACTGTCGCAGCAGAGAATGCAGATGTTAAAAGTGGAAAAGTAAATGTAACTGTAGAAGGCCTTCCTGGTGATTATCAGGCAGAATATACAGTTAAAGGTCTTGAGGATGTTCAAGTAAAAGAAGGAGTACTTACCTATAAGACAAAGGGCGCTGAGATAGGAAAATATACTCTGAAAGTATCTGATAAATCTGGAAAATATGCAGATTTGGAGACAGATTTTGAATTAACAACAGAAGCAGTACCGGTTGTATTTAATAGTGAAAGTGCAGCACTTGTAGCGGCAGAAGGATATGCAGCAGATGATGTAACTTCTTATGTAAAGAAGATCGAATCCGTAACAGTTGACGGAACAGAGTATGCAGCAACAGGAAAACGTGCAGTGAAGATCATCAAAGAAGATGGAACAATTGATACGACTGCGGCTCCATTTAAGGATGCAGAAAATGGACAGGAATTTAAGATCACAGTGAAAGCAACAGGCTATGCAAAGGATTGCGAATTCACTTATACTTTATCACAGGAGAGTGAGTATACTTACGCATATGTAGGACTTAGCTGGGCAGAGTACTGGGCTGCTGAGAATGTGCAGGCAGCAGGAGATACATCTTCTTCAGATGCAAAGGATTCAAAAGGAGAGTCTGACAAGGGTGCATTCGATACTGTAACAAGAGCTACAGTAAATCATGGACTTCACAGAGGTTCTTTCCAGTGCAACGCAGTAATCAAGGCGGAAAATGGAAAAGAGTATGCAGTAGAGTACTGGACAGATGGAACTACAGCAGTTCTGACAGACGGAAGCAAGATTACATTTAACAGAGGAGAGATCACAGAGGAATCCGGTGCAACAACAAAGATGACAGAGTATGATGTACTCGGACTGAAATATGTGCCGGTGAAAGTAAAAACATCTGATCTGGATGCACTGAAAGCAAGCTATCGTGTGATCGAAAACGGAAGTGAACTTGCAGGAGGATATTCAGAAAAGAATCTGGTAAGCTATACAGGACTGGTTGCTAATGTAACAGAGAATACAAACGGTCTGAAAACAGCAACAAAGAATGAGAATGGATCCTTCAGTTTCTCTGCAAGAGTGAATAATGGATCAGAGTCCGGAATCAAAGATCAGGCACTCAAGACAGCACCAACAGCAGAGAAAGCAGGGCTGACAGTAAAAGAAGCAAGTGGATCTTATGGAGAATTCTTAAGAGTTGATCTGACAGGAAATTATGGTGATCTTGGATCAAATCTCCAGACTGTTACATGGACTTACTATGGAGATGACAGCACATATACAAATGCAAAAGCCACTTATGGAACAAAATTTGCAGCAGATAACTGGATGCACAAAGCAATGGGAATCCAGCTTGGACTGACAGATTCTCTTCGTTGTAAACTTCCGGAAGGAACGGATGGAACAGGATATTGGACCATTACACTGACAGCACTTGGATATAATGACGTGACATACAAATTCCAGGCAACAGAGGAGAACATTGTAAAAGCATCTGAGGATAAAACAATCACAACAACAAATCTTGAGGCAGCTATTGCAAAAGCAGAAGCCCTGAAAGAAGCTGAATACACAGCGGAAAGCTGGGCATCTATGCAGATGGAACTTCAGGAAGCAAAAGATGAATTGAAAAATCCAAAAACTCAGGCAACTGTAGACGAGGCAGTAAGCCACCTCAACGCAGCTATTGAAGCACTTGTTAAGATAGAAGAGCCGGCAGCAGTTGATACTTCTTCCCTTGAGAAAGCAATCAGTGATGCGGCAGCTCTGAAAGAAGCTGATTACACAGTTGACAGCTGGAAGGCATTGCAGAGTGCACTGACAGACGCTAAGAGCGCATTAAATGCAAAAGAAAGCCAGGAAAAAGTTGATAAAGCAACAGATAAGTTGAATTCAGCAATCAAAGCACTTGTAAAGAATGGAAAACAGGATGGAAGCCAGAATGGAAGTGCAACTCCAACTGTTACAAAGAAGGCAGGAACAACTACGGATGGATCAGCTTCCAAAGGAACAAGTGGATCAAAAGCCGCAAAGACAGGTGATCCGGCAAATGTTCTTGGCTTATTAGGACTTGCATTCTCCTCACTCGGAGCAGGAGTTGGCGGATTTGCATGGAAGAGAAAAAGAAAATAAAGACAAGAAAATTGAGAAAATTTTTCAACAATTTCGCGAAAAAGATTAAAATAGTGCATTGACACTATCGCTTTAAAGTGATAAACTCTTAGCAAATGGAATAACGCTTTAAACCGATGAAGCGGAGATCAAAGTAATTATGCGCGCACAGAGAGTCCGGGAAGCTGAGAGCCGGATCGAGATGCAGATTGCCAAATGGACCGCTGAGGGCACAGTCAAAGGATTTGAGAATCCGAGTACTCTGTGACGTGTGGGCATACGTCAGTTGCCGGAGATATGTTAGTATCTTACAGAGCGCATGGGAGTGTACCCGTGAATCAAGGTGGCACCGCGGAAAAGATTTAGATTTACCGTCCTTGACAGAATAGGAATATTCTGTCAGGGACTTTTTTTCTACCATAAACATATATTTCCTATCGAGATAAAAGAGAAATTTATTTTGCAGCATAACTTCAAGGAGGAATACACATGGACAAGACATTAGAACAAATCAGATCCTACGCTGAACAAGGCAGATACAAGCGAGTTCCGATCAGCAAAGAGCTGTATGCAGATGCATTTACGCCGATTAGTGTGATGCGGACGCTGCGGGCGGCAAGCAAGCATTGCTATCTGCTGGAAAGTGCGGAGGACAGACAGCAGTGGGGAAGATATTCCTTCCTTGGATATGCACCAATGATGGAGATCACCTGTACCGATGGGCGTGTGATCATCAGCGAAGGGCATGAAGATGAGGATAAGACCAGACGGGAAGTTTTAACCGACCATCCGGGAAAGGTTCTAAGAGAAATTCTCGAAGCATATAAAAGTCCGGTTGTTCCGGGACTTCCTCCATTTACCGGAGGGCTTGTCGGATATTTTTCTTATGACTACATCAAATATGCAGAACCGACATTGAAGCCAGTCCTGGAAGAGAAGAATGAGACTACAGGAAAGACAGCAGCAAAAACGGCAGTAAGAGATTTCCGGGATGCGGACTTGATGTTATTTGACCGTGTCATCGTATTTGACAATTACAGACAGAAGCTGATCCTGATCACAGGCGTGAAGCTGGAAGGTGATCTGGAAGAAAATTATACGAACGCGAAGCAGGAATTAGAAGAGATGGAACGATTGATCCGAAGTGGGGCGCAGGCAGATTTCCGACCACTTGTTTTAGAAGAAGAGTTCCATCCGGGAGTGGATAAAGAAGATTATTGCAAGATGGTTGGGAAAGCTAAGGAATACATTTATGAAGGTGATATTTTCCAGGTCGTTTTATCCAATCCGCTGACAGCGAAGGCAAAAGGAAGTCTTTTTGATACCTACCGGGTGCTTCGAACCTCGAATCCATCTCCGTATATGTTCTACTTTTCAAGTGATGATATTGAAGTGGCAGGGGCTTCACCGGAAACGCTGGCGAAGTTAGAAAACGGACAGGTGTGCACTTTTCCTCTTGCCGGTACAAGGAAGCGGGGAGTGACCGAAGAGGAAGATCAGGAATTGGAGAAAGAGCTACTTGCAGACGAGAAAGAGCTTGCAGAGCACAACATGCTTGTAGATCTTGGGCGAAATGATGTCGGCAAGATCAGCCAGCCGGGAACAGTTAAAGTTGATAAATATATGGAAATCCAGAGATATTCCCATGTAATGCATACTGGTTCCACAGTAACAGGCAAGATTCGGAAAGATAAAGATGCACTGGACGTAGTCGATGCGATTCTCCCGGCAGGAACGCTTTCCGGAGCACCGAAGATCCGCGCATGTGAGATTATCGCAGAACTTGAACAGGAGAAAAGAGGCATCTACGGAGGGGCAGTCGGCTATCTCGATTTTGCAGGAAATGTAGATACATGCATTTCCATCCGTCTTGCTTATAAGAAAAATGGATACATTCGTGTACAGTCAGGAGCCGGAATCGTAGCAGACAGTATCCCGGAAAATGAATTCCAGGAGTGTTTAAATAAGGCAGGGGCAGTACTTCAGGCTGTGGAAACTGCGAAAGGAGGATTGGAATGATACTATTACTTGATAATTATGACAGCTTTACATATAACCTGTATCAGTTTATCGCAGGAGTAGAATCAAAAAGAGGTGACATGCAAAAAGATCAGATTGATTCAAAAGTAAAGGTCGTTCGAAATGATCAGATCACACCGGAAAAGATTCTGGAACTTGCGCCTGAGGCTCTGGTAATCTCACCGGGGCCGGGAAAACCTTCTGATGCCGGAATCTGTATCGAAGCAATACAGAAGCTGAAAGGAAAAATTCCGATGCTCGGTGTTTGTCTCGGACATCAGGCGATGGCGGAAGCATTTGGAGCAACCGTAGGACACGCCGGACAGCTGATGCACGGGAAGACTTCAAAGCTGAAAGATGTAAAGGCAGACAGTGTTCTGTTTCAGAATCTGACACTTCCAATCCAGGTGGCAAGATATCATTCACTCGCAGTTAAGGAAGAGACACTACCGGAAGAACTGATTGTGACAGCGCGAAGCGAAGATAACGAGATCATGGCGATGGAACACAGAGAATATCCAATCTTTGGGTTACAGTTTCATTCGGAATCTGTGATGACACCGCAGGGACTTCAGATGATAGAGAATTTTATTAACTATGCAAAAGCATTGAAGGAGAATTAAGAAATGATAAAAGAAGCAATTATAAAATTATCAAAGAAAGAAAATCTCATCTATACAGAAGCAGAAGAAGTAATGAATGAGATTATGGAAGGAAAGGCATCGGATGTTCAGAAGTCAGCATATCTGACAGCACTTTCCATGAAAGGTGAGACAATCGATGAGATCACAGCATCAGCAGCGGGAATGCGTGCACACTGCATCAAGCTTTTGCATGACATGGATGTGCTGGAAATCGTAGGAACAGGGGGAGACGGAGCAAATTCATTTAACATTTCAACAACATCCTCCCTTGTGATTGCGGCAGCAGGAATCCCAGTCGCAAAGCATGGTAACCGTGCAGCATCTTCTAAGTCCGGTGCGGCAGATGTACTTGAAGCACTTGGAGTGAAGATCGATGTCGCACCGGAGCGCAGCACACAGCTTCTCAAAGACATTCAGATCTGTTTCTTATTTGCACAGAATTATCATATTGCGATGAAATATGTCGGACCGATCCGTAAAGAACTTGGTATCCGTACCGTATTCAATATTCTGGGGCCACTGTCTAATCCGGCAGGAGCGAACATGGAACTGATGGGAGTTTATGATGAAAGCCTTGTAGAGCCACTTGCAAGAGTAATGGCGAATCTCGGAGTCGTCCGCGGAATGGTCGTTTACGGACAGGATAAGTTAGATGAGATTTCCATGTGTGCACCGACTACAGTCTGTGAGATTAAAGAAGGAACATTTACAAGCTATGAGATCACACCGGAGCAGTTTGGTTATGAGAGATGCGAAAAAGGTGTACTGACAGGAGGAACACCTCAGGAAAACGCACAGATCACATTGGATATCATTTCAGGAAAAGAGCAGGGAGCAAAGAGAAATGCAGTTTGCCTGAATGCAGGAGCAGCAATCTATCTTGCAGGAAAAGCAGATTCAATCGAAGCAGGTGTAAGAAAAGCGGAACAGATCATTGACGAAGGACTTGCACTGAAGAAGCTGGAGCAGTTTAAAGAAGAAAGTAATAAATAAAAAGTCTGATTCCCGGCTATGCAGGGGAGAATGGAAGAAGCAACTTGAAAGAAAAAGAGGAACAAATAGTATGAATATACTCGAGAAAATTACCGAGCGCACGAAAGAGCGGATCGAAGAAGAAAAGAAAATAGTTCCATTAGAAGAGGTTCGAAGACAGGCGGAAGAAAAAGGAATTAAAGATCAAATCCCAGTATTCGAAAAGGCACTTCGGGCAGACAGATTATCCTTTATCTGCGAGGCAAAGAAAGCTTCTCCATCCAAAGGATTAATCGCACCGGATTTTCCATATGTTGAGATCGCCAGAGAATATGAAGCAGGCGGCGCGGCAGCAATCTCCTGTCTGACAGAACCGTTTTGGTTCCGGGGCAGTGATGCGTATCTGAAAGAAATTGTGCAAAATGTATCCATTCCGGTACTCAGAAAAGATTTCACCTGTGATGAATACATGATTTATCAGGCGAAAGCAATGGGAGCCTCGGCAGTACTTCTGATCTGTTCGGTATTAGAAGATGGCAGACTAAAAGCATATCATCAGCTGGCAGACGAACTCGGACTATCTGCTTTGGTAGAAACACATAACGAAGAAGAAATCTTAAGAGCACAGAAGATCGGTGCAAAGATTATCGGTGTAAATAACCGGAATCTGAAAGATTTTACAGTGGATATCAAGAATAGCATTCGGCTAAGAGAAATGGTCAGTTCGGAAACAGTTTTCGTATCTGAGAGCGGCATCCGCGGAGTGGAAGATATGAAAGCACTTTATGAAAATGGAACCGATGCGGTACTGATCGGAGAACTTCTGATGAGAAAATCTGATCGGAAAGCAGCACTGATGGAGTTGAAGCAGCAGACAGGAAGGCAGCTAGATATGAATTAGCGGAAGATATAGTATGAGACAAGAAAAAATGAACATGCCCAAGATTAAAATCTGCGGTTTGAGCCGCCCGGAAGATATTATCTATATAAATGAGGCAAAGCCGGATTATTGCGGATTTATCATCGATGTGCCAAAGAGCCGGAGAAATGTATCCATTTCGAAAGTTCGTGAACTGGTTCAAAATCTTGAATCGCAGATTTGCCCGGTCGGAGTATTTGTCAATAAAGACTGCGGCGAGGTTGCACAATTATTAAATGAAGGAACCATTCAGATCGCTCAGCTTCACGGGCAGGAAGATGAGGCATATATAACGAAGTTGAAAAGTCTGACAGACCATCCAGTGATGAAAGCATTTTCGATTCAGGAGAAAAAAGATCTTGATGCGGCGGCAGCGAGCAGTGCAGATCTGATTCTTCTCGATCACGGAAAAGGCGGAACCGGCGAGACATTTGATTGGAGTCTTTTGGAAGGCTGGACAAAGCGGCCGTATTTCCTCGCAGGAGGACTGAATCCGGAGAACATACCGGAGGCAATACAGCGAATACACCCTTGGGGAATTGACCTGAGCAGTGCAGTGGAGACAGATGGAAAGAAAGATCGTGAGAAAATTCTTCAAGCTGTGAAAACTGTGAGAAATTTTGAAAGCAGTAAACATTTTTGGGAAACAAAAGAGTATACAGGTGAATGAATAAATTTACCAAAACAATAGAAACAAGAAAGAAGGAGAGACAACCATGACAAAAGGAAGATACGGAATCCATGGTGGACAGTACATTCCGGAGACACTGATGAATGCAGTGATCGAATTGGAAAAGGCGTACAACTACTATAAAAATGACAAAGAATTTAATGACGAACTGAATACATTATTAAATGAATATGCAGGCAGACCGTCTCTTTTATACTATGCAGCACGTATGACAGAAGATCTTGGCGGGGCGAAAATTTATCTGAAACGAGAAGATCTCAATCACACAGGTGCCCATAAGATCAACAACGTGTTAGGTCAGGTTCTTCTTGCGAAGAAGATGGGAAAGACAAGAGTGATCGCTGAGACCGGTGCAGGACAGCATGGAGTTGCAACAGCGACAGCGGCAGCTCTGATGGGAATGGAATGTGAAGTTTTCATGGGAAAAGAAGATACAGAGCGTCAGGCACTGAATGTATACAGAATGCGTCTTCTTGGAGCACAGGTACACGCGGTTACAAGTGGAACTGGTACTTTAAAAGATGCTGTTTCGGAGACGATGCGTGAGTGGACAAGAAGAATTGATGACACACATTATGTACTCGGATCCTGTATGGGACCGCATCCATTTCCGCAGATCGTGCGTGATTTTCAGGCAGTTATATCTAAAGAGATTAAGGAGCAGATCCTTGAAAAAGAAGGAAAACTCCCGGATGCAGTGCTTGCCTGTGTCGGCGGTGGGTCCAATGCGATCGGTGCATTTTATAATTTCATTGAAGATGAAGGCGTGCGCCTGATCGGATGCGAGGCGGCAGGACGCGGCGTGAATACAGCAGAGACAGCTGCAACGATCGCGACCGGTAAGCTTGGAATCTTCCACGGAATGAAATCTTATTTCTGTCAGGATGAGTACGGACAGATCGCACCGGTTTACTCAATCTCAGCCGGACTGGATTATCCGGGAATCGGACCGGAGCATGCAGACCTTTATGATAAGGGAAGAGCAGAATATGTAGCAATCACTGATGATGAGGCAGTCGATGCATTTGAGTACCTTTCTAAATTAGAAGGAATCATTCCGGCGATCGAGAGTGCACATGCAGTTGCATATGCAAGAAAGCTTGCGCCGACAATGGGAAAAGACCAGATTATCGTAATTAATATTTCAGGACGCGGAGATAAGGACTGTGCAGCAATCGCACGTTACAGAGGGGAGGATCTTCATGAGTAGAATACAGGAAGCATTTAAAGGGAAGAAAGCATTTATACCATTTGTCACATGTGGTGACCCGGATCTTGAGACGACGAAACAGATCGTCTATGAGATGGAGAAAGCAGGGGCGGCGTTGATCGAGCTTGGAATCCCATTTTCTGATCCGACAGCAGAAGGACCGGTTATACAGGGAGCAAATCTGCGTGCGCTGACAGGAGGCGTGACGACAGATAAGATCTTCGATATGGTAAAAGAAATCCGTCAGAATACACAGATTCCACTTGTTTTTATGACATATGCAAATGTTGTGTTCTCTTACGAAACAGAAAGATTTCTTGAGAAAGCGAAAAATGTCGGAATGGATGGTCTGATTCTTCCGGATGTTCCATTTGAAGAGAAAGAAGAATTTGACATCGTGTGCAAAAAGTACGGGATTGATCTGATCTCATTGATTGCACCGACTTCTCATGACCGAATCCGGATGATTGCAAAAGAAGCATCGGGATTCGTATATTGTGTTTCCTCACTTGGTGTAACAGGAACAAGATCCGCGATCACGACGGATATCGGAGCAATGGTGAAGCTTGTAAAAGAGGAAAATGATATTCCATGTGCGGTCGGATTCGGAATCTCCACTCCGGAGCAGGCAGCGAAGATGTGTCAGAGCGCAGACGGTGCGATCGTTGGAAGTGCAATCGTTAAGTTGTGTGAGAAATACGGAAAAGACTGTGTGCCGTATGTTGCAGAATATGTAAAGAGTATGGTTGAAGCTTGTAAATAAGTGAAAAGGATCTGGGATTCGAAATCCGAGTCTTCTTTTGATAATAATAGGAAAATACCTCTTTTGATAAGGAGCCAGATGTGGTATCATAGATATTAGATTTGTTGCTTGATCTATGATACGAATCCGAAAGGAGACTACGAATGAAGAATCGAAAACAGCCTTTATTCAAAAGCTTTGGCTATGCCTTTGAAGGAATCTGGACAGGGATTTCAAAAGAGAGGAATATGAAGATTCATTGCCTTGCAGTGATTCTTGTAACAGCAGTTGGAACCTTTGTAGGATTAACACCGATGGAATGGTGTATTTGTCTTCTCCTTTTTGGAATGGTGATCTCACTGGAACTTGTGAATACGGCAGTGGAAGCTGTTGTCGATCTTGTGACAGAAGAGAGAAAGCCACTTGCTAAGATCGCGAAGGATACAGCAGCAGGTGCAGTGCTTTTTACAGCAATCATGGCTGTGATCATAGGGTGTATTATATTTATACCTCATTTCATTACGCTACTGTAATATAAAGAAAAGCAACCAGAAAGGAAAACAAAGAGATGGATGAGAATAAAGTAATTGTCAGTACAGAGATGAAGCAGACATTGGTGAATCTGCGAAATCTCGAAGAGATTTATGTGATCATGTCAGGTGTGACGAAGATGCCGTTTGTCCTCTGTGATGAAGAGACATTTGATGACGAGGTTCTGGTTTATTATCAGGAAGAGTCTGCAAAGGAAAAGGCAAAGACGCTTGCAGAAGATCGTTATCATGTAGGAATTGCCAAAATTGAAAAGAATGCCAGACTTGGATTTTTTACAAACCTGTATACAATGGGCGTAAATGCACTGGCAGTGAATGTTGGTACAGAGGAGGAAATCAGGGTTCAGCTGGAACAGCTTGTAGTTCGTAAGAATAAGGAAGAACTGCCTGAAGGAAAGAAACTGATCGAGAATCCGGAGCTTCATCTGACAGCAATGTATCTGATGCAGGAGATGCACCGCAGTATCGGACCGGAGATGCCGGAGAATGTGAAGGAACTTCAGGAAGAGATGATGGCGCATTATAAGAAAGGAACCTTTATCGTAGGAGTTCAGGAAGATAATCAGGTTCCACTTCTGAGACAGCCGGACGGAAGTCTGTATCAGCCGATCTTTACAGATATGATAGAATTTACCAGATTTGCACAGGGCAAGAAGATGAAGACAGCAGCAATCCCGGCGGATAAGATTCCGGAGATACTGATTCCGGATGCAAAGGGAGTTGCAATCAATCCATTTGGTGTGAATGTACGTCTGGATATTACAAAAGCAAATAAGCAAAATCCAGAAGCGTAAAATGAAGAGAAGTTAATTTAAATCAAAAGAAAAACTTTAATTTACTAAAATAATCACTAAGTAACATATTCAACAAAAAAACAGGATAAATATTGTTGAATATTACAGATTGACTGTTGGAAGTGAGTTTGGTTATACTATACGTGGTTAAAAGAGAAAAGCGCACGATAGAGTGTTACTGGTAAAGCAGGCATAAACTATCCTTAATAAGTTCACCAGATAAGGTGGACTTGGTTATTGAGGATTAGTTTATGCCTTTTTTGCGCATTATAGTATAGGATAAGTAAGTTGCAGAACTGTGCCAGCACAAGAAACTATGGGATGCGTCAACTCTATAAGAAATGATACGAGGAGGATTACAGATGAAAGACAAGATTTTTGGAGTATTGCAGAGAATCGGAAGAAGTTTTATGCTTCCAATCGCAATTCTTCCGGTAGCAGGACTTCTGCTTGGAGTAGGAAGTTCATTTACAAATGCAACGATGATTGAGACATATCATCTTCAGGCAATTTTAGGCGAGGGGACAATTCTGAATTCCCTGCTCACAATTATGAGCAAAGCGGGAAGTATTATTTTTGATAACCTGCCGATCATTTTTGCTGTCGGTGTAGCAATCGGTATGGCGAAGAAAGAGAAGGAAGTTGCGGCACTTGCGGCAATGATCTCTTTCTTTGTAATGAATGCAACAATGAATGCCATGCTTCTGATCCGTGGAGATCTTCTTGCAGACGGAACACTTGGAGCCGGAGTTCTGGAAGGAACTGTGACAAGTGTCTGCGGAATCCAGACATTACAGATGGGTGTATTTGGCGGTATTATCGTTGGACTTGGAGTAGCAGCACTTCATAATAAGTTTTACAAAATCCAGCTTCCGAATGCACTGTCATTCTTCAGTGGATCAAGATTTGTTCCGATTATTTCAACATTGACTTATGTGGCTGTCGGAATCGTACTCTATTTTGTATGGCCAACCGTTCAGAATGGAATCTATGCACTCGGCGGACTTGTAACAGGAACAGGTTATATTGGAACATTGATCTTTGGTATTATTAAGAGAGCGTTGATTCCATTTGGACTTCACCATGTATTCTATCTTCCATTCTGGCAGACAGCGGTTGGAGGAACAATGGAAGTTGCGGGACAGCTGGTACAGGGCGGTCAGAACATCTTCTTTGCGCAGCTTGCAGATCCATCCACAGTACATTTCAGTGCGGATGCGACAAGATATTTTTCCGGTGAATTTATCTTCATGATCTTTGGTCTTCCGGGTGCGGCACTTGCAATGTATCAGTGTGCAAAACCGGAGAAGAAGAAACAGGCAGGCGGACTTCTGCTTTCTGCAGCACTTGCATGTATGATGACTGGAATCACAGAGCCACTGGAATTCTCATTCCTGTTTGTAGCACCGATCCTTTTTGTGGTACAGGTGATCCTTGCCGGATCCGCTTATATGATCGCGCATATGTTAAATATTGCAGTAGGACTTACATTTTCCGGTGGATTTATTGATCTGTTCCTTTTCGGTATCCTTCAGGGAAATGCTAAGACAAGCTGGATCAGAATCATCCCGGTAGGAATTATTTATTTCTTCTTATATTACATCATCTTCCGTACTTTGATTCTGAAGCTGAATCTGAAGACACCGGGAAGAGAAGATGATGATGCAGAAACGAAGCTGTATACAAAAGCTGATTATAAAGCAAAAGTAGATGGAAATGATGCAGATTCTGAAAATGAAATGACACCGGAAGATCAGAAGAGCGCACTGATTACAAGAGGACTTGGTGGAAAGAAAAACATTTCTGATGTAGACTGCTGTGCGACAAGACTTCGTTGTACGGTAGTAAAGCCGGAACTGGTAAATGAAGATGTCTTAAGAATGACATCCCCATCCGGAATCGTAAGAAAAGGACAGGGAATCCAGGTAATCTACGGACCGGCTGTTTCTGTGATTAAATCTAATCTGGAAGATTATCTGGAGAAAGCTCCGAATGTGGAATATCTTCCGGAAGAAAACGAAAACAGCGCAGAAGAAACGAATAAATGTGCAGAAGCAAAAGATGAAGCGAAGAAAGATGAGAACAAAACTGTTGCAGCCGGAACTGTAAAGAAAGAGCTTTGCTCTCCATTCACAGGAGTAGTAGCACCGATCGAAGAAGCGTGTGACGAAGCATTTGCAGGGAAAATGATGGGAGACGGTTATCTGGTTCGCCCGGAAGAGGGAATGGCTTATGCGCCTGAAGATGCAACGGTATCTTTTATCTTCCCATCAAAACATGCAGTTGGTCTGACTAGTGATGACGGAACCGAATATCTGCTTCACATTGGCGTGGATACTGTAAATCTGGATGGAAAAGGATTCGAAACTTTTGTAAATGACGGAGATCGAGTAAAAAAGGGTGACAAACTGATAGGTTTTGATATAAAATATATCCAAGAGCATGCAAAATCCGATGAATGTATGGTTGTATTTACAAGTCTTCAGGAAGGTGAAGAGATCAGAATGTCTAAGAGCGGAAAAGTAGAGAAGCTTGAGAAGACAGCAGAAATCGTAAGCTTGAATTAAGAGAAAGAAAGAGAGGCTCCGGGGGGATGTATCGAGTCATTAAAGTTCTGAATAATAATGGGATTCTTGTATATCATGTTGAGACAGGGAAGGAGATGATCCTTCTCGGAAACGGTGTGGGATTTGGAAAGAAACCTACAGAACAGATCGAGAAACTTCCCGGAGCCAAAGTATATTCTCTTGTCACAAGAAGGAAGCAGGAGTCTGTTCTGAAAACGGTCAATGGAATCCGCCCGGAGTTTATTGAGGCAACAGGAAAGATCATTGAAGAAGCAGAGAACGTGTTTCAGAAGATCAATCATGAGATGCTGCTTCCGTTGGCAGATCATATTGCGCTTGCAGCGAAGAGAGCGAAGGAGAACCGCCAGATTCCGAATCCATTTACACCGGATATCCGTGTGTTGTTTGGAGAGGAGTATCAAGTGGCCCTGAAAGGGCGGGAAATTATACAGCAGCTGACAGGATATGAAATCTCAGAGGATGAAGTCGGATTCATTACGCTACATATCCATGCAGGCCTTTCAGATGAGGCAGTATCCCAGACTCTGGATACGACCAGGATTGTAAATGAAGGGATTGCCATGATTGAACAGGAATTCGATCAGAAGCTGGAGAGCGGCTCACTTGGATGTACACGTCTGATGAGTCATATGTATTATATGATTCTGAGAACCCGTAAGGGGGAAGGGACGAATGCAGACTTTAATGATTTCATTTTTCAGAATTACCCAAGGACCGGAGAGGCGGCGAAGAGAGTGTGTGACTATATGTCCAGACAGCTGAAACAACCGGTCGCAAAAGAAGAAATCGGATTTCTTGCAATCCATATCCAGCGGGTTATCTCGCCGGATACGGTATGACCAGGGTTGTTTCATGAAGGATTTTTAAAAACATAAAAAGATCAGATTTTATCGGGGGTTATGCATGTTATACAAAACATGTGTAACTCTTGATTTTTTGTGCCTGTAGAGGTATAATATCTATATGGTATAGGTGTATTGCACCTATACAGAAAGGAGGATATTATGCCAGTAACTGAGAAAAAGTACCCGGATTGGGTTCAGAAGTATCGGATCAAAGGAACTACCGTGAAGAAAAAAGGAGATTCGTATTATCTCTATAAAAGAACATCCCGGCGCGTGAAAGGGAAAAAGTATCCGCAGCCAGTCGATACCTATATCGGCGTGATTACTCCGGAAGGAGTAATACAAAGCAATAAAAGAAAAGTATCTTTGACAGATGCAGAAGTATGGGAATACGGATTTTCAAAAGCCGTCTGGGAGTTGTGTCCGGATGATTGGAAAAAACCGTTGGGGGATGACTGGCAGGATGTACTTTCCATTATTCTTCTAAAACAGTCTCCAACCTCTTATATCCAGAAAACACGAGTGATGAAAAAAGAATCGGATTTCCGATATCAGTTTGCAGCCCAGACAGCGTCCCTGTCCCGCAGAATTTATAAAAAACAGGGCATTGGCCTGGAAGAATTACATCAGTTAGAGACCATCTATTTAGTATGCCTGGATAAAACGGAAATCATTTCGAAAGTGAATGAGGGGCAACGGAGACTCCTGGAGAAAATACAGGTGGCATTGGAAATGTGCTGAAAAGACTGTTCTGACAGAAAAATTGATCCATTATTTCAGGCAGATTCCGGATTATCGGTGCGGCAGAGAGAAAAGACACGATCTTGGAGAAATGCTGGTATGCGTCACCCTCGGATTCCTTTGTGGCCGGACAACGATCCGCAGGAGCCTGAAATGGTGCAAAACCCACTTGGAAGAGCTGCGGAAGCATATGAACTTAAAATACGGGATCGCCTCGCCTTCCACTATTACCCGGATGTTGAATGGCATTGATGAGGAATTAGCTTTGTATGCTTTTATGGAGTGGATTGGCGAGATCGTGGAATCGAAATACCCATCTAGCTATTGATGGGAAAGCATTGTGCGGTGCAACGGAAAAAACGAAAGGTGAGACAACCCCGATGCTGCTGAATGTAGTGGAAACGGTCCGGGGATTGATACTTGCACAGCTTCCGGTAGATTCAAAGACGAATGAGATTACGGCGATTCCTGAATTATTAAAGCTTCTGGATATCAGCGGGAGCATTGTAACGATTGATGCTGTTGGGACACAGACTGCAATCATGGAACAGATTCATGAACAGGGAGGACATTTTGTGTTAACAGTAAAGAAAAATCAGCCGGAGGCCTATGAGGAGATTCATACGTTCATGGATAAACTGGGGGCGGAAGATCTCAAAAGAAAAAAAGGCGAAGCTATGGATCCTGGGATGAAGGAGTTCCTTGAGAAATACGAAGAAATCAGCCAGATGGAAAAAAACCGGGACAGAAATGAGTATAGGACTTGCCAGATATGTAAAGACGCTTCAAATCTGACCAAAAGCCAAAAAGAATGGCCGCACGTTCAAAGTATTGGGCGGATCAAGCAGGTGAGGATACCCAAGGAAAAAGACAGCCAGGGGAATGATGTGACGCCGTCGAAGGAAGAGTTTTTGGAAAAAGGCTCCAGAAGAATCCCAGCTCCTTCTGCTGGAGAGGGAGCCGGGAAAGATGTCCAGTGTACGGCACTGATATCAGACCTGATCCTTACAGCAGAGGAGCTGGGAAGCATAAAAAGAATGCACTGGTCAATAGAGAACCGGCTCCATCATGTGCTGGACGATACATTTAGGGAAGACCGCTCGCCAGCCAAAAAGTCCCGGAACAACCTGTCGCTCATCAGAAAATACGCATACAACATCCTGCGTCTGGCAATGTACGAGACGGGTCTGGCAAATATAATGACAGAAATGATGGACTGCTTTTGTGACAATGCCGCTTTGCGGGAACGGTATGTGTTTCAAGGCATAGCCAGTCTCTATTGACTATATAAAAAGAATACCTCTGAAAAAAGGTCCTGTAAAGGGATATAGAGTTAATTTGCGCTTTTTTACATGACCAATGAATCAGAAACAATATGAGAGATGTGATAGCAAGGATGCAATAAGTTAGATCTGCCCATGGATAGTTCATGAAACAACCCTGCGGTATGACCGTGTGCTCTTGAAATACTGTATACTATGATATATAGTAGTGGATAAGAGCGAAAGGGGAATCCGCAGAATGTATAAGATTCTAATCATAGAAGATGACCTTGTGATGGCAGGGGCAATTAAAAAAGAGATGGAAGCGTGGGGAAATGAAGCACGTTATGTGGAAGATTTTGCAAAGGTTCTTGAGACATTTGCAGAGTACGGTCCACATCTGGTGCTTTTGGATATCACGCTTCCTTTTTATAATGGATACCACTGGTGCAGCGAGATCCGTAAGATATCGAGCGTGCCGGTGATCTTTATCTCTTCGGCAGCGGATAATATGAATATTATCATGGCGATGAATATGGGCGGAGATGACTTTGTGGCAAAACCGTTTGACTTAAGTGTACTGACAGCGAAGATTCAGGCTCTGCTAAGGAGAACATATGATCTATCAGGAAAAGTACCGATGCTGGAACATAGAGGAGCAATCCTGAACCTCTATGATACAACAATGACTTATAATGGAGAAAAAATTGAGTTGACAAAGAATGAATTTCGTATCTTGCAGACATTGATGGAGAATAAAGGACGCGTGGTCAGCAGAGACACGCTGATGACAAAGCTGTGGGAGACAGACAATTATATCGAAGAAAATACATTGACAGTCAATGTCGGAAGACTTCGGAAAAAGCTGGAAAAAGCGGGAATGGAAGGCTTTATCAAGACGAAAGTCGGCGGTGGATATATCATCGAGAAGGAGTAAAAATGTTTTTACAATATTTGAAAAGAATTCGCTTTGTGCTTCTGTGGAGTTTGCTGTGTGCGGGAATTCTTTTTTCTGATTTTTGTGTTGGAAGAGATTAATCTGAAGGCAGCGGTTTATCCGACAGTGTTGTGTCTGGCATTTGGATTACTTTTTCTTCTCTGTGGATATTTGCGGTATAAGAAAACCGGGCAGAAGCTGGAACATTTGCTGCAAGGAGAAGGACCTTATGAGGATTCGCTTCCGGCGGCACTAGATGGGATTGAGTCAGGATATCAGGAGCTGATCAGGAAAAGAAGAACAACAGCAAAGAAAAGAACATGCCAGATGGGAGAAGTCCGGTCAGGACATGGAGGACTATTATGCAACCTGGGTGCATCAGATCAAGGCACCGATTGCTGTGATGAATGTATTACTCCAGCAGGAAGATACCGAGACGAATCAGAATCTGAAAGCTGAACTGTTCCGGGTGGAGCAGTATGTGGAGATGGCACTTGGGTATGTGCGTCTTGACAGTGGCACGAAGGATCTGGTAATCGCACAGTATCCTTTGGATGAAATTGTAAGAAAATCAATCCGTAAATATGCAGGACAGTTTATTCGAAGGAGAATCCGTCTGATCTATGAAGGGACAGATCAGATTGTTTTGACGGATGAGAAATGGCTTTCGTTTATCATTGAACAGCTGTTGTCCAATGCGGTGAAATATACGCTGAAAGGAACTGTGACGATTATTGTCAGTGAAGAAAAGAAACTGACAGTTACAGATACCGGAATGGGGATTGCACCGGAGGATCTGCCGAGAATCTTTGAAAAAGGATATACGGGATATAATGGAAGAATGGAACGGAAATCAACGGGAATTGGTCTGTATCTGAGTCAGATGGCGGCAAAGAAACTTGGGCATCAGATCACGGTTGTGTCGAAGCTGGGGGAAGGCAGCAGTTTTACAATAGATCTGGCAGAGTATCCGTTGAGAGCAGAGTAAATCACTAAATCACACAGAGAGAAGCAAGTGACAAATTTGTCATATCAGACAGCTGGAATGTCACAGAAATCAATGTCGGCATTCTGGCTGTATTGCTATACTGAGGATGTTGAAAGAAGAGGAGGTCGTAAGAAATGACAGTTTTGGAAGTAGAAAATTTGAAAAAAATATACCGTCCGCGTTTTGGCGGTAATCAGGTACAGGCACTCTCTAAGGTAACATTCTCAGTAGAAGAGGGCGAATATGTAGCAATCATGGGAGAGAGTGGTTCGGGGAAGACGACATTACTGAACATGCTGGCAGCATTGGATAAACCAACCGAAGGGGAAGTTTATCTGGATGGAAAACCGTTATCTGCAATCCGTGAGAAGGATCTGTCCAAGTTCAGGAGAGATCATCTTGGGTTTGTATTTCAGGATTTCAATCTTTTGGATACATTTAATCTAAAGGACAATATCTTACTGCCATTGGTACTGCAGGGAGTTGATTACAGGAAAATGAATGTCAGGATGATGCCAATCGTGAAAGAACTTGGAATTGCAGGACTTCTGGAGAAGTATCCGTATGAGGTGTCAGGAGGACAGAAGCAGCGTGCAGCAGTGGCGAGAGCGCTGATCACAGATCCGAGACTGATCCTGGCGGATGAGCCGACCGGGGCACTCGATTCGAAATCAACGGATGAATTGCTCGGGGTATTTGAGCGGATCAATCAATCGGGACAGACGATTCTTATGGTAACACATTCTGTCAAAGCAGCGAGCAAGGCCGGGAGAGTGTTATTTATTAAAGACGGAGAAGTTTTCCACCAGGTATATAAAGGTGAACAGACAGATGAACAGTTCTATCAGAACATCTCAGCGACACTGACAATGCTTGCGACAGGTGGTGAGAGACAATGAAAAGTGGACTTTATCTGAAACTTTCCGTTAATGGAATTAAGAAAAATAAGAAGCTGTATCTTCCTTATCTGATCACTTGTATCTGTATGGTTATGATGTTCTATCTGATCGATTATCTTGCAGTGAGTCCGCAGTTTGCCAAGATCAAAGGTGGGGATACTATGCAGATGATCCTTGGATTTGGTTCTGGTGTGATCTCAATCTTTTCTCTGATCCTTCTGTATTACACAAATTCATTTCTGATCCGCAGACGACAGAGAGAGTTTGGGTTGTATCACATCCTTGGAATGGGAAAAATTGACCTTGTAAAAATCATGGTTCTTGAGAATCTGATCATCAGTGTTCTGACGATTGCAGGAGGAATCGTGGGAGGAATCCTGTTTTCTAAATTAGGGGAACTTCTGGCAGCGAAGATACTTGGAAGTAATGCCGGACTTTCTATGAAAATCAGTGTTCCGGCACTTGTGGCTACGGCACTGTTATTCCTGGTCATTTTTGCATTAATCATGCTTCGGATGATCGTGTCCGTCTATCGGTTAAAACCTGTAGAACTTTTAAAAAGTGAAAAGACAGGAGAGAAACCTCCGAAGGCAAACTGGATCTTTGCAGTACTCGGGTTGCTTCTGCTTGGTGTGGCTTATTATTTATCCCTGACAATCAAAGATCCGCTTGTAGCGATGATCTGGTTTATGGTTGCCGTCGTGCTGGTAATCCTTGCAACGTATCTGTTATTTATTGCCGGCTCGGTCACATTTTGTAAAATAATGCAGAAAAAGAAAGGATATTATTATAAAACAAATCATTTTATTTCACTTTCATCCATGATTTACCGTATGAAACGAAATGGGGCAGGATTAGCGTCTATTTGTATTCTGTCTACAATGGTTCTGGTTATGGTATCTTCTACAACCAGCCTGTATCTGAGTATGGAACATGGCTTGAATCTTCGATATCCGAAATCTGTCCAGATTGAGATGTACACGAAACCGGAGCAGACGGAAGAAATGAAAGAGAATCAGAATGGACAGATTATAGAGCTTGTACAGAAGGTTTTGAAAGAACATAACCAGACCGCGGAGAATCCGGAGAATTACCGGATGCTTACAGTCAGTGGAATTGTTTCAAAAAATGAAATCTATTTTAATCCGGAGAATGCTCCGGGAGTCAATGAAGTGAATACATTTGATCATTTAAAAATGTTCTATGCTCTGCCGTTGGAAGCGTATAATCGGATCATGGGGACGAATCTGGAGCTTGCTCCCGGGGAAGCGTATCTGTATGCGAAAGATTCCGATTTCCCCTATGATCAGATCACGGTGGAGAATTCCGGGACATGGAGGATTAAAGGACATTTGGATAAAATGATTTCAAATGGAAATAATATGGCAAACATGAACAGCAGCTTCTATCTGGTGGTTTCCGGACTGGAAGATATAAAAGCTTTGGAAGAAGGAAATGTTTCCGTTTACGGTGTCAATGGTTCTTATGAGAAATGGTACTACAATTTTGATCTGTCCTGTGGAGATGAAGAGCAGATCCAGATTCAAAACGAGATTGACAAGAAAATCAATGCATTGGCTGAACAGGAATCAGAGGAATCAGATACCCTATTTTTTGGAGCTTCTACAGACAGCAGAGCCGCATCAAGAGCTGATTACCAGGCTTTATACGGAGGTCTGTTCTTTCTTGGAATCCTTCTTGGAGTCGTATTTATTCTTGGAATGGTGTTGATCATTTATTATAAACAGATTACAGAAGGCTATGAGGATCAGGACAGATTCCAGATTCTGATGAAAGTGGGGATGACACAGAAAGAAGTGCGTCAGACGATCAATTCTCAGGTAATGACAGTATTCTTCCTGCCTCTTGTGGCTGCCGGAATTCATACGGCATTTGCATTTCCAATGATAGAAAAAATGGTGCATCTGCTTGCTTTTTCTGACAGAAAATTCCTGATTCTGGTGACAGTGTGCTCCTATTTAGTATTTGCATTATTCTATATCATTGTCTACATGGTGACTTCGAAACAGTATTACAAAATTGTTAGCGGAAAACAGGAAGAAAGTCTTTTTTCTTAATTCAAAGAGTGATAGAATAGAATTATCAGAAAAAGGAGGACTTGCTTATGATGGATCATACAATTATTACAATTGGAAGACAGTTCGGAAGTGGCGGTCATGAAGTAGGAAACAGACTGGCAGAGAGACTGAACATTCCTCTTTACGATCACAATCTGATTCGAATGGCAGCAAGAGATCTTGGAATTTCGAACGAAGATGCTGGAAGAGTAGATGAGACGAGACTTGGAAATGTGTTATCAAGCTATTATATTGGAATGGGTGATTATACTACATTTATGCTCAGTCCGGAAGTGGAGAAACCATTAAGTGATCAACTTTTTGACGCACAGTCAGCAATCATCCGCAAGCTGGCGGAACGCGGACCGGGAATCTTTGTTGGACGCTGCGCAGATTATGTTCTTGGGGATTATTCAAATGTTGTGAATACATTTATCTATGCTTATAAGGATGATAGAATCAATCGAATCATGGATATCTATAAGCTTTCCGAGAAAGAGGCTGTAGATAAGATTAAGAAGATTGACAGAGAGAGACGCCTGTATTATGAAGGTAGAACAGACCGTAAGTGGGGAAGTATTGATGCGAATGCAATCCTGCTGAATACAAGTCTTCTTGGAATTGATGGTGCGGTAGATGCACTTGAGGCGATTTATCATAAGTGGGAAAACAGATAACAAAATAAGCAGAAAAAATGAAATAATTAACAAAAAGTAAGAGGGTGTCGTTTAGTGCGACACCCTCTTTGCTACGTCTTTATTCTGGAATCTGTATTTATTTCATCATGCCGGCAAGAATCTGATTGACTTCTTTACCGTCAGCTTTGCCTTTTACCTTCGGCATGAGTTCTTTCATGATCTTACCTTTATCCTTTGCTGTAGGAGCATCGATACCAAGATCTGCAAGAACGGATGTGATCACTGCTTTGATCTCATCTTCGCTCATCATCTTTGGTGCATATTCTTCAAGAACAGCAAGACGCTTCTGAGCCTCTTCAATCAGATCTGTACGATCTTCAGGTGTCATATCAATTGTTTCTTTTAACTGTTTGATTTCTTTTAAGATTACCTGTCCTTCTTCCTCTTCTGTCAGGTCGGCACGTTTGTCGATAGCTTTATTCTTCAGAGAGGAGAGCAGAAAGGAAAGTGCGGCTTTTCGTTCTTTGTCTCCTGCCTTCATTGCAGCGACCATAGCGCTTCTGATTTCATCAATTTTGCTCATTTTAGAGTCCTCCTTATGATTCATTAAGATAAATTTTAGCAGATGATGATTTATATTGCAAGAGTACACTCTGTTTTTAAACAGCTTTTAAACAATGTGATGTGTTACTGATCGCACATCATGTGAACAGTAACTATCAGCTTTGATTACTGTAAGTTATTATCAAAAAACATTGAATATTGTACATAAATATGTTATCCTATTTCAAAGCATATTTTCTAAAACATCTAAATTCATATAAAAGTTTCATTACAGGTAGAACGTACCTGCCAAATCAGAAAATTCATGCTTTTAAAATCCATTATTTAAAGCAGAGGTTTTCTGATGGAGAGAGAACTTCTGTGAAAAATCACATAAGGAGGTCTCTTAAATGAAACAAAAGAGAAAACAATTGCCGGAAAAACAACAACCGACAGATGGGAAGCTGCTTCAGTGGCATCCTGCATTTTATGCTGACTTGCAGATTGAATTCAGAGAGGAAAAAGAAAAATTAAAATTTGAACGGGAGTATCTATTAAGCTCAAAGCCAATGGCAATTGATGTGTTGATCATTAAAAAGAAGAATGCGGAGCCAATCCATAAAAATATTGGAAAAATATTCCGCAAGTATAATATCATCGAATATAAATCACCATCCGATTCACTTTCTGTGGACGATTTCTATAAGGTATATGGATATACAAATTTTTATAAAGCAGATACAGGTAAGGTAAATGAAATCCCGATTCAGGAGCTGACGATCACCTTAGTGTCAAAACGATACCCAAGAGAACTGATCAGACATTTGAAAGAAGTACGCCACTACACTATTGATAATCCGGAAGAAGGGATTTATTATGTAATTGGAGATATCTTACCGATTCAGATTCTTGTAACAAATCGGTTGTCACCGGAGAAAAATCTCTGGTTATATAGTTTGACAGATACCCTGAAAGACATGTCTGTTACTAGACATCTTTTAGAAGATTATAAAAAGAACAAGGAAAATCAGCTGTATCAGGCTGTTATGGAGATTATAGTAAAAGCAAACGAGAATCAGCTAAAGGAGGGAAAACGAGATATGTGTAATGCGTTATTAGAATTAATGAAAGATGAATTAGATGAAAAAAGAGAAGAAGGCATAAGAGAAGGGGAATCTCTTGGGGTAAACAGGATTAATCAACTGATTTTAAAATTATCCGAACTAAACAGAACTGATGAGATTCTCAAGGCAGCTGCTGACAGGGAATATCAGAAGAAGTTATTGAAGGAATTTGGACTTTAAAAAATGCATTAGAGTGCACTGAGTTTTGTGAAAATATATGAAAGGAATACGTAAAAAACATAAAAAATCAGAAAATTCACGAAAATCAGAAAAATTAGTTGACAATGTAAAAATCAAGGAGTAAACTACGTGACATAAAAGCAAAGGCGCTTTGAGAAACAGATCTCAGAGTGCCTTTTTCTTTTAATAAAATATGGTACCTATAGATTTGTCGCGAACAGCAGCAAGTCTCAATGACACAAAGGCGTGTCTTACAGAAAGAACCGATTCAGGGGGATGGTTCAACGAAACTGTAAGATACGTCTTTTTAGTTTCTAGGTATGAGGAGGAAGTAGTATGACACAAGAAATTATTACTCAGATTACAGACACAGTCGGAACAGAAGTGTTCGGCATCTGGTTCCTGATTGGAGCTGCATTTGTATTCTTTATGCAGGCAGGATTCGCTATGGTAGAGACAGGATTCACCAGAGCAAAGAATGCCGGTAACATTATCATGAAGAATCTGATGGATTTTTGTATTGGAACAATCGTGTTTATTTTCCTTGGATTTGGATTGTTACTCGGGGAAGATGCACTTGGCGGACTGGTAGGAGTTCCAACACTTGGAATCTTTACAGATTATGCAAACTTTGACTGGTCTAATTTTGTATTCAACCTGGTTTTCTGTGCGACAGCAGCAACAATCGTATCAGGAGCTATGGCAGAAAGAACAAAGTTTCTTTCCTATTGTATTTATTCCGCAATGATCTCCGCAGTTGTGTATCCGATCGAAGCACACTGGATCTGGGGAGGCGGATGGCTTTCACAGCTTGGCTTTCATGATTTTGCAGGATCTTGTGCAATCCACATGGTAGGTGGAGCAACAGCATTTATCGGAGCTGCAATGGAAGGTGCCAGAATTGGTAAATTCTCAAGAGATAAGAATGGAAAAGTAACAAAAGTCCATGCATTTCCAGGACATAACCTCGTAATTGGTGCTCTTGGATGTTTCATCCTCTGGTTTGGATGGTATGGATTCAACGGTGCGGCAGCAACAACAGGCCCACAGCTTGCATCTATCTTTATGACAACAACAATCGCACCGGCAACAGCAACCGTTGTATGTATGATCTTCACATGGCTTCGTTATGGAAAACCAGATGTGTCTATGTGTCTGAATGCATCCCTCGCAGGCCTGGTAGCAATCACAGCACCTTGTGATGTGACAGATGGATTAGGAGCACTGATCATTGGAGCAGTTGCAGGAGTTCTCGTAGTATTTGGCGTTTGGTTCTGTGATAATGTAGTGCATGTAGATGACCCGGTTGGTGCCGTAGCAGTTCATTGTTGTAATGGTATCTGGGGAACAATCGCAGTTGGTCTTTTTGCAACAACAAATGCGCCGGAAAGCACACTGAAAGGTCTGTTCTACGGCGGTGGATTCGGACTTCTCGGAACACAGCTTCTTGGTGTAGTAACAGTTCTTGCTTGGACAGTTGTAACAATGACAATTATCTTCAAAGTAATTGATATGACAATTGGACTTCGTGTTTCAGAGGAAGAAGAGATTGTTGGTCTGGATTCCAAGGAGCATGGTCTTGCATCAGCATATGCAGGATTCAGCATCATGGATATTACAGAAGGTGCAATGAATGAAAATGAAAACACAGATCTTGGTGTAGCAGATTATGACGCAGCATCTCCAATCCAGAGAGCAGCAGCTGTACCTGTAGCCGGACCGGTAGATGCAGATACAGGAATGCATAAAGTAGTTATTATCGCAAAACTTTCTAAGTACGAGCGCCTGAAAGCAGCATTGAATAATCTTGGTGTAACAGGAATGACAGTGACTCAGGTTATGGGATGTGGTATCCAGAAAGGTGCCGGCGAGAAATATCGTGGAGTTGAGATGGACGTAACTGTTCTTCCAAAGGTAAAAGTAGAAGTTATCGTAGGAAATATTCCGGTTGAGAAAGTCATCGAAACAGCATCCAAGACACTGTATACAGGACATGTCGGTGATGGTAAGATCTTTGTATACAACGTGCAGAAAGTAGTAAAAGTACGTACAGGAGAAGAAGATCTTGAAGCATTGAAAGATGTAGAATAATACTTGATTAAAAAGAAATAATCTCCGAAATGAGGTGAAAAACCTGATTCCCCGGAGATTATTTTTTATGATTATTGAACAATTTTTAAAAGAATTTTTTTTATAAGTAAAAGAGTATTCTTATATATTATTATATTTAATAAGTAGAAACAGCGTTAAAATCGACACAGGATGGTAAAAATGACCTAAAAATTTTTTAGGAGATTTTTTGATTTGAAAAGAAAAATGTGAAAAAAATACTATTTTATGTAAAGAGAGTTAAATAAATATAAAATTTTTCTTTAAAAACCTAAAAAAATGTGATATAGTGTAATACAACATATGATATTGAAATTCAGGAGGGAAAATTAAGAATGAACAATTATATGTATCTGGTTCCAGTTGCAGCTGTCATTGCTCTTCTTTTTGCAGCATACCTTGCAGCAAAGGTTAGCAAGCAGGATGCCGGAACTGAAAGAATGAAGGAAATTGCCGGTGCGATCGCAGAAGGTGCACGTGCTTTCCTGACAGCAGAGTACAAGATCCTTATTGTATTCGTAGTAGTACTTTTTGTACTGATCGGATTAGGAGTAGGTAACTGGGTAACAGCAGTTTGCTTCGTAGTTGGTGCTCTGTTCTCAACAATCGCGGGTTACTGCGGAATGACAGTTGCTACTAAGGCAAATGTCAGAACAGCTAACGCAGCTAAAGAGAGCGGAATGAACAAAGCTCTTTCCATCGCATTTTCCGGTGGTGCCGTTATGGGTATGTGTGTTGCTGGACTTGGTGCACTTGGTGTCAGCCTTGTGTACATCGTAACTAAGAATGTAGATGTATTATTCGGATTCAGCCTTGGTGCTTCTTCCATCGCATTGTTCGCACGTGTTGGTGGTGGTATCTATACAAAGGCAGCAGACGTTGGAGCTGACCTTGTAGGTAAAGTAGAAGCAGGTATCCCGGAAGATGACCCGCGTAACCCGGCTGTTATCGCTGACAACGTTGGAGATAACGTAGGTGACGTAGCAGGTATGGGAGCTGACCTTTTCGAGTCTTACTGTGGATCTCTGATCTCAGCACTGACACTTGGTGTTGCAGTAAGCGAAGTTTCAGGAGTATTATTCCCACTTGCAATCGCAGGATGCGGACTGATCGCTTCTATCCTTGGAACATTCTTCGTAAGAGGCGGAGAGAACACAAATCCTCAGAAAGCTCTTACAAAAGGAAGCTATGCTTCTTCAGCAATTGTAATTATTGCTTCTTTAGCACTTAGCTGGGTGCTTTTCGGAAACATGAACGCAGCAATCGCAGTTATCGCTGGTCTGGTTGTTGGTGTTATCATTGGTAACATCACAGAGTACTACACATCAGCAGATTACAAACCGGTTAAAGGAATCGGAGAGCAGTCTGAGACAGGTGCAGCTACAACAATCATCAGTGGTCTTGCAGTTGGTATGAAATCAACAGCTATCCCGCTGCTTCTGATCTGTGTTGGTATTTTTGTTTCTTATAATGTATTTGGTCTGTATGGAATTGCTCTTGCAGCAGTTGGTATGCTTTCTACAACAGGAATCACTGTTGCAGTTGATGCATATGGTCCGATCGCAGACAACGCTGGTGGTATCGCAGAGATGTCTGGTCTTGATGAGTCCGTTCGTGACATCACAGATAAGCTTGACTCTGTAGGTAATACAACAGCAGCTATGGGTAAAGGATTTGCTATCGGTTCTGCAGCACTTACAGCTCTTGCGCTGTTCGTATCTTATGCAGAGACAGTTGGTCTGAAATCCATCAACCTTCTTGACTACAAAGTAATCATCGGTATCTTTATCGGTGGTATGCTTACATTCCTCTTCTCAGCATTCACTATGGAGTCTGTATCTAAGGCTGCATATTCAATGATCGAGGAAGTTAGACGTCAGTTCCGTGAGAAACCTGGCATCATGAAAGGTGAAGAGAAACCTGACTACAAGTCATGCGTTGCTATTTCTACAACAGCAGCACTTCACGAGATGCTTCTTCCAGGTCTGATGGCAGTTATCGTTCCTGTAGTAGTAGGTGTTCTTCTTGGAGTTGATGCTCTTGGCGGACTTCTTTCAGGATCCCTCGTAACAGGAGTTCTTATGGCAATCTTCATGTCAAATGCAGGTGGTGCATGGGATAATGCTAAGAAGTATATCGAAGAAGGAAACCACGGCGGAAAAGGTAGTGAGGCTCATAAGGCAGCCGTTGTTGGAGATACTGTAGGAGATCCGTTCAAGGATACATCAGGTCCGTCCATCAACATCCTGATCAAACTTATGACAGTTGTATCACTTGTATTCGCTCCACTGTTCCTTTCTATCGGAGGACTTCTGTAATACCTTTGTAATCCATATATGGATGATATTAAGAATATAAGTTGAAAGAAAACGTTTTCCGGGGATTTCCCCGGGGGACGTTTTCTTTTTTCTGTGTTGCTTTTACTTGTTTTGTTATATAACTATAAAACTGGCTTGTATAAATATTTTAAAACTGGATATATCTAACAGACCAGGGCGCTGATATAATAAGGCGGTATGTTGGGGAAATTCACTTACAAGTCTGACATTAGCCGTCAGGTTATTACTCAACATAAGAGATAACAAACAGGAGATTTACAAAATATGAAAAACGAAAGTATCAGCACAAAGAAAATCGTAATGACTGCATTTTTTGCAGCTATTATTTATCTGGGAATCCAGTCTTTCCGTATTCCGCTTCCGGCGGCTGTCGGAACACCATTTCTGCATTTCGGACACATTTTTGTAATGCTTGCAGTATTAATGCTTGGACCTAAGCTTTCAACTGTGGCAGGAGTTCTCGGACTTCTCGTCTTTGATGTATTGAACGGTTATATTCAGGCAATCCCGAATGTATTCGTCAGCACAATTATCAAATGTCTGCTTGTGGGCATGATCTTTCAGTCTCTGAAGAAAAAAGCGCAGGGAGATGCGAAGAAGGAATATGGTTATGCGATCCTCTGTGCGGCTATCTACGGTGTTACGAACATTATCGTAGACTTTATCTGGTCAACAGTTGAACTGGTTGTTCTCGGAAGTTCCTGGAGTGCAGCGTTGGCAGCAGAGATTACATCTATCCCGGCTACGATCATCAATGCCGGATTCACAGTAGTAGGAATTGCGATTCTGTATGTTCCGGTGAAGAAAGCTTACAAGAGAATCCTTGGAGCATAAGAATCAGGATTCAGATTTGTTGAGGTAAGATAACGATACCTTTTTTGCAGAGGGTGTTATCTTACCTCTTTTTGATGTATGTTAGATAGCATAACTCTTTACGTCGGCTCCTATCTGTCTGAAATAGGAGATACTTTCGGTAGGCTTGTCACCTGTATCAACTCTGCCGACAAAGCTATAAAAGATTTCGATTTTGCGGGTGTTCGTTTCCTTATCCAGTTCGTGAATAAGAATACGGTCAATAAATTCATGGACGTTTTCGTAGGTCAGTTCTTCAATCGCTGTGTATCTGCGTACCAGTGCGACAAACCTTTTTACGTCCGCGCTGCGCTCGGTGGCGTTGTCGATTTCCTGTGACAGCTCCGCAATCCTCCGGGTCAGCGTCTTTTTTTCTTCATCATAGCCGGAAGTCAGAAAAGCAAATTGTTCATCTGAAAGTTTCCCTAAAGCGTTGTCCTCGTAGAGCTTGCGGAATAAGATGTTCAGCTCGTTAATACGGTTCTGCGCCTTGTCAAGTTCTTTCCGCTGCTGTGTCAGCGTCTTTTGTACTGCCTTTGCGCTGCACTCGTTGGCTGTTTCGATAAACTCCTGTTCATGCTCTTTCACATAAGACGTTACTCGCTGCAAGTCTGCAAGGACAAGTTCTTTCAATACGCTTTTGCGGATATAATGCGTAGTGCAGAGCATATCATTTCTTGCCCGGTTGCGGTAGTTGCCGCAAGTGTAGGCGTGTTTCCGTTCAAGCGTCCCGGCTCCGCGTACTGCATACATTTTGTAGCCGCAGTCCCCGCAAAAGAGCAGCCCGGAAAACAGGTCAATTTCATCAACCTTTGTCGGGCGTTGCCGGGTGGCAATCCGCTTCTGTGCAAGTTCAAAGGTTTCTTCATCAATCAAAGGTTCGTGAGTGTTGGGGAAGAAATACCTTTTTTCCTCCGGGTTCTTTTTCGTCTTTTTCGACTTATAAGATACCTTGTAGGTTTTCCCGGTTATGGTATGCCCTAAATATTCTTTCCTTGTCAGAATGTCGTACAGCGTCTTATCCGGCCAGTTGTACCATGCGTTGAGCTGTGGGCGGGGGTGGCGTTTGCTCCCTGTCCTGCGGTAGCGCAGTTCCCCGACGGTCAATATCTCATTGTCCCGCAGCCAGTTCTGGATTTCACACATACGGTCGCCCCGTACATACATTGCAAAAATCTGTTTTACGACGTGTGCCGTTTCCGGGTCGGGTATCAGATGATTGCGGTTATCCGGGTCGATAAGGTAGCCGTAAGGAGCTTCGCCGTTGACGCGCTCGCCTTTCTGCGCCTTTGCCTGTTTGACAGCCCGGATTTTCTTTGAGGTGTCGCGGGCGTAAAACTCGTTGAACCAGTTCCGCAGAGGGGTAAACTCGTTATCTTCCCTTGCTGTGTCTACACCGTCGTTAATGGCAATGTAGCGCACTTCGTATTCGGGGAAAACAATCTCTATCAGTTCGCCGGTTTTCAGATAATTACGTCCCAGACGGGAAAGGTCTTTTGTTATGACGGTCGCCACGTTCCCGGCTTCAACCTCATGCAGCATGGCTTGAAGCCCCTCACGCTCAAAGCTCACGCCGGAAAATCCGTCGTCTACAAAAAAGCGTGTGTTGAAAAAGTGGTGTTCGTCAGCATACTTTTGTAAAATCAGTTTTTGGTTCTGTATGCTCTCGCTTTCCCCGGCTTGCATATCTTCCTGGCTCAATCTGCAATATAAAGCGGTAATCTTGTCTGTCTGTAACATTTTGTCCTCCTTTCCGACGACAGACAAGCATGGTATTTGTACTGTCTATATTATACCACATACCGCTGCCTGTGTCATGTATAAAATGTGAAGAAACGCCCTATTTCCGGGCGTTTGCGGGGTTCAGTTCCATGTCTTTGCGAATGAGTTTTTTTATCTTTTTATCCAGTGTGTCCGTTGCGCGTTCACTTGCGGACGAACATACAAGGTAAGTAACTTTTCCTATTTTATGCTCCGTTGTGGTAACGGGCGTCGGTTTTGCGTCAAAGAAAAGCCCCCTTTCTTTCGCAAACATATAATACAGTCTATGAATAGCAGCAAGTCCACTATTCAATAAAACAAAGGCTTTAATCGGACGGTTATTAGCATAACCTCATGGGAATTTCACCCCGGCATGGTTCTCATGCCGCCCTACCCATTGCCTGCGACGCTCTTAACGCTCGGACTGTGGCTGTAAGGAAGTATCATTGTATATTCTGCGTGTCGTCGCCCGCAAGCCGCTACACTTGCTTTCCGGCGCGGTGTTGGTCGCTCGGCTGTCCGGGCGGGGATAACCTCACCCGGATAGCGTCATGGCGCACCCACCGTATGGCTCGGCGCAAAAGGAACGTATCCGATTTGCCCTATGCTGCGCCGCCGTTATCTTGCGCCGCTTTCTTTGTCAAGGTTCAGAATGGCTTTGCTGCCGCGTCAGCAGCGGAACGGAAAAGGGGGAGAGAGAAAGCGTCCCGCCGCCGCTGCGGTTTATTCCTCTGCCTTAAAGGTGAGGACAGCCATCATCAGTTTTGCTTGCAGCCGTTCCCGAATGTCGTGGTCTACGCCAAAATAGACGTTCCCGCGCTCGTCGTACAGCTTCCGCATGGAGAGGCGGGCTATGTAGCCGCTGAAATGCTGCAAGACAATCTTCATAGCGTCCGGGTCGCCCTTTGTCGCTGCCAAAATGACAGGATAGGGAACAAGGGCTTTTTCCGGGTAGCCGGGTTCGTTACCATTCGTCCCATTCATCAGCATTTTCCTCCAGATATTTTTTTAGCAGCTCAAAAGAGCTTGTCCGCCTGTACTGTATCGTGCTTCTCGACGTGTTGAACAGCTCCGCAATCTCGGTATCGTTCATTCCCTCGAAGTAATACAGGAGTACGGCTTTGCGCTTTTCTTCCGGCAAAGTACGGATTGCTTCAAGAAGCAGCTTCGGCGTGATTTTCTTCCCGGCTCTTTCAAAGGCGATTTCCCCTTTGAAATATTCATCAAAGGTATGAAGCTGCCGCGCTTCTTCTAAGGTCAAGTCGGAAAAGGTAATCTCCCTTGCCTTATGCCTGTGCAGCTCTTTGTGAGCGTCACACGCTTCATTGTGCAGTACCGTATTACAAAACTTCTGGAAAGCGCACTGTTTTATAAACTCCCTGCGATTAGGTTCCACATTCTCACCCCCTTTCTCGTTGGAAAGTTGGTGGTGCTTCCCCCTTTTCGCGGGGCAATACTGCCTTTTGAAAAAAACGCCGAAGATTTTCGGATTTTTTTCAAAAAATTTTTTGAGCAGCAAAATACGCCTGTCCGAAAAGCCCGGACAGACGTATAGGTATTGTAAGCGGTATTCAGATGATTAGACAGTTCATATTGATAGACGTAGTTTTCCCCGGCGGTGGTCGGGCTTTTTTTGATGTGTCAATGACCGTCGGATTTTGTCGATATGGTATGTGCTTCATGGCGGCTACCTCCTTTTAGCCGCCGCTTTTAACAGTGATACCGCGTCATTTCATTAGAAGATAAAAAGAAACGGCGGCTTTGGTTTTTCAAAGCTGCTGCGGAAATCAAAGAACGACAAGCAACAGTTCTGATTTTGCTCCAATATGGTTATTGGGGGCACAAATTAAATCAAAAAAGAGCCGATAACAGCAGTATTTCAAACTGCATATTATCGGCTCTGCGTCTGTGCGTCTGGCTCTTTTAATTAAATTATTTTTGTTGTTTTTTGGCTTTATTATATGTATTAGCTAACTGTCCACAAGCTGCTTTAATCTCTCTACCATGAGAAACTCTCATGGTAACTTCAAGTCCTGTTTGCTCTAATTGATGTTTGAACGCAACCATTTCTTGTTTTTGTGGTGCTCTAATTTTTGAATTACTCGTCGGGTTGTATTGCAGCACGTTAATCATAACATTTTTGCCCTTAAACCATTTTGCAAGTTGCCTTATATCTGAGGAACGGTCATTTATACCTGGTAAAAGCAAATACGCAAATACCACTTTTCGATTATGCCTTTGTGAATAGGACAATGCTTGCTTAACAACATCTTCAATAGCGTACATGTGCATATGAGGAATGATGCAGTTTCTCGCAGCCTGTGTTGCTGCATGTAAAGATATTGTCAACTGAATTTTTAGATGTTCTTCGCGCATTTTTTTTAATTGATTAACTGGACCAACTGTTGATACGGTAATGCCGTCGGTTGGAAAGTTAAGTCCATTTCTATCTCGAAGAATATGGATTGCTGCAATCAAGTTGTCGTAATTGAATAAAGGTTCTCCCATTCCCATAAAAACGATACGATTTACTTTTTGACGTATCAATATGACCTGTTGCACAATTTCAGATGGTGTTAGATTACGAACGAAACCATTGCGTCCGGACTCACAAAAAATACAGCCAACAGAACAACCAACTTGCGTACTTACGCAAACAGTCCCACCATCTCGCCGTTTAATAAAAACCGTTTCGATATACCTGTTGTCTTTCAATTCATAAACATACTTTTCAGTATCGCTACTTTTATAGACTTTTTTTGTTGATATTGATAGATTTTTTTTGTGAAATGGCTGTTTATACAATTCCGCATATAAGGCTCTTGCTTTATCCTCTCCAATTACTTCCGACATTTCTTTGTAAGTAAATCCGTATGGGTCATTCAATATTTCCGTAAGTGTACTTTTAGGTAAGTGTTTCATTTAATATCCTTCCTTTTGTTTTTCAGAGTTTTTGATTATGATTTCTAATTTTTCAACATCAATGATATGTGTTAATTTACATTTAGGGCAGAAAAGAGGAAAATTTCTTAATACCGTATTATAAAATACTTGAACCCTCGTCTTTCCGTTACAAATTGGATATTTTATCCAATATTTTTCAAGCATAATATTTCTCCTTTTGTGCAAAAAAATACAGGTCAATTCTCAACATGAGCATTGACCTGCATTTATACATATAACACTACAACAAAATTAAGGCATAGTTTTTATACTATGTCTATACATCGTTAGTTTTGTTGTATAGCATACGCAAAATAAGCATGACAAAAAAGCCCATATTGAAAATGGGAAAAATCTTTTTTGATTTCAATGCTTATCGAATACGCATGCTATGTAACATAAACATTTCCCCCTTTTAATAATACTATACAAAAAAAGCGGCTAATTGTCAACATATACATATGAATTATTTTGGCTAACTGATTGAATTGTGTAGACATATCCAAGAAGAAAGGGGAACAGTAAAATGTAACAGGGTGAATAACTATGGCAAAAAGACCAGTACCGAAATACGATTTCAAGGCTTTTGGGGCAGCGATAAAGGCGGCGCGGACAGGGCGCAAGGAGAGCCGCAAGAAAGTGAGCGACGAAATGTTTATCTCGCCGCGCTACCTTGCGAACATTGAGAACAAGGGGCAGCACCCAAGTTTACAGATATTCTTTGAGCTGATACTGCGTTACCATATATCCGTAGACCAATTCCTTTTAGAAACGCCGCCAGAGAAGAACACGCAGCGGCGGCAGCTTGACGCGCTTCTTGACGGTATGAGCGATACAGGCATACGGATTGTAACCGCAACGGCAAAGGAGATTTCCGAAGTCGAAACAGAGGGCAGATAAGAAGTGTCCGTCAGAATTGAATAAGGTTTAGAGAGCGTTGTAATCTTTTTTTGAGGTTGCAGCGTTTTTCTTTTGCGGAAGTTTGGCAAAACCGGGCATAGCTCCGTAGTAAGGCATAAGGGATAAAAACATTCGTAGCAAGCATAGGAAGCGGGTACCCACTTCCGTATTTTCCCCTCCCGCGCTGCGGCGCGTCGGTCGAAAATGGCTTGTTGGGAAGTGTCCCAAACCCTCGGAACGGAAAGGAAAGGAGCGAATACATGGACGGACGCAAAAGGACGGTGCAAATCAAATTCAGAGTGACGGAAGCGGAACGGGATTTAATACTGGAAAAAATGAAGCTCGTACCCACCCGGAACATGGCGGCATATCTGCGGAAGATTGCCATTGACGGGTATATCATTCAGATAGACCATGCCGATATAAAGGCAATGACCGCAGAGATACAGAAAATCGGTGTCAACGTCAACCAGATAGCACGCCGCGTAAACGCGACGGGGAACGCATACCAAGAGGACATAGAGGAAATAAAGGGGGTGCTTGCGGAGATATGGCGGTTACAAAGATTAAGCCTATTAAAAGCACTCTAAGCAAAGCCCTTGACTATATCGAAAACCCGGACAAGACGGACGGAAAAATGCTTGTGTCCTCTTTCGGCTGCTCCTATGAAACGGCAGATATTGAATTTGAATATACCTTGTCCCAAGCACTCCAAAAGGGGAACAATTTAGCCTTTCATCTGATACAGTCCTTTGAGCCGGGGGAAGTCGATTATCAGAAAGCCCATGAAATCGGAAAGCAGCTTGCCGACGCGGTAACAAAGGGGCAGCATGAATATGTACTCACGACGCACATTGACAAAGGACACGTCCACAATCACATTATTTTCTGCGCCGTAAATTTCGTAGACCACCACAAATACAATTCCAACAAAAGGAGCTATTACGGCATACGGAACATGAGCGACAAGCTGTGCCGGGAGAATGGCTTGTCCGTCGTCGTTCCCGGCAAGGGCAGCAAGGGAAAGAGCTATGCGGAATATCAAGCTGAAAAGACGGGTACAAGTTGGAAAGGCAAGCTGAAAACCAACCTTGACGCGCTTATCCCCCAAGTTTCCAGTTTTGAGGAATTGCTAACGCGGTTACAGGCGGCGGGCTATGAGATAAAGCCGGGGAAATATGTATCATGCCGCGCCCCCGGACAGGAACGCTTCACCCGCCTTAAAACCCTCGGCGCAGACTATACAGAGGAAGCCATAAGGGAACGGATAGCGGGCAGACGGACAAAGGCGGCGAAAGCCTCCCAGAGAGCAGCGCGGCGTGTCGCTGCTTATCGACATTGAGAACAGTATCAAGGCGGCGCAGAGTAAGGGCTATGAACAGTGGGCGAAAATCCACAATCTGAAACAGGCAGCTAAAACAATGAATTTCTTGACGGAACATAAGATTGAGCAGTACGCGGATTTAGTCAGCCGGATTGAGGAAATGGCAGCGGAAAGCGGACAGGCGGCAGACGCATTGAAGAACGCCGAAAAGCGGCTTGCGGAAATGGCGGTGCTTATCAAGAATGTTTCCACCTATCAAAAGACAAAGCCTGTCTATGACGCATACCGCAAGGCAAGGAACAGGGAGAAGTACCGCGTCGGACAGGAACAGGCGATTATCCTACATGAAGCCGCCGCAAGGTCGCTGAAAGCGGCGGGCATTGCGAAGCTCCCGAACCTCGCCGCGCTGCAATCGGAATATGAAGCCCTCCAAGCGCAGAAAGAAGCCCTTTACGCCGACTATGGGAAGCTGAAAAAGAAAGTCCGGGAATACGATATTATCAAGCAGAACATTGACAGCATTTTACAGGCAGACAGGCAGCCGGAACGGGAAAAGGGAACAGAGCGCGGATAAGGATAGCAAAATCCCCGCCGCTGTGCTATGATAGGGCTATCAAAAATGCAGAGGAGCGTTGAGCATGGAAAACCAGAAAATGCCGGAATATGAAACCATACGCGCCGCCGTTGCCGGGGAAAAATGGGCGGTGGAGAAAGTCGTGGAGTGCTACAAGGACGAAATAGACAGGCTATCGACGGTAGCGGTCAGACAGCCGGACGGAAGCACGAAACAGGAAATCAACGAAGATATGCGCCAGTCTATCACAAAGAAATTGATAGAAGCCCTCCCGCAGTTCCCGCTTGAAGAAATGGAAAAGGGAAATGTCAGATAGGCAAAAAAAGAACAGGACGCGGAAGCCAGTATATGACTTCCGCGCCCTGTCTTTTTGTGGGTGCTGTTTTCGTGAATGTTACGCAGTAGAACGCCATTTTTCGGGGGTAAAGGTATAAAGTATCGCCTTTCTGATTTTCACGCCCGGAAAGCCCTGTAAATCAAGGGATTTTCCGCGCCTACTGCGTAACAGGGGCGCGTCTTTTCCTCATGCGCTCGGCGGCTTGTCTGCGGGTGATACGCTTCCGGCAGACGGGGCAGTATTTGACACTGTTAGAGCTTGACGCAAAGAACGCGCCGCACTCGGTACATTTCTTCTTATCCCCTGTCTGGTAAAGCTCCGCATAGAGCAGCCTGTCGGCGGGAAGCACCGCAACCCGGAACCACTTGCAGAGAAGCGAATAGGAAATGAGCTGCGGACATACGCACTCGTCCCCGTCGTCCAGTAAGATACAGTTCCCGTTATCATAATTGCAGCACGTCCGGCGCACAAGGGCGTTGACTTTCCGGCTCTGGGGCGGCGTCAGCCGCTTAACCCCGTTCATACTTCATCAGCGGCGTAAATGGGAAGCTCTGCAAATTCAGCTTCGGTCAAAGCGTCCACTTTGGAAAGGGTGCGCTTTGCAAGCTCCCGCATATCCGCGTCCATGTAGGGCAGCGCGGCGTTGACATTCTCAATCAAAGCCCGCTTTCCGCCCTCGTTGTAAATGCTCAAAAGGTTTGTTTCTTCAACAGTCAGTCTAATCATGCTCATACCTCCATATCGTGATTTTTTTGTTTTTCGCCGCCTTTTTCGGGGCGGTCTTTGCCTTGTCTGCTTTAAGCTGCGCCCGGATAGAGGGGCGGGGCTTCCTTATCTCCCTGTCCCGGTTCTCCCCCTTGTCAATCAGCGCATACGTCCCATGTCTGCCCTCGATTTTGGAAAAGGAAAGTGTCTTGTAGGGCAGCATGGAGAAAAGGCGGTCAGTGTCCTTTGTGGCTGCAAGCCGCATGAACGCCGGGGAAAGCTCTACCATGAAATGGGTCTTGTTCGGGCTGTTCGGTTCGTAATGCCGCTTCATTTCCCGCACAATGCGCCGCGCTTCCGTTTCAATCAGCCCGTCCCGCAAGGCTGCGATATGCGCCTTGAAGTCCCCCGGCGAAAGCTGCTCCCGGCTGCGCCGTTCTTCCTGTAAAAGAGCTTGCAGCGCGTCCGGGTCGTTGGGTACGGCTTCAAAGCGTTCAAACTTCCCAAGCTGCGGGTCTGGGGTTCCGTCAAAATATCTCCCGGCTTCCTGTACCCTTTCCCCATGCTCATAAATCAGCTTGACCGTATCGGCGGGCAGCTCCTTTTCCTTGACGCGCTCATAATGTTTAGCGTAGTCCAGTTCGTACAGATTGCCCTTGATTTTCCCGCGTTCCTTTCCTGTCAGCTCGATTGCATAGGCAAGAACGCGGTCGCTTGTCTGCTCCATGTAGAAACGCCATGTGTTGTGGGGTGCGGTATCTTTGAGGAAAACGTCGCGCTCCCGGAAACAGTGCGTCCCGGACGGGCGGCAGAACCATAAAAGGGTCTTGTCCTCCCTGTTGGGGGCTTGCCGCCGCCTTTGCGATAATCTCTTTGTCAATGTCTAAGTCGCTCTGGTAAAAGCCTGTGTTCTGCTTCATAATCGCTTCAAGGGAAGCGGTCACGTCCACGTTTTCAAATTTGCTCTGTTCCGGCATGGGTCAGCTCCTTTCCAAGTCCTGCGATTTCTGCTTTGCGTTTTTCTTCTGTGCCTTTTCCTTGTCTGCTCTAAGCTGCGCCCGGATAGAGGGCTTCTTTTCCGGCTTCGCTCCCTTGCCGCGCTCCTTGTCGGCTTTGACAGCATTAGCCAGGTCAACAAGGGAAATCTGCTCGCCCGCTTTTACCTTTGCTTCCAGTTCGTCAACGGTAGGGGTGTTGTTGATGATACCGTCAATCATGTTCCCGTTCTGCTCTGTGGTCTGCTCGGCGGTTTTCAAGGGATTGTCCCGCTGCGCCTGTTCTGCGGCAACGGCAAACGCCCGCGTCCCATTCCCCATAATCAGATACTTTCCGTCGTCCGACTGGTGGTGAAAGCCATATCCGGCGGCTTCTATCTGCTCCCGGCTCATGGCGGTCACATGGAAAGTCCCCCTCGGTGTTTTGACAGTTTCGCCCGTTTCCAAGTCGTCCGGGGTAAGCTGCTTCTGCTCCTGTAAAAACTCCGGCACTTCCCGGAAACCTACACTGTCAACGAAATGCGCCGCGTCCTGTCCGTCCTGATGAAGCACTACCACGTCCGAAACGGAAAGGCTGTGTCCCTTAAAATCTTTGGGGTGGTCGATATTGAAACGGGTGTAAATATCTTCAAGGGAAGTTTCCGGCGCAAGGGGCGCGGAATAGACAAGCTCATAGTTTGCCCTGTCAACCACATTTCCCGCCGCCTGCAGGCGGTCGTAAGGCTCAAAGCGGAAATCCCTTGTTTCGTCCCCGCCCTTTATCTGGTAAATGGAAAAGGTGTCTTTGTCCTGTCCGGCGGTCTGCGCCGTTTCCTGTGCCTTTGCGTAAAGCTGCTTCACGTCGCCCTCGGTCAGCTCGCCGCTTTTGAGCTGCCCCATAAGCTCGCGGCATTTCTCCGGCGTTCCCGTATAAAGCACGTCGCCCATTTTCGCCCGCCCGTTCTCCTGTGTCACATAGGCTTGCAAGAGGTAGCTGTTTTCCCGGCTGTCGCTGTAAGGGTTCCGGCGCACTCTGTAAATCGTTTCCGGGGTAAAGGCTTCTTTCGGGGCTGCGCCCGCTTTTTCCTGTGCGCCGGATTTTCCCGGTGCGGCTGCTTCCGGATCCGGCTTCTCCGGCGCGGCTTCCTGTCCCTCTCTGGTGGGCTGCTCCTGTCCGGCGGTCTGCTCCTTGTCCTGTGCCTTTTGCAGCTCCGCTAAGTTCTCGTCTATGGAATTGATAATCTCGGCGGCTGCGCTGCGTATCGTTTCAAGGGAGCTTTTCAGCTCGGACAGCTCCCGCCCGCTGCTCCACCCGGCGACATAGCCGAAAGAGTAGTCCGACGTGTCAAGCCCGTAATGTTGGCAGACAGTATAGGCGACGCTTTCCGCTTCGACTTCGCGGGTGCGGCGGTCAACGTGGGGCTGCTGCTCGTCCTTTGGCGCGTTGAGGTCAATGTCGTGCAGCTTCGCATGGGCGATTTCGTGAATAGCGGTCTTTAAGGTCTGTAATTCGCTCATGCCCTCGTTGATAGCAATGCGCTTGTCCTCCAAGTGGTAGTAGCCATGAGAGCCGCCCTCGATATTCTCAAAGGCGATAGGAACGGGGGAAGTCTTTTCAAGGGCTGCGAAAAAATCCTTGTAGCGGTCAACGTCGCCTGTCAGCTCGTCAACCGCAATGTCCGGCAGCTCCTTTCCCTCGGTCTGGGAAACGTCAAAGACGGATACCACCTTGTAGGCGGGTATGGTGACTTCCTTTTCCTCGGTGACGGGCTTCCCGTCCTTGCCGATAACGGGCTTCTGCGTGTGCGGGTCGATTTTCTGCATTTCCTGTTTGATTTTATAGGGTGACGGAGCAATGATTTTAATTCCCTTTTGCCCTTTCATCACGTTTCGTTCAAAGTTGTTCTTCCAAGCGGAAAAGCCCGCCACAAGGGAAGCGTCCGGCTTCTGCATGGCGATAAGGACGGTGTTTCGGAAGCTGTAATTATGGAATTTTGACATGACTTTCAGATATTCCCGGTAACGCTCGCTGTCAAAGAGTTCCGCAATACCCTGTTCCAGACGGTCGGTAATCTCTTTGAGCTTTTCGGCGGGCTTCTCGCTCGTCAGCACGATAGGGATAACCGGGCGCGGCTCCTGTGGCTGCTCTGCGGTCTGCGCCGTTCTCTGCCCCGGCGCGGCTGCGTCCATTTCTACCTTTGACGGGTCGGGTCTTTCCGGCTGCGGGGGCTGCGGCGTTACCCGGTATTCCTCCGGCACGTCGCGCCCGTCGTACCATTCTGTAAAGGTGTTGCGGTTGTTGTAGATATAGCCCTTTTCGGTAAACATACCGTCGTCGTTAATGGAAGCGTCCCGCCCGTATTCCTCATACATGAAATACTTTTTCGCTTCTTCGGGTAGTTCCGGTTCTTCCAGTTCGTCAACCAGATAATGCCCGTATTCTTCTTCACTGTGGACGGACGGATAAAGCCAGTAGCAGTCAAGGTTTTGTGCAAGGTTGATGATGTCCTGTAAGCTGTCGGCATGGTCGCCGTATTCAATGGCTGCAATGAATTTCTCCCGGTCGTCGTCAAACTGCATTTCCAAGAGCTTCCCTAAATAGTTCAGCTCGTCGGGGTGGGAATACTCGCTTAAATGTTCCGTCAAGCCGGGGATAGGGGATTGAAATTCTGTGAAATGCCATTCCTCGTAGTGCTTGAAGTCAATCCCGATACGGTCAAAGACTTCTTTCAGATGTTCGGCAGTCGTGGGGAACGTCACCCATTCGCCCGCGGGTCTGCCCTCGGTGTACTTCCCAAGATTGGAAAGATAGCCGCTTAAAATCGGTTCTGCCATTTGTTCGCTCCTTTCTTTCGTTCATCATGCGGTGCATAAGCTCAAAATCTTCAATGCTCATGCTCCCGTCAAATACATAGGGGTCAAAATCCTCTCCGTCCCGGTAGGGCTTTTCGGAAAAGGGAAGCCCCGCTTCATGGGCGGCGGCTCTCGCTTCCTCGATAACCTCCGGGGGAAGCCTGTCGTCATGCGCCCCGATAAAACCGTCAATGTCGTTCATGCTGTTTTCGTAGTGGTAGCGCACTCCGGCGGTCAGCTCGTCAAGGCTCATGTCCTCGCCTAAATGCCCGCAATAGTAGCCGTTTAGGATAACGGCGGCGGGGTCGGTGCTTTTTGATTTCCTCTAACCGGCTCCTGTCCTCCGGGTAGAGGGTGTCGTCCATATCAAGATGAAAATATTCCGCGTTCCATGAACGCCCCTGTTTCCAGAACGCTACCCACGCGATACCGTCCCTAAGCTCGTCTTGATAGTCCTTTACGGTGTCCCGTAAACTTGCCATAAATGAAAAACCTCCTTTCTCTGCGTCAGCGTCATAAGCTGCATTTTTTGGCTGCATAGCCTACTACGGTACACCCGCATTTCTGCCAAAGATTTTATGAAAATTTTTCAGAGGGTGAAGCCCTCCGCAAAAGAGGGTTTGGGAAACTTCCCAACAAGCAAAATCCCCGTCCGGCGCGTCAGCGGCAGGACGGGGATTTACGGAAGTGGGTACCCGCTTCCTATGCTTGCTATTCAGTTATTTTTTCTTCGGAAGCTCCACCCGGTAGTTGACGTATTTCCCGCCCGTATCAGCCAATACGATAGTTCCGTCGTAGGTCTTGCCTGTTTTCGGGGAGTAGAGCTTCTTCACATTTACTTTGCCGGATTTTAAGAGCGCGGCGGCAATCTTCGTGGTAAAGGCTACTTTTCGTTCTTCAAAGAAACGGTCATTTTTCCACATGGTAAAGATACATTCTTTATTGCTGCAATAGTAGTTTTTCTTTCCCTCATAGACAGGAGAACCGCAGCGGGGGCAGCTTCCCAACGCTTCCCGTTCCGGCTTGAACATCTGCGCTTTATCATCAGAAAGAAACGGATAGGTCTTTACCAGTTCTCGCGCCATATCCTCGATACCCTCCATAAATGCGGCGGGGTTTGCCTTGCCTTTTGCAATCTGCGTCAGATTGTTTTCCCATTCTGCGGTAAGCTGCGGGCTTGTCAAAGTGTCCGGTAGGACGCACACAAGGTTGATACCGTCTTTTGTGGGAAGTAGCTGCTTGCCTTTTCGCTCCACAAAACCGCCCTTTACCAGTTTTTCAATGACGGCGGCGCGGGTGGCGGGAGTTCCAAGCCCTTTGCGTTCTGCGTCCGGGTCGGTGTCCTCGCTTCCGGCGTGCTCCATAGCAGAGAGCAGCGACGCTTCGTTGTGAGGTTTTGGCGGTGTTGTGTCATGCTCCGTTACCTTTGCCGCCGGTTTTTCAAAGGTCTGTCCCTCGGTAAATGGCGGCAGGGTCTTTTCTGTGTCGCTGTCTGCGTCGTCCGTTTCGGGCTTGTTCTTTAAGGCTGCCCTGTATTTTCGGTCAATCTCTTTCCAACCCTCACAAAGAATGGTCTTGCCCCTTGCGGTAAAGGACTGTCCGGCACATTCAAAAACTGCTGTAACCGCTTCAAAGGTATGCGGTACAGCGGTCGCCGTGAGCAGACGCGCCCCGGCAAGGGTAAGGATATTCCTTTCACTTTCCGGCAGCGCAGCAAGGTCGGTCTTTGCAAGCTCCATAGTCGGTATAATAGCATGGTGGTCTGATACCTTTTTACTGTTCAGAACCTTTCCAAGCTCCGGCGTGAAGTCTTTTCCCGCCATAAAAGAAAATTTCCTATAAAGCAGCTTGATAATGCCCGCCGCTGTGTCGCCCATGTCGTCGGTCAGAAATACGCTGTCTGTTCTCGGATAAGTAAGAAGTCTTTTTTCATACAGGGCTTGTGCAAGGTCAAGGGTCTGCTTTGCGGTATAACCGAACAGGCGGTTTGCTTCCCTTTGTAAAGAAGTAAGGTCAAAGAGCTTCGGCGGGGCTGCGGTCTTTTTCTCTTTCACAAGGGAAGTACAGACTGCCCGCAACGCTTCGCAAGCAGCTTTCAGCCTGTCAGCTTCGGAACGGTCAGACAGTTTTTCACTTGCAGCTTCCGCGCCGGATAAGGCAAGGCGCACATGGTAGTATTTTTCTTTCTTAAATGTGGTAATCGCTGCGTCCCGGTCAACAAGCATTTTTAAGGTCGGGGTCTGTACGCGTCCCACGTTCAAGGTATGATTGTAAAGGACAGAGAAAAGGCGGGTGGCGTTGATACCGATAAGCCAGTCAGCCTTTGCCCTGCACAATGCGGAAGCAAAGAGCGCGTCGTATTCTTCGCCGTTCTTCAGACGGGAAAAGCCCTCTTTGATTGCGCTGTCCTCCATAGAAGAAATCCAAAGGCGGCGCATAGGTTTCTTGCAGCCCGCCATTTCATAGACAAAACGGAAAATGAGTTCTCCCTCACGCCCTGCGTCGCAGGCATTGACGACTTCGGAAACATCTGCCCGGTGCATAAGCTCTTTTAGGGTCTTGAATTGTTTTTCTTTGTCAGAAGCAACGGTGTACTTCCATTCCTGCGGTAAAATCGGTAAGCTGTCATAGCTCCACTTTTTATACTGTTCCCCGTAGGCGGCAGCTTCGGAAAGCCCTACCAAATGTCCCACGCACCAAGAAACGATATAGCCGCTTCCTGTGAGAAATCCGTCTTTCTTTTCCTTTGCCCCAAGTACGGCAGCGATTGTCTGCGCCACACTGGGCTTTTCTGCGATAACTAAAATCAATGATAAATCCTCCTTTCAGCGTTCCGGCTCGGCTTGCCTTTTTTCTTCTGTACCTGTTTCAGACAGTACCCCACACAAGTGGACTGTCCCTTGTAAGGGCAGGAAGCGCAAGCCGGGGGATAAGGAACAGGCGGCGCATTATCACGCCGCCCGTCCGGTTTCTGTATCATCATCTTTTCAAAGGGATTGTCGGTAAACAGGGTCATAGGGTTTCTTCCTCCGTTTCTTCATCTTCGGGAGTTTCCCCGGTATCTGTTTCCGGCTCGTCCTCGTCGTAATCCTCAAATTCAAAATCTTCAAGGTCAGTGTTCCCTTTCACGTTCTGCTTCGGTTTTAGAAACTTAAAGTAGTAGAACGCTGCGCCGCCACCAAGCAGGGCAAAGAGGACTAAGGCAAGCACCACACCGGGATTGCCGCCTTTTTCTTTCGGTTCTTCCGACTGCTCTGTTGGTGTTGGGGTGGGTTCTTTGCCTGTGCAGCCTGTCATACTGGTAACACATACCGGGCAGGACGTGTTTACCTTTCCGGCTTCGCATTTTTCCGTACAGTTACAGATTTCCGGCTTTTTGGCAGCTTCACCGTTTTCGGTCAGTGCCATAAGGTCGGCTTCGTCCACTTGATTTAGGAAATGTACGGTCTGTTCGCCCTCGGCGGCGCGGTCAATGAGGATATAGAAATAGTTGCCGCTTTTGGTGGTAACAGTGATAAGCTGCTTATTGCCGCCGTAATCGTCAACCAGTGTTGCGTTTCCCTTTGGGGTAAGGGGCGGCGTTTCCTCTTTTTCCTCCACAACTACGTTGCTGTCGTTGGTCGCGTCCCCTGCGGGCTGCTCTGTGGCTGCGCCCTGTGCATAGGCAGGGACAGAAAAACCGCCCATAAGGATAAGGGCGGCACAAAGGGCAGTCATGGTCTTTTTCAGTTTATTCTTCATCTGCATTTTCCTCCTGTTCGTTTTCTCCTGCGGGTGCGGCAGTCATGCCGGGAATACCGCCGCCGGACAGCATAGCGTTCAGTTCCTGCGGGGTCAGACGCATAGCTCGTACAAGCTGTACGATTTCAAGGTTTTCCGCTTCGGTTTTCTGCGCTTCCAGTCCTTTTAACTTGTTCTGATACTCTGTGATTTTCTCGCGGGTCTTTGCGATTTCCTTATTGATACGGTCGATTTTATTGTTTGCCATAGGTCATTTCTCCTTTCTTTTTGGGGCTGCTTTACCAGTTCATCAGCCCGTAGCCTTTGATACATTGATAGTTAAGGTCATAGCTCTTTATCTTGCAGGCGTCGCCGGAATTGCCCTCAACGGTATAGACGCGGCTTTCGTCCCTGCCAAGCACAAGCCCCACATGGTCGGCAACGCCGTCTAAATCCCAATCGAAAAAGATTGCGTCGCCCGGTGCAATATTCTCATAGCCGCGTGCGCCCCATTGTCCCCTTGACTGAAACCAAGGGACACCCTGCCATTCGCAGCCCGCAAATCGGGGTTCGCTTTTTCCGGCTTGATTGTAGCACCATGATACAAAACAGGCACACCATTCCACGCGGCTGTTAAAGCCGTACCAAGACCAGTAAGGGTATCCGCCCACATTTCCGACTTGCTGTTTTGCAAGCTCCATAAGCTCTTGATTTCCGGGGCGCGTACCGTTTACAAACTCCACGCCGCTTAAATCCTCGGACGGGCCCATGTCGGGAGAACCGCCGCCAAAAATCAGCGGTTTGTTGCCGCTTGTTTCCAAGTACACATGGAACATTTCAAGCTGCTGTGGCGTAAGAAGTTCCTCTGCAAGCTCGGAAATCGGCTTGTTTGTCAGTTTCACATTCAAGATGTAATACTCATAAGGGACTTCCTCGGTGGTCGTTTCCCCTGTTTCCGGGTCGGTGCTTGTTTCTGTGCGGTAGCGGATTTCCGCTTCTTCGGTCAGCGTCAAGGTGTATTGCATGGCAAAGATACGTTCAAGCTCTGCCTGTGCGCTCTGCGGGGTGTAGCTCTGCAAGAAGGCGGTCAAGTAAGACGCTAATTCGTGGGGGTTATGCCCGATACTGTCAAGGTCATAGCGGTATTCGTCATAGCCGGGGTGGGTGCTTTCGATAGCGTCAATCTCACTTTGCAGCCCGTTTTCCAATGCGGCATAGTTGTTTTCAACTGCCACAAGGTCGCTGTCCTCGGACGTGTAGGAAGTCCCTAACACGCTGTTCATGCTGCCGGAAAACATTGCCCCGCAAGAGGAAAGCCCTACGGATACCATGATGAACAGAAGCAGCGCGGCGATAGCGATTATCACGCCTGCCGGGTGTCGTCCTGCAAAGGCAGCCGCTTTCTTTGCCGCTGTTTGGGACGCTCCGGCGGCAGCTTTGGCGGTGGCTGCACCGCCTTTCTTTGCCGCCTTTGCATACTGGCGTTTTATCTGCTGTTTCTGCATGAAACGGGAAAGAGGGTTAGAAGTAAACTGCGGGTTGTCGTGCAGGGTCTTGTGATACTGGAAGTTGACGTTTGCCTTAAATGCTGCCTTTTCTGCCTTTGCTGCTTCCCGGTAGGTTTTGAGCTTATGGCTGCGGTAGCCCTGTTTTAATTTCCTCACCCCGTATTTCGCGCCGCGCTCGGCAAGTTCCTCTGATTTATGCGCCCCCTCAACGCCGCAATTGTCCTTTTCAACGGAATGTATCTTGTTGTGGACGAAAATACCCGCTCCCTGCGCGGGGCGGGATAACGGGTTCCTGTGGGCTTTGCCGCCGGGTATGGGCTTTTCCTGTTCTTCAAAGCGTAAGCGGGTCTTTGCCTTGCCTGCGGCTTCATCAAAGGTGCGCTCCTTAACCAGATTCTTTTGCTTCGGGATTGCTGTCTTTACTGCGTCCAGTCGGTCAGCGGCGTTTTCCGATTTTTTGATGTAAGTTTCCAGTTCCGGCGTTGCCCGTTCCTCGTCGGTAAACTGTAAGCGGGAAGTGGAAGTACGCAAAGCAGTAGCTTCCTGCTCTTTTTTGACTGCCTTTTTGTTTGTTTTTCGGGTATGTGCTGCGTCAAGATGTTCTATGGCGCGTTCCGCTGCGGCACTGTCCGGCTTTGAAAAGTCGCTGTCTGCTTCCCGGCTGCTGATACGCTCGGCGGTCTGCTGTGTTTCGTTTACCTCAATAAGCCCGTCGCGGGTCATTTTCTGTGTGATTTTATCGCGTGGTTTTAACTGCTTGATAGTCCTGCACCTCCAATCCGCGCCCTCGCAAGGGCGCAATACTCTGCATTTAATTCAATCCCGATATAATGGCGGTCAAGGCTTTTTGCTGCAAATCCTGTGGTGCCGCTTCCAAAAAACGGGTCTATGACAATCCCGCCTTTGGGGCAGCCTGCCAAGATACAGGTTTCCGCTAATTTTGGGGGAAAAGCTGCAAAATGCGCCCCTTTATATGGGACAGTGTTAATCAGCCACACGTCCCGCTTGTTCCGCGTGGTCGGCATGAGCGCGTCGTCATAGTAGCCGCCGTCCCGCGGTCGGTTTAGTCCCTGCACCTTTCCTTGTCCGGGTATTTCCAGTGTGTATTTGCTGTTGGTGCTGCGCGCTCTGCGATACCGTTCTGCGGTAGTAGGTGCTAAGGGTTCTGCAATGGCGGCAGCGTCATAGTAATATTTCTTTTCCTTTGAAAGCAGGAAGATATGTTCATAGCAGCGGGTCGGGCGGTCTTTGCAGCTTTCCGGCATAGGATTTTGTTTCTGCCATATAATATCGCTGCGCAGATACCACCCCTGTTCCCGCAGGGAAAACGCCAGGAGCCAGGGAATACCGATTAAGTCCTTTTGCTTGCAGCCGGTAACGCGGCTGTTCCTTGCAATCCGCTGTCCGGTGCGCCCCTTTGGGTTTTTCGGGTCAGCATAGCCGCCTTTATTTCCTGTACCGCAATAGGTGTCTGCGATATTCAGCCATAACGTACCGTCCTTTCTAAGCACCCGGTAAAGCTCGCCAAAAACAGCGGTCAGCCTATCAATATACTGTTCCGGCGTGTCCTCCTGTCCGATTTGTGCGTCAAGCCCATAGTCCCGCAGCGCAAAGTAGGGCGGGCTTGTAACGCAGCAATGGACGCTTTCACTGGGTAATTCCTGCAAAGCACAAAGCGCGTCCCGGTTGATAATCACGTCTGTTTTCATAGGCTGCTCACTTCCTCCGGCTTCGTCGTCATAATGCGGTAAAGCTCGGTATCTTTCGGGAAATGGTCTACAAAAGGCAGCACCACATTTCCGTAAAAGATAAGTCCCTCGCCCGCTTCGGTGTGGGTAACGTATTTCATCTGCTGTGGGCTGATATTTAGCTGCTTTGCAAGGATAGCCCGGTCGCCCTGTGCCTGATTGAGCATAAGGACAAAATCAGAGTTTTATAGTGATAGGTAAGCCTCTGATATCATCTCGGGCTTTTCCCCCACTCCACACCGTGCATGCGACTTTCACCGCACACGGCGTTCCATCGGTTAGTATTTTTCATTGTCTAAACAATCAACCTTTGAATAGAATAAAAACTGTAGTAGTTGAAATAAGATTAAATAGGTTGCATGGAAGCCAACTCACGAAGGTGGTTAACCTTTATAAGCTGTTTGTTATCTAGCTGTAGTAAATCCATATATTTGTAAATAGTTTCCGCTTTTGAAGCATGAATGAGTTTATGGACGGAATTCTTTATGAGAATAAGATTCTCATAGGCATCCGTACCGCCTAAATGTCGAGGTAACTTATGATGGCAATGAATTTCCCCAACAGAGGAGAATTCAACACCGGTTATAGCACATTTTCCCCATTGGGCTGAAAAGAGATATTCGATTGTCTGCGTATTCCGCACTATTGGAATAGACTGGTTGACGCATGAGAGCCAACATCATAGGGATGTTGATTCTCAGACAGTTGTGAATACCTTCACGTCCTTCGGGAGTGTAATAATTCCAGCTCTTCTTACGGAAAAGCGGATTTTTGTGCTGTGTGTATCCTATTGGATACACGGGCTCATTCGTACCAGCGACATATCGCATCATTTTGGATTTACCAAAACGGGCTTTTTCAAACTCCGTAAGCTCTCGCCCTGTTTTCACAAGGCGGTTGCCTGTGCGAGTGCTAAGCCTGTTTGTCAGCGAGGTCATGACTGTGCGGTTAAGGGAAGCACAATCATGATTAACATGTGTGGCAATACAGTAGTAATTCTGCATGCCAGTGACCATACTGTTATAGAGTCTGATTTCACCCTGTTCGCCATATATTTTGCGAGGGTGAGCAATTCTCTTTGCCTGTTCTTTTAGCTTCTCCCTTTTGTGCTCCAGATTTTTATCTGCGATATGAGATATAACCACGAGTTTGTTGCCCTTCCTGTGCACTTTCATTTTGAATCCGAGAAAATCAGAATAATGATTTCTTACATTTACAATCCTCGTTTTCTTTTCAGAAATTTCCAGTTTGAGCCTTTCTTTCAGCCACAGAGTGACTGCACATTTGGTGCGTTCAGCAGAGTCCTTAGTCCTGCAAAGATTCGAAAATCATCTGCATAGCGGACAATGAACATTTCCTTCAGGTTAGATTTCTTAGCCTGTCGATAGCCATTGTCGGGTCTGGTATTCCGTTTGCAAATCGGACACCATTGCCATTGACTTTCCACCCAGTGGTCTAATTCGTTAAGCACGATATTAGCCAGGAGTGGCGATATGATACCTCCCTGTGGGGTTCCTTTGTCGGGCGTGATAAAGTCCCGTCCTCCAGTTTGATAGGTGCTTTGAGAATTCGTCTTATGACAAAAATCAACTTCTTGTCATGAATACCCATAGCCCATATCTGTCGTATCAGCTTGGCGTGATTCACATTATCAAAGAATCCTTTTATATCGAATTCAATGACATAGTGAAGATTGGCATGTTGAAGCAGCTGATAACTTCTTGCTATGGCATTCTCTACCGAATGGTTCGGTCTGAATCCATAGCTGTTCTTGCTGAACTTAGCTTCACAAACGGGTTCCATTACCTGTTTGATACATTGTTGAACAAGCCTGTCCCAAATACATGGGATCCCTAGGGGTCTTGTCTTACTTGGGTCGTATGGTTTTGGTATCTCCTTACGCCTTACAGGTTTTGGGCGATACCCATGTTCACTTCCATTAATAATAAATCTAACTTTTTCAACAACTTCATCGGGGGAGCATCTTCCGATGTCCTCGATTGTGAGATTGTCTGTGCCATTTGTTTTACTTCCTGTATTTTTCTTGATATTTCTGTACGCTAGAAGAATGTTTTCCCTTTGAAGGATGACAGACATTAAATCTGTGAAAACTTCTCCGTTCAAACTTGCCTGGTATAGATTATCAATCGTATTCTGCATTCCGTAATACTCGTTGTGACGCAGATTATCTTCACATAGCAGTTGCTTTTTCTTTTTCATGGTCATAAGGCATCACTCTCCTTTCTTGGGAAAGTGTCCCTTTTTGTCATACTCGTAATCCTTATAAGATTGAATGACAATAATTGTTTCTAACCGACTAAAGCCCATTCCTCGAGCCCGCCTTTTCGTAGGGCTGTCATAGGTTCGAGCTTCGCTTTTCAGCACAGATTAAGCGGCTTATATGATTCGTCCGCAGATTGCTTATGAGCAACTCTGTACCTTTCCACGTTCCGATAATTCTATCTGTGCATATATCCTTAGGTGTCCGCTATAGTCCTGTCAGCTTGATTGTGCCTATAACACAATACGGAGTTTCATATTTTCGATTCTTACTCCACCGCACTGACCCACAATTAAGTGTCCATACATTTCTATATGGTAAACATCTAGACCCGTACATTCGCGGTTTTCGTCAGTCCGTCGTGGACATTCTCACCATAGATATTTTATAGACTCCCGACGTGTCATCTGCATACGGTACCTCTACCGCACTTTCGACAGCTGTATTTCTACACTGTTTCGGCAGACTTCCGCCGACTTTATCGAGCTCCAGACCCCAACCATTACAGTCAGAGCCGGTCGAAGTATCAGAGAAGGCATTTCAGGGCGTTACCCCATCATTCTACCTTTCGAATTATCAGTTGTTGCTTACCTCGTATGGAAGTAAGCCCGACGATTTTAGCATCGCATGGCCATAAGTCTATGAAGTTTTACCCTCATAGAGCGATGTTTGTGCGTCAACGTGTCGCACCAAAGATATTTTCCACCTCGCGGCTTGCCAAAAGGTCTTTGATGTTCTGCGTGATTGCTGTGGGTATGCCGCCCCATTTACGGAAACGCTTCCAAATCTCCACGCTGTACGCGGCGGTCTGTTCCTCTTTTCAAGAGCAGATGAAATTCGTCCATATAGTAGCGGGTAGATTTTTTCTCTGCCCGGTTAATGGTAACGCGGTTCCATATCTGGTCTTGCACAATGAGCATACCTAACTTTTTGAGCTGTTTTCCAAGCTGCTTAATATCAAAGCAGACAAGGCGGTTAGAAAGCTCCACATTCGTTCTGTGGTTGAATACATTAAGGCTGCCGGAAACATACAGCTCCAATGCTGCCGCAATGCGGGCAGCTTCCGGCTCCGGCTGCTTTAACAGTTCGTCGTAAAGGTCGCCCAAGATAGGCATTTTCTCCGGTACAGGGTCAGCAAGATAGTCCCGGTACACATTCCTTACGGCGCGGTCAATGACGGTCTTATCAACAGGCTGCAAGCCCTCCTTGCCGCCAATGACAAGCTCGCAGAGGGAAAGGATAAAATCACTTTTCAGTGCAAGGGGGCTGTCGTCCTCGCTGTAATTGAGGTTCATATCCATAGGGTTCACATACTGGGGCGTACCGTCCATGCCTTTCCCTGTCGGGGATAACCGTATCACTTGCCCGCCAAGCCGCTTTACAAGGGCAAAATATTCCGCTTCCGGGTCGCAGATAAAAATATCGTCGTCAGTAATGAGAAAGGCATTTGTGATTTCCCGCTTTGCTGCAAAGGATTTTCCACTGCCCGGTGTTCCCAAGATAAGCCCATTCGGGTTTTTAAGCTGTTTACGGTCGCAGAGTATCATGTTGTTTGACAGGGCATTTAAGCCATAATACAGGGCAGCCCCGGTCTGAAATAGCTCCTGCGTGATGAACGGGATAAAAATAGCGGTGCTGCTCGTCGTCAACCCTCTCTGAATAGGGATAAGGTTCTCGCCCAAAGGGATAGAGGACATTAGCCCCGCTTCCTGCTGATAGTCAAGACGGGTCAAGGCGCAGTTGTATTTCTGTGCAATGCCCGCCGCCGCGAAAATGTCATTTTCCAGTTTCCGTTTCGTGTCTGCCATGTTTACCACAAGGAACGTAAGGAGAAACATTCGCTCGTTTCGGCTCTGTAAATCCTGCAACAAGTTCTTTGCTTCATTCCCAAAAGTAGCAAGGTCAGACGGGATTATATCCATGTCATAGCCGCTTCTAACCGCTTTTTTCTGTTCCTCAATCTTCATCTTGTCAAGGTCTGTGATTTTGCGCTTAATGGTCTTGATTGCTTCCGACTGGTCGATACTTTTAATGTGGAGATTGACAATAACCCCTGTTTCCAAGTCCAACATATCCGCTAAGATACGGTCGTTCAGCTCCGGGGCAAGGATTTCAAGGAACGACACCGCCCCCGTCTTTTTCCCCATAGCAAAGTAGCGTCCCTCCCCAAACTTGAAAGAGGACGGGGCGATAAAGTCCTTTGTGGTAAGCCCTGTCGGGGTCAGCCAGTCATAGGAGAATGAGAACGGCTCGCCTGCCGGGTGGAATACCCCATGCAGCACCTTTAAGCGTTCATAGCCGGATAAGGGGTGCGCCGATACGCCAAGCACCTTGAAATTATTGAGTATGTCCGTTTCAATACGGGAAAGCCGCGCCCTTGCCGCCGCCGGATTGTCCGCTTCAATGGAAAACGTGATGTACTTGTGCTTTACAAGCCCGTTGTTCCCTTTGGCAAGCTGCATTTTCAGCATATCGGAATACTCGGTGCGGATAGAGTTAAAATCGTCATTTTGCGGCGGGATATGGATTGCCCGCGCTGCCTGTTCCTGCTGTGAGCCTTGATTGATAAAAGAAAGCTGCACGTTCACGCTCGCGTCAAAGTAGTTGAGAAAATCGCACCAGTTTTCAAAAATGGCGGTCTTATCGTCTGCCTGTGCAAGCTGATAGTTAATGTCCTCAAAAGCAATGCTCTTTGAATATTTCCGCTGCGCCACTTTGCAGATACCGTCCGGGTACATGGCAAGGTAGGGAATGGTCTGCTGTGCGGTGTGGGCTTTGCCGTCCCCCTTTGCCTGCCGGATAACCGCCGCTATCTGTTTCTTTTCCACGCGGGTCAGCTTACGCCTGTTTCCTGCGGCTTCCCGCGTCTTTTTTGTCTGTCCTTTTGACAATCGCTGATACCTCCTTTTCTAATGCCCGCTGTTTCTCCAAGAGTGCATATAGGTTTTCTGTCTGATATGGTCGCACTTTGGGGCGGGTAAATTTTGTCTGAATGATGTTCTTTATTACCACTTCAAGGGGCTGCCCATGCTTTTCATACATGGCAACCAAGAAGCAGGGAAGCATGACGACAATCATTACCATTGCCGCAAGGCTCGTCCCTGCGCTGTCTTTGAGCAAGAAAGAAAAGCGGCAGTCCTATAAGAAGTGCCACTGAAAAACAAAGGATTTGCCGCTTTGTCAGATTGAAAGCGACTTTTGTTTTGACTTTGGAAAGGTCTTTGGGTACAGGTACATACGCCAAGAAAAAACCTCCTTTCTGCCCTTAGTGGGCGTTGAATATGGATTTTGCCAGTGCGCCGGATTTGAACAGGGAGAAACAGAGGATAACGGTATAGGCTGCAAGGGAAGAAAATCGCGCTGTGCAGATTGTCCGCTAAGACCATTTCGCCTACCAAAACTGCGTAAATGCCGACGCATATCATAATGAGGAAGCCTTGAAAACCAAGTGCAAACAGCCCCTTTAGGTAGTTGTTCCCAATCTGTCCCCATTCTCGGTTTGTCATGGTGGCAAAAGGGATAGGGGAAACGGAACAGTAGGCGTATATCTCAATCATTCTGCCGTAGAGGATAACGGTTATCAGTACGGACATGATTTTCATACAAAGGCTTACAAGGCTCGTTTCCATAACAAGTAACAGTAGTTCGGGGATTTCCATATCTTTTAGTCCCTCCTGCATGGCGGCAAGGGCTTCGGTTACGTCGATATTCGTATCGCCGCCGATGACCCCTGCCGCGCCGGACACAATATGCTGCGCCATATCAAAGGTATGTGTTACCAGGAAAACGGCAACAAAGGCTTTGAAAAACCACTTAAAAAATAGGAATGTGTCAACGTCGTGCATATTGTTTTTTTCCGTTACCATGCTGATAAGCTCATAACAGAGGACATAGGTAATGACAAGCCCCGCAATGGGTACAATCACATTTTCCGACAGATTTTGTATCATGCTGAAAATGTTTGCGTTCCACCCCTGCGGGGTCTTGCCTACCTCCGCTGCAATGGTGCCTACTTTTTCGTTTACGTCCCCGAACATAGTTGACAGATTACCGTTTATCGCGCCGATAAGGATTTCCTTTATCCATTCGTTAATCGCGTCAAGTATGCTCTCCATAGGCTACCCTCCGTAAACTTATCCGAACAGACCGGAAAGCAGAGGTACAAGGATAGTGCCGATAAGGGCAACGCCGCCGCCCGCCATAAGCTGCTTCATGCCCTGGCTTTTCGCGCCCGGATTGTCGTTGCCGTAGCCCTCCATAAGGTTAATCACGCCCCAGATACCAAGCCCGGCTCCAAGTGCTACAACAAGGGTCTGCAAAACGTCTACTGCGCTATTGAAAAATGCCATAAATATATCCTTTCTGCCGCGTCTGCGGCTGTCCGGCAAGCGGACAAAAGGCGGTCAGCGTATGCCGCCGCACAAAAAAACCGCCCTCTGGTAAAGGCGGCTGTCCCCGCGCTGCGTAAGCTCTGCGGCGCGGCGGTATTCAGTTGTAAGGGGTGCGGCTCCTGCCGCTGTGTACTGCGCCGGAAAGTAGGGGCGCGTATCATGTAGCCGATATTGATATATGTGATTGCTTCCATTCCTCCTTTCGGTGTCCCGCTGTGCTGCCGGACGTTTTATTCAGACTTGCGGGAAGTGAATAGCTTGCATAGCAAGGTGTTCGCTTCCCGCAAGTTCACAAAGGGGTAGCTGCCGCAAGGCAGCGTAGGGGAAGTGTAGCTTCCCCTGTCCCCCGGCGGTCTGCCATGCTGTCACTGTTGCGGGATAAGCCCCCGGCGCGTGACATACTCCGTTGCAAAACAGCGGTGTTCCGCTTCCTTTTCCCGCCAATACTCCCATAATGCAGCGTCGGCGGCTTCCGCAACATTCATTAAAAACCGTTCAAGCTGCTTTTGTTTTTCCTCTGCTCTACGTTTCCTCATAGTCTGCGTCCTCCTGTAAGTCTGCTGCGTCAATCTCGTAATAGTCAAAAACCTCGTCGGGCTTGACAATGGCGGGGCGGCGTTTAAGGTGCTTTTCCATGTCAAAGACGTTCTTCGGGTCTGCGTCGGACAGGTACTTGTATTTCGGGTGCTTCGTTATGTCGAATTTGTCCGAAAAGAACGGGCGCACCCCGCGTAGCTGCAAGATACATTTCCCTCCGTCCATGACTGCGATTTCATCTTCCGTCATAAGCTGCTTTCCCAATTTCTGATAGTTCAGCCCATGCGAAAGCTCCCGCCCCTCTGGTTTCGGAAGTGTTGAAGCTGTCAATGGTTTCTTTGCCTAAAATCTCCGATATTTCTTTGAGCGTCGTTTTTTCCTTGCCGCCCAAGAAAAGCGTGGTGTCGCAGTTGCCGACTATGGTATCGGCGTTGTCCTTGTAGATTGCCTTTAGCTGTGACTGGCTCTGCAAGATGATTGACGCGGAGATTTCCCGGCTCCGTATGGTTGCGATTAGCTTCTCAAATTTGGGGATTTGCCCAATATTCGCAAATTCATCAAGCAAGCACCTTACATGGACGGGAAGCCGCCCGCCGTATTCATCATCTGCTTTGTCGCACAAAAGGTTGAATAGCTGTGTGTAGAGAATACTCACGACAAAGTTAAAGGTGTCGTCGGTGTCGCTGATAATGACGAAAAGGGCGGTCTTTCTGTCCCCTATGGTGTCAAGCTCCATTTCGTCGGTTTCCATAAGCTCGCGCAGCTCCTTAATGTCGAATGGGGCTAACCTCGCGCCGCATGAGATAAGTATACTTTTTGCGGTCTTGCCCGCCGCAAGTTTGTATTTTTTGTACTGCTTGACTGCAAAATGTTCCGGGTCTTTTTCTTCCAGACGTTCAAACATAAGGTCAACCGGGTTCTGGAAATCCTCGTCGTCCTCGCGGGCTTCCGACGCATTTATCATTTCAAGCAGCGTCGTGAAGTTCTTCTCGTCCTCCGGGGCTTCATACCAGATATAGCCGATTAGCGCGGTGTAGTAGAGCTTTTCCGCTTATAGTGATAGGTAAGGTTTTGATATTATCTCCACCTTTTCCCCCACTTCACACCGGACATGCGACTTTCACCGCATCCGGCGCTCCATCGATTGTCTTCACGAGACATTTAATCAGTCACCAAATTTAAGTTTTATATTATTGCTGACAGGTTCGCCTGCTCTCGCAGACTATTGATTTTCACGAGCATCTTTTTTGTGATATTGAGTGTTTTTATCAGGTCTTTTATTACTGATTGGGGCAGTTCTTGTAACAGAATCAGATATTTTTTGTGAATCAGAACCATGTTTTTATATCTTTCAAATCCACCAAGTGCTCTTGGTACTTTGAGCCATACAGCTACATGTTCCGCATCTGCGAATTCTTCTCCACTGATTGCACATTTTCCCTTTTGAGCAGAAAATAAAGATATTTTACTGTCATGGTATTCTGTGCTATGACCAACGGATATTTTTTCTCTCAGTCCTTTCAGAACATACTGATTAAGGTTAAGTTCTGTATGAATCGGAGCACGACCTTCTTTTGTATAACTACAAACGATTGATCGCTTCGCCATCGGTATTTTATTTTTGATGAATGCAATCGGATAGATCATCTGGTCAATTCCTGAAACATATCGAATCATTTTTGACTGTCCGAATCTTTCCTTTTCTGCTTGGGTGATAGTTCCACCCTCACGTTTTAGCATACTTCCTGTTTCTGTATTTAACCTGTTCGTCAAAACTGTCATTACTCGCCTATGGAATTCTCTGCAATCAATACTGATACAGGTGGCAAGCTGATAGTAATTCTGTATGCCTAACACCATAGAGTTATATAGCTGAATTTCTGATAAACAACTTTTTTTCTCTCGGGGTTTTGCGATGTTTTTCGCTTGTTCCACTAGCTTTGCTCTTTCAATTTCAACCTTTTTGTCACAGATTGCCGACTGCACCACATATTTATGATGCTTCAACCTTACCCTTATTTTGAATCCAAGAAACTCTGACCACCGTTTTCTGGTGTTCACAATCCTTGTTTTCTCAGGGGACACCCCTAATTTCAACCTCTCTTCAATCCACGCCGTAACCGCTTCTTTTGTCCTGACTGCGTCCTCTTTCGTTCTACAGAAAATCCTAAAATCATCCGCATACCGAATGATATGCATTTCTTTCATTTCTGTGTTTTTCATAATCCTATAACCATGGCTTTTATCAAAAACTTTAGTTTTTCCGATTATTCTTTCTCGCCCTCTGCTTATAGCAATCGGATTTTCCTCCCATTGACTAGCTATCCACCAATCCAATTCGTTTAGAACGATGTTTGCCAGTAGTGGTGAGATAATTCCTCCTGTGGTGTACCCTTGTTGGGCAGTACCGTTGTATTATCGGGCATTTTAATTGAGCTGTTAGTATTCGCTTGATAATAAAAATCAGCGTTTTATCATGGATACCCAGCGACCATATCTGTCTGATTAACTTGCTATGATTTACGTTATCGAAAAATCCTTTAATATCAAACTCAATAACATAATGAAGGTTCATCATTTGAAGCATGGTGTAGGTTCTGTTAATGGCATGTTCAACGGATCTATTCGGACGAAATCCATAACTATTATTGCAGAACTTTGCTTCGCAGATTGGTTCCATGATCTGCTTGATACATTGCTGTATCAACCTATCCCATATGCATGGGATTCCCAGCGGACGTGTTTTTCCGTTTGGTTTCGGGATATCTTTCCGTCTTACAGGCTTTGGTCTGTAGCCGTGTTCGCTTCCCGTAACAATAAATCTCACTCTTTTTACCACATCATCAGGAGTTTGACTCCCAATATCTGTGATGTTCTTTTTGTCTGTTCCTGCCGTGTAGCTGCCTTTGTTCGCTTTGATGTTTCGGTACGCAAGTAAAATGTTATCCCTGCTCAGTATCAAATCCATAAGATTCTCAAATACTTCACCGTTCTGACTTTTTTGATATAGTTCATCAAAAGTACCTTGCATTCCGTAGTACTCCGCATGACGCAGGTCATCTACACATAATGTTTTACTTTTCTTTGGCATAAGGCATCACCTCCTCTCGAAAGTGACCCTTTTGGTCTTACTCGTAATCCTTATCATTAGACTGAATAATGCCTGTTTATTTCAACCGACTTGTGACCATTCCTCCGAGTTCCTCTTTTTCGCAGAACTCATCATAAGTTCGATCACGGCTTTTCAGCACCAGTTCACCTGCTTATTTTCTTCGTCAGGCTATCCCTAATGGAATCGGTGCCTTTCCACGTTCTGATAATCCTATCTGTACATATATCCTTAGATCTCTGCTATAGTCCTGTCAGCTTTGATGTGCCTGTAACACAACATGGTCGTTCGTAGGGCAAATTTCTACTGAACCACACTGACTGCGCTTTAACGCACCCATACATTTCTATATGGTCTTCTTTTAGAACCGTACATTCGCAGTTTTCGTCAGTTTACTCGCCAAAGTAAACATTCTAATCATAGATATTTTATAGATCCTAGACCTATAGGTAGCGCACCCCACCTCTGGGGCGTTTTCGAGAATCTTTTGGCAGATTCCTACGACTACTCTCGGTCGTTGTCACGGAGCTTCTCACCCCAACCATTACAGCTGACGCAAGTCCGTCAAGGATAGACGTTTCAGGGCGTTACCCCATCATTCCACCTATCGGATTACCAGTTCACAGACTGGTTATTATTTAATAAACCCACACTGTGCGCAGACTTTTTACCGCCTGCGAACGTGTCGCACTCACCCAGAAATCCTCGCCGGATTTTTCCCCGTCGCCTTTGGTGTTGGCGATAATGGTATTGACTAACTTCAAAATGTCCTTTTCGCTCCGCAGATAGGCAAAGGGATTGTATTTCATGGATTTTTTGAAGTTAATCGTATTTAGCACTTTGATACGGTATTTGTACCGCTGTAACATTTTCCCGGTTTCCAAAATCAGTGTTCCTTTCGGGTCTGTGACAATATACGAAGTCGGAAAATCCTTTGACGTACATTGCATGAGCGACGGTTTCACAAAGAACCGGGTCTTGCCGCTGCCAGAACCGCCGATTACAAGGATATTTTTGTTTCTTGCGTATTTCGGCTGCTTCGGGCGGCTGTTCATGGTAAGCCGTTCCGTCTGTGTTAAAGGGATATTGTTTTCAAATACCGGGTCTGTGTACGGCTTTATATCGTCAGCTCCGCCCCAACGCGCCGAACCGTATTCTGTCCCGCGGCGGTATTTCTTCGCGTTCTTGCCTTTGGTGTAGATAATCAGCCGGACAATGACCGCCCCCGCAATGCCGATAAGTAAATCTGCCGGGTGGAAGCTCGGTGCGATATTGGAAAAGGCGGCGGTAAAACCGTCCCTAAGATGTAGCAGCTTTGCGCTTGCGTCCGCGCCGGGGGAGAGCCGGACAGCCGCGCCCACTTTATCAAAGAGCCAGACAAAGAGCAGATACGGGAGATTTAGGATAAGCAGCTTCTTGATTTCCGGCTTCATAGCGATACCTCCCTGTCCTTGTTCTTGACTTTCGCCCGTTCCGCGTTTCTGCCTTGTGCAGCTTCTTTGAGCGTAGAGAGCAGTTTTCGGATTGAGGGCTTTTTCTCCTGTGTCAGCTTTCTTTGCGGAAAACTCCTTAAAGGCTGCGGTCAGCACGTCCGCGTCCCGCCCCTTGAAGAAAACCAGATAGCGGGGCGGGCTTTCCGTCGCGTCCTTTTTCAGCGCAAAGTCGATACCGTACTTTTTCGCCGTACCCTCAAAGGCTTTGATATTGCCCTCGGTAATCTCAATGTTGGAAACGCCCGCGTTCTGCTTCATAAGCTGCTTTAGGCTCTGCTTGCCCTGTGGCTGTTTCGTAAGCTGTTTTTTGCCCTTTGACAGAATGGCTTTCATTGCCTTTTGGAGCGTCTGCGCGGTCAGCTTCCCGGTCTTGATGTAAAGGGCTATGGTCTTTTCGTTTACTTCGTCCTGCAATTTCTCGCGTCCTCCTTTCGCGTTTCTTTATGGGGCGGCGGTCAGATACGCACCCGCAAGCCGTTCAAGTCCTCGGCTCTGATACCCACAAGATACCAGTTATCGCCGTATTCAATCCGGGTAGGCTTCCACTTGCCCCGCACGAACACGTCAAAGCACTCTCCGCAATGCAGCCCGCCATAGTAGCTGTTTAAGTCAAAGCGAATGTCGTAGCGGTCGGTGCGCTCGTCAAATACCAATGCTCCTGTCATTTTCTGTGCCATAATAAAATCCTCCTTTTGTTGTTTTACAGGCTTTCGCCCTCGTTGTATGAATAATAGTCCGGGTCGCCGTACTGCGGCTTTTTCGGTGACAGTGCGCCGCTTGCCATGTCATGGGCGACAAGGGAAGTGTAGTAGTTGCCGATTGTGGACGGGGCATTGAAAAGGGCGGCTTTCAGATATTGCTTGATGTTGCGGATTTTCGTTGTGTTCTCCCGCATACAGTCAAGCACAAAGCGGATATGTTCGCCGTCCAGTTTCATAAACTTTGACTTCACAAGCTCTGCCGGGTAGTCGTCCCCCGCAATCCGTACCCGCTTTCTGGCGGTGCATACGGTTTCAAGCATGAGGTCTACAATCTCGTCCAGCCTGTCCCCGTCAAACTTCATGTCCTGTTTGAGAATGTGGTAGTCGATATTGTCCTTGATGATTTCCCGGTATATCTCTACTGCGCTCTGTGCTGCCGCTTCCGTTCCTTTCCGTTCCGGCGGCGTAGCCGCTTCACCGCAAGGAGAGGGGTTAGGGGAAAGGATAGGAATGGAATGGGTACTTTGTTCATCAGTAATTGATTTTTTCTTTTTTTGGTAAGTCAGTTCTTTGTATATCTTTATTTAATTGCGTTGGATTTTCCAACGTAGGTTTTTCCAATGTTGGTTTTTCCTGCGTTGGATTATCCAATGTTGGATTTTCCAATGTAGGTAAATCCGGCGTAGGCGGCTGCTGCTGCTCGAATATCACATAGTCCGCGCCCCGCAAGCGTCCTTTCTCGTCGCGCTCCCTTGACCGGACGATATACCCGGCACGTTCAAGCTCCTTAATGGCTTCGCGGATAGCGTCTATCTTCTCCCGGTTGATAAGGGATAAGCCTTTCAAGGTGTAGTCCCAATCTTCGGGGAGTGACAGCATTTGCGACAACAGCCCTTTTGCTTTTAGGGATAGCTCCTTGTTGCGTAGGTGGTGGTTGCTCATAACGGTGTAGCCCTTGTTTCGTTCCACCCGGAAAACTGCCATAGTTCATAGCTCCTTTGCTTTGGATTTTGTTACGCAGTAGAAGCGCGGTTTCGGGGGATAAGGTATAAATCCCTTGCCGCGCCATATACGCACCCGGAAAACCGCTTGTAGCAAGGCTTTTTCTGCCCCTACTGCGTAACAAAGGGCATGAAAAAAGCGGCGTTCCTGTTCTCCCGTATGTAGAGAGTAAGAAACGCCGCTTCTGCGTCGTATTCAGTTTTTAGTACAATACCCTGCTTGTCCGTCGCTCGAAAAACCTTGATTTTCCAGTGTTTTCAAAAGTATCGTTATCTAACGTCAGCTTTATTTGTGCCAGGCACTTATAGAGGTAGTTTCAAGGTCATTTGTGCCAGGCGCTTATTAAGGAGATTTCATAAGTTGGATATTATAAAGATACAGAAATTATTGAGGGAAGCAAAAATGGACGGCTGGTTATTTACAGATTTCCAAGGTCATGACTTTATCACGAAAGAGTTTCTTGAGCTTGGAAATCGTTTCTGCACAAGAAGGCTGTTCTATTTGATTCCGGCGCAGGGCGAACCGGTGAAGGTGCTCTCAGCGATTGAACCACTTCTTCTCGAACATCTACCGGGAAAGAAAATATTATATCAAGGGATCGAAGGACAGAAGAAAGTGCTGTCAGAATTATTGAAGCCGGGTATGAAGATTGCCTGCCAGTACTCTCCGGGTGGAAATGTCCCGACAATCAGCTCTATGGATGCCGGCCTGATCGAGTATCTTAGAACTTACGGAATCGAGCCGGTTACAAGTGCAGATCTGATGCAGCATTTCGGTGCAGTACTAACGGAACATCAGATAGAAACACACCGACAGGCCGGAGTTATCATACATAAGATCCTTACTGATACATTTTCTTGGATCCGAGAGAAGATAGATGCGGGAACTTATATTGATGAGTATGCAATGCTTCAGAAGATGCAGGAGCTGATCAGACAGGAAAACATTTATATGGATTCTCCGCCATTTTTCGGTATTGATGAACATGCATGTGATCCGGGGTATGAACCAAATGAAAATGATTCGAAGCAGATCCGTGAAGGCAGCAGATTGATCATAGATATTGCCGGACGTCTTCCGGAAGAGGATGCGGTATATTATGATGTATCCTGGTGTATGAATGTCGGAGAGAAGATTGATCCGGAGTATGAAAAATGGTTTCAGATCGTATATGATGCGCGGGAAGATGCAAGACAGTTTATTCAGGCGAGATTAGATGCAGGAGAAAATGTCAGAGGATATGAAGTGGATCGAAGGCTGAAAGAAAGATTCGAACAGCTTGGATGTGCACAGTATCTGATGCACCGGACAGGACATAATATCGGTCATAGATGTCATGGAATCGGCGCAAATCTGGATGATTATGAGACACATGATGATCGCTGTCTGCTTCCGGGGACGATGTTTTCCATAGAGCCGGGACTGTATACAGAGAAGTATGGTGTAAGACTGGAATATGATGTTCATATTACTTCGGAGAGAGAAACGAAAGTGTATGGACCGGTGCAAGATGAGATTCTTGTGATTTGATCAGGGGTAAAAGGAATATAGTTCACCATAGTTTCAAACTATGACAAATGCATAAATTTATATATTTTTCAAAATAAGCATGGGATGATAAGATGATTGCAGATAAAACGTTACTGTTCACACGATGTGCGACCAGCAACGCATCTCGCCATTTTAAATCGCCTTTGGCGATGGGGCGAGATGCATTCAGGCCAAAACATGCATCCTCCGTGTCAATCAGCGAAGTGATTGACACGGGAGTGAACAGTAACGATAAAACATCACTTACAAAAATAAAAGGAGAATTAATTTATGAGTAAATATCAGACACCATGCAGATACGATTTTGTGGGAAGTTTTTTGAGACCGGAAGAGGTTAAAAAAGCGAATGCAGATTATCAGGAAGGAAAGATCAGCGAAGCAGAAAAGAATCAGATCATTGATAAAGCGGTTACAGAAGTTGTAGCAAAGCAGAAAGAGCTTGGATTTCATGTGATCACAGACGGAGAGTTCAGAAGAACTTACTGGCATCTGGATTTTATGTGGGGATTTGAAGGTGTCGGTCATGAACAGACCGGCAGCGGGGTACAGTTTGATGGAGAGCTGGCCTCACTGGAAGATACTTATTTGACAGGAAAGATAAAGGCAAAGGCGCATCCGTTTGTAGAACATTTCAAATTCCTGAAACAGTTTGAGGATGAGAACACAGTTGCAAAATATACAATTCCGGCGCCGGCGCAGATGTTCCAGCAGATGATTATTCCGGTCAACTATAAAAATACGAGAAAATATTATGAGACAAACAAAGAACTGATCCACGACATTGGAACAGCTTATCAGGAAGTGATCCGTCAGTTCTATGAAGCAGGATGCAGAAATCTTCAGCTTGACGACTGTACCTGGGGAGCAATTGTCGGAGATGCGGCAAAGCAGAGATACAAACTTCTTGGAACGGATATTGAAGATGTGAAAAAAGAGCTTCTTGAAGTGAATAACCTTGCACTGGAAGGAAAACCGGAGGATATGGTAATCACTTCCCACATCTGCAGAGGAAATTATCATTCAACATTTTTTACAAGCGGACCATATGATTCTGTAGCAGATTATGTCTTTGCAAAAGAAAATGTGGATGCATTATTCCTTGAATATGATGATGCAAGATCCGGTGGATTCGCTCCGCTTGCAAAGGTATCTCCGGATAAAAAAGTGGTATTAGGGTTAATTACAACGAAGACACCTCAGCTCGAGGAGAAAGAAGTTGTGATCAAGAGAATTCATGAAGCTGCAAAATATATCCCATTAGACAGACTTTATCTCAGTCCACAGTGTGGGTTCGCTTCCTGTGAAATCGGAAACAAACTGACAGAAGAGGAACAATGGGCAAAGTTAAAGCTTGTGAAAGAAATTGCAGAAGAAGTCTGGGGAGAGTAATAAGAGTTGAGTTGCTGCTTATATAGAGAGTAAACGGCAACTCAATTTTTATGCACAATACTTCTTCAACATTCTTCTGGCCATTTTTTCATCTTCTCCATGAATAACGAGGAGAAACGGAAGACCAAGCTGGATCGTGGCAAGTTCAGAAAGCTCTTTTCCATTGATATCTACGCGATTGTGGTTCTCAAGATCCTGGATGCGCACATCCGAAGAAAGATTTTTACAAGTGTGTGAAAAAGTGAGAAATTGTCCGGTTGTGAGAAATTTAATGTTTTGCTTGATCATGATATTGCCCCTCGTAAATGAATGTGTTTGATTTTTTCGTTATTCAGTATATAATAAATAACAAAGAAATAAAAATACATATTTGTTATAACAGATATACATTTTTTATATGATTTATCAGATGTGGTTTGACTCCCACCTCTGCAGGTGGAGAGTAACAGATTAGTGTCAGTTTAGGGGGGACTTATGGAAATTACTTATGATTATTACCGGATTTTTTATTATGTAGCAATGTATAAGAGCTTTTCTAAAGCGGCGAAAGTATTGATGAGCAACCAGCCGAATATTACTCATTTTATGAATAATCTGGAGAATCAGCTTGGGTGTAAATTGTTTGTCAGATCTAATCGAGGAGTTACGCTTACAGCGGAAGGAGAGAAGCTGTATCAGCATGTTTCTGTTGCATATCAGCATCTTCATGCGGCTGAAGCGGAGCTTGCAATGGAGCGAAGCATGGAGAGCGGAAGTATCACGATCAGTGCGAGTGAGATTGCACTTCATCTTTTACTTCTTCCTATACTGGGGCGCTTTCATAAGCAATATCCGGGTGTTCGGCTGAGACTTCTGAATCATTCCACGCCGGAGGCAGTTGAGTCCGTCAAGAATGGACTGGCGGACTTTGCAGTTGTGACTACGCCGCTTCAGGCAAAGAAGCCGTTGAAAAGTACTTCTTTGATGTCTTTTAAGGAAATTGCAGTGGGAGATCATTCTTTTCAGGGGAAAGAAAAACCAATAAGGCTGAAAGACTTAATTGAGAATCCGTTGATTTCTCTTGGGCAGGGAAGCACAACCTATGAGTTCTATTCCAAATTTTTCCTGGAGAACGATCTGGTTCTATCTCCGGATACGGAAGTTGAGACGATCGATCAGGTGTTGCCGCTTATTATGAATGGACTGGGCATTGGATTCCTTCCGGAGCTGTTCGTAAGACAAGTGATCGAGGAAGGAAAGGTCTGTCAGATTCCACTAAAGGAGAATATTCCGGAGAGAAAAATCTGTCTGGTTGAGAATCATACATTTCCGCCAAGTATTGCGGCGGAGATGTTCAAAAAAATGTTAGTTCTGAAATAAGGTATTGTTTAAGAAGATATTATGGATTCAATCTATTTCTATGTAGAAAATATATATCAGATATGTGAATAAAACAGTATGCGCCGGTTTGACTTTAGAACCGGCGCTTTCTATATTAATAAGTAGGATTTTATTCTGTTTTAACAGGTGAAAAACAAGAAATAACAAAGGAAGTGTGAGTATGCAGACAGTATTACCACGTGAAGAAGCTGTAGAAGGAGTTATATCTAAGGTTCTTGAGTCACAAGAGGCCTGTGATCGGCTAAATGAAGTATTTTATGAGCATTTGGAGAATTATCAGGAAATAAATGACGATGGTGACAGACATTTTGCAGAGGTCTTGCTCCAGGCGTATAAAAATGGAGATGTCAGCGCGTTGCTACTTGAATTGTGCGGAGAAAGTATGTTTGATCTGCTTCGGGACGCATATCTGATTCCAAAGAAATTTCATGGAAAATCAGGAGAGAATCCGGTTCTCCTGACTGATGTAGAGGGAAAGCTTCTGGAGAGTAAGAGAAGGGAAGTAACAGTTCGTGAATATGAAAAGTTCCATGAGACATACAGGCAACATCAATGTGCACCGAGATCAAAACTGTATCTTGCTGACGGATATGACATAGTTCGTTCCTATACAGAGGGCATGCAGATTCAGGAGAAAAAAGAGAACAAGAAGCGTGGCGTGATGGCGTTATATGCATTACCGGATACCAGAAAGCTTGGACTGACAGAAGCACAGGCCTATGCAGTTGTCTGGGATACTTTCCAGAAGATTCAGAAACAGGCTCCGAGAGTGGAAGTTTATTATGGGCAGGATACCGGTGAGAAGCGTCAGAAAGGATTTGACGAGATAGGGAGTTTTACTTCCAATTCATGGATTTGAGAAACGAATGCTTCATCATTTGGATGAGATTGATGGGATTGTTCTTTCATGCAGAGAGAAGATGATGAAAAAGGCCGGAGCGGAAAGCCTTGACCTGGAATAAAGAGGAAGTGAATGAGATGCAGACACAGAAAATAAGAAAAAATCATATGGATATTCTCTGGCATGAATATACAGATAAAGGTGGAGAAGAAACACCGGTAACACAAGCAAGTTTGACGGAGAAAGCATCAATTGTCGGAAGAGTGGGGATTATGCTTCTCTCCTGTGGAACCGGAGCTTGGAGAGTGAGAAGTTCTATGAATGCTCTGGCAGAAGAGATGGGGATAACGTGTACAGCGGATATTGGTCTGATGTCGATTGAGTATACCTGTTTTGACGGTGACGACGGATTCACGCAGTCCTTGTGTCTGACGAATACGGGCGTGAATACATCAAAATTAAACAGGTTGGAGCACTTTATCCGTGAATTTGAGCAGGGAGAACAGGAAATGTCCGGAGAAGAACTGCATAAGCTGCTAGATCAGATTGAAGAGATTCATGGACTCTATTCTCCAACTGCATTGGGAATGGCAGCAGCATTGGCATGCGGTGGATTTACATTTCTGCTTGGCGGTGGATTGATTGAAATGTTCTGTGCCTTTGTCGGTGCAGGGATTGGAAATTTTATCAGGTGCAAATTGAGTAAACATCATTTCACATTGTTTTTGTGCATAGCCTCATCTGTTTCAGCAGCCTGTCTGGTTTATGCGGGACTTTTGAAAGCAGCAGAACTTTTGTGGGCAATTTCAATTCAGCATGAGGCGGGCTATATTTGCGCAATGCTATTTATTATTCCTGGTTTTCCTTTCATCACAAGTGGAATTGACCTTGCAAAATTGGACATGCGTTCTGGCATGGAACGACTCATGTATGCACTGATTATTGTTTTGGTAGCTACAATGTCTGCATGGATCATGGCGTTGATCTTAGGATTACAGCCGGTGGATTTTCTGAAGCTTGATCTGACGCAGGAAGAATGGATTATTTTCCGTCTGCTTGCAAGCTTTTGTGGTGTGTTTGGATTCTCGATTATGTTCAACAGTCCTACACGCCTTGCGGCAGTGGCGGCAGGAATCGGTGCGATTGCCAATACACTGCGATTGGAACTGGTTGATCTGACAGCATTGCCTCCGGCGGCAGCAGCATTTGTCGGAGCATTAACAGCCGGACTTCTGGCAACTATGATTAAAAATCAGGTTGGATATCCGAGAATTTCTGTCACGGTTCCGTCGATTGTAATCATGGTTCCTGGATTGTATCTGTACCGTGGATTTTATAATCTGGGAACAATGAATCTTTCTACATCAGCTTCCTGGTTTGCGGCGGCAATATTGATTGTTGCAGCTCTTCCGTTAGGGTTGATCTTTGCAAGAATTCTTACGGATAAGACATTTCGGTATTGCACGTAAGGAGAATACATACAAAAAAGGAACAGCTCTTTGTGAACTGTTCCTTTTTCAAATAAAATAGAAAGGAATTTATTTCTTTTTATCTTTTTTCTTGTCTTTGTCTTTCTTCTTTCCGGAAGATTTCTCGTTGTCTTTATCCTTTGCTTTCACAGAGATTTTCTTATCTGCTTCAGCTTCCGGCTGATATCCGTTGATATCATATTTCTTCTCATATTCCTCAAAGGCTGTAAGATAAGTTTCATCCTTCAGCTTGCGGACACTCTTTGTATATTCATGAATATCAAAGTTAGAAGAATCAAGCTCGAGAATCGCTACAGCAATGTTAGAACAGTGCGCTGCGATACGCTCGTAGTTTGTAAGCAGGTCATTAAAAGCAAATCCGGTATTCAGATCACACTGACCATTTCTAAGTCTCTTAATGTGACGAAGTTTCAGATCATTACAGAGAATACCAATCAGTTCGCGCAGAGGTTCAACCTTTGCAGCAGTCTCAAGATCTTCATCTACAAAAGAATTTACTGTAAGATCAACAATCTCAACCAATGCCTTCTCAAGCACATTCAGCTCATAAGTAGCAGATTCAGAGAATGTACGGGACTTTTCGTGAAGTTCCTGGGCAACTCTGGAAATGTTGACTGCGTGGTCACCAAGTCGCTCGAAGTCACTGATCGTATGAAGGAACTTGGAGGTCTGCTTCGCCTGATCAGGTGTCATATCATGCATACTTAACTGCATCAGATAAGTACCAAGTTTATCCTCGTACTTGTCGATCATGTTTTCCTTTTCCTGGATCTTATTGAACTTGCTGTCGCTAAAGTCTGTCAGAAGTTCGAAAGCGCGCATGAGATTCTTGCGGGCATTCTTCGCCATACCGTTAACAGCCATCTGACTCTGACTGATCGCCAGCGGCGGGTAATCCAGAAAACGTTCCTCGAGCAGATCAAAATCAGCCTGCTCTTCGTTGTCTTCGTCTGTATCCTTGATCAGGAAGAAGACAAGCTTCTCAATCTTGCTGATAAATGGAGCAAGGATCAGGATCGTAGCGATACGGAATACTGAGTTCAATAAAGCAATGCTGACAGGACTCATGACCATGTCCATAAATGTAAAGTGGACAACGGCATTTACTGAGTAAAATACGATAGACCAAAAGATCATTCCGAACAAGTCATTCAGCAGGTAAATAAGTGCTGTACGCTTTCCGTTCTTGTTTGTACCGATAGAAGAAAGCAGTACAGGACAGGCAGCTCCGACACCGATACCCATTGTAATAGGAAGTGCGGCAGCAAATGTAATAGAGCCTGTGATTGATAATGCCTGAAGAATACCGACAGATGCAGATGCACTCTGAAGCACTGCAGTAAATGCGATACCAACAAGGATACCCATGAATGGATTCTTAAACATTGTCAGAAGGCTGACAAAATGTGGGTTCTCTTTCAGAGGTGAAACTGCACCACTCATTGTCTGCATTCCGAACATCAGGATTGCAAAACCAAGCATAATGTCACCGATATCAGAATAAGGTTTCTTCTTTACGAATGTACGGAAGATGATACCGATGATCGCAACGATCGCAGAGATTGTCGCGGTGGACAGAAGCTGCGCGATGCCACTGGAGCCATCAATGTAAGAAAGACATAAAATCCAGCCTGTGATACTTGTTCCAATGTTGGCACCCATAATGATTCCGATTGCCTGAGCAACTTTCATCATACCGGAGTTTACGAATCCTACGACCATAACAGTTGTAGCTGATGACGACTGAATGATCGCTGTTACGACTGTACCCAGCAGCAATCCTTTGATTGGGGAGTTTGTGAGCTTGTATAAGATAAGTTCCAGTTTGTTACCGGCAACCTTCTTAAGACTGTCTCCCATGAGTGCCATTCCGTACAGGAAGAGGGCAACTCCGCTGAGCAAGGACAAAACCATTGTAATTCCCATTTTCTTTTTTCCTTTTTCTTAAGTTATTAAGTTGACATGTTACGTCTTGCAAAAATTACGTACATGGCTATTATAAAACACTTTACCCGGAGTTTACAATTATTTTCTTTAAACTTTACAGAAAAATATTGATTGCAAATTGCAGAAAAATTGTAGGGATAAACAAAATGTTGATCTTAAGCAAAAAAATCCTTGACTTGTCCGTGGATAATTTCCATCAGATGAGTTCTCGCTTCCACGCTTGCCCAGGCAATATGTGGCGTGATCAGCAGGCGCTTGCTGTCTTTGAATTGAACCAATGGATTATCTGTGGACATTGGTTCCTTACAAAGGACGTCTAATCCTGCTGCGGCAATCTGATTTCTGACCAGTGCATTATATAATGCCTGCTCATCGACAATCGGTCCTCTTCCGAGATTCAGGAAAATACAGGAAGATTTCATTTTTTTAAACGCCTTGCTGTTGATCAGTCCTTCTGTATGTTCGTTGAGTGGAGCGTGGACGGAAATAATATCAGACTGCGTAAGCAATGTCTCAAAGTCAACCTGTTCATAACCTTCCTGCGCCGGAGCACCGGAGGCGGAGTAGTAAATGACTTTCGCTCTAAATGCACGTGCAATCTCAGCGACACGTCTGCCGATTGCCCCAAGACCGATGATCCCCCAGGTTTTTCCATGGATTTCTGTGAAATGTTCTGCAAAATGAGTGAAAGAGACATCATTTACATAGCGCTCTTCTTTCACATAATCATCATAATAACGAAGCTTTTCTAATAGGAAGAGAAGCATTGCAAATGTGTGCTGTGCGACAGTCTCAGTAGAATAACCGGCAACATTTCTCCAGGCAATTCCTTTTGAATCAAGATACTCTTTATCCAGGATGTTCGTGCCTGTGGCTGTGACACAGACGAGCTTCAGATTCTTTGCAGTTCCAATCGTCTGCTCATTGACCGGAACTTTATTTAATATGATCACATCGGCATCCGTGACACGCGCCGGGACTTCTTCAGGTGAAGAAAAGCTGTACTTTACAACTTCACCGAGTTCATCATATGCAGAAAGATCAATATCCTCTCCAATTGTTTTAACATCTAAAAATACAATTTTCATTTAAAATCTCCTTGTTTCATAATCAGTATTAATTATTTTATCGTAACTGTTCAGAGCCAACCTCCAAAATGCTACGCATTTCGTCGGTGTGGCGTATCCGCCAAATAAAATTTCAAAAACAGTCTTAAAAATGCAAGCATTTTACACCTGTTTTATGAAATTTTGCTTGGCTCTGAACAGTTACATTTTATCATAAAAAGAACATAATTTCCTATATTTTACCACATACTAATTAAAATATAATTATGGAGGAAATGTGCCATGAAAGCCACAGGGATAGTCCGGAGGATAGATGATCTTGGAAGAATCGTAATTCCGAAAGAAATAAGAAGGACATTGCGGATCCGCGAAGGTGATCCACTGGAAATTTTTACAGACAGAGAAGGAAAGGTGATTTTAAAGAAATATTCTCCGATCGGTGAACTAGGATCACTGGCAGGGATTTATGCAGATAGTCTTTCAAAGACACTTGGCTGTACAGTCTGTATCACTGATACAGATCAGGTGATCGCGGCAGCAGGAAACGGGAAGAAAGAACTTCAGGAAATGCTGTTGAGTGCAGAGCTGGCAGAAGTGTTTCAACAAAGAAAGACCGTGTTGACAAAGAGCAGTGACGCTGAGTTTGTAGCAATTACAAAAGACAGAAGTGAATACAGCGAGGAAATAATCAGTGTTATTCTCAGTGAAGGTGATATTGCAGGCGGAGTGATCTTTCTGCAGAAAAATGAGAAAAAGCATTTTGGAGAAATGGAAAAGAAGTTTGCGTCGGGTGTGGCAGATCTTCTTGGGAGGCAGTTGAGCTAAAAGCGTCATATTTTTCTAGAGGGATGCATAGAATAGTATCAGTGGAAAACCGGACATGCATCGAAAGGAAAAGAAAATGAGAGAAAATCATGGGAAAAAAAGGGATAATATACGCAGAAAATTTAGTGAAGGCATTACTTTGCGCCTATCTGGTCACAGGAATGTTTCTGTTAATTCTTGCACTTCTCCTTTATAAAGCAGGATTGAGTGAAGAAAATGTAAATCTGGGAATTATTCTCATTTATGTAATAGGAACTTTTTCCGGTGGTTTTGTGATGGGAAAACTGGAAGGCCAAAAGAAGTTCCTCTGGGGGCTTGGAACCGGTGTGGTTTATTTTGTTTTATTACTGCTCATCTCATTTGGAATGTACCGTGAGGTTTCGTCTGGGACAGGCGATTTGTTTCTGACATTTGCACTTTGCACCGGAGGTGGAATGCTTGGTGGGATGGTCTCATGAAGAAAAACCAGAGGGATGTGTGAAAAAATACTTTAAAAACCTGGCTGTGTGTGCTATAATAGCGAAAGCAATATGTGCGAAGTTAGGAGGAGTAAAAATGAAACACATTAAAACACTGAATACACAGACACTGAACAACACAGTTAAAAAAGGTGGATGCGGAGAGTGCCAGACATCTTGCCAGTCTGCATGTAAGACATCCTGTACAGTAGGAAACCAGACTTGCGAAAACGCAAAATAAGAAAACCTGAAAGTGAAGATAATGTTGCTGCAGAGTTGCTTTGAGCGGTGATACTGCCTGCAATTATGCGAAAACAGCAACAGGATTACAGGTGAGGCAGCGGTGCAAATCGCTGCCTTAAGCATGTTTTAGACGTATCTGCTTTAGAGTTGCATTGTGAAAATGCCGGGCTTTGAACAGTTACAAATAGATTTACAAATACATATAGAAAGCGAGGTATCCACGTGATACATCAGTACCAGAACAATGGATATAATATCGTCCTCGACGTGAACAGCGGAGCTGTACATGTTGTGGATCAGGAAGCGTATGATGTCATCGAAGTGCTTAATCGCATGAATGAAGATCATACAGTGGAGACATTGAAATCTCCGGAAACAGCAGAAGCATTGAAAAAAGAGCTTGGAGAGAAATATTCTGAGAAAGATCTGCTGGATATTTTAGAGGCAGTAACAGAACTGACGGAACAGGGACGTCTGTTTACAAAAGACATTTATGAGAGCTTTATCGACGTTGTAAAGCAGCGTAAGACAGTTGTTAAGGCTTTATGTCTTCATATTGCACATGACTGTAACCTTGCCTGTAAGTACTGCTTTGCGGAAGAGGGAGAATATCACGGCCGCAGAGCTTTGATGTCTTACGAGGTTGGTAAGAAAGCACTTGATTTCCTGATCGCGAATTCAGGAACAAGAAGAAACCTTGAGGTTGACTTCTTCGGTGGTGAGCCGCTGATGAACTGGCAGGTTGTCAAAGACCTGGTTGCTTACGGAAGAGAGCAGGAGAAACTTCATGACAAGCATTTCCGTTTCACACTGACAACAAACGGAGTTCTTTTGAACGATGAAGTTCAGGAGTTCGTGAACAAAGAGATGGACAACGTTGTCATCAGTCTTGACGGAAGAAAAGAAGTGAATGACCAGATGCGCCCGTTCCGTAACGGAAAAGGAAGCTATGATCTGATCGTTCCGAAGTTCCAGAAGCTGGCAGAGAGCCGTAATCAGGAGAAGTACTACATTAGAGGTACATTTACAAGAAATAATCTGGATTTTTCCAAGGATGTAGAACATTTTGCAGATCTTGGATTCAAGCAGATGTCAATCGAGCCTGTAGTAGGTGATGACACAGAACCATATGCAATCCAGAAAGAAGATCTTCCACAGATCTTTGAAGAATATGATAAACTCGCAAAATTCCTGATCGAGCGTGAGAAGAGCGGAAGAGGATTCAATTTCTTCCATTTCATGATCGATCTTGAAGGAGGACCGTGCGTGTCCAAGCGTCTGTCCGGCTGTGGTTCAGGTACAGAGTATCTAGCAGTGACACCTTGGGGAGATTTCTACCCATGTCATCAGTTTGTAGGACAGGAAGAATTCCTCATGGGAAATGTAGATGAGGGAATTACAAAACCGGAGATTGCGGAAGAATTCCGTGGATGCAGCGTATATTCCAAGGAAAGCTGCAGAACCTGCTTTGCCAGATTCTACTGCAGTGGCGGCTGTATGGCGAATTCTTACAAGTTCCACAATACGATCCATGACACTTACGAAGTGAGCTGTGAGATGGAGAGAAAACGTGTGGAATGTGCGATCATGATAAAGGCTGCCCTGGCGGATGAAGAACAATAAAGTTAGAGAGCAGCAGTCAAGAAAGGAAAGAAAGAGATGAAGAAAGGTAAGAGTATTCTCAGCCTCATTCTCGTAATCGCAGTTACAGCACTCTTCGGTATGACCTGTGTGCTTGGACTTGATTTAAAGGGAATGGGAGCTGCGAAGAACATCAATCTTGGTCTTGACCTGGAAGGCGGAGTCAGCATTACATATCAGGTAAAAGGTGACAAGCCATCTCAGGCAGACATGGATGACACCGTGTACAAGCTTCAGAAACGTGTGGAGCAGTACAGCACAGAGGCACAGGCTTATCAGGTTGGAGACAACCGTATCAGTATCGAGATTCCGGGTGTGAGCGACGCAAACAAGATCCTGGAAGAACTTGGACAGCCGGGTTCACTGTACTTTATCAAGCATAAAGACAGTGAGGGAAATGAAAACTATTCCCTGACAGCTTCCGGATATACACTGAATAAGTCAATCGACGAACTGAAAGATACAGACTCCATCGTACTGACAGGTACAGAGGTAAAGACTGCTTCAGCCGGAGCAATCAATGACTCAACAACAGGAAATAAAAAAGTATGGTGTTGATCTTGAGTTGACAGATGAGGGTGCAGAGAAGTTCAAGACAGCAACAGAAGAAGCTTATAACAATAACCATGACACAATTGCTATTTACTATGATGGTGCTCTGATCAGCGTGCCAAGCGTAAATGCAGTGATCGAGAATGGAAAAGCTCAGATTTCAGGAAACATGGATTACGAAGAGGCTGATAACATCGCTTCTACAATCCGTATCGGTGGACTGAATCTGGAACTTGAAGAGCTTAGCTCAGAAGTAGTAGGAGCACAGCTTGGACAGGACGCTCTGAAAGGAAGTTTGATCGCCGGAGCAATTGGTCTGGCGATCGTATGTGTATTCATGTGCTGGGTATATCTCCTTCCGGGACTTGCATCCAGCCTTGCACTGATCCTTTACACAGAATTGATCCTGATCCTTCTGAATGCATTTGACATTACACTGACACTTCCGGGTATCGCAGGTATCATCCTCGGTATCGGTATGGCGGTAGATGCGAACGTTATCATCTTCGCCCGTGTGAAAGAAGAGCTGACAGCAGGAAAGAGCGTACACGCTTCACTGAAATCAGGATTCCAGAAAGCGATGTCTGCAATCGTTGACGGAAATATCACAACACTGATCGCAGCCGGTGTGCTGTGGCTTCGCGGAAGTGGTACTGTAAAGGGATTCGCCCAGACACTTGCACTTGGTATCGTCGTATCCATGTTTACAGCACTCGTGATCACAAGACTGATCATCTTTGCATTCTATGGAGCAGGCATCCGCAATGAGAAAGTATACGGAAGACATCTGAAAGAACGTAAACCGGTTGATTTCCTTGGAAAGAAAAAGATCTTCTTCATTGTTTCCATTATCCTTTGTCTGGCCGGACCGGTCATGATGGGCGTGAACCATGCAAGAGGAATCGGTGCGATGAACTACAGCCTTGATTTCGTAGGTGGTACTTCAACAAATGTAACATTTGATAAAGAATATACACTGGAAGAGATCGACAGCCAGATGATCCCAAGTCTGGAAGAGATCACAGGAGATAAGAATATTCAGGTTCAGACAGTAAAAGAGAGCAACCAGGTAGTCTTCAAGACACAGACACTTGATCTTGAGAAACGTGAAGCACTTGCTTCATATTTAAATGAAAACTACGGTGTAGAGGCATCTGATATCGCAACAGAAAATATCAGTTCAACAGTAAGTTCCGAGATGAGAAGAGATGCGGTTATAGCTGTGATCATTGCTACAATCTGTATGCTGCTTTACATCTGGTTCCGTTTCAAAGATATTCGTTTCGCAACAAGTGCTGTTATTGCACTGGTGCATGACGTACTTGTAGTTCTTGGATTCTATGTAATTGCAAGAGTATCTGTCGGAAATACATTTATCGCATGTATGCTGACGATTGTCGGATATTCTATCAACGGTACGATCGTTATCTTTGACCGTATCCGTGAGGCACTTGCAACAAAGAGCCGCACAGAAGATCTGAAGGATCTTGTAAACCGTTGCATCACTCAGACACTGACAAGAACAATCTACACAAACTTTACAACATTTGTCATGGTTGTTGCATTGTATATCCTTGGTGTAAGCTCCATTAAGGAATTCGCAGCACCACTGATGGTAGGTATCATCTGCGGTGGATATACATCCGTATGTATCACAGGCGCACTGTGGTATGTGATGAAGACAAGACTTGGCGAGGAAGCGAAGGCTGCAAGAATAGCTTCCGGCACAAAGGCAGTTTCTGTAAAAGCAGCAGACAAGAAAGAAGAAACTACTTCCACAGAGAGTAACGCAGCAGATACATCTGCAGATAACAGCTCCAAGAAGAAAAAAGGAAAGAAGACTTCTTTCAAGAACAAAAAGAGCAAAAAGCGCTAAGAAATAAATAACCGCCTGGAAACAGGATGAATAAACGCAGAAACAAAAATCTGTCGTATCGGAAATGAAAAATGATTTTCGATACGGCAGATTTTTGTTATAATAAGAAGATACGATACTGACAGACAGGGAGGTTGTTTGGATGGAAAAATGGTTCGTCACGATGAAAAAGGCGGATTTTAACGGAATAGCAGAGAAATATCAGATCTCCCCGATCATTGCACGGCTGATGAGAAACCGTGATGTGATCGGAGATGATGCAATTGATTTTTATCTGAACGGAACAGTGGAGGATCTGTATGACGGCTTACTGATGAAAGATATGGACCGTGCGGTAGATATTCTTAAGGAGAAAATAGAAGAGGGAAAGAAAATCCGTGTGATCGGTGATTATGATATTGATGGAGTCAATGCAACGTATATTTTGCAACAGGGGCTTGCAGGACTTGGGGCAGATGTCGATACGGATATTCCAGACAGGATCAAAGACGGATATGGATTGAATCAGATGCTGATCGACCGTGCACTGGAGGATGACGTAGACACGATCATCACCTGTGATAATGGAATTGCGGCAATGAGCGAGATTGCTTACGGAAAAGAAAATGGGATGACGATCGTTGTGACAGATCACCATGAAGTTCCGTATCTGGAAGAAAATGGGGAGAAAAAGTATCTCCTGCCACCGGCGGATGCAGTGGTTGATCCACACAGAGCAGACTGCGAGTATCCATTTAAAGGGTTGTGCGGCGCAGCTGTAGCGTATAAGCTGGTTGAGGTTTTGTACAGAGTGTCTGGAAAGTCAGAGCAGGAGGTAGAACATCTGCAGGAAAGCCTGATGGAAAATGTGGCGATTGCCACGATCGGTGATGTGATGGATCTGGTTGGAGAGAATCGTGTCTTTGTGAAAAAGGGACTTGAGCTTCTGAAGACAACGAAGAATGAAGGGCTTCACGCCTTGATGCAATGTACCGGGGTAGATACAGCGAACCTGAATACTTATCATATCGGCTTTGTGCTCGGACCGTGCATCAATGCCGGCGGAAGACTGGATACAGCCAAGCGTGCACTGGAACTCCTTAATGCATCGAACCGGAGAGAGGCAGTGACACTGGCAGCAGATCTGAAAGAATTAAATGACAGTCGGAAAGAAATGACCGAAGAAGGTGTAGAAGAAGCTGTCCGGCAGATTGAATCAAGTTCCTGGAAGGACGACCAGGTGCTGGTCGTGTATCTTCCAGAGTGTCATGAAAGTATCGCCGGAATTATTGCGGGAAGGATCAAGGAACGTTATTATCGTCCGACCTTTGTACTGACAAGGGGAGAGACAGGAGTAAAAGGTTCCGGACGGTCGATCGAAGCCTATGATATGTTTGCGGAAATGAGCCGCTGCAGGGAATTATTTACGAAGTTTGGAGGACATAAGCTGGCAGCAGGACTTTCCTTAGAAGAGGAAAATGTCGAAGTTTTTCGGAAACGGATCAATGAACTGGCGGATCTGACAGAAGAGGATTTGCAGATGAAGGTGTCGATCGATATGCGGCTTCCATTTCCATATATTAATGAAGAGCTGATCCATGAACTTAAGATATTGGAGCCTTTTGGAAAAGGCAACGGGAAACCGTTATTTGCAGAAAGTAAACTGCGTGTAATCCAGCCAAGGATCTTCGGAAAGAACCGGAATGTGCTGAAATGCAGACTGGAGGACCAGCAGGGAAATCAGATGGAAGCGGTTTATTTCGGAGAAGTGGAAGACTGTCTGCAGCAGATGGAAAAGAAGCAGATTATGTCTTTTACATACTATCCATCCATCAATGAGTACATGGGACGAAGAACAATTCAGCTTACAATTGTCAATTATCAGTAGATAATATCGAAAAAACCGTACAAATTGCTTAAAATGCAGAAGAATGGGAAGTTCTTATTTGAAAAAGGAAAAAATAGTGATATACTAAATCATATTAATTGTTCAGAACTAAGGATGAATGAAGGGGGAAGACGATATGGCAGGCACTCGGGAATATGAAGATCTGAATAAAAATCTGGAGATGGTGGACGGACATGCAGTGAAAGCACGGAGGATTATCAGGATCCGGAGGAGTTATATCAGGCCTTAATAGCTCGTGTGCGTAAGTATCATCCTTCTGCGGATATTACGATGATTGAGAAGGCCTATCAGATAGGCAAAGAAGCGCATAAGGACCAGTTTCGTAAATCCGGAGAACCTTATATCATCCATCCACTCTGGGTGGCAATCATACTTGCAGATCTCGAGATGGATAAAGAGACGATCGTGGCAGGAATGCTTCATGACGTGGTAGAAGATACGACAATGACACTCGACGAGATCTCAACAGAGTTCGGCGAAGAGGTGGCACTTCTTGTAGACGGCGTTACCAAGCTGGGACAGTTGAACTATTCCAAGGACAAGCTGGAGGCCCAGGCAGAGAATTTGAGAAAGATGTTCCTTGCAATGGCGAAGGATATCCGTGTCATCATTGTAAAACTTGCAGACCGTCTGCATAATATGCGTACGATGGAGTTTATGACACCGGCGAAGCAGAAAGAGAAATCAAGAGAGACGATGGATATCTACGCTCCAATCGCCCAGCGTCTCGGTATTTCCAAGATCAAGACAGAACTTGATGATCTTTCTCTGAAATATTACCAGCCGGAAGTTTATAATCAGCTGGTTCATGATCTGAATGCACGTAAGACAGAGCGTGAAGAATTTGTGCAACAGATCGTTGCTGAAGTATCAAAGCATATGAAGAATGCTGATATTGAAGCGAAAGTATACGGACGTGTAAAACATTTCTTCAGTATTTATAAGAAGATGGTGAATCAGAACAAGACACTGGATCAGGTGTATGACCTGTTCGCTGTCCGCATTATCGTAGATTCAGTGAAGGACTGTTACGCAGCACTCGGTGTGATCCATGAGATGTATACGCCGATTCCGGGGCGCTTTAAAGATTATATTGCTATGCCAAAGGCAAATATGTACCAGTCTCTGCACACAACGCTGATCGGACCGTCCGGACAGCCGTTCGAGATCCAGATCCGTACAGAAGAGATGCATAAGACAGCGGAATATGGTATCGCAGCACACTGGAAATATAAAGAGACAGGCGGAAGCAACACGAAAGGATTGAACACGCAGGAAGAGAAGCTGAACTGGCTGCGTCAGATCCTGGAATGGCAGAGAGACATGTCTGATAACCGTGAGTTTTTAAGCCTGCTGAAAGGTGACCTGGATCTGTTCCAGGAAGATGTATACTGCTTTACACCGAACGGGGATGTGAAGAACCTTCCAAATGGCTCCACACCGGTTGACTTTGCCTATGCGATCCACAGTGCAGTCGGCAATAAGATGGTCGGCGCCAGAGTGAACGGTAAGCTTGTAAACATCGATTATAAGATCCAGAACGGAGACCGGATTGAGATTCTGACATCCCAGAACTCCAAGGGACCGAGCCGTGACTGGCTGAATATCGTCAAGAGTACACAGGCAAAGAGCAAGATTAATTCATGGTTTAAAGAAAGAATTTAAAGAAGATAATATTATCCGCGGAAAGGATCTGATCAGTGCCTACTGTAAGAGCAAAGGGGATTAATCTGCCGGATATCATCAAGCCGAAATATCAGCAGATCGTTCAGAAAGAAATACGGATTCCGTGATTGGGATGCAGTACTTGCAGCAATTGGACACGGCGGACTGAAAGAAGGGCAGGTTGTAAACCGTCTGCTCGAAGAGTATGAGAAAGAGCATAAGAAAGAGATCACGGATGAGAATATTTTGGAGAAGATCTCAGAAGCGAATAAACAGAGAGTACACATTGCCAAATCAAAGAGCGGAATCGTAGTTAAGGGAATTAATGATATGGCAGTACGCTTCTCAAAGTGCTGTAATCCGGTACCGGGAGATGAGATTGTCGGTTTTGTGACAAGAGGACGCGGAATGTCGATCCACAGAACAGATTGTATCAACATTATCAATCTGTCTGATGTGGAAAGATCCCGTTTGATCACAGCAGAGTGGGAAGAAAATGATCAGGATGAAGGCGGTCAGTATCTTGCAGAACTGAAGATATTTGCAGATGACAGAAGAGGTCTTCTGCTGGATGTATCAAAGGTATTTACCGAAGAGAAGATTGATGTGAAGTCCATGAATACCCGAACGAGCAAGAAGGGTACAGCGACAATGGAGATGGGATTTGTTGTACACGGAAGAGATGAATTGAATCGTGTGATCGGAAAGCTCAGACAGATTGAAAATGTAATTGATATTGAGAGAACAACAGGCTGATGGAGGAAAACGAATGAAGGTTGAAAGTATTGTACTGGGGTCAATTGGAACGAATTGCTATATTGTAACCAATGAGGAGACGAAGGAATGTTTTGCAGTGGATATGGCAGAATGTCCGCAGGAATATGTCAATTATATCAAAAACAATGGACTAGAAATGAAAGCATTGTTTCTGACACATGGGCATTTCGACCACATTATGGGAATTGATGATTTCCTCAAAGCATTTCCTGTGCCGGTTTACGCAGGCGAAGACGAACTTCCGGTGATCGAGGATGACCGACTGAATGTTTCTTGTATGTACGGACCGAAATACGCATTCCACGGAGCACAGCCTGTAAGAGACGGTCAGGTGATCGAATGCGCAGGAATTGAAATTGATGTACTTCATACACCGGGACATACCGTAGGAGGATGCTGCTATTACCTACCAAAAGAACATAGGTTGTTTAGTGGAGATACGCTGTTCTGTGCTTCCATCGGAAGAACAGACCTACCGACAGGAAGCAGCAGCCAGCTGGTCCGCTCTGTACAGGAGAAGATCATGATACTTCCGGATGATACAAAGATCTATCCGGGACACATGGAAGAGACATCAGTTCAGTTTGAGAAGGAGCATAATCCATTCATATGATAAAGATAGAAAGTAAGAAGAACAAATTTACTTATAATGTATACCATGTCACAAAAGCATTTTATCCAAAAGAGGATATTGTGCAGACAGTAGATGAGAAGCAAGAACCACTGGTGAAGATACATTTGCCGGAAGGGACTTGCTTTTCCCTTGCACCGGAAGAATGCGTGCAGACAGAAGATGTGCAGGAAGAGAAACGCGATGTAACGAAGAAAGTCTATCAGTTTCTCTCAAAGCAGACAGGACAGGAACTTGCCTGGGGAATGCTGACAGGAGTCCGTCCGACAAAGCTTGTAATGCAGAAAATCGAGCAGGGAATGACAAAAGAAGAAATCTTTGAATTTCTAAAAGAACAATATTGTGTCACAGATAAGAAAGCACAGATTGCGTATGAGATTGCCTGCCGGGAGAAAGCACTGCTGGATCGACTGGATTGTCAGAATGGATACAGCCTGTATGCAGGAATCCCATTCTGTCCAAGCATCTGCTCCTACTGCTCCTTCAGCTCTTCACCAATCGCTGAGTGGAAAGATCAGGTAGATCGTTATCTTGATGCGATGATCAAAGAATTGAAAGCTACAGCAAAGCTGATGCAGGGAAAACCACTCGATACGGTATACATCGGTGGAGGAACACCGACAACACTCGAGGCAGATCAGCTTGACCGTTTGCTTGGAACAATCCGGGAGAATTTTGACCTGGAGCATGTGCTTGAGTTTACAGTTGAAGCCGGAAGACCAGATAGTATCACACGAGAAAAGCTTGAAGTGATCCGCAAATATCCTGTAACCCGAATCTCTGTCAACCCACAGACAATGCAGCAGAAGACGCTGGATCTTGTAGGAAGAAAACATACGGTAGAAGATGTAGAACAAATCTTCCACCTTGCACGTGAGCTTGGATTCGATAATATTAATATGGATCTGATCGCCGGACTTCCGGGAGAAGATGCGGCAGATATGCAGGATACACTTGAGAAGATCGAGAAGCTTCATCCAGACAGCCTGACAGTACACGCACTCGCGATCAAACGTGCAGCGAAGTTCGGTCAGGAAGGAAGAACAATGGATCCAGGGACTGAGATCACACAGATGGTCGAGGCGGCAGCAGCGTCAGCAGAACGCATGGGACTTGTGCCATATTACCTGTATCGCCAGAAGAACATTGCCGGAAACTTCGAGAATGTTGGATATGCAGAGCAGGACAAGGCTGGGGTGTATAACATTTTGATCATGGAAGAACGCCAGACAATTATTGCCTGCGGTGCCGGCTCTACGACAAAGCTTGTTTTGCCGGAGAAGATCAAGATAAGCAGTGGCAAAGAAACAAATCTGATCCGTGTAGAAAATGTGAAGAATATTACAGAGTATATTGACCGTATTGATGAGATGATAGAGCGGAAAGAAGCGCTTTTTGAGAAAGATTAAAAGTGAAAATATAGCTGAAAAAAGTAAAGAAAGGACGGTTCCACCGGGAGGTGGGCCGTCCTTTCGTTGTATTCTACTTGCTGAACAGGAAATGTTCTTTTTAGATATATTTTTCTTTCAGAATATGGTTCGTAGAGTACATTACTCTACGAAATACGCTTTTTCTTTAAATTGTTTCAAATCTTAGTATAATTATCATGTATAGTTTACTCTTTTCAAATATTTCTGTCAATGTATATACGTTCATTTTATATATTTATACAATCTCTTAGCAAAAAAAGTCGAAAAATAGACACTTTCGTCATTTTAATCTCCTTTTTTTGAATGGTTTTTATCTATTCGCCGTCAAATTTATGGTCAATTGTCAGTCAATTTACAATCTACCAAATCTGAAAATCAAAAATATTTATTTCATTTTATCTAATCCACTTCGCATCTTTACAAACGCATGTACCTAAAAATTAATCACAATTATAAATTTTACAACATTTATTTACCGTCAAAATTATGGTCAACGTTCTGACAGCCCTTGATTTATAAGGATAAGGCTTTTTCAAAAAGTTCGTAGAGTAATGTACTCTACGAACTTTTTTGCAAAGGATGAAGATCTATGGGAAGAAAAGCAAAAGATTTGTCAGGGCAGAAGTTTGGTATGCTGACAGCCCAGTATGCGACAGAGAAAAGAGATAAACGAGGTTCTGTTTATTGGCATTGCGTTTGCGATTGTGGAAATGAAGTTGACGTAACGGCAGCAGGTCTTGTGCATGGGAATTATCAGAGCTGCGGTTGTTTACAGAAGAAAAATCGTCATGAAATTGCACAGAGAAGACATCTCGTAGACGGAACATGTGTTGAAGTACTAGAAAAGAGAAAAAGCAGAAAAGACAACATGAGTGGTTTCCGGGGCGTTTTCCAGTTGAAGAATTGTAATCGGTATCGTGTGGATATCGGGTTCAAGGGAAAGCGCTATTATGTTGGCCTTTTTGACAATTATGACGAAGCGGTGCAGGCAAGACTTGCGGCGGAGAACTTGATCCACAATGGTTTTATTCAGAAATGGAAAGAATGGAATGAGAAGGAAAAGGAAAATCCAGAATGGGGGAAAGCAGCATCCGCTTGTTTTTGATGTCCGAAAAGAGGATGGGGAGATCAAAGTGAAAGCGTGAGTAGTATTGTAACAGAGTTTAATTGCAAAAATACAACAGAGAATGAGAGGAACACATATGAATTATATTATTTTTGGTGGATCAGGTTTTATAGGAACACATCTTATTCATTTATTAAAAAAGACTCATCCAGAGGATCAGATTTATGATTTGGATATTGTTATGCCAGGAGAAGAAGGTGTAGTACCCGGAATTGTTGAAAAAAATGAAGGTGTTATATATGAAAGAATAGATGTAAGAAAACCAATTACATTTGAAATTGAAACAACAGAAAACGATGTTGTATTTAATTTAGCTGCAGTTCATAGAACTCCAGGACACAAAGATATTGAGTACTTTGAAACAAACATACGCGGAGCGGAAAATGTTACAGAGTGGTGTGAGAAACATGGTATTAAAAAAATTCTTTTCACAAGTTCAATTGCTCCATATGGTGCGGCTGAAGAATTGAAGAAAGAAACAACTCTTCCAACACCAAATACACCGTATGGTATTTCGAAATTAGTTGCAGAAAAAATACATTTTGGATGGGCAGGTAAAAATGATGCTCAATTAATAATTGTAAGACCAGGAATTGTTTATGGAAAAGGTGAACATGGTAATATGACGCGGCTTTATGCAGGTATAAAGAAAAGATACTTTTTTTATACGAGAAAAGATACGATAAAAGCTTGTATTTATGTAAAAGAGTTAGTTCATTTCTTTATGTGGGCACTTGAAAACAATAAGGATGGTGTATGGAATTGTACATTTGAGCCAGCTTATAACATTGAGCAAATTTGTGAAGCTATGAAGAAAGCTACAGGTATGAAAAGAGTTATTCCAACTGTACCAGGAAAACTTTTACTTCTAGTAGCTAGTATAGTAGGACCTCTTGGAGGAAAAGCGGTTGGAATTCATCCTGCACGAGTAAAGAAATTAATGATATCGACTAATATCAACGGGGATAAATTGAAAAATAGCGGATATAAATTTCATTGGACTTTAGAAGAGTCATTTAAAGATTGGTTTAAAGATTGTAATAAAAAATATCTGAAATAATCATATGGAGAATTGAATCGTGGAAAAACAACCAATAAGAATAGCTCAAATGATGACTGACATGAACTACGGTGGAGTGGAAATGGTGGTCATGAATTATTATCGAAATATAGACAGAACAAAAGTACAGTTTGATTTTTTTGCATTAGAAGGATCTTCAATTCCACAAAGAGAAGAAATTGAAAAATTAGGCGGCAGAGTATTTATAGTACCAAAATATACGCATCTTTCACAATATGAAAAAGCAATTCAAAAATTATTTAAAGAAAATAATTATAAGATTGTACATTCACATATGAATACTTTGTCTGTTTTTTCTCTGTACGGAGCAAAAAAAGCAGGTGTACCTAATCGTATTTTGCATAATCATTCGACAGCAGGAAAAGGTGAGACTAAAAAGAACATTATGAAATATTTGCTAAAGCCCTTAGCAAAAGTTTTTCCAACAGAATTATGTGCATGCTCTAGATATGCTGGAAATTGGATATATGGAAAGAATGTTGAATTTAGAGTTTTTAATAATGCAATTGACTTAAATAAATATAAGTATGATAAGAAACAAAGAAAAGAATTAAGAGATAAGTTGAAAATAGATGATAAGAAGGTAATAGGGCATATAGGACGTTTTTGTTACCAAAAGAATCATGATTTCTTAATTGATATTTTTGCAGATGTTTTGAAGAAAGAGAATAATGCAGTCCTTATGCTTATAGGAGAGGGAGAATTAGAAGAAACAATAAAAAACAAAGTAAGTAGACTGGGGATAGCGGATAAAATATTGTTTCTTGGAAGAAAAGCAGATGCATACAAGTATTATCAAGCAATGGATTTGTTTTTGCTACCATCAAGATATGAGGGACTTCCAGTAGTAGGAGTTGAAGCACAGGCATCAGGATTACCATGTGTATTTTCTGATTGTGTAACGGAAGAGGCTAAATTATTAGATTCAACAGTATTTGTAGGTGGAGAAAAAGAAGAATATGTTGAAAAAGTGCTTGTAGGGTTGGAGATAGAAAGAAAAGATACAAGTGAAGAAATGAGAAAAGCAGGGTTTGATATAAAAAACGAAGCAGGAAAGTTATTAGAGTTTTATGAGGGATTATTGAAAAATGGAAAATAATATACAGAAAATTAAAATAGCAGAGTTTATCTCACGTTTGGAGTTTGGTGGAGCTGAGTCAATGCTGCTCAACTATACAACACATTTCAAAAATCCAAATCAATTTGATTTTCATATTATTACGCAAGATATTAATGATATAAATTGTATTCGCCAGTTTGAAGATGCAGGATATACTGTTCATATCGTGACACACAAACGGAAAAGTATTGCAAAAAATGTTTGTGAAATCTATAAGATTCTAAAAAAAGAGAAGTTTGATATTGTTCATAGTCATATGACATTAACTAATTTTTACGTTTTGTTTCTTGCAAAGCTTTTAGGAGTTTCGGTTCGAATCTCACATGGACATAGTGCTCTTAGGGAAGAAGGGGTAAAAGAGAAAATTGCCTATCCTGTATTGAAATTCTTAAATAGAATAGTGTCCAATATTTGGATAGCATGTGGGGAAAATGCAGGAGTCTTCTTATATGGAAAAAAGGCAGTAGATCATCATAAAGTTTATATGATGAAAAATGCAATCGATTTGAAACGATTTCAAAGAAATGAAGTGATTAGGCATAATATACGCACTCAATATGGTATTGGAGAAGAAATTTGTATTGGGCATGTTGGACGATTTTGTACTCCCAAAAATCATATGTTTGTATTGGACATATTTCGGGCAATTAAAGACTTACAGCCAGATGCTAAGTTCCTCTTAGTAGGGGATGGAGAATTGCACGATAGTATTCATGATAAGGTGAAAAAATTGAAACTAGAAGAATCAGTAATTTTTACTGGTAATATTAAAAATACTAATGAAATATATCAGGCAATTGACGTATTTATTTTACCTTCGCTTTATGAAGGATTACCAGTGGTATCTATTGAGGCACAGGCGGCAGAAATTTCATGCTTAATTTCAGAAAATGTTGATCATCGTTGTGCTATCACAGAAAATGTTCATTTCTTATCAATAGAGAAATCAGCAGAAATATGGGCGAAAGAAATTTTAGACTATTCTAGACAACCGATAAAGACATCAGTTTTTGATGAGATGACAAAAGCAGGATACAACATTGAAGTTGAAGCATGTAAGTTAGAAGAACTTTACAAAAGGAAGGTATATCAATTAAAACAAGGAGACCAGCTATGAAAATTTTATATATTGTAAAAACGCAATTACATTATTATCCTCCATGCATTTCTCAGATTAGAATGTTAAAAGATCTTGGATATGACGTTGAGGTATTATATGGTACTTCAAATGACAGTGCACTAAAATTGTTGGGGCAAGAAAATATTCCATGTCATAAAATTTCTAACATTAATGATAAGGCAGATTCAAAGGTGACTAAACTGAAGGATTGGTATAAGTTCCGCAAAGGAGTTTTGAATGAATTAAAAAAATACCCAAAAGATGCTATTCTTTGGTTTGGAACAGCTGAAAGTGCGTTGCCTATGAAAGGGGCATTGAATGGAAAAAGATATATACTATCATTGTTAGAATTGTTGGATGATTGTCCACAAAAGGTGAAAATGCTTAAAAGTATAGTACAGGATGCTCTTGCAATTACTGTTTGTGAAGAGACTAGAGGATATATTATGCGTTCATGGTGGAATTTATCTAAAGTTCCATATGTTTTTCCTAATAAACCTTATAATCAGATTACAGATTGTAGGCATGAACCATCTATTTCAGAAACAAAGAAAGTTATCGAGAGAATAAAAGATAAAAAAGTGATTTTGTATCAAGGAATATTACAGAATACTGATGAGATTCTTGAAGTAGCAGAAAGTCTTAAGGAAATGCAAGAAGAATATACACTGCTTTTAATGGGAATCGATAAATACCATAGTGTAGATAAAATTAAAGAGATTTATGACAAGGTAGAGTATGTGAGTTATATTCCGGCACCGTATCATTTGGAAATTACAAGTTATGCACATATAGGAATTGTTTTCTATAGAGATGATTGTCTGAATAAAGTATTTTGTGCTCCGAATAAGATTTATGAATATTCGGGATTTGGTATTCCAATGTTAGCAAACAATATTCCGGGATTAAAAAATACTGTTGGAAATGCAGGTGCAGCTGAATGTATAGATATGAAGAAAGACAATATTATTAAGTCAATTAAGAAAATTGAAGCAGACTATGCAACGTATTCGGCAAATGCAAAGAAATTTTTTGCGGGTACAGATAATTTTGAAACAATGAAGGAAATGATGGAGAAAATTGAAAATGATTTATATAAGGATAAATAACTCATGGATAAAAAATTTAAAATAAGTAAAGTAGATGCATTGATTTATATTTCAACATTTGCATGTTTTAAAATTGATATACTTTCGTATGTTTCTAAAGGATTTACATTTTTTTATTTGTTATTAGAGTTGTTTTGTGCAATATATTTTACACTTAAAATATTGTCTCAAGAAAAATTACAAATTATAGATATAGCAACAGTTGTTTATTGTAGTTGGGGATTGATATCAACTATATTTAATTCGATATCTTTAGACACCTGGTTACGTGAAACTATAAGAATGGTAGCAATGATTTATGCCTTGCGTTGGGGATTAAAACATAATCCACAATGTTATATTCATACAAATGCAATTTACATTGGCTGGTTGACAATTATAAATACTATAGTGGCATGTATAATAGCACCAAATCCTTTACTTTATGACAATGGCGTAAGTCCTATATTTATTTTAGGTGGAGACAACACGTCAGTTCGAATATATATTTTAGCAGTGCTGTTCTCATTATTAGCTATAAATAATAAAAGAAGGCAAAAATATTTTGCCTTTTTGGTATGGTTGAGTTTTGTGTTATTTTCGTGGGTACGAGATCTTGGAACAGGAAAAATATGTGTTTTTATACTTACAATAGGAAGTATTGTTTACATATTAAAAAAACGTTCATTACCCAAAAATACATTAAAAATAATAGGAATTGTAAATATTATTTTATTTTTTATACTGATTGTAGTTAATAATATTAGTGCATTTTCTTATGTTATTGTAAAAGTTTTGCATCGAGATTTAACGTTAACAGCTAGAACAGTTATTTGGAACATAACAATTAAAAAAATAGCTGAAAGTCCTATTTTAGGCAATGGATATGTAACAGGAAAACAATTTGAAAGTATGCTTCCAGGGATTATTGGCGTTAATGCTCATAATACGTTTTTAATGATGCTTTACATGGGAGGGATTATTTTACTTTTAATGTTTGTTATTACATATCTTTCAACTCAAAAAGTGTACGATGCACAAAGAAATAAAGAGCTATATAATATTTTACCGATTGCTTTTATGGCAATGCTAGTAAGATCTCAAGTTGAAGGTGGAGATGCAGCATTTCTTTTCTTTATGTGTCATTTTATTTATAGAATATCAAAACAAGAACAGAGTGTTAAATTTGAAAAAATTAATAATAGATTATAAAGGAGTTACTAAGTGCTGAAATGTAGTAAAGAGGATTGTACAGGGTGTGGGGGGTGCGCTTTTGTTTGTCCAAAACAAGCTATTAAAATGGAAAAAACAAAGGATGGTTTTATTTATCCCAAGATAGAAAAAGAATTGTGTATTGGATGTGGGGTATGTAATAAAGTTTGTCCTGTATTAAATAAGCCATTAGTAGAGGAAAAGCCGTTAGCTTATGCAGTACAATTAAAAGATAGAAAAATTTTACAACAATGTGCATCCGGTGGAGCATTTTATGGAATTGCAAAAATAGTTCTTGAGCAAAATGGAAATGTATTTGGGGTAAAGAATCAAGGGACTCAATTGGTTTATCAAAGAGTATCATCTATTAAAAATTTGAAAGAGTTGGTAGGATCTAAGTACTATCAATGTTCTATTAATAAAGAAGGTTATGATGAAATAGCAGAAAGTACACAGAATAACCTTACATTAGTTTCTGGAACTCCTTGTATGGTTGCTGCGATTCAAAATATGCGAAATATAAATCGTAATAATTTAATTACATTTGAAATTTTGTGTCAGGGTGTTCCTAGTGAGCTAGTTATAAAGAGATTTTATGAGGAAAAAGCAAAAAAAGAAAGGAACACTTATCAAGAGTCATAGTTTTCGCTCTAAAGATCGGTATGTGGGAAAAAATTATCTGAATCGGTATGAATATGAAGATGGAACAGTGGAATATCTGGTGGGAGAAGAAGATCCATTATCCCTTTCTTTTCAACGACAGATCTTTTTGCGCGAATCATGTTATCGCTGTAAGTATGCCAATACAAAACGTTCAGCAGACTTTACAGCTGGAGACTTATGGGAAATAGAATCAACTGAGATTGAGAAGAAACGAGGATGCTCTATTTTAGTATGTAATACGTTAAAAGCTCAGCAACTTATGGAAGATTCTTCAGCTTTAATTAAGAAAAAAATTGATGTGGAAACGTCCTTAATGAATAATATTCCATATCATCATCCAGTAAAAAGACCTCGATGCAGAAAATGGAGTTATAAATTGTTGTTAAGTCGATTATCTCCTACGATGGTTACAAAAATTTGTTGTTGGAAATATTATATCAAACATATTTTAATAGGAAAAAGAAAATGAAAAAAATTGGAATTATAACGTATCATTTTGCGAATAATTATGGTGCGGTACTTCAGTGTTATGCACTTCAAACATACCTTGCGCAGCGCGGGTTTAAGGTTACAGTTTTTAATTTTATTAGTGAAAAACAGGCTAAAAATAATGATGTAATCAAGCATGGAAAATCTGCAAAAAGTGTTATTGCTAATATTTGTTTATTGCCATTTAGCCATTACATTCGAAAAAAACATAAAAGCTATCAAAAGTTTTGTCAGAAAGATCTTAACATTACACCTCATTTTACAGAAGTTAGGGATTTGCAAAAATATATTGAGAATAATGGATATGACTTTATTGTTTCAGGAAGTGATCAAGTATTGAATCCTAATATAGATGATTTTGAATTGGCTTTCCTATATCCATTTTCTACAAAAGCAAAAAAAATTGCATATGCAGCGAGTACTGGAAATGCAACACAACAGGATATTGGAAAAATCCAAAGATATTTAAACGATTTTGCAAAAATTTCAATTAGGGAACAAAAAGATTTAGTAAAATTTGATTCCGCATTGAAGGAACAAATAGTTGTTGTGTGTGATCCAGTTATGTTATTAAATGCAGATGCATGGACAAAAATGTTATTAAATAGAAAAGTAGAAAAACCATATTTGGCTTGTTATTTTCTTCACAAAAATCTTTTTAATGAGGAGTTTAAAGCTGCTAAGAAAATTTCTAAGCAATTAGGATTAGAAATGAGGGTTATTAATGCAAGATTTGGAATTAATAGTTTACGTAAAGGAACTATTTTTGATGCAGGTCCTAAAGAGTTTGTTGATTTAATAGCGAATGCAAATTATGTATGTACAGATTCTTTTCATGGAACATTGTTTTCTTTAATATTTCACAAACAATTTTCCAGCTTTGATACAAAGAATAATCATTTTGATAGCAGAAAAAAAGGGTTACTTGAAAGTGTTGGAGCAATGAAAGCATACCAAATTGTAGAAGAGCCTTTGAAAGTTTGCAATGAAATAGACTATAAAGAAGTCGATATCAAAATGGAGAAAATGAGAGCTGACGCCACAAAGTTTTGGGAGATACTGGATGAATAAGAAAATTACTTCATTATTAAAGTCAAAAGTATTAGTAAATAGTGCTTGGCTAATTGTCTTACAGGTGTTTAATACAGTTGTTCCGTTATTAACACTTCCTTATATAACTCGTGTTCTTGGAACATCAAATTATGGTGTGTTCTCACTTGCTTTGAATTGGATTACATATTTTCAAGTAATTGTAGAATATGGTTTTGGCTTTACAGGTGCTCGCAAGGTGTCTATTTATGGTGATGATGGATTGCAAGAGTTATATAGTAGAATTATTACAGCAAGAATCATGTTGCTTGGTGGAACATATCTTGTGATGAATGGATTGAGTATAATTCTTCGGGTTGATAAAGCGCAGTATATAAGCATGAACATCCTATTTTTAATTGTTTTAGGTATGGCTTTTCAGCTGACATGGCTTTTTCAAGGTAAACAAGATATGAAACTGATTGCTATTGTTAATGCAGTGTCAAGATTAATTTCTGTAATTATGGTGTTTGCATTGGTACATAAAGAACAGCATTTATATTTATATTGTATTTGTTATGCCATTACATTTTTACTTTCAGCAACATTGGGAATAGAATTGGCAAAGAAGAAATATGGATTAAAAGTTAAACTGAGTGGAGTTAAAGATGCAGTTTCTGAAATAAAAGACGGTTGGTACTTATTTATTTCACAGGCCATGTCAAAGATTTTTAGTGGTATAGGAACAACGGTTTTAGGATTTGCAGCGACTTCTAGCGTGGTGGGGATTTATTCAGCTATTTATAAAATTCCATATATTATGGTGCTCTTTTTTAGTCCTATTAGTCAAGCATTGTATCCACATATTAGCGTTAAATTTTCACAGTCTTTTAATAGTGGGAGACAAACTTGTAAAAAGACTGCAAAGTGGGTAATTCCTATATTCGCTTTGGCAGGTGTAACAATAATTATTTTACGAAATCAATTGATTTCTATTGCTTTTGGAAAAAGTTATTTAATATATTCAATTATTATTATACCGTTAGTTATTTGGATGTTATTAAGCGTGATTAATAATTTTTTGGGAATCCAATATTTGGTTGCTAGTGGAAATCAAAAATTATATAGTCAGGCATTTACAATTAGTTCCTTGATAACTGTTGTGTTAAATGTGTTTTTGGGATTAATATATGGAATTTATGGCATTTCAATTGCAGCTCCGATAGGAGAAGCATGTTTAACAATATTATTATTTCTAAATGGAAAAAAAGTAAAGGAGAAAGAGTTATGAAAAAGGTAATGCTTGTTTTTGGTACACGTCCAGAAGCAATAAAGATGTGTCCGTTGGTGAATGAGTTAAAGACAAGAAGTAGCATACAGACGATAGTTTGTGTAACTGGACAACATCGACAGATGTTAGATCAGGTGTTGGAGGCTTTTAATGTTACTCCGGATTATGATTTATCAATCATGAAGGATAAACAAACGTTATTTGATGTAACAACATCAATTCTCGATAAAATTAAATCTGTTCTTGAAGTGGAAAAACCTGATATTGTACTTGTACATGGTGATACATCAACAACTTTTGTAACCGCATTAGCTTGCTTTTATTTGCAAGTTCCAATTGGTCATGTTGAAGCGGGACTTCGTACTTATAATATTTTCAGTCCTTATCCAGAAGAATTTAATAGACAGGCTGTTTCAATAATTAGCCAGTTTAATTTTGCACCAACAGAACTTTCTAAACAAAATTTGTTAAATGAAGGAAAAAATCCAAATAGTATTTATGTTACTGGAAATACAGCTATAGATGCATTAAAAACTACAGTAAGAAAAGATTATACACATTCCGAACTTGAATGGGCCAAAGATAGCCGTCTTATAATGATAACAGCTCATCGTAGAGAAAATTTAGGCGAGCCTATGAAACATATGTTCCGAGCCATTCGTCGTGTTATGGATGAACATCCAGATGTAAAAGCTATTTATCCAATTCATATGAATCCAGTTGTACGTGAAACAGCAAATTCAATATTGGGAGATGATGACAGAATACATATTATAGAACCACTTGAAGTTTTGGACTTTCATAATTTTTTGTCTAGAAGCTATTTAATTCTTACAGATAGTGGTGGAATTCAAGAAGAGGCTCCAAGTTTGGGAAAACCTGTGTTGGTTATGCGCGATACTACAGAACGTCCTGAAGGAATTGCAGCAGGAACTTTAAAGCTAGTTGGTACAACAGAGGATATGATTTATAACGAATTTAGTAAATTATTATCTGATAAAACCGAGTATGATAAGATGAGTAAAGCAAGCAATCCGTATGGTGATGGATTCGCATGCAAGAGAATTGCAGATATTCTTGAAGAAAAATTATAAGAAATAAGTATTTTGTTAGATGTAAATTACTTATAGGATTATAAATGACCATACTGGAGAAAAACCAATATGGTCATTGCTTTTTATACGGAGAATAAAGCAAATAGCGGTTTGTAGATTTATATTGGAGGAATTATTTATGTGTGGAATCGTAGGATTTACAGGAAACCATCAGGCAGCTCCGATTCTGTTGGACGGATTGTCTAAGCTGGAATACAGAGGATATGATTCAGCAGGTCTTGCAGTGCGTGACGGAGAGCATCTTGCACAGGTTGTTAAGGCGAAGGGACGTCTGAGTAATCTTTCAGAGAAGACAGACAGTGGTAAGGCACTCAAGGGAACTTGCGGTATCGGTCATACACGCTGGGCGACTCATGGGGAGCCAAGTCAGATCAATGCACATCCGCATGTATCCGGAAACTGTGAGAGAAGTGGATCCGGTACAGTTGAGTCTGAGGTTGTCGGAGTACATAACGGTATTATCGAAAACTATACAGAGTTGAAAGAGAAGCTGTTAAAGCATGGTTATACATTCTACAGTGATACAGATACAGAAGTAGTGATCAAACTGGTTGACTACTATTATAAGAAATATAACTTAGGACCGATCGATGCGATTGCCAAGACTATGGTTCGTGTACGTGGTTCTTATGCACTTGAGCTGATGTTCAAGGATTATCCGGGAGAGATCTGGGTTGCCAGAAAAGACAGTCCGATGATCATCGGTATTGCAGATGGCGAGACTTATGTTGCATCTGATGTACCGGCAATCTTGAAATATACAAGAAACGTATATTATATCGGAAACCTTGAGTTTGCGAAGCTTGTTCCGGGAGAGGCTCATTTCTATGATCTTAATGGTGACGAGATCGAGAAAGAGACAACAGAGATCAAATGGGATGCAGAGGCAGCAGAGAAGGCCGGTTTCGAGCATTTCATGATGAAAGAGATCTATGAGCAGCCGAAAGCAATCCGTGATACTCTGAATTCTGTTGTGAAAGACGGAGTGATCGACTTTACGGATATTGATATTACAGAGGAAGAGATTAAGAAATACAGCCAGATTTATATTGTTGCGTGCGGGTCTGCATGGCATGTAGGAGTTGAGGCGCAGTATGTGATCGAGGAGCTGGCTCAGATTCCGGTCCGTGTAGAGCTTGCATCTGAGTTCCGTTACCGCGAGATGCCGCTTGTGAAGGATGGTCTGGTTATCGTGATCAGCCAGTCCGGAGAGACCGCAGATACATTGGCAGCTATGCGTATGGCAAAAGATAAAGGACTTGCTACACTTGCAGTTGTAAATGTAATTGGAAGCAGTATTGCCCGTGAGGCAGATAAGGTGTTCTATACACTGGCAGGACCGGAGATTTCGGTTGCTACAACAAAGGGATACAGCGCACAGCTTGTAGCTCTTGATTGTATTGCAGTTCAGTTCGCGAAAGTGAAAGGGCTGATCACAGATGAGCAGTACAGCTACTACATTTCTGAACTTCAGACAATTCCGGAGAAGATTGAGAAGATACTTCAGGATAAGGAGAGAATCCAGTGGTTCGCAGCCAAATATGCGAATGCGCATGATGTCTTCTTTGTAGGTCGTGGAGTGGACTATGCAGTATGTCTGGAAGGAAGTCTGAAACTGAAAGAGATTTCTTATATTCATTCTGAGGCTTATGCGGCAGGTGAGTTAAAGCATGGAACAATCAGTCTGATCGAGGACAATATTCTCGTAATCGGAGTTCTGACACAGAGCAAGCTGTATGAGAAGACAGTCAGCAATATGATGGAATGTAAGAGCCGTGGCGCATATCTGATGGGTGTGACAAACTATGGCAATTATGAAATGGAAGACAAGGTAGACTTTACAGTTTATGTTCCGAAGGTGGATGAGCACTTTATGGGAAGCCTCGCAGTGATTCCGCTGCAGTTACTTGGATATTATGTAAGTGTTGCGAAAGGTCTGGATGTAGATAAGCCGAGAAACCTTGCGAAGAGTGTAACAGTAGAGTAAGAGAAGTGTTGATATAAAATTGAAATTAAAAGTACCAAAGGAGTTATAGTATTATGGGAAAATATTTTGGAACAGATGGTTTCCGTGGTGAGGCAAATGTAGTTCTTACAGTAGAGCATGCATTTAAAGTAGGACGTTATCTTGGATGGTATTTCGGACAGGACCACAAGGCCAGAATCGTAATCGGAAAAGACACAAGAAGAAGCAGCTACATGTTTGAGTATGCACTTGCTGCAGGACTGACAGCATCAGGCGCTGACGCTTACCTTCTTCATGTGACAACAACACCAAGTGTTTCATATGTAGTAAGAACAGAAGATTTTGACTGTGGACTTATGATTTCAGCGAGCCACAATCCATACTATGATAATGGTATCAAGGTAATCAACAGCGAAGGTCATAAGATGGAGGCTGAGGTTGAGGCGAAGATCGAGGCTTATATTGATGGGGAGATTGATGAGATCCCGCTGGCAACAAAAGAGAGCATTGGCCGCACAGTTGACTATGCAGCAGGAAGAAACCGTTATATCGGTCATCTGATTTCTCTCGCAACACGTTCTTTCAAGGATATGAGAGTCGGACTTGACTGTGCGAATGGTAGTGCGTCAAGCGTTGCAAAGAGTGTATTTGATGCACTTGGAGCAAAGACTTATGTAATCAACAATGAGCCAAATGGTGTGAATATTAATACAAACTGTGGTTCTACACATATCGAAGTTCTGCAGGAGTATGTAAAAGAGAAACATCTGGATATCGGATTTGCTTATGACGGAGATGCTGACAGATGTATCGCAGTTGATGAGAATGGAAATGTTGTAGATGGAGACCGCATTATGTATGTATGTGGTAAATATCTCATGGAGCAGGGAAAACTGAAAGACAATACAGTTGTTACAACAATCATGTCTAACCTTGGACTTTATAAAGCTTGTGATAAGATTGGTATGAAGTATGAGCAGACAGCAGTTGGTGACAAGTACGTTTATGAGAATATGCTTAAGAATGGATATGTTCTTGGTGGAGAGCAGTCCGGACATATCATCTTCAGCAAACATGCACGTACAGGTGACGGTATCCTGACATCTCTTATGGTTATGGAAGCAATCATTGAGAAGAAGCAGACACTTGGAACACTTGCAGATGAAGTGAAGATCTTCCCACAGCTTCTGAAGAATGTTCGTGTAAAGGATAAAAAGACGGCATTGGATAACGCAGCAGTTCAGGCGGCAGTAGAGAAGACAGCAGAAGAACTTGGAACAGACGGACGTATTCTTGTTCGCGAGAGTGGAACAGAGCCGGTAATCCGTGTTATGGTGGAAGCAGCTTCAGATGAAATCTGCGAGAAGTATGTAGACAGCGTAGTGAAAGTGATTGAAAGCGAAGGTCTTTGCGAGTAAGCTGTGAACTTCCATAATAAATGTTAACTTCCAATTATAGGTATTAAAGGTAGTAGCAAGAGCTATGAAGAAATCTTAGATTTTATCCACGGAAAGACAGAGGGTTTAGGTGAATAATCAAGAGAGAAAAACAAAACCGGAGCTGTGGAAACAGATTGAAGAGCTGGAACAAAAGCTCCGGTTTATTGAAAATTTTTTAGAAACAAAGGGTCTTCTTTTGGAAACTGAGGATTATGTAGAGAAGGATATATAGGATACGGATGAGTTACCATTTGATTAATAAATTGGTGCTCCTTTAAAACGAGTCGTAAAAATACTGGAAGTTAACAAGAATAAGAAATAAGGTTTGAGAGGTGGCGAAAGCTGCCTCTTTTACATATAGGACTATTTATATTGAATATTTTTTACGGAACTGTCCAAAATATTCAATAAGGTTTGCGTTTTGCATTGTAAAGAAGTATAACATCATTGAACAAACAAGACGCAAATGTAAAAAACATTCAATGATAATTTAACTAAATAAAGTGAAAATTTATTTGATTGAATATTTTTTACGGAATCGTATAAAATGTGCAATAAAGGAGAGTGACTTGTGGATATCAAGAGAGATAAATACTTGAATGATTTGATTAATCGTATGCACAATGGAATGATAAAAGTTGTAACTGGTATCAGAAGATGTGGAAAGTCTTATCTGTTATTTGATATTTTTAAAAATTATTTGCTGGAGCATGGTGTGACTGCTTCGCATATTATTACGATTGAACTGGATCAACGTAAAAACAAAAAGTATCGTGACCCGGATACAATATTAGATTACATCGAGTCTTTGATAGAAGATGATGAGCAGTATTACATCATGCTTGATGAAGTGCAGATGTTACAGGAGCTTGAAGAAGTTTTAAATTCGCTGCTTCATATCAGAAATGCGGATATATATGTGACAGGAAGTAACTCTAAATTCTTATCTAAGGATGTGATTACGGAGTTTAGAGGCAGAGGTGACGAAATTCATATTTATCCATTAACGTTCAAAGAGTTTATGGAAGCCTACGATGGTGATATGTACCGTGGATGGGCAGAGTATGTTGTGTATGGTGGTCTTCCGCTTACTGTAACAATGAAAACGGAAGAACAGAAAATTAGCTATCTGACAAATCTTTTTAAAGAGACTTATCTGAAGGATATTATTGAAAGACACCATATTGAAAAAACGCAGGGGCTAGAAGATTTGGTTAATATCTTAGCCTCTGCCATTGGTTCGTTGACAAATCCCCCGAAAATTGAAGCTATCTTTAAAAGTGCGATTCAGTCAACAATTAGCCTAAATACAATCAGACAGTATATTGAACATTTGGAAGATGCATTTATTATCAATAAAGCCAATCGTTATAATGTAAAAGGCAGAAAATACATTGGTACACCGTTGAAATATTATTTTGAAGATGTGGGACTTAGAAATGCGAGATTAGGATTTAGACAGGTTGAAGAAACACATCTGATGGAGAATATTATTTACAACGAATTACGAAGCAGGGGATACACAGTAGATGTTGGTGTTGTAGAAAAGCGTGGAACTGATGAAAATGGTAAAGAGTACAAGAATCAGTTGGAAATTGACTTTGTAGCTAATCTTGGCAGTAAACGTTATTATATCCAGTCCGCTTTCAGTATGCCGACAGAAGAAAAGCGTATTCAGGAAAAAGCTTCTCTTGTAAATGTAAATGATTCTTTTAAAAAGATTATCGTTGTGAAAGATGTTGTAAATGTTACAAGGGATGAAGATGGAATTACTACGATGAGTATCTATGACTTTTTATTAAAGGAAAATAGTTTGGAGTTGTAAGAACTTCCTAATAGATTTAATACGCATAATACGGAAGGAGGTTACAGTGATAAGGGAAGCTCAAAAACATATAAAAGAAAAAGCATATGAAATCGCAACACTATCCAAAAATTAAGAGACGAAATACGAAGGACTTTTTCCATATTTCCGCAGAGAGGATGGAACGAATGAAGAAGAATTAAGCATGAAATGATCTCAAAATAATTCAGCTTGCAATAATAGGATTCTCATGTTAACTAATCATCAGCCAGATCTATTAACCAAATCGGTAATTATTCAATAAGCTCAGTATCTCGAGCAGATAATCCGATGACAACCGAAAAAAGATGAATATCGTCTGAGAGATTATGTGATTAAGAAATCTTGATAATTTTGCTTCTTAAATTGTATGGATCTTCGATTCTGCTATCCAATCACTTCCATAGAAAGCAATCTTATGTTAAGATGAAAGTAGTTTTATAATCCTTTCCTCAAGCGATGATTCATCGTACAGAAGAGAGGAGAATTCTATGAGAAAAACCAGGAAAAGTGTATCAACTAAGAAAGAAATATCACAATGCAAAACATTGAAAGAGAAGCAAGAAGACTTTATCATGCTTCCAACAGTAGATTTCTGTTTCAAGGAATTGATGCAGAATGATAACATTCGCAAGAATATTATCGCAGCACTATTAAATGTTCCATCCAGTGAGGTAGAGAACACGGAACTTATGCCTACGATTCTTAGAAAAGAATCGAAAGATGATAAGTATGGGATTTTAGATGTCCGGGTGAAATTGAAGAATGGAGAACAGATTGATTTCGAGATGCAGGTAGAAGCATTTGATTGTTGGGCAAATCGTTCGGTTTATTATCTGAGTAAGATGTATACAAGTGAAATAAAAGAAGGCGAGGGATACGATTGCTTGAAGAAATGTATCCATGTGAGCATTCTTGCATATGATCATTTTCTAGATGATAAAGAGTGTTATCGGAGAATTGCATTTTGTGATACGAAGACAGGAAAAGAGTATACAGATCTTATGGAGATGCATATCTTAGAATTGTCGAAACTTCCGCCGGAAGAGAAGAATGAGACAAGTTTGTTACAGTGGATGCGCTTTCTTGGAGGAAAAACAAGAAAGGATTTTGAAGAGATGGCAAAGAAGAATTCAGAATTGGAAGAAGCGTATGACGTATTGGATAAATTAAGTGCAGATGAAAAGAAAAGGTTAGAATACGAGACAAGACAAAGAGCAATCAGGGATTATAATATAGGGATGTTAACCGCAGAAAGACGAGGAATTGAAGCCGGGCGCAAGATTGGAAGAGAAGAAGGGGAAACTTTGGGAGTAAGCAGAATTAATCAATTAATTCTCGAATTATCAAAACATGGACGTACAGATGATATCGTGAAAGCAGCAGCTGACAAGGAGTATCAGGAAAAGTTGCTGAAGGAATTTGATTTATAACAGAAAAGCCACAGGTAGAGATTAGCGCATGCCTTTTGCCTTCCATATCATATCTGGCTTCATGACTGCCGCTTCCATATCCATCCTGCCTTGTACTCATAAAAGGAAGACTCATAGGAAGTTGTCGATCGATCAAATTCTTTAAGATACCAGGAATATTATGAAAAAGGCATTTCAATTTAGAACAAAAATAAACAGAATCAAAAATAGTTGACATTTCGTATTACGAAAGTATAATAGTATAGGTGAGAGAAAGGAGATTACCTATGGCTAAGATGGGACGTCCGAAGTCAGACGTGATCAAAGATAAAATTGTGACAATCCGAATGTCTGCGGAGGAACATCAGAAACTTAGGGACTATTCTGAGAAGCATCAACAGACGATAACGGAAACCCTTAAAGAGGGAGTTGACTTATTATATAAGATTCGTGATTAAGGTGCATTTTTTATGAAGAACATTACGAAATCAAGAGATTATAGTAGTGAAAAGATAGAACGAAAAGGAGAAGTGCTATGGCATTAAAGAAAAAACCGGTAACAGGAATGAAAGATATTCTTCCTGCAGAGATGGAGATCAGAGATTATGTGATCGGTCTGATCAAAGAGACATATAGAAGCTTTGGATTCTCATCCATTGAGACTCCATGTGTAGAGCATATCGAGAACCTGTGCAGTAAGCAGGGGGGAGATAATGAGAAGCTGATCTTCAAGATCTTAAAGCGTGGAGAGAAGCTGAGACTTGCAGAGGCGAAAGAAGAAGCTGATCTTGTAGACGGAGGACTCCGCTATGACCTGACACTTCCGCTGTCCAGATATTATGCAAATCATTCTAATGAACTTCCGGCACCGTTTAAAGCGCTTCAGATGGGAAGTGTATGGCGTGCCGACCGTCCGCAGAGAGGACGTTACCGTCAGTTTATGCAGTGTGATATCGATATTCTTGGCGAGCCGTCTAACCTTGCAGAGATCGAGCTGATCCTTGCTACTACATCCCTGCTTGGAAAACTGGATTTCAATAACTTTACAATCCGTATCAATGACCGCCGTTTCCTGAAGGCAATGGCAGCTTACAGTGGATTTGAAGAGAAAGATTATGACAGCGTATTCATTACACTGGATAAGATGGACAAGATCGGTCTTGATGGTGTTGCAGCAGAGATGAAGGAAAATGGATATGCAGAGGAATCTGTTGAGAAATATCTTCAGCTCTTCAAGGAGATTACAGGAGACGTAGAGGGTGTCCGTGCATGTAAAGAGAAACTTCAGGGATTCCTTCCGGAAGATGCGGCAGACTCTCTTGAAATGATCATCACAAGCGTTGAAAGTGCGAAGGAAGCAGATTTCCGTATGCTGTTTGATCCGACACTGGTACGTGGAATGTCTTATTATACAGGAACTATTTTTGAGATTTCTATGGATGAGTTCGGCGGATCTGTCGGTGGTGGCGGACGCTACGACAAGATGATCGGTAAGTTCACAGGACAGGATACACCGGCAGTTGGATTCTCTATCGGATTTGAACGTATTGTCATGCTTCTGATGGAGCGTGGATACAAAGTTCCGACAAGCAAAGAGAAGAAGGCATTCTTGATCGAGAAGAATATGCCGAAGGAAGGTATGCTCAAGGTTCTTGATCTTGCGAAGAAGGAGCGTGCAGCAGGCCGTCAGGTAATGATCATGAACATGAAGAAGAACAAGAAGTTCCAGAAGGAGCAGCTTGCAGAACAGGGATACACAGATATTACAGAGTGCTACAGAGATTCTGTTGATAACTTATAGAAAAAAGGGAAAGGAAGTAAATAACCATGGCTGAATCAATGCAGGGGCTTAAGAGAACACACCGTTGTGGTGAACTCTCAGCAGCCAATGTTGGGGAAACTGTAACTATCATGGGATGGGTACAGAAGAACAGAAATAAAGGAGGACTTGTATTTACAGACGTAAGAGACCGTTCTGGAATTATACAGGTTGTATGTGAAGAAGGCACTACAGATGCAGCAATCATTGAAAAAGCAGCGTCTTTACGTGCAGAGTATGTAGTTGCTGTTGTCGGAAAGGTTGAGAAACGTTCCGGTGCAGTGAATGATAAGATCGCGACAGGTGAGATTGAAGTGATCCCGAGTGAACTTCGTGTTCTTTCCGAGTCACAGACACCTCCGTTCCCGATTGAAGAAAACTCAAAGACAAAGGAAGATATCCGTCTGAAATACCGTTATCTTGACCTTAGAAGACCGGATCTGCAGAGAAATCTTCGTATGAAGAGTCAGGTTATGACACTGACACGTCAGTTCTTCTCAGATGAAGGATTCCTTGAAGTAGAGACTCCAATGCTTGGAAAGACAACTCCGGAAGGCGCGAGAGATTATCTTGTACCAAGCCGTATTCATCCGGGATCTTTCTACGGACTTCCACAGTCTCCGCAGCTTTATAAACAGCTTCTGATGTGTTCAGGCGTAGACCGTTACATCCAGATTGCAAGATGTTTCCGTGATGAGGATCTTCGTGCGGACAGACAGCCGGAATTCACACAGATCGATATGGAGCTTTCTTTTGTTGACGTAGATGATGTTATTGAAGTAAATGAAAAGTATCTTAAGAAACTTTTTAAAGAAGTTCTTGATGTAGATGTACAGCTTCCAATCCAGAGAATGACATGGCAGGAAGCGATGAACCGTTATGGCTCTGACAAGCCGGATCTTCGTTTCGGAATGGAACTGAAAGATGTATCTGATGTAGTGAAAGACTGTGGATTTGCAGTATTTACAGGCGCACTTGAGAATGGCGGAAGTGTTCGTGGTATCAATGCCAAAGGACAGGGAAGCATGCCGAGAAAGAAGATCGACAAGCTGACAGCATTTGTTAAAGATTACGGTGCTAAGGGCTTGGCTTATATTGCGCTTCAGGAAGATGGAACAGTGAAGTCTTCATTTGCAAAATTCATGACAGACGAGCAGATGAACGCACTTGTAAAGGCAATGGATGGAGAGCCGGGAGACTTGCTTCTCTTTGCTGCTGACAAGAACAAAGTGGTATGGGATTCTCTTGGAGCACTCCGTGTTGAGCTTGCAAAACAGCTTGAACTTCTTGATAAGAATGAGTATCGTTTTGTATGGATCACAGAGTTCCCGCTGCTTGAGTGGAGCGAGGAGCAGAATCGTTTCGTTGCAATGCACCACCCATTTACAATGCCGATGGAAGAAGATATCCAGTATATCGAGTCTGATCCGGGAAGAGTTCGTGCGAAAGCATACGATATCGTTCTGAACGGAAATGAGATTGGTGGCGGTAGTGTCAGAATCTTCCAGGATGATATCCAGGAAATGATGTTCAAGGCACTTGGCTTTACAAAAGAGCAGGCTTACAGCCAGTTCGGATTCCTTCTGGATGCGTTTAAATACGGAGTTCCGCCGCACGCAGGACTTGCTTACGGTCTTGACCGTCTTGTTATGCTTATGGCAAAACAGGACAGCATCCGTGACGTAATCGCATTCCCGAAGATCAAGGATGCATCATGTCTGATGACAGAGGCTCCGACACCGGCTTCCGAGAAGCAGCTGGAAGAGCTTAGCCTTGCTGTGGAGGCACAGGAAGAAACAACCGAAGAATAGATGGTGATATTTCAGCAGGAAAAGCTATAAGCACAGCTTTTCCTGCTGTTTTTAGGTGTGTTTTGATTTGATTTTTCAGACAATATTGCAAGAAATTTGAAATATAATAAAATTTCTCTTGACAAATAGAAAGAGGACAACTAAAATAAGACACATCAAAAGCAAAAACCGATGAGAAAGAGAAGTAGGTTTTAGAAGAGATCACAGAGAGCAGCAGGTGGTGGGATTGCTGTATGGATTCTGATTCTGAATGGACTTTCGAGGGCGGCCTGAAATGAAAAGAGTAGGAACCGCCGGGAACCGAACCCGTTATCAATCAGGAGCGTATGTTAGTACGTGAGAAAGTGGACGAACGTCAATTTGAGTGGTACCGCGATAATAATGAATTTTATTACCGTCTCAAGCAATAAGCTTGAGGCGGTTTTTTGTATATCAGGAAATTTGATTTATAAAAAGGAATCCACAGCTTAATGACAAGAATCCCAAATCGGCTCCTTTGCTTTTGCAGAAATATTAAAAAGAAAAAAGGAGACAACAATTATGAAAAAGAGAGTATTAGCAGTTATTTTAGGAGCAGTAATGACAATGAGCCTTGCAGCATGTGGATCATCTGATGCAGGAAAGACATCTTCTGATGATGGAGAGAAGAGTTACACAATCGGTATTTCCCAGTTTGCAGAGCATGGTTCTCTTGATAATTGCCGTGAGGGATTTTTAGAAGGACTGAAAGAAGAAGGAATCGAGGAAGGCAAGAACCTGACAGTAGAAGTGAAGAATGCAGCAGCAGATCAGGGAACAGCAAAACAGATCAGTGATGGATTTGTATCTGACAAAGTAGATCTTGTATGTGCAATCGCAACACCAAGTGCACAGGCAGCTTACAATTCAGCAATGAACTCTGATATCCCGGTTGTATACACAGCAGTTACAGACCCGGTTGCAGCAAAGCTTGCGAAAGAGGATGGAACACCTGCAGGAAATGTAACAGGAACAAGTGATGAACTTCCGATCAAAGCGCAGCTTGAGATGATCCGTGAGATGCTTCCGGATGCAAAGAATATCGGAATCCTTTACACAACAAGCGAAGCAAACTCTGTATCCGCTCTTGCAAAATATAAAGAGCTTGCCGGAGACTATGGATTCACGATCGTTGACAAAGGAATCGCACAGACAGCCGATATCTCTCTTGCAACAGATGAACTTCTGACAGAGGTTGACTGCCTGACAAATCTTACAGATAACACAGTAGTTGCTTCCCTTGCAACAATCATTGATAAAGCAAACAAACAGAACATTCCGGTGTTCGGAAGCGAGATCGAGCAGGTGAAAATCGGATGTCTGGCAGCCGAAGGACTTGACTATGTAGCACTTGGAAAACAGACAGGTAAGATGGCAGCAGAGATTCTGAAAGGTGAGAAGAAAGCATCTGAGATGAACTTTGAGACGATTACAGAACCAGGTTTCTATGTAAATGAAAAAGTTGCTGAAAACCTTGGGGTTACAGTTCCACAGGATCTTGCAGATGAAGCGGTAGAGAGCTTTACAGAGATTACAAAATAGTATTGAAACAGAGAGGTTAACACATTATGGGGATTTATATTACGATTTTAGAACAGGGACTGATCTATGGAATCCTGGCGCTTGGAGTATATATCACATATAAGATACTGGATTTCCCGGATCTGACAGTAGATGGAAGCTTTCCACTTGGAGCCGCACTGACAGCGACGATGATTACAAGAGGCGTTCATCCAATCCTGACACTGCCGGCATCATTCCTGATCGGTGTGCTTGCCGGAGTCTGCACAGGTCTGATTCATGTAAAATTCAAGGTAAGAGATCTCTTATCCGGAATTATCATGATGACAGCACTGTGGACGATCAACTTAAGACTGGCAGGAACAGCAAATGTCCCAATCTTTGGAGATGACAGTATCTTTGATAATGCATCCGTAAATGGAATCTTCCGTGATGGCCTTTCAAATTACAAAGTACTTGTGATCGTGCTTGTGATTGCAGTGATCAGCAAAGTGTTATTAGACCTTTATATGAAGACAAAATCAGGTTTTCTGCTCCGCGCAGTAGGAGATAATGACGTATTGGTCACATCTCTTGCAAAAGATCAGGGCAATGTGAAAATCTTAGGACTTGCAATTGCAAACGGACTTGTTGCTCTTTCGGGAAGTATCTTCTGTCAGGAGCAGCGCGTATTTGAAATTTCAAGCGGAACCGGTGCAATCGTAATCGGTTTGGCAAGTGTTATTATCGGAACAAGCTTATTTAAAAATATATCTTTTATGAAAGCAACAACGGCAGTGCTGATCGGGTCTGTGATCTATAAAGCCTGTGTCGCAGCAGCGTTGAAGTTCTTTGAACCACAGGACATGAAACTGATCACAGCGGTATTATTCCTTGCGATCCTGGTGATCGGTGGAGAACGCAGAAAGAAGGTGAAGAAGAATGCTCGAGCTTAGAAATATTGAAAAATACTACAATCCGGGGACCATCAATGAGATGTGCCTGTTCGACAAATTCAATCTGACCGTAGACAAGGGAGAATTCGTCTCTGTAGTCGGAAGTAATGGTTCGGGTAAGACTTCTATGCTGAACATCCTCTGTGGAAGTATTCCGGTAGACGGCGGACAGATCCTGATGAACGGGGAAGATATCACAACGAAGAAAGAATTTAAGAGAAATCAGAAGATTGGCCGTGTCTATCAGAATCCGGCAATGGGAACCTGCCCGACAATGACGATTCTTGAAAATATGTCCCTTGCGGATAATAAAGGAAAATTCTTTGGCCTCAGTTCCGGAATCAATAAGGGGCGTAAAGAATATTATCGTGAGATTTTAAGCCAGCTTGGACTTGGACTTGAGAATAAAATGGATGTGAAAGTAGGATCTCTTTCCGGCGGACAGCGTCAGGCAATCGCCCTTCTGATGTCTACGATGACGCCGATTGATTTCCTGATCCTTGATGAGCATACAGCGGCTCTGGATCCGAAAACAGCAGAGCTGATTATGAAATTGACAGGAAAGATCGTAGAAGAGAAAAAGCTTACAACGATCATGGTCACACATAATCTTCGCTATGCAGTGGAATACGGAAACCGCCTGCTGATGATGCATCAGGGTGGAGTTGTGATGGATCTCAAAGGAAAAGAAAAAGAAGAACTTCAGGTAGAAGATATCTTGAGCAAGTTCAATGAGATCAGTATAGAGTGTGGAAATTAAATACTCAAAAATACAAAGAAAGGATTGATAGCTGTCATTTAGACAACTGTCAATCCTTTTTTAAAGCTTTTTATTCGTCCCATCCTTCGTAGAATCGGATATTTACGGAAATATTCCTTACAATCTCATCTTCAGCAAGTTCGATATCTTCCAGATCAGATACATGTGGGAAGATTGGATCCTCTTCTTCTAATTCAACAGTGATCCATGTTCTTGCAGCTTCGTTTGCATTGTCGATCGCGTCGTCCAAAGTTTCTCCGGATGCCTCACAGCGTTCGAGATCCGGGAAATGTGCGTCATAGCCTCCATCTTCCTTCTTACGGAATACGGCCGGATATATGAATTTCATTTAAGTGTTCCTCCTGACTTCTAAAACATAATCTGTTACTTAGTATAGTTGATAAAAAATAAAATGGCAAGAGGGGAACGTTTTAGATATGAAAAAAGCACTTAAATCTTTAAAGATCTAAGTGCTTCAGAGCGACAGACGGGGTTCGAACCCGCGACCCCAACCTTGGCAAGGTTGTACTCTACCAACTGAGCCACTGTCGCATAGGATTGTTCCCAATGAACAATCAATATGAAATTAAGATGTTGAGAGCGACAGACGGGGTTCGAACCCGCGACCCCAACCTTGGCAAGGTTGTACTCTACCAACTGAGCCACTGTCGCATAACTTATTGTTCCGACGAACAATGAATATGTTACTACAAGATCGTTAAAATGTCAACAGAAAATAATAAAAAAATTAGAGAAAATGAAAAAATTAAGTCTAAGACTTCCTAGTGAAAGAAAATCATGCTATACTGTGGTTACTGTGACTTAAAACAACAGATGTGAAAAGAAGGATGTTGTAAATCTTTGTTCTATAATAAAAGAACAAATTACACAGGGATAAAAGATGAAAGAGGTGTCCATAATGAAAACAGTAAAGGTAGCAATTCTCGGACTTGGAACAGTAGGATCCGGTGTCTATAAACTGATTCAGAAGCGTGCTGATGTGATGGAGAAGACAATCGGTGCTCAGATGGAAGTGAAGAAGATTCTTGTTCGCAATATAAATAAGAAGAGAGAGGGTGTAGACGCTTCTCTTTTGACAGATAATTGGAACGATATTGTTGAAGATGATGAGATTCAGATCGTAATTGAAGTTATGGGCGGTATGGAGCCGGCGAAGACGATGATCCTTGAGGCACTCAGAGCTGGTAAGAATGTAGTTTCTGCGAATAAGGACCTGATTGCAGAGGAAGGACATGTACTTCTTGCAACAGCAGAGGAGCATCATGTTGATTTCTTGTTTGAGGCAGCAGTTGCCGGAGCAATTCCGATCATTCGTCCGATGAAGCAGTGCCTGGCTGTAAATGACATCTCTGAAGTTGTTGGTATCGTGAATGGTACTACAAACTACATTTTGACAAAGATGACAGAAGAAGGAATGGATTTCTCAGATGCACTTGAGAAGGCTCAGGAGCTTGGATTTGCTGAGGCTGACCCGACATCAGATGTAGAAGGTCTTGATGCGGGACGTAAGGTAGCGATCATGGCTTCTATCGCGTTTCATTCCAGAGTCGTATTTCCTAACGTATTTACAGAAGGAATCACAAAGATCACAGCGAAAGATATCGAGTATGCGAAAGAATTTGACAGTGTGATCAAACTGCTTGGTGTAGCACATAACACAGAGAGTGGAATTGAAGTAGGTGTTTACCCAATGATGATCCATAAGGAACACCCGCTTGCATCTGTAAGAGATTCCTTTAATGCAGTTTTTGTTCATGGAGATGCAGCAGATGATGCAATGTTCTATGGACGCGGTGCAGGAGAGTTCCCAACAGCCAGTGCAGTTATGGGAGATGTGATCGATGTTGCGAGAAATATGGCATATGGCTGCAATGGAAGAATCAGCTGTACATGTTATAAGAACCTTCCGGTAAAAGACATTGGGGATGTGAAGAATAAGTTCTTTATCCGTATGCAGGTAACGAATGAACCAGGTGTTCTTGCTGCAGTTGCAGAGGTATTTGGTAATCATAAGGTTAGTATCACAAGAGTTGTTCAGGAACATACACAGCCACAGCAGGCAGAGCTTGTTATTGTAACGGAGAGTGTGAAAGAGAAATATATGAAGCACGCCCTGGAAGAGCTTCTGGCACTGCCTAGCATTCTGGAAGTGAGCAGCATTATCCGCGAGTATTAATCAGAAGAAGGAGAAAAATAGTTGAGTTACGCAGATAAAGTATTTATTGATATGTGCAGAGACATTATAGAGAATGGAACAAGCACAGAGGGTGAGAAGGTACGCCCGAGATGGGAGGACGGAACACCGGCATATACCATTAAGAAATTTGGAGTGGTCAACCGCTATGATTTGTCTAAGGAATTCCCGGCACTGACTCTTAGAAGAACCGGGATCAAGAGCTGTGTGGATGAGATGCTCTGGATCTGGCAGAAGAAGTCGAATAATATTAATGATCTGAACAGTCATATCTGGGACAGTTGGGCTGATGAGGATGGTTCGATCGGAAAAGCTTATGGTTATCAGATGCAGGTGAAGCATCAGTATAAAGAAGGTATGATGGATCAGGTAGACCGCGTGATTTATGATTTGAAGAATAATCCGTATAGCCGTCGTATTATGACAAATATTTACGTGCATCAGGATCTTCATGAGATGAATCTGTATCCATGTGCATACAGCATGACATTTAATGTGACAAAAGAAAAAGGACAGCGACAAACTGACATTAAATGGAATTCTCAACCAGCGTTCTCAGGATGTCCTTGCAGCAAATAACTGGAATGTGTGCCAGTATGCAGTATTGCTTCATATGTTGGCGCAGGTATGTGATATGAAGGTCGGAGAGTTTGTTCATGTGATCGCAGATGCACATATTTATGACAGACATATCCCGATGATTGAGGAACTGATCTCAAGAGAACCGCTTCCGGCACCGAAGTTCTGGCTGAACCCGGAAGTGAAAGACTTCTATGATTTCACACCGGATGATGTGAAACTGGAAGGATATGAGACACATCCGCAGATTAAGAATATACCAATCGCTGTGTAAAGGAGAAGAAGTATGCAGGCAATCGTAGCAGCAGATAATAATTGGGGAATCGGTTACCAGAACAGACTGCTGGTGAGCATTCCATCAGATATGAAGTTCTTTCGTCAGAAAACAACAGGAAATGTTGTAGTTATGGGACGAAAGACACTGGAAAGTTTCCCAAACGGACTTCCTTTGAAGAATAGAGTGAATATTGTTCTTACGAAGAATAAGAATTATCAGGTGAAAGATGCAGTGATCGTTCACTCAGAGGAAGAACTTTTAGAAGAATTGAAGAAGTATCCGAGTGAGAAGATTTATGTGATCGGTGGCGAGAGCATTTACAAGATGATGCTTCCATATTGTGATACTGTATATGTAACAAAGATAGACCGTGAATTCCAGGCAGACACTTATTTCCCAAATCTGGATCAGATGGAAGATTGGAAGATGACGGAAGAAGGAGAAGAACAGACTTGTTTTGATCTGGAATTTGCTTTTACAAAATATGAGCGCTGCTAAAACAGATGCTGTGAAAGTGTAAAAGCGTAAAAGTGAGAAGATGAATTTGAAGATGAAGAAGAGAAGAGTAAGAGACTTTCTGGTTGCGGGAAGTCTTATTCTTGGAATGATGCTGACCGGGTGTGGAATGTCCGGGCAGCAGACAGAGCAAAACGGGGGAAAAGAACAGAATAAAGTAGAAAATAAAAAGATTAGTGTTGTAGCGACAATCTTTCCGCAGTATGATTTTGTGCGTCAGATCGCGGGAGAGAATGTGGAACTTAAGATGCTTTTAAAACCGGGTGAGGAGACACATTCTTATGAGCCGACGCCACAGGATATTATTGCGATCCAGAATAGTGATCTGTTTATCTATGTGGGCGGCGAGAATGATGCCTGGGTAGAAGACATTCTTGAATCGATGCCGGACAACGGGAGAAAGACTCTGAAGCTGGTAGACTGTGTTGATACAGTGGAAGAGGAACATGTGGAAGGAATGAAAGAAGAGCGTGGTCATGATCATGACGAGGATGATGCGGAGCATGAAGAGCACGAAGTGGAGCATGAAGAGGACGAAGCAGATCACGAAGAGCATGGACAGGAAGAAACACATTCTGTACATGAAATTGATGAACATGTGTGGACATCTCCGTTAAATGCGGTGAGGATCGTCGAGCAGATCAAAGAAGAGCTCTGCGAGATTGATTCGGAAAATGCATCTGATTATGAAGAAAATGCAGAAGCTTATGTAGCACAATTGAAAGAATTGGATCAGGAATTTCAGGATGTGGTGGATCATTCAAAACGAAAGCTGATGATTTTCGGAGACAGATTTCCGTTTCGTTATTTTGCAGAAGCGTATGGTCTGGATTATTATGCAGCATTTTCAGGATGTGCTTCGGACACAGAGCCAAGCGCAGCTACAATGGCGTTTTTAATCAATAAAGTACAGGATGAGAATATCAAAACAGTATTAAAAATGGAACTTAGCAACGAAAATATTGCGAAAGCTATTGCAGAAGCAACAAATGCTGATGTAAAAGAATTTTATAGCTGTCATAATCTGACAGCAGAGCAGTTTGCAGATGGAGAGACATATCTGAGTCTTATGGAGAAAAATGTTGAAACATTAAGGGAGGTGCTGAACTGATGGCGTTGATCAAATGTGAAAATGTATCCATTGGATACGAAGGACAGATGGTCGTACATGACTTGAATTTTGAGATTAATCAGGGAGACTACCTCTGTATTGTCGGAGAAAATGGTTCCGGAAAAAGTACACTTGTAAAGAGTCTTTTGGGACTGAAGAATTTGGACAAAGGCAAGATTGTTTTTGATGATGGATTAAAACAGACAGAGATCGGATATCTTCCACAGCAGACAGATGTGAAGAAAGATTTTCCGGCCAGTGTTTATGAGGTGGTTCTTTCCGGCCGGTTGAACAGCAGAGGGATGAAACCGTTTTATACAGCAGAAGATAAGAAGCAGGCGTGGGAGAAGATGGACATGCTTGGAATCCGTGACCTCGCAAAACAATGTTTCCGAGATCTGTCCGGTGGACAAAGACAGCGTGTTCTGCTTGCAAGAGCATTGTGTGCGACAAAGAAACTCTTGCTTCTTGACGAACCGGTCACAGGATTGGATCCAATTGTGACAGCAGAATTCTATCAATTGATCAGCCGAATCAATAAGGAATCTGGAATTGCAGTTGTTATGGTTTCGCATGATATCGAGAGTGCTGTAGAATATGCAAGTCATATCCTTCATTTACAGGAAACAGTGCTGTACTTTGGAAAAGCAGATGGATACGAGAAGAGTCGTGCCGGCAAGACATTCTTAGGAGGTGAGACACATGTTTGATACAGTGATTGAGATGTTGTCTTATCCTTTTATGACAAGAGCGTTCCTTGTTGGATCACTGGTTGCATTATGTTCTGCATTACTGGGCGTCAGCCTTGTATTGAAACGGTATTCGATGATTGGGGATGGACTTTCTCATGTGGGATTTGGTGCCATGGCGATTGCGGCTGCGATGAATGCCGCTCCGCTTACAGTAGCAATCCCGGTTGTTATTGTAGCAGCGATTCTGCTTCTTCGAATCAGCGGGAATGCAAAGATCAAAGGAGATGCGGCAATTGCACTGATTTCTACAACGTCACTAGCAGTTGGCGTGATGGTGATCTCATTGACAACAGGAATGAATACGGATGTATATAATTATATGTTTGGAAGCATTCTTGCGATGAGTGCGGAGGATGTGAAATTAAGTCTTGTACTTTCCGTTTTTGTACTCATCCTGTTTATTGTTTTTTATCACAAGATATTTGCGATTACATTTGATGAGACATTTGCCCGTGCAACAGGTGTAAAAGCAGGAGTTTACAATACGTTGATCGCTGTACTTACAGCAGTGACGATCGTTCTTGGAATGCGTATGATGGGAGCATTATTGATCTCGAGCCTGATCATTTTCCCGGCATTGACATCAATGAGAGTGTGCAGGACATTTAAAAGTGTCATAATAAACGCAGCAGTGATCTCAGTGGTGTGTTTGATTGCGGGTGTGACCCTTTCTTATGTGGCGGCAACTCCGGCGGGAGCCAGTGTTGTTCTTGCCAATCTTGTAATGATGGTTCTGTATACAGTAGTCGGAGCTGTGAAAAATCATATGCGATAGATTAAATAAGATCAAGAACTCGACGTTGACAAGATATTTTTTAACACTTATAATTAATTTACGCTTTACGCAAATACGAAGACAGGGAGTAGTACACAGCTTGTGGATGTACAGAGGCTTATCTCTGAATTCAGGTGATGACATGGATAGATCTGGCTGTTGACACAGGTACTGTGAACGGTAAATACTGGATATTCGCCCTGGGCATGAAGGTCATGCTTGGGGCTTTCTTTTTTGAAAAGGGAGGTATATAGATTGAAACAGATTTCAGGAAACAAATTACTTGTAAGAGCGCTGAAGGAAGAAGGCGTGGATACCATTTTCGGCTATCCGGGAGCATGTACGATTGATATCAGTGATGAATTGTACAAGCAGGATGATATTCGGATCATTCTGCCAAGACATGAGCAGGCACTGGTTCATGAGGCGGATGCTTATGCCAGAACAACGGGTAAGGTAGGTGTCTGTCTTGTTACAAGCGGACCGGGAGCTACAAACCTTGTTACAGGGCTTGCAACAGCGAATTATGACAGTGTACCTCTCGTATGTTTTACAGGTCAGGTGGCAAGACCATTGATCGGAAATGATGCATTCCAGGAGGTTGATATTGTAGGAATTACACGCAGTATTACGAAATACGGTGTTATTGTACGAAACAGAGAGGATCTTGGAAGAATTATTAAAGAAGCCTTTTATATTGCAAGAACAGGAAGACCGGGACCGGTACTGATCGATCTTCCAAAAGATGTGATGGCGGAACTTGGAAGTGCGGATTATCCGGATACAGTCAATATCCGTGGCTATAAGCCAAATACGAATGTGCATATGGGACAGTTAAAACGTGCGCTTAAGATGCTGAAAAAGGCAAAGAAGCCGTTATTCCTTGCCGGAGGCGGTGTGAATATTGCACGTGCGAATGAGGTGTTTACAGAAGTTGTAGAGAAGACAGAAGTTCCGGTTGTTACAACGATCATGGGACGCGGTGCGGTTCCGACAGATCACCCGCTTTATATAGGAAACCTTGGAATGCACGGAGCATATGCTTCGAACATGGCAGTCAGCGAATGCGATCTTTTATTCTCGATCGGAACACGTTTTAATGACCGTATTACAGGTAAGCTGCATGAATTTGCACCGAATGCACAGATCGTTCATATTGATATCGATACAGCATCTATTTCAAGAAATATTCATGTTGATGTGCCGATCGTTGCAGATGCGCTTGAGGCAGTTACGAAGATGAATGAATATGTAGAGCACTGTGAGACAAAGAAGTGGAGAAAACAGATCGCAGAGTGGAAGGAAGAACATCCTCTGACAATGAAGAACCGTGTGGATATGGGACCGCAGGATATTATTGAAGAGATCAACCGTCAGTTTGACAATGCAATCATTGCAACAGATGTAGGCCAGCATCAGATGTTCACAACACAGTATATTGAGATTACAAAAAACAAGCAGCTGATCACTTCCGGTGGACTTGGAACGATGGGATATGGCTTCCCGGCTGCAATCGGAGCGAAGCTTGGTAATCCGGATAAGGACGTTATTGCAATCTCCGGAGACGGTGGTATGCAGATGAACATTCAGGAATTTGCTACAGCAGTATTGGAAGAACTTCCATTGATTCTCTGTGTATTTAACAATGAATATCTTGGTATGGTACGTCAGTGGCAGAAGCTGTTCTATGGAAAACGTTACAGTATGACGAACCTGAAATCAGGAGCACTTTTCCGCAGAACAAACGGGCAGGAGATGCCGGAGTACACACCGGATTTTGTGAAGCTTGCAGAGAGCTACGGAGCCAAAGGAATCCGTGTTATGAAGAAAGAAGATATCGCAGCTGCATTTGAAGAGGCGAAGAAGAATACAAAGACACCGACACTGATCGAGTTCGTTATCAATCCGGAAGAACTTGTATATCCGATGGTTCAGCCGGGCGGAACACTTGAAGATTTGATCATGGATTGTTAATCGATTAGAACAGAAAATATAGGTTAGCGAGGAAGAGATATGGATAATAATATGAAAAAGAGATGGATTTCTCTCTATGTAGAAAATCAGGTTGGTGTACTTTCGAAGATTTCCGGTTTATTTTCCGGGAAATGTTATAACCTGGACAGTCTGACAGTTGGAACAACAGAAGACCCGACCGTTTCCAGAATGACAATTGCAACAGTCAGCGATGATGAGACATTTGAGCAGATCAAGAAGCAGCTTAACCGTATGATTGAAGTAATTAAAGTAATTGATTTTACAGACGTATTTGTAAGAATGAAAGAGATCCTTTATGTAAAAGTCTTAAAATGTACACCGGAAGATAAAGTTGAGATCTTTCAGATCGCAGAGACATTTAAGGCGAAAGTAATCGATTACGGAAAAGACAGTCTTTTGGTTGAGTTTGTACAGACTGCGACAAAGAATGATGCAGTTGTGAAGTTGATGAAGGAAGAATTTAAGAGCATTGAAGTTGTCCGAGGCGGAAGCGTTGGAATCGAGTCGATCAGCATGATGGAAAGATAATTAATAAAAAGAAATAAAAAAGTATCAGAAGCAAATTTAAAAGTTTCTGATACTTTTTTGTTTATATGTTTTTTGATTTTGTATCCATTTGTGATTTGCTATTACAAACGGAATAATACTGTCGCAATATTAAAGTAGATCAGAATTGAGAAGGTATCCACCAGTGTTGTGATCAGTGGAGATGCCATGATCGCAGGGTCGAGATTTACTTTCTTGGCAAAGAAGTGGGAGGATACATCCAACCAGCTTTGCCATGATCACGGTTCCCATCAGGGAGCAGGCAATCACAACTGCAAGTCCTGGATTGTGATACTGTATAAAGATACGCACACCGTTGGCAACAGCAAGAAAAGCACCGACGATCAAAGAGATACGGAATTCTTTGAACATGACTTTGAAAAGATCTGTAAAACGGATCTCATCCAGTGCGATTCCACGGATGATCAGTGTTGCACTCTGGGAACCACAGTTTCCACCGGTATCCATCAGCATTGGGATGAAGGATACAAGAAGAGGGATGGCTGCGAATGCATTTTCATATCTTGTAATGATCGTTCCTGTGATGATGGAAGTGAACATCAAGATCAAAAGCCATGGGATACGGTTCTTTGCATGCTGAAGAATGGATGTTTCAAAATATGTCTTCTCACTAGGGTTGATGGCAGCCATCTTTGTGATATCCTCTGTGGCCTCATCTACCATAACATCCATAGCATCGTCGAATGTAACAATACCAACCATGCGGCCGTCCAGGTCAATAACAGGGAGCGCAAGCAGGTCATACTTTGTGAATAGCTGTGCAACCTGTTCCTGGTCAGCGTGTGTATACACGGAGATGATCTCTGTCTCCATCAGGTCTTTGATCGGAACATCGTCATCTGTTGTCATCAAATCTTTTGCACTTACGATACCGACCAGTTTTCTGCGTTCTGTGATATAGCAGGTGTAAATGGTCTCTTTATGGATTCCGGTCTTCTTGATATGTGCCATCGCCTGTCCGACAGTCATTTCCTCACGCAGGTCTACATATTCCGTTGTCATGATACTTCCGGCACTGTCTTCCGGATAGTTCAGCAGCTGGTTGATCATGCTACGGTCTGACGCGCTGACGGTAGCCAGAATTCGCTTTACAAGGTTTGCCGGGAGTTCTTCCAGCATATCGACCGTATCGTCCATATAGAGGTCGTCTAAGAGCTCTTTCAGCTCTTTCTCAGTAAACATTGTTACCAGATAAGTCTGCATGGAAGTGTCCATATTGGAAAATACTTCAGCAGCTTTATCTTTTGGAATAAGACGAAAAGCAAGAGCCAGTTCTTTATCACTTAAAGTTGAGAGAAGAGAGGCTATGTCCACTTCGTTCATTACATCGAGAATACTTCTGACAGCTTTGAATTCGCGCTGCGCCAGAAGTTTTATAAAAATATCTTTGTCCATGATAATTACCTCGCATTATTTTATTTTTGTCTATTGAGCCACATATGTGGTAACTACTGGCACCAGAGTCCATAACCTCACCTCCCTTGTTCGTATTTTTATGAGAAACAAAAAACTCCATCATTGCCTGAACAATGACGGAGTCGTATTGACTTCTTATAAAATGCATCGTTCAAGCTTTAGTATCACAGGGCATATCAATTGCATTAGGTTGTGCCTTCTCGACACAGCCTGCTGACCAACTAATCGTGTCTCCACAATCTCGCGGCAGCAATCTCCGGGTCCTATCGAATGCTTAAGCATGTCAAATATCCCAATCCCTGTGGTAACCTCACCTACCGAAATGATGTAGTTGTGTTGTTTTTACCATAGATTATTGTATCCCACGCAGCGGGGCGTGTCAAGGAAAAATGCGATAAATCTGTGTAAATTGGTGTAAAAAGAAAGAAAAAAGTGGAAAAAGATGAAAAGACAAAAAGGATATCTGTCAGAGTAATCATTACTTCTGGCAGATATCCTTTTTGTTTTCAATCCTTGCGGATCTGATATACAATTTTCCCATTCACTTTTTCCTCAGTGATCATTTTTTGCTTTACCATATAGGGAAGAATTGAATCAAGAAATTGTCTTGGATTAGTCACATTGATTTGTTCCTGCATAAATGGCTGTTTCGCCGTCAGATCTTTCACATATGGTTCAAGAGCTGTGCGGGTCATAGGACCATTTTTCTTCAATGTCTTTTTGACTTTGGAGATTCCTTTGGAACTGAGCATATTAGCAAGATCGCTTCCCTGTCTCATCGTACGCCACAATCCCCATCCGTAGACGATCATTGTAGCAACTGCAAAGAGCAGTACATAAGGAAGATATTTCAGAATCGTATGCATCATTTCCGTTTCTCTCCTTTCCAGTAGATCAGGTGATTATCATGAAGGATCTCAAGGTATTTGATCAGTCTTGTCAGCGGCTGTTCCATAGAAGGAAATTCTGCTTCAAGCTCTTTAGAGATTGCATGTACATCCTTTTTATCATCGATGGAGTTCCACACAAAAGTTCCAAGCTTGTCTAACTTGATTTCACTTACACGGGGACGACGGAAGAAGCGCTGAGCCAACTTGTGATAAAATCCCTTCCATTCGATAAGGACGGTAATAATACCGTCCTCACCTGTTTCATATTCAATTTCCGGATTCTTCTCCGGGATAAAGTCAAGATAGTTTTTACTGTCTTTCTTTTTCATTGAATTATTTTTCCTTATCAGCTTTCATACATACAACGTACAGAAGTACGAGTAATGCAATGTAAAGCACCAGACTGCCAACCTGTGGTAAGTGGAATGGCAGAATGATCTTAGAATCAATCTTAACTACTGCAAATACAGCAAGAAGGATACCGATGATACCTTCTCCGGCGATCATACCGGATGTAAAGAGAAGACCTCTGTCTGTACGTGCTTTTTTCTCTGCCTCTGTACCTTTTTTCTTCTCAACGAAGATACGTACAATACCACCAGCCATGATACCAGCACTCAGAGAGAATGGAAGGTACATACCAACTGCGAATGGCATAACCGGCATCTTGAGGATCTCAACAACGATTGCAATAAATACACCGATCAGGATCATAGCCCATGGAAGTTCCTCATTCATGATACCTTCAACGAGCATCTTCATCATTGTAGCCTGAGCTGCCGGAATCTTTTCTGTTCCGTATCCCCAAGCCTCATTCAGAAGGTAAAGAACGAATCCGATTGCTGCTGAAGAAGCAACAACACCGATGATCTCACCAACCTGCTGTTTGGAAGGTGTAGCACCTACGATGAATCCTGTCTTTAAGTCCTGAGAAGCATCTCCTGCGATTGCTGCAACGATACAGATGATACCACCGATAGAGATGGCTCCAACCATACCTGTAAGTCCTGTAGTACCTGTTACTTTCAGGATTACTGTAGCAAAGAGAAGAGTAGCGATTGTCATACCTGATACCGGGTTGTTAGAAGATCCGATCAGTCCAACCATACGAGAAGATACAGTTGCAAAGAAGAATCCGAATACAACGATGATCAGGGCACCAACCAGGTTAACCGGGAAGATCGGAAGAATCCAGATCAGAACAGCGATCACAAGGATAACTCCGATCAGTAATGGGAATGGAAGATCCTGCTCTGTACGAAGCTGTTTTCCAGATCCTGCATTCTTTTTCATACTTCCAATGGCCTGCTTAAATGTTCTTACGATCAGAGGAAGGCTCTTAATCAGACTGATGATACCACCAGTTGCAACAGCTCCTGCTCCGATGTATTTGATGTAGTTACTCCACAGAGCGGACGGACCACCACCTGGCATAGTGAGCAATTCATTGACTGTAACTGATGCAGGGAAGATTGTAGCATCTCCACCGAACAGTGCGATCATTGGCATCAGTACGAACCAGCTGAGTGTACCACCGGCGAACATGTAGCTGGAGATCTTCGGTCCACAGATATATCCTACACCACCAAGTGCCGGAAGAACCTGCATACCAATCTGTGCTCCGCTGTAGTTCTTGAATGCGTGTCCAATCTCACTTGGGAAGAGCTGCATTCCGTCTGCAAGGAATTTGTAAAAGGCTGCGATACCAAGTCCTGCGAATACTGTACCGGCCTTAGATCCACCTTCTTCTCCGGCCAGAAGAACTTCTGCACAAGCAGTTCCTTCCGGGAAAGGAAGTGTTCCGTGCTCTTCAACGATAAGAGCCTGACGAAGCGGTACCATGAAGCATACTCCGAGTATTCCACCAAACAGAGCAATCATAGCGATGGAAAGGATGCTTGGGAAAGCAATCTTTCCTTCTTCAGCCCAAAGGAATAATGCAGGAAGTGTGAAGATAGCTCCTGCTGCAACAGACTCTCCGGCAGAACCGATTGTCTGTACCATGTTGTTCTCGAGAATAGAATCCTTACGGAGAATCACACGAATGATTCCCATAGAAATTACGGCTGCCGGGATGGAAGCGGAAACTGTCATACCAACGAGAAGTCCGAGGTATGCGTTAGCAGCTCCAAATACGATTGCCAGAAGGATACCAATCAAGAGTGCTGTTACCGTAAACTCAGGAACGACTTTGTCCGCTGGAATATACGGCTTGAATTCTTTCTTGTTGTTGTCCATTTTTTCAATGTCCTTTCTTTTGTTTTCTATACTATCCTGCTGTCCCCACAACAGATAGCGGCGCCTTTTGTTAATATAAAAAATTTTTTATTAACACAGCTTTATGATTATAGCATATTAAAGTGCTAAAAGGAAGAATAAAACGCAAAAATGTTATGGAAATATGTTGTAAATGTAAAATTTTTATAAAAATGGTAGATTTTGGAACAAAAAAGAGGCGAAAATGAGAAAAAGTTTCAAAATTCTTGACAAAAATAGGAGTTTCTAGAAAAAGAGACAGGAAATTGAGAAATACAATAGAATGTAGAAATGTTTGATGTCAAAAAAGAGAATTTGTGGTAAAATATAATGGATTATGTAGAAACAGAAAAGAACGGAGGTCAACAGTTGGAAGCTTATACAGGGTTTGCGGCGGTCTACGACATTTTCATGGATAATGTACCTTACGAAGAGTGGGGCGAATACATTCACAGTCTTTTAAAAGATCGTGGAATAGAGGATGGCATTCTTTTGGATCTGGGCTGTGGCACAGGAACAATGACAGAGAAGCTGGCGGATTATGGATATGACATGATCGGTGTGGATAATTCAGAAGATATGCTGGAGCTTGCGATGGAGAAACGTATGGAGTCAGGGAAGGACATTCTTTATCTGCTTCAGGATATGCGTGAGTTCGAATTATATGGAACAGTAAGGGCGATTGTCAGTGTCTGTGATTCGGTCAACTATATTACAGAACCGGAGGAACTAGAAGAAGTATTCCGTCTGGTGAACAACTACCTGGATCCAAAGGGAGTCTTTTTGTTTGATTTTAATACTGTATATAAGTATAAAGAGGTCATGGGAGATACTGTGATCGCGGAAGACAGAGGGGAATGTAGTTTTATCTGGGATAATTTCTATTATGAAGAAGAACGGATCAATGAGTATGATCTGACTCTGTTCATTCAGGAAGACGCAAGTGAAGATTTGTATCGGAGATATCAGGAGACACATTACCAGAGAGGGTATACCTTAGAAGAGATGAAAGAGTTGGTAGAACGTTCGGGGCTTGTTTTTGAGGCGGCATATGACGCAGTTACACACGAGGAACCGACAGAGAAGAGCGAGAGAATCTATATCGTTGCCAGAGAATCCGGGAAATGAATTGGATACAATTCTTGAATAGATAAGAAAGACGAGGAGAATAAGACATGAATGATTATATTGTAAGAGCAACAGCAGGAAATGCACAGATCCGTGCATTTGCGGCAGTGACAACAAACCTGGTTGAGGAGGCAAGAGAGCATCACGGAACAAGTCCGGTTGCGACAGCAGCGCTGGGAAGACTCCTTACAGGTGGAGTGATGATGGGAAGCATGATGAAGAATGATACAGACATGCTGACAATCCAGATTCAGTGTTCCGGTCAGATCGAAGGTCTGACTGTGACAGCGGACAGCAAGGGAAATGTAAAGGGATATGCATTTAATCCGGATGTGATGCTTCCGGCGAAGAACGGAAAGCTTGATGTCGGTGGAGCACTTGGACAGGGTGTCATGACGATCATCAAAGATATGGGACTCAAGGAGCCATATTCCGGACAGACGATCCTGCAGACAGGAGAGATCGCAGAGGATCTTACTTATTATTTTGCAACATCTGAACAGGTACCGTCTTCTGTCGGACTTGGAGTTCTGATGAACAAAGATAATACAGTGAAATGTGCAGGTGGATTTATCGTTCAGGTAATGCCTTTTATCGAGGATGAAGTGCTTAATAAGCTGGAGGCAAACATTCAGAAGATCCAGTCTGTAACATCCATGCTGGATAACGGACATACACCGGAGCAGATGCTTGAGCAGGTTCTTGAAGGACTTGATCTGGAAATTACAGATACAATGCCGGCACAGTTCTATTGCAACTGCTCTAAGAAGAGAATCGAGAAAGCAATCATCAGTATCGGAAAGAAAGAGATTCAGGAAATGATCGATGAAGGTAAAGAGATTGAAGTGAAGTGTCATTTCTGTAATACAGCATATAAGTATACAGTAGATGAATTGAAAGAATTGTTAAAACAGGCTCGATAAGTATTGCCGGGGCTTTTGCCCTGACATCATATAATAGAAGATGGGGTGAAGATGAGATGAAAAATGGATTTGTGAAGGTTGCGGCAGCGACACCGGATATCCGCGTTGCGGATGTGGAATTCAATACACAGAATATCATCAATGCTATGGAAGAAGCACAGAAAAATGGCGCGAAGATTCTTGTATTTCCGGAGCTTTGTGTGACAGGATACACCTGTAGTGATCTGTTCGACCACAGCGTACTTCTGAAAGCTTCCAGAAAAGCATTGCTTGAGATTGCAGAAAATACAAACGACAAAGATATGCTTGTATTTGTCGGAGCACCGCTTGAAGTGAATGGAAAGCTTTACAATGTAGCTGCGGCAATGAACCAGGGCGAGATCATCGGATTTACGACAAAGACGTTCCTGCCAAACTATGGTGAATTTTATGAGATGCGCCAGTTTACTCCGGGACCACAGACAGTGAGAGAGATTACATTTGAAGGAAAGAAGATTCCATTCGGTCCGCAGATTCTCTTCCAGGCAGAAGGAATGGAAGAACTGGTAGTGGCAGCCGAGATCTGCGAGGATGTCTGGTCACCGATTCCACCGAGTATTCAGGCGGCACTCGAAGGTGCAACAGTGATCGTCAACTGTTCCGCAAGTGATGAGACGATCGGAAAAGACACTTATCGTCGTGCACTGATCTCCGGACAGTCTGCAAGATTGATTTCTGGATACATTTATGCAAATGCCGGAGAAGGGGAGTCAACTACGGATCTTGTTTTTGGCGGACACAATATCATTGCTGAAAATGGTACAATCCTGAAAGAAAGCAGTAGATATGTAAATGAAATCATTTACTCAGAGCTGGATCTTCAGAGAATTACAGGCGAGAGAAGAAAGAATACAACATTCCAGCCTTTGGATGAAGAGACTCTGGTACGTGTTCCGTTTACAATTGAAGAGACAAAGACATTCTTGACAAGAACATTTCCGAAGAAGCCGTTTGTTCCATCTGATGAACAGACCCGCGCACAGCGCTGTGAGGAGATCCTGACGATCCAGGCAATGGGGCTGAAGAAACGTCTGGCTCATACGAATGCACGAACTGCTGTTGTCGGTATTTCCGGAGGTCTAGATTCTACACTTGCATTGCTTGTAACGGCACGCGCATTTGATATGCTTGGAAGAGATAAGAAGGATATCATCGCTGTGACGATGCCTTGTTTTGGTACAACAGACAGAACTTATCAGAATGCCTGTGAGATGTCGAAGAAAGTCGGAGCAACTTTGATCGAGGTTCCGATCGCAGATGCCGTGAATGTTCATTTCCGTGACATCGGACATGATCCGGAAGATCACAGTGTAACTTATGAAAACTGTCAGGCAAGAGAGCGTACACAGGTACTGATGGATATCGCAAACAAGACTTGGGGAATGGTCATTGGAACAGGTGATCTGTCAGAACTTGCACTTGGATGGGCAACCTACAATGGAGATCATATGTCCATGTACGGAGTGAATGCTTCTGTACCGAAGACACTGGTTCGCCATCTTGTAAAATATGCTGCGGATGATACAAAAGACGAAGCTCTTAAGAATGTACTTTACGATGTACTTGATACACCGGTAAGTCCTGAGCTTCTACCGCCGAAGGACGGAGATATCGCGCAGAAGACAGAAGATCTTGTAGGACCTTACGAACTGCATGATTTCTTCCTGTACTTTATGCTTCGTTTTGGATATGAGCCGAGCAAGATCTTCCGTATTGCATGTATGACATTTGATGGTGAATATGACAAAGAGACCATTTTTAAATGGCTGGAAACATTCTGTAGAAGATTTTTCTCTCAGCAGTTCAAGCGTTCCTGTCTGCCGGATGGACCGAAGGTTGGTACTGTGGCACTTTCTCCTAGAGGGGACTGGAGAATGCCAAGTGATGCCTGCGTGGCAGTATGGATGAAAGATCTTGAGGCTTGCAGAGTATAAGAAAATAAAAATTGCGGGATGCAGGAAACATGCATTCCGCACAAACTTGGGGAAAGAAAAGGAGAGGATAAGATGCAACTAATCAGAACAGAGGATGCGGTCGGCAGTGTGCTTTGTCACGACATTACCCAGATCATTCCGGGAGTCGTGAAAGACGCGGTCTTCCGCAAAGGACATGTAGTGACAGAAGAGGACGTTCCGGTACTGCTTTCTGTAGGAAAAGAACACCTCTATGTATGGGAGAAGCAGGAAGGCATGCTTCATGAGAATGATGCGGCAGAGGTGCTGCGCCAGGTCTGCCAGGGAGAGCATATGAATGCATCTGAGGCGAAAGAAGGAAAGATCGAACTGACTGCACAGTGCGACGGCCTTCTGAAGATCAATCGCGAGAAATTGAATGAAGTAAATGCGCTTGGTCAGATCGTGCTTGCATCCAGACATGGCAATTTCCCAGTGAAAAAGGGAGATAAGATCGTAGGCATGCGTGTTGTTCCGCTAGTGATCGAGGAAGAGAAGATGAATCATGTGAAAGAGCTCTGTGGGGAAGAGCCGATTTTCACAATTCTCCCGTTCCATCAGATGAAAGTCGGAATCGTGACAACAGGAAGCGAAGTTTATCATGGAAGGATCACAGATAAATTTACTCCGGTCGTAAAAGCAAAATTAGAAGAGGCAGGCATGGAAGTACTTGGAAATGTACTTTGTGATGATGATTCACAGATGGTTACAGATGCGATCAATGACTGGATCGCTAAGGGCGCGGAATTTGTAGTCTGTACAGGCGGAATGAGCGTTGATCCAGATGACAGAACACCGTTATCTATCAGAAATGCAACGGATGAGGTAATCACTTACGGTGCGCCGGTACTTCCGGGTGCAATGTTCATGCTGGCTTATAAAGGAGAGATTCCGGTTGCAGGTCTTCCGGGATGCGTAATGTATGCAAGAAGAACAATCTTTGATCTGGTGCTTCCGAGAATTGCAGCAGGCGAGAGATTAAGTGTAGAAGATTTTACAGTGCTTGGAGAAGGCGGACTTTGCCTGAACTGCGATGTATGTACTTATCCAAATTGTGGATTTGGAAAATAATAATAAAAAAGTGCTTTTAATTTTTTGAGTTCAATAGTATTTTTTCAACTGTATTTATAACGTCACATAAACACCTGTAATGGGTCAGGTGTTTATGTGCTATTTTATTGAATTCGCAAATTTCTCTTTTCAGCAAAATGTTGTATGTTCTTGACAGAACGGAATCGTTTTGTTATAGTTAGTCCACATCAAAATCTCAGACAATATTTTTCTTTTAAATTCGTTTGTCTGAAAGCGTTATCTGAACGGATAACTTATCTCATATTCAAGGCTATATCAGCAAGAGATTCCATTTTGGTGAATTACGAAACTATAAAAAATAAAGAAATACAAGGAGGTACTGTCTATGGGAAAAGCAGATGTAAATGTTAACATCTGGCTCAATGAAAAGAAGCGGTTTGCTGATTTATTTAACGGGGTTCTTTATAAAGGAAAGCAAGTGATACGGCCGGAAGAGTTGGAAGAGATAAGTCCAGTGGCATCGGTTAGTATAAAAAATCGGGTAGGGAAAACACGAAATATGAAAAAGTATCGAGATATTGTGATGCGATGGAAAAATAATGCCACATTCGTTCTTCTTGCAAATGAATCACAGGATAAAATTCATTATGCCATGCCACAGAAAGTAATGCTCTATGACGGAATGGATTATGAAGAACAGATTCGAAATCTGTGGAAACAACGAATGGAGTGTCAGAAACAGGCAAGAAGAATTGGAAAACCTCTGGAACATCTTACGGCAGCAGAATATCTATCCAGATTTAGAAAGAACGACAGGCTGATACCAATTATTTCACTTGTTTTTTATTATGGATCAGATCCATGGGATGGTCCACAGGATCTTTATGATATGTTTCGACTGGAAGGAAACGAAGAGGAAAAGGTCGTTTTAGAGAAATATTTACCAAATTATAAAATCAATCTGGTTGATGCAGAACGCATGAATGAGCAGGAAATCAAATATTTTTCGGAAGATTTACAAGTGATATTAACCATGCTAAAATATAGACATGAAAAGAATGAACTAAAAGAATACATCAATAAACAGAAAAGATACTTTCAGAATGTAGATTATGAGACCAGTCAGGTAATCAAAGTATTTTTAAATATGAAGTCAATACCGGGTGAGACGGATGAAAGGAAGGTGAATGTCAACATGTGTGAAGCACTTGAAGAAATGTATAATGATGCTATAAAAGAGGGAATGGAAGCTGGGACAAAAAAGAAATTAATTGAGCAGGTTATGAAAAAAGTAAAAAAAGGACTTTCAGCAGAAGAAATCGCTGATATATTTGAGGAAGATACGGAAATAATCAAGAAAATCTGTATTGCGATTCAGACATGTGAAGGTCAGTGTACAATTGACGATGTTTATGAGCAATTATATAAGTAATATGAGAACAGGAGAACAGAACATGAATTCATTTTATGTAAATCTGCAGGCTGAGCTTGCAGATGCAAAAGAAGAGCTTTGGGCACAGACTCGGATTGATGGTGCTGAAGCAGGAAAGAAAATTCTGTTAAAAGGTGAACCGAAGGATACAGACAGTGTTTTTGTAGATGAAAAAGGTGAACGTATTTTCCAGGAGCGTATCAGCCGTCCGGCGAAGCTGGTGATCTGTGGGGCAGGGCATGTATCTATGCCAATCATTCGTATGGGAAAGATGCTTGGATTCCATGTTACGGTGGTAGAAGACCGTCCGAAATTTGCCGATGATGCGAGAAGAGCAGAGGCTGACCAGGTCTATTGCGAACCATTTGAAGATGGTCTTGCAAAGATCAAAGGAGATACAGATACATGGTTTGTTATTGTTACAAGAGGTCACAGATATGACACAGATTGTCTCAGAACAATCCTTGGAAAGCCAAGAGCTTATGTTGGAATGATGGGAAGTAAGAGAAGAACTGAAATCGTAAAAGACCAGCTGGAGGCAGAAGGGGTTGAGAGAGATATGCTTGAAGCAGTCCATACGCCGATTGGGTTGAAGATTGCTGCTGAGACGCCGGAAGAGATCGCGGTGTCTATTATGGCAGAAATCATTCAGATTAAAAACAGCCGTGCAAAGAGCGGCGGATATTCCAGTGAACTTCTTGAAGAAATTCTGAAAGAAGATGAGTGTGGAAAAGTGCTTGCGACAATTATTTCCAGAAAAGGTTCTGCACCACGTGGCGTAGGAACAAAGATGCTTGTATGCGGAGATGGAAGGATCATCGATACAATCGGTGGAGGATGTGTGGAAAGTGAGATTATTCAGAAAGCACTCTTCATGATCCGTACGGAGCAGGAAGGATTCCAGGTATGCAAGGTAGATATGACAGCAGAGGCAGCAGAGGATGAAGGTATGGTCTGTGGCGGCGTTGTTGAAGTCATGCTCGAAAGGGTAAAATAAGCGCTCTGAAAAAAGTTAAAATGATAGTAGTAATTGAGAGTGGAGAATAAGAAAGATGGATGATATCAAAATTTTAAAAGGAAATATTATCTATACAAAGACGAAAGATGAATTTGAGATATGTGAACACGGTTATCTTGTGTGTAAAGATGGAAAAGTAGAAGGAATCTATCAGACACTTCCATTCCGACTTGGAGGGGAACCAATTGAGGATCATGGAGATTGTCTGATCATTCCGGGAATGACAGATCTGCATATACATGCACCGCAGTATACATTCCGCGGTACAGGGATGGATCTGGAACTTCTGGAGTGGCTGGAAACGAATACATTTCCGGAGGAAGCAAAATACAAGGATGTATTATATGCGAATGAGGCGTATGCGAAGTTTGCCAAGAACTTGAAACATAGTTCAACAACAAGAGCATGCGTCTTTGGGACAATTCATAGAAGACCGACACTTGTTCTGATGGATCATCTGGAAAGAAGCGGTCTGGTCACGATGGTCGGAAAAGTGAATATGGACAGAAATTCACCGGATGGACTTCGTGAAGGTACACAAGAGTCTGCGGAAGAAACAGTGGAATGGATGAAGGATGTGCAGCATAAAAAGTATAAAAATACGCTGCCGATCCTGACACCTCGTTTTATTCCGAGCTGTACGGATGAGCTTCTAGATATGCTGAAGATGGTTCAGATGCGTTATCAGATTCCGGTGCAGTCACATTTATCAGAGAATTTATCAGAGATCGAATGGGTAAAAGAACTTTGTCCGTATGCAGAGTTTTATGGAGATGCATATGATCATTTTGGTCTGTTTGGAGCAGATGCACCGACGGTTATGGCGCATTGCGTATACAGTACGGAAGAAGAGATCCAGAGAATGAAAGAGAACGGTGTGTATGTAGCACATTGTCCGGAATCAAATGAGAATCTTTCTTCCGGAATTGCACCGGTAAAACGTTATCTGGAAGAGGGGCTTTCTGTAGGACTTGGAAGTGATGTCGCAGGAGGATCGACAGAGAATCTTTTCCGGGCAATGGCACATGCAATTCAGATGTCAAAGATGCGCTGGAGACTTGTCGATCAGAAATATCCGGCATTGAAGTCAGAAGAAGCATTCTATATGGCAACTAAGGGGGGCGGATCCTTCTTCGGAAAAGTCGGAAGTTTTGAAGAAGGATATGAATTCGATGCTGTTGTATTAGATGACAGCAGACTTGAATCCTCCCGTCAGATGAGTGTGAAAGATCGTTTGGAAAGAATGATTTATCTTGCTGATGAGAGAGAAGTGAAAGCAAAATACGTCAGAGGAAATAAAATTATATAAAAAGCAAAAGCTCAATGCGGATAAAAGCGTTGAGCTTTTGTTGTTAGGGCATGGCTCTGTTTTTCTAAAAAATAATTGTTGTAGAAAAACATTGAACACTATACATAAATATGTTATCCTATTTCAAAGCATATTTTCTAAAACATCTAAATTCATATAAAGGTTTCATTACAGGTAGAACATACCTGTCAAATCAGGAAATTCATGCTTTTAAAATTCATTATTTAAAGCAGAGGTTTTCTGATGAAGAGAGAACTTCTGTGAAAAATCACATAAGGAGGTCTCTTAGATGAAACAAAAGAGAAAGCAATTGCCGGAAGAACAGCAACCGGCAGGTGGAAAACTGCTTCAGTGGCATCCTGCATTTTATGCAGACTTGCAGATTGAATTCAGAGAAGAAACGGAAAAATTAAAGTTTGAGCGGGAGTATCTATTAAGTTCAAAGCCAATGGCAATTGATGTGTTGATCATTAAAAAGAAGGATACGGAACCGATCCATAAAAATATTGGGAAAATATTCCGCAAGTATAATATTATCGAATATAAATCACCATCTGATTCACTTTCCGTGGACGATTTCTATAAGGTATATGGATATACGAATTTTTATAAAGCAGATACAGGGAAGGTAAATGAAATTCCGATTCAAGAGCTGACAATCACCTTAGTGTCAAAACGATATCCAAGAGAACTGATCCGACATTTGAAAGAAGTACGCCACTACACTATTGATAATCCGGAAGAAGGGATTTATTATGTAATTGGAGATATCTTACCGATTCAGATTCTTGTAACAAATCGGTTGTCACCGGAGAAAAATCTCTGGTTATATAGTTTGACAGATACCCTGAAAGACATGTCTGTTACTAGACAGCTTTTAGAGGATTATAAAAAGAACAAAGACGATCAGCTGTATCAGGTTGTTATGGAGATCATAGTAAAAGCAAACAAGAATCGGCTAAAGGAGGGAAAAAGAGATATGTGTAATGCGTTATTAGAATTAATGAAAGATGAATTAGATGAAAAAAGAGAAGAAGGGGAAGCTCTTGGAGAAAACAGGATTAATCAACTGATTTTGAAATTGTCCGAACTGAACAGAACTGATGAGATTCTCAAAGCAGCTGCAGACAGGGAGTATCAGAAAAAATTATTAAAGGAGTTTGGACTTTAAAAAAGTTTGGAACACATGAAAAAACCTCAGGTTCGGGTGTTGCAGCACCGTTCCCTGAGGTTTTTTCATTTTCTATTTTAGGAGTTTTAAGTAATTGACTTATTCAATAATCTGATTTTTCTGTTTTACAGGTGGATTCTTGTTCCAGTCTCACCAAGAATTCCATCTTTTGCTTTCTCAAGCAGTGTGATCAGTGACTGTCTTCCAGGTTTGGATTCAGCAAAGTCAAGCGCTGCCTGTACCTTAGGAAGCATAGAACCAGGAGCGAAATGTCCTTCTTCTACATACTGTTTCGCTTCTTCAACTGTCACATCGTCAAGCCATTTCTCATCCGGCTTTCCGTAGTTCAATGCAACTTTTCTCTACAGCAGTTAAGATGATGAGGAAGTCTGCGTCGAGCTCTTTGGCAAGGAGAGCACTGGCAAAGTCTTTATCAATAACTGCACTTGCACCTTTGAGGTGGTTGCCCTGGCGCATAACCGGGATTCCACCGCCGCCACAGGCAATTACAAGGTCACCGGAGTCAACCATTGTACGGATTGTACCGATCTCAACGATCTCCTGCGGTTTTGGAGATGCTACAACACGGCGGTATCCGCGTCCTGCATCTTCTTTCATGATATAATCATATTTCTCAGCCATAACATCAGCTTCTTCCTTAGAAAGGAATTTACCGATTGGCTTGGATGGTGTCTCGAAAGCCGGATCATCAGCATCTACACGAACCTGAGTGATCATTGTAGCAACCGGAATATCATGGATTCCTCTGTTGAACAATTCTTCTCTCAGGGCATTCTGCAGGTCATATCCGATGTAAGCCTGGCTCATTGCAACACATACAGAAAGTGGTGTGTTTGGCTGTTTCTCATCCTCATGTGTTAATGCGATCATAGCGTTGTTGATCATACCAACCTGAGGACCATTGCCGTGTGCTACGACTACTTCGCAGCCTTCCTGAATCAGGTCTACGATCGCGCGTGCTGTAATCTTAACAGCAGCCATCTGTTCAGGAAGAGTATTGCCAAGGGCATTTCCGCCGAGGGCAATGACAATACGTTTTTTCTTTTCCATTTTAGGATCCTCCGTATTTACTGTAAAGGTATTGTACAGGTCTGAAAGATTCAGGCCTGTACAATAAGTTACTAATTAAGGTAACTGTGAAACTATTTTTGTCTGAGAAATTTAAACTTACTCAAAAATTCTGGACATTCCTCTCTCTTCGAGCTTCTTCAGGATTTCCTGTGGGTTCTCGAATTTAGCAAGGAAGATCATAGCTGCGATGATGTATGGTTTGAAGCTAGCTTCTTTGTAAAGTGGATCTCTGTAACGATCGAATACGGAAGCGTCAACTTCACCTTCTTCACAGCTTACGCCTGTGATGTCAGCTGGCAGACAGTGCATGTAAAGAGCTTTTCCGTCTTTTGTTGTAGCCATGAGCTCTTCTGTACAAGCCCAGTCTTTGTGCTCTGCATTCTGAGCAAGAAGTTCTTTCTCAAGAGCTTTGATACCTTCTGTATCTCCGTTTCCGTAAAGCTCTGTACGTTTTTCCATAGCTGCAAATGGAGCCCAGCTCTTTGGATATACGATATCAGCATCTTTGAATGCCTCAGCCATGTTGTTTGTCTTCTTGAAGGATCCGCCTGATTTCTTAGCGTTCTCTTCAGCAACTTTCTCAACATCCTCGAATACTTCGTATCCTTCTGGATGAGCAAGAACAACGTCCATTCCGAAACGTGTCATCAGACCGATGATTCCCTGTGGAACAGAAAGTGGTTTTCCGTAAGATGGTGAGTAAGCCCATGTCATAGCAAGTTTTTTGCCTTTCAGGTTCTCAACTCCGCCGAACTCATGGATGATGTGAAGCATATCAGCCATAGCCTGTGTTGGGTGGTCAATGTCACACTGCAGGTTTACAAGTGTAGGTTTCTGCTCAAGAATTCCGTCCTTGTTTCCTTCTGTTACAGCGTCAACAACTTCGTGCATGTATTTGTTACCTTTTCCGATGTACATATCATCACGGATACCGATAACATCAGCCATGAAGGAGATCATGTTAGCTGTCTCACGAACTGTCTCACCGTGAGCAACCTGAGATTTTCCTTCGTCAAGATCCTGAACTTCAAGACCAAGAAGGTTACAAGCAGAAGCGAAAGAGAAACGTGTACGTGTGGAATTGTCACGGAACAGAGAAATTCCAAGTCCGCTCTCAAATACCTTTGTGGAAATGTTGTTCTCTCTCATGTAACGAAGAGCATCAGCTACTGTAAATACAGCCTCGATCTCGTCGTCTGTTTTCTCCCATGTAAGGAAGAAGTCACCATTGTACATCTCTTTGAAGTTGAGTGCGTTCAGTTTGTCAATATATCCCTGTAATTTTGCGTCCATCTTTAAAATCCTCCTGATTAAAATGAATTATTTGTTTTTAGGTTTATTAGCCAAGGCAGTTCCGGCCGGAAATTATCCGGTCAGAACGCCATAGGTTCAATGAATTGGTTGCGTGATCACACGCAAATGCGTTAGCAAATACTGAATTACTCAGCGTAAGACAGTGGAAGTGCAGCGTATACTGCAGCACATGTTACGAGATCCTGTTTCCATGTCATCTCGTTTGGTGCGTGAGCCTGAGCCTCTGCTCCAGGTCCGAATCCGATACATGGGATTCCATTTCTACCCATGATAGATACACCGTTTGTAGAGAATGTCCACTTATCTGTCAGAGGACGAGCCTGACGCATCTCAAGTGTGTCAGCAGCACCGATTCTCTGATCTCCGTAAAGACCTGTGTAAGCTTTCTCAAGAGCCTTAGTTACTTTGTGATCCTTCGGAATAGCCCATGTTGGGAAGTAGCACTCGATCTCGTATACACATCCTGTGTAGGACGGACGATCGTAGTTGTACATAGAAACAACAACGTCATCACCGTATTTCTTAACGCTTGGCAGGTTACGGATCTCATCTAAGCAGCTCTCCCATGTCTCTCCGAATGTCATACGACGGTCAAGAGATACAGCACAGGAATCTGCTACTGCACAACGGCTTGGTGATGTGTAGAAGATCTGAGATGTTGTAACTGTTCCACGTCCAAGGAAACGAGCCTCTTCGTAGTCAGGGTTGAATTTCGGGTTAAGCATTTTAACAAGACCTTTGATCTCTGTCTCGTCAGCGTCATCGTTCTCGTTAAGAGCACGAACATCCTGAAGAATGTCAGCCATCTTGTAGATCGCGTTGTCTCCACGCTCCGGAGCAGAACCGTGACAGGAAACTCCCTTAACATCGATACGGATTTCCATACGTCCTCTCTGTCCACGGTAGATACCACCGTCTGTAGGCTCTGTAGAAACTACGAATTCTGGACGAATCTTGTCTTCGTTGATGATGTACTGCCAGCAAAGTCCGTCACAGTCTTCTTCCTGAACTGTACCAACAACCATTACTTTGTATCCTTCTGGAATGAGTCCGAGATCTTTCATGATCTTTGCTCCGTATACACCAGATACGATACCGCCACACTGGTCAGATACTCCACGTCCACCGATCTCTGTCTCTGTCTCGTATCCATCGTATGGATCGAATTTCCAGTTATCGATGTTACCGATACCTACTGTATCGATATGTGCGTCAAATGCGATGATCTTGTCGCCAGTTCCCATGAATCCCATAACATTTCCCTGTGGGTCGATGACAACTTCGTCAAATCCAACTTTCTTCATCTCAGCAGCGATTGTCTCTACGTGAGCTTTCTCATCACAGCTTTCTCCCGGATTTTTTACGATAGCACGAAGGAAAGCAGTCATGTCTTTCTCATAGCCTTTTGCATACTCTTTGATTTTGTTAAGATCCATTGTTCTTCTCCTTTTGAAATAAAATCTTGTTTTGGTGTTACAGTTTCTTCTTAGTTGTATTGCGAGAAATGATTATCTCTCATTTCCGTCCCAGACAATTGATTTGTATCTATCCGGATCAGTGTCTCCCTCAGTAGAGAAGAGAAGTACTTTTGAGTTCTCATCCAATCCGAGGTGCTCTCTGAGCGGTTTGTACTCATCCATTGTCATGATGCACGCAAGTGTTCCAAACGGTGCGGCTCCGGATTCTCCGGAAGTAACAGGCTGATCACCTTTGAAAGGTGCAGCAAGCATACGCATACCTTTGGCAGCAACCCAGTCAGGTGTTGCGATAAATGTATCAACGTGGTTTTTCAGGATATCCCATGAAATTGTGTTCGGCTCTCCACAAGCAAGACCAGCCATGATTGTAACCATGTCTCCGTCTACGATGCGGATAGCTCCGTCCTTAGCACATGCTCCTTTGTAAAGACATGCAGCAGGCGCAGCTTCAACAACAACAACTTTCGGTGGATTTTCCGGATAGCGGTTAGCGAAGAATCCCTGAACTGCTCCGGCAAGTGAACCAACACCAGCCTGAATAAATACATGTGTCGGACGCTCACATCCAGCTTCATGAAGCTGATCATCAGCCTCGTTAGCCATTGTTCCGTATCCCTGCATGATCCATGCCGGAATCTCTTCATATCCGTCCCAGGCTGTATCCTGAACCATTACGCCGTTCTCTGTCTTCTCTGCCATAGCGTTAGCCATACGAACACATTCGTCGTAGTTTTCCTCTTCGATCGTAGCTTTCGCTCCTTCTTTCAGGATGTTGTTCAGTCTTGTCTGAGTGGATCCCTTCGGCATAAGTACTACAGATTTCTGTCCAAGCTTGTTCGCTGCCCATGCAACACCACGTCCGTGGTTACCATCTGTTGCAGTGAAGAAAGTAGCCTGTCCGAATTCATTACGCAGTTCGTCAGATGTAAGAACGTTGTAAGGAAGTTCTGAAACATCCTTTCCAGTCTGCTTTGCAATGTAGCGAGCCATTGCGAAAGATCCGCCGAGTACTTTAAATGCGTTCAGTCCGAAACGATAAGACTCATCTTTTACATAGACCTCTTTCAGTCCAAGGTATGTAGCCATGTGATCCAGTTTTACAAGTGGTGTAACACTGTACTGCGGGAAGCTCTCATGGAATGCGCGAGCTTTCGCTACATTCTCAAGTGACATTACCTGAAGCTGAGAGTCATCTGTTTTTGGCATTTCGTTTACTGCCCATTTGATAGTTTCCATTATAGTGACCTCCTTAAATTAATACGTGTCATTTGCCCATGTAACTGTAAAGTGTGAATTTCGATATCCCCAAATACGAAGAAACTTTATCGCCGGACTTTGTAATAAGGAAAGCACCGGCATGATCCAGATACTGGACAACAGCAACTTTGTCGTCTTTGTTCATCATTGCAACTGGCTTTCCGACCTTTGCAACGGCCTGCTCAATCAACAGATCCAGAAGTTCATTTACATTATGTGTGATCCGTCGTGGCGAATCACCTGTAAGATCCGGAAGATTGTCTTTCGTAGCGATCAAAGACTGAATTGCTGTACTCGCAGCTGTAAAAGCTGTGATGTCATAGTTTAATGAGAAGATGTATGAGACCGATCCGTCATCGTCTCTTATATAGAAGGTACTCGATTTCAAGATCCGTCCATCTTCTGTTTTAGTAAGATAGGAAAGCTTATCATGAATCGTTGACGGATCCGACTGAAGTGTCTCAAGAACAATTCCTGAAGGACCATCTCCGGTCTGTCGGTTCGATACATGTCCGTTCTCGATGTACACGATCGATCTCTCCAGATCTTTTGTCTTCAAATCATGAATTGCAATCTCACAGGAACTTCCAAATTGTATTGCAAGTCCGTGTGCAAGCTGCTTAAGAAAATCTAAGGTATGGCGCATATGTCCACCTGCCTTTCTACATGCTTTCTGTCTTCATAATCCCATAATATCATAAAAATCACGATAGTCAATACCTTTCCTAAAAAATTTTTAGGTAACAAAAAACTTTTTTAGATTTCTTGTTGCATTTAGACAATTTAGATGTTATTCTATGTGTATCAGAGACGTTGATGTACGAAATGCACATAACAGGCGGATAGCATTTTAACATCAAAGTGTAGAAATTCATAAAAAGGAGAGGTTACAATTATGTTGATCTTAGGTAATGGTAGAGTTGTGACAAGAAACCCTGAATGTCCTTATATGGAAGAGGGCGCAGTAGCAATTGATGGTAAAGTAATCTGTAAGGTTGGACCAACAGATGAGTTGAAGAAGGCTTATCCAGATGCAGAGTTTATTGATGCAAAAGGCGGAGTGATTATGCCGGCATTCATTAATACTCATGAACATATCTATAGTTCTTTTGCAAGAGGACTTGCTATTAATGGATACAATCCAACAGGATTGCTCAGCATTCTTGAAGGAATGTGGTGGACACTGGATAGAAACCTGACACTGAATGATACTTATTTAAGTGCTATGGCTACTTATATTGATTCTATCAAGAACGGTGTAACAACAGTATTTGACCATCATGCAAGCTTTGGAGCTATCAAAGGTTCCTTATTTGAAATTGAGAGAGCAGCGAAGGAAACAGGAATTCGTTCCTGTCTCTGTTATGAAGTTTCCGACAGAGATGGAAAAGACAAGGCCAGAGAGTCTGTAATGGAGAATGCAGAATTTATTCGTCATGCACTGAAGGATGACAGCGGAATGATCGCCGGAATGATGGGTATGCATGCACAGTTCACAATCTCAGATGAGACAATGGAACTTGCAGCAGCAAACAAACCGGATGAAGTTGGTTATCATATTCATGTTGCAGAAGGAATTGAAGATCTGCATCACTGCCTGAAACATTATGGAAAGAGAATTGTTGACCGTCTGATGGACTTCAATATTCTTGGGGAGAAGACACTGCTTGGACATTGTATCTACATCAACCCACATGAGATGGATCTGATCAAAGATACAAACACAATGGTTGTTCATAATCCAGAATCCAATATGGGAAATGCCTGCGGATGCCCTCCGACAATGGAACTTGTACACAGAGGAATCCTTACAGGACTTGGAACAGATGGATATACACATGATATGATGGAATCCTTCAAAGTGGCAAATATTCTTCATAAACATCACCTTTGCGATCCAAATGCAGCATGGGGAGAAGTTCCGACAATGCTGTTTGAGAACAATGCAAAGATTGCAGGACGTTATTTCGACCAGAAGCTCGGAGTTCTTGAAGAAGGCGCAGCAGCAGATGTGATCATTGTTAATTACAATCCGCTGACACCAATGAATGAGAATAACATCAATGGTCACCTTGTATTCGGAGTAACTGGACACGATGTTGTGACAACTGTTGCAAACGGTAAAGTATTGATGAAAGACAGAAGACTGACAGAGATTGACGAAGCGAAAGTTATGGCAGACTGCAGACAGGCAGCAGCCGAACTTGGAAAACGTATCAACAGTCGTTAGGCTTAGATTGACGGATACTGTTCATTAATGTTAACATATATAACAGATGTGGACAGTATCTTTGATCGCACATTTCGTCAAAACTAACCGGAAAGGACAATAAAATAATGAAAGAAAAGAAATCAGAAGCACCTCGCAGAGGAAACGAAGAACTGTTTAAGTGGGATGGTAACCCGACATTTGGTCAGATACTTCCGCTTGCTGCCCAGCATGTACTTGCAGCAGTTGTAGGATGTGTTACACCGGCAATTCTGGTTGCAAATGCAGCGAATAATGCAGGCGGAAACGTAAACATGGGTCTCTTGATCCAGATGTCACTTGTATTTGCAGCATTATCAACATTCCTTCAGCTGTATGGAAATAAGATCCATCTTGGATCCGGGCTTCCGGTCATCATCGGTGTAAGTTTTGCTTATGTTCCGACAATGACAGCAATTGCAGCACAGGCTCAGGACGTTAACACGATTTTTGGCGCGATGATCGTAGGTGGTATTGTAGCAATTATCGTTGGACTTACTATTAAGCAGATCAGAAAGGTGTTCCCACCACTGGTAATCGGAACTGTTATCTTTGCGATCGGTCTGTCTCTTTATAAGACAGCCATTAACTACATGGCAGGAAACTCCGCGAACACATATGAAGTGATCGTAGAGCAGAGAGGTCAGACAGCAGCACTTGTTTATGGTTCCTGGCAGAACTGGCTTGTATCCCTTGTAACACTGGCAATCGTAATCGGTCTGAACCATTACGGAAAAGGACTTTTCAAACTTGCATCTATCCTGATCGGTCTGGTCTGTGGATATGTACTTGCATTGTGTCTTGGAATGGTTGATTTTTCAGCACTTTCAAACGCAGGTTGGTTCCAGCTTCCACAACCGTTCGCTTTCGGTGTAAAATTCGATATCTCAGCGATTATCCCGCTGGCAATTTTGTTCCTTGTCAATTCCATTCAGGCAATGGGAGATTTCTCCGCTACAACAAGTGGTGGTATGGATCGTCTTCCTACTGACCAGGAGCTCAACGGTGGTATCATCGGTTATGGTATCAGTAATATCGTAAGTGCATGTTTCGGATGTCCTCCGACAGCAACTTACAGCCAGAACGTAGGTATTGTTGGTTCTACAAAAGTTGTAGCAAGAAAGGTATTTTCACTTTCAGCATTTATCCTTCTGATTGCAGGATTGATTCCGAAATTCTCAGCACTTCTGAGAACAATTCCTCAGTGTGTACTTGGTGGAGCAGTAGCATCTGTATTCGCAGGTATCGCAATGACAGGTATCAAGCTTCTTGTAAGTGAAGGTATGTCTACAAGAAATACAACAGTTGCAGGATTATCTATTGCAATCGGTATGGGTGTATCCTTAAGTAACGGATGCTTAAATCAGATGACATCAACAATTTACGATGGATTAGGAATGACAATGGGACTTGAGAACTTCCAGTCCATCATCAATAACACATTTGCATCATCACCGGTTGTACTGGCGACAATTTTTGCAGTTATTTTGAATCTGGTTCTTCCGAAAGATCCAAAGCCGGAGGCAAAATAAAAGGAAACAGATCTTTGAGAAAAGACAGGTTCTTGGGGAATGATCTGTCAGAGATTTCAAAGATTTAATCATTACGGAAGAACCTGCCGATGGCAGGTTTTCCGTGATAAAAGAAAAAAAGAGAGGTAAAAAGTATGAGTGAAATTATGAGACCTATGTCATTTGAACAGCTTTTAAACTGGACATTGACAGAGTACAAAGAGAATGGAACAGTATTTGGAGAGCGTCATCCATATCATGCGGACAGCAAGTTCAACCGCACAATCTTCGGACGCGATCTTGAGACACCAATCGGACCGGCAGCAGGTCCAAACACTCAGCTGACACAGAATATTATCGCAGCTTACTACACAGGAAGCCGTTTCTTCGAGCTGAAGACAGTTCAGGTAATGGACGGAGACGAGCTTGCAGCATGCATTAACAGACCATGTATCAAGGCTGATGACGAGTGCTATAACTGTGAATGGTCTACAGAGCTGTTTGTTCCACAGGCAATGGAGGAGTACATCAAAGCATGGTTCCTTCTGAAAGTGATCTCAAAAGAATTCGGACTTGGAAGCATGGACGGATTCCAGTTCAACATCAGTGTTGGATATGATCTTGCCGGAATCAAATCAGAGAAGGTTGACACATTCCTGAACACAATGCAGCATGCACAGGATTCAGAGATTTTCAAGCACTGCAAGGCTTATCTTCTTGAGCATGTTGACCTGTTCGAGAAAGTGACAGCAGAAGATATCGAAAGCATTTCCGGTGATATCTGTAATTCTGTTACAATCTCTACACTTCACGGATGCCCTCCGGAAGAAATTGAGAAGATCGCAATGTATCTGATCACAGAAAAGGGATTCCATACATTTATCAAATGTAACCCGACACTTCTTGGATACGAGTATGCAAGAAAGACAATGGATGACATGGGATACGATTATATCGCATTCGGTGACTTCCACTTCAAAGACGACCTGCAGTACGAGGATGCTGTTCCGATGCTGAACAGACTGATCGCTGTCTGTCAGGAAAGAAACCTGGAGTTTGGTGTGAAGATCACAAACACATTCCCGGTTGATGTAAAACAGAATGAACTTCCAAGTGAAGAGATGTATATGTCAGGAAAATCTCTGTATCCACTTTCCATTTCCGTAGCAAATATGCTGGCAAGAGATTTCGGTGGAAAACTGAGAATCTCCTATTCAGGTGGTGCTGATTTCCATAACATCGAAGGAATCATCGATGCAGGAATTTGGCCGGTAACAATGGCTACAACAATCCTGAAACCAGGCGGATATGACAGACTTTGCCAGATTGCAGGACTTCTTGAGAAAGAAGGCGTTGTATTCACAGGTATCGACGCTGCCAAGACAGAGAAACTGGTTGAAGAAGCAAAGACAAGCCCATATCATGTAAAGGCTGTAAAACCGCTTCCGTCCAGAAAGATCAACAAACAGGTTCCGCTGATCGACTGCTTCATCGCTCCTTGTAAAGAAGGATGCCCGATCCACCAGGATATCACAACATATCTGCAGCTTGTAGAAGCTGGTAAATATGAAGAAGCTATGGATGTTATCACAGAGAAGAATCCACTTCCATTCATTACAGGAACAATCTGTGCACATGCTTGTATGGGCAAATGTACACGTAACTTCTATGAGTCACCGGTACATATCCGTGAGATGAAGCTTGAGGCAGCTCAGAACGGATACGAAGCACTGATGAACAAGCTGACAGCACCTGCAATCACAAAAGAAGGTAAGGCAGCAGTGATCGGTGGAGGACCGGCTGGTATGGCAGCTGCTTACTTCCTGCGCAGAGCCGGAATGGCAGTTACAGTATTTGAGAAGAACGACGCTCTCGGCGGTGTTGTTCGCCACGTGATCCCAGAATTCAGAATTCCGGGAACATCTATTGATAAAGATGCAGCACTTCTTGAGAAGATGGGCGTTGAAGTTCGTCTGAACACAGAAGTAAAAGATACAGCAGCACTGAAAGCAGAAGGATTTACAACAGTGATCCTTGCAGTAGGAGCTTCTGAGCCTGGAGTATTAAGACTTGAGCAGGGTGAAGCTAAGAATGCACTCGAGTTCCTGGCTGACTTCAAGGCAAATGACGGAAAACTTGATATCGGTAAGAACGTTGTAGTTATCGGTGGTGGTAACACAGCAATGGATACAGCAAGAGCAGCAAAACGAACAACAGGCGTTGAACATGTATATCTTGTATACAGAAGAACAAAACGCTATATGCCGGCAGACGAAGAAGAACTGGTAATGGCAGTAGAGGACGGCGTAGAATTCATGGAACTCCTTTCTCCTGTTAAACTTGAGAATGGAAAACTGATCTGCGAAGTTATGGTTCTTGGCGATATGGATGCTTCTGGAAGAAGAGGCGTTGTTAAGACAGGAGAACTCAAAGAGATCCCGGCTGATACAGTGATCGCAGCTGTTGGTGAAAAAGTTCCGACTGCTCTTTACAAGGCAAATGGAATCAACGTAAATGACAGAGGACGTGCTCTTGTAAATGAAGAGACATTAGAGACAAACGTAGAGAACGTTTACGTTGTTGGTGACGGACTTGGCGGACCGGCTACAGTAGTAGAAGGTATCCGTGATGGTCTCAAAGCTGCTCAGGCAGTGATCGGAGAGACTCTTGTAAGAGATTTCGATGCAGAGACGGATGAAGCTGTTGTATACGAGAGAAAGGGTAACCTCGAAGACGTACGCGAAGACAGCACAGAGGCTAAGAGATGTCTTAACTGTGCAGGAATCTGTGAGAACTGTAAGGAAGTTTGCCCGAACAGAGCAAATGTAGCAATCAAGGTTCCGGGACTGGAGAAACATCAGATCATCCACGTAGATTACATGTGTAATGAGTGTGGTAACTGTAAGAGCTTCTGTCCGTACGACAGTGCTCCGTACCTGGATAAATTCACATTATTCATGGATGAGAACGACATGGCAGACAGCAAGAATCAGGGATTTACAGTACTGGATAAAGATGCAGTACACTGCAAGGTTCGTTTCTGTGGAGAGATCCTCGACTGGACACTTGGAGAAGAGACAAAGATTCCGGAAGCACTTCAGAAAGTAATGGAGACTGTTTGCAAGGACTACACATATCTGTTAAGATAATAGCAGAAGGTTTATGTGAGATTGCTCCGGTGGAAATAGAGTGAGACCAGAGTGATCATACGTGAGAAAGATAGCTCACAGGCATCTGCCTGTGGGCTATCTTCTTTTCAAAAGATGCAGAATATAGAAAGAAGGTCTGTAGAAGTGATAAGTTATTTCAGAGATGGCAGACTTTATGAAGCAGAATCTTTCTTATCGATAGTAAAGCCTGACTATACAGAATGTCCGATGATAGCTGCTGTCGGTGCAGGAGGAAAGACCTCTACATTGAGAAGGCTTGCAGAAGAGTATGCGCTGTTGGGGAAAAAAGCAATTGTTCTTACAACAACTCATATGAAAGAAGAGACGACTCCATGGAGCTGTGTGGCTGAAGAGGAAGAGTGGATCTGTAAAGGGAAAGCACTGCTTGAACGAGTGAAGGAATGCCTTGAACAATATGGACAGGCCTGGATTGGGGCAAGAGCGAAAAAAGGGAAAATGGGCTGCGTTCCGGAGCTGATTCTGGCAGAGATAGAAAGATGGAATGTGCCATTACTTGTTGAAGCAGACGGAGCAAGGATGCTTCCATTAAAAGTACCGGGAGAACAAGAACCTGTGATCCCGCCACAGACAACATATGTATTCTCTGTCTACGGAATGGATGCCTTAGATCAAAAGCTGGAAGAGATTTGTTTTCGAAGTGAAAAGGCGGCAGAGCTTCTTGGGAAACAGCCGGAAGATCAGGTGACAGAAGAGGACCTGATAAAGCTTGCATGTCATGAACAGGGCGGGCAAAAAGGCTGTCCGAAGCAGGCAGAGTATATTGTTGTGTTGAATAAGGTAGATACAAAAGAACTGCAGGAAAGAGCATATAAGATTGCAAAGTGTTTACATGAAAATGGAATTAAAAATATATTTGTGACATCTTATAAGCTGTAATAAATATTGTAGAAAAAGTGCAGAGATTATTCTTGATCGTAAATAAATTAGAAAATAACGGAGAATTATAGAAGATTCTCAGGAAAATAGATGGGAAGTATTGAGATGAAGATATTGATTAAAGGTGCGGGAGACCTGGCAACAGGAATCGCATCCAGATTATATGGCGCAGGGCATCAGATCATGATGACAGATATTGCTGTGCCATTGACGGTCCGCAGACTGGTTGCATTTTCCAGAGCGGTTTATGAAGGTGAGGCAGTTGTAGAAGATATGACGGCGCGCCTGGCAAAGAATCAGGAAGAAGCAGAGCAGATCATGGAAGAGGGAGATATCCCTGTGCTCGTTGATCCGAAGGCAGAATGTGTAGAGTGGTTTCAGCCGGATGTGATCGTGGATGCCATCCTTGCAAAGAGAAATCTTGGAACAAAGATCACAGATGCACCGTTTGTAATCGGAGTAGGTCCAGGATTTACTGCCGGAGAAGATTGTAATTGTGTAGTCGAGACAAAGAGAGGGCATACACTGGGCAATGTGATCTGGGACGGAAGTGCGATCCCGAATACCGGAGTTCCGGGAAATGTTGGGGGATATTCTATTGAGCGTCTGATCAAAGCATCCGCAGATGGGGTGATCGAACCGAAGGCTGTGATCGGCGATCTGGTACGCAAAGGACAGATTGTTGCAATTACAGGCGGAGAGCCGGTTTATGCGCTGATGGACGGCATCGTTCGCGGAATGCTTCAGCCAGGTGTTCAGGTGACGAAGGGACTGAAGATCGGAGATATTGATGCTCGTGCAAAGCAGGAGCATTGCCGGACAATCTCAGACAAAGCAAGGGCGATCGGCGGAGGTGTGCTCGATGCAGTCTGTAGTTATGAAAAGAGCAGAGGAAAGTATGCACTGATCTTATTGGCAGCAGGACAGAGCGTACGATTCGGTTCAGATAAACTGAAAGCAGTTGTAGAAGGTGAAGCAATGTATGAAAGTGCGATCAGCCGATTTGAAGCATTTCAGGGATTCAAGTCTTATGTAGTGACAGGAAAAGAAGAGATTACACTTTCAGCAGAGTCAGCAGGCTACACGGTGGTATGCAACAAAGAACCGGAGAAGGGAATCTCTCTTTCTGTAAAGCTCGGTCTGACAAAGGCAATCAAGGATGCGGATGAAAATGGAACACCGCTTCGAGGAGTCCTATTCAGTGTCTGCGATCAGCCAAGATTAAAAAAATCCACGATTCAGAGAATTATAAATACAGCATTTCATAATCCGGGAAAGATCGTTTGTGCAGGAGAAGGAACAAGAAATGGCAATCCGGTCTTGTGGGATAAGAGATTCTTTGATAAACTTTTGGAGTTAGATGGAGATATCGGTGGAAAGAAGATATTGAAAGAAAACGTAGATTCGCTGAAAATTGTGCCGGTACAGGCGGGAGAACTTCAGGATATTGATCGCAAAGAAGATCTCGGAACGGCATAATGATAGAATTGCTGGTTGCATATAGTGTGAACAGTAATAAAAATAGCACGGTGAGCTGAAAGGAGAATGCAAATGCGGGTAGGAGCAGTGATTGCGGCAGCAGGAAAATCTGGTGGATATAAGAGTTATGATAAGATGAAGTCGGTGGATGGAATCCAGGTTCTGCGTCAGATGATTTTAAATTTCAAGAGAGCAGGCGTGGATGAGATCGTGCTGATCACAGGATATCAGGCGGAGCAGGTGGAGAAGAAACTGGCGAAGCTTGGGGCAGTATTCCTTCGCAGTGAAGATTATGAGAAGGAAGAGATGATCACGTCAGCAGTTCGAGGGATGAACTACCTGAAACCGCGCTGTGAGAAATTCTTCTTCTGTCCGGCAGGAGTTTCTCTTTTCACAGAAGATACCGTACGTGTATTGATGCAAAAAGCGAAAGAAAATGAAAACGATCATGAGAAAGTCTATGTACCTGTCTGGGAAGAACGAAAAGGACATCCGATCCTGATGGATCGCAGTATGATCGATCAGTTTGCTTCTTATGAAGGTGAAGGTGGACTTAAAGGCGCCATGGATGTGCTGAATGTAGAACGCATTTTCGTTCCGGTGGAAGACAATGGTGTAGCGATTTACTCCGGACAGGGAGAACCTTTCCGTGAGATTTTCAAAGAGAAGGAAAAGGAGAGAAGAATCCGTCCGAGAGTGAAGCTTCAGTTGGAGAAGAATGAGAACTTCTTCGGTCCGGGAATTGTATTCCTTCTGCGTCAGATCGATACACTTGGTTCGGTAAGAGACGCCTGTGCAAAGACAGGAATGTCTTACAGCAAGGGCTGGAGCCTGATCAGAAGTGCAGAGAAAGAACTCGGATATACCGTCGTAGAGCGAAGTCCGGGAGGCAAGCATGGCGGTGTGGCCAGTGTAAGCGAAGCAGGGAAAGACATACTCAGAAAATATGAACTGCTGGAAAAAGATGTGGTGAAATATGCAGAGAAGAGATATAAGGATATATTTGAATCTTGATCTGTCTTTTACACGCAATATGTGAGAAGAAAGCTAATATTAGCGAAAAAAGCGGTCACATGACATTATTAAAATACAGTTAATGAAAAAAGTTGCGTAAATCGCAACTTTTTCAAGAAAAGCGATTGTTAAAATAAAACAAATCGGTTATAATAAGACCATCATTTAGAAAGAAAAGACAGGAATAATTACAACATTTTTATGAATGAGATGCCTGTCAGGAGGAGGTAGGATGAAAAAGAGAATTTTAGCAGCAATGATGGCAGCCGTAATGGTGTTTTCTATGGCTGGATGTGGATCCAAAGCCGACGAAAAGACAGACGACACAGCAAAAACAGAAGCAACTGACAACAAAGTCAGTGATGAAGAAGAAACAGAGATCCAGGTATTTATTGCAGCCAGCTTAAAGAATGTAATGGATGAGCTCGTAACACAGTATAACGAAGAGCATCCGAACGTAAAGATCACATACAATGCAGACAGTTCAGGTACACTTCTGACACAGATTGAAGAAGGATATGAGTGTGATATCTTCTTTCTCAGCAGCACAGAAGCAGATGGACCAGCTTGAGTCCGACGGTCTTGTAGTAGACGGAACAAGAGCGAATGTTGTAAACAACCAGGTAGTAGTTGTGACAAGAAAAGACAGCGGAACAAAGGTAACAGGACTTGATAACTTAAGCGAAGCAGAAAGCTTTGCACTTGCCGGTGGAAGCGTACCGGTAGGTAAGTATACAAGAACCGCACTTATGAATATGGGAGTTCTTCCGAAGGTGGATGATCCTTCAGCAATCACAACAGAAGAAGTATCAGAAGCACTTGGCGGACTTGAGATCAGCGAGCAGGACAACGTAAGCAAGGTTCTTTCCGCAGTAGTGGAAGGATCTTGTGAAGTTGGAACAACTTACTACTCTGATACATATGGATTCGAGGACGAACTCGATATTCTTCAGACAGTAGGGTATGATCTGACAGGAAATGTAATCTATCCGATCGCACGTGTAGTAAATGATGAGGCTGATGATGCACAGAACGCAGCAGCAGATGATTTCATCAAGTTTGTTCTGTCAGACAATGCAAAGAAAGTATTTGAGTCTTATTACTTCGATACAAATGTAGAATAAAGATAGTGTGATAGTAACGGATGTGTTACTATAGAAGCAGAGGGTTACTGTTCACTCCCGTGTCAATCACTTTGCTGATTGACACGGAGGATGCGTGTTTTGACTTGAATGCATCTCGCCCCATCGCCAAAGGCGATTTAAAATGGCGAGATGCGTTGCTGGTCGCACATCGTGTGAACAGTAACAGTAGAGGCTGCCAGAAATGAAAAGTTTCGGACAGCCTCTTTTCTTATAGTTGTAAAGGAGAGTGAATGATAGAATGGATGAAATGATGGAAATCCTGAAGAATCTGGATTGGAGCCCATTATTTATTTCAATAAAAACAGGAATCGTAGCTACGATATTTTCCTTTTTTCTGGGAATCTATGCGGCACGTAAGGTTGTGAAGACAACTCCGGGGAAAAAGGCTATTATAGATGGAATACTGACCTTGCCAATGGTACTTCCGCCGACAGTGGCCGGCTTCTTTCTGTTACTGATCTTCAGCAGGAGAAGACCGTTTGGAATCTTTTTATTTGAAAATTTTGGAATCAAAGTAGTACAGACATGGCTTGGATGTATCATTGCTGCCACAGTAATTTCATTTCCGCTGATGTACAGAAATGCCCGTGCAGCGATGGAACAGATCGATGTGAATCTGATCTATGCAGGAAGGACACTTGGCATGTCAGATACAGAAATCTTCTGGAAAGTAGTGATCCCGACCGCAGGACCTGGAATCGCATCCGGAACGATTCTTACATTTGCCAGAGCACTCGGAGAATATGGAGCGACATCTATGCTTGCCGGAAATATTCCGGGAAAGACAGGAACAATCTCGCAGAAGATTGCAATGGTCATTCAGGACGGAGACTATATGACAGCGGGCGTGTGGGTCGCGATTGTCATGGTGATCGCATTCCTGGTGATCTTCCTGATGAATCTGATCTCGGGCAAGAAAATGACGAATGTCAAGAGGTGGTAAGAGATGGCGATAGAAGTAAAGATTCAGAGAAAACTGAATACATTTGAGCTGAACATAGATTTTAAAAGTGATTCTAAACGAATCGGAATCCTCGGCGCATCCGGATGTGGAAAGAGCATGACACTAAAGAGTATTGCAGGAATCGAGCCGCCGGAGAGCGGATTGATCAAAATTGAAGGAAAGACAGTTTACGACAGCGAAAATAAAGTGAATTTAAAACCACAGAAGCGTAACATTGGCTATCTGTTTCAGAATTATGCACTTTTCCCTACAATGACGGTGGAAAAGAATATTGCCGTCGGATTAAAAGGGAAAAAGCAGGAGAATGCAAAACGTGTGCGTGAGATGATTGAGAAATTTCAGCTGACAGGACTGGAAAAACGATTCCCGGCAGAGCTTTCCGGAGGCCAGCAGCAGAGGGTAGCCCTTGCGAGAATCATGGCTTACAAACCGGATGTGATTCTCTTGGATGAACCATTTTCAGCACTTGATATGTATCTGAAGGACCGTCTACAGCAGGAATTACTGGAGCTTCTCGAAGATTATGAGGGTACTGTGATCATGGTGTCTCACAGCAGAGATGAAGTGTACCGGTTCAGTGAAGAACTGCTGATCATCGACCAGGGGCAGATTGTGGCAGCAGGGAAGACGAAAGAATTGTTCCAGAATCCGCAGAGAAAAGAAGCGGCACGGCTGACCGGATGCAAGAATTTCACAAGAGCAGTTTATGTAGATGAACATACAGCAGAGCTGACAGACTGGGGAATTACGTTGCATACAGAGCAAAGAAATATCCCGGAAAATACCAACTATATCGGTTATCGTGCGCATGATTTTGTTCCGGTCTGGGGAGAAGGTGGAAAGAATCAGATTCCATTTCTATTAGAGAGTAAGGCAGCACTCCCTTTCGAAGATAATTATTATCTGAAACCTGCAAATGAAGAGGCAGATCCGCCTGTGATCTCCTGGTTTGTGCAGAGAGAAAATCAGGAGAAGATCCTGGAAAAAGGACTGCCGGATGCGCTGGAGCTGGTGGAGGAAGAAGTGCTGTTCCTGGAATAGCATCTTCCCATATAGATGATTTTTGAGTGAAGCGTTACGGTTTGAAAGAAATGTAAAAACTCCTTTTCAGGATATTTACATCAGGGAAAAACTAGTATATAATAAGCACGTTTTTCGAAAAAAGGAGGACATCATGAAATCAGTACAGAATGATATGACTGTTGGAAGTCCAATGAAGATGATCTTAAGTTTTACATTTCCCATCTTTCTTGGAAATGTTTTCCAGCAGTTTTATAATATGGCAGATGCTGTGATCGTAGGTAAGTTCGTTGGAACGAAAGCGCTTGCAGCAGTTGGAAGCACAGGAACAATCATGTTTCTGATCTATGGATTTGTAGTTGGAATGACAGCCGGATTTACTGTTCTCACAGCGCAGAAGTTTGGCGCAGGAGACATGCAGGGGATGCGGCGCACCGTTGCAGGGGCAGGAATCCTCTCATTCTTGATCGGACTGTTTCTTACGGTTACCTTTATGTTATTTATGAAACCACTTTTGCATCTGATGCACACGCCGTCTGATATCTTTGCAGATGCATATAAGTATATTATGATCGTCAGCGGAGGAATCCTGGCGCAGATGCTTTATAACTTGTTATCCAGTATTTTAAGAGCACTAGGAAACAGTAAGATTCCATTGTACTTTCTGATTATCAGTGCGTTGCTGAATATCGTGTTGGATCTGGTTTTAATCATTGTGTTTCAGATGGGCGCACCGGGTGCGGCAATCGCGACGGTAGTAGCACAGGGCATATCAGGTGTACTCTGTCTTATTTATATTATGTGGAAGATTCCGATTCTTCATCTGAAAAAGGAAGACTGGCATGTTGGCGGACAGATTTATGCAATCCAGTTAAAGATCGGACTTCCGATGGCATTGCAATATTCTATCACGGCAATTGGAACTATGATGGTTCAGTCTGCCCTGAATATTTTGGGATCTACGCTTGTGGCGGCATTTACTGCGGCAAGTAAGATTGAGCAGGTTGTGACACAGGCATATGTAGCGATGGGAACAACAATGGCAACTTACGGAGCCCAGAATATCGGAGCCGGAAATGTACCAAGAATCCGTCAAGGTTTCAAGGCGTGTACAATTCTTGGTATCGGTTACTCTCTTGTAGCAGCAACATTTATCATGACAGTAGGAAAATACATGACCTATCTGTTTGTCTCAGAGGATGTGGATATTATCATGAGTTCTGTGGATATCTATCTGAAATGTATCGGACTTTTCTTTATTCCGCTTGCAATTGTGAATATCTACAGAAATGGAATTCAGGGACTCGGTTACGGCCTGCTGCCGATGATGGCCGGTGTTGCTGAACTGATCGGAAGAGGTGTGGTAGCATTGATCGCAGCGAAGGAAAGAAGTTACCTTGGAGTATGTCTGGCAAGCCCGGCAGCATGGGTGCTGGCAGGAGGTCTCCTGATCGCGATGTATTATTATATTATGAATGTTCATATGAAGAAGATGTTTGGGGATTATAATCAGAAAGTTTGATTATTCACAATGTGCATTGCATCGCGACTCGCATTCAACCATTTGGATTTCTCAGTTTCAAAGCGTTCGAAAAGCCAGGCAATGGCTTCGTCCATTCCTTCATCGGAGAGCGGAAATGTCTTTTGTTCTTTCTCTTCTTCCGGTGTATCTTCAAAGCACCACGGTTCTGGATAAATGAATACGGTGAAGGTTGTGCTGCTTTTTCCGTCATCTCCGCGAAAGAAATAGCGCATTCCGTGATGTGTACCTGAAAATGGTTCTTTCTTAAGTCCCCCGTAAGGAATCAGTTTTTTATCAATCATAGTAATACAATGTCCTTTCGAAAAAAGTAATTTGTTTTGTTATTGCGTTTTTTGAAAAAAGGAAGCCAGAAGTCTAGCTTCCTTTTTATTATAGTGGAATGCGTTTTCTTCTGCAAGAAATGATTTATTCCATAGCTTTTTTGGCAAATTCAGTTGTGACAAGTTTTTCATAAGGAGCGCATGAATCCAGTTCTCCGGCACTTTCCAGAATATCCTGAAGCAGCTCGAAACTCTCTTTTTCAAATATAAGATCTGCTTTCCAGGTGTCCTGTGTATAATAACGGTTTACAATCGCTGTGATGGTTTTAAGATCTGTTTCAGGAAATTGAGGGGCAATCACGGAAGCAATCTCCTCTGGCGTGTGAAGCTGAACAAAATCCATACCTTTTTGAAGTGCATTTGTAAAGGATTGGATAATCTCAGGATGTTTGTCGAGATAGCTCTTCTTTGCGCTGTAGGCAGTGTAAGGAACATAGCCGCTGTCAGTACCAAGTGAGGCTACAACATATCCTTTTTCTTCCATTTCCAAAGCGGTTGCACTTGGCTCGAATTCAACAGTAAAGTCTCCACTTCCCTCTGAAAAGGCGGCAGCAGTGGAACCAAAATCAATTCCCTGGTTGATGTTGAGGTCTGTTTGTGGATCAATTCCATTTTTCTTTAAAATATATTCAAATACCATTTCCGGCATACCACCTTTTCTACCACCAAGAACATCTTTCCCCTTTAAATCAGTCCACTTAAAATCTTTCATCTCTTCTCTGGCAACAAGAAAATTACCGGCGCGCTGAGTCAGTTGGGCAAAGTTGACAACAGAATCGTTAGCACCTTCGTTATATGTGTAAATGGATGCTTCTGATCCCATGAATCCAATATCAGCTTCACCGGAGATGACAGCAGTCATTGTCTTGTCGGCTCCAAAACCAGTTACGAGAGTGAGTTCAATTCCCTCATCTTTAAAATATCCATTTTCAATGGCAACATACATAGGGGCATAGAAGATAGAATGGGCTACCTCGTTCAATGTCACAGAGACAGGAGCAGAACTGGTATCTGATTTGGTTGTGTTGGAGCCGGTTTCTGTTGTGTCGATTTTGGAATTTGCATCATTATCTTTGGAAGAATCAGAACCGCAGGCTGACAACAACCCAACAGTCAGAGCAGAAGCGAGTATTATGGAAATCAATTTCTTTTTCATAAATCCTCCAGAGTGATATAAGATTCTCGTTTAAAATATGCAAGAAAAGAGAATATGTGTCAAATTCTACTCCAAAGGGGTGTTCATTTTGGGAAATATCCTTTATGCTTAGTGTAAACAGAAAGTAGGTGAAATGTATGGATCTTGTTAAAATTGGAAAATATATTGCAGGGAAACGGAAAGCCCTGGGAATGACGCAGAAACAGCTTGCAGAAAAATTAAATATGAGTGACAAATCAGTATCAAAATGGGAACGAGGCATTTGCTTACCTGATGTGTCGGTTTATATGGAACTATGTGAGATATTGGGAATCAGCATAAATGAATTTCTTGCAGGGGAGGATATTGACGCAGAAAATGTAGAAAAAAAGTCAGAAGACAACATTATACAAGTTACGAAAGACAGTAAAAAGAAACAGAAAAATTTAAAGAGCATTTTAGCAGTGGTAACGACATTTGCAGTGATCATGGTTCTGGTTTTAGGAGCAGTTTTCGTTCATAAGGTGATGCAGCCGAAGAATTATATTACAGCAGTTGACCGGACAAGTGCAGAAATGAAAACCGAAGAATTATTGTCGGGAGCAGATGGGGCATATCTTTTTAATTTTTATGCAAAAGAAGAGTATAAGACATTGACAATTTATTTGTCAGAGTATCAGGCGGGAGAATTAATCAATAAAAGTAAAGTGGCAGATTTGGACTATGATGGGATCGAATCGGCTAAAAGAGGTGTGATTGCTGTGATACCGGATTTTGAATTGTTTCGAGTGAAATTGATCATAGCAGACGATTATTCCAAATGTTCTACGGATTTTCCGATTCTGGAAAATGTCGAAAACAGAGAATATTATGGAAGAAGCGCGACACAAGTGGAGGGCGAAGTTCCGATTCAGCGGGATACAGAACAGGGGTTGATGGCATTGATTTACGGAGAAGATGGATTGGAAGCAATTCCGGTAAAAGAAATGGAGCAGGGAAATTTTAGGGAGAAGAATGATTATGTCTATTATCTGTCCTTCCGGTTTGAAAAATAATTACGTAAATGAAAATATGAGAGGTAAGATGAGATGAAAACAAGAGAAGAAGCTGCTGCCTATGGATTAACTTTCCCGGACAGCTATGAAGACAGACCTTTTAAAGACCAACGATGGCAGGTGATCCGTGTAAAGCCGGGGAAAAAGATATTTTTGTGGATTTACGAAAAAGACGAATTGATCCATTTGAATGTAAAGACGGATCCGAGATGGAGAGATTTCTGGCGTGCAGCGTATCCAGCGGTAATTCCGGGACATCATCAGAATAAAGAGCATTGGAATACAATTATTCTGGATGGATCTATTCCGGACAAGGATATTGAACGGATGATCGGTGAGAGCTATGATCTTGTAACAGACAGTCCTACAAAAAGAATTTATGAAGCTGTGAAACGGATTCCAGAAGGGGCATGTGGCAACTTATAGACAGGTTGCGAAGATGGCAGGAAATGAAAAGATGTCAAGAGCAGTTGGAAATGCGCTTCATAAGAATCGGATCCAGATCACATTCCATGTTTCCGTGTTGTGAATGCGAAAGGCGAGCTTGCCGGAGCATTTGCATTTGGTGGAGCAGATGTACAGGCAGAGCTTTTGAGAGAAGACGGTGTGGAAGTAGTAGATGGAAAGGTTGATCTGACAAAGTATCAGATGGATGATCAGATGGAAGAGTAAGATAGTACTGTTTCTTTTGGGAAAGATAGTGTATAATACTTACGAGTGATTGCTGTTCGCAAAGTACTGCGAACAGCATCTTTGTATAGTGCAAAGAGCAGGAAAGAATACATCATTATGGTTTCGCCTTTGAAGGGAAAAAAGTGTTGATCAGATAAGAAATGGAGAAATGAATGAAAATTAAGAAAGTGGCAGTCCTCGGTGCCGGAGCAGTAGGCTCTTATGTGATCTGGGGATTATCGAGCAGAAATGATATAGAGCTTGGAGTGATCGCAGAAGGAGAACGAGCAGAGAGACTGAAACAGAATGGATGCACAATTAACGGAAAAATATACCATCCCGAAGTATGGAACTCCGGAGAAAAAGACGCTGTTGATTTACTGATTGTTGCATTGAAGTATGGCTCACTTTCGGAGGCATTGGAAAGTATTCAGAAAGTAACCACGGAGAATACGGTAATTATGAGTCTGATGAACGGGGTAGACAGTGAAGAGATTATTGCAGAAAAAGTAGGGGTGAAGCATCTTCTTCCGGCAGTGATCAAGGTCGCTTCACATAAGGAAGAAGATGGCTATCATTTTGATCCTGAGACAACAATCGGAATTATTTTTGGCGAGCTTACTGCACCTTACGATAGTGATCGTATCAGGGCAATCGAAGAACTGTTCAAGGAGACCGGAATTCATTTCCGGGCGACAGAGTATGCAAGAGAAGAGATGTGGAGCAAGTTTCGGCTGAATGTCTGTAACAATCTGCCACAGGCAATTCTCGGCGCGGGAGTTGGATGTTACCGTGACAGTGTGCATATGAAGGCAATCAGTGATGGACTGAAAGGAGAACTGGAAGCAATTGCACAGGCGAAAGGAATCGATCTGAGTAAGACTGAGGCGTCTTCCGGGCGTGGAAGTGCAGTACCGCCATCTGCGCGTTATTCTACTTTGCAGGATTTGGATGCAGGAAGACACACAGAGATTGATATGTTTTCAGGTGCACTGATCCGTATGGGAAAGGAACTTGGAATTCCGACACCGTATAATGAGTATACATATCATATGATTAAAGCACTAGAAGAGAAAAATGACGGACGGTTTAATTATACAGGAGATGAAGAACCGACCTGGTCAAAATAAAACAGGGAACAATTTGTGGCAGAGGCAGGTTATGAAAAAATATTGAAACAGTGATGTTGAAACAACATAAAAAGGTGAGGTAAATTAAGATGAAAGAATTATACGAAGCAATCGAAGTAAAAATTAAAGCAAGCGGTTATCCGAGAGCAATCTCCGGAGAAGATGTATACAACGACATCTGTGACCAGATTGACGGAAAAGAGAATGGAAGTTATGTATTGTTATCCAAGTTCGAAGATGATGTGATTTTTGAGTATCATATCACGATTCAGGATGAAGATTTCAACCTGGGGATTTTGACAATGCGAACACCGGAAGGCGTGTTTGAGACAGATTTTGATGCGGAATAAAAGGGGAATTTCAGACGATAGAAAAAGCGAAATGAGAGGAAAACCCTTTCATTTCGCTTTTTTGAAATTCCGAAAAATTCTCATTGACGTGAGTTTCTAAAGCCCAAACTCGTTTAATAACTTCTTCTGATATTCTCTGTCTACTGCTGCCTTGAGAATCTCATCACTTCTATTAAGCTCAGATAATTTAAGATTCAGTTGATTGATTCTGCTTTCTCCAAGAGCTTCCCCTTCTTCTCGTTTTTCATCTAATTCATCTTTCATTAATTCTAATAACGCATTACACATATCTCTTTTTCCCTCCTTTAGTCGATTCTCGTTTGCTTTTACTATAATCTCCATAACAGCCTGATACAGCTGATTCTCTTTGTTCTTTTTATAATCCTCCAAAAGCTGCCTTGTGACAGACATGTCTTCCAGTGTATCTGTCAAACTATATAACCAGAGATTTCTCTCCGGTGACAATCGATTTGTTACAAGAATCTGAATCGGTAAGATATCTCCAATTACATAATAAATCCCTTCTTCCGGATTATCAATAGTGTAGTGGCGTACTTCTTTTTAATGATCAACACATCAATTGCCATTGGCTTTGAACTTAATAGATACTCCCGCTCAAACTTTAATTTTTCCGTTTCTTCTCTGAATTCAATCTGCAAGTCTGCATAAAATGCAGGATGCCACTGAAGCAGCTTTCCATTTGCCGGTTTTTGTTTTTCCGGCAATTGCTTTCTCTTTTGTTTCATCTAAGAGACCTCCTTATGTGATTTTCACAGAAGTTCTCTCTATCAGAAAACCTCTGCTTTAAATAATGGATTTTAAAAGCATGAATTTCCTGATTTGACAGGTATCATTTACCTGTAATGAAATCTTTATATGAATTTAGATGTTTTAGAAAATATGCTTTGAAATAGGATAGCATATTTACATGCCGATGTAAATACTGGAATGCCGAAGATGGTAGGTATGATAAAAGTTACTGTTCACTCCCGTGTCAATCACTCCGCTGATTGACATGGAGGATGCGTTGCTGGTCGCACATCGTGTGAACAGTAACTGATAAAATCAGTATAAAGTCAACCCAACAAAAGAAGATTGAAATAACAGATGCCTGGTGATATATTATTACAAAAGAATAAAATTTGTAATCCCCTGGCAGGGCGATTTACAGATAGTCACAGAAGGAGGAATATGTTATGAAGAAAATCAGCAGAGTTTCAACTATAATTAGCGCAATCATGCTACTTACTTATATTATTGTTCTTATCAGCATCTGGAGCAGGATTCCTGATACAGTACCGACACATTTTAATGCAGCAGGAGTGGCAGATAGTTATGGAAGCAAAAGAAACCTTGCATTTGAACCAGTTCTTGCCGCGTTTCTATTGTTATTCCTCTCATTGATGGAAAGAATTCCGGCAATCTGGAATTTCCCGGTGGCTGTTACAGAAGAGAACAGAGAAAGATTGTATAAGATTGCCATGATAATGATGGGCGGGATTAAGGTTCTGGTTACTGCCCTGCTGATTGATGTTGGAGTCAGCAGTCTTGTGGAAGGATATCCAATCTGGCCGATGTATATGATGCTTGGAGTGATGATGATACTGATTATCGTATCGATTGTTCAGATGGTTCGGGCGAAATAATGTGGAATAAGAAAGCAAATAAAAACCCTCTTGTGCAATATGTTTATCCAAAATCTTAAAAAATATAAAATTTATATAAAATCCTTCTTGAATTTAGCATGATGAAGTGCTAAACTCTTAACATAAAAACAGAGTGCAATCTATTTATTGATGAGTACATCTGAATTATAGTTAAGAAAGAAGGATAAAAAATGAACGGAGTTATAATGATGGTCATTGCCATCGTTGTATTAGGTGGAGGATATCTTTTCTATGGAAGATATCTTGAGAAGAAATGGGGAATTGACCCGAATGCAAAGACTCCTGCTTATGAGCTGGAAGACGGCGTAGATTATGTGCCGGCAGATACGAATATCGTATTTGGTCATCAGTTCGCATCTATCGCAGGAGCAGGCCCGATCAACGGACCAATCCAGGCAGCAATCTTTGGATGGCTTCCGGTACTTTTGTGGATTCTGATCGGAGGTGTTTTCTTCGGAGCGGTACAGGATTTTGCATCTATGTATGCTTCTGTAAAGAACAAAGGACGTACAATCGGTTATATTATCGAAGAGTATATCGGTAAACTTGGAAAGAAATTATTCCTGTTATTCTGCTGGTTATTCTGTATTCTTGTTGTTGCTGCATTTGCGGATGTAGTTGCAGGAACATTCAACGGATTCGTAGCTGATGATGCAGGAACTGTAAGTAAAGTAGCAGCAAATGGTGCTGTAGCAACAACATCCATGCTTTTCATTGTAGAAGCCGTAGCACTTGGCTGCATTTTGAAATATGCAAAACTGAATAAGTGGGTTAACACAGCTATTGCAATTGTTATGCTTGTCGCAGCGGTAGCACTTGGACTTTATTTTCCAATGTATCTGACAAGAGAGACATGGCATATCCTGATCTTTATTTATATTCTGATTGCCAGTGTCGCACCGGTAACAATGCTGCTTCAGCCACGTGATTACCTGAACAGTTACTTGCTGATCTTTATGATTGCAGCAGCAGTTGTCGGAGTATTTGTAGCAAATCCATCCTGTAACCTGAAAGCTTTTACAAGCTTCAATGTAGATGGAAGTTATATGTTCCCAATTCTGTTTGTAACAATTGCATGTGGAGCTGTATCCGGATTCCATTCACTGGTATCTTCAGGAACTGCTTCTAAGCAGATTAAGAGTGAGAAGAACATGCTCCCTGTATCTTACGGAGCAATGATCATGGAAAGTATGCTTGCTGTAATCGCACTGATCGCAGTTGCTTCCTTCGCTGATGGCGAGGCAGCAGCACAGGGACTGACAACACAGCCACAGATTTTTGCAGGAGCAATCGCAAACTTCCTTGAAGTGATCGGATTACCGCATTCTCTTGTATTTACACTGATCAACCTTGCGGTATCAGCATTTGCACTGACATCACTTGATTCCGTTGCACGTGTCGGAAGACTTTCTTTCCAGGAATTCTTTATCGATGATGACACAGATATGGATAATCTGCCATTGTACAAGAAAGTAGCAACCAATAAATATTTCTCAACAGTTATTACACTGGTACTTGCATACTTACTTGCAAAGGTTGGATATGCAGAAATCTGGCCACTGTTTGGATCAGCAAACCAGCTTCTGTCAGTACTTGCACTGATTGCATGTGCAGTATTCCTTAAGAAGACAAAACGCCAGGGAGCAATGCTCTGGATTCCAATGGTCTTTATGATGGCAGTAACATTTACAGCACTTGGAATGACAATCTGTAAACTGGGAGGTCAGTTTATGACAACAGGTCTGAGCCTTGGAAATACACTACAGCTGATCTTTGCTGTTCTGCTTCTTATCCTTGGAGTAATCGTAGCAATTCAGGGAATTAAAAAGCTTACAGAGAAGAAAGAAGATTAATATAAATGGCAGCGAACATAAATCAAAAACATATGTTCAGTAATAAGATGATCCGTGCTCTTTTAGTACCAATCATACTGGAACAGTTATTGAATTCCATCATGGGTACCGCGGATACGATGATGGTTAGTAATGTGGGATCCGCGGCAATCTCAGCAGTATCGCTTGTGGATTCCATTAACATATTGGTGATTCAGGCATTTTCCGCATTGGCAGCCGGAGGTGCGATCGTCTGCGCCCAGTACATTGGACAGGGGAATAAAGAACGGGCAAATGAGTCTGCACGACAGGTACTATTTATCATCACTCTTATATCAGTAGCTGTCAGCGCATTTTATCTTATTTTTCAGAAACCGTTACTTCACCTGATTTTTGGAGCAGTTGAAGCAGATGTTATGAGAGCATCTGAAATCTATTTCTTCTACACTGCATTATCATTTCCGTTTATTGCGGCGTATGATGCAGCGGCATCGATCTTCAGGGCACAGGAGAACACGAGAGATCCGATGCTCATTTCAATGGTATCAAACGTGATGAATATTGTCGGAAATGCAATTATGATCTGGGGCTTCCATATGGGAGTCGCGGGAGCTGCACTGGCAACTTTGATTTCACGTATTTTCTGTGCGGTTGTAGTATTGGCAGAGCTTCGTCTGGATCGTCAGCCAATTGTGGTACGAGATTATCTGAAAATCCGTCCAGACTGGAGAATGATCCGCAGGATCCTTGGAATCGGAATTCCATCCGGTGTGGAGAACAGTATGTTCCAGTTAGGAAAGCTGGCGATTCAGTCCACAGTATCAACACTTGGAACAACAGCAATCGCTGCGCAGGCAATGACGAACATTCTGGAGAATCTGAACGGAATCGGTGGTATCGGAGTCGGAATCGGATTGATGACAATTGTAGGTCAATGTCTGGGAGCTGACCGGAAGGATGAGGCAGTTTATTACATCAAAAAGCTTTGCGTGATTGCTGAGATCGTTATGGCTGCGAGCTGTGTGATTGTTTTTGCACTGACGAAACCAATTACGATTCTCGGCGGTATGGAACCGGAGAGTGCGAAGATGTGTTTCCATATGGTAATGTGGATCACGATTGTAAAACCGCTTGTATGGGTTATGTCATTTGTTCCGGCATATGGATTGAGAGCAGCAGGGGATGCAAAATTTTCCATGATCACATCCTGTTGTACAATGTGGGCATGCAGATTCTGCCTGTGTGTATTTCTGATCCGTGTAATGGGATTTGGCCCGATGGGAGTATGGATCGGAATGTTTGCGGACTGGACGGTCAGAAGTATTATTTTCACCTGGCGATTCCACAGCAGAAAATGGCTGGAGCATAAAGTAATTTAAATAAGAAGAGAAATCTGAACAAAAAGAGAAATCCAAACAAAAATAGAAACAGCAGGGTTACTGTCGGGAAAGCATTTTAATAATAATGCTTTTGGCAGTAGCCTTGCTGTTTCTTATATCTGCTATTTTTTAAAAAGAAGTTTTAGTATATTTATAGATTTATGTCTGGTATATGATTCCTGAAAATTACTCTTCAGGTGCAAGCTCTGTTGTCTGCTTCTTTGGAGGCATAACCAGTGAGAAGATAAGGAATGCAATCAACGCAGCAACCAGTCCAGGTACGATCGGCTGATTGAAGTGCAGACCGAACAGATTTCCTTTGGAAACATGCTCCAGATATACTACAACAATAGTTCCGGCGATCAGAGAAGCCATGGTTCCTGCCTGGGAAGCTCCTTTCCAGTAATGTCCGAGAACATATGGGAAGAAAGAACCTGCGGCACGAAGGGTGAAGGCAAACATCAGGATTGTAACAATACTTGAAGTATTAAATAATGCAATCAGAGTAGCAAAAACACCTACAGCTGCCATTGTAACACGAGTTACGATCATGATCTCTTTATCAGATGCGCTAGGCTTAATCACAATCTTGTAAATATCATTTGCAAAGATCGATCCGGCACCAAGAAGGTCTGAGTCAGCACTTGACATTGTGGCAGATACGATACCTGCAAATAACAATCCGCAGATAACTGCCGGCATTGCTTCCATAGCAAGAACCGGAAGTGCATAACGGGCACCAACATCCTGGAAGTCCGCAGCATTGAATTTGCCCATGTTGATCAGTGCAAGTACGATGATTCCCATAAGTGTCGGAACAAAAGCGTAGATAAAGTTTACGATCGCAGCAAGGACAGATCCCTGTCTTGCTGCTTTTCCGTCTCTTGCAGCGTAATATCTAGATACAGCTTCCTGTCCTACAGTAAATGTAGCAACATACATGATTGTTAAACTGATAACATCCATTACATTATAACCTTTAAACATGTCAAATGTTTCAGCAGGAACATTAGCTACAACATTGTCCCATCCACCGGCAAGATTCATTCCAAATGGAAGTGCGATGATCATTCCAATCACGATCAGGAATACCTGAACAAAGTCAGTAAGTGTAACACTCCAAAGACCACCCATGATCGCATAAATTGTTACAACGACACCTACGATCAGAACGGCTGTTTTATAATTCAGATTCAGCATAGTAGACAGAATAACGGATGATGCGATAAACTGTCCGGCTGTCAGTCCGATCAATGGAACGAACATGATCAAAGATGTAATGATTCCTGAAGGTTTTCCATAACGACGGCGGAAATATTCAGGAACGGTTTTAACCATCGCAGCACGGAATTTTGGCGCAAGGAATGTAAGGATCACAAAAGCAAATCCCATTGTGATAATGTACCATGCGGCACTGAGTCCGTGACTTTCCATACCCTGCTGAACAACACCGAGAGAACTTCCTCCACCAATTTCAGTAGCAGCAAGAGTTCCGGCCATTAAAAACGGTCCGAGTCGTCTTCCGGCAACAACGAAGTCTGTGTTGGATTCAATCTTCTTGGATGACAGATAACCGATCAATAACATAACAAGAAGATAAATAACAACGACAGCGGTTACAATAATGTTTGACTGCATAAAATATCCCTCTTTCCTTTAGTCAAATTTGAAAAAGGTATCAGGAAATAGCGAAACCTGACACCTATGTTCATACGAATAATTATACCATAAAAACTTTCACATGCAACTTGAAAAGAAAAAAACTTATTGAAAATTATCAATATTTCCGGAAGATAATCGATTGGTATGGTAGATGTTAACAAAAATAATAAAAGGCGAGAGGACAGCGTGAAAAAGAACATTTTTTAGGGGGTGGACATTTGACGTTTCTATTATTACAATTATAATAATCGACAGAAAAGAGGAATTGTATATGACACAGATAGATGCGTTAAAAACAGATGAAATACAGAATTATGAGATAGAACATCAGGAAGAAGTGCGCCGTCTCGCAGGCGAGTGTATGGTAATTTTGGAAAATGACGGAGTCCTTCCACTTCAGGCTGGTACAAAGAAGATTGCATTATTCGGAACAGGAGCAAGACATACGATCAAAGGTGGAACAGGATCCGGTGATGTAAATGTACGTGAAAACATTTCGATTGCACAAGGGCTTGAGCGTGCAGGATTTAAATTTGTAACAGAAGGCTGGCTGGATCAGTATGACAGACTTTATGCGGATGCGCAGGAAACGTATGCGAAAAAGTTAAATGAATTTACAGAGAAAACAGGAAAACCATCGATGCTATATGCCTTCGAGAACCCTTTTGAGGAACCGGAACAGCCGGAGATTACAGAAGCGGATGTAAAAGAAGCGGATGCGGCAATTTATGTAATTTCTAGAAATTCCGGGGAGGGAAAAGACCGCAGGGCAGAGAAGGGAGATTATTATCTCAGCGACAGAGAACTTCAGAATATCCGTTTTATGACAGAACACTATAAGAACTGTATTGTTCTTTTGAATGTAGGTGGAGTCATTGATCTGACTTCATTGAAGATAATTGAAGGTGTACAGGCGATCATGCTTGTGGGACAGACAGGCAATATGGGAGGTTATGCAGTTGCTGATGTGCTGACTGCCAAGACGATTCCTTCAGGAAAGCTGACTGATACATGGGCAAGATCTTATGAGGATTATCCATCCTCTGCAACATTTAGCCACAGGGATGGAAATCTTGACGACGAATATTACAGTGATGGAATCTATGTGGGATACCGCTATTTTGATACGTTTGGTGTGATGCCTCTATATTGCTTTGGATATGGAAAAAGCTATACAGAATTTGAAATAAAAACAATGAATGTAACAGCAGATGAAAAGCAGGTACAGGTTGAAGTTGAGGTTACGAACATTGGTGACAAGTATCCTGGAAAAGAAGTTGTTCAGGTTTATTATTCCGCACCGGATGGAATCATGGAGAAACCAACACAGGAACTTGCAGGATTTGCCAAGACTAAATTGCTTGCGCCGGGAGAAAAAGATGTCGTGACGATCACATTTGCAACGACAGACATGGCATCTTTTGATGCATATGATGCGGCCTGGGTTATGGAAGAAGGGGAATACACGATCCGCGTAGGAAACAGTTCACGTAATACGGAGGCTGTGGCAGTCATCGACCTTGATGAGCAGGTGACAACACTCCAACTGAAACGTCTGATGCGTGATACAATTGCAGTCAGAGAGCTTCACCATATGATTCCGATTTTCGATATTGAATTTGATTTCGGTGTGCCGGCGATTCCATTTAGAATTATGCTTCAGGCAGAGAACTTTAAGAAAGAACTTGTAGAATATGAAGTGATGCGCAGGACACTTATGGATAAGAGGAAAGATGAAGTTCTGACGCTGGAAGATGTAAAAGCAGGCAACGCGACTCTGGATGAACTGACAGCGCAGCTTACCGTGGAAGAAATGGCAGAACTTTGTGTTGGAACAGAGAGAAGAAATGGCGACGGAAATGTAATTGGTTCAGCATCCTCCTGTGTGCCGGGTGCAGCAGGAGACACCACTTCCAGTTTACTTGAAACACGAAAAGTGCCGAATCTTATTCAGGCAGATGGACCGGCAGGACTTCGTTTAGAGACACCTTGTACTGCCATTCCAATCGCAACAACACTGGCACAATCCTGGGATATGGATCTGATTCATAGAATGGGAGAGCTTGTCGGAGAAGAGATGAAGCAGTTACATGTAGATCTATGGCTCGCACCTGGCATGAATATTCATCGTAATCCGCTTTGTGGACGAAACTTCGAATACTATTCTGAGGATCCTGTATTGACAGGTCTTTGTGCTGCTACAGAGACGAAAGGTGTTCAGTCTCAAAAAGGAAAGGGAACAACAATCAAACATTTTGCAGGAAATAATCAGGAAGACAACCGTATGTTTACGAATGCACATATCAGCGAGCGTGCGCTGAGAGAAATCTATCTGAAAGGATTTGAGATAGCTGTAAAGACAGCACAACCATATGCAATCATGACTTCCTATAATCTGATCAACGGAGTTCATTCAGCAAACAACTATGACATGCTGCAGAACATCGCACGTGATGAGTGGGGATTTGAAGGTCTTGTGATGACAGACTGGTATACTTCACAGGATACAACAGAGATGGGAATGGTATCACCATCCGGAAAATATAGTCATTCTAGCAGTGTACAGTGCATTAAAGCAGGAAATGACCTTCAGATGCCGGGATGTCAGCAGAATGTGGATGATATCGTAGAAGCAGTGAACGAAGGAAAAGAAATTACCAAGGCAGATTTACAACGCTGTGCGAAACATATTTTAAGTGTTGCACTTAAGACAATGTAAAACCACCTTGGTAATGTGGGGAATGAGAGTTTTTTTCGTATTACTCAAAAATTAATAAACAATATCGTATAAGATCAAGCCTTTTGTGTCGCAGGATGCAGAAGGCTTTTCCTTTCCTTCCAGGATTGCATTGATACATTCGACGGGTCTTTCCCCTATGCCGATATCCAAAAGCGTTCCTAGAATAAATGGAGCCATCTGATAGAGAAAATCATTGGCTGTCATACGAATATAAAGCGTAGACTCTTCTGTGACAAAAGTAATTATTTTTATTTCTTTTTCGGTTCCTTTCTTTTTTCGAATCGAAGAGAAATGTTTAAAATCATGCTTTCCAAGTAATGAGTGGGCAGCGGTTTCCATAAGAAGAATATTTGGAAGTTCTGCTGTTTGTTCAGGTGACAGATCAAATAATGAATCTGATAACAGATCAGTTAATCGACCGCGATAGTTTTTGTGGAACAGGTCATAGATCGGTGATAAATCCATGGCATATTCATAAGTGATCTCGCGTGCATTCAAGTCTGCTCGAAAGCGTTCGGGTGTTGATACTGCATCTAAAACGGCAATATCCTGTGGAAGATACTGGTTCAGAACAGTTTTAAATTCTGCAGGAGTCAGTTGGCTTTCCGTAAGAAAATTGACTGTGAGATTCCGGGCATGAACTCCCGGTTCTGTTCGGACTCCGGAAAATAAAGTGACAGGAGTTCCTGTTACCTTTTCTAATACATTTTCAATTTTATAAGATACTGTGCGATCATTGTGGTCTTTTTCCGGGCGTTTCCAACCAAGATAACGTGTACCGTCATATTGGAGTGTTAATTTAATATTCTGCATATATCGTTCTCCATTTATAAATAATGTCTGTTTCCAGACAAGTCATCCTTTGTATTTTAACTGATGCAGATGGAAATGTATAGAGAAAAGAAGAGAAATAAGACTGCAAAGGCGAAGAGAGTGATTCTGATTTTATTTAAAATGTTTCCGAAAGATATTTTTGGTCATTTCCATCATGCGGTCAATTTGATTTTGTTCTTCTTTGCTTTTACCTTCTTTTAATACTTCAAGAATTAATGAAACTTCATCCGGATTGAAACGAAGTCCTTGTCGGTTTGCATTTGTGATAAGTGCGAGCATGACCGGGGCAAGTTCATTTCCGGATTTTCCTTTCGTCTGTTTCGCGGCTGTCCTGATCAGTTCCAGCTTGAGCGGATCGATCGTTTTCATTGCAGGATGGTTCATCCAGTTTTCCATTGTTAAGATCTCCTTTCGGTGAGTTATTGTTTATAGTGTCTTCTGGCTCTTCATCAGAAGGTGGAGCAGATGAAAAGAATTGTGTAAACATATCTGCCATAGACATCATCTCTTTTATGTTTTTGAAAGTAGAAAAGAGCTGTTTTTCTTCTGATGTGAGATAAGGTGACAGATGGTCAAAAATAGAATCTGCGTTGTCTTGAAAAAGATTTTCTATTCCTCGTCCAGAAGAAAAGTTACAGGCAGAAAGTGCATCATAACTGACAGGAGCCTGATGGTGAAGAACATTTTGCAGTTCGATGAATTTAATGAAGACGGCAAGCATGCTCTGTGTAGCTGGCGGGAAAAGAGGAAGGAAAAGTTTCAGCATGCGAAGTCCGGAAGCAGTTGCTTCGTCAAAGGGGGTCATAGGCGTCGGTGTTTTCAAAAAAATAAACCCTCCTGACTTTCAGCTGAACTGATACATATATATGAAATGCAGAAAAAATATATTCCTGTTCATGAATATCGATGTGTGAAAAATCGGATCATGCGTATACTGATTTAAAGACCTTTTGTAATCAGGGGCATATCTTAATAATAAGAAGAGGAAAGGAAAGCGAAAATGTCCAGAAAGTTAATTATTGATGGGAATGCAGTATATGAAATTGATGAGAAGTGTATGTTAAAGAAAAAGCTTGGAGAACTGAAAGAAAAAAAGAGAACATCAGACGAGAAGAAAGCGGAACAGAGTGTTGTTACCGGAAAACCGAATCGTTTGAAAAGATAAGCCAGAAGGGGCATGCGGTTTTTCCGCATGCCCCTTCTGAAGTGGAAGAAGGAACAGATATCAGCATCCGCCACAGTTGCAGCCATTACCGCAACCGCCGCATCCGAATCCATTATTGCCCCATCCGCCGCAGCAGCAAAGAAGAAGGATGATCCACAGACAACTGTCATTGCCGCAGCCATTACCACATCCGCCACAACTATTACCACCCCAGCCACCGCAGCAGCAGAGGAGAAGGATGATCCAAAGGCAGGAGTTATTCAGTCCGCATCCATTTCCGTTTCCGCCACAGCCGCAGCTGTTTGCACATCCGTTGTCACAACCGCATCCGCAGTTTGTAGCTGTTAATTCACTCATTGTTAAATCCTCCGAAAGATTTTTTGATTTACAATGTTATAGTATGCGGAGAAAAAGAAAATGTGAGATGAGAAATTATTTGTAGTGATAAAGATGTGAAGTGGCAAAAATTATTCGAGCAGTCGGGAAAAATCTAAAATTCCCCAGCCGGATTCAGTTCCCGGAATTTGCACACAGGAAGCGTGAAGTTTTAATTTAACTTCTGCATTGGTGAGAAACGGGTATTTTGAAAGAAGACAGGCAATTGCACCGGAAACAACAGGAGCAGCCATGGATGTTCCTGTTTTGGAAAGATAAGGCGGAGCATTTGGAAATTGAGAGTAAAAAGCATTGCAGCTTACAATTCCTGTGCCGGGGGCAAAAACATCAGGTTTGACAATGCAGTCATCTGTAGGACCGCGGCCGGAATAATTGAGAGGATGCCTTTGGGTGTGGATCAGAGGAAAAGTGTCGGGAACACCAACAGTGATAACTTTCGGGCTGCTTCCGGGAACTGTGACGGAACCGGGAGCAGGTCCGTAGTTGCCGGCAGAGACAACTACGACGAGCCCAAGATCCCAGAGGGATTCCACAGCATTCAATAAAAGAAGTTTTTGATGAATGGAAAGATCCGGTCGTGTACCTACGGAAATGTTAATGATCCGGATATGGAATTGCGTGTAGATATCACGGATCCATTGAATTCCATTTATGACATTTTTGATAGATCCGTTTCCATTCTGATCCAATACTTTCCCAATAATAAGATTGCAGAAGGGAGCAATTCCGGCATAAGTTCCGGAAGAGAGAAGTCCGCTTCCCGCAAGAATTCCGGCTACATGGGTTCCGTGTCCACTATTGTCGATGAGAGGGGAGAAAAGAGAGAAAGAAAAAAGAACTTTTTCGGAAGAACCAGTGGTACTGGAAAAATCCCGAAAAGAATGGATACGATCTTTAAAATCAGGATGAGGAGAAATTCCGGTATCAAGAATAGCAACAGTGACATTTTGTCCGAGAAATTTGTGTTCCTTTGTGTCCGGGCACCAGTAGTGAATGGATTGTTTTACCCATTTCATGAAGGAAAAGCCTTTGTTTTTTCTTTATTATATGCCTGATATTAAATTAGTGTAACTGTAAAGAAAAAACACTTGACACCACTTTGCGTTTCGTGTATGATAGCAGAGGTGAAGATAATGAATAAGTTTTTAGAGCAGGCATTATTGTTTGATTTCTACGGGGAATTGCTTACAGATCATCAAAAGGAGATTTATGAGCAGTTCGCGCTGGAAGATCTTTCGCTCAGTGAGATTGCTGAGATGAAGGGGATCAGCCGCCAGGGTGTACATGATCTTGTGAAGCGGTGTCAGAAGACACTGGAAGGATATGAGATGAAGCTTCATCTTGTAGAGAAGTTCCTTTCCGTGAAGGAGAAGGTCAGTAAGATTGATGATACACTTGCAGAGTGGGAATGCGAGAAGAATGACCCGGAAGAGATGGTGAAGCGGATCCGTAAGATTGCGGATGCGATCATAGAGGAGTTATAGAATGGCATTTGACAGCTTAAGTGAAAAACTTCAGAATGTATTTAAGAACCTGCGAAGCAAGGGAAGACTGACAGAGGATGATGTTAAGGCAGCTCTGAAGGAAGTTAAGATGGCGCTTCTTGAAGCAGATGTAAACTTCAAGGTTGTTAAGGGCTTCATAAAGGATGTTCAGGAGAGGGCTGTTGGTCAGGATGTGATGAACGGACTGAATCCGGGACAGATGGTGATCAAGATCGTTAATGAAGAGCTGGTTAGGCTTATGGGATCTGAGACAACAGAGATCAAGCTTCAACCGGGCAGTGCAATCACAGTGATCATGATGGCAGGTCTTCAGGGAGCAGGTAAGACAACAACAACTGCAAAGCTTGCAGGAAAGTTTAAGTTAAAAGGTAAGAAACCACTTCTGGTAGCATGTGATGTATACCGTCCGGCTGCAATTAAGCAGTTGGAGATCAACGCAGAGAAGCAGGGCGTAGAGATGTTCTCCATGGGAGACAAGAACAAGCCGGCGGATATTGCGAAGGCAGCAGTTGAGCATGCAGCAAAGAATGGTAACAATATTGTGATCCTTGATACTGCAGGACGTCTTCATGTAGATGAAGATATGATGGCAGAGCTTCAGGAGATCAAGGAAGCTGTGGAAGTTCATCAGACCATCCTGGTTGTCGATGCGATGACCGGACAGGATGCGGTGAATGTAGCAAGTTCCTTTAACGATAAGATTGGAATCGACGGTGTGATCGTCACAAAGCTTGACGGTGATACACGAGGCGGTGCTGCATTGTCTATCAAGGCAGTGACAGGAAAACCGATCCTTTATGTCGGTATGGGGGAGAAGCTTTCAGATCTGGAGCAGTTTTATCCGGACAGAATGGCATCCCGAATTCTGGGAATGGGAGATGTCCTTTCCCTGATTGAGAAGGCAGGCGCTGAGCTTGATGAAGAGAAAGCCAAGAAGATGGCTGATAAGATGAAGAAAGCTCAGTTTGACTTTGAAGATTATCTTGACAGTATGGAACAGATGCGTAAGATGGGCGGTTTGTCCAGCATCATGGGAATGCTGCCTGGAATGGGTAATCTCGGAGGTAAGATGCCTGATCTTGATTCCGAGGAGAATGAGAAGAAGATGGCTCAGATGGAAGCAATCATCTACTCCATGACTTTGGAAGAGAGAAGAAACCCGGATCTGCTGAATCCATCCAGAAAGCACAGAATTGCCAAGGGCGCAGGTGTGGATATCGCAGATGTGAACCGTATGGTAAAACAGTTCAACGAATCCAGAAAGATGATGAAGAAACTTCCTGGAATGATGGGTGGCAAAGGTGGAAAAAGGGGCAAATTCAAGCTTCCCTTTTGACATATAAATGAAACAATAACAAAAAATTAAGAAAAATTATGAGGTGAAAAAAATGGCAGTAAAGATCAGATTAAAGAGAATGGGACAGAAGAAGGCTCCTTTTTACAGAATCGTAGTAGCAGATTCTAGATCTCCAAGAGACGGAAGATTCATCGAGGAAATCGGAACATACGATCCGAACCTTGAGCCAAGCGCAATCAAAGTAGACGAGGAAGCAGCTAAGAAATGGCTCAACAATGGTGCTCAGCCAACAGAAGTTGTTGGAAAGATCTTCAAAGCAGCAGGAATCGAGAAATAATCGAATCTGTATGAGTAATGTCTGTAGCTGAGTGATCAGCTGCAGATAAATAACGATGTCTCCGCGGAGGGCGAGTATCATGAAAGAATTAGTTGAAGTTATTGCAAAGGCACTGGTAGATCAGCCGGATGAAGTCTCAGTTACTGAGAAAAAGGAAGGCAGAACTACTGTACTGGAACTTCATGTAGCAGATGGCGACATGGGTAAAGTGATCGGTAAGCAGGGTCGTATTGCAAAAGCAATCCGTTCTGTTGTTAAGGCAGCAGCAACAAAGGAAGACAAGAAAGTCGTTGTCGATATTGTTTAAGAACAGTATCAGGACGAAAGAAAAAAGTAACAGAGTCATTGCTTGGTAAAGCAGGGCTTAAAAAAGGGACAGCCTTCATAAAGAAGAGACTGCCCCTTTCTTTTTACGCGAGCAACGAGCCAAAGTCCGTGCTTGCACGAGACCTTGGCGACTGCCGCGATAACTTGAGAAACTCGCGAAGCGTGTTTCTCATAGTTTCATAAGAAAGGAATCAGGAATGGAACAATTTCTTCAGGTGGGAGTGATTTCTTCCACACATGGTCTGCGTGGTGAAGTTAAGGTATTCCCGACAACGGATGATGCTGCGCGTTTTCAGACATTGAAAAATGTTGTCCTTGATACAGGAAGGGAAAAGTTGGATCTTGAGATTCAGTCTGTTCGTTTTTTCAAGCAATTTGTAATTGTGAAATTCAAGGGCATTGATAATATCAATGATATTGAGAAATATAAAGGAAAAAGTCTCTTTGTAACAAGAGAAAATGCTGTCGAACTGGAAGAGGACGAGTATTATATCGGTGATCTGATCGGTATGGAGGTCTATACAGATGACAGTGAGGAACGCTTTGGAGTACTCAAAGACGTGATGGAGACAGGAGCAAACGAAGTGTATATCATTACTTCTGAGAATCACGGAGAAGTGCTGCTTCCTGCAATTCACGAGTGTATTTTGGATATTGATGTAGAAGCGAAGAAGATGAAAGTGCATCTGATGGAGGGATTACTGTAATGAATTTCCATGTATTGACTTTATTTCCGGAGATGATCGAGCAAGGTGTGAATACAAGTATTACAGGCCGTGCGATCAACAATGGACTTCTTTCGATCAATGCAGTAAATATCCGTGATTATGCATTTAATAAGCATAACAGTGTGGATGATTATCCATATGGCGGCGGTGCAGGCATGTTGATGCAGGCAGAACCGGTGTATCTGGCTTATGAGGCTGTGAAAGAGCAGATCGACAAGAGAAAGCAGGAGAACATCAAGTCGGAAGAAGTCACGTCAACGGAACCAGCGGATTGTTCTGAAGTGCGCAACATTGATTTGCAGGATGAAAATTCGAAGAAGCGTCCACTGCGTGTAGTCTATCTCTCTCCACAGGGAGATGTATTTAACCAGAAGATGGCAGAGAAGATGGCTCAGGAGGAAGACCTTGTGTTGCTTTGCGGTCATTATGAAGGAATCGACGAACGCGTTCTGGAAGAAATCGTGACAGATTATGTTTCCATCGGAGATTATGTACTGACCGGAGGCGAGCTTCCGGCAATGGTCATGATCGATACGATCTCAAGACTGGTTCCGGGAGTGCTTCACAATGATGTCTCAGCAGAATTTGAGTCATTTCAGGATAATCTTCTGGAGTATCCGCAGTATTCCAGACCGGAAGAGTGGAGAGGGAAGAAAGTTCCGTCCATCCTTCTGTCCGGACATCATGCGAATATTGAAAAATGGAGAAGAGAGCAGTCAATCCTTCGTACAATGGAGCGGCGCCCGGATCTTCTCAAGGAGAGCAATCTGACGGATAAAGAGAAGAAATGGATCCGCCAGGTGAAACGGGAACGCAAAGAAGCAGAAAAAATGAAATAGGGACTTGAAAAAAGCCCGGAAATATGGTAAACTACAAAAGTTGTGAAAAGAAGCGCGATGGTCCTCTGGCACAAAAGTGAAGTGTTAAGAACGTCAAATATTAAGGAGGTCACACAAAATGAACGAAATCATTAGAAAAATCGAAGCAGAACAGTTAAAGGAGAACGCACCTGAATTTCATGTTGGTGATACAGTAAAAGTATATGCCAAGATCAAAGAGGGTAACCGCGAAAGAATCCAGGTTTTCGAAGGAACAGTCCTGAAAAGACAGGGTGGCGGAGCAAGAGAGACTTTCACAGTAAGAAAGACATCTAACGGAATCGGTGTTGAGAAGACATGGCCGGTACATTCTCCACATGTTGAGAGAGTAGAAGTTGTTCGCAGAGGTAAAGTAAGAAGAGCGAAACTGAACTACTTAAGACAGCGTGTTGGTAAAGCTGCTAAGGTAAAAGAATTAGTAAAATAGTAACTATGAGAGGGACAATTACAGAACTTGTATATTGTCCCTTTTCTTATAGCTTACGCGAGCAACGAGCCAAAGTCCGTGCTTGCACGAGACCTTGGTGACTGCCGCGATAATTTGAGAAACTCGCGGAGCGTGTTTCTTATAGTTGGGAAGGAAAATAAGGAACCTATGGGGCAGAATCTGAGTTTTCGAAAGAATAACAGAAGAAAGAAAAAGAAGAAGCCGCAGATGAAGAAGAAAAACCATCTGAAATTTACAAACCGAAGTAAGAAATTAAAGTTTGAAAAGAAGAATTATCATATAACAAAGAATTCTTTGATTCTTGCAGGAGAGATACTATGTGTTTGTCTGGTGGCAGTACTTTTGATTGCATTTTTCGGGCATCGTGTAAGCAATGCGGGCGATGCCATGAGTCCGACAATTGAAAATGGAGAGGTTGTTCTTGTAGATCGTCTGATCGTGGATATGAAGACACCTTCCAGAGGAACTGTGGTGGCATTTCGACCAGACGGAAACCGCGAAGTTCATCTTTTAATTAGAAGGATTGTCGGTCTTCCGGGAGAGACTATCCAAATCAAGGATGGAACTGTTTATATTAATGGAAAAGAGCAGAAGAAACATATTCATGTATCAGAGATAAAAGATGCGGGGATAGCTTCTGATGAGATAAAGCTTGGCAAAGACGAGTACTTTGTGCTCGGAGATAATGAAGAGTCAGGCGAAGACAGCAGATCTGAGACGGTCGGAGTGGTAAAGGCAGATGAGATCTATGGAAAGGTCTGGTTCAATGTAAGCTCCGGGGAACATTTCGGATTTGTAAAAAGATAAAATAGAATGAAAAAATAACAGGAGGAATGCAATGCATTTTCAGTGGTATCCTGGCCATATGACAAAGGCCAGAAGAATGATGCAGGAGAATATTAAGCTGATCGATCTGATTATTGAGTTGGTTGACGCAAGAGTGCCGCTCAGCAGTCGTAATCCGGACATTGATGAGCTTGGAAAGAATAAGGCGAGACTGATTCTTTTGAATAAGGCAGATCTTGCGGAAGACAGAAGAAATGATGAGTGGATGGAATATTTCAAGAAGCAGGGATATTCTGTCGTGAAAGTGAATTCTAAGAAAGGCGGCGGAATCAAGTCGATCCAGTCTGTGATCCAGGAAGCATGTAAGGAGAAGATGGAACGTGACAGAAAGCGTGGAATCCTGAACCGTCCGGTACGTGCCATGGTGGTAGGAATTCCGAACGTAGGAAAATCTACCTTTATCAATGCGCTGGCAGGAAAAGCCTGTGCAAAAACAGGAAATAAGCCTGGAGTGACAAAGGGAAAACAGTGGATCCGTCTGAATAAGAATGTAGAACTTTTGGATACACCGGGAATTCTCTGGCCGAAGTTTGAAGACCAGACAGTAGGTTTGCGTCTTGCGTTTATCGGTTCGATTAAAGACGAGATTCTTCAGACAGAAGAACTGGCAAGTGAGCTTGTGAAATTTTTAAATCAGTCATATCCGGGAGTTCTTGAAGAGAAGTACACGATAGAATCTTCAGAAGATAATTATGAAGTATTAAGAAGAATTGCAGAAAGCAGACACTGTCTGGTCAGAGGAAGCGAATTAGATGTGGAAAAAGCAGCGGCAATTCTTTTGGATGATTTTCGTAATGGCCGCCTTGGAAGGCTTACACTGGAGCTTCCAGAGGAGAACTAATACGGTATGAAAGAAATTATAAAAGAACTGGCTGGATGGCTTCTGTATATTGTACTGATCATTGCTCTTACCTGGACCGTGGTTACCTTTGTGGGGCAGAGAACAGAAGTCAGTGGTTCTTCTATGGAAACTACACTGTCAGATAAGGATCAGCTGATTGTTGATAAAATGACTTACCGCTTCAGAGATCCGAAACGATATGACATCGTAGTATTTCCATATCAATACCAGGACAATACCTATTATATTAAGCGGATCATCGGGCTGCCGGGAGAGACAGTACAGATTTTATCCGGAATGGTTTATATTGATGGGATGCGTCTGGATGAACATTATGGGAATGAAATAATGGAGAATCCAGGCATTGCAGAAGAACCATTAACACTGGGTGAGGATGAATATTTTGTACTTGGAGATAATCGGAATAACAGCAGCGACAGCAGAGCATCCGATGTTGGTTTAATCCATAGAAAAGATCTGATCGGAAGGGCATGGATTCGCGTGTGGCCATTGAGTCAAATTGGGGTGATACATCATGAGTAAAAGTATTAGCGAGATCAAGATAGAATTTGAACAGGCAGGAGAACAACAGTGGGAAGCACTTTGTCAGGAATACGAGACGGATTCCAGAACAGGTGTAAAAAATCTGACAGCAAGATATCGGAAGAAGCAGCAGGCACTTGTTCAGGAGAGAGAACGCCTCGAGGTAATGAAAACATTCGAGAGAAAATATGCGGATTATAGTTTTATCTGTGGAATTGACGAGGCAGGAAGAGGTCCTCTGGCAGGACCGGTAGTAGCCGGTGCAGTGATTCTCCCAAAGGATTGTGAGATTCTTTATCTGAATGATTCAAAAAAACTGTCTGCTGCAAAGAGAGAAGAGTTGTATGATGAGATTATGGAGAAAGCGGTTGCAGCGGCAGTAGGTATGGCAAGTCCGGCGAGAATCGATGAAATTAATATTCTACAGGCAACTTATGAGGCAATGCGTGAAGCAATTTCAAAGCTGGCAGTAGAACCAGGGATTCTTTTGAATGATGCTGTGACGATTCCGGAGATGATCATTCCGCAGGTTCCGATTATTAAAGGAGATGCGAAGAGTGTGTCTATTGCAGCGGCAAGTATTCTTGCAAAAGTGACAAGGGATCGGCTGATGGTAGAATATGATAAAGTGATGCCAGAGTATGGATTTGCAGGCCATAAAGGATATGGATCCAAAGAACATATTGAGGCAATCAAGAAATATGGACCGACACCGATACATAGAAAGACATTTATCAAGAAGTTTATTTAATGATATCAGGGTTGTATAAAAGAAAGAGCTGCCAATGGCAGCTCTTCTTAAATCCGAAAGTTCGACGGATTAGAAGAGGGGGATCAGGTAGATGAAGGATCCGAAAAAAGAAAAGAATAACCGCAAGACAGGTGGAAACTATGAGCAGGCAGCAGGTTTTTATCTGGAACAGCATGGCTATCAGATACTACAGTACAATTATCGCTGTCGCATAGGAGAGATTGATATTGTTGCAAAAGAGGGGGAGAATCTGGTATTCTGTGAAGTGAAGTACAGGACGGGTCCTGGCAAGGGGAGTCCGCTGGAAGCTGTAGATGCAAGAAAGCAGAGAAAGATATTTCAGGCAGCAATGTATTATCTCACGGAACATCATATTAGTGATGTCCCATGCAGATTTGATGTGATCGGTATTGAAGGGACAAGGATCCAGCTGGTGAAGAATGCATTTTGCGGATAGAGAAGAAAGGACAGAATATGAGTTTAGGATTGATTTATAAGAACGCGGCACATATTTTTGATGAAGTAGAAAAGAAAACTCCTTATCTGGAATATCCATTGTTTCAGGAGACGGGCATTGTAACGAGTGCTTTTTCTACACGACTTGGAGGAGTCAGTGAGGGATATTATTCTTCTCTGAATCTAAGCTTTGATCGTGGAGATGACCCGGCAAGGGTATTAGAGAATTTTAAAAGGATTGGAGCATCAATGGGTGTTGCTATAGAAGATATGGTTCTGTCAAAGCAGACACATACAACGAATGTCCGTGTGGTTACAAAGGAAGATAAGGGAAAAGGTGTTATGCAGGAACGCAATTATACAGATGTGGATGGGATGATCACAAATGTTCCGGGAATCTGTCTTGTGACTTCCTATGCAGATTGTGTACCACTTTACTTTGTGGATCCGGTGAAAAAGGCAATCGGGCTGAGTCATTCCGGCTGGAGAGGAACTGTTGGAAAGATTGGAAAAAATACTGTTCAGCTGATGCAGGAGAATTTTGGATCCAAACCGGAAGATCTGCTTGCAGCAGTAGGACCATCAGTATGTATGGATTGCTATGAGGTCAGTGAGGATGTAATTGAGCAGTTTAAAGAAGCTTTTGAAAAGAAATACTGGGAGGATCTTTTCTATAAGAAAGAGAACGGAAAATATCAGTTGAATTTATGGAAGGCAAATGAGCTGATCTTCCTGGAATGTGGAATTCTGCCGGAGCATATGGCAATCACAAATGTTTGTACACATTGCAATAGTAAGATCCTATATTCTCACCGGACGATGGGGAACAACAGGGGAAATCTGTGTGCATTTCTTGCATTAAAATAAGGAGGTTAAAAGTATGTATCTGACAACAGTGAAAGAACTTGGAACAGCATTACTGACAAAGGGGACCGCCTTTGCACTGACCCAAACAGCAACGCAGACGAATAACAGTTCCGTCAATGATGTGCTTGATTCTGCACAGGAAGTAACAGCAAGCACAGCAGATGAAGTGAATCGCTTTGTACAATATTTTAATGATAATATTCCGAATCTGATTGCCTTTGGGTTGAAGGTGATTTTCGCGATAGTATTTTACCTGATCGGATCTAAGGTGATATCTGTTATACGTAAAGTGGTAGGCAAATCAATGGAGAGATCCAATGCGGATGTTGGAGTTCGTCAGTTTGTTGATTCTATGTTGAAATTTGGGTTATACGCACTTCTGATCTTTATGATCGCAACAAAATTTGGCGTGGAATCTTCTTCTGTAGCAGCGATCATCGCTTCCGCCGGTGTGGCAATTGGTCTGGCATTACAAGGGAGTCTGTCGAACTTTGCAGGAGGTATCTTGATTCTTCTTCTCAGACCATTTGCGGTTGGAGATTATATTATTGTGAATTCAGAGGGAATCGAAGGAACTGTAAAGGTAATTCAGATCTTCTATACAAAGATGACAACAATCGATAATAAGACGATTGTTGTGCCAAACAGTATTCTGACAAGTAACAGTCTGACAAATGTAACAGCAAGACCGGAACGTCAGCTGGATCTTAAAGTAGGAATTTCTTATGAATCTGATCTGAAGAAAGCAAAAGAGATCGTAGAGAATCTTCTACTGAAGGATGAAGATGTTATTCAGGATGAAGAGATTAAAGTGTTCATATCAGAACTTGCAGACAGCAGTGTTGTGATTGGACTTAGAGCCTGGGTGAAGACAGAAGCTTACTGGACAACGCGCTGGAGAATCCTTGAGGAGATTAAAATGTCTTTTGATGAGGAAGGCATTGACATCCCATATAATCAGTTGACAGTTCATATGGCAAATCATTAGTTATTATTTATTAGAATGATAAAAGTCTATAGAAGTTGATTAAAAAAGAGGTTGAAATTTATATCCAAACGCGATATAATAACAAAGGTCGTCAGAATTGACGACCATATGCCGAAATAGCTCAGTTGGTAGAGCACTTCACTCGTAATGAAGGGGTCGTCGGTTCGAGTCCGATTTTCGGCTGAAGAGTAAAGACCGTTGTTGATTTCAGTTGTATCTGGAATCAGCAGCGGTTTTTATATATTAGGAAAGTCCTTTCCTAATATATAAAAAACGCTCCGCTTAGGATGCGCACTTATAACGAACTTAGAACGGATACGAAAAAGCATCTTGACGAAGGAAATGAAAATGGATACAATATTGTTACGAGTTTATAAAAAAGATGAAAAATTTTCTCTAATAAAGTAAAAAGAAATAAAATTAATTCTTTTAAAACAAGATTAGATAGAAGCAGAGAAATAGAAAAAATACAGAGGGTGAAAATATGGCATCAGTACAGACAAAAGATTACATTGTGCAGTTAATTAAAGAGGAGATTCTTTCAGGAGTTATGAAACCGGGAGAAGAGCTGGCGCAGGAAGCACTTGCAGAGCGTCTTGGTGTTTCAAGAATGCCGATCCGTGAGGCATTACAGAATCTTGTTCAGGAGGGATTTGCGGTACGTCTTCCAAACCGTCATATCCAGGCAGTAGTTTTGAGCGCACAGCAGATTCATGATGTATTTCATGTGATTGCAGCGATGGCAGCAGAGAATACGATCTTAGTTGCAAAGAAAGAGCAGATGCTTCGAAGGAAAAATGTGGAACAAACGAGTCAGACAGAATTCGAAGAAGATGGACAGAGCAAGCTTTTCCTTGAGCAAGAGATTGAGAAAACTCCAAGCGAGCAGCTTTTTCAGATACTTTCCGGCATGGAGAATGCATTGAGACTAGAGAAGAAGGCAGAGTGGGAGATGGTTTATCAGGAGAGACTCATCAGTTTGTTTGAGAATCCATATCTGTCACAGCTTCAGGGGAAGACGATGGATGGTTATGTAGCTTATGCAATTGAGAAGATGGGAGATAAGCAGCAGAAGTTAGAGCAGCTTCGCCGTATCACAGAAGGTATTGCAGAGAATAATGAGCAGAAGATCCGAATGGGACTTCGAGAATACTATCTTTCTTATGCTGATGCTTTTGTAGAAAGATGGGAGAAGAAGGCAGAAGAAACAGAAAAATAGGTTGAATTGTTATAGGGGTGATTACATACATATGTAGGTTGTAATCACCCCTTTTTCTATAAACAAAGTTTTATCTAGATTTGTTAGTGATCGATTGCTATGGTAGCAAAGGCACCTCATGTTCGTCATTTTGTACAAGCTGTGTTAAAAAAACACTGGATTATATCGCAAATATGATGATAAAATATAAATCAGATGATGGGTTAGAAAATTGGAAAGGGAGGACGATGGAAAAAGCACGACAAGTAAAAAGAGTCCTGCTGCAGGCAATTAAGATCGCGGTGGGCAGCAGTGTAGCAATTTATCTAGCGCATATACTGGGATTGGAGTATGAGGCATCTGCCGGAAGTATCACACTGCTTACGTTAGTAACAACAAAATGGGAGACGGTGAAATTATCTTTTTATCGTATGGCGACATTTGTTTTGGCGGTAGTTCTGGCGGCGTTGACATTTGGACATATGACGAGTTCCTGGCTTGCGTATGGAATCTATGTATTTCTGATCGTTGCGGTCAGTCATAGTCTTGGATGGTCGGCAACAATTTCGGTAAATGCCGTTATCGGCACACATTTTCTTATGACAAGAGATTTTAGTCCGGAGTTTATTCGCAATGAGCTGTTTTTAGTAATGATTGGAATCACAATCGCGATTGTACTGAATTTGTTCTATGATTATGAAGGACAGAAACAGGATCTGATTCGTTATATGAGGGAGACAGAGAATCAGCTACAGATTCTTTTGTGTGAACTTGCAGCGTATCTTCATAATAAAGATATGGAGATCAATGTCTGGGATCGGATCATCGCCTTTGAGGGGAGAATGCATGAATTTATCAAGGCAGCGTATGATTACCAGGATAATACATTTCATTCGCATCCGGGATACTATATAGATTACTTTGAAATGCGTCTGGCGCAGCTGCAGGTACTTCATAACCTGCATTATGAGATCAAGAAGATCCGTAAGATGCCGAAGCAGGCACTTGTGATCGCAGATTATATCATGTATATGGCAGATTATGTTGTTGAGATGAATATTCCGGATCAGCAGATCGAGAAGTTGGAAGAGATTTCGGAGCAAATGAAGCAAGAAGAACTTCCAAAGACGCGCGAAGAGTTCGAAGGACGAGCACTTCTGTATCATATTTTGATGGATCTGGAGGAATTTCTTGTATATAAGAAGCGATTTGTGAATGGATTGGATGAGAAGAAGCTTCGTATCTACTGGAAACAGGAGATGGAGCAAAAAGATAGTGCAAACGAGTTGCAGAAATGATGAAAAGAAACGGATTAAAGTCAGAAGAAACAAAAGCAAAGCATTTTCTGATTTTAATCCGTTTTTATTAATTATAATATGTTACTGAAAGAATCAGATTTTTCCAGGGAATAATGTGCCGGCTCTTCCGCCTTTTATAATATCATAAAGGACTTCCGGACGCTTTCCGTTTGTAACAATTGTGTTTGTTCCCTGGGAAGTGGCAAGGGATGCGGCCTGAAGTTTTGTACGCATTCCGCCTGTTCCACGTCGGGAACCTGCGCCACCGGCTAAAGCATAGACGCTGTCATCAATTGTATCAATCTGATCGATTAGCTGTGCATTTGGATACAATCTTGGATCGTGGTCATAAAATCCATCAATGTCGGAGAAAATGACCAGATGCTTTGCGCGGCAGAGTACTGCAACGACAGCTGAGAGCATGTCGTTATCACCGAAGAGACGATCCTCGGATTCGATTTCTTTATAGCTTACGGAGTCATTTTCGTTTACAATCGGGATTACACCCATCTCGAGAAGCGCATTGAATGTATTGATCAGATTTTCCTTTTTTTCTTCTTCTTCAATATCATCTGCATTGAGCAGGATCTGGGCAACTGTCTTGTCATAGTCACCGAAGAACTTGTCATACAGATACATCAGACTACACTGTCCAACTGCAGCAGCAGCCTGTTTCATACGCATACTGTCTGGTTTAGCAGTCATGTTCAGTTTATTTCTTCCGACTGCGATCGCTCCGGAGGAAACGAGTACAACTTCATATCCCATGTTCTGGATATCAGAAAGTACACAGACAAGACGGTCTGTTGTACGAAGATCGCTCTTTCCGGCGTCATTGGTAAGTGTAGATGTTCCAACTTTTACTACGATTCGATTATTATAAAGTCCCATAATACATAACTCCTTGCTGAATATCTTTTAAAATAATTTCCGGATGTCAGTTAACAACCAGCCTTGTCTCATCGACTGTTTTATAGTATCATACAGTTATCAATTACAAAAGCGAATGTTTCTCATGAATTACATGACAAAAACAAATATAAAGTAAGTGAAGAGATTTTTCGTAGCGAAAACAGATGGGAAAATGTAAAGCGAAAGGAGTGTTAAATTCATGGATGGAAGTATTCAGAAATACATGGCATTTGTTAAGACAGTAGAGTGTGGAAGTTTTACAAAGGCAGCGGAACAGTTGAGTTATTCCCAGTCAGGGATCAGCCGAATGATCAATGATCTGGAAAAGGAATGGAAGGTAGTTCTGCTTGAACGAAGCAAGTCAGGAGTAAAGCTTACAAGCAGTGGGATGAAGTTACTTCCTTATGCAGAACGGGTCTGCAGAGAATACGAGAAACTTCAATTGGAAGTTGATGAGCTTCAAGGGTTAAAGTCAGGATTGATCCGTATCGGTACATTTTCCAGCGTAGCAACACATTGGCTGCCGAATATTATCAAGGAATTTCAGAAAAATTATCCAAACATTGATTACGAGATGCTTTTGGGTGATTATACGGATATTGAAGAATGGATCATGGAAGGGCGAATTGACTGTGGATTCACAAGATTGCCAGTAAGGGATGAGATGGATACAATTTTCCTGGAGCAGGACAGGCTGCTTGTCGTGCTTCCGGAAGGACATCCGCTGACAGAACTTCAGAAGATTCCGGTCAGTGCGCTTTGTGAGGAACCGTTTATGCTATTGGAGAAAGGTGCTAAGGCAGAAGTTTCTGAGATCTTTGAAAGAAGTAATTTAAAGCCGAAAGTACATTTCACAACATGGGATGACTACGCGATCATGGCGATGGTTGAGAGCGGGCTTGGAATCAGTGTTTTGCCGGAACTGATCTTGAAACGGATTCCGTATAGAATTGTTACACGAGAACTGGAAATCCCGGCGTATCGTAATATAGGACTTGCCATGCGTAACAGAAAAGGTGCAACTCCGGCGGTGAAGCGGTTCCTGGAGTATCTGCAGTATAGATAATAGAGAAATGTGAAACTTTTATGAAGTGGCATGTTCTGAATAATAATTTGCTTGATAGAAGGAAATATATGAGAGTATAATGTTACTATTATGATAAAAAGGGCTTATTCTATGACCGACATTATAAGAGTCATCAGCAATCAGAGAAGAGCACAAAGATTGAAAGAAGGAGAAAAAGATGTCGATTAAACATATTTTATTTGACTTAGACGGAACACTTTTACCGATGGTACAGGACGAATTTGTCCGTTTTTATATGCCGCTTCTTGCAAAGTCATATTTGAAGAAAGGCGTGGAAATGGATCCAAAAGGATTTATTGGTGCAGTATGGAAAGGCTATGAGGCGATGGTGAAAAATGATGGTTCCAGAACAAACCGGGAGGCATTCTGGAGTTATATTGATGAATTCCTACCGCTTTCTGTAGAAGAATCAGAGGCAATTGCGGACGCATTTTATGAGGATGAATTCAATCAGGCCAAGTGTACGACACAGCCGACACCACTTTCAGATATGGTTATAAAAGAGGCGAAGAAGAAAGGCATTGAAGTTTATCTTGCAACGAACCCGATCTTTCCAAGATGTGCAACAATGAATCGTATCGACTGGGCGGGACTGGATCCGGAAGATTTTAAGATTATTACAACATATGAAGATCATGTATATTGTAAGCCAAATCCGGAATATTTCCGTCAAATTTTGGAACAGTTTGAGCTTGATCCGTCAGAGTGTCTGATGGTTGGAAATGACGTGGAGGAAGATCTTGCGATCCGTGCGCTTGGAGTTCCTGTATTTCTTATCACAGATACGATGGAGAATAAGAAAAACCTTCCGATCGACTCTGAATATCAGGGCTCGATGGAAGAGTTGTTGGAATTTGTAAAAGAATTGCCGGAAGTGTAGAGGTTGCAGCGCCGGTTTATTCCGAACGATTAAAGAAACGTCTGCAGGATCTTTTGGATCTGATGTTAAGTGATAACAAAAAAGCGCGAAAGGAGGATGCAAAAGGAACCTATTCTGTGGTAGAATGTAAGGGACAGCCAATTAACTCACAGGAACTTCTTTACCAGGGAGCCTATGCGAAAGCAGCAGTGAACAGTAGCAATCAGTTGGAGGCGGCTGTACAACAGACAGAAAATAAGGTGATAGAATGATCTATAAATTCGGGGAACGTCTGACAGAGATCAGTCAGGAAGAATGGGAGAAAGAAAAATGTCCTGCTGTGTTCCTCACAGATTCCGATCATGCGGAGGAGACACTGGCAACAGCAGGGATCATATATGAAAGTGAGATCCAGATTGCGAAGATCGGATTCTGTAAGATTGAGAATCAGCAGGAATGTATGGTAGGAACTTTCTGCATTCCAAAGCTTCTTGATGTATTAGGAAGCAGATACCGAATGTACATGTTTGTAAATGAAAACAATGTTGTTATCGTAGATGACGAGACATTTTCAGAGCGACTTATTAGTAGGATTAAGAGGAAACGAATGCATCAGGGTGAGACGAAAGAGAGATTCCTCTATAATTACATTGCAGAATTTATGAGCCGTGATCTGGAGATCCTTGTGGCTTATGAGCGCAGACTTCTTCGGATGGAAGAGGATGTATCTCAGGATCATACGGACACTGTTCAGAATCGACTGATGCCGATCCGAAGGGAACTTCTGAATCTGAGAAGCTATTATGATGAGATGATGGACTTGACAAAAGAGCTTGAAGAGAACGAGAATGGATTGTTTTTGAATGATCAATTGAAATACTTCGGAACACTTACTGACCGTGCAGACCGTCTGATGAGCCGTACTTCTCATCTGTTGGAATATGCCCGTCAGGTAAAGGAGGCTTACCAGTCTCAGATTGACAATAGACAGAATAACAACATGCAGTTTTTAACAGTGATTTCTACGATTTTCTTCCCATTGACATTGATCACGGGATGGTTTGGAATGAACTTTAAAGATATGCCTGGACTTGAAAATGGATATCCGGCGGTAATGGCACTTAGTATTGTCATTATCGTGATCTGTATTTTGATCTTCAAGAAAAAGAAGATTATCTAAAAAACTGAAAAACTATAAAAATAGCGTTGACAATCCTCGATTGAATGCTATAATGATGGTCAGAAGAAGTTAAGGATTATAAAGCAACATAGTTCTTAGCCGATAACACGATGACGAGACGAGTAGGATGTGGAATGTTACAGAGAGAGATACATTTGCTGGAAGTATCTTAGCAGGAATCATTTGAAGACTACCTCTGAGTGGCCCCAATCCGGTCCGGTGATTCCGTTATAATCATGAATGAAGTGGTTTTAAAGCAGTACATTTACTGTGATCTTGAAAACAAAAAGGGTGGAACCGCGGATAGTAAAGTAATTGATAATCAGACTTTATCCGTCCCTTGCATGTGAGTGCAGGGGACAGATGAAGTCTTTTCTTTTTCCATAGAATCCCCGAATGAAAGCATGCATAGTTACTTGAAGAAAATAGGAGGAAGCGAAAATGATTATTACATTAAAAGATGGATCAAAAAAAGAATATTCAGAAGCAAAATCAGTAATCGACGTTGCATTTGACATCAGTGAAGGACTTGCACGCGCAGCCTGTGCAGGAGAAGTAGACGGAGAGGTTGTAGACCTTCGTACAGTTCTTGATAAAGACTGTGAACTGAACATCCTTACAGCAAGAGATGAGAAAGGATTGGCAGTACTTCGTCACACAGCATCTCATGTAATGGCAGAAGCTGTTCAGACACTTTTCCCAGAGGCAAAGGTTGCAATCGGACCTTCTATTGATACAGGATTTTACTATGATTTCGAATGTCAGTCATTTTCAAGAGATGACCTTGACGCTATCGAGAAAGAGATGAAGAAGATCATCAAGAAGGGCGCTAAGATCGAAAGATTTACAAAATCAAGAGAGGATGCGATCGCATTACTTTCAAAGAGAAAAATGAGCCATACAAGGTTGAACTGATCGAGGATCTTCCGGAAGGAGAAGAGATTTCCTTCTATTCTCAGGGAGACTGGGTTGACTTATGTGCAGGCCCACACCTGATGAGCACAAAGGGAATCAAAGCATTCAAGCTGTTATCATCTTCAGGAGCTTACTGGAGAGGTGATGAGAACAAGCATATGCTGACACGTATTTACGGTACAGCTTATGCAACAAAGGATGAGCTGAAAGAGCATCTGACACAGTTAGAGGAAGCAAAGAAACGTGATCATAACAAACTTGGCCGTGAGATGAAGCTTTTCACAACGGTAGATGTAATCGGACAGGGACTTCCGCTGATCATGCCAAACGGTGTTATTATCATGCAGGAATTGCAGCGCTGGATCGAGGATGAAGAGGAAAAACGTGGATATATCCGTACAAAGACACCGCTGATGGCAAAGAGCGATCTTTATAAGATTTCCGGACACTGGGATCACTATAAAGAAGGAATGTTCGTTTTAGGAGATGAGGAGAAAGACAAAGAAGTATTTGCTCTTCGTCCGATGACATGTCCATTCCAGTATTATGTATACAAAGCAGAGCAGCACAGCTACCGTGATCTGCCACTTCGCTACGGTGAGACATCTACACTGTTCCGTAATGAGGATTCCGGAGAGATGCATGGTCTGACACGTGTTCGTCAGTTCACGATCTCTGAGGGACATTTAGTAGTAAGACCGGATCAGATGGTAAAGGAGTTCAAAGATTGTATCGCACTTGCACAGTACTGTCTGCAGGTTCTCGGAGTAGAAGAGGATGTAACATATCACCTTTCTAAATGGGATCCGAAAGATACTAAGAAATACATCGGAGCACCGGAAGTATGGGAAGAGACAGAAGGTCATATCCGTACAATGCTTCAGGAACTCAACATTCCATTCGTAGAGGATGTCGGAGAGGCTGCTTTCTACGGACCGAAAGTTGATATCAATGCGAAGAACGTATATGGTAAGGAAGACACAATGATCACAATCCAGTGGGATGCACTTCTTGCTGAGCAGTTTGATATGTACTATATCGATGAAAATGGTGACAAACAGCGTCCGTACATCATCCACCGTACATCTATGGGATGCTACGAGAGAACACTGGCATGGCTGATCGAGAAATATGCAGGAATGTTCCCGACATGGCTGTGTCCGGAGCAGGTTCGTGTAATTCCGATTTCTGATAAATACAATGATTATGCAGCGAAAGTGGAAGCACAGCTTAAAGAAGCTAATATCCGCTGCTCAGTAGATGGACGTTCTGAGAAGATGGGATACAAGATCCGTGAGGCTCGTCTGAACAGAGTTCCATATATGCTGATCGTTGGAGCGAAGGAAGAGGAAGAGCAGAAAGTATCTGTAAGAAGCAGATATCTTGGAGATGAAGGTTCTAAGGATCTTGGAGAATTCATCGAAGCAATCAAGGATGAGATTGCAAAGAAAACAATCCGTAAGATTGAAGTAGAAGAGTAAGAATAGTTACCCGAAACAACAAAAATGCGAATCTCCCGAAGAAGTTCAAGTATGAAAATACTGATTTCTACGGGAGATTCTTATTTTATGCTATATTGTAACTGTTCAGAGCCAACCTCCAAAATGCTACGCATTTCGTCGGTGTGGCGTATCCGCCAAATAAAATTTCAAAAACAGTCTTAAAAATGCAAGCATTTTACACCTGTTTTATGAAATTTTGCTTGGCTCTGAACAGTTACATCATATTGTAATATCCGGCATAAATACCATTTTTCTCAAGCAGAGTTTCATGTGTTCCGCGCTCTGCGATACCATTTTCTGTAATAACAATAATCTCATCTGCATTTTTGATCGTGGACAGACGGTGTGCGATTGTGATGGTCGTTCTGTTCTTGGACAGTTCTTCCAGACTGTGCTGGATCCAGCGTTCACTCTCGTTATCAAGAGCACTGGTTGCTTCATCAAGGATCAGGATCGGTGGATTCTTTAAGAAGACACGGGCAATCGAGATACGCTGTTTCTGACCACCGGAAAGTCTTGCGCCGCGCTCGCCGACGAATGTATCGTACTGATCAGGCAGTTCCATGATAAAGTCGTGGATGTTCGCACATTTTGCTGCTTCGATGATTTCTTCTTCTGTCGCATCCGGCTTGCCATAGGCAATGTTGTCGCGGATGGAACCGGAGAAGAGGTAGACATCCTGCTGAACGACACCGATCTGGCTTCTAAGACTCTTCAATGTAAGAGAGCGGATATCCTGTCCGTCTACTGTGACGCGTCCGCCAGTTACGTCGTAGAAGCGAGGCAACAGGGAACAGATTGTTGTCTTTCCACCGCCGGATGGACCGACCAATGCAACTGACTTCCCGGCAGGAATCTCGATCGATACGTGAGAGAGAACAGTCGTTTCATCGTCGCTGTAATGGAAGGAGACATCTTCGTAGCAGACACGACCTTTCACATCTTTGAGTTCTACTGCATCCGGTGCATCCTGAATCTCAGGTTCTGTCTCCATAACATCAAGGAAACGGCGGAAACCGGAAAGTCCTTTCTGCATCATTTCCATCAGCTCTACGAGAATCTGGATCGGGCTGATAAAGATTCCGATATAAAGGGCATACATCGCAAGATCAGCAGCTGACATTTCATTATTTGCAATCAGATAGCCGCCATATACAAGTGTGACCAGATACATCATTCCCTGGAAAAACAGGTTCGAGCTCATGAATTCGCCCATGCATCTGTAATTGTCTTTCTTGGAGACAAGGAATGCGTGGTTACTCTTCTGGAACTTGTTCTTCTCAATCTCTTCGTTTGTAAAAGACTGGACAACACGGATTCCGGATAATGTATCCTGAAGGCTTGCGTTGACATCACCGATTTTCTTTCTGTTTTCCATAAAGGTGCGCTGCATCTTCTGATTCTGTCGGAAAGAGAAGAGGAACATCAAGATCACAAGTACGATCAGCGGAAGAGCCAATTTCTTATTAATTAAGAAAAGGAAAATAAAGGATCCGACGATCTTAACTAATGAGATAAATAAGTTCTCCGGGCCGTGGTGTGCAAATTCGGAAATGTCGAACAGGTCACTGACCAGTTTGCTCATCATCTGACCAGAATTGTTCTGACTGTAATAGGAAAAGGACAGCTCTTCATAGTGTTCGAAGAGTTCCTGACGCATATCCCGCTCCATCTTAGCGCCCATGATATGTCCCTGACAGCTGACATAATATTTGCAGAAGCTTTGGATGACATACATCATAAAGAGTCCGATCGCGATCCACGGAAGCGCCTGCAGGATAATTGCTTTATCCTGAGTAAAAAGTGTCTTGGTCGCACTTCGTAGAATCTGCGGATAGGCAAGATCCACAAGACTGATAATGGCTGCACAGAGAAGGTCAATAAAAAAGACCGTTTTGTACGGGCCATAGTAGTGGATGAATTTTTTTAGTGTATTCATAAACAAATAAATCCTCCCTCGTATTTTTTTCTTATATACATTAGTTTAGCACAAGTAAATATTCTTGACAAGAAAGTCGGGGTATGATAAAAATGTTATTACTGTTAAAAACAATGCAAAGAAGTGGAAAAAGTCAGGAGAACGATCAATGAATTTATATCTTGCCCCATTGGAGGGGATCACAGGACATATTTATAGAAATGCATTACATCAGTGCTTTGACGGATTCGATAAGTATTTTATTCCGTTTATCAGTCCGAATCAGAAAGGACATTTCAGCACAAGAGAGAAAAAGGATGTGATGCCGGAGCATAATCAGGGAATGTATGCAGTGCCGCAGATTCTTACGAATAATGTGGAAGATTTCTTATGCACAGCAAAGAAACTTGGAGATTATGGATATAAGGAAGTGAATCTGAATCTTGGATGTCCGTCTAGAACTGTTGTGACGAAGGGAAGAGGAGCGGGATTTTTGGATGAGCCACAGAAGCTGGATCGATTTCTGGATGCGGTTTTTGAGAAATGTAATCTGGAAATCTCAATCAAAACAAGAATCGGAATGGAAGATCCGGAGGAGTTTGAGACAATCCTTCCTATCTATAATAAATATCCGCTGAAGGAGCTGATCATTCATCCGCGTGTGCAGAAGGAGTTCTATAAGAACACACCAAAGCTTGATACATATGCCTGGGCAGTGGTACATAGCGAACATCCGCTTTGCTATAATGGGGATATCTGTTCTGTGGAGGACATGGAACAGTTGAAAATAAGATTTCCACAGACAGATACTGTGATGATGGGGCGCGGCGTGCTGGCCGATCCGGCGCTTGGAAGAAAGCTAAAGGGCGGAAGCGGTGCAACGGTAGAGGAACTAAAGAAATTCCATGATGTTCTCTATGCAGCGTATCGTGAAGAAATGTCAGGAGACCGAACGATTCTTTATAAGATGAAAGAAATGTGGTTCTATCTTCATCCGATTTTTACAGATGGAAGAAAGTATTTCAAGAAGATTAAGAAATGTGAAAAATGTGTAGTATATGAATCTGTAGTGAAGGAATTGTTTTTGAAAGAAACTGTTCAGGGAAAATGATTTGAATGAGGTGACAAAAAGAAATGGACGCTATTTTACAATTTGATCAGAACATTCTGCTTTTTATTCAAGAATATATCCGTCACGACTGGATGGACTGGTTCTGGAAAGGGATCACGCATCTTGGAGATTTTGGAATCTTCTGGATTCTTCTTACAATTGTTCTACTGATTCCTAAGAAGACGAGAAAGGCCGGGCTTGCATCAGCGTTGGCACTTATTATAGGAACACTGATCACAAATGTGGCGATAAAGAATGTGGTTGCCAGAATAAGGCCGTATGAAGTGATACAGGAATTAGAACTTATGATTGAGAAACAGAAGGATTTTTCTTTCCCTTCCGGTCATACATGTGCATCCTTTGCATCAGCATTTGCAATCTACAAGTGCAAGGAAGTGTTTCCGAAGAAATGGAGAACTGCGGCAATGGTATTGGCTACTTTGATCGCATTATCGAGATTATATGTAGGGGTACATTATCCGACCGACGTTCTCGGCGGATTGATCGTCGGACTATTCTCGGGCTGGGCAGGATGGAAGATTGAAGAGCTGATCATGAAAAAGAGAGCAGAGAAAAAGAAAACTGCTGATAATAAGTGAAGGACAGGAATTTAAGAACCTGTCAGATAGAAAAAGGATTTGATTCATCTGGGTTTTGCCAGATACGATCAAATCCTTTTTTGAGTCCACTTTAGAGTGTGACTTTTAAAATTTTGCTATTTATTTTTCTCTTTCTGATTCTCCAGTGCAGCTTCAACGAATCCCTTGAACAGTGGATGCGGTCTGTTTGGTCTGGATTTCAGCTCCGGATGCGCCTGAGTTGCGATAAACCATGGATGAGAAGGAATCTCAACCATCTCTACAATACGGCTGTCCGGTGAAAGTCCGCAAAGGGACATTCCGTTTTCTTCAAGAACTTCACGGTAGTCATTGTTTACTTCATAACGATGACGATGACGCTCTTCAATCTCTTTCTTTCCATACAGTTTATAAGCAAGGGAGTTGTCTTTAAGTACACATGGATAAGAACCAAGTCTTAAAGTACCACCAATATCTTCAATACCAATCTGATCGGACATGATGTGGATGACCGGATGAGTTGTATCTGGATTGAGTTCCATGCTGTGTGCGTCTTTGTAACCGATGACATTTCTTGCAAATTCAACGATAGACAGCTGCATACCAAGGCAGAGACCAAGGAACGGAACGTTGTGTGTACGGGCGTATTTGATTGCTGTGATCTTACCTTCTACACCACGATGGCCAAATCCACCAGGAACAAGAATACCGCTTACGCCAGAGAAGAGTTCTTCAGCATTTTCTTCTGTTACAGTTTCGGAATCGATCCATTTGATATTTACTGTTGTGTGTGTGTAAATTCCGCCGTGCTTTAACGCTTCTACAACACTGATGTATGCGTCATGAAGCTGGATATATTTTCCAACCAGTGCTACAGTCACTTCCTGTGTTGGATGACGAAGGTTTTCAACCATCTCAGTCCAGTCTGTAAGATCCGGTTCCGGGCAGTCAAGATGCAGAGACTCGCATACAACCTGTGCCAGATGTTCTTTCTCCATGGCAAGTGGTGCCTCGTAGAGATATTCTACGTCCAGGTTCTGAAGTACATGGTCAGCCGGGAGATTACAGAACAGAGAAATCTTGTTTCTCATTGCATCATCCAGTGGATATTCGGAACGGCAGACAATGATATCCGGCTGGATTCCCATTCCCTGAAGTTCTTTTACACTTGCCTGTGTCGGTTTTGTCTTCATTTCCTGAGATGCTCTTAAATAAGGAATCAGCGTAACATGGATCAGGATAACATTTTCTGCTCCGCGTTCATGCTGAAACTGACGGATGGATTCAAGGAAAGGCTGGCTTTCAATATCACCAACAGTTCCACCGACCTCAATGATAGCAATCTCAGTATCTGTTGCAGCCGGATTACGGTAGAAACGGCTCTTGATCTCATTTGTAATATGAGGGATTACCTGAACGGTTCCTCCACCGAAATCTCCGCGGCGTTCTTTCTGAAGAACGGACCAATAGATCTTTCCTGTTGTAACATTGGAATTCTTTGTCAGGCTTTCATCGATAAATCTTTCGTAATGACCAAGGTCAAGGTCAGTTTCTGCACCGTCATCTGTAACAAAAACTTCTCCGTGCTGTACTGGGTTCATTGTACCAGGGTCAATATTGATGTAAGGATCGAATTTCTGCATAGTTACAGTGTAACCACGCGCTTTCAAAAGTCGTCCCAAAGATGCAGCTGTAATTCCTTTTCCAAGACCGGATACAACTCCGCCTGTAACAAATACATATTTTACTGCCATAGTGTCTTTCCTCCTCCGTGAATAGTTGTTATCAAAAAAAATACTTTCCAAGTATACACCTATTCAGAAAAAAATTACAATACTTTTTTGATAAAAACATAGAAAAAAGATGGGATGAAGTGATTTTAACGAAGCAATGTAAAGAAGGAAGGCGAAAAAGCTTTGTAAAATGGGAGCAATGCAGAAAAAAACCTCTCAGACAGCAGGTGGTTATACCTGAAACCGCAGAGAGGTTTTTGTGATATCTTTCTGTATTGGTAAGGATTTGTCTTTAGCTTAAAATCTGACGTTCGTTCACAGCTTCACTTGTGAGCTGTACACCAAGTTTTTTAAATGTCTTGATATCAACACTTGAAAGCATTACGGAAGTATGAGCCTGGCATCCTTTCAGTTTTGGAAGCTGGGAGAGTGCAAGCTCAGCGATCGGATTGACAGCAGCACTTGCGGAAAGTGCAATCAGGATCTCGTCTGTGTGAAGACGAGGATTCTTGCTGTTCAGGTAATCCACTTTCAATTTCTGAATCGGTTCAATTGCTTCCGGAGAGATGATATGGACATTGTGGTCGATGCCGGCAAGTTCCTTCAGTACGTTTACAAGAAGGGCAGCGCTCGCACCGAGCAGGTTGGAAGTTTTTCCGGTAATGATGCGTCCATCTTCAAGCTCCAGTGCGGCAGCAGGTCCGCCTGTCTGCTGAGCACGCTCCAGTGCCTTGACAGCAACTTTTCGGTCAGAAACAGTGATTCCTTCCATATTCATAAGAAGCTCGATCTTCTCAGCTTCTTTCTCAGAAGCATCACCTTTCAGAAGCGCATTGAGTGCTGCATAGTAGCGTCGGATGATCTCCTGGCGGGAAGCTTCACGGCAGGCTTCATCATCACAGATACAATTTCCGGCCATATTTACCCCCATGTCTGTAGGTGATTTGTATGGGCTGGAACCGTAGATCTTCTCGAAGATTGTATTTAAAACAGGGAAGATCTCTACGTCACGGTTGTAGTTTACAGTTGTTACACCATAAGCTTCAAGATGATATGGGTCGATCATATTTACATCGTTAAGGTCAGCTGTAGCAGCCTCATAAGCGAGGTTTACCGGGTGCTTCAGCGGCAGATTCCAGATAGGGAATGTCTCGAACTTCGCATATCCGGCTTCGATTCCGCGCTGGTGCTCCTGATATAACTGAGACAGGCAGACAGCCATCTTTCCACTTCCAGGTCCCGGAGCCGTTACAATAACAAGCGGATGTGAAGTCTCGATATAATCGTTCTTTCCGTAACCATTCTCACTGACGATCAGTGGAATGTTGGACGGATATCCCGGAATGTTGTAATGAATGTATACAGAGATTCCAAGGTTCTCAAGACGGTTTTTGAACAGAAGTGCACTTTCCTGTCCGGAGAACTGTGTGATTACTACACTTCCAACGAAAAGTCCCTGCTCACGGTAAGTACCGATCAGGCGGATCACGTCTGAATCATAAGTGATACCAAGATCCCCACGAATCTTATTCTTTTCAATGTCTTTTGCACTGATTGCAAAGACGATCTCAGCCTGGTCGCTGAGCTCCTTTAAGAGACGCAGCTTGCTGTCAGGTTCAAATCCCGGAAGTACACGGGAAGCATGATAGTCATCAAAAAGCTTTCCACCGAATTCAAGATAGAGCTTTCCACCGAATTTTCCGATACGCTCGCGGATATGTTCGGACTGCATTTTCAGATATTTGTCATTATCAAATCCAATTTTCATCGTTTTATCTTCCTTACTATAAATTTTGCCGAACTGTTATTACTATTATTAACAGATAAATCTGTTATAAACAGGCATTACTTTTCTAGTATACTATGAAACGGCACGTTTTTACAATATTTTCATAATCTTTTTATTGATTTATGGAAAACCACTATTTATAATGGTAGGAAGTAGTTGTTTTTTTACAAATAAGGTAAAAGATTTGCTGGAAAATAACCACTATTTAAGTTTTGGAGGAAAAAAATGGAGAATAACAATAAAAACAAAGGAACAAGAACCGACAGGGTTGGGGAATTATTTTGTTCACTACCTTGTTGGTTACTTTTGTTGTTATGGGCCTATATTCTATGATGCAGGGCGGAAGCGCTTCTGAGATCAGCTATGATAAATTTCTGAAATTAGTTGATAATGGAAAAGTAGAGTCTGTTACATTTACCAATTCAAGGATCAATATCGTTTTGACAGATGACGCCAGAAAGGAAAAGGCAGAGGGAAAACTTACAGAAGTAAAGGATAATGAGAAAGCTTCTACAGACCAGAGTGATAGTTCAGATTCTAAGGAAAGCGAAGATCAGGAAAATGTTATGGACAGTCTGCTTGGCCAGATCAGTCAGATGCAGGGTAGCTCCAAGAGCAAGGAACCGGATTATTACACAGGAAATGTATCAGATGACACACTTGTAAAGCGTTTAGATAAGGCAGGGGTAGAGTTTAAATCCCAGATTCCGGATACGGCAAGTTCACTGATCATGGATATCTTCATCACAGTGATCCTTCCGATCGTACTTCTTGTATTCATGTTTAATTTCCTTATGAAGAAGATGTCTAAGGGCGGCGGCATGATGGGAATCGGCAAGAGCAATGCCAAGATGTATATGGAGAAGCAGACAGGTGTGACATTCTTAGATGTTGCAGGTGAAGATGAAGCGAAGGAGTCCTTGCAGGAAGTTGTTGATTTCCTGCATAATCCTGGAAAATATACAGGTATCGGAGCGAAGCTTCCGAAGGGAGCACTTCTTGTAGGACCTCCGGGAACAGGTAAGACACTTCTTGCGAAAGCAGTTGCAGGAGAGGCGAAGGTTCCGTTCTTCTCCTTGTCAGGATCTGCATTCGTAGAGATGTATGTCGGTGTCGGTGCTTCCCGTGTGCGTGACCTGTTTAAACAGGCACAGCAGATGGCTCCGTGTATTGTATTTATCGATGAGATCGATGCAATCGGTAAGAGCCGTGACAGCGCACTTGGCGGTGGCGGTAATGACGAGCGTGAGCAGACATTAAACCAGCTTCTTGCAGAGATGGATGGATTCGATACGAATAAGGGACTACTTGTTCTTGCAGCAACAAACCGTCCGGAGGTACTTGATCCGGCGCTGTTGAGACCGGGACGTTTCGATCGCCGTATCATAGTAGATAAGCCGGATCTGAAAGGTCGTGTCGAGATTCTTAAGGTTCATGCGAAGGATGTTAAGATGGATGAGACAGTCAATCTGGAAGAGATTGCGCTTGCAACTTCAGGAGCAGTTGGATCAGATCTTGCCAATATGATCAATGAGGCTGCAATCACTGCAGTTAAGCATGGCAGACAGGTTGTCAGCCAGAAAGACCTCTTTGAGGCAGTGGAAGTTGTACTTGTAGGTAAAGAGAAGAAAGACCGTATCATGAGTGCAGAAGAGCGAAGAATCGTATCTTACCATGAGGTTGGACATGCGCTTGTCACAGCACTTCAGAAGAATACAGAACCGGTACAGAAGATCACAATCGTTCCCAGAACAATGGGAGCACTCGGTTATGTAATGCAGACACCGGAGGAAGAGAAGTTCTTAAATACTAAGAAAGAGCTTGAAGCAATGATCGTTGTTGCACTCGGTGGACGTGCAGCAGAAGAGATTGTATTTGACACTGTTACGACAGGTGCATCGAATGATATCGAGCAGGCAACGAAGATCGCCAGAGCAATGATCACACAGTATGGTATGTCAGAGCGCTTTGGTCTGATGGGACTTGAATCTGTTCAGAGCCGATACTTAGACGGTCGTGCAGTTCGTAACTGTGGAGAAGCGACAGCAGCGGAGATCGATGAAGAGATCATGAAGATGCTCAAAGCTTCCTATGAAGAAGCAAAACGCCTCTTGAGTGCGAACAGAGATGCTCTTGATAAGATTGCAGCCTTCCTGATCGAGAAAGAGACGATCACAGGTAAGGAATTCATGAAGATCTTCCGTGAAGTGAAGGGAATCCCTGAACCGGAAGAAGCAGATGGAGAAAAGAAAGAAGAGCAGGAGTCCGGAAGAATCCTGATGAAGCCGACAGAGACACAAGCAGCAGAGTCAGAAACAGTGAAAGAACCGGAAACACAGGCAACAGAAATACAGCCACAAGAAACGGTGGAAGAAGAAAAGTCAGAGTAAGAGCTGATAATCAGTATTAAGAGTTTCGCAGATGGAGAGGAAAAGTCATTTGCGAAACTCTTTTTCTTTGATGAAAACATGTTATAATGAAATGAGGCAAAATGTGCCAGGGTATATCAGCTGGGAGATGACTCCCACCTCTATAGGTGGTGAGAAACAAGCTAGTATCAGTGGTGGGAGTCAATCCCCCAGCTGATATAGCCTCCGGCAGGATTGCAGAGGTGCGCAGTAGGAGTATGTCATGCAATTGCATGACGCGCACCTCGCAGCAAGAATGCCGAGGCATTCTTGAATGCAAGGCACAGAAGATGCAAAACATCAATCAAGACAGTAGCAAAAAAACAGGAGACATTGGGATGACAAAAGCAGTATTTTTTGATATAGATGACACCATTTATGATTATATTGGAGCGCATAATAATACGATGCCGGTGATGAAAGAATGGGCATATGAGAACTTAGGCATAGCAAAAGAAGACTTGGAGAAATATGTTGCCGAGGCAAGAGTGAAGGCAGATGACAGAGCCGGAAGAGATTATGCGGTGAACCATAATCGCCTGGTGAGATTTCAGTGTATGCTGGAGACACTTGGAAAGCCAGTTTTCCCATATGCGTATGAGATGTATAATCTGTACTGGGACACATTGATCGATCAGATTATTCCATCTCCTGGAATTGAAGAGTTGATGAAAGAATTGAAACAGCGAGGCATTTATATCGGTATAGGATCCAATATGACTTCAGACGTCCAGTATCGGAAGATATTAAAGCTTGGATTAGGTAAGTATATTGATGGAATTGTGACAAGTGAAGAGGCTGGCGAGGAAAAACCGCATCGAAAACTTTTTGATCTCTGTGTTGAAAAAGCAGGAGTGATGGTGGAAGAAAGTATCTTTATAGGAGACAGCATCGCACATGATGTGACAGGAGCACAGAATATAGGAATGCCGGTGATCTTGTATCGGCCGAAGGAAAATGTGAATGAGATCGAGTGTCTTCAGACAGAGAAGGGAAAATGTCCGGTCATTGCACATTTTTCTCAGTTTTTTGAAGCAGAGAAGATGTTATAAGAAATGAAAAAGATGTAAAAGAAACTTTAATAGGAATAAAAAGGAGACATAAGAAAAAACATGAAACTGGTCGAAAAAGTTCCAAAGGATCTATATAAAATATTTGGAAGTAAATATATGGAATTCTATATGCAGTTTCTGGTAGCGCTTTATGAGGAGAGCAGTCAGTCTTATTCTCTTCTCGGGCTTACGGAACGAGAGTGTCAGATGATCATGAATGAACGACTGGCGAAGATGGCACTGGACTGGAGTGAGGCAAGAGTCGATGAAGAAGGAGAACTGATCACCAGAGCCAACATGGCATCAGTCAGTCTGAAGCATTTTGAAGACTGGGGATGGCTTAGAAGGGATTATGATGAAACGTTGAACAGTTATGTCGTTTCATTTCCGGAATACAGTCAGCTGTTTGTAGAATTATTTCAGAAATTATACAGTGAAAATGACGGTAAGGAACGAGAGAGTGTGCTTACGGTATACAGTCATCTCTATACCTACAGTTTAGACAAAGAGAAGAATAATGAGATTTTAAAAAGTGCGCTTCATACATCAAGAGCACTTCTGCAGATGCTCGCGAACATGCAGGAGGGAATGCGAGGTTATTTCGATGAACTGTCAAAGCAGAGAAGTTTCCGAGGAATCCAGGAAGTACTTGTGAAAGAGATCAATAACAGCGATAGCAAAAAATATGCGATATTGACTACAACAGACAGCTTTTATCGATACAAAGAGGCTGTAAAAGAGTTGATCGAAGAAAATCTGGAAAAGACAGAAGCAAGAAAATACTCATTTGAAACAGAACTCTTAAGTGAAGAAGAAAATACGAGAAAATCTTACCGTCTGCGAAGAATGATCGAGATCTGCGAAGAGGCGACAGATATGCTCTATAAGATTTCGAGAGAGTTTGATGCGATTGAGCGAAGATATAATAAGCTGATTGAACAAAAGACAGTATTTGCAAGCCGTGCCGCAGCAAGAATCCGGTACATTATGATGGAAGGTGTAATGGAAGAAGATCAGACAGTCGCACTGATTAATCTGATCAATGAAAGTGGCAAGTCGGAAGAGATTCTGGATAAGTTGTCTTCAAAACTTAGGTTTTCGGAGCCATATAAGATTATGACAGAGAAGAGTCTGTATCAAAGGCGTGAAAATCAGAAGGAAAAGTTCACTCCACAGGCGGTAACACCTGAGAAATCACAGGAAGAGAATATGACAGAATTTGTCCTGGAACCACTGTATACGCAGAAAGAGATCAGAGATTTCCGAAAGAAAAATGAACAGAATGGAAAATTCACAGTGACAAAAGATACTGTAAAATCAATAGAAGATTTGGAGAAGTTATTTATGGTATGGCAGCATGCAACAGAATCTGCGGACAGTAAGGCACAGATTGAAGTGGCGCAGGAGATGGAGAATGAGGCTGGTTTCCGATTTTCAAAACTTACGATAGAGGGAGTAGAATCAGATGGTTAATTATATGGAAGAATTGTCAGTGACAGAAGCTGATAACCTGAAGAAAACAATTGCTGCATTATTCAGACAGACATGTATTTTACAGATGAAATATGATCCTGTAACACTTGTCCCAAGAGACAATCTGCATTATGAGATCTGTACAAGACACAGAAAGTTTATTGAAGACTATCTGTCTGTTTTAAGCTGTGAATTAGTGCATGACCCACAGGAACACATTTACCGTTTACATGGAGATGGAATCGCGATAGAAAAGATAAATGCCACCGTTACAAAAGTAATCTTACTTGTTAAATTAATTTACAGAGATAAGATTTTAGGAGAAGGCTTGAAAGCTACAGTGACGAATCTGGCGGAGATTCGTGAATATGGAAAGAATACGAATCTGATTAATTATAAGCTTACGATGGGGGAGTGGAAAGAAGCTTTATATGTGATGAGTAAGCATCAGATCATTGAAGTACCGGGAGCAATCCAGAATGTTGAGGATGAGACTCCGATTTATATCTACAGCACGATCAATCTATATTGTGGAAGTATGGATATTACTGCGTTGATCAAAGAATATCAGGAAGATCAGTACGCAGAGGAAGAGATTACAGAAGAAGTTTTCTGAACAGGAAATCCAGGAAGAAGCAGAGGGAGGTGTGGAAGATGAAAGAGAAACAGTCGAAGAAAATATTTACTAGAATGTTAATGAATAACTGGGGCGGTATCAGTCACAAAGTGATGGAGTTCCATGAGTATGTGAATCTTTTCAGTGGGAAAAGTGGATCTGGTAAGTCTACTGTTATGGATGCGATCCAGGTTGTTTTATATGGAAGTATATCTTCCACATTCTTGAATAAAGCGGCGGATGACGCGAAGAACAGGCGCAGTGTTCTAAGTTATCTTAGAGGAGCGCAGAAAGACGGTTCCTTTAACCGAGAAGACCAGGACTTCTGTTCTCAGATCGTCTTGGAGATTAAGGATACAGGAAAGAATACACATACTTGTATTGGTGTTTCATTTGAGGTTGGAAAGGCAGATACAGACATCAGGAAATATTGTTTCTTCAGTCATTCCGGAAAGATTCCGGAGGATGAATATTTGACAGAAGAAGGTGTCCCATATACAATCGCGAAACTTAAAAAACTGGTAGAAGCAAGAATAGAATCGGCTGACAACAGAGGACGCGGAGATGTGAACCGTGTATATCCATCGAAAGAAGCGTATTTGAAAACGGTTTATGATGCAATCTTTGGTTATGTAGAGCCGGGCCGTATGATGACAATGGAGAAAAGCGCGATTGCACTTCGTATGACGAACGGAACGGGACAGTTTATCAAAGATTATATGTTCCCAAAGAGCAAGGAAGACACAGTTGCAACAATCAGTGATCAGCTTGGCGCTTACCGTGAGATCAAGGAACGCGTAGAAGATCTGGAGCAGAGAATTAAAATGCTTGACGAGATCAGTCAGCATAATCTAGCCTTGCAGAAAGCAAGAGCTGATAAGATCTATGTGGAACAGATCTTAAAGTATATTGAAATAGAAAATTGTAAAGCACATTTGCAATCGAAAGAGGATGATCTGCAGGATATTCTCAAGAAGATTGAGGAAAAAGAAGAAAAGAGAAAATCTTATTTGGCAGAGAAAGACGCTTATACAAAAGAGCAGGTAGAAGTCGAGGCAGAACTCAAAGCCAGCGATTATGGACAGAAAGAGAAGGAGCTAAAGGAGATTGAGAATACGATCCAGCTCCTGGCAACGAATTCAGAACAATGGAGAGATATCGTAAAAGGTCTTTCAGCCTGGGAGGAAGATGATGAAGTCAGTGCTTATGTGAGTAATCAGGCGCTGCATAGAATTGATGATATCCGAGATGGTGTTGTGAGTGAAGATTCGATTGAAAAGCTAAAGCAATATTTAAGTGATGCGCTTGACAATATTAATACAGAATTAGGTGATGTCCGCGAAAGAATTCGTGAGAATCAGAAAGAACTTCAAGAGAAGCGGGAGATGGTAGAAGACCTCAAAAATGACAGAAAACCATATCGTGCGGAATTGAAGCGTGCAAGACAGGAATTGCAGAATATACTTAGTACTCAGTATGGAAGAACGATCCATGTAAATATCTTTGCGGACTTGTTTGATATTACGGATGAAGAGTGGAAAAATGCAATCGAAGGACGTATGGGACGTGTGAAACACAGTCTGGTGACAGCACCTGAATATACGTTAGATGCTGCGAAAGCATTTCGCAAAATGAAGCAGATGAAGGGGATCGAGGATGTCGAACTCATGGATACTGCGGCAATTGTGAGAGACAAGCCGAATGCAGATGAGAATACATTGTATGAGTGCGTGCGCGCAGAGGAAGCTTATGTAGATACTTGTCTGAAGCGATACTTAGGCCGCATTAAGAAATGTGAAACGGTGGAAGAACTTCATGAGACGAGAGATGGTGTCACAAAGGACTGTTATTCCTACAGCAATTACATTTTCAGACATTTAAGAAGAAATGATTATGAGAAATATGCCTGTATCGGAACGAAAGTGTCAAAGGCGAAACTTCTTGAGCTGGAAGAAGAAGCAACAAAGCTGAAACGAGAAGTCGAAGAGAATGGACGTGTTGAGATGGCACTGCGTGCAGCACAGAAATTCGAGTGTCTGAACCAGAGCACAGAACAGATCTTACATCTTTCAAAAGCAGCGGAACAGCTTCAGGATTATTACGAGAAACAGGAAAAATTACGTCTGGAAGTAGAAGAACTGAAGCGAGGCGACCGGACAGTCGAACTGAAGAAAAAAAAGCAGGAATTACTGGAGTTGCTTAAGAAAAATGCAGAGATTCTTGATAGCATTCAAAGTGAAGTAGTACAGTATGCGAAGACACAGGGACAAATCGAGAGTAATATCAAATCATTTTCAGAAAAGATAAACTTCCTGACAGAGGGATTTGTTGTCAACGAACAGCTTCAGAATGAAGTAACAGATGCGTTAAAAGTACAGAGCGAAGCAGCTTATAAGAGAGACAAGACAAAAGAAAAGGATGCTTTGGAAACGCTGGAAGAGACGGAGAGAGAAGAACTGCAAAGAAGTAGAAATAAGTTCAATAATGCTTATCCGGCCTATGGTTTTACAGGAATAGAACATGAAAATGATGTGTATGACAAAGTGCTGAATCAGTGTAGGAAAGATTTTGAACCGAAGTACAAGGAAGAATTCGATAAGCAGTATAATCTGGTTTACTATACATTGCGTGAAAATGTGATTGCTTCCATTCATGGTGAAATCAAGGCAGCTTACAGACATAAAAAAGAGATCAACCGTCTGCTTGCGAAGATCAAGTTCTCAGATAGTATTTACCAGATTGATATCATACCGGCTCAGAATGAAAACGGACAGTTCTATGAGATGCTTACAGCACCTGAACTAGACAGTAAAGTGTTCGATGACTACGGATTTGAAGGTCAGTTAAGTCTTGGTGAGGATGAGTTCTATCAGAAGTATGAAGAAGATATCAAGCGTTTGACTGAGAAGTTCATGCCTCCGAAGGAGGAAGATGCAAGGTCCTTAAGCCAGTATCGTCAGCAGATGGAGCAATATGTGGATTACCGTAATTATTTGACTTTCAGTATGTATGAAAAGGTGGAAGATGAGAATGGAAATGTCCGCAAAAATGCAGTCGATGATATGGCAGGCCGTGACTCCGGAGGAGAAGGACAGAATCCGAAATATGTAGCACTGCTTGCAGGATTTGCAATGCTCTATATGCAGCAGACAAACCGTGATTCTAAGATCCGCTTAGTACTTCTTGATGAAGCATTTTCCAAGATGGATAAGGAGCGAAGCGAAGTGTGTCTGCACTACGCAAGAGAGCTGGAGCTACAGCTGATCGTATGCGTACCGGATGAACGTCTGCAGTCGTTGATTCGAAATGTAGACTGTGTCTATGGATTCAGAAGACATCAGAATCAGGTGTCTATGATGCACATTGATAAAGGTGATTACCTTGATATGGTTGAGGGAAATGAATAAGGAAAGAGTATGGAATGAAGAGAATCTGCCGTTGGCAAAATGGCTGATTGATAAGACGAATACAAAGGACTATCGCATAGGAAATCTCTCAGGAATGAAGCACCCAAAGGTGGAGGGGGATCTCTTGAAAACTGTGGGTGGCAGAGATGAACTGGTCAGACAGGCAAAAGTTTTGGAACGAGTTCCGGCATTAGGCGGAGAAGAATATCTGCATTTTGACTGGAGAGAAATGAATACGGATATCACGAAGATTGATTATCGCGTAGAAGTGATTCCAAGATTATGTGAATTGATCGGAATCATGGATCCTGGAGAACGTCAGTTACAGGCAATTTCAAGAATATGCAAACTGCAGGTGGATGTATCTGAAAGCTGTCTGTGCGCTTATTGTGATCACGTGTTAGAACAGCTGAATAAAGGAAATACAAAAGAGTTATCCAAAGTGGAGGATGAAGAATTTCTTAAATGCTTGAAAGCATTGGCTGATCTGAAAGAACCGGAATGGAAGCGTGTGTTCAGCTCCAAAGTATTTGAAAAGAAAAATGATATCACACCATCTAAAGTTTTTGAACGCATTTATCAAGGTGCAGTTATTGAAGCTTTGAAATACTCTCCGCAATATGAAGAGGGCATGTCAGATGATGAGATACTGGCAGTACATGGAATATTGAGTTATTCTCAGACATTAGAATGGAAAGGTGCTGTGGAGTATTGCCTGACAGATCAAAATGGCATAGCGAGCGAGGAGAAAATTGACACTTCTTCGAATTATTATGGAACAGTAATTAATGCACAGACATTAGAGCATGCTACTCCAACTTTACGAAATGGTGTTGAAAAAATCATTGTAATTGAGAATAAAGCGAATTACGAAAGCATGGAATATGATCCAAAAGTTTTATATATCTTTTGTCATGGTTACTTTTCGCCCAAAGAAGTTCGTTTTTTGCAAATGTTAATGAAGACAGCACCGGAAGAAATCCAGTATTATCATTGGGGAGATATGGATTACGGTGGAATACAGATCTTTTTATACAATGAGAAAAATATTTTCCCAAATCTGATGCCATGGAAGATGGACGCTCCCTCTTATAAGGCAGCGTTGGAAAATGGAAAAGGAATTAAGCTAAGCAGCGGAAAGCAGAAAAAGTTAGAGGCATTAAATGCCGGTAAATTGGAAGCGTTGAAACAGTGCATGTTGGAAAATAAGATGGGGATCGAGCAGGAAATGTTAATATAAAAACGTCTCGATTTCATTTACAGTCATTAAGTTTATTCACAAGATAAAATGCTTTGTTGCGGAGAATACCATTCTCCTTCAGTCGGATTATATAGCTTGTACCATTGTTAGAGTCCAGATCTATTTGGAATTTCAAATACAGTACGATTATATTAAAAAAGATAAGATTATAAAAGAAATATAAGGAGCGTAATGATAGAATCTGGAAAAGCTGAAAAATGGTTAGGATATTTGATCGGCCCTACGGGTGCGTTATTGTTAAACGCGGTATTGGGAACTTATTTAAATGTGTATTACACGGATGTCTTGAAACTGACAAAAGTATGGGGCGGAGCATTTCTTGTGATTTTTCCTATTATTTCTAAGATTCTGGATGCGATTACAAATGTTACTATTGGGTATGCAATAGACCATACGCATACTTCGGAAGGCAAAGCACGTCCATGGCTGCTCTTATCAGCTCCGCTACTTACGATTGCCGGCATTTTGTTATTTACTGTACCGAATGCATCAGAAACGGTGCAGGTTATATGGGTCTTGTTAAGTTATAATCTGTTCTATGCATTTGCTTATACGATTTTTAATATGAGCCATAATCTGATGGTACCGCTTTCTATTCGAGACAGTAAACAAAGAGGAAGCCTAAGCGTAATGAATCAGATTGCGCAGGTTATGATGTCGGGAATTCTTGTGGCACTGGTATTTCCGATGATCATCATGCCTATAATAGGAGCGGATAAGGGAAAATGGATCACACTTATGAGTGTTCTGTCGATTATCGTTTTTCCATTGACATTATTGGAGTATTTTTTTACGAAAGAGAGAGTTACACTTGAAAATCAACAAAGTAACGAAAAAAATACTGTGCCATTTAAAAAGCAGATCCGGGCCATTTTTACGGACAAATACATGCTTCTTATCTATTTCTATTTTCTGATTTATACAATGGGAAGCAGTATTAGAAATATTAGTCTGGTATATTTCTGCAATTATGTGTTAGGAAGTTACAATGATGGATTTACGCAGACAATGATTTCTGTTATAGGAGGACTTCCAATGGGAATCGGTATTTTTGCAGTGTGGCCTCTTGCAAGAAGATTCGGAAAAAGAAATGTGACCTTAGCCGGATTTATTTTATATGCAGCAGGTGGCATGATCTGTTGGATGCATCCGACGAATGTGACAATTATGCTGATTGGACAGCTTATTAAAAATATCGGCGGACTTCCTTGCTCTTATGTATTTATGGCACTGTTTGCAGATGTTCTGGATCATATGGAATGGAAGACGGGATTTCGAAGTGATGGACTGGCGATGTCTGTCTACAACATTATTGCAATAGCAATGGCAGGTGTCTGTACAGGATTATTTAACGGACTGTTGGCAAGAAATGGTTATGTGGCACCTGAGCTTGTAAATGGTGTGACGGTAGCTGCAATTCAAAATGAAGCCGTTAAAAATGTTATTACATTTGGATATGTAGGTCTTGAAGTAATCACAGCAGTAATACTAGTGGTTTTATTGAGTTTTTTAAATGTTGAAAAGGATATTGATAAAAAACAGGAAGAAATTAGAGAACGTTAGTAAGGAAGACCTTTAGGGACGGGGTTTGTGGCTTTTTTGCTTGTAATGTAATCAGAGGGTAGAATATGGAATGGAACGAAGAAAATTTGCCATTAGCAAAATGGTTGATTGATAAGACGGATGGACAGAACTATCGCACAGGAAAGCTTTTTGGAAAGAAGCATCCAAGGGTAGATGGGAATGTTTTGAAAGAAGTAGGTGGCAGAGATGAATTAGTAAGACAGGCGAAAATTTTGGAACGAATTCCTACGTTGGGTGGAGATGAATATCTGCATTTTGACTGGAGAGAAATGAATACAGATATCACGAAGATTGATTATCGAGTAGAAGTAATTCCAAGATTATGCGAGCTGATTGGGATCATGGATCCAAGAGAACGCCAGTTGCGGGCAATTTCAAGAATAGGCAAACTGCAGGAGGATGTATCTGAAAGCTGTCTGTCTACCTATTGTAACTATGTTTTGGAACAGTTGAATAAAGGAAATACGAAAGAATTAGCTAAAACCGAGGATGAAGAATTCCTAAAGTGTTTGAACGTATTTATCAAGGTGCAGTTATCGAAGCTTTGAAATACTCCCCTCTATATGAAGAGGGCATGTCAGATGATGAGATACTGGCGGCACATGGAATATTAAGTTACTCCCAGACATTAGAATGGAAAGGTGCCGTAGAGTATTGCCTGATAAATCAAAATGGTATAGTGAGCGAAGAAAAAATAGATACTTCTGCAAACTACTATGGAACTGTGCTCAATGCACAGACATTAGAGCATGCAAGGCCAATTTTGAAAAATAGTGTTGAAAAAATCATTGTAATTGAGAATAAAGCAAATTATGAGAGTATGGAATATAATCCCAAGATTTTGTATATCTTTTGTCATGGTTATTTTTCACCAAAAGAAGTTCGTTTTTTGCAAATGTTGATGGGGACAGCGCCGAAAGAGATTCAATGTTATCATTGGGGAGATATGGATTATGGTGGAATACAGATTTATATATATAACGAGAAAAATATTTTTCCAGAGCTGATTCCATGGGAAATGGATGTCGCATCTTATGAAGAAGCATTGAAAAACGGAAAAGGTATTACGCTAAACAGTGGGAAACGGGAAAAGCTAGAAATGTTGAATGCTGGAAAATTAGAAGTGCCCGCATCGCAATAAATGTCATAACAGTAAAAAGGGATTTGAAGAGATTGAATTTCGAAAAGATGAGTTTATCAAACCACATAGACAATGGCTGAAATACGAAGGGAAAAAGTCGGATATCAAATCTCGCAGACGAAAAACTGTATTAAAAAAAGCGGTAACCATTATTTTCAGACCAAACCGAGAAAAAATGGCTCAAAGGATGTGCCTTTCTGAACATCCTTTTGGAACCTTGAAACGAATACAGGGAAGTTATTACTTTTTACTTCGTGGAAATCGGAAAACACAGGGAGAGTTTGCCCTTTTTTCATTAGGTTACAACCTACAACGGTTATTAAATCACCTAGGATTTAAAAAGATGATGAAACAACTGATATCAACAGGTTGTTTCGGTCTGAATTTTTGTACGATATTCATTATCCAGCAACTAAATCATTCAACTTTGGAGTTGGCATAAAAAGAGCGGGAAGGCTGTTCGATATTATCGGACAGCCTGCCTGATGGTAGGACACAATATTCTGATCGGTGCACTTGGTGTATTTATCCTTTGGTTTGGATGGTATGGTTTCAATGGCGCAGCAGCAACAGATACCATGCAGTTATCACAGATTTTTGCAACAACAACGATCGCACCTGCAGTAGCAACCTGTACAGCAATGCTGTATACATGGATTAGAAATGGAAAGCCGGATGTTTCCATGTCCTTAAACGGATCTCTGGCAGGTCTTGTAGCAATTACAGCCGGATGTGCGAATGTAGATGCAATAGGAGCCTTTGTGATTGGTGCGATAGCAGGTGTCCTTGTTTGTGTGGCAGTATACTTTATTGAAGATAAATTAAAAGTAGATGATCCGGTCGGAGTAGTTGCAGTACACGGATGCAATGGTATCTGGGGAACAATTGCAGTAGGATTTTTTGATTACAATGACGGTTTATTATATGGTGGTGGTGTACATCATTTATTGATCCAGTTACTCGGTATCGCATGTATTGCGGGCTGGACGATCATCACAATGACAATTGTATTTACTGTTCTTAAGAAAACAATCGGACTGAGAGTATCGGCTCAGGAAGAAATGGAAGGTCTTGACTCATCTGAACATGGTCTTGAATCAGGATATCCGGATTTTGTAAGCAGAGAACTTCATTAAGATGCACGAATCTATTCGGTTAGATTCGTGGAATCTAATCCCCTTAGTTAGTATATAAACACAAAAAAACCAGCGTATGCTGGTTTTTTTGTTTGCGTGGAAACCGGCAGAACAGCAAGAAACATAAAAAATAGAGAATAAAATTTTGTAAAACAGCAATATACTAAAAAAACTGAACAATTATTATGATAATACGATATTGACAGAAAATTCAGGGGTATAATAAAACTACATTGGGAGAGTAGGAGTGACTGGAAGTGGTTCCAGGCAGCAACAACTGTTCGAAATCGCTTCAGGTCAATTTTTTACATTGACACAGTCAGGATAAGGAATCGGAGGACAAGCGAATGAGAAAGGGTACAGGAAGAAGAACAATTGCATTTTTATTAGCACTTCTGATCGTAATCACATGTCCGGGCGAAGCAGTCAATGCGTACGGGATGATTTCATATAAAGATGCATCCGCAGAACGTGTAGGGCTGGATGTAACAGAAGCAGACAAGCAGGATGAGTCTGTCTCTGCGGATGCGAAGAAAACAGAGAACACGGATGTAGAAGACGAGAGTGACAGGACAGGATCCGAAGAGAAAGCATCCGATACAGAGACTGCTGGCACGAAGACAACCGAAGTGACTGAGGCAACGGAGAATACAGAAACAACCGGAAGCACAGAAACAACCGGAAGCACGGAAGCAACGGAGACAATCGAAGCGACCGAAACAGAAGAATCAGAGGACAGCGCAGATCATCCGGCATACCAGGCAGAGGATTTGAGATTTCTCGTCCAGTCCAAAGAGGACTTCGGGGATTTTTCACTGACAGACGGCATCACCTATGATGAGGAACACTATACACTGTCTGTGATCGATGACGATGATTTTGACTGTGAATATGTCGGGGATTATGTGATCCGGTATCGTCTGACTGCAAAAGAAGCAGGCTACGAGGATATTGAGTTTACAAGGACGATCACCATATACGCGGACGAGCAGTACATGCACGACGGTGTCCTGATCTACGGACATACTGGCGATATGGAGATGGAGCTTGCAGAAGATGCAGAGGATGGTATTGCTGCCTATGCGGTAAGTACTGTCAATGTTGTCGGTACCGGGGTATTTATGGATTATTTTAAATGTAAATCCTGGGATTGGGCTACCGGTACAGAAGTCATGTATGCAGAGAACGTGAATGGCTATAACCGTTTGGTCTACTGTCTTGAGTCTAACAGGGCAACACCGGGTGGCAGTAACGTAAATTCCGGAGCATTTTCAGATACGCTGCAAAAACAGTTAAACTACGTTTTGTACCACGGCGCACGTTATTACGGCTATCGGTGCTTTACAGAAAAATACCAGGGGTATAACGCAAACGAAGATTACTATATCACCAGTATGGCAGTACATATGCTGAACGCATGGGCTGGAAATGAACCTGGATATATCTTTACCGATGCGATGGTAAAGAAAATGAGTGCAGATGGACAGAGACTTTACTGGAAAGTATTCGCTCTGGTAAATGATGCCATGTCGGATGGCAGCACTTATTGGAATGAAGCAATGTGGTCAAACAACACGGTGACACTCAAACCGGAAACAACAAGTACCTGGACTTATAACAGTACAACAGGCAGATATGAATCGGAATCATTTTGTCCATACTTTAAAGACATCTATGGATATACAGGAAGAAATGTCATTTCCTGTGTGGATCAGAATGGAAAGCGAGTGGGAACGGTAAGGTTTCTTGGCAGTGGTATGTTTGAGTCTTTCAGGATCTCGCTGACAGAAGCGGAATATACACAGCTTCAGAAAACAGGTGGAACACTGAAAGCAACTGTACAGTTCCGTGGATATGTGCAAAAAGCAACGAGATACATATACAATGGTAAAAAATGGAAACAGCCGACCGCTATGATACAGCTTGATGGCAGTGAGCGGACAAGAAATCTGGCCGTAACAGCGACCGTTAAGCAGAATCTGGCAAATGTCTACGTACAGAAAGTAGAAGAAAATACGAACATATCATTGTCTGACGGTTTCGAATTTGATATCTACGAATGGAACAAAAACAGCAAAGCATATACCAAATTAGGCAGTCTGACATGGAAGAAACCTTATTATACAAATGATTCACTGAAACTGCCAATTACGGTTATCAATCAGGGAAAATTCAAAGTAGTTGAGACGAAAGCAGACGCTTCACATAAAGTTGGCTGGTCAAAAGAATTTGTGGCAACGAGTAACAACCTGAATATTTATCTGACAGCGACGAACGAACCAAATCCGTCGAAAGTCAAAATAATAAAAACAGGGAGCGATACAGGGAAAGCGTTAGCAGGTGCAGAATTTACACTGTATAAAGACAAAGACTGCACCGATCCAGTGAAAGTGGATGGAAAGGCAGTTACAGCTACTTCTAGTGCAAACGGCGTGGCAGAAACAGCCGAATTTGTCAGAACGCAGACCTCCTACTGGGTAAAAGAGACGAAAGCGCCGGATGGATACAAGCTGGCAGAGGAATCAAAGCAGGTGGTCGTTCCGGCAGGTGGAACAGGAACGGTAAGATTTGAGGACGAACGGAGCCAGTACCGGGTGAAAGTCGTAAAGACCTGTACACAGGACAAATCCTATCTGGAGGGTGCAGTTTACGGTGTTTATTCAGAAAGATCCTGCAGTAGCTTAAGTCTTCTGACAAAAGTAGGACCGACAGGTACTGGCGGAGTAGCAGTCAGTGATCCAATCGATTATGATCCGAATGTGACAACGATTTATCTGAAAGAGCTTGTTGCACCGAAATATCATAAGCTGAGTTCAACAGTTTATACATTAAAGGTATCCTCTGCCATTGATAATGGTGGAGTCGTTACACTTACTGCAACGGATGAGGTGCAGACAACGACGGCACTGATCCACAAAGTGGGCGAGGATGGAAAGGGACTTGCCGGAGCAGAGTTTGCTCTTTATAAAGATGAAAACTGCACGGAAGAAGTAGTAAAGATAGGACCTACAAATGGTTCGGGAAATGCAGAATCAAAAACGTTCCATCCAACACAGGATACTTACTATCTGAAAGAGACCAGACAGCCAACCAATTATCCAGCACAGCCGGATAAAGTATATAAGGTGAGCGTGCAGGACGGCAAGGCAACAGCTGGCATTGAGTATACGGTAACGAATACAAATAAGATCCAGATTGTAGCATACAAATACGAAGTTGGTTCCGGGACAAAGAAGCCGCTGCGTGGAGCAGAGTTTACGATTTATAGTGATGCTGCTTGTAAAAATCGGATAGCAACGATGGAACCGACGAATTCCTTGGGTTATGTGAAGTCAGGGACTTTTGCATATACAGGACCGTACTGCTATGTGAAGGAGACAAAAGCACCGGCAGGATATAAGCTTTCTTCGGAAGTGAAAAAAGTCGATGTGAGCAATGTAGTAAAAGATGGAACCATCCCAAGTGTGGCTTTCTACGATGAGCCGTATGATGTGACGGTGGAAGTGCTGAAGGTTGATGCAGATGATGGTACTACACCATTGGAGGGAGCAACCTTTGCAATCTGCACATCAGACACGGCAAACAACGGCAATAAAGTGGCAGAGGGAACGACAGGGAAAGATGGAAAGCTGACACTGAGTTTCCATCCGACACAGGAAAGCTATTGGCTGATCGAGACGAAACATCCGGATGGATATACAGGTACTAAGGCAAAAGAGCGGATTAATATATCTGATACCCAGGAAGGCGCGGTCGTAAAGAAATTTAAAGTTACAAATAAGAAAAGAATAAATTCATTTCCTTTGGAAGTAAATAAGAGTATCGAAGATGTGAAAGATCCGCTTATTCTTCCGGAAATTCAATTTGAGGTATGTGTAAGAGATAAGGCGACGGGAGAGATTCGCGTATTAAAAGAGTTCTGGACGGATAAAGATGGGCATGCATATGTAAATGATATAGAATATATAGATGATGTAAACACTGAATATTATCTGAAAGAAATAGGATATAAATTTGACGAAAATAGTCCGTCGCCACCGTGGATACCGAATTCCAATAAAGACTATTGCAAACAATGGATTGGTCGTACATTTTCATTTACACCGAATGGAATAAGGCGTGTAGAGCTAAATATATCGAACGAGAAACTTACGACGCTGGACTCAAAAATACGAATCAGAAAAGTAGATAATAATGGTAATCCTTTGAAAGGCGCAATATTCAGAATTTACACAGATCGGGATTGTAAAGATTTGGTACGTGAGACGAATCCTACAGGTGATGATGGATATACAGAAGTCACAATGGATTACGGAAATAATCGGAATCGAAGATATTTCGTTAAAGAGTTTAAATATCCAGATGGTGGTCCGTGGCAAGAGCTTACGGATCCGAAAGAAGTCTTTCTTACGAGTGCTGGTAATGGCGCGGTGACAGATGTTGAATTTGTAAATACACCAGAAAAACCATCACTGACTATCTACAAATATGACAGTGAGACCGGGGAACCGCTGCAGGGAGCAGAGTTTAATATTAAATTTTGGGGCAATGATAACACTGCTGCCAAGGCAGTGTGGAAGACAAATGAAGATGGAATAATTGAAATTCCACAAGGGGATTATTTGTTTATGTATGGTGGCCTGACTATAGGAAAAGTGTTCACCATCACAGAGATTACCGCACCGAACGGCTATAAATTAGCCTCTCCAGTTACCACAACATTAAAGGCAGGCGAGAACCGGATTGAGATCGCAGATGATCCGAAGACCTATGATCTTCAGATCACCAAGGAGGATAAAACGGGGAAAAAGATAGCCGGAGCTGTATTTGGAATTTATCCGACGGAGGACTGTAAGGAAGAAGACAGACTGGCTCTGGCTACGACGGATGCATCGGGAATTGCTAAAGTAAATATTCCAAATAGTGATCTGTCAAAGGTATACAGAAGTGTATGGATCAGGGAGGAATATGTACCAGATGGATATGTTTTAGACAGAGAACCACGTTATAGACAATTAGCATTGGAACGGATCAATACGATTAGTTTTGTAAACGAACCTGTAACTGGCATTCCAATCGAGATTTATAAATACGCGATAAAAACAGATGCTACCCAGACGGCTTTAAGTGGTATTCATTTCTATTTGAACAGAACAAATACAACAACAATTACGGAAGAATCGATTGATCTTGGTACTACAAATTCTAATGGCTACATTCATAAGCAGTTGGAAAACGTGGAACCAGGAGACTACTATTTAGTAGAGACGGATGCACCATCCACTTATACGAACCCGGTCAACCCACGCAAGATTACGCTGAAAGCCGGCAATTCGAACCATTTTGAGGTTGCCAATGTTTACTCAACAAGTAAGTGGCACAGCTTAAAGATCAAAAAAGTGGATGCTAATACAAAAGATCCTTTGGCGGGCGTTGTATTTGAAGTATACGCAGATGCGAAATGTACAAAGCTGATCGAGACATTAAGTGCGACAGATGAGAATGGATATGCATATTCTTCCGTTTATGGAGATGACACTTTAAGCCATGTATGGGTAAAAGAGCGCAGTGATACCGTGCCGTATGGTTACAAAGTGAAAAATACACCATTGGAAGTAAGCGTATCCTCGGACAGCAGTGGCTATATCGAGCGAACAATTGAAAATACGCCGATGAAGAAAAGGCTCAGGATAAAAAAAGTAGATTCTTATACCGGCAACCCGTTGGAAGGTGCACAATTTACTTTGTATGCAGATATAGCATGTACAGTGGAAATTGCAGAGTCTATGCAAACGGGATCAGATGGCACGACGGATTTTGTTGATATTCCAGTAGCATATGAAAAAGTGTATATAAAGGAGACTATGGCACCAAAAGGCTATGATTTCGATGCGACACCACGGGAAGTGATATTAACTAACGATACGATAACGCAGACGATTACCTGGGAAAACAGTAGGAAGTGGACAGCAGTTAAGATTTATAAAACCGATCCATGGTGGCGTTCTATTTCTGGTGTGAAATTTGAAGTATATAAAGATCCTGAATGTACAGAAAAAGTTGTGGAAGCAGGAACTTTTACAACAGATGGAAGTGGAACGGCAGAATCGAGGGTTTTCCCATATACGCAGGATACCTATTATGTAAAAGAGGTTAGTGCTCCGGACTATTATGCTGCTAATATTGGACGAGTATTTCCAGTAAAAGTGGAAGTACTTGATGATCCGAAAAATACATCAAAAGTTTCATCCATAGAGATTATGAATGATGGCTCCCTTGATAAAATCACGGTCATAAAGAAAGCAAAAGGGACAGAAAAACCAATCAAAGGTGCAATATTTGAGATTTATCATGATAAGACCAGTACATCGCCGCAGGGAATCATAGGACCAACAGATGAAAATGGTAAAGCCACTGCAAAGACAACAAGATCAGCATTCGGTACAAGATATTATCTGAAAGAAGTTTATGTTCCAGCACCGTACAAGCTATCTGATGAGTGGATAGAAGTAAATGTATCGAATAGTACTAATTCGGCAGAGGTAACCGTCTACAACGAAACCGAACCAAGCAAGATCTCTCTCACCAAGACAGACAAGGCGACAGGCGAGAAACTTGCAGGAGCGGTCTTCGGAGCCTACCTGTCAGAGCAGGATGCGAAAAATGGCGAGAACAAGCAGTTTGAAATCGGACCGACATCCGCCAGCGGCTTTGCCGTATCAAAAGAATTTACCGCAAAGGCTTCCACCTACTACCTGAAAGAGATCACCGCACCAAAGGGCTATACCCTTTCAAGTGAGATACGTGCCGTAGACATCGTCGGGGGCGAGATCGTTGATGCAGGAACATTTGAAGATCAGAAAGAGGAAAACAGTGCTTTTATTGAGGTAACAAAAGTCAGTGCAGATGACGCAAACAAGAAACTTGCAGGAGCAGTCTTTGCTATTTACGATAACGAAGCATGCTCTGGCGAGCCGGTGCAGATCATGGATCCGACGGATGAAAATGGTTACAGTAAGTCAAAAGAGCTGTTAGTCACAAAAGACACCGAATTTTACCTGAAAGAGATCACCACACCGACTGGATACTACCAGTTGAAGGACAGTGTCAAAGTAACAGCAAAGATGAAAGACACAACACAGGTAACGATTGAGAATACACCGATCCCGACAACGACAGAAACAGCAGAGATCAAGATTAAAAAGACGGTGACAGACACAACGGATCCGCTTGCAGGAGCAGTCTTTGGCATTTACACAGATGGGCAATGTCAGAATCTGTGGATGGAGCTTCCGACAACGGATGACAACGGCGAGGCAGTATCACCGACCTTTGAACTGGTACCGGGTACAGCATACTACGTGAAAGAGATTTATGCTCCGGCTGGTTATGAATTGAGCAATGAAGTGACAACCGTGAACGTAGTAGCTGGACAGAAAGAGTACGTTGTCGAGAGAACCAACACGCCGAAGTGGACGCAGATTCAGGTAAAGAAATACAACGCAGAGTCGAAAACGTTACTGAAAGGTGCAAAGTTTACTGTCTATGCAGATGTGGACTGCACAACGGCATTAGATACATTTACCACCGGATCGGATGGAATAGGAACATCAAAGCAGCTTTTGATGGATCAGGATGTATTCTATGTAAAAGAGACGGAAGCACCATCCGGTTATACAGCAACCAATGCCGTATGGAAAGTGACCGCAAAGGAAAATGATGTCTGCGCAATGCTGGAAGTTCCGAACGTTAAAGATTCGACGACCAATAAATTTGTTTACGTAAAAGTAAAGAAAGTAGAAAGTGGCACGAATAAGGCATTGCAAGGTGCATATTTCACAGTTTACAAGGATGCAGACTGCACAAAACCGGTAGTCGAAGTAGGACCGACGGACGTCAACGGCGAAGCCGTTTCCGTACAGTTCATCAAAGAACAGGATACCTACTGGATCAAAGAGAGCAAGGCACCGGACGGATATGTATTAAGTGATCAGGTACAGCAGATAACACCTGGCACAGATACAGCAAAGCTGCAAGCCGTTACTTTTGAAAACAGCAGACGTCAGATCAAAATCCGTGTCAATAAGACCGATGCAGAAACGGACGAACCACTGGCAGGCGCATATTTTAAAGTGTATAAGTCGAAGGAGGATGCGGATAAGCAGCAGAATGAGGTTTGCGAGATCGGACCGACTGATAAAAATGGACAGGCAGAGGCAACAATTGATTACGAGCAGGATACTTATTATCTGCGCGAGAGCCGGGAACTCACAGGATATGTGAAGTCTGACAGCGTCGATACGCTTGTGATCACAGGTGATACGACAGATTACTATGCAACCAACACACCGGAATATACGATGATCGGCATCAAGAAAATAGATGCAGACACTGGAGATGGATTGGCAGGAGCAGAATTTAATATCTACTCGGATTCGGAATGCACGCAGGAATCATTTGTCGGAGTCATCGGACCGACAGATGACAGGGGTTACGCATACAGTGACCAAATCCGGGCTGGCAGCAAAGAATTTTATCTGAAAGAGACAAAGGCACCGGATGGATATCCAATGCCGTATGACGACGACGTATATGGACCGGTAGATGGAAATGCGGTCGGAAATACGAAAGATCAGATTTCGGCACCATTTGAAATTGAAAACCAGAAGATTGAGATTTCATTTGATATCGAGAAGAGGGATATCAAGACGAAAAAACTGCTTGCCGGTGCAGCATTTGCTCTGTATAAAGATGCAGAATGCAGAGAGAAAGTCTTAGATTTCCAGTCAACAAAAGCAGATGGTGTATTTACGTCCGGAACATTCGAAGCCACACAGGAGGTTTACTATATCAAAGAGGAGACGGTTCCGCAAGGTTATCAGGAGCCGGATGGCCCGACAGAAGTAAATATTTACAAACTTCTTGGAATGGAGGAGTCAGATCGGAAAGTCACGATCATGAATGTACCGGAGAACACGAAGACGATCAAGGTAGCAGTGAATAAAATAGATGCTGTTACAGCGGAGCCGGTCGAAGGAGCAGTATTTGCGGTCTACGAAGATGAAAAGTGTACGAAGGAGATAACCAGATTACCGAAGACAGACCAAGGCGGTTATGCGCAGTCGGAGGAATTTGTATACACAGGAAGCCAGGACACCTATTACCTGAAAGAAGTGGGTGCACCAAAATGGTATCACGCCAATAATACCGTCATTCCATTCAAGGTGGAAACAAAGACGATTTCCGGCAAAGATGAGAACGGCAATTCGACAAGTGTAAACATACTTTATGTAGAACCGCAGACGATCAAAAACGAGCCGGAAATGACGCAGATCCAGGTGAAGAAGACAGATGCTGAGAGTGGAGATACATTAGCCGGTGCTTACTTCAAAGTCTATAAGACGATGGCAGATGCACAGAAGCAGCAGAACGAAGTCTGTGAGATCGGACCGACCGGAGCCGATGGAATTGCAGTATCAAAGAAGTTCCACCGTATGCAGGACGAGGTTTACTACATCAGGGAATCAAAAGCACCGGAGGGTTATGTAATATCAGACGAAATCAAAGAAGTGACAACAGAGGCAGAGCAGATATCCAATCCAGTTCTTTTTACAGATGAAAAGGCAAAGACCAAAATCCAGATCAGGAAGACGGCAGCTAATGGCATAACGCCATTGCAGGGAGCAGTATTTGAACTCTATGAGACAGCCGAATGTACCGGAAAACCGCTGCTGACATTACCGGCAACCGGAACGAACGGAATCGCAACGAGTGATTCTTTCCAGATTACACAGGAGTGGTATTACCTGAAAGAAAAAACCGCGCCGGCGGGATATGAAGTCAGCACGACAGTCATCCCGGTAAAACCGGAAAACGGAGCGACACTGACAGTCGGACCGATTTTAAATGGAAAAGCGGATGACATGGCAGAGATCCATATCTTAAAGAAAGAAGCTGGCAGCGACAAAGTTTTAGCAGGCGCTGTATATGGAATCTATCCATCGAAGGACTGCATAGCAGGAACCGAGATTGGAATGATCGGACCGACCGATGCGGGTGGAAAGGCAGATTCCGGAAAATTTGTAAAGAAACAGAGTAGTTACTACCTGAAAGAGCTTCAGGCGCCGGAGGGCTATGAGTGCTCAGATACCGTTACAGAAGTTAATCTGGACAACGGAGAGGGGAGAGCAGGAAATCCGGTAACACTGTATGATACACAGAAGAAGTCGAAGATTCAGATTTACAAATATCAGACGACGACAGGAAGCCCGTTGCGTGGCATTACATTTACGGTCTATACGGATGAGGAATGCACCAAACCGTTTACAGATGTCAGCACCGCAGCAAATGGAACCCTGACGACCGGAGATGACGGATATGCAGTTTCAAAAGAATTTGTTCCAACACAGGAAATTTATTACATAAAAGAGACGGCAGTACCACAGGATTATTCCTTTACACTGCCAGATACCGTATGGGAGATTTCCGTGACGGCTGGAGAAACCGCAGAGATACAGATCGCAAACGGTGCTCTTGCAAAGATCTATGTGAGAAAAACAGCAAAGGATGATCCGAATACCACACTTTCCGGTGCAGAATTTGATATCTACAAAGATTTCGAATGTACGATGAAAGTGGGAAGCGTAGGACCGACAGATAAATTAGGCGAGGCTGTTTCCACAAGCTTTACAAAGGAGCAGGACATCTACTACCTGAAAGAAACAAAGGCACCGGACGGCTATAAACTGAGACAGGAACCGATCGCAGTAACGGTAACGAATCCTGACGATGACAGCAGCAAGATAAACTGGAATGTTGTGGAAGATGAAAAACTCGAAGGAAGCATTACCGTTAAGAAATTAGACCGCAACGAAAAACCGTTGCAGGGAGCCGGATTCCAGTTGGAAGTTTTCAATGGCGGAAGCTGGAGCACGGCGGTGGGAAATAAGGAAACCGATGCAGACGGTATTGTAAAATTTGAACATCTGGAACCGGGCAGATACCGGCTGACAGAAATAAAAGCACCGCAGGGCTTCAACCTGTTAAATTCTTCACGGGAGATCACGATTCCGTACGAGATGAAGGTCGCAGATGTGACAGAGACACCGACAGGCTACACGGAGACGAAAGGGGATAAGATATATTTCTACGATATCACGCTGACGTTCTACAATTCGCTTCCGTTCAATGTCCCGGTGACAGGCGGTTCGGGCAATTTTGGAGCAGCCACAATCGGCATCCTGCTTATGGCAGGCACAGCCGCATGTGCACTGCTCGCAGAGAAACGCCGGAAAAAGAAGAGAAGAGCCAGCTAATCTCTGGCTCTTCCAAAAAGGAATAATTAGAGCAATCCATTTATCAATAAAAAACATATAACAAATATACGAAAAGGAGAATGAGATATGAAGAACAAAAACGTAGTGAAAAAAATCACTGCCATACTGGCAACTGCCTGCATGATGGTCGGCATGCTTGCAACAACAGCGATGGCAAAACCAGCAGCAAACCAACAAGGAAGTCTGACGATTCAGACAGACAGTCAGCAGCAGTCAAGTTTAGCCGGATATAAGTTTGATCTGTATAAGATTGCAAGTATTTCAGTTGATTCTTCAACAGGAAATATGACTTATGTAATGGAAGCTGAATATGGTAGTATCTTAACGGAAGATGCGTTGGCAGATCAGACTGCTGTTGAGCAAAAATTAACAGATCTATCGAATGCAGCAACAGGAAAAACACCAATAGCAACTCAACAGATTGATGAAAGCTCAACAGATACAACCGTAACAATCAGTAATCTTGCTCTCGGCTATTATCTTGTAAAAGTAACAGCGCCAGAAGGTGCAGCAGCAACAAGTGATTTCTTGGTATCAGTACCATCCACATTACCTGACGGATCAGATCTGAACTATAACCCGACAGTAACATTGAAGACATCAAAAGTACATGTTACCAAGAAAGGTGCTATCTTAAACGGTGAAAACGAAACAACTAATAAAAGTGGTAACGTTGGAGATGTGATCCAGTATACAATTGAATTCCCTGTACCAGATACAAAAGGATTTGATGAGTTTACATACACAATCAACGATACGATGAGTAAAGGATTAAGCTATGTAGATGGATCCTTAAAAGTATCTATAGATAAAAATAAAAATGGCAAGTTTGAAGTAATAAACAATAGCAATTATACATTAACAGGTCCAAGTTCAGATGCAACATCAGGTGGTACAACGCTTAAAGTAGATTTTAATAAGAACTTATTTGTAGATGGCAATAAAACAGGTAATAAGGCTGACTACCCGGCAGGAGCATCTCTGAAAGTGGTATATCGTGCAACAATTACAGAAGATGCAATTATAACGTCAACAGTAGATAACAGTGCAAAACTTATCTATAGCAATAACCCTGGGAATGTATCATCAACAGGTACAATCGATACTCCAGAAGTAGAGCACTATACATACCATATCCAGTTAACAAAAACATTTGATCCAACACCAGGAGATTTTTCAAAAGTAAGATTTACAATTGATAATGTGAAATTAAAGGCAAAAACAAATGGTGCTAAAGGAGAATATGTTGTAGATCCAAACGGTACAAAGAATCTTGAATTGTCTCTGAATGACGATGGAAAATTAAAGATTTATGGTCTTGCTGAAGGCACATACTATTTGACAGAGACAAAAACAGCAGATGGTTATAACCTGTTAAGTAATAAGGTAAAAGTAGTCATTAAAGCTACCTATAATGCCACAACTGGAAAACTGGAAGGTACAGCATCAGGTAGTAATACAATTGATATAACTACACATTTTGTTGATACAAACGTAGTCAACAAAAAAGGTTTCACTCTCCCATCCACTGGTGGACAGGGCATGGTAGCACTTGTAGCAGCAGGTATCTGCCTCATGACATTAATGGCAGCACTGATGGCACTTTACATGAAAAAACATCGGAATGCATAAATAATGAAAAAATGGATATTTCCCCTGCTGTTAGGACTTGGATTTTTGCTGGGACTTGGGATCACATTTTATCCGGCGGTGAGCAACTACCTGCTGGAGAGAAACCAGAGTGTTGCCATGCAGGGCTACATAGAGGAGCAGGAAAAAGTTCCGGATGAAGTCAGTGAGGAGCTGAAAGAAGAAGCAAGGGCATACAACAAAAAGTTACGGGAAGGGACTGTCGTATTGACAGATCCCTTCGATCCGGACGCTTTGAAATATGTGACGGACGATTACGAGAAGATGCTCGATACGGATGGAAGCGGGCGGATGGGATATCTTGAGATCCCATCCATCGAAGTGTATCTCCCGATTTATCACGGAACGAGTGAAGGTGTGTTACAGTCCGGGATTGGACATCTTGGAAACACATCTCTTCCGATCGGCGGAGAAAATACACATGCTGTTTTATCCGGGCATACCGGACTCCCGAATGCACGTCTTCTGACAGATCTTGACAAGCTGCAGGAGGGAGACCAGTTCTACATTCATGTGTTAGATGAGATACTGGCTTACGAAGTAGACCAGATCAAAGTGGTAGAACCGGATGATATCAGTGATATTTTCATTGAAGAGGGAGAAGATTATGTGACGCTGGTAACATGTACCCCGTACGGCATCAACTCCCATCGTCTGTTAGTCAGAGGGACAAGAGTCCCATATACAGAAGAAAAAAAAGAACATCAGGTCGATCGTCAGGAAGAAAGCACCTGGAAGCAGGCATACAAAGAAGCGATTGCAGAGGGCGTGAAATGGACACTCGTCGGACTTGCAATCCTGGCAGTCTTAGCAGGCGCAGGACACCTGATCGGTAAGGCAAAGAAAAAATCGGATAAGAAAAAGAAAGGAGGAAGCAGCGCATGAAAAAAACAGCGAAAAATGTGTTGGGTTTATTTTTCTGCATTCTGATGATCAGTATGTGTACAGGCACAAGTCCTGCTTTTGCAGCTTCTTCCGGAATGATACATATCCAGTTAGAAGATCTTGATAGTGACAGTTCAGATAAAAAAGGCGTAAGCTTTGAGCTGTACTGTGTAGGAACCGTAGGGGACTCTGGCGAGCCGGTATTTGACACAAAATACAATATTACGGCTTACCCGAAGACGGCAGAAGAGACAGAGCAGGTGATACAGCAGATAAGCACAGCTCTGGACATTGACGCACAGGAAACTGCGGTTACAGATGAAAACGGAGAGGCCGTTTTCCGCGGTCTGGCAGATGGCATATATTACATCAAAGCAGTCAATGCAAAAGGCTACGGCACAGTGGAGCCAGTTTTGGTACATCTCCCGTTTTCCAGTGCCGGAACCGGTGCAGGCAGTCGGTTAGAGTATGAAGTATATGCGAAACCGAAAGCATCTGCCAGTCCATCTACCCCGGACAAACCGACAGATCCCGTAAAACCGGATCAGCCGAAGCAGCCAGACAATGAGAAAAGCAATCCGGAAACTAGCGATGGAACCAGCGGCAATACGAGTAACACAGTCCTGCTGTTCGGACCGAAGACCGGTGACAGCACCCCGATTGCAGGTGCATTGCTCTTACTTGCGGTAGCCATCGCACTCATTGCCTGGGCTGTTGTCCGAAAAAGAAAACAGAAATAGTGCAAACAGGCGACACTCAACTTCGGTTGGGTGTCGCCTGTTTTTTTTATATTTTAAGAAAATCATATTTTATTCTATTTTATTCACATTTCTCCAATTTCTTGGTGACATCCCATAGACATTTTTGAATGCACGTGAAAAATGCAGCTGATTCGGATATCCGACGGCATTTCCAATATCTGCAATCGAGAGTGAAGTGATCTTCAAAAGCTCTACTGCCTTGGTCATACGATAACTGATCAGGAATTCCTGCGGAGAACGTCCAATCGTGTCATGAAAGATTTTCCCAAAATAACTTCGATTCAATCCGCAGAATGCGGAAATATCTTCTACAGAAATATCATTCTGAAAATTCTGCTCAATGTACGAAAGAGCTTCTTTAATATAAAAATTCCGGATACTTCCGTTTTGCTTCACATGAACTGTCGCAGCAGAACGCATGAAATAATCTAAAAATAAATAGAGATGTCCAATTAGATGAAAAGGGGACTCTTCCGAATGTCGGCTGAGATAAAGCATCTCTTCCATCATCTGATTGCGAAGTTCCTTCGAACTGGCATGATAAACAGGCTCGTTCGGACTTAATCCAGCACTTGTAACAATCTCACGGGCGCGAAGTCCATCGAATTCTACCCAGGTGTATTCCCAAGGAAGCTTAGAATCAGCAATATAGGTATTGACCTGACCTGGAAAAAGCATGAAGCCTTGTCCACTTTTCACTTGCCACTCGGTCGTGTTTCCATTCTCGTCATCTGCAAATAATGTTCCAGTTCCGGAAATGACATAATGGAAAATGTAATGATTTCTTGCTGCAGGACCGAACGAGTGAGCCGGTGCACATTGTTCCCATCCATATTGATATAATCCCAGATCAACAAAATTTTCATTTGGAAATACAGAGAAAAGTAAATCGCTCATATAAATCACCTCTGATAGCATTATATATCAAAATGCTAGATGACTTCAATATATGACAAGAAAAATTGCATTTTGCTATAAAACTTTAAAAAACTCTGATATTTATAGTCGCATAAAGATATGTTATAATTTGATTATCAAATAGATAGCCTAAGTAAAATGACAAAAATATTCCGGAATGTGTCAAAATGAAAGGTGTATGGTAGAAGGAAGGAGTAAGGAAATGTATAAGAAGAGCAATCGAATCATCTGCATAGGACTGATGTTTTGCATGACTTCGGCAATGATACTTGGAGGCTGTGGACAGAAGAGCGATAGCAGTGGAAAAATAGAAATCGAGCTTGTGCAGTATAAACCTGAGGCAGTGAAAACATTTGAAAAGATTGAAGAAGAATTCAATGCAACTCATGATGATATTCATTTGACGATTGAATCTCCGAATGATGCAATGACAGTACTTAAAACACGTTTTATCAGAGAAGATGCTCCAGATATTATCGGAATCGGTGGAGATGTCAATTTCTCTAACTTTATTGATTCTGATATGTTGATGGATATTTCAGATTATGAAGGCCTGGACTCTATTAAACAGGCTTATCTGGATATAGATAAAGCGTTGGAATTTGTACCTGAGGACGGCGTGTATGCCGTTCCATATGTGGCAAATGCAGCAGGAGTTCTGTACAACAGAGCAATGTTTGAGGAACATGGCTGGGAAATTCCGGAAACCTGGGATGAATTTATAGCCCTCTGCGATCAGATCCAGAGTGAAGGAGTCCAGCCATTGTATTTTGGTTTTAAAGATACATGGACCTGTCTTGCACCGTGGAATGCGATCGCCGTTGATCTTGCACCGGCAGATGTCTGCAGCCAGGTGAACAAAGGAGAGACAACATTTTCAGATGAATATAGAGAAGTAGCAGAAAAGACACAGGCACTGCTTGCCTATGGGCCAAAAGATCCATTTGCCTATGATTACAATGGAGCTTGTACAGCATTTGCAAACGGAGAATCTGCAATGTACACGATCGGAAGTTATGCAATCCCACAGATTCATACAGTAAATCCGGATATGGATATCGATTCCTTTGTAATGCCGGCCAATAATGACGCATCAGAGAATAAGCTGAACTCCGGTGTGGATCTTCAGTTCAGTGTTATGAAAGACTGCGAGAATAAAGAAGCAGCGTATGAAGTGCTTAATTTTCCTTTTGAAAGATGAAAATGTACAGAGTTATCTGGATGAACAGAAAGCAGTTCCTTGCAAAGAGGGAGATTTTGAACTTGCCTCAACACTTGATGGAGTGAAATCTTTCATAGAAGAAGGAAGAATGGCAGATTACCAGGATCATTACTATCCTTCAGAGATGTCAGTGGATGCACAGATCCAGACATTTCTTATGAAGGGAGATGTAGATGCATTTCTAACAAAGTTTGATACAGACTGGAAGAGATATAACCGTGATATCATCCGCAAAGTGGAAGATTACGAGAAAGAGCATGCGGACGAAGATTAAGGAAGGGGAATTCAAGCATGGGAAAGAAATCAATGAGTGGAAGAAAAATGACCTTTCTTCTGATAACAATTCCGATCGTGGCACTGTTTTTCTGTTTTAATACATTGCCACTGATCAAAGGTGTGATTTACAGTTTTACGAATTTCAAAGGTTATGGAAGCTTTGACTGGGTAGGACTTAGAAATTATCAGGATCTTTTTACAGACAGCAGAGTCGGAGGTTCTTATCTGTTTACATTTAAACTTGCAGTTGTAGCTACGATTGTGACAAATGTAATCAGTCTGATCCTTGCACTTGGCCTGAATAGTAAGATTAAATTCAAGAGTGCGTTTCGTGGTGCATACTTTATTCCAAATGTTCTTGGAGCGTTGGTTGTAGGATATATTTTCAATTACTTCTTTACATATATTCTTCCGGCTTTCGGAGAAATGCTTGGAAGCAAGACCCTTTCTTCCAGTATGTTGTCCAGTACAAAGCTGGCATGGATCGCAGTTGTGATCGTGTGTGCATGGCAGTCGATTGCGATGAATACAATTATTTATATTTCAGGACTGCAGACAGTTCCGGAGGATGTTTACGAAGCAGGAGCGATTGACGGTGCAACAGGATGGAATAAGTTCAGACATCTGACATTCCCTCTCATTATTCCATTCTTTAGCATAAATATGGTACTCTGTGTGAAAAACTTCCTGATGGTATTTGATCAGATCATGGCGTTGACCAAAGGAGGTCCGGCACAGAGTACAGAATCCATTTCTTATCTGATTTATAACAATGGTATGAGTGGCGGTCAGTTTGGATTCCAGAGTGCGAACGCAGTGATATTCTTTATCGTTATTGTTGTAATTTCTGTATTACAGATGACAATCACAGGGAAAAAGGAGGAACAGCTGTAATGGAAAAAATGAAAATAAAAGAACGAGTAAACTGGCCTGTAACGATTTTACTTTTACTTGGTCTGATTACGGTTGCTTTTCCACTGTATATGACAATCGTAATTGCATTGAAAAAGCCTTCTGAGATGACGAATAGTATCAGCGGAATCCTTTCTTTGCCAAGTCATTTAAGCCTTGATAATTTTGCTGAGGCAATGAGAGTGACAGATTTCTGGCATTCTCTCGGAAACAGTGTATTTATTACACTTGTAACAGTTGTCCTTTCAATTCTGATTCATTCACTGTTGGGGTATGCAATCGGAAGAAATAAGAAGAGCAAATTTTACAAATTCATTTATTTTTATGTTGTCAGCGGAATGTTTGTGCCATTTGCAATTCTGATGATGCCTGTTGTAAAACAGACGGCGCAGATGGGATTGGCAAACAGGGCAGGAGTTATTATTCTGTATGTTGTATTCTATATGCCGATGAATGTACTGCTTTATTCCGGATATCTTACAAATATCCCGTTGGCATTGGAAGAAGCAGCCTGTGTGGATGGTGCGAGTACATGGAAAACATATTGGAAGATTGTTTTCCCGATCATGAAACCAATGCATGCGACAGTTGCAGTTCTGACAGCACTTGGTACATGGAACGATGTAATGACACCACTCGTCATCATGTCCGGTTCAGGAAGCGGAAATACACTTCCGCTGGCACAGCTGAACTTCCAGACACAGTTTGGAACAAATTATAATCTGGCATTTGCCTCCTATCTGTTGGCATTGCTCCCGATTCTGATCTTCTATCTGATCTGTCAGAAGCATATCCTCAACGGAGTTGTTAATGGAGCAGTGAAATAATAAAAAGTAAAAGATAGCGAAGCGAGAACAGACAGTAATGCAGATCTTGCTTCGCTAAAATAGAAATCAGGGGTATTTAGATATGGGAATTATATATTGCGAGAAAGACAGAACATTTACTTTACAGACAAAAAATACAACATATCAGATGCAGGTGGATCGTTATGGATTTTTGTTACATCTATACTACGGGAAGAAAACAGATACATGTATGGACTATCTTCTGACATACTATGACAGGGGATTTTCGGGAAATCCATATGATGCAGGAGAAGATCGTACGTATTCAATGGATACACTTCCACAGGAATTTCCTTGTTACGGGAACGGGGATTTCAGAAGTACAGCATTTGCAGTAGAGAATGCAGATGGAAGTATGAGCTGCGACCTTCGTTACAAGAGTCATAAAATCTTTGAAGGAAAATATAATCTGGAAGGACTTCCGGCAGTTTATGCAAGTGAGGAGGAAGCACAGACACTGGAAATCTTAATGGAAGATCCGGTGACGGGAGTTAAGGTGGTGCTTCTTTATGGAGTGCTTCCCGCACAGGATATTATTACAAGAAGTGTAAGTGTGAAAAATGAAAGCAGTGGCAAAATCTATTTAAACAAAATTGAGTCAGTAAGTCTGGATTTCCTTTACGGAGATTATGAGCTTCTAACATTTTATGGTAGACATGCGATGGAGCGAAATGTTCAGAGAGTTCCGGTTGTGCATGGAACACAGAAAATCGGAAGTGTCAGAGGAACCTCCAGTCATCAGTACAATCCGATGATGATCCTTGCAGAAAAAGAAACGACAGAAGACAAAGGAAATTGTTATGCAATGTCCTTTGTATACAGTGGATGTTTCCAGGGAGAAGTGTTGAAAGATCAGTTAAACCAGACAAGAATGATGCTAGGACTTCAGGAAGAAGCTTTTCGCTATCCGTTGGAAACAGGAGAAATGTTCCAGGCTCCGGAAGTGATTTTATCCTATTCCTCAGAAGGAATGAATCATTTGTCTCAGAATCTGCATCATTGTATCAGACAACATATCTGCAGAGGCAAATATAAAGAAGAAATTCGTCCAATCTTGATCAATAGCTGGGAAGCAGCTTATTTTGATTTTACCGGAGATACAATCTATGAGCTTGCCAAAGCGGCGAAGGAAGTCAATATTGACATGCTTGTTATGGATGATGGCTGGTTTGGAAAACGTGATGATGATAATAGCGGACTGGGTGACTGGTTTGTGAATGAGAAGAAACTTGGTGGCACACTCGGAAATCTGATCAAGAGAATTAATGATCTGGGTGTGAAGTTTGGTATCTGGATCGAGCCGGAAATGGTTTCAGAAGACAGTGATCTTTATCGGAAACACCCGGACTGGGCATTGACGGTTCCGGGCAGAAATCCGGTCAGAAGCAGAAATCAGCTTGTATTGGATTTTTCAAGAAAAGAAGTTGTAGATGAAATTTATGATCAGATTTGCAAGGTGTTGGATCAGGGGAATATCGAATATGTAAAATGGGATATGAACCGAAGCCTGATGGATGTTTATTCTTCTGTAACAAGAGATCAGGGAAGAGTGTTACATGATTATGTATTGGGATTATATGATTTTCTGGAACGTCTTGTGCAGAGATATCCGAATCTGCTGATCGAAGGCTGCAGCGGTGGAGGTGGAAGATTTGATGCCGGTATGATGTATTACACTCCGCAGATCTGGTGTAGTGATAATACGGATGCAATTGACAGATTACGGATTCAGTATGGAACATCCTTTGGCTATCCGGTATCAGTAGTAGGTTCTCACGTGTCAGCAGTGCCGAATCATCAGACAGGAAGAAAGACCCCACTTCATACAAGAGGTGTTGTTGCAATGTCCGGAACTTTTGGATACGAGCTGAATCTTATGAAACTTTCTGAAGAAGAAAAGCAGGAGATCAGAGAGCAAATCGCAGAATATAAGAGATATGCGCCGATCATTCAGAACGGATTGTACTATCGTCTCTCAAATCCGACAACAGAAGAAATCTGCGCATGGGAGTTTGTGCATACAGATGAGAAAGAACAAAGTAAAGTTCTTTTAAATATAGTTATGCAGGTGATTCATGGAAATATGACAGTAAATTATGTAAAACTTCAAGGGCTTGAAGAAACAGCTGTATATCGAGAAGAAAAGAGCGGAAAAAGATATACCGGAGCTGCACTTATGTATGGTGGCATGCCGCTTCCGATAGAGCCGGGCGAATATCAGGCATATCAGTATTGTTTTGTGAAAGAGTAAAATAAATTGGTTGACGATGGAACAGAAAATGGTGAGGAATGTGAATAATACAGAAAAAAACTTTGCACAGCGTATGGAAAAACATCAGGATGAATTACGCTGGCTTTACATGGAGTTGTATGGAAATGATGCAATGTATGCAGAACTTTGTGAGCAGATGCATGATTACTACTTGAAGCGTAGCACAGAGTTGAAAAAAAGAGATATTAAGAAAGAAAAGAATCCTGACTGGTTTAAAGAAAAAGAAATGCTTGGCATGATGTTGTACATTGACAACTTTGCCGGTAATCTGAAAGGTGTAGAAAAAAAGTTAGCTTATCTGAAAGAGTGTAATGTAAATTGTCTTCATCTTATGCCTTTTCTGGATACTCCGAAAGGAAAATCAGACGGCGGATATGCCGTGGCAGATTTTCGGAAAGTAAGACCGGATCTCGGTACAATGAAAGATCTTGCCAGATTAACAGAAAAATGCCATGAAAATGATATGAATGTATGCATGGATTTCGTGATGAATCATACTTCTGAGGAACATGAGTGGGCAAAACGTGCACGAGCAGGCGAAGGAGAATACATGAGCCGTTATTTCTTCTATGATAACGGTGATATTCCGGCAAGATACGAAGAAACTGTTCCACAGGTATTTCCTACAACTGCACCGGGAAATTTCACATGGCTTCCGGAAATCGGGCATTATGTGCTTACGACGTTTTATCCATATCAGTGGGATTTAAATTACCGTAATCCAAGAGTATTTAATGAAATGATGTATAACTTTCTTATTTCTTTCGAATCAGGGAATGGATATTATCCGTATCGATGCAGTTCCTTACATCTGGAAAGAGTTAGGAACAAGCTGCAGGAATCTGAAAGAAGTACATACGATTGTCAGAATGATGCGTATGATTGCAGAAATTGTCTGTCCGAGCGTGATACTTCTTGGCGAAGTGGTTATGGAGCCGGAAAAGGTGGTGCCGTACTTTGGTACAGTTGAAAAACCGGAATGTCATATGCTCTATAATGTGACAACAATGGCGACGACCTGGAATAGTATTGCGACAAGAGACATCCGGCTTTTGAAGAAACAGATGGATATAGTTAGCCGTCTGCCAAAGCAATATACATTTTTGAATTACCTTCGTTGTCACGATGATATCGGGTGGGGGCTTGATTTTGATACCATGAAGCAATGGGGAATGGAAGAGCCTTCCCACAAGCGTTACCTCAATGATTATTTTACAGGAAAGATAGAAGGAAGTGTCAGTCGCGGGGAATTGTATAATGATGATCCTGTAACACAGGATGCGAGATTCTGTGGAACAACAGCGTCTATGTGCGGAATTGAATCGGCCGGATTTGAAGGCAATGCAGAGAAAATGCAGACCGCGATACAGGAAGATTTTATGCTCCATGCTTATATGCTGACACAGTCCGGAATCCCGATGCTTTACAGTGGAGATGAGCTTGGGCAGGTAAATGATTATAGTTATAAAGATGATGCTGAAAAAGCATCTGATTCACGTTATCTCCACAGAGGAGCATTCCTGTGGGAACTCGCGGATAAGAGAAAAGATCTTTCTACTGTACAGGGACAATTGTTCCAGATGTTGAACCGATTGGAACAGATCCGAAGACAGGAAAATGTCTTTTCCCAGGAAGCGGAAGTATATACTTATGATGTTCACAATGACAGTATTTTAGGAATCCTCAGAGAGTGTAAGGGAGAACGATTTATTGCACTGTTTAATTTCAGCGAAAGTGAACAGACTGCGTGGATGCAGGAAGAAGGCATTTTCAGAAATCTGGTGAATGGTGAAATTGTAGAAGTGAAAGATCCAGTTTTGAAAGGCTATGAATTTGTCTGGATGAAATATAAAGCATAAAACAAAATGTAAAATATAGATAAATAGATTGAAATACGGAAAGAAAAATTGTATAATTTTACCTATAACAACAAAGGAGGATCTTTGAAATGGATCGTTTGAAAGGTAAAGTAGCTATTATTACAGGAGGTAACTCAGGAGTTGGAGAAGCAACAGCAAAGATGTTCGCCAAAGAGGGCGCAACTGTTGTTATCACAGCGAGAAGAGAGGCTGCACTGGAGAAAGTAGCAGAAGAGATTAAGGCAGCAGGCGGAGAAGTTTATGCTGTCTCAACGGATATCTCAAAGAAAGGAGATCCGGAGCGACTGATGGATCTCGTGATCGAGAAATATGGCAAGGTAGACATTCTTGTGAATAATGCAGGAATTCTTGAGGAAGGACTGAAACCAATCGATCGATTCTCAGACGAAGATCTTGATCGTATCGTAGAGACGAACGAAAAAGGAACTATGCGCTGCATGCGTGCTGCAGCACAGAAGATGCAGGCAGGAGCATCTATCGTAAATGTTGCTTCTATTGCTGGAGTGAAAGGATGTGGCGGAGCTGCTTATGTAGCGTCTAAAGCAGCAATCGTAGGTGTGACAAAGCATACAGCACTTCGTTTCCAGGCAACAGGAATCCGTTGTAATGCAATCTGCCCGGGAAATATCATTACACCAATGACATCAGGAACAAATCCGGCAGCACTTGACCCGGATATGATCGGTGCAATGTCAACACACAGTAATCTTAGAACACCATCTTGTACAGCAGAAGATGTAGCAAATGTAATCCTTTTCTTTGCAAGCGATGAATCAAAGGCGATTACAGGACAGGCAATCGTAACAGATTTCGGAGCTATGCTGTAAGGAAAATAAGATAGCAACTATTTAAAAAGGACAGAAAGGTTAACAAAACGAAACCTTTCTGTCCTTTTTTGTATATAAATAAAAAAGAATGTTGCAAAATGAAACATAAAAGCGTATACTAAAAGAAAAAAAGTGGTGATTCTGTGAAAACAAAATTTAACGAGTATTTGACGAAATTACGTAAATTCAGAGGCTACACTCAGGCACAGATGGCAGAAAAGTTGGGAATTTCCAGATCGACTTATACCAATTATGAGAATGGAAACCGGACACCGGACTTTGAAGTACTGGAACGAATAAGTGAGGTGTTAGCCTGTTCCTTAGATGAATTATTTGGAAGAAAACCAACTTATGTTGCAAGTTGTGACGCGGTAAAGGAAGACAGCATTCTGTACAATGTATCTGGCATACAGGAGGAAAAACCTAAACTTGCAATAGGTGTACAGGACTTTCGCGATTTGCGTGAAAAACAAGCCTATTATGTGGACAAAACACAGTTTATTGAACAGTTTTTAGAATCCTGGTATCAGATTACATTAATTACAAGACCGAGAAGATTCGGTAAGACACTGAATATGTCAATGTTGGCAGAATTTCTTGACTGCACAAAAGATTCCTCCGATTTATTTTGTGGAACAAAGATTACAAAATCTGTCCACTACAAGGAGCTCAATCGATATCCTGTTGTATTTTTGTCTTTCCTTAACGTGAAAGCGGGGGATGCAGAATCTTTGTGTTATGCATTGAAAGATACTGTACGTGCGGAGTATGAGCGCTTTTATCAGATGGTTAATGATGGAAGACTGTCAGAATTCCAGGTGAAAGAATTCAATATGATTTATAATAGTTTATGTCAGGAAAGCATCGGAAAAGAAATAGAAAATCATGTAATTCGTTCAATTGCTGTTCTTTGTCAGGCACTGAGTACGTATTATGGAGAAAAAGTATTTTTGCTGTTAGATGAATATGATACTCCGTTTATGTCTGCAAATTCCGAAGGATATTATGATGAAGTAAGAGCCATGTTGAATCGTTTTCTGGCAACGTCCCTGAAAGGCAACGATTATCTTCAAAAGGCAATTCTGACAGGAATTCAGAGAATTGCGAAGGAAAATATATTTTCGGGTCTCAATAATTTAGTTGTCTGCACAGTGCAGGACGAAGATTATGATGACTGTTTTGGTTTTACAGAGCAAGAAGTAAAAGAGCTGCTTGCTTATTGTAAAGCAGAATTTTCAGATGAGCTGAAAAAGATGTACGATGGATATCATTTTGGCAGTACAGATGTATATAATCCATGGTCAATATCGTGTTATGCGGCAAGGAGAAGGATGGATTCTTATTGGGTTAATACAAGCGAAAACAGTATTTTACGTAATGCACTTGAAGTACAGGGAAGGTCTTTTGAGAAAGAATATGAGGCCTTGGTCACAGAAGGTGAAGTAGAAGTGACAGTAGATTTTTCAATGGCTTATTATGAAAAAATGGACGAAGCAAATCTATGGGGACTTCTTGTAAATGCCGGAATTGTAACAATTACAAAAGAAATCGAAGAGGACTATTACCGACTTCGGGTTCCTAATCTGGAAGTGTGGAAAGTGTTCAAAGAATTAACAGCATGTCATCTGAAAATCGATGAGAGACATATGGAAAAGATGTTAAATGCTCTTAAAAGAAAGGATATGGAACGTTTTGCAGAAGAGTATCAGAGAATTCTTTTGGAATTGTCATCTTATCATGATCTGAAAGATGAGAATAGTTACCATATGATGACGCTTGGAATGTGTGCATTTCTTAGAAAGGATTATGATATCAAAAGCAATCGGGAAACCGGAGAAGGCAGAAGTGATATCTGTCTTTATGCAAAGCATGACAGATATCCAAATTTAATTTTGGAATTCAAGTATACCAAAGACGAAAAAGACGATTTAGAAAAGCTTGCAGAAAAGGCACTGGAACAGATAAAGGAAAAACAATATGACGCAGAGATGACCGGAGAAGTGTGTTATGTTGGACTGGCACATTGTGGGAAAAGAGTTACTGTTCACTCCCGTGTCAATCACTCTGCTGATTGACACGGAGGATGCATGTTTTGGCTTGAATGCATCTCGCCCCATCGCCAAAGGCGATTTAAAATGGCGAGATGCGTTGCTGGTCGCACATTGTGTGAACAGTAACGGAAAAGATCTTGTATCAGATGGAGAAAAAACGGTTGACATCTATCAGACAAGATTTTATACTAATCATGTGAAGAAAACACGGGGAGCTTGTGTACCAGGCTGAGAGGGAGTTGAGAACTTCGACCCATAACCTGATTTGGATAATGCCAACGTAGGAATGTATAAAGCAGTACTTTAGAGAGATACATTTGTTGGTATCTCTCTTTTTATATATTAGGAAAATGTTTTCCTAATATATAAAAATGCTCCGCTAAGGATACGCACTGCGGCGTACAATGTAGATGTCGCAAGCGACCGCCGCAGGCGCAAGAATGTGCCAAGGCACATTCTTTGTTACGAATCAGACAAAATTGACAATTGAAGATCGGATAAGTTGAGATTGAACGAGAGTTCATGAAGGGGTGCACCACCACGGGTACATTTCTTTCATGAACTCTTTTTTCAATTATCCGGAAAGGAGTAGTTATGATTACAGTAAATGGAAAGCAGATCCAGCTGACATCTGAAATGAGTGTTGCGGATTATCTGGAGCAGAACAATTACCAGATTAATAGAATCGCAGTTGAAATGAATGAAGAAATTCTTCCGAAATACAGCTATTCAGAGACAATGCTCAAAGACGGTGACCGTCTGGAGGTTGTGACATTTGTAGGAGGAGGCTGATATCAGATGGCATCAGAAAGAATATTAAGCAAAGAAGAAATCGAAACAGCGCTGAATGAACGCCATTCGCCGGAAAAACAGAAGCTTTTATCAGCCGGTCAGGTGACGATTGCCGGACTTGGTGGACTGGGTTCTAATGTAGCGTATTCACTTGCACGAATTGGAGTAGGACATCTGCATCTGATCGATTTTTATGTAGTGGATATTACAAATTTGAACCGGCAGCAGTATTTCATGGAGCATATCGGAATGTATAAGACCGATGCGCTAAAGTCACTGCTTTTAAAGATCAATCCATATCTGGATATTCGTACAGATTGTGTGAAGGTGACAGAAGAGAATTTGAAAGAACTGTTTGCGGATGCTCAGATTGTCTGTGAAGCATTTGATAATCCGGTAGCAAAAGCAATGCTGGTGAATGGAATTCTGGAGCATTTTCCGGAGAAGAAGCTTGTGTCTGCAACAGGTATGGCAGGCTATGAAAGCAGCAATATAATCAGTACTAAGAGAATGATGAAGAACTTTTATTTATGTGGAGATCGTGTGACAGAGCCGACTTATGGGAACGGATTAATGGCTCCACGAGTTGCAATCTGTGCAGGGCATGAAGCAAATATGATCACGCGTTTGCTTCTTGGAGAAGAGGATGTATAGAAAGACATCTAAATGAATAAAAAAGAAAGAAGGATTTAAGTTATGAATCAGAAAGATACATTTACACTTGGAGGAAAAGAATTTAGTTCACGTTTTATTCTGGGATCAGGAAAATTTTCACTTGATCTTGTAAAAGCATGTGTAGAAAAAGCAGGAGCGCAGATCATTACACTTGCGCTTCGCCGTGCGAATGAAGGAGGACTTGCGAATATTTTGGATTATATTCCGGAAAATGTAACACTTCTTCCGAATACATCAGGAGCGAGAAATGCAGAGGAAGCAGTTCGTATTGCAAGACTTTCCAGAGAAGTTGGTTGTGGTAATTTCGTAAAAATCGAAGTTGTCAGAGACTCAAAATATCTTCTGCCGGACAACTATGAGACAATCAAGGCAACAGAAATTCTTGCAAAAGAAGGCTTTGTAGTTATGCCGTATATGTACCCGGATCTGAATGCGGCAAGAGATCTGGTGAATGCAGGGGCTGCCTGTGTAATGCCACTTGGAGCACCAATTGGTTCTAACAAAGGACTTTGTACAAAAGACTTCATTCAGATTTTGATTGATGAGATTGATCTGCCGATTATTGTAGATGCAGGAATCGGACGTCCATCCCAGGCATGCGAGGCAATGGAAATGGGAGCGACAGCCGTTATGGCGAATACAGCAATCGCAACAGCAGGAAATGTCGAGGAGATGGCTGAGGCATTCAAGAAAGCAATTGAAGCAGGAAGAAGTGCTTATCTTTCAGGTCTTGGAAGAACAATTGAACGAGGTGCAAGTGCATCTTCACCATTGACAGGATTTCTGGAAGACTAGGAGGCAGTTGAGATGAATGATACACATGTTAATGAAAGTATTTTAAGTGAAGAAATACTGGAAGATCAGAAGAAAAACAGAATCGATCATATGACTTATCTTCCGGGAATGGAGGATATCGGATCAGAAATCATGGTTCAGGTGATCGAGGCAATGGAAGCCTATGATTATAGTAAATATACGGCAGCAGATGTGAAAAATGCACTTGCACATTCGGAACGTACCCCAGAGGATTTCCGTGCGCTGTTATCACCGGCAGCCCTTCCATTTTTGGAAGAGATCGCCCAGGCAGCCCAGAAAGAGACAAGAAAACATTTTGGAAACAGTGTTTATATGTTCACACCGATTTATATTGCAAACTATTGTGAAAACTATTGTATTTATTGTGGATTTAACTGTCACAATAAGATCAACCGTGCACAGTTGAATGCAGAAGAGATTGAGAAAGAAATGGCAGCAATCGCAGAGACAGGATTACAGGAAATCCTGATCCTGACAGGGGAAAGCCGCAATAAATCTACAGTAGAGTATATTGGAGAGGCGTGCAAGATTGCAAGAAAGTATTTCAAAGTGATCGGCTTGGAAATCTATCCGGTCAATTCAGATGAATATGCGTATCTGCATGAATGTGGAGCTGATTATGTGACAGTATTCCAGGAAACATATAATTCAGATAAGTACGAGACGCTTCATCTGGCAGGACATAAAAGAATCTTCCCATACCGTGTTAATGCACAGGAGAGAGCAGTGAAAGGTGGTATGCGAGGAGTCGGATTCGGTGCGCTTTTAGGACTGGATGATTTTAGAAAAGATGCTTTTGCAACAGGCTATCATGCATATCTGTTACAGAGAAAATATCCACATGCAGAAATTGCATTTTCCTGCCCAAGACTTCGCCCGATCATCAATAATGACAGAATCAATCCAATGGATGTTCATGAGCCACAGCTTCTGCAGGTTGTCTGTGCATATCGTCTGTTTATGCCATTTGCAAGCATTACAGTTTCAACAAGGGAGTGTGCGCGTGTCAGAGACAATCTGGTAAGTATTGCAGCAACCAAGATTTCAGCAGGAGTCAGCACGGGAATCGGAAGTCATGTGGATGATATCGAAGATAAGGGAGATGATCAGTTCGAGATTTCAGATGAGCGTTCTGTAGATGAAGTTTATGATGCTTTGTTGAAAAATAATCTCCAGCCGGTTATGAGTGATTATATTTATGTGTAAGATAAAATACAATTTATCGGAGACGGGCTTGAAAGTGATAGCTGTCAGTAACAGAAAACTTTGTGAGAGACCATTTTTGAAGCAGATTGAACGGGTTTGTCAGATGAAACCGCAGGCGATTATTTTGCGGGAAAAAGATCTGTCAGAAGAGGAATATCGGATTCTGTCAGAAGAAGTTCTGTCTGTTTGCAAGAAGTATGAGATTCCGTGTATTTTACATAAGTTCTGGAAAACAGCATTGGAATTGGAATGTACATCTGTACATCTGCCATTGCCGGAATTAAGGAAACTTCCGGAAGATGTGAAAGAACAATTTCAAAGAATCGGTACTTCCGTTCATTCAGTGGAAGATGCAAAGGAAGCAGAAAGACTTGGTGTGTCTTACATGACAGCAGGACATATTTATGTTACAGATTGCAAGAAAGGCCTGGCACCGAGAGGGCTTGGATTCTTAAAAGATGTCTGCAGTACTGTGAATGTTCCTGTATATGCGATCGGTGGAATCAAGTTTGACAAGAAACAGTGGGAAGAATTGAAACAAAATGGTGCTTCCGGTGGATGTATTATGTCTGGAATGATGGAGTTGTAAACCGTGAGATACAACGAAATAGAATTGACGGAGAAATACAAATTAACTTGACCTTAACCGGACTTTACGTAGTATAATAAATGCACTTGATTACGAGAATTTAAGAAATTGTGATTGAGTGCATTTTTTGTATGAAAAGAATTACGATTGATAGAAAAAATCAGAACAGTAACAAGACAGGAGAAAAAATGCAGGAAGAATTACATAATAAATTAGCAGATTTAAAAGAGTACATAAAAGAACTGGACAGTGTTGCGATTGCATTTTCCAGTGGAGTTGATTCTACATTTTTATTAAAGGTGGCACATGAGATATTGGGTGATAATGTGATGGCGATCACAGTACAATCCGGTTCCTTTCCAAAGAGAGAGTTGAATGAGGCAATTGCATTTTGCAAAAAAGAAGGTATCCGTCATGAGGTCTGTCAGGTGGATGAAATGAAGATTGAAGGATTTTCTCAGAACCCACCGAACAGATGTTATTTATGCAAGCATGCACTGTTTGAAAAGATTGGAGCAATTGCAGAGAAAAATGAAATTGCTTATGTTGCAGAAGGTTCTAATATGGATGATCTTGGCGACTACAGACCGGGGCTTCAGGCTGTGGCGGAATTAGGAGTGAAAAGTCCACTGCGCGAAGCAGGACTTACAAAAGCGGAGATTCGTGAATTGTCAAAAGAGATGGGACTTTCAACCTGGGAAAAGCCATCTTTTGCCTGTCTGGCTTCAAGATTTGTATACGGAGAAATAATCAGCAAAGAGAAGTTGATCATGGTGGAAAACGCAGAACAGTTATTGCTTGAACATGGCTTCCGGCAATTTCGTGTCCGTATGCATGGAAGGATGGCGAGGATCGAAGTAATGCCGGAAGAGTTTTTGAAGTTGCTTCAGGAAGAAGTCCGTGAGGATATTGTAAAACAATTTAAGCAGTTCGGATTCACTTATGTTACAATGGATCTAACAGGGTACAGAATGGGAAGTATGAATGAAACCCTGGATAAGAAGAATTAGAATGAGGCGAAAAAGATGGAACAAAAGGAAATGATAGATCTTTTAAGACAGGTAGCATCCGGAACAATGGATGTAGAACAGGCAGCTTTGAAGTTAAAAGAAGAGCCTTTTGAAGATCTTGGTTTTGCCAAGATTGACCATCACAGAGCCATGCGCCAGGGTGTGGCAGAAGTGATTTATGGAGAAGGAAAGACACCGGAACAGATTTTCCGGATTGCAGAAGCAATGAAGGAAAAGGGACAGAAAGCAGTCCTGATCACAAGAATGAATAAGGAGTCAGCGATTTACGTGGGAGAACGCCTGGAACTTCAATATGATGAAGTCAGCCGGATTGGGTTTATAGGTGAAGCTCCAATAAAGGATGGAGATGGGAAAATAGTTGTGGCAACAGGCGGGACAAGCGATATTCCTGTTGCAGAAGAGGCTGCAAGAACAGCAGAGACACTTGGAAATGAAGTGATTCGTTTATATGATGTAGGCGTCGCAGGAGTACATCGTCTGCTTGGACATCTCGGCGAATTAATGGAAGCTCGTGTCATTATTGCTGTAGCCGGAATGGAAGGAGCACTCGCCAGTGTGATTGGAGGACTGGTGGATTGCCCGGTGATCGCAGTTCCGACAAGTGTTGGATATGGAGCATCTTTCGGTGGCGTATCAGCGCTTCTTTCTATGTTGAATTCTTGTGCAAGCGGAGTGAGTGTTGTAAATATCGATAATGGATTTGGCGCGGGATTTCTTGCAAGCCGGATCAATCACATAGAGAGGAGAACGAAGGAATGAGGACATTATATTTAGACTGTGGGATGGGAGCAGCAGGGGATATGCTGACGGCTTCATTATTGCAGTTGTTTTCAGAACCTGTAAAACAGGTGAAAAAGTTGAATGATCTGAAAATCCCAGGGGTAAAATATCAGTTGGTGGCGTGTACAAGAGGTGGAATCAGAGGATATCAGGTCCGTGTGTTTGTGAAAGGACAGGAAGAAGAGAATCCTCATACGCAGACGGAAGAGCAGATCGGACATAAATCAGAAGAACCAGAGAAGCATACACAAGAACACGGACATCATTCGATGTCTCAGATTGTTCGTCTGATCAATCGGTTAGAAATTGAAGATCAGGTAAAACAGGACGCAGTTGCGGTCTATAAATTGATTGCAAAGGCGGAAGGGAAGGCACATGGTCAGCGCATGGATGAAATCCATTTCCATGAGGTTGGGACGATGGATGCAGTGGCGGATGTTGTGGCTGTCTGCTATTTGCTGAATGAACTTCAGGTGGATCAGATTCTTGCATCACCGGTTCGTGTCGGATATGGTCATGTGAAATGTGCACATGGAATCCTTCCGGTGCCGGCACCGGCAACAGCGTATCTGATGAAAGAAATTCCAATGTATGCAGGAGACCTGGAGGGAGAATTCTGTACACCGACAGGAGCCGCACTTCTGAAGCATTTTGTTAAAAAGTATGAACAGATGCCGGTTCTGCAGATGGAAGAAATCGGTTATGGTTTTGGAAAAAGAGAGTATGAAAGACTGAACTGTGTGCGTGCGATTCTTGGAGAAACGCAAGACAAGGTAGAAGAAGAGATTTTGGAACTGTGCTGTAATCTGGATGATATGACTTCGGAGGAAATCGGGTATGCGACAGAGCTTCTGATCAAAGAAGGCGCATTGGATGTTTACACATCCTCCATTCAGATGAAGAAAAACCGGCCGGGGATTCTGCTCACATGTATGTGCAGGGCAGAACAGAAAGAGTATTTTCTACAGCTGATATTCAAACACACCTCAACACTTGGTGTCAGAGAGTATTTTTGTAGAAGATATGGACTTAAGCGGAAAATAGACGAAGTGCAGACAGAATATGGAACCGTTCATGTGAAGAGAGCATCCGGATATGGAGCAGTGAAGGAAAAACTCGAGTATGATGATGTTTCCAAAATTGCAGAAGAACATAGCTGGTCTGTAGCAGAGGCAAGAAATAGGATTTATGGAAAATTATAATTTTAATATACAGGAAGAATTGAAAAAGCTTCCGGGAAGGCCGGGAGTCTATCTGATGCATGATGAGACGGATCAGATTATCTATGTCGGAAAAGCAATCAGCCTGAAAAACCGTGTGCGGCAGTATTTTCAAAGCAGCAGGAATAAAGGGGTTAAGATCGAACAGATGGTAACACATATCCGCCGCTTTGAATATATTGTGACAGATTCGGAACTGGAAGCACTTGTTCTGGAATGTAATCTGATCAAGGAACATCGGCCCAAATATAATACGATGCTTATGGATGACAAGGCCTATCCATTCATCAAGGTGACAACAGGAGAGGAATACCCTCGTATTATGCTGGCACGTCAGATGAAAAAAGATAAGGCACGTTATTTCGGTCCTTATACAAGCTCACAGGCGGTGCGTGACACAATTGATCTGATCCATAAGCTGTATCATATAAGAAGCTGTAATCGTTCACTTCCAAAAGACATTGGAAAAGAGCGTCCGTGTCTGAATTATCATATCAAGCAGTGTGAGGCACCGTGCCAGGGATACATTTCCCAGGAAGAATACCGGAAATCCATTGATGAGGTGATCCGTTTTCTAAATGGAAATTTTGATATGATTTTAAAAGATCTGGAAGATAAGATGATGGCCGCTTCGGAGGCACTGGAATTTGAGAAAGCAATCGAATATAGAGAGTTATTAAATAGTGTGAAAAAGGTGGCTCAGAAACAGAAGATTACAGATTCCAGTGGGGAAGACAGAGATGTCATGGCAGTTGCATGCCAGGACGAAGATGCAGTTGTACAGGTCTTTTTTATCCGTGGCGGAAGATTGATCGGGAGAGACCATTTCTATCTGAGAATCAGCGAAGAGGATAAAAAATCGGAAATTCTTAACAGTTTTATCAAACAGTATTATGCAGGAACCCCTTTTCTTCCGGGTGAACTGATGCTGCCGGAAGAAATCGAAGAGCAGGAACTTCTTGAATCCTGGCTGAGCGCGAAGAAGGGGCAGAAAGTAACGATCCGTGTGCCGAAGAAAGGTACAAAAGAAAAGCTGGTAGAACTGGCGGAAGAGAATGCGAGGATGGTTCTGTCTAAAGATAAAGAGCGGCTAAAGAGGGAAGAAGGACGCACGATCGGTGCAGTGAAGGAGATAGCATCTTTACTGGGAATGGAACAGATCGTCCGTATGGAAGCATATGATATTTCTAATACAAATGGTTTCGAATCGGTAGGCTCTATGGTTGTCTATGAGAAAGGAAAACCAAAGCGGAATGATTACAGGAAGTTCAAAATCAAGAGTGTGAAAGGACCGGATGATTATGCGAGTATGCGAGAAGTTCTTACGCGTCGTTTTACACATGGATTAAAAGAACGTGAGGAGAATGCGGAAGCTGGGAAATTTACAACATTTCCGGATTTAATTCTGATGGATGGAGGCCGTGGACAGGTAAATATTGCATTGCAGGTGCTTGATGAGTTGAAGCTGAATATTCCGGTCTGTGGTATGGTGAAAGATGACAATCATAGAACAAGAGGATTATATTATAATAATGTGGAAATCCCGATTGACCGCAATTCAGAAGCATTTAAACTGATCACAAGAATTCAGGATGAAGCCCATCGGTTTGCAATCGAGTTCCACAGGCAGCTGCGTGGCAAAGGACAGGTACATTCCGTTTTGGATGATATTGAAGGAATCGGTCCGGCCAGAAGAAAGGCATTGATGCGGCATTATCTGAGCCTGGATGCAATCCGGAGCGCAACAGTAAGAAGAACTGGCGCAGCTTCCGTCAATGAATGAGAAGGCAGCAGAATCGGTTTATCAATTCTTTCATGATTAAGGGTTTTATCGAAAAGAAAATCATGATATACTTATGTACAGGCGATGGGACATGTAGGGAAATGTTGGACTTATGCGAGCAGTAAATATCATATATCTCTTGAGCTTATCAAGGCAGCATGTCTGAAACGAAAAGAGATACAGGAAAAGGAGATTACAAGATGAGTGGTGTGAAATTAACCGATATCGTTGAAAAGATGAATCTGAAAAATCTCACTCCGGAAGTAGATATCACAGAACGTGAAGTTCTTGTTCCGGATGTGAACAGACCGGCACTTCAGCTGGCAGGATTTTTCGATCATTTTGATCTGAATCGTGTACAGATTATAGGGAATGTAGAGTGTGCCTATCTGGAGACTTTGGCAGAAGAGAAAAGAGTTGAGATTTATCAGAAACTTCTGGAACATAAAGTACCATGTATTATTTTCAGCAATGAACTTCAGCCGGATGAAAGCTTCATCGAGATTGCTCAGAAAAATGATATTCCGGTATTCGGTACATGTAAGAAGACATCCTCCTTTATGGGAGAACTGATCCGTTGGCTGAATGTAAAACTTGCTCCGTGCATTTCCATTCATGGAGTGCTTGTTGACGTATATGGTGTCGGAGTTCTGATCATGGGAGAAAGTGGAATCGGTAAGAGCGAAGCAGCTCTTGAACTGATCAAGCGTGGACATCGTCTTGTGACGGATGATGTGGTTGAGATCCGCAAAGTCAGTGACGATACACTGGTTGGTTCTGCACCGGATATCACAAGACATTTTATCGAGCTTCGTGGTATCGGAATCGTGGATGTAAAGTCTATGTTCGGTGTACAGAGCGTAAGAGAAACACAGAATATCGATCTGGTCATTACTCTGGAAGACTGGAGCAGAGAGAAAGAATACGACAGACTTGGTCTGGAGGAGGAATATACAGAATTCCTTGGAAACCGAGTTGTCTGCCATAATATTCCGATCCGTCCGGGACGTAATCTGGCGATCATCGTAGAATCTGCTGCAGTTAACCACAGACAGAAGCAGATGGGATACAACGCTGCACAGGAATTGTACAAACGTGTGCAGGAGAATCTGGCAAAGAGAAGAAAATAAAACAAAAGAGAAACAGAGGATGCGGTACAAATGTTACAGAGTACCGCATTCTCATGTGAAATATAAAAAGAAACGGAGATAGATTTATGAAATATTGTTTTGGTGTTGATATCGGGGGAACAACGGTTAAACTTGGTCTGTTCAGTGAGGCAGGTGCTATTGTAGAGAAATGGGAGATCGTGACAAGAACTGAGAATGAAGGTGCGGCGATTCTTCCGGATGTTGCAGAAGCAATCAATGGTAAGTTAGAGCAGCACGGCATTGAGAAAGAACAGGTTCTTGGAATCGGTGTCGGTGTGCCGGCTCCTGTTACTGTAGATGGAATTGTCAACGGTTCTGCGAATCTTGGCTGGAAATATAAGAATGCAAAGAAAGAGCTGGAAGAACTGACAGGATTGACAGCAGAGTTTGGAAATGATGCGAATGTCGCAGCACTTGGCGAGATGTGGAAAGGCGGCGGTGTTGGTTACCGCAATATGATCATGGTCACACTTGGAACAGGTGTTGGTGGTGGCATTATCATCAATGGAAAGATCCTGACGGGAGAGAACGGAGCAGGTGGAGAAATTGGCCATATGTGTGTGAATCTGGAAGAGACAGATACTTGCGGATGTGGTGGACACGGATGTCTGGAGCAGTATGCATCAGCAACAGGTATCTCTCGTCTTGCAAGAAAGAAGATGGAGCATGAGACACGTGCAACAATCCTGACAAAAGAAGATCTTTCTGCAAAAGCTGTTTTCGATGCAGTCAAAGAAGGAGACGAAGTTGCGATTGAAGTTGCGACAGAGATGGGAAATTACTTAGGACATGCAATGGCAGATATGGCAGCAGTACTGGATCCGGCTGTATTTGTAATTGGTGGCGGAGTGTCCAAAGCAGGAGAAGTTCTGCTTTCATTTATCGAAAAACCATTTATGGAAAAAGCGTTCTTTGCAAATAAGAATGTGAAATTTAAGCTTGCTACTCTTGGAAATGATGCAGGAATCTGCGGAGCAGCTAAGCTGGTACTTGAGGATTGATAAAAGTATAACAAGTGCAGAATAAATAGTAGAAAGAAAAAAGAGGAGATTTTTACAGATGTTGGATATCTGTGAAAACCCCTCTTTTTTTGGAAAATCTATTATGCAAGCACTTTTTTGAAACTAACTTTAAAGTATATGGTTTCTGCAATCGCTGTGAGCCCCCAGGAGAAGATGTACAGCAGATACAGAGATGGAATTGTATGGAAGTAAGCAAATACCGTATAGATCCATATAATACGAAATACACAGGATCCCATGATTACAATAAATGTAGGAGCAATGCTCTTGCCGATTCCTCTGGAAGCGGCAATTGCACAGTCCATAAAGGCACTGAATGCATAGGAGAATCCCATAATCCTGATTCTATGCATACCAGCTGCAATAACAGCTGGTTCTGTGGCAAACAGAGACAAGAATGGGCGCCCAAAGAAGAAGAGTGCTCCTCCGAGAAGCAGGCCTGCACTGAAAGAATAAGTAAGTGTTACGAGATAGCATTTTTTCATTCTTCCTTTATTCCCGGCTCCCCAGTTCTGACTCATGAAACTGGAACAGGCCACATAGAAGGCAAACATAACATTGTAAATCAGATTATCTGCATTCGCAGCTGCAGCATTTCCGGAAACCATGATCGCATCAAAGGAGTTGATACCGGATTGAACAAAAAGGTTTGCAATCGCGAAGATCGCATTCTGCAGACCCGATGGAACACCGAGATAAAGAATTCCTTTTCCATAAATGTTATGATAACGCAGATTGCGCAGACGAACTTTACATTCATCATCGCGTCGCATCAGATGGATCAGGATCAATCCTCCTGAAACGTACTGTGCGATTGCACTGGCAGTAGCAACTCCGACAGCAGCCATATGGAATACGATAACAAAGATCAGATTCAATAGGACATTAAGTATTCCGGCAAATGCAAGGTAATACATTGGACGTTTTGTATCCCCACGGGCGCTTAAGACACCGTTACCGAAATTATAAATTGCCGTGGCAGGCATGCCAAGTGCAAAAACTTTCATGTAGAGAACAGCCTGATCGAGCAGTTCGGGCTTTGTATTCATCATGGAAAGCATTGGTCCTGCAAAAAGCAGACAGATCAGACAGACAAAAATACCTGCCGCTGCACAGATAATGAGTGCAGAGTGAATGGTTTCTTTTGTAGCTTTCTCATCACCGGCACCGAGTTTATTGGCAACCTGGACGTTGACACCACTTCCGAGCCCGATCAGAAGTCCCGTGAACAGTGTGACAAGTGTAGTTGTCGAGCCGACAGAACCAAGTGCTTTGTAATCTGCAAAATGTCCGACAACAGCGACATCACTTAAGTTGAACATCACTTCCAAAATCTGGGAAAACATAAGAGGAACACTGAAGAAAAACATGTTTTTCCAAAGAGATCCCTGAGTCATTTCAATTGTTCGATTTCGTCTTTTCGCTATTTCATTACTCATTCCCTAATACCCCTTTACCAGATAAAATAATGAAAGAAAACAGATAAAATCATAAAAAAAACATCACTTCCAAAAGAAAGCAATGAAAAATAACGTATTGTATTGTGCATTAATAAACCTTTTGGATGCCCCAAACATCCGTATCTGTTGTTACTGGTCACACATCGTGTGAACAGTAACTATCTGTTTTCTGGTTAAAATCCGATGATTCTTATATACAGTGTAGCATGAAAAGTGCGGGGAAACAACAGGAAAAACAATAATTTTTTTCAATGATTCTTTTATTTTTTTAGATGAATTTAAGACTTGAAAATAAATTTTTACGACAAAAAGATTAAAATAAATCAAGAAAAAGATTAAAATAGACTCTTGATTTCTGATTTCAGAGGACTATAATGTCAGAGTAAACAAAATACAGTTCACCAAAATTCGTTGATGAGAACAAAACCGTATCCGTCATTATTTTCAGAGAGTCTGTGGCTGGTGTGAACAGACAATAACCGGGTAAGGATATCCTCTCTAAGAAGCGGGCTGAAAGCAGATGAACATGTTGCAAGTAAACCTCGCCGGGATCCACCGTTATATGGATAGCATATGTTGGTATGTGAAGTGTCGCAGAATTAATTTTTGCGGAATTAGGGTGGTAACGCGGATTATATTCGTCCCTTTTCAGATTGAGTTCTGGAAAGGGACTTTTTTTGAATATATCTCAAGAAGAATACAAATTTTAGGTGAACAAGAATCCTAAGGAGGTATTGTAATGAAAGCATTACAAAAAGTCAGCAAATTTTTATCAGATTATACTTCAGTGGTTGTTATTGCCATTGCAGTAGTGACATTCTTTGTCCCGACAATGATGGGATGGGTTAACAACGCTTTGTTTGTCGATCCGGTATCCAATAAATTTACCTGTCAGTCTATTATTATCGGAGTGATCATGTTTAGTATGGGGCTGACATTAACAACAGAGGATTTTAAGATTCTTGCGCAGAGACCGTTTGATATTTGCATCGGAGCAATCGCTCAGTATCTGATTATGCCATTCCTTGCATTTGCACTGACAAAGGCATTGAATCTTCCGGATGGAATCGCATTGGGACTGATCCTTGTCGGATGTTGTCCTGGTGGTGTGTCATCCAATATTATGTCTTATCTGTGTGGAGGAGACGTAGCATTTTCCGTAGGAATGACAACAGTTTCAACACTGCTCTCACCAGTTATGACACCACTTATGGTTTCACTGCTGGCAAGTGGTACACATATTTCAATCAAAGGATTACCTATGTTTGTATCCATTATTGAAACAGTTATCTTCCCGGTAGCAGTAGGATTCTTACTCAACTATCTGTTAGGAAAAAATAAAACATTCAAAGAACTTCAGAAAATTATGCCTGGTATTGCAGTACTTGGACTTGCATGTGTTGTCGGCGGTGTAGTATCTTCACAGGGAAGCAAATTCTTTGAGTCCGGTGTTGTAATCTTCGTGGCAGTATTTCTTCATAATGGACTTGGATATCTGCTTGGATACGGAGCTGGTAAACTCACAGGAATGAATACAGCGAAGAAGAGAACAATCTCGATCGAGGTAGGTATGCAGAATGCAGGACTTGCAACAAACCTTGCAACAACAACAGCACAGTTTGCATCCACACCGGAGTCAGCAATCATCTGTGCAGTATCTTGTACATGGCATTCTATTTCAGGAACACTCCTTGCAGGAATGTTTGCATATTATGATAAATTCAAAGAGGAAAGAGAATCCAAGAGTGTGAATACAAAAGAAGAAGCAGTATGATGTAAGTGTCAAAAGTATAAATTGCGTTTGTGCTCGCACAAATAAGCAATTTATACTTATTGACACGCCGAACACCGAAAACGGAATAAAATGGTGTGAATACGCCATTTTATGGAAGTTTGAGGTGTTCGAGGATTGCGGGAATTGCATAGCAATGGATCAATCCGGTTACATTAGTGAGTGGCAAAATTTACTTTTGACATTCACATCACCGTATAAGAAGAATAATTGATTTAGAGGATGGTTTGACACAACGAACAAGAAACGTTCGAATGTGAGAAAACCATCCTTTTTTCTGTGTTGCATGGTGAGGAAAATCATTTTATAATAAATAAGGCAAGGGATTCTATATGAACATAAGAAAGTAATTAGAGTTCGGAATAAAAGAGAAATACAAGAGGGGAAATGTAAATGGAAGAAAAAGAAAATACAGAAAATGCGGAGATGGGAAAACGAAAACATTCTCATGATACAAAAATAGTAATAAAGTATTATTATGAAAGGATCCGACAGAACACGGGAAATTTTCTGAAATGGATGGGGCTTTCTGTTTTGACAGGTCTGGTTGTAGGCGGTGCGAGTGCAGTATTTGCAGGATGTATCAAGGCAGCAACGGAATACAGGGATACACATAATTGGATTTTTATGCTTTTGCCGGTTGCAGGAGTTCTGATTGTATTTATGTATGAGAAGATAGGAAGGCAGGACGGAGGAACGAATCAGGTACTTGCTACAATTAAATCAAAGGATGATGTTCCGTTTCTGTCAGCACCATTGATTTTTGTGTCAACATTATTGACGCATCTTACCGGCGGCTCGGCAGGAAGAGAAGGTGCGTCGATACAGTTTGGTGGAAGTATTGGAAATTGGCTTGGAAAACTGGCTCATTTAGATGAATTTGATCACCATGTGATGATTATGTGTGGAATGAGTGCAGCGTTTGCAGCTGTGTTTGGAACACCGATGGCAGCAGCAGTTTTTGCAATGGAAGTTGTGAGCGTGGGGGTAATGTATTACGCAGCACTTCTTCCTTGTGTGATTGCAGCTATCATTGCAGCAGAGTTTGCAACAGGAATGGGGATTGATCCGGAGACATTTCCAGTACATTCTATTCCGGGACTTACTGTGGGGACAGGACTTAAGATGGCACTGATCGCAGTGGGGTGTGGGATTTTAAGTATTCTATTCTGTATCTTGCTAAAAACAGTGGGGCAGTTGTATACAAAGTATCTGAAAAATCCGTATATTAGAATTGTTGTTGCAGCAGGAGTGATCATTCTGATCACAATAGGTCTGAATACAAAAGATTATATGGGAGCAGGTAGTGGATTGATCGCAAGAGCTATTGAAAAGGGTGAAGCAAGACCACTTGATTTTTTATGGAAAATGTTACTTACAGCACTTACGATGCGGGCAGGATATCGTGGTGGTGAGATTGTACCGGCATTCAGTATTGGTGCGACATTTGGATGTGTTGCCGGTGGAATACTTGGATTTTCACCGGAATTAGCAGCGGCAGCCAGCATGGTTGCACTTTTCTGCGGAGTGACGAACTGTCCGATTACGGCAATGCTGATTTCATTCGAACTGTTTGGATTTTCAGGAGCAGCATATTATCTGATCGCGATATCAATCAGCTATGCGGTTTCCGGATATTATAGTTTATATAAAGATCAGACGATTGTATATTCTAAATATAAAGCAAGATATATTAACCGTAAAACAAGATAGCAGAATATTGTATCAGAGAGATACGGACAGGATGACAAGAGCAATCAGTTATATAAGTATGCGAAAAGGAGAGGCGTTTTGTATAGCCTCTCCTTTTTAGGTGTGCCTTGCGGCGCATAATTTACTTATTGAGTGGTACTTCCACTTCCAGTGTCGCTACCAGTAGTGCTGCCGGAAGTATCACCTGTAGTTGTTCCGGTTGTTCCACCAGAGTCTCCGCCGGCAGCGGGTTCGGTTGTTGTTCCACCAGAGGAAGAATCCGGTGATGATGTTGTTCCGGAAGAATCGGTACCTGTAGCAGGTGTGTTCTCATTAGAACTCTCAGAATCATCTTTCTTGGAATCTTCTGATGGGGCAACATAATGACCACTGCAGCTCTTTGTCGGAGCATTGTCTTTTGAGAAATACTCTGTAATAGCAGGACAACTGCTTGCGGCAAGGAGTCCTGTTTTAGTACAAACAGTCTTTTCTTCGACAGAGGATGGAATTTCAAAGTCCTTGTACTCAAGGCCTTTTGTATCCTGGATACGTTCCATGATATTTCTCCAGAGTTTCTGATGCCAGTTCTGGCTTAATCGATCCATTGTCTTATGCTCATCATATCCACCCCATACAGACGCTGTATAATAAGGCGTAAATGCTGAAATCCACAAGTCACGGCTTTCCTGGCTGGTACCTGTTTTAGCGGCAACAGGCATGTTGCTCAGTCTTGCAGAACCACCGGTTCCACCGGCACCGTTGACAACGTCTTCCATTGCACTTGTCAGAAGATAAGCAGTGGAGTCTTTTAAGACTTCATGTGTCTCAGGGGTTGTGTTATCGAGAAGAACATTTCCTTCATGATCCAGAACCTGTGTGTAAAGAATCGGTTTCATGTAAGTTCCACCATTGGCAATTGCTGCATAGGCAGCTGTCATCTCGATATTATATACACCGTTTGTGATACCACCAAGAGCTTTCGCCTGTGAATATTTATCATCTTCAGTCAGTGTTGTAAATCCAAAATCAAGAAGATAATCATAACTTTCCGTTTCACCAACATAGTCGGTTAATGTCTTAACGGCAAGGACGTTCATAGAATGCTCGATTCCATAACGGACACGTGTCGGACCGATATATTTTTTATCCCAGTTGTTTACGGACTGTCCGTTTTTATACTCATATTCTTCATCATCAATTGTTGTTGCAAGAGTGATCTTTCCTTCGTTAAGTGCCGGTGCATAAGCAGCAAGAATCTTGAAACAGGATCCAGGCTGTCTTGCAGAATCTGTGGCACGGTTTAGAGAAAGACTGGATTTCTTTTCGCCTCGTCCGCCGACGATAGCTTTCACCTGTCCGGTATACTGATCCATCACAACAACAGAAGTCTGCGGCTGAGGTGAGAGCTCAATTCTCTCATCAACAGTGTCTCCGCCAGCCTCATTGATATTGAGCGTTGATTTAAATGCATCAACTGCTTCCTGTGCAGCTTCTTCAGAACCGTAGAGAAGAGGAGTGTCATATCCCCATGCAGTCTGAATATAAGAAGCAAGTTGTTCTTTGCTGTAGTTCTCAGAAGAACCATCTGCCCTGTGGATAGTAAGTGCGTAATCAAGCCCATATTCTGTATCACCATTGAGATAATCCCCTACATTAGCAACTTCGTCATCACAGATGGCCTGAATATCAGCATCCTGTGTAACGTTGATCGTAAGGCCGCCGCTATAGAGCAGATTATATGCCTGTGTTTCTGTATAACTCTTCTCAGTTACAAGATCATCTACAACCTGATTTATGACAGCATCGATGAAATAAGTGTAAGGTTTGGATGCAGTTGTATTTGCTGCTGTTTCGGAAATGCGGTCATATACATTATCAGCCATAGCCTCATCGTATTCAGCCTTTGTGATAACGCCTTGTTCCTTCATGTTTTTCAGAACTTTTTCCCGTCTTTTTGCATTATTCTCAGGGTTGCTGACAGGATTCAGATTCGACGGACTCTGAGTGATCGCTGCGATAACTGCACATTCAGAAAGAGTCAGGTCTTTTGCATCTTTATTAAAGTAACGTTGTGCGGCTGTCTGAACTCCGAGGCATCCCTGACCTAAATTGATTGTATTCATGTATGCTTCAAGAATCTCTTTCTTACTCATCTCTTTTTCAATCTTTAGTGCAAGGTACTGTTCCTGGATTTTACGTTCAATTCGCTGATACTTACTCTCATTGATGAAATTAGGGAATACATTATTTTTGATCAGCTGCTGGGTTAATGTGCTGGCTCCTTCTGTGAAATGGAAGCCATGTGCAACACCATTGACACCGGCACGGATAATTCCCTGGATATCAATACCATTATGCTTGTAGAAACGTTCGTCCTCGATCGCAACAAAAGCTTTTCCCATGTATGGTGAAATCTCGTCATATTTCTTGTAAACACGGTTAGAATCAGAGTCTTTGAGTTGCTCAAGCAAAGTTCCATTGGAATCGACAATGTTCGTTGTATAGCCCTGTGGCATAATGTCCTTTGCTGTGACTTCCGGTGTATTGTCAATCACTTTTTTTACATATATGCCAATTCCGGCTGCCCCAATGACGATCAAAAGCAGAAAACAAATAATGAGGGCTTTGAAAAAACGTACGCCGACTCGCTTCTTTTTCCTTTTCTTTTTAGAAGAAATTTGCTTTTTTCTTCTAGAAAGATTCGATTTTCCGTAATTCACGTATAATATCCTCCTTTATTGACTTCTATGATTATATCAAATTTACCGATGTAAATAAAGGTAAATTTGAAAAGTTCAAATTTTCCTGAAAATCTTAAGAAAAAATACAGTTTTATATAGAAAAGCATGGTATATTAGATAAAGAAATATTTTCAAATATAGCAAAAATAAAAAAAGAATGGGAGACTGAAAAATGGAAATCTACCATACAATATATAAGGGCGGAGACGGAGAAATTGTTGAAAAGAAATCCAGATTTATTGCAGAAGTGCATCCGGTCACATCAGAAGAAGAAGCCATGGAGATTTTAGAGCAGACAAGAAAGCAGTACTGGGATGCGAGACATCATTGCTGGGCTTACATTATAGGAAGGAATCCGGCGGCAGAAAGAATGAGTGATGATGGAGAACCGGCAGGGACAGCAGGAAAGCCGATTCTGGAGGTGATTCGTGGGAGAGAATTGACGAATGTACTTGTAATTGTTACAAGATATTTTGGAGGTACGCTTCTTGGAACAGGTGGACTGGTCAGGGCTTATACAGCAGCAACGATCGAAGGATTGAAGAACAGTGAGAGCATTGCAAGGATTCATGGGGTGAAACTCGGAATTGAGACGAATTATACGGATTTGGGGAAAATCCAATATCTGATTGCAAATCGAAATCTGGATCAACTAGAACCCGTTTACACAGATAAGGTTGAAATGACAGTGTTTGTTCCGACAGATGAGATAGGCAGCCTGCGGGCTGAACTGATGGAAGGGACAAACGGTCAGGTGGTTCTGGATGAAGAGACAACCTGTTGGTTTGCAAGGACAGAAGATGGAATTAAGATTTTTGATGAAGAATGATTCTCATAGAAGAGATTATTTTGTGAGATAGAAATGAACCGTTGCCGGATATTGATATTCTGGCAACGGTTCATTTCCTTTAAGTGTGTGTCATATAACATTCAATAAATCTACTTATACTGAATAGATATGTTCTATGAGAATTCTGGTTCGATCAGACCAAATGAACCATCTTTTCTTTTGTATACTACATTGACTTCATCAGTCTCGGCATTGGAGAATACGAAGAAGTTATGTCCGAGAAGTTCCATCTGAACACAGGCATCTTCTGGAAACATTGGTTTAATACCAAACTTCTTTGTACGAACGATACGGACTTCATCGTCTTCTGTTGTCTCTTCTTCTGAATCAAAGAATTCTTTTCTGAAGCTGTTACCTGATGGAGCATATGATGTAGGATGTCCCTGATTACGAGCAACCAGTTTGTTCTTATATTTGCGAAGCTGGCGTTCGATGATCTCTTCTACAAGATCAATGGAAACATACATATCATTGCTTGTCTGCTCAGAACGGATAATATTTCCCTTCACTGGGATTGTTACCTCAATTTTCTGACGTCCTTTTTCTACACTGAGCGTTACATTGATTTCTGTTTCAGGAGTGAAGTACCTTTCAAGTTTTCCTAATTTCTGTTCGATAGCATCCTTTAATCCCGGTGTTACCTCGATGTTTTTTCCGCTGATAATAAATTTCATGCTGCTCAACTCCTTTGTTCAAATTATACAGAAGAATGATTAGATTACTTCTGTATCATGGTTATATTATAACATGAAAAAGATTTTCTGTATACAATAAATCGTCCTAAAATTATGAAAATTTTCAAAACTTTAGGACGATTTTAAAATTATCAGATAATTAATGAATACTATTTTGATCAGCGAGCATAAGTTTCAAACACGAATATTATTTATTGATCGTGCTGCGTTTTCTCATTCTGGAATCCAGAATCTTCTTGCGGATACGCAGATTTTCCGGTGTTACTTCAAGAAGTTCATCGGTATCAATAAAGTCAAGTGCCTGTTCGAGGCTGAGAACACGCGGAGGTGTCAGACGAAGTGCTTCATCTGCGCTGGAAGAACGTGTGTTAGTAAGATGTTTTGTCTTACATACGTTCAGTTCGATATCTTCAGCTTTACCATTCTGTCCGATAACCATACCGGAATATACTTTCTCACCGGCTCCGATGAAGAGAGTACCACGCTCCTGGGCACTGTACAGACCATAAGTTACGGATTCACCAGTCTCAAATGCGATCAGGGATCCCTGCTTACGATACTGGATATCTCCTTTGTATGGTGCATATCCTTCAAAGCTTGTGTTGATGATACCATTTCCTTTTGTATCTGTCATGAACTCACCACGGTATCCGATCAGTCCACGTGCCGGGATAAGGAATTCGAGACGAGTATATCCACCGTTTGACGGAGTCATATTGCGGAGTTCACCTTTTCTCTGACCGAGTTTTTCAATAACAATTCCAGTGAACTCATCAGGAACATCAATATAAGCAAGTTCCATAGGCTCAAGTTTTTTGCCATTTTCATCTGTGTGATACAGAACTTCAGCTTTACTTACTGCAAACTCGTATCCTTCACGACGCATATTTTCAATAAGAACAGAAAGGTGAAGCTCACCACGGCCGGATACTTTGAAGCTGTCTGCATTTTCTGTCTCTTCTACACGAAGGCTGACATCTGTGTTCAGCTCACGGAAGAGACGGTCACGCAGATGGCGGGATGTAACGAATTTACCTTCCTGTCCTGCAAATGGACTGTCGTTTACGATGAACTGCATAGAGATCGTTGGCTCGGAAATCTTCTGGAACGGAATAGCTTCCGGATTTTCAGGAGAGCAGAGTGTATCTCCAATGGAAATATCTGCTATTCCGGATACAGCGACAATAGATCCGATCGTAGCTTCTTTTACTTCCACACGGTTCAGCCCGTCAAATTCATAGAGCTTACCAATCTTTACACGCTGCTGTTTGTCAGGATCATGATGGTTTACAACAACCATATCCTGGTTCACGGAAATTGTACCGTTTTCTACTTTACCAACTCCGATACGACCAACATATTCATTGTAGTCGATCGTGCTGATCAGCATCTGGGTCGGAGCTTCCGGATCACCTTCCGGAGCAGGAATGTAATCAAGGATTGTCTCGAACAGTGGTTTCATATCCTGTTTCTCGTCAGAGAGATCAAGGACAGCAACACCAGCTTTTGCAGAAGCATATACAAAAGGACACTCAAGCTGCTCATCTGAAGCACCGAGATCAATAAAGAGTTCAAGAACCTCATCAATTACGGCATCCGGTCTTGCTTCCGGACGGTCAATCTTATTGATACATACGATAACAGGAAGTTCCAGCTCAAGTGCTTTTCTCAGAACGAATTTTGTCTGAGGCATAGCACCTTCAAATGCATCAACAACAAGTACAACACCATTTACCATCTTAAGAACACGTTCTACTTCTCCACCGAAGTCAGCATGTCCAGGTGTGTCAATGATATTGATCTTAACACCATTATAATGAACGGCAGTATTCTTAGAAAGGATTGTAATTCCACGTTCACGCTCAATGTCATTAGAGTCCATGACACGTTCTTCTACTTCCTGATTCTCACGGAATACACCGCTCTGTTTTAAAAGCTCGTCAACCAGAGTTGTCTTACCATGGTCAACATGGGCGATAATTGCAACATTTCTCACATCTTCACGTTTTGTTTTCATAATCTAAACACTCTTCCTTATTATACAAAAAATATTTATCTGTAACATAACTTCATTATTTTATCACAAAAAATGAAATTTACAAGAAAAAGTTTGAATTCGATTTTAAGTACGAAAAAGGTCGAATGTTTTTTCTGTAAAAAATAGTTCTATTTCATTACAATAAGACATACATTAGGTAATGACTTAAAATACCAGCCAGAGGAAGGGAGAATTATAAATTATGTCAGATAAGATTATTGAAAACAACCAGGTGACAGTTATTGGAGAGGTGGTATCAGAGTTTACATACAGCCATGAGGTCTTTGGAGAAGGTTTCTATATGGTAGAACTTCTTGTAAAGCGGTTAAGTAACTCTTGTGACCGGATTCCGGTCATGATATCAGAACGTCTCATTGACGTAACACAGGATTGCCGTGGAGAATATTTAATGGTGTCTGGTCAGTTCAGATCCTATAATCGTCATGAGGAGACAAAAAACAGACTGGTTCTTTCTGTGTTTGCGAGAGAAATAGAATTTATCGAAGAAGAACCGGATGGAGCAAGAACAAATCATATACTTCTCGAAGGATATATGTGTAAGCGTCCGGTCTACAGAAAAACACCTCTTGGAAGAGAAATTGCAGATATTCTGCTGGCAGTGAACAGACCGTATGGAAAATCTGATTATATTCCATGTATCTGCTGGGGGAGAAATGCAAGATATGCTTCAAACTTTGATGTAGGGGAACATGTCAGAATATTCGGAAGAATCCAAAGCAGAGAGTATGTGAAGAAATTGTCAGAGACACAAACAGAGACAAGAATCGCATATGAGGTCTCCGTCAGTAAACTGGAGTGTGTGGAAGAATTCTAAGGGTGGATTGTTTCATTATTTAAAACTTTGTGAAAAGGATATCATATATTGAGATAACAACTCAAATGTGATATTCTTTTTTATATGATATTTCGGAAAATAAGAGTGTAATGAAAGAAAAAACAGGTAATGCTGATAGACAGTAGTTCTGAAAAATCATGGAATACTTGAGGTTTCATACAGGAGGAAGATACAGATGGTTAAGATATTAATGCATGGATGCAACGGAAAAATGGGACGCATGATCACAGAAATTGTGAAGAATGAAGAAGATGCAGTGATTGCGGCAGGTGTCGACAAGTTCACAGGAATTCCAAATGATTATCCGGTATTTGAGGAGATCACACAGTGTGATGTGGATGTAGATGTAGTGATTGATTTTTCCAATGCGGGAGCAGTGGATGAATTGTTAGATTACTGTGTGAAGAAGAGTCTTCCGGTTGTTCTTTGTACAACAGGGCTTTCAGACGAACAGTTAAAGAAGGTAGATGAGTGCTCTAAGAAAATTGCAGTTCTTAAGTCTGCGAATATGTCAATGGGAATCAACCTGTTACTGAAACTTTTGAAAGATGCTGCCAAAGTACTTGCACCGGCAGGCTATGATATTGAACTTGTTGAGAAACACCATAATCAGAAGCTGGATGCGCCAAGCGGAACGGCACTTGCATTGGCAGACTCTATTAATGAAGCAATGGGAAATGAATACGAGTATGTGTATGACAGAAGTCAGGTGAGAAAGAAGCGAGACGCAAAGGAAATTGGTATTTCAGCAGTTCGTGCAGGAACAATCGTAGGAGAACATGAGGTGATTTTTGCAGGAACAGATGAAGTGATTGAATTTAAACATACTGCATATTCAAGAAGCGTATTTGCCAAAGGTGCAGTTGAGGCAGGAAAGTTCCTTGCGGGACAGCCAGCCGGCATGTATGACATGGGGGATGTTATTCAGTTTTAGTACTGGATGAGTAATAGCCGGTAAACCGGCGGGAACAAGATCCGGTAAATAGATCCCGGTAAGGGGAAGATTTCGGGTCTGGAGGAGATTGTATATGGAAAATATGGAAAACCGTTATTTAGACAGGTTGTCGGATCTTTATCCGACAATTGCAGCTGCATCTACAGAGATTATTAATCTGCAGGCAATTTTGAACCTTCCGAAGGGGACAGAACATTTTCTGACGGATGTACATGGAGAAGATGAAGCTTTTTCTCATGTTCTGAGGAATGGGTCTGGTGCCGTGAGAAGCAAGATTGAAGATGTTTTTGGTAATACAATGAGTGTAAAGGACAAAAAAGCACTGGCAACATTGATTTACTATCCGAAAGCGAAGATGGAACAGGTGAAGCGGACGGAGTCGAATATGGATGACTGGTATCGAGTGAATCTGTATCGTCTGATAGAAGTAAGTAAGCGTGCAGCAAGTAAATATACAAGATCTAAAGTGAGAAAATCACTGCCGAAGGATTTCTCTTATGTGATCGAAGAATTGATTACCGAGAAAGCGGAAGTCAGTGACAAAGAGTCCTATTATAATGAAATTATTTCTACAATCATCAGGATCGGACGGGCAGAAGAATTTATTGCAGCAATTTCAGAACTAATCCAGCGTCTGGTTGTGGATCATCTGCATATTGTCGGTGATATTTATGACAGAGGACCGGGACCGCATCTTATTATGGATAAGTTGCTGAAATATCATTCTGTTGATATCCAGTGGGGAAACCATGATGTTGTATGGATGGGAGCAGCGGCCGGACAGTTGGGCTGCATTGCAAATGTGATCCGTATCTGCGCCAGATATGGAAACCTGGATATTATAGAAGATGGTTATGGTATAAATCTGCTTCCACTGGCTACATTTGCTATGAGGATGTACAAGGATGATCCATGTACATGTTTTAAATTGAAAGGTACTGACAGACTGGAATCTGATGAGATGCAGATGAATCTGAGAATACATAAAGCGATTTCAATTATCCAGTTTAAAGTAGAAGGTCAGATTATAGAGAGGCAGAAAGGATTCCATCTGGAGAATCGTGCGTTACTGCATAAGATTGATTATCAGAAAGGTACGATTAATCTGGAAGGAAAAGAATATAAGCTCCTGGATACAAATTTCCCGACAATAGATCCAAAGAACCCATATAAACTGACTTCTGAAGAGGAAGAAATTATGGATCGTCTGGTGCATGCTTTTGTGGGATGTGAAAAATTACAGGAACATATGCGTTTTCTTCTTGCGAAAGGTGGTTTGTATAAGGTATATAACAATAATCTGTTGTATCATGGATGCGTACCGTTAGATGCGAAGGGGAACCTGAAAGAAGTAGAAATTTTCGGAAAGAAATATCGTGGAAAGGCCTTGTATGATGTGTTGGAAAGTTATGTGAGAAAAGGATTTTTTGCATTGGATCCAAAGGAGCGGGAAGATGGAAAAGATACGATGTGGTATATATGGCTACATCCGGACTCACCGTTATTTGGAAAGAATAAGATGGCGACTTTTGAAAGATATTTTCTTGCAGAGAAGGAAACACATGTAGAAAAGAAAAATCCATACTATGCTCTGCTTGAAAATGAGACAGTTGTGGATAATATCATGATAGAATTTGGATTGGATCCAAAAGAGGATACACACATTGTAAATGGTCATGTGCCGGTTAAGAGAAAAGATGGCGAGAGTCCGATCAAGTGTAATGGTAAAGTAATGGTTATTGATGGGGGATTTTCAAGAGCATATCAGAAAGAAACCGGAATTGCAGGATACACGCTGGTTTATAATTCGTATGGATTACTTTTGGTAGCACATGAACCATTTGAGTCTACAGAAGCAGCAATTAAGAAAGAAAATGACATTCATTCAGAGACAGTGGTAGTGACCAGAGTGAACGAGAGACGTCTTGTTGGCGACACCGACGCTGGAAGGAAATTAAAAGAACAGATTAAAGATCTTGAATGGCTGCTGGCGTCGTACAGAAATGGTCAGATTATAGAAAAACTGTAAATAATTGTTTATGCTGATTATAGCCTCCGGCAGGATTGCAGAGGTGCGCAGTAGAAGTATGTCATGCAATTGCATGACGCGCACCTCGCAGCAAGAATGCCGAGGCATTCTTGAATTAGGACTGAAGATAGAAAGGATTACTAGAATGGAAAAAGACTTAAATCTTCCGGAAGGAACAGAAGTAACAGAACCGCTGAAAATCTATCTGAATGAGATTGGACAGATCCCTTTGCTGTCAGAAGAAGAGGAAAGAGACCTTGGGTGTAAAAGTGCTTCAGGAGATGAGGATGCAAGGAGAAAGCTGGAAGAGGGGAATCTACGCCTGGTGGTATCTCTCGCAAAACATTATACTGGAAGAGGGATTACACTCATGGATCTGATCCAGGAGGGAAATATTGGTCTCATGCATGCGGCAGAGAAATATGATTATACAAAGGAAAATCGATTTTCCACATATGCATCCTGGTGGATCAAAGAAGCAATGCAGCGGGCAATCGATCAGCAGTCACGAGAAATCCGTGTGCCGGTTCATGTTGCAGAGAATATGAAGAAAGTACAGAAAATTTCAAAAGATCTTCAGCAGAAATTTGGAAGAGAGGCTACACCGGAAGAGATAGCAGAAGAGATGAAGGATAAATCACCGGAATTTGTAAAAGAGATTTTGTCATATCTTCAGAATCCGGTTTCACTGGAAACTCCGGTAGGAGAAGATGGGGAGAATAATCTTGGTGATATGGTTGAAGATAAGGATGCAACAACGCCGGAAGATGCTATGAATCAGCTTGTGCAAAAAGAAGAAGTACAGGAATTGTTAGAGTCTCTTAATGACAGAGAACGTCAGGTGATCCGCTTGAGATTTGGTCTGGAAGATGGAAAAACACATACGTTGGAAGAAATCGGTGATGAACTGAATGTGACAAGAGAACGCGTACGTCAGATTGAAGCCAGAGCGATGGAGAAACTTCGCAGCAAAGCGACAAAACTGTAAAAAATTTCTTTTGAATAAATATTGAAAAATTGCAGATAGTAAAGACACAATATTTATTTGAAAGGAAGATAAAAAATGAGGAGAATAAGAAAATTGCTTGTCTGTGTGATGTGCGTACTGATGCTTTGCAGTCTCGCTGGTTGTGGAAACAACACAGGAACAGCGAATGACAATCTCAATGATGCGACATCCGGTGAAAACTATGATGAAAGTGGAGAAAATGGTAATAATACCGGAAATAATGCGAGAGACCAGAATGGAGATAGTATCCTAGATGACGCGGTTGACGATGTAACGGATGGCGTGGATGATGTTACAGACGATATCACAAATGGTGTCGATGATGCAGCCGATGATCTGACGCAGGAGAATGGCGTGCAGAATAAGATGCAGAATAACGAGTGATCAATATGCCGTAGGCCGGAAACGGAACTGCGGCATTTTTCTAAAAGAAGGAGAGACAGGATGAGATTCAGACCATGTATTGATATACATAATGGAAAAGTAAAACAGATTGTGGGCGGAAGCCTGAAAGATGAAGGAAATCAGGCCAGCACAAACTTTACGTCAGAACTGGATGCAGCATGGTATGCAAGACAGTATCAGAAAGATCACCTGAAAGGCGGCCATATAATTCTTTTAAATCCAGTTGGATCAGAATACTACGAGGCGACGAAAAAGCAGGCGATGGGAGCTCTGGCGGCATACCCGGGTGGAATGCAGATCGGTGGTGGAATTACAGCAGATAATGCACAGGAATATCTGGATGCCGGAGCCAGTCATGTGATCGTGACTTCATATGTGTTTCAAGACGGGATTTTTCATGAAGAGAGACTGCAGAAATTAGTAAATGCAGTTGGAAAAGAACATGTGGTTTTAGATCTTAGCTGCAGGAGAAAAGACGGTAAATTTTACGTGGTTACTGACCGCTGGCAGAAATTCACAGAACTTGCGCTGTCTCACGAAGTGTTAGATCAGCTTTCAGAATACTGCGATGAATTTTTGATCCATGGCGTAGATGTAGAGGGTAAAGGCGCCGGAATGGAAACGGAATTAGTAAGAATGCTTGGAAGCTGGGAAGGAATCCCAATCACATATGCCGGTGGAATCGGATCACTGGAAGATTTGGAAAGATTCCGAAAAGAGAGTGGCGGAAAGGTTGATTTTACAATTGGAAGTGCTCTTGATCTGTTTGGAGGGAAAATCCCATATGCAGAAGTTTGTAAATCCGCAGAATGTTAACACTCTATGAAGTTGTTGAATTCGCAGGCGGATAGTGATAGAATGTAGAACAGAGTGGAATTTCAGACCAAAATCAAAATTCAGAGAAGGAGTAATTGCGGAAATATGAATATTATAGAAAAGATTTTCGGAACTCACAGTGAGAACGAGCTGAAACGAATTTATCCGATCGTAGATCGCATCGAGGCACTGGGACCGGAGATGGAGGCGCTTTCAGACGAAGAACTTCGAGGAAAGACAAAAGAATTTAAAGAACGACTGAAAGAGGGAGAGACTCTGGATGATATCCTTCCGGAAGCATATGCTGTAGTAAGAGAAGGTGCTTACAGAAGTCTTGGAATGCGCCATTATAGAGTACAGTTGATTGGTGGTATTATCCTGCATCAGGGACGTATCGCAGAGATGAGAACTGGTGAAGGTAAGACTCTTGTGTCCACACTTCCGGCATATTTGAATGCCTTGGACGGAAAAGGTGTTCACATCGTCACAGTTAATGACTATCTGGCGAAGCGTGATGCTGAGTGGATGGGAAAAGTACATGAGTTTTTAGGACTCAAAGTCGGTGTTGTTCTCAATGAGATGAACAATGACGAGAGACGAGAGGCTTATAATTGCGATATTACTTATGTAACGAATAATGAACTTGGATTTGATTATCTGAGAGATAACATGGTTATCTATAAAGAACAGTTGGTTCAGAGAGGATTGCATTATGCAGTTATCGATGAGGTCGATTCTGTTTTGATCGATGAGGCAAGAACACCTTTGATTATTTCCGGACAGAGTGGAAAGTCTACAGTTCTGTATGAAGCCTGCGATGTTCTTGCAAAACAGCTGGAACGAGGTGAGGCAAGCGGTGAATTTTCCAAGATGAATGCCATCATGGGAGAAGAAATCGAAGAGACTGGTGATTTCATTGTTGATGAGAAAGAGAAGACAGTTAACCTGACAGAAGATGGTGTGAAGAAAGTAGAGAAGTTCTTCCACATCGAAAACCTTGCTGATCCGGAGAACCTGGAAATCCAGCATAATATTATCCTTGCGCTCAGAGCACACAATCTGATGTTCCGTGATCAGGATTATGTTGTAACTCCGGATGGTGAAGTTATGATCGTCGATGAGTTTACAGGACGTATCATGCCGGGACGTCGTTACTCTGATGGTCTGCATCAGGCAATCGAGGCGAAGGAACATGTGAAGGTAAGAAGAGAGAGTAAGACTCTGGCAACAATCACATTCCAGAACCTGTTTAATAAATATGACAAGAAGAGTGGTATGACAGGTACTGCGATCACAGAAGAGAAAGAGTTCCGTGATATTTATGGAATGGACGTTGTTGAAATTCCGACAAACAAGCCGGTACAGAGAGTGGATCTAGAGGATGCTGTTTATAAGACAAAGAAAGAAAAATACGAAGCAGTTGTAGAAGCCGTGAAAGAAGCGCATGCAACAGGACAGCCGGTGCTGGTAGGTACAATTACGATTGAAGTATCCGAACTTCTCAGCAAGATGCTGAAGAAAGAGGGAATCAAGCACAATGTACTGAATGCAAAGTATCATGAGCAGGAGGCTGCAATCGTAGCTGATGCCGGACTTCATGGAGCGGTAACGATCGCAACCAATATGGCTGGCCGTGGTACTGATATCAAGCTGGATGATGATGCGCGTGCGGCAGGTGGTCTGAAAATTATCGGTACAGAGAGACATGAATCCCGTCGTATTGACAATCAGCTGCGTGGACGTTCTGGACGTCAGGGAGATCCAGGAGAGTCCAGATTCTACATTTCTCTGGAAGATGATCTGATGCGACTGTTCGGTTCAGAAAGACTGATGGGAATCTTCAATACACTTGGTGTAGAAGACGGTGAGCAGATTGAACATAAGATGCTTTCAAGTGCAATTGAGAAAGCACAGAAGAAGATTGAGAGCAATAACTTTGGTATTCGTAAGAATCTGTTGGAGTACGATCAGGTAATGAACGAGCAGAGAGAGATTATTTACGAAGAGAGACGCCGTGTTCTTGATGGAGAAAGCATGCGTGATACAATCTACAGCATGATTACAGAATATGTGGAAAATATGACAGATCGTTTCGCTTCTACAGAGGCAGATCCGGAAGAGTGGGATATCAAAGGATTGGATGTGAATCTTCACAATGTGATTCCACAGCTTCAACTCCCATCTGAGAAGGAATGCCAGAGTATGAGTCAGAAGGAGTTAAAGCATCTTCTGAAAGAACGTGGAGTGAAGGCTTATGAGAACAAAGAAGCAGAATTCCCGGAGGCAGAGCAGCTCCGTGAGGTTGAGCGTGTTGTACTTCTGAAAGTGATTGATGCAAGATGGATGGATCATATCGATGATATGGATCAGCTGCGTCAGGGAATCGGTCTTCAGGCTTATGGGCAGAGAGATCCACTGGTAGAGTACAAGATGACAGGATATGAGATGTTCGGTGAAATGACAAATGCAATCGCTGAAAACACGATCCGTACATTATTCCACATTAAGGTTGAGCAGAAAGTGGAGAGAGAAGAGGTTGCAAAAGTAACCGGAACAAACAAAGATGACAGCGCAGTCCGTGCACCGAAAAAGCGCGAGGAGAAGAAGATTTATCCAAACGATCCATGCCCGTGCGGAAGTGGAAAGAAGTACAAACAGTGCTGTGGAAGAAAAATCAAATAAGCTGAACAGTTACAATAATTTAAAGTATATATATGAAAGAGGTGATTAAGGTGGTTTTACTGGATGAACTGAAGTCAAGACTGACTGCATATGAAGAACCGCTGAAAGATTTGAGGGATTCACTTTGACCTCGCTTCAAAGAAGCTTAGGATCGAAGAATTAGAAAAGAGACTGGAGGAACCGGGATTCTGGGATGACCCGGAGATTTCCCAGCATGTAATGAAAGAATTGAAAGGTCTTCAGGATTCTGTAAAAGAGATTGAGAAATTGTTTACAGATTATGAAGATATGCTTCTTCTGATTGAAATGAGTGCAGGAGAAGAAGAGGAGCAGGAAGCCGCAGAAGAGATTGAAGAGGAACTTGGAACATTTGAGGAAGTCTTCGAGAAACTGCGAATCAGTACACTTCTGATCGGGCCGTATGATGCAGATAATGCCATCGTGACACTTCACGCAGGTGCGGGCGGTACAGAGGCAATGGACTGGACAAGTATGCTCTATCGTATGTACAGCCGCTGGGCTGAAAAGAGAGGATATGAAGTCGAGGTGCTGGACTATCTGGAAGGAGATGTAGCAGGTATCAAGGGAGTTACTTTTGAGGTCAAGGGAGAAAATGCTTATGGTTATCTCCGTTCCGAGAAAGGTGTACATCGTCTGGTACGTATTTCTCCATTTAATGCAAATGGAAAGCGACAGACGTCATTTGCATCCTGCGATGTGATTCCGGATATTGAAGAAGATATCGATATCGAGATCAACGACGATGATATCCGTGTCGATACTTATCGTTCTAGTGGTGCCGGCGGACAGCATATCAACAAGACGTCATCAGCAATCCGAATCACACATCTTCCGACAGGAATTGTGGTTCAGTGTCAGAATGAACGTTCCCAGCACATGAATAAAGATAAGGCAATGCAGATGTTGAAATCCAAACTGTATGTACTCAAACAGCAGGAACAGGCAGAGAAGATGTCAGACATCCGTGGAGAGGTTAGAGATATTAATTTCGGAAATCAGATCCGTTCTTATGTCATGCAGCCATATACACTTGTCAAGGATCACAGAACAAACGCAGAAATCAGCAATGTAGGTGCAGTAATGGATGGAAATATTGATCCTTTTATTAACGCATATTTGAGCATGGATGCAGAAGCACAGAAAGGAAAAGAAAGCAGAATGATAAATGTAGCAGTAATGGGATACGGTACAGTAGGATCAGGAGTTGTAGAGGTCCTCAGAACCAATGGTGAACTCATCAATGAAAGAGCTCAGGATGTGATAAATGTAAAATACGTTCTGGATCTCAGAGATTTTCCGGGAGATCCGGTAGAAGAGATTCTGACACATGATTTCGAGACAATCGTAAATGATGCAGAAGTAGACATTGTTGTTGAGACAATGGGAGGTGTAGAGCCTGCTTATACATTTGTAAAACGTTGTTTGGAAGCAGGAAAGAATGTTGCTACATCCAATAAAGCTCTGGTAGCAAAACATGGAGCAGAACTTCTTGCGATTGCTCGTGACAGAAGTATCAATTTTATGTTTGAAGCAAGTGTTGGTGGGGGTATCCCAATCATTCGTGCACTGAATTCCTCTCTGACAGCAGATAGAATTGATGAAGTGACAGGAATTCTGAATGGAACAACAAACTATATGCTGACAAAGATGTTCTTTGAGGGAGCTGATTATGATGAGGTGCTTAAAGAGGCGCAGGAGAAAGGATACGCGGAGCGTAATCCGGAAGCAGATGTCGAGGGACATGATGCGTGTAGAAAGATTGCGATTCTGACATCTCTGATCGCAGGACAACATGTGGATTTCGAGACAATCCATACAGAAGGAATCACAAAGATCACAACAGAAGATATGAAATATGCCAAGAAGATGGATATGGCGATTAAACTACTCGCGTCCAGCAAGAGAGAAGGAGACTCCTTCTCAGCAATCGTTGCACCGATGCTTCTTTCAAAGAATCATCCTTTGTGTAATGTGAATGATGTATTTAATGCAGTTTTTGTCCGCGGAAATATGCTTGGTGATGCAATGTTCTACGGAAGTGGAGCCGGTAAGCTCCCGACAGCAAGTGCTGTAGTTGCAGACGTTGTAGACGCTGCAAAGCACCTTCACAGAACTGTTGTAACAAGATGGGAGAGTAAGACACTCGAACTTGTTCCGAATGCGGATGCAAAGAGAAGATTCTTCGTCAGAATTCATGGAGAAGAATCTGTACTCAAATCCCGTGTGGACGAAGTGTTCGGACAAGTTGAATTTGTCAAAGCAGATGATGTCGAGGGAGAATTCGCTGTTATCACAGGCGAGATGACCGAGGCGGAGTATGCACAGAAGGCAGAAGAGATGGCGGAAGTTGTGAAGATGATCCGTATGGCAGATTAAGATTCAGTTACTTTCGATTGTGAAAATTAGTAATTTAGTAAGAGCCAGAACAGTTACCGTGTGAGGTGCCTGTCTGGCTCTTGTTTTACATACAACTCAACGTACTATTATGGTATGCGGAACTAAAAGTTACATCTTTACCCAGCCATTCTGGTGCGGGATAGGCGTTAGCTGTTTCTTCGTCCGGAAATTCGATTTCGGCGAGAATCAGTGGAGCAAGGTCATCATGGAAGATATCTAATTCAAGAAAAAGCGGAGTGGAACAGAAGTCTGCGTTTTCCGGGCAGACACAACTCATAGGAATGACATAGCGTGTTTTATGAATGATGCGTCCGTCGACTTTTTCTTTTAGATGCTTATAACTTTCTTTGGTAAGAGGAAGGTTATATTCTTCACGGGCCATAAGCCCCTTGGATTTGTAGGTGAGAACATAATCGTCATCCTCTCTGCGTATCCTTACGACAGGAGCAGTACACAAGTAGCCTTGTTCCAGTTCTTTGTGCGGATGATTGAAAGGAGAAAATGGCAGCTCCTCAAGTTTTTGTATTAAAAATTTGCGTTCTATTTCCATAACTAAATATTCCTCCGGGATGGTGATTGTTTATACTATAATAATATGAAGTGAGTGTCAAAAGTAAATTTTGCCACTCACTGATGTAACCGGATTGCTCCATTGCTATGCAATTCCCACAATCCTTGAACACCTCAAACTTCCATAAAATGGCGTGTTCACACCATTTTATTCCGTTTTCGGTGTTCGGCGTGTCAATAAGTATAAATTGCTTATTTGTGCGAGCACAAACGCAATTTATACTTTTGACACTTACATCATAATACGTGAAATATAAAAAGGCAATGGTGAGATGAGGACTATCTTGACTTGACGAACGACTTATCCACGCAGTAAAATGAAATCATTGTTGAGATATCATCGGAAAGCGAGGAAGTATTGGATGAAGAAAGTAGTTGTATTTTTAGCAGACGGTTTTGAAGAAGTAGAAGGTTTAACTGTAGTGGATCTTTTGAGAAGAGCAGGAGCGGTTGTAGAGACAGTTTCTATTATGGGAAAACTGCAGATTGACGGAGCACATGGAATACAGATGGAAGCGGATGAATTGTTTGAGAAAGCATTTTTTGATGACGCAGAACTTCTTGTACTTCCGGGAGGTATGCCTGGAACACTGCATCTAAAAGAGCATAAAGGTTTGGCAGACTTACTATGCAAGTTCAATGAAAAGGGAAAGAGAATCGCAGCAATCTGTGCAGCTCCGACTGTATTTGGAGCACTTGGATTGTTGAAAGAGAAAGCAGCATGCTGTTATCCAGGGATGGAAGAACAGTTGAATTGTAAAGAAGCAAAGTTCTGTTCATTTGTTACAGATGGAAATATTACAACAAGCCGTGGTGTGGGAACAGCGATACCATTCGCACTGGAACTGATCCGTCAGCTTTTTGGCAATGAAAAAGCTTCTGAAATAGCAGAATCTATTGTATATAAGGAATAAAATCAGAAAAAGTAGTCAGAAAAATGTAAAAAAACATGTAAAAGATATAGGAAAGTGGAAAAAACACTGGAAATATGAGACTTTATATGCTATACTGTTTCAATGACTGCGAATGTATACTTTTAAGAAATTAATTCGTTCGATAAGTAAAGAATTTGCTTATAAACAAGGAGGAAGAAAATGAGTTTACAGGTAGAAAAATTAGAGCATAATATGGCAAAGCTGACAATCGAAGTTTCAGCTGAAGAAGTAGAGAAGGCACTGCAGGCAGCTTACTTAAAAGAGCGCAGCAAAATCAGCCTTCCAGGATTCCGTAAAGGAAAAGTTCCGCGTCAGATGATCGAGAAGATGTACGGACCGGAAGTATTTTATGATGAGGCAGCAAACCGCATGATCTCTGAGGCATATGCAAAAGCATATGATGAGAGTGAACTTGAGATTGCTTCCCAGCCGACAATTGATATCGTTCAGCTTGAGAAGGGAAAACCATTCATCTTCACAGCAGAAGTTGCAGTTAAACCGGAAGTTAAACTTGGAGAGTACAAAGGACTTAAAGTTGACAAATACTCTACAAGAGTAACACAGAAGGAAGTTGACGAGGAAATTGAAAAAGTTCGTGAACAGCATGCAAGAATCGTTGAGGTTACAGACAGAGCTGTAGCAGATAAAGATGATGTTACACTTGATTTTGAAGGATTTGTTGATGGTGTTGCATTCGAAGGCGGAAAAGGCGAGAACTATCCACTGACAATCGGATCTGGTTCTTTCATTCCGGGATTTGAGGAGCAGCTGATCGGAGCTGAGATCGACAAAGAAGTAGAAGTAAAGGTTACATTCCCAGAAGATTATCATTCAGAAGATCTGAAAGGAAAAGAAGCTGTATTCAAATGCACAGTACACGCAATCAGAGCAAAAGAGCTTCCGGAAGTAGATGATGAGTTCGCATCTGACGTTTCCGAGAAGGCTGAGACACTTGATGCTTACAGAGCAGAAGTAAAGGCTCAGATTAAAGAGCGTAAAGAGAACGAAGGAAAGGCTAAGAAAGAAGATCAGGCTGTAGAGCAGGCAGTTGCTAATGCAGAGATCGATCTTCCGGAACCAATGGTTGACCTTCAGGCTAAGCAGATGGCTGATGATTTTGCACGCCGCATTATGCAGCAGGGACTCAGCGTAGAGCAGTACTTCCAGTTCACAGGTCTCTCAGAAGAGAAGATGATGGAAGAGCTTAAGCCACAGGCTGAGAAGAGAATCAGAACAAGACTTGTTCTTGAAGCAATCGTAGCAGTAGAGAATATTGAAGTATCTGATGAGCGTCTTGATGAAGAGTTAGCTAAGATGGCTGAGTCTTACAAGATGGAAGTTGAGAAGCTGAAAGAGTTCATGGGTGAGAACGAGAAGAAGCAGATGAAAGAGGATATTGCAGTACAGGATGCAGTTACTCTGATCGTTGATGCATCTGTAGAAGGCTAATCATTTATTGAATTTCTTGAGAGGGTGCGCCTGTATATCAGGTGTGCCTTTTCTCTTTAGCGACAATCATATAGAAAAGGAAGGATAGCATATGAGTTTAGTACCTTATGTCATTGAGCAGACAAGCCGCGGAGAGCGTTCCTATGATATTTATTCAAGACTTTTAAAGGAGCGTATCATTTTCCTCGGAGAAGAAGTAAATGATGTGTCAGCAAGCGTGATCGTTGCACAGCTTCTGTTCTTGGAGGCAGACGATCCGGATAAGGATATTCAGCTGTATATTAACAGCCCGGGAGGATCTGTAACAGCGGGTCTGGCAATCTACGATACAATGCAGTACATCAAGTGTGATGTTTCAACAGTATGTATCGGTATGGCAGCCAGCATGGGCGCATTCCTGCTTTCTGGTGGAAAGAAAGGAAAGAGATTTGCCCTTCCGAACGCTGAAATCATGATTCATCAGCCATCCGGTGGTGCACAGGGACAGGCAACAGAGATTCAGATTGCAGCAGAACATATTCTTCGTACAAAGAAGAAATTGAATGAGATCCTGGCAGCAAATACAGGAAAGCCGCTGGAAGTGATCCAGCAGGATACAGAGCGTGACAATTTCATGTCTGCAGAAGAGGCGAAAGAGTACGGTCTGATCGACGAAGTAATAGTAAACCATTAATTGGTTATTGAGGTGACAGAATATGGCAGGAAAAAAGACTGAGGATATCGTAAGATGCTCGTTTTGTAATAAGACACAGTCCCAGGTTCGTAAGATGATCGCAGGACCGAACGGAACCTATATCTGTGATGACTGTGTTGCTATTTGTACCGAGATTATTGAGGAAGAATTAGATTTTAATGACAGAGCTGCACTTGACGATATTAATCTCCTGACACCGGAAGAGATGAAAGCTTTTCTGGACGAATATGTGATTGGACAGGATGAGGCGAAGAAAGTTCTTTCTGTTGCAGTTTACAATCATTATAAGAGAATTCTGGCAGAACAGGATCTTGGAGTAGAACTTCAGAAGAGTAATATCCTGATGCTTGGACCAACAGGATGTGGTAAGACACTTCTGGCACAGACACTTGCGAAAGTGCTGAATGTTCCATTTGCAATCGCAGATGCTACAGCACTGACAGAGGCCGGATATGTAGGAGAGGACGTTGAAAATATTCTTCTTAAGGTGATTCAGGCAGCAGACGGAGACATCGAGCGTGCAGAACACGGAATCATTTATATTGATGAGATTGATAAGATCACAAGAAAATCAGAAAATCCATCTATCACACGAGATGTTTCCGGAGAAGGTGTTCAGCAGGCGCTTTTGAAGATCATCGAAGGAACAGTTGCGTCTGTTCCACCGCAGGGCGGAAGAAAGCATCCACATCAGGAGTTGATCCAGATTGACACCACGAACATCCTGTTTATCTGTGGCGGTGCTTTTGAAGGAATTGATAAGATCATTGAGACAAGAATCGATAGAAAATCAATCGGATTCAATGCAGAGATTGCATCAAAACATGAGTACGATATGGATGTACTTCTTCAGGAAGCACTTCCGCAGGATCTTGTAAAGTTTGGTCTGATCCCTGAGTTGGTCGGAAGACTTCCGGTGACAGTATCATTGGATCTTCTGGATAAGGATGCATTGATCCGCATTCTTACAGAGCCAAAAAGTGCGATCGTAAAACAGTATCAGAAACTTTTGGAGCTGGATGGCGTGAAGCTTGAATTTGATAAAGATGCTCTGTTAGAAATAGCAGAGACAACATTGAAGCGTAAGACAGGTGCGAGAGGTCTCCGTGCGATCATGGAGAATATCATGATGGATACGATGTTTACAGTACCGTCAGATAAGACAATCAAGGAATGTCGCATTACGAAGGAAGCGGTTCTTGGATTGGAAGAACCGAAGTATACTCGTGATGGTGAGGATAGAAAATCATTCCTGACATCTGAGAGCAAATAGTAACTGGATACAGGAATCCTGCAAACAGTTGCGGAGTATAAAACGAGGCGGGAGTGATGGGATATCCATCCTACCCGCCTTTTCTAACGAGGAGGAATTGAATTGGACAACGAGACAAGAAGTCTCCCTATGGTTGCCTTAAGAGGATTAACAATCATGCCGGAGATGATCGTTCATTTTGATGTGAGCAGAGAACGCTCCATCGCTGCAATTCAACAGGCAATGGTTGAAGAGCAGGAGATATTTCTGGTTGCCCAGAAATCAATAGAGACAGAGAACCCCGGACAGGACGATGTCTATGAGATTGGAACAGTTGCATCTGTGAAGCAGCTGATCAAGCTGTCAAAGAAAGTTGTAAGGGTTCTCGTGGAAGGAAAGAACCGTGCGGTTCTTAAGAAAATTGAAGAGACAGATCCTTATCTTCGTGCAGAAGTAGAAGTTCTGGAAGAACAGGAGATCACGATTCCGGATGATCTGAATGCGGAAGCAATGATGCGCGGATTGAAGGAGATTATTACAGAATATGCAGCAAAGAATGGAAAGATTTCCAAAGAATCTGTTGCAGAATTTCTCGATATTACTGATTTAAAACGTCTGGTAAATGAAGTGGCTGCGAATATTCCATTGAAGTACAAGGATCAGCAGGAACTTCTGGAAGAACTGGATTTCTGGAGTAGATATGAGAAATTATCATTGAAGCTTGTGAATGAGATGCAGATCATGGAGATCAAAGAAGAACTCCAAAGGAAAGTAAAAAATAAAGTAGATAAGCATCAAAAAGAATATCTTTTAAGAGAACAGCTGAAGGTGATTCGCGAGGAATTAGGTGAAGATACTACATTTTCAGATGCAGATGAGTTCGAAGAAGCATGTAGCAAATTAGATGCACCGGAAGAAGTAAAAGAAAAGCTCCATAAGGAAATTGGACGGTTTAAGAACACGATCGGTTCTCAGGCAGAAAATGGAGTAATCCGTACTTATATTGAGACAATCCTGGAGATGCCGTGGAATAAACGTGCCGAAGATAATACAGATATTAACTATGCGAAAGAAGTTTTAGAGGCAGATCATTATGGATTGGAACAGGTGAAAGAAAGAATCCTGGAATTCCTGGCTGTCAGAACACTGACACAGAAGGGGGAAAGTCCTATCCTTTGTCTGGTGGGACCTCCGGGAACAGGTAAAACTTCTATTGCCAAGTCCCTGGCTCGTTCTCTTAAGAAACCGTTTGTGCGCATTTCTTTAGGGGGAGTACGTGACGAAGCTGAGATTCGCGGTCACCGCAAGACTTATGTAGGGGCAATGCCTGGAAGAATTGCAAATGGAATCCGTACAGCAGGTGTGAAGAATCCGGTACTCCTTCTGGATGAGATTGACAAAGTAAGTACAGACTATAAAGGGGATACGTTCTCTGCACTTCTTGAAGTACTGGATAGTGAGCAGAACAGCAAGTTCCGTGACCATTATCTGGAAGTGCCACTGGATCTGTCAGAAGTTACATTTATCACAACAGCGAATACCTTACAGACGATTCCAAGACCACTCCTGGACAGAATGGAGATCATAGAGATCACAAGTTATACAGAAAACGAGAAACTTCATATTGCAATAGAACATCTGATTCCAAAGCAGCTGGAGAAACATGGAATTACGAATGAACAGTTAAGCTTTAGTAAGAAAGCAATTCTGGAAGATCGCACATAACTATACGAAAGAAGCAGGTGTTCGTCAGTTAGAACGTGAAATCGGAAATATTTGCCGTAAGGCGGCGAAAGAGCTTCTTACAACCGAAAAAGAGAAGATTACTGTGACAGATAGAAATCTTCATAAATTCCTTGGAAAAGAGAAATATTCTTATCAGATGGCAAATGCAGCACCGGAGGTCGGTATCGTGCGTGGACTTGCATGGACAAGTGTCGGAGGAGATACGCTTCAGATTGAGGTAAATGTAATGCCGGGCAAGGGAGAAATCATGCTGACAGGACAGCTTGGAGATGTAATGAAAGAGTCCGCCCGTGCCGGAATCAGTTATATTCGATCTGTAAGCAAAAAATATGCAATCGCAGAAGATTTCTTCGAGAAGCATGATATTCATGTGCATATTCCGGAAGGTGCAGTTCCGAAAGACGGACCATCAGCCGGAATCACAATGGCAACAGCAATGCTTTCTGCTGTGACAGGCAAGAAAGTCCGCGCAGATCTCGCAATGACAGGAGAAATCACCTTGAGAGGTCGTGTACTCCCAATCGGAGGATTGAAAGAAAAACTTCTTGCTGCTAAGAATGCCGGAATACAGGCCGTACTTGTTCCAAAAGAGAACATAGCAGATGTGGAAGAACTTTCATCTGAAATTACAAAAGGATTGGAAATCATTCCGGTTGAGACAATGGAAGAAGTCTTAAAGAAAGCACTGACAAGATAAAAAGATTGCTTCTGACAGCAGATTGCAATAGAATAGAAAGAAAGGAGGAGTAAACGACATGGTCATTAAAAATATAAATCTGGAAACAGTTTGTGGAATCACAAGCGTTCTTCCGGAAAACGATAAGCCTGAGATCGCATTTGCGGGAAAATCAAATGTAGGAAAATCATCACTGATTAATGCACTGATGAACCGTAAGTCTTATGCAAGAATTTCAGCAACACCGGGAAAGACACAGACAATCAATTTCTATACGATTAATGAGGAAATGTATCTGGTCGATCTCCCAGGGTATGGATACGCAAAGGTTTCTGAGCAGGAAAAGATTCAGTGGGGAAAACTGATCGAGCGTTATCTGCATACATCCAAGCAGCTTAAGGCAGTATTCCTTTTGATCGATATCCGTCATGATCCATCTGCGAATGATAAAATGATGTATCAGTGGATCCTGGATCAGGGATATCAGCCGATCATTATCGCAACAAAGCTTGATAAGATCAAACGCAGTCAGGTACAGAAGCATATTAAAATGCTGAAGACAGGTCTGCAGCTTGTTCCTGGAACAAAGGTAATTCCATTCTCATCCCAGACAAAACAGGGAAGAGATGAGATTTGGGAATTGATTGAGACAGAATATCTCGGATATGGAAATGACGAGGGGGCAGAGGATGACAAATAAGCGCCCATACTGGCAAGTTGCCGTAAGCTTGCTTTTCAGCATAGCAGCAACAGTTGGATTTGTACTGATCGGATGGAAATTACTTGGATTTCTCATGCCGTTTGTGGTTGGATGGATCATTGCATCCATCGCCACACCGGTTGTTAACTGGTTAGAAAAGCGTTTGAAGATCAGAAAAAAATTAGGCTCCGCATTGATTATTATCGGAGTCCTGGCGTTGATGGGGACGCTGGGCTACTTTGCTGTCAGTTGGCTGGTTTCAGAAGTCAGCAGTCTGATCAAAGACTTTCCGGAAATGTATGTGCAGCTCGAAAAAGGACTCCATCAAATTGGAATTTCTATGTCCGGAATTTTTAGCAAACTGCCGGATGGAATCCAGAATGGATGGACGACAACTGTTGCGAATCTGGATGACACGATGGGGAGTCTGATGTCAAAAATCAGTGAGCCAACGGTAAGTGCCGCAGGAAATATCGCAAAGCGTGTGCCGAGTTATCTGGTATCAACAATCGTTGCGGTTATGTCTTCCTATTTCTTTATCTCAGAGCGAGAAGAAGTTGTGACATGGGTCAAACAGATTGCGCCAAAGTCAGTAACTGAACGAATGATTATGGTGATAGATAACCTGAAATATGCGGTTGGTGGATATTTCAAAGCACAGTTTAAGATCATGGGAATTGTATTTCTGATTTTGGCTGTAGGACTTGGATTTTTGAAAGTCCATTACTTTGTATTGTCTGCATTTTTGATCGCATTTCTAGATTTCCTACCATTTTTTGGAACAGGAACTGCGATGATTCCGTGGGCGATATATGCGGTCTTTATGGGAGATTATAAGCGTGCTGTGGTACTTGTTGTGATTTACGCAATCACACAGATCGTCAGACAGTTGATTCAGCCGAAACTTGTCGGAGACAGTGTTGGTCTGAATCCACTGGTTACATTACTTTTAATTTATATTGGATATCGAATTGGTGGTGTAATCTGGATGATACTTGCCGTTCCTGTTGGAATGGTCCTCATAAACATGTGTCAGGCAGGTGCATTTGATTATATTTTTGATGATATAAAGATTCTTATTATCGGAATTCTGAAATTAAGAGATGAAGAGTAATGTAACTAAAAGATGGAAAGAAAGTAATTGAAAGGAGAAAAATATATGAGCAATTATGATGTAATTATTATCGGTGCAGGACCTGGGGGAATCTTTGCAGCTTATGAGCTGGCAGAGAAAGCACCGGAATTGAAGGTGGCGGTATTTGAAGCCGGCAATCCACTGGAGAAGAGAAAATGCCCGATCGATGGAAAGAAGATTAAGAGCTGCGTGAACTGCAAGACATGCGCGATTATGAGTGGATTCGGTGGAGCAGGAGCATTTTCAGATGGAAAATACAATATCACAAATAATTTTGGTGGAACATTGTATGAGTATATCGGTAAAGAGACAGCAATCGATCTGATGAATTATGTAGATGAGATCAATGTGAAATTCGGTGGTGAGGGTACAAAAATGTATTCCACATCAGGAACACATATTAAGAAACTCTGTATGCAGAATAAGCTGAATCTTTTGGATGCATCTGTTCGTCATCTTGGAACAGATATCAACTATGTTGTTCTTGAGAATCTCTATGCAAAGTTGAAAGATACTGTAGAGTTCCGTTTTAACTGTCATGTAGATGATGTGGAAGCGATTGACGGCGGATATCGCGTGATTACAAAAGATGGTGTAGATGAATGTAAGAAATGTATCGTTTCTGTAGGAAGAAGCGGAAGTAAATGGATGGAAAAAGTATGTGAAAATCTCGATATCACAACAAAATCCAACCGTGTAGATATCGGAGTTCGTGTGGAACTTCCAGCAGTTATTTTCTCACATCTTACAGATGAACTGTATGAAAGCAAGATCGTTTACAGAACAGAGAAGTTTGAAGATAAAGTCAGAACATTCTGTATGAACCCGAATGGAATCGTTGTAAATGAGAATACAAACGGAATCGTTACAGTAAACGGACATAGCTATGAAGATCCGGCGAAGCAGACAGAGAATACAAACTTTGCGCTTCTTGTGGAGAAACATTTTCTCAGAGCCGTTCAAAGACAGTAATGGATATGGTGAAAGTATTGCACGCCTGTCTAATATGCTTGGCGGTGGTGTTCTTGTACAGCGTTTTGGTGATCTGATCCGAGGAAGAAGAAGTACACCGGCACGTATTGCAGAGAGTTTTCTGACACCGACACTTTCCGCAGAACCGGGAGATTTGAGCCTTGTATTGCCGAAACGTATTCTTGATGGAATCATTGAGATGATCTACGCTTTGGATAAGATCGCACCTGGAACAGCAAATGATGATACACTGCTCTACGGTGTAGAAGTTAAGTTCTACAATATGGAAGTGAAACTGGATGAACATCTTGAAACAAAACACAAGGGCCTGTATGTGATCGGAGACGGAAGTGGAGTGACACATTCGTTGTCCCACGCATCAGCAAGTGGTGTATTCGTAGCGAGAGAGATTGCGGAAGAAGTATGAATTGCTAGAAGTTAATAGTTAAAATAAAGGGAAGTTTTTCATTTGCAGAAATTACACAAAGTGAGCTGGTGTATTGCAGGTGAAAAACTTTTCTTTTTACTTATGTATGAAAATAAAAAGCTTGCGTTTCTGTTGTTTTCACAAATGAAACAGTTGGATTTTGTTGATTCTTGATTGAAGTGTGTTGAGATTTATTGGAATCTCCTTGACAGAAAGACATACAGATAGTATTATTTATAGTAAGAGAGTTTATGGCTGAGACTGGGTTGCTGGTCACATCGTGTGAACAGTAACGAGACTGGCTGTGAACAGAGAATGTTAGTGGATTAACATACAGGATTGTATGAATGAGAATTACAGAATCTATGTGAAAGAGAGGAACTGACAGATGGCGAATGATCACGGAGAACAGATTAGAATTGTACAGGAAACAGTTGCAGGTAAGGAGATTACATTTGCACATGTAATGGGAGGTCCGGCTCCGATTATTTATCAGAAACTCGGATTAAATCCACATCTGGATTATCGTTCTTCTGCAATTGGAGTTATGAATATGACTCCACCAGAGTCAGCAGTTATCGCATCTGATATTGCAGTGAAAAGCGGTAATGTTTATCTTGGATTCGCAGACCGTTTTACAGGCACACTGATTATTACAGGAGAGATTTCTGATGTTACATCTGCATTGACAGAAGTTGTGGATTATTTCAGAGATTCTCTTGGTTATGTAGTCTGTGATATTACAAAACGATAGGAAGTGCGCTTATGGAACGGGAACGTATAACGAGAGAAGAGCTCATGGAGCGTCTGTTTCATGATGACTATGAGAATCTGAAAGGAAAGAAGCTTCGTATGACTCGTGTGCGCGTGCCGGGGAAGGAAGTCTGCATGGCGCATATTATCAGTAGATCAGATGAGGTTATTTACCAAAATCTGGGATTACATATCGGAACTCATGAAGGTGAGGATCACACAGGAGAGTCTATCGGACTTCTGCGTTTTACACCGTGGGAAGCAGTTGTGGTTGCTGCAGATGTAGCATTCAAGAGCGCAGATGTTGAGATTGGATTTATGGACAGATTCTGTGGGACACTGATTCTGACCGGCGGATTGACACAGGTACAGACAGCGGTGGAAGAAGTAGTTCGATTTTTTAATGAGAGACTTGGTTTTGCAGTGTGCGAGGTTCACAGAAGTTAAGAAGACAGAGGCGGAACAGGATGAAAAAGATATTTTTGATGGGGAGAAGTGAAGCGGGGAAGACTTCACTGACGCAGGCTCTTAAGGGAGAAGAACTGCATTATGTGAAGACACAGTATACGAATACAGAAGATGATACGATCGACTCTCCGGGAGAGTATGCAGAGTCTAAGCATTTCAGTGTTGGACTTGCCTGTTTTTCATTTGAAGCAGACGTGATCGCTATGGTGCAGGCTGCGGACGAACCGTTCAATCTGTTCGGACCCGGAAGCAGATGCTTTATCCAACGTCCATTGATCGGAATCATTACAAAGATTGATTCACCGTACGCAAATGTTGATATGGTGAGACTTTGGATGAAGAATGCCGGATGTGAGCGCATTTTCGAAGTAAATAATAAGACGCGGGAAGGTATCAAAGAGCTCATGGATTATCTGAATGATCCTGTGGAAATACTGACATTGGATCGTGCCAGATATAAACAGTCATTGGGATTGAATGACTGGGATCCACTACCGGAAGGAGTAGAGTATCCGGAAGGTATGTAGATATCGAAAGATTAAGGTGACTGTTCAGAGCCAACCTTCAAAATGCTACGCATTTTGAAGGTGTGGCGTATCCGCCAAATAAAATTTCAAAAACAGTCTTAAAAATGCAAGCATTTTACATCTATTTTTGAAATTTTGCTTGGCTCTGAACAGTTACAAATTAAGAAAAATATCCCTCTTGAGATATTTCTGGAAGATGAAATATGCTATAATGATTATGTAGCAATTAGTTCAATCAACAGAATGACATCAGGAGGGATTTTTATGTTGTGGACAAGAAGCGAATTAAAGGGAAGAGCAAAGTTCCTGTTGAAACAGAATTATTGGTATTCTGTTCTTGCAGCATTGATTTATACGTTTCTTTTGGGAAATGGATTTACGTATTCTTATAATGCACTAAAGAATAAGAATAGTGAGGTGGAAACTTCGATACAAGGTTTTCATCCGATTCTAATGTTGGGGATTGCAGCAACTGTAGCAGTTGTGGTTGTAATTTCATTTATTGTATATCTGGCTATTGCCTATTTCCTATGGAATCCAATGACTGTCGGCTGTTGTAAATTTTTCAAAAATGGAAGAGACGGAAGACAGGATGTGAAAGATATTTTCCGAATGGTAAGAGATTGCAATAAGACAATTCGTATGACAATGTTTTTGGAAACAATTTATCTTGTATTGTGGTCACTATTATTTATTGTTCCAGGTGTGATCAAAGGATATGAATATGCGATGGTACCGTATCTTCTGCTCGATCATCCTGAGATGAGCAGACAGGAGATTTTTGCGGAGAGCAAACGATTAATGATGGGGAATAAATGGGATGCATTCGTGTTGGATCTTTCCTTTATCGGATGGAATTTGCTGGGAGCATGTACGTTTGGAATCTTAACTTTTCTTTATGTAAATCCTTATCGGTATTATACAGAGGCAGAGTTGTATCATGTGCTGAGAGATAGAATGTGAACATAGATTTATATTATGAAACTTAGAATAAAAAAGTTCACGGCTGGTTGTAGACGATCAGTCGTGAGCTTTTCTTTTGCATAATAAAAATAGAAGACAACTCAATATTTTCTATTGACATTAAAAACCAATGTGATAAACTTGTTTACGCAGGAACTGTTCATTGATGAACAGTTCATTAACAAACAGTTCCTGCGTGTGAAGATAGAAAGGAGGATTACAATTTTGTGTGAAGAACATTTTCATATCGGTCCACAGGTACATAAAATGGATCGTTCCATTTCAAAATTACTTGAGGCGAGAGTAAAAGCGGAAGGGTTGGATGAAGTAACCCTTATGCATGGATGGATTTTGCGTTATCTCTATGAACATCAGGATGCAGAGATTTATCAGAAAGACATAGAGAAGTATTTCGGAATCTGCCGTTCGGGAGTAACGAATATCATTCAGGCTTTAGAGAAGAAAGGACTTGTCTGTCGTGCTTCGGTTGAGAGTGATGCAAGGTTGAAAAAGGTTATGCTGACAGAGTCAGGACGCGAAAGTCACGAAAAGCTTGGAGAGATTTTCAAGCGAATGGACGCAGAACTGGAAGAAGGAATTACCGAAGAAGAATTACAGGCATTTTTGAGAGTGACTCATAAGGTTCATCTCAATCTAAGAAAAATGAGAGGAGAGAATTCATGATTCGTACTTTATTAAAAGAAGTAAAAGAGTATAAGGCAGCATCGATCGCGACACCAATTTTCATGATTCTTGAAGTTTTATTTGAGACATTGATCCCGTTTTTGATGGCATCGATCATTGATAAAGGCGTTAATACGGGTGATATCCACCACATTTATAAAGTGGGTGGAATCATGATCGTAGCAGCATTTTTAGGCCTGCTTGCCGGAATGGCGGGAGGACGTTATGGAGCAAAGGCTTCTACAGGTTTCGCAAAGAATTTGAGAAATGCAATGTTTGATCGGATTCAGACATATTCGTTTGCAAATATTGATCATTTCAGTACAGCAGGACTGGTAACGCGTCTGACAACAGATGTGACGAATGTGCAGAATTCATACCAGATGATGTTACGCATGATGATGAGAGCACCGGCAAGTATGGTATGTGCGATGGTGATGGCATTTGCAATCAATGCAAGGCTGGCAAGTATTTATCTTGTGGCAGTCTTGATTCTTGGAATTATTTTGTTTTTTATTATCCGCCATGCAACTGCATATTTTCAGCAGGCGTTTCCAAAATATGACGCATTGAATGAGTCTGTTCAGGAAAATGTTTCTGCAATCCGTGTTGTAAAGGCATATGTAAGGGAAGAGGAAGAGACAAGTAAATTTAAGCGTGCAAGCAAGAATATTTATGATATTCTTTGTAAAAGCAGAGAAGAATGTTGTATGGAATGCACCGATTATGATGTTTACAGTTTATACATGCATCATTTTGATCAGCTGGTTCGGCGCGAAGATGATTGTTGTGGATTCTCTTACAACCGGAGAACTGATGAGTCTTCTTGCCTATTGTATGAATATTCTTATGAGTCTTATGATGCTTTCGATGGTTTTTGTTATGATCTCTATGAGTATGGCAAGTATGCGTCGTATTGCAGAAGTATTGGATGAGAAAACAGATATCCACAATCCGGAACATCCGGTATATGAAGTCACAGACGGAAGCATTACATTTAAAAATGTAGACTTTTCTTATAAGAAAGACAGTGCAGAGAAGGTTCTCAAAGACATCAATCTGGAGATTCGTTCCGGAGAAACGATTGGAATTATCGGAGGAACCGGAAGTGCAAAAACAAGTCTAGTCAATCTGATCAGCCGTCTGTATGACGTCACGGACGGAGAGATTCTGGTTGGTGGAAAAAATGTAAAAGAATATGATCTTGAGGTGCTCCGTAATCAGGTGTCTGTAGTGCTTCAGAAAAATGTCTTATTTACAGGAAGTATTTTAGACAATCTCCGTTGGGGAGACAAAGAAGCGACAGATGAAGAGTGTATCCAGGCATGTAAACTGGCCTGTGCAGATGAATTTATCGAGCGCTTTCCGGATAAATATAATACGCATATTGAACAGGGCGGAAACAATGTGTCCGGTGGTCAGAAGCAGAGACTCTGTATTGCAAGAGCATTGCTAAAGAAGCCGAAGATCCTGATTCTTGATGACAGTACAAGTGCTGTTGATACTGCAACAGATGCGAAGATCCGACGTGCATTCCGTGAAGAGATTCCGGATACGACAAAGCTGATCATTGCACAGCGTGTATCCAGTGTTCAGAATGCAGACCGTATTATTGTGATGGATGAAGGAAAGATTCATGGATTCGGAACACATGATGAACTGCTTGCGTCAGATGAGATTTATCGCGAGGTATATGAGTCTCAGACACAGGGAGGCGGAGATTTTGATGAAAATGGAGGTGAAGCATAATGCGCGGACCAATGGGAAAACCAAAGAATAGAGTGGAAAATCCTGGGAAATTACTTAAACGTCTGATGGATTATATTTTCCGGGATTATAAATTTCATTGCATTATAGTATTCATCCTTATTTTTGTAGGAGTTATTGCAAATGTTCAGGGAACAATGTTCACAAGAGATTTGATTGATAAATACATTACACCGTTCTTATTGTCCAGTGATACACCGAACTTTACACCGCTTGCACATGCAATCGGAAAAGTTGCTTGTTTTTATGGAGTCGGAATCGTGGCAACTTATACTTACAACCGAATTATGATCAATGTGACACAGGGAATGATGATGAACATGAGAAATGATCTGTTCAGTCACATGGAGAAACTTCCGATTAAATATTTCGATACACATGCGCATGGCGATATTATGTCAATCTACACGAATGACATTGATACACTCAGGCAGATGGTAAGCCAGAGTATTCCGCAGATTATCAACAGTGGATTTACAATTGTCAGTGTATTTATCAGTATGCTGATCTTGAATATTCCACTGACAGCAGTGACGATGGTTATGGTTGCAATCATGATCTGGGGAACAAAGAAAGCTGCCGGACAGAGTGGAAAATATTTCCTTGAGCAGCAGAAGAATCTGGGTAAGGTCAACGGATATATTGAAGAAATGATGAACGGCCAGAAGGTTGTGAAGGTATTCTGTCATGAAGAAGAAAGTAAGACAGAATTCAAAAAGTTGAATGAGGATCTGTTTGTAAGCGCAGACCGTGCAAATACTTATGCAAACTTCCTCGGCCCTATGAACGCGCAGATTGGAAATATCAGTTATGTAATGTGTGCGATCGTTGGAGGTGCACTTGCTCTTAACCATGTCGGTGGATTTACATTGGGCGGTCTGGCAAGTTTCCTTACATTTAATAAAAGCTTCAGTATGCCGATCAACCAGGTGAGCCAGCAGCTGAATGCGATTGTTATGGCACTCGCAGGTGCGGAGCGTATCTTTACACTTCTGGATGAAAAAGTGGAAGTGGATGAAGGTTATGTTACATTAGTTAATGCGAAAGAAGAGAATGGAAAACTGACAGAAAGTGAGAAACGTACTGGCCGCTGGGCATGGAAACATACACACCAGGCAGATGGTTCTGTTGATTATGTTGAGTTAAAAGGAAATGTTGTATTTGACGGAGTGGATTTCGGATACAATGATGACAAAATCGTCCTTCATGATGTGAAGCTATATGCAGAACCGGGGCAGAAGATTGCTTTCGTAGGTTCAACAGGAGCCGGTAAGACGACAATTACAAATCTGATCAATCGTTTTTACGATATTCAGGATGGTAAGATCCGCTATGACGGAATTAATATTAACAAGATCAAGAAAGCAGATCTTCGACATTCTCTTGGAATCGTATTGCAGGATACACATTTGTTTACTGGTACAGTGAAAGATAATATTCGTTTTGGGAAGCTAGATGCAACAGATGAAGAAATCATTACAGCAGCAAAGCTGGCAAATGCAGATGGATTTATCCGCAGACTTCCGGAAGGGTATGACACAGTGATCACCGGAGATGGAGCAAACTTAAGTCAGGGACAGCGACAGCTTCTTGCGATTGCCCGTGCGGCAGTAGCAGATCCACCGGTATTGATTCTGGATGAGGCAACAAGTTCAATCGATACCCGCACAGAGCGTATTATCCAGGAAAGTATGGACCGGCTGATGCATGGGCGTACTACCTTTGTGATCGCACACCGTTTGTCAACAGTTCGTAATTCTGACTGTATCATGGTACTTGAACAGGGAAGGATTATCGAGAGAGGTACACACGACCAGTTGATTGAAGAGAAAGGTAAGTATTATCAGCTGTATACAGGAAATGCAATATCAGCGTAGAAGAAAGTAGAGATAAAAAAGAACTGAACCCAGATAATTAATGTCAATGGGTTCAGTTCTTTTTGAAATAGAAATCAACATTCAGTAAAATCTAAAGCTTCATGTGCAAGTTTACGTTCAGCTTCCCCAGCAGAACGGTATTTCAAAAGTAAATTCACTTCATTTTTTGTAAGAAGAATGTCGTTTTCACTATTTTCAATTTTAATACAGAAATAGTTTTTTACTTCAACTGATGATGGATTCTTTGCATTGCAGTACTGAGTGATAAGCGAGTCGACAGAGGTGTGATAGATCCAGGATAGTTCAGCAAGAAGTTGAAGGTTTGGTTCACGTACGCCGGTTTCATAATTTGAATAAGCCTGATGGGTGATATGCAGCTTTTTGCCGATCTGAGCCTGTGTGTAGTTATATTGCTTTCTCAAACGCCGTAGATTATCCGCAAGTTGAATATTTGCCATAGTTTCACCTCCGTTTCTATCATCCGTTAAGGTTCAAGGATGTCTTTTCCCTCAATGAGATATTCATAAGAAACGTCGAAGATCTCAGTTAGAGCTTTCAATTCTATGTCTGTAACGTAACGTTTGTTTGTTTCTATTCTTGTAATTACATTTTTGTCCATATCATATCCGCGCAATTGGAGTTTGTAAGCTAAAAGTCTCTGTGACATATGGCGTTGCCGACGAAGTTCAATGAGCCTTTTGCCGATCAGATTCTTCTCTCCGGTAATAGGTGTTCGTTTTGGCATAGTTCTAATCCCTCCTGCAAATAGTGTGAACAGGTTTGTCTCGTTTTTTGCACTTTTAATGATTTTACATGGAATTAAGTGACCAGGCGGTTGAATTAATGAGACAAATGGAAAATAATTGTATGATTTGTAATGATTGATCTCCGAAGATAGTGTATAATGTATTCCAAAGATATTTTAGAGGACTAGGAGAAAACACGCCATGTATGAAATAATGACTGCCGATGAAGCAATCCGGCTGATTCGGGACGGAGACTGTATCTGTGTGAATTCATTTGTCGGAATAGAGAATCCAATTGAACTTCACGAAGCAATTTACAGAAGATACCAGAAGATGCAGTCCCCAACACATCTGACAATGATTTCCAGTGCCGGTTTTGGTGTCTGGGATGATGAACATAATGCAGAAGGATACATCAGAGAGGGTGCTGTGGACAAGCTTATCTGCGGGCATTTTGGAGCAATGCTCAGTACAAAGAAACTGGTTTTAGAAGACCGGTTTGAGGCATACAATCTTCCGCTTGGATGCATTTCACATGCAATCCGTGCACAGGCCGGAGGTCTCCCGGGTGCACTTTCAAAGGTTGGCTTGGATATATTTGTAGATCCAAGAAAAGAAGGGCCTGGAATTAACAGAATCTCAATTGATGATTCACTGGTCAGGCATGTGGAAGTGGATGGAGAGGAATTTCTCTATTATAAATTACCGAAAATTAATATTGCATTGATTAAAGGAACAGCAGCAGACCGAAAGGGAAATATTACTTTTGACGATATGTTTATGTCCGGTGATGCGCTGTCTATTTGTCAGGCAGTAAAAGCGAATCGCGGCAAGGTAATCGTGCAGGTAGACCGTTTGGTGGACACCCCGTCACGACCGAGAAATGCAATTATTCCGGGATGTCTGGTAGATGCAATCGTTGTAGCAGAACCGGAAGCAAGAAATGAAGCCTATACAGCACTGACTGGAAGCTTTGAGATTCCATATGAAGAGTGGAACACATGGAGTGAGCGTTTAGATTCTGTCTCAGTGAAACAGTCAAAGAACAGTACGGTGGCAAATATCATCGGAAAACGTGCATCAAAGGAATTACGTGTAGATGATATTGTAAATATTGGAATCGGCATTCCGGAGATGGTTTCTCGTTTTGCAAGAAAGAGTGGAATGCTTGATATGGTGACATTGACGGTTGAGTCCGGAGGAATCGGAGGATTTCCGGTTTCAGGAGAAGCATTTGGAGCAATGATCGGTGCGGCATCTGTCTATGATATGGCAAACCAGTTTGACCTTTATGATAATGGTGGCCTCGATGTCTGCTTTATGGGCGCGCTTGAAGTGGATAAAGAAGGAAATGTGAATGCACACCGTGGACCGGGAGCGTTTGCCGGAATCGGAGGATTTGCGAATATCACAGCTAAGACACCAACCGTTGTATTCTGTTTCAGCTTTACGGCAAAAGGACTGGAAGTTTCACAGAAAAAGGGGATTGTTGAAATTGAGAAGGAAGGTTCTATTTCAAAATTTGTAGATCGAGTCAAGAGTATCAGTTTTTCTGCCAGACGTGCGATCGCAAATGGACAGAAGGTACTTTATGTGACTGAACGCTGTGTATTTCGCCTGACACCGAAGGGACTGAAATTGATAGAAGTATATCCTGGAATCGATGTGCAGAAAGATATTTTAGATCTTCTGCCATTCGAAGTGGAAGTATGATATAGAAAATCAATGCAAAATAAGATGAAGATTTGTTAAAATAGTTCATGGACTTCATCACGTTAAATTGATACAATTTATCCACAGGACAACAGAAAGGACATTATTATTATGGAAAAAGGTACAATTTTTAAATTTCATAATGATCTTGATACAGATCAGATCATCGCATCCCAGTATCTGCTTCTGCCGAACTTAGATGAGATGAAGAGTCATACATTTGAATCATTGGATCCGGATTTTGCGAAAAAAGTAAAACCGGGAGATTTCGTAGTCGGAGGAGAGAACTTTGGGTGTGGTTCTTCCAGAGAGCAGGCACCGGGTGTGCTCAAAGCACTTGGAGTACAGGCTGTCATTGCGAAATCATTTGCAAGAATCTTCTATAGAAATGCAATCAATATCGGACTTCCGGTGATTGTCTGTAAGGAACTTCCGGATGAAGTAAAGACAGGTGATACAATGGAACTTCGCATGTCTGACGGAACAGCTGAGGCGAATGGAAAGACTTATTCTTGTACAAAGCTGCCGGAGTATATGCAGAATATTCTGAATCAGGGCGGACTGATCGCTTCACTGAATAAGGAGGACTAGAACTATGGGAATGACAATCGCAGAGAAGATCATCGCTGCTGCAGCCGGTGTGGACAGCGTAAAACCGGGAGATATCCATACAGTAACATTGGACAGAATGATGAGTAATGATGGAACGACACATCTTACTGTGGATATGTATAAATAACAAATTAAAGAATCCTCGTATTGCAGATCCGAAGAAACTGGTATTCATTGTGGATCATAATGTGCCATCAGACAGTCCGAAGACAGCGGCATCTCAGAAGAAAATGAGAGATTTTGCAAAAGAGAACGGGATTGACTTCTGGGAAGGAAAGGGTGTCTGCCATCAGGTTATGATGGAGAACTATGTCCGTCCGGGAGAACTGATCTTCGGAGCTGACAGCCATACTTGTTCCTACGGAGCACTCGGAGCGTTCGGTACAGGTGTCGGATGTACAGACTTCCTTTATGGAATGGTGACAGGACAGTCCTGGGTACTCGTTCCAGAATCCGTGAAATTCAATCTGATCGGAGAACTTCCGGAAGGTGTTTATGCAAGAGACCTGATTCTGACAATTATCGGTCAGGTTGGTGCGAACGGATGTAACTATCAAGTAATGGAGTTCACAGGAGAAGGAGCAAAGACACTGAGCATCAGTGATCGTATCGCACTTTGCAACATGGCAGTAGAAGCCGGAGCCAAGACAGGTATCTTTGAGGCAGATGAAAAAGCAATGGAATACCTGAAAGAGCATGGCCGTGAGCCGAAAGCTGTATTTCACAGTGATCCGGATGCGCATTATATCAGAGAGTATACAATCGATCTTTCTAAAGTGGAACCGGTCGTAGCAAAACCTGATTTTGTAGATAATTTAAGTCCGGCAAAGGAAGTGCGTGGAATTAAGATTGATGAAGCATTTTTAGGTTCCTGTAATAATGGACGTATTGAAGATCTTCGTGTCGGAGCAGAAGTCATCAAAGGAAAGAAAGTTGCAGATAAGGTTCGTTTCCTTGTTGTTCCGGCAAGCCAGACAATTTACCGCCAGGCTCTTAAGGAAGGACTTCTTGACATTTTCATGGAGGCAGGTGCAATTGTAATGAATCCGAATTGCAGCGTCTGCTGGGGAAGCTGCCAGGGAGTTATCGGTGAAAATGAAGTTCTGATCAGTACAGGAACACGTAATTTCAAGGGTCGTGCAGGACACCCAAGTTCAAAAGTGTATCTTGGATCCGCAGCAACAGTTACTGCATCAGCAATTAAGGGTGAGATCGCACTTGCATCTGATCTGTAAGGTGAAAGGAACAAGAGGTAACTTACACAGAGAAGAACTTATATATTTTGAGGTGAACTATGGATAAATTTACAGGAAAGGTGTGGGTACTCGGAGATGATATCGATACTGATATCATCATCCCGACAGAGTATCTTGCACTGAAAACAATTGACGATATGAAACAGTATGGATTCAGTCCGCTTCGTCCGGAGTTGGCAGGACAGATCCAGAAAGGTGATATTATCGTTGCAGGAAAGAACTTTGGATGTGGATCTTCCAGAGAGCAGGCACCGGAGATCATCAAAGCACTTGGAATCCAGTGTGTGATCGCGAAATCATTTGCAAGAATCTTTTTCCGCAATTCAATCAATAATGGTCTGCTTTTGATCGAGCAGCCGGATCTGTATGATGATATGAAAGAAGGCGACACAATTGATGTCGTGATGAATCAGCATGTAGACTATAATGGCAAAGAATATCCGATTGCTTCTCTGCCGGAGAATCTGATGAGCATCATTCAGGCAGGCGGACTTGTAAAAGCTATGCGCAAGCTGAATGGACTTGAGGATTGAGCAGAAAGGAGAGCATGATGGGCGAGACGATTATTGAAAAGATTATCAGACATAATACAGGAAAGGCAGTAAAGCCGGGAGATATCGTGACAGTTAATATTGACAGATGCATGATCCATGATATTTTCATTCCTTTTGTAGCAGATAAATTTGAAGAGATGGGATTTACAAAACTTCATGATCCGGATAAAGTGGTTTTGATTTATGACCACCTGGTTCCGGCAAGCCAGCAGGATGACACAAGACATTTCCACAAAGGAGATGAATTTGTAGAAAAATATGGACTGACTTACGTACATAGAAGCGACGGAATCTGTCATCAGTTGATGACAGAAGCCGGATATGTGAAACCTGGAGATATCGCATTCGGAACAGACAGCCATACGACAACTTATGGTTGTGTCGGCGCATTTTCATCCGGAATCGGTTATACAGAAATGGCAAGTATTCTCGGAACCGGTACAATGTGGATTAAAGTTCCGGAGACGATCAAAGTTGTGATTGACGGAGAACTTCCGGAAAATGTAATGTCCAAGGATATCATTCTCCGATTGATCGGAGATCTCCGTGCGGACGGAGCAACTTACAGAGCACTGGAATTCTCGGGAAGCACGATTGAGAATATGTCAGTTGCAAGCCGTATGACAATGGCAAACATGGCAATCGAGGCAGGAGCAAAATGTGCACTTTTCACACCAGATGAGAAGACGGCAGAATATTGTGAGATTGAACTCAACGACTACCAGAAAAGCCTTGTTGGAGATGAAGATGCTGTCTATATGAAAACTATGACATATAAGGCAGAGGATTTCGTTCCGGTTATGGCATGTCCGTCCCAGGTTGATAAGATCAGAAATGTTAGTGAACTGGAAGGAACAGAGATTGACCAGGTATTTATCGGATCCTGTACAAACGGTCGTCTGGAAGACCTTAGAGCTGCAGCAGAAGTACTCAAAGGGAAGAAAGTTGCAGACTTTGTGAAGTTGATCGTTACACCGGCAAGCCGCAAGATCTACAGACAGGCACTGGCAGACGGAACACTGGATATTCTGGCAGAAGCAGGTGCGATTATTACACATCCGGGGTGCGGATTGTGTTGCGGAAGAACAGGAGGAATCCTTTCTGATGGAGAACGAGTTGTAGCAACGAATAACAGAAACTTCCTTGGACGTATGGGAACATCTAAGGTAGAGATTTATCTTGCAAGTCCGAGAACAGCAGCGGCATGTGCAGTTGCCGGGAAGATTGTGAATCCGGAATAAAATGATTCAAGGATTGCGGGAATTGCATAGCAATGAAGCAATCCGGTTACATCATAATATGGAAATATAAAAAGCTATTGATTACAACAATTAAGATGAACTGTGTTGTAATCGATAGCTTTTTTTAAAATGTTGTAACTGTTTTTCTAATTGACACCTTCGAATGATTTTGTTATAGTTAATTCACATCAAAATCTCAGACATATATTTTCTATATTTCATTTGTCTGAATGTGTTATCGAAAGGATAACTTTATCTCATTTTCAAGGCTGTATCAGCGGGAGATTCCATTTTGATGAGTTACAAAATAACAAAAGAATAAAAACCAGGAGGAAGAGTCTATGGGAAAAGCAGATGTTAATGTGAATATCTGGTTAAGCGAGAAGAAAAGATTTGCAAATTTATTTAATGGTGTGATTTATGGTGGAAGACAGGTGATATTGCCGGAGGATTTGGAAGAAGTAAATCCCGTTTCATCTGTCAGCGTAAAAAATCGGGCCGGGAAAACAAAGAACATGAAAAAATACCGCGATATTATTATGAAATGGCGGAATCAGGCTACGCTTGTGCTTCTTGCGAATGAATCACAGGATAAAATTCATTATGCGATGCCGCACAAGGTGATGCTTTATGATGGAATGGATTACGAAACACAAATTCGGAATAATTGGAAAAACTTTAATGACCGACGAAAACAGAACAAAAAAGCAGGACAGCCGTTGGAGCATCTTACCGCAGGAGAATATCTGTCGCAATTTCGAAAAAAGGATCGATTGATACCGATTATTTCATTAGTCTTTTACTATGGTTCAGAGCCGTGGGATGGACCTGTTGATCTGTATGATATGTTTCAGTTGGAGAGTACGAAAGAAGAGAACGAAATTTTGGAGAAATATCTTCCGAACTATAAAATCAATCTTGTAGATGCAGAACGATTGGAAGATGTTGAAAAATTTTCGGATGATTTACAAGTGATACTAACTATGCTAAGATATAGGGACAGTAAGGAAGAATTAACGGATTACATTAACGAGAATAAAAAGTTCTTTCAGAACGTTGACTATGAAACGAGTCAGGCAATGAAAGCTTTTCTAAACATGAAACAAATACCAGGTGAAGCGGAACATAAGGAGGAGATGATTGATATGTGTAAGGCAATACAGGAAATGTATGATGATGGAGTGAAAGATGGAATTCAGAAAGGTGTAGAACGTGGAATAGCAGCAGTTATTAGAACGTGTCGGAATTTAAATGTTTCAGAGGAGGATACTCTTAATAATGTTCAGAGAGAATATGAGCTTTCAATGGAAGAAGCAAAGAAATATCTGGAGACATATTGGAGATAACTAGAGGTAAGAAAAATAAAAAGCTATTGATTACAACAATTATAGATAGATGTGAATTATTAAAGTGCTCCGGTTGCAGAAATGTAGCCGGAGATTTTTGTAACCTTTTTAATAAAATTTCCGTCTAATAAATGTAAACATAACAAAGGACGGGTTGACGTGAAATTATATATGTTGTTGTTTACGAAAGGAGGAAGAGGAAGAGTGGACAAAAAAGAGGAAATCCGAATTGTCAAAAAGGCAATTAAGGGAAAACCAGATGCATACGGACAATTGATTTCGGAATATCAGAAATATCTATATAGAGTAGCATTTCTCTATATAAAAAATGAACAGGAAGCGTTAGATATTGTTGGAGATACAATTTTGAAAGGTTTTCAGAATATAAGTACATTAAAAAATCCAGAATGGTTTCGAACATGGATAACACGCGTTTTAATAAATGTTGCAAATGATAAGAAGAAAAAAATTGTGTCCTATGTGGATTTTTCAGAGGAACTTACATCATCCAAAGCAGAAGGAGTTAGTATAGAGGAACGTTGTGATTTAAATTCTGCGATCCAAGAATTGCCGGATAAATATCGAACTGTAATTATTTTAAAATATTTTAGTGAATTTTCTGTTAAGGAGATTGCTTATACAATGAATTCACCCGAAGGAACAATAAAAGCATATTTAAGCCGGGCCAGGGATGAATTGAAAAAAATTTTAAAGGAGGATTACATGCATGCAAGTGAAATTTGATGAAGTACCTATTCCAGAAGAAAAACTGAATCGTGTTGTAGCAGAAAGTATGGATGAAATTTACAAAGGGTGTAAAAAAAAGAAATCATATCAAAGATTCTTGTATCGCATAGCTGCGCTGATAGGAATCATAATTTTAAGTGGCAGTCTGGTAATATCAAATACTTCAGTGCTTCCAGTTTTGGCAGAGAAGAGTAGTTTTTTTAAGAAGATTTTTGAAAAAGTGCAGGGTGAAAGCCAGTATAGTGGTGATTATGATAAAAATGCGGTTCAAACAGACGGTATTACAAGTGAAACTACAGAGGATCTGAGGTTTGAATTTTCAGAAGTTGTATGCACGAGTCAGTCTATGACATATTCAATTCAGATTACATCCCAAAAAGGTTTTCCGGAGGAAGCAATGAAAAAATCGACAAATGAATCAGATTCTGAAGGGAAATGGATGTATCTGGTTGGAACACAGTCTGCTGATTTCCTTAATAATACAATTGAAGAAGAAAATACATATGATATGCCCTTTATTAAAGGTCATTATGAAGATGAGCATACATTTATTGGAACTATGCGCGTTGATTTTAATCATTATCCATTTGATGGAAATGAGATACCAGAACATTTTATATGGAATTTAAATATCAATAGTATTTTATATCCAAATGTTGAAACCGGGGTAATGGAAAAATTGTTGACAGACGGTGGTTTGAAGTTTGAGTTTTATGTTGATAGACAAAATCTTGGGGAGAAAATTGTTAAAGTAAATAAAGTCAGTCCGAGTGGATGGAAAATTACGGACATTACTTTAACACCATATGAGATGATTGTGAATGAGGAGTATGATGAAGCTAATACACAAAAAGGGTGTGAGCAGGCAGACAGCATCCGAGAGATTTGGACAGATGCAGATGGCAGAATTCTTCATAATAAAGTTGGTAGTTTTATGATCGAAGGATATAATATGTCAAACGTTACAGTGTATTATATGCCAACACCGGATGAGGATAGTAACACAATAATAATGGAGTATATTTATCAGGAAAATCATACAGATGCAGAAATTCAGAATTACTTAGAAGAGAATTGTGTATCTAAACAAGAAATCTCTTTAGAATAGCATTTAATATATCCAAATTAGAGGAGGATTTTTCGATGTGAAAGGGGAGTAACAGTGAAAAGAATAATAAGTATATTTTTAACAATGATGCTTATGATCAGCACCATTGGCTGTAGGAGTAAGGAAGATGATCCAATAGAGAAAAAAGATACAAAAGTTGCATACCAGGCAGACAAAATAGAAAAGCCGAAAGATATTTCTAAAATACAATTCTTAATATATCTGGAGGACGGTACGCTTAGAATTGGAGGTTCTGATCAAAGTGGAGAAAAGCGCACAGTATGGGATAGTAAAAATAATGGGAAAGACTGGATGCTGGCAGGAGATTCCGAACAATTACCAGAATTAAAAAATCAGAATGCCTTCTATAAATATTCGTCGAATGGTAAATTCTATGTGGTAGAAGACCAAACTATCCGGCTTTATGAAGATACACAGCCGTCTACCATAAACATAGACGAAGGAGAAAGTTATCTTGATTCAGCTTTGTGTGGGCAGGACTTTTACCTGTTAGTGGAAGATGAAACTGGTACAAAGCAGATTCGGAAATATGACCTTTCAGAACAAATATGGGAGAACATGGAGAATGAAGAACTCGTACAAGCTTTGAAAAAAACGACAGGTTATGGATGTCTGGCTGCAGATCCTTTGGCAGAAACGCTATATACAGAAGGCGCAGGAATCGTTAAGTATTGTGTGGAAAAGGATGAAACCACTCATGCTATTAATGGAGAAGTATTGAATAGTTGTATTGATACCATAAATGAACCGATTACGGGTCTGGCTGTACAAGGTGAAAATATAGTTGTCTGCACAGCGGGGAAAAGTGGGAGTGAAAGCAATCTTTACTTTCTGCAGAAAGAACAGACAAAGAAGAATGAAAAGGATAAGACAGATACCGGAAAGAATACGGTTCTTAAAATATACAGCTTAAAGGAAAATTCTATGATTAGAAGTTCTCTTGCCTTTTTTAGAAGAGAACATACAGATATTTCAATCAACTATACAGTTGGCTATACGGGGGAAGATGGTTTTTCTGTTTCTGATGCAATCCGAAAATTAAACACAGAGATTATGGCGGATGAAGGACCGGATATCATTGTGTTGGATAATCTTCCAGTAGAGGAATATATATCTAAAGGGGTTCTGGAACCGGTCACAGATATTGTAAATGAGAAAAAGGATGAAATCTTTTTCAATATGATTGAAGGATATAATAAGGAGTCAGAAATCTTCTGCGTACCAACGACATTCCGTATTCCAGTGATCATTGGAAATTCAGAAGTGGTTTCCGCCGAATCGTCAAAAGCAGTCATAGATCAGATGGAGCAGCAGGAAAGTCCGGTTTTAACCCGGCAGGATTTCCCATATGCAGCTGTGTATATGTTTGTCACATCGGATATGGTGGAAAAAGATGGGATGAATGAAGAGAAACTTACAGCATACTATAATGATCTTCTTCGTTTGAAAGAGATGGGGAATGTAACGGATAAGATTGTGGGCGAATCGGATTATTCTATGAATCAGACAGTTGATATTTTCCCATACGGTGAATCAGACGTTCCAAGTGATATATATTTTGGAGAGGCTAAAGCCGGAGTAGGGCAGATTGCATATGCGGATTCATATATCAAATTAAACAGTGCCAGAAAACAGGCAGATATCCAATTTGATTATTTGAATAAGAGTGGTGGAAATTATTATATACCGACAGAAGTGTTAGGAATTAACAGCAGGAGTTCTTATAAAGATGCAGCAAAGGAATTTCTGTCCTTATATCTTACAGAAGAAGTGCAGAATACAAACACCATGGGATTTTCAATCAATAGAAACAGCATGAGAAACAGTGCAGCAGTCACAGATTCGCCGCAATACTATTCGACAATTTATAAAAATCTAGAGGATACAAGTGGACTGGATCTTTACACTTTGTCCACAGATGAATTTAATGAGTTGTTGCAGTTTGTAGAATTAGCAGACACTCCGGTTCGGGTGAATGCAGTTGTTACAGAAACCGTGATGGAGCAAGCAGATAAGATATTGTATGAAGGTCTTGATGTGCAAACCGCTGTAAAAACAGTATGTGATAAGATAAATCTGTATCTGAAGGAGTAAGAAGAGGGAAATGTCAAAGAAAAAAAGAAAAGAAAAACGCATGAAAAAAGCAGGAGCATGGAAAGGATTTTTTTTCATCCTGCCAAGTTTATGTGGCTTAATTCTTTTTTATCTGCTTCCTTATCTTGATGTGATAAAAAGATCTTTTTCAAGTCCGGTAACAGGAGAATTTACCGGGCTTGATAATTACTGGTTAGTTTTTGGGAACAAAGCATTTCAGTTGGCTGTAAAAAATACGGTACGTTTTATTATAACATGTGTCCCGATTCTGGTGATCAGTTCCTTGCTTGTTGCGGTGATACTGCAAAAAATTGTAAAAGGAAACCTTTTAAAAATAGGATTTTTATTTCCCATGGCGATTCCGGTGGCGTCTGTTGTATTGTTATGGAAAGGTGTATTTGATCCACAAGGATTTTTAAATTCTTTTTTGAATTTGTTTGGCATATCAGGAAATGACTGGATGAATACCAAAAGTGCTTTCTGGGTACTGGTCTTTAGTTACGTTTGGAAAAACATGGGGTATTGCATGATATTATGGTTAGCGAGTCTGGCAGCTATTCCAAAAGAAATGTACGAAGCTGCAAAAATTGATGGTTCGGGAGAGGCGGCGTGTTTTCTATATATTACCCTTCCGAATCTTCTATCGTCTTTTTTTACGATCACGGTAATTTCGCTTATTAATTCTTTTAAGGTATACCGGGAAGCTTATTTGGTTGCAGGGGATTATCCAGATCAAAGTATCTACATGATGCAGCATCTGTTTAATAATTGGTTTCGGGATTTGTCACTGGATAAACTGGCAGTAGGTGCAGTAATAAATACTGCTATTTTTGTCGTATTAATATGGGGATTTTGGAAAGGCTGGGGACAGATGGATGAATAGGAAAAGTAGAATATTAAAGATGCTTACAAAAACCGGACTGGTAGTTCTTGCAATTGTTTTTTGTTATCCGGTTCTCTTTCTTCTGACAGGGTCATTTATGGGGCAGAGTGAGCTGTCTGAAAATCTTGGATCTGTTATGGGAGAAGCGACAAGGTATGCCAGATGGAATTTCCTTCCACAAAATCCAACACTAAAACATTACATAGAAGTACTGTTAGACAGTCCTGAATATTTTGTTATGTTCTGGAACTCAATAAAAGTAGTGATGGGAACACTGGTGGGACAATGTGCTATTGCAATTCCGGCAGCATGGGGATTTGCGGTATACAAATTCAAGTTTAAAAAAAGTTTATTTTTCCTCTATATCATAATAATGATGATGCCATTTCAGGTAACAATGCTGTCAAATTATTTGATTCTGAAACAATTAAAGCTTTTGGATACACTGGCTTCCCTGATTTTTCCGGGAATATTTTCAACATTTCCAGTGTTTATTATGTTTAATTTCTTCAGAGGGATACCACCGGCAGTGATAGAAGCTGCAAGAATAGATGGTGCAAGAGAATGGGATATTTTTCTGAAGATCGGAATACCGCTTGGAAAGGGCGGAATCATCGCCTCTCTTGTTCTAGAGTTCTTAGAATATTGGAATTTGATAGAACAGCCAATGACTTTTTTGGACGACAAGACAAAATGGCCGCTTTCATTATTTCTCCCTACAATCAGAGGGGAAAATGTAGGTTTTGCATTTGCGGTTTCAATAATCACTTTGATTCCTGCAGCACTTGTCTTTTTTGCAGGTCATGAGTATCTGGAACAGGGAATCGCATCTTTAGGAGTTAAGGAGTAGAGGAATGAAAGGAAAGCTTGTAAAGATAACCGTACTATTTTTTATAGTGATGATATTATTCACGATTCTTTCTCGTGTGACATACAACATGAGCATGGCCACGGTGGAAACAACGCAGCCTGCAAGGGAAACAATGGGACCTGTGATTGAAACAAAAGCAACTGTTGAGGGAAAAAAGGAAGTGGCTTTGAACACAAAGGAAAACCAGATCATTGAGTCGATACTTGTAACCATCGGACAAGCTGTTGAAAAGGATCAGGTACTGTATACATTAGATTTGAAAGAACTGGACAAACAGATAAAAGAAAAAAGTCAGGAATTGGAATTAAACAAAGTGCAGTTGGCAAACGCACAAAATACCCTACAGTCTGCGATTGACTCACAGCAGCTTCAGATCAGTCAGGCAAAGAGTGATTATGACAGAGCGGTTGCAGAAAGTGATGCAGCAATACAGCGGGCGCAGGAAGAATTAAGTCTGGCGCAGGAAAAATATGACCGGTATATTCAAAATCCAGAACAGTTTCCGGAACCATCCAAAGAACAGCTGGAAAGTGATGTGACAGAAAAAAATTTTGCATACCAGAAAGCCTTAAAAAATAAAGATGACGCAGTCTACGCTGCTCAGAAAACAATTGATTCAGCAGGTCTTTCAGTTCCAAATGATAATTCTGGAATTATTCAAATGAAAATGGAAAAGGAAAAAATTGAAACACAGCTTCAGGAATTACAAGATATAAAAGATCAGAAAGGAGAAGTTAAAGCACCTGTAGCAGGAGTGGTTACTGCAATTGATGCACAAGTGGGTGCCAGGACAGCCGGAACAGGAGATATTCGGCTTGCAGATGCATCAGCAGGAGCCAGGATTGTGGCAAACTTTCCATCTGAATATGAATCCTATATTCAGAGAGGGCAGCCGGTAGAAGTGACGGATAAAAAAGAAACATTGCCGACAAAGAAGAATACGCAGACAAAACTGATCATTGGGACTGTACAGGCAGGAGAAAATACAATTGCAGACAGTTCAGAAGGTGCAGCAGACGGTATTACAGCCATGATAGATGTTCCAGCCGGAGTTTTGGAAATCGGTTCATTTGTAGGGGTGAAAGTTTCAGCTCCTACGCAGGAGTATGATTCCTGTATTCCAATTTCAGCATTGAATGTTGCGGAAAAAGGAAAATATTATGTGAATGTTTTGGAGAAGAAACAGACTGTTCTGGGATCGGAATGGGTTGTTTACAAAAGAGATGTGGAATTATTGTTTAAAAATGAAAAATATGCAGCAATTACAGGAGTGAATCAGGATGAAGAGGTTGTTACCAAAACTTCCCGGATGTTAGAGAATGGTATGCGTGTAAAAAGGAAAGCGTCATGAAAAACAAGTCGGTTGTTAAAAGGAAAATTTTGACAGTAGTAATCGGATTACTTTTATTGATCAGTTATATACTGGGAAATATAGAGATGGGAAAGCTTGGCAGCAAGATGGATTATGTGAATCTGCTCAGTCAGGGTGATGAGAACGGTATGACTTATTCATTGGCAGAAAGCGCGCATCAGAGGAATCAACAGTCAGATGAGCCATTGCAGTTTGTAAACTGGTGTCAGGAAAGTGGAGGCAGGGTTTCTTATAAAGAATTAAATCGAATGGAAACAGCGGAAATCATGGCTGTATATGGAAGAACAGATTTGCTGTTTTCTGACTGTGAAGTTATGGACATTGAGAATAAGAACGGCTGCCTGATCAGTAAGGGACTGGCATTTCGTCTGCTTGGTGGAACAGATGTAGTGGGAAATATTCTAGAATATAATTCCAGAGAATATGAGGTTATTGATGTTGTTGAAAGTGATATTCCATTGTTTGTTTATGAACTTGGGGAAGAGGACAGTTCCATAGTTCTGGACAGGGCGACTATGATTTGCATCCAAAATAGTCCAAAGCAGACAAAGGCTGCGTATGATAAGGTGGCAGGATTGTGGTCACTGGTAGACTATCAGATGATATTTTATGGTATTAAGATTGTATATTTTATCGTACCGTGGATGTTAGGAGCTGGATTATTGCTTTCCATCAGAAGGTATAAGAATTCAGCAAGGAAATCAGTTGTAAATAGAATAAACAGAATCTCAGATGATAACATAAAGAACTATTTGAAAAAGAACAGGGAATGGATGATCTGGGAAATGATTATGTTTCTGACTTTATTTTTCATGATTATGTTTACAGTGATTCAGATCAGGGTACCTTTGGATATAATTCCGGACAAGTGGTCGAACTTTGAATTCTGGTCTGAGTTTTATAAGAATAAGCAGGAATCGGTGTTATTAATGCGGAGTATGAAAAGAGGTGTAGTCGACTTGGGATATATAACAGGCTTTCAGAGAGCGTCGATCATAGGGGTGATCAGTATAGTGCAAGCACGGACTTTGGCTCGTTTGATCGCGTAAATGCAAAAGGGAAAGCGATTCTTTAACCGCTTTCCCTTAATTATAACTGCTTGGAATTAATCTTCCAAAAGAGCCCGTGAAAAATTGTTTTTCTAATTGACACCTTCTAATGCTTTTGTTATAGTTAATTCACATCGAAATCTCAGACATATATTTTCTATATTTCATTTGTCTGAATGTGTTATCGAAAGGATAACTTTATCTCATATTCAAGGCTGTATCAGCAGGAGATTCCATTTTGATGAGTTACAAAATAACAAAAGAATAAAAACCAGGGAGGAAGAGTCTATGGGAAAAGCAGATGTTAATGTGAATATCTGGCTAAGCGAGAAGAAAAGATTTGCAAATTTATTTAATGGTGTGATTTATGGTGGAAGGCAGGTGATATTGCCGGAGGATTTGGAAGAAGTAAATCCCGTTTCATCTGTCAGCGTAAAAAATCGGGCCGGGAAAACAAAGAACATGAAAAAATACCGCGATATTATTATGAAATGGCGGAATCAGGCTACGCTTGTGCTTCTTGCGAATGAATCACAGGATAAAATTCATTATGCGATGCCGCACAAGGTGATGCTTTATGATGGAATGGATTACGAAACACAAATTCGGAATAATTGGAAAAACTTTAATGACCGACGAAAACAGAACAAAAAAGCAGGACAGCCGTTGGAGCATCTTACCGCAGGAGAATATCTGTCGCAATTTCGAAAAAAGGATCGATTGATACCGATTATTTCATTAGTCTTTTACTATGGTTCAGAGCCGTGGGATGGACCTGTTGATCTGTATGATATGTTTCAGTTGGAGAGTACGAAAGAAGAGAACGAAATTTTGGAGAAATATCTTCCGAACTATAAAATCAATCTTGTAGATGCAGAACGATTGGAAGATGTTGAAAAATTTTCGGATGATTTACAAGTGATACTAACTATGCTAAGATATAGGGACAGTAAGGAAGAATTAACGGATTACATTAACGAGAATAAAAAGTTCTTTCAGAACGTTGACTATGAAACGAGTCAGGCGATGAAAGCTTTTCTAAACATGAAACAAATACCAGGTGAAGCGGAACATAAGGAGGAGATGATTGATATGTGTAAGGCAATACAGGAAATGTATGATGATGGAGTTCAACATGGAAGAGATGAATTGTTAAAGGAATTAATTCAAAGAAAGTTACAGAAGAAAAAAACACCAGATCAGATTGCAGAAGAGTTAGAGGAAAGTGTGGAGTTTATTGGAAAAATTATAAAAGAAATGCAATAGTGCATTGTTGAGAGGTGTATAGTGATGACAAATAAATGAGTTGTGACGAGTTAGATAGATGTGAATTATTAAAGTGCTCCGGTTGCAGAAATGTAGCCTCATCATCGTAAATTCGGACTTTGGCTCGTTGCTCGCGTAAATACAAAAGGGAAAGCGACTTTAACCGCTTTCCCTTAATTTATAACTGTTTGGAATTAATCTCCCAAAATGCGATGCGTATTCTGGACACTTACAGAATATCAATATACTCCCCGGCCAGTGCTTTATTCATGCTTCTTACTGCACAGAATTTTCCACACATACTACAAGTATCGCTGTGGTCATCCTCCGGTTTTCTGCTGTCGCGGATTGCTTTTGCAGTTTCAGGATCCAGAGCGCATTCAAACTGTGCATCCCAGTCAAGAACACGGCGGGCATCTGCCATCTTATCATCGATATCTCTTGCTCCAGGAATTCCTTTGGCAATATCAGCAGCATGAGCTGCAATCTTAGAAGCAATGATTCCCTGTTTTGTATCTTCAACATTTGGAAGAGCAAGGTGTTCAGCCGGTGTTACATAGCAGAGGAAGGAAGCACCGTTCATTGCTGCAACAGCTCCACCGATCGCGGAAGTGATATGGTCATATCCAGGAGCGATATCTGTAACGATAGGTCCAAGTACATAGAAAGGAGCACCCATACAGATTGTTTGCTGCACTTTCATGTTAGCTGCAACCTGATCAAGCGGTACATGTCCAGGTCCTTCTACCATAACCTGAACATTATGATCCCAGGCACGTTTTGTCAGTTCACCGAGACGTACAAGCTCTTCAATCTGGCATACATCTGTAGCGTCAGCCAGACATCCAGGACGGCATGCATCACCGAGGGAGATTGTCACGTCATATTCTTCGCAGATATCAAGGATTTCATCATAGTATTCATAGAATGGATTTTCTTCTCCTGTCATACTCATCCATGCAAATACAAGGCTTCCTCCACGGCTTACGATGTTCATTTTACGTTTATGCTTTTTGATCTGTTCGATTGTTTTTCTTGTGATTCCACAGTGAAGTGTAACGAAATCAACACCGTCTTCTGCATGCATACGGATGACATCAAGGAAATCCTGAGCAGTCAGAGTTGCAAGATCTCTCTGATAATGGATGACACTGTCGTATACTGGAACTGTACCGATCATAGCAGGACATTCAGAAGTCAGTTTACGACGGAATGGCTGTGTATCTCCATGGCTGGAAAGATCCATGATCGCTTCCGCACCGAGTTCTACTGCGCTCATTACTTTCTGCATCTCAATATTATAATCTTTGCAGTCACGGGAAACTCCGAGATTGACATTGATCTTTGTGCGGAGCATGCTTCCGACACCTTCCGGGTTCAGTGCTTTGTGGTTTTTGTTCGCACAGATCGCAACTTTTCCTTCTGCGACAAGCTTCATCAGTTTGTCAGTTTCCATATGTTCTTTTTCAGCTACTGTTTTGATTTCCGGGGTGAGAATCCCCTTACGAGCTGCATCCATCTGGGTTGTGTAGTTTCTCATGTTGTTTTGCCTCCATTCGTATACGTGAATTATATAATTTTTGACGTCAGCAAAACACGGACAGCGTACACAAGAAAAGCTACGGTTCCATGCATATGAATAGATGCGGAAAGGAACGTAACTGTTTAGCTACACTACCAGCGAATAATTCAAGAATGCCTCGGCATTCTTGCTGCGAGGTGCGCGTCATGCAATTGCATGACATACTTCTACTGCGCACCTCTGCAATCCTGCCGGAGGCTATATCAGCTGGGGGATTGACTCCCAGCTGATATAAGATTATGCTGACGCCTTCAACGGAGATGTATTAATGACTGTAAGATAAGAAAGTCATTAATGGAATACTCCGGTGATTACAGATTGATTCTGCATTTTCTTGTGCGGTACAAGGTGGTGTCCCCAATGTATCGCATGTAACTGTTCGGAAATTTTGCAGTTACGGATTAAGAAGTCGGAAAAAGCTGTGCCATTACTCCACTTTTCTGGAATACTGAAATCAGCAGGAATGCCAGGATACTTCCGGCTACTGTTGAAATCAGGAATGGGATCACATAGATAAATAATCCTGCCGGTGCGGCTCCCATAAGGAATAAAGCAACCGGATAAGCAGCAATTCCTCCGAGAATACCTGTTCCAAGTGCCTCTGCAAGACAAGTAAGGCTTAAATTCTTACATTTCTTGTAAACAAGTCCACAGCAGAGAGCTCCGATCATACTACCCGGGAAAGCCATCAGACTTCCGATTCCAAGGATGTTGCGTAGAAGGCTTGCACAGAATGCAATTCCAACGCCCCAGCCGGGACCAAGAAGTACGGCTGCAAAGATATTTACCATATGTTGAACCGGTGCACATTTACTTCCGGCTACAGGAAAGCTTAAAAAGCTTCCAACGATGGCAAGAGCGGTGAGAACACCTGCAAGTGCCAGTTTTTTTGTGTTTGTTGTCTGTTTCATAACTTGAGTCTCCTTTCAAATGAAAAAAAGGATCCTCACCTGAGTGAAGATCCTACCAGCTGTCCGAAGTAAAAAGAGATGCAAGGGCATCTCAATCATTACATGGTATCAATTCCCTCCGTTGGCATTATCCAAATCAGGTTTAAACGGGTCGAAACGGTAACACGTCTCCTCTCAGCCGGTTCTGACCAGCTCCCCTTTGACAATATTTAGTTCTTTGCCTGATGCTATTATGAACCGAAAAAGTGAAAAATGCAAGAGGAAAATTTGAAGCAAAAGGAGAAAAAATTTAAATCAGGTTTAAAATTATAAGAAGCTGTATTGAAAAATAAATAGAAAAACAATACAACTTCTTATTTTTATATATTATTACATAAAAAACAGAAGAAAAAGATTGGGTATACTGCGAATTGTATTGTAACATGTATTGTTGTATATTAAGTATATGAAGAAAAAGTACTGATCAGAGCAATGATAATCAGAACACTGTAAGTAACAACGGTAATTATGATTAATTGTATAGAGAGGTCATAAGTGAATGAAAAAATTTGAAAAAATCGTAACCTGGATTCAGGAGGAAGTCAGGTCGGGAAGAATGGTTTCCGGGGAGAAGCTTCCTTCAGAACAGGAACTATCTGAACAATTCCAGGTCAGTCGTCAGACGGTACGACGGGCATTGGAAGAATTAGTAAAAGAGAATATTGTGGAGAGCAGACGCGGAAGTGGCTCTTATATATGTGAAGATGCGGGAATGCTTCTTGGAAATACAGAAAGAAGAGCAGATCATGAAGAAAAACGAATCGCAGTAATGCTGACGTATATCGATACCTATATTTTTCCTGTTATTATCCGGGAAATTGAAAAAAAGGTAACACAGGCAGGCGGAATCCTTCAGATTGCAATGACAGACAATTCTGTAGCAAAGGAGCGGATGCATCTGGAAGAATTTTTAAGAACAAGAAGAATTGATGGTTTGATCGCAGAGCCTGTAAAAAGTGGGCTTCCGAATCCGAATTTAGATTTATATCAGAAATTACAGAAATCAGGAATACCGGTTTTGTTTGTGAATAGTTTCTATGAGAATCTCACAATTCCACATGTCAGTCTGGATGATGAGAAAGCTGGCTATCTTGCAACAAAACATCTTTTAGAATGTGGACATACAAGAATCGCCGGGATTTTTAAGGCAGATGACGGTCAGGGGAAAATGAGGTATGCCGGATATACAAGAGCTCTTATGGAACATTCACTTAAGATTAAAAATCGTCAGATTTTATGGGTTGATTCGGAAGATATCCGGGAAATGGAGATGGAAAGTGACAGAATCCTGAAACGTTTAGATGGATGTACGGCCTGTGTCTGTTACAATGATGAGATTGCAAGTAAACTGGTCAAGGTACTGCAAAGTGCGGAAGTCAAAGTCCCAGATCAGATTTCCGTTATTGGAATCGACAATTCCAGTCTTGCAAGATTTTGTGAAGTACCGATCACATCGGTGAATAATCCGGCGAATGAGATTGGAAAGTGTGCAGCACAGATTATATTGGATAAGATTGATAAAAATATGGAAATGTACTCAGCGGAATTTGCACCGGAACTTGTGATGCGAAATTCTGTGAAATTATATAATGAAGTCATGTAGACAGCAGACGAAAGGAGAAGAACAATGTTAGAACAGTTAAAAAAAGAAGTGTATGAGGCAAATATGCTGCTTCCAAAATACGATCTGGTTACATTTACATGGGGAAATGTAAGTGGAATCGATCGAGAAAGCGGACTTTTTGTTATTAAACCAAGTGGAGTTGAATATGATAAGCTGACTCCGGAAGATATGGTAGTTGTTGATCTGAACGGAAATAAAGTAGAGGGACGTTACAATCCATCTTCCGATACACCGACACATGTTGTTCTTTATAATCGTTTTCCGAAAATCGGTGGTGTTGTACATACACATTCTGCATGGGCAACAAGCTGGGCACAGGCAGGAAGAGATATTCCATGTTATGGAACAACGCATGCAGATTACATTTACGGAGAAATTCCATGTGTGCGGAATCTGACAAAAGAAGAAATCGAAGAAGCATATGAGAAGAACACAGGAGTTCTGATCGCAGATGAATTTGAGGCAAAGAAGAAAGATTATATTGCAGTTCCGGCAGTTCTTTGTAAGAATCATGGTGTATTTACATGGGGTAAAGATGCACACGAAGCAGTTCACAATGCAGTTGTTGCAGAAGAAGTTGCAAAGATGGCAGCAAGATGTGAGATGATCAATCCGCAGGTAAAACCGGCTCCGCAGGAACTTCAGGATAAGCATTACTATAGAAAACATGGTGCAAATGCCTATTACGGACAGAATACAGAAAAATAATAACTGTCAAGTATAACATAGTAACAAATTAAGTGATAAATAAAAAATAACTATAAACATTTTATTACAAGGAGGACACAAAAATGTTAAAGAAGAAAGAGTACAAATTCTGGTTTTGCACAGGTTCACAGGATCTTTACGGAGATGAATGTCTGGCGCATGTAGCAGAGCATGCCAAAATTATCGTAGAGAAGCTCAATGAGTCTGGAGTTCTTCCATATGAAGTTGTATGGAAACCAACATTGATCACAAACGAACTGATCCGTAAGACTTTTAATGAAGCTAATATTGATGATGAATGTGCCGGTGTCATTACATGGATGCATACATTCTCACCTGCAAAATCATGGATTCTTGGACTTCAGGAGTTCAGAAAACCACTGCTTCACCTTCATACACAGTTCAATATGGAGATCCCATATGACACGATCGATATGGATTTCATGAATGAGAACCAGTCAGCACATGGTGGACGTGAGTTCGGACACATTTTCACAAGACTTGGAATCGAGAGAAAAGTTGTTGTTGGACACTGGTCAGACGAGAAGGTTCAGGAGAAGATCGCTTCCTGGATGCGTACAGCAGTTGGTGTGATCGAAAGCAGCCATGTACGTGTCATGAGAGTTGCAGACAACATGAGAAATGTTGCTGTTACTGAAGGTGACAAAGTAGAGGCACAGATTAAATTCGGATGGGAAGTAGATGCTTATCCGGTAAATGAGATCGCAGAGTCTGTAGATGCTGTAAGCGCAGCAGATGTAAATACATTAGTAGAAGAGTATTATGACAAATATGAGATCCTTCTTGAAGGAAGAGATCCGGAAGAGTTCAGAAAACATGTCGCTGTTCAGGCACAGATCGAGCTTGGATTCGAGCGTTTCCTTGAGGAGAAAAACTATCAGGCAATCGTTACACACTTTGGAGATCTCGGTGCACTCAAACAGCTTCCGGGACTTGCAATCCAGCGTCTGATGCAGAAGGGATATGGATTTGGAGCTGAAGGAGACTGGAAGACAGCAGCTATGGTCCGTATCATGAAGATCATGACAGAAGGCATGAAAGATGCAAAAGGAACATCGATGCTGGAAGATTATACATACAATTTTGTGCCTGGAAAAGAAGGAATCCTTCAGGCTCATATGCTTGAGATCTGCCCATCTATCGCAGACGGTCCGATCAGTATCAAGGTAAATCCACTTTCTATGGGAGACAGAGAAGATCCTGCAAGACTTGTATTTACATCAAAAGAAGGAAAGGGTATCGCAACATCACTGATCGATCTTGGAGACCGTTTCCGTCTGATCATCAATACAGTGGACTGCAAGAAGAATGAGAAACCAATGCCGAAGCTTCCGGTAGCAACAAACTTCTGGACACCGGAGCCGGATCTCGCAACAGGAGCTGAAGCCTGGATTCTTTGCGGTGGTGCACATCATACAGCATTCTCTTATGATATCACTGCAGAACAGATGGGTGACTGGGCAGCAATGATGGGAATCGAAGCTGTATATATTGATAAAGATACAACAATCCGTAATTTGAAAAATGAACTCAGATGGAATGAACTTGCATTTAGAAAATAAAAAATCATTAAGAGGATAACCTTCAATACTTAAAAATTTATCGAAAATTCATTGAAATGAAGAAAACGAAAAGGTATAATATCTAATTAGAAAAAAAGTCTCCGTAAATCTGTCCGCTAAGAAAATGCAAAGCAGACAGATCTGCGGAGCAAAAAGGAGTTTAAGTATGAGTATTAAAATTGGTATTTTAGGTTATGGTAATCTTGGAAGAGGCGTTGAGTGCGCAGTAAAGCAGAATGATGATATGGAGCTTGTGGCAGTGTTCACGAGAAGAAATCCGGAAGATGTCAAGATTCTGACAGAGACTGCGACAGTTTGTAATGTAGCAGACGTAGAAGACTGGAAAGATAAGATTGACGTTATGATAATTTGCGGAGGAAGCGCAACAGACCTTCCAAAACAGACACCTGTTTACGCAAAGATGTTCAATGTAATCGATAGTTTTGATACACATGCAAGAATCCCGGAGCATTTTGCAAATGTAGATGCAGCCGCAAAAGAAGGCGGACATGTAGGAATCATCTCCGTAGGCTGGGATCCGGGAATGTTCTCACTGAACAGACTGTATGCGAATGCAATTCTTCCAGATGGAAATGATTACACATTCTGGGGCAAAGGTGTAAGCCAGGGACATTCTGATGCAATCCGCAGAGTTGAAGGTGTCAAAGACGGAAAGCAGTACACAATTCCGGTAGAGGCTGCACTGAAAGCAGTAAGAAACGGAGAGAATCCGGAACTTACAACAAGACAGAAACATACAAGAGAGTGTTTCGTTGTACTGGAAGAAGGAGCAGATGCGGCGAAGGTAGAAGAAGAGATCAAGACAATGCCGAACTACTTCTCAGATTATGATACAACAGTACACTTTATCAGTGAAGAAGAACTGAAAGCAAACCACAGCGGAATTCCGCACGGTGGATTTGTACTCCGCAGCGGAAAGACAGGATGGGATGGTGAGAATAAGCACCTGATCGAATATAGTCTGAAACTGGATTCCAATCCGGAATTTACATCATCTGTACTGATCGCTTATGCAAGAGCAGCTTACAGACTGGCAAGCGAAGGACAGATCGGATGCAAGACAGTATTTGATATTGCACCTGCATACTTAAGCGCAAAGAGCGGAGAAGAGCTTAGAAAACATATGTTATAAATACATGTTGCGTGACATTTTGCGGCAAAATCTGCTGTGAAAAAACGGAAGCAATGTGTTATATGAATCGGATGCGGCGATGACTTATTAAAAGGAGTTATACGCCGCATTTTTTACAGGAGGGCAAAAATATGAGAGGAAAAGAAGAGATTAAGAAAACAATCGAAGAAGGAAAAGCGGTGCTTGGAATTGAGTTTGGTTCTACAAGAATCAAAGCAGTTTTAATTGATGAGGATAAAAGTCCGATCGCATCCGGAAGTTATGATTGGGAGAATCAGCTTGTAGACAACATCTGGACATACAGCATGGAGAAAATCCAGAATGGTCTTCAGGGATGTTACCAGGATCTTGTGAAAGATGTAGAAGCAAAATATAATGTGAAGCTTACAAAATTTGCAGCACTCGGAGTCAGCGCAATGATGCATGGATATCTTGCGTTTGATGAGAATGATGAATTGCTTGTTCCGTTCCGTACCTGGAGAAATACGATCACAGAAGAAGCTTCTGAAAAACTGACAGAGCTCTTTTCTTATCATATTCCGCAGCGTTGGAGTATTGCTCATCTGTACCAGGCAATCTTAAATGGTGAAGAACATGTAAAAGATGTTCGTTATATTACAACACTTGCAGGATATATCCATTGGAAACTGACCGGCAAGAAGGTGCTCGGAAATGGTGATGCAGCAGGAATGTTCCCAATCGACATAGCTACTAAGAAATTTAATGAGAAGATGATGGATCAGTTTGATGAACTTACAGCAGAGAAGAATTTCCCATGGAAGATCCGTGAAATCCTTCCGGAAGTTCTTGTTGCCGGAGAAGACGCAGGTGTATTGACAGAAGAAGGCGCAAAACTGCTTGATCCTACAGGAACACTTCAGTCCGGAATTCCAATGTGTCCTCCGGAAGGAGATGCCGGAACAGGAATGGTTGCAACAAACAGCGTTGCTGTCCGCACAGGAAATGTATCTGCCGGAACAAGTGTATTTGCAATGGCAGTACTTGAGAAAGACTTGACAAAGCCTTACGAAGAAATTGACCTCGTAACAACTCCGGCCGGAGATCTTGTAGCGATGGTACACTGTAATAACTGTACATCAGATCTGAATGCATGGGTGAATCTGTTCCGTGAATTTGCAGAGAGTATGGGAATGACAGCAGATATGAACCAGATTTTTGGAACACTTTATAACAAAGCATTAGAAGGAGATTCCGATTGTGGCGGACTTCTGGCTTACAACTATTTCTCAGGAGAGCATATTACAGGATTTAACGAAGGAAGACCGTTGTTCGTTCGTAAACCTGACAGCAAATTTAATCTTGCAAACTTTATGAGAGTGCATCTTTATACTTCTCTTGGAGCATTGAAGACAGGAATGAATATCCTTCTGAAAAAAGAACATGTTGCATTGGATCGAATGATGGGACATGGCGGATTGTTTAAGACAAAAGGTGTTGGACAGAGAATCCTTGCAGGAGCAATCGATACACCGGTTTATGTTATGGAGACAGCAGGTGAAGGTGGTGCATGGGGAATCGCACTGCTTGCCGATTACCTTATTAAGAAAGAGGACAAGGAATCGCTAACAGATTATCTTGAGAACAAAGTATTCCATGATGCAGTGGGAACAGGAATGGATCCGGTTGCGGAAGATGTGGAAGGATACGAGAAATTTATGGAAACATATGCTAAGGGTCTTGCAATCGAGAAAGCAGCGGTTGAAAATTTATAGTTACGTGTGTTGCTGGACGGTGGTAGATGAAGTGGAAATGATATTTTCAAGAGGCTGTACATGGTATCCCATCTCTTCCCATCTGGTCAGTAGTTCATCCAGGATTTCAGCATTAGTGGAAGATGTGCTGTGGAGCAGAACGATAGCTCCGGGATGAATCCTTCCGAGGAGTTTGGAGAAAGCTTCTTCTTTGGATGGCTGGTTATCCTGATACCAGTCTACATATGCGAGACTCCAGAAGAAACTTTTGTAACCAAGTTCTTTTGCCATTTGAAGATTAGCTTCACTGTATTTTCCCTGAGGAGGCCGATAGTATTTGGTCATATTCTTTCCGGTTACGTTTTTATAGGCAGTTTCTACATATTCCAGTTCTTTTTGGAAATCTTCTATAGAAGAAATATGGGACATGTCGGGGTGATGCCAGGTATGGTTTCCCACGGTGTGTCCTTCTTTTATTATCTGTCGGATCAGTTCAGGCTCAGAGTCAATGTAGGTTCCGACAACAAAAAAAGTGGCTTTTACCTGATGTTTTTTCAGTGCATCAAGGATGGCAGGTGTATTTCCGTTTTCGTAACCGGCATCAAAAGTAAGATACAGAACTTTTTCAGACGTATCCTGTGCGTAATAAGCATCCATAGATGCAAGTTCCTGGATCGAAGCATTTCCAACAGGAGTTTTGCCTTCTTCCTGAAAACTTAACCCCCAGTTTCCTTCTGAAGAAAGTGTGAGATCAGGAAGGGCACAGGAAATCGTCCGGGGAATAGAAGTCACGGTGTTCTGGTTGACAGGAGAGGGGCGAGCCGAAGTTGACTCATTAGAAAAAGCGAAAATCTGTTCTTTAAGAAATCCAGCTCCAATACCTGAAAAATAAGAGAAGATAAGAAATAAAATGCAATATTTTTTTGATTTCAAAGGGTGTATGGGAAAATGGATACATTTCCGGGAAAGAGAGAGTTTCATTCGTTCACCTCGGAAAATCGTTAATAGAATATATGAAATTGTATTTCTTTTTATACTTGTTGAGCAGGCAAAGGAATGATATACTAATCCGGTAATTGTATTGTATCCCGCAAGTTGGGAATGATAACAAGGAGGAATTGAATAATGAAAACAAAGAAACATGACACTCGTTGGATGGTTAGTGTTGCACTTATGGCAGCGATCGTGATCGTACTGGCCAATACACCGCTTGGTATGATCCAGCTCCCTATCATTAAGGCAACAACAGTTCATATTCCGGTGATCCTCGGAGCAATTCTGTTAGGACCTGGCGCAGGAGCAATTCTTGGAGCAGTTTTTGGTATATGCTCTCTAGTCAGTAATACAATGGCTCCGACACTGTTATCCTTTGCATTTTCACCATTTTTAAGTACAACAGGAATTCCTGGAGCGTTGAAAGCAATCTGGATTTCCGTTGGATGCAGAATTCTGATCGGTGTGGTAGCAGGATGGCTGTGGGTACTTTTTACAAAGATTAAACTAAATCAGTTTATTGCACTTCCGATTGTGGGATTTGTTGGTTCAATGGTGAATACTGTCACTGTAATGGGAAGTATCTATTTCCTGTTTGCACAGCAGTATGCCGAGGCAAAAGAAGTTGCACTTACAGCAGTATTCGGTCTGGTGATGGGAACTGTGACAGCATCTGGTATTCCGGAAGCAATCGCAGCAGCAATTCTCGTTCTTGCACTTGGAAAAGTACTTGTTGTAGTTTTCCGCAAGATGAACCTTGGGGCTGTGAATGTGGAATCTGCAAAATAACAGACGAATTTAAAAATAGAAGAAAGTAATGAATCATGAAGAAGTTAAATGAATGTGGAATTAAGACTGTTATCAGCTTATAAAGTTACAAAATAGTAATAAAACCACAAGAAAGCAACTTCTTCATGTTGTTTTTTGATGAATTTTAATTGTTGTTGTAGTTGATTAAGTGCCAGGTGTGTATTATAATAAGACTATGTGATATGCAAAAAACTGTTGGAAGATCAGAACAGCAGAAAGAAGAGGAGAAAGATATGGCAGAGGATTACAGAAACCAGGCAATCGGCGTATTTGAACTGGAAAGTGAGTGTATCTGTTTTGTAGCACTTGATGCGGCAGCAAAAGCAGCAGCAGTAAAGATTCAGGGTGTGGAGAGAAATCGTCTTGCGGCAGGAGCCTGCGTGAAGATGAGAGGAAGTGTCTCTGACGTGAAGGCTGCAATGGAAGCAGCACTGGATGTAGCCAGACCGTTGACGAAGATTGTTTCCCATACGGTGATTGCATCACCTTCTGAGGATACGGAAAAAGCAATTGCAATGACAATTAATAAATAGGTATTTGTTCAATTGTCTGTTGTACATATGAGAAGAGTATTGTTTTGTGAGGAAATCAGAGAAGGAAAAGAAAGGGAAATAAGATGAAGAAATATGGAGCATATGGCCTGGTAGAGGTAAAAGGAGAATCCAATGCGGTGATCGTAGTTGACCGCATGTTAAAGACTGCAGAAGTAGAGTATGTGACACAGGACACAAAGTGCGGTGGACATGCACTTGTTTTTGTAGGTGGTAGTGTATCAGCAGTAACAGCAGCGGTTGATGAAGTGAAAAATAATGCACCGTGTAAAGTTATACAAACTGCTGTAATCTCCAATCCGTCTCAGGAGATGGTTGACATAGTAGAAATGTTTAAGAATAGATAAGAGTTAGGATTAAGTAAAATGGAAAGAGCAATCTTGTTTTTTGATATTGATGGAACAGTGTTGAGTGAAGTGACAAAAGAGGTACCGCAAAGTGCGATTGAGGCAATGGAAAAAGCACGAGCGGAAGGACATCTGCTGTTTATTAATACAGGCAGAACAATCTGTAGTATTCCGACAGAGGTGAGAAAATTCCAATTTGATGGGTATTTGTGTGGCTGTGGGACATATCTTACAGAACATGATGAAGTTTTGCTAAAAAGCTCGATTGAGAAGCAGAGAGGTATAGAACTGCTGCGAAAAGCAAAAGAATGTAATCTTGGTGTTATTGCAGAAGGACAAGAGGATTGTTATTTTCCTGGGCACATATCACGATTTGACAGGTTAGAATCTACAAGAAGATATTTTGCATCTAGAGGAATAGGAATCGAACAGTCTTTAGAGAGCGAAAGATTTGAATATGATAAGTTGTTTGTTTACGTAGATGATAAGAGTGATTTTGATTCTTTTCGTGAGTATCTTGGAGATGACATGGAAGCACTTGACCGTGGCGGAAAGGCCTATGAGGTAATTCAGAAGGGATTTTCTAAAGCAACAGCATGTCAGTTTATTATGGAAAGATATGACATGGATGCAAGTCATGCGTATGTCTTCGGAGACAGCAGTAATGATCTGGCAATGTTTGAATATGCGGAGCATGCGATTGCGATGGGCAGACATGATTCGGTATTGGATCCATATGCTGAGTTTGTTACAAAGACAGTGGAAAATGATGGAATTGCATATGCCATGAAGCATTATGGATTAATTTAACAGAAAATAGAAAACAGGATCTGTCAGTAGAGATAAAACTGATGGATCCTGTTTTTTATATATTAGGAAAGTCCTTTCCTAATATATAAAAAACGCTCCGCTCAGGATGCGCACTGCGGCGTACAAGGTAGGTGTCGCAAGCGACCGCCGCAGGCGCAAGAATGTGCCAAGGCACATTCTTTGTTCATAAAATATTTCTGTTATACAATACCGGCACCGTCAAAGAAGCTGACATCTGTTGGATATACATAGCTGTCTCCAATGTCATGAAGAAGTACAACATTCAAGTGATTATTCAGGTTCTTTTTATCCAAAGAAATTGCATCAGTCAGTACATCAATCGGTAAATTAGAGTTGTCCGGAAGTTTATAAATCTCCAATGCCTTTTTGATCTGTTCTGCGCATCCGGATGTGGTTAATCCTTTCTCTTCTGCAATCTTTGTAATCTGATACATACCGATTCCAACAGCCTCTCCATGGCTTTCGCGCTCATAATTGAAGTGCTGCTCAATCGTGTGCGCAAGTGTGTGTCCAAAGTTCAGAAGAATACGTTCTCCAAAGTCAAACTGATCGGCTTCGACAACGATTCTTTTGATATCAACGCAGCATGCAATAATCTGTGTCAGCTTCGGCTTTAAATCATCGAAGGAAGTATGTCTACATAAAAGCTCAAAAAGCTCTTTGTCTTTGATGCATCCATATTTGATCACTTCGCCCATTCCATCACTGATGAAATGATCTGGCAATGTATTTAGCACATCTGGGTCAATGATAACTGCCTTTGGGTGATAAAATGCACCAACAAGATTTTTTCCCTGCGGAAGATCTACCGCAACTTTTCCACCAACGGAAGAATCGACTTGCGCAAGAAGTGAAGTTGGAATCTGTACAAATTTGATTCCACGCAGATAACTGCTGGCAGCAAATCCGGCAAGATCACCGATCACACCGCCACCAAGTGCGATGAGCAGGTCACTTCGTGTTAGTTTTGCATTTATTAATGCTTCATAGATCTTAGGCAGAGACTGGAAACTCTTAGTAGGTTCGCCGTGAGGCAGAACAAAAGAGTGGCATTCAAACCCTGAGTCAGACAATGCTTTTGTGATAATTTCTCCATAGAGAGGAAAAACATTATCATCTGAAACGATCATGATTTTTTTTCCGGAGAACACTTCGCTTACAAGTTCTCCGGTTTTTGCAAGGATTCCATTTTCAATATGGATCGGATAAGAATTCGGTCCAAGATCAACTGTTAATTTCATGACGATCTCCTTAGAATTTTTTACCGACTACTTCGGCAATTTGACGAACTTGCTGAAGCAGAACATCATATTTCTCAGGTTTCAAAGATTGGGCTCCGTCACAAAGGGCAGCTTCCGGATTGTTGTGAACTTCGATCATAAGTCCGTCAGCACCTGCAGCAACTGCAGCCTTTGCCATAGGCTCAACAAGCCACCATTTTCCGCCGGCATGACTTGGGTCAATAACAATTGGAAGATGTGTCTTGCTGCGAAGAACAGGGATACACTGAAGATCCAGAGTGTTTCTTGTAAAAGTCTCAAAAGTACGGATACCACGTTCACAGAGAATGACATTTTCATTACCGGATGCCATGATATACTCAGCGGACATGATCCATTCTTCGTATGTGGCATTCAGTCCTCTCTTTAACAGGATTGGGCGATCAACCTGTCCTAATTCTTTGAGGAGATCAAAGTTCTGCATGTTGCGGGCACCAATCTGGATCAGGTCAACCTTCTCGTTGAATACATCCAGATACTTGGAAGACATGAGTTCTGTGACAATAGGAAGTCCGACTTCTTCTCTGACTGCACAGAGAATATCAAGTCCCTCAAGTCCGAGTCCCTGGAAAGCGTAAGGACTTGTTCTTGGCTTGAATGCGCCGCCGCGGAGAAGATTTGCTCCGGATGTTTTTGCTTTTTGAGCAATCTCAAGAACCTGCTCATAGGATTCTACAGAACAAGGTCCTGCAATCAGTCCTAAATGTTCACCGCCGATCTTAACACCGGAAACATCTATAATAGAGTCTTCCGGATGAAATGCGCGATTTGCAAGCTTATAAGGCTCCTGTACATGCATAACTTTGTCAACACATGTGTCAATTTCAAATTGTCTTGGATCGATCAGTGTTGTATCTCCGATGCATCCGATGATCGTCATTCCGGTTCCCTGAACCAGATGAGTGTCAAGTCCGTGCTTTTTTACAAGATTTTCGACACGATGTATATTTTCCTCAGAAGTATGAGGTTTCAAAACAATAATCATTTTTTATCATCCTCCTTAATATTCGTACTGTAAAATTTTAGTTGTTTAAAGTGCGAAAACATATGTATCATAAAACATATACAATAAGATGTCAATGTCTTTTGGATTATTTGAAGAAATATATCAAAAAAAGATGAAAAATTGCAGGTTTATTTCATGAATAATTACATTGACGGATAGTGCGTGCAGTGCTAATCTAAAAAGCGTGTCATGTGTAGAGAGAGTTCTTTGTTGCTGGTCGCACATCGTGTGAACAGTAACGCTCTCCTGGCATGAGATTGACAGAAACTGACGGAAGAATCGTTTCTGGAATTTGACAAGTAGGCTTACATATTAAAAAGAGGTAAAACAAATGAAGATTTTAAAACAGTTTGGTGTGATATTCGGTGTTTGCTGGGTCAGTCTTGTAATCGAACATTATCTGCCATTTTCTTTCCCGGCGAGTGTGATCGGTATGATTTTATTGTTGCTCTGTCTGCTGACCGGGTTCTTAAAGATTGAGCATGTGCAGGAAAAAGCAGATTTCTTGTTAGGAAATATGGCATTCTTTTTTGTACCGGCAGGTGTAAGTATCATTAATTATTTTGACATTTTAAAAAGTACAGTGCTTCAGCTTCTTGTAATCTGTGTTGTATCCACGATTGTAACATTTGCTGTGACAGCGTATGCAGTTACACTGACAGTGAAATTGATGGAGAAGAAAAAAGGAGGAAAGAAAGCATGAAAGAATTAATGACATCTCCTTATTTTGGAGTAGGGTTGAGTGTGGTAGCATTCTGGATAGGAGAAAAGCTGCATAGTAAATTAAAGACACCGATCTGTAATCCTTTGATCGTTGCGATTGTATTGATTGTAGGAGTCCTTTTGATTTTTGATATTCCTTACGATAGCTATGATGTGGGCGGGGCTTTGATCAATATGTTTCTTGCTCCGGCAACAGCATGTCTTGCGGTTGCAATTTACACAAAAATTGATATCCTGAAGAAGTATTGGCTTCCAATCGTGGTTGGATGTACAGCAGGGTCAGTAGCATCTATGGGAAGTGTCTATGCAATGTGTAAATTATTTGGACTGGATCAGAGCATGACAGTTTCACTGATCCCTAAGTCAGTGACTACACCTATTGCAGTGAGTGTTTCAGAACCGGCAGGCGGAGTAGTGCCGATTACGGTGGTTGCTGTTATTTTCACGGGGATTCTTGGAAGTATTCTGGCTCCGACGCTGATCAAAATATTCCATGTGAAGGATTCCGTGGCAGCAGGACTTGCGATCGGTGCATGTAGTCATGCAGTCGGAACATCAAAGGCAATTGAAATTGGTGAGATCGAGGGTGCAATGAGCGGTCTTGCAATTGGAATCTGTGGAATTATTACAGTGCTGTTTTCAATGCTTATTATGTAGGCGAATTTAATAATCATGAAAAGAATCGATTTAATCAGGATTTTTCGTATAGAAACATTGCCTGAAAGAAATCGGTTCTTTTTTTGAAAAAAATAAGGATTTCACGCTTCAGTCATGACAAATGTGGAAACTTATGTTATACTCTAAGTTAGGTTAGTGCCATTATACTTTGAATTATGGTTTGTGTGAAAAGACAGAACAGGCACTGAAAGATAGAATTTAAAGGAGCTATACGGTATGAAAAGAGTATTGTTAAAGCTGAGCGGAGAAGCTCTTGCAGGCGAGAAGAAGACTGGATTTGATGAGGCAACCTGTATCGGAGTTGCGAAGCAGGTAAAACAGCTTGTAGATGAAGGTGTGCAGGTAGCAATCGTAACAGGAGGAGGAAACTTCTGGAGAGGAAGAACAAGTGAGACAATTGACCGTACAAAAGCAGATCAGATCGGTATGCTTGCAACAGTTATGAACTGTATCTATGTGTCAGATATTTTCCGTCATGTAGGAATGAAGACAGAAGTATTCACACCTTTTGTATGCGGAGCATTTACATCTCTGTTCTCAAAGGATGCAGCAGTTGCAGCACTGGAAGAAGGCAAGGTGATCTTTTTCGCAGGTGGAACAGGACATCCATATTTCTCAACAGATACAGGTGCAGTTCTCCGTGCAATCGAGATTGAGGCAGATGCAATGCTTCTTGCAAAGGCAATTGACGGTATCTATGACAGTGATCCGAAGGTGAATCCGGCAGCAGTGAAGTATGATGAAATTTCTATTCAAGAAGTGATCGATCAGAAACTCGCAGCAGTTGATCTGACAGCATCCATTCTCTGTCTTGAGAATAAGATGCCGATGCTTGTATTCGGACTTAATGAAGAGAATAGTATTGTAAATACAATGCAGGGAAAATTCACAGGAACAAAAGTTACTGTATAAACTATTTTAAATAGCGGAGGAATTACAGCATGAATGAAAAAAACAAAATCTATGATGATAAGATGACAAAGACAATTAACAATCTGGATGGAGAACTTGCTACAATTCGTGCAGGGCGTGCAAACCCACATGTACTGGATAAGCTGGCAGTTGATTACTACGGAACACCAACACCGATCCAGCAGGTAGCGAATGTATCTGTACCGGAAGCACGTATGATTCAGATCCAGCCATGGGAGAAGAGCATGCTCAAGGCAATTGAGAAAGCAATTCTTACATCTGATATCGGAATCAACCCGACAAATGATGGAACATCTATCCGTCTGGTATTCCCAGAACTGACAGAGGACCGCAGAAAAGAACTTGCGAAAGAGGTTAAGAAAAAAGGTGAGGAAGCGAAAGTTGCTGTACGTAATGTCCGTCGTGATGGAAATGTTGCTTTCAAGAAACTGAAAGGAACGGAAATTTCTGAAGATGAGATCAAAGATCTTGAAGATGAACTTCAGAAGATCACAGACAAGTATGTTGCTAAGATTGACAAAATGGTAGAGGCGAAGTCCAAGGAAATCATGACAGTCTAAATCGAAAAACAGCAGAGCTGAATTGTCAGATTGTAATGTGGAAAAACTGTTTACAGATTATTTGTACGCAGATAAGTTTTTAAGAACATGGAGGCTTATTTAAGGCCTCCATTTCTTCTTTAAAGAAAGTTGCGACAGAGAGGATAAGAAAATGAACGTACCACAGCATATTGCGATTATTTTAGATGGAAACGGACGCTGGGCAAAATCAAAAGGAATGCCGAGAAATTACGGACACGCACAGGGAGCCAAGAACGTTGAGAAGATCTGTGAAGAAGCATGGCGTATGGGAATCAAGTACCTGACAGTCTATGCATTTTCTACAGAAAACTGGAGCAGACCACAGAATGAAGTGGATGCACTGATGAAACTTTTAAGAAATTACATGAAAACATGTCTGAAGACAGCGGCAAAGAATGATATGAAGATCCGTGTAATCGGCGATATTGAACCGCTGGATGAGGATATCAAGAGCCGAATCAGAGAACTGGAAGAGGCAACAGCCAACAATGGAGGGCTTAATTTTACAATTGCCCTGAATTATGGAAGCCGTGATGAGATCACAAGAGCAGCCAGAAAGCTTGCGAAGGATTGTGCGGCCGGCAAGGTAAATCCGGACACAATCGATGAATCATTATTTAATTCTTATCTGGATACAAATGACATTCCGGATCCGGATTTGATGATCCGTACAAGCGGAGAACAAAGATTATCGAATTATCTGCTTTGGCAGCTGGCCTATTCAGAGTTTTATTTTACAGATATTCCGTGGCCGGCATTTACGAAAGAAGAGCTTATAAAAGCGGTGGAAGAATATAACCGCAGGCATAGAAGATTCGGCGGAGTAGAGGAGGCGGAATAAAGATGTTTAAAACAAGGTTACTAAGTGGAATACTATTAGTGATCATCGCGCTTGTCACAGTGATCACGGGCGGAAACCTGCTCTTTGCAGTTTTGTTATTAATCAGCCTGATCGGAATGACAGAGTTGTATAAAGTATTTCACATAGAGAAGAAGGCACCAGGAATTGTCGGATATATTTTTGCAATCCTGTATTATGGGTTATTATATTTTAAACCGCTTCTTCCGGGAGAATCCTTAAACTGGTTTGTTATGCTGTTTATGGCTTTTTTGATCTGCCAGATGGCGGTTCTTGTATTTGCCTATCCGAAATATAATACACAGCAGATTTTTGCCGGTTTTTTTGGAATGTTCTATGTGGCAGTGATGCTCTCTTACATTTATCAGACAAGAAATCTTCCGGGAGGAATCTTCTCGGTATGGCTTGTATTTGTATGCTCCTGGGGATGTGATACTTGTGCATACTGTGTCGGTATGTTGATCGGAAAGCACAAGCTGGCACCAATTTTAAGTCCGAAGAAATCAATAGAAGGTGGAATCGGAGGAATCCTTGGTGCAGCATTGATCGGAGTATTGTATGGACTTGCAATTAATTACTGGGGAAATGCGGCAGCAGATATATTGGAATATGCGATTATCGGTGCGGTTGGTGGAGCAATTTCACAGATTGGCGACCTGGCAGCTTCTGCGATCAAGAGATACCACAACATTAAAGATTATGGAAAACTGATTCCGGGACATGGAGGAATTCTTGACCGTTTTGATAGTGTTATCTTTACAGCACCTATTATTTTCTATCTTTCCCTGTTTCTGTAAAAGGAGATATATGTGTGATAGATGCGTTGCTGATCCACAGTTTTGTGGATTGTAACATAAAAGCAGAATAGAGGTAAAAAGTTACGATGAAGAAAATTGCAATTTTGGGATCCACAGGATCTATAGGAACACAGACATTGGAGATTGTCAGGACAAATGGCGATCTGGAGGTTACAGCACTTGCAGCAGGGAATAATATTGATCTCCTGGAGAAACAGATCAGAGAATTTAAGCCGAAACTGGCAGCAGTTTGGAAAGAAGAAAGAGCAAATGAATTAAAAGACAAAATAAATGATCTGGATGTTAAAGTAGTAAGCGGTATGGATGGACTGCTTGAAGTAGCGAGACAGCCGGAGTCAGAGATTCTTGTGACAGCAATTGTCGGAATGATTGGAATTCTTCCTACAATTGAAGCAATTAATGCAGGAAAAGATATTGCTTTGGCAAATAAAGAGACACTGGTCACAGCAGGACATATCATTATGCCGCTGGCAAAGGAAAAAGGGGTTTCTATTCTTCCGGTGGATAGCGAGCACAGCGCAATCTTCCAGTCTCTTCAGGGAGGACAGCAGAAGGCTCTGCACAAGATTCTCCTGACGGCATCCGGTGGACCATTTAGAGGAAAGAAACTGGAAGATCTGGCGAACATCCAGGTAGAGGATGCATTGAAACATCCAAACTGGGCAATGGGACGCAAGATTACAATTGACTCATCTACAATGGTGAACAAAGGTCTTGAAGTGATTGAGGCAAAATGGCTCTTTGGAGTGGATGTAGATCAGATTCAGGTTGTTGTGCAGCCACAGAGTATCATTCATTCAATGGTGGAATACGAAGATGGTGCAGTGATCGCACAGCTTGGAACACCGGATATGAAACTTCCAATCCAGTATGCACTCTATTATCCGGAACGTCGTTATCTTCCGGGTGACAGACTGGACTTTTCGACACTTCAGCAGATCACATTTGAACAGCCGGATCTGGAAACATTTTATGGATTGAAGCTTGCTTTTGAAGCGGGAAGAACAGGAGGTTCCCTTCCGACTGTATTAAATGCGGCAAATGAGAAAGCAGTTGCGCTGTTCCTTGACAGAAAGATTAAGTATCTCCAGATTCCTGAAATTATTCAGGCGTGTATGGAAGCGCATAAAAATATTGCGGCTCCAACCGTTGAGGAGATACTAAAGACAGAACAGGAAACATATGAATTTATTAAAAACAGGTGGTAATGTATGGGCATAATCTTGGCAATTCTGCTATTCAGTGCGATTGTAATCTTTCACGAATTAGGACACTTTCTGCTTGCAAAGAAGAATAAGATCCGTGTGGATGAATTCTCTCTGGGTCTTGGACCGACTATTTTTGGAAAACAGTTTGGAGAAACAAAATTCAGCTTAAAGCTTCTTCCGTTTGGCGGAGCCTGCATGATGGGAGAAGATGATGTGGATGATATGTCTGAAGGGAGCTTTAACAGTAAATCGGTCTGGGCAAGAATGTCAGTAATTGTTGCAGGTCCAGTGTTTAATCTTATTCTTGCATGGATCCTCTGCATGATTATTATTGGCTGGACGGGATATCGAGCACCGGTTGTCAGTAATGTGACAGATGGATATTCAGCGCAGGAAGAAGGTATCGAACCGGGAGATGTGATCAAGAAGATCGGAGGAAAATCAGTTCATATCTGGAACGATATCAGTCTGTATAATATGATGCATGCGGGAACAAAAAGTGTAGAAGTTGAGTATGAGCGTGACGGTAAGGATTATACAGTTGTGCTGGAACCAAAACAGAATGAGGGAGATGCTTTTCCTCTGCTTGGAATTACAGGTGGTGAGATGGTTCGTCCGGGTCTGTTTGGAACAGTTCGATACGGAGCATATACGGTGAAGTATTGGATCACATATACAGTTGACAGTCTGAAAATGTTAGTTGGTGGAAAGGTAGGAGTAAAAGATCTTTCCGGTCCGGTTGGAATTGTCAGTGCGGTAGATAACGTTTATCAGGAAGCAGCTCCGGCAGGCATGGTAGTAGTGATTTTAAATCTTCTCAATATAGGAGTACTTCTGACCGCCAACCTGGGTGTGATGAATCTGTTACCGCTTCCGGCGTTGGACGGTGGACGTCTTGTATTCCTTATCATTGAGGCCGTTCGTGGAAAAAGAGTACCGCCTGAGAAAGAAGGCATGGTACATTTTGCAGGATTTGTGCTTCTGATGGCATTGATGGTTGTTATTATGTTTAATGACATTCTGAAACTTGTGTAGAAAACAGGAAAGAATAGGAGTTTCCCGCATATACTGGAAAAAGGAAACGAATCAGATGTGGGAGACAAACTATGAAACTTTTTCAACCGATACAAGGTTCAATTGAAAGCAAAGAAACGCAGGAGAATCTGATCGATCGTGGTCAGCTGCAGATAAATGTTACATCTTCTGTGAATGCATTTCCGGTAAAGGAAGCGCGGATTTCCATCTCTTATACAGGAATCCCGGAAAGTACATTAGAACAGGTGGTGACGGATTCTTCCGGTCAGACAGAAGTGGTTGAACTGAATGCACCACCAAAAGAATGGAGTCTGGATGAGAACGAAGAACGTCAACCATATTCAGAATATACATTGAATATTGAAGCAGAAGGATTTGAGTCGATCAGTATTTCGGGAACAGAGATCCTGGCAAACACAAAGGCAATCCAGAATGTACGCATGAAACAAAAGGATCAGAGCAGGGAAGAAGAGCAGATATTCGTCATCCCTGCTCATACTTTATATGGAAATTATCCGCCGAAGATTGCAGAGGAAGAGATTAAGCCGATAAATGAAACAGGAGAAATTGTCTTGAGCCGTGTGGTTGTACCTGAATATATTATCGTACACGATGGATCACCGCGGGATTCTACAGCACAGAATTATTATGTGAAGTACAAAGATTATATAAAAAATGTCGCATCAAGTGAAATTTACGCAACCTGGCCGGCAGACACCATAAGGGCAAATGTGCTGGCAATTATGTCATTCACTTTAAACAGGGTTTATACGGAATGGTATCGAAATAAAGGGTTTGATTTTACAATTACATCATCAACGGCATTTGACCATAAATGGATCCCGGAGCGCAATATATTTGAGCCTATTTCAGTGATTGTGGATGAACTGTTTGCAGACTATCTGTCACGGCCGAATGTGCGCCAGCCAATCCTGACGCAGTATTGTGATGGCCGCAGGGTGAGCTGTCCAAACTGGTTGACACAGTGGGGGTCGAAAAGTCTGGGAGAACAGGGATTTTCTCCGATTGAAATTCTGAGGTATTATTATGGTGACGATATGTATATCAATACGGCAGAAGCAATCTCAGGTATTCCGTCCTCCTGGCCGGGATATACACTGGAACAAGGTTCACAAGGCCCAAAAGTGCGTCAGATACAGGAAGAACTGAATGTGATTGCAGGTGCATATCCGGAGATTCCCAAATTGACGGAAGATGGAATCTATGGACCTGAAACAGAAGCGGCTGTCCGGAAATTTCAATCTATATTCGGTCTTCCGGTAACAGGAGAGATAGATTATAAAACATGGTATAAGATATCGGAAATTTATGTTGGCGTGTCAAGAATAGCAGAGCTTTCATAAAGTACAGGAACAGTTCAGACAGGAGACAGTGAAATTAATGGAAAGAGACAGAAGACGAAGGAAAAAACGACGAAGAAATAGAAAAACAACAAGAAAAGGATTCGTGTTTCTTGTGCTTCTTCTTGTGATCATCGGAGCGGCAGGTGTATTAAAGATGACAAAAGTAGTACCCGGATTATTCCGTGAGTCTGGAAATGTCCTTTTGTCTGATTCTGGTCAGAAAATAGAATTTCCGGAGTTAAATGTATCAGAAGAAGACGTTGCAGACGGTTTTTATTATCAGCAGCTGCCGGAACAGGAAAAACAGGTTTATCGCGAGATCCTGCAGGGGGTTCGTTCCATGGAAGAGACCATTCTTCTTCATGCAGGCGAGAATGACGAGGCGGGAAAGATATACGAATATCTGATGTATGACCGGTCGGAATTGTTCTGGTGTGACGGGAGCTCAAAAATGACGGTATACAAAGATTATACAGAGTTTCATCCGTCTTATATCTGCACACAGGATCAGAGAGAATCCAGACGGGAGCAGATTGAAAATGCGGCACAAGAGGCACTTGCAGGTGCACAGGGATGTGAGACAGCGTATGAGAAGATCAAGTACATTTTCAAATATCTTGTAGATACGGTGGATTATGATCAAAACGCATTGGATAATCAGAATATTTATAGTTCTTTGGTTGGAAAAAAATCCGTCTGCGCAGGATATTCCAGGGCAGCGCAATATCTGTTGAAACAGATGGGAATAGAATGTATTTACGTTGTGGGAACAGTAAAAGAGCAGGGGGCACATGCATGGAATATAGTGAAATGTGATGATAAGTATTATCAGATGGATGTGACTTTCGGAGATCCGATCTTTCAGGAGAATGAGACGGGAGAAACGCTACCTCATGATCTTGTGAATTATGAGTATCTATGTTGTACAGATGAAGAAATTTTTACAGATCATCAGCAGGATGATTTTGTGCCGTATCCGGTGTGCGATTCCAATGATCTGGAATATTATCGAATTAACGGTCTGTACTATGAAACATTTGATGAGAATGAAATCTATGAAAAAATGAAAGCTGGGATAGAACAGGGACAGGAAATGTTTGCTATCCGTTTTTCGGAAAATGCTGTTTATGAAGTTGCAAAAGAGAAAATTATAGATAATTTGATTCCACAGGCGGCGCAGTTTCTTGTTGACTTCAGACAATTGGAAGAAGTGAAATATACGTATGCCGTGGATGACAGAAAGCGAATCATAATGATCTTTTGGTATTCATAAAAATGCATAAAATACTATTTATAAGTAAAAAATACCAATATATATTAATAAAAGTACTAAGTTATTCATCAAAAATGATGTTGAAATGTCTCCCATGCTGTAGTATAATCTTTACAATTTGAGAAAGAGGGCGCTCTGGAATAAAGACTCCATGAGCGCCTTCCTTTTGAGAAAAAATATTTTTACGAAGGGAAAGGGTGAACAGATGAAAGCGTTTCTTATTTTGGAAGACGGTACTGTGTTTACAGGAACAAGCATTGGTTCGACGAGAGATATGATCAGCGAGATCGTATTTAATACTTCAATGACAGGATATCTTGAGGTACTGACGGACCCTTCTTATGCGGGACAGGCAGTGGTTATGACATATCCGCTGATTGGTAATTATGGAATTACACCGGATATGGAGTCATTAAAGGCATGGCCAGATGGATATATTGTGAGGGAGTTATCCAGAATGCCAAGTAACTTCAGATGTGAAGGTACAATTCAGGATTTCCTCAAGAAATATGATATTCCGGGTATAGCAGGAGTTGATACTCGTGCTCTTACAAAGATTTTAAGAGAAAAAGGTACCATGAATGGTATGATCACAACAAACGAGAATTACGATCTTGATGAAGTAATCTCCAAGTTGAAGAATTATAAGGTAGAAGGTGTTGTCTCCAAAGTTACATGTGAGGAGAAATACGTTTTAGAAGGAACAGGTAAGAAGGTTGCACTTCTTGATCTCGGAGCTAAGAAAAACATCGCAAAATCTTTAAATGATCGCGGCTGCGAAGTGACCGTTTATCCGGCCGATACAACAGCGGATGAGATCATCGCATCTAATCCAGATGGCATTATGCTTTCCAATGGACCTGGAGATCCGGCAGAATGTACATCAATTATCAAAGAAATCAAAAAGCTTTATGAAACAGATATCCCAATATTTGCCATTTGCCTTGGACATCAGTTGATGGCACTTGCAACAGGTGGTACAACTTACAAGTTAAAATATGGACACCGTGGTGGAAATCATCCGGTGAAAGATCTTCAGACAGGCAGAGTCTACATTTCTTCACAGAATCACGGCTATGTTGTTGATGAAGACAAGATTGATCCAAACGTTGCAGTTCCTGCATTTAAGAATGTAAATGACGGAACAAACGAAGGACTTGCATATGTTGGAAAGAACATTTTTACAGTTCAGTTCCATCCGGAAGCATGCCCGGGACCACAGGATTCAGGATACCTGTTCGATCGTTTTCTTGAGATGATGGGAGGAGAGAAATAATGCCAAGAGATAATAGTATCAAAAAAGTATTAGTTATCGGTTCTGGTCCGATCGTCATCGGACAGGCTGCGGAGTTCGATTATGCTGGAACTCAGGCCTGCCGTTCACTGAAAGAAGAAGGGATTGAGGTTGTACTTCTCAACTCAAACCCTGCAACAATCATGACAGATAAAGATATCGCAGATCGTGTTTATATCGAGCCACTGACAATTGAGGTTGTTGAGCAGCTGATCAAAAAGGAGAAACCAGACAGTGTACTTCCAACACTTGGAGGACAGGCTGGACTGAACCTTGCAATGGAACTTGAAGAGGCTGGATTCTTAAAAGAGAATAATGTACGCCTGATCGGAACAACATCTGAGACGATCAAGAAGGCAGAAGACCGTCTGGAGTTCAAGGCGACAATGGAGAAGATCGGTGAGCCGGTTGCAGCTTCTCTCGTTGTAGAAAATGTAGAAGACGGACTTGCATTTGCAAATAAGATCGGATATCCGGTTGTACTTCGTCCGGCATACACACTGGGAGGAAGCGGCGGTGGTATCGCACATGATTCTCAGCAGTTAGTAGAGATCCTTGAGAATGGTCTTCGTCTTTCCCGTGTTGGTCAGGTTCTTGTTGAACGTTGTATCGCAGGATGGAAAGAGATTGAGTACGAAGTAATGCGTGACGGAAACGGAAACTGTATTACGGTATGTAATATGGAAAATATTGACCCGGTTGGTGTGCATACAGGAGACAGTATCGTTGTGGCACCGTCTCAGACACTGGGCGATAAAGAATACCAGATGCTGCGTACTTCCGCATTGAACATTATCAGTGAGCTGAATATCACAGGTGGATGTAACGTACAGTATGCATTGCACCCAGAGACATTTGAATATTGTGTAATCGAGGTAAACCCTCGTGTAAGCCGTTCTTCTGCACTGGCTTCCAAAGCGACAGGATATCCGATCGCGAAGGTTGCAGCAAAGATCGCTCTTGGTTATACACTGGATGAGATCAAAAATGCAATCACACAGAAGACCTATGCAAGTTTTGAGCCAATGCTTGACTATGTAGTAGTTAAGATCCCGAGACTTCCATTTGATAAATTTATCAGTGCGAAGAGAACACTGACAACACAGATGAAAGCAACCGGAGAAGTTATGAGCATCTGTAATAACTTCGAGGGAGCTCTTATGAAAGCAATCCGTTCTCTGGAGCAGCATGTAGACAGTCTGATGTCTTATGACTTCACAGATCTGACAGCTGATGAACTGATCGATCAGCTGAAGAAAGTAGATGACATGCGTATGTGGAGAATCGCAGAAGCATGCAGAAGAGGAATCTCTTACGATCTGATCCACGAGATTACAAAAGTTGATGAGTGGTTTATCGATAAATTTGCGATCATCACAGAGATGGAGACAGCTCTGAAGACACAGGAACTTACACCAGAACTTCTTGCAGAAGCAAAACGTATCGAGTTCCCGGATAATGTAATCGCACAGCTGACAGGTAAGACAGAGCAGGAAATTCACGATATGCGTCATGCAAACGGTATCGTTGCAGCATATAAGATCGTAGATACTTGTGCAGCAGAGTTTGCTGCAGAGACACCATACTACTACTCTGTATATGGAAGCGAGAATGAAGTTGAACAGATAAAAGATAAGAAGAAAGTACTTGTTCTTGGATCCGGTCCGATCCGTATCGGTCAGGGTATCGAGTTCGACTTCTGTTCTGTACATTGTACATGGGCATTTGCAAAAGACGGATATGAGACAATCATTGTAAATAATAACCCGGAGACAGTAAGTACTGACTTTGACATTGCTGATAAGCTGTACTTCGAGCCACTGACACCGGAAGATGTAGAGAGTATCGTTGATATTGAGAAACCGGACGGAGCAGTTGTACAGTTTGGTGGACAGACAGCGATCAAGCTGACAGAAGCTCTGATGAAGATGGGAGTACCGATCCTTGGTACATCTGCAGAGAATGTAGACAAAGCCGAAGACCGTGAGCTTTTTGATGAGATTCTTGAAGAGTGCGAGATCCCACGTCCGACAGGTGGAACAGTATTCACAGCAGAGGAAGCGAAAGAAGTTGCAAACAGACTTGGATATCCGGTACTGGTTCGTCCTTCCTACGTTCTTGGTGGACAGGGAATGCAGATTGCAATCAACGACAATGATATTGATGAATTCATCGGAATCATTAACAGAATCGCACAGGATCACCCAATCCTTGTAGATAAATACCTTCAGGGAAAAGAGATTGAGGTCGATGCAGTATGCGACGGAACAGATATCCTGATCCCGGGTATCATGGAACATATCGAGCGTGCAGGAATCCACTCTGGAGACAGTATTTCCGTATATCCGGCACAGAGCCTGACAGAAGGAGCGAAAGCAAAGATTGCTGAGTACACAAGAAGACTTGCAAAATCACTCCATGTTATCGGTATGATCAATATCCAGTTTATCGTGTGCGGCGAAGATGATGTATATGTAATCGAAGTAAACCCACGTTCCAGCCGTACAGTACCATATATCAGTAAGGTGACAGGTATCCCGATTGTTCCTTTGGCAACACAGGTTATCACAGGAAAGAAGATCAAAGATCTTGGATACACACCGGGACTTCAGCCGGAAGCTGATTATGTAGCGGTTAAGATGCCGGTATTCTCCTTTGAGAAGATCCGTGGAGCTGATATCAGCCTTGGACCTGAGATGAAGTCTACAGGAGAGTGTCTTGGAATTGCAAAGACATTTGATGAAGCACTTTACAAAGCGTTTATCGGAGCTGGAATCAAGCTTCCGAAGCATAAAAACATGATCATGACAGTCCGTGACGAAGACCATGCAGATGCAGTAGAGATCGGAAGAAGATTTGAGAAGATCGGATACCATATCTTTGCTACAAGCGGAACAGCACGTGCGCTGAATGAGGCGGGAGTAAAGGCTACTCCGGTTCGTAAGATCGAGCAGGAATCACCGAACCTTCTTGACCTGATCCTCGGACATAAGATCGATCTTGTTATCGATATCCCGGCACAGGGGGCAGAGCATTCAAGAGATGGATTTGTAATCCGTAGAAATGCAATCGAGACAGGTGTGAATGTACTGACTGCAATTGATACAGCATATGCATTGATCACAAGTCTTGAGAATACAGATATTAAGAAACTGTCACTGATCGATATTGCGAAGGTGCAGTAGGATAAGAGCAAGAACAGTTACCGTATGTGGTACCTGTTCTTGCTCTTTTTAACATACTTATATTCCAGTGAAACGAATTCGAAAAACAAATTTTGTTACTGTTCCTGTTCTTCAACTTCCGTAATTAAAGAGCTGCTTGTCACTCCTATATAAACGCGGTATAATGAGTTTATCAATAAGCAGTCTTTTTAAAGAACGAAAATAAAGTTATTTCACATAGTACTTTTTGATAAAATCAGGACTGCGGAAAAGGAGGACTCAAATATGAAGATAGACATGCACTGTCACGTGAAAGAGGGGTCCATAGACAGCAGGGTAGGGATTGAGGAATATATCACGATACTCAAGGAACACGGATTTCAGGGGAATGGTGATCACGGATCACGACACATATAATGGCTACCGCTACTGGAAGAAGAATTTAAAAGGAAAGAAACATACCGATTTTGTGGTACTCAAAGGAATTGAATATGATACGAGAGATGCAGGGCATATTCTTGTAATTATGCCAGAGGGTGTAAAGATGCGTCTACTTGAGATGCGTGGAATGCCTCTTGCACTTCTGATCGATTTGGTTCACCGCAATGGTGGAGTTTTGGGACCGGCACATCCATGCGGAGAAAAGTACATGAGCTTCACTCATGCGAGGAGATACTACCTCTCACCTGAGATTGTTAAACGATTCGATTTTATTGAGACATTCAATTGTTGTGAACCGAAGGATTCTAATGCTGGTGCCTTAAAATTGGCAGAGAAATACGGTAAGGTGATGACCGGTGGAAGTGATTCCCACAAGACAGACTGTGTCGGACGGGCATATACAATCTTACCTGAACCGGTCAAAACGGAGACAGAGCTGATCTCTTTGATCCATAAGAAGACTGCATTCAAGACAGGTGGTGTCTATTATAATAAGACGACAAAAGAGAAGATCGGGAAGGTAAATAAGCTTCTTGTATATTCTTTCTGGGTATACAACAAGAGTGGTGAGCTAATGAAACGTCGTGGGCGGAATAAGAAAATGGAAGAAGAACATCCATTTGATCCGATTGATCCGATCGAACTGTATTATCACTCATAATTGTTTCTGGATAGTTACTATGCTTTCCTGTAAGCCCCAGGCGAAATACCATATTTTCTCTTGAAAATGCGGTTGAAGTAGGACAGGTTGTCAAAACCACTGGCATCAGCAATTATCAGAATAGAGTCATCGGATGATTTGAGAAGTCTGGCAGCCATTGTAAGCCGGTAATCATTTAAGTATTCAGTGAATCCGGTTCCCATGTGGGCTTTGAAGAACTTCATGAAATGGGATTTACTATAATAAGTAAGTTCAGCCATGTCATCAATCGTTAGTTTTTCTGTATAATGATTTTCTACGTATTTTAAAACAGTTTTCATTTTCTCCAAAGATTTGGAATTGGAGGAAGTGGAGACTGTTTTTTTCTGACGTTCAGAGATCAGAAGAAAGAAAAAGTTGAACAGAGAACTTTTCACAGCAAGCTGCCATCCAGGTGTCTGATCAGCACAGACAAGGTCAATCTGTCGGATACAATTGCTTAAGGCTTCAAAAGATCCGAGAGCCGGGGTGAGAAAATATTCAATAGGAAGAGAACCATCAAGAAGCGGAACGATGTATTGAATCATGCACAGATCGTTTGCTCCGGAAGAAAGTAAATCTGGTTTGAAAATAATATTTTCATATTCCATTTTAAAAGTATCATCCTGTTCGATGGCATGGAGACATCTAGGGGGAATAATAATAATATCTCCACTGTGAACCAGACGCTTATCAAAGTCCACAGAAACAAAACCCTGCCCTCTTTTAATGACAACAAGTTCCAACTCATCGTGCCAGTGCAGTGGTACTCCAGGGAAATCGAGAGGGATTGAGCAGAGATAAGTATTATAAGGAAATTCTGCGGATGTATGCGCTTTTGTTTCATGGTAATTCTGATATTCGTTAATGTTCATATAAAAATGAGATCCTTTCAATAAAATGTTATCTGACACACCTGCCAGTCAAACTAGATTGAATTATAAGAATGATAGTATTGTACAATAAAGTGCAAGTATATTGCAAGATATTTGAAGATAATCGTATTAAAATACAATCATAAGTTGAAAACAAAGAAACAAAGTATGTAACATAAAAACAGAATCAGATTTGAAGGGAGATTATTCAAATGAACATTCAGGAAACATTACAGCAGAAACTTGGTAAAGAGATTGCACAGGCTTCCAATGAAGAAATCTACGGAGCACTTCTTAGTATGGTGCAGGAAATGGCAGGAGAAAAGGAACGTACAGATAGTAAGAAAAAACTTTACTATATTTCCGCAGAGTTCTTGATCGGAAAACTGCTTTCTAACAACATGATCAACCTTGGTATTTTTAATGAAGTAAAAGATGTACTTGCACAGAACGGTAAGAATATTGCAGAGATCGAAGAAGTAGAGCCAGAGCCGTCACTTGGTAATGGTGGACTTGGACGACTGGCAGCATGTTTCCTTGATTCAATCGCAACACTTGGACTTGCAGGAGACGGTGTCGGACTGAACTATCATCTTGGACTTTTCAAACAGGAGTTTAAAAATAACCTTCAGAGAGAAACTCCGAATCCATGGATTGAAGAAAAATCCTGGCTGAAAAAGACAGATGTTGTTTATCCGGTATCTTTCAAAGGACTTAATGTAAATGCGAGAATGTATGATATTGAAGTAACAGGATATAACAATAAGACAAATAAATTACATCTCTTTGATATTGACTCTGTAGATGAGACAATCGTAGAGGATGGAATTACTTTTAATAAAGAAGACATCGAGAAGAACCTGACACTTTTCTTATATCCGGATGACAGTGATGAGAACGGAAGACTGCTTCGAATCTATCAGCAGTATTTCATGGTAAGTGCAGGAGCACAGCTGATTCTTGATGAATGTACAGCAAAGGGATGCAACCTTCATGATCTTGCTGATTATGCAGTGATCCAGATCAATGATACTCACCCGACAATGGTAATTCCGGAACTGATCCGTCTTCTTGTAGAGAGAGGATTAGACATGGATGAGGCGATCGAAGTTGTTTCTAAGACATGTGCATACACAAATCATACAATCCTTGCAGAGGCACTGGAAAAATGGCCTGTATATTACCTGAAGAAGGTAGTTCCGCAGCTGATGCCGATCATCGAAGTGTTGGATGATAAAGTAAGAAGAAAATATGAAGATGAAAGCGTTTCTATTATTGACAGAAATGATACAGTTCATATGGCACACATTGATATCCATTACGGATTCAGTGTAAACGGTGTTGCTTCTCTTCATACAGAGATTCTGAAAGAGACAGAACTGAATAATTTCTACAAGATTTATCCGGAGAAGTTTAACAATAAGACAAATGGTATTACATTCCGTCGCTGGTTACTGCATTGTAATCCGGCTCTCACAGAGCTTCTTGATGAACTGATCGGAGATGGATACAAGAAAGATGCAGCTGAACTAGAGAAACTTCTTGCATTTAAGGATGATGAGAAGGTTCTTGACAGATTAGTAGAGATTAAACATGCAAATAAAGAAGCACTCTGCAAATATCTGGAAGAGACACAGGGAGTAAAAGTAAGCCCTGATACAATCTTTGATATTCAGATCAAACGTCTGCATGAGTACAAACGTCAGCAGCTGAATGCATTATATATCATTGATAAATATCTTGAGATCAAAGCAGGAAAGATTCCGGCTGCACCGGTGACAGCTATCTTTGGAGCAAAGGCAGCACCGGCTTATGTGATCGCAAAAGATATCATTCATTTGATTCTTTGTCTGCAGGAGATCATCAACAATGATCCAGAGGTAAGTCCATATCTGAAGGTTGTTATGGTTGAGAATTATAACGTAACAAAGGCTGAAAAATTAATTCCGGCTTGTGATATTTCCGAGCAGATTTCACTTGCATCTAAAGAAGCCAGTGGAACAGGTAATATGAAATTTATGCTGAACGGAGCTGTAACACTCGGAACAGAGGATGGAGCAAATGTTGAGATTCATGAACTCGTTGGAAACGATAACATTTTTGTATTCGGTGCATCCAGTGATGAAGTAATCGAGCATTATGCAAAGGCTGATTATGTCGCAAGAGATTTCTATGAGAAGAATCCTGCAATCAAGGCAGCAATTGACTTTATTACAAGCGAGGAAGTTCTGAAAGTTGGAGAGAAAGAGAATCTTGAGAGACTGCAGCATGAGATTATCAGTAAAGACTGGTTCATGACCCTTCTTGACTTCGACAGCTATAAAGAAAAGAAAGAAGAAGCATTGAGAGCTTATGTAGATCAGAAAACATGGGCTAAGAAAACACTTGTAAATATTGCGAAAGCAGGGTATTTCTCATCTGACAGAACAATCGAAGAGTACAACAGAGATATCTGGCATCTGTAAGAGGAGGAGAAGAACGTGAAAAGAGCGAGCGGAGTATTATTACCGGTATTTTCATTGCCATCAAAATACGGAATTGGCTGTTTCTCAAAAGAGGCGTATAAATTTATTGATCAGTTAAAAGAGGCTGGACAGAGTTACTGGCAGATTCTGCCGCTTGGACCGACTGGATACGGGGATTCCCCGTACCAGTCTTTCTCCACATATGCTGGAAATCCATATTTTATTGATCTGAAGACACTGATCAAAGAAGGACTTCTGACAAAAAAAGAATGTAAAGTGTATGATTTTGGAGAGCAGGCAGACAGTATTGATTACGAGAAAATCTACAATTCAAGATTTAAAGTGCTGAAAAAGGCATTTGAGCGTTTCGAAAAAGATGAAGCATATGATAACTTTATCAAAGAAAATGCGTATTGGCTGGATGATTATAGTCTTTACATGGCAATCAAGGACAGCAAAGGTGGAATCAGCTGGAATGAATGGGAAGAAGCCCTGAAAAATCGCGAGGAAGCAGCACTTGAGAATGCGAGAGAAGAACTTGCAGAAGAGATTGATTTTTACAAATTCCAGCAATATGAATTCGATAAACAGTGGTCACAGCTTCACGCTTATGCAAATGAACAGGGAATTCAGATCGTTGGAGATATTCCGATTTATGTTGCATTTGACGGTGCAGATACATGGGCATCTCCGGAGTTATTCCAGTTTGATGAAGAGAATAATCCGGTTGCAGTAGCAGGGTGTCCTCCGGATGATTTTTCTGCAACAGGCCAGTTGTGGGGTAATCCGCTGTATAATTGGGAATATCATAAAAAGACAGGATACGACTGGTGGATTAAGAGAATCCGGCATTGTCTCAAATTATATGATGTAGTAAGAATTGATCATTTCCGTGGATTTGACGAATATTATTCCATTCCTTATGGAAATGAGACAGCAGTGGATGGAACATGGATGCCTGGTCCGGGAATGGATCTGTTCCGTACAATTGAAGAAAAACTTGGCAAATTGAATATTATTGCAGAAGACCTTGGATTCCTGACAGAAAGTGTACTTCAGATGCTATCCGACAGTGGGTTCCCGGGAATGAAAGTAATACAGTTTGCATTTGATCCAAATGGAGGCTCTGCATATCTCCCGCATAATTATCCGGAAAACAGTGTTGTATATACGGGTACGCATGACAATGATACAACAAGAGGATGGTATCACAGTACAGATAAAGCAACGCGAGATTTTGCAAAAGAGTATATGAATGCACAACGCCTGGATGAAGATGATCTGGCGTGGGATTTCATCCGACTTGCAATGAGTAGCAAGGCCAATCTTTGCGTGACACCAATGCAGGATTTACTGAACCTGGATGGCAAGGCGAGAATCAATGTACCGTCTACACTTGGCGGAAACTGGACCTGGAGAATGGAGAAGGGACAGTTTGATGAAGAGACGGTGAAGAGATTGAAACGTATGACATGGTTGTATGAACGTCTTCCGAGAGAAGTTGAAAAGAAAATAAAATAGTACAAGAGAGGGACTGTGCTGAGCATGGTCTCTTTTGTTTTTTTGATTATTATTCAGACGTTTGCAAAACAGCTGTTTTGGCTATCGGATCTATTTGTTAGAGTTTGGAAACGCAGATGTTAATTTTCAGAATAGTCTGAATTGCATGAAATATATAAAAAACATTGACAATTAAAAACAGCTGTGATAAGATAACTTTTGTCGCTGAGGAACAGCAAAGAAAACAACAGAGTAACGGAAGATGAAAGAAGACGCGGAGGCGGGACATTCTTGATTGGAAGGAAACTGGAAGATTTAAAAATCAATGAAATGATTGAAAAACAAATCAAAAAGTTGTTGACAAAGAGTTCTGAAAGTGATATCCTAAATAGGCTGTCGCGTGAGACGGCAAAGGAAAGCTCGAAAAGAGCGACAAAGAAAAATAAAAAAGTTCTTGACAAAGACAAAAGCTTTTGATAAAATATAAAAGCTGTCGCTTGAAAAGAACGACACAAACAAAGAACCTTGATAACTGAACAATAGACAACAACAACCCTTGAAAATTTCTTTAAGAGAAGATTTTTAAGAACGGTTTTTAAACAAACCAAAACAACAGTAAAAAGGGAAGAATTAGCTAGTTAGTTGGTTCTGAACTGGATACAAACACTTTTAACGAGAGTTTGATCCTGGCTCAGGATGAACGCTGGCGGCGTGCTTAACACATGCAAGTCGAACGAAGCACCTTGATTTGATTCTTCGGAATGAAGATTTTGGTGACTGAGTGGCGGACGGGTGAGTAACGCGTAGGTAACCTGCCTCATACAGGGGGATAACAGTTAGAAATGACTGCTAATACCGCATAAGACCACAGCACCGCATGGTGCAGGGAAAAACTCCGGTGGTATGAGATGGACCCGCGTCTGATTAGGTAGTTGGTGGGGTAACGATACCAAGCCGACGATCAGTAGCCGACCTGAGAGGGTGACCACCACATTGGGACTGAGACACTACCAAACTCCTACGGGAGGCAGCAGTGGGGAATATTGCACAATGGGGGAAACCCTGATGCAGCGACGCCGCGTGAGCGATGAAGTATTTCGGTATGTAAAGCTCTATCAGCAGGGAAGAAAATGACGGTACCTGACTAAGAAGCACCGGCTAAATACGTGCCAGCAGCCGCGGTAATACGTATGGTGCAAGCGTTATCCGGATTTACTGGGTGTAAAGGGAGCGTAGACGGAGTGGCAAGTCTGATGTGAAAACCCGGGGCTCAACCCCGGGACTGCATTGGAAACTGTCAATCTAGAGTACCGGAGAGGTAAGCGGAATTCCTAGTGTAGCGGTGAAATGCGTAGATATTAGGAGGAACACCAGTGGCGAAGGCGGCTTACTGGACGGTAACTGACGTTGAGGCTCGAAAGCGTGGGGAGCAAACAGGATTAGATACCCTGGTAGTCCACGCCGTAAACGATGACTACTAGGTGTCGGGCAGCAAAGCTGTTCGGTGCCGCAGCAAACGCAATAAGTAGTCCACCTGGGGAGTACGTTCGCAAGAATGAAACTCAAAGGAATTGACGGGGACCCGCACAAGCGGTGGAGCATGTGGTTTAATTCGAAGCAACGCGAAGAACCTTACCTGCTCTTGACATCTCCCTGACCGGCAAGTAATGTTGCCTTTCCTTCGGGACAGGGATGACAGGTGGTGCATGGTTGTCGTCAGCTCGTGTCGTGAGATGTTGGGTTAAGTCCCGCAACGAGCGCAACCCCTATCTTTAGTAGCCAGCGGTTTGGCCGGCCGGGCACTCTAGAGAGACTGCCAGGGATAACCTGGAGGAAGGTGGGGATGACGTCAAATCATCATGCCCCTTATGAGCAGGGCTACACACGTGCTACAATGGCGTAAACAAAGGGAGGCAGAACCGCGAGGTCGAGCAAATCCCAAAAATAACGTCTCAGTTCGGATTGTAGTCTGCAACTCGACTACATGAAGCTGGAATCGCTAGTAATCGCGAATCAGAATGTCGCGGTGAATACGTTCCCGGGTCTTGTACACACCGCCCGTCACACCATGGGAGTCAGTAACGCCCGAAGTCAGTGACCCAACCGTAAGGAGGGAGCTGCCGAAGGTGGGACCGATAACTGGGGTGAAGTCGTAACAAGGTAGCCGTATCGGAAGGTGCGGCTGGATCACCTCCTTTCTAAGGAAGAAAAAAGTAGAGAGTTTTTACTGTTGTCTATTGTTTAGTTATCAATGAGTGAGTGCACAGATTTGGAAGCGCAGATGCGTGTAAGCTTGCTTACGAAAGCAGATGTGATGCCAAAGATGTATATGAGGGATTGCACTAGCGAGGATACGCAAAGCGGATTCGAGCGGGCAAGACCGGCACGAACGGAGATAACCAATCTTTTTGGTGGCGATGCGCTTAGGGGTAACACCCGTTCCCATCCCGAACACGATGGTAAAGACCTAAGCGGCCGATGGTACTGCACTGGAGACGGTGTGGGAGAGTAGGTGGCCGCCAAATTAAAAAGAAAATAAACCGAGAGGTTCTGCGATAAAGCTGGTCTTCACCAGTGATCAGAGTTTAAAAGAAAGCTTTTAGTCTCTGATGACTGATGAAAAAGTCAGTCGGATGAAGAACTGAATAAGGACTTCATCTTATGTACCTTGAAAACTGCATATAGTAAAAATCAATAGATTTAGATAAATATCTAATCAAGACATCCGAGGTAATGTTAACAACATTAACTTACAGTCTGAAGAAAACAGACTTAAAATAAATTGACTATCACCAACGCATACAACGCTATGTATGTGTGGACATTATCCCATTCCCGTGGGATGAGGTCGAGTTGGTTATGCTGATAAGAGCGTATGGTGGATGCCTTGGCACTAAGAGCCGATGAAAGACGTGATAAGCTGCGAAAAGCTTCGGGGAGGAGCAAATATCCTTTGATCCGGAGATTTCTGAATGGGGAAACCTACTTGAGCAAACCTCAAGTATCCTTAAGCCAATACATAACTTAAGGAAGGGAACCCGGTGAACTGAAACATCTAAGTAGCCGGAGGAAGAGAAAACAACATGTGATTCTGTGAGTAGCGGCGAGCGAAACGGAAGAGCCCAAACCGGCGTGCGTGCATGCTGGGGTTCGACCGCGGAATTGATTCAACGAGTTTAGCAGAACGGTTTTGGGAAAGCCGCAGAGGGTGAACGCCCCGTAAGCGAAAGATGAGTTGACATGGCAGGATCCAGAGTACCACGAGACACGTGAAACCTTGTGGGAAGGCGCGGGGACCACCCCGTAAGGCTAAATACTACTTAGTGACCGATAGCGCATAGTACTGTGAAGGAAAGGTGAAAAGGACCCCGGGGGAGTGAAAAGAACCTGAAACCATATGTTTACAAGCTGTGGAACATCTTTATATGATGAACCGCGTACTTTTTGTAGAACGGTCCGGCGAGTTACGCTGGCTGGCGAGGTTAAGGACTAAAGGTCCGGAGCCGAAGGAAACCAAGTCTGAATAGGGCGCATAGTCAGTCGGAGTAGACCCGAAACCGGGTGATCTATCCATGTCCAGGTTGAAGTTGCCGTAAAAGGCAATGGAGGACCGAACCCACATCCGTTGAAAAGGGTGGGGATGAGGTGTGGATAGGGAGAAATTCAATCGAACCCGGAGATAGCTGGTTCTCCTCGAAATAGCTTTAGGGCTAGCCTCATACGAGTCTTGCGGAGGTAGAGCACTGAATCCTAAGGGGCGTCAAAGCTTACTAAGGGATATCAAACTCCGAATGCCGTGTAGATGCTGTATGGGAGTCAGACGATCCGAGATAAGTTGGGTGGTCAAAAGGAAAGAGCCCGCACACCAACAGCTAAGGTCCCAAAAATGTGTTAAGTGGAAAAGGATGTGGGATTTCGAAGACAACTAGGATGTTAGCTTAGAAGCAGCCATTCATTCAAAGAGTGCGTAATAGCTCACTAGTCGAGAGGTCCTGCGCCGAAAATGTCCGGGTCTAAAACACACTGCCGAAGCTTTGGAATTGACGAATGTCAATTGGTAGAGGAGCATTCTTAAAGGGACGAAGCAGTACCGGAAGGAGCTGTGGACTTGTTAAGAAGAGAGAATGCCGGAATGAGTAGCGAGAGGAAGGTGGGAATCCTCCAGTAGAATATCTAAGGTTTCCGAGTAAAGCTGATCTGCTCTGGGTAAGTCAAAATTTAAGGCGAGGTCGAAAGACGTAGTCGATGGATAACAGGTTGAAATTCCTGTACTATCCTGTAACAGAACTGTGGGGACACAGGCAGAGAGCGTGAGCCGGGAATGGAAAGACCGGTACAAGCGAGGTAGGAGAAGAGTTGGCAAATCCGCTCTTTAATCTGAAGACGTGATGTGGACTGAAAATAAGTAGGGAAGCACGTGAGCTGACTGTCAAGAAAAGCCGCTATTGTTTGCAGGATACCCGTACCGTAAACCGACACAGGTGGATGAGGAGAGAATCCTAAGGCCGACGGGAGAAGCATTGTTAAGGAACTCGGCAAAATGACTCCGTAACTTCGGGAGAAGGAGTGCCAGTAAGATACCGCAGAGAATTGCTCAAGCAACTGTTTAGCAAAACACAGGTCTATGCAAAACCGAAAGGTGAGGTATATGGGCTGACGCCTGCCCGGTGCTGGAAGGTTAAGGGAGAGGTTAGCGTAAGCGAAGCTTTGAACTTAAGCCCCAGTAAACGGCGGCCGTAACTATAACGGTCCTAAGGTAGCGAAATTCCTTGTCGGGTAAGTTCCGACCCGCACGAAAGGCGTAATGATTTGGGCACTGTCTCAACAATGCACCCGGTGAAATTGAAATACCAGTGAAGATGCTGGTTACCTGCGCCAGGACGGAAAGACCCCATGGAGCTTTACTCCAGCTTGATACTGGGATTCGATATTGCATGTACAGGATAGGTGGGAGACTAGAACTGATGACGCCAGTTGTCAGGGAGTCACTGTTGGGATACCACCCTTGTAGTATTGGATTTCTAACCAGCAGCCGTGATCCGGCTGGGGGACAATGTCAGGTGGGGAGTTTGACTGGGGCGGTCGCCTCCGAAAGGGTATCGGAGGCGCTCAAAGGTTCCCTCAGAATGGTTGGAAATCATTCGAAGAGTGCAAAGGCAGAAGGGAGCTTGACTGCGACACCGACGGGTGGAGCAGGTACGAAAGTAGGACTTAGTGATCCGGTGGTATAAAGTGGGATTGCCATCGCTCAACGGATAAAAGCTACCCTGGGGATAACAGGCTTATCACTCCCAAGAGTTCACATCGACGGAGTGGTTTGGCACCTCGATGTCGGCTCATCGCATCCTGGGGCTGAAGTAGGTCCCAAGGGTTGGGCTGTTCGCCCATTAAAGCGGTACGCGAGCTGGGTTCAGAACGTCGTGAGACAGTTCGGTCCCTATCCGTCGTGGGCGTAGGATATTTGAGAGGAGCTGTCCTTAGTACGAGAGGACCGGGATGGACTGGCCGCTGGTGTATCTGTTGTCTTACCAAAGGCATAGCAGAGTAGCCAAGCCGGGAAGGGATAAACGCTGAAGGCATCTAAGCGTGAAGCCCCCCTCAAGATGAGATATCTCATAACGTCAAGTTAGTAAGACCCCTTGAAGACGACGAGGTAGATAGGGCAGAGGTGGAAGTGTGGTAACACATGGAGCTGACTGTTACTAATAGGTCGAGGGCATAACCAAAGCAGTGATAGGTTTGGATGATGATGTTGGTTTTAACTGTATGTAGTTTTGAAGGTACATGGAATATAGACAGGAATGAGAAGCAGTGCGAAAGCGCTGTTTTTTTTGTTAAACAATTTGAGCTTATAATGAAAAATAAAAAGAAATAACGTAATATAGGTAGTAGAATAAGCAAAAAGGAGTGTGTCAGGATGGCAAGAATCGATCACGCGGCAATCCGTACAAAATTATATGAAGAAGCACAACATTTTTTTGAAGATGTATTTGAGATGCATATGTGGAGAGAAATCGGTGAAAAACCGGGAAGAAAATGCTGGTACAAAGAAGGTATCCAGCTTTGCGAAGTAGAGGAGCTGGATGCAGCATCAGAAAATGGATATGATCATATTTCCATTGCAGTAGATTCAGAAGCAGAGATTATGGAGAAAATCAAAGCGTATCCGGTAAAAGCAATCAATGACCATTGGTTTTCGCTTCCAAACGGAACAAAGATTGAGTTAAAACCGCTGGCAGAGTGGAAAGTAGATGCATAAAACCTCACAAGGAGATTATGAAGTATGAGATTAAGAAATATTTTGATTGTTGTAGAAGATATCGAGAAATCGAAGAAATTTTATCATGATTTATTTGGACTTGATGTAATACTTGATAATGAAGGAAATGTCATTCTGACAGAGGGACTTGTTCTTCAGGAGAAAACAATTTGGAAGAACTTTCTGGAAAGAGATATCATTTCAGAGAGTAATTCCTGTGAGTTATATTTTGAGGAGAAGAATATCGAAGCTTTTGTCGAAAAACTGGATAAGCTTTATCCGGATATAAAGTATGTGAATCGTTTGATGACGCATAGCTGGGGACAGAAGATTGTTTGTTTTTATGATTTGGATGGAAATCTGATAGAGGTTGGAACACCAATGTAAAAAACCTGCTTAATAGTACTAGTAAAAAGAAAGAAATCGACAGGATGAAAATGATAAGCTCATTTAGAAAACATCCTGCCGGTTTCTTTTATTTACGCGAGCAACGAGCCAAAGTCCGTACTTGCACGGGACCTTGGAGAATGCTGCGATAACTATCTGATCATCCCTAGAAATGCTTCATGAATCCGTGTGTCCTGATCTAATTCCGGATGAAATGCAAATGCCATCTGATTCTTATATTTCACTCCGACAATACGATTCTCTACAATACTGAGGATCTCAGGTGTGTTTCCGGAAGCGTCAGCATGAACGGATTCTACAAAAGGGGCACGGATGAAAGTCATAGGAATTTCACCGATACCGGCTGCTTCAGCATTTGTATGGAAGCTTCCAAGCTGGCGACCGTAGGCGTTTCGTTTGACTGTCATAGGAATGGTTTCAAAATAGGTTTCGTCTTGTTCAGCAATGTTAGAAGCCAGGAGAATCATTCCAGCACAAGTGGCCAGAACAGGCATTCCGGATTGAATCTTTTCTTTTAAAGGTTCGAACATGTTAAGATCGTGTAAGAGTTTTCCCTGAACGGTGCTTTCACCGCCGGGAAGGATAATCCCATCAAAATCTTTTTGCAGATCAGAAGCCTGTCGGAGTTCAATGGTATGAACTCCAAGCTTTTGAAGCATTTGTTCGTGTTCTATGAATGCTCCTTGAAGGGCAAGTACTGCGATTGTCATTTTATTTTCCTCTTTCTGCCATGAGAAGTTCAATTTCCTGTTCGTTGATGCCGACCATAGCTTCACCAAGGTCAGATGAAAGTTCAGCGATTAGTTTTGCATCTGTATAGTTTGTAACGGCCTGTACGATAGCGGCAGCACGCTTCGCTGGATTTCCGGATTTGAAGATACGGAACCTACAAAGACCCCCTCGGCGCCTAACTGCATCATAAGAGCAGCATCAGCAGGAGTTGCAACACCGCCGGCAGCAAAGTTTACAACCGGAAGTTTGCCGTTTTCATGTACATAAAGGACAAGATCATAAGGAACCTGCAATTGTTTGGCAGCCTCGAAAAGTTCATCTTCACGCATACTTACTAGTTTGGAAATTTCACTGTTCATTTTGCGCATATGGCGAACTGCCTGAACAATATCACCGGTTCCTGGTTCACCTTTTGTACGGATCATAGAAGCCCCTTCATTGATACGTCTAAGCGCTTCGCCGAGATCTTTTGCCCCGCAGACAAATGGAACATCAAACTCTCTTTTGTTAATATGGTAGACATCATCTGCAGGTGAAAGGACTTCGCTTTCATCAATATAGTCGATTTCAATTGCCTGAAGTACCTGAGCTTCTGTAAAATGTCCGATTCTGCATTTGGCCATAACAGGGATTGAAACAGCTTCCTGGATTCCTTTGATCATCTTCGGGTCACTCATACGGGAAACTCCACCAGCAGCGCGGATGTCAGCCGGAATTCTTTCCAGCGCCATAACAGCACATGCACCGGCAGCTTCTGCAATCTTTGCCTGTTCCGGAGTTGTAACATCCATGATCACTCCACCTTTTAACATCTGTGCCAGATTTTTATTCAATTCATAACGTTCATTATTTGTACTCATTTTTAAATCCCCTTTTCTTTACTAATTCGATAGGTAATAGTATAATGACAAAGTGACTATATAAAAATACTCAGTTTTGATATATTCAAAAAGGTCAGAATGGAGAAAAAAGTAAATATGTTGACATATAATTTTGAAAATATAGGGTCAGATACGCTTTATCAATATTTGTATAAATGTATTAAGAATGACATTATTCAGGGGAAAATTAAGAGTGGAGAAAAACTTCCATCAAAGCGTGCACTTGCAAAAAATCTGGCCATAAGTGTGATCACTGTCGAGAATGCCTATGGTCAGCTTGCAGCAGAGGGATATATTTATTCCGTTCCAAAGAGTGGATTTTATGTAGCAGATCTGCGGGATGACAGAATGAAAAGCGAGAGTGGTTTATCAGAAAATAGGATTTACAGCAATAAGTTAAACCTTACCGGTGGAAAGAATGCTTATATCGCAGATTTTACGAGTAATCAGACGGAACAGAGTGCATTTCCATTTTCTATTTGGACAAAGACGATGCGGACAGTAATGAATGACTATCAGACTGAATTGATGCTTAATCCACCGTGTGGCGGAGTAATGGAATTAAGACAAAGCATTGCGGATTATCTGAAAGCATTCCGAAACATGACGGTGCGGCCGGAACAGATCATTATTGGTGCTGGAACAGAATATTTGTCCAGTCTTTTGATTCAGCTTTTGGGAAAGGAATTGAAATATTCAGTTGAAAATCCGGGATATCATAAAATCGCAAAAATTTATCGCAGTATGGGAGCTTGTTATGAGTATATAGAAATAGAAGAGGACGGACCGAAGGTAGAAGAACTGGAAGAAAAAGAAATCAATGTGATACATTGTTCTCCGTCACATCATTATCCAACGGGAATCGTAATGCCAATCAGTAAACGTTATGAGTTACTTGGCTGGGTGACAAAAACGAAAGATAGATATATTATAGAAGATGAATATGACAGTGAACTTAGATTGAATGGTAAGCCAATTCCATCACTTCAGAGCATTGATGTATCGGGAAAAGTGATTTATATGAATACATTTTCCAAGACTTTGTGTTCAACAGTGCGAATCAGTTATATGGTGCTGCCGGATGAATTGGCAGAACGATTTTACAGAGAACTTTCTTTTTATTCCTGTACGGTATCAAATTTTGAACAATATACGTTAGCGCAGTTTATGAATTCAGGGGCATTTGAGAAACATATTAACCGGCTGCGTAATTATTATCAGCAGAAGAGAGACCGGATCCTGGAAGCATTTTTACAGGGAGTATTGAAAACTAAAATAAAGATTCTGGAAGAAGATGCAGGAGTACATTTTTTAATGAAAGTAGATACAAACCTGAGTGAAGAAGAATTTCTGGATAAAATGAAGAGCAAAGGAATTAAGCTGGCTGCATTGTCATCCTATTATCATTCAAGTGAGAAGAAGAAAAAGTATGAAAATATTTATGTTATGAATTATTCATTTGTTGATTGTGAAAAAATGGAATATGTTGCAAAGATGATAACACAAGTGGAATGACATGGAGAAAAGTATGGAGGGAGAAAGATAAAATGACTTTACGAAAGAAGTTAATGCCTCTTTATTTGCTCAACCGTGGAATGGCACTGGCAAGTGCGTACGATTTGATTTATAATGTATGTGGAATGCTTGGAGTGTTGCTGGGATCTATCTCAGGATTATATTTGGTATCCTATCTGTTTGAGCATAAGACAGAGATTGGAAACAGCACTCATCAGGCACAAAAATCACCGCAGCTATGGAAAGCATAGACTGCGGTAGAAGTATAACTGAAACTAAGAGAGGAGTGGAAGGAAGTATCATGAAAACACTTGTGAAAAATGGAATGATCGTATCACCGGAGGACACTTATGAAGCAGATGTCCTGATTGAGGATGGTGTGATCGAATGTATCGGAAAGAACCTGGAAGCAAAATTTGGGGATGCAGATAAGGTGATCGATGCGAAAGGAAAATATGTTCTCCCGGGAGGTATTGATGTTCATACACATATGGATATTGATGTCGGAATCGCGAGAGCAGTAGATGATTTTTATACAGGTACTGTTGCAGCCGCATGCGGCGGAACTACAACAATCGTAGACCATATGGGATTCGGACCGGCAGGATGCCCATTACATCATCAACTGGATGTATATCATGGACTGGCAGACGATAAAGCTGTTATCGATTATGGATTCCATGGAGTAGTTCAGCATGTAGACGAGTCTATTTTAAATGAGCTTGAGACAATGATGGATGACGGAGTCCAGAGCACAAAGGTTTATATGACTTATGGCTATAAGATTGATGATGATGGTATTTTAGAAGTTCTTAAGAAGATGAAAGAACTGCATGGAATCACAGCATTCCATTGCGAGAATCATTATGTGGTAGAGCATCTGAAGAAAGAATATGGTGATGCCGGAAAGACTGCGCCGATCTATCATGCAAAGAGCAGGCCAAATCTTGCAGAAGCAGAGGCTGTAAGAAGAGTCCTTTATCTTGCGAAGCTTGCAGGTGATGCACCGGTGTATATTGTACATCTTTCTTGTAAGGAAAGTCTTGAAGCAGTTGAAGAAGCAAGAAGAAACGGACAGAAAAAAACATTTTTGTTGAGACATGTACACAGTATCTGACACTTACAGAAGACAGATATAAAGATCCAGATGGATTGAAATATATTATGTCTCCACCGCTTCGTACACAGCAGGATCTTGATGCGCTGTGGAAAGGATTAGAGGCAGGAGAGATTCAGATCGTTGCGACAGATCATTGTCCATTCAATTATGCAAAAGAGAAACAGGACGGCAAGGATGATTTCAGAAAATGTCCGAATGGAGCTCCGGGAGTTGAAGAAAGAATGATTCTTCTTTTCTCAGAAGGTGTAATGAAAAACAAAATCAGCATCAACAAGCTGGTAGAAGTTGCCTGTACAAATCCGGCAAAGGTGTACGGAATGTATCCTAAGAAGGGAATTATTGAACCGGGGGCAGACGGAGATCTTATCATTATTGATGCAGATGCAAAACAGACTCTGACACATGAGATGATGCACGGAGCAGTTGATTACACTTCCTACGAAGGAACACCATTGAATGGAAAGATCGACCTTGTAATGCAGAGAGGAAATATTATTGCCGAAAACAACGAATTCAAAGGAAATCGTGGTGACGGTCAGTATATTTACAGAAAACCATACTTCGATATTTAAGGAGAACGATATATTTTTAAGAAGTTTTTACTGAAACTTCTGACTAGAATAAAGGACGCAAGGTAGAGAGAGCTGATGTCTGTAACAAGCTTCGCACTTCCTTGCGTCCTTATTTATTTGAGTTTTTATTTTTTATATCTTAGATCAGATGTGTACTTTCAAGCTTCTCCATAAATGCCTCATTCATCTTGATGATCGGTTTTCTGAGCAGAAGACCAAGCAACAGTGACGGTGCAAGGAAGATTGCCAGTTTGCCGAGCTCTGTGGCATAAGTTGTTCCGTAGAATCCTGCAATACATTCACGCATCGCATTCATGCTGTGTGTGAACGGCAGAAGAGGATAAACAACCTGGAAAAACTTCGGTGCACACTGGATCGGGAATGTTCCACCACTTCCTGCAACCTGCATTACCATCAGGACAACGGCAATTGCTTTACCGATATCTCCAAAGGAGACAGTCAGTGCATAGATCAGATTCACATAGACAAAGCTTGTGAACATACCTGTTAGTACAAACATTACCGGATGCTTACACTGAATACCAAGGAAGAAAAGATCTCCAAGACAGATAAGTGCACTTTGCATGAAACCGATAATGATCAGAAGTAGGATACGTCCGATATAGAGCTGATATTCTTTCGGATGGAATAGTTTCTTCTTTGTAGAATCAGCTACAGTGACTTTTAGCATGGCAGCCATAACAACAGCACCTACCCAGATCGCAAGAGTGGAGTAGAATGGAGTCATTGCAGACCCGTAATTTTCAATTGGATAAATCTTTTTCTCATCCAGTTTGACCGGAGAGGAGAGAAAAGATGAAATCGTTTCGGAGTCTTCGGATAACAGGTTTGTTACGGCAGCCATACCTTCTGAATCATCGGTGGAAAGTTTTGTAGCTACAGCCGTCAGCTTTTCAGAAGATTCTTTTAACAGAGCAGCAGAATTAGTAAGTGCTGTCTGAAGTCCTGTAAGTCCGCTGGAAGCAGAACCGGTAACGTTAGCAATATTTTCAATGCTGCTGTCAAGGCTTCCAAGCATAGAGGAGACAGAACCTGTTGTAGAACTCAATGAATTGGAAAGATTATCAAGATTTCCTTTTACATTTTGTTCGTAAGTTGTCTCAACTGCCTTGACAGAAGAAGTTGCTTCGCTGATCAGACTATCAAGTTCACTCTTTAATGTAGTAGCATTTGCGGTTGCTGTAGTGATCGAAGTTGCAGCACCGTTAATTTTATCACGGAGTGCAGTCTGTCGTTCAATTGCCAGCTGAATCTGCTGATTGATTCCATTGACCGCATTTTGAATCTCAGGATAATCTGAGGAGGCGTCTGCAATAGCAGATAATGCAGCAGAAAGCTGATTATACCCGTCAATGACATTCTGTACGCGGCTACTTACGGAAGACAATGCATTTGCTGCCGCCTGTGCATCTGAGTTGTAGGAACTTAAAGCCTTGTCAATAGTATCAGAGACAGCGGTGTAGAAGCTTGCATTCTGTGCTAATGCGTCAGAAATCGTGCTTGTAGTTCCGGACAGGGCAGTAGTTAATGAATCAATTCCGGAATCAGAATTCTTTAAGGAATTGAGGCTGGTTTTTGTGCCGGAACCGGTTTCCTGAAGAAATTCTGTTGTTGTGTTCAGCATTGTAACTGCAGAGTTTGTCATGTCTGAGAAGGACTGAACAGTTGCAGCAACAGTTCCAAGATCAGATCCCATCTGATTCAAATTACTACTCATATTGTTGATCAGAGAATCATCACCTGTCTTCTTTGCGATTGAATCTACCGTCTGAAATGCATCAAGTGCGGTCTGGGCAATTGTCTCAATGAATGTCTGATTAATTTGTTTCTGGACAGCTGTTGCGCCTTTTCCGGTAATGATCGGAGCAATCGCATTTTCTTTTTCATTTTCATAATAAGTCAGATCCGGATGCTCAGCTTCAGAAGAGAAGACACTCATCATTTTCTGGCTAAAGTCTTCAGGGATTACGATCGCAGCATAATATTCTCCGGATTTTACACCTTTTTGAGCATCTTTTGAATCAGTAAAAACCCAGTTGAACTGAGAATTTTTATGCAGAGAAGAGAGGATCTGCTCTCCCATGTTGATCTTTACGGCAATAAGATCACTTTCATACCCTTTGTCATCACTTGCAACTGCAAGTTTCAGCGCACCTGTATTTCCGTAAGGATCCCAGCTTGCGGAAATGTTAAACCATGCATAAAGAGTCGGAATTACAGTGATTCCCATAATAACGATCATTGCAATGACATTTTTCTGGATCTTCATCAGATCATTTTTCAGGATTAAAAAAATATTTTTCAAATTATTCCGCCTCCTTTCCACGGAAGTTTTCAAGCATTTCTTCGTAAGACATACCGGCAAGCTTTTTCTGTTCTTCTAATTTTGTATGAATGTATTCTACAACGATCAACCATACTGAGATCGCAATGATGGAAATGATCCATAAAGTCAGGAATACAATCTTTGATTCGAGACTGAACATCAGAATCAGGAAGATCAGAGGGATGATCGCAATGGCAAGGAAGCCGATACGAATCATCTTACGGTAATTGTTTTCAAATTTCTGTGCCCGTTCAGCTGTTACAAGGCGAAGGTCTTCGATGGAAAGAGATGCCTGTAAGAGCATGGAGAGCTGTGTACTTCTGCTAAGTTCTGCTTCGTGAGGTTCGCACATCATAAATTCTGTTTCTGCCAGTTTCTTGTCGAACAGATGGTTCAGTCCGGAAAGAGCCGGGCGCAGTCCAAGTCCAATAAGCAGAGAGATCGGCACGTAGCACAGGAGCAGGATCAGAAGATCGTTGCGGAAGTTAGAACCGTAGAAACCGGCAATTGCTTCACGCATAGCATTCACACCATATGTAAATGGAAGGAGTGGATGCAGTTTCTGGAAAAAGGCTGGTGTCATCTCAATCGGGTAGGTTCCGGAAGAACCAGGAATCTGCAGGATTACGAGAATAACACAGAGCGCTTTACCAATATGCTTAAATGTAAGTGACAGTGCATAAATAATATTTACATAGACAAAAGAGCAAACCATTCCTGTCAGGATGAATTGTGCCGGATGATTGCATTGGACTCCCGGAAGGAGTGTATCACCGAGGCAGACGATAAATCCCTGAACAAGACCAACTGCCATGTATAAGAGCCAGCGTCCAAAGTATAATGTTGTCTGTCCGTAACCGCGCATGGATTCGTCTTTGTCTACTTCCAGCTTAAAGATTGCAATCAGTACGATACCGCCGACCCAGATTGCAAGATTAGAGTAGAACGGTGTCATAGAAGAACCGTAATTATCTACGGCATAATAAGTCTCCGTTTTAATCTCCACAGGAGAGGACATAAATGATGAGATAGATTCTGCATCAATGCCTTCAAGAGAGAGCAGTTTTTGGTATGTAGCAGAGCCTGTCAGTGCATTCAGATCCGTCTGAATTGTACTTAGTTTGTCGCTTACGGCACTTAAAGATTCCTTCGTACTGTCAAGGAGGGCCGTTGTATTTGACAATCCACTCTCTAACTGGTCGAGCATATCATTGATCTGCTTAGAAGTAGCCGGTACTCCGTTTAGCATTCCTTCTACCTGACCGGTCAGTGTGGAAAATGTATCCAGTGTCTGACCGAGCAGTGGAAGAATATTCTGGTCAAATGTAGAACGGAAAGTGTGCAGGTTATTGATACTTTCTTTTGTCAGAGAAGTAAGCTGTTCCTGTGTTGCAGTTGTTGTATCAATCGCATCTTTGATTCCATTATTTCCAGTCTGAAGACTATTGATCAATACCTGATTTGACTGGTTCTGAGTTTGCAGGGCAGAAATCTGTGCATTGATCTGATCTCCGATCGTTCCCGGAAACTTATTGGCAAGTTCCTGCATTTTTTTAAGAATATCTGCATTCAGTTCATTGACTGAGTTTGCATAACCAAGCGCATCACTGACAGAAGTGTTGATCTTTCCGGCTGCGGTAGCAAGTTCTGTCAGTCCTGTGGATGCTGAGCTGCTTGCCTGACCAAGTAAAAGTTCTCCGTCAGAGAGGGACTTAGAAAGTGCGGAAGAAAAATCTCCGGCAGAAGAACGTGTCGTATTCATGACAGAGTCAGCACTGGACAATGCATTTGCTCCGGATGTTGCTACATCTCCTAAAGATGTAGATGCATCTTTTGCATTTTCTATCAGCTTTGAGGTATTGGATGAGTCTTTACTGAATTTTTCTAGAAGCTGTTCGTATTCTTTGATATTATTATTTGCTTTTGTAAGCAGATCATTAATCTCTGCATTTGTTGAATCAACAGAGTCGGAAATGTTGAATACAGAATCCTTTAAAATCTCAGCAATTGTCTCAGATGCAACAGAGGAAAAGGTGTTATTAACCTGTGTTTGGATCGTGCTTGCACCTGAACTGGTGATCTTTGGCGCAATTGCATTGAGTTTTTCATTGATATAATATTCAAGTTCCGGAGTTTCAATCTTTCCGGACAGGACACTTAGCAGAGATTCGCTAAAATCTTGCGGAATAATGATTGCTGCATAATATTCACCGGATTTGACTCCCTTAATAGCAGCATCTTTGGAAACAAATGTCCATCCTAATTGGTCGTTTTCCTTTAGTTGGTCAATAATCTGGCTGCCGGCATTGATCGTCAGATCATCATGTGTGGCATCGGTGTCCAGATTTGCTACTGCTACCTTGATGCCGGAAGTATTGGCATAAGGATCGATATTTGCTGCAATATTAAACCATGCGTAGAGTGAGGGGAGAATAGATACTCCGATCAAAACAAGTATTGCTGCCGGATTACGGAGCAGGCGTTTCATATCGCGGCGAAAAATCCGAAATGCGTTTCTCATGGATAAAACTCCTTTTCTTAAAAATATTTCTAGTAATAGATACAATGTTGATTTTCATGTCAAAAAGTATTATATTAATGTAGAAACTAATTTACAACCATTAATCAACACTGGATATGTCTAATAATAGACGAAAGATTGAAAAATGTCTAGCAGGTGGAGAAAATCATGTTACTGTTCACACGGGACTGAACAGTAACAAAATCATTCATTTAAGTCATAGAAACAGAGTAGAGAGTTATTGGTCAGTAGTACTGTAAGTTATAAAGGGGGGAAGAGAAGATGCAGAAGAAGACAGATCGCAGAGTCAGAAAGACAAAAAGTCAGCTTAAAACAGGTCTTGCTCAATTGATGAGGGAAAAGAGTATCAGAGAGATTACGGTAAAAGAATTGGTAGATGCGGTGGATATCAATCGTTCTACCTTTTATCTGCATTATTCTGATATACCGGGGCTGCTTGCAGAAGTTGAAAATGAAATGATGGAAGAAATGCAGCGCGCAATCCGTGAACATCCAATTGATCCGGGAAAAGATACCGTTTACTATTTTATTCAGGATTTATTTCATGTGCTTGATGAAAATCGTCAGATTGCAAGTGCGCTTGTAGGACCACATGGGGATATTGGTTTTGTACATAAGTTAGAGCAGCTTTTAGAGGAAAAGAGCCGGGAGTCACTTGCAGCTCTTGTACCGGAGAAAACAGGTGAAATGAAATATTTTTATTCTTATTGCCTGAACGGTTGTCTTGGTTTTGTGAAAACATGGTTGGAAACAGGCGAAAAGGAAACACCGGAATATGCAGCAGAGATGGCTTATCGAATGGTTGTAAGTTCAGTTACAGCATTTTATGACACTAAAGAAGGAAGAGAGGACAACTAAGAAATGAAACGAGAGAAATTTGGCTCACGTCTGGGATTTATCCTGATCTCAGCGGGATGTGCCATTGGCTTGGGAAATGTTTGGCGTTTTCCGTATATTACAGGAAAGTATGGAGGAGCAGCATTTGTTCTGATCTATCTGCTGTTCCTTGTTCTGTTGGGATTGCCAATCATGGTAATGGAATTCGCAGTGGGTCGTGGAAGTCAGGCAAGTATTGCACTATCCTTTGACCGTCTGGAACCACTGGGAACAAAGTGGCACTGGTATAAATGGTTTGGAATCGGTGGAAACTATCTTTTAATGATGTTCTACACAACAATCGGCGGATGGCTTCTTCTATATACAGGAAAGATGGCAATCGGAGAGTTTAAAGGACTTGATGCGGATGGTGTGACCGGAGTATTTACATCACTTCTTGGACAGCCTGTTACAATGACAATCTGTATGATCCTTGTTGTTGTGCTGTGCTTTGGAATCGTCTGTATGGGACTTCAGAAAGGTGTGGAGCAGATCACAAAGAAAATGATGATCCTCCTTTTCGTGTTGATGATCATTCTCGCAGTGCGTTCCGTGACATTGCCGGGAGCAGAGAAAGGACTGGAATTCTATCTTCTTCCTGATTTTAAGAAAGCAGCAGAAGCAGGATTGAAAGAAGTTATTTTCGCAGCGATGGGACAGGCATTCTTTACATTAAGTCTTGGAATCGGTGCGATTGCGATCTTTGGAAGTTATATCGGAAAAGAAAGAACTTTGACAGGAGAAGCAGTCTGCGTAACAGTTCTGGATACATTAGTTGCATTGATCGCTGGATTTATTATTTTTCCGGCCTGCTTTGCATTTAATGTCCAGCCGGACAGTGGTCCGAGTCTGATCTTTATCACACTTCCGAACATTTTCAATGCAATGAGTGCAGGGAGAATCTGGGGAACAATTTTCTTCCTTTGTATGTTTTTCGCAGCATGCTCTACGATCATTGCCGTGTTTGAAAATCTGATCGCATTTGTGATGGATTTAACGAATTGTTCAAGAACAAAGGCGGTTGTGGGAAATCTGATCGCGATTATTGTACTTTCCCTTCCATGTATTTTTGGATTCAACATATGGAGCGGCTTCATGCCTCTGGGAGCAGGAAGCAGTATTCAGGACCTTGAGGACTTTATTGTAAGTAATAACCTGCTTCCGATCGGAAGCCTGATCTACCTTCTGTTCTGTACAAGCCGCTATGGTTGGGGCTGGGATAAGTTCCAGAAAGAAGCGAATGCAGGAAGTGGAATCAAGTTCCCGGGTTGGGCAAGATTCTATGTATCCTATATTCTGCCATTGATCGTATTATTTATCTTTGTGCAGGGATATTGGAGCAAATTTGTTGGATAAAGTAATAACAATATTGTGAAATAAAAAACGCTGAAATAACCAGAAATTCATTGCCATTCTATTAGTGATAAGTTATAATTTAACTAATGGTTTTGCAAGAGATTTACAACTGTTCCAAACGGAAAGAATACGTTTCAATCTGAATGCAGCAGAGAGATGTCTCATAGCAATAAAGACATGAATTTTGAATAGAATATAAACTCTGACGGCAAGGAAGTAAGAGATACCGAGCGGGAATAGTTGTAAAGAAGCGTTTAGACAAAAAAATATTTTGTGATTTTAACAGACTCTTTTTCCGTTGGGGAGAAGGGTCTTTCTCTTTACCAGGGAAATAAAACGGGAGGATCAGCAATATGTTAAAGGTAGCAATTTACGGAAAAGGTGGGATTGGAAAGTCCACGATTACATCAAATCTGGCAGCAGCATTTGCCGCTATGGGGAAGCGCGTAATTCAGATCGGATGTGATCCGAAAGCAGATTCAACGATCAATCTGTTAGGCGGCGAGCCACTTCGTCCGGTAATGAATTATATGAGAGAAGAGGATGAGGAGCCGGAAGAATTAGATCAGATCGCAAAAGAAGGATTCGGTGGTGTGCTCTGTATCGAGACAGGCGGACCGACACCGGGACTAGGATGTGCAGGACGCGGGATCATAGCGACATTTCAGTTATTAGAAGACTTGCGGTTGTTTGAGACATACAAACCGGATGTTGTTCTGTATGATGTGCTTGGGGATGTTGTCTGTGGCGGATTCGCAGCACCGATCCGGGAAGGATATGCAGAGAAGGTTGTGATTGTTACATCCGGAGAAAAGATGGCATTGTATGCGGCTAACAATATTTCCAGCGCAGTGCGTAATTTTGAAGATCGCAGTTATGCAAGAATCTTTGGATTAATCCTGAATCATAGAAATGTGGAAAATGAAACGGAGAAGGTACAGGCATTTGCAGAAGAAAAACAGATTCCTATTGTTGGCGAGATTCCAAGAAGTGATGAGATTATACGCTGGGAAGATCAGGGAAAGACTGTGATCGAAGGCGACGCAGATTCTGAGATCAGTAAGAGATTCTTTGAACTGGCAGAAAAGCTGTTAGAGGATGAAACAGAATGTGTGAGATAAAATATAAGTCGAGGGAAAATATATGAAGAAAGCATATTTTTGTACAGCGGAAGAACTGGAACAAAGAGGAAAGGATAATCTTCCGAAACAGTTTCAGTCAGGGGAACATTTAATCTATAGTTCGCCGGCTACGCTTGCCTTTAACTCTCCGGGGGCAGAAGGGTTCGGAGTGAAAAGAGCAGGACTTGCAGTGCCGGGATCGATCATGCTGATCGTGGCACCGGGGTGCTGTGGAAGAAATACGTCCATGATCAGTTCAATGAAAGAATATAATAATCGTTTCTTTTATCTTTGCATGGATGAGACTGATATTGTAACAGGGCGTCATCTAAAGAAGATCCCGAAAGCAGTTGCATCAATCTGTGAAAGTCTTGAGAAGAAACCATCTGTTGTGATGATCTGTATTACCTGTGTGGATGCCCTTCTTGGAACAGATATGGAACGTGTCTGTAGAAAAGCGGAAGAAAAAGCCGGACTTCCGGTGCGCCCATGTTATATGTATGCATTGACACGAGAGGGACGAAAGCCACCAATGGTTCATGTGAGACAGTCTCTGTATTCACTTCTTGAACCGGGACGTAAAAAAGGAAATGTAGTAAATCTGCTCGGATACTTTTCACCACTCGTAGATGACTGTGAATTATATACACTGCTTCAAGAGGCAGGAGTGAAAACGATTCATGAGATTTCGAGATGTGAAGATTTTGAAGAATATAAGAAAATGTCTGAGGCAAATTTTAATCTTGTTCTTCACCCGGAGGCACGATTTGCAGCAGAGGATTTTCATGACAGATTAAAGATTCCATTTATCGAACTGCGCAGACTTTATCAGATTGATAAGATTGGAAGCCAGTATCAGGCATTTGGCGCAGCACTTGGAATAGAATTTCATGCAGAGGAACAGAAAAAACAGGCACAGAAAGCAATTGAAAGTTTTCGTAAAGTCTGTCCGGACCCGGTATTTGCTGTTGGGGAATGTGCAAATGCGGATCCGTTTGAATTATCATTAGCATTGGTGAAATATGGATTTAAAGTAGCAGAAATCTACGGAACGATTACTGGGGAGAACTTTATTTATATCAGACAGTTGAAAAAGTTAAGTCCACAGACAAAGATTTTTTCCAATATGGAACCGACGATGCTCTACTATGATCCAACGGAAAGTGGCGTGACACTGACAATCGGAAAGGATGCCTGTTATTATCATCCGAACACAAAAGGAATCCATTGGAATGAGGAGAGACAGCCTTTCGGATATGCAGGCGTGAGAAGACTGTTTGAGGCGCTTGAACTGGCTGTGACAGAACTGGCAGAAGGTAATGTTTTGCAGAAACAGGTGGAAGTGATCGGTTCTAAATCACAAGAAGCAATTGCAGAACAGAGTCAAGAATCACTGTTCAAAGAGGAAGTGGACAAAAAAGAAGACGTTTATGTACGTGGCCTTTGGAAAGGACTGACTCCATTTGCACCGGATCAGTCAGGTGCAGCGTCCGTTTTCTATGAACTGGGAGGAATTCTTGTTATTTGTGATGCGGGAGGCTGTACAGGAAATGTATGCGGATTCGATGAACCGCGCTGGTTCGGGGAACGTAGTGCGATTTTCAGTGCGGGCTTGCGTGACATGGATGCAATCCTTGGAAGAGATGACAGGCTTGTTGCGAAACTTACGGATGCAGCAGAGAAGATTGATGCAAATTTTGCAGCGGTGATCGGCACTCCGGTTCCGGCTGTGATCGCAACGGATTATAGAGCATTGCAGAGAATGTGCGAGAAGAAGACAAATCTTCCGATTCTGACTGTAGATACGAACGGAATGGAACTGTATGATGTGGGAGAAGAGAAGGCATGGCTGACTTTATTCAAGACATTTGCAGGAAAAGATGTAGCATCACAGAAGGAAGCTTCAGAAGAAGACGATTCTTCTAAAAAGATGAAAATCGGAGTTCTCGGTCTGACGCCACATGATGTCAGTGACCTGAATATAGAAGAGAAGTTCCGGAAATCAGAAAATGAGAATACGCATTATATTTGCTATGGAATGAGAGCAGGTATTGATAAAGTAAAGACAGCAGGATCTGCAGATAAGAATCTGGTTGTAGCACCGGCGGCACTTGAGACAGCAAAATATCTGGAAAAAGAATTTGGCACACCGTATGAAGTGGGATATCCATTTGTAGATGAATTGATACCTGAACTTGGTTATGAAAGGAAAAAGATACTGATCATTCATCAGCAGGTGATTGCAAATGCCATCAGACAGGAAATTCGTACAAGAAGTGATGAACAGAATACAGAAGTTACGGTGGCAAGCTGGTTTATGATGAAATCTGAGCTTTCAGAAGAAGGAGATCTTTCACTGAAAGAAGAGATGGATTATTGTAAGCTTGTTCAAAATGGGAACTATGACATTGTCTTTGCAGATGAAAATATGAGAGGCCTGGTACCGGGATTCAAAGGAACATTTGTTAATGTACGGCATTTTGCAGTCTCAGGAAAACTGCAGGAATCATAACGGGAGGAAAAAGTCTATGGAGAAGGAGATAACGAAGAAAATCCGTGTCTATGGAATTGTACAGGGCGTAGGATTCCGTCCGACCGTCAGCCGACATGCAGATTCCTGTAAGATTAGGGGAAGTGTCAGTAATCGTGGACCTTATGTTGAAATCTTCGCACAGGGAAGCGAGACGGCAGTGAATCTGTTTATTGAGAAAGTTCGTACCTGTCCGCCAAAACGTGCCGCGATTCTTAAGGTTTCAGAAGAAATACTGGATACAAAGGAAAAATATCCGGACTTTTCTATCATAGAAAGCGAGAAGACAAAAGGAGAGATCTTTATTTCTCCGGATATTGCAATCTGTGAGGAATGTAAGGAAGAATTGTATGATTCCAAGGATCGCAGATACTTACATCCGTTTATTAATTGTACGTGTTGCGGTCCGCGGCTTACGATTCTGGATGCTCTTCCATATGACAGAGAGCGTACGAGTATGAAAGAATTTCCGATGTGTCCGGAATGTGAGGCAGAATATTACAATCCGGAAAGCAGAAGATACGATGCGCAGCCGGTTTGTTGTAATGCGTGCGGACCGGAAGTTTATTTGATCAAAACTTCTGATAGAACGATAGACATGAAAGGTTCTGATGCAATTACGGAAGCAAGAAGAGTGATTTCCGAAGGCGGAATCGTAGCAGTGAAGGGAATCGGAGGATTTCATCTTTGCTGCGATGCATCAAATGAGGCAGCAGTGGAACTGTTAAGAAAGAGAAAACGCCGCCCGGCGAAACCATTTGCAGTGATGGCAAGAAATCTTGAGGTAGTGCAAAGTGTCTGTGAGTTGAGTAAGGAGCAGGAAGAAATTCTCACTGGACATCAGAAGCCGATTCTTCTTTTGGTGAGGAAAGAGATAGAAACGAAGCAGCTGTGTTCATCTGTCGCACCGGGCAATCCAAAAGTAGGAGTGATGCTTCCATATGCGCCGGTGCAGTTACTTCTATTTCAATATCCGGATGGAATCAAGATGCCGGACTTTCTCGTAATGACCAGTGGAAATGTATCCGGTGCGCCAATCTGCAGATCGGATGAGGAAGCACTCGAAGAGCTTTCGGAATTTTGTGACTGCATCTTGTCTCACAATCGAAAAATTCGTGTGAGAGCAGATGATTCCGTGATGGATTTCTATAAAAACAGACCATATATGATTCGCAGATCAAGGGGATATGCGCCACTTCCGATCCAGACATCAGGAAAATGGAAAGGACAGGTATTAGCTGTCGGCGGAGAATTGAAAAATACATTCTGTATCGGTGTGGATAGTAGATTTTATCCTTCGGCTTATGTGGGGGACTTAGAAGATTTAAGAACGGTAAATGCATTGAAAGAGACAATACAGCGGATGGAAACATTGTTAGAAGTGGAACCAAGCGTTGTCGTCTGCGATATGCATCCCAAATATAATTCGACGGTGGTTGCGGAAGAACTGGGACTTCCTGTTTTGAAAGTGCAGCATCATTATGCACACATCTTATCCTGTATGGCAGAGAATGACTGGATGGAACAGGTGATCGGAGTATCTTTTGACGGAACCGGATATGGAACGGACGGAACCATCTGGGGCGGAGAACTCCTTCTGGCAGATCTTGAAGGCTTCCGGAGAATCGGAAGTATTGAACCATTTTTACAGGCCGGAGGCGACCTATCAGCAAAAGAAGGATGGCGTATCGCAGTTTCTTTAATCTGGCAAATATCTGAATCAAAAGATGAGGCGATGCAGAACATTCAGAAACTTGGTCTTTGTGAGGAAAAAGAAGCGAAAGTTCAGCTTGCGATGCTTGAGAGAAAGATCAATGCGGTAGAGTCAACCAGTGCAGGAAGATTATTTGATGGAATCAGTGCGATACTTGGAATTCGAAAGAAATCTTCTTTTGAAGGAGAAGCCTCCATGGCATTGGAATTCGCAGCAGAAGCTTATGAAAAAAGATCTGGTGAGAAGAAAATAAATGTCTTAGACGGGCAGAAGTGTTTAACTGAATCAGCAGACGACGGAAGAGAACTTCTTCTGACAAGTCGACTGGTGAGGGCAGCAGTCGAAGTGGTTAGCAATATTGGCGAAAATGCAGTGGCAGAAGATACATTTGATCAGGACTTAATAGAAAAGGCAGCTTATGAATTTCATAAAGGACTTGCAGAACAGATTGTCACAGCATGTATCCATGCTAAAGAGAAAACCGGATGCCGGACAGCCGCACTTAGTGGCGGTGTATTTCAGAATGGATTACTGCTTCGTCTGACGGAAAACGGATTAATTGCAAATGGTTTTCATGTGCTGACACATCAGATGATTCCGCCGAATGACGGAGGAATTGCGTTTGGTCAGGCATTTTATGGAATGAATCATGAAAGAAAGGAATAGAAAATATGTGTGTAGGATTATCAGCTAAAGTGATTCGCATCAGTGACGGAACTGCAGTGGTAGATGCAGGTGGTGCGAAAAGGGAAGTGTCTTCAGAGTTATTAGAAGATCTGGAGCCGGGCGATTACGTGATGGTGCACGCCGGAGTCGCAATTGCAAAGATCACAGAAGAAGATGACGAAGAGACCGATCAGCTTATGGAAGAACTGCTATAGAGCAGTGAACAATGGGGTGAAAAGAATAAATGATGATGCAGGATATAACAAAAAATCAAACATCTGAAAGAAATGAGAAACAAAGAAAAACAGCGAGGGAAATTATCGAGCAGTATGATGGACCACCGGTTCGCATTATGGAAGTGTGCGGAACACATACACATGAGATCTTTCGCCTTGGAATCCGCAAATTACTTCCAAAGCAGGTGGAACTGATCTCAGGACCGGGATGTCCGGTCTGTGTGACACCAGTTGGGTTTATTGATGAGGCAGTGTGGCTTGCACTTCAAGCAGGTGTGACAGTCTGTACTTTTGGCGATCTCGTCCGTGTGCCGGGAACAAAGATGAGTCTTGCGGGAGCGAGAGAAAAGGGCGCAAAGATCCAGATTGTTTATTCACCGGCAGATGCAGAAAAATATGCGAGGTTACATCCGGAGGAACAAGTCGTGTTCCTGTCCGTTGGTTTTGAGACAACAACACCTTCTTCTTGTTTATCAGTAAAGAAAGCGAAAGAAGAACAACTAGAGAATTATTCTATCCTGACGGCAAATAAGACGATGCCGGGAGCTTATGAAGCATTAAAAGGAAGTGCAGATGTGTTTCTTTATCCGGGACATGTAAATGCAATTACCGGAACGGCATTGTGTGAATCTCTGACAAAGGAGGGAGTCAGTGGAGTTGTAGCAGGATTTACTGCGAAAGAACTGCTGACAGCATTGGCTGTTTCATTGAAACGCTACCAGGAAGGAAAACCATTTTTTGTAAACTGCTATCCAAGAGTAGTAACAGCAGAAGGAAGCAAAGAGGCACAGCGTCTTGTAGATGAACTGATGGAATCCTGCGACAGTGAATGGCGTGGTCTTGGAGTGATTCCAGATTCCGGAATGAAGCTTCGTAAAGAGTGGGAAATGTTTGATGCAAGAGTGAAATATCAGATTCCGGAAATGGAAGGAAGAGCAAATCCGGCTTGTCGTTGCGGAGATGTTTTACAGGGAAAATGTAAGCCATCAGATTGCAAAGTATTTGGAAAAGTCTGTACACCGCAGCATCCGGTAGGAGCATGCATGGTTTCAAATGAAGGTGCGTGTTCCGCTTATTTCATGTACGGAGTATAGAAGAAAATAGAAATGGTTACTGTGAACAGTGACGGAAAAAGAGGAAATAATATGAGCGAAAAAATAGAAAGCCAGACAGTTACAATGGCACACGGAGCAGGCGGAAAACAGACTTCAGAACTGATCGACAAAGTATTTGCAGCACATTTTGCAAATCCGGATCTGACAGCAGATGATGCAGCCGTATTAAATCCGCCGGTTGGGAAAATGGCAGTGTCAACAGATGGATTTATCGTATCTCCGGCATTTTTTCCGGGAGGAAATATTGGAAAACTGTCTATCTGCGGAACAGTAAATGACCTGGCCTGTATGGGGGCAAAACCATTATATCTGACTTGTGCATTTGTGATTGAAGAAGGATTCCCAATGGAGAAACTGGAGCAGATTGCGGAGGCAATGGCGAAAACAGCGAAAGAAGCAGGTGTTCGCATCGTATCAGGAGACACCAAGGTCGCAGGAAAAGGACAGGTAGACGGAGTCTTTATCACAACAACCGGAATGGGACAAATTGAAGATGGCGTACAGGTTGGCGGAGAACTTGCGAAGCCAGGAGATGCAGTTATCGTAACCGGAGATATCGGCCGACATGGATGCACGATCCTTCTTGCGAGAGAAGATTTCGGAATCGAGGCAGATGTGAAGAGCGATTGCGCCCCACTTTGGAAGACGGTGGAGGCTGTTATGGACACGACACATGAACTTCATGTGATCCGTGATGCGACAAGAGGCGGTGTCGGAACTGTATTATACGAGATTGCAGGACAGAGCCAGGTTGGAGTACAGATTGATGCAGCAAAAATCCCGGTAGCTACCGAGGTGCAGGGAGTCTGTGGAATGCTTGGACTTGAACCACTTTATCTTGCCTGCGAAGGAACAATGGTGATCATTGCTCCGGCAGAACAGGCAGAAAAAATCGTAGAGACACTTCACCAGTGTCCATACTCTCAAAATGCAGCAATCATCGGAACGATTACAGAAGAAAACCCAGGCAAAGTTATCCGTATGACAGAAATCGGAACCCAGTCCCTCCTCCCACAGCCAGGTGGAGAGTTGTTGCCTAGAATATGCTAAACCAGTTCCGAAATGCGGAGAAAGGAATCGAAATGGATACAAGAGTAGCAGTAATCTCCATAATTGTGGAAAATCCGGAAGCGATCGTTACACTGAATGATCTTCTTCATGAAGCCGGAAATTATATTATCGGGCGTATGGGGATTCCATACAGGGAAAAGGGAATTAATATCATCAGTATTGCAATTGATGCACCGCAGGATATGATCAGCAGCCTTTCCGGAAAGATTGGAAGATTAAAAGGTGTGTCAGCGAAGACTGCCTATTCAAACATCATTACAAAAGCGGAGGCACAGAATGATTAAAATTGCAGTATATGGAAAAGGTGGAATCGGAAAGTCGACGACAGTCTCCAATGTGGCAGCAGCACTGGCTGAGCAGGGATTAAAGGTTCTTCAGATTGGATGTGACCCAAAGGCAGATTCAACGATTCTGCTCCGACATGGGGAAGAGGTTCCGACCGTACTTCATATGTATCAGGAAAAGAAACAGAACCTGAAACTGGAAGATATTGTGAAAATTGGATACAAAGGAATTGTCTGTGTAGAAGCAGGCGGCCCGACACCGGGACTTGGGTGCGCAGGACGCGGAATCATAACTGCACTGGAAAAACTCGAGGAGACAGGTGCATATGAGAAATACCAGCCGGATGTAGTGCTTTATGATGTGCTCGGAGACGTTGTCTGTGGTGGATTTTCTATGCCGATGCGAAATGGGTATGCAGACAAGATCTTTATTGTTACATCTGGAGAAAATATGGCGATTCATGCAGGTGCGAATATTGCTATGGCGGTAGAAAACTTTAAGAATCGCGGATATGCCACACTGGGAGGGCTGATTCTGAATCGAAGAAATGTCCTGCGTGAGGAGGAGAAAGTAGAAGAACTGGCGGAAGATTTTCATACAAGTATCGTAGGAACTTTGACAAGAAGTGATCTTGTTCAGCAGGCAGAAGAACAGAAAAAGACCGTTCTTGAAGCATTTTCGGAAAGTGAAATGGCAGAAGAATATCGTATACTTGCCAAAGCAATCCTGATGAAAGTGCGAGAAAAACAAGAGGTGTCAAATGCTTAGAAAAGTTGGAGAATCAGCCTGGCCGATCAGTGAGAAAGATGCGGTTGTCAGCATAAAAGACGCATCCTATCCAATTCCGTTCCCACAAGGGCTGGAATTTAATTCACCGGCACATGGCTGTTGGAATATCGTTCATACTGGAATGCTGATTCCAGAAGCACATCAGATTTATGTCTGTGCGGACAACTGTATGCGGGGCGTTGTGCTTACTGCAGCAGAGATGTGTGAAGAAGATAGATTTTCCTTTGTGATCGTAGAGGAGCAGAACCTGTTAAGCGGAAATCTGGAAGATGTGACGATTGAAGGAACGGCAGATATTTTAAGAAAACTAAAAGAACGCGAGGAAAAGACGGGACAGAAAATGCCGAAGGCAGTTCTTCTGTTTACAGTATGCCTTCATCATTTTCTCGGATGCGATCTGGAGCGGATTTACAGGGAACTGGAGCAACGATTTCCAGAAATCAGATTTTTGAGATGCTATATGGATCCAATTATGCAAGAAACATGGACCAACACCGGATCAAAAGCTTCGAAAAGCAATGTATGAACCACTGAATCCTGATCGGAATAAAATGGATACAAAACAGATTTCCATATTGGGGAGTGACTTTGCGTTAGATCTAAGCTGTGATTTAAAGGAATTGCTAGCTATAGCAGGATATAAAGTCAGAGAATTGCAAGATTGCAGCACATGGGAAGAGTATGAAGAATTGGGAAATGCGGGAACATTTCTCTGTTGTTATCCATCTGGAAAGTACGGGATTGAAACACTGGCAGAAAGATTAAGAAGAGCATTTCTTTATCTGCCACTTAGTTTTGATTATGAAGAAATCAGAAACGAAGAAGAGACTCTGTGGAATTCTTTGGGAGTGGAAGGAAAGCAGATTCTAAGTGAATGGATGGAAAAGAAAATCACACTTTGCGAAGAAGCGTTAAATCATGCAAAACAAATTATTGGAAATGCTCCAATTACGATTGATTATACTTTCCATCCGCGTCCACTTGGACTGGCCAGGCTTTTGCTGATACATGGATTTAACGTAAAGACTGTTTTTCTGGACAGTATAAGTCCGGAAGAAAAAGAAGTATTTGAATGGCTGAAAGTAAATGCACCAAAACTGGAACTTCGTGCGACAGTTCATGCAAAGATGCGTGTACTGCATGAAGCGCATCCTTCGGAAAAGACACTTGCAATCGGTCAGAAAGCAGCGTGGTCTACAGGAAGTCATTACTTTGTAAATCTGGTTCAGGGAGCCAGCCTGCAAGGATTTGACGGAATCCGAAGGACAGCGAAACTTATGGAAGAAGCATTTTTGAATGAAAAAGATCCGAAAACAATGATCGTAAGAAAAGGATGGGGGTGCACAAGCTGCATATGAGACAATCATATCGAATCATACCGATTTATACTTCAGATGTATCAGGTGTCTGTTCTGCACTTTATGAGTTGGGAGGCATGGTCGTGATGCACGATCCATCCGGCTGCAATTCTACCTATAATACACATGATGAAATTCGCTGGTACGATCAGGATAGTCTGATTTTTATTTCAGGTCTGACAGAGATTGATGCGGTCATGGGAAATGACGAAAAATTTTTATCAGATATCAAAGAAGCAGCACGTGAATTTCATCCGAAATTTATTGCTCTTGTAAGTTCACCGATTCCATTTATGAATGGAACCGATTTTCCGGCACTGGCGAAAGTGCTGGAAATTGAAACAGGAATACCATCCTTTGCAGTGCCGACAAATGGAATGCATGATTATGTATATGGAGCAGGAATCGCATTCGAAGAAATTGCAAAAAGATTTGTTACAGAAAAGGAAGCAAGAGGAAACTATGCAAAACGGACAGTAAACCTGCTTGGAGCAACACCACTAGATTTTGGTCCATTTCCCAGAGTAGAAGAATTAAAAAATAATCTGGAGAAATGTGGATGGGAGATCCTTTCAACCTGGGCGATGGGAGACAGTTTGGAAGATCTTGTAAAAGCAGGAAATGCAGAGATCAACCTTGTCGTGTCATCAGTTGGGCTGCGGGCAGCAAAAGCGTTAAAAGAAAAGTTTGGAACCCCTTATGTGATCGGAACCCCTTATAAAGAATATGCAGAGAGAATCAGTGAAGCTTTGGAAAAGAAAACACCTATGCCGGCATTGGAAGATCGAAAAGGATGGGAAAAGAATACAGCTATAGAAGATTGGAAATCACAAATAGTTACTCTGATCGGTGAGCCGGTTACAACAACATCTCTTGCAGCTTTAATTGAAAAAGAATATCACTATAAAACAAAGGTTCTTTGTCCGTTAGAGGAAACGGATGGACTGATTGGAAGTCAGGATTTAAAAGTGTCTGGTGAAGAAGAGATGGAAAACGCCCTGAAAAACGCTCAGATCATAGTAGCAGATCCATTGTATCGCCCAATCTGCCCGGTTGAGTGTGAGTTTTATGAGAGAGCACACATAGCATTTTCAGGGAGAATGTTTCTAAAAAATAAATAAGTAGGGATGACAGATCAATACTGTCACCCTGTCTTTTTCAGATACCACTTTTCTATCAGACCGATTATCGCATACAACAGCACTGCAATGATACATAGAATGCAGATACTCATCAGAAGCCAGTCAAGTTTAAATACCTGGCTGGAATAGATGATCAGGTATCCAAGTCCGCTTCTTGCGGCTAGAAATTCACCGATGATAACTCCGACAAGACAAAGTCCAATATTGACTTTCATATTACTGATGATTGCCGGAATGGAACCAGGAAGAACCACCTTGGTCAGCGCATGCCTGCGTTTTCCATGTAGTGTGTAGATCAGACGAATTTTTTCCTGGTCGATCGTAGAAAAACTGGTGTAGAGGTTCAGGATACTTCCGAAAATTGCAACGGACATTCCGGCAACAACAATGGTTGTGGTATTGGCACCCAGCCAGACAATAAGTAAGGGCGCCAGGGCAGATTTTGGCAGGCTATTCAGGACAACCATGTAAGGGTCAAGAATTTCGGAGAGTCCATGGAAACACCAGAGGAGGATTGCAATCAGAATGCTGGTAAGTGTGACCAGAAGAAAGCTGACAAGCGTCTCATACAAGGTGATTCCAATATGGTGAAAGACAGAACCATCCTCTGTCATTTTCAGAAAACAGGTTACGATACGGGAAGGGCTGCTGAAGATAAAGGAATCAACAACTCCGGTATCGGCACAGATTTCCCATTGTAACAGGAATAAGAAAAGAATCAGAATCCGCAGAAAGACGACCATCCGTCGGCGTCTGCGGATTTTTTTGAGAAAACGAAGATGCTCAGTTGTCATGGTTTAGCTCCTTCCAGATTTGATTAAAGTAGTGTTTGAATTCAGGTGCATTCCGCCGATTTAAAGGTGTGTCTTGTTCTAATTTAAAGAAAATCGGAATTTCGCAACGGACTTTGGCAGGACGGTTGGTGAGGACAATGACCCGGTCGGAAAGGCTGATTGCTTCCGATAGATCATGAGTGACAAGAAGTGCGGTCTTTCCACTCTGTCGGATAATCTGGCCGATGTCATCGCTGACGGTCAGCCTGGTCTGATAATCCAGAGCGGAAAAGGGCTCATCAAGCAGTAAGAGTTGCGGATCAGGCAGCAGAGTCCGAATCAGGGCGGCACGCTGGCGCATTCCTCCGGAAAGCTGGGAGGGACGTGCAGAAGCAAATTGTTTTAAACCATATTGTTCGAGAAGCTCATACGCACGTTTTTTGGTTGCAGTATTCAGTGTGCCGCAGATTTCCGGACCGAGGGTGACATTCCGGTAAATACTGCGCCAGTCCAGTAAATGATCGTGTTGGAGCATATAGCCAATCAGGGGAGAATTTTCCTTGAGAGGGATACCATTTAACAGGATTTCTCCTGCATCTGGCTTCATCAATCCACAGATCAGGGAGAGAAGTGTAGATTTGCCACATCCGGAAGGACCGACAACTGCTGTGAAGGTTCCAGGTTGCACGGAAAAGGAAAGATCAGATAAAGCCCTTGTTTCTGCGTCCAATGTGTGATAAGAATAATATATGTTATGAAGTTCCAGAAGAGAATTCATTGAAGACTCCATTTCAGTAGTAGTTAATGTTATGATATGTAAAAATAATCCTGAGAGTGAATCAATGAACATGTCAGGCGTTTTAGAAAAAAGGAATGATTGATCTGGAACAAAGATACAGGAGAATGATGAAAATGAACTTACAGAAAATAAACTATCAGAAAGAACTGGAGAAGCTTCTGACAAGACTGGAAAAGGAAGAAAAAGTACCAACTCTTTTACTACATAGTTGCTGCGCACCGTGCAGTAGTTATGTATTAGAGTATTTATCACAGTATTTTAAAATCACTGTCTTCTATTATAATCCCAATATTTATCCGGAAAGTGAATACACAAAGCGTATCCTGGAACAACAGAAATTGATTGAAGAGATGCATTTCCGGTATCCGGTATCATTTTTAGCCGGTAAATATGACCGCGACCGGTTCTATGAGATGGCAAAAGGACTGGAAGAAGTGAGAGAGGGCGGTTCCAGATGCATGGGATGCTATGAACTTCGTCTGAAGGAATCCGCAGAAATTGCAGTGGCCGGAGGATTCGACTATTTTACAACAACACTTAGTATAAGTCCGATGAAGAATGCGCAGAAGTTGAATGAAATCGGACAACGTGTCGGTGAAGAATATGGTGTACAGTATCTGCTTTCTGATTTCAAGAAGAAGAACGGATATAAGAGATCCATCGAACTGTCTGGAATCTATGGTCTTTATCGTCAGGATTATTGTGGATGTGAGTTCTCCTATAAAGCGCGTCAGGCAGAAAAACGTGTGTGAAATGACGGAAGAAGCAATCAAAATAGCAGAAAATAAGAAAAAATCTACAGAATTCGTCGAAATCAGGTATATTTTGCAAGTTTATAGTAGACATTTGACACTTTAGTGTGATAAACTAATGGGCAAATACGATATAATAGAAAAGGGGAAAGACAGATGGCACAGTTATGGGGCGGTCGTTTTACAAAAGAGACAGATCAGCTGGTTTATAATTTTAACGCATCCATCTCTTTCGACAAGAGATTCTATGAGCAGGATATCCGAGGAAGTATTGCACATGTGACAATGCTTGCAAAGCAGGGAATTCTGACTGAGGATGAGAAGAAGCAGATCATTGACGGACTGAACGGAATCCGTGAGGATGTGGAAAACGGAACACTTGAGATTACAGATAAATATGAAGATATTCACAGCTTTGTTGAGGCAAACCTGATCGACCGGATCGGGGATGCAGGAAAGAAGCTGCATACAGGAAGAAGCAGAAACGACCAGGTTGCACTGGATATGAGACTTTATACAAGAGATGAGATTATTGAGCTTGACGGACTCTTGAAAGAGATTCTGGAAGTTCTTCTAAAACTGATGAAAGAGAATGTCGAAACTTACATGCCGGGATTTACACATCTTCAGAAAGCACAGCCGATCACTCTTGCACATCATATGGGAGCTTATTTCGAGATGTTCAAGCGTGACAGATCCAGAATGAAAGATATTTATAAGAGAATGAATTACTGTCCGCTGGGAGCCGGAGCACTTGCCGGAACAACTTATCCGCTTGACAGAGAGTACACAGCAGAGCTTCTGGACTTTGCTGGGCCGACACTGAACAGTATGGATTCTGTATCTGACAGAGATTATCTGATTGAGCTTTTGTCAGCGATGTCAACTGTGATGATGCATCTGAGCAGATTCTCAGAGGAAGTGATCATCTGGAATTCCAACGAATATCAGTTTGTGGATATTGATGATGCTTACAGTACAGGAAGCAGTATCATGCCACAGAAGAAGAATCCGGATATTGCGGAGCTTGTCCGTGGTAAGACAGGAAGAGTTTACGGAGCATTGACCTCTCTTCTGACAACGATGAAGGGAATTCCGCTTGCTTATAATAAAGACATGCAGGAAGACAAAGAACTTGTATTCGACGCAATTGATACAACAAAAGGATGTCTGGCGCTCTTTACAGGAATGCTTAAGACAATGAAGTTTAACGATGCACGCATGGAAGAGAGTGCGAAGCATGGATTTACCAATGCGACAGATGCAGCAGATTATCTGGTGAATCATGGAGTTCCGTTCCGCGATGCACATGGAATCGTTGGACAACTCGTACTGTACTGCATTGAGCATAAGAAAGCACTGGATGATATGACAATGGAAGAATTCAAAGCCATCTCACCGGTGTTTGAAGAAGATATTTATGATGCGATCAGCATGAAAACCTGTGTAGAGATGAGAAATACGATCGGTGCACCAGGAAAAGCGGCAATGGAGAAAGTGATCGCAATCGAAGAAGCTTATCTTGTGACAGAGTAATGAATCATTACAACGAGCAAAAATAACTGAATATTTTCTTTCATTATATAATGGGAATTGAAAGAGAACGTTTGGATAGAAAATAGAAAATAAGAAGAAAAGGGAGAAGAAAACAATGGAGCAGAAATTAAAAGTAGGTATCCTTGGAGCAACAGGTATGGTAGGACAGAGATTTATTTCTCTGCTTGAGAATCATCCATGGTTTGAAGTTGTAACAGTAGCAGCAAGCCCGCGTTCTGCAGGTAAGAAATATGAAGAAGCAGTAGGTGACCGCTGGAAAATGGATACACCGATGCCAGAAGCAGTTAAGAAGCTGGTAGTCCTGAATGTAAATGATGTAGAGCATGTAGCATCTACAGTTGATTTTGTATTCAGTGCAGTGGATATGTCTAAAGACGAGATCAAAGCAATTGAAGAAGCATATGCAAAGACAGAGACACCGGTTGTTTCCAACAACAGTGCACATCGCTGGACACCGGATGTACCGATGGTAGTACCGGAGATCAATGCAGATCATTTTGAAGTGATCAAAGATCAGAAGAAACGTCTTGGAACAACACGCGGATTCATTGCAGTAAAACCAAACTGCTCAATCCAGAGCTACGCACCTTGTCTTGCAGCATGGAAAGAGTTCGGACCAAAAGAACTGGTTGTTACAACATACCAGGCAATCTCCGGAGCAGGTAAGACATTCAAAGACTGGCCGGAAATGGTTGGAAATATTATCCCATTCATTGGTGGAGAAGAAGAGAAGAGCGAGCAGGAGCCGCTTCGTGTACTTGGTAAAGTAGAGAACGGACAGATCGTGAAAGCAGAGCTTCCGAAGATCACATGCCAGTGTGTGCGTGTACCGGTTCTGAACGGACATACAGCAGCAGTATTCATCAACTTCGAGAAGAAGCCTACAAAAGAGCAGCTGATCGAGAAGCTTGTAGCATTCAAGGGATTCCCACAGGAAGCAGAACTTCCGAGTGCTCCGAAGCAGTTTATCCAGTACCTTGAAGAGGACAACCGTCCACAGGTAACAGAGGATGTGAACTACGAGCGTGGAATGGGCGTATCTATCGGACGTCTGAGAGAAGATACAATGTTCGATTACAAGTTTATCGGACTGTCCCATAACACAGTAAGAGGTGCAGCAGGTGGAGCAGTTCTCTGTGCAGAGGCATTGACAGCAAAAGGATATATTGCAGCAAAATAAGAAAATAGAAAAGGCAGTGGCAGTACAAAAATAGTCACTGCCTTTTATACGTATACAAGTCGGGAAGGCAGCTGCCAGTCCGATGAAAGAAAATGGGGATAAAAATAAAAATGGTATGAACAGGAGGATTTTATGGAGAAGGAGAAAAAAGGAAGAGCGATTGCACTACTTCCAATAGGCGTGTTTTTGATCATTTTTCTCGGTGCGGGAATTGTGTTCAAAGATTTTTATGCGATGCCGGCAATCGTTGCGTTTTTGATCGCATTGTTTGTTGCATTTTTGCAGAATAAAGAATTGAGTTTTAACAAGAAGATTGAAGTCATTGCCAAAGGTGTTGGTGAGGAAAACATCATTACGATGAGCCTGATCTTTCTCTGCGCCGGAGGTTTTTCAGGTGCAGTTACTGCAGCAGGTGGGGTAGACAGTACAGTCAATTTAGGATTGTCATTGATCCCGGCACATTTTGCAGTTGCAGGTCTGTTTCTGATCGGATGTTTTATTTCGGTTTCTATGGGAACTTCCATGGGAACGATTGCAGCACTTGCACCGATCGCAGTTGGAATCAGTGAAAAGACAGGATTTGCACTTAGTATCTGCATCGGAGCAGTTGTGTGTGGAGCTATGTTTGGAGATAACCTTTCTATGATCTCTGATACAACAATTGCAGCAGTTAAGACACAGGGATGTGAAATGAAAGACAAGTTTAAGGCAAACTTTTTCATCGTTCTTCCGGCAGCGATTATTACAGTATTAATCTTCTGGTTTGCAACAAGAAATATGAATTTCCAGTTGGAGGAAAACTTAAGTTACAGCCTTTGGGAAGTTCTCCCGTATATGGTTGTTCTTCTTGGAGCACTTATCGGAATCAATGTATTTGTTGTTTTGATCAGCGGAATTGTGATCTCCCTGATCGTAGGTGTAAGCATGGGACATATTGCACTTTCTGAAATATTCCAGGTTGTTGGAAATGGTGTGACATCAATGTATGACATCACAGTTATTTCTATCATTGTAGCATGTATTGTATCACTTGTGAAAGAGCATGGTGGAATCCAGTTCATTCTGAATCTGATCAAGAGCAAGATCAATGGAAGAAGAGGAGCAGAATTCGGAATCGCACTTCTTGCCTTTTTTGTTGATGCATGTACAGCAAATAATACGGTTGCCATTGTTATGACAGGACCGATCGCAAAAGAAATCAGTGAAGAGTTTGATGTAGATCCGAGAAGATCAGCCTCACTTCTGGATATGTTTACATCTGTAGGCCAGGGTATCATTCCATACGGAGCACAGCTTCTGTCAGCAGCAACACTGACCGGATTGACACCGCTTCAGATTATTCCGAATCTGTATTATCCGCTTCTTATGGGAGTATGCGGAGTTTTGGCAATCATCTTCCGGCCACAGAGTAAAAAACTACAGTAAAGTAAAGTGGTAACTTAAAAAAGCAAAAATAATATATTTTCTTGTGGTATAAGAAAAGTTGTGTTATACTTGCAGACAAGAGTGATTTTCACTGGAAACTAAAAGTAAGAAATCAAGATAAAAGAGGGATGTAAGGATGAATCTATTATACAAAAGCACCAGAAATTCAGACAAGACTGTTACAGCTTCACAGGCCATCTTAAAGGGACTGGCTGATGATGGAGGACTGTTTGTTCCTGTATCCGTTCCTAAGCTGGATGTAACAATGGATGAACTTAAAGACATGTCATATCAGGAGACAGCTTATGCAGTTATGAAACAGTTCTTTACAGATTTTACAGAAGAAGAACTGAAACACTGCATCAACAGTGCTTATGATTCAAAGTTTGATACAGAAGTGATCGCACCACTTGTGAAGGTGGGAGATACTTATCATCTGGAACTGTTCCACGGAGCAACGATCGCATTTAAAGATATGGCACTTTCTATCCTGCCGCATCTGATGATCACTTCCGCAAGAAAGAACCAGGTGAAAAATGATATCGTGATCCTGACAGCAACTTCCGGAGATACAGGTAAGGCTGCACTTGCAGGTTTTGCAGATGTTCCGGGAACAAAGATCATCGTATTCTATCCAAAGGGAGGCGTAAGCCACGTTCAGGAATTACAGATGGTGACACAGAAGGGAGAGAATACTTCTGTTGTAGCAATCCATGGTAACTTTGATAACGCACAGAGCGGTGTGAAGTCAATCTTTGAAGACAAAGAGCTGGCAGCAGAATTAGATGCGAAGGGATATCAGTTCTCATCAGCAAACTCCATCAATATCGGACGTCTTGTACCGCAGGTTGTTTATTATGTATATGCTTATGCAAAGCTGCTTGAGAATGAAGAGATCCAGGCAGGCGAGGAGATCAATGTTACAGTTCCGACAGGAAACTTTGGAAATATCCTTGCTGCATATTATGCAAAACAGATGGGCGTGCCGATCGCAAAACTGATCTGTGCTTCCAATGATAACAAGGTTCTCTTTGATTTCTTCCAGACAGGTGTCTATGACAGAAACAGAGAGTTCATTCTGACATCTTCACCGTCCATGGATATTCTGATCTCCAGCAACCTGGAGCGTCTGATCTACACAATCGCAGGACAGGATGCACAGAAGGATGTAGAGCTCATGACACAGCTGAAAGAAAAAGGTGTGTATGAGATCACAGCTGAGATGAAGGAAGGTCTGAAAGACTTTGTCGGAGGATTTGCGACAGAAGAAGAAGTGAAAGAGACGATCCATGACACATATCAGAAGACAGGATATGTGATGGATACTCATACAGCAGTTGCAGCACATGTGTGTGCACAGTATCGTAAAGATACAAAGGACGAGAAGAAATGTCTGGTTGCTTCCACAGCAAGTCCGTACAAGTTCGTACGCAACGTTATGACAGCAATTGATCCGAAGTATGATGAGATGGAAGACTTTGCACTGATTGATGAGCTTGAGAAAGTATCAGGCTTCCCGATTCCAAATGCGATCAAAGAAATCCGTGATGCAGAGGTTCGTCATACAACAGAGTGTGATGCAGATCAGATGAAAGAGACAGTAAAAAATATTCTTGGGGTGTAAAAAATGGATAACAGCATGTGGGGATTTATAGGTATTTTTGTTCTATGTTGTGGAATTTACGCATTGTATTCCTTTGTTATAATGAAAGTAAAGGGCGAGATCAATGCATCAATTCTCCTGGGAAAAGATTATACTTATAAAAAATGTAAGGATAAAGAGGCTTATATAGCAAAAACAGCTCCGGCACTTTTTGCCTTTGGACTGGTATCTGTGATCTATGGAGTGATCGATGTGATTCACTGTTATGTTCATACAATGACAATAGTAGATACAGTTGCAATGATTATTTTCCTTATTGTATTGATCTGGTTCGGTGTTTATACAAGAAATCTCAGAAACAGATATTATTAAAAATGTCAGTTCCGTTTCTTTTGGCTGACAGAAACTATGAGAAACACGCTCCGCGAGTTTCTCAAGTTATCGCGGCAGTCGCCAAGGTCTCGTGCAAGCACGGACTTTGGCTCGTTGCTCGCGTAAATGCAAAAATCCACATATTTACAGTTGTAAAAATGATGTGGATAGAGTATAATAGCAATAGGTTAAGAAAGAAGAAAAACCTGAAATGTGCGAGAACCCTGATATTTTGAACCTACATTATTTAAAAAGGGATTCCGATAAGACTGAGTAATATGCCAGGCCTCCGTTTTTGCAGTGGACGGCAGAAAAGCAGGATGAGGTTGCCCACCTAGCCGTGGCTAGGACTCAAAATACAGGGAACGGCATTTTGGGGATTAGACAAAAGATAAAGTTAAGGGACAGCTGAAGAGATTCGGCTGTCTTTCTTTTTTGCTTGAATATTGAGAATAGTTATGGTATTATCCATGAAGTAACAATTTCGTGACGGCTTAGAAGAAACATAAGCCGTTCTGAGTATTTAACTTGGGGAGTTAAAGAAAATGGAGAAATTTAATAAGATAAAAGAGCGCGGATTGCGAATTGCAGCTACCGTGAGTTCGCATCACACGGGAGCTTTCGCAGCACAGGCGGCATATTTCTTTGTGCTTTCATTGATTCCTATCTTTATGTTGCTTTTAACAATGGTACAATTTACACCAGTGACGAAAGCGGATGTGATGGAGGCTGTACTTCCGGTATTTCCATCCACAGTCAGCCCGATGATTGAAAGTATTGTGAATCAGGTATATATGACATCTAGTTCAATCATCCCTGTGACAATTTTAGTTGCATTGTGGTCAGCTGGAAAGGGTGTACTTTCAGTAACCTATGGATTGAACTGCATTTATGAAAATACAGAGACAAGAAATTATTTTTATCTGCGTGCAAGAGCATGCCTTTATACATTTTTGTTCCTTGTGGCAATCATGCTTTCACTGGTACTTTCCGTATTCGGTAACAGTATCAGTGTGATCGTTTATGAACATGCACCATTTTTAAGCAAGGTGATTCACAAGGTTGTTCAGCTGCGTATTTATTTTACGCTTCCGTTGTTGACATTTTTCTGGGATTTGGTATATAAGTTCCTTCCGAACCGTGGAGCAGCAGGGAAGACTACACTTCGGAAACAGTTGCCGGGAGCGTTCTTTACTGCCTGCGGGTGGATGGCACTTTCCTTTATCTTTTCCATCTATTTGGATATTTTTAAAGGATTTACTAATATGTATGGTAGTTTTACAACAATCATTCTTGTTATGTTGTGGTTATATACGTGTATGTATATTATTCTGCTTGGGGGAGAAATCAATGCAATTTTAGAAGGGGTTAAAAGCAGAAAATAAGAAAAACACAAAAAGTACACAAATAATTGACAGAAGAATACTTAAGGCGTATACTACAAGCGTATGAATATGCCGCAATGTAAAGATTGGGTAGATAATAGACAGAATTGATGTTATTAGCGGTATAGCCTCTCAGATACAAGATGGAAGTCAGAAGTCTTTTGATGTAATGAGTGTCTCTATATATTATATCGAAAGATTTTTGAAATAGTAAAAATTGTTTTTTATAATTAAAATGGTTTTTGCGATAATTTATAAGAAGGGGGGTTAGAAGTCATACAAAAGAGACTTATACTCATAATTAAGAAATGAAGGAAAGATTTGTTATGAAAAAGAGTATGAGAAAACTCCTTATTTCAAGCCTTACATTAGCGATGTTACTGGTTAATTCGCTGAATGTTTTTGCTGCTGAAACAAGTGAGGATCAGACGACAAATGTTGACGTACCGCTTGGAGTGACATCTGAACATACAATGGATGTAGAGTCTATTCCGGCAGAAACAGCAGAGGCCGTTTTGAATGTGACATTTGCAACAGTAAAAGGTGAGTATGTTGGAAGCACAACAGTAAAAGAGTCAGCTGCAGAAGGCGAGGGTCTATTAAAGACATTTGAACTTGGAACAGATTTCCAGCTGCCAGAAGGATATCAGCTCGTATCATGTGTACCACAGATGACAAAGATTAAAGTAGCTTATGGCACACTGCGTGTACGCATTATGATCGTAGAAAAGATTCCGACTGTAGATCCAGAACCAACTCCAGATCCAGAGCCAACTCCAGATCCGGAGCCAACTCCAGATCCAGAGCCGACTCCGAGATCCGGAGAGCCGACTCCGACTCCGTAAATCCGTAAACCACTCCGGTAAAACCAGCTGTAGAAAAGGATAATAACAAAACAAATGACAACACAAACAAGAAAGTAGATACAGCAGATAAGAAAACAACAAAGACAGAAGCTCCTAAGACAGGAGATACAGCTAATATCGCAATGAATGTTTTTGTAATGGCTATTTGTGGTGCTGCAATTGTTACTGTTATTTTCAGAAAGAGATTTACACGCAGATAATAAGAATTGTCTTGATTTAAATTAAGATAATACATAATTGCCAGAAGCGTCTAAACAGATGCTTTTGGCAATTTTCTTTTTATCAAACAAAAATTGTACACTATAATAGGAGCTCATTTAGACTTGACAAAAAGAAATGCTGTGTTAAAATAGATTGGTAAATTCACTTAGAATATAAAAAGTTTATTAGATTTGAAAAGCGAAGATCGTGCACAGTAGAGACCTGTTTTCTTGCAGAGAGAGAGAATCATCGGCTGAAAGTTCTCTTAAGTTCAGATAGCGATTGAAATTCACACGTGAGCTGCATTTTTGAAAGGAAGCATCTAAGGGACAGTCAGGAGAACGGATATGTCCGGATGTGAAAAGTAGAGAATGTCGTATGTTGTACGTTACACAACTTAGAGTGCCTGTAGATCAGACTGCAGGAATCAGGGTGGTACCGCGAGTGATTCAGACCTCGTCCCTTTTGGGATGAGGTCTTTCTTTATGAAAATATTCATCCCTGATAAGTGAGTTAAGAAAGGAGAAAACGATGAAAGAAAGACTGGAACAGATTAAAGCGGAAGCAGTCGCAAGAATTCAGGAGGCTGACGTTCCGGAGAAACTCAATGACGTGCGTGTAAAGTTTCTTGGTAAAAAAGGTGAACTGACAGCCGTATTAAAAGGAATGAAAGATGTTGCACCGGAGGAACGTCCGAAGGTTGGACAGCTTGTGAATGATACAAGAGCAGCAATTGAGGAACTCTTAGAGGAATCTAAGACAAGAATGGAGAAAGCGATTCGTGAAGAGAAGCTGAAAGCAGAAGTAATCGATGTTACACTTCCATCTAAGAAGAATAGTGTAGGACATAGACATCCGAACACAATCGCACTGGAAGAAGTAGAGCGTATTTTCGTAGGCATGGGATATGAAGTTGTAGAAGGACCGGAAGTTGAGTATGATCTGTACAACTTTGAGAAGCTGAACATTCCGGCAGATCATCCGGCAAAGGATGAGCAGGATACTTTCTATATTAATAAAGATATCGTACTTCGTACACAGACATCTCCGGTACAGGCCCGTGTGATGGAGCAGGGAAAACTTCCGATCCGTATGATCGCACCGGGACGTGTATTCCGTTCTGACGAAGTAGATGCAACACATTCACCATCCTTCCATCAGATCGAGGGTCTTGTGATCGACAAGAACATTTCCTTCGCTGACCTGAAAGGAACACTTGAAGTATTCGCAAAAGAGCTGTTTGGACCGGACACAAAGACAAAATTCCGTCCACATCATTTCCCATTTACAGAGCCAAGTGCAGAGGTTGATGTAAGCTGCTTTAAGTGTGGCGGCAAGGGATGTCGTTTCTGTAAAGGATCAGGCTGGATCGAGATTCTTGGATGTGGTATGGTTCATCCACATGTTCTCGAGATGTGCGGAATTGATCCGGAAGAGTACAACGGATTTGCATTCGGTGTAGGACTGGAGCGTATCGCTCTTCTGAAATACGAAATCGACGATATGCGTTTATTATACGAGAACGACATCAGATTCCTGAAACAGTTCTAACGAGCGCGATAAAATCTTCAAGCGGCGCGAATGCGGCGCGACAACGGCGCAGAGCCGTTGGATTTTAGAGCCGCCCCTTTGATGAAATTAAACTAAAAAAGGAGATATAAAATGGATACTTCATTATCATGGATCAAAGCGTATGTCCCGGATCTTGACGTGACAGCGCAGGAATATACAGATGCAATGACTCTGACAGGAACAAAGGTTGAAGGATTCGAGGAGCTGGATGCAGACCTTGACAAGATCGTTGTGGGTCAGATTGAGAAAATTGAGAAACACCCGGATGCGGACAAGCTGGTAGTTTGCCAGGTGAATATCGGAGCTGAGGTTATTCAGATCGTAACAGGTGCAAAAAATGTGTTCGAGGGAGCGAAGGTTCCTGTTGTATTAGACGGTGGACGCGTTGCAGGCGGACATGAGCCGGGACAGAGAGTTGCCGGTGGAATTAAGATTAAGAAAGGAAAACTCCGTGGAGTTCCAAGTTACGGAATGATGTGTTCTATCGAAGAACTTGGTTCTACAAAGGAGATGTATCCGGAACAGCCGGAGAATGGTATTTACATTTTCCCGGAAGATACAGAGGTTGGAGCAGATGCAGTAGAGCTTCTTGGTCTTCATGATGTTGTTTTCGAGTATGAGATCACATCAAACCGTGTAGACTGCTACAGTGTAGTAGGTATCGCACGTGAAGCAGCTGCTACATTTAATAAAGAGTTTAAACCACCGGTTGTGACAGAGACAGGAAATGATGAGGATGTCAATGATTATGTAAAGGTGACTGTAGAGAATACAGATCTGTGTTCCAGATACTGCGCAAGAGCGGTTAAGAATATTAAGATCGGACCATCACCAAAGTGGTTACAGCGCAGACTGTCATCTGTTGGAATCCGTCCGATCAACAACCTGGTTGATATTACAAACTATGTAATGGAAGAGTACGGACAGCCAATGCATGCTTATGATCTTGATACACTTGCAGGACATCAGATCGTAGTTAAGAATGCACAGGATGGAGAGAAGTTCGTTACACTGGATGGACAGGAAAGAACAATGGACAAAGATGTTCTGATGATCTGTGACGGAGAAAAAGCTGTTGGAATCGCCGGAATCATGGGAGGAGAGAATTCCATGATCACAGATAACGCGAAGACAATGCTTTTTGAGGCAGCTTGTTTTGACGGTGTGAACATCCGTAAGTCCAGTAAGCGTGTCGGACTTCGTACAGATGCTTCCGGTAAGTTTGAGAAGGGACTTGATCCGAACAATGCGATGGCAGCACTGAACCGTGCCTGCCAGCTTGTAGAAGAGCTTGGAGCAGGTGAAGTTGTCGGTGGAGCAATTGACGTATACAGCAAGAAGAAAGAGCCTGTACGTGTTCCATTTGATGCAGAGAAGATCAACCGCATGCTCGGAACAAATATTTCTGAGGAAGATATGCTTGGATATTTCAAGAAAATCGATCTTGATTACGATGCAGAGACAAAAGAAGTGATTGCACCGACATTCCGTCACGATCTGTTCAGATTAGCTGACCTTGCAGAGGAAGTTGCAAGATTTTTCGGATATGACAATATCCCGACAACACTTCCGTCTGGAGAGGCTACAACAGGTAAGCTTCCGTTCAAGCTTCGTATTGAGCAGGTGGCAAGTGATATTGCTGAGTTCTGTGGATTCAGCCAGGGAATGTCTTACTCCTTCGAGAGCCCGAAGGTATTTGACAAGCTTCTTCTTCCAGAAGATTCCAAGCTTCGCAATGCAATCTCAATCATGAATCCACTTGGAGAAGATTACAGTATCATGCGTACAACATCCTTAAACGGTATGCTGACTTCTCTTGCAACAAACTATAACAGAAGAAACAAGAATGTTCGTCTGTATGAGATGGGAAATATTTACATTCCAAAGGAGCTTCCACTGACAGAGCTTCCGGATGAGAGAATGCAGTTTACACTTGGAATGTATGGAGATGGAGATTTCTTCAACATGAAAGGCGTAGTGGAAGAGTTCTTTGAGAAAATCGGTATGAAGGGCAGAGAGAAATACGATCCGAATGCAGGAAAGTCATTCCTTCACCCGGGACGCCAGGCAAACATCATTTATGATGGAAAAGTAGTTGGATATCTTGGAGAAGTTCATCCGGAAGTTGCTGATATCTATGGAATCGGTGAGCGCGCATATGTTGCAGTTCTGGATATGCCTGAAATCATCCCATATGCTACATTTGACAGAAAGTACACAGGAATTGCTAAATATCCTGCAGTGACAAGAGATATCAGTATGGTTGTTCCAAAAGAGATTCTTGTAGGACAGATTGAAGATGTGATCGAGAAAAAGGGCGGCGCTCATTTAGAGAGCTTTAACCTGTTTGACATCTATGAAGGTGCTCAGATCAAAGCCGGATTCAAGTCAGTTGCTTATTCTATCGTATTCCGTGCAAAGGATAAGACACTGGAAGAAGCTGAGATCACAGCAGCAATGGATCGCATTCTTTCCGGTCTGGAAGAACTTGGTATTGAGCTGAGAAAGTAAGAAGAGAGGGTAAGAGCATTGAAAACAAGTGATTTTTATTATGATCTTCCGGAGGAACTGATCGCACAGGATCCTCTGGAGGACCGCTCTTCCTCCCGCCTTATGATGCTTGATAAAGAGACAGGGAAGACAGAGCATCATGTATTTCGTGAGATTATCGATGAACTGAATCCGGGCGATTGTCTGGTTATCAATGATACGAAAGTAATTCCGGCCAGACTGATCGGAGCAAAGGAAGACACCGGAGCAAAGATAGAAGTGCTTCTTTTAAAACGAGGGGCAGATGATGTCTGGGAGACATTGGTAAAGCCTGGAAAAAAGGCAAGACTGGGGGCAAGAATCAGTTTTGGAGACGGCCTGCTTGTCGGAGAAGTTATGGATGTAGTGGAGGAAGGAAATCGTCTGATCCATTTTGAATACGAAGGAATCTTCGAGGAGATTCTGGACCAGTTAGGACAGATGCCGCTTCCACCGTATATTACACATCAGCTTCAGGATAAGGACAGATATAATACTGTCTATGCGGTACACTCAGGTTCTGCGGCAGCACCGACGGCCGGACTTCATTTCACACCGGAGCTTTTGGAAGAGATTCGCGCGAAAGGTGTGGAGATCGCACCGGTTACACTTCATGTCGGACTTGGAACGTTCCGTCCGGTGAAGGTAGATGATGTGGAAAAGCATCATATGCATTCAGAATTTTATATGATCACTGAAGAGTCTGCACAGAAGATCAACCATGCAAAAGAAGCAGGACATCGTGTCATTTGTGTCGGAACAACAAGCTGCAGAACAATCGAATCCGCTGCCGATGAGAATGGAAGATTAAAAGAATGCAGTGGTTGGACAGAAATCTTTATCTATCCGGGATATCAGTTCAAGATTCTGGATGCGCTGATCACGAACTTCCATCTGCCGGAATCTACACTGATCATGCTTGTTTCTGCATTAGCCGGAAAAGAGCATGTGATGGCAGCGTATGAGGAGGCAGTAAAAGAAAGATATCGTTTCTTCAGTTTTGGGGATGCGATGTTCATACGATAGAAAGGGACAACCTATGTCAGAAAATGATTTTATCATTGTAGATGAAGAAGAGACAAACAAGGAAGACAACAGACAGGACACTGGCAGGGAAGAAGAAAAAAAAGAAGTGACAACTTCTGACCATTCTGAAAAAGATGATGACGGATATGAGAGAATATGTTTTATTTGTCATCGCCCGGAGAGTGTGACTGGGAAGATGGTTGAGCTTCCGAATAATATCGCAGTATGCCCGGATTGTATGCAGAGAAGCTTTGATATGATGAACAATAGTTCTATGGATCTAAGCAGCATGATGAACATTCCGGGGAGTACACTTTATGAATCTTTCTGATCTTGAAAATATGCAGCCAAAGGCACAGAAGATCAAAAAGAAGAAGAAAGAGCCGAAAGAATTCAAACAGCTGGATATAAAAAAGATTCCGGCACCACATAAGATCAAAGCACGTCTGGATGAATATATCGTTGGACAGGAGTATGCAAAGAAAGCAATCTCTGTTGCAGTTTATAATCATTACAAACGTGTAGCAACAGGAACAATGGATGAGATTGAGATAGAGAAATCAAATATGCTCATGATTGGGCCTACAGGATGTGGTAAAACATATCTGGTTAAGACACTGGCGAAGCTTTTAGATGTGCCGTTGGCGATTACAGATGCAACATCTCTTACAGAGGCAGGATATATCGGTGATGACATCGAAAGTGTTGTTTCCAAGCTTCTTGCAGCAGACAACGATGTTGAGCGTGCGGAACAGGGAATTATTTTTATCGATGAGATCGATAAGATTGCCAAGAAAAAAACTTCCAGTCAGAGAGATGTGAGTGGTGAATCTGTGCAGCAGGGAATGCTCAAACTCTTAGAGGGAAGTGAAGTTGAAGTTCCGGTAGGCGCGAACAGCAAGAATGCGATGGTTCCACTGACAACAGTGAATACAAAAAATATTCTGTTTATCTGTGGAGGTGCATTCCCGGATCTTGAAGACATTATCAAAGAGCGTCTGCAGAAGAAAACGTCGATGGGATTCAATGCAGAACTAAAAGATACAGTCGAGCATGATGAAGAGCTGCTTTCTAAGGTGACAATTGAGGATTTAAGAAAATTCGGTATGATCCCGGAGTTCTTAGGACGTCTTCCGATTGTATTTACATTAAAGGGACTCGACAAAGAGATGCTTGTCAAGATTTTAAAAGAGCCGAAAAATGCAATTTTAAAACAGTATCAGAAGCTGCTGGCATTAGATGAAGTGAAGCTTGAGTTTGATGACAGCGCATTAGAAGCAATCGCAGAGAAGGCAATGGAAAAAGATACCGGAGCCAGAGCACTGCGTGCAATCATTGAGGAATTTATGCTGGATATTATGTATGAGATTCCGAAAGATGACAATATTGGAGAAGTAACAATTACAAGAGCTTATATAGAAGGTACCGGCGGACCGGTTATTCAGTTGAGAGGCCAGGCAGTACCGAGATTAGATGGATAAAGTGAGATTTTAGAAAGAGAAGTTTTGTTCAAAAATCTGAAAACTGATTGGGGAATTAGTTTAAAAAAATCACAAAAAGGAAGAGAGAAAAATGGACACATACAGATACTTACTGGATTTAGCAATTATTCTTATATCTACAAAATTACTTGGACTATTAACAAGACGAGTACAGATGCCGCAGGTTGTTGGCGCACTTCTGGCGGGATTGATTCTCGGACCGGCAGGATTTGGAATTCTGTCAGAGACTTCATTTATCCATGAAGTTGCAGAAATCGGAGTTATTGTTCTGATGTTTACTGCAGGTATGGAGACGGATATCAAAGAGCTGAAAGCAAGTGGAAAAGCTTCTTTTATTATTGCTCTTTGTGGTGTGATCGTTCCACTGATCGGAGGTTATGGTGTTGCCTGGTTCTTTAACCGTCCAAGCATGGCAGGAAGCAACCTGTCATCCCCTGTAGTTCTTCAGAATGTCTTTATTGGAGTTGTACTCACAGCAACGTCTGTAAGTATTACAGTAGAGACATTGAAAGAATTAGGAGCATTGAAGAGCCGTTCAGGAAATGCAATCCTTGGTGCTGCGATCATTGATGACGTTCTCGGTATTATCGCACTGACAATCGTTACAAGTCTTGCAGATGATTCTGTAAAGATTGGAATGGTTCTGATTAAAATCGTGGGATTCTTCGTATTTTCAGGTGTTGTAGGATTTGTTTTCTATAAGATGTATAAGAAATGGGTTGACGGAGCTGAGAAGGAATTGCATCGTCATACGATTATTGCATTTGTATTCTGCCTGCTTATGGCATTTATCGCAGAAGAAGTTTTCGGTGTTGCAGATATTACAGGTGCATATATCGCAGGATTAATTATTTCCAACGTACAGAGATCTACTTATCTGGAGTCTAAGTTTGATACGTTGTCTTACCTGCTTCTGTCACCGGTATTTTTCGCAAGTATCGGTCTGAAGGTAAACCTTCCACAGATGTCAGTATCCATCATTATGTTCGCAGTTGTTCTTACAGTTGTGGCAGTTCTTACTAAGATAGTCGGCTGTGGACTTGGTGCAAAGATTTGTGGTTACAAGAATTATCAGGCGAAACGAATCGGAGTGGGAATGATCTCCCGTGGTGAGGTTGCCTTGATCGTAGCAAGTAAAGGTTCCGCACTCGGACTTATGAGTTCTTCCATCTTAGGACCAGTTATCGTAGTGGTTGTTATTACAACAGTCATCACACCGATTCTTCTGAAAGTAGTGTTCGCTCCTGGAACAGGACCGTCAACACAGGTAGAAGATGCTAAGAAGGTTACAAGCTACTATGAGAATCGAGAAGATAACAGATAGAACAAAAGAGAAAAGAATCGATAAAAGATATTGTAGAAACTTTGAGGTCATGGGACAGTTAAAGCTGTCTCATGACCTCAAATGTGTTATAGAGGTTTAATTGTCCGTATCCCCACTCACGGTTAGGGTATTCCATACTGTCTGGTCGGATGGCTCCAAGAATAAGAAGGCTTTTGATCTGGAATACGTCGATGCCGGGCATTTTGCGTTCATAGAGCTGCCATTCTAACATAAGTGCGACTGCCCCGGCGGTAATAGCAGCTGCGGCGCAGGAGCCGCTGCGCACGGCAAAACGGTCTCCTGGAAGAGCTCCTTTGATATTAATCCCGGGAGCAGTGATGGAAGGATTTTCAAAGCTTGTTCTTGTATAGCCGCGTCCGGATGCCTGGGCGACTGCACCATTGCTGCCGTCGTAATAGGAGACCGTCAGAGGACTAGGGGCATTGGCCGGGTTTGTAAGAGTCGTGTAAGGATCTGATTCAAGGAAATAGACTTCTCCGTCTAAAAATTCTGTGACAGGAAGCCAGATATGGAAATCACCATTAATCAGGCGGGTCGGTTCTACGATGATTTTCCAGATGCCTTCTGCCGGGGCACGGAAACGGAAGAAGATGAGTTCAGAGCTTGCTTTTTCGACCAGAAGCCGATAGTCAACAGAGACGCGGGTCTTTTCAAAGAGAAAATCAATGTCGGCGCTTGTGCCTACATGAAATGGAATTTTGGATGTATTTTCCCCGGACGGTGAAATAATTGAAATTGAGAAGAGATTGGGAATCAGTACCCAAAGTTCCAAAGTGAAACCGGATACATTTTCACCAACTCGGATTTCTACAGTTTTACGGTCATTTTCTGACTGGATCGTATTGAAATAATGATGACGTTTGTCTGCTTCATTTCCCGTGCCAACCACAGCAATCCGGTCGGGCATCAGACTGTAGCTGCCAAGTAATGCGGGAAGCGGAAGCGTGCCGACATGACCGCCAAGATTAGAGCCTATAGTGATACACATGACAAGTGGAAGCCCCAGTTCATCTGCCAGATCATTCAGATATTTTAATCCAAGGATCAGATCTGTTTCCTGATAGCAGACGGCTGTTTCCGTGATGCAGTAATAATCCCGCAGATATTGCTTCGCTTGTTTTAATTTGACAACAGCGAGAGTAGATTCCGGAGCGGCTCCCAGAAACTGTTCGTCAGCGTCAGCATTTCCGGCAGCGAGACTGGCAATATAAGTTCCATGTCCGTCGATATCGACAGAAGGGACCTGTGACAGTGGGGAATCAGAAGAAAGTGCCAGATCAATCTGTTCCTTACGGTATTCACTTCCGTAGAAGAAGTCTCTGGGTGGAGTTCCGCTTTGGATAGTCTGATCCCAAATTGCCGCAATTCGCGTGGTACCGTCCAGATTGCGGAAAACTTTGTTTTGATAGTCAATCCCGCTGTCAAGAAATCCAATCAGAACTCCTTTTCCTTTTAATTGAAGTGCCGGATAGTTCTGCACAGGAAGGATGCCGGTCTGGTTCAATGTTTCCATAGCGACAGGAGCAAAACAATTCGGAATGGAATTGTAAGAAAAACGCGCCAGAGAGATTGGCTCTACAAGTTCTTTGGAAAAGTAAATGCACTGATATCCAAGCCCGGCATCCTGGGTACATGGATCTTTTTTCAGAAGTTCATTGAACAGTGGAGTGCGCAGCGGATTACTGATGAAGTCGCGTGTATCTTCGGAGAGTATCTGTTCCCTGCAAGTTTCAAGATCATTCATAAGATGACTCCTGAGTTGAGTTGTAGAAAGGATATGCAAGAAGGATTCTATTTATGAAATTAGTCTAAAAATAATAGAAAATGACTTCAAAAACTGGAAGAATACGATATAATAAGACCAAGAGAAATTGTAGATCACCTTTCTGGTGGTTGAGATGATACAGCAATGATAAGAAGGGAGATTTCAGTATGAAAGATTTTTTTGAAGATTTAGGAAAACGTCTGAGCGAGACAGCAGAGGCAGTGACAGCAAAGGCAGGAGATGCGATTGAGATACAGAAATTAAAAGCGCAGATCAGAGAGCTTGCAAGAGGAAATGCAGAAGATCTGATGGAACTTGGTCAGAGTATTTATGACAGATTTGAGAATGGAGAAGAACTCGATGAGGCTTCCAAGGGACTGTGCGAGGCAATTGCAAGCCGCAAGGAAAGCATAGAAGAGTATGAGAATAAGATTGAAGGGCTCAAAGGTGCGTGTGAGTGTACACGGTGTGGCAAGATGGTTGCGAAAGATATGGCTTTCTGCCCATACTGCGGATCACCTGTAACAGAGGAAGAAGATATTTTTGAAGCGGATGATCTGGCTCAGGAAGTAAGAGAAGAGGCAGAGGAAGCAGAAGAGAGCGTTACAGAGGCTGCGGAAGCAGCAGTTGAGGCGGTTACTGAGGCCGCAGAAGAAGCAGTGGATGCAGTAGAAGAGTCTGTGAAAGAAGAGACAGAAGAATAGTTTCAAGGAATTAAGGGAGAATGGAACGTGAAGGTTGTTATATTAAGTTTTACACAGGCAGGAACAAGACTTGGTGAGAGAATTGGAAGTCAGTTCCGGAACGAAGGGATTACGTGTCAGAACTATGCACCTGCCGGATATGCATTCGCTGACGTTCTTCCGTTTCCGGAGAATCCAAAAGAGCTGATCAGGGAAGGATGGGGAGAGACATCCTTCCTTTTTATTGGTGCAGTTGGAATTGCAGTGAGATATATTGCACCTTATGTAAAGGATAAATTCACTGATTCAGCGGTCGTAGTCATGGATGAAAAATCAGGGTATGTGATCCCACTGCTGTCAGGACATCTCGGGGGTGCGGTGGAACTTTCCAATCAGCTTGCAGTATGGACCGGTGCAGTTCCGGTACAGACAACAGCGACTGATGTTCAGGGGAAATTTGCAGTAGATGTTTTTGCAAAGAAGAATCACTTGCATTTTACAGAGCGCGAAGCAGCGAAGCAGATATCAGCCGCAGTGCTGGATGGAAAGCAGGTCGGTCTGTGGATCGGTGAAGGACTGGTATTTGAACAGGAAGATTTTCAGAAAAGCTGTTTAAAAGAACTTATACTATGTGGTTCACAGGAAGAATTGTACTCCTTTGCAGAGGAACATCCTGTGATCGTGATCACAAAGACCGCAGAAGAAGGGAGACAGTTCGTGGAATCCCTAGCGGGTTCTCTGTGGGGAGATGTCAGGAATAACGTATGTGGATGTGAGCGTAAGCCATGCATTCTCCTTTTGTATCCAATCAATATCACGGCAGGAGTAGGCTGTAGAAAACAGATTTCAAAAGAACTTTTTGAAAATGGTCTAAACGATATTCTGGAAGGGTATGGACTTGAACCTACGCAGTTAAAACAGCTTGCATCGATCGATCTTAAGAAAGAAGAACCTGCGATTTTGGCCTATGCGCAGAAATATAAAGTACCGTTTGCAACTTATCCGGCAGAACAGTTAGAGAAGATTACAGAGGTATCAGCCACATCACGGTTTGTGAAACAGGTGACAGGTGTTGACAATGTGTGTGAGAGAGCCGCACGGACAGCAGATGCTGACGGAGAACTGCTGTGTCCCAAGTGCATAAGAGAGCAGATGACGGTGGCATTGACAGAGACAGAAGTAACACTTCAATTTTAAAACGAAAGAAAGTTCCAGAATCTTCCGACATTCTGGAACTTTTTTTCTACTAAAGTATCTGTTCTTTTGACTGGAGTGCATCATATCCTGTCTCACGGGTGCGGATCTTCATGGCACTCCGGATTTCATAGCTGAAGATCTTACCATCACCGACTTCACCGGTATAGGCAGCTTTCTGGATTGCTTCGATTGTTTTTTTCTCCCATTCTTCGGAAGAGACAACAATTTCAAATTTGATTTTCGGCTGCATGAAAATCTCAATCTCAGAACCACGGACAATCTCCTTATAACCTCGCTGTGCACCACATCCCATGACCTGGGAGACAGTGATACCATTGACTTCTATTTCATTTAAGGCAGCCTTGACATCCTCAAATTTCTCTTCCCGAACGATAGCTTCTACTTTAATCATCATTTTAAAAATCCTCCTGTATTAATGGATATATAAATTTTGGACAGATTATATTAGTCGAATCCGTTGAAGGACGGATATGCATTTTCACCATGTTGGGAGATATCCAGTCCAAGAGCTTCTTCCTTCTGATCTACGCGCAGTGGAGTGAAGATACGGATAATTCCAATGCAGATCAGAGTACCGACAACTGCAACAGCCGCAGTGATGATAATGCTTAATACCTGTGCAACAAAGAGATGAACATTACCGAAGACCAGTCCGTCCCATCTTGCAACAGAGTTAATAGAAGTTTTTGCAAAAAGTCCGGTGGCGATTCCACCCCACACACCGCCGATTCCATGGCAGCCAAATGCGTCCAGTGCATCATCTATTTTCAGTTTATGCTTAATGAAGTTCATTGTAAAGTAGCAGATCGGGCTGACCAGTGCACCGATGATATAGGAAGACCAGATCGGAACAAATCCTGCTCCCGGTGTAATAGCAACTAGTCCGACAACCAGCCCGGTAGAAGCACCGACCAGAGTAGGCTTCCCGTCTTTGATCACATCGATCAGCATCCAGGATACGAGAGCGGCTGCGGAAGAAATTGCACTTGTCATAAATGCATGGGCTGCAAGTCCATCTGCCGCCAGGGCACTTCCTGCATTGAATCCAAACCATCCGAACCAGAGCAGGGAAGCTCCAAGCACAACAAAAGGAATATTATGGATACGGTAAGATGTTTTTTCGTATCCTTTTCTTCTGCCAAGATATGTTGCGAGAACCAGGGCGCTGACACCGGAACTGATGTGTACCACATTTCCGCCTGCAAAGTCAACAGAGCCGATTGCTGCAAGGAATCCGCCCTCACCCCAGACCATATGAGCCATCGGATAGTAAACGAGGAAAGACCACAGTGCAATAAATGCGAATAATGCCTTAAATCTCATCCTTCCGACCACAGCACCGGTGATCAGTGCCGGAGTAATCATGGCAAACATCATCTGGAATGCAGCAAATACAAGATGCGGAATGGTATCCGCATACGGACCGGCTTCCCAGCCAACATCATTTAAAAAAGCCCAGCGGAAATCTCCGATAATTCCGGCGTGATTGCCGCCAAAAGAAAGAGAATAGCCAAACATGGTCCAAAGAAGAACAGATAGTCCCATGATCGCAACGCAGGCCATCATTGTGTTACATACATTTTTTCTCCGCACAAGACCGCCATAGAAGAAGGCAAGTCCCGGTGTCATAAAGAAGACAAGCGCAGTGCAGATCATCATAAAAGCAGTGTTTCCGGTGTTCATTTTCTAAATCCTCCCAATTCATCTAATAATGCAAAAAAGACGCCTGATAGAAAGGCAATCTCTTACCTTTCTGTCAGACGTCTTTGTCTTGCATATTAAGATATCACGGCTTTTGGAAAAATGCAAGAGAAAATTTTGTGGTTGCCGGTCGCACACAGTATGAACAGTAAGTAACTTATGCGGAACAAGTTGAAGAAAACAAGTTTTTGCTTTATAATCAGTGACAGAGTAAAAAGAAAGGGTTCGATGGATGATTATGAAAGAGCATACGCATTTCCGTGAGGACGGAACAGAATATACCCACGTGCATCATAACGGAGATGGGGTGGCAGAGTCACATGTACATCATCACGATCATGGCGGCACAGGACATGTTCACCGTCATGTACACAGTGCAGAAGAAAAGAAGAAGGTAATGAATCGTTTATCCAGAGCAATCGGACATCTTGAGGCAGTGAAGCGAATGGTGGAGCGTGATGAGGATTGCAGTGAAGTACTGATCCAGCTTGCGGCAGTTCGTTCTGCAATCAATAATACAGGAAAAGTGATTTTGAAGAATCATCTGGATCATTGTATTGTGGAAGCTATTGAGCAGAATGATATGGAGACAATCCGTGCTCTTGACGAGGCAATCGACAAGTTTATTAAATAAATGTGGGTGATTTGATGAAGAAAAATATTCTTATTTTTGCCGGTACGACAGAGGGACGACAGCTGGCAGAATACGCCGTTAAAGAAGGAATTCCCTGTATCGTAAGTGCTGCGACAGAATATGGGGAAGAACTATTGGAAAATGATCTGCAGTTGCAAAAAGAGAAGAATAAGAAATCAGAACTTCGAGTGATCCACGGACGTATGGATCAGCAGGAGATGGAAATATTCTTTGAAAAAGAGCAGGTGGGGCTTGTCATAGATGCGACGCATCCGTTTGCAGTTATAGTGACGGAAAATATACAGCGGGCATGTAAAAACAGCGGAATAGAGTATTTACGATGTTTAAGAGATTTTTTGACAGAAGCAAAGGCAGTCAGGTCAGAAAAGTTCGCTTGTGAAAGAACAAATGCGATTACTAAGAGTGACAGTTCTGTAGTCTGTGTGAATAGCGTGGAAGAGGCTGTGGACTATCTCGAGCAGACGCAGGGAAATATACTGATAACAACAGGCAGTAAAGAACTGGATAAATATACTCGTTTGACAAATTATAAAGAGCGGTGCTATGCAAGAGTACTTTCCGTACTTCCTTCAGTGATGCAGAGCATAGATCTCGGATTTTCAGGGAAGCATCTGATTGCAATGCAGGGCCCGTTTTCCAGGGAAATGAATCTTGCACTTCTTCATCAGACAGAGGCAAAATATTTCGTGACAAAAGAATCCGGAAAGAATGGAGGATTTGCAGAAAAGCTTGAAGCAGCAGAGCAGGCAGGTGCAGTTCTTCTCGTAATTGGAAGGCCGATAGAAGAAGGCTTGTCGGTAGAGGAAGCAGAACAGGAGATGAGAAAATGGAACAGGGATTGATACACATTTATTGTGGAGACGGAAAAGGAAAGACATCAGCAGCAATTGGACTTGCAGTACGTGCTGCAGGAAGTGGACTTAAGGTTTTATTTACCCGGTTTTTAAAAAATGAATCTTCCGGAGAACTGGCGATTCTCGATGATATTTCTCAGATTAAAGTACTTCATCTTGAAAAGTCTTATGGCTTTTTTAAAAATCTTTCCGAAGAGAAAAAGCAGGAAGTAAGGGAAACTTACTTGCAGCTTTGGAGAGCGATTGAACTGGAGATTCTTACCGGAAGATATGATGTGCTTGTAATCGATGAATTTATGGCAGCGTATAAGTATGATTTGATTCCGAAGGAGGAAGCAATCGAGTTCCTGGAGAAGAAACCAAAAGAACTGGAGATTGTATTGACTGGACGAAATCCGGATGAAAAGCTTGTAGAACTGGCAGATTATGTGTCAGAAATCAAGAAAGTGAAGCATCCGTTTGATCAGGGAATCTACGCGAGAAAAGGGATTGAATATTGATGAAGGAAATCGGAAGAACAAGATCGGGACTTCAGATGGGATATACGACAGGAAGCTGTGCGGCAGCGGCGGCAAAAGCGGCAGCAGAGATGTTATTGTCGGGAGAAGAGATTCGCCAGGTGAGACTGCTGACGCCGAAGGGTATTGAACTGTATCTTGAGTTGGAAGAGATCATGCGTAAGAAGTCAGAAGTTTCATGTGCAGTGCGAAAATACAGTGGAGACGATCCGGATGTGACGAATGGAATACTTGTTTATGCAACAGTTCAAAAGGTAGAGAAGAAGAGTAAAATAAATTCGGAGAATAGTGTGGATCTTTCCGAGAAAATTAATCTGGATGGTGGTATAGGAATCGGCCGTGTAACGAGGCCTGGACTGGAACAGAAAATCGGTCAGGCAGCAATCAACAAAGTACCGCGGAGAATGATCTGTGAAGCAGTGGAAGAAGTTTGCAGAAAGTATGAATATGCAGGAAATCTGCAAGTGCGCCTATCCGTGCCGGAAGGGGCAGAGGTTGCAAAGAAGACATTTAATCCAAGACTGGGGATTGAGGGAGGAATCTCAATCTTAGGAACAACAGGTATCGTGGAACCAATGAGTGAGAAGGCACTGACGGATACGATTTATCTGGAAATGAAGATGCTCAAAGAAAATGGAACAGAGTGGTGTTATGTTGTCCCGGGAAATTATGGGATGGACTTCTTACGGAAAAAGCTGCATGTGGACACCGCACTTTCAGTAAAATGCAGTAATTATGTCGGCGAGACAATTGAGGATGCAAAGCTTCTTGGAATGAAAGGAATCTTGTTGATCGGACATATAGGAAAGTTTATTAAGCTGGCCGCAGGAGTGATGAATACGCATTCCAGACAGGCAGATTGTCGAATGGAAGTACTTGGTGTGCATGCAGCAATGAATGGTGCAGATGCGGCAGTTGTGCGGGAAATCATGGATTGTATCAATACAACGGAAGCAATGGAAATACTGCGCAGGGAGAAGTTGATTGAGCCGGTGATGGAAAGTGTGATGAAACGGATTGAATTCTTCTTAAAGAACAGAGCAGGAGAAGAATTGGAAATCGGTGTGATTTTATTTTCAACAGAGGATGGCATTCTTGGAAAGTCAGAAAATGCGGATGAGTTGTTAAAGAAGATACAGGAGAATAGATGAAACAAGCAGGAAAATTTTATGGAATCGGAGTGGGACCGGGAGATCCTGAATTAATGACATTGAAAGCAGTTCGAAAGATCAGGGAATGCGAGATAATAGTACTTCCGATTTCTGATAGAGAATTGACAGAACCAATGTTGCTTGAGCAAAATGGAAAAGAGAACAAGGCGTTAAGATATTTAGAAGGCTGTACGGCATATCAGATTGCAGTACAAGCAGTTCCGGAGATTGAGAAAAAGCAGATTCTCTTTCTGCCAATGCCGATGATTAAGGACAAAAAGGTGCTGAGAAAGATTCATGCAAAAGGCGCGGAAACGATAGGGCAATTCCTTGAACAAGGGTACAGTATAGCATTTTTAACCTTAGGAGATCCGACGGTTTATTCCACTTGTATGTATGTGGAACAGATGATCGAGCAACAGGGGTATCCTGTTGAAACTGTTTCCGGAATCCCGTCATTTTGTGCAGCGGCGGCAAGATTAAATCAGCCACTTGGAGAGCAGGAAGATCAGATCCATATTTTACCGGGGTCTTATGAAGCGGGAGAAGGTATTCAATTACCTGGAACAAAGATTCTGATGAAGACCGGAAGAAAAATGGGACAGATAAAAGAGTTATTACGAGAAAGCGGACAAGATATTTGTCTCATAGAAAACTGTGGTATGGATCATGAACAGATTATTCGGACGGCAGAAGAGATTTCAGAAGATGCGGGATACTATTCCCTTCTAATTGTAAAAGACAGGAAAAGATAGAAAAGGCAGGAAGAATTATGATTACATTTGTAGGAGCAGGTCCGGGAGCAGAAGATCTGATCACAGTACGCGGACAAAGACTTTTGAAGGAAGCAGACATCGTGATCTATGCGGGTTCACTTGTGAACCCGGGATTACTTAAACTGTGTAAAGAAAGTTGTGAAATATATAACAGTGCAAAGATGACATTGGAAGAAGTACTGGAAGTAATGGTGAAGGGCCATGGGGACGGAAAAGAAATCGTACGTCTGCATACAGGAGATCCTTGCCTTTATGGTGCTATCCGAGAGCAGATGGATGAACTGAAGAAACTTGAGATACCATATGAAGATTGTCCGGGTGTCAGTTCATTTTGCGGAGCTGCGGCAGCACTGGAAGCAGAGTATACATTGCCGGGGATCTCTCAGTCTGTCGTGATCACGAGAATGGCGGGAAGGACACCAGTGCCGGAGAAAGAGTCAGTCAGAAGCTTTGCGGCACATCAGGCGACGATGGTTTTATTCTTGAGCACAGGACTGTTAAAGGAACTTTCAGCAGAATTGATCGAAGGCGGATACAGCGAAGATACACCGGCAGCGATTGTTTATAAAGCGACCTGGCCGGAACAGAAAGTACTTCGCTGCACAGTAGGAACGCTGGAACAGACTGCACGCGAGGCGGATGTCACCAAGACAGCGCTGATCGTAGTCGGAGAAGTGCTTGACGGGACTTATGAGAGATCAAAGCTTTATGATCCGACATTTACGACAGAATTCAGACAAGCATCCTGTTCTAAGAAGGAATTAGGACAAACCGGAGAGAATCAAAGCACAGAGATGAGACAGGAAGCAGAGGGACAGAGCAAATGAGTACAGTATATGTAGTAGGACTCGGACCGGGAGCAGAAGAGCAGATGACAGTGCGTGCACAGAAAGTATTGGAGCATTGCCCTGTTTTGATTGGTTACAATGTTTATATTGATCTTGTGAAAGAGCAGTTTCCTGATAAGATATTTTTGAGCACTCCGATGCGGAAAGAACCGGAACGCTGCAGAATGGCATTTGAAGAAGCAGAAAAAGGACAGGATGTTGCAATGATCTGTAGTGGAGATGCCGGAGTGTATGGAATGGCAGGATTGATCTTCGAGATAGGAAAAGAATACCCTTCCATCCAGATTGAAGTGGTTCCGGGAATCACAGCGGCATCCGGTGGGGCAGCAGTGCTTGGCGCACCTTTGATGCATGATTTTGCTGTAATCAGCTTAAGCGATCTTCTGACACCGTGGGAAACGATTGAGAAACGTCTGCATGCGGCAGGAATGGCTGATTTTGTCATCTGCCTTTACAATCCGTCAAGTAAGAAGCGCGCAGATTATCTGCAGAAAGCCTGTGATATACTGCTTCAGTACAGAGATGTGGGAAATATCTGCGGTTATGTGAAGAATATCGGACGTGAAGGAGAAACATATCAGATTCTGTCATTGAAAGAACTTAGAGATACAAAGGTGGATATGTTTACAACAGTGTTTATCGGAAATTCAAGAACGATGGAACTGAATGGGCGGATGGTGACACCGAGGGGGTATAAACTTTAAATGAAATCACAGCAAATTATACTTGCGGGAATAGGAATGGGATCTGGTGATGTAATCACAGAAGAAGTCAGACAATTGATAGAAGAGGCGGATTGTCTGATCGGAGCAGAACGAATGATTACGAGTGCACAGAAGATTCGTAGCATGAATGGATTAAGTATGCGTCAGTGTGAGAGAAACAACAGGAATGAAGGAGTCTTTATTAAGGAATATCGTACAGAAGAGATTGTATCTTATATAAAAGAGCACAAAGAACATAGTAAAATAGGAATTCTTCTTTCGGGAGATACAGGATTTTATAGTGGTGCGAAAAAACTGAAAGAGCGATTGACGGAAGTATGTTCTGATCAGATAGAGATTTATTCAGGGATTTCCTCACTTTCTTATCTTGCATCAAAAGTCGGTGTTTCATGGGAAGATGCAAAAATCCTGAGTCTTCATGGGAAGGATATGAATTTTGTTCAGACAATCCACAGACATCCGAAGACATTTCTTCTTCTCGGAGGAAAAGACACGGGGCGTCATTTCTATGAGACACTACTAGAGTATGGACTGGAGGATGTGCACATCCATGTAGGACAGAGGATGTCTTATGAGGACGAAAAGATTCTTTCGGGCAAATTATGTGAGATGGAGGCAGAAGATTTTGAAGGACTCTGCGCAGTTCTTATAGAAAACCCATCTTATTGTAAAGCGGCAGGTATGCACTTGAAAGACGAAGAGTTTATTCGAGGAAAGGTGCCAATGACGAAGTCGGAAGTGCGTTCTGTCAGTATAGCAGAGCTTGAACTAACAGAGGATGCCATTGTATATGATATCGGTGCCGGAACAGGTTCTGTTTCTATAGAAATCGCACGTGCAGGTGAGCAGATTCGTGTGTATGCGATTGAGAAGAATCCGGAAGGTGTTGAACTGATCGATCAGAATCGGAAGAAATTTAGGACAGACGGAGTGCGAATCATAGAAGGGTTTGCGCCACAGGCATTAGAGGAACTGGAAACACCGACACATGCATTTATCGGCGGGAGTTCGGGAAACTTACGAGAGATTGTCCAATTACTTCAGAGGAAAAATCCGGATGTGCGAATCGTGATTAATGCAATTTCACTTGAGACAGTCAGTGAAGTGATGGGGCTTGTGGAAGAGGGAATCCTTCCCGATGCGGAGATTCTACAGGTGAGTGCAGCAAGATCAAAGGTTCTTGGAAGATATCATATGATGATGGGACAGAATCCGGTTTATATTATTTCCGCAGGTGGAAGAAAGCCTGCACAGGTATAAGATGAGAGAAAAGGAAACAAACAGACAGGAGAATCGTGAGAAAATGAAAGAGCGTGTTTGCAATAACAAAAATCAGAAAAAAAATCCAGGAGTTTTATTGTCTGCTGTTTCCAGTAATAGTGGAAAGACAGCTGCAGCCTGTGGCCTGATGTCTGCATTTAAACAAACGGGAAAGCGTGTATCTGCATGTAAATGCGGCCCGGATTATATAGATCCGATGTTCCACAGGGAGGTTCTTGGCGTTGATTCTAAGAATCTGGATCTGTTCTTCTCGGAAGAAGACATTTTGAAAGAGGGATATCTAAGGCATACGAAAGATGCAGATATTACTATAACCGAAGGCGTTATGGGGTTCTATGACGGAATGTCACTTGATTCTGTAAAAGGAAGTTCTTATGATGTCGCACAGACGCTAGGATTGCCAGTGATCCTTGTGATTAATGCGAGAGGTGCAGCAATGACACTTGTAGCTACGGTGAAAGGAATTGTTGAATTTCGTCCGGATAGCAATATTCGTGGAATTCTCTTAAACAGAGTATCCGCAATGCTATATCCAAGATTAAAAGAAATGTTGGAGAATGAACTGGCGAGAATCGGGCATGATGAGATTAAAATTGTCGGTTACATGCCGGAAAATGAAGCTTTTCATTTGGAAAGCCGTCATCTGGGACTTGTAACACCGCAGGAAATGGAAAATCTGCAGGAGAAGGTAAGACAGGCGGGAGAAATTCTGGCAAAAACAGTGGATCTTGAATTGCTGGAAAAGATTGCAGGTGAAGCAGCAGTATGGAAAGCAGAAGTTTCAGAAGAATCGGAAAAGATTGGAAGTTTAAAAAGTCTGAACTACCCCGTTCGAATCGCAGTGGCGCGTGATGAAGCTTTCTGTTTTTATTACAAAGATAATCTTGAACTATTAGAAAGCCTTGGATGTGAAGTGATAGAATTCAGTCCGCTTCATGATAAAAAACTTCCTGAAAATGTGAAAGGAATTCTTCTCGGTGGCGGTTATCCTGAACTGTATGGAAAAGAATTGGCAGAAAATCAGAGCATGCTTGAATCAATAAGAAGAGCATTGGATGATAAGATCCCATGTCTGGCAGAGTGTGGCGGATTTATGTATCTTCATGAAGAGATGGAAGACACCGCTGGAAATGTCTGGAAACTAGTAGGGCGAATCCATGGAAAAACATTTCCGACAGGTAAACTGGTTCGATTTGGATATGTGAATTTACAGAGGAATCTTGATGAAGATCAAGTTTCTGAGCTTAAAGAACGGATGAGTATAGCGGACAGCTGGATTCTTCCGGGTGAGAACATCCGTGCACACGAGTTTCATTACTGGGATAGCACAGACAGTGGAAGTGACTGTCTTGCTGTCAAGCCGGATGGAAAGAGAAAGATGGAAATGCATGCATCTGGAAGAGAATCTCGTGGCGGGATATCCGCATTTGTATTATCCATCTTGTAAAGAATTTGCGGAGCGTTTTGTAGAAAAATGCAGAAGCGGTTACAGAGAATAGAACAAAGAGAAACAGCAACAGATGTCGTTATAATAACATCTGCTGCTGTTTTTTTAGGCTCTATGAAATATCCAGATCAATCGGTTCGTCCAAATGTTCGGAAACATATTTTCCATTTTTCTTCCGTTGCCTGACGCACTCAGTCAGAAGATATTCAATCTGACCGTTTACGGAACGAAAATCATCTTCTGCCCAGGCTGCGATTGCGTCATACAGTTTAGCGGAGAGACGGAGAGGAACCTGCTTCTTTTTATTATCTTTTTCAGCCATCTCTAGTACAGACTTCCGGAATTAATGATTGGCTGTGTGTCATGGTTTCCACACAGAACTACGAGCAAATTGGATACCATAGCAGCCTTACGTTCTTCATCCAGTTCTACAACTTCTTTCTCGCTTAATTGATCCAGAGCCATTTCAACCATGCCGACTGCTCCGTCTACGATCATCTTTCTTGCATCGATGATAGCGGAAGCCTGCTGGCGCTGGAGCATGACAGCAGCGATTTCCGGTGCATAAGCAAGATATGTAATTCTTGCTTCGATGATCTCAAGCCCTGCGTCTGTCACTTTCGTCTGGATCTCTTCACGGATTCGCGCTGCAACAATCTCACTGGAGCCACGGAGACTTCCCTCATCAGCCTTTCCGTCACCGGTTGTATCGACATCAGGAGCAGTGTCATATGGATAGATGCGGACAATATTACGAAGAGCACCATCACACTGAAGTGAGAGATATTCTTTGTAATTATCAACATTAAAGACAGCTTTCGCAGTATCTACGACACGCCATGTCACGGCAATACCAATCTCAATCGGATTTCCGAGACAGTCATTGATCTTCTGACGGGAGTTGTTCAGTGTCATAACCTTGAGAGAAATCTTTTTGCTTGAAGACTCTTCAGTGGTTCCTGTTGTAGAAACACCCAGGAGACTGGAAAGATTTGCTCCCTTCTTGGAATTGTTATCAACATCTCCACTCTGACTCAACTTTGTCTTGGAAGCAGGGTTTACACTGGTACAGAATGGATTGACAAAATAAAATCCGGCTTCTTTCAGTGTACCGATATAATTTCCGAAAAGTGTAAGAACCAGGGCCTCCTGCGGTTTCAGCACCTTCAATCCAAGAAATGGAACCCATCCGATGCACAGCCAGATAATGCTGACAACCAGTCCAGCGATAACCGGTGGAGCTGAGAATTCATGTTCCAGTGCAATTGCGGACAGAACGCATCCTGCTATTGCGATCAGATAGAGCAGACAAAAGAGTAGAAGCATTCCCATTCCGTTTTTCTTATTTGATAATATTTTTTCATTCATAGCGATTCCTCCTCTGGAAATAAAATGAAATTTATTTGATATCATTATGATATCATTTTTGGAAGAGAAGTCAATAGTTTTTGAATAAATTCAGTTGAGTTAGATCAAGGAAAATTAAGTCAATGCAAAAAGAAAAAGCTGTGAAAGATAAGCAATTTCATCTTTCACAGCTTCTATTCACATATTTATTCTATCAATCCCAGAATTTTGGAATACAAGAACAATCTTACAGCTGAGGACCTGCAGCAACAAGTGCTTTACCAGCTTCATTTCCTTCGTATTTAACGAAGTTCTTGATGAATCTCTGAGCAAGGTCTTTTGCCTTAACATCCCACTCAGCAGCGTCAGCGTATGTGTCACGAGGATCAAGGATTCCTGTGTCAACACCCTCAAGCTCTGTAGGTACTTCGAAGTTGAAGTATGGGATTGTCTTTGTAGGAGCTTTGTTGATTGCTCCGTTAAGGATAGCGTCGATGATTCCACGAGTATCTTTAATGGAGATACGTTTTCCTGTTCCGTTCCATCCTGTGTTAACAAGGTAAGCCTTAGCTCCGCTAACTTCCATCTTCTTAACAAGTTCTTCTGCATATTTTGTAGGATGCAGCTCTAGGAATGCCTGTCCGAAGCAAGCTGAGAATGTTGGTGTAGGCTCTGTGATTCCACGTTCTGTACCAGCAAGTTTTGCTGTAAATCCAGACAGGAAGTAGTACTGTGTCTGATCCTCTGTCAGGATAGATACCGGAGGAAGTACTCCGAAAGCATCTGCAGACAGGAAGATTACATTCTTAGCTGCCGGTGCAGAAGAAACCGGACGAACGATGTTCTCGATGTGGTTGATCGGGTAAGATACACGAGTATTTTCTGTTACGCTCTTGTCGGCAAAGTCGATCTTTCCGTTCTTGTCAAGTGTAACGTTCTCAAGAAGAGCGTCACGAACGATTGCGTTGTAGATGTCTGGCTCAGACTCTTTGTCAAGGTTGATAACCTTAGCGTAGCATCCGCCTTCGAAGTTGAATACTCCGTTGTCATCCCAGCCGTGCTCGTCATCACCGATGAGGAGTCTCTTAGGATCTGTGGAAAGTGTTGTCTTACCTGTTCCTGAAAGACCGAAGAAGATTGCTGTGTTCTCTCCGTTGAGGTCTGTGTTAGCTGAGCAGTGCATGGAAGCAATTCCCTTAAGTGGAAGGAAGTAGTTCATCATAGAGAACATACCTTTCTTTTTTCATCTCTCCGCCGTACCATGTGTTAACGATAACCTGCTCTTTGCTTGTGATGTTGAACATTACAGCTGTCTCAGAGTTAAGTCCGAGCTCTTTGTAGTTCTCAACTTTAGCTTTGGAAGCATTGTAAACAACGAAATCTGGCTCGAAGTTCTCAAGTTCTTCCTCTGTTGGCTGAATGAACATATTTGTTACGAAATGTGCCTGCCAAGCAACCTCAACGATGAAACGGATTGCCATACGTGTATCTTTGTTAGCACCGCAGAATGCATCTACAACGAACAGTCTCTTGTTAGAGAGCTCTTTGATTGCGATATCTTTAACAGCTGCCCAAGCTTCTTCTGTAGCTGGGTGGTTGTCGTTCTTGTATTCATCAGATGTCCACCAAACTGTATCTTTGGAGTTCTCATCCATAACGATGAATTTATCTTTAGGAGAACGTCCTGTGTAAACACCTGTCATAACGTTGACAGCGCCGAGTTCACTTTCCTGTCCCTTTTCAAAACCTTCAAGTTCCGGTTTTGTTTCTTCTTCGAATAATAATTCGTAGGAAGGATTGTATACGACTTCTGTTGTTCCAGTAATGCCATACTTACTTAAATCAATTTTTGCCATCTTACATATACCTCTTTCTTTTCTAATGATAGAATAAAATGCTGCTTATGCAAGCTTTTCATATCCTTTTTTAATTATACATATTATGTGAAGAAAATCAATAAAAATCCTGTAAATTTTTTAACAAAGAAGTGGGAAAAATGAAAGATTTCATATTAAAAATGCAGGAAGAAAAAAGTAAAATGTCAAAAAATAAAAAAATGCAAGGAAAATATGACAGATTCCGTTGCTTTTTTATATATCAGAATGAAAAAAATTATGATAAAATAGGAGAATGATGCCAAAAAATGCGAAAAAACTGGCTTGTGAAGTTAGAAAGACAAACTATAGATCAGAAGAAAATAATAAGAAAAGCAGACATAACAATGGTAGATGATGAAAGAAAAACGACAAAAAATGAAAAGATGTCGATGAAAGAAAATGAAAGATTATTGATTGAAAAATTCAAAATGATAAAACCGGTGGAGAAATCCTATGAAGAACAGGCAAAAAGACGATGGAAAACAGTTGCAAAACCACTGTTCAGCTTAGGAAAACTGGAAGATGCTGTGATCCGAATGGCAGGAATCCGAAGAGAAGCAGATTTTGAGATTAAAAAGAAAGGCTTGCTGATCTTTTGTGCGGATAATGGAGTTGTTTCAGAGGGAGTGACCCAGACCGGGCAGGAAGTGACAGCAATCGTTGCAGACAATTTTACAAAATGTGCGACGAGCGTATGTATTATGGCAGAGACAGCCGGAGTGGACTTATTTCCAATTGATGTTGGAATGGTGAAAGACGTTCCATCTGTCACAAAACCAAAAGACAAAGTGATGTATGGAACGAAGAATATGGTGGAAGAACCTGCAATGTCAAGAGAACAGGCGGCGCAAGCTATTCTTGTCGGTATACGAAAGGTCAAGGAGCTTGCAGAACAAGGGTACGATCTGATCGCAACCGGTGAGATGGGAATTGGGAATACAACGACAAGCAGTGCGATTGTGTCCGTTCTGCTTGATGAAAGCGTAGAAAATGTAACAGGAAGAGGCGCAGGGCTTAGTTCAGAAGGGCTAAACAGAAAGATTTATGCAATTCAGACAGCAATTGAGAAACATCATCCGGATAAAGAAGACATTTTAGATGTCTTATCCAAAGTCGGAGGACTTGATATCGCAGGGATGGCAGGTGCATTTCTAGGTGGTGCAATTTATCATATCCCGGTTCTGATCGATGGATTCATCTCTTCCGCAGCAGCATTGTGTGCAGTGCGAATGGTTCCAGAGGTGGCAGATTATATCCTGGCATCACATTGCTCTGGAGAACCGGCTGGGCGAATGGTCTTAGAAGAGCTGAAACTTCCATATCTGATTGATGCGAAGATGTCTCTTGGAGAAGGTAGTGGCGCAGTTGCAGCAATTCCACTTCTTGAGATGGGTGTGAATGTTTATCGGAAGATGAGTACCTTTGAAGAGATTAAAGTAGAGCAGTATGAAGAACTTAAGTGAATGATGAGGAGTAAGAAAAATGTGGTTATTGAACGCAATGATCATTGCAATCGCTATGTATTCTAAGATTCCGATGCCGCAGGTAGACTGGAATGAAAAAAATATGAGATATGCGATGTGCTTTTTCCCATTGGTTGGAGTTATAATTGGAGTATTGGAAATAGTTGCCGGGAATCTGATCACAATATGGAAGGGAGAAGGAACTTTCTTTTATGCAGTTGTATTGACTTTGATTCCAGTTTTTATAACAGGAGGAATTCATCTGGATGGATTCGCAGATACGATGGACGCAAAAAGTTCTTATGGAGACCGGGAGAAGAAGCTGGAGATTCTGAAAGACCCACATACGGGAGCATTTGCGATCATCAGTCTTTGCTGTTATTTCCTTCTGTTTGCGGGGATTTTTAGTGAAATGAGAACAGAACGCCTGTTCGCGGCAGCACTCGTGTTTGTGTTCTCGCGTTCATTGAGTGGGATTTCTGTTGTGACATTTCCGGCGGCGAAGAACAGTGGGCTGCTTCGGACATTTCAAGACGGTGCACAGAAGAGAAATGTAAGGATTGTATTGATCATATGGCTATTGGCAGCCGGAGTTGGATTCTATCTGACAGCAGGTTTATGCGGAGTGGCAGCAGCAGTTGTCGGACTTGCTGTTTTCTTTTATTATTATCAGTTTAGCAGAAAACAGTTTGGAGGTATTACGGGTGATCTTGCCGGATACTTCCTGCAGTTATGTGAACTGTTTATGCTGGCAGTGCTTGCATTATTCTAGAAATGTTATTGCATATAAATGTTTTATGATAGATGCTTTATTATAGAAATGAAAATGAAATAAAATAGATTTTTTTGGAGTGATTTATGGAGCTTATTTTGATCCGGCATCTGAAGACACCGGGCAATGAAAAGAGACAATATATCGGAAGTACAGATGAAGATTTGTCAGAACAGGAAGTACTGAACTTTAAACAGAAATATAAAATAGATAGCTATCCACAGGTACAGCAAGTGATTGTCAGCCCAATGAAGAGATGTATTCAAACGGCAGAGTTGATTTATCCGAAGAACCAGATCACGCAGGAAGTATTGTTAAAGGAATGTGATTTTGGTATTTTTGAAGGTAAGACATATGAAGAACTGAAAGATAGAGAAGACTATCAGGCATGGCTGGATTCCGGTGGAACGATTGCATTTCCGGAAGGGGAGGAACAGAAGGAATTCCGTTCACGTTGTGTGAGAGGCATGCTCTGTCAGGTGGATAGATTATGCAAAGAAAATGTAGAAAGTGCAGCTTTTGTCGTTCATGGAGGAACGATTATGGCTGTGCTGGAACAACTGGCGGAAGACCAAAAAGATTTTTATCACTGGCAGGTGGAAAATGGCGGAGGGTATAGAATGCTCGTTGACGAAGAAGAGTGGAAGTCCGGCGTTCACAGATTTTATGAAATTCAAAAACTGGGAGGCGCGATAGAATGAATGGGAAGATGATAATCCTGGCATGCATTACAGGATTTCTGTTAGATTGCATTTTCGGAGATCCGGTCTGGATGTATCATCCGATACGCGTGATCGGAAACCTGATCAGTGTGTTGGAAAAAGGATTGCGGAAGTTGTTGTGCAGTCGGATTCCTGCATCAGAACAAAAGAAGAAAAATAAAAGAGAAGTTCTGGCAGGAGGGATTTTATGGATTCTGACAGTTTCATTATCCTTTCTTGTACCGGCGGTACTCTTATTTGCTGCAGGAAAGGTTCATCCGGCAGTACGGTTTCTTTTGGAAACCTTCTGGTGTTACCAGATATTTGCGGCGCGGTGTCTTGTAGGAGAAAGTAGGAAGGTTTATCAGAAATTAAAAGAAAATGACTTGCCGGGTGCAAGAAAGGCAGTATCCATGATTGTCGGAAGAGACACAGAGAACCTTACAGCAGAAGGTGTGACGAAAGCTGCGGTAGAGACAGTGGCGGAGAATACTTCCGACGGCGTGACGGCTCCACTATTATTTCTTCTGATCGGCGGTGCACCGCTTGGATTCTTATACAAGGCAGTGAATACGATGGATTCTATGCTTGGATATAAAAATGAAAAATATCTGTATTTCGGAAGAATTCCGGCAAAGATGGATGATGTATTTAATTACATTCCAGCCAGGTTGACTGCGTGGTTTATGGTTACTGCAGCATTTTTGACGGGGATGGATGGAGAGAATGCGTGGAAGATTTATCTGCGGGATAAACGCAAACATGCAAGTCCGAATTCCGCACAGTCGGAGGCTGTCTGCGCCGGAGCGCTTGATGTACAGTTAGCCGGGGATGCGGTTTATTTCGGGAAAGTCTATAAAAAGGATTATATCGGCGATGCAATCCGTAAGATTGAACCGGAGGATATTCTTCGTGCCGGGAAATTAATGTATATGACAACGATACTGATGATGGTTGTCTTTGGAGGTTTATTGTTATGGATTTATTGATTCGATTTGCAAAAATGGAAGATGCAGAAGAACTTCTGGCGCTCTATACACCGTATGTAACGGATACAGTGATTACATTCGAATATGAAGTTCCGTCGCTGGAAGAATTCAAAGATCGAATGCGTCAGACGATGAGAAAGTACCCGTATCTGGTCGCAGAACAGAATGGCGAGATTCTTGGATATAGTTGTGCAGGGGCATTTAAAGGTCGTGCAGCATATGACTGGGCAGTGGAAACAACAATTTATATAAGAAAAGACCGGCAGAAAACCGGAGTTGGTAAAAAGCTGTATGAGGCACTGGAGAAAGTACTGCACGCTCAGAACATTTGCAATCTATATGCATGCATTGGATATCCGGAGATTGAAGATAAATATCTGACAAAGAACAGCGCACAGTTCCATGCACATCTTGGGTACCGCATGGTGGGAGAATTCCATCATTGCGGATACAAATTTGATCGCTGGTATAATATGGTCTGGATGGAAAAGCTTCTGGATCCGGAGATTAAACATCCAAAGCCGATCAAATGGATGAAAGAGAATCGCGAGGAGCTGGAGGCAGTACTTTAAGGTTAAAAACGAAACACATAGAGAAGTAGGAGTATGATTCATGGAATATGTACACGGAGGAGACATTTATACATATGGAGATGTGCTGGATTTTTCAGTTAATGTAAATCCTTACGGTCCGTCAGAAGAAGTTCTTGAAGCGGCAAAAAGATCGATGGATGAAGTGAGTCTTTATCCGGACAGTCAATGTAGACGGCTCAGAAAGAGACTGGCAGAGAAAAAAAGTCTGCCGGAAGAATATTTTCTTTTCGGAAATGGAGCAGCGGAGCTGTTCTTTTCTGTCGTTCTTGCAGAAAAACCAAAGAAAGCATTGCTTCCGATTCCGGCTTTCGCAGAATATGAACAGGCACTTCGGACGGTAGACTGCGAAATCATTTATCATGAGTTAAAAAGAGAGAATAACTTTGCATTGACAGAAAGCTTTTTGGAAGAACTGACAGAGGATATTGACCTTGTATTTTTATGCTCCCCGTCGAATCCGTCAGGTCAGGTGATCGAACCAAAGCTGATGGAACAGATTCTTACGCGATGTGAAGAAAAGAAGATTCGTCTTGTTTTAGACGAGTGCTTTATTGAATTTCTGGAAGAAGTGCAGAAGTATACCATGGTGAAAAAGGTGATAGATCATCCGTGCCTTTTTCTTGTACAGGCATTTACGAAGATGTATGGAATTCCGGGATTGAGACTGGGATATGCAATGACATCGGACGGAGAACTTAGAGAGCGGATGCAGCAGATCCGTCAGCCGTGGAGTGTGTCGGTTCCGGCGCAGGCAGCAGGGATAGAAGCACTGACAGAAAGACAAGAACAGAGAGTTCAGAAAATACGAAACAAAATCGTGGAAGAAAAAATGCGCATGGAAAAGAAAATGCGTGAGTTTGGGATTAGATTTATTCCAACAAAGGCAAATTTCTTCTTATTATATAGTGAAATCCCATTGTTTGATCAACTGTTAGAACAGGGGATTTTGATTCGAGATTGTGGGAACTACCGAGGTCTTAAGAAAGGATGGTATCGGATTGCGGTGCGGACAAAAGCGGAAAATGATGTTCTTTTACGGGCACTAGAAACAATCCTGTCAAAGCAGTGAAGGAGGCGAAAAATATGGCGAAATCAATTATGATACAGGGAACGATGTCAAATGTCGGAAAGAGCGCACTGGCAGCAGGTCTTTGCCGTGTCCTGAAACAGGATGGATACAAAGTTGCACCTTTCAAATCCCAAAATATGGCACTCAATTCTTTTATCACAAAAGAAGGACTGGAGATGGGAAGAGCCCAGGTGATGCAGGCAGAAGCTGCAGGGATTGAACCGGAAGCAATAATGAATCCAATTTTACTTAAGCCGACGAACGATACAGGCTCTCAGGTGATTGTCAATGGTAAACCAATCGGAGTGATGGCTGCAAGAGAGTATTACCGTCATAAGAAGGAATATATTCCGGCAATTATGGATGCATATCATGAGTTGGAAAAAAAGTATGATATCATTGTAATTGAAGGGGCCGGAAGTCCCGCAGAAATCAACCTGAAAAAAGATGATATTGTAAATATGGGAATGGCAAAGCTTGCAGACGCACCGGTACTTCTTGTCGGAGACATTGATCGTGGCGGCGTGTTTGCCCAGATCGCCGGAACCGTAATGCTTCTTGAAGAGGATGAAAAAGCGCGGATCAAAGGAACGATCATTAATAAATTCCGTGGAGATGTATCCATTTTGGAGCCGGGCCTTCGGATGCTGGAAGAAAAGACGGATATCCCTGTAACGGGAGTAGTTCCGTACTTTTATTTAGATCTGGATGAGGAAGACAGCCTGACGGAACGATTTCAGAAAAAAGAGAAGCCGGGACTGATTGATCTGGCAGTGATCCGATTCCCAAGAATCTCTAATTTTACTGACTTAGCACCTTTAGAAGCACTGGAAGAAGTAAGTGTGAGATATGTTTCATCTCCGGCTGAGTTTGGCAATCCGGATGCGGTGATCCTTCCGGGAACAAAGAATACGATCAGCGATCTTCTGTGGATGCGTCAGAACGGACTGGAAGCAAGAGTTCTGAAACACAGCGCGCAGAACAAACCGGTCTTTGGAATCTGTGGCGGGTATCAGATGCTAGGAATGGAAATCTCAGATCCAACAGGAGAAGAGTACGGAGGAACTGTACAGGGAATGGGACTTTTGGATACAAAGACTGTGTTCCGCCCAGAGAAACATAGAACAAGAGTACATGGAACATTTGGCGAGATGAAAGGAATCCTGAAAGAGATGGAGGGACTTCCTTTCGAAGGATATGAGATCCATATGGGAGAGACGATTCTTGATGAGCACGCATCCGGGCTTGTAACAATAGAAAATGATTCTGATACGCTACAACAAGGACATCCGGATGGTTCACAGAAGGAAAATGTCTATGGCTGTTATGTGCATGGAATTTTTGATTCTCCGGAAATGTCAGGTGGTTTCTTGTCAGCTTTATTAAAAGAAAAAGGCTATGATCCGGAGACGGTACAGGCAGTAGACTGGAAGTCTTATAAGGAAGAGCAGTATGATAAGCTTGCAGATATCGTTCGTGCTAGTCTTGATATGGAAGAAATTTATAAGATCATTGGCTTATAGAGTTAGCAGAATTATTTATTGAAACAGATTTTTTACTGAAACAAATTTTATTGAAAAAGTTGTGATGAGAGAAGGTGTGGAATGATTACAGATTTAACGAAAGAACATCCGAACAAGACATTGTGGCGTTTTCTTCTGCCGATGTTGTTCAGTGTGATGTTCCAGCAGATTTACAATATCGCAGACAGTATGATCGTGGGAAGATTTGCAGGAGAAAATGCGTTGGCAGCAGTCGGTGCATCTTATCCGATCACAATTATTTTCATGGCATTTGCCGTGGGAATGAATCTGGGGGCATCCGTAGTCGTATCAAGACTGTTCGGAGCAGAAGACCGGGGCGGTGTGAAGCGTGCGGTTACAACGGCATTTCTTAGTTCTATGGTGCTGGGAATCATACTGACATTATTCGGGTATTTCTTTAATCATCAGATGATGAGATGGATCCGCACACCACAGAATATTATGGCAGATGGAGTTTTATATTTGAAAATTTACATTTTCGGAATTATCTTCCTGATGCTTTATAATGTGTGTACCGGAGTATTTACAGCACTCGGGGATTCTAAGACACCGTTATATTTTCTGCTTGGATCCTCAGCCGGAAATATTATTCTTGATTACATCTTCGTAGCAAAATTTCATTGGGGCGTGAGAGGTGTTGCATGGGCGACATTTATCGCGCAAGGTGTGTCAGCCGTGCTTGCATTAGTAACACTTCTCGGAAGATTGCAGAAATTTGCCGGGAAAGAAAAGCAGCCGTGGTTTGATAAGAAATTATTTGCACAGATCATGGCGATTGCAATTCCAAGCATTCTTCAGCAGAGCGTATTGAGTGTAGGAAATCTTTTCGTACAGGGAATTGTAAATCAATTCGGTTCAGCAGTTGTTGCGGGATATTCGGGAGCAATCAAGCTGAATACATTTGCCATTAATATCTTTATGACACTTGGTTCCTGTCTATCCAGTTATACGGCACAGAATATCGGCGCGGGAAAGAAAGAACGAATTCCGTTGGGATTCCGTACCGGATTAAAATTATCAGAGCTTACGGCACTTCCGTTTGTTATTCTGTATTTCATTTTCAGTCGTCAGATGATGGGGCTATTCTTAGGTGCGGAGAGTGTAGAGGCTATCAGCGCAGGAATGGCATTTTTGAAAATAGTATCGCCGTGGTATTTTATGATTGTAATTAAGCTGATGACAGATGGAATTATCCGAGGCTCCGGAGCGATGGTTTATTTTGTAGTTGCAACAGTTCCGGATCTTATTTTGAGAATCGGATTTGCGTTGGTTTTGACAAAAAGCTTTGGAAGCACCGGAATCTGGATGGCATGGCCATTTGGTTGGATCGTAGCGACCACATTAACATTGATCTTTTATAGAAAGTTGGGATATAAGAATGATAAAAGCAGTAATTTTTGATATGGATGGGGTTTTGATTAATACAGAACCGCTTCATTATCAATGTTGGGTAGAAATTTTTAAAGAACGATATGGAATTGACTTAGACTACGATGTATATAAACCATGCATTGGATCTACAAGACTCCATTTCATGAATCTGATCAAAGAAAATTACGGAATTACATTTGAAAGTCTTGAAGTTATGAATCAGATTATGAAAGAGAAGAAAGATGAAATTATTGCAAGAGACGGATTCCCTGAGATGCCGGGAGTAGGACAGATGCTTTGCTGTCTGAAAGATGCGGGATATCGTCTGGCTGTGGCATCTTCTTCTCCGAAACCTGTAATCACAGAGACGCTGGAAACGCTGAATCTGATGAAATATTTCGATGTCGTGACAAGTGGAGATGAAGTGAAGAATCCAAAGCCGGCACCGGATACATTTCTCTTTGCAGCGAAACAGCTGGGCGTACCGGTAGACGAGTGTATTGTAATCGAAGATTCAACGAATGGAGGAAAGGCTGCTAAGGCGGCTAAGATGCCATGTATCTGGATGCATAATCCGGATTCCGGAGACCAGGAGATACCGGATGCAGTGCTCGAGATTACGGCCTGGACAAAGGAGAGTATAGAAAAGATCATGAAATTTTTACATTTTGATCAAGAAAAAGTGTAAAAATAAATGAGCGATATAAAATTTTTTTGAGTAGAATACTCAGAAATAGTAGACCTGGAAGTATTATTAGGATGTGGTTGAATGAAAAAACTGAAATTTATATTTGGCAAACTTAGTATCCTCTATTATATATTGTTTTTGCTCGTGACCTGTGTACTTTGCAAGTATGGAAGCATCAGACAGCTGAAGTTTGCATTTCTTGCTTTAGGTATCCTTCTGGTACTCAGTCTTTGTATCTGGATCGGCTGCCTGATAGCAGAAAAGGAAAATCCTTTTAAAATGAAAGGTGCACTCAGGAAAACAGTGTTTGGTACAGAACTTTTGATTCTACTTGTAGTTACGGTTGGATGTATTTCTTATATCGTATATACTGCGATTCCTTATAATGGCGCATTGTCCTGGAAGGTAGACAGCCTGTTTAAGACAAAGAAAATAGAGTATGAACATAACAACTTCTTCCGTGATGGCGCAGAAGGGCTAATCAAAGATATCAATAAAAAATTGAAACTTCCGGACGAATTATATATCACAGATAGTTTTGAGATGTCCTTTGATAAAGACGGAACGATAACCCGTGTATCGGCCTATCTTTATGGACAGAATGAAAAGGGAAAAGATAAGACCTATCTGATTGATTATGATATCGATAAAAGTGATAAAATTGTTGTGCAGATCGCAGGTTATGCAAATGCAGATTATGATGATGACAAGAAATTAGATCCTATGTTTACCATTCTGGAAAAATCAGATTGTAAGATGCAGGTGACACAATGGAATCTGAATTACGCATTTGCAGATAATCCGCCGGAATATGAGATTCTGTATTATGGAAAACGCTCCTTCGCTTCTTCGGAAGGTCTTGTTTATCTTCCGGGAGATGTTGATGGTGACGGAGCAGTCAGTGGTATGACTGATTTCACAGCACTGGATAGCGGTGGAGAAGCACTTGGATATGAAGTGTCTCTGTATCTTCCGCAGGATGAATCTGTGACTCCGGTGCGTTACATGATGGAACCAGAATATATCAGTCCTGATACAATTAGTCAGAATGAGCAGGCAGAGAAAGATTCACAGGCGAAAGAACAAGGAAAAGAAAATAATACCTGGACGGTTGATACGGACGGAAGTGGTGTTGTCCGATTCTTCTTAAATGAACAGAAAGGCTGGAAACTTTCAGTTGTTGATGCGGCTCTTGGAACACGTTATTACAAACTGGAAACTACGTCAGATGGTGGATATAACTGGACAACAGTAAATGAAGATCCATTCGACGGAAATGGTGGAGTAGGAGAAGGGATACAATTCTTCGATGAGCAGTTTGGATTCATCGGTCTGGGAGGGGCATCACAGACACATTCGTCTATTTATGTTACAAAAGACGGTGGAAAGACGCTGAAGGAGATAGAGCTTCCGATGGATACTGTGACAGAATATCCGCCGCATATGCAGGAATATGGCTTCACGCTTGAAGATTATCAGTATCTGGAAATGCCACAGCAGGATGGGGAGAATTACACGATCCATGTGATGACGCAGAGTGGCGAGACGGAAGGTCTTGTATTCACATCTGAAGATCAGGGTGAGAACTGGAGTTTTACCGGAGTGTTTGATGAGTGAGAGAAGTCTTATTGATACAGCCGTACGGAAAAAATACTTACAACAAGTATTTTTTCCGTACGGCATATTTTTTGAAAAAATAAGTAATTTCGCCGTTAGGCATATTTAGGAGAAGGATTCACAAGAAAAATGTGTAGCCAAATGGATGTACATGGATGAAAATGGTTATTTATCCATTTAGCAGGATTAGCGTTGGTAAATAATGCAGTGATTTAGTTGGTATTAATAAGAAAAGAATGATATAATTTAAATTAATATTGATATTTTGTATGAATGCTTGGAATACAAGTATCAAAGACGGAGGAAAAATGATATGGCAGATATTGAAAACAGCAAAGATTTAACAAGTGTATTATGGAGTGGTGCAGATGTTCTTCGTTCAAAAATGGATGCGAATGAATACAAGAACTATTTGCTAGGAATTGTTTTTTATAAATACTTATCAGATTCATTTCTGATTAAGGTATATGATTTACTTTATGATGAAAAACCAGAGACACTTAGAGCTGCTTTAGATGCATATAGAGAAGCGTTAGAAGATGAAAGTGCAGAGGAGTTAAAGGAACAGCTTGAAGAAGAATGTCATTATGTGATTGAACCTGAGTTGACATATACATATTTTGCAGAAGCAGCAAAGAACAATTCTTTCAATCGTGAGCAGTTGCAGAAAGCATTTAATAATATTGAGCAGAGTGATCCTATCTTTGCAGATTTGTTTGCAGATTTAGATTTATATTCCAATAGACTGGGTACGGGTGATCAGAAACAGAGTGATACTGTTGCGAGTTTGATTAAAGTGATCGATACTGCTGATCTTTTGAATTCAGATGCTGAAATATTAGGAAATGCTTATGAAGCTATGATTGGCTGGTTTGCTTCTGAAACAGGAAAAAAAGCAGGAGAATTCTATACACCGCAGGCTGTTTCAAAGATTTTAACTAAGATAGCTATTGCAGGTCAGGAAGATAAGAAGGGATTATCTGTATATGATCCATGTATGGGATCAGGCTCTCTTCTTTTGAATGCAAAGAAATATTCAGGAGATCCGGAATATATCAAGTATTATGGACAGGAACTCAATACATCGACGTATAATCTTGCCAGAATGAATATGTTTCTCCATGGAGTTAAGGCAGAAAATCAGAATCTTCGAAATGGTGATACATTAGATGCGGATTGGCCAACAGATGAAGACACAGATTTTAACATGGTACTTATGAATCCACCATATTCAGCGAAATGGAGTGCATCATCTGGATTTTTGCAGGATGAAAGATTCAGTGATTATGGAGTACTTGCACCAAAATCAAAGGCTGATTATGCGTTTCTTCTTCATGGATTATATCATTTAAAAAATAACGGAACAATGGCAATTGTATTGCCGCATGGAGTATTATTCCGTGGAGCTGCCGAAGGGAAAATCAGAGAAAAGTTACTTCGCGCTGGTAATATCTATGCAGTAATTGGACTTCCGGCCAACTTATTTTACAATACATCAATACCAACATGTATTATTGTATTAAAGAAGCATAGAGATGGAAGAGATGTTTTATTTATTGATGCATCTAAAAAATTCAACAAGGGTAAGAAGCAGAACGAAATGACAGATGAGCATATTGAAGAAGTATTGGATCTGTATACAAAGAGAGAAATTGTTGAGAAAGAATCTTATATTGCAACTTTCGAAGATATTGAAAAAAATGATTTTAATCTCAATATTCCTCGTTATGTAGATAACTTTGAAAAAGAGGAAGAAGTTGATCTCAATGCGCTTCTAGTGGATATGAAGAAGACAGATGAAGAATTAGGACAGGTACAAGGGGAATTTTTATCACTTTTGAAAGATTTAACATCATCAGATGCTTCAGTAATGGCTTCATTAAATGATCTGATCGGAAAGATGGAGGGATAAAGATATGGCAAAACCTACGATTAGATTTAAAGGATATACAGAAGATTGGGAACAGCGTAAGTTAAACGAGATTGCCGATAAAGTATCAGAGAAGAATAAAAATAATGAATTTTCAGAGCCGTTTACAAACTCAGCAGAACAGGGAATCATTAGCCAGAAGGATTATTTTGATAGAGAGATTGTAAACAATGAAAATCTGAATGGTTATTATATCGTCAGGAATGATGACTTTATTTATAATCCAAGAATTTCTGTAACGGCTCCTGTTGACCGATAAATCGTAACAGACTTGGTAGAATGCGTAATGTGCCACTTTATACGGTATTTAGAACAATGATATAGATAATTTGTATTTGGAATTTTATTTCAAAACTACGAAGTGGATCGCTCATGAAACTAAACGGAGATTCAGGTGCTCGATTTGACAGATTTACGATTTCGTCAACACAGTTTATGGAAATGCCAATTCCATATCCGACGTTAGAAAAAAAGAAAAAATTGGAGAGTATTTTGACTCCTTCGATAACCTCATCACTCTTCACCATCGAAAGTGCGAAGAAACAAAAATTTTGAAGAAATATATGCTTCAAAAATGTTTCCACAAGATGGTCAAAAGTTCCAGAAATCAGATTTAAAGGATATACAGAAGATTGGGAACAGCGTAGGTTGGGAGAAGTATGTCAAATTACAATGGGACAGTCTCCTGATGGTTCTACATATAGTGAAGAACCAAGTGATTATATTTTAGTTCAAGGAAATGCTGACCTAAAAGATGGATGGGTGGAACCAAGGATCTGGACAACTCAAAAAACCAAAACAGCGCAGGCTGGAGATTTGATTATGAGTGTTCGCGCACCAGCCGGGGCAATGGGAAAAACTGCCTATGATGTGGTGCTTGGCAGAGGTGTGGCAGGGATTAAAGGGAACGAGTTTGTATATCAATCACTTGTAAAGATGGATTCTGATGGATACTGGAAAAAGATGGCTGCTGGCTCAACATTTGAATCTATAAATTCAGATGTTGTAAAAAATGCAGAAATGTCTTTGCCACAAGATGTAGAAGAACAAGAGAAAATGGAAGTATTTTTTACTCCTTCTATAACCTCATCACTCTTCACCAACGCAAGTGTGAAGAATTAAAGAATATAAAGAAATTCATGCTTCAGAATATGTTTGTATAATAAATTCTAGGGGAAATTGGATATAGATCAGGTAAACATATCAATTGAATGCAAGAAAATTGATAAAGGCAATATGAAAGCACTTATGCTTATACTTATCGTAAGTGCAAATTCATATTGTGTATAATCTAAAATCGTATATTGTATTTTAATAGCTCCATTTGAACAACAAAATAGGGAAGATTATTAGAGATTAAGAAGCTGTTTGGGAACAGCGTAAGTTGGGTGATATTATGTCGATTAAATGCATTTGAGGAACAGCTACTCCATACTATGCAGAACAAGGACATTTTTATCTGGAATCTAATAATGTAAAAGATGGACAGATAAATCATAACTCTGAGATTTTCATAAATGACGAATTTTATGAAAAGCAAAAAGATAAATGGTTACATACCGGAGATATGGTTATGGTTCAGTCTGGTCATGTTGGACATGCAGCTGTAATCCCTGAAGAATTGGACAATACAGCGGCTCATGCCTTAATCATGTTCAGAAATCCAAAAGAAAAAATTGAGCCTTATTTTTTGAATTATGAATATCAGACTGATAAAGCTAAGAAGAAAATAGAAAACATTACGACTGGTAATACCATAAAACATATCCTTGCGTCAGATATGCAGGAATTTGTAGTTGATGTTCCAAAATATAAAGAACAGAAAGTGATTGCGGGCTATTTCTGTAACATTGATCACCTCATCACTCTTCACCAGCGTATTTCACTCTATTTTTTTAAAATAAATACATTTGTTTGGGAACAGCGTAAGTTCGGTGAAATAACAGAATTAAAGTAGAATCAGAGTTCATAAAGATGAAATGAATACCAAATGGTGTACCTTTTATAGATCGAGGACGTAATGGCGGCAATAAATGGAACTGAAAATGAAA